>Ga0209643_1000009_pt1 | contig 833155 bp, 645 predicted proteins | sample AutmiccBRH37_all_FD_187383 | JGI IMG/M metagenome (GOLD analysis project Ga0209643, IMG submission 187383) | Deep subsurface microbial communities from Mt. Terri, Switzerland - Autotrophic microbial communities BRH/37_all (SPAdes) (version 2) | ecosystem: Environmental > Aquatic > Deep... | reverse complement strand
ATATTTCCGCGCCAGCCTTTGCGATGACCCGAATGCAAAGGTTCGCGCGGGCGACCGCCGGTCGCCCCTACAGCGCGCATCGTGCCATAAGTCTCGTGACCATCAAGCTGTCCATTCGTCCCTGGTAATAACGGACATCTTAGCGCACCACGTACACATGGTTCGCCCTGAGGAAGAACGATGTGCCATTTCTGAAATGCGGCCCACACGCAAATGCGGTTACCCTGATAAGAACAATTCCCCGCATTGACAAAAGCCCCGGACTTATATAGAAGGAATCGACCAGACCGCACCAGTTTTATGTTTCACTGCGGGACCTTATTCCAAGGAGCGAACGCCGGCATGAATGCACAGCAAACCCTTTCCATCAACGGCCACGATGTGAGTTTCCAAAGCGGCCAGACCATTCTGGAAGTGGCTCGCCAACACCACATCGACATACCGACCCTCTGCCATCTCAAAGGGACGACCCCTACAGGGGCCTGCCGCATCTGCGTCGTGGAGGTCGAGGGCGCGCGGACCCTGCTGGCCTCGTGCGCCACGCCGGCCGCGTCAGGCATGAAAGTGCAGACCGAGTCACCCGCTGTCATCGAAGCCCGGCGGCTGATCATCCAATTACTGCTCAGTTCGGGCAATCATAATTGCGCGGTGCGCGGCAGCGACGACCAGGAATGGACCGCCTTTCAACTCAAAGTGCAGGGCGAGGATGGCAGCGATGAGCTGTGCCCGGTGTGGGGCGACTGCCGCTTGCAGGACCTGGCTTACCGCTACCAGGTCAGTGGCGAACGTTTTGCCGCCACCCCGACGCGTTACCCGATGGAAACCGTCAATCCCTTCATCGTTCGCGATTTTTCGCGGTGCATCCAGTGTGGGCGCTGCGTTCAGGCCTGCAATGATGTCCAGGTCAACAATGCCATCAGCTTCGGCTATCGCGGTCCGGAATCCAAAATCATTGCCGCCGGCGACCGGCCGTTGAAGGACTCTGATTGCGTCTTCTGCGGCGAGTGCGTGCAGGCCTGCCCGGTTGGCGCCCTGGTGGAAAAAGATGTGCGCTACACGGTGCGCCCCTGGGAAACCGAAAAAGTGCGCACCACCTGCAGCTACTGCGGCGTGGGCTGTCAACTCTACCTGCACGTCAATGACAACCAGGTGGTCAAGGTGACCGGCGCCGACGTGGCGCCCAACCATGGCAGTCTGTGCGTCAAGGGCCGTTTCGGCTACCATTTCGTCAGTTCGCCCGAGCGCCTGACCGATCCGCTGATCAAAGAGAACGGTACTTTCCGCAAAGCGAGCTGGGATGAAGCCCTGGACCTGGTGGCCGGCCGGCTCACGCAGATTCGTGACGCCCACGGCGGCGACAGCATCGGCGTGCTGACCTCGGCGCGCATCACCAACGAGGAGAACTACATTGCCCAGAAGTTTGCCCGGGCGGTGCTCAAGACCAACAACGTGGACCATTGTGCCCGGCTTTGACATAGCTCCACCGTGGCCGGTCTGGCCGCAGCATTTGGTTCGGGCGCAATGACCAACACCATCGCCGATATTGAAGACGCCGATGTGATCCTGGTCACCGGGTCCAATACCACTGAAAACCATCCGGTGCTTTCCACTTTTGTCAAACGGGCCGTCAAGTTCAAGGGCGCCAAGGTGATTGTGGTGGATCCGCGCCGCATCAAGATGACCGAGTTCGCCGAACACTGGCTAAGGCCCAACCTGGGCACCGACGTGGCCTGGATCAACGGCATGATGCACGTGATCATCAAAGAAGGCTTGCAGGATGACGCCTTCATCCAGAACCGCACCGAAGGGTTTGAAGAACTCAAGAAACAGGTCGAAAAATACACCCCAGAGTTCGTCGAGGGCGTGACCGGCATTTCGTCCGAGAGTCTGATCACCGCCGCCCGGCTGTTCGCCACGGCCAAAGCCGGCAGCATTCTTTACTGTATGGGCATTACCCAGCATGTCAGCGGCACCGACAACGTGAAGTCGCTGGCCAATCTGGCAATGCTGACCGGCAATCTCGGCATTCCCGGCGGGGGCGTCAACCCGCTGCGCGGCCAGAACAACGTACAGGGTGCCTGCGACATGGGCGGCCTGCCCAACGTCTACACCGCTTACCAGTCCGTCAGCGATCTGGCTATCGCCAAAAAGATGGAGGAGGCCTGGGGCGTATCCGGACTGCCGACCCAGCCGGGGTTGAAGGTGACCGAAATGGTCCCCAAGGCCCATGACGGGGACATTAAAGCCCTGTACATCATCGGCGAAAACCCTTTGATGTCGGACCCGGATCTGAACCATGCCGAAAAGAGTTTCAAGCATCTTGATTTTCTGGTGGTCCAAGACATCTTTATGACCGAAACGGCCCAACTGGCCGACGTGGTGCTGCCTTCGGCCTGCTTTGCCGAAAAAGAGGGTACCTTTTCCAATACCGAGCGGCGCGTGCAACGCGTGCGCCAGGCAGTGACCCCGCCCGGCCGATGCAAGGACGACTGGTGGATCACGTGTGCGGTGGCCACCCGCATGGGTGTCCCCATGCAGTACGCGGACAGCCGCGCCATCTTCGAAGAGGTGGTCAAGGTAACGCCCTCATATGCCGGCATCACTTACGACCGTATCGCAAATGAAGGGATGCATTGGCCGTGTCCGACCACCGAACACCCGGGTACACCCATCCTGCATGGCCAGCAGTTCACCCGCGGCAAAGGTAAGTTCCATGCGATCGAGTGGATTCCGCCGGCCGAACAGGTCGATGAAGACTATCCGCTCTATTTGACAACCGGCCGCGTGCTCTACCAGTATCATACGGGCACCATGACCATGAAGAGCGACGATCTGAATAACCGGGCGCCGCATTCTTACGTGGAAGTCTCGCGTCGCGATGCACGGACATACGGGTTGAAGGATGGCGATCATGTTTCGATCACCTCCCGGCGCGGAAAAATCGACGTACAAGTGCAAATCGGGGACAAAGCCGTTGATGGCACGGTCTTCATCCCCTTCCATTTTGCGCAAGGTGCGGCCAACAAACTGACCAACGCGGCCCTCGATCCGGTTTCGGGTATTCCCGAATACAAGGTGTGCGCGGTTAAAATCAACAAGGCCGCCTGATAGGGATCGGCTGAAGATTCCTTCATCCGAATACATCAAAGGCCGCCCCATACAGGGCGGCCTTTCTTGTGCAATGCGGGTCCCTTTTGTTTTTCGTGTCGTCGTGTTTTCAGGAAGCCATCGTCATTACACGCTTTGCAGCATGGTTGTGAGGGATGCCCTCTTTGATTGCAGTGCGAAACAATCCTTGGTAAGGTGCCGCATTCCCGCCCCCGCGGGGCATTGCGAAACTGTCAGGGGTGCCTGTGTTTGCTCGGGTAACCCAGCCGCGCCCCTGGTGATATGATCGACGACAATTTCCGACAGCGCAGCAGGCTCAAAGATGCCCACTGAATACATAGTTTTGATTGTCAGTTATATCTTCGGTTTTTACATGGCTTGGAATATCGGGGCCAATGATGTCGCCAACTCGATGGCCTCCGCGGTTGGCGCCAAAGCCATTACCATTCGCCAAGCCGTATTTATCGCGGCCATCCTCAACATTTTGGGCGCAACCCTGATCGGCTCGCATGTCACCGATACGATCCGCAAAGGCATTGTCTCCACCGAGGTGATCAGTGATCCCCGGATGGCAATGCTCGGAGGGTTGTCAGCCCTTTTGGCCGCGGCATTATGGGTATCTTTCGCCACCTGGAAGTCCCTTCCGGTCTCCACAACGCACGCCATTGTGGGCGCGATGATCGGTTTTGGCCTGATGGTCGGCGGACCGGAGGTGATCAATTGGATGAAATTGGGCGCAGTGGTGATGAGCTGGGTTATCTCACCGTTGTTCAGTCTCGTCATCGGGTATGTCCTTTTCAAGATCATCGTACGGCTTGTTTTGTCGCGGCAGCAGGCCTTGCAAGCCGCTTTGCGTCTATCGCCCCTCTTTATCGGCAGCGCCTGCTTTGTGGTGGTGCTCTCTTTTCTTTTCAAGACGCCCCTGGGCAATCAGTTGGCGATGGGTACACCGGCCGCCCTGTTGGTCGCATTTTTGCTCGCCGTGATCCTCGGTTTTTCAGGCCGTTGGATGCTGCGGCGATTCGTGATTCATAAAGCGACGGCCAATGCCGAAGAGATCTTTCGGCGCATCCAGATCGGAACCTCATGCTATGTCGCCCTGGCGCAGGGCGCCAACGATGTCGCCAATGCCATCGGTCCTCTGGCCATGATCTATTTTTTAGTGAAAACCGGGACCGTCGGTGGTCAAGTCCCCGTGCCACTCTTTTTGCTCCTGTTTGGCGGCGTGGGAATTGCCTGCGGCATCTGGATGGCCGGCGGAAGGGTCATGTCCACATTGGGGACGAAAATCACGACATTGACCAATACACGCGGTTTTTCGGTGGACTTTGCCGCTGCCACCACCGTGCTGATCGCTTCCAAAATGGGTCTGCCGGTATCGACGACGCATGCCGCTGTGGGGGGGGTTTTGGGAGTAGGTCTTGCCCGCGGGCTGGAAGCGGTTAATTTCCGGATTGTTTTTCAGATTATGATCTATTGGGTTCTTACCGTTCCTGCGGCCGCCGGGACCAGCATGGTGCTGTACTGGATCTTTAGCGGAATATTTTAAAGGGGGGTGCGATGCGATTGCCGTTCATGTCGATGTTTATGACCTCACCGTTCGAGGGTATCCAGGAGCATGCCGAAATGATCAAGGAATGCGCTTGGGCTTTCCAAGAGGCGATCGAGTGCCATATCGCAGAAAAATGTCTGCGTTTCGATGAATTGCGCGATGAGGTGATTCGGATGGAAAGTGAAGCCGACGCCATCAAACGCCGCATACGCGGACATTTGCCTATAGGGACACTCATGCCGGTCAGCAAATTCCAATTATTTCGCTATTTACGCGAGCAGGACAGCGTATTGGATGCCATGGAAGATGTGCTGGACTGGATATCCTATCGGAGTGAACCGAAAATTCCGATAGAAGTGGAAAAGGATTTTATTTTGCTGCTGGACGCGGTCATCGAGCCGATCGAGGAGCTGAGCAAGATGGTCCGCGAGGCCCGTGAATACTTCAGAACCTATAGCGAAAAGCAACGCAGCAAAGTCAAGGAGATCATCCGTGCCCTGCGTCGTCAAGAGCATGAAGCCGATAAAATAGAACACAGGATCAAAAAGGCCGTCTTCCACATGAGCACGGATGCTGTAACCGTTTTCCACACGGTCCGCTTGGCGGAAATCATTGGTTCCATCGCGGATCATGCCGAAAATGCCGGAGATATGATGCGGGCGATGTTGGCTAAATAATTGCTGATACCCGTTCCCACGCAAGTGTGGGAACGGGGTCAGAGATCATCGGCAGACCGTTACGCGTACATCTGCTCGAGCAGTTCCAGGATTTTCTTTTCGCTTGGCGAGGCCGGATCGGTGGCCAGGTTGACCGCATCCCGTGAGGTCAGGAAGGCGATTTTCCGCAGCGCCTCCTTAGGAATTCCCTCGTTTTTAAGACTAATCGTGATATCGAGTTTTTTGTAGAATTCGGTCAGGCAGGCTTCGAGATCGTCGGAGCGCGCCAGCATCTGGGCAATATCGGCGAACTGTTCCCGGCAGGCCTCTTTGTTGGCTTTGACGAAGAACATCAGGCCATAGACCACTGCCCGGCCGTGGGGCATGTGGTACACGCCGCCCAGGACATGGGCCAGGGCATGACCTGAACACAAGCCTTTGACGATAGAGATGCCGCCGAACATGGCGGCCATACACATGTCGGTACGCGCCGCGATATCGTTGCCATCTTTATACGCGCGGGGCAGGCTCCGCCCGATCAGCTTGACGGCATACAGTGCCTTGGATTCGAAATAGGGATTGTATTCAGTGGCCAGCGATACGTAGCCTTCGCAGCAGTGCGCCAGAGCGTCGATACCCGACTGGACGGTCAGGGCCGGCGGCATGGTTTTGCAAAAGAGCGGATCGATGACCGCCAATTTGGGTGTCATGGGATTGGCCATCAGCACGATCTTCATATCGCGGGCCGTATCGGTCACGACCGCGCAGGAATTGGCTTCGCTGCCGGTGCCCGAACTGGTCGGGATGCAGATGACCGGCGGCATGATCGGTTTGATTTTTGCACCGCCGCCCAGGATGCTTTCATACTCGCGCAATTCCCCGGGATGCGATACGCGCAGGGCAATAATCTTGGCGGTATCCATGGAACTACCGCCGCCCAGACCGATAATGCCGTCGCAACCATTCTCCTTATAGAGGCCGCTGGTGCGTTCGATCAGCGCGATCGGTGGATCGGGTTCCACCTCCGAAAATAGCACGGTTTCGATGCCGCCTTTTCTAAGGATTTGAGCGACTTCATCGGCCCGGCCGCTGGCAGCCATGAAGGGATCGGTGACCAGCAGTGCTTTTTGGACGTTGTACCGGCGGATGCGGGCGGCCATGTTCCTGGCCACACCGGCGCCGAACAACACGTCAGGCAAGGGTGGGATGCGCACTTCCCACGCCTTTTCTTTCTCTTTGAAAGTGTCCAGCCCTTTCCATATCGTCTTGACGTCGGTGTCATCGACATCAAAGACTTGGCCGGTCGGCGCAATCGGCTCCTGGCGCACAAAGGCGGCGTCTTGTGAACCTGATTGGCTGAATTCGGCACCCTCATTGAAAGCGAGCTGATCGCGCAAGGTCTGCTTGCCAATCTCCAGCACGTCTTGGGGGCTCAGTGCGACCCCGTAGCGGGCGTTCATCAAATCCGCGAAAAAGGCGTAAATGGATGCCTTGCCCGGCACGGCATTCAGGCAGTAGCCGAAAGCGTCGCAGGTGGCTGCTTGAACCTGGGTCCGAAGCGAATAATAGGCTTGGTTTTCCTTTTGGGCAGGTTGGCTGTAGGTCAATCCGGCAGTGTGGTCGGCGCCCATCGGGCTTGAAAAATAGGTTACGCCGGTGCCCTTGACCGAGCGCGGGTCGTGGGCCGGAAATGCCTGCCCTTTAAAGGCGGGCACCCGGTCGACGCCGAGGTATTTGGCCGTAGCCACCACGCCGTTACCCAGGGCAACCCCCAGGGGGGTTTCATGTTCGATCTCTTCGAGCAGGCGTGCGGCTGCCTGCCCGTCCCCCATGCCCATTTTGCCCGCTTCAGCGGCAACGCCCAAGCCGCTGCCCGCTTCGATGGCATCGATGCCCAAATCGTCGCACATGAATTTAAGACGGGCGATGGCATCGTTGTCGGTGATCCCCAGGTTGGTACCGAGCAGCCCGATGATTTCGTACTCGTAGGCGGAGCAGATGCGGTTGCCGTCTTTGTCCGGATAGATGATCGAGCAGCGCACGAAGCAGCCGGGCATGCATCCATGCATCTTGCCGCCGCGTTCGAACATGATTTTCTGGATGCTGTCGCCGCTGACGGCAATGAAATCTTCCGGGCAACCCGATCGATAATTCCGGGAGGGTAAGCTGGCGTGGCTGGCCGAATTGTTCACCGCGAACGGGGTGCCGAAGCGTGAGTACAAACTGCAGCCTACATCGTGTTTGAGCACCGTTACCCAGTTTTTGACAACATCCCGAAAGGCGTTGGCATCATGCAAGGCCACCGGTGCGGTGCCGGCATCATCGACGATGATGGCCTTTAAGCCCTTGGCGCCCATCACGGCGCCCAACCCGCCGCGGGCAGCGTTGCGGGACGGGTCGCCGAAAATATCCGTAAAGGAAACCGATGCACCACGGTAGAGGCGTTCTCCGGCAATGCCGATGCAGACAACGCCGATTTTTTCACCGTGTGTTTTACGCAGACTGTCAACCAGTGCATAGTTTTTCATGCCGCGGTAGTCACCGGCGGAAACCAGTTTGACTGTGTCCTTCGCGATATGAAGGCAGTACAAGCGACCTGCCGCGGGTGCCCCCTGTACGACAATTGCGCGGATGCCGAGCCGATCGAGCATCTGGGCCACCGGACCGCCCGAGTTGGCCTCTTTGATGCCCAATGTCAACGGACTTTTGGCACCCACCGAAATCCGGCCTAGTTGAGGGGCCTGGGTCCCGGCCAAGGGGCCGCCGGCGACGATCAAGCGGTTATCGGGCCCCAAGGGATCGCACATGGGGGGCACTTCCCGGTTCATGATCCTGGCGGTCAAGGCACTGCCGCCGATATAGGCCCACTCTTTCGGAATGGCTTGCAGATCGACACTTTCTCTGCTCATATCCACGCGTAAAATCATCATGTATCTGTTTTCCTCTCCTATGTTCGACTATGCGCCAATTTGCATGGCAACCCACTGGCGGTGCCATCCTGGTTCCAAAAAGTGCCGGCCACACTAACAACTCTTTTCTTCAAAGGCAAGGGCAGCTGAATTCTTTCAGAATATAGGGTGGGCATTGCCCACCGCTATTTCCCGCAAAAAACATCATCGGTTTGTGATACTGATCCCGCAAGCGATTGGAGGGACACCCGATAGAACACAGCAATGAAACGTTGAATACGGCCAATCAACAGAGGTGATCGACATAAGACAATGGTGGGCGATGCCCACCCTACATCTTTAAATCTCATGGCTGACGTGGCGCGGACCAACCACCCGAATCACCTCCTCCGTGCCAATCCCGAAAACGAATTCGGGTATCCCGAGAGAGCGATTGTCCTGAATTCTTTCAGAATATAGGGTGGGCATTGCCCACCGCTATTTCCCGCAAACAACATCATCGGTTTGTGATACTGATCCCGCAAGCGATTGGAGGGACACCCGATAGAACACAGCAATGAAACGTTGAATACGGCCAATCAACAGAGGTGATCGACATAAGACAATGGTGGGCGATGCCCACCCTATATCTTTAAATCTCATGGCTGACGTGGCGCGGACCAACCACCCGAATCACCTCCTCCGTGCCAATCCCGAAAACGAATTCGGGTATCCCGAGAGAGCGATTGTCCTGAATTCTTTCAGAATGTAGGGTGGGCATTGCCCACCGCTATTTCCCGCAAAAAACATCATCGGTTTGTGATACTGATCCCGCAAGCGATTGGAGGGACACCCGATAGAACACAGCAATGAAACGTTGAATACGGCCAATCAAACAGAGGTGATCGACATAAGACAATGGTGGGCGATGCCCACCCTACCTGCTACCTGCTGACGTGGCGCACCGCACCGCCCGAATCACCTCCCCCGTGCCAAATCCCGCATACGAATTCGGGTATCCTGAGAGAGTTTTTGACATGCGATTGCCCTGAATTTTTTCAGAGTGTAGGGTGGGCATTGCCCACCGCTATTTCCCGCAAACATCGGTTTTTGACACTAAGGTTCATTGAATGAAGGAGGTTTGCATGGAGGTTTTGGAATAAAAAAACCGGCAGCACCTGGGTGCTGCCGGTTCAGGATCTCTTTGATCAAGCGAGATAAATTACATTTCGCTTTCCGGGTGGAACACGTCCACGTCTTTCAAGTCGTCGCCCAGATAGGCACGCTCGTTGGGACCCAGGATGCCCAAAGACAGGCACAGCAAGGTCCACAGATGGACGGTCTGCCAGGCATGGTCGCGCACTTCGGCCAGATCGTGAACCTGAGCGTGACAATTATGGCAGGGCGTGATGCAGTACTGGGCGCCGGTGGCCAGGATCTGATTGGCCTTCATCGTACCATATTCGCGCCGTTGTTCTGCGTAGCCCGATTGCAGATACCCGCCGCCGCCGCCGCAGCAAAAGTTGTTGGAGCGGTTGGGGTACATGTCGATGAAATTCTCTTCACCCACGACAGCTTTGACGACGTAACGCATCTCCTCGGCCACCGGGTCGCCGTAGGTTTTGCGCACCAGCTGACAGGGGTCCTGCAGGGTGAACTTGATCTTGCGTTCTTTGTTCCACTCCGAGCTGGGCTTCAGCTTACCTTCGCGAATCCATTCGGCATAGAGTTGAATGATGCTTTTGATTTCGAAGTTGTGAGGAATCTTGAATTTTTGCAGTCCGAACCGGACCGCGAAAAGTTCGTGCCCTCACTCCGTGTTGAGCCAGACCTTGCAGCCAAGGTCCTCGACGGCCTTGACTTTGGTCCGGACGATCTTTTCCCAGTTGGGATCGTCGGCCAGGAACAGGCAGTAGTTTTCAGCCGCCCATCCTTTGGTGCCGTAGGTCCAGTCGGCACCGGCCAGGTGCAGGATTTTCCAGAGCGGCACCATTTCATCCGGTTCGGTGACCGGTTCGCGTGAGTTCTGATTGAGAAAATAGGTTGCGCCCTTTTTATTCACAGGGGCTTCCATCTCGGCGAACTCGGGTTGAGCTTCCTGGTACTCTCCCAGAACATCCTCGACCACGAACTGAAAATCCTCTTCGGTGGCCCCCATTGCGCTGCAGGTGTCATTGCGCAGGGCCATGTCGCAAGACCCCAGGATGCCTTTGGGCCGCGTTTCCCGCGGCCAGGCCTGGCGCGCGTAGAACACCAGTTGCGGGATGTTGATTTTCATGGGGCAAACATAGACGCAGCGCGTGCACATGCTGCACATCCACACCCAGGGCGTCGAGGTGACCTCTTCATCCATCCCCAGGGCGGCCATGCGCAGGAATTTGCGCGGGTCCATGCCTTCCAAGCCGGTGGCCGGGCAACCCGACGAGCACGCACCGCAGGTCAGGCAGAGGTTTAGATTCCCGCCTTCGGGAAGCAACCCCTTGACCTTGTCGATGAAGGTGCTCTGTTTTTTGCCGCCAAGTTTGATTGCTTGTTCAGCCATTTAACAAAACCTCCAAAAGTTAATACCTATCTCAGTTGAATCCGAGTGGCCTCAGCCATTAACGAACTTACGAACGCAAAAACGAGTATGAAACGGCTTCTCGCTATCCTTTGCACACAGGTGGCGTCGTTATCGTATCAAGGGAACCTATCTAAACGGATTAGAGAGGTCGTGTCAATAGATATGGCATATAAAAGTGGAAAGTGGAAATGAAAATGGAAAGTTGTCGGCCCGCGTTTTTTTCTGGCCATTTTATAAAATCCTTGACAGTGCGAAAAGGCCTTTGATAAATGAGTGAATGTTCATTCATTTCTTAAAAGAGGGCCTTTGACTTGGCTGTGAAACGCAACTCGGACAAGTACCATCAGATACTCACCGCGGCGATCAAGGTGTTTGCCGAGAGAGGGTTTTCGCAATCCACCATCAGTCAGATCGCACAGGAAGCCGGCGTTGCGGACGGCACGATCTATCTCTATTTCAAGAACAAGGACGATATTCTGGTTCAGTTCTACGAGCGCATGACTGAACATGTGTCCATTCGTTTCTGGGAAGCGGTGCAACAAGGGCAGACCGCCCTGGAGAAACTGCACAACCTGATACACGCCCATCTGGAACTGTTCCAGAAGGAACCCAATGGGGCTATCGTATACCAGGGCGAGACCCATTTGCAATGGCGCCTGGTTCAGGAGCCGACGCGTCAGATGTCCAAAATGTATCGCGATGTGATCTCTAAAATCGTGGCCCTCGGCCAGGATGAGGGCACCATCCGCGGCGATCTGTATGTCGGACTGGTCAAGCGCCTGATCAACGGCGCCGTCGAAGAGGTGATCAACACATGGATTCACACGGGGCGCGACCATGATCTGGCCGCCATGGCCGAACCGTTGGTGGAACTGTTCATAAACGGCATCGGAACGCCCAAAGGGCAGCACGACACCGGCAACCAAGCACTGCAGCAGTTAGTGAATCATTGCGGTGACATGACATAGAAGAAAAAGGAGAATTTTTAAATGGCACAGGTGATAGCTGAACGCAAAGATGTCGATTTTGTTCTTTTCGACCAGCTCAACGTGGATAGTTTGAGCAAAGATCCCCATTTTGCGGAATTCAACCGCAAAACCATCGAATTGATCGTTACCGAAGCACGCAATCTGGCAATCAAGGAGATTTTGCCCACTCAGAAAGATGGCGATGAAATCGGTTGCCGTTTTGATAATGGCAAGGTGACTACACCGGATAGTTTCAAACGTGCCTGGGATCTGTTCAAAGAAGGCGAATGGGTCGCAACGCATGTCAATCCCGAATGGGGTGGGCAGGGCATGCCCCATCTTGTCGCCATGGCCGCCGGCGACTATTTCTGCGGCGCCAACTTTTCCTTTATGATGTACACCGGCTTGACCAACGGCGCGGCTTCTTTGATTGAAAATTTTGGCACGGACAAGCTGAAGAAGCTTTTTCTGAAAAAGATGAACTCCGGCGAATGGACCGGCACCATGCTGCTGACCGAGCCGGAAGCCGGTTCGGACGTCGGTCGCCTGACCACCTCGGCGGTTAAAAATCCGGATGGCACCTATTCAATCAGCGGCAATAAAATTTTTATCTCCTCCGGCGAACACGATCTGTCCGATAACATCATCCATCCGACCTTGGCCCGCATCGAAGGCGCGCCGGAAGGCACCAAGGGGATCTCCCTTTTCCTGGTTCCCAAAATCTGGGTAAATGATGACGGCAGCCTCGGTGAGTTCAACGATGTGGTCTGCACCGGCATCGAAGAGAAAATGGGCATCCACGGCAATGCCACCGCTTCCTTGACGCTGGGTGGCAAAGGCCAATGCCGCGGCTATCTGCTGGGCGAAGAGAACAAGGGCATGCGCGCCATGTTCCTGATGATGAACGGCGCGCGCCTGCACACCGGCGCACAGGGCTTTGCCTGCGCCAGCAGCTCTTACCTCAATGCTCTCAACTATGCCCGCGATCGCGTTCAGGGCCGCAACATCACGGCGACTGCCAAAGACGCCCCCGCGGTGCCGATCATCCAGCATCCCGACGTCCGCCGCATGCTGATGACCATGAAAGCCAACGTGGAAGGCATGCGCAGCCTGCTTTACTACGTTTCCCTGCTTATCGACAAATCCCATATTGCCAAAGATCCGGCCGAAAAAGCCACCTACGAAGCATTGATCGGGTATCTGACCCCGATCTGCAAGGGGTATGTCACCGACCGTGCCTATGATGTGTGTAATCTTGGCATGCAGGTGTACGGCGGGTACGGGTTTATAAAGGAGTTCCCGCAGGAGCAGTTGGTGCGCGACTGTCGCATCACCATGATCTACGAAGGCACCAATGGTATTCAGGCCATGGATCTGCTCGGACGCAAAACGGTCATGGACGGAGGCAAAGCCATGATGGCACTGGCGGCCGAAATGCAGAAAACCTTCGACCAGGCCAAAACGTTTGAACCGTTGAAGCCATTGGTGGAAAAAGCCGAAGCACTGCTCAAAAAGTTGGGCGATGTGGCGATGTTTCTGGGCAAAAACCTGATGACGGGACAGGTTGAAAACACTTTCGCTTTTGCTTATACCTTCATGGAAGTGCTCGGCGACGCGATCATGGCTTGGATGCTGCTGTGGAGGGCTTCGATCGCCTCCGATCTGCTGGCCAAAGGCACCCGTAAAAAAGACGAAAAATTCCTGGACGGCCAGATCAAATCGGCCACTTTCTACGTCCGCAACGTGCTGCCGATCACGCATGGCAAAATCGAGACCATCATGGACAACTGCTGCTCGGCCATCGAGATGGATGACGAGAGCTTCGGCGCCAAGTAAGGGTCTTAGGTCTCTTTGACAACATACCACAAAAAGCCGGAAACCTTTGAGGTTTCCGGCTTTTTTGCGTTTGTTTGCCGTTGGCTCGTGACGTTACATCCCTGGGAAATACGCCGGCAGCCCATCAGCGCGCTTGGGGTGCCATAAACGCCACCTTCCCCAGGTGGGTTCATGGTAGCAAACGAGCTGACGGGCGAACGGGCAAACGTTATCATTTTGGGCGTCTGGCAAGCTCTTCGTCGCGCAGATTCTTGCGCAGCACTTTACCAACGTTGGTTTTGGGAAGTTCCTTGCGGAATTCTATTTCGGTCGGCCATTTGTACTTGGCCAACTTGTCCGCGCAAAAGGAAATCATCTCCTCGGCGGTGGCGGTTTCGCCCTCCTTGAGCACGATGAATACCTTGACGGACTCTCCGCGTGAGGGGTGGGGAATCCCGATGGCGGTGGCTTCGACCACTTTGGGGTGTTCGAAATAGACCTCTTCGATGTCCCGCGGATAGATGTTGTAGCCGCCGGATATGACCATGTCCTTCTTGCGATCGATGATGTAGAAATAGCCATCATCGTCCATTTTGGCGATATCGCCGGTATGCAGCCAGCCGTCAGCCAGTGTTTCAGCGGTGGCCTCGGGGCGATTCAGATACTCTTTCATGACTTGCGGGCCCTGGATCAGCAGTTCGCCCGTTTCGCCGACCGGCACATCGGTCTTTCCGTCGTTAGCGTCCACAATGCGGCACAGCGTGTCGCAGATGGGCAGTCCGATGCTCCCGATCTTGCGCAGGCTGCCCTCGCCGCATGGATTGATGTGCGTGATCGGAGAGCTTTCGGTTAATCCGTAACCTTCAACGATGATGCCTTTGGTACGCTCTTCAAACTCCTTGATGACCTCGACCGGCAGCGGCGCGCTACCTGAAAACATATTATCAATGGAACTCATGTCGATGCTGCTGATTTGCGGGTCCTGCAGGATGCCGATATACATTGTCGGGACCAAGGCGGCGAAGGTGGGCTTGGTCTTTTTGATGGCTTCGATCAACTGGGGGGGCTGGGGCTTGGGCGTAAGAATGATGGTCCAGCCGTAGAATATGCCCATGTTCATGACGCAGGTCAGACCGAAAACGTGGAAAAAGGGCAGGGCGCCGAGAGCGATGTTATTGCTGTCGATGTGCGGAAACCAGCCCGCCGCCTGCTGCACCTGTTTGCTCAGATTGCCATGGGTCAGGACCGCGCCCTTGCTGACACCGGTGGTCCCGCCGGTGTACTGATACATCGCCACATCGTCAAAGGTCACCTTGATTTTTGGGTAGCTCGGGGTCGTCTTGGCGATCAGTTCTTTCCAGCGATAGAGATCCTGGGCCGGTTTAACATCGGCGGCCAGGCCCTGTTTCTTGGCCACCAGCGGAAAAAGCAGGCTTTTGGGGAACGGCAGATAGTCGCCGATGCTGGTCACCACGATCTGCTTGATCTTGGTGCTTGGACGCAAGTCGATCATGCGGTTGGCCAGAAGATCGAGGGTGATGAGCACTTTCGAATTCGAATCATTGAGTTGATGTTGTAGTTCGCGATCAGAGTAAAGCGGGTTGTTCATGACCGCGATGGCGCCCAGCCGATGAATGGCATAGTAGGCTGCCACACAAGGCACGATGTTGGGCAGCAGGATGGCGACCGCATCGCCTTTGCGGATGCCGAAGTTGTACAGGCAGGCAGCAAAGCGCTCAACCATGTCTTTAAGCTGGGAATAGCTGAGTTTGAATCCTTGAAACCAAAGCGCAGTTTTGTCGGGAAAGCGCGAGGCTGTACGGTCCAGAAAATCCGGCAGGCACATATCTTCGTATTTCGGTGTTTCCGGTACCCCGGGCTGATAGTGTTTTAGCCACGGTTTTTCGTTGTACGTCACGTTCTGAATCACTTGAACCTCCTTCTGGGTAGATGGATTTCATTGTGGAACGGGTAGACGAACTGTGCTAAGGCGAGAAGGCTGGGCCAAGCGGACCGCCATTTCCGACATTTATGTTCGAAAACAGTGTTTTGTCAAGTAAGATTCGTTTTTGGGCATCGGGCACGGCATCCTGCGACGTCGCGCCTGGCGGACGCGAAAAAAGCTTGCAAGTGGCGTTTTTCCTATTCATAATCGCACCTTTTTTTCAGGTACTTTTTGCTTGACAGGAATAAGCCGTATTAGTAGTGAATGAATCTTCATTCATTTAGCCCCTTTCTCTTCAGCATGCCACCCAGGCATGTTCCCGGAGAAAGGCATAATGGATTAAATCGACAGAATACCTTAACGAACACTGAATACGTAACATTCCGGTGCACCCGGATTAAGTAGATTGGGTATTTTTTCCAAAGGAGAAGAAAAGGAAAATGGACTTCGCGTTAATTCCACCAGCCCACAGTACATTTTTATTTATTCCCGCGTTCATCTTTTACACGCTGCTTCCCGTTGCCGGTATCACGTTTTTCATTTACCAGATCGTGATGCGCCTGAAGCCGATGGTTTTGGCTCAGCCGGACAAACCGGTCAGCGAGATCTTGAAGGAAAGCCCTGCGCGACTGATGCAGGTTCTCAAGATCTGGCTGCTGCAGGTCCGCCAACCGCGTTACATGTTGGCGGGTGTCATCCACATTTTGCTTTTTTTCGGCTTTCTCATCCTGGCCGTGCGTTCCACCGAGCTGATGTTCGTGGGGATCAAGGCTGACTTCTCCTTTCCATTCATGGATGGCACCTTCGGGGCGGTTTACAGCGTCATTCGTTCGTATGCCGCCACCTGGGTCCTGGTGGTTGCACTGATGGCCATGTACCGCCGCCTGGTCACCAAGCCGGCCCGCTATGCGGTTCCTGCCAAATACGGAAAACCCCACACGGCCGAGGCTGTTTTCGTTCTGGGCATGATCTGCACCCTGGTGCTCATGGAAAGTCTGTTCGAGGGCAGCCTGGTGGCCGCCCAAAATCAGCAGGGCATGCAGGCGCACACCTTGGCGCCGTTAACACTGGCCTGGTTTTTCGAATTGATTCTTTCCTCCGCCTCTCAGAGCACACTGCAGTTTCTGCATTCGGCCGCCTATTTTCTGCATGATGTGACCTTTTTTACGTTCCTGTGCTTTCTGCCCCTTGGCAAACACTTTCACGTGGTCACTTCTTTGTTCAACGTTTTTCTGATGCGTGTGCGCCGCGGCAATATCAAGCCGGTGCGCTACGGCGTGAGCAACGACCAATTAGACAACCTGGAATCGTTCGGCGTCAAGAATCTGGAAGATTTTACCTGGCGCCACATTCTGCATTTTTATTCCTGTGTGGATTGCGGTCGCTGCTCTGACAACTGTCCGGCGAACGCCGTTGGACGTCCCTTGTCCCCACGTTTCATTTCCATCAAGGGGCGCCAGCTGGTTTTCGGCCGCCACCCCTTCTTCGGGCCGTCGAAGGTTGAAAAAGCGCCGTTGATCGGCACTACCTATGAAGAGGATGAAATCTGGTCCTGCACCACTTGCGGCGCCTGCGAGCAGGAGTGCCCGGTCGGTATCGAATACATCGACAAGATCGTGGATTTGCGTCGCGGCATGGTTGATGAAGGCATGGTCCCCCAATCGTTGCAGAAGCCGCTCAGCGCCATCGAGAAGCGCGGCAATCCCTGGGGTAAAATGGAGAAAAAGCGCGGCGAGTGGATCAAGCAACTGGACAGCGAAGTGTCGGTCAAACTGCTGGAAGGCGGTGATACGACCGATGTACTCTTCTTTGTCGATAGCATCACCTCTTTTGACGACCGCATGCAGTCCATCGGCTGTGCCACGGCTACCCTCCTGCACCGGGCGGGCGTCGACTTCGGCATCCTGGGCAAAGGTGAAAAAGATAGTGGTCATGAAGTACGACGTTTCGGCGAGGAGATGCTTTTTCAGAGTCTGCGTGAGCACAATACCGAAATGATTCAGGAATCCGGCGCGACCAGGATCGTGACCGCCGACCCGCATACACTCAACGCGCTGAAAAACGACTACGAAGACTTGCCGCCGGTCGAGCACATCAGCCAGTTCCTGGCCAAACAGGTCCGCAAGGGGCTTTTGCATTTCAAGCCGAGCGTGAACGGGGACAAGGTTTACACCTACCATGATCCATGCTATCTGGGCCGCCATAACGGTGTTTATGATGACCCGCGTGAAGTCCTGGATGCGATTCCGGGGATGCGCCGTGTGGATATGAAGCGCTGTAAAGACCGCTCGTTCTGCTGCGGTGGCGGTGGACTGATGCTGTTCTATGAACCGGAAGAAGAACAGCGAATGGGTGTGCTGCGCGTCAAGATGGCGGAGGAGGCCGGTGCCAATGTGATCGTCACGGCGTGTCCGTTCTGTCTGGTCAACATGGAAGACGCCATCAAGGTGGCCGGTTTGGAAGGCAAGATGGAAGCCATTGATCTGTCCGAACTGGTGGTTGCGCACCTCGCTGACTAAGGCCGAAGGCGCCCGCGGAAAGTTTTTTCCGTCCATCGGCAGACCTTTTAAGTGTGACATAGCCATTAATAGAACTTTTATCGATCGGGGAGGAACAAACATGGAGATTCTGGTATGCGTGAAAAGAGTTCCGGATACCGCGGAGAACGAAATCGCGATAAAAAGTGACGGAACCGACATTCAAAGAGACGACCTGGTCTATTCGGTCAATGAATGGGACAACTACGCCGTGGAAGAGGCCATCCAGATTCGCGACAAAGTCGGCGGGTCAGTGACGGTAGTGACCGTAGGCGACAGCGAGGCCGAAGAAGTATTGCGCCGCCAGATGGCCATGGGCGCGGACAACGGCATCCTGCTGGCCGACGACGCCTTCGAAGGATCCGACGGACGCGGTATTGCCGCCATTCTGAAAGCCGTCGTGGCCAAAGGCAAATATGATCTGGTCCTCACCGGCGCCCAGGCCGACGATGGTGCCGCTCAGGTCGGCGGCATGCTGGCCGCTATGCTGGATTGGCCGTATGCCTCACTGGTCAACAAGATCGATACCGGCGACAAAAGCCTCAAAATCGGGCGTGAAATCGAAGGCGGCAATCAGGAGATGAACGAGATCGACCTGCCCTGCGTGCTTTCCATCCAGACCGGTATCAACGAACCGCGTTATGTGGGTATCCGCGGTATCCGCAAGGTGGCTTCGATCGAAATCCCGACCTATGCGGCCGCTGACCTGGGTGTTGCCGCCGATGCTGTCGGCCCGGCCGCGGCCCGCGTTAAACGGGTCGATTATTTCACACCTGAAATGGGTGCCGGAGCAGAGATTCTCGAAGGCAGCATGGAAGAAAAAATCGATAAACTGATTGAACTCTTGAAGGCTAAAGGAGGGTTGAAATAATGGCTCAGATATTTGCCTATATTACGCATAAGGGTGGGGCGGTCGACGATACCGCCGCCGAACTGGCCGCTGCCGCACAAAAGATCGATGCCGCCGCGCAGGTCACTGCCATTGTTGTCGGCGCTGGCGCTGATTTGGATGCCGCTTGCCAAGGGGCCGCCAAACTCTTTGCGCAGGTGTGGAAATTCGATAATGCGGCATTGGCCTATCCGAACGGCGAAGTGGTCCGCAAGCTGTTGAGCCAGGTCGTTCCGGCGGGTTCCATTCTTCTGGTCCCTCACGACACCTTCGGTATGGACATGGCCCCCGGTCTGTCGATAAAATTGGACGCTGCATACGCTGCTGACGTCGTTGCCATTGAAAGCCTGAGCGGAACCGAGCTTAAAGTGGTCCGCCAGGAGTTCGCCGGTATGGCCCATACCCACATTGCCGTCGACATCGCCAAGGGTGCTGTCCTGACGCTGCGACCGGGGTCTTTTCAGCCTGAAAAGGGCGCGGAACTGGCTGGCACGGTATCCGACAAATCCGGTGATGCCGGTGATTTGGGCACCAAACGCCGTTACCTGGAAACCGTCGAAGCTGAAATGGGCGACGTGGACATCACCAAAGCCGATGTGCTGGTTTCCGTCGGACGCGGCATCGAAGATCAGGACAACATCGGGGTGGCCGAAGAGTTGGCCGAAGCCATGGGCGCGGTGGTCAGCTGTTCGCGGCCGATCGTGGATGCCAAGTGGCTCGAAAAATCCCGCCAGGTGGGTACTTCCGGTAAAACGGTCAAACCCAAAGTGTACCTGGCCATGGGGATTAGCGGTTCGTTTCAGCATCTGGGCGGTATTAAAGGGTCTCCGTTCATCGTGGCAGTCAACAAGAACCCCAAAGCACCCATCTTCCAGGTGGCCGATATCGGAATCGTGGAAAATATCCTGGAGTTCATGCCGGCACTGACCGAGAAAATTTCCGGCTAATTCACTTCTTCATTTCGCATTTGACCGGCAAGCAGGGGCTTATCGCCACCGCTTGCCGGTTTTTTTGTGCGCGTTCTCTTATTCTGACGCAGATTCTACGATTCACTTGTACGCGCGCCGGGGCAGTCAATGCTTTGCTCGGGGCATCGTGAAATAAATTCTCAGCGCGATATTATCAGATTCAGAAGGAGGGGCTTGCGGGTGGGGCCCGTGTTGCCATAATAGTGTCTGTTATGCGAGCATTATCGACAAAAATAGTCCTGATTGCCGGAGCGTTCCTGCTGCTGGCGGTTGCGGCGCTGACGGGTATTTCCGTTTACGTGAACAGCTCCGCGTTCCGCGGTCGGTTGGTTGCGCAGATCGATGCCGCCATCGACGGTACCCTCGTTGTGGACGATCATCGCTTGTCACTACTCAAAGGCCAATTGGTGCTATCTGACATCGCCTTGCAAAATTCCGACGGCGAACCGGCGGCCCTCATCGGAGAACTTCGTCTGGTTCTTTTTTGGCCGGCACTGGTGTGGCGCGCCGTCCAAATAAGAACGCTCATTCTCGACGATATCCGCGTGAACGTGATCCTGGGGCCGCAGGGACGAACCAACCTGGGCGATGCGTTGGCTCTACGGAACCCCTCTGCGCCAAAAAATGGCGCAGCGCAAAGCGCATGGCAGGTCAGCGTCCGGGATCTGCAGGTTCGCAATGGGCGGTTGGCATTTGAACAACCGGCCGAGCGTATCAGCACGGTCATTGTGGGTCTCACGGCGACCGGACGGGGGGACTTGCAGCGGCGCACTTTCCAATTGGACCTGGCACTCGCCGAAGCGCGCTTGCAGATGCCCGACCGCCAAGAAAAGGTCAACAATATCGTGATCGCGGCTGCTTACACAGAGAGCGCCGTCCAACCGCTGCGCCTTGCGCTGCACGCTCCCGATGTGCGGGTGGCGTTGCAGGGCCGTATCGATCGTGAGCACACGCCATGGCAGGTGGATTTGTCCGGGAACCTGGATCTTGAACTGGCTGCCTTGCGCCCATGGTTGCCGTCCGAGTCCGCTGCCGGCGGGCGCGTCCAGGGGACTGCCAGCCTGACCGGGCCACTGAACGACCCTGCCGCCGCTGCCGATTTGCGCTGGCAAAACGGCAGCGCATGGGGCTTCGCGGTCGAGGAGGTGATTGTCAAAGCCCGGCTGGACGCCCGCCAGGTGCACATCGATAACGCCAATCTGCGCAGTGCCTGGGGCGAACTGGATCTTTCCGGAAGCGTCGATTTGCGTCCGGTTTTTCCGAAAAGCTTCGAAAAGCAGGCGGCTGGATTCGACTCGGTTTCCTATTCCGTGGCCGTCGGCGCGCGCCGGTTGAACATTTCACAAGTGCGGCGTTTCGCTCCGGATGTGCCTGGCATCTGGCGGGGCCGGATGCACCTGGAAGGCAGCGCCCTGGCCATTGATCGGGCGCAGGGCAAAGCGTCACTGACAATGAACGGCAGCGGTGTTCAGGTCTCTCCCGCTGGCCGGCCAGCGGACGTAGCGCTAACGGCCGAACTGCACTGGGCCGAGCAGCTGCTGCGGATCGTGCGCAGCCAGGCGACCCTGGACGGTCACGACCTGCAGGTCGCCGGAAACCTGCGCCTGGACAGCGGGCGGATGGACGCCTCCGCAAAAGGTCAGTCCAAGCACCTGGCCGATCTGGGGGCCATTCTGGGGATCCGGCTGCCGCGCGGAAACGGCACACTTGCCCTGCAAGCCAAGGGCGCATGGAACCAACCGGTGGTGCACGCCGAGTTGTCGGCCCATGACCTTGCATGGGACGCGTGGCGCTTCGGTCGCCTGCGGGTCGTGGCCGATCTGGGCGCGGATGGCATCGTGCATATCTCGCCGCTGGTTTTGGATAATCAGGGCAGTTCCCTGCAGGGGCAGGGCCGCCTGCATTTGTTGCAGCCCGACGGCCAGTTGCGCGACGATCCCGGCGTGCAGTTCAAAGTGGCGCTGCATTCTCTGGATTGGCAAGATTTTGCGGCCGATCCGCCTGCGCAGGTCCGCATGCAAGGAAGCCTCGCGATCAGCGGCAGCCTGTTGCATCCGACAGCCGAATTGACCTTGGGCACCGGTCAGGTTGTTTGGGAGGCGCTGCAGGGCCAGGTGAAAGGCACGGCGCGCTGGACCGATGGTCGCCTGGTCATTCCCGAGTTGCGCCTGAGCAAGGGAAAATCCTCCCTGACCCTTGCGGGCAGCGCCACCTGGCGGGATGAGGACAGCGGCCGGTGGCGGGCCGATCCCCTGATTCAGGCCGAGTTGCGCAGTGACGCATTTCGGGTGCAGGATTGGATGGCAGGCTACAAGGGTGCTTTAACGTTCCAGGCATCCCTGAAAGGTCGGCCGGCCACGCTGAACGGAACATACCGACTGGAAGGCCGGGACCTGGACACCGGCGTTCAGAAACTGTCCGATCTGCGCCTGGAAGGCCGCTTCGCCGAGCAAACCGCCTATGTGGACCGGCTGGCCGCAAGTCTGGTACCGGGGCAGCAGGTGCAAGGGAACGGCTGGTATGCCTTTGATCAACGCTTCGAAGCCCGCTTGCATGCCGCCGGCATCTCTTTGGCGCACATCACGGCCCTGCAGGGCGGCCGAGCGGTGCACGGCAGCCTCGATATGACGGTGAGTGCCCAAGGCACTTTGCAGGACCCTACCGGCACCGCCAACCTGCATATTCGCGCGCCGCGCATTGGCGATCAACGCTGGGATGATTTCAACGTCGATGTCCGCCTCCAGGATAGCCAGTTGGAAGCCAAGGCAGACCTCAATTTTGATCTGTCGGGGCATTACCGTCTGGACAGCGGTGATTTTAGTGTATCGGCCGATTTGGAACAGACCGATCTGACGCCCTACCTGGCGATGGTTGCGGATGAACGGTGGTCCGGGCGGCTGACCGGCACGATTCGGGCGACCGGCAACACAGATGATCCTGCCAATATGCACGCGCAAGTTGTGCTCTCACAGGCCGCCTTGCGCTATGACAATGCGGACTTGCTGCGTTTTGACCGACTGGAAGCGACGCTTGCGCAGGGTGTTCTGTCCATGCCTGCCACGCGTTTGAATTGGATGCAACAGGGGCATTTGATCGTCTCGGCCGCAGGACGCCTTGCGCACGATCTGTCCCTTCAGGCGGATGGCACGTTGCCGCTGGCTGCTTTGGCGCCGTTTACGGATCAGATTGGCGACGCGGTCGGGAACATCCGCATCGCGGCGCGCGCCCAGGGCCCCTGGTCAGAGATGCAGTGGCATGCGGATGTCGTATTGGCGCGAATTGGGTTTGTGTTGGCGGATTGGGACCAGGTATTGCGGGATGTGAACGGCACGATCCGTATTCGCCCGGAGCATATTGTGGTCGATAGTCTTTCAGGCATGCTGGATACGGGCCGCTTCGCCCTCGACGGCCAGATCCGGCATGCCGGGGGGCGGCCGGTACAGGGGCAGATTGCCTTAAAAGCCCAGGCGCTTCCGATCGCATGGCCCGATACTATGGACCTGCTGGTCGGCGCCGACCTGGTCCTCAAGGGGGGTGCGGGCCAAGCTGTGCTGGAAGGAAAGGTCACTTTGCTCGAAGGCCATTATTATAAAAACGTGCGCATCGATCTACGGGCGCCATTTGCGGCCAAAAGGCGCGCCGAACCGCAGCCGACTGGCTGGTCGGTTCCGCAGTGGTTCGAAGCCGTTGCACTCGATGTGATCGTGGCCCATCGCTATCCTTTGCTGGTGGACAACAACGTGACCCGCCTGGAAGTCGTGCCCGATTTTAAAATCGGCGGTACGGCGGCCAAACCGACCGTCAGCGGACGTGCCAATGTCAGCGAAGGCGAGGTGTTTTTCCGTCGCAAGACATTCACGATCAAGCGGGGTGTGGTGGATTTCGTCAATCCTTACAAAATAGAGCCTACGCTGGATATCGTGGCCGAAACGCAGATCCGGCAATGGCAGGTAACCCTTGCGCTGAACGGGACATTGGACAACTTATCGGTGCAGTTGCGCTCCGACCCGCCTGAATCCGACAGCAACATCCTTTCGTTGGTGCTTCTTGGGCGCACGAGCGCTGAACTGGGGCAAGGCGGCAGTACAGCGACGACCGAGCAGATGCTGGCGACGCTGGTCGAGTCGGCCTGGGGTGAAGACATCAAAAAGCGTGCCGGAGTCGATATCCTGGAGGTGGAAACCGGTGCCCAGGACGAAGACGACAGCAGTGAACGCATCCAGGTGACGGTTGGCAAGAAAGTCAGCCGGCGCCTGACGATCAAATACTCGGTCGAAGCTGCCGGCAGCGAAACGGTTCAGCGGGCGACCTCCGATTACCAGTTGCTCGAAAACATCCTGGCCAGCGGCTTTCAGGATACCGCCGGCACCTACGGCGGCGAACTGCTCTTTCGGATCGAATTCCGCTAGCGCCGCTTCCGTGGCGGCATCACTTTTAGACGCACACAACCAAGGGGAAAGCTTTGAGGACGAGTTGGATGAAATGGCTCAGGCGCCTGGCAGCTCTTCTATCCATCCTCTGGGCCATCGCCGGCCCTTTTGCGGCCCAAAGCGCCGGCAGCGATTGGGATGGTCGCCCCTTGCCGATCGCGGAAATCGCTATTCAGATCCACGATCCCTTTCCCACTGGATTGGATTGGTCGGCCCTGGGGCGTGCGCTGCTTGACCTGCAAGAGGGCCAAGTCCTGACTCCCGCCCGACTCGAACAGGCCCAGGCAGCCATCGCGCCGCTGGCCCAGGTGCGCAGCAATGTGGCGGTACGGCCTGACGGGCTGAGGCTTGCGGTCGCTATCACCCCGTACCAGCAGATCAAAGCCATTGACATCGAGGGCAATTACCCGTTGCTGGAAAGGGATGTGCGCACGGCCATGACCATGGTGGCCGGCGACATCTTCGATCCTTCCCGAATGTCTGCGGAGCAAGCTGCCATCGCGCAGCGTTTTCGCGAGGAAGGCTATGTCGCGCCGCGCGTGGAGATCACCTGGCAGCAGGACCTGTCGGATGGCCACTACCAAGTACTTGTGGCGATCGACAAGGGCCCCTACGACACACTCAAGGATATCCGACTGCGCGGCAATCAGCGGATTTCCGATCTGAGGCTCAAGGCCCGGATGACCACCTGGCGGCGCTCACTGATGCGACTGGGGAGCATCCGCTTCAAGGAACAGCAGGTCAGAGAAGACGTGCGCAACCTCGTCGACTACTATCGTTCGCAGGGATTTGCCGACGTGCGCATCGACACCCGCGTATTACCGGCCTCCGACGAGCATCATATCGTTTGTGAATGGCTCATCGACGAAGGGCCGCTCTATGTCATTCATTTTTCCGGCAACCAGTTTTTTTCCGACAAGACCTTGCGCAAGGATTTGGTGCTGCTGGAAGCGGGTAATCGCGGCAACATGGGAATCCGACGAACCGTCAACAAAATCCGGCGCCGCTATCTGGCGGCCGGTTTTGCGGACATCCAGGTGGATTGGGAAGAGCGCTCTGCCGAAGAGGATTCCGCAAACGTCCGCTCCATTGGCATTGTTATCACGGAAGGCCTGCGTCACATTGTCGCGCGTGTCGCCATCAATGGGCATGCGCGCCTGTCCGCGGAGCAAATTCGCGGACAGATGCTGACGCGCACGGCCAAGGGGTTGGGCAAGGGTGCCTATGTGGCCGATGTGTTCCAAGAAGACCTGGCCGCAATCCTGGCTCTTTATCGCAGCCGGGGTTTTCTGGAGGCCCAGGTAACCGAAAAGGTCGACATCGATCCGCATACCGCATCGGTTGATATTACTCTTCATATCGCGGAAGGGGTTCAAACGCTGGTCGATACTGTGTCGCTCGAGGGCCAGGCGCCCCGCGACACCCAGGCGCTCAAGCAGGAACTGCAGCTCACGCCAGGCACGCCTTATGCTCCGATAAAACTCCAGGAGGATGAAAATGCCCTGGCCGCACGCATCTCGCCTTTCGGTTATCCGCACGTTCAGGCCAGTGGTGCGGCCCAATTGTCTGCGGACAGCACCCGGGCCGATATCGTCTATGCGCTTGATCCGGGTCCGTCGGTCGATGTCGGCCAGGTGTTTTTCGTGGGCAATCTCAAGACCCGCACGACCTTTATGCGTCGCGAATTTTCACCGACGGCGGGCGAGCCTTTCGTTCTGTCCAAAATCCTCGATGCCCAACGCAACTTGCGCAATCTGGATATCTTCGATTCCGTGCAGGTGCACACCATTGGCTTGAAGGAAAAGGACCCCACGGTCGATATGGTGATCCGTCTCGTGGAAAAAAGACCTTATTATTTTTTGGCAGGGGCCGGCTATCAGACGGACAAAGGGTTCTATGGCCGCACCCAGATCGGGGATCACAATTTCACCGGTACGGCCAAAGACCTTTGGTTGAAAGGGGAGCTAAGCCAGGTGGGGTATCGGGCAGAGGCCGGCGTCAGTGATCCCCGCTTCTTGGGGACATCGATCAGCGCCCATGCCTCGGCATTCAGCGAACGCAGCGAACCGTTCAACCAGGATTTCGGCACTGACACCTTGGGCGCCAGACTATCATTTTCGCGGAATTGGAAAAAGCGCCTGACCACCGGCCTGGGCGTGCGCTTCGAGAGCAGGGAACAATATCTACGCGGTGAAAGCGCCTCCACCGTGCTCACAGAACCGGGCGATCTGGATCCCCGCGCGATTTTCGTGGTGACCCCCTCGGTTCTGTACGATTCGCGTGATTCTTTCATACGGCCCGTCAAAGGGCTGTATACCAGCGCAGCCGTGGAAATATCCAATGGTTTGGACAATGCCCTGGATGATTTTTTCAAGTACCGTTTTGAACTGCGTGGGTATCACGCGTTGTCGTCAAGGGTCACTCTGGCAGGCCGGGTCTGGGTGGGGTACATAGACCCTTATGGTGATGCGGATCCTGCACTGGACCAGCTTTTCTTTTTAGGTGGGACAAACACGGTGCGCGGGTTTAAGGAAAATATGCTGCGCTTCGATGCCGCGGGTGATTCCGTAGGCGGACGTGTGGCCGTCGCCGGAGGTTTGGAGGCGCGCATCGCGCTGGGAAAAAACATCGAGGTGACCCCCTTTGTGGATACCGGCAGCGTGCAACAATCTCTCATCGATGCCGGTAGCGATGCCTTTCGCTGGTCCACTGGTCTCGGTCTGCAGTATATCACGCCAATTGGACCGATCGGTCTGTTCTATGGCCACAAACTCGACCGGCGTTCGGATGAGAGCGCAGGCCAGTGGCATTTGTCTGTAGGATATACCTTTTAACCAGTGTCATGTGTAAAAACCATGAGGCGCATTCCGTTTACCCCAATGGTTTTCATGGATGAGCGACGTGGTCGCCCTATACCGATGGGCGCCATACAGCAGGTCGACCGGATCATTAACTTTTATGAATTTGATTTATACACTGAACGATTATGTTTTACATTTATTTTCAGGAGTGCTATTTTTCCACCCTTGTGCTTTTTTTGAAGCGGGCAGTGGTTTCGGAAGGTCAGGATTGGGAAATTCAGCTTACGAACAACGCGCCCTATCATCGTCGGGAATTTTTCTTGTTGCAATGGGTGAGAGGTACACAAAATGCTTATTGACGGTTTAAAGCTTGCATTGGTGGGTATGTCGGTGGTGTTCGCATTTTTGGTGTTGCTGGTCCTGATCGTTCATATATCCACCCGCCTTTTCAAGGCGAATACCGAAAAAGAAGCCCGCGAAATGGCCACACCCCAGAGACGTATGTCTTCTATGGGGAACGGCCGGCTGGTGGCGGTCATCAGCGCAGCAATAGCGTCTCACAGGGCCCGCGCCGCGCACACGGGCGGTTAGCGGACGTCTCCCGCCGCGCGACATGAGATTCCTTGGATCACTCAAAAACGTCCGGAGCCGATGAGGCTGTGCCGGTAGACTCTAAACACAAAGAAAAGAATGGATTGATACGGAAATGAAAAAAATCGAATTCATGGACACGTCATTGCGAGATGGGTTTCAATCGGTATTCGGCGCGCGCGCGCTGACAGATGATTTTCTACCTGCGGTCGAGGCGGCCCGCGAAGCTGGGATCACCTACATGGAAGCCGGTGGTGGTGCCCGCTTCCAAGCCTTGTTCATGTATTGCGGGGAGTCCGCTTTCGACATGATGGACCGTTTCCGCAAGGCGGCGGGTCCGGATGCGTCTCTGCAGACATTGGCGCGTGGCATCAACGTGGTCGCACTATCGGCCCAACCCAGAGACATGATTGACCTGCATGCCCGGATGTTCAAAAAACACGGCATCACCCATATCCGAAACTTTGACGCCTTGAACGATGTGCGCAACCTGATCTACTCGGGTCAATGTATCAAGAACGCCGGGCTGCACCATCAAGTGGTTATCAGTATGATGGAGCTTCCGCCGGGATGCTCGGGCGCCCACGATCCGGAATTCTATCTTAAGACCTTGCGCGAAATCCTTGACTCCGGACTTCCTTTCGACTCTATCTGCTACAAAGATGCATCCGGCACCTCCAATCCCCAAAAAGTGTACGATACGATCAAGGCCGGCCGCAGTCTTCTGGGAGACAGAGCGACCATATGGATGCATACCCATGAAACCGCCGGTGTCGGCATCACGCAATACAAAGCCGCCGTCGAGGCCGGGTGTGACGGCGTTTGCCTGGCACGTTCGCCGCTGTCCGGCGGCACATGCCAGCCGGATATGCTTTCGATGTGGCACGCCCTGAAAGGCACCAACTACACGTTGGATATCGACATTAAAAAAATTCTGATAGCCAACCGTGTTCAGGAGGAGTGTCTCAAAGACTATTTCTTTCCACCCGAGGCTCAAAAAGTCTCTTCGGAAGTCATTCTCTCGCCCATGCCGGGTGGCGCCTTGACCGCCAACACCATGATGATGCGCGATACCGGCACGCTGCATCTCTATCCCAAGGTCATCGAGGCCATGTCCGAATGTGTCGCCCGCGGCGGATTCGGCACTTCGGTTACCCCGGTGTCTCAGTTTTACTTTCAACAGGCCTATGCGAATGTCACTCAGGGGCCCTGGAAAAAGATCACCGACGGGTATGGCAAAATGGTCCTGGGGTACTTCGGACGGACGCCGGTCCCTCCCGATGCGGAAATTGTCAAAATCGCCGAGCAACAATTAGGCAAGCCGGTCTTCAAGGGAGATCCCCTGGATGTGCTTGAACCCGGAATTCCCAAGGCGACTAAAATTTTGCAAAACGAGGGGTTGCCTGTGACCGATGAAAATATTTTCATCGTGGGCGCGCTGGCCACTGCCGGGGGCAACAAAGGACTCGACTTTCTCAAAGGAAACAAGCCCATCAATGTCCGCAAAGTTGCCGAATCAGGTGGGCCGGAGAAAAAGCCGGTCGCTCAACAGGCCCAGGCGCCGATCACAGTGGGGCCTTTGCAGTACAAGGTCACTGTCGACGGTCAGACGTATGATGTCATGGTGGCGGACGACACCGGCGCCGTGACGGCTGTCACCCAGACCGCCGTCAAAGAGAAAGAAGCGATTTCGGTCAACGCACAGATTCCCGGCAATGTGTACGAGGTCTTTTGTGCCGTGGGCGACAAGGTGAAGGCCGGGGACACGCTGGTTATTCTCGAAGCCATGAAAATGGAAACACCTGTGGCCGCGCCAGTCGATGGCACCATCGCCACACTCGAAGTGCAAAAGGGACAAACGGTCAAGGCCGGCCAACTCATTGCCACCCTTGCATAGATGATTCTCACTTTCTACACCGGCCCAGCCGGTTCAGGGATGTCCCATGACTAAAAAAATTGCCGCTGTGCTTGCGTTTGCCCTGGTCATCATCGTACTGGCCGTCACATGCCCTGTCGTCAGGGCTGAAAACGCCCCGGATGCTGCCGGGACAGGGCTGGAGGTGCTGCCGGCCACGAGTGACGTGATCGTCAATTTTCTGCACGCTACCGGTCTGCTGAGCTTTATCATACCGTCCAGTGGGAACTGGGTCGATGGTGTGGGGCGCCTGGCGATGATCGCGATTGGTTGCATTCTGCTGTTTCTGGCTATTTTCAAAAGGTTCGAACCGCTCCTGCTGGTGCCTATCGGTTTCGGCGCCGTATTGAGCAATATTCCCCTGGCGGGGATGAGCGATCCGGGCGGTGTGCTGTATTACATCTATGCGGTCGGGATCAAAACGGGTATTTTTCCCCTGATCGTATTTATGGGGGTGGGAGCGATGACCGATTTCGGTCCCATGCTGGCAAACCCCAAAACGGCACTGCTGGGTGGCGCGGCCCAGTTTGGCATTTTCATCACCCTGATCGGCGCGCTGGCGCTTTCCACATTTGTGCCCGGCATTCATTTCAACCTGCTGGAGGCGGCCTCGATCGGCATTATCGGCGGTGCGGACGGGCCGACGGCCATTTTTCTTTCCAGCCAGCTCGCACCCCACCTGTTAGGGCCCATTTCGGTGGCGGCCTACTCGTATATGGCGCTGGTGCCGCTCATTCAGCCGCCGATCATGCGGTTGCTGACTACTGCGCAGGAGCGCAAGATCCATATGCAACAGCTGCGCTATGTTGGAAAACGCGAAAAGATCGTTTTCCCGCTATTGGTTTTAGGCTTATGCGTTCTGCTGCTGCCTTCCGCTGCTCCCCTGATCGGATTTTTCATGTTCGGCAACCTGATGCGGGAATGCGGTGTGGTGGGAAGGCTATCGGACACCGCCCAGAATGCCTTGATCAATATCGTGACAATTTTCTTAGGCTTGGGTGTGGGAGCGCAGCTTTCATCGGCCAACTTCCTGAACTTGTCCACCTTGGGCATCCTTCTTCTGGGAGCGGTTGCCTTTTCAATCGGAACAGCTTCGGGGATTATAATGGCAAAACTCATGAATCTGGTCTCCAAAAACAAGATCAATCCCCTGATCGGATCTGCGGGTGTTTCCGCCGTTCCCATGGCAGCCCGGGTGACTCAGAAGCTCGGAATGGAAGCCGACCCACAGAACATGCTGCTGATGCATGCCATGGGACCCAATGTGGCCGGCGTCATCGGTTCGGCAGTGGCGGCAGGTGTGTTGCTGACCTTGAAAGGCATGGCAGGTCTTTGATTGCTTTTTTGGCATGAAAATGCATAAAGAACTATCCTGAATCAAAAGGGGGAACCCCGGATTCTCGGACGCTTGATCTGTGAAGTGTGACTGGAGGCTTTCGCTTAAACCTACCCACCTATAACATCCCGGCGATGCCGGTTTAGGAGTATGAGCATGACCATACGCGTATTGATGACCCGAAAAATTCCGCGAATGACCAGCGGTATGGATGTTACAATACTTCCCAGGCTATCCCAATTGCTTATCGAGCTTCGCAACATCGCCAACGAACAGCCCGGGTATATCTCAGGCGAAACCCTGCGCAATGTTGATGACCGCAACGAGTATCTGGTCATAAGCACCTGGCAATCCCTTGAGTCGTGGACACGCTGGCTCGATAATCAGGTGCGGGTGAGCGTGGAGTCACAGATAGATGCTTTGCTGGGCGCCTCCACGGTTTACAAGGTTTACAGTTACGATTGACATTGAACGCCTTGCGATAGTAACCCAGATGGTGCTGGCGATTTTACAGCCGCGTCAGCAATTCGCAAAGAAGTCGCACGCCGAAGCCGGTGCCGCCGGGGGCGCAATAACCATTGCCTTTTTTCGATGCGGCCGGGCCGGCGATGTCGATGTGGGCCCAGCGGGCGCCGATGGTGAATTCGGACAGAAAGAGCGCAGCGGTGATGGCGCCGCCGTAGCGCGTATTGGGCATGTTGCTGATGTCGGCCAGATCACTTTTGAGCAGTTCTTTGTAATCTTCCAACAACGGCATGCGCCAGCATCGTTCGAAGGTGGTCTCGCCGGCGGCAACGATCGCCGCTGCCAAATCATCGTCGGCCGAAAAAACGCCGGCCATTTTCTCTCCCAGAGCCACCACACAGGCCCCGGTCAGCGTGGCCAGATCAATGATGATATCCGGTTTATGGGTCTTGATGGCATAGGCCAAGGCATCCGCCAGAATTAAGCGGCCTTCGGCATCCGTATTGCCGATTTCCACGGTTTTGCCCGCATAACTGGTGATGATGTCGCCCGGACGCGTGGCACTGCCCGAGGGCATGTTCTCCACAATCGGGGTGATACCGATGACGCGTTGCTTTGGTTTTATACGGGCCAGGGCAGTCATTGCGCCCGCCACCGCTGCAGCGCCCGCCATATCGCCTTTCATGGTCTGCAGACCGGCCGATGGTTTGATATTCAACCCGCCTGTATCGAAGGTGACGCCCTTACCGACCAGTACGATCGTCCGTTCAGGTTTGGGCGGCGCATAAACCATTTCCACCAGGCGCGGCGCATGGGCGCTGCCCGCCGCTACCGCCAGCAAAGCATTGAACTTCTGGCGCTTCAACTGGGCCTGATCGAGTATCTTGACGTGCAGGCCGCTCTGCCGGGCAGCCGATTCGAAAGCTTTGGCCAGATGTTCGGGCAATTTATCGTTGGCCGGTGTGTTGACCCAGTCGCGCGCCAGCAAGGTGCCCTGGCAAATCGTCTCGATGCGTGCCGGCAGGGCTTTGTACTTTTTGGCGGTTTCGTTTGGCACCAGCACTGCGATGCCTTTCAGCAGGTTCTGTTTGGGTTTATCCTTGTAACGTGTAAAAGCGTGATTTGCCAGACAGGCGCCTTCGAAGAGGGCGTTGCACATGATCGGCGCCTGAATGTCCAGGGATTCGGCTGTCGGCGCGGCGATGGCGATCGTAGTACTTTTGGCCCTCATTGCCTGCTGGATCGCCCTGCCGGCAAATCTTCGCAGCGTCTCTGCGGTGATCGTCTTCCGGGGCCCCACACCGATGAGGAGACGACGGCGCAGTGCGTCTTTTACGCGATCATAAAAGATGATCTGCTGATCTTTTTCGCCGCTGAATTCTTCGATTGCTTTTGCTCTGGCGATCAGTTCCAGGATTTCAGGATCGGCATGTATGTCTGCATCTTCGCACACGGGAATGGCCAGCGTGCTGGCCTGCGAGAGGCTCGGCGGGGTAGAAGTGAATTGAAGCATTACAGTACTCCTTTTAATCGAAAGTAAGAGTGCGCACCAATATGAAACAAGATGGCAAGAAGAAAGTGGCGTTGCCTATCCGAACAGCCGTTCCCACGCGATCACTCCCCAAACCGTGGCTGTGGCAATCAGGGTGATCAGCACTGCGGCTGAGCCCAGGTTTTTTGCCTGCCCCGAGAGAGCGTGGATTTCGGGGCTGATGCGGTCGACCACTGTTTCAATGGCCGAATTGATCAATTCGACCACCCAGATTAAAAGCAGGGAGAAAACGAGGATAGCGCGTTGGGCGCTGGTGGTGCCAAGCCAGAAGGCCGCCGGCAGGAATATGAGAATCGCGACGGTCTCCTGACGGAAAGCGGTTTCGTTGCGCCAGGCCGCTCGCAAACCCAGACACGAATAACAGGTGGCATCAACGATTCGGACGATGAAATTCTTTTTCTTCTTCAGCATGCAGTCCTCGCAGGGGGGCAACAGGTTGCGCGTCAATCGGTACGTCGGGAATGTCCGGGGCGTAATCGGGCATGACCGGGTCACGCAGGATCATCTCAATGGCTTTGCGGGCGGATTCGGCCATTTTGGGGAAGACTTTATACAAGGCGGTCACGTGGCGCAGGTTGTCGGCCGTGCGCAGGACCAGGCTGGCCAGATCGCCTTCGGCCATCTGCCCGCTCTGAACCGCCTTGTCCCAAGGCAGGCCGGTGGCCCAGCGCCAGACAGCGGTGGTCGGTCGTAAGAAGATCGGACGCACATCGAAGCCGCTGACCTGCATGTGCTTGGCAAAACCGCGCAAGCCCTGGACCACTTGCAGGACGGCTTGGGTCAGGGGTTCGGGCAGGGTTTTGCGATCCAGGTGTTCATCGGTTTCCTTGTCATTGACCAGGCCGGCCATGATGCCGGCCAGCAGGGCCGGTTCGGCTTGCGGAAACAGCCCCAGGCGCAGGCCTTCGGCCACCAGCAGGGGCTGGTCGATGCGCAGTTGGGAAGCCCACAGACCGTCTTCGGTCAGACGGCTCTGATCATCGACGAACCCGGTGATCTGCAAAAAGCGCAAATGGCGTTGGAAGTCCTGCCACAAATGGGTATGGGCAGCCTCGTCGCCGCCCATGGCCGCACCGTGATGCTGGAAGGTGGCCAGAGAGCGGTGCAGCAGGTCTTCCACTTCGGCCGGCGTGTGTGACAGCAGCAAGTTGAGTGTCATGGAAAAGTTGATGCGAATCTGGCTGTGCACGTTTGCCGGCGAGGCGTTGAGCAGGCGCGCCACACTCGGCACATCCATGTACTTGCCCGGCACCACCAAGGCAAATCCAATGTGGTCTTTGCCCCGGCGGCCGGCACGACCCGTCATCTGGTGCAGTTCGGTGGCGTCCAGGGGTGCAAATTCACGGCCATTGAAGCGGTCCGAGTTGAGGAAGGCCACCGTTCGGGCCGGAAAATCGACACCGGCCGCTACCGTTGAGGTGGCAAAAATGGCATCCAGTAAACCTTCGCTCATCAAGGCTTCCAACACCTGTTTCCAAGCGGGTAATTGACCGCTGTGGTGCGAGCCGATGGCCAGGTGTTCGGCCAGCCAACGCTGGCGATGATGCCGTATATGCGGAAAACGCTCGGTGAGCTCGGCCAGCCGCTGATTCAAGCGTTCAGCCTGCCGGTCGTCACGGATACGGTTTTCAAGGCATAATTGCAGGGCCTGATCGCAATCCGCGCGCGACTTGAGAAAAAAGATCGCCGGCAGCAGATGATACTTGCGCAACACGGCCAGAATATCGCCAAAAGGCGGCAGGCGTCCGGGCGGCGCCAGCGCCGGCGCCCGACGATCCGTCAGGAACTCGGCCACTTTCTTGTAAAGGCGAGGCTTACCGCCGCGCTCGCCGGCCACCAGCAGGGGCAGCAAGGTGCCGGCCGGGTGCAGCAGCATGGGATAGAGCGGCACGGGGCGACGCGTTTCCTGAACCACCTGGCAGCGTTTGCGGCGGATGGCACTGAGCCAGTGGGCGATATCGGCGGCATTGCCGATAGTGGCCGACAGCAGCAACAAGGGAACGCGCTGCGGCAGGTAGATCATGGTTTCTTCCCACACGACCCCGCGGTCCTCATCCCCGAGATAGTGGGCTTCATCCAGCACAACGAAATCGGTGGCCAGCGTCTGTCCGCGATGCATTGCATCATAGAGCTGGTTGCGCAGAATCTCGGTGGTACCCACGATGATGGGGGCATCGGTGTTTTCCTTGCGGTCGCCGGTCAGGATCCCGACATTGGTGGGGCCGAAGTGCGCGGCGAATTCCAAAAACTTGGCATTGGAAAGCGCCTTGAGCGGCGAGGCATACCAGGCACGACCGCCCTGCTCGAAGATGCGCGCGATGGCCTGCAGGGCAATCCAGGTTTTGCCGGCACCCGTCGGGGCCGTCACCAGGCAATCGCTTTGCGCGACCATTTCCAGGGCCTGCAATTGATATTCATCGGGTACGAACGCGGCCGGGGCGGGCGTACCAATCTGGGCGAAAATTTTTTTCAACCGCGGGTCGGCGCCGGGACGCAACACCACCGTGCGCCCTTTGTCGCGCAAAGGGCGCTGCGGCCGGCGCGGTGCGCGCACGGAGTATCGTCGACGATCACTCATAGGCAATCCACTTACAGTTTGGCGATCATTGCCCGAATACGCGTTTTGGCTTCCGACTCCACGTCGTAGGGGGACTGGCCGTTGAGGTCGGCCTCGATGAGTTCATCGCCATACGGCAAAAACCCTAAAATGTCGAAGTCGGCCAGATGTTCGCGAATGAATGCTTCATCTTTGGGCGAGCGGATCTTGTTGCCCACCACCGCGATTTTCTCAAGGCGAATCTCCTGGGCCAGCTTGCGGATATGGGCTGCCGTATCGATGCTGCGCCGACCCGGCTCCACCACCACGATTAACTTGTCTACCGATTTGGCCGTGGCCCGGCCCAAATGCTCGATGCCCGCTTCCATGTCCATGACCACGACTTCGTCACGCGCCAGCACGATGTGCATTACCAGGCTCTTGAGCAGCGTGCTCTCCGGGCAGAGGCATCCGCCGCCGCCCTTTTTTACGCTGCCCAGGCGCATCAGTTTAATATTGTCCATTTTTACCGAAAGGGTATCGGGAAGGTCGTCCACTTTGGGGTTGAGCTTGAAAAAACCGCCGATCGTGCCAGGTTGGGCACCGGTTCGTTCAAAGATCATATCTTTCATTTCAGCAATAGGGGTGATCCGCTCGGAGTTGGCAATTCCCAGGGCCGAGGCCAAATTGGCATCCGGGTCGGCGTCAATGGCCAACACTTTTTTGCCCATATCGCTGAGAATTCGTATCAACAGAGCCGAGAAAGTGGTTTTACCCACGCCGCCTTTGCCGCTGACTGCTAATTTCATTACATGTCCTTTCAATATCCGCTTGAATCGGGTCGCTGCGTAAAAACGCACCACCAATATAACATACATTGCCGATTCAGCAAGGTACGTTATGTGGCCCTTCAGGGCAATCGCATGTAAACCTTGGCACGCAGCGTGCCTTTACTTTGCGCCATATCTATCGTGCTGAAACCCGGTGATTCGGGTGGGTGGTCCGCGCCACCATCCATTCGATTAAGTGAGGCAGTAAGGTGCGCTCCGGACGGGCCGCAAACTTAGCTGCGCTCAAACAGTGCGACCCCTTGTCCTGCGCACGCCTTATGCCTCACTAAACCTCATGGCTGACGTGGCGCGGACCACCCACCCGAATCACCTCCTTCGTGTCAATCCCGTATACGAACTCGGGTATCACCGTCAGCCATGAGCCTTAGTGAGACTTAGGTGTGCGCAGAGCAGGTTTTTTCATCAAATCCTTGACGCTCCGAGTGCTGAAGGATAGAAGGAAACCCTTACTGTGGATAAGTGTCATCGATTTGTCGTTTGCGATGATGATTGGGATTATTACGTTAGTTTGAAAACCATGCAGGTTGCCCTTGCACCGATAACCGTCGTGCGGTGAAGCGGAGCGCGGTCCTGAGTCGATAAAGGATTCAATGAGTCAAATCGTTACACGCAAAGCAGGCAGCTTTAAAGGCCTGAAACCCGAAATTCTCGCACCGGCCGGACAGCGCGACAGTTTTTTGGCCGCCCTCGCGGCAGGCGCCGATGCTGTGTATTGTGGGCTGAAGGATTTTTCCGCACGCATGGCCGCCAAAAATTTCCAACTTGAAGAGATGGCCTCGCTGGTACAACTGGCGCATGACCAGGGCGTCAGAGTCTACCTGACCGTCAACACCCTGCTCAAACCGGACGAACTGCTGCCCCTGGGGCGTCAGCTGGACTGGGTCAACCGGTATGCCACGCCCGATGCGCTTATCGTGCAGGATCTGGCCGCCATCGCTTTGGCCAAGCAGGTCGGCTTCAATGGCGAAATTCACCTGTCGACATTGGCCAATGTGACCCAGCCCAGCGTGTTGCCGCGGCTGGTTAAAACCCTTGGCATCCAGCGCATTGTCCTGCCGCGCGAGCTTAATGTGGACGAAATCAAGCAGATGGCAGCGGCTTGCCCGCCTGAACTGGGCCTTGAGCTCTTTGTGCATGGCGCGCTGTGCTATGGCGTTTCGGGGCGCTGTTACTGGAGCAGTTTCCTGGGCGGCAAAAGCGGCTTGCGCGGTCGCTGTGTGCAGCCTTGCCGCCGGCGCTATACCCAGGAGCGTGAAGACAAACGCTATTTTGCCTGCCAGGATCTAAGCCTGGATGTGCTGGCCAAGGTCCTGGCCGATTTGCCGCAGGTGCGCGCCTGGAAGATCGAAGGCCGCAAAAAAGGGCCACATTATGTCTATTACACCGTGACAGCGTATAAAATGCTGCGCGACGAAGGTCAGGATCCCGCGGCCAAACGCTCGGCAGTCGGTTTGCTCGAACAGGCGCTCGGTCGTCCCGGCACCCATTATCACTTTTTGCCTCAAAGGCCCCAAAGTCCTGTTAATACCCAAGCCGACTCCGGCTCGGGTCTAATGGTGGGGACATTGCGCGGCGGCAAGGACAAGCCCTATATCGAACCACGTCTGCCGCTGCTCGAAGGCGACAAGTTGCGCCTGGGCTACGAGGATGACGAGTGGCACCAGACCGTCGATTTGACCCAGAGCGTGCCCAAAGGCGGCAAGTTCTTCTTTAAGGCCGCCAAGGGGCTCGGCGCCGGCAAAATCACACCCGTTTTCCTGATCGATCGCCGCGAACCGTATCTGGTCCAACAGCTGAAAAAGTTCGAAGCGCTATTGCAGCCTGTGAAAGTGCCATCCGAAGACAGCGGCACCTTCAACCTGCGCCTTTCGCCCGGCAGTCCGCGCCAGCCCCATTCCCGCCTGATGCATGTGCTGCGTTATCCGGGAGCGCGAATGCGGCAGACCAGCCTGGCCCTGTGGCTTGCACCCGAAATCCTGAGCGGCATGCAGGAAGGCCAGATCGCCCATGCCTGGTGGTGGCTGCCACCGGTCATCTGGCCTGAAGAAGAAGAGCGCTGGCAGCAGCTGCTCAAACGGGTCATGGCCAAAGGCGCCCAGCGTTTTGTCCTCAACGCGCCCTGGCAGATCGCCATGTTTCAACACCCTGAGCGGCTCAGCCTCTGGGCAGGGCCCTTTTGTAATATTGCCAACCCTTTGGCCATCCGCGCGTTCAAGCTGCTCGGCGGTCAAGGCGTCATCGTCAGTCCTGAGTTGGGCCGCGCGGACTTGGAAAACTTACCGGCCAAAAGCGTGCTGCCGCTAGGCATCGTGATTTCCGGCCAATGGCCCTTCTGCGTCTCGCGCGTGCTGGCTCCCGACCTGCAGCCGGGGCAACCCTTTGTCAGCCCGCGCGGCGAACAAGGCTGGGCCCAGCGTTACGGCTCTCTGTACTGGGTGTACCCTAACTGGCCTCTCAATTTACGGGCCTCGCAGGACGCGCTCGTGAAAACAGGCTACCGTTTGTTCGTGCACCTGGAAGAGCCCATACCCAAAAACATTCAGCTTAAAAAGCGCCCTGGCGAATGGAATTTCGAGATCGGTCTGAAATAATCGGAAGCACTGCTTGACTTTCGTTATCGCATGATGTGGCAGTGCCGCGTTTTGCCATTATGAATGCATAAAAAAGTCAATCTGGTTTGCACTTAACACGTGGCAAAGTCACTGGAGCGGACTGCATCACCAGATTGATAAATTACTACCATAGTACACGGTTGAGCTCTATCGGAGGAAAAGCGTGGCCACAAAAGATGACATAATCGAATTTCTGACCGCTGAATTTCCCCAAAATAAATGCGTCATCGAGGACGTTGGGAATCGTTCCGCGACAGTCAGGCATAAGATTGGTATCGATGAACTTCGCCCTGGAGGCACCGTATCCGGACCGGTTCTGATGACCGTCGCGGATGTTGCGCTCTACGTGGCTATTTTAGGTGAGATCGGGATTGTACCTCTCGCGGTGACAACGAGCTTGACTATTCATTTTCTCAGAAAACCGTCACCGGATAAAGATATCATCGGGGCCTGTAAAATAATGAAACTCGGCAAGTCGCTAGCGGTAGGCGAGGTGTCGCTATACTCCGAAGGCAGCAAAGATCCCGTTGCCCACGCAACCGGTGCTTACTTTCTGCCTCCGGCTTGAATGCTAGTTGCGCATGCTGCCGAAGCATTTACTTTGTTACCTTCAACCCACCCCAAATGCTGAAATGCGAAGTTGCCATTAACGCCGACTAAAGTTTTTATTGACTTCCCAGCGCGGTGCGGGCATAGTGCGCGCGCATTAAGCTGATCTCCTTTCGTTTCGTGCGCGGTTCCGTGCGCTCATCTGATTCGATTTGCATCGTGTTCACTATCATTTCGATTGCTATCGCAAGGGCGCTTCGCTAGTGGTGGTATTGCTTTTCTGAAATGTTAGATATCGCATCATTGCATGCTATCCGCGCAGACGATATTGGTGCTTAAATAGGAGGTTCCATTCCTTTCTCGCAGTATATCGAATACTCAAACACAACCATTTCAACCAAGGAGAATTTCAATGAAGCGATTGATGATTTTGTATGTATTGACTGTCCTGTTGTCGATTCCCCTATCCGCCACGGCGGAAATCACTCAAAACAGCCGCTTGTTGCAACGGCCGGAATGGGATGGCGCCGTCATGCAAAAGAACTGGATCGAGGGCGCATTGCGTTTTCAGGAATGGGATACCGACTTCGGTGATGTCAGCGTATGGAGTCTCGGGCCCACCTTTATTACCTCGCTGCCGGGCAACCCACGCATAGAACTCGGCGGCCGTTTCGATATCATGAACTTCGATCCGGATAACAGCGATAGCGAAACCGGCCTGAGCGATATCGACCTCTGGGGTAAATATCAGTTTTACCAGGACGCGCGTTTCATGCTATCCGCCGGTCTGTTGGTGACCCTGCCCACGGGCTCCGAAGAGGTCATCCACCCGCGTGCCTCCGGGGAGTTCAATGCTGAAATGTTCGTCGCCGGCCGCTATCAAGCCAGTCAGCAACTGGCAATGATCGGACATCTGGCGCTGCGTAAAAATAGTGATATGGACATTGAATTCAATGGCTTTGAAGGAGAGGTGGACGGTGAAACGCAACTGGCGGTGGGCGGCGGTATCATCTACGCTGTGACCCCCCAATTGGATCTTCAGGGGGAGTTTAACATCGCCACCGAGGCCTATGAGATTTTCGATAATGACATCCAACTTCGCGGCGGCGCCGAGTATCGCGTCGCAAATGATTTCTCCCTCAGGGGCGGGATCGGTATCGGACTGGACGGCGCCCCAGATTGGGATTTGATCCTCGGTTGTGCTTATCTTTTTTAAAAGGTACCCACCCGACGGTTTTAACGGCCGTGAAAAATGAAGGGGCGCGGGAGTTGATCCCGTGCTCTTTTTTTTTACTCCGATAGTGGAGATGTGAAGACTACCCATTGACGCACTATATATTTTCGATATGTGGTTATCCACTTCGGCCAAGTGAGATACGGGTGTGGGTGACGTGAAAAAGCCAAAGCCCCGGCGATACGGGTGGGTGGTCCGCGCCACGTCAGCCATGCGATGCATCATGGTGTGGACGATACCATATCAGATCGGACAGGATACCTCCCTTTACACGTAACACTTCGTCAATTATCAACTTTTATAATACATCGATGCGCTGCAGGGCAACGCAATCCTCTCCGGCGGTGAATAGTCAAATTTGGTTTTCCAATTCGCTCCGGACTCTTTAATGAAAATAAGGGGAATAAGGGGTCAAGTCTGCTCTTGACTTATGATGGGTTTTAAGAGTCAACGGAGCATACTTGACCCCATACACTTTTAGTAATGGAGATGCGCAGACTACCCATCGACGCACTATATATTTTCGATAATCCATTCTGAAAACGTTAAAGAATTCCTCTGCAGAAACCGATATCTCGTGAGCGGTGTCTTGGGGGGCTGGTTCCATTGTGGAACGGCCTTGATTTATGCCGATCCAAAATTTGATCGTTTCTGATGGAGGAGGATTTTCTGTGAAGAAATTTCGTTGCCTTTGGCTTGGCTGTTTTGTCTTGTCCATGTTTTTAGTAGGTTGCGGTGGCGGCTCCAACGGCACCGCAAGTAATTCACCCTCAACACCCTCAGCAACTACTTTCCCTTTCGGTGTAGAATCGATGACCATGGAAGTGGACATGCGCAGGGACATGAAAATGACCATGGACATGAACATGGCCACGATCATGGACAGCAATAATCTTCTATCTATGGACTTTGTCTATGACCAGGCGGGGCAGGTTGTTGAAGTAAGCACGGCCTTTGAAACGGACGAAACCGGTGACGGTCGGGCCGACACTATTATAAGCGTGGTCTATTCTATCGATCCGAGTATTGTTGCGACGAAGATGCCGGCGATGGAAGAAATAAACGATGGTTATCGCGATGTTGTGGCGTTAAAACCAAGTTATGAAAATAATCTGGTAATGCCAGTATTCATGGAGAATCTGCCAGGTGCGGTTGTAAAAGTAGTTGCCCACCGTTATTGGAATGAAAGGTGGTTTACTGCCCAGTCTGTCCAGATTCCGGAAGAGCTGCTGGTTTCAAGTCTTATCACTATCGATTTTGCCTATGACGCTGGTGGTCGCCTGTTAAATATCGCGGCTACAATGGAAGGTTCTGAAGGTGTGTACTCATACGTTGTCGACTGCACCTATGATGCGGCCGTCAACCTGGCCCAAACGAAGACCGTCGCTCAAATGGATTGGTTAAAAGATGGGTGGATTGACGAAAAGGGAATTGTTGAAACGAAGTATACTTACGATGAGTCCGGCAGCCTGATCCAAAAAGATAGGGATGTTCTTGGCAGCAACTACCTGGAAACCACCACGTATGAATATGAGGGGTCTTTTCTGGTCGCAGAGGATTTCCGCCGACTTTACAGAAACGATGATAGTGTCTCTCGTCAAAATACCATCACCTACGGCTACGATGCAAGCGGCCGGATTGTTAAGAAGGTTAAAGAAGAGGATTGGGACAGCGACCCGTCTACTGTAAATGATATCTATACCTACACCTATGGCTATGGCGAATCGGGGCTGATTTCCTATCATGTACGTTATCAAAATTCTGGAACAGACAATACTCGCGCTTATACCTACACCTACAATGGTCAGGGGCAACTCACCGAAAAGCTGCTTAAGGTTACCACTTCCTCCAGCGGCGAGTGGTTTGAAAAGGAAACATATACCTATGACACGGAGGGCCGCCTCATCTCATATGGGCAATCTGAGCACCCTTCAGTGGAGGGTTTGCCTGGCTTGGCTTCGTGGAAGGACACCACCGCCTATGCGTATGGGGACGATGGCAGGTTGAACGGGTGGACGCGTGAACGTGCCGCCAATGGGACAGATGTCACTGGCCAGAGTATCGTCGAGTTGACTTATGATGAGGACGGGACATCCGCTGCGGGGACTATCGCGGATTATGGATGGGATGGTAGCGCATTGGTGGCGGAGGGGCCAGTCCGATCCTTGAGCTTTACGTTTGCAGCCGGTGTGCCGACCGCGACTATGGAGATTCCCGTTCATGCCCTGGAATTTTATTATCCTGCAAATGACTTTGAAAAAATCACCTTGAGTGTCAAACACCCGGCGTTGGTGGGCATCATCCATTATTCCGACCTCTCTCAGATGGGGATCCCGAAATAGAAACGTAAAACCGTAATGTCATCATGTACTACAAAGGGGCGCCAAAAGCGCCCCTTCCTAACGAGTGGGGTCAAAAATCAGTGATCGACGAACCAAGGCAGTGCTGTAAGCCGTGATGTTCACTGCGACATGCCCGATGAGAACATTTTTGCGATGATTTTGGCGTGGCGCTTCATGTGCCTGCGCGTCTCGTCCTTGCCGCGGCCCGGGTAGTTGCGGTAGGCCATGCTGATGCCGGCCAGGGCCGAAAAGAACGTCTGCGACAAGATTCGTAAGTCTCCCTCAACCTTGTTTAAGGCCAGTACACGGCGGAATTCGCCGAGGAAAACGCGCAGAGATTCATTAAGTTTATCGATAGCCTTGGGTGGCATTTGGCCGACCACCATCAGGTAGCTCATCATATTGAAAGTGGCCGCATTGTCAGCCAGATGATCGATCACGTATTCGGAAAACGCTTCGAGGGTCATGGGTTGATCAGCCATCTTGTTGTAAAACGCTTCACCAATCAGGTGCATCTGATGCACGAAAGTCTCAACCAGTAATTCATTGCGGCTCGGGAAATAGCGGTAAATCGAAGCAGGCGATACACGGGCCTCGGCCGCAATTTCGCGCATGCCGATCTCAATGAACGGGCGTTGGCTTAACATTTTAATGGTTGAATCGATAATTACCTGGCGGCGAACTTCTCTTTCATCGTCGCGTAACTGTTCAAAAGCCGAGCGTTCGGTCATGTCACTCTCCCAACCACTATCGAAATAGTTCGTATCCGATCGAATTTCCTCGAATGATCCCAGCCCGGACCATGCCCGTTACAAAAAAAATCTTGTACGTCACTTCCTTGGCCGAGACAAGTTTTTTCGCCGCAATGTGCGACGATTGCCGGGTTTATTTAAAGTATGATTATCGCTCAGGTGCTGAATGGGCTAAAATTTCTATTGACAACAGCCCCTGGTTCATGTTTTTTTTGACGTAAACAGTGTTTAGGTCCAAAAACACGGTTAAGATCCATCCAGTTATCAATTGCCCCATACGACCCTTTCGTCCTCCAATTATTGGCATCAGTTGCGACAGAAACAATCGGGGCTCTTTTTCTCATGCATTTTTTGTGGTCCGTTGGCTTTCAGCGGGGCATTTGCAGTTGCCGATAGCGCACTGTCGGCCAAAATCGCAAGCCTGTTGGCATTTCATCTTTTACGGTAAACAAAGTTCACAAATAGAATTTCTGTTTAGGATGCGCGAGCGATCCACTGTGCCACGTTAAACCCGTTCTAACCGACAAGCGAAATAGCGCCTTGGCGTTTCCAAGGCCGTAACCATCGTGCTTTCAGGAGGCATCATGAAAAGTACACGTTATGGTGAGTGGTTGGGGTGCGCCCTGAGGGGCCTGGTGCTGGGCGCTTTGCTGATCGCAGGGCACCCCCTGCCGCTATCGGCGGATCTGAGGGAAATGTCCGAACTGCAAATGTCGGAAATCACAGGGTCCGGCTTCTCCCGCTTTGCCATCGACGGAAACACGGTGCGTGCCGATTTCAACATCCTGGCCAATACCTACACCGAAATCGCAAGCTTGAAAATGGGGTATTGGGACAAGGGCAGCGGTGCCGGGTGGGATCAGAACTGGACCGATGTGCAGTTCGGAACGCCCACTCAGGACATGTCTTTGAACGGTCTGTATATTGAGGCCACCTTCGAAAATCTGGCCGATTCGGCCAATCGCAGGCTCACCGGTGTGTTCTTCGGATTCAGAGAAGTGTCTGGCGATTTGCGGGCCAACTTTGAAAGCCTCAGCAAAATCGGTGTCAATGGTGCTCCGGACGACCAGCGAGCCGTTACGGGAACCCAGACCTTCGTGTTCAACAATTCGGAGCTGGCGGTGTCCTTGCAGCTCGAAGGGGACCAGCAGGGGATCTGGGTGCGCTTTGGCGAAGGGACGACATCTACGGTGAACCCGTAACACACGCGAAAGGGGGTGATTGGGGGCAATGATGGGGCAACTGCGGTCGACCGCGGTGGTCGGCTGATCGACAACAACAATTTATTTTAAATGGGAGATTCGAAAATGAAGAAATTTGCTTTGGTATTAAGCCTGATCATGCTGCTTCCGTTAAATGCTTTGGCCTTGCAGACACTCAGCGAGGACGACATGGGCGGCATCACCGGCCAGGCCGGCGTGAGCATCGCCATCGACGATGTGAAGTTGTATCAGAATATTGGATACCTGAGCTATACGGACGACGACGGTGTGGACGGTACCGCCGGTACGGTCAGCGTCAGCAATCTCTATATGATGGTCCATGTCAACGCCCTCACCGAAGCGACTGGTGTGGATGGTACCCCGTTTGTCAGCCCGGGCCGCGATATTCAGGGCACCTATGCTGTAACGGATCCTACGGGTGTAGCGTTTAACTACAAAAATACGGCCACACCAGCCGGCGCGGACACTATTTTCATTGCGAAAGCATTGACCATCGACGTGGGTACCATGCCGGTTCTGACTGCAGGTCTCACAAACAATGCCCAATATATGACTACCGCACCAGATTCGACCAACGTGGCCGGCGTACGCATCGGCCTGCCCACCGTTGAAATCTTCCAGAGTGCGCTGAGCTTTGATGTGACCGTGGATTCCGTCGACGCCGTCACCGGCGTCGCCGCTTACAATTCCGGCGCATCATACGGCAGAATTTCCATCGGCAATATGACCATGGCCGTGCTGGACGGCGCAATCGAAATCGCGCCGCATTGATCGCGCAACACGTGACGCGTTGAGTGCATGCCATCGTGCTCCGGTCGACCGGGCTCCCCACTCGGTCCCCGGAGCCGCCACTCAGAAGATATGCCCAAGTCCTTGCTAAATGAAAGAAGCACAACCCGTGAACCCTATATTTACCTGCCTTTTAGGGTGCCTGTGGTGCGCGGCCCTCTGGCTGCTGCCGGCCGGCGACTGCGCGGCCGATCTGCAGGTGCTGGCCGGCGACGAACTGGCGCGCATCAGCGGCAGCGGCGGCCTGAGCATAGGGGTGCAGGATGCGGCGGTTTTCATGCACACGGCCGCTTTTACTTACGTCGACAGCGACACGGGCAACGCGCTGACCCTGGAGGGGCTGACGCTTTCCAACGGTGCCGGCCGGCCAGCCGGTTTCAGCACCGGGGGGGTGGATGTGGATGGCGACGGGCTGGCCATGCCGCTGACAATTGATGTGATGACCTATGACGATCCGGCTCTGTCCGTCTACGGCAAGGCGGTGGTGGCGCTGAAGGCGATGGATTGGCTGCAGGCGGCGCACCTGCATGCCGAGTTTTTGCGCTTTTGCGGCCAGGATCTGGGCAGCCTGGACATCGGCGTCATTCAGCGGCCTTCATTTTACTGGCTGCTGGGCGCCCACGACAGCGGCATCGATATCGAATACGGGGCCCGGATCGACATCGATACACTGCGCCTGACCTATAACACGAACGCGGAACATTGCGCCCTGAACGGCATCCATTTTGGTGCGCAGGACAGCGGCGCACCCCAAGACCCTTCGGCCTGGCGCATGGATGGCCTGTTCCGGATCGGCGACATGGCAGCGGGCCATCCGGCAACCATGGATGTGGGCCAAGACGCCGATGGTTGGGTGGCGATTCACCTGAACCTGCCCATGGCAGGCGCGATCCGCGTGGAAAACCTGGCTTGGGCGGGCACCGATTTCGGCCCCCTGGCCATTGATGGCATAAAGGTGCACCGATTGTCGGTGCGCTTCGTTCCTTAGGACCGCACCGGCGGGCGGTCAGGGAGACCTGGCCCGATTCCTGGTGAATCCGCACAAACTGAAACGGAACTACTGTCATGCATATCGTCGCATTTTTTTGCATCATGGTCGGTCTGCTGGGCGGTTTTTATCAGCTCAGCGAGCCTCCCGAAGGGGCCTTGGACGTGGTTCCCGCACAGGGAGGACCGGCCAGGATACACACCTCCGTCATTCCCGCATCCCAGATCCAGCAGGAAGGCGTGGTCAAGCAGAACTTCGATTACAGCTGCGGCTCGGCCGCCCTGGCCACCTTGCTGAACTACCATATCGGCGAAGAATTCAGCGAGCGGCAGGTGATCGCCGGGTTGCTGCGCTACGGCGACAAGGAGGCCATTGCCCGTCGGCGCGCATTTTCCTTGCTGGACATGAAAAAGTTCGTGGAAGTGCTGGGCTATACAGGAACGGGCTACAAGGCCACCCTGGCCGATCTGCAGACGTTGGCGGCGCCGTGTATTCTGCCGGTCACGGTTTTCGACTACCGCCATTTTGTGGTCTTCAAAGGCATCACCCGCGGCCATGTGTTTGTCGCCGACCCTTGGTGGGGCAACGTCAGCTATCCGCTGGCCGAGTTCGCGGCCAACTGGTATGGCAATGCCATTTTCATGGTGTCGCAGCGCAACGGGGGTGCCACGCTGAGTGCATTGCGCTTGACGGACGCGGATATGCGTTTCATCGACGAAGATGCCGCGCGCGATTCGCTTTTCCCCCGTTTTGGCGACTGGCTGCAGGCGCCTGAGTGGGAGATGGACAAAACTTTTCCCGGCAATGCCCATCAAAGCAAACGCTTTGACGGGTTCCGCGCCGTACAGATTCCCGATCCACCGCCGCAGGCGCCATGATGGCGCTCGCGCTCAACGCTTGGAAGTCACCTGTCTTTATCACTTTCCACATTCTCCGGCACAGCCGGCTTAGGAGAACCAGCCCAGATGCGCTTTGCCCTGTTCGTCGTGCTATTCGTCGCCACCATGATATTCTACTCACCGGCCCTGGCCGAGCAGACGGAATTCGATCCATCCGCCGGGGCCGCACCGGCCTATTCCGTGCAACTGGTGCCTTTTGCATCGCCGACGGAGGCCGACCTCAAATGCGCTAATCTTGAGCAGAAAGGCTACCGTCCTTACCTCCACAAAGGCTACGACAGTCATGGCGTGCCCTGGTACGCCGTACGCGTCGCCGATTATGCCACGGCGGCCCAGGCCCGCCAAGCCCTTTCCGAATTCAAGCGCACGGAAAATCTTCCGGCCTTCGTGACCCGCCAGGAGAGCATCGTCCCGCTGTCCGACGTGCCGCGCAGCGCTGCGGCCCCGCCCATCGAAGCAAATACTTCCGCAAACGTATCTTCCGTAGCGGGGTCCGAGCTGGACGTTCTGAAGCAGCAGATCCTGGCCTTGCAGAAGAAAATGGAGGATCTGGAAAAAGAGTCCGAAGCGCGCAAAATCCTGAAAATCTCAGAAGAAGAACAGAGTGAAAAAGAAACCGAAGTACTGACCGCCGCCGGACAGGAGTACAGCCTGATTCCGAGCAATACCCTGGGATTCGAATACGGATTGGAATACAGCTACTTCTCCGCGGATGTATTGCTGGATCTGCGCAACTCCGGGGGCAACCGCCTGGCCGTGGAGCGACGTGGCAACCATATCTTCGCCAACACGCTGTTCGCAGAGTATGGCCTGCTGAACAACCTGAGTCTGAACGGCACCCTGCCGTTCATCTACAAGTATGATAAACGCAGTGTGGACGACGACCGCGATGTGACCGATCTGGGGGACATGTCGCTGGGCCTGCAATACCAGCCCTTTAAGGCGGCGGCTGCCTGGCCGACAGTCATTTTTCTGCTGAACGGCAGTTTTCCCACCGGCCGCAGCCCCTATAAAATAGACCCCGAACAAGAGCTTGCCACGGGCAACGGCTATTACGCAATGGGCGGCGGATTGACCCTCTCCAAGACGGTGGACCCGGTGGTGCTCTTCGGCAGCCTGAATTACACGCATGGCTTCAAGACCTCCAGTCCGAATCAACGCCAAGCGGACGGCCGGATCCTTGATGAGGTCGAACCCGGCGACAGCATGGGCCTGAGCATGGGTATGGCGTTTGCGTTTTCGCACAAGGTATCGCTTAATCTCTCCTACAACTATACCTACCACTTGGAAAGCCGCTACCTTTTCCAGGACGGCGGAGACGTGGAAAGCAACAGCTGGGTGACATCCAGTTTCAATATCGGCGCCGGTTTACGGCTTTCGCCGCGGTTTTCAGTGTATCTGCGGACCGAAATCGGTCTGACCAGCGATGACCCGGATTTCAGCTTCTCCGTACGGATTCCGGTACGGTTCGCTCTTGGCGACTGACATGGCCTATCCGCATCCTACGCGCAGCGACCCCCGGCCACTTGCCTGCCTGCAGTGGTTTTGGTTTCGATTGCTCTTACCGCTGGTCTGCTTGGGGAGCATGCCGTGGGTGGCCCAGGCCACTTTTATCGAACAAATGGCCATCGACGCCAAAGCCATCGCACTGTGCAATACAGTCACGGCCGATCCGCCGGGAATATTGGCTATCCACTACAACCCGGCCGGACTGACCTTGATGCCCGAAGGGAAATATGTCACCACGGGGGCGACCATTCCGATTGTTAAAATCAGCTCCCGGTATGATGCGGATCCTGATTTCGAGGGTTTCCTGGGCGGATACAACAACGACCCCCTGGCCGGCACCGAGGGAACCAACACCAGCGGGCAGATGTATGTCCCGATCGTGAATGGCGAGATGGATTTTCTGGTGTCACCGGTCCTGGGGATGTCCTACCGGAAACCCAAATCGCGCTGGACCTTCGCCTTGGGAAACTACACGCCTTTTGCGGTGGGATTCGCGCACGACGATGCCCTCGATCCGGTGCGCTACGGCGCCCGGCATGCTTATGCCCAGCATTTTGTCTATATGGCGCCGTCGGTCAGCTACCAGTTGACCGATACCCTGTCCTTGGGAATGACGGTAGGGGTGGGGCAGACCGCGGTCGGTGTCGGCCTGGATATGCGCTCGCCCAACGATCTGGTAACCTTGACGCGCGTGCTCGGCGATGCCACCGAAGATCTTGAAATCCCGGTATTATCGGAATTGACTTTCCCGCCACCCTGGTTCGGCGGCGGGTTGGGGCCTTACGATCATCTGGCCAGCCTGGAACTGGCGACCCGCGACGATTTTTCGCCCAATTACAATATCGGCCTGCTGTGGCGGCCGGAGGGCTGGTTCTCATTGGGCCTGGTCTACCAAAGCGCGATCAAGGCCCAGTTGACCGGCCGCTACCAGATCGATTACACGGACCAATTTCAAAACATGATCGAATGGTTCGGCTCTTCTCCGACGCTGCTGACCATTTCCGGCATGCTGAATCTGCCGTTCGACGCCACGCCCTCCCAAAGCGGCACGGTCTCGGCCGAATACAACCTGCCCCAGCGCGTGCAGGCCGGTATCAAAGTGAAACCTTTCGAGCGGTTGAGCCTGCTGGCCGATGTGCATTGGGCCGACTGGTCGACCCTCAAGGAGGATCGCTTTGTCTTCGACCAGGATATTCAGCTGCTGCAGTTGGTCAAGGTGCTGGGCTATACCGGCGGCAATCGCAGCCTGGTGCTGCCGCGTGAATTCAAGGATACCTGGCATTGGAGCGTGGGCCTGCAGTATCGCTTCACGGACTGGCTGACGGTGTTTCTCGGCTATGAGCGCCGGCCAACCTCGGTATCGCCGGCCCATTTCGACAATATCTACTCCCTTCCGGACCTGGACAGCTACGGCGGGGGATGCAGCCTGACGTTCGAAAACGGGCTCCAACTCGACCTTGGATTCGCCTACCTGGTCAACGACGCTTACGTCGTCGGCGCCAACGGGAGCGATTTGCTCAATTCCACCGATCCATTCAAGCCGGTTTACAATCCCTACGCCGGTCTGATCTACCGGCAGAAAACAGAAACCTATATGGGATCTTTCAAGGTCACCATGCCCTTGGAGGTGATGTCGGCGATGCTGCATGACACCCTGTCACTGCTCAATCCGTTCAGCGCGGGCGCCAAACACACCAGCGGCGCCGCCAGACCCCAACTTTCCGCACCGGCTGCGGCGGAGCCGATGCCGGCGCTGCCGCAAACGCGGGCTGCCTCGCCGCCATCCGCTCCCGACGTGCGCTATACGTTGCAATTGGCCGTATTTGAAAGCATGGCGCGGGCCGTGCTGGCCGGCGACTTTTACCGCATACAGGGATTCGACATCCGGGTGCACGCGACCGGGCAAGGGTATGCGCTGTTGCTGGGAGATTTTGCCGGAGAAGACCTGGCGTGGCTGTTTCAATCCGAGCACGATCTGTCGGAAGCGCAGATCGTCTCCTTTACTCCGGACGATGAACCGGCCGGGTCTTCTTCAAAGGAGCCTGAATGAGCGCTTCAAGAGTCTTTGTCTATGTCGTTATGATTGGCATCGCTGTGGCATCGTCGTTGTTCGCTGCTGCGGCAAGGGCAGGGGACCAGCCTGTTCCCGCGGCGCCGGCATTCACGGAAAGCACGGCACTTTTGAGTCGCATTGCAGTCGAAGAGACTTTCTACCCGGTTTCCCTCACGGTCAGCGACGACCAGGGCCACATCGCTTATGCGCTCAAGAATTCGAATGGCATGTTTGCCGTGATGGACGATCGCCGCCATGGGCCTTTTGAAGCGGTGGCCAAGGGCACGCCGCTGATCGGCAGTGGTCGGCGGCACTGGGCGTACGTCGCTTATCAAGGCGCCAAAAAGGCGCAGGCTTTCATCGATGGCCGGCCGGAAGCCATTTATGACGGTATCGATGCATTCGCGTTCAGCCCGGACGGCGCCCGCTGGAGCTACCGGGTCGGCATGGGCGAAAAACAAGCGGTGGTCGTGGATGGCACAGCGGGTCCCCTTTTCGATGTCGTTGTCCGAAACAGCGGTCCCCTGTTCAGTCCGAACGGCCGACGGTTGGCTTACGGGGCCTTGAACGGCCCAGATGGCCAACTGGTGGTGGATGGCCATGCAACGGGTGCGGGCGGCACCGTCAGCAGCATTGTGTTCAGCCCTGATTCCAGCCACCTGGCGTATGCCCTGCAAAGCGATGGCCGCTACCGAGTGGTGCGCGGCGGCCAGCCGGGTCAACCTTATAACGCGGTGGCCCAGTTGACATTCAGCCCGGATTCGAAACAGTTGATCTACTTGGCCCGCAAGGGGGAGCAGTGGCTGCCCGTGCTCGACGGCCGGGAACTGATGGGCGGCGATACGGTGGGCATGCTGTTGTTCAGCCCCGACAGCCGGCGCCTGCTTTACGCCCTCAACAAAGGCGATGACTGGCATATGATCGTCAATGGCAGCCAGGGTCCGGCTTTCGTCCGTTTGGGCGTCTATCTCTTCAGTCCGGACAGTCTCCGTTTCGCCTACATGGCCCAGAGCAAAGAGGGCGGCCGCATGGTCGTGGACAGCCGCATGGAAGCGATCTACGACAGCGTGGGAATGCCGGTCTTCAGTGCCGATTCGAAACAGGTGGCCTATCGCGCCAATCATAGCGGCAAATGGTTTATCGTACAGAACGGCAAGGCCCACCCCGGACGCCATGAAGGCCTGCGGCGCCCGGTCTTCAGTCCCGCCGGCGGCCGCTTGGCATATGTGGCCATCGATGGCAAGCAGATGGCCATGGTGGTCGACGGACAGGCGCTGGGACGCTACGATGCGGTCACATTCCCCTTTTTCAGCCCACAAGGCACGCATGTGGCCTATGCCGGATGCCTGGACAATCAATGGCGCATATATATCGATGGCAAGCCCGGCCATGTTCTTTTCGATGCCTTTTTAAAAGACGGGCTGATTGTCTTCGACAGCGAAAATCATTGCCGCACGGTTGTCCTGAAAATGCCCGGGCCGCAGTTCGTGCGTCTGGATGTTTCTATTTCCGAGGATCCGGTCTGAACAGCACATCCCGAATCGTTACAATTCCGTGGACACATACCTTTTTTTGGGCTAAGGACTCAGGCATTCAACAGCGGCGCTTGACCCGATCCGAGGACCTGCATGACGGCGGCGCAGGTGCGTTTCTATCTTTCCCTGGTCCGGTCTGCCGGTAATCGCTTCTGTATGTTTGCATGCCGGTCACCATTATCCTGCCCATATCAAAGATCGTCTGAGCGGAGAATCTGCTACCCACAATGGATGCCATCAAAATACATACCCGTTGCTGGATAACGATCGCCCTTCTGCTGTTTTGTTGGGTGTGGCCCGGTTTGGCGGCCGAGTCGACGACGCTTACGATTCTGCACACCAATGACACGCATGGGCGCCTGCTGCCATTCAATTACCCGGACGACGTGATGCCCGCGTCCCGGTTGGCCGGGTTGCCCGAGCGTCGGGATATCGGTGGCATCGCAAGACGGGCGACGCTGGTTCGGCAAATCCGTGCCGCGCGCCAGCAGCGCGATGCAACCCCCGTTATTCTGGTGGATGCCGGTGATTTTTCGGATGGTACGCCCTTTTCCACCGAGTATCACGGCGAGGCCGACATCGCGGCCATGAACGCGGTGGGGTACGATTTTGCCACCCTTGGCAATCATGAGTTCAACTATAGCCTGGCCCATACGCGTAAACTGATGGCACTGGCGCGCTATCCGGTTCTTTGCGCCAATGCCATTGACCGGGCCACCGGCCGACCTTTCACGACGCCCTATGCGATCCGGTCATTCGGTCCGCTCAAAGTGGCGCTTTTCGGGTTGGTGACCCCCTCGGCCGCAAACTACCCGGGCGGTCGTGAAGGGGTTGCGATCGCCGACCCGCTCGCAACGGCAGGTCGCATGGCGACTGAACTGCGCGCCCAGGCCGACCTGGTGATCCTTCTTTCGCATTGCGGCGATGAGATCGACCAGCGCATCGCGTCGCGTGTCGAAGACATCGATGTGATTGTGGGCGGCCACTCTCATTCGCGCCTGCCCACCGGCAAGTTTGTCTGGCACAGTGCGGAACTGAAGGCGGATGACGTCAATGGCACCATCATCGTTCAGAATCATCAGTGGGGCGGTGAGTTGGGGCGCCTGGACATGTTATTCGTCCGCGATGAAGTGGGTGCCTGGCGTGTGGACCGTTACCGCGCACAGTTGCTTCCGATCACTGCGGCGATCCCCGAGGATTCGGCTGTGGCCGCAGTGGTGGCCCATTTCTGGCAGCCGATCGCGCCCCGTTATGGTGAGGTTATCGGTCAGGCCGAGGCTGATTTCGTCACCCGCCAGGGAGATCTGGCCGAGTACAATTTGATGGCGGATGCCATTCGTGCCACCTTCAAAACCGATTTTGTTTTGGAAAATATCGGGGGCGTGCGCGCCCCGCTGGTCAGGGGCACGATCACGCGCGCCGATCTGGTGGCCATGGATCCCTTTGATGATACCATCGTTACCTTCACGATCAGCGGCAAGGATTTGAAGCAGTTGTTGCGCCAGCGGCAGCCGGCCGTTTCAGGGGTGCGCTATCGCATTGCGGGCAGTGACCTGGCCGAGGCGACTTGCGGTGGGCGATCGCTATCCGACCAGCGCATCTACACAGGCGCAGTCAACTCTTTCATTGCCCGCCGCTGGCTCAAAAACAGGGTCGTTCAGGATACCGGCCGGCGACGACTTGACGTTCTGGTCGACTACATCCGTGAGCGTGGTCGGATTGCACCGGCCTACGATGGCCGCCGCGTGATCGTCGCGCCATAACCACCCTTTCTACCGCACACACCGCCAACGGGGGCAAATCCTCTGGCATTTTTTAACGCCGGCGAAGCCGGCCCAGGAACGACACCATGCACCTGTATCCTTTTTTGCGATCCGGAAACCGGGTCGTCTATCTCATAGTGGCGGCGATGCCACTGGTTCTGGGAACCCTTGCCCTGTGGCTAGGCCAGGACAAATCCTGGGACTTGCGCAATTACCATTACTACAATGTGTTTGCCTACCTGAACGATCGCATGGGGCACGACATCGCCGTGTCGCATGTGGCCACCTATTACAACCCGCTGCTGCACATCCCCTTCTACTATGCCGTCAACGCGTTCCCGCCTCCGGTTACAGGGTTTATTCTGGGCGCGCTGCAGGGGTGCAACGTTTTCCTGCTTTTCGCCATTGGGCGGCGCGTCATCCCCTTCACAAAAAATCCGGCTGGGCTGTGGGTCTGTCTGGCGGCGGCGCTGCTGGGTATGCTAGGGGCAACAGGTATCGCCGAAACCGGGACAAGTTTCGGTGATAATGTCCTCAGCCTGCTGGTGCTGGCAGCCGTGTGGCTCATCGTACGCATGGACGCGCGGGTGGCCGCCAGTGGGAAGATCGCGTGGGGGATATCCGTTTCGGCGGGCTTGCTGGCAGGCGCTGCCTTCGGGCTCAAGTTGCCTTTTGCCGTATATGCGGTCGGGCTGTGTCTGGCTATTTTCGGGTTGGACCTGCCGTGGCGGCGGCGCTTGTTGCTGGCGTTTATATTCGGATTGGGCGTATTGGCGGGCCTCGCGCTGACCGGCGGCTTCTGGATGATGGAGATTTGGCAGCGCTTTGAGAACCCGCTGTTTCCATATTTCAACCAGTTTTTTGAATCTCGCTGGGCAGCTTCCGGCGCTTACCGGGATGAGCGCTTCCTGCCCGTCGACTGGATCGGGACACTTTTTTTCCCGCTGCGGTTCACGGTCAATCCCATGTTGGTGAGCGAAGTGCCTTTTCGCGATCTGCGTTTTGCCATGCTCTTTTTGCTGCTGATGGCATGGCTGGTCAAGAAGGCTTTGCCGACAACCGCGCGTCCGGAAAAAGGCGCTTGCCGGGACCGAACCGATCCGCATGCGGACGCGCTGGCCCGGTTTCTGATAGTATTGACGGCGGTTTCGTTTGTGTTGTGGATGAAGCTGTTCGGTGTTTACCGCTACCTGATCGTATGCGAGATGCTGGCGCCCATAGTACTGGCGGTAATTTTTACAGACCTGGTCGCAAGTGCGCGCCGCCGCGCCTTTTGGATTGTGGGATCGTTTGTGTTGATCGCGGCGACCCTGCAGCCCGCCAACTGGGGGCGCGGCGCCTGGGGCGCGGACTACTTCGGCGTTCAGACCCCTGCATTGGCCGACGCGCAAAATACAGTGGTACTGACCAGCGGCTATGACCCAATGGCTTACATGATCCCCTTTTTCCCGCGGACGGTTCGTTTCTTGCGCATCCACAGCTATATGACCGGGTCTTCGTCCCAGCCGCATGCCATGGACCATTTAATGCGGGCCGTGGTCGGCGCTCACAAGGGGCCCCTGTACGCGCTCTACCGTTCATGCGAAGAACCGGCGGCAGTGGCTGCACTTGAATCCTACGGACTTGAACTGGACCGGGACGCATGCCGCGTTCTCCTTCCGGATGTCGAACCCGACAAGGACGCGCCTTTTTATTTTTGTAAAGTGATCAAACCTGCACCGGATGCGATTGAGTAGAAAAAACAACGGTCACACATAAAACAACTATGCCATTGAACATTAAGAGGAGATACCCATGGTGGTCGAACTTTCGAATTTTCGGGTCGCGGTGATTCTGCCTTGTTACAACGAGGAAGCGGCCATTGGGCAGACGGTGCAGGAATTCCGCGCCACGATTCCCGAGGCGGTGATCTATGTCTATGACAACAACTCCACCGACGACACCATCGCATGCGCCCGCGCCGCCGGGGCGGTGGTACGCTGCGAACACCGCCAAGGCAAAGGCCAGGTGGTGCGTCGCATGTTCGCCGATGTCGAGGCGGATATCTATGTGCTGGCCGACGGCGATGGCACATATGCCGCCGATCATGCCGGCGTGCTGATTCGGAAATTGATCGACGAAGGTTTGGACATGGTGGTCGGATCACGGCTGACCACCTACGAAGGGCAGGCCTTCCGGCGCGGGCACCGCTTCGGCAACGACCTGCTGACTGGCTGTCTGGGGCTTTTCTTCGGCCGCACCTTCAGCGATATCCTTTCCGGGTATCGCGTGCTGTCGCGACGTTTTGTCAAATCTTTCCCCGCCCTGTCCACGGGATTTGAAACGGAAATCGAATTGACGGTGCATGCGCTGGAACTGCGCATGCCCAGCGCGGAGCAGGTGACGCCTTACCGCAGCCGGTTGGAAGGATCGGTCAGCAAGCTGCGCACCTACCGTGACGGGTTGCGTATTCTGAAAGAGATTTTGACGCTGTTCAGAGAGGAGCGTCCGCTGCCGTTTTTTTCGATCATCGCCAGCATCCTGGCGCTGACTGCGGTGATACTGGCGATTCCCGTTTTTATCACCTACCTGCAAACCGGGTTGGTGCCGCGCTTTCCCACAGCGATTCTCGCCACCGGTCTGATGATTCTGTCCAGTTTGAGCTTGACCTGTGGTCTGATTCTGGAAACCGTGACGCGCGGCCGGCGTGAGATGAAGCGTCTTTTTTATCTATCGCTGCCCGTGCTGGAAAAACAGGGAAAGGGCTAGTTTACGGCGACGCCAAAAATATGGGGTGCAATTGGCAGCACGCGCCAGCGCAAAATGAAACAATCCATGTCCACATCGGCGAAGCCGGCCGTACCGATCAGCGTGTTGGTCGCGCGATTCAGATGGCATCCATCGAAGAGCCGGCGCCAGATCCCCAGGAGTTTTTCTTGAAAACCGCGCAAAGGGGTGCCTGAAACAGCCGCCACATGCTCGAGAAAAATATAACGCCCGCCCGGCTTGAGGATTCGGCGCACTTCGGCAATCACCTGTTGCGGGTCTTGCACCGAACACAGCACCAGCGTGCCGACCACGGCCGACACACTGGCGTCGGGCAAGTCGATCTGTTCACCTTGCATCGTTTTGATTTGCAAGTGGATGTTGTAGCGCTTGGCCTGCGATCTGAGCCGTGGATGCATGGCCCGATTGGGTTCAATGGCAATCAGGCGGGTATTGGGCGCATAATAGCGCAGATTGGCGCCGGTACCAGGGCCGATCTCCACCACGGTATTGGGCAGACGGCTGTAAATGGCACGCTTGCGCTGGCCGTAGATACGATCCATCACGGCATCTGCCCGGTGGAGCATCCAGGCGTTCAGTTCATCGCGCATATGCAGCATGAATGCACTCATTATCATAAGCGTTCCTCAGCCGGCGTTGCCGGGCTGTGTTGTTTTCTGGTTTCATGACGGTAGCTACCGAACATGACCATCTGCCATACAGCTTTGAACAGACGCGTATGTTCTGATAAAGACCTGATGGCGGATGGATTGCAATCACAAACATAGCCATCAAGCATGCCCATGACAACAGCGCTGCCGTCCCGCTCCCGACAGCGCATCGACGATCTGCAGAGGATACCATGGACATTGTCGAAATCGATACCTTTACGGATGCATTGCTGCAGGCTCTCAACGAATTGCTGCCGCAACTCTCTCCGACAGCACCGGCGTTGAATGCAGCGGCGCTCAGGCATGTCATCGCAGCGGCGGACAGTCATTTGCTGATGGCGCGTCAGGGGGCCGTTTATTGTGGCAGTGCCACCCTCGTGATCGTCGTCATTCCCACCGGCCAAAGGGCCCGCATCGAAGATGTCGTGGTTTCCCGGTCGATGCGCGGCCGGGGCATCGGGCGGGCGCTTGTCGGCCGCGCTCTGGCCTTGGCCCGAGAACAGGGTGCGGACAGTGTCGAATTAACGTCCCATCCATCACGCGCAGCAGCCAATGCCCTCTATCGTAAGATGGGTTTCGTGCAACGCGAAACGACTGTTTACCAATACCGCCTTTAACCTGGATCGTTCGGTAGAAAGCCAGTGAACCATCTTGCGGGACTGAAATCTTGTGGATGTCAGGTGTCGATTGAAACCGGGTCAATGGCGGTTACGACGACCTGATGGTCTTCAATCCTGAAGCGCACATTCAAATCCCATAGCCGCATGCCGAAAGATTTGCGATCATCAGGCGGGCGATAGCTGGGGCGCGGGTCTTGGGCCAGTACGCCGCGGATCAGGTTTGGTAAATCGGGGTAGCGCCGCGCATCCAGAGACCGGCAGGCCTGCGCCGCCAGTTCAGAAAAAACGACCTGGAATTTGGGTGCGGGCGCTGCGACGGCATAGCCGGCGCGGGCGTCGGGAAGACTGTCTGCATAGGGCAAGTAGGGCTTGATATCAAGCACCGGCGTGCCGTCCAACAGATCGATCCCGCTCAAGTGCAATCGGGAGCCCTCCTTGCGGTTTTCAAGGCTTACCAGGCGAACCACCGATTGGCCAATGGGGTTGGGGCGGAAGCCGGAACGGCTGGCAAAAACCCCCACCCGACGATTGCCGCCCAGGCGCGGAGGACGCACGGTGGTTTTCCATCCACGTCCATGGCATTGGTGAAATACGAAAATCAGCCAGATATGGGAAAACCCTTCCAGTTCCCGGAAAGCATCGCTGTGCTGGAAACCGGGCAGCAGTTCCAGCACCGCACAGGCTTCCGGAACCAGGTTGGGCTGTCGTGGAATGCCGAATTTTTCGGTAAAGCACGAGTGTATCCGGCCGATCGTTTCGAAAGCAAAAGAGGTCATAGAATTCTTCCTTGACAGACGTATCCATTCGATCAAAAATTACCTTTTTTTCTTACCACTCAACTTTCGGGATTGGCACGCAGTGAGGTAAGCCGGGGGTGTGGCGCGGACCACCCGCCCCGGATCACCGGCGTTTGGAACCGGAAAGTTGAATTGCCATTTTTTCCAGATCCAGGCGCATATTGCAACCGGGATAAATGACCGCCTGAATCCATTGCCTGTGCCTGCCATTCTGACACTCAAGGAGGATGAATGCCCCAGTGGTATCTGAGCTACAACGGCAATCAACACGGACCTTTCGACTTGGCTCGGGCATTCGACCTGGCGCGCAATGATTCGAATGGCTTCGCCTGGCGCGAGGATTTTGCCGAATGGCAGCCTATCGCCACCATCCGCGAGTTGATGGCTGCTCCCGAAACCCATCCGGCAGGCGTTCCCCTGCCACCGCCGATGCCTGGCCAGCAGGCGCACGAAATAGACTATAAAGTCATCGGAAACGAAATGCAGTTTGTGGAAATCGAGCTGGATGCGGGTGAGAGCGCAATTGCAGAGGCGGGTGCCATGATGTACAAAGAGGCTCCCATACAGATGCAGACAATTTTTGGGGATGGTTCGGGCAGCAGCGGGCAAGGCCAGGGTAAAGGCCACGTAGCGTTCGGTGCACCCTATCCGGGCAATATTATCCCCGTTCATCTCAAAGAGATCGGCGGAACGCTGATTGCCAAAAAGACAGTTTTTTGTGCGCCGCGAAAGGGGTGGCTGTCGGCATCTATTTTCAACGAAAAATTCTGACCGGTCTTTTTGGTGGCGAAGGCTTCATTATGCAGAAACTGGACGGCGACGGCTTGGTGTTCATGCACGCCGGCGGCACCGTGGTCCTGCGGACCCTCCAACCTGGTGAGGTGCTGCGTGTGGATACGGGCTGCATCGTCGCTTTTGAACCTTCCGTGCAGTTCGACATCCAGCAGGCCGGCGGCATCAAGACCGCTCTGTTCGGCGGCGAAGGGCTTTTCTTCGCCACCCTGCAGGGGCCGGGCAAAGTATGGATGCAATCGCTGCCCTTTTCGCGTCTGGCCGGACGCATGCTGCAAGCTGATCCCCAGCAGGCTGGCAGCAAGGGCGAAGGCAGCATCCTGGGATCGTTGGGCAATTTTCTGGATGGCGATAATCCATGAGAACGCTCAGATGTTTTATGAACAGGCCGGCGTGCAGCCGGTGGCGGTGAAGATCGCAATCCATGCGATTTTTATCTTGTCAGCTCCTCCCGCATGTTATTGGTTTGGCTTCAAACGGTACGATTAAATACGTGATTGCAGTGGGTGTTGCAACCGCTGCTCGTGACGAATTTCAACGCCTTGATTCGCGTCTGGCATGAGCACGTTTGGGGGGTGCTGAAGGGTTCGTCGCGCGGATGCTGTCGGGCTTTTAAGAAATGAATTCATCAGTTGACATCGCCGCGCAGCTACACAATAGAGCCATGCCTTGACGTCTATGGGCAGAGGCAATGGTAACCATTAAAACGGTATTCAGCAGAGAAGAGAGACGATGAAAAAAGAATCGGAGTACCTGATGGAGAGCGATGAAGAGATCGCTCGGTTGGAAAAGAAGACCGATATCAACATCCTTCACCAGCAGGCGCAATGGGCTGGTTTGCGGCCGGGCATGCGCGTGGCGGACATCGGCTGCGGCGCGGGAATAACGACCCGTGCGCTTTTCCAGATAGCGCAACCCGGCGGCCAGGCGGTCGGTGTGGATATGTCCCCGCAACGGGTCGCGTATGCCCAACAAACCTATGGCGCGCCGGGTTTGTCATTCGAACGGCGCGATGTCATCGAAAGTTTGACGGATTTAGGTGAATTCGATTTTATCTGGGTTCGGTTTTTCCTGGAATATCACCGCAGCCGAGCTTTCGACATTGTGCGCAATCTGGCCAGGATCACCAAGCCCGGCGGCATATTGTGTCTGATCGATTTGGATTACAACTGCCTGAACCACTTCGGAATGTCTGACCGTCTGAGCTCAGCCCTGCAGGGTGTCATGCGCACACTGGAGCGCGAGGCTGATTTCGATCCCCGTGTGGGTATCAAGCTCTATTCTTTTCTCTACGATTTGGGATTCGAGCAGGTCGATGTGACTCTATCAGCCCACCATTTGATTTTTGGGGCTTTAGGTGAGATCGATAACTTTAATTGGACCAAGAAGGTGGAAATCGCCGGCCGCGGTTCAGGATATCCTTTTAGCGAGTATCCGGGCGGATATGAAGAATTCGCCGAGGAGTTCCGTGAGTTTTTTGCCCATCCACGGCGGTTTACCTATACGCCTCTGATTGCATGCCGGGGCCAGAGACCCTTAGGGAGATGATACTTTGCAGAGGCCACAGTGTTGTCTCTGTGGCCGCTGGGGTAAGAAGAATATTTTTATCCGGTTATCCACTTCGGTCAAGAGATACGGGCGTGGGGTCGGCGTGGGGTGACGTAGAAAAACCCCGGTGAGCCGGGTGGGTGGTCCGGACCACCCACCCGGCTCACCTCCTCCGTGCCAATCCCGTGTAGGGTGGGCATTGCCCACCACTATTCCCAGCAAACAACATCATGGTTTTTGACACTGATACCGCCCAAGCTATTGGATAGACAGCCGCTCGAACATAGCGAAAAAACGTTGAACATGGCCAATCTCAGAGGCGATCAACATAAGACAATGGTGGGCGATGCCCACCCTACCAGGCTGATACCGCCCAAGCGATTGGATAGACACAGGCTCGAACATAGCGAAAAAACGTTGAACATGGCCAATCCCAGAGGCGATCAATATAAGACAATGGTGGGCGATGCCCACAATACCAAGCTTTAACTGGACCAAGAAGGTGGAAATCGCCGGCCGCGGTTCAGGATAGACAACAAGTGTCATTGTCGTATACTTTTGCGCGCTGCGAACACGCGCGTAGGCAGCTGCAGTGAACAAATACCTGATACCGTATTAATGTTGGATGAACTTCACCAATCGTTTGAGGTATTTAAAATAGTAGTCCAGATTCTGGGTTTCATAAGCCCACATGCAGTAACTCTTTTCCGCATCGAGCCCCATCCGCTCAGCGGCGTCCTGGGGATAAAGCATGATCGGCACCTCATTGGTCTCATATAAATGCATGATATGGTTGACTGCCGAATGGACAATATCCTGAGTCATCGGCTGGGTGTCGACCGCGATAATGGTTATGGCATTGGTCAGGTCCGACATGTTCAGGCCGAGATCGGCAACATTGGCCATGATCACAGCGCATAATTTGTCGCGGTAGCGCAAGGCGAAAAGGTGACGTTCTCTCTTCAACCCGATCCGCTTATATTCCGCTATCACACCACCGCAGTCGAACCGTTCGGGACTCAGATGCAGCGTGTGCAGCATCAAACCACCTGATTTATTTTCATAGAAGGTTTGCAGATCCTGCAGATCTTCCGCGTGAAGGGCGTCCATCCGCCAGTAGCTCGGAAGATCGTTGCTCTGTTCAGGCGTATGCCGATGATGAAAGTAAGCGAAAAGATCCAGTGAACAAATTTTCGGGTTTTTGATGCTGCGGGCCGATCCTCCGAATACATGGGAAGGGAATTTGTTGTCAGGCCGGAAATAGCAAAAGACATAATCCATTTTCATGGAGAAGAGCCGGTGGGATTCATTGATGAACCGTCCGCTCTGATTGAGCACGATCAACCCGCCGCGATTGTGCGAACTGCGGATAGCCGCATGGTGGTGAAGCATCCAGGAGGATTCGTAAAAGCGCACCGTTGCCGCATGGGCCATGATGCGCCCATTTTGTTTGTAGATGAAGTGGCTGGCCACGCTGGGGCTCTGATTGTAAAGTTTTTCGTAGGTGGCTTTGATCTGCGTTTTGTTGGCCTGAATGAACTCATACTTTTGCGGATAGATGAAGCCGGTTTCGAAGAAGAAATCCCACAAGGCTTCCATGTCGACCTTTGTGCTGACATAAGAATGGGAGTCGGCGGCCTGGTGCATCAAGCCGAGCAGCCGGATATGGTCTTCTACCGCGATGTCCAGAATGGCCATGCCGCAGCGCATGTAGGGCAGTCTGCGGTCGTGATACCTTTTGCAGTAGATGACCTGCACCATGCAGCGCATCGACGATCCGTCGCTGAAAACAATTTCCAGATTTGGAATGATCAGGCCCGGCAGCAAAACAGCGGCCGATTCTTCTTCTTCCACGGACATGCCTGAGCCGGAAAGATCGTGGACTTTCATGTTTATCCGCTTGTCGAACAACGGGTGCTCGAAAATCACGTCGGGCGGCGGTGCAAACTGATGCCGCGTGGTGCGGAACTCCCGCGGTGGAAAACGCCGGATCTGGCGCTGAATCGGCTCGAGGGTGTATTGGCGCGTGTGCAGGCCGCGATCGTGGCGGACGATACGGCATTCACCTGAATAGAGGGTGTTGTTATCCCGGGTAAAAACAATGGTGACCGGTGTTTCATCTTCGATCCAGCGGAAGGTCTGCGGCGGCGCCGTAGCGACCGTCACCCGGAATTGCCACGCGCCATAGTCGATCAGTTGCCCGTAGCAGGCGGCGCCGTTTTGAAACATGTAGGCCGAAATACCGGTACATTGGTGGCGGAGCAACTTGCGGGCACTGATTTCGCGGCAATTTTCAGGCAGTAAAAAGACAATCTGCTCTTCGGTGATACTTCTGACTTCCGGAGACACTTCAAAAAACTGCTGGCCCCTGGGAACGTAGAGGTGGTCGAAAGTATATGCTTCGGCCAACTGGTTGAAATCAACCGCATCGGCCCAGAGGCAAGTCAGGTGCATGTCCTGGCAGGGCTGAGGATAAGCCCTGACAGTGAGATCGCGGGGGTAGATCTTGTGCCTGAAGACGATGTTGACAGTGCGGTCCTGGAAGTTGAGATTGTTCAGCTTGTTGATGAGTTGGCGGCGGCTGATGACGCGTTCGGTCGCGGGCCCATCGACGGGGTGATGAAATTCCGGATCGCAAATCTGATTCTTTTCCTCACTGCTGACTTCCGTGCTGGGAGAATCTACAGGAACCTGCTTGGTCATCCGCTCCATTCTCAACCTCTGTTTCTTTACGCCGATTATTTTTTTGGGGCGCTGCATGAAGGCCGTATGGATCGTCTAAATTAACTCGAATTCAGTTTCTTTACAAATGCTTACCACACTGCTGAGAACAAGGCAAGTTGATAATGATAAGGAATTATTATGATTTTTAACCTATCGCGTTAACGAAGGTGACATGGGGGATTGTGAGCAGGGATGGCCGCGCGTGCCTGTCCCGAATTGGGCAGGCACGCGCGTTATGTGGGGCACGGCGATGACTATGGCGATTGGTAGTATTTCACGATGGCATCACATAACCCGTCGATCGTAAAAACGTCGGCGACGATGGCCACCTTGAAGCCAAGGGCCACGGCCGTTTCAGCCGTAATGTCGCCGATGCAGGCAACGGCAGCGCCGTGCAGTGCGTCTTGTGCCGTCGCGGGCAGCAGGGCCTTGAAATTGCGGACCGTGGAGGAGCTGGTGAAAGTCACCATGTCAATAGCCCCTTCTTGTAACCGGGCCATCAACTCGGCTTCGTTTTTTCCCGCCTGAACCGTGCGGTAGGCGGGCACCTCGTCTACCCGGGCGCCCATGCGGCTTAGCTGCTCCGGAAGGATTGTACGCGCTTCCTTGGCGCGTGGCAGAAGAATCCGGAGACCTTGTAAGGGTTCTTTGGCAAAAGCGTCGATGACGGATTCGGCCTGGTAGGTTTCCGGCAATATGTCGGTGTTTAAACCATGGCGCTTCAGCCGTTCGGCCGTGGCCGGCCCGATAGCGGCCGTACGCACGTGGCCCATAGCGCGTGCGTCCAACCCCTGCAGGGCCAGTCGGTCGAAAAAGGCATCGACGCCGTTGACGCTGGTAAAGATCACCCAATCGTAGCCGGGCAGGCTGGCAATGGCTGAATCCAAAGGCGCAAAGCTTTCCGGTGCGACCACTTCGATCGTGGGGCACTCCAGGCAGTCGGCGCCCAGGGCGTTGAGGCGCCTGGTCAGGTCGCTGGCCTGCGCGCGTGCGCGTGTCACCACGATGCGCTTGCCCAACAGCGGCCGGCGCTCGAACCACTGCAGGCTGTCGCGCAATGTCACCACTTCGCCGATGACGATGATGGCTGGCGCTCCGATGCCCGCGGCGCGCGCGCGCGCCACGATGTCCGCCAGGGTGCCGGTGACGGTTTGTTGGCGAAAGGTCGTCCCCCAGCGCACAAGGGCCGCAGGGGTATGTGCGGGGCGTCCGTAATGGCGCAACCGATCGACGATGTGCGGCAGGTTTTTCACCCCCATCAGGAAGACCAGCGTGCCGATCCCTTTGGCCAACGATTCCCAGTCGATGTTCGATCCGGCTTTCGTGGGGTCCTCGTGCCCGGTGATGAAGGCGACCGTGCTGGTGAACTGGCGATGCGTCAGCGGGATGCCGGCATAGGCCGGTGCGGCGATCGCCGATGTCACACCCGGAACGATTTCAAAGTCAATGCCCGCGGCCACCAGTTCTTCGGCTTCTTCACCGCCGCGTCCGAAGATGAACGGATCACCGCCCTTGAGGCGCGTCACGGTTTTGCCGGTCTGCGCCTTGGCGACAATCAGGCGGTTGATCTCTGTTTGGGCCAGGGTGTGATCGCCGCCTTTTTTGCCGACATAAATACATTCACAATCCGGGCGGGCGTGGGTCAGTAGGGCCTTGGCCGCCAGATAATCGTAGATGAGCACTTCGGCTTCGGCAATGCAACGGGCCCCTTTGACGGTAATCAGTTCAGGGTCGCCGGGACCGGCGCCCACCAGATAGACTTTGCCTGTATGCGTGTTATCCGCCATGCTGTTGCAGCCTTTCCAAAATGTCGTCGGCGCCCTGATTGAGCAGTTCTTCCGCAATGCGGCGGCCCAGCGCTTCAGCTTGCCGGGCAGGCCCTTCAGTTGCGGCTCTGAGGATACGGCTGCCATCCGTTTCAGCCACCAATCCATTGATATGCAGCCGATCGTCGATCAGCCTGGCATGTGCCGCCAGAGGAACCTGGCAGCCACCCTCCAGCCGTTTCAAGAAAGCGCGTTCGGCTAGAATGGCGGTGTGCGTATCGTCATGATCAAGAATTGCCACCAGGGGCATTGTCAGCGGGTCCTGGTCGCGGATTTCGATGCATAATGCGCCCTGTCCGACGGCGGGCAGCATCTGGGTTTCATTCAGGTATTCACTGATGCGATCGGCCTGGCCCAGGCGCAGCATGCCGGCAGCGGCCAAGATGATCGCGTCCAGATCGGTTGTTTCGAGTTTTCGTAGCCGGGTGTCCAAATTGCCGCGCAGCGCAACAATGTCGACATCCGGGCGCCGGTGCAGGATCTGGGCGGACCGGCGCAAGCTGCTGGTCCCGATTTTCGCCCCGGGCGGCAAATCCTCCAAACTGTCAAATCGGATGGATACCAGAACATCCGACGGGTTTTCCCGTTTCGGTACGGCACCGATGGCCAGTCCGGCCGGCACGTCAGACGGCATGTCCTTCATGCTGTGCACGGCCAGATCGATGCGGCCGTCGACCAAAGCCTCTTCGATCTCTTTGATGAACAGCCCCTTGCCGCCCACCTTGGCCAAAGGGACATCGAGGATTTTGTCGCCCTGGGTTTTGATGGTAATCAGCTCAATGATGAGGTCGGGCCGGACCCGTTCGAGGGCGGTTTTCACCCAATTGGCTTGCCACAGGGCCAGTTGGCTGCCGCGTGTTCCGAGTCGGAGTGCTGTTTTCATCAATGTCCGCATCCCGCGCAACTCGAGGCCGAACAGCCGCCGCACGACGAAGCGCCGGCCGAGGCGGAAACCGTCTGGCCGCCGGCGCCCTTGGACACAAAACCGCAGCTTGACATGAGCCGGCAGACCTTGGCGCTGCTGCAGGTCGGGCATTGGGGCGATTCCTTGCCGAAGACAAGCTGTTCGAACTCATGGCCGCATTGTTCGCAGTGATATTCATAGATAGGCATAACGATCTCCTTGAATAATGGCATAAAGACCCCAATCTATAACGATTTTGCGGGGGAAATGCAAGGGAAGGAAACGGTCATGTCAGGATAAAGGCGCGGACCCGAGGGGAACGCCCCACCAGAATGATTCGAAGGCAGATGACGACTTTTTACGAATCCATTAAACCCAACACTTCCTTTATATCCGCTATCTGCCGCCGTACGTCACAACCCAGAGCGGTTGCTGTTTCATATTCCTGCAGGGCGTTTTCCAGTTGGTTGTGCTTGTGGTGCAAACGGGCCAGGCGCAGCCGGTAGAGACCATTGTCCGGGCACAGCGCGATGCTCTGGCGGCAGAAGGTGAAGCATATTTCGGGATTTTCACCTTTGATATCGTACAGCACCCCCAGGGCGGAAAGTGCGGCGGCATCGTTGGGGTTGGTTTTGAGCGCTTTTTTATAGGCGTTGACCGCTTCCGCACTGCGCCCCAACGAGGCCAGGCAGCGACCCAGCAAGCTATGCGCCGCTGCGGCCTCGTCGCGCAACGCGACGGCGTTTTCCAGAAAATGGATCGCTTCGGCATACTCCTTTTTCCGGGTGAGCAGCTTGCCGATTTGAAAGGCGATATCGAAGGTTTGTTTGTCGATGTCCCAGGCGCTGCGAAAGCACTCCAGGGCAGGGCCGTCGTTGCCATCCAAGACATGCAGCACACCGATGTTATACAAGGGCATGGCTTCACTGGAATCCAAACGATAGGCTTCCTCGAACGAGGCCCGCGCTTCGTCCCGATTCCCCTTTTGCGCCAGGCAAATGGCCAGACTGTTGCGCACGTTGACGTTGGCTGGGTCCAGGCGCAGGGCGTTGAGGTATTCTCTAATGGCCGTATCGAAAAGGCCTTCCTGGTAGAAGCGGTCTCCGCTGATGTTCAGGCTCACCGCATCGAAAATCATGATACTGCCGGCACCGAAGAAAGCGGCATGGGCGAGCGCCTTGCACGTGTTTTTCATCGTATCCGACACATTGAAATCGAGCAGGGGAAATTGGGTGACGCCCACCGAAAGGGTTTCGACCCGGTTTTCGGCCAGGTCTGATTGGATGCGGCGCGCCAACTCTGCCGCGTATTCGGTATCCACCTCGGGAATGATACAGGCGTACAACCCACTGCCCGCATCCCAGGCGAACCACACCGCCCCGTTTTGACGGGTGTTTTGGTCGAGAAGGGTCTTCAGGGCGGCGTGCAGGTCGCTTTTTTGATCGGAGCAATTTGGCGGATCAATTTTGACGGCCAGGGCGGCGAAGCGTTTCCAGCGTTGGACTTGCGCTATAATAAGACTGTCCACATCGGGCGGCGAAAATTGCGGGCAGGTGCACCTGTCCGGCGGTACAACGGCCTTTTGTCCTTCTTTGTCGGGGCCGGTGCGCAAAAAGGATTGCGGTTCATAGGGCTCTTCAGCCGGGTATTCTTCGGTAAACGAGGTTGTCATGGGTGCTCCGATAAACAGGTCTAAAATCCGGGTTGCCGCTGCAAAAGCGGTGCAAGCGTCTATATCGCGTCAATCCGCCGGGATATAGGTTTTTAATAGGTTACCGAAGGCCTGCACGATGATCTCAATTTCATCTTCTGCAATGGTGCGGGGGTCCATGATGAACAGGCCGTTCTCGATTCTTCCGATGATCGGAGGCCTGAAAGTTCTGAGCTCTTTTTCCACGCGATTGGGCGAAAGTCCGGCAATGCGCACCCCGACGCAACAGCTGGGCAGCGCCATCAGGGGCAATGATCCTCCGCCGGCACGCGAGGGCAGATCACATAGTTCCGCCGAAATCCGTTTGTCCGCCAGATCGCGCAAGCCCTGGGCGAGCCGTCTGGCCCGGACTTCGATTTCCGGTCGTTGGGCGAACAGCATGCGCAAGGTGGGAATTTTGGCGATCGCATCGGTTTCGTCGCGATAAAGACGCAACGTCGCTTCCAGGGCGGCCAGAGTCAGTTTGTCGATGCGCAGCGCCCGGGTCAGGGGGTTGGCCTTGATGCGCTCCAGCAAGGCACGGCGTCCTACGATTATTCCGGCCTGTGGGCCGCCGAGCAGTTTGTCGCCGCTGAAGGTGACCACATCCACGCCCGCCGCGACAGACGCCTGTACGGTGGGTTCGGCGCTCAATCCATACTGGGTCAGATCGACGAAGTTGCCGCTGCCCAGATCCTCCATCACAGGCAGGTCGTGCTGTCGGCCCAGTTCGACCATGTCCGTAAGGGCGACGGCGGCTGTAAACCCGACAATGCTGTAGTTGCTGGTATGCACCTTGAGCAAAAGCCCGGTGTCGGCATCGATTGCTTGGGCATAATCGCGCGGATGGGTGCGATTGGTCGTGCCCACCTCCTTGAGAATGGCGCCGCTTTTGGCCATGACATCCGGAATGCGAAACGATCCCCCGATTTCGACCATTTCACCGCGTGAAAGAATCACCTTTTTGCCGTGCGCCAGGGTGTCCAGGCAGAGCAGGACTGCGCCGGCATTGTTGTTGACCGCCAGGGCCGCTTCGGCGCCGCTGAGTTCACACAACAGGGCTTCCACGATGCTGTATCGCGAGCCGCGCTGTCCTCGCGCCAAATCGAATTCCAGGTTCGAGTAGCGGCCCGCAATGGCGGCCACATGGTCGATCGCCGCCTGGGCCAGGCAAGATCGGCCCAGATTGGTGTGGATTACCACGCCGGTAGCATTGATGGTGCGTTGCAGATTGAACGCTTGCAGGCTGCCGGCCCGCTCGGTCACCTGACGCAGCAGATGATCGTGCGCCAGTTGCCGGTCATCGAGATCGGGCTGTTCGAGAATGCGCTGGCGCCACGCGTCCAGGATTTCGCGGATGCTGCGGACGATCACGCTTTTGGGAATCGTTCGCAGGTCGGATTCCTCTTGCGCCAGCGTGATCAGTAGATCTACGCCCGGCAGGCGTCGTAGCAGGTTTTGTTGCCGGTCGCTGATGTCCATTGTTACGCCTGTTCTCCCTGCTTGCCAGCCCTCGTGGAATCGGGGCCGCTATCGAAGACCTCTTTGGGAATCAAGTCCACCAGGTCCGTGAAATGGTCGAGCCGCAGATCGATGCTGGCCAGGTGGGCGGCCAGTTTGCGGGTATCCAGGCGTTCCAGTTCAACGCCCGCGTGAAAGCGCGACAACAATAGATCAGCCACGTAAACGATTGCGGCCAAAGCCGTGTGCGCGCTTTGCTGGTCCGGTTGGTGGTGATAGCGGACGGCGTGTACCAGTGATGCAGGCAGGGCCCACTTTTCAGCCAGCATGCCTCCGATTTGCGTGTGATCGATGCCCAGCAGGCGCTTTTCGGCTTCCAGGAGGCTGACTTCTTCTTCCATCATCTGGCGGTAGAAGAGGGGGTAGACCGCCGCCATGTGCTGATCGAGGACCACCTTGCCGATGTCGTGCAGCAGGCCGGCTGTGTAAGCAATGCGGGGGTCGACCTTTCTGGTTTCGATCGCAAGCGTTTCGGCCACATGCGCGCATCCCACGGCATGGTGGTATAGCCCGCCTTTGCACAGCGAGTACCCGGTGGTGGATTGTTCGAAGTAGCTTTGAACTGCCGCGGAAAGAATCAGTTTGATCAATTGATCCTCTCCCAGAAAGATCAACGCATGATCCAGGGATTCGATTGGCCGCATTTTGGCAAAAAGCGCCGAGTTGGCCAGACCGAGGGCGCGCGCCGCGATGACCTGGTCCTTGCGAATTTCACCGGCGAGTTGATGGATGGAGTGGCTCTGTTCCTCGATCATGCGCATAACTTTCAGCGCTACTTGCGGAATCGGCTGCAGGCGTTCCATCGATTCGGTGATCTCGGCAATGTCCGGCAAGGGGATACCAGCCGTGTCGGTAACCCGCCGTTGCCCGGCAGGTTCGATGGCGCACTGACCCGTGGCCATATCCAGGCTGAGACAGCAGGTGAAAAATCCGCCTGTCTCGGAGTGAACGACCCTGATATTGCGGGATGCAAGAATGGCCAACGCCGTTTCAGCGGTGCGTCCGCCAATGTCCAGCGCCAGGTCCTGGGCGCTGAGCGGCCCGACGAGGGCCCCGCCAGCCACGGTGGCTTCAATGGTATCACGATGGGCACCCAAGGCCAAGAGAGAATCGAGCAGCAGGTGAATGCCGGTGGAAGCGTATTTTTCAGGTTGGGTGACGCTGCTCCGGGAAACCGGTTCCGGCAGCAGCAGGTGGATCAGGCCTCCGATGCCGGTGGTATTGCAGTACAAGGCCACCCCCACACAAGTGCCTAAATAAGCCTGCAGCAGCAGTGGTTGCGATTTGCTGGTGTGATATGTGCCTGCAGCGACATGATGACGGTGAGTGGTTGCCATTGGGATCCTCGAACTTTTTACTCGGAATATCATGGGTAAAGGTCGATCGGAATAACCAGTACCATGAATTAAGTATAAAATTCAATTATCTTTATGGCACATCAATAGCACCCCAGCAATTCTTGCAAGGTCAGAACAGGCTGCTGGAAGCCTGGCGGGCCATGACGATCAGCGGGTTGGGATAGAACCCGACCACCACGATGGCGATGATCAGGGCCGTGGTCAGTGCCCGCGCGGATAGGCTCAAGACCGGCGCCGGGGTCTCGACGGCCGGTTCGGTCAGATAGGCGGCCTTGACGATCAATAAATAATAGTACAGGGATATGACCACGTTGAACATGGCGATCAGCACCAGGACCAGGTAGCCTTTGTGCATGGCCGCCGAAAAGACCAGCAATTTGGCTGTGAAACCAATTGTGGGCGGAATGCCGGCCAATGCGAAGACGGCCATCATCAAGGCCAGCGCCAGCAGGGGCGAGCGGCGGTGCAGGCCGGCCAGGGCATCGAGCGAGGGGTTGCCACCATCTGCGGCGATTTTGACTACGGCCAAAAAACAGGTGAATTTCATCAGCAAAAGCGCCAGCGCATAGAAAATGGCGGCATCGGCGCCTTCCGGACTCATGCACAGAATGCCGATGAGCACGTAGCCGGCCTGGGCGATGCTGGAGTAGGCCAGCAGACGCTTGAAATCTTTTTGAACGAGGGCGGCCAGATTACCCACTGTCATGGATATGATCGCCAGGGCCGCCAAACTATCCACCAGCAAGGTTTCCTGGCCGCCGGTAGCGGCCACCACCCTCAGCAAAACAGCCACCGCCGCAACTTTGGAGGCAGTGGCAATGAAGGCGGCCAGCTGATTGGGTGCGCCGACGTAAACATCCGGTGCCCAGAAGTGGAAGGGGAAAAGCGCCAGTTTAAAAAAGAAGCCACCCAGGGTTAAAACGACGGCAACCAGCACCAGGGGTTGGTCAATCACGCCGGGCAGCACCTGCACCAAATCCGATAGATACGTCAGACCCGTTGCGGCATAGAGCAGGGCCAAACCAAAGAGCATGATCGCCGAGGAAAAAATACCGATCAAAAAGTAGCGCAAAGCTGCCTGTGTCCCCATGGCGGCGTCACGGCGCAGCGCCACCAGGACATAGAGCGAATAGCTGGAGAGTTCGAGGGAGACGTAGATGCTGATTAGGTGGACGCTGCTGACCAGCAGCATCATGGCCAGGGTACAGGTGAATAAGAGCAGGTAAAATTCGCTATGCCAGCGTCTGGCCACGCCGTTCAATTCGCTGCAGAGTGCCACGACCAGGAAAAGGCCCATGGAGAGCAAGACCTTGAAAAGCTGCGCGAACAGATCGACTTTGTAGGTGTTCAAAAAAAGAAGGCCTTCAGCGCGCACGGCCGCCAGGCAGACGATCAGGCCACCGCCGGCCAAGGATAGCGCGACCCAGTAGTCGCGCCGGTTGTCGACACGGCGGGTCATCGAAAGCGCGGTAAATAGCAGGGCGGCCGCAAAGTGATAGAGCTCAGGGGTAAACTGCTGCCACATCATGGGCGGAGCCTCCAAGCAACGGCACCGAAGCCGTCTGAATCATGTCAACCATTAACCCCGGAAAGAATCCGAACAGCACAATGACCATCACCAGGATGACCCGTGGCAGGCTCATGCTGAAAGAGACATCCGGTAAATGCGCCATTGTTGCATTCCGAGGCCCATAGCAGGTTTTCTGGATCACGCGCAGCATGAACAATGCGCTGATCACCAAGGCGCTGACCGCCAGCACACCGTGCACGGGAAAGACCCGGATCGCGGCGATGAACACCATCAGTTCGGCCCAGAAACTGGCCAGGCAGGGCACGCCGATGCTGGTCAGGGCGGCGATGATGAAAAAGGTGGCGGCGCGCGGCATGATGCGGCTCAAGCCACCCAACTCCGGGATCATCTTGGTGTGGGTGCGTTCGTAGATATAACCGATCGACGAGAAAAACAGGGCTGTCATCACCCCATGGGCAAACATCTGGAAAACGGCGCCGTTGAGACCGTCCACGCTGACAGTGGCCAGTCCCAGCCCCACGATCCCCATATGGGAAACGCTGCTGTAGCCGACAACATACTTCAAATCGGTCTGCCGCAGGCCGGCCAGAGCGCCGTAGACGATGCCGATCACTGCCAGCGTGGCCATCAGCGGGGCCCAGTAGCGCCACCCTTCAGGGCACAGGAAGATACCCAGGCGCAGCACGCCGAACGAGCCGATCTTCATCAGCACCCCGGCATGTACCATGCTTACGCCGGTGGGCGCCGCCACATGGCCGACCGGCGACCAGGTGTGAAAGGGCCAGACACCCGCCAGGATGCCGAAACCCAGGTATAGCAGCAAAAAGGCCAGTTTCTGCTGGAACGGGGTGAACAAGCCCGGCCGGGTCAGGGTCACCAGATCGAAGGTGTTCAAGCCGGAAACCGCCACCAGGTAGAGGATGGCGGGCAGGATCAGGGCGCTGCCGGCCAGCAGGTAAAGGGTCAGCTTCATGGCGCCGTACTCTTTGCGTGTGCTGCCCCAGACGGCGATAAGCAGGTACATGGGGAACAGGGATACATCGTACCAGACGAAGATAAAGAAAAGATCCAGCCCCATGAAGAGTCCGAAGACGCCGGCCACCAGTAGAAAGTAGAGCGCGAAATACTCCTTGACGCGCAGTTCGAGCTGCCACATGCTCAGCACGCCGGTGAAAAAGACGATGCCCGTCAGCAAAAGCATGGGCAGGCTGAAGCCGTCCACCCCATTGAAGTACTGAATGCCCAGGCTTTCTATCCAGGGATAGCGTTCAACGAACTGCAAGCCGCCCAGGCCCTGATCATAGGCGATGAACACATAGACCGACAGCACCAGGGTGAGCCCCGAGCCCACGGCGCTGACCCATTTGATCAGCTGCGGGTGGTTGGATGGTATCAGCATGATCGTCAGCAGGCCTGCCCCGCAGCAGAGCAGGATGGCGGTCAGGAATGGAAATTCGGCATAAAATAACGCCATAGGAATCCTCTACCGGCTTTGCCGGGGTTGAGGGTTGATAATTCTTCAAAAGAGAAGGTAGATCCCCAGCAGCCCAAGGGCGATACTGATGGTCAGCAGTTTGTACTGGATCATGCCGGCATGCAGCCCATGGATCATTCGGCCCGAGGCCACCGTTCCGCCGGCCAACTCATCCAGGCCGGCATCGATCACCTTTTGGTCATTTTTGGCACACAACCGGGACAGGCCACGATAGATCCCATCATCCAGCAGGCGACGGTACAGCCGGTCCAGGTACCAGCGATTGGCAAAAAGCGTCTGAAGCGCAGGCATTTTTTCAACAAACCCTTTCTGAGTCGCTGTGCGGCGACCGAATTCCAGCCAAGCCAAGGCCACACCGCTCGCGGCCAGCGCCAACGTCACCCACAGCAGCCACGCATGATGACCGCCGGTTGCAGCAAGCGCCGAATGGGGTGCAACGATGAATGCGCTGATCGGTTTTTCGAACCACCCCAGCACGATGGCCACCACTGCCAGGAGTAGTACCACGACGTTCATGGCCCCTTCGGCAAAACGATGGGCCCCATGGTGGGCGTGCCCTTCGGCAGTTTGGGGAATGACGCCGGGTCGCGGGCGGAGCATGACGAAGATCAATCGGAACGTGTAGTAAGCGGTCAGCCACACCCCCAGGAGGCCGACGATCAGCCAAAGCGGGTTGGGATGATCGGCCAATCGGGCCATGATCAACTCCTTGCTGAAAAAGCCCGAAAAAGGCGGCACTCCGGCCAAGGCAGCGGCCGCCACAATCAGGCAGATCATGGGGATGCGCCGTTTGCGGGCACCCGCCTGGCCTATAGTGAACATGTCATTGGTGCCAAAGGCATGGATGAAGATGCCGGCGCATAAAAATAGCAGGGCCTTGAATCCGGCATGGGTGGTGAGGTGAAATACCCCGGCCGCATAGCCGCCGGCGCCCAGGGCCATAATCATCAGGCCCAGTTGGCTGATCGTGGAGTATGCCCACACCTGCTTGATGTCGTCAGCCACCATGGCCATGGTGGCGGCCATCAGCATACTGATGGCGCCGATCGCCAGACAGACGCTCATGGCCGTGGGCGAGGCGTTGAAAAAGGGAAAGAGGCGCGCCAGCAGGAAAACGCCGGCGGCCACCATGGTGGCCGAATGCAGCAGGGCGCTGACCGGCGTGGGGCCTTCCATGGCATCGGGCAGCCAGGTGAGCAGGGGAAACTGGGCGCTTTTGCCGACAATGCCGCCGAAGATCAGCAATGCCGCCGTCGTCAGCAACCCGGGCGACAACCGGTCTGTGGTCTCCGGGGCGTTCAACCGTAAGATATCCAGGTTGCCCAAGTTCATTAAGAGCAGCAGAATGCCGAGGAAAAAGGCCACATCGCCGAGGCGCGTCATCACGAAAGCTTTTTTTCCTGCTTCGCTGGCGCTGAATTTTTCGTACCAGAAGCCGATCAACAAGTAGGAGGACAGCCCAACCAGTTCCCAGAAAATATACAACTGCAGCAGGTTGGGCGCCAGGGTCAGCGACAGCATGGCCCAGGCGAACAGCGACAGAAAAGCATAATATCGGGCAAATCCGGGATCACCGGTCATGTAGCCCAATGAATAAACCTGCACCAACAGGCTGATGGCGGCGACAATGACCAGCATCAGCAGGCTGAGCGGGTCAAGCAGATAACCGAAAGTGATCCGGAAATCGCTTGTCATCATCCAGGTTTGCGTCGAGCGCAGTGGTATTTGCACGTCATGCAGGGTTGCCAGCAGGTAAACGCTGCAGGCCAGACTGGCGCCTGCCGCGACAATCGCGAGCGCGGCCGAGACACGTGCCCAACGGTGGGTGATCAGCAGGATCAGCCCGAAAGCGATCAAAGGCAGAAACATAGCCGACATGGCCGCTGTCCAGACGATTTGCGGTTGGATCAGTTGCGTCATGAGATCTCCATTATTACGGCTAAACGATCATTGAACCTTGGCCGGATCGAGGGTGCGATAGCGACGATAGATGCATATGATCAAGGCCAATCCAACCGATACTTCCGCCGCCGCGATGGCCAGTACGAAAAGCGCCACAGCTTGGCCCTCCATCTGCTGCCAGCGCAAGGAGGCCCCGACAAACGCCAGGGCGGCGGCATTGAGCATGATTTCGATGCCCAGCATGACCATTATGAGGTTGCGCCGCGTCACGGCGCACCAGATGCCGATAAAAAACAATCCGCCTGCCAACGTCAATAAATGCGTCAAGGGCACGTTCATGGCGTCTCCTTCCCAGCGGCCGCACTCTTCTCAATTTTCAATCGGCCGAGGTAAAGCGCACCTATCAGGGCCACCAGCAGCAGGAGCGAAACGATTTCGACCGCCAACCAATGGTGCTCGAAAACAAAACGCCCGAAGGCATTCGGCGTGGCAACGGCGATGGGCATGGATGCTTTGCTGCCGCTGTGCCCAAACGTCACCATCAAACCGACCGCCGCATACACCAGGCCAAAGATGATGGCCGGCAGACATTGCCGAATTGGAAACAAACGCTCCTTGTGGCGGTCCACATCGATCATCATGACGATGAAGAGAAACAGGATCATGATGGCCCCAGCATAGATAATGACCTCGATGGCGGCCAGAAAAGGAGCCCCCAGAAGGTAGAAAAGCATGGCGCTGCCAAAAAAGGAGACCACCAGGTAGATGATCGCATGCACCAGGTTGCGCCGGGTAACGGCCATAACGGTCGAAGCCAGGATGATGATTGCCAGGAGGTAGAATAGTAGGCTGTATAATGTCATTATGGCGGCCTTGTTTTTCGTAAAAGTATGGAAGTATTAGTTTTGAAAAGTATCAGTGTTAAGTGTAAAGTTTAAAGTGTAAAGGGAGGCATTCTGTCGATTTGATATGCATTACCTCCCATGTTGCACGCTTTTTACATGCATGCCCTTGCTAAAGGTTCGGTTTTTAGTGGTGGATTGGATCGTGTTTTCTTTACACTTTACACTTAAAACTTTACACTTTCTTCTTTACGGCAATATACTCTTCACATCCACCGGGTTGCTTTCTTTGATGTGTTGGCCCTTGCCGGCGCCTGCGGTGGTTATGCCTGCATAGCGGTAGAAGTTGTACTCCGGATCTTTGCCGCAGTGGGCGACAAGCAGGTTTTCCTTTTCGGCGACCATCTTCAAGATGTCGCGTTCGCAAAATTCGTAATCCGGTGTCAGTTGAATGGCCGAAGTGGGGCAGGCCTCTTCGCACAGCCCGCAGTAGATGCAGCGCGCAAAATTGATTCTGAACCAGATGGCATAGCGTCGGCCATCTTCGCGCTCGGTGGACTGCATGGAGATACAACTGACCGGGCAGGCGGCCGAGCATAAATAGCAGGCCACGCAACGTTCTTCGCCATCCGGGTCGCGGGTGAGTATGATACGCGCCCGCGAGCGGGCCGGAAGCGGGCGTTTGTATTCGGGATACGACTCGGTAATCGGCCGGCGAAACAGATGTTTGAAAGTGGTACCGAATCCGCTCGCCAGAGCTATCAATGCTTCAAATACGTCGGACATGTGCAACCTTTCGAACTGAAAGCGTGGTAAAAGATAATTGATCAATATGGTTATCCACTTCGTGCGCCACCATCCACCCCATGTCCTGCGATACCTCACTAAAACTCATGGCTGACGCGGACCACCCACCGGCTCAACTCCTTCGTGCCGATCCCATGTAGGGTGGGCATTGCCCACCGCTATTCCCCGCAAAACAAACATCATCGGTTTCTGATACTGATATCACCCAAGCGATTGGATAGACACCGGATCGAACATAGCGATAAAACGTCGAACATGGCCCATCTCAAAGGTGATCAACACAAGACAATGGTGGGCGATGCCCACCCTACCAGGCTGATATCACCCAAGCGATTGGATAGACACCGGATCGAACATAGCGATAAAACGTCGAACAAGGCCCATCTCAAAGGTGATCAACACAAGACAATGGTGGGCGATGCCCACCCTACCAGGCTGCGCACACCTTATACCTCACTAAAACTCATGGCTGACGCGGACCACCCACCGGCTCAACTCCTTCGTGCCAATCCCATGTAGGGTGGGCATTGCCCACCGCTATTCCCCGCAAAACAAACATCATCAGTTTCTGCTACTGATATCACCCAAGCGATTGGATAGACACCGGATCGAACATAGCGATAAAACGTCGAACAAGGCCCATCTCAAAGGTGATCAACACAAGACAATGGTGGGCGATGCCCACCCTACCAGGCTGCGCACACCTTATACCTCACTAAAACTCATGGCTGACGCGGACCACCCACCGGCTCAACTCCCTCGTGCCAATCCCATGTAGGGTGGGCATTGCCCACCGCTATTCCCCGCAAAACAAACATCATCGGTTTCTGATACTGATATCACCCAAGCGATTGGATAGACACCGGATCGAACATAGCGATAAAACGTCGAACATGGCCCATCTCAAAGGTGATCAACACAAGACAATGGTGGGCGATGCCCACCCTATCAGGCTACCAGGCTCAAGTGAGACTAAGGTGTGCTCCGGGTCGGGCCGCAAACTCGCTGGCGCTCAAACATTGCGGCCCACACACCTTACGCACACCTAAGTTTCACTAAATCTCATGGCTGACTGTGGCGCGGACCACACGTCCGGCTCACCTCACTACGTGCCAATCCCGAAAGTCGCTTTAATAAACAATAAACGCCCCGGTGATCACAATGTTGATCAACGCCGCCGGTATCAGAACTTTCCATCCGATCACCATCAACTGGTCGTAGCGCAGGCGTGGCAGTGTTCCGCGTATCCAAACCATGACCAGGGCCGCCAGGATCATCTTGATCGTCAGCCAGACCACTGGCGGCAGCAGCGGGCCGCGCCAACCCCCCAGAAAAAAAACCGCCAACAGGGCGCCCAGAATTTGCATGTGGACATATTCGCCGAGAAAAAAGAGCCCGAAGCGCATGCCGCTATATTCCATATGGTAACCGGCGCCCAATTCGTTTTCGGCTTCGGGAAGATCGAAGGGGATGCGCTTGCTCTCGGCCATGGCGGCGATAAAGAAGATGATAAACGACACCGGCTGCACCAGCACAAAGGGATAATCGGCCTGGGCGTTGACAATCTCCACGAGGCTGAACGAACGCGCCAGCATCACGACCGGTACCAAAGAAAGCCCCAGGGCCAGTTCATAGCTGATCATCTGGGCGGCCCCTCGAATGCCCCCGAGCAGAGCGAACTTGGAATTGGAGGCCCAACCGCCCAAGGCAACGCCATAAACCCCCAGCGACGAGAGCGCGAAGACATACAGCAGCCCGACATTCAGATCGCTGACCACCAGGGGGATGACTTGACCGGCGATGAGCAGTTCCGTGCCAAAAGGCACCACCGCGAACATGAGCAGTGCCGTAACTGCCACAATGGCCGGCGCGATCAGAAAGAGCACACGGTCGGCCGCCTCGGGCACAATGTCTTCCTTGGTGAGCAGTTTAATCGAATCGGCGATGGGCTGCAGCAGGCCGAATTTTCCGGCGCGGTTGGGTCCCAGGCGCACCTGCAGCCGCGCCAGCAGTTTGCGCTCGACCCAAACCAGATAGGCCGCCACAAAAAGGAGCCCCCCCAGTACCAGGCCGATTTTGACGAGTAATGCGATGAATCCAAAAATCCACATAATCAAGGTGTGAAGTCAATTAAGGGTTAATTTTCGTTTCTCTTTGATCGATTTTCTTTATGCTTCGGTCCGCTATGCGTGCGTGGCGGCCATCCCACGGCCAATCGGGATGGCAATGGCGCCCCACGGCCAATGTGCCTTCCGCCATGTTGTCGGCGACCTTCAGCGTGGTTTCATAGAACCCATTTTCCGCCGCAAGGGCGATACGATCGCCATCTTTCAATGCCAGGCGCCGGGCTTCCGAAGGCGCCAGCCGGGCCTGCGGGGTCGATTCGAGTTCGATCAGTTGCGGTGAGCGGCACGAGAGTTCTTCGCTGCCGAAGGTCCGCTCGGTTGACAGCAGATGTAAGCCCCCCCCGCTATTCGGCGGATTAAGAGGGCTTTCACTGGTAACATCCAGACAATGTCGCCCAATCTCCGATCGACCGGCGGAGTCCAACAGGAGGTCTTCGCCTGTGGGCGGCTGGGCCGCTTTCAGGTTTTCAAAGCCGGGGACCTCGCGAGCCAGCCACTGCAGGATGTCCGCGGAAGATCCGAAGGCCGACTCGCCGCTCAGGGCGGAAAGCATGAGCCAGGCCGGCATGGGCTGATTGCCCGGAATGCCTTGACCATAGAGGCGCGGGGGATGCGTGTTGCTGACAAGACGCAAAGCGGTGCCGCCCTGCAATGCCCCTGCGGTCTTTTGCACGCGTCCTTCCTGATTGATAAAAGTGCCGCCACTTTCGAAGATCGTGGTGCTAGGCAGAAAAACGTGTGCCTTGCGCGTATGCGGGCCATCGAGATAATCCAAAGTCACCAGCAGTTCCAGGCGTGCCAGGGCGTCGGTCAACCGTTTCCGGTTGGGCAGGTGGTGGAAAGGATCGGTTTCCACCACAAGCAAGGCTTTGACGGCGCCCTGGGCGATGTCGGCCGCCACCTGCGCCATGCTTCGGCCACGGTTCAGCAGAGCGGCGCTATAGGCATTGGCCCCAGGAAGCACATGGAACAGGCCCGAATCTCGATTTTCACGCAGCACCCGGGCGAGTTTGCCAGCCTGCCGGATGGCGGCCACATTGGGCAGATCGGTGCCGCATACAATTACCGGACGTCGGCTGCGGACCAGAAGATCTGCCGCCGCCGCCAGGGGATCCGCCGGCGACCCGGTTTCCAGCGCACCAGGGTCGTGCGCGACAGTGCCGACCCGCGTGATCAGATCGTCAAGGCAGGCGGCCAGTTGGTCGGCGGCCAGCGGAATATGCTGAAACGCCAGCGGCAACTCGATGGGACGCGGATCTATGACAACGATCGTCGCGCCGCGGCGCTGCGCCTGTCGCAATGCCAGGGCCAGCATGGGAGCTTCGGCTATCGGATCGCAACCGGCCACTATCACGGCATCCGCATTTTCCACCGCACGCAGGCTGACATGCACCTGGGCATGCTGCTGCGCAACCGCTGTTTGCACGGCCGCCAGCCGTTCATCATCGTCAAAAAAGGCCGGTGCCGGCCACCCTTGGGCGTTGCACAGGCGCACCAGGGCGCCCTGGGCCTCCACACTGCTGCGCAGTGAACCAATGCAGGCCACGGCGGCCAGACCATGCATCCGTGCGATGCTGGTCAGGCGCTCGGCGGCGTGTTGCAGCGTCGCGTCGACGTCGGCGGGTTGGCCCTCAAAAATAGCCTGCCGCGGCCGACCGGCGGCACTGGTATAGGTATATCCATGCCGACCGCGGTCGCACATGAAATAGCCGTTGATGTGGGGATTGAAGCGCGCTTCCAGGCGCACCACCTCCCGATAACGGGCGCTGACCACGATGTTGCAGCCCAGCGAACAATGGATGCACACGGCGGGGCTGCGTTCGTAATCCCAGCGCCGTCCCATGTAGCGCGAGGGTTTGTCGGTGAAAACGCCGGTCGGACAGATATCGGCCAGGTTGCCGGCAAACGGACTTTGCAAGGTGCCGTCGCGGTCGCGCCCGAAATAGACTTTGTTGCCGATCTGCATCACACTTAAATCGCGGGCGCCGGCAAAATCCTGATAATAGCGGCTGCAGCGGTAGCATTGGATGCAGCGGTTCATCTCATGCTGCAGCAAGGGCCCGAGATACTGATCGCGGTGCGTGCGCTTGGCGCCGCGGTAACGCCGGATGGCATGCCCGCTGGAGACCGTATGATCCTGCAACAGGCAATGGCCGCCTTCGTCGCACACGGGGCAGTCATGCGGATGATGCAGCATCAGCCATTCAATCACCTGGCGGCGAAAGTCGACGGCTTTTGCATCGGTGGTCGACACCACCATGCCATCTTGGGCATCGACCATGCAACTCATCTGCAGGCCTTTGACCGGCCCATCCAGGAACATGACCGCACACAAGCGGCAGGCGCCCACCGAGCCCAGGGCCGCGTGGTAGCAAAAGCGCGGAATCATGATCCCCAGCTGTTCGGCAGCCGCGATCACTTTGGTCCCAGTGGGAACCTCGATGGGGTGGTCATCGATGGTGAGTTGGGGCATTAAGTTTTCCTTCTAACGATCAATATCCGGCAAAATGTAGTCCAGCGAACCGAAAATGGCGATCAGATCGGCAATGCTCTCGCCCAGGGCCATCAGCGGGACGGCCTGCACATTGGCGAATCCCGGCCCGCGGATGCGCATGCGATAGGCGTATCCCAGCCCATCGCTGACGATGTGGTAGCCTTGCTCGCCCCTGGGAATTTCGCAGACCGCGTAGGCTTCGCCCACCGGCATTTTGGGTCCGCGGGTCACATTGATAAAATGGTGGATCAGGCTTTCAATGTCCTTGAGCATATCGGCACGGCGCGGAACAGTGTAGCGGTACTGCTCGGTCACATGGCGGCCGGCCGGCATGCCTTCGGCGGCCTGGGCGATAATGCGCATGCTCTGGCGCATCTCTTCGATGCGCACCCGGTACCGCGCGTAGCAATCGCCTTCGTCGGCCGTGGGCACGTCGAAGTCGAAGTTTTGGTACCCGGAATAGGGAAATGCCTTGCGCAGGTCCCATTGCAGGCCGCACGCGCGCAGGTTGGCGCCGGTCACCCCCCATTCGATGGCATCGTCCCGCCGCAGACGCCCGATGCCCTGGGTGCGGGCTTTGAAGATCGGGTTTTTGGTCAATAGCGATTCATATTCATCCAGCGCTTTGGGAAACAGCCCTAAAAAACGGTCGACAGGCTCTTTCCATCCCGCGGGCAGGTCCAGGGCCACCCCGCCCGGGCGGAAGAAAGAGGCGTGCATGCGGCCGCCGGTGATCAGTTCGACGATGTCGAGGATCATTTCGCGTTCGCGAAAGGTGTAAAAGTTGGGTGACATGGCACCCAGGTCATGCGCCATGGTCGCCAGCCAGACCAGATGGCTGCTCAGGCGGTACAATTCACTGAGCAGTATGCGGATGGTCTGGGCGCGTTCGGGCACTTGAATGCCGGCCAACGTTTCCATGGCCAGCATATAAGGCAGGTTGTTGGCCGCGCCGGCCAGGTAGTCCACACGATCCGTGTAGGGGATGAACTGCAGCCAAGTCTGGCGTTCGCCGATTTTCTCTACCGAGCGGTGGTGATAGCCGATATCGATATCCATATCGGTGATCTCTTCACCGTCCAAAGCGATGATGTACCGTATGATGCCGTGGGTGCTGACATGATGCGGTCCGAGGTTCAGGACGAGTTGTTCGCGGTCACCCGGCAGCCGGATGTACCCGCCGGCGTCGCGCGGCTGGCGCTGGCGCGCATCCTGCAGCGTGTAGGCCGGCATCTCGGTGGCCCGGCCCGGGTGGCTCTTGCGCAGGGGATGACCTTGCCAATCCTCAGGCATGATCAATCGGCGCAGATCCGGGTGGCCTTCGAAGCGTATGCCGAACATATCGAAGACCTCGCGTTCATACCAGGCGGCCGATGGCCAGATGCCCGTGACACTGGGTGTCGATGGATTTTCACCGTGCAAGGCGACCTTCAAGCGCAGGCGCATGGGCGGATCGAATGCCAGCAAGTGATAAACCATGTGAAAATCGGGGTAGGCCTCGCGGTTGCGCCGCGCCGACTCGTCAATCGCGGTCAGGTCGTCCAGCCGGCGGAAGCGCGGCCGGCAGTCATCTTTCAGAAAGCGCAGCACCGCGCGAAGGCGCGCGGCAGTCACCTGTAATGCGGGCATGTCAGAGGTCGGTTCGATGGGCGTGACATCAGCCCCGAAACGTTGCGTCAGCGTATCGACAATACCCCGCTGGGTGGCGTTGAGGTGGATGCGGTGCGCGGGCGGCGCCCACATCACGTCGGCGCGGCTGTCATTGAAAAAAGGCGGGCGTGTGGATGTGCCCCGAATCGGCGTGCCATCCATTCCCGGTCCGCGCGGATCGCGCGATTTGGTCTGACCGTCGATCAAGATGGGTGCCTGGGTGCCCTGCGCACCGCCGCCAAGGTGAAAGACAGTCCGGAAAGGGCGTTCGTCGGCGCTTATTTTTTCCTGCAGCAGCACCAGGGATTGCTCGACGGCCTCCGGCCGCGGTGGGCAGCCGGGAATGTACAGATCGACCGGCAGTATTTGATTGACTCCCTGCACGACACTATAGCCATCGTACATACCGCCGGAATTGGCGCACGAGCCCATGGAAATGACCCACTTGGGTTCGGCCATCTGCTCGTACAGACGCAACACGACCGGCGCGATCTTCTTGAACACGGTGCCGGAGATGATCAGCAGGTCCGCCTGGCGCGGGGAGGGGCGCAGTACTTCGGCGCCAAAACGCGCCAAATCGTAACGCGCGGTAAAGACGGTGGCTTCTTCCACAAAGCAGCAGGACAGGCCGAAGAACATGGGCCACAGACTGTTTTTGCGCGCCCAGTTGATCAACGTGTCGGCGGCCTGTCCCGTTTGGTTGCTTAGCGCTTTTTGAACGTCGGTCCCCACTCGAGCCCTCCTTTGCGCCAGATGTAGATCAACCCCAGGATCAGCACGGCGATGAAAAAGCTGATTTGCGACCAGCCTTTCCAGCCTAAATCATAGCATGCCACCGCCCACGAAAAGATGTAGGCGCCTTCCACGTCAAAGATCAGAAAGAAAATGGCCACCATGAAGAAAGGTACCGGCAGGCGCAGCCGGGCCGTGCCGGTCGGAATGATGCCGCTTTCGTAAGCGCGCAGCTTTTCGACTGAGGGACGTCGCTCGCCCAGCCAGGTCGCCAGTGCCAGCAGGACGATCGTCAGCACCAGGACGGCGGCGAAGTAAATGCTCAGGCTGAACACACCCGGCTGCCATGGCGACAAAGCATTCGCTTCGGCCATTGGCAAGGGTTGCATCGGCATGTTGCGCTCCTGCTGAAAGGTGACAAAGATATCGGCCGGCCGTTTCGCAGCCGAATACAGTGGACCGTGCTGATTCCGCATCCGCAGACAGGTCGCCAAGGGGTTATTGCACAGCACGAGCAGCAGGGAATATCGAGGTGAGACTTGCGCCAATTTAGGGCGCATTGATGCCGTTGTCAATGGGCGCAGTCCGGCGCCGGGGTAACCGCATTTGGAAAATTCAGCTCTTTAAGCCTTCTCACCCTATTGTTTCGAAAAAGCTGCCGTTCACCATAGGTGCGGACCCGAGGGGAGACGCCCCACGGTGAACCTAATCCCGTTCATCTGTAGGGGCGACACAAGGTTCGAGAACGATGTTCCGGTTCTGTGATCAAGCCACACGCAAAATTTCGGTTAGGAACACCCTCGTTGGATGGGTGTTGTGTACCTGACATACCCTTTCGCATTCGCGGGGCCACACCTTCCGGCCACTGAATACGATGATTGTATTTTGACCGCTAAAATGTTTTTATCAGCGCAAACCAGACCCAAAGAGGTGAGATGGCATGAAGCAACCTAAAGAGTACATTATTTTCCCACTGGACGTGCCCACTGCCGAGCAGGCGCGTCACTTGGTGTCCTTGCTCCACGCGCATGTCGGCATGTTCAAAGTCGGATTGGAACTCTTCATACGAACCGGCCCGGCTTTGCTGGAATGGATCGGTGCGCGTGCCAGGGGAGGGATCTTTTTGGATCTCAAACTGCACGATATCCCCGAAACGGTCCGGCGCGCTGTGCGCGCCATCACCGATTTCAACGTGGCCCTGACCACCGTGCATTGCGGTGAGAGCCGGGCAATGCTCGAAGCGGCCGTGGAGGGCAGTCAAGGCAAGGTAAGGGTTTTGGGCGTGACCGTGCTGACCAGCATTGCAGCCGCGGATCTGCGCACCAGCGGGTATAGCGCGCAAATGGCCGATGATGTCGGGCGTTTGGTGCTGCACAAGGCCGCTATGGCCCAAGCGGCCGGTTGCAGCGGTGTGGTCTGTTCGGGGCACGAAGCCGCCGGTATCAAGGCCCGGTTCGACCCAGCGTTTCTGGCTGTAACGCCAGGCATCCGACTGGCTGGCGACAACGGGCAGGACGATCAGCAACGCATTATGACACCAGCGCTGGCCATTGCCCAGGGCGCGGATTACCTGGTGATCGGCCGGCCGATTCGCGATGCGGCCGATCCGGTGGCAGCGGCCGAAGGGATAGCGCGTGAGATCGGAGATGCCTTCGCGCGCAGCGACGCATCCTGATAAAATAGTTTAGCAAGGGACCGGCATTGCATCAGCATAGGGTCAGGTAGCGCCAGGCGCTTAGACCGACAATCGCCAACCCCAGTACAATGATCAAGATAAGGTGGTCAGGGCTGAAGCGTGGGATTTTCATGCACTCTGATTATTCTTCCGCATCCAGCCCGAAAGCGGTATGCAGCACCCGCACGGCCAGCTCCGTGTATTTCTCTTCGATGACGCAGGAAATGCGGATTTCGGATGTGCCGATCATCAAGATATTGATGTTTTCACGGGCCAGTGTGTTGAACATGACCGATGCCACACCCGAATGGTTCTTCATCCCCACACCGACCACCGATACCATGGCGATATCGGTGTCGCCCAGAACCTCTTCCGCGCCAATCTGCAGGGCGACTTTTTTGGTGATCTCCATGGTCCGCTTGAAGTCTCCCTTGGGGACCGTGAAAGTCATGTCGGTTTTGCCCCCCTTGCGGGTATTCTGAATGATCATATCGACAAGAATTCCCGCTTCCGAGATGGGGGAGAAGATGTTTGCGGCAATACCAGGCTGATCGGGAACCTTGATGAGGGTTACGCGGGCTTGCTTCTTGTCATGCGTCACACCGGAAACCAACAATTGTTCCATGCCCGAATCTTCATTGACGACCATGGTGCCTTCCTCTTCGTTGAAAGATGACCGTACGTGGACGGGAATATTGTATTTTTTAGCAAAACCGACCGAACGGATCTGCAGGACCTTGGCGCCCAGGCTGGCCATGTTGAGCATTTCATCATAGGTGATGGTTTTGAGCTTGCGCGCCTTGGGACACACGTTGGGGTCAGCGGTATACACACCGTCTACATCGGTGAAAATCTCGCAGACGTCGGCATTCACCGCCGCGGCAATGGCCACGGCCGATGTATCCGATCCGCCTCTCCCCAGCGTCGTGATGTTGCCCTTGATATCATAGCCCTGGAAACCGGCTACGACCACGATGTTTTTTCGATCGATCAAGTGTTTCAGCCGCTTGGCGCCGATTTCCAGGATGCGCGCGTTGCCATAGTCGGAGTCGGTGACCACTTCGGCCTGATGGCCCAGCAGCGATTGGGCTTGGTAGCCCATCGATTTGAGCATGATCGCCAGCAGTGCGGCCGTGGTCTGCTCGCCGGTGGCCAGAAGGGCATCCAATTCGCGTTTATCCGGTTCTTCGGCCGCCTTATGGGCCAGTTCGATCAAGCCGTCCGTGACCCCGGACATGGCCGACAGAATGACAATCACATCATTGCCCTGATCGTAGGTTTTAGCCACCCTCTGGGCGACCCGGCTGATGCGTTCGATATTGGCCACGGAGGTGCCGCCGAATTTCTGAACGACAAGAGGCATAGTATTTCCTATAAAGTGTATCTGCTTTCATTGAATAATGGTGGGCAAGGAACCTACCCTTGAATCTTTCCCTCCCAACTTTCGACCGCCTCCCTTATCAAATCGTCCATTCCAAGTCCACATCCATTTAAGCGGATCAGATGGAAATCTTCGTGGGCAAGGGTGAACGTGATTTTCAGATTCGGCACGGGCCATGTCTCATCCGGCAGGCGTTCGGACCATTCCACGGCGACCACGGCCTCATAGCCCAAGATCTCGTACAAGCCGATGCCATCGGCATCGTCATGATCGGCCAGACGATATAGATCGATATGATACAGGGGGAGCCGACCCGGATATTCGTTGATCAGAGTATAGGTTGGACTGGTGACGGCATACGCATCGGGGACACCCAAGCCCAGAGCCAATCCTTGCACAAAACAGGTCTTACCGCTGCCCAGATCTCCGCACAGTCGCAGGATCGCTCCTTGTTTCTCGAAGCGCTGCCCTAAACAACGCCCCAATGCCCGCGTCTGTTCGGGACTATGCGAAGTCACTTCGATCATATTCAGCGCAACCCGTCAACGATTCGAATCAAAAAAATCAACAAATGAACCCATCTTAACCAATTTGGTTAATCCCCGGCGAACCATTTAACGCATCAACACATGCGCAAACTCACAATACCGGCCCATGAATCGGCGATGCGGGCGGCTCCTTCAAGACCCGGTACAATGCCTGCGGCAGGACGTTCATGACCTCTGTCGCCGTATAGCCCCACGGGTTTTGCGCAGCGAGCATATCGGCCGCCAACCCGTGCAGGAAGACGGCAACGATGGCGGCGTGCACGGGCGAACAGCCTTGGGCCAGCCATCCGGCAACGGCACCGGTGAGTACGTCGCCCATGCCGCCGCTGGCCATGCCGGGATTGCCGGTGGTGTTGATCCAGACATGTCCGTCAGCATCGCAAATCAGCGTGCGGGCGCCCTTGAGGACCACACAGGCTGCGGACAGCCGCGCCAGTTCGCGGGCTGCGGCGAGGCGATCCTGTTGTACCGCGGCGACGCTGCAATCGAGCAGACGCGCCATTTCACCCGGATGGGGGGTGAGCACGGTTGCTGCATCGCGTTGGGCAAGCAATGCCAAGTGGCCGGCAAGGGTATTCAGCCCATCGGCATCGATGACCAGGGGCAGTTTGCACGTCCGCACGACATGGTGCACGAGTTGGCGGGTTGCAGGGGCCGTTCCGATGCCCGGCCCGATGGCCAGGACGCGTTTGTCCACCAGGGCGCGCGCGATGGTATTCTCGGCTGTGGGGGTCAACATGCCCGTACCGTCATCCGGCAGCGGCACGGTCATGGCTTCGGTCACCTGTGATGCCACGATCGGTAACAGCGTCTGCGGGATCCCGAGCGTGACCAGCCCCCCGCCCGACCGTATAACCGCATTGGCGGCCATGGCAGCCGCCCCGGTTTTGCCGGTTGAAGCGGCCAGCACCAGCACATGGCCCGTGCGTCCCTTGTGGCTATCGATCGTTCGCCGGGGCACCAGCGATTGAACGTGATGGCCGCTGAGCATATGGACAGGTAAATTCCCTGACGGGATGGTTTGCGCAGGAATGCCGATATCGATCACATCTATCGTCCCGCACAAATCCGCACCCGGATAGATCAGGTGTCCGATCTTGGCATACCCGAAAGTCGCCGTGGCGTTAGCCTTGATGCAGATACCGCAGGGTTGGCCGTTGTCGGCGTGTACGCCTGAAGGAATATCGACCGCAAAAACCGGCCGGCCCAAACTATTGATGAATTCGATCACTTCTTTGAAGTAGCCGCGCACTTCCGCATTCAGACCGGTGCCGAAGATAGCATCGATCCAGTACCGGCTTTGCAGCATGTGCAGCCTGTGACGGGCAAAAGCAGGTGCGTCGGGGATTTCTGCGATCGGCACGTGCAATGTTGTCAGCAGGTGCAGGTTGGCGGCCGCATCCCCTTTGACTTGCTCCTGCCGGGCGAGCAGAAAGACTTCCACCTCGATCTTGCGTTCGGCCAGATAGCGCGCCATAACAAAACCATCGCCGCCGTTGTTGCCGCGTCCGGCGATCACTCCCACCCGTCCCGGACCGGATGCATAAATCCGCTCCAGAAAAGAACGGGTCGCGCCACGCCCGGCATTTTCCATCAACACGCGCCCGGGTATCCCCAGGTCCGCAATGGTGTGACGGTCTATGGATTGCATTTCGGCGGCGGTGACGATGCGCATGGGGCGGACTCCAATCAAAAAGGGTTTAGGATCAGGTTTTACCTGAGCCTTCTGTTCTTATATCTCCCGAATCAAAGCCACCATATCCCGCACTGCCTGGTCCATCCCCACTAGTATCGCCCGTGCAATCAGGCTTTGTCCGATGCTGAACTCGTCGATTTCGCGCAGCCCGGCGAACAGCTTGATCAATCGATAATCCAGACCGTGGCCAACAGCGACATGCAGGCGCAGCCGATGGGCCATTTTGATGGTATCGGTGACTTTATGCAGCTCCTGGGTTTGCATGGCGGCCGATGTGGCCGTGCGCAGTTTCGCTGCATCGACATGGACCCAATTGGCCCGCATCTGGTGCACGATTTTGACTTGGTCGGGATCCGGCGTGATCGATACGCCCACGCTGATGCCGCTGGATTGCAAGGTGTCGATGGTTTCAAAAATGGTTTTGCTTTCGCTGACCGTGTCGAAACGGAAATCGGCGATATTGTTATCGCGCAACGCCGGCATCAGGACCACCCGGGCGGGCTTGATATCGAGGGCAATGCCGACCATTTCGGAGGTCGATGCCATATAAAGCACCAGGCGGCTGTGAATCGTCTGGCGCAGCAATCGGACATCCCGCTCGCGCACTGGGCGGAAATCTTCACGCAGGTAAGCGCCTACGCCATCGGCGCCGGCGGTTTCAGACAACAATGCGGCCGCCACGGGATCAGGGGTAGGCGACTGCATGGTTTCACGCAATGCGGCGACATGATCGACCAGAACTGTCAAAGCAGCCATTGGGTGCCCCCTGGGTTTGGTTGAGGTTCGCTTCGCAAGTGGTCAGATCGCCAAATCGGCGCTGGGATTGCCAATCAGCGACAACAGTTCGCGGCTTTTGGCTTCCATCAGGGCCGCTTCTTCTTCCGAATGGATATGATCATACCCGAAAAGGTGTAATATGCCGTGCACCAGCAGTTCATAGAAGCGTTGTTCCGCGGGGATGGCGCCTGTTTCGGCTTCCCGGACCGCGGTGTCGATGGAGATCACCACATCTCCCAGCAGCTCGGGGTGTATTGCGCCGTGATCCCCCTCGCGCATGGCAAAGGAAATCACGTTCGTCGGCCCCTTGTGGTTCAAGTATGATTCGTTCATCTGGGCGATACGAGCGTCATCCACGATCAGGATGGACAACTCCCCTTCAGGACATGCCAAGGCGTTTAAGAGGTCTTGGGCTTTCCTTTGGACGGTTTTGATCCTTATGGGATATTTTAGCTGCTGATTGTCGATCAAAATTGCCATTTTTTACCTTGATGTTCTCTTTCACGGTCGACTCGGCATATTCGATGCGATGATGATGGATGCCGTTTAAAATTTTGTTGAAGCTTTTGGCGATGCTGTGCAGGTCCTTCAGGGTCAGTTCACAGTTGTCCAACTGACCGTCGGAAAAAACCTTGTTAATCAGGTGCTGGACCAGTCCCTGGATTCTTGCCGGCGTGGGGTTTTCCAATGTGCGCGAGGCGGCTTCGACCACATCGGCCAGCATGACCAATCCAACCTCTTTGGTTTGCGGTTTGGGTCCCGGGTAACGGTAATCATCGATCTTGACGGCATCGTCGCCTTTGAGTTGTTTGGCTTTTTCGTAAAAAAAGTGAATCAGGCTGCTACCGTGATGCTGTTGGATAGTGTCGATAATAATTTGCCCCAACTTGTATTTCTGAGCGATTTCCACGCCGTCCTTGACATGCGCTGTCAGGATCAGGCTCGACATGGAAGGGGCCAGCCGGTCGTGCTTATTGCGCCCATCGGTCTGGTTTTCGATGAAGTAGAGTGGTTTGGTGACCTTGCCGATATCATGATAGTATCCGCATACCCGGGCCAGCAGCGGGTTGGCACCGATATCCTCGGCGGCGGCCTCCACCAGGGAACCGACAATGACCGAATGGTGGTAGGTGCCCGGGGCTTCGATCATGAGCTGACGCAGGATAGGTCGGTCCAGGTTCGACAACTCGAGCAGGGTGATGTCGGTTGTATATTGAAAAACCATTTCGATCAGCGGCGCAATGCCCAGAGCGATGATGCCACCCGTGAATCCGCCCACGAAGGCCAAGGTGCCGTCCCATACCAGCGCGGTTCCATTATAGTCCGATGAGAAGACGGCGATGCCGACAGCCATCAAGACGTTGAGCAGGCCGACCTTGATGCCTGCAATGATCATGACCTTGCGCTCGCGGCAGCGTTGAACCCAGTAAGCCGCTGTGGCACTGCTGACCAGGTAAAAGATAAAAATCTCCATGCGGCTGCCAACCAGCAAAGCGGCGCAGGCCGCCGCCACCAGACTGAAGGGCAGGGCGATCTCGAATCCCAGAACCAGGCATACCAGCATGGCGCCGGTCGCTACGGGAACAGCGAACACCACCGCTTCGGTCGGTATCGAAAAAACCGAATTAGGGATTTGGGCAACCGAAACGATGACGCCGATTTTGGCCATCAGCAGTACCAAGGCCAGGACAATAGCCATAAACAGTAGGTTTTTGTTCTTATTCAAACGTGCATAGCGTGGCTGATAAAAGTAAAGCACATAAAAAACCAGGATCAGGGTACCGAGAATGATGGCCGCTCCCAATCCTGTGCTGGAGATATGCCGGCCCCTTTTCTGGCTTTCCAGGGCGTTGAGCTTCAGCAGTTGCAGCGCCGAGACCCGTTCGCCTTCGCGCAGCAGCATTTCCCCGGCCTTGATCTTGTGCAGGATGGGTTTGACCTCCTGCAGGGCACGTTTTTTACGTTCCTCGGTCTCGTGATGGTTCAGCGTGATGTTGGGGTGGACCAGTTGCTGGCCGAAATCGACGATCAGATTGACCAGGTTGTAGTTGAGGTGGCTGACATACGGTTCGGCCACGATACGCACCATTGTTTTGGCCTGGTCCGGACCGTAATATTGGCGCAGGGCGTAGACGGTCTTTTCAGTTCTGTCGGCCACGTCGCGAAGCGCGATGCCTCTGTCGGCCTCTTTGAGCAATAGCTCCTTATTGGCCACAACCCCGTTGGCGAGGATGGTTTCGGTAATCTTACCAATCGGTTCGGCAATCGCCGAAGAAAACGATTCCTGGGCCAACTGCCGGTAAGCACCCGGGCTGATTTCGATGCCCAGGGCGATTTCAAATTCTTCCTTATGCACCGACAGCGCTTTTTCAATCTCCTGCTGGTCTGCTGCGGTCATTTGCGTCGATCGGAGGCCATCCGTGTCTTTAGCTGCCGGTGCCGCCAATTCCAGGTTGGTCATGATCTTGCGCATTTTATGGAAGGCGTTGTAGACGCGTTCCGTGATTAGAGGGGCAATGCGCGGGTCATGATCGTAAACGGTCAGTACCTGCTCGATGGCCTGCTGCTGATTGGCGATGGTCGCGGCTTTGTCTTCAACCAGAAAGTCCTGAGAGGCCTTGACATCCTGTTGGGCGATATCGCCTACTTGGTAAGTGTGTTGCCGTACGATGACGCTGGGGTACAAAAGGATCAGGAAGAATCCCACTACCGCTGCCAGGAGCAACCATTTCAACCGCTTCTCAAGGGTGTCGGCGTAGGGCAACACCTTTTTAAGATCCAAACCCATGGGCTTCACGCGTTTTCCTGTCCTTCCGGCAACAAATCGATATGCCTTTGACCACCATTGGCGGTGGCCGCTTTTTTTCTGGAAAGGGTTTCGTAGGCTTGGATGATATCCTGCACCAATTTATGGCGTACAACGTCGCGTTGTGAAAAGAAAACCATTTTGATCCCCTCGATCTGCCCCAGGATCGCTTTGGCCTCGATCAGCCCGGATGTTTTTTGCGGCGGCAGGTCGATCTGAGTGATGTCACCCGTGATAACCGCCTTGGAACCGAATCCAATACGGGTCAAAAACATCTTCATCTGTTCGGATGTGGTGTTCTGGGCTTCGTCCAGAATGATGAACGATTCGTTCAGCGTGCGTCCGCGCATGAAAGCGAGCGGTGCAACCTCGATGATCCCCTGTTGCATCAAAGCGGTGGCTTTTTCGAGGCGCAGCATATCATGCAAAGCATCGTACAGCGGACGCAGATAAGGATCAACCTTTTCCGCCAGGTCACCCGGTAAAAATCCAAGCGTCTCGCCGGCTTCGACGGCTGGGCGCGTCAGGATAATCCGGCTGACCGTTCCTTTGGTCAAGGCCGCGACGGCCATGGCCATGGCCAGGTAGGTTTTGCCTGTGCCCGCCGGACCGATACCGAAAACGATGTCGTGTTGACGGATGGCATCGATGTACTCTTTCTGAGCACGGCTTTTGGGCGTAATAGACATTTTTTTGGCAGTAATGTAGACCGTGTCCAGAAAAATGTCCTTCAGATGGGCGCGGTCATCGGCGCTGAGCACACGGATGGCATAATCGATGTCTGTCGCGTAGATCGGGTAACGTTCCTTGAGCAGCCCATACAGTTGGGTCAGAAGATTTTGCGCCAGATGGACGGTAATCTGTTCGCCTTGAATATGAACGGTGGTGCCACGGGCCTGGATCTGCACACCCAGGCTTTGCGCGATGCGTACCAAATGGCTGTTGTGTTCGCCAAATAACTGGCGTGCCAGTTCCACATCGTTGAAGGTAATTTTGGTTTGATAGTCGTCTGTACTCATTGTCTCCTTTCGGGCGCCGGCGCCCCGTTGATGCGTGGTGCGCGGTGACGGCCTCGTTCCGGGCGGTCAGCGGACCGCAACTGGAATCTTTATAAATATATAATTTTTAAATCGATTGCAAAGGCAAAAGTCCGCAAAGGCCATCGTCCGCGTCAACCATTCAGGGTAACGGCATTTGGAAATTCAGAGTTGTGGGGCGGGGCGTCTTTCGACGCACAGTCTTCATCAAGTGGGCCGACGGCCGTCATACGCCCCGGGCGAACACAAGATTCGCCCCTACGAGTAGAACGATGTTCCGTTTCGATGATCAAGCCACACGCAAATGCGGTTACCCGGGTCAAACCCTTTTTAATCCCTTGACGCTATTCAGGGCCTCTGTTAGCCTCGGTCCGTTTTTATTCAGGATGAAACCGCATCGACCGGAAATGATTTACGTAACCGGACATGACAAGGTGGCGTTGTGAATTTACTCGATTATGGAATGATTTTTATACTGGGGTACTGCCTGGTACGCGGCATTTTTCGAGGTATGATCAAGGAACTTTCCGCCATCGTCGGTGTCATGGGCGGTTTTTATTTCGCCTTCAGCTACTACGATCAGATGGCCAAACATTTGGGGCGCTACATCACCAGTCCCGGCTATGCGAATATTGTCGGGTTCTTAGTCCTGTTCGTGGCGGTCTACCTAGTGATCAGTATTACAGGCGTCATCATCAAATATCTGTTGAACATCGCCTTTCTAGGGTGGGCCGACCGTGTCGGTGGTGCCGTGTTCGGCGGACTCAAGGGTGTGCTCATCGTGGCCGTGATGGTGGTCATGCTGACCACCTTTTTGCCGAAAAACCCTCCCGCGCTGCGAGATTCACTCGTGGTCCGCGAAACCAGCGAGTTCAGCGCCATCCTGGTCAAGATCGCCTCAACGGAAATTAAAACCCTTTTTGACACCCATCTGAAGGAACTGAAAACATCGTGGCATCCCACAGGAAAGTGACCCCTTCTCCGACGTTTTCGGCCGTACTGGAACTGATAGCCGCCTTGCGCGCCGAAGATGGTTGTCCCTGGGATCGCAAGCAGACCCCACTTTCCATGACCGTTTACCTGATTGAGGAGGCTTTCGAACTCGTCGAAGCCATCCGGGCCGATCATACCGCCGATATCCAGGAGGAAATGGGCGACGTTCTGTTCCAGATCTTGTTCCTCATGTCCCTTTACCAGCAGGAGGGACGCTTTGCGCCCACTGACGTCCTGCATCAAAATCTGCAAAAAATGATTCGGCGACACCCCCACGTTTTTGGAACGGACAAAATTGAAACGGCTGGGGAGGTCAAGGTACGCTGGCGTGAAATCAAACAGCAGGAAAAACATTTTGATTCGGGTTCGTTGATGGATTCGGTGCCCAAGGGACTGCCGGCTTTGCTCAGAGCGTACCGCATCTCCGAACGGGCCGCCGGTATCGGTTTCGACTGGGACCACCTCAATGGCGTGATGGCGCAGGCCGAAGCCGAGTGGGATGAGTTCAAGGATGAGCTCGATCGCCCCAACGGGGTGGTGAAAGACAAGGCCAAGGCCACCGAAGAATTTGGAGACGTGCTGTTTACACTGATCAATGTGGCGCGCATTGCCGGCATCCACCCGGAAACCGCCCTGTCCCAATCCACCGGTAAGTTCGTGCGGCGGTTTAAACGCATGGAAAGCATGGCGGCCGCAGAGGGACGGACGGTCGCGGAGGTCTCCAGGGAACAGCTGGAAAAATTCTGGCAGAAGTCTAAAAAAATGGAGGCGATCCGAGACGCCGCCGACCCGCAAGAAGATTAAATCCGTTCATCGACCGGTTTGTGAGAGGGCGGCACCCTCATGATCAGGTCTCCGTCCTTATTGTACTTTTCGAAGACAAGCGTCTTGTCCTCGAACAGGTAATTGGTTTGCTCCCCTTGCGTATCCTGCGATCTGGCCTTGCCACTCGTATCCGCATTTTCGATTGGACGGTCCTGCCGGGCCACTTGGGTTTTTTGCCGGATCGCCTGCCGGTCGTGGACTGCCAGTAGCGGATCCGCCTTAGCGGCCGTTCGAAATGTATTCTCACCAATACTGTTGATCATAATTCCTCCTTCCCGGCGTACGCCAGTAGCGTATCCCGGGGGGCGGTTTAGCCCGGTTGTTCACCCGCTTGCTGCTTCAGCGCGGCCCGAGCGATCAGCGGGTTTAACTCCTCAATGCCCAAGGTATTGGTCCGCTTGCAGTTGTTTTCGTCGATGGCCGTATACGTAAATTCGGCTTCCTTCTTTGGGCTCATGGCATCTTTTTCATGGGTGGCCGCCGGATCGGAACAGGCAGCGTCAAGTGCGCGGTGCGGGCCCGTCTGGACAATCCGCTCTACAATTTCAGCCGATATCTGATCGATGAGCGATTGGCGTTGCCCGCTGTTGGATCGCAGGCGCTCCATGTCCACAGGCACCGATAGCAGGCGTAGCTTATCCGGATTCGGCCCTTGGATCAGCTGCTTCCGATAAACATCGAGCACGTTGTGGATCTGATAAGTATGGATGTACATATGCGGTTCCTCCGAAAAGGTATCGACCGGTCTTCGGGGAACTTTAACAAAATTTTGGTAATTGGTTAGCCATTTCGTTCAGTGACAATTGGCGAAGTGTATTCGGGATTGGTGAGGAACACCCACCCGGATCACCGGGGCTTTGGCTTTTTAAATCCGTATCTCATTTGACCGAGCAGGGTAGCGCGGTGGTGGGCAATGCCCACCCTACAACTCCCCTGTACAAGGCGGGCCGATCATTGCCCGAGGCCCGCAGGCAAGCAGGTAGGGTGGGCATCGCCCACCATTTGTCTTATATTGATCGCCTCTGCGATTGGCCGTATTCAACGTTCCATAGCTATGGACGCTCTGGTGTCCACCGAAGTGCTTGGGCGGGATCAGTGTCAGAAACCGATGATGTAATAGCGCGGTGGTGGGCAATGCCCACCCTACAACTCCCCTGTACAAGGCGGGCCGATCATTGCCCGAGGTCCGCAGGCAGGTAGGGTGGGCATCGCCCACCATTTGCCTAATATTGATCGCCTCTGCGATTGGCCGTATTCAACGTTCCATAGCTATGGACGCTCTGGTGTCCACCGAAGTGCTTGGGCGGGATCAGTGTCAGAAACCGATGATGCAATAGCGCGGTGGTGGGCAATGCCCACCCTGCAACTCCCCTGTACAAGGCGGGCCGATCATTGCCCGAGGTCCGCAGGCAGGTCCGGTTGCGCCCCTTTTTGATTAAATGCCTCTTTGTGGGGCGCAACGGCGTTCGGTACCAGTTGCGTTCAAAAAAGCGAGGGACTGGCAATTGTTTGTGGCGGTGCGCATAATCATGGGTTTGGATTACGCGCACCCGCGGCAAAGCCGCTTCACCATCAATCTTCAAAATTACCGGCAGGTCCTTTGTCGCTTGTGATGCTTTTGGCTCTTTCGACGATTTTTTCCGCGGTCCATTCACGCGGATCTTCGATGCGCTGCGCCTTGGGGCCGGGATCGTGGCTGCCGGCTTTCAAGATTTCGGCGATGGCCAACGGCGCGGTATCCTGTGCATTGAGGACATTGACCATCATCGTGTACACGAAGGTTTCCACGCGTTCGGCCATGCGGTCACGAATGGGTTTGGGTTGGGTCAGCAACTTGCTTTCGAAGGGCAGGTTCAGTTTCTTGTAATCCCCCTTTTTCAGGGATTTGCTTTGGGCATACTGTTTCATCTGAGCCCACATCTCTTCACTGACACCCTGATCTTTGACTTTGATAAAATCACCGCTGCTGTCCAATATGGCGTTGCCATAATCATTGACTTCCAGGCCCCATGATATCATCTGCAGTGCGGTGGCCACATTGGCTTTGGTGGTGCGCGTCGTGCGGGCGATCTGGCGCAGACGCTCGGAACTGTTGCCGGAGGTGCCGTGTTGGGCACCGGAAACAAGGTAATCCCGCAAAGCCGCATGGATTTCGGCGGTCAACTCGACCTGGATGCCCTGGTCGCTGGCTTCTATTCCGTGGGTGGTGCCGTTGTTTAGCGCTATCCAGTTGGGAAAAATGTCGTGGGCATTGAGTCCTTGAATCAGGAACAGGGCTTCTTCCTTGGTGGAAAGCCCTTCTTTTCCTTTTATCTCACCAACTTCAGTTTCAAGACCCGCCCATTTCGGGACATAGGTATTGAGCACGATGCTGGCCAGAAGATTCTTGTCATCGGGCATGTGCGAGGCATCGATAGCGATGGATGTGATGCCGGCATCGAACATCGATGGAATTTCGAATTTGGCCGTGTCGATATCCTTGTCATTTTTAATACCGTAATGATCGGCATGAATTGCGACCGGAACCGTGATGTTCATCTGATTGCACAAAGTGTCGACGATACGTGCCATGTTCCAGTAATTCACCGCACAATAAGCTTCGGAACCCCCCTCGGATTTGGCAATTTCGATGATCAGCGCGGCATTGGCCCGTTGGGCGGCGCGCAATGCACCTTGGATGACGAAGTAACTGCGCCCGTTGGCGGCGATGCAAATGCTGTTGCCCTTGGCCAGCATGGCCAGATCGATGAATTTGCCGCTGATGATCAGAGCCCTGGAATTAGGGAATAAGGCTTTAATGTTGGGGGGGCGTCCAATGGCCAACGCCTGATTGAAATCCGATGGGGCGGTTTTTGACATGCGTTTTTCCTCCTGAACCGGCTTCGCCGGAGTTGACATTGAAAAGAGAAAAGGGGCGGTTACCTCCTAATGGGTTCCCGTGAATGTCCCTGAGGGGCTTCTAAGGTTTTGGTTTCAGGCGCTCATTGAACGCCTTGACTTGTTCCGTCAAGGCATCTCGTTTGGTATCATATGCCTGAATATGCGCATTAAATTCGATTATCTTTTGATTATAGCCCTTGATCTGATCCGGCGTAAGGGCAGTGTTCTTTTCCTCGTCCAACTCGGATCTTCTTTTCATCAGCGCATCGTATTCCTTGTTTAGGTTTTGCTCTTGCTGTTCGAGGTGCTTGCGCTCATTTTCAAAATCATCCACCGCCGGTTGCAGATCCTGCGCGTCCGGTGGCGTGGGGGTGTTTTCGTTCGTGGGCAGTGGTGCGGAACTGGACTCCTCATACATTTGGGCCTTTTGGCGTTGTTCCTTGGGAACCTTGCTCAGGTCATCCGTATAGAGAACATTGCCGTGCCGGTCGGTGTACCGGTAAAATTCGGCCGATGCCGTAGGCACACCGGCAAAGACTATCATCAACAGAGAAACAATGGCTGCTGCTTTCATCGTGAACCCCTCACATGTCAGTGTCGTTCGGATTATCCGCGGATTAGTCGGCTATTAGAGCAATTTGCTAGCATAAGATTTAAGAAGGTAACCTGTCAAGAGTAGGAACGGCTCCTGTGGTTACTGTCGTTCCTGTTCCGCACGTTGCCCCTGTTCAACCTTATGGATGTCCATAGCGACGACGTGATGGATAGTGCCACACAGGGGCGGACTGTCTTGCGCAACGTGCACTATTTGACAATAAAGGAAACTAGTGTAAATTGAACACCAATTTTGGCCTTAACCCCAATCATTCGAGGCATGTGTGGTACTAAAAAATTCTCCATTGTATTTCGGCCATATTTGGGTGTTGTGTTTCGTGCTGCTGCTCAGCGCCTGCGCCTATGCGCCACGTCCCTCCGAGGATGCCGAGGATATTGCATTTCAGGAAGGTGAATCCCTTTTTCAGCAAGGAGCGACAGATCAGGCGCTGGCCTCTTTCAGTCGTTATCTGGGACGTTATCCTCGCGGGCGCCATGCGCCAGTGGCCTTGCGGCGTATTGGCGACATTTATCGAAGTCAAGGGGCCAACGAAGCCGCCCAAGCCTTCTATCACAACCTGATTGCGCAATATCCCCAAAATCCGGTATCCGATCAGGCACGGCTGACCCTTATCGATCTTTACATCGAAGAGGGCCGATCACCCGAAGCCGTCGATATCGCGGTTGAAATGCTTGAGGGCGATTTGAGCAAGGAGGTGCGTCAAACGTTATACCGGCGGTTGGCCCAATTGTACCGGGTGAGCGAGGATGCACCGCATTCAGTATTGTATGCTTATCTGTTGTACAAAGAGCTGCCCGCTTCGGAAAAACAACAATGGGAGACACAACTGGAAGAGGCGATCGGTCGCCTGGACGGACCCGCCATCGAAATGGTTTGGGAGCGCATCGATGATCCGCGGATCCGCGGCTCGTTGATGTACCGCTATGCCATGATTCAGGTATCGCTGGCCAATTACGACGATGCCCTGGATCTGCTGACCGCTTTTCAGCAGGCTTCTCCGGACCATCCCAGGTTGCCCGAGGCGCTGAGCAGGATACAGTCGATCATCGATATCCTCTCTTTCACGCCCCATACGCTAGGGTGTTTATTGCCCTTGAGTGGGTCGCATCAGGCCTACGGCCAGCGGGCCCTCAATGCTGTGGAAATGGCTTTGAACCTGGCGCAAACGCCTGTCCCCATCAAATTGGTGGTCGAAGACACGGCTTCGGACGATACCCAGGCCGTGCTGGCAGTCAGGAAGCTGGCCGAGGCCGGGGTGGGCGCCATCATCGGCCCTATTGTCACTGCCCCGGCTGCGGCGCGCGAAGCGCAACGGCTCAATATCCCCATTGTGACCTTTACCCAGAAACCGGACATCACCACCATTGGAGATTATGTTTTTCGGCATTTTATCACGCCTCAAAACCAAGTGAAAACTTTGGTTGCCTATTTTATCAGCGATCTTGGGTTGCGCAGGTTCGCTGCCATGTACCCTGACGACACTTACGGTCGGACATTCATGGCGCTTTTTCGTGACGAAGTTACCTTGCAGGGTGGAATTCTGGTCGCAGCTGAAACCTACGCCCCCGGATTGACCGATTTTTCCAATGCCATCAAAAAGCTTGTAAATTCTCGTTCTCAAAAGTTGCAAGGGCGCGTAGAGAGAGATGCGGCCGACGCGTATCTCGCACAAGATCCTGAACTGGGCCAGACCATGCTTGTGCAGCGCGGTTCGGTCAATGACAGTAAGGTGATCGAGGTCGACTTCGACGTGCTGTTCATACCCGATTCGCCCAATGCGGCCGGTATGATCCTACCGCAATTGGTCTACCATGATGTCACAGGTATTTACACCGTGGGAACGAATTTGTGGCATTCTCGACAGTTGATCGATACGGCGCACCAGTATTCGCAAAATGCCATCATGGTCGATGGCTTCTACACAAACGGCCAGTCCGATGCCGTGCGCAATTTCGTGGACACCTACAGAATGATCTTCAATACGGAACCCGAGCTGATGGCGGCTTTTGCGTTCGACACCGCCAACATCTTGATAGATTTACTGGCTCAGCCGCAAATGCAAATGCGCCATCATCTGCGCAATCAACTCAAGCAGATGCCTCAAGCGGAAGGGGTCACCGGCGCAACCGCTTTCGCGCCGGACGGGGAAGCGATCAAGCGATTAACCTTGCTGCAAATCAAAGGGGATCGCTTTATCGAAATTTCACGGCCATGAATGCGCTGCATTTCGCCTATAACCTGATCGGTACCGCGGGCCTGGCCCTTGCGCCTTTGGTGTGGCTGCATCAGCGCAGGCATGCCGAGGATTTGGAACGTTTCCATCAGCGCCTGGGAAGGTATCCTCAATCGTTGCAGGGACGTTTCCGCGGACGACCGAGAATCTGGCTGCATGCGGTTTCGGTCGGTGAGGTCGGCGTGGCGGGTGCGATCGTGCGTGCATTGGCGGGACACCTCACGGACGATCAAATCGTGCTGTCCACCTCTACACGGCAAGGCTTGGCGCGCGCACGGGCCCAGCTTCAAGGCGTAACGAGTTTTTACGCGCCGATCGATCTGATCGGACCGTCGGAGAAGGCGCTGCAAATGGTGCAGCCCGATGTCCTTGCGTTGCTCGAGACAGAGATTTGGCCGAATCTTGTGATCAGGGCCAAACGCAGGGGCGTGCGCACCGCGATTTTGAACGGCCGTATTTCGGTCCGCACAATTCGCCGCTATACCATGATTCGGCCGCTGATGCGGCACGCGCTGGCCCATATCGATGCTTTCAGTATGATATCGACGCAGGATGCCCTGCGCATTCAGTCCCTGGGAGCCGATCCGCGCAGTATTGTCGTCAATGGAAACGCCAAATTCGACGGCGCGGATCCGCTCGCGCAGGGCAATCGCGCCAAGCAGTGGGCTTTATCTTTGTACGGTTTGCAAGCGAATACACCTGTTTTCGTGGCCGGTAGCACGCGCAATGCCGAAGAGCCGATCGTGTTGGATGCCTTTTTACGTATTGTTCGTGATTTTCCCCGCACGGTATTAATTCTGGCCCCCCGGCATACGACCCGCGTTGAACAGATCGAACAATGGATCAAAGCGAAAGGGTTGCAATGGCAGCGCCGGACCACCTTCGACGGCGTCAATCATCACCGCACCGCGTCGGTAGTTGTTCTGGATACTATTGGCGAGTTGTCCGACACCTACAGTGCAGCCGATTTTGTTTTTTGCGGGGGGAGCCTGGTGCCCAAAGGCGGTCAGAACCTGCTTGAACCTGCGATTTGGGCCAAACCGGTGATGTATGGCCCTTCCATGGATGATTTCAGCGATGCGCGACAGTTGATCGAGCGTGCCGGAGGCGGAGTGACGGTTTTCAATGCCGACCAAATGGCCGCAACGGCCTGCGACTGGCTACGGCATCCCCGCATAGCCGTACAGGCGGGAGCGGCTGCGCGCAATGCCATTTTAGCGCATCGGGGTGCAGCCCATAACCATGCCCATGTGATCATGCGTTTTTTGGACCATAGCATGACACTATCCTAAGCAAGTCACTGCGCGTGCCGATATCCGTCTGAATGGCCTCCATGCCGCTGATCGGAGGTCTTGATCCGGCGCAAAACAACGCCCTCAACCCTGCTGGTTGTTCTTAAGGGATCCCTGGCCTGTCGCAGACAGCACCGCCGACCAGAGTTCACCGTTGGGAGAGACCTGTTTGCGCTTCGTCGTGGTCGCTTCCATGGGGATGTGAACAAAATGGTTGTTCCATCGTCCGATAACTACTTTGGTTTTGCCCGCCATGCCGGCATGCACGGCGTTGCGCCCTAAAAAGCCGCAATACACGCTGTCGTTGGCGTTCGCCGGCAGGCTGCGGATCATGTAACTCGGATCGATGTATTTAATATTGGTCTCGATACCACGAGATTTAAAGTGATTGGCGATCGTGCTTTTCAGGAAAACCCCGATGTCCTTGAGCCGGATGTTGCCCGATTCATCACGCTCTTCGGGGGAATTCTGGAAAAACCGCTGACCGGCTCCCTCGGCCGCGACAATGACCGCATGACCCCTGGATGTCAGACGTTTTTCAAGGGCGGCCAGGAATCCGTGCGGCCCCTCCAGGTCAAAATCCACTTCGGGAATGAGCACGAAATTGACATCCTGCTGCGCCAGGGATGCTGTAGAGGCGATAAAGCCGGAATGGCGCCCCATTAGTTTGATTAAACCAATGCCGTTGGGATATCCGGCAGCTTCATTATGGGCGCCGATAATGGCCTGGGTCGAAACGTCCACGGCCGTATCGAAACCGAAGGAACGTGAAATCAGGTTGATGTCGTTATCTATGGTTTTGGGAATCCCCACGACGCTTATTTTAAGACCGCGCTCCAGCACGGCGTCGGCGATTTTGACGGCTGCCTTCATGGTGCCGTCACCGCCGATCATGAACAGGATGCCGATGTTCATGCGTTCAAGGCAATCGACAATCTCCTCCATATCCTGCGGCCCGCGCGAGGAACCCAAGATCGATCCGCCGCGATCAAGAATATTGGTTACGGCCGCCGGCGTGAGGTCGATGACTTCATGGCCGTATTTTGGGATAAATCCCTGCAGTCCGTAGCGCATGCCGTAAATGTTGCGAATGCCATAGCCGTAGGAGAGTTCCAGTACGATCGAGCGGATAATATCGTTAAGCCCCGGGCACAGTCCGCCACAAGTGACCAGAGCGCAACGTAGTTTGCTCGGATCGAAATAGATCTTTCTGCGTGGGCCGGCCACTTCGAAACTGGGCGGAGAAATATTTTTTTCCAGGTTGGCCGCAACTTCTTCGACGCGGATATGCACCAGCACGCGGTCTTGTTCAGTGATATAATTTTGATTTTCTGCGCGGTCATTGTTGGACAAGGGTGAGTTGATGCCCACGCGACCCAGGCTGGTAATACTCGTATCAAACACTATGTCGTTCATTGAATCCCTCCTCGGGAGGATTTTGTCGTGCAGCGGCGCAGGTGAAAAAAGAGCTGTTCACCATTCCCAGGTAAAGAATTCCGTGAAACGGAAGCAGGAATCTGCAACGTCGCGCTACGTGTCGAAAAGTTACCGTCCGTTAAACTTAAATTCACCTTTGCCCAGAATATCGTGCAAATGAAGAACGCCCTTTAATATTTTATCGCTATCGATAATAGGCAAGACCGTAATTTGATAACGCTCCATGGTGTTGAGCGCATCGTATGCCGGCGTATCCGGATGGGCAAAATGGGGTGCCGAACTCATCATCTGGTCGACTTTCATGGTGTACAGGGGCACGCGCCGGGCGACGGCGCGCCGGATGTCCCCGTCGGTGAGAATCCCGATCAGCTGATTTTGTGCATTCAGGACAAGAATGACGCCCAGGCTGTGGTGATTCATCTCTTCGATGGCCGCCGGCATGTCGGTGTCCGTCATGACCGAGGGAACGGCCTTGCCGGTCAGCATGATATCGCTGACATCCTGTGCCAGCCGATGTCCCAGACTCCCGCCCGGGTGAAATCGTTTGAAATCGTCTGTTTTGAAATGCTTGCGATTGATCAGGACCACCGCCAACGCATCTCCCATGGCGAGCATGGCCGTCGTGGAGCACGTGGGCGCCAGGCCCAGGGGACAAGCTTCTTTTTCCACTCCGGTATCGATGATTATGTCGCTGTGGGTGGCCAAGGTCGAGGCCGGGTTGCCGGTGAACGCAATGATAGGGCATCCGACGGAGCGTATACGGGGGAGCAGTACGTTTAATTCGTCCGTCTCACCGCTGGCCGAGAGGGCCAGGAAAATGTCTTCCGGGCAGACCACCCCCAAATCGCCGTGCATGGCTTCCACCGGATGCAGAAAAAGCGAACGCGTGCCGGTGCTGTTCAGCGTGGCGGAAATCTTGCGGGCGATGATGCCTGATTTGCCGATACCGCCGATGATGACGCGCCCCGTACACCGGCATATTGCCTCGACCATCTGGACGAACGCGTGGTCAAGACGTTGACTCATACGCAATATGCTATCCGACTCCAACTTGAGGACGAGGGCTGCTTCATCGAGAATGGTTTGAATTTCGGTCGGGTTCATAAGTATCATCCTGTTCATGCAGCTATGTCTGCCTGCCTCCGGGTGCCGTTGGGCAACCATGATCTGCGGCCCCTTTGCCGGTGCCAAAATAGGCACAATAGATCAACTTGTCCGTACATGCAAGGACCGCTCTTTCAGCAAACAGGGTAACCGCATTTGCGTGTGGGCCGCATTTCAGAAATGGCACATCGTTCTTCCTCAGGGCGAACCCTGTGTACGTGGTGCGCTAAGATGTCCGTTGATACCAGGGACGAATGGACAGCTTAATGGTCACGAGACTTATGGCACGATGCGCGCTGTAGGGGCGACCGGCGGTCGCCCGCGCGAACCTTTGCATTCGGGTCATCGCAAAGGCTGGCGCGGAAATATTCTCCCGCACGCATGATTGCCGTAGATGGTGGCTTTGCTCCCGCACCGGGCGACCGCCGGTCGCCCCTACAGGTGAACCCCTGCGATAACACGGTGAAAAGGGCCGCGTATGGTCCGCAGGAGGATATGGCCTTTTATTAGCTCAGAATAACGCTTATTGCAAAAGTACAGTAATGAAAAATATCAATGCGGTTACCCTGTTTCAGCAAAAGTCTTACTGAGGGCAAAGTTTCAATGTTACATCTCAACTTTCCGGAGTGGCACGCAGTGAGGTGATCCGGGCAGGTGGTCCGGCGCCACAATCAGCCATGAGATTTAGTGAGGCCTTAGGTGTGCGTAGGGAGTTTGGGCCGCACTGTTGAGCGGCAGCGAGTTTGCGGCCCGACCCGGAGTGCACCTTTAGCCTCCTTGAGCGAAATGGCGTGTGGCGCGGCCACTCGCCCGGATCACCGGCGTTTGGAACCCGTAACGCAACTTTCGGGGTCGGCATTTGGACCACCCATCGGGTCGCCGGCGTTTGAAATTCGCGCGCGAACAATGCACGGGCATCATGAACAAATACGCACTCCCATAAAACGCACCGGGCGAACACAAAGGTTCGGCAGTAAGGGTTCAACGACGGTCCAGAACGATTCGAATGGCAGATGGCGCCCTTTTACGAGGTCCATCAAAGTTGATACTTTAATTTGACAACGGGGGCCATTTCTTTGATAGTAGGCGCCTACTCACCCCGCGAAGAGTCGCATCAAGGGTTTGGCTCGAACAAGGATTTGCATCGAAAACAGGACATACAGGAGGAATAATGGACTTGGAGATTATCTTACAAAAGATATGGGAATTGGTGACTATTTACGGACTTAAAGCGGTCGCCGCCTTGGTGATCATGGTCGTGGGCCGTTGGGCGGCCCAGGCGGCCGGCAACCTGGTGCGCAGCATGATGCGCAGGGCGAACATCGATCAAACACTGCGCAGCTTTGTCGGCAACCTGGTCAATGTCACTTTGCTCGCTTTTGTGGTTCTGGCCGCGTTAAGTCAACTGGGCATCCAGACCACCTCCTTTATCGCCGTCCTGGGCGCCGCCGGCCTGGCCATTGGTCTGGCCCTTCAGGGCTCCCTGGCCAACTTCGCCGCCGGGTTCCTGATGATCATCTTCAAACCATTTGGGGTGGGCGACTATATTGAAGGTGGCGGTGTTGCCGGTACGGTCGAAGAGATCCAGATATTCACGACCACGCTGAAAACGCCCGACAACAAGAAAGTCATCATCCCCAATGCCAAGCTTACCGGCGACAATATCGTCAACTGGAGTGCCAATGGGACCCGCCGCATTGATTTTGTTTTCGGCATTGGGTACGGCGACGATATCGACAAGGCCAAGCAGATCATGCAAGACGTCCTGGCCAAGGACCAACGCATCCTCAAAGATCCGGAACCCCAGGTTGCCTTATCGACACTAGGCGAGAGCAGTGTCGATTTTGTCGTCCGACCCTGGGTCAAGGTGGCTGACTACTGGGGCGTTTATTTCCAAACGATGGAAAACATGAAAAAAGCTTTTGACGCCAACGGCATCACCATTCCTTACCCGCAGCGGGACGTGCATGTTTATCAGCATGCCGCGGCTGTTGACCCGTTATTCGTTCAGCCATCAAACAGTGCCTTCGTTGAATCGGCGATTACCGCTGAGGATTCTAAAAGCTCATTGCCCGAACGGACCATTCGAAGGAATTAACGAAAACTTTCGAGATTGGACCGTAGTTCGGGATTGGACCGGTAGTGAGGTGATCCGGGCGTGTGGAACCCGAAAGTTGAAGAATTAACGAAGGATCAATGAACGAAAACACTTGACAAGGGCTGAAGTCCCAACTATAGCTCGCCGGGTTATAAATTCTGAAAAATTGCCGGGAGAACCTTTCGGCTTTTTCAAAAAATATGCAGAAGGGAATATTCGAAATGATTTGTCAAACAATCCGCAAAGGTTCTGAATGCGCTTTCATGACCGCCAAAGGGTGCAACTACAATGGCGGGGTCTGCCACGAAATCGTCGATGCTTGCCAGGGGTGCGGCCGCGCTACTCAGATTGAAGCGGGCTGGTATTGCAGCGCCTGTCCCGAGCCGTCGACCAAGTGGAAACGTGGCAATTGCAATCTGGCCACCCACATCGCCGCCACCGTGGCTACCGCCAAAGCCAAAGTCAATCCGCTGAAAGCATCCAAACGCGGTATGAAGTGAATTTTTCCGGTTTCCGGTATGGTTTTGAACCCCATCCTGAAATCAGGATGGGGTTTTCAGTCTTGTGCAACAACTATCGCCAAGGCATCGCCTTCATTCCATTGAAAATCTTGACTGTCATAGCGGGGGGTACCAGAGCATGAATCCGTTAGCCGTGGAGCTAAACCAGACGATCCGTCGGGGTAACGCCTCGATCGAGGCCATGTTGTCCGATGTGGGCCATAAGCTTTTTTTCCCCAAAGGGATTTTGAGCCAAAGCGCCGAAGCCAAGGAAAAAGCCCATCGCATCAATGCCACCATCGGTATCGCCAAGGAATCCGGCCGTACGATGTGTTTTGGCAGCATCATGGATTCTGTGCAGGGGATTCCGGCCAGCCAGGCGCTGACCTACGCACCTTCTTTCGGTATTCCGGCGTTGCGCAAGCGATGGCAGGAAGACATTTATGCCAAGAACCCTTCGTTGAACGGCACCCCGATCAGTATGCCCGTGGTGACCTGTGGTATCACGCATGCCGTCAGTATTTTCGCCGAGGTGTGGGTGGATCCGGGTGACGTTATCCTGATGCCCGATATGATGTGGGGCAATTACAATATGATTTTCGGTGTGCGCCAAGGCGCGCGCATGAGCCACTACCCTTTGTTCAACGCCGACGGCGGGTTCAACCTGGAGGCCTTGGCGGAAGCTGTGGCCAAGGAATCGAAAGCTCATCAAAAAATTGTCGTGCTGCTGAATTTTCCGCAGAACCCGACCGGCTACACGGTTTCCAAAGATGAAGCCGAGGGCATCGTTCGCATTCTGACACAGGCGGCCGAAAGCGGCACCCGCGTGCTGGCCGTTTTAGATGATGCCTACTTCGGTCTTTTTTACGAAGCGCAGACCATGAAAGAATCCTTGTTCGCCAAACTTTGCGGCTGCCACCCCAATTTACTGGCCGTAAAACTGGACGGCGGCACCAAAGAGTATTTTGTATGGGGATTGCGGATCGGTTTCATCACGTATGGTTTGCAGTGCAATGGCGACCCCGCGGCGCTGTATGATGCCTTGGAGAAGAAAACCGCCGGATGCGTGCGCGGCAACATCTCCAATGCCTCGCACTTATGCCAGACAATGCTTTTGCACGCCATGCAGGATCCTCGCCATGAAATCGAGAAAGAACAAAAATTCGATATTCTCAAGGGGCGTGCCCTGAAGGTCAAGCAGGTCCTGGCCGACCCCAAATATGCAGCAGCCTGGGAGGTCTACCCTTTCAATTCGGGCTACTTCATGTGTCTCAAGCTCAAAACCGTCGAAGCCGAACCCCTGCGGGTCCACCTGCTGAACACCTACGGCGTAGGCTTGATTGCCCTGGGCAAACATGATTTACGCGCGGCGTTTTCATGCATCGATGAAGATCAGGTGCAGGAGCTTTTTGATACCGTTTTGCAGGGTGTGCGCGATTTGGAAGCGCAATGAAACAAAACTGCCGGCATCCAGTCGGTCTGGTGCCGGCATACTGAAATAATACGAAACTACCAGAATTTTAAGTTGATGCGACCCTTGGCCTGGACCAGTGCTTCGGTCGTATGTCGCAAACGTCGCGACAGTATTTCGGACATGAGACGATAAAACACGTATCCAAAGGCCAGTTTTTCGTTGCCCGTCAATTTCTCCAGGTAAAAGATGTCCGTGGCCAGGCAGACGGTATCGGTCACGGCATGGGCCGATGCCGAGCGTCGCGAACTGTCCAGGGCGCCCATTTCGCCGAAAACTTCGCCCTTGCGCGAAAGAACGACCACCTCTTTGCCGCCCTTGCTGATCCGGATCTTGCCATACATCAGAAAATAGAGCCAGGTATCCGAAAGCCCCTCTTCCACGATGCACTCACCTGGGCGGTATTTACGAATCTTGCTCATCTCCAGCAGTTTGTTCAACTCCTGTTCTTCAAAAGATTCCAACACTGGAATGGTTTTTAAATTTTCCATCATCGCCGCGTTGTTGTCCAGAAAGGTGGTTTCCAGCATTTTGCAGTCCCTTTGTGCATGAGATGATTTTTCCATTATCTATCGGACGGCGAGATGCCCGACATAATATATTTGTGGATAGCTTCGGCTTGATTCGAAAAGGTGTCCTGAGCCCAAACCGTTTCCGTTCTGAAACTTTTTCCTACGCAAGTATGATGCCAATTCACCTTTTCAGTGCACGTCAGGAAAGTTGCGTCACAGATTGAACAATAGGGGCAGGGGTGTCTACAAACGAACCTTCGAAATGTATGCCAAATGATACGGCTGATGGTTCCGGGCAAGTATCAGTAATAGACGGCCAGCAGACATAACCCCTGGGGTGGGGCGGTGGCGGCGGCTTTGTTTCTGTCGCGCGCCAGCAAAATGGCCTGCAGGGCTTCAGGCGGCAACACGCCTGTGCCCACCGCGGTCAATGTACCTACGATATTGCGGACCATGTAGCGCAGAAAACCCTCTGCCTGGATTTCGAAAACGATCAGGCCCTCCGACAGCTTCTGCACTTCGGCGCGCATGACATGTCGAACGGTGTGCGCGCGCGGGCTGCCCGTGCCTTCAAATGACTTGAAATCTTTGAGCCCGATCAAATAAGCGGCCGCAGTGGTCATGGCTCCCAGGTCCAGCGGCGCGCGGATCCACCACGCATACTGACGTCCGATGGCCACCGGCATCGGTTGGTTGCGGATGCAGTAACGGTAAAGCTTGCTTTTGACGTCATAGCGGGCGTGAAAGGTGAGGTCAACCTCGGCACTCTCCCGTATAACAATGTCGTTCGGCAGCAAGCTGTTGAGTCCCTTCTGAAAGGCTTGCGCTGCAATGGTTGTGTCGCATTTGAAATGGGCGACTTGTCCGATGGCATGGACACCGGCATCGGTGCGGCCCGATCCAATCAACGTCACCGGTTGACGCGTCATGGTCTGCAAGGCCATTTCGATGGTTTGCTGAATGGTGGGACCATTGGGTTGGCGTTGCCAGCCGCAATAAGCGCTGCCATCATATTCTATCGTCAACTTGAAATTTTTAAGCATGCAACAACCCTATTACGACCGTCAGGGAACAAAAAGATAATACCGTAGAGAGCATAATTGCGGCTGACGCCAATTCAGTATCGCTACCCAACTGGGATGACAGCACGTAGATCGCCGGAGAAGTGGGCAGGGCAAAAAAGATGAGTCCTACTGCGTAATAAATTCCTGCGACACCGAACATGTGCAGGAAAAGAGCCCCTGTCGCCGGCAACAGCAATAGCTTGAACGCTGCTGACGCCAGGGCCGGCCTGAAATAGGTTTTAAGCGTTTGCAAGGTCAGGCTGCCGCCGATCGAGATCAGGGCCAATGGCAGTGTGACTGCGGCGCCCAGCCGAAACGTGCTGTCGATAAAGGATGGAAACGCATTGATCCAGCGCGCATAGAGCAATCCGGCCGCGCAGCTGATCACCAGCGGGTTGCTCACAATTGAAAAAAACGTGCTGCGTAAACGCTGGCGCCAGTTTCCCGGATGTTCCGAAAACCAAATCAAGGTTGTGACCGCCAGAACATTGATAAGCGGAATGGCCACCGCTATGAGGATGCCGAAAAGTGCGACGCCTCTTTCACCCAGGATGCTAAGTACAACCGCCATGCCCACGTAGGTATTGAACCGATAACAACTCTGTGAAAACGCACCGGCTTGAAATTTAGGGACCCAAAACACAATATACACTGTGCTGAGCACATACACTGCGCCGATGGCGCACATGGTCGCCAGATAAAGATCGAAGGCCTCTCCGGCCAGGTGGCGGTCCGCGGTGCCGATCTTCCAGAACAGCATGCCCGGAAAAAATATATAATAGATCAAGCGATCGGTGCGCGCCAAAAAGGCCCTATCGGTCATGTGGAAGCGTTTGAGGAAAGCGCCTAGTACAATTAAAGCGAATGCGGGAAAGAGATGCTCGATGACCATGAGAGTGGGGAATCCTGAGGTTGACCGATGATTGAGATCAGTCCGCTACATCCGATTGCAGACAATGTTGCCCAAAGCCGCTTCCATGCGTTCATCCAACTGATCGAGCAGGTCGGACAAGTCGTATTTCAGGCTGCATGCCATGCAGCGCCAGTGCATGTCCCGTCACGACCGTTGAAGCGTCAACGGCTTGCGGCACTGCGGGCAAACGAATGAAGGGGTGTCCAGTCGCATATGAACGTCCTGATTTTGAAATTGGTTCAGCGTCATTTCCTTTTCCTGGTTCGTACATCAGTGAACCGTAAGGATACGCGTCAAAAACTACTGTTTAGTGAAAATTGGTTTCGATGGCAACTAAAAAGGCGAATTGACATTTGCCCGGTTTTGACCCATGAAGACTTTCCCAATGTTGATTTTCAACGTCGATATCATGCGAGCATCATCAAGGAGGCTAATGTGAGCGAATCCATTCAATGCCCAGGATTTGTAGCGGCAGGCGTATCCGCCGGCATCAAGAAGAAAACAGCCCTCGACCTCGGGTTGATCTTTTCACAGCAGCCTGCCACGGTTGCCGGCATGTTCACGCGCAATCGCGTCATGGCCGCCCCAGTGCAAATTACCCAAAAAAGGACGGCGCATGGCGTGGCCCAGGCCATCGTGGCCAATGCCGGCTGCGCCAACTGCTGCACAGGCGACCAGGGTGTGCTGCATGCCCGTGAAATGTGCGCCGCCGCTGCCGCCGGCCTGGGAATCGATGCGGAACGAATGCTGGTGGCGTCTACTGGTGTCATCGGCGCGCCCCTGCCAATTGCAAAAATTCAGGACGCCATGCCGGCGCTGATCCAAGGCCTGCGACCGGACGGCTTCGAGGCTTTCGCGCGGGCCATAATGACCACCGACACCGTTCCCAAACTGGTGCGCCGTCAGGGTGTCATGGAGGGTACGCCTTTTACCCTTTTGGGCGTTGCCAAAGGCGCCGGTATGATCCGGCCCGACATGGCCACCATGTTGTGCTTCGTTTGTACGGATGTGGCCGTCTCGGCGACGTCATTGCAAGCCATGTTGCACCAGGCCGTCGACCGATCCTTGAACTGTATCACCATCGACGGCGATACCAGCACCAACGACACGGTTTTGCTGATGGCCAATGGGGTTTCGGGAGTGGTTGTGGAAACGGCTGACCAGCGCCAGGTATTTCAGGACCTGCTCGATGACCTGTTGATGGACATCGCGCGTCGTCTGGTCAAAGATGGTGAAGGGGTCACCAAGGTGGTGGAAATCAAGGTCACAGGCGCTGCATCGCGGCAGGATGCTTTCCGGATTGCCGACACGGTTGCCCATTCACCCCTTGTCAAGACCGCTTTTTTTGGTGAAGATGCCAACTGGGGGCGTATTCTAGCCGCTGCCGGACGTGCCGGCGTGGCGTTCGACCCGCGCGTCATCGAAGTCTTTTTCGATGGCATTCAAATGGTTGCGGCCGGGCAGGGCTGCGGTCCGGACAGGGAAACGCAGATCACCGCCATCATGAAACAACCGGAGTTCACTGTGACCATCGACCTGCACGGCGGCAGCGCCGAGGCCAGCATGCTGACCTGCGATTTTTCACTGGACTATGTGAAGATCAATGCCGATTATCGATCATGATTGTGTTGATAGGTTAACAAGGTGTTTCGAAAACGCAAACATCGACGCATCAGCAAATCAACGATCGACGATCGACGACCTGGCAAATCAACGAACGAACAAATTCAACGAAAAAGAACCATGACAAGGTTGCAAAAATGGCTTTCCGAAGCAGGCGTCTGTTCTCGCAGGCAGGGTGAAGCGTATATCCTGGCCGGTCGGGTACGCGTCAATGGAAAGGTCGTAACGGAACTCGGCAGCAAGATCGATCCGCTCAAGGACCGGGTCGAGGTAGATGGCCGTCTGGTCAGTGTCGAACAAATGCGAATCTACATCGCTCTCCATAAACCGAAAGGGTATGTGACCAGTTGTCTGCATGCCGGCCATAAAGTTGTGCTGGACCTGATCGACCTGTCTGAACGCATCTATCCGATCGGCCGCCTGGACAAGGATTCCACGGGGCTGTTGCTGCTGACCAACGACGGCCGGCTGCATCATCGACTCTCGCACCCTTCATTCGACCATGAAAAAGAGTATGAGGTGGTCGTGCAGAGCCCGATCGAAGATAGTGCCCTGCGCCAACTGGCCGAAGGAATTTCCCTGCTGGGTACCAAAACAAGACCGGCCCACGTCCGCAGAATGTCGGGGCGGCGTTTCCGTATCGTGCTTCAGGAAGGCCGTAACCGTCAAATCCGTCGCATGGTGCGCAATGTCGGGCACAAGGTCAAACGTCTGCAGCGCATTCGTGTCGCTCAAATCCATCTGGGCAGTCTGCCCGAGGGGGCGTGGCGCTATTTGACCTCTACCGAGAGGAAAACCCTTTTGCGCGGGTTGGTGGAACCCAAGAACACCTGAACGGCCCCGGCCAACACCTTCGGTCCGCGCTTGCATTCAGGACGATCCCACGTGTCCCGGAATGCGGGGCAGGTGCGTAGGGCTGAACCATCAGGGCAATCGCATGTAAGAAACTCTCTCAGGATACCCAGATTCGTTTTCGGGGTTGGCACGGAAGAGGTGAGCCGGGTGGGTGGTTCGCGCCACGTCAGCCATGAGATTTAGTGAGGCAATAAGGCGTGCGCAGGACATAAGGGCCGCACTGTTTGAGCGCAGCGAGTTTGCGGCCCGTCCGGAGCATGCCTTATTGCCTCACTTAATCGAATGGATGGTGGCGCGGACCACCCATCCGGATCACCGGATTTCAGCACGATAGATCTCATAATAGCACGCTACGTGCCAAGGTTTACATGGCCCGCTGATCCATCCCCGCGCACTTGTTTTTGGTGGGTCGTTGCTGTATGAAATCCGCATCGCCCGATGATAGCAATCCCTCAAGCACAAATGTGTGACTCAAAATACAAAAGGAGCGTGTATGGTCACTTTCGACTCTTTGACCGCCCGTCAGGACAAGATTGCCGTGGTGGGGTTGGGTTATGTCGGTTTACCGCTGGCCGTTCGTCTGTCAGCTCATTTTGACGTGGTCGGTTATGACATGAAGACGTCACGTGTGGCCGAATTGCGCCAAGGTCACGATCGCACGCTGGAGGTTGAAGAGGCGGTGTTGGCGGACGCCAATATCGTTTACACCAGCAATGCCGAGGATCTGGCTGCCTGCCGTTTGATCATTGTGGCCGTTCCGACCCCGATCGATCAATACAAGATCCCCGATCTGGGGCCCCTGCAGGGTGCTTCAACGGCCACGGGCCGTTTTTTGCGCAAAGGGGCCTGCGTCGTGTTCGAGTCCACCGTTTATCCGGGTGCCACCGAAGAAATTTGCGTGCCTATCCTGGAAAAGGAGTCCGGACTTACTTTAGGATCCGATTTCACCGTTGGCTATTCGCCTGAGAGAATCAATCCCGGCGATAAGGTCCATACTCTTGAAAATGTCATTAAAATCGTGTCTGGTTCGGATGCCCTGACCGCCGACATGTTGGTCAACGTGTACAGCCAGGTGGTCAAAGCCGGTATTCACAAAGCCTCGAGCATCAAAGTGGCGGAAGCCGCCAAAGTCATCGAAAATACCCAGCGCGATTTGAATATCGCCCTGATGAACGAACTTTCCATGATTTTCGATATTATCGGCATCGATACTCAGGAAGTACTCGAGGCGGCCGGCAGTAAGTGGAATTTTTTACCCTTTCGCCCAGGCCTGGTCGGGGGACATTGTATTGGCGTGGATCCCTACTATTTGACTTTTAAAGCCGAATCTCTTGGATATCATCCTGAAATGATTCTGGCCGGACGCCGTATCAATGACGGCATGAGTAAATACATTGCCGAAAGAACGATCAAGCTGATTATTCACAGCGGCAAGCCCGTCAAGGGGGCCAAAGTAGCCGTGCTCGGATTTACCTTCAAAGAGGATGTGCCCGACCTGCGTAATACGCGTGTGGTCGATATTGTGCGGGAACTGGAGGCGTTCGGTGTCCAGGTTCTTGTTCATGACCCCCTGGCGGACTCCGAGGAGGCCGAGGAACATTATGGTATGACGCTCAGCCCTATGGAACACCTCAAAGGGGCGGATGCGGTTGTGCTGGCAGTGATGCACAGGGCGTATTTCGCGATGGGTTTGCCCGGAATTGCCGAGTTGTGCACCAACGGGCATCCCATTGTCGTTGATGTCAAAAGTGTTTTCAGCGAAGCCCAGGCCGCACTATTGGGTATCACCTATTGGCGCTTGTAAGCGTGACCCCCGGCCATCCGATGCGGATGGCCGGTCGCGCTGATCGGTTGTCTCAAACTGGGCCTTCTGTCTCTTTTTCTATCATAACGACCCAGCTACAGCATGTTCCCGTCCGCTCTTCCTACCTGAATTAATGAGTTATCCAAGCCTGTTATCTCTGATTTCACGCAATGGCACAGGCGTTGCTTTGTTAGGTGACGTAATGCGCCTGTGTGCTCGAAAGATTTCGACCGATGGTTTCAGGAAGGACACTGCCGATGATTGCCGAACCGCCTAAACGTTTACCAAATAATTTGGGAATGCCCTGTTATGCTTGTCAAAAGCAGTTGGCTACCCATGTGTGCCGATACCGTATCGGCGAACTGGCCGTGCAAGTTTGCCTATGTCCGCAATGTATGCAAATGGATACTCAGCGTTTGCTGAAAAACACCATCGGTATCCAGGATATCGGTGTTCATGCCCCGTTGAACTATCTCATTGGAAATGAGAAGAAACCCCTTGAACAAGGCTGTTCGGATGGCCCGGCAGAAGTTGTTACCTGACGCCTGCATCGCCACCTATAAAGGCATCCCCTGCCTTTGGAAATCTCTCCACAGTAATACAAATGAAAACCAGAGAATATCTTCGTTACGAAGAGGACTATTCGTGCAGGAAAGGACTACATCATAGCACTGGTGATGATAGGCGTTTTGGCCCAGGCGTTCAGTTTTGCGGGTATGTTGTGTTTTTAAGACAGTATCCAGCCCCCATGCGGTCCAGTTCGTCGAGTACCATGGTGATCAACGCATCCATTCTGGCGGCCACAACCGGGCTGAGGTCCACCGATAATGTTGCGGTATCCAAAGGTTCCACACCGATAACCACAATGTGTTGCGGCACCTTATCGACGGCCGCGCACAGTGCCAGGACCTCGGGCAAATCCATCTGGTGCATGGATTGTTTGGCCAGCATTCGGCGTGGCACTTGTTCGTCCGCCAATCGGTAAAGGCTCCCCGGTTCGTCGTTGTTGTGAACGGCATCGACGACGATCAGTATGTCGCTCTGGCTGATTACGCCCATCAGCCGAATCCCCAGCACGCCACCGTCCACAAGCTCGACGTTCGGATCGAAGTCATAGCGGTTCGCCAGTTGTTCGATGACCCGAACGCCGATACCCTCGTCCGTGAGCAGGATGTTGCCCACGCCCAAGATGGTGATGTGCTCTGTCGAGGTCTGCATGCTACGATTCGTTGCGCGCATCGAATGCCCGCGCCGCTTCATGCAGCAGCTTGAGCGTTTCTTCGGCCGCGGCTTCGTCTAATTTCTGGATGGCAAATCCGGCATGAACGATCACATACTCACCAACGGTTGCATCGGGTAGAAGCAACAGGCTGGTTTCACGCCGGACCCCTTCGACATCGATGGTGGCCATGCCGTTCTCAATTCGGGTGATGCGACCGGGAATGGCTAAACACATGGGATAAAATCCTCTTTTTTGTCATAGGCAACGCCAAGCCGATCCAATTCGGCAAGAACCCGGGCGAGCATGGTGTCACAGCGTTGTTGCAGCAAGGGCGTCAATGCGCAGGCCAGTGTATCGTTGTCCTGCGGCTGGATACCCAGCAAGACAGCCTGCGGTGGATGGTCCAACACCTGGCAGTGACTTAAGGCTTCCAGAAAATCGACCTGCTGAACATGATTTTTCACCTTGAGCCGTTCCAGAATGGCAGTGCCCTCCAGGCGGCAGATATCGCCGGGTTTGCCGCCGAAGGTGATGGCATCCACCGCGATCACATGGTCGGCCTGGGCGATCGTGCCGGTCAAACTGATGCCGATCAGGCCGCCATCAGCCAGAAGCACCTCCGGGGGAAATCGATAGGCGTGCTCCAGGGCCTGGACAATACTCACACCAAAGCCCTGGTCGCTGTAAAGGGTGCATCCGATTCCCAGTATCACGATTCGTCCTGCTCGCATAGAAAGGCACTCCATCATACGGTTCAGGCTACGTCAACCCCATCTTTGGTAACAGAGGAAAGTGGCAAGTTGAAGGTGGCGCAATGGTGTCGATTTAATCCGCCATGACTTTTTTAAACGGTACGCGCATTTGCTTGTATTTTCACAATTTATGGTGAACATCGCCTTTGCGGAATTCACGGCGTCGGAAACAAAAAAGGTCCCGGCGACCCTATGAAGGTCTGCCGGGACCTTTCGGTAACTAAGATTACAGCACCCGGACTTTATACACCTGATTGGAGTGCGCATCGATGACATGCACGCCGCAGGCGATACACGGATCGAAAGAGTGCACGGTGCGCAGGATCTCCAAAGGCTGGCTGGGATCGGCGACCGGGGTGCCGATCAGGGCTTCTTCGACCGGTCCTAATTTGCCCTTGGCATCGCGCGGCCCAAGATTCCAGGTGGAAGGCACCACATACTGATAGTTTTTGATCTTTTTGTTTTCCACCTGGACCCAATGGCCCAGAGCGCCGCGCGGCACATCATTGAGGCCGACGCCCTGGCAGTTTCCTTCGGGAATCTCGTAAGGCTCGTAGCTCTTGGTGTCACCGCTCTTGATATTTTCCACCAGGTCCATGACCCAGCCCTGCAACGCATCGCCGATCGCAACGGTCTCGATGCAGCGCGCCGCGGTCCGGCCCAGCGTCGAAAACAGCGCCGGGGCGGGAACACTGAGCGAATTCAGAACTTTTTCAACGAGTGGCTTGATATCCTTATGACCTTTGCCATAAGCGACCAGCACGCGGGCCAATGGACCGACTTCGCAGGCCTCGCCTTCGTAGCGTGGCGCTTTGGACCAGGAGTACTTGCCTTTGTCCGGATTGTATTTGGGGTTTTCCTTGAGCGGTTTGGTCTCGCCCTCAAAAGGATGTTTCGCGGCGCCTTTTTCATACCAGGCGCGGGTGACATCCTCGGTCACCTTGGTGGCATCGGCCATCTTGATGTTGGCCAGATCACGCTTCATCATGACCCCGCGCGGCATGTAAAGACTTTCAGGTTCTTTCTCGTCCGCCGGAAATTCCCCCCAGGTGAGGAAATTCTGGGTACCGCCGATGGCGCCCCAATCCTTGTAGAAGGAAGCCACTGCCAGCACATCGGCCAAATAGACGTTCTTGATAAAATCCTGAGTCTCCTTTGTCAGGTAAAGAAACTCGGCAATACGCTCCGCGTTCAGATCGGCCGCACAGGTGACACCACCGACCACCAAGCCCTGCGGATGGGGATTTTTACCGCCGAAGATAGCGTGCATGCGTGCCGTGCGTGCCTGCAGTCGCAAAGCCTCGATGTAATGCGCACTGGCCATCAGGTTGGCCTCGGGCGGCAGTTTGTAGGCAGGATGGCCCCAGTAGGCGTTGGCGAACGGGCCCAGTTGGCCGCTGTCCACAAATGTTTGCAGCCGCTGCTGAACTTGCTTGAAGTAGGCTGTGCCGCCTTCCTTGGCATTGGACAGGTTGTCAGCTAGAACAGCTGTTTTCTGGGGATCGGCTTTCAGCGCGCTGACGATATCGACCCAATCCAGGGCATGCAGGTGATAAAAATGCACCAGATGGTCATGCTGGTATTGCGCGGCATGCATCATGTTCCGAATCAGACGCGCATTTTTCGGGATCGTTACCTTGTAGGCATCGTCCACGGCGCGTACGGATGAGATGGCGTGAACATACGTGCACACACCGCAGGAGCGCTGTACGAAATGATGCGCATCTCGCGGGTCGCGCCCCTGCAGGATCATCTCGATGCCGCGGAACATCTGCCCCGAACTCCACGCATCCACGACCTTGCCGCCTTCCACTTCGACTTCGATCCGCAAATGGCCTTCAATTCTTGTGATTGGATCGACTACAATTCGCTTACCCATGCAATTTCCTCCCTATTTTCAAGCACTCCGTGCGGGTTGTCACATCTCTTGATAAAACGGGGTCATTTCATCCCAGAAATTGGGCTGGCTGCATCCGATGCATGGATGGCCTGCTTCCACGGGCCAACTGGTCCCATCATTGAATTTGGCAATCGGACAGTTGTTGTAGGTTTCAGGACCGCGGCAACCGACTTTGTAGAGGCAATAGCCCATGGTCGCCTCTTTGGAGCCGAACTCTTCCACAAATTCGTCGTTTTCGAAATGCGAGCGCCGCGGGCATTGGTCGTGAATGGTTTTGCCGTAGGCAAAGAGCGGCCGGCCCAAGTTGTCCAGGTCCGGCAGTTTGCCCAGCAGGAGATAATTGACGATAGTGCCCACCAGGTTGACCGGATTGGGAGGACATCCAGGAATGTTGAGTGTTTTCATATTGAGCGCCTGGCCGACCCCTTTGTAGCCACCCGGATTGGGCTTGGCCGCCGGCACGCCGCCAAAACTGGCGCAGGTGCCATAGCAGATGGTGGCTGCAGCCTGCGGGCACACTTTTTGAGCGATCTCCAGAAAGGTCCGATTTCCGATTTTGCCGTATCCACCTTTATAATTGGTCGCGATCGAGCCTTCCACCACGCAGATGAATTTGCCTGAATGCTTTTTCACCGCTGCTTCCAGTTGCTCTTCGGCTTGATGGCCAGCAGCTGCCATGATGGTCTCGTGGTATTCGACCGACAGGATCTCCAGGAGGAGTTCGTCCGCATACGGATACATCGTGCGCAGCAATGATTCCGAACAGCCGGTACATTCACCCAAATTCAGCCAGATCACCGGGGGGCGCGTTGAAGGGGCGGCGAACACCTCCGCAACTTTTGGCACGAAACTGTGCGACAGTCCCAACGTGGCGGTCACGAAGGTGCAATACTTCATAAAGTCCCGTCGCGTTACTCCCTTGCTTTCCAGTCTTTCATAAAAGCGCTTTTCGTTCTCCATGGATACCTCCTGCTGCAGTTTTAAGGGATCTATGCATCACCCTGGTTGCCCTGACCAGATACCGGGGGACTTGAACAAGACAAAGGCCGGCTCGCGGCATAATATCTATCGTAATTTTTTTTATGGATTCCGTTTGTGAAATCGAATACCCTGTTTTTCCACAAATAATTTTTCTTACCCGGGAGGGGTTGCAGGAAGGGCGCCGGGAGTTGTCTGAGGATAATAAGCAGGGAAGCGTCACTCAAAGTAATGCCTGTCAGTTTTTAAACTATCTTCATCACCTCAATGAGGATTCATTTTTATTATCATCAGCCATTCAAGTCAAGGGGAAAGATTGTCGGAACATTTTCGGAACAAAAATCTATCGAGGCAGGTGTTGCCGGTGGCCGAAGTCGCCGGCTTGTTTTACCCTGCGTGTAAAAATAGGGTAGAGCGCAGGGGCAAAAAAGGACCTTAACGGACTCACGGAAGCTTCAGTTAACTAATTCAACTTTCGGGTTCCAAACGCCGGTGAGCCGGGCGGGTGGTCCGCGCCACACGCCATTTCGCTCAAGTGAGGCTAAAGGTATGCGTAGGGTCGGGCCGCAAACTCGCTGGCGCTCAAACAGTGCGGCCCGAACACCCTACGCCACCTTAAGCCTCACTAAATCTCATGGCTGACAGTGGCGCGGACCACCCGCCCGGCTCACCTCGCTGCGTGCCAATCCCGAAAGTTGAGCTAAATAATTATTCACCAGGAACAATCATCCAATTTGAATATTGCAAAAAAGGGTGGATATCGGCTTGATGGGTGGTTTTTCGGCATTACTGTTGCTAAACGGGTTAATGCTTTAAAGCGGATGAATGGATATTTAAGACAATAAACGCATAGGCCGACCGCTTTCGGTGCTTTTATAAATATGCGTGATTTGATCATAAGGATAAGTAAACAGTGTTCAAGCGTTTCATGATGCGAACCAGGCAAAACCGGTTAAGGCATATGAACAAAACCCAATAAGAACCGCCCCTCATCTTAGAGGAAGTGTTTGTGCTTCGACTGAAAATTGTTCATTTTAACTGACACAGCAACCATTTTCCCATATCTCTTCCCGTTTGATTGAATTTCACCCCTGAAAAACGATATCCCTATCAGATGTTTAAGTAACTGTTTCTTGGCGATATCTAAATCGCGCCACAATTGCTTGGACAGCATCTCAATGCGTATCGCAGTGTCCCGTGGCCCAAGGCGAAGGTGCATGGATGAAACTTCATCTCATCTTGATAAGTCGATCCAACTTGCAAAATGATATACTATCCAGGGTGCTCAGCGATACCTACGGGTATTCGACTGATTGTTCGAGAAACCTGAGCCTCATCGAACTGTCGGCTTTCGATAGGGAAAAAGACAATTATCTGGTGTTGTGGGATTGTCACTCCAATGGCGAGGAACAATTGTGGGACATTATTTCCGAACGGGCGGCCTTCAGCTCAACGCATCCGATTGCCCTGCTGAACGCCTGCCGCGATTTCGCGATCGAAAAAAAAGCAATGAACCACGGGCTGAAGGGGGTCTTTTATGAAGATGACGACTTGTCCACGGTCGTCAAAGGGATTGAAGCGATACGTAATAAGGAGTTGTGGTACTCACGGAAGTCGCTGAGCAATTATCTTTTAAGCGCAAGCGCGAGGAAAATAGAGCCGCATCAACAAAATGATGACGCCTTGCGTCTTTCATCTCGGGAAAAAGAAATCTTGCGTCATCTCACGGCTGGTGCGAGCAACAAGGACATTGCCGAAAAGATGTGCATCAGCCATTACACGGTCAAAAGCCATCTTGCCAATATTTATCGCAAAATCAGCGTATCCAATCGTATACAGGCCACTATCTGGTCCTCAAAGCACCTTGATTGACGGCGCCGTAAAGCGTCCATATCTGCGTTGCGCTTCATCCCGTTGTCCTTGCGGCGTACGGCCAGTACGCCACAGGACACGGGCTTCGCGATGTCTTGACCTTGAACTTTTCACGGCTCCGTCCAACAAGCGACGTTCCTCCTTGATCAATATGCATATTGGGCAGACGCACCCTTCCAAGTCGGGCCGTCGAACGGCGGCTATCGTCTCCGTGTTCAATATCGTAAGAACCCGGACGGTTTGCTTGAGCGTCTTGGGGGACGCCGTCCTTTAGGATTAGCGGCCCTTTGGTTCCCATAGTTCATCAGGCCTAACAGGAAAGTCCAGAATAATGCCAGATTCCTACTTACCGCCTATTGTTGTGATTCCCGAATGTCGCTAAAGATGTGACAAGCACCACTGACGCTCCCAGAACAATCCACGATGAAACTTGATCCGATCAAACCACATTTCCAGCATTCAGCGTAGCGGCCGGATCCAATTGCCGAGCAAGAAGTCGAAATCAAGCACTTTCCCAAATCAATGGGCAACAAACGGTGAACGCCAAAAGCACCATCTGACGGGCGTGTCTGACAAAGTGCCCATGTGAGTCAACCGAGGATGCGATATGAAACCATCAGAAAATTTTCCCCACCCCTACAAAGTTCTTTCCGCCCCCGGTCATCTTTCGGATTACCTTGCAATCCTCCAACGCCGAAAATGGGTTGTCCTGCTTGTTTGGCTGCTGGTCATGGGAGGGGCGGTGTTGAATTTTCATCATCAGGAGCAAGTTTACCGTGCTAGCGCCCTCATCATGATTGAAAGAAAGCCATCGCCCATGGATCCGTTGGGTGAGACGGAGACGCGGTCCAGTGCTTTCGTCAATCCCTATTACAAAACCGAAGTCAAACTGCTAAGCCACCGGACATTGATTCAGACAGTTATCCGGGAACTCGAATTGGAGAAGTACTACGTGGCCCTGACCGAGGAACCGTCCGACCCGCAGCCTTCGACCTCCAACGATGGCGCTGTCCAATTGCAGGCGGAAATCGTAGAGTGGTACACCGATCATTTTGAAATAGAGCCTGTCCCTGAAAGCAACCTGGTTCACATCCGCTTCTCCGGTCCAGATCCGGAGATGGCTGCCAAAATCGTCAACACGCATGCTGAAAAGGCCAGCGAGGACACCGTTCAGCTTCATCAAAAGCGGGCCAAGTCGGCCCTTGACTGGCTGAAGGCGCAATTGGAGAGACAAAAAAAAGAGGTGAAAACTGCGCAAGAGAGCGTCAACGCATTCAAGAAGGACAACGATTTGATGATGATGGGAGGGCGTGAAAATATCTTTTCACAGGAATTCGCGGAATTGAACAACGCCCTGATCAAGGCCAGAGCCGATCACATCGCCAGTCAGGCCGCCTATTTGCAGCTTGACCGGACAACCGACGAAAATATAGACACCTTGCTATTTCCGGAAATCTCAGACGACACCGTCATTCAAAATCTGAAAAGCAAACTGTCGGATATCTATTCCAGACGGATCGAAATGGCTTCCAAGTATGGTCCGAAGCACACCAAAATGATTGAACTGAATGCCACCCTCGCTCATGTGAAATCGGAAATCAACGCTGAAATAGCCCGCTTGCGCAGGACGATCAAGGCCCAGGCGGATCGGGCCGCCTCGATAGAAGCACTGGTAACCCGCCAGCTCGAAAAAAAAAAGAAATTGGCGTTATCGATGGGCGAAAAGCTGTCCCAGTATGATGTCCTGCAGCAGCAGGCGGAAAGCTCACGGGAAATATACGATTTCCTTTTGAAGCAGGCTGAGGAGATAAGTCTGGCAAGTGTGATGAGCAGCAGCCATATTCGAGTGATCGATCCTGCTGAAATTCCGACGCGTCCGGACCAGTTTCCGATGATGCTGGTACTTCTGGCTGCCGCGTTCGTGGGCTTGTTCATGGGGACAGGTCTGGCGCTTTTTCTGGAGTACATGGACAATACCGTCAAAACACCGATCGATGTCTCCGTTAGATTGGGTATGACAGTCTTTGGAGTAATTCCTTACGACAAAGCCATAAGAAAAGAAATCGATCAGATAAGCTATCACCAATACTCTCTGAAAGATCAAAAAAAACTTATTGCAGATCCGGTTTCCCGGATAACCAGCCGTCTGTCTGTCAAGATGACACCTTCAGGAGAAAATTGCCAGGGCAGGGTGATTGCCGTCGAAAGCGTGACAATGGGGGAAGGAAAGACGGTGGTGGTTTCGAAAATTGCCGCCAATCTCACCAGCGCCGGTCTCCGCGTCCTGCTCCTGGATTCCGATTTCCAGCGGTCCACATTGACCGCGATGGTCGGCCTTCGCAACGGTGGCGGACTGGAGCGCGCAATCCATCGAATCGAAATGCTGAACATCGGTCGTGGCGAGTTGAAAGATTTCAGTGTGGACGATATCTTCTTTCTGATTCAGCTCAAAAGACTCAGCGGTGAATTGCTCGTCCGCAATGATGATTCAAATTTAAGTGCATTTTTTCTGAACGGTGCCTTGCTGCACATTCAGGACGACAACAATCCGACGGCCAATCGTCTTGGAAGAATGTTGCTGCAAGGCAAATTCATTTCCGAAGATCAGTTGCAAGAAGCGCTGGCGCGGCACAACCGCACCGGTCGACCTCTGGGATACATTCTTGTCAACAGCGGATATGTCAGTCGAGAGAAACTCAGAGGCTCGCTGCGTCTGCAAATGGAAGACCATATTCAGAAACTGTTCAGTTGGAAATCAGGACATTTCCATTTCAGCCCCGGACTCATGCGAACGTATGAAAGTGAACGGATTCTATATGCCGAGGATTTTTCTGAACTGATAGACAACCTCGGGTGGATAGAAGGCAGTAAAATGGTCGAAAACATCATTTTCGAGGATATCGTCGGCACGAAACAGCAAAATCTTTTCGTCCTGCCCGCCAATTCCTCGACCAAGCGGCCGATCGGCCATGTCAACCGGGCTCTGCTCAGAAAACTGCTTGAAATCGTCAAGACCCGTTTCGATGTCGTTCTCATCGACACACCGCCACTGGACGCACAGTTGGGGGTAGAAACTCTTTCTTCTTTTGTCGACGGCATCATCGTAGTGATCAGCGCTGGAAATTTGTCGTACAGAATTATTAATAGCGAACTCGACTCACTGCCGAGAGATAAAATCATCGGCGCTGTGCTGAACAAGGTCAGAACCAAACCAAGTCATTACAATTACTATACGGAAGGCATCCAATAAGCTGTAACATCACTAATGCCCTATATCGCCGACAGTGGTCGTCGATGGGGTTCGGAGAGAAGATATGGTCACGGACAGCATCATCGGTCTGATTGGCAACACCCCCCTGATTCGATTGAATGGCGAAAACATTTTCGCCAAGGCTGAATTTCTCAATCCGGGCGGCAGCATCAAAGACCGCGTGGCAATGGCCATGATCGAAGGCGCTGAACGCGACGGCCGATTGAAAAAAGATTCGATCGTAACCGAGCCCACCTCGGGGAATACCGGCATTGGTCTCGCCCTGATAGGTTGTTTGAAGGGTTACGCCGTGCGCATTGTCATGCCGGAAAACATGAGTGAGGAGCGCAAAAAACTGATTCAAGCCCTGGGGGCTGAACTGGTGCTTACACCTGCTGAGGATAGCATAGAAGGAGCTATCAGGCTGGTACGCAGGATGGCATCTGAAGACACGCGGATTTTCGTGCCTCAACAGTTCGAAAACCCGGATAATCCTCTCATTCATTACCAGACCACGGCACAGGAGCTCTGGTCTCAAATGAATGGCGAAATCCATGGTTTTGTATCCGGTGTCGGCAGCGGAGGAACTCTTCAAGGCATCGGAAAGTTTCTCAAAGAACACAAGAAGCACGTTTGGGTGGTGGCGGTCGAACCCAAGAACGCGTCCGCACTTTTAGGTCATCAGCCGGGATTGCATAGCATTCAAGGCATCGGAGATGGATTCGTGCCGGACGTGTTGGATCGATCCTTGATTGACGATGTTATTGAAGTCAGTGATGATGATGCTTTGGAAACAACTCGGCAATTGTGGCGCGTACATGGATTGCTGGTTGGCATTTCCTCAGGCGCGAATATCTGGGCAGCCCGGCAGCTATCCCTCAAACGAAAAGGCCGCATAGCCACCGTTTTGCCTGATCGCGCCGAACGCTATTTTACTACGTCACTGTGGTGACCCTCGGTCGGAGTAGGGTATGAATCGTAGCCCATTTTCCACGGTTTTAGTCCGTACGGCGTACACAGAAAAAGCCGGCTAATCCTTTAAACCAACATTCCGCGGATTGCCTAACGGCCGTCCTGAGGATAAAAGGATACAAGATCCTGAAAACCCCACTTCTCCTGACGATGTGACGTCATCCGACTGCCGCTTCCGTAATTCCCTTCGAAAAACATTGCTTCAACGATTCTTTCTCGGGTGAACACATGTACTTCACCAGGCGGAGCTATACGCTTTTACAAAAAAAGATGCCGATGTTGCCCAAAGAACAGTCAACAGCTTGGCTTGCCATGATAGTAAGTTTGCTTTCACGTGACTTGAGGACTCTGATCATTTCGATCAGTGCACTCGCCCTCATCAGCGCATCGTTCTACGAGTTGTACCGGATGTCGGTGGTAAATCCCTACTTTGCTCACGCGTTTTTCGTCCCTTGGGCCAGCCTGTACGCCCTTTGGGCATACCGACAGCGGATTTTCGTTAACACCTGTTTTTCTCCTCTTGAAGGTGCTCTCTTTTTAAGCTTGGGTATTTTTTTGGCTTATCTTGCAGGTCATTATAAATCCAGTTTAGCCTCCCCCGATTATTTCTGTCTTTTATTGTTGTCCAAAATAATTGCCATTATGGGAATTTTTGTCGCAAACTGGGGCAGGCGGGCCTTTAGAAACGCAATTTTTCCACTGTTTTTCCTTTTGTTCATGGTGCCTATACCCTCATTTTTGTTTGATCCACTCGTCCATTTTCTCACATCGAAATCCGCCACAGTGCTCGCGTGGGTATTCGAAATCGCAGGGATACCTTTCGTCAGAGAAGGGTTCGTGTTTCAACTTCCAGTTGTCGATATCGAAATCGTTCACGATTGCAGTGGGATTCGCTCCGCACTGGGACTCACCATGGTGAGCGTCTTTGCAGGAAATCTGTTTCTTAAATCCAACTGGCACCGGTTGGTGCTGGTGGCGGTGACCGTGGCGGTGTCGATCATCAAAAATGGACTGCGGATCGCCACGATCGCTCTTGTAGCCAATTATGTAAACGAGGATTGGGTGGCGAACCATGAGCAAAGCGGGAAGCCTTTCCTGGTTCTGGCGCTGCTGTTTATCTTTCTCGCCCTGTGGCTTCTCAGGCTCAGCGAAACAAGATGGCTGCCGCACCATATCAAAGAGGTTTAAAAGGGGGTGGGAACCGGCAAAGAGCAAAAAATTGACTCAACGCTTTATCTTCACGTATGGCAAACCACCTCGTGATGGTGGTGCCGGAATCAGGAGGTGTGAAATGGGCAGGTCATTGCCTAAAATTATACAATGCCTGTTGCTGTCTGTATCCTTGTTGATTTCACCTGCAATCGCTTATTTTCAACTCAGTGATGTTGCTTACGCAGACAAACCCGCATGGGTTATCGAAAAGAAAATCAACATAGAAAAGAAGCCGGTTAAAAGCCCCAAAAAAAATCCCAAAAAAGCACCTGAGCCAGCCGTGTGGCTGCTAGCCGCATCGGGGCTTGCCATTCTATCCTTTGTCCACTTTAAAAACAAAAAAAAACAATAATCCCCCATTTTCTATCTGCATGAGTTCTGAATTGTCCGGGTCATTCCGTGAATACAAAGGAATGGCCCGACAACAAGAGGCAAATGTGACCCACCAAAGGTCTCCTTTAAAGGACAATTTCGTGTACTTGTCCGAGTATCTTTTAAAATTGTGGCACCACAAAACTTTTTCAGGAGTCGTTTTTGTTGCCGTGGTTGTCATCATAGTGGTCGCCGACAGCCTGGTCGAGCCGGTGTACAGAGCCACCGCGCAGGTGGAGATAAAAATGGAACCGTCCCTCCTCGACCCGTTGGGCGTCGGTCCGGAGGGAGGTATCGCCAAGACAGCATATTTCAAAACACAACTCAACCTGCTGCTGAATCGTTCTCTGGTCCATGAGGTTGTCGAACAACTGGATCTGGTCGCGCTTTTCAGGACCAGGTCAAGCATGGATGAGCGGTATCGCTTGATCATCCGGGAGAGTGAAAACAGCAATCTAAGCGAGGGGGCCATCCTTGACAGGATCACCGAGTGGTATGTCGACCACCTTGTGGTTGCGCCGGTGGCTGAGACCAATCTGGTAAACATCAGTTTTCTATCCTTCGACCCTGATCTGGCTACATGTATCGTCAATGCGCATGTTCAGGCAGCCATCGACCGCGGTATCCGACATCAGGACGAAAAGCGTCACGAAGCCTTCGACTGGTTCGCCCGGCAGGTTGACCATTTCAAGATGCGGCTGGAAGCGTCACAGAGAGAAATTCATGCCTTTTTGAAAGAAGCGGAAATGTTTTCGGTGGAAAGAATCGAAGAGAGGACGCTGCAGGAGATCAGCCGGTTTACGGCGGCCTTGAATCGTCTTCAGCACGACAGGATCGAGCAAGAGTCCATTTACCATCAGATCCGATCGCTTGCCGGCAAGCCGCAAGCGATCGCGAACGTTGCCGAAATAGCCGACGACCCTACGATCAAGGATCTCAGACTGCGCTACGACACTCTCAAAAAGCGGGTTGTCCGGATAAGTTCCAAGTATGGCGTCAGGCACCCGGTTTCCCAGGCCGCCGACAGCGAAAAGGAGGCCGTCGTCGCACAGCTCGAATCAGAAATTGAACGCAAATCGCAAGCCATTGCCCAGCACCTCGACCGGCTGGCCATGATAAGGCAGGAGATTCTGAAGGCGTTAAGAAAAAGCGAAGCGGCGCTGTCGGAGGTCAATGCCCGCAAAGTCGAATACGAAATTTTAAAAAGCCGTGTAAAAGTGCACTCGGACATTTATGATTTTCTGGTGAAAAACACCAATCTGATTATACTGGCGGGTACGTTTCGCATAAGCAATATTCAAGTTGTCTCCCTGGCCAGTACACCTTCGACAGCGTACAGGCTTGGACCCGGTCTCAGTTTTTTGCTATCGCTGTTTATCGGCGGTTTCGCAAGCGTATGGCTTACCCTGGTGCTCGATCATGTCCGTGACACCATAAATATGCCGGAAGATATTCCGTTAAAGCTGGGGTTGCCCGCACTAGGACAGATCGATCGCGACATCCGAAAAGGCAGAAAGACTTCTGCCCAACGGAAGAGCGTCAGTAATGACGATTTTTATCCACGCATCAGAAACCCGATCCCACCGTCCCTGTACATCCCGGACAAACCGGGCAGTGGCCGGGTTGTTGCCCTGCAGTGCGCTGACGGAAGCGCCGCAAATGCGTTGCTGGCCCATCCGATCGCCGCCAGCATGGCGCGGACCGGCTTGAATGTCCTTTTGATCGATTGCCGCTTCCACCCTCTGTCCGAACCTGCCGGGTCGATGTATTCCAACAGTTCGGGCTTGCTGCAGGCTATGCGCACCATAGCGACCATGGGGATCAAATCCGGCAGTTTGGATGCGATGTCGACCGGTGATCTGCTTTTCATCATCCAGCAAAAAAAAGCGACCGGGAAGTTGTTTGTCAGTGGCGACAGCGGCCACTCCATGACGCTCTTATTCGAAGAAGGAAAACTCATTCATCTGCAGAATGACACGGCGACAGCCTTTCGTCTGGGGACGCTTCTGCTGCGCAAAAATCTTATCTCCTCCGAGATGTTGACTGAAGCCCTCGCGCGGTCGAAGGCCGGGAGGCAACGATTGGGCTACTGTCTGGTGAATGGCGGTTATACGACCCAAAAAGACCTGCGGTCCGTTTTTGCGGATCAAATCGAATCCAGTATCGAAATGCTTTTTTCGATAGAGTCGGGTCGATTTGAATTCTTGCATGGTGCCGTTGAATCGGACGGCCGAACCATACCAATGGACGACCTGTACGATGGGATCGTTGATACGCACCGTCAATTTCATGCCAGCCGGATCATAAAAAAAGAGCTCCATTCAAAAATCGTCGTCAGCGCGATCGATCATTTGTGGCTCATGCGGGCGGAGTCCGCTGCCGATGGGAGCGATCACCTGCAAGATTATTTGAATACAACCATATCGCAACGATTTTTGGATCACCTGCGCCGCAGTTACGATGTCATTGTGTTGAACTCCATTCCATTAACCGCCGACGCAGGTGGGGATATGATCTCTGGTTTGGCTGACGCTATCGCAGTGGTTGTCATGGCCAAGCACCGCTCAGCGAAGGTATTGCGTGCGGCTGTGACGATGCTTCCGCAAGATAAAATCATCGGTGTGATCCTCAATCACCCCCAAAATCGATTATCACAGTTCCGCTTTTAATCCACCGCTCACTGGTAAGTGCCGCAACAGCCCCTAAGGGGAATGTCAGAACAGGCGCCGCGCCAAGGAGCGTACATCGTCCGAACAACAGGTTGAATGCGATGTCTTCTAATCGAGAAAAAGTTCTGGTGACTGGTGCATCCGGATTTATCGGAAGCCATTTGACCGAATCTCTGGTCGAGGCGGGCTATCCCGTGCGTGCCATGGTGCACTACAACTTTCGCGGAGATTGGGGGTGGCTTGAAGCGCTTCCCAGGCACATTCTGAACACCGTTGAAATTGTCCTGTCCGACATCCGGGACCCATTTGCGGTCCAAAACGCTGTTCAAGGATGCAAAATCGTATACCATCTGGCAGCGCTCGTCTCGATCCCCTACTCCTACAAGGCGCCAGCCTCGTTTGTGGCAACCAACATCATTGGGACGCTAAACATTCTGCAAGCATGTCTGGCGGCTGATGTGCATCGCCTGGTCCACACATCGACATCCGAAACATACGGCACGGCGCAGTATGTGCCGATCGACGAATCACACCCCATGGTGGCCCAGTCACCGTATGCAGCTACCAAAATCGGCGCCGACAAGCTGGTCGAATCGTATTATCACACCTTCAGCTTGCCGGCTTGCACAATCAGGCCCTTCAATACATACGGCCCTCGCCAATCCGCGCGCGCCGTCATCCCAACCATTATAAGCCAAATCCTGTCCGGAAACGACACGATCGAGTTGGGGGCACTGACGCCGGTCAGGGATCTCACCTATGTCAAAGACACCGTCGCCGGTTTCATCGCGGTCGGTGAGTCCGAAACCGGCGCCGGACGGGTGATCAACGTTGGTAATGGGAAAGGTATTGCGGTCGGTCAACTCGCACAACTGTTGATAGAGATCTGCGGAAAGCCCGTCAGCATAAAACAATCGGAGAAACGTGTCCGCCCAACCGACAGTGAAGTGTTTGAGCTCATATGCAACAATACGAGAGCCCAGTCAACGCTCCATTGGAAGCCGCTCTATTCGTTAAAAAGCGGACTCGAGGAAACGGTGGCATGGTACCGGTCGAATTTTGAAAAATACAAGCCTCATATCTACAATATCTGACAGCGCTATCCGCCTTTGCGCTACTTGGCGTGCACAGCGGTACTGTAGCGTCCATCTAAATTTTAAGCACTTAAGGAGATCATTTTGAAAGCAGTCATTCAAGCCGGTGGCAAAGGAACTCGTCTGCACCCATATACATTGGCACTTCCAAAACCCCTGATGCCTGTGGGGGATCAGCCCGTTTTAATGATTCTGCTTAAATGGCTGCGCAAATGGGGGGTCAAAAACGCTTATATCACCACCGGGTATCTGGGAGATTTGATCCAGATCCTGTGTGAAAGCATCAACCATTCGGATATGGAGATCAGCTACAGCAAAGAGCCCGAACCGCTTGGGACGGTAGGCGCTCTACGCCTGCTGGACACTGTGCTCACCGATACATTCTTTACCGTCAACGGCGATGTGATATGCGACATGGATTTGAACGCCTTTTACGCCTTTCACAAGCACCGGCGATCCACATTGACCGTTGCGGTCACACGGACGGTTCAGAAAATCGATTACGGCGTATTTGACTGCTGTAACGATATGGTTACGCATTTTCGGGAAAAGCCGAAAATGAATTTCACCGTCAGTATGGGGGTATATTGCATGGAACCGGAAATACTGAAGTACATTCCGGATGGCATGCCGTTCGGGTTCGACGACCTCGTACATGAGCTTTTGCGCCAGAATACCCCGATCTATCTCTACCCGCACGATGGCTTCTGGCTCGATATAGGCCGGGAAGCAGATTATAAACTCGCTCAAGAAATTTTTTTGAAAGAGTATAAATCTTCAATATTAGGATGTTAAATGAAACTTTCACTATCAGATCCGGTATTGGGCATCGATGAAAAAAAAGCACTGTGCGCCGTTATCGACAGCCAGTGGATCACCATGGGGGATCGGGTGGCATCTTTCGAAAACGCCTTCGCGCACGCGCACGGCGCCGAAGCCGCGGTGGCCGTAAGTTCATGCACGGCCGCGCTTCACTTGGGCCTGCTTGCGCTCGGCATCACGGCCGGCGATGAGGTGCTGGTGCCTTCCCTGAGCTTCGTCGCCACTGCCAATGCGGTTGTTTACGTGGGAGCAAAACCCGTATTCGTCGATATCGTCGAAGAGGATTGCCCCCACCTTTCGCTTTCCGACGCGGAAGCCAAATGCACGCGCCAAACCAAAGCGGTCATCGTGATGCATTATGGGGGCTATCAGGTCGATCTGGCCGAGTGGCGGACCTTTGCCGACCAGCGGGGGCTGGCCCTAATCGAAGACGCCGCTCACGCGCCCGCCATTGGAGACGTCGGCCGCATCGCCGATGTTTCGGCATTCAGTTTCTTTTCTAATAAAAACATGACGACCGCCGAAGGCGGCATGGTGATCGCCCGCAATCCGGCACTGCTCGAAACCATTCGCAGCATGCGGTCGCATGGCATGACTACCCTGACATTGGACCGTCATCGCGGGCATGCCTACTCCTATGATGTCACCATGCTGGGATTCAACTATCGCATGGATGAGTTGCGCGCCGCTATAGGCTTTACGCAGCTCCGGAAACTCAAGACGTGGAACATTGCCCGTTGCGCATCTTCGCGGCATTACCGGAATGTGATCGCCGATTATCTGCCGCAATGCACCGTACCCTTTTCGCGCACCCACACCACAGCGGCCCATCTCATGCCGGTAGTGCTTCCGGAAAACACAAAGCGCGATCGTGTAATGGCGACGATGCGTGAAAATGGCGTGCAGACAAGCATACATTACCCGCCGATTCATCGATTCACATATTACCGGGGGATGTTTCCGGACCTTTTTTTGCCCAGGACGGAGTCCTTTTCGAACAGAGTGCTGTCGCTGCCGTTGCATCCAATGCTTAAAAAAGAACATATCGAGTATATCGTGGGATCACTTGCGAAGGCGATCGAAAATGCATAAGAGAATAAAACGCGGCATCGATATTTTGCTGTCCCTAACCGGCCTGCTCATTGCCGGTCCCTTCATGGCGGTGATCGCCCTGCTGATTTGGATCGATTCACCCGGCCCCATTCTATTCGCCCAGGAACGCCTGGGGCTGCACGGTACCAGATTCAGGATCCTCAAATTCCGCAAATTTCCGCCGAACTGGAAAAATGAGGGGCCTGGCGTGACCACCAGGAAAGACCCGCGGATGACAACCGTCGGAGCGGTCTTGGAAAGAACCAAGCTCGATGAACTCCCCCAGTTGTGGAACATCCTGAAAGGCGAAATGACCTTTGTCGGTCCGCGGCCGGAAAGTTTGCGCTTTGCCGATCTTTTCACCGGTGAGTATGCTCAGATACTAGACTATGTTCCGGGCATTTTCGGACCCAATCAGGTTTTGTGCAGAAATGAATGCGAGTGCTATATCGCCGAGGAAGACCCCGATATCTATTACAGAGAGGTTCTTTTTCCGGCCAAAGCGCAACGGGATCTGCACTATTTCAAAAGCGCGGGTCTCTGGAACGATATGTACTTAATGGTCGAGGGTGTCCTGGTGACAATCTTCGGGACCGTGAACTGGACCAATATCTTTCAGAAGGACCTGAAAATATGGGCGCTTGACTATTTCCTGGTCGTGGCCGCATGGATCTCGGTCTGCCTTGTCAGATTTGCAGGTCTGCCGAATAGCGCAAATCTGCTTGTCATGTTGAGCGGCCTCAAAATCATTCCTCCCTTGATGCTCGCGGGCCTGATTATCGGGGGCTGCTATAAGTGTCCCTTCAAATTTTTTTCCATCCAGAACACCTTCAAATTGGCCAAAGTGGTGCTGATAACATGGCTGCTGATATTTATCCTCATGCTCTATCAATTCAGAAATATCTCTCTGCTTCTATTACCAATGATGTGGCTATCGTTGTTGATGCTGCTCATGGTTCCACGGAGCCTGGCGCGCTTACATTGGGAAAAGGCCCTTGCCCAACGATCGGGCTTTAAAAGCAAAGAGACACTTTTGTACGGCGCCGGAAGAACAGGTGTCATTCTTGCCGGCTGCTTCGGTAAAAAGAAATTCACCGGCTTCGTCGATGACAACCCGAGCTTCAGCGGACTCGAAATCAGGGGACTGCAAGTCTTTGGCATGGAAAGCGACATTGCAACCATTTACAAAGTGCATCCGTTTTCGGAAATATGGATGACCTTCCGTCCCTCGGAGGCGAAGCGCGTGAGAATGGAGGAATTGTGCGGGAAATTGGGCATCAGTCTGCTGGTTCTTTCGGATTACGAGCCATTCACAACCCTTGAAGTGATCTCGCACGCTACCATGGGATTCGAGGCCGACGCGACGGGGACGAGCGCCCCTACGCCGCGCACACCATAATGCCTGCAGGATAGAAGGTTTCCTCTTTTTTGGCGGCTGCGCCGCCGTCGGATCGATCCAACGAAATGAACAACGCTTTTCCGCTATCGGAATGTTTGGATGACGCAGGTCGTTCTTGCGGTCTCGGCTCCTGTGACGAAGGCCGGCCGCCAAGGACCGTTCCGGCAGTTTCGCCGCGTCCGATTGCCATCTTTTTGCCCACGCTCAACGGGGGCGGCGCCGAGCGAATGATGCTCAATCTGGCGCAGGAACTCGCCGCGCGCGGCTTCCGCATCGATCTGGTGGTTGCCAGGGCCCGGGGGCAACTGCTCGCCGATGTGCCGAAGAGTGTGACTTTTGTCGATCTCGGGGCGGTCAGGATACTTACAAGCCTTTGGGGGCTGCGCAACTATATGCGCCGGAGTCGGCCGGTGGCCTTGCTTTCGGTTCTGCACGCCAATATTATCGCCATCTGTGCAAAGATGGTTGCTGGCACGCCAACGCGCATCATTGTCAGTGAACGCAATACCCTCAAAACGCTGGCGCGAAACACGCCGGATCTTCGCTTCAAAGTGATGCCCTGGTTGGCCAGGTGCTTTTATCCAAAGGCGGATGGCATTGTGGCGGTCTCCGCGGGCGTTGCCTCTGACCTCGCCGAGGCTACCGGCATATCGTACAAGCGCATACAGGTGATTTGCAATCCTGTCATCACCGGGCGACTGCGTGAAAAAGCCCAGGATCGCGTCGGTCATCCCTGGTTTGCCGATAATCGCATGCCCGTTATACTCTCGGTGGGCAGTCTGACGGCTCAAAAAGATTTTGCAACCCTCATTCAGGCTTTTTGCTTTGTGCGACAGAATTTTCAGGCACGACTGGTGATTCTGGGAGAGGGCGACCAGCGGTCTGCTTTAGAGGCGCTCATAAAAGATCTTGGGATCGAATCGGATGTAGACCTCCCGGGCTTCGTGCCCAACCCGTATCCATATATGATTCGTGCCTCGGTATTCGTTTTAAGCTCGCGTTGGGAGGGGTTGCCTGGCGCTCTGATAGAAGCGCTTTATTGCGGCAAGCCCGTCATCGCCACCGACTGCCCGAGCGGGCCGCGCGATATCCTTGGACACGGCAAGTACGGCAAACTTGTGCCTGTGGGGTCGGCGGGGGAGATGGCTCAGGCGATCGAAACCGCCCTGGCAGGCAAATTGCCGCCTCCGCCGCCGCAAAGCTGGCATCCGTTCCTGCCGGAAAAAATCGTGAACAGCTACCTGCGGGTATTGTTGGGAGGGTGACATGCGGAAGGTGGCCTTTCTGTTCGCGCTGATGCTGATTTTTTCGATTCCCTTGGAAAACAGCATCGCTTTGCCCGGGATCGGCACGTTGACGAAAATCATTGGCGTGTTAACCGCCGCCGCATGGCTGCTGGCCGTACTGGCGGATGGTGGGCTGCGCAGACCCCATCCACTACACTTCTGGGCATTGGCTTTCCTTGTCTGGAATGTTGCCGGCGCATTCTGGAGCATCAACCTCGACATGACGCTCGTCCGGATCAAGACATATACCCAGATGGTGGCGATGACCTTGATTTTATGGGATCTCATAACGACCAAAAAAGAACTGAACGCGTCCATGCAAGCATACATCCTCGGCGCCGGCGCAGCTCTGGGTACTTTGCTCTTCAATTATGCCAACGGCCGGTCATTGGAGCAAGGACGCTATTCTGCCACTGGTTTCAATCCCAATGATTTCAGCCTCATTATAGCGCTGGCCATCCCACTGGCCTTCAGTCTGGCAAGCAGCAAAAAAAATTCCAAAGTGTTTCAAGGGATCAATTACGCTTTCATACCACTGGCATTCTTTGCCATATTTCTGACAGCTTCACGGGGGTCTTTTGTGGCCGTTATGCCCGCGATCGTGTTTATTGCCATATCCGTCCAGAGAATCGGGCCAATGATGCGGTTTCCCATTTTGTTCATCTTGCTTTCTGCGATTGTTGCCGCGTTTACTCTTCTACCGGAAGCGAATATCCAGAGATTGACGAGTGTTTTGACGTCTATCCAGTCAGGGGAGTTTGGCGGCCGCGGCATCATCTGGCAGGAATCCGTGTCGGTTTTTAAAAAATTCCCGCTGGCGGGCGTTGGCAGCGGGACCCTTCCATCGGTTCACAATGTTTTCTTATCGATCGTGACCGAAACAGGACTGATCGGGTTTTCCATTTTTGCGGTCTTGTTGATCGTTGTTTTCCATAAGGCCATCCAACAGCCGAAATGGACCGCTTTATTGTGGATTTCGGTTCTGATGATATGGACCATCGGGGCATTTATTCACACCTGGGAAAACAGAAAGCCGACATGGCTGATGTTTTCATTCATCATCATCAGTTCAAGTATTTTTAAAGAAGCCGAACCGGCGCTGGCCAGACCCGCATGCTGGCCTATCCACGCTCATGTCACGCAGGCGAAAAGCTGAGGCCTTCTTGTTATCCATCGCATTAACCATGCACCGCATAGTTGCATCATGAAACATTCGAACGCCGCAGCTTCCGCAAAAACGCTGCTTATCGTGGGCCCTCAGCCGCCGCCGACAGGGGGGGGGACGGCAAGCGTGCATCTGCTGGTCCAGGAGCTTTCGAGGTATCCCGCCATTCAAACTGTCTGCATCAACAGCTCACCGCGGGAAGAGTGCAGGACAGGCGGTTCTGATCTTCTTTCATCATTGCAGCGCTCGCTCCTCATCACGGTCCAGTATTACCGAAAATTCAGTCGAAGCGACGCCGTTTTACTCTTCGCAACAGGCTCATTCCTGTTTACCTTGGGATGCCTGCTGATTCTGCTGGCCAGATCCCGGAAAATACCAATATATATAAAACCGTTGGGCGGCGATTTGACACTGTATCTCAAGGCACGCCCCAAAACCCTGCAACGTTGGATGGTACGCGTACTGAGTACCGCAAACGGGGTTTTGGTCCAAACCAGGCAGCTTCAGCGAGAACTGTGCACACTCGGTTGCACCAGTACTTATTACATTCCAGGGTATCGAAAACCGATTCATGCGGCTCCTGCTGGAAAAAGGCGGAATGGTAAATTTCGTCTTCTTTTTTTATCGCAGATTGTCCATGAAAAAGGTCCTCTATTGCTGCTGGAAGCTTTAAAATCCCTTTTTCTGCAAGGCGTCCGGGATGTGTCCTGTGATTTTTACGGTCCCATCATGAAAGGGTTCCGCAATGATTTTTTTTGCCATCTGGCTACCACACCGGGGGCGCGGTATCGCGGCATAGCGGAGGTAGGGACTGCTACCAACCTGATGAAGCAGTACGATGCATTGGCCCTGCCGACCTTCTTCAAAGGCGAAGGACACCCGGGAGTGATCATCGAGGCAATGCATGCCGGCATTCCTGTGATCAGCACTTTTTATCGTGCTATTCCCGAATTGATCAAAGACGGACATAACGGATTCCTGGTGCCGACCGGCGACAGTCAAGCCCTCGCATCCGCCATTCAAAAGTTATCGTCGAATCCCGCGCTGCGGCAAAAAATGGGTGCTGCCAATAATCTCAGAGGCAGGGAGTTTTGCTGCGAACAGGTGATACCTATAATGCTTCGGATTATATTCTCGGAAGAAAGAGAGCCATTCGCCCTTGTATCTTCCTTCGAGTAGATGTCGTGTATCTTGAAAAAGGACAACGTTTATGAAAGTGGCGATCAATTGCATTCATTTCCCACCCGAAATCGGGGGGGCCGTCCATCTTGTCTTCGAACTGGCGCAAAGTTTGTCGATCCGCGGGCACGACGTCAATGTCATCACAGGTTATCCGCATTACAACATGCAGGATGTACCGCCAAAGTATCGCAAAGGATTCTGGGTCAAAGAGCAGATGAACGGGCTGGATGTTTTTCGGGTTCGGATCCCTCAATTACCGCGCGGCAGCAAAATCGTGCGGGGCTTCCAGCACTTCATTTACGGTTTTTGGCTTGGTATTGTTTCTCTTTTTTTTAAACGCACAGATGTAATTCTGGGATATTCACCGCCTCTGCCGCTTCCGTGGCTGCTCTGTTCGATCGGAAAAATTCGTCGCGTACCGGTCGTGATCAGCATCCAAGATCTTTTCCCGCGTGAAGCTGTCGAACTCGGCATCTTGACGAACCCCCTGCTGATAAGAATCTTCGAAGCGATGGAATCTCAGATGCACCGTTTGGCGGATGCCATAACGGTGCACTCTCCGGGAAACAAAGATCATGTCATCTGCCACGGCGGCCAGAGCGCACGCGTCAATATTCTTTACAACTGGGTTGACACCGAACTCATCCAACCCCGGCAGAAGAACAACGGTTTCGCCCTTGAGAACGGATTGCTGGACAAGTTCGTTGTTTCATATGCCGGCACCATGGGCTGGGCACAGGACATGGACACGATCGTCAACAGTGCGGCACTGCTTGACAATGAGCCAGACATTCTCTTTCTGCTCGTGGGCGACGGCGTCGAAAAAGAAAAAGCACAGAAAAAAAGTGAACATCTCAAACTCAAAAACATTTTGTGGATGCCGATGCAGCCATGGTCAGTCTATCCTGAACTTTTAGCGTCATCAGATGCATCGCTGATCAATCTTCATCCGCAATTGCGGACGCCGGTGGTTCCTTCCAAACTGTTGAGCATCATGGCCGCCGCTCGTCCGGTAGTGGCCAGCCTGCCGAAAGAAAGCGATGCCCGGCACATTGTGAGCGAAGCAAACTGCGGCATATGTGTCGACGCCGGAAACGCGGAAGCCCTGGCTGACGCCATCCGCGGTCTGGCCTCGGACCGCGACCTGGCTGCGCAAATGGGGCGGCGGGGCAGGGCGTATGCCGAAGCCTTTTTTTCACGGGAGGCCTGCACGGGAAAGATGGAAACGATTTTAAAAAACGCAGGAGGAGACAAATGATGGTGGATATTCTCGATTATTACAAGGGGCGAACCGTTCTGGTCACGGGTGGCGCCGGCGCAATTGGCAGCAACTTATGTGCCTCTCTGGCGGATGTCGGAGCGCAGGTCGTCATCCTGGACGATCTGTCTTCCGCCGAGCGCTGGAATGTGCCCTCCGTGCAAAACGTCTTGTTTGTCGAAGGAGACATCGTGGATGAAGTAAAAATCAAACGCGTCTTTTTTGAGCGCCCCTCTGTGGTGTATCATCTGGCGGCTTTCTTTGCGAACCAGAACAGCGTCGATTATCCGGAAAAGGATCTGGCCGTCAATGGACTGGGGACCCTGCGTCTGCTGGAATATTCTGTATTCACGGGCGTGGAACGCTTCATCTACGCCTCTTCAGGGTGTTCAATCTACGGCAGCAGTGCTCCTTTGCCGTTGAAAGAGGACTTTACCTCCCTGAACCTGAGCACTCCCTATCAGATCACCAAGATGCTAGGCGAACTGTACTGCAACTTCTTCTACAACCATTATGGAATGGAAGTGGTCAAACCCCGTTTTTTCAACTCTTACGGACCCGGAGAAGTCCCCGGACAATACCGCAACGTCATCCCCAATTTTATTTACTGGGCCATGAAGGGACAACCATTGCCGATCACCGGATCCGGGGAAGAGACACGTGATTTTACATATGTGGCTGATATTGTCGACGGGCTGATGAGGGCCGGATGCTTGCCGGATCTGGGAGGCAGGGAGTTCAACCTGGCGTCGGCCGTTGAAACACGCATCATCGACCTGGCCAACATGATCAATGCAGCGACCGGCAATACCGCGGGCATCAAGTTCACGAACCGCCGCAAGTGGGACACCAAAGACCGTCTGCTGGCCTCCATTGACCGTGCTCGCGAATTGATTGGATACTATCCAGCCACGTCCTTCGAAGAAGGCATCAGTCGCACCATACAGTGGTTTCGGGAGAATTGGGAGCGCATCGAAAAAGCGGCCCGTTTCGGCCCGGGAGTCTCTTCCGCAGTCAGGGAAATAGCAAAGGCGGATTGATGAAGCGCATTGTGACCGTTTTCGGAACGCGGCCGGAAGCCATCAAGCTGGCGCCGGTGATCATCGAACTGCAGCGGCATGTGGAGCGCATGGAAAATCTGGTCTGCGTGACCGCTCAGCACCGTGAAATGCTGGATCAGGTGCTTGACTGGTTTCAGATCAAGCCGCATATCGACCTTGATCTGATGAAACCCGACCAGGGACTGCCCGAATTTGTCAGCGATGCCCTTCTTGCCGTTCACAAGATGCTGCGCGAGTTGAAACCCGACCTTGTCCTGGTGCAAGGCGACACAGCCACCGTCATGGTGACCGCGTTGGCCGCTTTCTACCTTCATATTCCCGTCGGCCATGTCGAAGCCGGTTTGCGGACCAGGGAGTTGTACGATCCTTTTCCGGAAGAAATCAACCGCCGGATGGCCGGTGTGCTCTCGACCTATCACTTTGCACCTACCGCAAGAGCGGCCGCGGCTTTGCGAGCGGAAAAGATCCCCGAGCAGAACATTTTTTTCACCGGGAACACAGTCGTCGATGCGCTGTTGATGACCGTCAATCGTCCTTTGGCGTCCAGACTGGACGTTGCCGAGGATGGGCATCGCCGCATTATTTTAGTTACGGCCCATCGGCGCGAAAGTTTCGGCGCTCCCTTCGAATCGCTCTGTCTGGCATTGAACGACATTGCCGAGCGCAACCACGACGTGCAGATCGTCTATCCGGTACACCTCAATCCCAACGTCCGCGACCCCGTCTTTCGCCTGCTCGGCGGGCACGAGCGGATCAGCCTGATCAACCCATTGCGCTATGAACAGTTCGCCCACCTGATGTCCCGCGCGTATCTCATTCTGACCGATTCCGGCGGCATCCAGGAAGAGGCGCCCGTTTTGGGAAAACCGACCCTGGTCATGCGGGCCACCACTGAACGTCCGGAGGCGATTGAGGCCGGCACCGCCCGCCTGGTGGGAACGGACCGGGGCCGGATCGTGGCGGAGACGGAAAGGCTGCTGTCCGATGCCAGCGCATACAGCAGGATGGCCTGCGCCGGCAGTCCGTTCGGGGACGGTCACGCGGCCGAAAGAATCGTCAACGCCCTTTTGGGGCGTCTGTAAACGGATACGGGATAAGCAGAATGAATGCCGACATTTTCGCAGAATGGCTGAGTCGCCAGGGGTATAAAGTTATCCGCACCCGGAGCAGCTACTGGTATGAGGCCAGTGTGCACGTCTACCAGGCGTTTCCTTACCACTGGACCATTACGCCCGCGCCGCCGGAGTTGCTCGTTCTGTTCCGCGACCATCTTGCCCTGGCCCTTCGTTATTCGACGCCGCTCGATCAACCCGAAGGCTGCATCAGCTACCATGTCATTTACGACCGGCAGGACTACTCTCTGGCGTGCCTGGACAGACGTTCTCGCCAGAACATCAATAAAGGGTTGAAAAACTGTACGGTCGCGCCCTTGCCGTTTGACCGGCTGGCACGTGAAGGCTGGCTGCTTGAATCGGACACCCATCTGCGGCAGGCCCGCTACGTCGCGGACTTGCATGCCAAATGGCACGGGAAGTGTTCGGCACTGGCGGATCTACCCGGTTTTGAAGCGTGGGGGGCATTCGTGGGCGGTCGTTTGGCCGCCTCTTTGCTGACATTCACAATGGGCGACTGCTGCGAAATGATATTTCAGCACTGCCATCGGGACTATCTGAAAGACCGGGTCAACAATGCCCTGACGTTCGAGGTCACGCGCACAATGATCACGCGTCCGAACATCCGTACGATTTTTTATGCCCTGCATTCACTGGACGCTCCGGAGAGTGTGGATGAATTCAAGTTCCGCATGGGCTTTTACGCCAAGCCCGTTCGCCAGCGGGTTCTGTTCAACCCTATCGTAGCTCCCCTGGCCAACGGCCTGCTTCATCAAATCTTTATACTGCTGCTCAGACGCAAGGCCGGCAGCAACTTTCTTGCCAAAGCCGAAGGTATGCTTCGGTTTTATCAACAGGGCAAACGGACGCTTTCGCATCAGCAGTGGCCACGGTGTCTCGATGCCGGCCAGAATGACACCCTGCCGCATCACAGACGGAGAAGACGATAAATGATGCCTTCAAAGACCCGAACCGAATGTCAGTGGTCGCAATGCCAAATAGCCAATCTGGGGCGACTCGATTGCGCTTTGGCAAAAACGCCAAAATCAATGCTCGTGCGGCGGATCAAGCTGATGATCCGAAGACGGTTAACCCCGGACAAAGAGCGTGCGTTCAAAAAGTACACCGATGCGCTGGTGAACCGGGCTGTTCGGTTCAAGGGCGGAAAAGCGGCCTCCCTCCCACCCCGGGCATCGCTATCAGCACCACTGTGCGAAGGGGACCTGGTCAGGGTGCGGTCCGCCGAGGAAATAGAGGCCACCTTGAACCACTGGCGTCAGTGCAAGGGCCTGACGTTCATGCCGGAAATGAAGGAGCACTGTGGAACCATCCATCGCGTGCATAAAAGCATGCGCCGGTTTGTCGATGAACGCGACCTGCGCGTGAAGAGTTGCCGCGGCATTATCCTGCTCCAGGACGTCATGTGCAAAGGGACCGCTGAATTCGGCAGCTGCGATCGATCCTGTTTTTGCTTCTGGAGAGAAGAGTGGTTGGAGAAAATCACCGATTGAAAAGACCCAGGAATTTCCTCGCAACCCTGCACTGGAAAAACCCCCTGTACTTTCTGGCGATCACGGGGGTGGGCCTTTATTGGGTCCATTCCCCGCTTCTGGCATCCATCGGCAACTATATCGCCGTTCAGGACGATGTGAAGTCGGCCGACATTATACACGTCATCGCGGGGCTGGATCACAGGCTCGATTATGCCATCCAATTGTACCTGAACGGATATGCACAGAAGATTTTCTTCACCGGCGGCTGGTGCGAACATCTCCAGGACAGCCATGCGGATCACAGCACCAGGCGCGCCTTGCAAAGGGGCATTCCGGCAAATGGCATCGCAACAGATTCCAGCATGGTCGAGAGCACATTCGCCGAGGTCGTGGCCCTCAAAAAATACATTGACCGAAGCGATCCCAAGATCACGTCGGTTATCATGGTGAGCGATACGTACCACATGCGTCGCGTGCGGTGGACCTGTCGCAAGGTGCTGGGCCCATCGGTCCGTCTGACGATGGCGCCGGTCCCCCTCGAGCAGTCTCCCTACCGGCGCCGATGGTGGAGGGATAAACAAACGGCTTTGTTCGTCGGCAGAGAATACTTAAAAATGCTCTTTTATCATGCCAGATATCAATGGACTAGCGGTCGTTTGAGAGACATGCTGTCGACTTTCGACAAATATTGAACTTTCAAATGTGAGCTGATTTCCGAGATACCCTTCAGATGGCAATGTCTCTCACTATTTCATGAAAGGAGAAAGGAACGTGAACCTCTGTCCATGTTGGAAATCTTGCAGAAGAAGAACGCGTGGAATTTGTGCTGAGTACAACAGATTAGAAACCATCTCGAAAAAGAGTTGGCGATTGTCGTTTACCGTCACAGAAATCAGTACCATTGCGTGGCCCTGGTGGATCAGCCAATGCGCCAGCGCTTTATGATAGTTGCTAAAAGCGCCTTTATCAGGAACTTTTCAATCGTCATGTCCGGAACGGCGGTTGCTCAAATAATTGGCTTTTCTATGACACCGATTATCAGTCGTCTATTTGACCCGGCCGATTTTGGTGTTTTTGGTTCATTTACCTCAGTAGTTGGCTTTGTCGCCGCAGGGGTGACGCTGCAATATTGTCAAGCCATCATGCTGCCCAAAGACGATAAAAATGCCGCCAATTTATTTGCAGTTGCCTTAATTTCAGTTTTTGGCATCAGCCTGATCTGTCTTTTGGTGTCATGTTTCTTCACAGACTGGTTGTCGGAAATTTTAAAATCCATCGAATCTAAATGGCTCGTGTGGTTTTTACCAGTTGGAATATTAAACAGCGGAATTAATAAGACGTTTCAGGCATGGTGCGTCCGAAGAAAGGCGTTTACAAAAACCGCTTCCGCGCAAATGATACGTGCTGGCTCTTCAAACGTACTTCAATTAGTCACTGGTTTTTTACGAACAGGCTATGGCGGCTTGATCGTAAGCACCGTAACTGCCGATGGGTGCGCAAGCATGAATCTGGTTAGACAAGTTTATGCCGACAAAAGGTTATTCAAAGAATCTTTAGCTTGGAGTCAGATCTGGTCGCATGCGAAAGAATATCGTGATTTTCCAATTTATTCGGCGACGCAGAATATTATGAACTCATTATCGCAAGGTTTGCCGGTTCTTTTATTGGCTAATTTTTACGGCACTGCAGTTGCCGGTGCCTATGCATTCGGTAATCGAATTCTCCATGCACCCATGGATTTCGTTCTAACGGCCTTGCGCCAAGTTTTGTTTCAGAAAGCAAGTGAAACATACAATCATGGGGGGATGTTCCTACCCTTGTATCTCAAAATCACTTCAGGGCTTTTTTTAGTTGCTCTTTTACCCTCGATAGTGATTTTCATTTGGGCACCAGAAATTTTTAGTTATGTGTTTGGTCCAGAATGGCACACCGCAGGTGTATATGCAAGCTGGCTTGTCATTTGGTCCATTACTGGTTTCTCCAATGTTCCTGCGGTGTTGCTTGCTCGAATACTACGCCAGCAAAGAAATTTGTTCGTCTTTGAGATGGCGGGCCTGATATCCAGGTTGATCGTTCTATTTTTAGGCGGGTACTTTCTTTCAGGGGTACAAACAGTAATTCTATTTTCTTGTATTAGCTCACTCCTGAACATAGTGTTAATTGTATGGGCAGGGGGGGTGATTGCAAGAAACGAAAAGGAAGGGGCAATAAATATAAGCGCCGAAGATAATGTATCGACACGAAAAGGCACCGAAAGGGAAGCCCTTTAGTTTTGCTATATTGCCGCTCGTTTTATCCGCAGACATACTACTGTGATTCGAAGAATGGAAACCAGGTACCAACAAAATTGCTGGCTGCAGGACTTTTTTGAGATAGCTTGTATAAACGTATAAAGCAGCACCTTCATACAACGTGAAAGAGGTAACTGAACCTCTTGGTGGCAGTTACCTCTTTCGATCAGGCCATTTTTAAACGGTGCTACACGCGTACAGGGTTTTAATTTTCGGCAACGACCCTGAGCGATGTCGGAGGACAGATTTCGGGCGCACTCACATTGTCTGAACGATCGACTTGATTCAAGTAATCTTCAATATTCGTATACCCGTCACCGTTCCGATCTTTCACGTTATCGGTGGCATCATTGGGATTTAAGCCATTGCGTAGTTCCCACTGATCCGGCATGCCGTCATTATCGCTGTCTTTGCTAGCGATGCCCTGAGCAATACTGACCCAGCCGCCAACTTCCGATTGATTATTTATGATCCTGCCGGTCCCGTTTTTAACATCAAGCACCACTCTCTGGTCAATTGCATCCCTTCTATCGAATGGGGTGCCGTCCGCATTGAGGCCGACACTGTTTCCCGCGGAGTCCAGAACCTGTTCATAGGCTGCAAAAGCATCCGTGAAAGTTATCTGGGCGGTATTAATTTTACTGCTGGAATTCCAACCCGATTTGACGCTGCTGTCTACTCTGACCAAAGACAATTGATCCATACTGTTATTGGATCGCAGGGGACCGATGTTTCCAGAAAAATAGATGCTGTAGCCTGCTCCGCTCGTTTCGGCATTTACCAGGCGGATAGAATACTTGCCGAGTGTGTCCGTTCGACTGTTCGGCCCCAGCTTATGATAGTTACCTATGAAGTTCAGGTAGGTTTTGCCATATGCATCCCATGCAAGCGCCGGAATATCTTTTGAATTGTAAAAAACATTGTTCGTGATGTCTACCGGTCCAGGTGTTTTGGCCAGTGGATTCCGCTCCACATTATGAGCCAGCAGGTTGTGATGAAAAGACAAATTGTTAGAATTTTCACTGCCGAACATCATCCCTTTACTGTGACAACCTTTCGGATGGGTGCTGCAATCGAGTCCTTCGGAAATTATGTTCCACTGCAGTGTAATGTTGCGCGCATTATACCAGGTTTGCAAAACCTCGTCGGTTGCCCAGCTGACTGAACAGTGATCGACGATGACATTGTTCACGTTTCCGTCGAGATCATAGATCGCGATTCCTTCGGTCTGACCGCCTGAACCGACCCTCACAGTAAGGTAACGGATCACGACATCATGCGTTTTTACCCGAATACCTGTTCTGCCATTGCCTTTCAGGGTAATGCCTCCGCCGGGGGCTGACTGTCCGGCAATGGTGATATAGGGATTGCTGATCGTCAATGTGGAATTCAGCGAAATTGTCCCTCCCGTTTTGAAAATTGCGATTCGCGGACCGCTGGCCTCGATGCACTCCCGCAGACTGCCTGGACCGCTGTCGTTCAAATTGGTTATCAAATACACTTTTCCACCCCGTCCCCCTGTGGTTTGCGAACCGAAGCCTTCGGCTCCTGGAAACGCGGGCAAAGCGAAACAGATTTGCGCTGAGAGCAGGAATGTCAGTAACAATAGCATGCATGATGCGGTGAATGCTTTTTGTTTTACTATTTGGCCGCATGCGGATCGTTCGATCATAATCAGGTTCTCCATAGTTCGTTTCTATTTTGGTGGTCCATCAAAATCAATAGGGCCAATCACTGCCATTTTACCGAAGTTCACCTACAATCACATCATCGATGGCCAAAGTGGTGGTTTCTTCGGTGGACGTTTTTTTGTTGTTGTAGGCGCCGATGATGAAGTCGTGCTCGCCGGCGGGCAGAATCCCCAGATGGGTTTCAAAAATTTGCCAGCCGGTAGTGCTCGGGGGCATTGGATGCCCCTCGTAGGCGCCGGCTCCCGCGATCTGGGCAATGTAGTCTTGCCCGTTCAGACCGATCAACCGGTTGTCGAAGCTCAACAACACCTGGCTGATCTCATCGCGTTCATACTCGGCTGCCTGGGTGAGATTGTATCTGAACGACAGCCACACATCCGTCTCCCGGGAGAGCGTAAAGGTCCGCTGCCACCCGCCCGACATCCTCTCGATGACCGCGTTGTCTCTTCCGCCAAGCACAACCTTCAGCGCGCCTCCGTCATGGCCCCCCGACGGGGTCCACTCCCCGCTGGCGTAGGCCGACTGGCCCGTGCCCCTGAACAGATCCTCCGCAAACGCAAAGCCCTGAGGATCGCCATCGAAATAGGCCTCAATCCCCGTGCTGCGTGAGAAACCACTGGCAACCACATCATCGACGATCAGGGTGGAAATTTCGTCGTTGGTGGTTTTTTTATTGTTGTAGGCGCCGATGACGAAACTGTGGCTACCCGCGGGCAGGACGCCTATATTAATTTCAACAAATTGCCAACCGGTTGTGCTCGGCGGCAAAGGATGGTTCTTGTAGGCTCCGGCCCCGGCGATCTGGGCGATGAAGTCCTGGCCGTCCAGTCCGATCGTGCGGCCATCGACGCTCAGCAGCACCTGACTGATCTCATCCCTTTCATACTCGGCCGTCTGGGTGAGATTGTATCTGAACGAGAGCCACACGTCGGTTTCCCGCGCCAGGGTGAAAGTGTGCTGCCAGCCGCCCGACATCCCTTTAACGACCTTGTTGTCCACCCCGCCAAGCACAAGCTTCAGCGCGCCGCCGTCATGGCCGCCCGACGCGGTCCACTCCCCGCGGGCGTAGACCGGCTGGCGCGTGCCCCTGAACAGATCTCCCGCAAACACGAATCCCTGCCGATCGGCGTCAAAATAGGCCTCAACCATGGTTTCCAAAGCATTGTCCGGCGTACCGGGCTTGTCGTTCGGATCGGAAGGATTGGTTCCCCGGTCGATTTCCGCGCCATCGGCAAACCCGTCGCCATCGGAATCCGGATCGAGCAGGTTGATGATGCCGTCGCCGTCGAGGTCCACATTCCAGTCATCTCCGAAGTAGGCCAGTTCATCCGCATCCGTAATTCCGTCGCCGTCTGTATCGGCTTTGTGCGGATCGCTACGGTACTTGTCCGTTTCATCGATATCCGGCAGGCCATCAGCGTCGCTGTCGGACAGTGGGATATATTTGGATATCTCTTCGGAGAATATGCTCTCTTTGCCATTCGCGTCATACGCAGTGGCGGTGATGAAAACGGTTTTGCCTTCCTCGAGTCTATCGATGGCGCAGCTGGTGGCATCGCCCGCATCGAGGCTGGCATTGTACGTGCCGCTTGAGGTGCCGTAGTATATTTTATATCCGGCGATACCCCCCGAGCTGCAGGGTTGCCAAGCCAGATTTAACTGTGCGGCTTCGGCATGTTTAAAGAACAGGAAGAGCAGCAATGGCATCATGCAAAGACAAATGCATTGCAGAGAAAAAAGCGGACGGGGAATCTTGGGCATAGCGGTTTCCTTGAGATCGGTATGGTTCGATTTTAGTGAGCGTTGCAATCCAATTCTTCCTTTTGTTACTGAGTGACAAAACGAAACGCGGATAAGTAGCCATCAATGATAATAAATCCAAATACCTCCTTCGATGTGTGTTCATTCACATGTGCTTTGCCATTCAGCAGAAAACTCAAGCACACTGTCCTGCAGCACTCAAAAAACATGCCACCCCGCCGATCCAGCATGCGCGCAGGTCTTAAGTATTCGATAATCTACCGTTTATGTTTTCAACTGCATGTCCGGGTACTTCGATGGAGGTGAAGCTGCCGAGTACGCTCGGGGAAAAAAAAGTAACCGGAGTGGGAAAAAAGAGGAGCGTTACAAAGAGAGCGCTTCAATGCGGCGCGCCACCACAATGTGGCAGGTGGGGGGCGTCAACGTTTGCAAAGGTAGGGGGCACGGTTTTGGGGCTGCTTGCACAAAAGGAAAGGGCTTAGATTTTGATCTAAGCCCTTGTTTTTTTTCATATGGTAGCGGGGACAGGATTCGAACCTGTGACCTTCGGGTTATGAGCCCGACGAGCTACCAGACTGCTCCACCCCGCATCAGGAAACCGATAACTACTGTTTTGTGCTGTCGAAGTCAAGGAGTTTTTTATTTTTTCGGATGGGCCATGTATTCAAGGCGCTGTCGCACGGCCTCTTTTTCCGCGGCCGCCATTGTCCCGTGCCTGGCTTGAACAAGGACCTGCTTGCGGCGGTTGGTCAGGCCTGCGATGATCGTCAAGGTTGTTTTGGGGCGTTCGAGCGCATCGGCAAGCACTTCGATGCACTGTTTGTTGGCGGCGCCTTCGACCGGCGGCGCAGTCAGTTTGATCTTAAGGGCGTCTTGGTGCAGGCCTACGATCTCCTTTTTGGAGGCCCTGGGCTGCACCAGCACCCAGAAAGTGACTCCGTCGGATGTAAACTGAGTCTCAAACATTCGGCAAACCGCTTTGTTGCCTTATGAGCGTACGGATAAAATCGGGTGGGCGGATGACCCGGCCGTTACGGTTCATGAATGCATGGCGCGTGTGGCCTTCGGCATGCACGATCTGACCGTCGTAGCTGGTGATGCGATAATCGATCTTCAGCCCGGCTTTCATTTCAGGAACCAGGATAGCCTCGATGATCAGCAACGCATCGTATTTGGCCGGCGTCCTGTATTTGCAGAAGGCTTCCGAAACCGGCAGCATGATGCCTTGCGCTTCGATCTCGCGGTACGGCAAGCCCCAGGCGCGCAGCAATTCATTGCGACCAATTTCAAACCAGCGCAGGTAGTTGGCGTAATAGGCGATTCCCATACTATCGGTATCGCCGTAAATGACCCGGTAGGGTGTTTGTTGTGACAGTGACATGCCCTTTGTTATTCCTGATCCAGCACTTTGGCCAATGCATTCCGAATGGTGGGATAATCGTAGGCGACTGGAAATTGTGGATATTCATCGACGATGTTTTGGGGCGGTCTGAACAAAAAGCCATGTTCGGCGGATTTCAGCATGCTGATGTCATTGTATGAATCGCCCATGGCGATAATTTTGAAATTAAGGCCCTGAAGCGCTTTGACCACGTGGCGTTTGCCGTCGGGCTGGCGCAGATGGTAGTCGGCGATGGCCCCGTTGGCATCGATGCTCAAGGCGTTGCAGAACAGCGTGGGCCATCCCAATTTGGCGATCAGCGGTTTGGCGAATTCGATGTAGGTATCCGAAACGATGATGACTTGGGTCTGCGTGCGCAGCCAATCGATAAATTCCACGGCGCCGTCCATCGGATCCATGGTTGCGATCACGTCAGTGATGTCCTTAAGTTTCAAACCATGATTTTTCAAAATAGAGAGACGTTTGCGCATCAGCACATCATAGTCGGAGATATCGCGTGTTGTAAGGCTCAGTTCTTCGATCCCGGTTTTGCGGGACACGTGGATCCAAATTTCAGGGATCAACACCCCTTCCAGATCTGAACAGACAATATGCATGTGTCTCTTAATCCTCCTGGATGTCGTCTTCAATGCGGATCAATACCGGTGCCGGTCCAACAGTGTCCAGGCGACCGATTTCGGTGAGCGCTTTGCGTACATCGGCCTCTCTGGCGTGATGGGTGAGCATGACGATGGGGACATGACCATTGGATTTGCGGCCTTTTTGCTGGACCGATTTGATGCTGATATCATTGTCGCCGAGAATACCGGCAATAGCCGCCAGCACGCCGGGACGATCTTGAACGGCAAACCTTATATAGTAGTGGGTGACAATGTCGGTGACCGGCATCACCGGGATCGGCCGGATCTGATCGGGCTGGTAGGCCATGGCCGGCACGCGCCCGGGGGCGCCGAAGCGCATGTTGCGGGCGATATCCGCGATGTCGCTGATGACCGCACTGGCCGTGGGCATCATGCCTGCGCCGTAGCCCGACAAGAACAGGTCCTGCACTGCATGACCGCTGATCGTAATGGCATTGAGGGACCCCGACACGTTCGATAAAATGTTGTCCAGCGGAACCATGGCGGGATGCACGCGGGCCTCGATGGCATTGCCGCGATTTTTGCTGATGGCCAGCAGTTTGATGCAGTAGCCGAAGTCGTGGGCAAACTGGATATCCAGCGGCGTGATGGCCGAAATGCCCTCGATATAGATCTCTTCGAAATTGATGTGCATACCGTAGGCCAGGGCGGTCAGGATGGCCAGTTTGTGGGCGGCATCCAATCCCTCTATGTCCAGGGTCGGATCGGCCTCGGCATAGCCCTGGACCTGCGCTTCGGACAGGGCCGTGGCGAACGGCAGGCCCTCTTCGGTGATTTTGGACAGGATGTAATTGCAGGTGCCGTTCAAAATTCCGACCATGGATTGGATCTGATTGCCCACCAGCGATTCACGCAGCGATTTGATCACCGGCATGCAGCCGCCCACACTGGCTTCGAACGCCAAATCCACGCCCGCCGTGGCAGCCTGACGGAAGAGATCGTTGCCCTGGGTCGCCAGCAATGCTTTGTTGGCAGTGACCACGTGCTTGCCTTTTCGGATGGCGGACGCGATGAGTTCTTTGGCCAACGTCACGCCGCCGATCATTTCGATCACGATATCCACTTGCGGATCGTTAATGATCTGCCAGGCATCATCGACGAACACGCCGGGCGCGAAATGGAGGCCACGGTCACGATCTTTATCCAGATCGGCGACATATTTGAGCACAATAGGCACGCCGGTGCGCTGTTCTATCATGTGCCCGTGTTCAATCAGCAAACGCGCCACGCCGGTGCCGACGGTGCCGCATCCTATCAGGCCTACATGAACTGGTTTCATGTCATACTCCTTGCGTTCTCGACAATGTCGGGCAATTTCGTATATCCGGCCCGGCAAAGTCAATAAAAAAAGCCGAATCCTCAAGGCATTGAACCATCCGCACGACCCCCGAAATCACTTTTGTTTTGACTTTTATAGGCCGTCAGTTTATCGATGCAGGTGATTTTACGATGTTTTAACCAGGAGAGCCCCACATGGACAAACCATTGACATACCGTGAAGCCGGCGTGGATATCGATAGAGCCGACAATTTGGTTCATACCATCAAGACCATTGCCCAACAGACCCGCGTGACCGGGGTGATGGGTGAAATCGGCGGCTTTGGCGGCCTGTTTTCGTTGAATGTTGCCAATATGGACAGTCCTGTGCTGGTCAGTTCGACCGATGGCGTAGGTACCAAGCTCAAGATCGCTTTTATGATGGACAAACATGACACCGTCGGCATCGACCTGGTGGCCATGTGCGTCAACGACGTTGCCATGCAGGGTGCAAAACCTCTGTTCTTCCTCGATTATCTGGCCACCGGCAAAATCGAGGACGCTAAAATAACCCAGATCATTCAAGGTGTCGGCAAAGGCTGTCAGGAGGCGCGCTGCGCCCTGATTGGCGGCGAAACAGCAGAAATGCCCGGTTTTTATCCTGAAAACGAGTATGATCTGGCTGGTTTTTCAGTCGGCATCGTGGATAACCCCAAAATTGTGGACGGCTCTGAAATTCAGGTCGGCCATCAGATTATCGGCATCGCCTCGAGCGGGCTGCATAGCAACGGCTACTCCCTGGTACGCAAAATCTGCTTCGATCGCCTGAAACTGACGGTGGACAGCCATATCGCCGAGCTCGGCTGCCCATTGGGTGAAACGTTATTGACGCCGACCCGCATCTATTCGGAAACGGTTCAAAACCTGACGCGCGGGTTGCCCATCCGTGGCATGGCCCATATCACCGGCGGTGGCATCATTAACAATACCCTGCGCATCATCCCCCAGGCATGCGGTATCGCCCTGAAACGCGGCAGCTGGGAAACACCGCCGATTTTCAAGTTTCTACAAGATGCAGGAAAAGTCGAGGAGCAGGAGATGATGCGCGTGTTCAACAACGGCATCGGAATGGTGGCCGTCGTGCCGGAAAACGCGGCGCAGGATGTATTGGCCCGATTGAATGCGATGAAAGAAAAGGCCTTTGTCATCGGAGAGGTTTTCGAACGGACACCCTCGGATGGCACCCGGTTTGCCTGGATATAGGTGTGATCCTTTATGGTAACGGCTCTTGTTAGGTATCTGCGCAAGCTTCTCGAATGGGTTGCCAAGGGCGCCCGCACCCGGCCGCCTTGCAGGTCTTGAGCGCCGCGCTCAAAGGGTGCCGGGCCGGTGAAACCTGTTTCGCGCAAGTAAAGGTCTCCGACGGCTTCGCCGGAGGTGATCGTGAAAACTTAGAGTGGTCTGGCGATGCGGGCGACATTCACGTTTTTGCGTGGATGTTTATGATACGGGTCTAAAGAATGGTTCAAGGCCGGTTGGGGCTCCGCCCTTTCCGGCCTTTTTGATTTCGGGTATTCGCTATGAATGTATTGGGGATTGAATCTTCCTGCGATGAGACCGCCGCCGCCGTGGTGGTTGACGGCAGGCGTATTTTGTCGTCCGTGGTGGCTTCTCAAATCGCCGTGCACCATCCATACGGCGGGGTCGTCCCCGAGTTGGCGTCTCGCGAGCACGTCGAAGCGATTGCCCCCGTAGTGGCACAGGCCCTGGCCGAAGCCGGCTTGACCGCGGATCACATCGATGGGGTCGCGGTAACCCAGGGGCCTGGCCTGGTGGGATGTTTGCTGGTCGGGTTTTGCTTTGCAAAAGCCTATGCCTTTGCACGTGGGCTGCCTTGGGTCGGGGTCGATCACCTGGCAGGCCACCTGTATTCGGTGCTGCTCGCCGAGCCGGCACCCCGGTTCCCTTTCGTGGCGCTGCTTGCCTCGGGTGGGCATACGGCCATTTATCACATGGAGGCGCTGGGCAGATACACGATGCTCGGACAAACGCGCGATGACGCCGCCGGCGAAGCCTATGACAAAGTCGCCAAGATGTTGGGGTTGGGGTATCCGGGCGGTGAGATCATCGACCGTTTGGCCGCGCAGGGCGATCCGCGACGCTTCCTTTTCACCCGACCCTATTTGGATAAAAGCCAATCGGATTTCAGTTTCAGCGGTCTGAAAACAGCGGTCTATCGTCACATTCGGGAATACCCGCCTGCGACGGCGCAAGACCACGCGGACATCGCCGCTGGTTTTCAGGAAGCGGTGGTAGACGTTCTGGTGCACAAACTTTTATACGCCGCTGCGGCCATACGGTGTCCGCGCGTGGCCTTGGTGGGCGGTGTCGCCGCGAACCGCGGCCTGCGCGAACGGCTGTCAGCGGATGCCGCATTCAAAGGAATTGAAGTGTATATCGCCCCTCTATCCCTGTGCGGCGACAATGCGGCCATGATCGCCGCGATGGGGTACCATTCTTTAAAATCAGGCGCATCGTCTTCGCTGGACGCGGATGTCTATTCGCGTAGTCCCAAACCGGCTGCGCCGGAGTCGAAAGAGGGAAGTGGAAAGTAGTAGCTTTCTTCAGCAAAAACGGGCTTTGGCATCCAGAATCCGCTGAACGGCCGCGGCGTTGCTTTGCAGCATGGCAGGCGAGGTCCGCGATACGTGCAACATGGCATTAAAGGCGGCTTCGATCCTGGGGCCGGCGTGGCATATCAGCAGAATATCAACAGCCGCACGCATGCATTGCGGGACGATGTCCGTAATACCGTAATGGTTGACAATGGCGCCCATGTCCAGGTCGTCGGTCAGCACCAGGCCATTGTAGCCTATTTTCAGGCGCAGCCAATCATGGGCGATGGCTGTGGACAAACTGGCCGGCCAGCGTGGATCGATCAGGGTGTAGCGGATATGCGAGAGCATGATGCCGCACACGGATGCTTGGACAGCCGCCTGAAAAGGAATCAGGTCGCTGCCGGACAGAACTTCCGGAGCGATTCCCAGTTCCGGCAGATCGGCATGTGAATCCAACACGGTGCGGCCAATGCCGGGGAAGTGTTTGCCAACCGCCATGATCCCGTTGGATTGCAGATGTTCGATGACGGCACAGCCCATCCGCGCCACACAGTGCGGATCACCGGCAAAAACCCGCTTTTCCATTACACTGGGCTGCCCGGACGGGGCGATATCGAGCACCGGTGCCATGTTCATATTGACGCCGATCTGCGCAAGTTCCCGGGCCGTGGTACGGGCGAAGGCGATCGCGTCATCCACGCTACGCAGGGCAGGATTCCCGTCAAATTGGGTAAATGGGGGCTTGAGGCGCGCCACGATACCGCCTTCCTGGTCGATGGCAATAAACAGGCGGGGTTGCCCGCACTGGGCGGCATACGTTTGCGCTGCGTGGCAAAGCTCCCGAACCTGATCTGGTGAGGCGATGTTGCGGCTGAACAGGATCAGGCCGCCCACCTTTAAGGTGTCGATGGCATAACGCAGGGCGTCATCCAGATGAGTGCTGTCGAAACCGATCATCAGTCGCTGACCGATCTGCTGGTGTTCGGAAAGATCATGGGCCTGCATACGAGGACTCCTCATTGTGCCATTGCGCGAGTAGGTATTCAGGGGGTTTTGCGGCGCAATTGATACTTGCGTACCGCGCGGTTATGCTCTTTCAATGATGTCGAAAAATGATGCGTGCCGTTGGTTTTGGACACAAAGTATAAAAATCGGGTTTGCGCGGGATACAGTGTCGCTTCAATCGACGCCTTTCCGGGATTGGCGATCGGTCCGGGCGGCAGACCGCCGATCTGGTATGTGTTGAACGGGGTCGGCGTGTTCAGGTGTCGGCGTGTGATATTGCCGTCAAATTGGGCGATGCCATAGATGACGGTCGGATCGCTTTGCAGACGCATCTTTTTTTTGAGTCGGTTGTGAAAAACGGAGGCGATCAGGGCGCGTTCGGATGGGTCGCCGGTTTCTTTTTCGATGATTGACGCCAGTGTGACAACCTGATGCACGGTCATGCCAAGTTCTTCTGCCCGCTGTTTCCATTGCGGCGGAAACTGTTCTTCGAAGCGACGCACCATGGTCTCGATGAGGGTGCGTGCGGGAACATTTCTGGGAAAGTAATAGGTATCGGGAAACAGATAGCCTTCCAGGTTCGATCCGGCAAGCCCGAATTCGGTAATCAGGGCCGGGTCCTTGGCCAATGTTTCGAAAGCTGCGGCATCGGCCACGCCGGAGTGGGCAATTTGGGCGGCCACCTGCGCCAACGTGAATCCTTCCGGAACGACGATGCGATGCAAAAGAACTTTGCCAGTGACCAGGATATCCAGGATCTGGACCGGCGGCATGGTCGCCGCCAGTTCATATTCACCCGCTTTCAGACGCGTGTCGTCGCCATTTACGCGGGCGATCAGTTTGAAGCGCCAGACACTGGAAATGATGCCCTTTTTTTTCAATTTTGTTGCCAGGGTACTGAATGCTTCCCCCGAGGTTACTGTGACGATGCGCGGGGCGTTCGGCCCGGCCGGACGGTGAGCGAAGCGTTGCATATCGATCCACAATGCGGCAACGCCGAAAGCCACGACGAGCAACAGGCCAATACTGATAAATACGAGACGTTTCAACAGGCGGTGGGTTCCTTTCGCAAAGTATAATCCCAACATGTCAAAGGTCGAAGATTGTGTAAAGGGATAAGTGGCGTGGACCACCCACCCGAATCACCTCCTGCGTGCCAATCCCGAAAATGAATTCGGGTATCCTGAGAGCGTTTTTTTGCATGCGATTGCCCTGGGCGGGGCCGTGAGACCGAAATATAGTTGCCTAATTCGGGTGGGTGATTTAGTTTCTAATTAACCGGATGAACCTCCGTTGAAAGCCCTTTGCGGGATGCCATCCGAATCTGTACTGAAAAAGGATCTGCTATGGCACGCGCCCGACTGAAAGAATTGTGTATCAATCGCCAGTGGTGCAAGGGATGTGGGATTTGTATCGCTTTCTGTCCGAAGCACGTGCTCGAGCTGGATGCTTCCGATAAGGTGATCGCTGTGCGCACACAGGACTGTACGGCGTGCGCCATGTGTGCCTTGCGGTGCCCGGATATGGCCATTACCGTGGAAAAAGAAGAAAAAAAAAGCGGGAAGCGTGATCCTCTATAATCCGCTATAGCCTGTCGGCGATGGGATCCATTGAACTGATTGGCGTAACCGACGGCATCCTTTCGAACGATGCCGGAAAGGCGATGATCATGCCCACCAATGTCCGGTTCATTCAAGGCAACGAAGCGTGTGTCGAAGGCGCCTTGTATGCAGGGCTGAAATTTTTCGCGGGATATCCTATCACGCCCTCCACAGAGATAGCTGAACATCTGGCTGTTCAGCTTCCCCGGCGCGGCGGCAAATTCATCCAGATGGAAGACGAAATTGCTTCGATGTGCGCCATTATCGGCGCTTCCTTGACCGGTCGCAAGGTTCTCACCGCCACCAGCGGCCCCGGTTTTTCCCTGATGCAGGAAGCATTAGGCTATGCCGTAATGGCTGAAATTCCCTGTGTGATCGTGAATGTGCAGCGCGGAGGGCCTTCGACCGGGCTGCCCACCCACATCAGTCAGGGGGATGTGAACCAGGCCCGCTGGGGAACCCACGGCGATCATGCCATCATCGCCTTGACCGCCTCCAATCACCAGGATGTCTTTGCCATGACGGTCGAAGCATTCAATATGGCCGAAACCTATCGAACACCGGTGGTGCTGCTGTTCGACGAAGTCGTCGGACATATGCGTGAAAGACTGGTGCTGCCCGAGCCCGGCCAACACCCTTTGGTCGAACGCCTTAAAACGTCGGTGCGCGAGGGCGTCGATTACCACCCCTATCTGCCTCGTGAAGACGGTCGTCTGCCGATGTCGGATTTCGGCGGGGTGCATCGCTACAATGTGACCGGTTTATATCATGACATGTGGGGGTTTCCTTCGGATAATCCCAAGGTGGTGCACGGCTTGATCCGGCACTTGGTCGATAAAATTGAAGACCACGTGGGCAGTATCGCCCGCTACAAAACCTATTTTCTGGAAGATGCCAGCACGGTTTTGGTTTCCTATGGTGCGACAGCGCGTTCGGCCCTGCACGTGGTGGAGAGTCAGCGGCGCAAGGGGCAGAAATTCGGCCTGTTCGAGTTGCAGACGCTCTGGCCGTTTCCCTATGAAATTGTCGGCGAAGCGTGCGGGCACGCCAAACAGGTGGTGGTTGTGGAAATGAATATGGGCCACGTTTACCGCGAGGTCCAAAAAGCACTGGGCTATGCGGACCATGTGTTTCTGGCCAATCGGATCGACGGTGTATTTATCACACCCACCGATATACGGCAGACGTTGCGCCTCATCACCGGCAAGGGAGTGTAGACGCCATGACCACCCAAACGACCCGTAAATATCTGCGTGAGCGGTTCATGCCCCACATCTGGTGCGCCGGCTGCGGCCATGGCACGGTTCTCAATGCTTTGATCCGGGCGTTTGAGGCCTTGGGTATGAGCAGGAATGAAATCGTCATGGTATCGGGCATCGGCTGTTCGTCGCGCATCACCGGTTACGTGGATGTCCATACCTTGCATACCCTGCACGGCCGCGCGCTGGCCTTTGCAACGGGTGTCAAACTCAGCAAACCGGAACTTAACGTGATTGTGCCCATGGGTGACGGCGATGCCCTGGCGATTGGAGGCAACCACTTCATTCACGCCGCACGCCGCAATATCGCTTTGACCGCATTGGTGATGAACAACCGCATATATGGCATGACCGGCGGGCAGTATTCTCCCTTGTCGGGGTACGGCATCTCGGCGACAACCGCACCCTACACCAGTATCGATCCGGATTTTGATGTGGTTGCGCTCTCGATGGCGGCCGGTGCGACCTTCGTTGCACGCACCACCACCTATCATGTGAATGAAATGTTCGACTTCTTCCAGAAGGCGATTCTGCACGAGGGGTTTGCCGTCGTGGAGGTGCTCACCCAGTGTCCGACCTACTTCGGACGCAAAAACAAAATGGGCAACGCGGCCGATATGTTGACGTATTATAAAGAGAACACTGTTGCCCTCGGGGCCAGGTCCGAAAAAGAGCACCCACATATGATCAAGCGGGGCATTTTCATTCAGGAAGAAAAGCCTGAGTATTGCAGCCAATACGATAAAGTCATGGAACGGGCTCAGAAGGGGCGTCCCTGAAACGCGCGCATCAGCGGTAGCCGATCCCATCTGCTCCATCAAGGAACGCGGATGGAAAACTATCGGCAGCCGCCCATCCTATGGACAGGTGAGGCGATATGGCGAGAACACGGCTTGTATTTTCAGGATCGGGCGGGCAGGGCATTATCACCGCGGCGATCATACTGGCTGAAGCCGCGGTGCTTCATGAGGACCTGGTGGCCGTTCAGACACAGGCATATGGTGCAGCGGCGCGCGGGGGCGCCACGCGTGCCGATGTCATTATTTCCGAAAACAAAATCAATTTTCCGGTCGTGGTGCAGCCGAACATTTTGATCTGCCTGACGCAGGAGGCCTATACGCATTTTTCAGGGATTATTCGCCCAGGTGGGCTCCTGATCACGGACCCGCGCTTCGTGAAGATCGAACGTAAGGTGGATGCCATTCAACGTGAACTGCCGATGTATGCGACCGTCACCGAAAAAATCGGCAACCCCGTTGTTTTCAATATCTGCATGTTGGGTGCGCTGATCGGTCTGAGTCGACTGGTTCGCCCGGAATCTGTTTTTGCAGTGCTGCAAAGCCGCGTGCCAAAAGCGTTTCTGGACATCAATCGTCTGGCCTTGAACCTTGGCTTGGAAATGACCGCCGATTCCGGCCACTCTGCGGCCAAGACGGTTTGATCCTTGACAAATAAAGGACTATTCTACGATAAATGAGGCTGACGTTCGTCCCATGAGGCGGTAAACGCGCGCTTTCGGAAATTCGTCGGGGGAAGTTGATTTGTTTCGGTCAAAGCGCGCCTGACCAAGTTAGAAATTAATGACCCCGGCCATTGGTTCAATCAGGAACAGGTTGATTTGCTGCACCAAAAGGTTCTCGAAGCGACCGGCAATCCCGACATCTCGCGTGAAGTCGGGGCGTTTTGCAGCCTCCAGCGATGCCACTGGCGCCATCAAGCCGCGTGCCCTGGGACTGCTGAATATCTCCTCGATTTACCTGCTGTTGTCCAAGTTTCATCCCATGCTCAGCCGTGGTGCGCGCGTGAAAGCCTGCAAACTCAGCGCCAATAAGGTGCGGATCATAGTGACCCCCGAAGACGGGGTCACCGAAAAACCGTATCAATGTGAAAACCGATTGGGCATTTTCGAATCGCTGGCCACCCTTTTTACTGCCAAGTATGCGACAGTTGTTCATGACCGCTGTGTCCATCGGGGCGACGCGGACTGTTGCTACGAGGTAAGCTGGGAAGAACCACCTCATCGGCGGTGGGAGCGTTTTTTACTGACAGGCCTGATCGCGCTGGCAATATTCATGGCCGTCGGCCCCTGGCTCTTCGCTTTGAGCGGATGGTTGTTTGGTCTGGTCGTCGGCCTGGCGGGCCTTTTGTGTATTTCGACCTATACCAATCACCTGGAAAAGCTGGACCTGACGCGCACTATTCTCAGCTATCCCGATTTGCTGCTCATGGATATCGAGGTGGGCAGCCCGCTGATCGATCCGCTGAACAAGATCCGCTCGGCGGGCCTAAGGGCCACGGTCATTGTACAGGATTTGCTTGCCCTGGCGCGTTTGGGGCTGCCGTTGAGCGAAGTGATCGATTTCAACGACATTGTCGGCCTGTTTATGAAAAGTCCTGAGTTGGAGAGCTTGCAGGTGCACCATCCCAAAGTGAAAATTTTTGCCGACCTGGAAGAAAACCTGACAGCCATCAAAGGGTCTACCGTTCACCTGCTAAAAAGCCTGATGAATATTGTCAATAATGCTGCCGAAGCGATGCCGGATGGCGGAGACGTTCGGATTGTGACGCGTCATCTGGAAGTGGCGAGCGATGACCCACGGCAGCAGCAGAATAGGCAGCGGGGCGCTACGTGGTCGTATCGGTCGTCGACAATGGCGCCGGCATTGCCACGGAAGACGTGGGTCGAATTTTCGAGCCATTTTTTACGACGAAAGTGATGGGGCGCAGCGGCACGGGGCTCGGCATGGCCATCGTCTGGGCAACGGTACAAGACCACAAGGGCTTTATAGAGGTTAGCAGCGAACTCGGGGCAGGGACCACGATCGACCTGTTCTTTCCGGCCACCGATGAAATCCGTGCATCCCAGACGGTGTCGCCCCAGGTCGAAAATTCACTGGGACATGGGGAATGTATTCTAATCGTAGATGATGAGGCCGACCATCGTGAGATCGCTACCAAGATGCTGACCCGACTGGGCTATCAGGCCGTTGCGGTGGCCGATGCGCATGCAGCCCTGGTGCAGTTGCAGCAGCACCCCGCGGATCTATTGCTTCTCGATATGGTCCTGGATGCCGATATGGATGGCTTGGCGCTTTACCGGCGGATCCTGGCCATCCGTCCTAACCAGAAAGCCATTATCGTCAGTGGCTTTTCCGAAACCCACCGGGTCAAACAGGCTCTGGAGTTGGGCGCGGGCGTCTACATCAAGAAGCCTTACGCGCTGAAGGATATCGCCGCCGCAGTGTGTCATTCGTTGCGTAGTTGATTGTCACTGCGCCGATCGACTAAATCCCGGCGTTTTGCATCAACAAACACCTACGTTGAAAGCGTCTTGATCAGCTGTCCCAGATAGAAGCGCGCGTGGCTGATCGGGGCGGCCATGTGGGCGCGATGATTCGCCAGGATGCCATCCAGGTCGCCATTGAAGACGATCCAGGGGTCCAAGACGGCCGCCCGGCGGCATGAGGAAATGGCGTGATGAAGCAATTCGTTGCTGCCGCGTCGATTTTCCAGCGTGGTGCTGAAATCACGTTCAACGGCCTCGAGAACGGTGGCCATGGCGCTCGCCACCCCTTTGGCGTAATAAAAATAGTCGTCGGCGCTGAAAAAGCTGACCTGCGAGCCATCTGCTTCCTTGAGCTTGACCAGATTTTCGTCGCTGCTTCCCAGCAGGTCTTCATAGGCCGCCAGCAAGGGGATCAAGTTGTCCGTGCGAATATAAAAACGGGCTTTGCCGGCAAGCAGATTGTTCTTGTATTTCACCAGCTCATCCACGCTTTCCTTGTATTTTGCCTCCGGCGATGGAAACCAATAGCTCCCGGCCCGGATCATGAGATAGTTCATGGCGTTTTCGAGATTACGGTCAAAAGCGTCGTTGTACCCGGTACGCGATATGCGTTCGGTCAACTGGACGACGGTGCGGCGGGTCACTTCCAGCACGCCCAATTGAAATTGATTGACATTGTCGGTGACATTGATGATGTCGTTTGGTCGCCAGCCCCAGAATCGATCGTTTAATTCATGATCTATAGGTGCAATAACGGCTTCCGCAAACGAGACCCCGATGGGGCGGAAGGTGTCAGGCTGCGCCGGAGAAGCGTGCGGCGGTTGCGGTGCTGCCGGTGGCTCATGCGCACCGGGGACCGGTTGCGGGACCGGTTTCACGGGGGCGTGATCTCCGTTGGCAGGCGCGGCAGCCGGTGAGGCAGGCTGCTGATCGGCCCTACCCTCCACGGGAAGCTGTGCAGCTGCGGGGGGGGCGGCCGGGGCTTCCGCTTGGGTCTGCGTGCCGTTGTTTTGCAGGCTGCGAGCCGCAGTTTCCCGGTTGTGAGGCACGGACGCCGTCGGCCGTTCTTCGACCCGCTCCAGGGCCAGTCTCGAGGGGGCCTTTTGGGGCAGCGCCTGTTGGGCGATCTTCGGTTTTTGAAAATAGTCGATACCGACCGACAGGCCTACCAGCACGGCGGCAATCAAAAAAACGGCCAGAACAACCCGTTTGAACAGATAGGCCGTAAACCCTGCTCCCGGCTTGTTTTCTTTGTTGTTATCGGAACCTTGATCCATTGTGTAATTCTCCAAATCGGAACGATGTGACCGATTTTTGCAGACTATAGAACGTTGGCCGGCAACCCCCGGCTTACGTTGGACGTTTGCGCAGTTTACGCATGTCGCCTATGCGAATGGTCAACTGTATGCCATCGAAAAATTCAATCAAAGGTATCACGAATTTTCGCGAAGCTCCAGTCATATCCTTGAATTGCGGCGTGGAGATCTCCTCGTGCGTTGTCAGATACGCAATCAGTTTTTGCTTCAATTCCGCGATGGGTTGATGATGATAGTAGAGGTCTTCTTTTATCTTGAGCATGAGACCTTCATCGACAAGCAGCGCTAATACCTGGCGCGCCTGATCGACGGGCGTGTTCCACTCCTGGCAAAGGTCCTTGAAGTAGGGTGGGGTCAAGCCCCCTTTTGCGTAAGCATTCAGAATGTTTTCACGCAACGCGCGTTGATCCACTCCCAGCGCCACACGATGCGCGGAGAGGCGCACGATATCCTCTTCGACAGTGATCGCTTCCGTTTTGCCCATTTGCTGTAAAACCAACATGAACAGTTTGATGTCCACGCTGGAGGGCAGCCTTGATTTCAACTCTTCCTTGGGCATGCCCGACTTGAGCGGATGCTTCTGGTGATACGTTGACAACTGCAGGCGCACGGCTTGCTGCAGGTCGAGCAATGTACTCTGGTGAATGTAGCGCTTTTTCTCCCGGTCGATCTGGATGGCTGTTTTTTGCGTCATCATTGTTTGCAGGACGCGGTCGAGTTGCTTTTCCGGTAGATTGGCCATGATCAAAAGATCGTTGAACGAACAGGCGCCGAAACCGGCGTCTTGAATATGCTGCGCGACCACTTGCTCGGGCGGTGCATCGGCCAGCGTCGTCAACCGCGCGATAATGTCGGGTTTGTTGCGCTTGTGCTTGGGGGGAATAGGATTGAGAACCTGTCCGCCGCCCACCGTACGCACGGGTGAATAGCTGCGCAATACATAGCGGTCGTCCTTGATCAGGGTGACCGGCGTGTCAAGTCTCAATTGGGCTTTGACATGCTCTCCTGGAGCCAACTCCTCGCGATCCAGCAGGATGACCACCCCGGTAATCTCACTGGTACCGGCATGGAAGCGAACGCGTGTTCTGTTTTTGAGCACTCTGGGATTGCTGGACAGGTAGTGCAGGGAGACATCGATCATGTAACTGGGCACCAGCGTATCCGGCAGTGCGATGACATCGCCGCGATTCACGCCGCTTTTATCCAGACCTTGAAAATTGATCGCCGTTCGCATACCCGCTTCGGCCGATTCGACACTTTGATTGTGAACCTGGAGTCCCCTGACTTTGGAAGTGACCCCCGAAGGATACAGCATGACCCGCTCGCCGACCGTCACTTTGCCTGAAACCAGGGTGCCGGTGATCACGGTGCCGAAACCTTTCATCGAAAAAACCCGATCGACCGGCAAGCGGAACAGTCCGGAGGATGTCCGGGCGGGAATATCGGCGCAGATGCGGTCCAGAATTTGCGTGAGTTCCACCAGACCCTGACCGGTGGCCGCGGAGACCGGCACGATCGGTGCGTCTTCGAGAAAAGTGCCCCGGGTGAACTGTTCGATTTCCTCTTGCACCAGGGCAAGCCATTCTTCGTCGACCATATCTATCTTGGTCATGGCCACAACACCGTAGCGTATTCCCAGGAGCGTGCAGATTTCCATGTGCTCGCGGGTTTGCGGCATAATGCCTTCATCGGCGGCAATGACGAGGGCCACCAGGTCGATGCCGGTGGCGCCGGCGACCATGTTTTTAACGAATTTTTCGTGTCCGGGAACATCCACGACGCCCAGACGCTGGCCGCTGGGCAGATCAAAATGCGCAAAACCCAACTCGATGGTGATGCCGCGCACCTGTTCCTCTTTGAGGCGATCGGTGTTGATGCCGGTCAGAGCTTTGATCAGGCTTGTCTTGCCATGATCGATGTGGCCGGCGGTGCCTAAGATGATTTGCTTCACAAGTGTCGGCTCCTCTTGGTCTTCGCTACAGTTGCATCTGGCATGCCGCGGTCACGACCTTTTTTTCCGGCGGCGCAAATATTCGGTGAGATACGACAGGCCTACCAACACGGCGATCAGCCCCACGACGGACAGGATGGATGCTTGCGGGTAAAAAAAACGCATCAGCAGGATGCCGAAAAACACGGCCAGCGCGATGCGGATGAGCAATATGGTGATATTTGTCACGTCATCACTCCAATTGTGAATGGAAGTAAGTTTTTGTTCCGTGCGGCCGCATGGTTACCTGGAGGGTCGCCGAACACACCGAATCTGCATTTCGAGCGGACCGACCTTGATGATATCCTGATGGTTCAGTTTGGTAGGGCCCTGAACCAGGGTGCCATTGATTTTGGGTTTCAGAAAACCGCCCGCTGGTTCCAGCACATACTCATCGTGGCGCTTTCGGATGGTTGCGCTCGGTCGGCCTGCAAACAGGCTCCAAAATCCACTGATTTTGATGGCGGCATTCTTGTTGTTGCCGATGGTGACCGCCTTGCCCGTCAACTCGTAATCCTCCCGGCCGGAGAAAGAAAGGTAATCGAATCCCGTCCAACTGGATTCAAATTCTTCTCTTTCCAGAAACATGGTCTGATCGGAATCCAGAATGGCCGAAGAACGTGCCATGAGTTCGTTCTCCGTGGCCTCCAGCGAAAGCGTTTCGTACAGATCGACAATGCAGACATGTTTGCCGATCGTGATCCAATCCTGATGGGCCAAAGACGTTTCAGCTGCTTTTTCGTTGTTGACAAAGGTGCCGTTGCGACTGCCCAGATCGGTCAGGACAAGTTCTGACCCATTTTGCCGAACGGTGGCATGATGGGCGGACACGGAGAGATGGTCGATCACGATATGGTTGTTCGGATGACGGCCGATGGTAAGCTGCTGTCCAGGGGCTACGTGATGATTGCTGAGAACCTTATTGTTGAAGGTCAAAATGATGCGGGCCATCAGCCCTCCTTTACAACTGGGTTGAGAACAACTCCGTGCCGGATGTCACTTATCAGGAGCGCTTCACAAAAAGCATTATTTCGAATAGTTGTCAACACTATGGCAACGTGGACGGCAATTCATCGATGGGCTGGCTGCTCGCCAGGATAGTAAAGGGGAATATTCTGCCGTTGTGCGGACGTGGCACCGGACCACCCACCCCAAATCACCTCTTGCGTGCCAATCCGAAAATTGAATGAGATCTATCGATCGGTCATGTCGCGCGGCGCCAGGACCTCCAATTGCTGGTTTTCTTCCACTTTGAAGGGCGTGGACGGGAACATCGAATACCAGATACCTACGGCATTGCCTTGCGGATCGATCATCCAGGCCCCCTCGGCTGGATCCACTTTGTCCCATATCTCCGGTTGAAAGACAAAAGCGACTTTGCTGGCGAATGCTTCACTGTTGGGTTCGACCGGTTCCCAGAAGCGCGATGCGAGGTGATAGCGGGGATCGACGCCGATAATGGCGTCCGGCATGCCCGAACGGCCGGCGATGTAGTACCGATAATCGGCTGGCACCGTGTTGGTCCTGAACATGCGCGTCACTTCGGCGTCCCGGTGAAACCGGCCGTACGATCCCAGGGCGCATCCGACGAGCGTGACAGCCAGGAGGAGAAACGCGACACCTTGTCGCCCTCTGGTTAACGGATAGTTTTTTGGCAAGAGCATCCTTTCACGTCGTAACTTCGAAACTATTACCCTTCCAACATGTCTGAAAATCATACACGCCTTTTATGAAGTCAACGGTCAGTCGCGTTGCCTGCCTCCTTGGAGGGCCTGCACGATGCCCTGCTGAAGCGTTTGAAAATGGCCCCATAAAGAGTGGTCCGCGCCCTGAATGACATGACACGGAGCATCGGGCTGCCATTGCCGCAGGGCGAACCGGATCGGGTCGGGCGGCGCAAGATCGTCGAGACTGCCGGTGAAAATATGTGCTAATCCCGGTATGGGGCTGTGTTTATCGAAGTCCATGAAGGCGACCGGCGGGGCGATCAGAAAGATGCGGTGAGCATGGCCGGCGTTGTGCATCGCCCACCGGGCCAGGATCCAGGCGCCGAAGGAATAGCCAGCCAGATCGATGTTTTGAAAGCCGCTGTGTTTCAGATACCCGATGGCGGCGGTCACATCCTGCTGTTCGCCGAAACCATCGTCATAGCTTCCCTGGCTGCGGCCGGTTCCGCGAAAGTTGAAGCGCAGCACCGAATACCCCGCCTGTTCGAAGGCGTCGGCGATTGCCAGGACGACCGAATTGTCCATGTCGCCGCCGTATAACGGATGAGGATGGGTGACGACGACCGCCTTTGTCTTCGATATGGCTCTAAAGCGTGCTTCAAGATCGGCCCCCGGGGCCTTTAAAATGATCGCTGTTTCCATGATCACGCCGTCTATTCGCTGAAAATTTTCCGTACGTTGTCGCGATGGTCGACGATGTACAACAATTGGCCCATGCGTCCGATTTGTCCGAGCATGGCGTCGGCAGCGCCCCGATCAATTTTGTAAACCCGAAAATAGACCCGCCGGTACCCTTCGGGGCTCCGTTTGTAGGATGTCAGGATGCTGGCCATTTTGCCGCCTGCCTGACGGACGGTGTTGGCTACCTCCATGATCGAGCCTGGCCGATCCTCCAGCAGCAGGGCAATATGCAGCCCACGGTCCTGCAGACCGGTCAATGCCACCAGGGCACGGAATAGATCACTTTGGGTGATAATGCCTTCCACATGGTTGTCGGCCGCGATGACAGGCATGGCCGAAATTCTCTTTTTGAGCAAAATTTCCGCCGTCTCTTCTACTGTGTAATCGATCGGAACGGTAGTGACCGGATGACTCATGATGTCGGCCACCCTGATCTTGTCGAGCAGGTAGATCAATTCATAGACGTCAAGGGTGGTGGCATCCGATGCGGAGGCGCGTTTCAGGTCGCCATCCGTGAGAAATCCCTTGAGTTGGCCGTCGCTCATCACGGGCAGTTGATGGATGCGGTGTTTTTTTATCATATCCATGGCATGTTTCATGGAATCACCAGGTGCCACGGAGATGATATCCTTGCTCATCCAATATTTAACTAACACGGCAACCCTCCTTGTTTATGAATCCAGGTCCTTTCACAATAGAGCATCCCGCACACAACCTTACCGCCCAAAGAATTTGTCGCCGCGAATACTCAGCAAGGGGATGGGGGAGCGGCGATACATGGCTCTGGCGCAGGAGCCCATGACCACATCGGCCAGATCCGTGCGCCCCTTGGTGGCCATAATGAGCAGATCAGGCTTTTCTTCATCGATGCTTTCAAGCAGTTTTTGATAGGGCAGGCCGATGCGAACCAACCCGCGGGTTCTGGAGGATTCGGCATGACAGGATTGGATCAATCCATCGAGGGCTTCATGGCGGTCGCGCAAACGGTCAGTCAGAAACTGATCGTTCTGGAGGGTGCCGTAAGTGGCCATGATGCTTTGTGCGGCATCGATATCGCGCTGGTTGATGATGTTGATAAAAATGAGATCCGCATCCAGATCATGCGCCATTTGCGCGGCGTATTCGGCCGTCGGCTGAGAATACTTCGAAAAATCGATTGCGACCATGATGGTATGAACCTTTGGCATATAGACTCCTTTCGCCGTTGGCGGGAAGGTATAACTTCCCGCAGTCTGTTATGAATTATTCAAAATTTAAGGAAGCAATACTTATGCCGGAAGTTCAGCAAGCTCACCTCATGGGCGAAATTCATCTACGGGATTTGCACTGAAAGCGGCCTGCCGGTATGTTCGATGAACGCCTTTGGGCAACCATGAGGGGCGCAGGCCGCTACCGGCTGGCTGGTAAGAATAGAAACGGTAAACGTCTATGCGCGGTTCCGACTGCCTGGTTGGGGGCGCTCGACAAGCACCATCTCTTTGAGCGCGGTCAATACATCGGCCCCTTCGATATCGGCTTTGCTGTCATTGCTGGCCACCTTCTGAAAATGCTGCAGCGTTGGCTTATTCAGCGTGCCAATAGATTGTTGCAGCATTTTCAGGCGGTTGTCGATCAGACTGAATAGTACCAACGGTCCCATTTCGATATCCGACCCCTCGTTTTTGCGCAGAACGCCCCATACCTTATGATGTGGCAATTGAAACGCCTTGGGGGCTTTGGCGAATCCAAGCAGTTCGGCGAACAGATCGATCATCTCGATGACGCCATCGGCATATCCGGCGTTCAGGGCTTCGCGGCCGTCTTTCTCGAGCGCTTCGATGTCGTCGGGGGTATAGGAAAGGTCCAAGCCGTCGATCAACTCGCGCTGCAGTTGGTGCAGTGTGTCCGCCTTGCTACTGACAACCACATCCTTGTCATTGAGGATCTTGATGGCATTGCGTATGCTGACCATCTCTTTGATGGTCGGGCTTTTACGCAAGGCCACATCGTCGACGGTCGTCCGGTAATGCTTGAATTCATTGTCCAGTACGATGATGTCTTGGGGTCCGTCCGTCCCGGTTCGCAGATAAAGATCCAGGTCGCGTTCGCGCTGTTGCGTGTACCCAGCCATCTGTAGAAGGGCCTGGGTGGCCTCGCGATCGATGCGAGTCGGCGGATCGGCTGGTTTCATGGTATGCTGAACCTGGTCGGCCAATCGATCGATGTGGATTTTTTGGAGCAGATTTTCCCTGAATGCCATGCGACCTCCAGCCTGAAACCGGCTTCGCCGGAGTTGATTAGTGTAAGATACCCGTGAATGTACTTGTCGATGACAGCCACCGTGGACTTCCTTCGACCTGACGCTTTCGCGTGTATGTTTCCTCAGAAGGTTAAAGGGGCTGGCTGACCCAATAAATAACTACTATGTCGGCAATGTCCAATGCTCATGAAGCGCATACCCGCATAAATCGACTTCCTTGACCCGGTTGAGAATTTTCAGTATACGAGTATCTTTCCCGAGCAAAACCAAATCCACTGGTCAGGGCAGGGCGCTCACCCGCAAGCCCCCACATCCATAGCAAGGAACTTTCAATGGCAGAGTATGTGACACTTACCTATGAAGGCAGATCGTATCAGTTGCCGGTGATCGAGGGCACCGAAAACGAGCGCGGGATAGATATCCTGCGCCTGAGGACCGATACCGGTTTTATTACTTATGATCCCGGATTCGCCAATACCGGCGCTTGCAAGAGCGGTATTACTTACATGGACGGGGAAAAAGGCATTCTGCGCTATCGCGGTATCCCAGTCGAGGAACTGGCGGAACGATCGACTTTCAAGGAAACGTCCTATCTTCTGATCAACGGTCGCCTGCCAAGTGATAGAGAACTGCGTAATTTTTCGATCATGCTCAACGATCATTCGCTGGTCCACGAGGACATGAAAACCTTTTATCAGAACTTCCCGCGGTTATCCCATCCCATGGGCATCTTGTCCTCGATGGTCAATGCCCTGCGCAGTTTTTATCCCGAGTTGCAGGTCACCGAAGAAGAGATCAATTTCACGGTAACGCGCCTGTTGGCCAAAGTACGCACCATGGCGGCGATGTCGTACAAGATCTCCCGCGGGCATACGGTGGTTTACCCGCGTCCTGACCTGGCGTATTCAGAAAACTTTCTCAACATGATGTTCAATACGCCCGTCAAGCCTTATGAGTTCATCAAAGAAGTGGTGCGCGCCCTGGAAGTATTCTGGATTCTTCACGCCGACCATGAACAGAACTGTTCGACCACGGCGGTGCGTGTCGTGGGCAGCGGGCGTGTCAACCTGTATGCGGCCATATCCGCCGGTATGTCGGCCTTGTGGGGGCCGCTGCATGGCGGCGCCAATCAGGCTGTCATCGAAATGCTCAGCGACATTCACGCCAGCGGGGGAGATTATCGCAAAGCGGTCGAACGTGCCAAGGACAAGAATGATTCTTTTCGCCTGATGGGGTTCGGTCACCGTGTCTATAAGACCTACGACCCCAGGGCCAAAATCATGAAACGCATGTGCGACAATTTGCTGGAGGCGCTGAATCTGGCGGATCCATTACTGGATATTGCCAAAGAACTGGAGGAGGTGGCCGTCAAGGATCCTTACTTTGTCGACCACAATCTTTACCCCAACGTGGATTTTTACAGCGGCATCGTGTTGCGGGCCATCGGCATCCCCACCAACATGTTTACGGTGATGTTCGCCATCGGTCGATTGCCCGGCTGGATCGCCCAATGGAAAGAGAGCATGGATGATCCCCAATGGCGCATCAGCCGCCCGCGTCAGATCTATACCGGGCCTTTGGAAACCCACTATGTGCCCATGTCCGAGCGTGAACCGTCTTGATCGGCTCAGTCGAATTCGCCAAGGGGTCGGGCGAAGGTGAATTTGGCCGGATAGGTCACCAGGGCGGTCCAGGCCTCGCCGGCATTGCGTCCCGCCAGTGAAAAGGGCGATGAGACCACGAAGAGCCCAAAACCAACGACGGTCGCCACGATGCCCAACGGGCGGGCCAGCAATACATCGGCGGCCATGCTGCCGGCTTCTATCTGATTGTCCTCGTTGTACATCGCGCCGTCGGCGGCCAAGAGGCCGGTCGGAACGCAGATCAGTGCAACAATAACCCCAAGAATTGTGAGATATTTACTTGATTTAAGCATATAGCCTCCTTTTAGTAACCCATCGCCACGTGGTAGGCAGCATTTCTAAAGGGTATGAAACAGCAATAAGATCTTTTGAAAGCTGTCATCGTTTAGGGTACCAACTCCATAGCAGTTCTTGCACGCTGCTGCAACCATGGATCGACTATGCCCAGGGTAATGCATTCAACAAACCATCCCCCCCCATCCAATCTGATCGAAGTGGTTGTCGCGCTTCCGGTGCCTACGCGTTTCACCTACCAGGTGCCGCCGGCGTTTTGGCCCGAGATCGCCATCGGCAAGCGGGTTCTGGTGCCTTTTGGCCGGCGGCGGGTGACCGGATATATTCTCAAAACCGATTGTGCGCGCCCCGATGCAACGTTGAAGGCCATTGTGGCCGTCATGGATGATCAGCCGCTGTTCCCGCCGCAGATGTTGCCCTTTTTTGAGTGGATCGCCGAGTACTACATCCATCCCTTGGGCGAAGTGATGCAAACGGCTCTGCCCGGCGGCATCAATGTGGCTGAGCTGACGCATTACCTGCTGACCGAATCCGGGCGTCTGGTCATGGCGAGCGGAGATCTGTCCTCCTGGGAGCAGGCCGTCTTTGAAAAACTGGCACGGGGGCCGTGCCGAATGGCCGCACTGCGGGAACCGGCGGGCACCTCTTTTTCCCCGTCTGCGCTCAGCCTTTGGGAGCGCAAGGGTTGGGTCGTTCGAGAGCAGGCGCTGACCGGCGGCCGGACGCGGCCCAAGCTGACCCGTTATGTGCGGTCCGTTCCCTACAGCGACATCCAGTCTGACCTGTCGCCGGTACGCCAGGCGATTTTAGATGTGTTGCGTGTTGCTGGGGCCCTGTCCATTGAAGAACTCAAATCCAAAATTCCCACTGCCGCGCAAGTGGTACGCGCCATGGCCCGCGACCAACAGGTGCTCATAGAGCAACGCGAAGTCTACCGCGACCCTTTGGACGCGCCCATACTCCCCGACCGTCCGCCTGTGTTGACGGCTGAGCAGCACGCGGCGATCGATACCATGGGCGCGGCGCTCGGCAAAGGCTACCGGACTTTCCTGCTGTCCGGGGTGACCGGTTCCGGAAAAACAGAAATCTATCTGCATCTTGCCGCTTTGGCCTTGAGCCAGGGGCTCGCCGTTCTCGTTCTGGTTCCCGAAATCGCTCTGGTGACGCAGACTGTGCGGGCTTTTCGGGCCCGTTTTGGTGAATGCATCGCTTTGTTGCACAGCGGCTTGTCTAACGGTGAACGATTTGACCAGTGGCAGCGTATTCGGCGAGGCGAGGCTACGATTGCCATCGGCGCACGTTCGGCCATTTTCGCGCCTTTTGTCCGGCTGGGCGTGATCATCGTGGATGAAGAGCACGATGATTCCTACAAACAGGAAGGTATGCTGCACTACAATGCGCGGGATCTGGCGGTCGTGCGTGCCAGTCAGCAAGGTGCGGTGGCCGTTCTCGGCTCGGCCACACCCTCGCTGCAGTCCGCTTATAATGCAGCGACGGGCAAATTTCAGCAAATCAACTTGTTCGAACGGGTCGACCAAAGAGCCTTGCCCGAAATCCTAATCCAGGATCTCACGGCCGTTCGCGAAGAGCAGGGGATGCGCCGTTATCTGACACCGGCCCTGATTGAGGCAATTGGAGAAACTTTGGCGCGCAAGGAGCAGGTGCTGCTTTTCCTGAACCGCCGCGGGTTTTCCAACACGCTGGTTTGCGGCGCCTGCGGACAGGTCGTGCGCTGTGATCACTGCGATATCTCTTTGACCTATCACCAGAAGATCAACGCCTATCAATGCCACTACTGCGGTTTCAGCCGCGCTGCCGCGACCCGCTGCAGCGCATGCGGATCGAATCGTATCAAAAGGTTGGGGCTCGGCACCGAACGCCTGGAAGACTATATCCGCAAGCTCTTCCCGACGGCCAGTGTCAGTCGCATGGATCGGGACAGCACGCGCCGCAAGGGGGCGTTGTTAAAAATTCTCAAAGACCTGCGCGACCGTAAGATCGATGTCCTGGTGGGGACCCAAATGGTGGCCAAAGGCCATGATTTTCCCTATATCACCCTGGTGGGCATCATTTGCGCCGATCTGTCGCTCAGTTTGCCTGATTTCCGGGCTGGCGAGCGCACTTTTCAGATCCTGGCCCAAGTGGCCGGGCGTGCCGGCAGGGGAAACGCTCCTGGGCGTGCCATTTTGCAAACGTTCAACCCGCTGCATTTCAGCATCGCCAGTGCCCGGGAACAGGATTACGATGCTTTTTACCGCCAGGAGATCGCGTTTCGTAAAGCGCTGGATTATCCGCCGTTTACGCGCATGATCCAGATCCGCATCAGCGGACGGAACGAAAAAAATGTGGCCGCCTACGCCCTGCGCATGGAAGAAGTGTCGCGTACAATCATGCAACGTCACCCCGATTATGCTTGCTTGACCCTGCTGGGCCCGATCGCATCGCCCCTGCACCGCATTGCCGATCGTTACCGATGGCAATTGCTGATCAAAGGCACCCCGGTTGCCCGCCTTCACGGCTTCGTGCGCCAACTTTTGTTTGGTCCGCAGCCCATGGCCGGCAAAGGCGACGTGAGCGTCACCGTGGATGTCGATCCGGTGTATTTGATGTAATGATGTCCCGTTTCGGTGATCAAGCCACACGCAAATGCGGTTCAGGGCAAGTGCGGCCCCATGTCCTACGCACGCCTTATGCCTCACTAAATCTCATGGCTGACGTGGCGCGGACCACCCACCCGGATCACCTCCTCCGTGCCAATCCCGAAAGCGAATTCGGTTATCCTGACGGAGTTTTTTACATGCGATTGCCCTTCGCGGATGCGTGGATGGCCGCATCTGCTTCCGCTACCTTGACATCCCGCGGCCGTGCGCCTATAAAAGAAGGTCGATATTGAACGTAGACAGTCAGGAGAATTGCATGCGAACAGCTTTGCGACATACAATGTGTGGTATCGTTATGGCAGGTATGATCATCGCCTGGATGGCAACGACGGCCTATGCGGCTGGTGCGCCTGATGGGGCTGCCGACTCGCCCAAGGCGGTATTTCCGCAGCCCAGTTATGAATTTCAGACGATTATAGAAGGCCAGGAGATCAAACACGATTTCATCGTTGAAAATCGTGGGGACGCTCCGTTGAGCATTCTCAGAATACAAACGGATTGAGGCTGCTCTGTGGCCTCGAACCCGGGCCAAATCCCTGCCGGCGGCAAGGATAAAATCAGTGTGGTGGTGACTACGGCGGGTCGCGGCGGCCAAAGCCTTGTCAAGCATTTCAAGGTGCATACCAATGATCCCCGGCAGCCCCGGGTGGATCTTGTGGTCAAGGGCGAGATTGCCGGTTACGCGACGATTACGCCGAAGCGCGTAGTGCTCGTTGGGCGATTGGGAGAACCGGTTTCCAGTCAAGTGCGCATCATCCCCCAGGAGGGGTATCCTTTTACCATCAAGGCGGCCAAAGCCGCGACCGGGAGCAATATCCAGGTGGCATTAAAACCGCTCGGAGACAAGCCCGCGAAGGATGGTTACCTCCTGACGGTCACCAGTACCAGTGAAACCGTCGGCAGTTACGGGGATTACATCGAACTTTCGACCGACCTGAAAGAAAAGCCCACCATCGGCATTCCCGTCAGCGGACGTCTTTCCGCCCGGCGTACCGAAGAGAATCGAGAAACTCATTGAACCGAGGCGACATGAAGGCCGGTCACACCGCAAAGACTATCAAGGCTGTTGCATTTGATTGTGACGGCGTTATGTTCGACTCCTCCAATGCCAACCGCGCCTATTACAACCATATCCTGACGCACTTCGGATTGCCGGAGATCACCCCGCAACAGTTTGCGTATGTTCACATGCATACGGTGGATGAAGCTATCGTCTACTTGTTCGAAGATCCGCGCATGCTGTCCGAGGCCCAGGCCTTCAGGCGTGAAATGAGCTACATGCCCTTTATCCGCCACATGGAAATAGAGCCGTTCCTGGTCGACGTGCTGGCCCGTCTGCGGCCGCAGTACAAAACAGCCATAGCCACCAACCGCACTGATACCATGGCGCGGGTGCTCGAGGATCACAACCTGACAGGGCTCTTCGACAAGGTCATCACCGCGTGTGATGTGCGTTTCCCCAAACCCCATCCGGATCAGCTGTTGACCCTGCTGTCCCACTTCAGTCTCGCTCCCGGCGAAATGATCTTCATCGGCGATTCCGAATTGGACGAACTGGCAGCCCAGCAGGCCCAAGTCCCCTTTTTCGCCTACGCCAACCCCGATCTGAAAGCGGATGTGCATATCCAGAACCTGGGTCAAATTCTCGATTTTCTGAATATCTGATTGCCAAAAGCCGCGTGCAGCGGCGCGTGGGCGGCCGCCGGTCGCCCCATGCCGGTGAACCCTGCGAGACCACGCCGTATCTCGCAATGACGGTAGACTGTAGGGTGGGCATTGCCCACCACTATTTCCGGCAAACAACATCACTGGTTTCTGACACTGAGCCGCCCATGAGATTGTTAGAACATCCGATCGAACAGCGTTGAAACGTTGCATACGGCCAATCACAGGGGTGATCAACATAAGATAACGGTGGGCGATGCCCACCCTACCTGGATAGATAACCAAATTTTGCAATTATGGTAGATGATAGCATGCCATCGGTGGCGCTGTCCTAAATCAGGTTGCGTCCGCAGGCGAAAAAGCTTGGGAAAAGGAATCGGCAGGCTTGGAAGGTGAGTTATGTAAGAAAGTTGGTTTTCCCTCCCCCTGGGGATAAAAAGGCTGGGTTTTGGGAGAGGAGGAGAGGGAAAACCAAATCGTATAAACGGTGTCTTATTTCATTTTACCTAGCAGGACACTGGCAATCGTATTTTTCTGGATTTCCTTGGTGCCCTCGTAGATTTCGGTAATTTTGGCATCGCGATAATAGCGTTCCACATCGTATTCTTGCATGTAGCCGTATCCGCCCATAAGCTGAATGGCTTCGTCGCATACTTCCACCGCCGTGCGGGCGGCATACATCTTGGCCATCGAGGTCAGTTTGGGGTCCATGTGGCCCTGGTCGAAATTCCAGGCGGCCTTATAGGTGAGCAGGCGCGCGGCTTCAATCTTGGTGGCCATATCGGCAATTTTGTGCTGCGTCACCTGGAATTGAGCGATCTTTTTGCCGAATTGTTCGCGCTGTTTGACATAGGTCAGGGCGCGGTCGAAGGCGCCCTGGGCAATGCCCAGCGCCTGTGCGGCAATAAGGATGCGGCTTTCGTCGAAGAACTCGAGCAATTGGTAAAATCCGCGGTTTTCCTTGCCGATCAGGTTGCTCAACGGAACGCGGACATCTTTGAAGGTCACCTCGGCGGTATAGGTCAAGGTGATGCCCATTTTTTTGCCGACGTCCTGGGTCGCGACACCGGGGCGGTCCGCTTCCACCAGAATCAGGCTCAATCCGCGATGACCCGGTTGGGCAGTGGGATCGGTTGTGCACAGCACATTGTAAAAGCCGGCCAGCGGCCCGCTGTTCGTGATGAAAATTTTTGAGCCGTTGATGACCCATTCATCGCCATCCCTGACGGCGGTGGTCTCGACAGTGGTAATATCCGATCCGTGATCCGGTTCGGTGAACGCGCCGCAGGAGAGGCACTGGCCCTCGGCCACCTTGGGCAGCCAGGCCGCCTTCTGTTCTTCCGTGCCGCAATGCAGGATTATTTCCGTGGCGAAATCGGCAATCAGGATGCAGGTGCCTACGGTGCTGTCGCCGCGTGCCAACTCTTCGGCCACCAGGATGTTTTCCATGACGCCCATCCCCTGGCCGGAATATTTTTCAGGAAAATGGATGCCGATAAATCCCAGTTCGGCAGCTTTTTTCCACAAGCGTTCAGGAAAAGCATGTCGGTCGAGCAGATCGTGAATCTCTTCTTTTTTAAATTCGCCTTTAATAAAATCCCGTACGGCTTTCTGAATCTGAATTTGTTCTTTGGTCAGCTCAAACTGCATTTGGATCCTCCTTGTACGCGTTTAATGGGCATTCTAAAGCCGAAAGCCTTTGATGTATCGGTGCGGCCGCGAACCGTCCGCACACCGGTACACAGCAATTAATATACCAAGATCGATAGTCTTGTCATTTCAGCATATTTCTAATGGGTCCCGACACCTTCCACACCATGGCGCAGAAAAAACTGGACTATAATCCGGTTTAGAATTAAGCTGTGCCATAGGATAGTTTAGGTGAACGCTATGAATATCGACGAGAGTCATTTTTTTCGAGAATCGACATTGCGAATCTGCGGCAGTCTGGATATCGACAAGGCGATGCAGCGCTGCCTGCAGTTCATGGCCCGCCATATTCCGGCCAGCCGCATCTGTTTTCACGTCTACGACCGCCAGCTTGGCATTGTGGAGACCGTGGCGATGGCCACCGAGGCGGCCAGTGAGGCCATGTCTCTGCGGACCCCGCTTTCCGCCCGGGGACGCCGGCAAGTAGAAGATCAGCGTTCCTCGCGGACCAAGCTGATGGAGCGGCTGGGCGACGACGCCGTGGCCGGTCCGATTGCGCGCCATTTTGCGGGCGATGACCTGTCCGGCCTGCTGCTCGACCTGGCCCTTGAAAAGCAATTTATCGGCACGGTTTCGGTTTTCAGCGAACCGGGCAAGCAGTTCAATCAGGACCACGTACGGCTCCTGTCGTTGCTGAACCGGCCTTTTGCGATCGCACTGGCCAACAGTTTGCAGTACCGGGAACTGCGCAAGCTGCGCGATATGCTCGCGGACGACAACCGTTACCTGCAGGATGAATTGCGCCAGATTGCCGGTCAGGAGGTGGTCGGCGCCGGTGTCGGACTCAAGGATATCATGGAGCTCATACGGCAGGTCGCGCCCCTGGACAGTCCGGTGCTGCTGCTGGGAGAAACAGGCGTCGGCAAAGAAGTTATGGCCAATGCCATCCACACGCTGTCCCAGCGCCGCGGGGGGCCTTTTATTCGTGTCAATTGCGGCGCCATTCCCAATACGCTGATGGACAGCGAGTTGTTCGGTCATGAAAAAGGCGCCTTTACCGGTGCTGTGGCCCGCAAACGCGGACGTTTCGAGCGCGCTGACGGCGGCACGATTTTTCTGGACGAGATCGGTGAACTGCCCCTGGAGGCCCAGGTTCGTCTGCTGCGCGTGTTGCAGGATAAGGAAATCGAGCGGGTGGGCGGGGCCGAAACCGTGCGGGTCGACATCCGCATTGTGGCAGCCACCCACCGTAATCTTGAGCGGATGCTGGCAGAAGGCACCTTCCGTGAAGATCTTTATTTCCGCCTGCGGGTCTTTCCGATTGTAATCCCCCCCTTGCGGCAGCGCACGGACGATATCCCCGTGCTGGTGCAGCATTTTATCGGCAAAAAAGCGCGTGAAATGAAATTGAGCACCATTCCGGCAGTGGCCCCCGGCGCCCTGGATCGCCTGATTCGCTATGGCTGGCCGGGCAATGCCCGAGAATTGGAAAATGCCGTCGAACGCGCGCTGATCGTGAGTCGTGGCGCGCCCTTGGCCTTTGAAGATATCGATCCGGCTGGCAGGCAGGCCGTGGACGGTCCCAAAAAGGATAACAAGGCCGATGAGGTATGCGGGCTGGATCATGTGACGGCTCTGCATATCCGCAAGGTGCTCGCGCAGTGCAATGGACGCATCGAGGGCGAAAAAGGGGCTGCGCGCCTGCTGTGCATTCATCCTTCCACCCTGCGCAAGCGAATGAAAAAACTCGGCATCGTATTTGGGCGCAACGCCGCGCACGTCGAATGGGGCCGGGCCCGAGCGCCTGAGGGCTAAGAACGGTTCGTACGCACGGGAATTCCCGTGCGTACGGCCAATCTGACGTGATGCGGGGTTGCCGCAAGGGGCAATCCTGACCGCGAAAGGCAACCACCAACGGTTGCCCTCGCGCGTTGGGCGGTTTTTATTGAAACTGCTTGCGCATCTCTTTTTTGTTGAGCTTGCCGACGCTGGTTTTGGCCAGGGTGTCGACAATGGCGATGCGGTCGGGCACCCCATATTTAGGAATGACCCCCTCGGCAGCGTACTTGGCCACAAACGAGATGATCGCGTCTTCGGTCAGTGTCTCTTTCTGGTCAGGCTTAGGCACCACGATGGCCATGGGGCGCTCGCCCCATTTTTCGTCGGCCACACCGATTACCGCGACTTCACTGACCGCCGGGTGCTGGCTGATGATGTCTTCGAGTTCGAGCGAGGATATCCATTCGCCGCCGGTTTTGATGACATCCTTGAGCCGGTCGGTAATCTGCAGATAGCCATCTTGGTCGATGAATCCGATGTCGCCAGTGTGCAGCCACCCGCCTTCCCACAGCGCCTCGCTTTTCTCCACATCCTTGATGTACCCCTGGGTAAGCCAGGGCGTTCGCACCACCACCTCGCCGGTGCTCTTGCCATCGTGGGGCAGGGGCTTGCCACTCGGATCGAACACCTCGAGCAGGGTATTGGTAACCGGTAGGCCGGTACGGCAGCGCATCTTGACCTGCTCTTCTTCATCCCATTCAAGCATGTGGGGTTTCAGCATGGCCAATGACAGGAGCGGGCAGGTTTCGGACATGCCGTAGCCCGTGTATACATTGATGCCCAGGGCCAAAGCCGCTTTGCACAAACCGCGCGGCAGCGCCGACCCGCCGATGATCACTTTCCAACCGGTAAGATCAAAGTTTTTGATTGCCGGACTCGATACCAGCATGTGCAAAATGGTGGGGACGCAGTGGGAGAAGGTCACCTTCTCCATCACCTTGAGCTTGAGCAGCATCTCCGGTTCGTAGCGTCCGGGATAAACCTGTTTGGCGCCCAGCAGCGTCATGGCATACGGCATCCCCCAGGCGTGTACGTGGAACATGGGCGTAATGGGCATGTAGACATCGGCGGAATCGATGCGCGCCTGGGAGCTGTAGGCGCTGGCGGCCACCAGCACGGCATACGTATGCAGCACAAGCTGGCGATGGCTGAAAAAGACCCCCTTGGGCAGACCGGTAGTGCCGGTGGTGTAGAAGGTCGTGGCCATGGTGTTTTCGTCCAGGTCGGGAAAGTCGAAACCCGCAGGACTTTCGGCCAACATGGCTTCGTATTCGTGATCCAGGTTTAATTTGGTTTCGGGGGCGGGTTTGCCGTCGGCCAGCAGAATAATCTTTTTAACCGTGGCAAACTGATCCTTGACCGATTCGAGCAGGGGTAAAAACTCCTGGTTGACCAGGATGACATCGTCTTCGGCATGGTTGATGGTGTAAATCAACTGTTCGGGCGACAGGCGGATATTGATGGTGTGCAACACCGCCCCCATCATCGGCACTGCGAAAAAGCACTCCAGATAGCGATGGCTGTCCCAATCCATAACGGCCACGGTGTCGCCTGGTTTGACGCCCATGTTGGCCAGCGCGTTGGCCAATTGGCCGACCCTCTGGCCGAATTGGGTGTAGGTCATACGCACCTGGTCGCGGTAGACGATCTCCTGATTCGGAGAGTAGATCAACGGCGTGTGCAGCAGGTTTTTGATGAGTAGCGGAAAACCATAAGCAGATGGGGTCGGTTGGATTAATTTTGCCGGCATTTTGCCTCCTGATGGGTTGAGGGTGAAGGGATCGGGCTGATGGCCAGGGATAAAGCAAGGAAGATGCCATTGTTGGCGAATGATAATTTTGTGAATGGTGTTTAGTAGTTATAGAAAGATAGGTATTTTGAAGCGAATCAGCGGTGAGTCATGAGTGACTCGCATCGGGTCTCCTATAGGATAAATAGCTTATATTAATACTAATTAGTAAATAAGAGGGAAATACCCGCAATGAGTCATAAATAACTCATTACGTTGTTTGGGCCGGTCGCCTTCGATCATCGGCCCTGAATATTGAGATGTTTCATCTTCAAATAGAGGGTCTTACGCTCGATCCCCAGGATTGCGGCCACCTTGGTGCGGTTCCACTGATACTTGTTGAGCAGGGCAAACAGGTAGGCTTTTTCGAAGGACTGGGTGGCTTCGCGCAAGGATTGTTCCATCGGAAGCATTTGCAGCGCCAGACCGCCGGCGGTCCCGCCTGGCGCCCGGAGGGCGATGCCCATGAAATCCAGCGTGTTCGTACCAATATAGCGCTGAATCGTATTTTCCAGTTCGCGCACGTTGCCGGGCCAGTCATGGTCGATCAGGGCCTCCAGTTCGTGTCCGCGCAATACGGTCGCGCTTCCCTCCCGTCCGTGCTTGGCCAGAAAATGTTCCGCCAGCAATGGGATGTCTTCCTTGCGCTCGCGCAGCGGCGGAAGTTGAATCGGAAAGATATTGACGCGGTAAAAAAAATCTTCGCGCATGCGCCCTTTTTCCAGAAGGCGCACCAAACTCTTATTGGTGGCGCTGATAATGCGTGCGTGGTTTTTCTGTACCGCCAGCCCACCGATGGGTGTAAAGCCGCTGCCTTCCAACACGCGCAGCAATTTGACCTGCATTTGCTCCCTGATCTCTCCGATTTCATCGAGGAACAGCGTGCCCTGGTCGGCATATGCGAACAGGCCGGGTTTGTCCTGATCGGCACCGGTGAAGGCGCCGCGTTTGTAGCCGAAAAATTCGCTTTCCATCAGGTTAGGCGGAATGGCGCCGCAGTTGACCGGCACGAAAGGCTGCGCGCCGCGGTCGCTCATCGTGTGGATGGCATGGGCCACAAGCTCCTTGCCGGTGCCCGATTCCCCAAGTATGATGACGCTGGTATCGGTTGCGGCCGCTCTTAGAATCAGCTCATAAACCTTTTGCATGGCCGCACTCTTGCCCACGATATCACCAAAGCGGTAGCGCTCCTTGATGGCCGCACGCAGACGGGTGTTTTCCTTGGCCAGATAAAGCTCTTTCTCCTTCAGGGCCAGTTCGGTCTGCTTGCGTTGGTGGATATCGATGATCACGGTCTGCTTCTCGGCCACGGTATCGTTGGGTCCGTACACCGGCGAACTGATGGCATAATACCAGCGTCCGGACGTCGGGCATTGGAACTCCTGCTTGACGATTTCGCCTTTCCAGACATGTTCGCCGCACCAGGGGCAGGGCTGTTCCATTTTGAAAATGGCTTGGTGGCACTTTTCGCCGGTCACATCACGGCCGAGCAACGTCTGCAGGGTTTTGTTCAGATAAAGAATGCGAAAATCCCGGGTGCAGGTGTAAGTGAACCCGCCAAAGGCTTCCAGAAAGCCGCTCAGTTTGGATTCACTGGCTTGCAGGTCGCGCTGCGCTTTTTTCAAGCTGGTGATATCGGTCAAGGAAGCTACACTGCGATCCGTACCGGTGATCATATCCACCCGCAGCCAGATGTCTTTTTTACTCCCGTCCGCGGTCAGCAGTTTGAATTCATACTCCACCGGGACGCCTTTGGCGGCCTGGCGTCGCTGAACGTGGTAGCGCAGCATGCGTTCGCGGTCGTCTGGGTCGGCAATGACGCTTGGCCAGGTGATTTTGCCTTCAATCTCTTCTTTGCGGTAGCCTAACATTTTGGCAAACCCGGAGTTGACCATCGAAATAGTGGTGTCCTTCTCGATGATGATCGTGCCGGCGCCGGTGTTTTCGAAAACACCGCGATAGAGTGAGTCGGGCCCGGTCGGGTCGCGGGTTAATTCTGGTTTGTCGGGCATATCAAAAATATTCCTGCAGTCCGGCGCGAATGAATTCATAATCGAGAATCTCGTCCTGAAGCGTTTCCTGCGCATCCGGTGAGCACGCGCCGCCGTTCACAGCCATTTTTTCGAAAAGACGATGCGTTTGCGCAGCCATCTCGATATCGGTGCCCAGCGGGCGTTTTTCAAGATAGATCTTTTTACCGCTTTTCAGTCGCAGTTCGGTAAAAGTATAGCGGTAAGAGATGTTCGGCGCAAGCACCGCCTCCGCATACGACAGCAGGAGGCGGCCGGCGCCGATGTCGATGCGCGGCCAGAGCGACGGGTGGAATACAAGCCGGTCTTTTTTCGCACTCAACGACCACAGGGTGCTATCGATAGGCGCTTGCCGCAACCGTTCAGCCTGGACATCCACCTCTGCTAAGGTCCCGACCAGCGCAAGCGATCGGATAAAACCGCTTTCAGTGACCGATTCGAAGGGCTTCACCATGCTTTGTGCATTGCGCCGGCGCACGGCGGCTTGTTGATAACGGCGTTTGTACACATACGAACAGTAGTTGATCGGCAGCGCCAGTTCCTGCTGGCAGGCGGTTTGCAGCAACGATAAGGCGGTCAGTTCCGATTCAAGGACGGTGACGCTTTCCCCATGCATAAACGTGTAATTGCGTTTCTGAAGATGGGCAAAGTTGTAAGGCGTCAGGCGCAGCTGGTGTAGATTGAGATGCCGCACACCCACCTGGTGCAGCTGCGGCAGCAGAGCGGTCAGGCGCTCGCCGTCTTCGGGAATGGCCGGAATTTCGACCGTCACGCAGGGGATCAGGTCAGCGGCCATGCGTGGTTTTTCCAGGTCGTAGCCGGCTGCGCTGATGTCGAAGCGAATCTCATCCAGGCCGGCGGCGTGCAACTGTTTCAGCCGCTGGGCAGTGGCCAGGGTACCGTTGGTGTACATCCAGATATGCACCGCGCTGCCCGAGCGCCGGCGCACCGCAGCGATATAGCGCAGGGTGCGATCGAAGGTCAACAGTGGTTCGCCGCCACTGATGCTGACGCCTGAAAAATTGAACCGTTCGACATACTCGGCATATTCGGCGGGCGTTGGAAACGCGAGCCGGTTGGTTGTGGGAACACCAACATCGTTTTGGGCGGTGGGGCAATAAAAGCAGCGGCAGTTGCATTGCCCGTTGATGAACAGACACGACCATTCTCCGCGGGCGCAGATGCGGCATCCTGGTGAGAGCGCTCGCCAATGGGGCTTCGTCTGCTTGGCGGCCAGTTCTATGTGCGGCGCCATCTCCGCCAGCGCGTGCATGCGACGTTCTTGCGCGCAGGCTGTCTGCGCGGGGGCTGCCCAGGCAAGCGTTTGAGCCTGGGCGCCATATTCGGTGGCATTGGCCGCTATGAATTTTTCACGTTGGATAGAAGAATAGGGCAGCATGATCCACATCCTTGAGAACACATCGGTAAGTACCTTACAGGGTATGGTGTGAAAGCAGGCAACGATACGCCGACCCCGCCGAAGAAACAAGCGGTGTTGCAAGATTTCAAAAAATTAATTTGGTTATGCACTTCGCTCCAGTGATTTATGGCGAAGTGTTAAGTGTAAAGTTTAAAGTGTAAAGGGAGGCATTCTGTCGATTGACATGCTCACCTTCCGCTTTTACGTGCATGCTTTTGTTAAAGGTTCTAAAAATCACAACGTAACCTTCTTATGACACCCCATACCTGTCTTACTGGAGCGAAGTGCATAACCAGAAAAATTAAATATTGGTTAGGCTGTTCGCTCCGGTGTCTATCCAATCGTTTGGCGGGATCGGTGTCAGAAACCGATGATGATGCAATAGCGCGGTGGTGGGCAATGCCCACCCTACATTCCGGCGCCATATTCGAGGCTTTGGCCAACATGAATTTTCCTCGTTACCTCCCACCCGTATCTCACTTGGCCGAAGTGGATAACCGAAATTTAATAATTTTCGGGAACCGCCTCCCGGGTCTGCTGTGTGACGGTTAAGACCGTCTTTTCCAGATGGTAATCGGCGATTTCCGATCCTTTTTTTGGCCAAGGATGATCCGATCCTGCCTTGCGATCATGCGGTCCTGTTCGCCGATGCGTGTTTGGGCTTCTCCAAGTTTTCTTTTGATGTCAACCAACTCAGCCTCTAATTCCGTGATGCGGCGTTCCAGCTTCCGGATATGCTGAATCTCCCCTCCGGACTGCGGTTCCAACGGTATATCCCGTTGGGCCAGGCCTTCATGCGATGCCACCGCCTTCGCAGAAGCGTTCACCGGCCGCGGGGCGTGTTCCTCGGAAGCTTGCGGTGCCGATGCAGCTCGCGTGGGCTGCTCGGCGTGTGGGCGGGTCTGGCCTTTGGCGGCTTTGGCCGTGCCCTTGGCGGGTGCAGTGCCCTTTTTTTTGAACGAGTAAACCACAGGTCTGGAATTGTTCAGTTTGATGGCTTGCCCTTTATTCGTCAATGCAACCATCACATTTCGAGCATACTGGGTCTGGTCTTCACGCCAATGCAGGGCTGACATCAACTCACGCACGGTAAAACCGGTTTTGGTCTTTTCTATGAGAATCCCTGCGTCGATGAGTTGCGAGATCTTTGTCTTTTCCATGGAATCCTTTGGACACTATTTGAATGTATTCGGTTTTCGTGGTCTTGAATGATATCCATGGTTTTCATGGTGTCAATTCGTCAGGCGTGGCTGCTGCAGTCGTAGCAGCGAGGCGCGCCTCGTGCACGAGACAGGCTTAAGGGCCGAAAAAGTCCCTAATTGCTATTTGACATTTGAAAAGGGGTATTTGATAAATGAACGGAGTTTTATCCGGTTGCGGCCCTCTGGCAACGTCCCTTCAAGAAGGGACATTTAAACCATGATCAGAACAGCCCAACAATACCTGCAAAGTCCGAACGACGGTCGCGCCGCTGATTGGGACCGCCTCAGAGCCGCGGCCAGGCGCGCGGCGCACATCGACGGCTGGCAGGAAATTCGGTCTGCGGATGCTTCTGTCCACCGACCTGGTGTCCATGCCCAACGTCGCCGCGTCGTATGCGAGCATACCCGAGGCGGCGAAACAGGAATGCATTCAATGAAAAAGACGGCCCCATCGATCATCGACTTTCATGTCCATCTGTTTCCGGACAAAGGCTTCGATGCCATCTGGAAATATTTCAGCGCGCATGGGGTGGAAGTGCTTCACAAACTTTATTACAAAGAGTGCATCGACTACCTGCGCCGCAAAGGCGTCGGTCCGATCGTCTTTTCGAATTATGCCCACAAGCGTGGCATCGCCGGACCCATGAACGCGTGGAATGTCCGTGTGCTGGATGAATGTTCGGATTTGTATTGCTTCGCGGCTTTTCACCCGGACGACCCCGATGCCGTGACCGCTGCCCGGCGCATGCTCGATCACCCGCGCGTGGTTGGCATCAAAATGCATTTTCAGGTGCAGAAGATCTATCCGCATGACCAACGCCTTTTTCCTTTGTATGAAATGGTGATCGAACGCAAAAAACGTCTTTTGCTGCATGTGGGCAACGGTCCCACAGGAAATAAATTCGTCGGGTGCGCGCAGATGCGTAAAGTGCTCGATCGGTTTCCTGATTTGCCGGCGACCATTCCGCACATGGGCGGGCTTGAATTTCTGCCGTTTATGGAACTGCTCGACCGCCATCCCCAACTCTACCTCGATACTGCATACAGCTTCTGGCCCGGATTGCCTTTTACTTTCAATCTCGACCCCAGCTATCTGGAGAAGTACAAAAGCCGCATTGTCTACGGATCGGATTTTCCGCATGTCATTTTGCCCCGGCGGGGTGAAATTGATTATCTTCGCGGGCTTGATTTGTCGGATGCGTTTTATGAGCAGGTTTTTTATGCCAACGGCCTGCGCCTGTTGAACCAGGCATGCCCTCAGGCGCAGCCGGTATGTACTTTTGGAAGTTTTTCTGTGCAACATCCCGGTCTCGAGCGACGGTGAGCCGGGCGGGTGGTCCGCGCCATGCGATCCGTCCTGCGCAACTTTACTTCTTTGGGATCCTGAAAGGCGCGGATCTATTGGGTCCGCGCGTCACGGACAGGGGCAGGGCGACGATCAGCGCGAGCGCCAGTGACAGGCAGATGGCGATGAATACATAATGGTAGGCCTGCAGCGGGTAAGCCGTCCCGCTGCGCCCAACGGCATCCATGAGAAAACCCGAAAACGGCTGGAACAGAGCCGTGGCCAGGAAAGCCGCCGGGTTCATCAACCCCATGGCGGTGCCGGTCAGCCAGGTGGGAAACAATTCTTTGGTGATGGTCATGTAAAGCGAGAGGGCGCCGCCGCCGCAGGCGCCGCTGATCAGAAACAGGGGGGCTATCATCATCGCGGGCGGTTTTCCGCCGCTGAGAAGAAAAACCGACCAGCACGCCAGGGCCACGCCCAACGCGCTGGTTAAAATGGACTTACGGCCGAAGGGCAACCGGTCTGCCAAAAAGCCGAAGAGCGGGGCGCCGATCACAAGGCCAAGCGGCATCAGCATCAGCAGTCCGCCGGCCTGCATGCGACTGTAACCGTGGACGTCCATCAGGTAGGGCACGGCCCAAAGGCCTTGAAACGTGAGGGTCGGACCACCGAAAAAAAAGTAGGATCCGGTCACCAGCCAGAAATCGGGTTTTTTGAGGACAATGCCGAAGCGTTTGAAAGTGCCGATATTGGCAGGCTGGTCGTTGAAAGCGCTGGAGGCCGGCAGCGCCATTTCGACCGGCCGCCATCCTTTGTCTTCCGGTTTGTCGCGCAGAACCAGCCAGCACACGGCCACCAGAAACAGCGTAAAGCCGCCGATCGCCCAGAAGGACATGCGCCAACCCAACAGCACCACCAGGTAGGTCAGCGGCAGGGAGGCGGCAATATTGCCCGCGTTGCCTGAGGCCAGAAAAATGCCGGTGATCGCCGCGAACTCACTGCTGCGAAACCATTGTGAAAAGATTTTGAGGGCCGGAATAAAGACGCCGCCCACACCAACGCCGATCAGGGCCCGAGCCACGGTGGCAATCGTCATATTGGGCGCAAACCCGAAAAGCAGGACGCCGATGCCGGCAATAAGAGCAAAGAGGGTTATCACGGCCCTGGGGCCCAGCGTATCCGACAAAACGCCCACCGGCGGTTGGGCTGCGGCATACAGGTAGAAATAAGCAGAAGACATCAGACCCAGGGACGTCGCGTCGGCTCCGAACTCGAGAACCAGATCGCGTGCGATGATGGTGGGCGAAATGCGGTGCAGGCATGCCAGAAAATAAATGACACTGAGCAGCCCGAAGATGGTCCATCGATAGCCGAGCGGACCGCTCCAATTCATCCAGACCCATTTTGGTTGCACGCAGACCTCTGCTTCTCCAGGTAGTTGACGATCATTAGCGCCGCATGAATACAGTTGGCACAACGATAACGGACCAGGGGCGCCCCTGTCAATCGTGTCCTTATAGCGGTTGACTTGCCGGGCGGATGCGGCTAAATGAACGGCACATCATTAAGGAAACGAAAGCGATGAATGCATTTCGCCTGATCCCGATCAAGGAAGATGGTTCTATCGAGGGACCGTTCGACGCCATACCCCAGATCGCCCGAAAAATTTGCGTCTCCACCCTTTCTATCTATAATATTGTCGGGTATACGCCCCCCTGGATTGGATACCTGGTCGTGGAATTCGGTCGATTTATCGGCACCTGCGCATTCAAGGCCGCGCCCAGTGAGAACCGCGTGGAAATAGCCTATTACACCTTTCCCCGTTATCAAAAAAAAGGGTATGCCACCCAAATGGTGCGCGCCATGATCGACATTGCGGTCAAAGAATGCCCTGGCATTGCGGTGGCTGCCCAGACACTGCCCGAAGAAAACGGGTCGGCATCCATTCTGAAAAAAATCGGTTTCGCTTTCTCCGGGCGGGTGCAGCACCCGGAAGACGGGCTGGTTTGGGAATGGTCGTTCCAAACCCCTTTAAAGGAAGTCCGGCAAAAGAAGTAACCGTATCTGGTTATGCACTTCGGTCAAGGGAGATACGGGTGGGTGTGGGTGACGTGAAAAAGTCAAAGTTGCCCCCGGTGAGCCAATCCCGAAGACACTTTACCAATAGAATGTAGGGTGGGCATTGCCCACCACTATCTCTGATCCCGCCCAAGCGATTGGATTGACATCGGATCAAATATAGTGATGAAACGTTGAATACGGCCAATCACATAGGCGATCAACATTAGACAATGGTGGGCGATGCCCACCCTACCACTGGATAATAATCGTACCTGGTGATGCACTTCGCTCAAGTAAGACAGCTATGGGGTGTCATAAGAAGGTTACGTTGCAATTTTTAGAACCTTTAACAAAAGCATGCACGTAAAAGCGTGCAACATGGGCAGGTGAGCATGTCAAATCGACAGAATGCCTCCCTTTACACTTTAAACTTTACACTTAACACTTGGCCCCATCACTGGAGCGAACCGGATAACCAATAACCTTATTGTGACCCACGGGTGAGCTTGCCCGGGGCAAGAGTACGGCCGGGGCTGCATGATCGCAGGCCCCCGGCGTCTGCGTTTTCAGGACCTATTCAATGCACTGAGCACTGTAATCGAGGTCGTACTGCCGGCCCGGGGTGGTGAAGGCGCAGCCGAAATCGGGCGATGCCACGTTCGCAGGTGTCAGGATGTCGTCCCCTGCTGGCACGGCTGCCGATTCCGCCCACCCGACCAGATGGTCAAAGGCTTCGATCTCTTCTGCGGTGCTGAACTCGCAATGGCCCACAGCCCGAATGGCACGTGCCCGGAACAGGTCGGCATTGCCGGCAGCGATGATCCGTCGCGCCCAAATCTGTTCCATGGAAAAGGGCACATACAGGTCGCCCAAGGTGTGCAGCGCCAGTACCGGTATGCCGATATGGCCGCTGACATCCCACATCTGGAAAGACAGATCGCCGCTGGGATCGCTCACGCGCGCGATCCCGTCATTCAAACCGCTTTCATCCGCACTGATCGTGGTGTCGTCCGCGTCCAGAGCATAGAAGGTGTTCTGGTTGCCGGCCAGATTGCCCATGCCCACGCCAACGGTGGGATCCAAGAGCCATTGAACCGATTGCGACAGGGCGAAATCGGCATAGAAAGAGAATGCGCGATCGTACAGGGGGCGTTCGCCGCCGGAACGGTACATCATGGCCGTTTTGAACAATTGTCCGTTTGCATTCAGGTCCGCCGTTCCGTTGGAACCATAACGCGGAATATAGCCCAGATCGCCATGGCCGTCTCCGGCGGGTCCGTAAAGCGCCTGCTGCCACGCGGGAAATTCGGTCTCCGGATCGAAAGGCACCGAAAAGTTGAGACCGGCATAGTAGCTGGCTGTCAGGCCCCAATCCAGATGATAGCTGAACAGTTCCGTGCCCCCGCCGACCACTCCGCACATGGGCAGGGCGGCATCGTAGTCGTCTGCATACGCAGGGTCGGTTATGGATCTTGCGGTCACATGGCCGCCCATGGAGTGGCCCACCAGGTAGACGCGGCGCGGTTCTCCGAAGCGGGCCCTGAAGTAGGCCAGCAGCTCGGATGTGCTTCGAACCCCGGAGGCGATGTTGTAGCCATTGGCCGTATAACTGGAGGCTGCCCAGGCAAACCCATGGGTGATGAGGTGTGTTCTGAGTCGCGCGGGCGGCGACACCGACAGCAGGGACGTGTCGCCGGCATAGCCATGGGCATACATGACAAGATCGCTCTGTCCCGCTGTCCAGTTCTCCGGCAGCTCGATACGGAATCCAGCCCCGGCGTGCACACCTGAATAGCCCGCGGCGTCCGGCAAGGGATCGAATGCCAGCCGGGCATAGAGCAGTTCATAACCTTCATCGTTGCGCATGTATTCGGGCGCGCCCGCCGGAAATGTATTCAACATGGCCAGCACCAGGGCGGAAGCGTTGGGATCCCATCCGGAAACTTCGGCGGATGCGGCCTCAAACAAGCCTTCGGCCGTGAGTTTCCGGGTGTCCATGCCGATGCGGGCCCTTTTCATGTCGGCATCCAGCAGCATGCAGGCGGGGGCATCCACATCTGTTGCGTTCGACCACTGCGCCCATTCGACGCCGTTGACAGTGCCCGGATTCCCGCTGCGAATAAAATTACCCAGATAGTCCATCATGACACGTTGCAGCGATCGGAAGCCGGGCCGGTTTTGCTTGGTCAGCGCGTACCCGAAAAGGTCTTCATCATATCCAAAAAAGAAGGGGATATCCATGGCGTGCGCCGGTCCGAACACATGAGCGAAGGTGTCTGAAGCCGAGTTGCTCTGCCCCCATTTGAACAGGAAGGCATACACCTGGTCCTGCCGGTTTTTCAGCAAGGTGGCCAGTTCATCTACGGCTTTGTATTTCCAGCCTGCGCTCTGGTACTTGCCCATGGCTTCGTAAAGATCGATCTCGGCCTGGGTGGGAAAGATTTCAGAGAATGTCCATGCGTGTGTGGGGTCGAAGTCCGGATCGAACAGGTCGTAGACATACCCCCAGTCGGGACGGCCGAAAGCCTGTGCATAAAGCGGCAGAAAATTTTTGAATTCGTATTCGGTGCTGCCGATCATCACCGGTACGGCATTGTAGGCCCCGCTGAAAATCGTATCCACATACCTCCCCGGCAATACGATGCCATCAGAAAATCCAGCGTACGTCCGACCGTGCGCGGCCACCAGGTCGGCGGGGTTTTTGCCACGCAGGAAGGCCGCCACCGACGCGCTGTCATCCGCATCGATCGCATCATAGCCGGACAAGCCGCTCAGCATGCCTTGGGCCAGAGCCTCTCCGGCCGCCGGTGGGATGATGTCCCCGCCAATACTCTGCATCACCGCGCCCTTGAAAAGTCCAGCCGCTTGAGGTGCAATGAGAAGTTTGGCCACATTCGAGGCGCCCGCGGATTGTCCGCCGATCGTCACATTGGCGGGGTCACCGCCAAACTGGCCAATATTGTCGCGGACCCATTCCAAGGCCTTGATGTTGTCCAGGGTACCGAAATTGCCCGAATCGTCGGCGGGATCACCGGTCCGCAGGGCGGGGTGGCTGAGCCATCCCAGCGGTCCGAGACGATACTGGGCAATGACCACAACGATATCCTGATCCTCGGCCAAATAGCCGCCATCGAAGTCAGGCGCGCCCCCGAACCGGTTGGCGCCTCCGTGAAAATAAACATACACCGGCAAGTCGGTGTTGAATTTTTTAGGCCGGTAAACATCCAGATAGAGACAATCTTCGCTGCCGATGATCTCGCCTGTCGCATGCCAGGTTGGGCTCATTTCAGCCTGTACACATACGCTCTGACTCTCGGAGGCATCTCGGATGCCCGTCCAGGGTTCCGGATCTTGCGGCGCTTTCCACCGCAGATCGCCTATCGGCGGCTGGGCAAAAGGAATTCCGCGAAACACGAATGCCTTCTTGGTTTGCATCCCCGCGATAGCGCCGGATTGGGTTTCGACAAGAGTGGGCTTTTTACAGCCGCTCAGAAGGATGGCCGAAAGGAACACGAAAACCGCCAGGCATTTTAAGCTCTGCCGCACATACGTCATCGTCTTATCTCCTTTGGTTGGATGGTGATATGAAGCCAAATCTTCCGGGCATTCGAATAGGGCGAACCCCATCGTCCGGTAGTAAAATGGTTGAGAGATGTTGTGGATGGCTCTTAAAATGCGTTTGGTTGACGTAAAGCCCGCGTGTGCAATTTATACGGCATCAACATTTTGAGAGAGGGCAGGGGCATGCGCATGGGCATATGTTCAGGAGAACGCGGTAGCTTTGTAAGATAAGAACTTTAAAAAGGACCTACTGTCAATATGAAAAAATCTGCTATCTGTTCGTCATTATGGAACATAATGCAGGCCATGCATTTTTTGACTGATCTGACTCCTGGGAAATGGCGATGGTCATCCTACGCACCGGGCGAACACAATAAAAGGATGCCCTGTGCCCACAATCAAAGGCCGCTATGGTGGGCATCGCTCACCATTTATTTGCAAATGGTCATAGGTGATCTGTGGTGCGGATGGCTTTGAATGACACGATGGCAGGCAACGCCCCGCCCTTTAACTTATAACAGCACGCTACGTGCCAAGGTTTACATGCGATGGCCCTGTGCTGGACTACCGGAGGGGTTGACGCTGGGTCTGATTTAAATTACAAGAACCGGGTTGACCATTGTGCGGATATTGGAACGCGGAGGTAGAATGCCACTTGCTCTTGGACATCTGACCGTAGGATATTTGACAAACAGCGTGATTGAAAAACCCGAAACGACACCCTTTAAAAGCCTGCTCTTTCTTTTTCTGCTGACCAATTCCCCTGATATCGACGTCTTGATCAGCTGGCTGGTCACTGGAAGCCCATGGCCTCTTCATCGTACATTTACCCACGGTATCCTGTTTGCGGTTGGCACGGCCCTAGTATTTTCAAATCTTTTCAGGCTCTTTTCTTCATTTCCCAAACTGAATTATAACTGGTGCTATTGGGCGGTAATGTCCCACGTGATTGCCGATTACATTTTCTCGCCTTGGAAAGTAAGCTTCTTGTGGCCCCTGCCGTTACAGCCCGAGTCGCTCGGCGGTCTGTTGGATTTTGTAGCCTGGTACGCAACTCTGGCCCGCGAGGCCCAGGTTATTTTAATCTGTCTTTCCACCTATTTTCTTATGAAAACGACATTCGCAGCAATCAATTACCTGTATAAACGCCTGCTGCCAGCCTGAAGGGTTGTTTGTGGAGCAAATTTGCCAAGGCATCCGGATCTGATACGGATCCGGATGCCTTGTTTGTTGCGGGAAAGGTCGTTCGTTCGCTTCTCAGCCCATAGGGCAATGGTCAGGGGGCCGGGGCATTGCACGAGGTAAAGCGCACCGGCAGCAGATTAGGTTGGCGTTGAGATAAGTAGCAAAAGGGAGCGCCCTTAGACGATAGAATCTGAAAGCGTGTTTTCCACGTTCTTCGCAGGCTGCGCTTTAACGCTTGCTTTCTTTCTTGGCTTTTTAATTTTTTTCTCATTGGCGGCTTCATCTGCCGCCTCCGCTTTTTTTTCCAAAGCCATTCTCTCGATGATGCGTTGTTGGAGATCAGGGGAGGTAACGGCTTCACTGCCATCATCCCAACGAATTTTCATAGAATCTCTATGTATGGAAACAACCTCGTAAGCGCCTTTCATATTCTCATATGTAGACCCGACCTCAAATTTTAATACACTTGTCATAACTTCTCCTCTTTGCTTAAAATACCCAATGATTGAAGGAAGCATTTGCCTCCTGTTTTTGCATGGAGGATGTCATCACAGCTATTCGTTCCTTCAGAAAAAATGCTCCGGGGATGAACGCGGAATCGCATTTGCAGTAGCAACAGTGTAACAACCTATGCAGGAAAAACAAGGTAATAATTGACCTGCTCTCCTGCAGATGCCGTTCGTTGTGGCCCTTCGTTTAACCGATTTGCCTGAAAGCGTTCACCGGCCAGGCCTGCAGCCATTGCGCTGTGCGCATCCGGATGGAATAATATGTCAGGGTCTTGCGTTGGTCTCCAAATTGCATCCCTATGGGACATGTGATTCGGAGGCTGGCGGCGCAGGATTTCCTAACGCTTTAGAACAATGGGCATAGTTTGGCGCCGCGAACCACACATCCGGGACGGCTGGGGTTAAAACCCGCAAGTTGATAACAACCGTGCGTCAATAAAATGACACTGTCACCATTCGACTGCCAATAGAAAACATCATGCATCAGAGCCATACGAAGCCCGAAACTGTGACTGGCCAAGAGCCACCCCTTTCATTACGCGACGCGGATGTGGCTATCTCTGAAAAGAAAAGGCTGATTGCGGACAACACCATCAAGAACTACGTTATATTGGCCATGGGCACCGGCCTGATACCCTCTTCCCTGGTAGACATCGTCGCCATAACGGCCCTTGAAGTGAAGATGATTGGCGATTTGGCGCGGATCTACGATTTTCCTATTCCCCACCGGTTGGTGCGTTACAAAATCCTCATCTCACTACTCGGCAGCCTCGGCCCTGTCTATCTATCAGTCAAAATGCATGCGGCCCTCAAGAGCGTGCCGCTGATCGGGCATGCCGTTTATGTGGGAATGTTGTCTATTACGGGGGGCGTTGCGATGTACGCGGTCGGCAAGACCTTCCAAAGGCACTATGAATCCGGAGGGACCTTCTTGAGCAGCGAGAATTCGGTTCTGAAAAACTTTTTCCAGGAAAAATACCAGGAAGGGAAAAAGGTGGTGCCTGGGTATGCGCGTCCAGCGGCAGTCTGACGCGGAAAAAAACAGTGTTATGGAGATGAATGATTGAAGGATATTTTGACTTCACACCGCGATTGCTGTACGAAGCTGTCCTTTGTTCTCTCTGGAGCGGAGCCTGATAAGGAATTCACATGCATCTCGAGCTGATACGGTTTTTAAGAAAAGAATCCAATCACACTGGCCATAAAATCCTGATCGCGTCGCTCCTGGCCGGCATATCCAACGGCCTTCTTATTGTGATCATCAATGCGGCATCCCAGAATTATGCCGATCTGAATTTCCGATACCTCCTTCTTTTTGGAATAAGTGTGTTGATCCTCGCACTGACCCGGCGCTATACTCTCTATCAAACCTCGAGCATCGCCCGCGCGGCCCTTACCAAGACAAATTTGAGAATCGCGGACAAGATCAGGCACGCCAATCTTGCAATATTCGAGCAGGTCGGAAAACCCAGAATCCTGACCACCCTCTCGGAAGGCACCGAGCTCATTTTCGAAGCGTCCCGACGGATTGCAAACGGGGCGGTCGCGGGGATCATGCTCGTTTTTTCTTTTGCCTATATGGCATGGTTGTCGTCCGTGGCGTTTTGGTTGTCGGTTGTGGTGATTGTGTGCGGGATCATGGTGTATCTCTTCAATCAGCGGACCGTAAACATGGAACTGCGCATCTCTGCGCAGAAGGAAGGCGAGTTTATCAATTCCATGAACCATGTCCTTGAAGGATTCAAGGAATTAAAGGTGAACCGGGCCAAGAGCGATGATCTGTTCGCCAATTACCTGGAGACGATCTCCGTAAGCGCCAAGGAGATCAGAATAAGGACCGAAGCGCGCTTTATATCGAACATTATTTACACGCAGGTGTTCATGATGATTCTGATTGCCGGGATTATTTTTCTGCTACCCCAGATGAGCGCCTCTTCTCCGCAGTTGATTGTGAGTCTTGTTGCGGTGCTCCTGTTTATTGTCGGCCCTCTGGGTTTCGTGGTCGATGCGGTTCCTGTGATAACCGAAGCCAATGTCGCCGTCGAAAAGCTGGGCGAACTCGAGGCGATATTCGATAAAGCCGATGATACCGCGCAGACGTCCCCCAACGGGCCATTGCAATCCAAAGCGACCTTTGATTCGATTGCTTTAAAAAAGGTCTTATTCTCGTATGCCAGCCCCGATGACGAGAAAGTCTTTACGGTCGGTCCTGTTGATTTGAAGGTGAATAAAGGGGAGGTTGTCTTCCTGGTTGGTGGCAACGGCAGTGGGAAGACAACCCTGGTTAAACTCCTTTCCGGTTTGTATTATCCCCAGCGCGGCATGCTGTATTGCGATGATATCCCGGTCAACAGCTTTAACTACGATCATTACCGCAATTTCTTCGCCATCATTTTCTCCGATTTTCACCTATTCGACAGACTGTACGGCATTAAAGACGTCGATGAGGAAAGGCTGAACGCATTGCTCAATACAATGGCGCTGGGTGATAAAATATCCTACTGCGACGGAAAATTCAGCACGATCAATTTGTCCACGGGCCAACGCAAACGCCTGGCTCTCGTCATTGCGCTGATGGAAGACAAGTCGATTTATGTCTTTGACGAGGTGGCTGCCGACCAAGACCCCGGCTTTCGAAAGTATTTTTACGAAGACGTGTTACAAGAGCTTAAAAATCAAGGCAAAACAATCATCGTGGTAAGCCACGACGACAGATATTTTCATGTCGCCGACCGGGTTGTGAAGATGGATTACGGAATCGTTGCCGAAGGGGCAGTGGGATAGTTATGGGCATAATGGCAGAAAAAGAATCGGCGACAATTAAAAAAGGGGTGTTCCGTCGCCTCGCGAGTCGTATCAAGGCGGTGAACGCCTGGGTTCGCGGCCGTATCGCAACGCATCTTCCAGGGTTTTTGGTTGCTTTTCTACTTTTCCTCTTTGCCCTGGTATATTTGTGGTCCAGTATTTTCATCACCATCCAGTCCGGCGAGTTGGGTATTCTGTACCGGCGGTTTTCCGGGGGCACGGTGGTGGACAAGGTGTACGGCGAGGGCCTGCGTATTGTTTGGCCATGGAATGTCATGACGGTTTACAACGTGCGCTACCAGACGATCCCGCACAATTTGGAGGTCTTGACGCGTAAGGGGTTGAAGATAAAGGTTTACTTATCGATCCGCTATCGTCCCGAGACGGAAGTTTTAGGGGTCTTGCATCAGGTGGTGGGGCCGGACTACCTGAAGAAGATCGTGATACCGGAGGTCGAAGCGACCCTGCGAACCGTACTTGGGCAGCATGACGCGGAGGAGATCTACACAACACGCAAGGGGGTCGTCCAGCAGGTGGTCAACGAATCTCTGGAGCGGGTGTCGCAGCGTTTCGTGAAGATCGATAATGTGATGATCACGGGGTTGGAACTGCCACCCAAGATCAAAGAGGCCATCGAGACCAAGCTTGAAGGTCAGCAAATGGCCCAGGCATACGAGTTCAAGCTGGCTCTGGAAGAAAAAGAGGCCGAGCGAAAACGGATCGAGGCGGGTGGCATCCGGGATTACAATCTCATGATCGAATCGTCTCTTTCGGAGAAGGTGTTAAAGTGGAAGGGGGTCGAGGCAACCAGGGATCTTTCCAAGTCCGCCAATTCGAAAGTGGTCATCATTGGCGGTGGCAAGGATGGTTTACCGGTCATTCTGGATACCAAGGAGTAGTATGGGACAATCGAAGCAAATGATCCGGGGGCACCGCTGGTCGGTTTTCCTGGTAGTGGCTTTGGCTGTGACCGCCTGCTCATCTCACGAAGATCTTGCCAAGGAACGGGCCCGACGGGCCAAAGAAGCTACCGGCGATATCCGCATTGCCCTGGTATGGCAAAAAATGACCCAGACGCTGTTTTTCGAGGGGGCGGAATTGGCGGCCGATGAGATCAACAAGGCCGGTGGCATTATAGGAAGGAATATCCGAACGGTCAGGTACCTTAACGAGTCCCTCAGCCTGGAAAGGGATCGCGCGCTGGCGAAACAAATTGTGGCGGATTGCGGCATTACAGCGGTTGTCGGTCACTTCATAGATGAAGGGGCCATAGCGGCATCGGTGACCTACGAATACGGCGGCCTGCCCTTCATCACCCCGGCGGCCACGGCCGTTACCTTTTCGCAGCATGGTTTCCAGTACGTCTTCCGGAACACGCCTTCCGACTTCGATAACGGCGTGCAGTTGGCCGATTTTGCGAAAAAACAGAGGTATTATAGGGTTTTGGTGATCGATGATCGCAGGATTTATGGGAAGGGGCTGGCCGATATTTTCCACGCCAGGGCTTCCAAGATCGGCATCGAAGTCGTCGCCAGAAAATCTTTTGACGTTTCTGGCAAGGATTTTAAACCGCTCTTTGCCGAGCTCAAGAAGTTATCGTTTGACGCGATATTTTTAGGGGGCAGTCTTCCCATTGCCGGCGAAGTGATCAAGCAGGCCCGGATCATGGGTATCAAGGTGCCTTTCATGGGGGGCAATGGCCTTGATATGCCCACGACGCTGTGGAAGACAGCTGGCAACGCTGCCGATGGGACGATAACGCCGACCGTTTTTCATCATGCGGAAAAGCACGATGTCAGTCGGGCCTTCAGCCGCAAGTTTTTTGAGCGGTACCATGTTTATCCCGACACATGGGCCGCACTCGGATACGATGCCATCCAGGTATTGGGCGATGTTATCCAGAAAACCGGAACAACGGTTCCGGTCGTTATCGCGTCGCATCTGAGATTTCTCAAGGACCGGCAAGGGGTTATCGGTACCTACGCCTTTACGAAAAATGGCGATGTCTCCGGAGATATAAATATGTTTCAGGTATTTCATAACGGAAAGTTTGGGTTAATAGAGGATGGACTGCCATGATCTATTTGGTCTTGTATGTATTTATCAGTTTTATCGTCGGGTTGATGGGCACAAACAGAAAGTTCGGGTTCTGGGGAAATTTCTTTTACTCGTTGTTGTTCACACCCTTTCTCGGCATCATTTTATTATTTGCGTCCTCGAAAAAGGTTCCGGTCAAGTACGAGCGGAACGGGCGGTAACGGCTTGAACGGTCTAAAGATATCAGGTGAGATACGCAAAACTGTGACAGTGAGATGGCTTATGGGCGCACTGGCGGTTTTGTCGTCTATGGCTTGCAGCGCCAATCACAGCCTTGAACAAGCGCGGGCGGACAGGGCGGAAAAGGCAACCGGCGATATCGTGATCGCCATGGTTTGGAATCAGGCGCCCGGAACAACTCTTTACGACGAAGGGGCCGCCATGGCTGTCGCGGAGATCAATGCGCGTGGCGGTATCTGGGGAAGAAAACTGCGAATGACAATCCATTCCAATGTTCCGCCCGCAAAAGAACATGCCGTGGCCAGAGCGATTGCGGCGGACCCCAATGTGGTTGCGGTCATCGGTCATCCGGCATCCGGAACCGCCATTCCCATATCGCTGACCTACCAGAAAGCGGGGCTCCTTTTCATCGCCACAGGGGCCACGAGCCCGAACCTGACAAATCATGATTTTTCATACGTTTTCAGGAATATTCCCTCGGACAGACTGACCGGCAAGGTGTTGGCCGAGTTCAGTGTGGCGCAGGGGTTCAAGAAAATGGTGGTGATCGACGATGAAAGTGAATATGGCGTGACGTTGGCCCGTATCTTCGTTGAAAATGCCGCTGAGGGGGGGATCGATATCGTGCTGCGCAAGTCCTACTTCCCCTGGCAGACCGACTTTAGTTTCATGCTTCATGATATCAAACAGCACGGAGGCGATGCGGTGTTCTTGGGCGGGTCGGTCCCGCAGGCGGCCGAAGTGCTCAAGCAAGCCCGGCAAATGGGCGTTACGATTCCCTTTATAGGAGGCGACGGCCTCGATGAACACGCCCTGTGGGAGATTGCCGGAAGCGCCGCGGAAGGTACTATCGTCGCGACGATCTTCGATCCCGATGACGCCGATCCGGTTACGCGAACATTTGTCACCCATTTTCAGGACAGATACGGTATCGTTCCGGAAGTGTGGGCGGCGCTCGGATATGATGCCATCTGCTTGCTTGAGGATGCGTTCCTGCGGGCAAACTCCACAGTCCCGGTTGTGGTGGCTTCTTTCCTGCGTTTCATCGAAGACCGGCGCAGTGTCATGGGGACTTATTCTTTTTCGAAAAAAGGCGATATTGTCGGTAAGCAATTTTTTTTCAAAGTGGTGCGTAACGGTGAGTTCGCCTATTTCAGACCCGTCAACGCCCAGATAAGTGAATGAAGAAGCGAACACAGAACGATGAAGGGGAAAATGGCCGATTCTAACGAGACCCTCCTGTTTTGCCTCCCTTTTGCAGGTGGCAGTTCTTATTCATACCGGGACTTTCAGCGGCACGCCAATGATTCCGTGCGGATCGCGGCACTCGATCTGCCGGGCAGGGGCAGGCGTTTTTCCGATCCCCTGCTCACCAATTTGCATGATATGGCCGATGATGTGTTCGAGCAGATCCGGAGCCGTTTGCACAGTCCCTATGCCATTTACGGGCACAGCATGGGGGCTTGCATCGGGTATTTGTTGATAAAACGCATCATCCGTGAACGCTGCCCGCTGCCGCGTCATTTTTTCGTGTCGAGCAGGCAATCCCCCTCCGTGCAAGGCAAGGAAAAGAACTGGCATCTGCTCCCGCGGGCTGATTTCCTGGACATCGTGAAGCGCTTTGAAGGAATTTCGACAGAGGTTATCGAGAATCAGGAGTTGATGGCACTTTTCGAACCGGTGTTACGCGCCGATTTTCAGGCGCTTAGCAGCTACAGATACGAGAAGAGTGCGCCATTCGATATTCCGATAACGGTTATGCGGGGCAGCGATGAAAATGTCGGGCGGGCCGATGCGCTTCGATGGCAGGAAGAAACCACCCAAACGATTTCGTTTCTGGAATTCAAGGGGGGCCATTTCTTCATATTCCGGCATGCCGCTCACATCATCGAGATCTTTTCCCGGGGGGTTCTGATGCCCAGCGATACCCCCGCCTATGCGACCGGTCGATGATATGGGTCCTCTATGCGCAACTCGGGGAGATGCTGCCGCCCCAGGCATGGCAGCGCTACTTTGTGGAGATGCCCCGGTCCGTGCAGTCGGCCATCAGCCGATACCTGCGCTGGCAAGACCGGCAGGCGGGCTTGTTTGGGAAACTTTTGCTGGCCGAGGGCCTGGCGCGCTGCGGATATCCTCGGGAGCATCTGCGCAATCTGGTCTGGGACTGTGCGGGCAGGCCTTTTCTGGGCTGCCGGATGGATTTCAATATTTCTCATTCGGGTGGTTACGTGGTGTGCGCGCTGTGTCCCGGGGGAAGAGTAGGTATCGATATCGAGCAAATACGGGCCATCGATATCTCCGATTTCAAAGCGCAGATGACGTGCGAGCAGTGGGCGGAGATCATGGCGTCCGACCATCGCCTGGCAACCTTTTTCCGCCTGTGGACCCAGAAAGAATCCGTAGTCAAGGCGGATGGCAGGGGAATTGCAGCGCCCATGGACGATATTACCATCGCGGGGGAAAAAGCATTTATCGCCGACGACATCTGGGGGATGACGGAAGTGGGCATCGCTGACGGGTATTGCTGTCATCTGGCGACGCGTGAAATAAAACCAGCAATACGCATTGAAAAAATTGTTTTGTGTTAAAGAGATACTCAAATGGCTTTATGCAGATCCTGTTCTCGGCCGTAATCAGCATCACATCAGAAAAGGAGTTCAAATGGAAACGAAGGCGGCAGAAGTGAAGGAAGCGGAAGCGAAGACATCGGAAACCCTGGATTGGGAAGGCCGAAAAGCTGAGACTGATCGACTGATCAAAAACCACACATACGGCTCCATGGGCGTTGGGCTCATACCGCTGCCCGTGGTCGATTTTCTTGCGCTGACCGGTATTCAAGTACGACTTCTCTACAAGCTATCGAAGTTCTACGGAGTGGACTTTTCAAAAGAGAGGGCCAAAACCCTGATTGCGTCGCTGATCGGGAGTTATGTGCCGATTGCGGCAGCCGGCCCGCTGGCCAGCATGATTAAAATTATTCCCATCATTGGACAGACCACAGGGGCCCTGACAATGCTTGCCACGGGTGGCGCCTGCACCTACGCTCTGGGCAAAGTCTTTGTGCAGCACTTCGAATCCGGCGGCACTTTTCTTGATTTCGCACCTGAAAAGGTCAAGAACTACTTTGCCGATCAATTCAAAGAGGGCCAGAAGATCGTCAAAGAGGGACAGAAGTTCACGGCTGACAAAACTGCTACCCAGAAAAGTTGATGAGGCCATCCGAAGAGATTAAGTAACCAGCAATGGCGGTTCTGTTCTGAGGACTGAACCGCCATTGCTGCGATGATCAAAGCCCCGGACAGTATTTCTGCACTTTTGTGCAGCATTGCGGGTATGCTGCCTCTCGTTGGTCTCCCAGGAACAACTCACCGAAATTATTCGTATAATGATGACTTCAAACAGTGCAACCCATGGCCCCGGAATCAGCGACGCGCTCATTGCCTGCGCAACGGCGGGCATGTTCCCCAAGGCCTTCTTTTCCTTGCGGGATTTCGAGGAACTATCCTTTGCTGCGGTTCTGCGCAACGGTTTCGAAAAACGGGCCTACCAGGTCCGGCATCCCGTGCCTGCGGATCTTGGCGAATTGTGTGAACTCGAGACGGCCTGCTGGCCCGGGCCGCTGCGGGCTCCGGCGGACGAGTTACGCGCGCGTATCGAACGCTTTCCTTCCGGCCACTGCGTGATGGAGATGGATGGCCGCCTGGTGGGGGCGATCTATTCGCAACGGATCGCCGCCATCGAATCGCTGAAGACCACCACGTGTACAAACGTGGCCGCTTTGCATCAGGCCGACGGGCCATACGTGCAACTGCTCGCGGTCACCGTATTGCCCGAGACGCAGAATCTCGGGCTGGGCGACCAATTGCTTGAATTCATGCTTCACTACTGTTCGGCCCGCAAGGGTGTCGCGCGCATTGTGGCCGTCAGCCTGTGCAAGGAATACCATAGGTACCCGTCGCTCACCATGGAGAGCTATATCCGCGCGCGCGACGAATTCGGATATTTGAAAGACCCGATTCTCCGTTTTCATGAGAGCCACGGCGGCCGCATCTCCGGGCTTTGTCCGGGATACCGGCCCCAGGATCAGGACAACCGGTGCACCGGTGTCCTCGTTGAATACGACATCGTGAATCGGCGGCCCGGCAACGGTCGCACACCGGTACCCGCAGCGGTGACGCACGCGAATGAATGCTGGACGGGGCCGGCGCTTCCCCTGGTCGAAGAGTGTGTGCGCCGGGTCATGGGAGAGGTCACCCCCTGGTCTTTTTCACCAGCGCGTCCGCTGATGGAAATGGGGCTCGATTCACTCAAGCTGATGGCTTTGCGAGCGCTGCTTGGCAATCGATTGGGCCGTGAACTCGATGCCGCGTTTTTTTTCCGGTACGGCACGCCAGAGAAAATCGCCCGGTTCTTCGACGAGGGCGACGCCACGGAGGAGGACACCACGCTATGTGTTGCCCCCCTTTCTCGGACGGAAGTGGATCATCCCACAAAAAACGCGCAGCGCATCCAGGCCGTGTGTTGCGCTCCGGACCTCTCCGATAAGACGGTGGCGATTGTCGGCATGGCCTGTCGGTTCCCCGGGGGGGGCGACACCATGGAAGATTTTTGGACGCTCTTGGCGAACGGAACCGATGCCGTGACCGAAATTCCCGTGGATCGCTGGGATGTCGCGCAGTATTACGATCCCGACCCGCGCCACTCCGGCGGAATCATTAGCCGGCATGGCGGATTCCTTCGCGATGTGGACCGTTTCGATGCCCACTTCTTCAATATCTCCCCCCGGGAAGCGGCTGCCATGGATCCGCAGCAGCGCCTGTTGCTCAGCTTGTCCTGGGAGGCGCTCGAACACGCGGGGATCAATCCTGCCACCTTGGCCGGGACCCGCACCGGCGTTTTCGTCGGACTTTTCTCCCACGATTATGAAACACTTCAGGTCAAAGGCAGCACCGCTGCGGCCGCCCCTGTTTTTGACGACACCTACTTTGCCACGGGCAACTCCGCCGCGGTGGCCGCGGGCCGGCTGGCGTATTATTTCGGCTTTGAAGGGCCCGCGCTGGCCATCGATACGGCCTGCTCCTCTTCGCTCGTGGCCGTCCATCAAGCCTGCCGGAGTTTGCGCAGCGGGGAAACCGATATTGCGCTCGCCGCCGGCGTTAACCTGATTCTTTCCCCCGAATTGAGCATGGCCTTCTCACGGGCCGGCATGCTTTCGCCTTCCGGACGGTGCAATACGTTCGATGCCGCCGCCGACGGGTATGTGCGCGGGGAAGGCTGCGCCGTGGTGGTATTGAAACGGTTGTCACGGGCGCTCGCCGATGGCGATCGGGTACTGGCCGTCGTAAAGGGCAGCGCAATCAATCAGGATGGCGCGAGCAACGGCCTGACCGCCCCCAACGGCTTGGCGCAGGAAGCGGTGATCCGTGACGCGCTGACCGATGCCGGGATCGCCGCGCATGAGGTCTCCTACATCGAGGCGCATGGGACCGGCACCGCGCTCGGAGACCCGGTCGAGGTCTCGGCGCTGGCCAATGTGTACGGCCAAGGAAGGAGCGCGGACAATCCGCTGCTGATCGGCTCGGTAAAGGCCAATATCGGTCACACCGAAGCGGCCGCGGGGATAGCGGGTTTGATCAAAGTCGTTCTTGCCATGCAGCATCACCATATACCGATGCAGCCGCACTTCCGGCAATTGAATCCCCTGATCGCGCTGGCGACCATTCCGGCAGCCATTCCGGTGGCCGGCACCGACTGGCAGGCGGGGACGCCGGGCCACCGGCTGCTGGCTGGGGTGAGTTCTTTCGGGTTCAGCGGCACCAATGCCCATGTCGTGCTGCAAGAAGCCCCCGAGGCGCTGCGTGCCTGTACGAACGCGCCGGAGCGCCCCTTGCACATGTTGACCCTTTCGGCCAAGAACGATGACGGGCTCGACCGCTTGATCGACAAATACACCTCATTTCTGGATTCACCTGCCGCGCACGACCGCCTGGCCGACATCTGTTACACCGCTAACGCGGGCCGGGCCCATTTCAGCAGCCGAATCGGCATTGTCGCGCAGTCGGTGGCGAATCTCAGGGACAAACTGCGTACCCGTGAGGGAGCCGGCGTGTCTCGCGGGAACGCTGTATCGCCGCCCAGGATAGCTTTTCTCTTCACCGGGCAAGGAGCGCAGTTCGCCGGCATGGGCAAAGACCTTTATGCGACCCAGCCGACCTTCCGCAAGGCCCTGGACCGCTGTGCTGCGTTGTTGCAAGAACAGCTCGAGCGACCGCTGCTCGAGGTGATCTATCCTGGAAAAAACGATCACGGCCTGGTGGATCAAACCGCTTATACCCAGCCTGCCCTGTTCGCCATCGAATACGCATTGTGCTGTTTGTGGAAGAGTTGGGGCGTTGCACCGGATGCCGTCATCGGCCACAGTGTGGGCGAGTACGCTGCAGCCTGCGCGGCCGGCGTTTTCACACTCGAAGATGGACTGACGCTGATTGCGGCCAGGGGCCGTCTCATGCAGGCCCTGCCGCGCGACGGCGCCATGGCCGCTGTTTTTGCCGAAGAAAAGGTGGTGGCGGCCGCCATCGCACCCTTTCGCGCCGGGATCTCGCTGGCTGCGCTCAATGGCCCCCGCCTGAACGTTATATCGGGTCTGGCCACATTGCTTGCAAAGGTGACTGAGGCGCTGGCCGCGCAGGGCGTCAAGGTCGCGATGCTCAATGTGTCGCATGCGTTCCATTCGCCGCTGATGGACCCGGTACTGGAACCCTTTGGCACGCTAGCGCGGGAGATCCGCTACACGCCGCCGCGCATCGATCTGATTTCAAACCTGACCGGCGAGGCGATCGGCGAAGCGATCGCGTCGCCAGCGTACTGGGTGACTCATATCCGTGAAGCGGTGCGGTTCGCTGCCGGCATCCAGGCCCTCTATCGCAAAGGGTATCGGGTGTTTGTCGAGATCGGGCCGCATCCTGTCCTGACCGGCATGGCCAAAATGTGCCTGTCCGATTCCCCCGAGGATACCCCCTGCGTCTGGTTGCCGAGTCTGATGCGCGGCAAGCCCGACTGGGCGCAGATGCTGACCAGTCTCGGCGCGCTGTACACCCAGGGCGCCCAAATCGATTGGCAGGGGTTTGACGCGGCATATACCCGAAGCAAACTGGCCTTGCCGACCTATCCCTTCGAGGGCCGCCGGCACTGGATACCGACGGCCCAGGCTGGCAACAAAAAGTTGCCGGCCGCTCACATTGCCTCACAAAGCCCCACCTGTTCTTCGGAAGAAAGCCTCAACGACCTTCTTTACCGGATTGCGTGGGTCCCGCAGAAGATCGCACCGCAAAAGGGATCGAATGCGCTGCCGTCCCCGATAACCGTCAAGGAAGCCGTTACCGCTTTTGCGGCCGGTCAGGTATCTGCCTATCCCGATCTTCTGACCGCCATGGAGGCGCTGAGCGTTGCTTACGTGCATGACACGCTGGCCAGGATGGGTTGGACGTATCCGATCGGCAGCCGTTTCACGACCGATGATGCTGCCGGCGCGTTGCGTGTGGCCGAGGCTTACCGCCCATTGCTCGGCAGGCTTCTGGGAATATTGGCCGAAGAGGGGATTCTTTACCGCGACGCGCAAGGCTGGACCGTGGCCCAATCGTTGCGGGCGCAAAGTGCCGGTGAGCAGTGGCGGCAACTTGTTGCAACGCATCCTGAAGCCGAAGCCGAGTTGGCCCTGCTCGGCCGCTGCGGTGCGGGACTTATCGGGGTTCTGCAGGGCGCTTGCGACCCGATCGGCCTGGTGTTTCCCGAAGCGGACCTGACGATGGCGGTCCAACTGTACGAGGACTCACTGACCTTCGGCGCGATGAACCGGGTGGTCGCCCACACACTATCGGTGGTCCTTGCGGATCACGCCGGCGGCCGAAAACTGCGCATCCTTGAAATCGGCGCCGGTACCGGCGGGACAACCGCCGCGATCCTGCCGCTGCTCAAAGGCGAACAGGTGGACTACGTGTTCACCGATGTCTCGGCCCATTTTCTGAGCCAGGCCAAGGAGCGTTTCGCAAACTATCCCTTTGTGCGCTATCAACTGCTCGACATCGAAAAAGATCCCGTGTCGCAGGGCTATCGACCCCACACGGTCGACGTGATCATTGCGGCCAACGTGATCCATGCGACAGCGGATATCCGGCATACCCTCCAGCGCGCCGGCCAGCTGCTGGCGCCCGGCGGCATGCTGATGCTGCTCGAGGGGATCGCCCGGCGGCGCTGGATGGACATGATTTTCGGCCTTCTGGACGGGTGGTGGAAGTTTACGGACCATGATCTCAGGCCCGCGCACCCGCTGATGGATGTCGCTACCTGGGAAAGCGTGATGCACAGCAGCGGGTTTGCCGAAACCGCGGCGATCACGCCCGGGCAAGGCGGGATGCTCTTCGAGCAGGCCGTGATTCTGGGCCGCACATTGCCCGAAGCCAAACAGACCCCGGCTGCGTCACAGCGGCACTGGCTGATCCTTTCTGATGGCCTGTCCTGTGCGGACGGGTCTGATGGCCTGTCCTGTACGGACGGGTCTGATGGCCTGTCCTGTATGGACGGGTCTGATGGCCTGTCCTATGCGTGCGGGGCTGATAGCGCGTCCGATGCGGAAGGGTCGTATGGCGGGCCCGAGGCGGACGGGGTCGGTGCCCGGTTGTCCGGTCTTCTGGGCGCCCGTGGCGATCACGTGACGATGGTTTTCCCAGGCGAGCGATTCAGCAGGACATCGGACGGGGCGTATACGGTCAATCCGGCCGAGCGCGACGATTTCCAGCGGTTGCTCCGGGCCGTTGCGTCCGAGGGAAAATCCGCCCTGCATGGGATCCTTCACCTCTGGAGCCTCGATGCGCCGCAGCCCTCTGAAAGCGACGTGGCGACGGAGAGCGTGCGCCTGTGTACGGGCATGCTGCACCTGGTGCAGGCTCTGATCCGGATGGATGCCGAGCCGCCGCCGGGCCTGTGGCAGGTGACCCGCCACGCTGTGGGCGCGGACGGCACGGAACGGCTTCTATCGGGCCTTGTCCAGGCGCCCCTGTGGGGCATGGCCCAGGTGATCGCCGTCGAACATCCTGAACTGACCTGCGTTCGGGTCGATATCGATCGGGGGGCGGATTGTGTGGCCTCCCTTCTCGAAGAGATCCTGCAAGGCCAGCCGGCGGATCGGATCGCCCTGCGCGGCAAAGCGCGCTATGCGGCGCGCCTGGTGCCCTTCCAAAGCGATGCGGGGCCTGATCGTGATACCGCTGTCATTCGTTCGGACGGCACCTACCTGATCAGCGGCGGCCTGGGCGGAACGGGTCTTGAAATCGCGGCGCACCTGGTCGCGCACGGTGCCGGACAGCTCGTTCTGGTCAGCCGCAGCGGGCAACCGGCCGAGGGCAGCCCGCCGGCGGCGGCGATCCGCCAAATGCAACAGGCCGGCGCCCGTATCGTCGTTGCCCAAGCCGACGTGTCCCGGAAAAGTGATGTGCATGCCGTCTTGAAGGCCATTGCGGCATCAGACATGCCGTTGAAAGGCGTCGTTCACGCCGCCGGTGTTTTCGAGGACAGACTGCTGGCGGATCATGCGGGCGAATTTTTTAAAAAGGTGTTTGCCGCCAAAGTCGCGGGCGCCTGGAACCTGCATGCAGCGACCCGCGAGATCCCGCTCGATGTCTTCATGCTGTTCTCTTCGGCCACCTCTTTTGTCTGTTCGTCCGGCCTCGGAAACTATGTGGCTGCCAACGCCTTCCTGGATGCGCTGGCGCACTACCGCCGCCTCATCGGATTGCCGGGCCTGAGCATCAGCTGGGGGCCATGGGCGGGGACAGGCATGGCCGCGGCTGTCGGCAAACGCCGTGAAACCCAGTGGGCCGCGCAAGGATTCGGCTTGCTCGCGCCGGCGACGGCCCTATCCGTTTTCCACCGGCTACTCGGCACAACCGACCCGCAGGTGACGGCAATGGCCATGGATTGGCCATGTTTCTTCGGGCAGCAGACGGACACGCTGCCGGACTTTCTCGATCACATCCCGCAGCACCCAGCGGACCGGCCGGCGTCGTGCGAAAGCATTTACGACACGTTGCAAGCGGCGCCGCGCGAGCACCACCAGGATCTGCTCAGGGCCTATATCGCGTCCATGGTCGCCAGTGTTCTGAGTCTGCCCACGGCGGCCATCAATCTGCGGCAAGGCTTTTTTCAAATGGGGATGGATTCGCTGACCTCCATGGAACTGAGGAATCGTCTGCAGAAGGTGTTTGCCTGTACCCTGCCCGCGACCCTGATTTTCAAGTATCCCACGGTGGTGTCCCTGGTCGACCACCTCATCGAGACCGTCGTCCACCCGGCGCCCGCAACGGCGTGTGCGCCCGCCGCAACAACCGCGACGGTGGTCGTGGAAGAGGGCCAAGCCAAAGAAGATCGTGTCGCTATTGATGATTTGACCGACAACGAAGCCGAAGCGCTGCTGCTCGCAAGGCTCGAAAATCTGAGGTACTGATTATGGACAGGGTATCCGGCCAGCAACCCACCGACTCTCCGGTTAAACGGGCGCTGCGCGCCATCGATGATCTGCAGGCCAAACTTTCGGCTATGGCGCACAAACAGAGCGAACCGATTGCCGTGGTCGGGATCGGCTGTCGCTTTCCCGGCGGGGCCGATACGCCCGACCGGTTCTGGAATCTGTTGAAAAACGGGCAGGATGCGATCAGCGATCTTCCCGGCGACCGCTGGAATATCGATGATTATTATGACCCCGACCCCGATGCAGCGGGCAAGATGTACATCCGGCACGGAGGCTTTCTGGACGCCATCGACCGGTTCGATGCGGCCTTTTTCGGTATCTCTCCGCGCGAAGCCATGTGCATGGACCCCCAGCACCGCCTCATGCTGGAAGTGAGCTGGGAGGCCCTGGAACATGCAGGGATAGCGCCGGCCAGCCTGAATGGGTCGCGCGCAGGCGTTTTTGTCGGCATCGGGCAAAACGATTACGCCCGCTTGAAGCTCAACGGTGCGGACCCGACGCGCATCGATACCTATGATGGCACCGGCAACCTCCTATGTTTCGCCCCTGGCAGAGTCGCCTACATCCTGGGGTTGCACGGCCCGAACATGGCAATCGATACCGCCTGCTCTTCTTCGCTGGTGGCCCTCCATCAGGCCTGCCAGAGTTTGCGGGTGGGCGATTGCGACCTGGCCCTGGCCGGCGGCGTGCACCTGGTCATTTCTCCGGAGGTCACGATCTTTCTCTCGCGGGCCCATGTGCTTTCTCCGCACCGAGAGTGCAAGACCTTTGATGCGGCCGCCGATGGCTTCGTGCGCGGGGAGGGCTGCGGAATGATCGTGCTCAAGCGGCTCTCGGACGCGCGCAAGGGTGGCGACACGATCTTGGCCCTGATCAGGGGCTCGGCCATCAACCATGACGGCGCCAGCGGCGGGCTGACCGTTCCCAGCGAGCACGCCCAGGAAGCGCTCATCCGCAGCGCCACTTACAATGCCAAGGTCGACCCCCTTCAGATGTCCTATGTCGAAGCGCACGGCACTGGCACCGCATTGGGCGATCCGATTGAAGTGAACGCTTTGGCTGCGGCGCTGTGCCAAGGCCGGCCGGCCGACACGCCGCTGATGATCGGGTCGGTCAAAACCAATATGGGACACCTCGAGGCCGCGGCCGGAATCGCTGGCGTGATCAAGGTCATCCTGGCGCTGCAGCACAAAGCGATACCGCCCCACCTGCATTTCAAGGAGCCCAATCCCCACATCGACTGGCACGCGATTCCGATCGAAGTGGCCGTGCAGGGCCGTGCCTGGCCGTCGTCGCAGGGGCCGAGAATCGCCGGGGTCAGCTCGTTTGGTTTCAGCGGCACCAATGCCCATATCGTGCTGGAAGAGTGCGTCCCAGCGGCGGCGGCCGCGCCGCACGACACGGCAGGCGCGCTGCACATCCTGACGCTGTCAGCCAAGAGCGATACCGCCTTGCACGCTCTGGCCGAAAGTCATGCGGCCCATATCGCGGCGCACCCGGAGCAGACGATCCGGGATATCTGCTATACGGCCAATACCGGCCGCTCCCAGTTCGCCAAACGCCTGGCGGTGCTTGCGACGACACGCGCGGAATTGATCGCGCGGCTTGCCGCCTACGGCACGGGGCGGCCCTGCACAGGGCTGTACACCCAAGATTGTCCGATCGATGCCACGGGCGTATCGCAGGCCGGACAAGGAAAAGGTCGGCGCGACGCTGAAGCGTCCCTGCAGGCATTGGCCCACCAATTTATAATCGGCGCAGACATCGCGTGGTGTGACCATTACCCGGCGGGCGGGTTCATGAAGGTCGCCTTGCCGACCTATCCCTTCCAGCGCCAACGGCACTGGGTCGCGCAGGCGGCACACCCGACCCCGCAGAACGGGCAAAACGAGGTGCCCGCATGGGGCAGAAGGCTGCACCTGCCTTTTTCCAGCGACGTGCGCTTCGAGCATCGCTTCACGGAAACCGAGCCCGCCCACCTGGCGGACCACAAACTTCTCGGCACGGTCGTCGTCTCCGCGGCTTCCCAGGTGGCCATGGTCCTGGCGTCAGCGGCGCAAGCCTTCGGGCCCGACGCTTGCCGGATCGAGGAGATGCTGTTTTCTCAGCCGTTGATGATTCCAGGCAACGGGGCCAAGGCCGTCCAGCTGATCTATTTTCCAGACCCACAAGGGCTTCCATACCCACAAGGGCCGCCCGCCGAACAGGGTGTCTTTACCTTCCGGCTGGTCAGCGCTGAGGGCAATGGTGCCGAAGCGATAGATGCCGCCTGGACGACGCATGCTTCCGGAAAGGTGGTCATTACGCCAGCGAACGACATATCTGAGGCTGCGTGCACGGCGTTCGATCCCGACGCTTTTCAAACTCGGGCTGAGCCCATGCCTGCCGGCGATGCGTATTACGCGGCACGCCAGCGTTCGGGCTATTACTTCGGTCCGTCGTTTCGCTGGGCGCGCCGGATTTGGCAAACGAAAAAGGAGACCCTTTGCGCGGTGGCAGCCGATCATCCGGGCCCGGAGAGGGATCGCTACCCGATCCATCCGGGAGTGCTCGACACCTGCTTTCAGATGATCGATACCTTCCAAGAGGCCGATGCGGATGCCGATCATCTCTATGTACCCGTCAGGATCAAGCGCCTCCAGGTTTACCGGCAAGCGCCCGTCGGCAATCTGTGGTGCCTGGCGCAGCGGCCAGACAGCCCCGCCAGCGGTGCCCGTGCGGCAACCGGCAGTCTGCGGCTGATCGACGATCAGGGCGCGACCGTGGTCGCCGTGGAAGGCTTTGAATTTGGCCAGGCCCGGCGGGAGATCTTCCGGACCGCGCCGCCCAACGAGGTGGCAGCGATCTGCGAAGTGACCTGGCAGCCCGATCTGGCAGCAGGACGCAAGCCCCTGGACCTCCAGGCGCTATCATTCGATGCGGGCGGTTGGCTCTTGTTCGCAGATCGCTCCGGCGTGGCCGCGGAACTGGCCGCACAGTTGCGTGCGCGCGGGGCTGAGGTTTTTCTGGTCACGCGCGAAGAACAGTGTGGCGTCAATACAGGCGGACACTACGGTGTGAACCCCGAGAGCCCGGCGGATGTCGGTCGCCTCTTTCAGGCCATCAGGACCCCGCTCAAGGGGTTGGTTTACCTGTGGGGCCTCGATATCGGCCCGACGGTGGATGCGGAGGCGATGCAGCAGAGTGCACTGGTTTGTGCAGGCTTGGCCACGGTGGTTCGCGCCCTGGTAGAAGGGGCCAGCGGGCAGCCGCCGGCCGTGTGGTTTGTCACCCGCGGGGCGCTGCCCGTCCGCAAGGATCCGCTGGCACCACTCCAGGCGGCGCTGTGGGGACTCGGTGGCGTGCTCGACCTCGAGCATCCCGGGCTGTTCACGCGCGGCATCGATCTGGCACCTGACGAGAACGCGGCCATGATCCCGATGCTGGTGGCGGAAATGCTGCATCCCGACACCGAAAACAGGATCGCTTTGCGTGACGGGCTGCGCCATGCCGCCCGGCTTAGGCCATGCGCCCCCACGCGCGACGCTGCGTGTCATTTTGAAGCCGCCGGCAGCTATCTGGTCACCGGTGGTCTGAGCGGTCTGGGGCTTGCGGTTGCGCAGTGGATGGCCCGCAACGGGGCACGCCATCTGGTGGTGTGCGGTCGAAACCAGCCCGGCGCTTCGGCTGCGCAAACGATCGACGCCATCGCGCAGACCGGCTGCAATATCCGGGTTATCACTGCGGACGTATCGGATCGCGCGGACGTCACACGCGTGATGACGGACATCGCATCCCACATGCCGCCCCTGCGCGGCATTGTCCATGCGGCGGGCGTCATCGATGATGCATTGCTCATCCGTCAAGACAGCGGCCGTTTCGGGAAAGTCATGGCGCCCAAGGTGCGCGGGGCCTGGCACCTGCATCAGGCCACCGCGGGCAAAGCGCTCGATTTCTTCGTCTGTTTCTCTTCCGCGGCCGCGATTATCGGCAGCGGCGGGCAGGCCAACTATGCGGCCGCCAATGCCGTCATGGATGCCTTGATGCATGCCCGGCGCGCCCAGGGCCTGCATGGGCTGAGCATCAACTGGGGCGCATGGGGTGACATCGGCATGGCCGCCAGGATGCCAGCCGACACCAAGTCGCGATTGGCTGCGCAGGGCCTGGGGGTCTTGGCCCCGGAAAAGGGGCTGGCCATCCTGGGCGACCTGCTGCGGCGGGATGCCACCCAGGCCGTGGTGATGGCTGTGGCGTGGGACCGTTATCTGCTCAACCGTTACCCCAAGGCAGCGCCGCCCTTCTTTGCGGTCCTGGCCGCAGAGCGGACCGCGGCGGCAACGCCCAGCGATCTTGCGGCCCCCTCCGAGGGATGGCTCAGCGCGCTTCCTGCGGACCAAAGGCATGCGCGTCTTTTGGCCTATGTGCGTTCCCAGGTGGCCGCTACTCTCGGCATGGCCTCCGCGGATGAACTGGCGTCCCGGCAACGCTTGTTCGATATCGGTATCGATTCGCTCATGGCGGTGGAGTTGAAAAACCGTTTGGAAGCGGGACTCGGGATCAAGCTGCGCGCAACCCTTGTGTTTGACTACCCGACGGTGGAAGCCCTCATGCAGCATCTGTCGCAAGAGGCGCTGGCCCCGCTGTTTCCCCGGACGGCGCCGGCACCGGCCGCGCGTGCGACCGCCCACCCCGCCCAAAACGCGGACGACATCGGGGCGTTGCTCGCGGATATCGAAAGCATGCCGGAGCAGGATCTCCGGGCCCTGTTCAACAGCGCAAAAACAAAACACACCAGGGGATGATCCAGTGAGCGAATTTTCCAAGCGCGTGTCCCATCTCTCTTCGGTCCACCTGGCCTTTGCGGCCCAACAAATCGAAGCCAAGAGCGAACTCATGCGGGCCGAACCGATTGCGATCATCGGCATGGGCTGCCGTTTTCCCGGCGGGGCCCATACTCCGGAGGCCTTTTGGCAACTGTTGCGAAGCGGCACCGATGCGATTGCCGAGGTCCCACGCGACCGTTGGGATATCGATGCATTGTACGATCCCGACCCGCAGGCCCCCGGGAAGATGTGCTGTCGTTACGGCGGTTTCCTGGAACGCGCGGACCTGTTCGATGCCGACTTCTTCGGCATCTCGCCGCGCGAAGCGGCCAGCATGGATCCCCAGCAACGGATTCTGCTCGAGGTGAGCTGGGAGGCGCTCGAACATGCCAATCTGCCCGCCGAGCGGTTGTTCGGCACGCCGACAGGGGTGTTCGTCGGTATCAGCACGTGTGACTACGCTACGATCCGGGCCGGACTGCGCGACCGCCAGGCCATCGACGCCTACCACGTCAGCGGCACCACCCTGAGCGTGGCGGCCGGCCGCCTCGCGTACCTGCTGGGTGTGAACGGTCCCTGTCTGTCCGTCGACACCGCCTGCTCGTCCTCCCTGGTCGGGCTCCACCTGGCCTGCCAGAGTTTGCGCAACCGCGAAAGCGCCCTGGCCCTGGCGGCGGGTGTGGGCCTGCTGCTGGCCCCTGAACCTTCGATCACGTTTTCCAAAGCCGGGATGCTGGCGCGCGATGGCCGCTGCAAGACCTTCGATGCCGCGGCCGACGGGTATGTGCGCGGCGAGGGCTGCGGGGTGGTCGTGTTGAAGCGCCTGGCGGACGCCTTGGCCGATAACGACCGCATTCTGGCGGTCGTGCGGGGCTCGGCGGTCAACCAGGACGGCGCCTCGGGCGGCCTGACCGTGCCCAGCGGTCCTTCCCAGGAGGCCGTGATCCGGCAAGCGGTGGCCGGGGCCGGCCTGGATCCCCTGCAAGTCAGCTATGTCGAAGCCCACGGCACGGGAACCTCCCTGGGCGATCCGATCGAGATCAACGCCCTGGCAGCGGCGCTCTGCCAGGAAAGGAACCGCAACCATCCGCTGATCGTGGGATCGCTCAAGACCAATATCGGTCATCTCGAGGCCGCCTCGGGCATCGCTGGGGTGATCAAGGTGGTGCTGGCTCTCCAACACCGGGACATTCCGGCCCAGCTTCATTTCAAAACGCCCAATCCCCTTATGGACTGGCCGGCCCTGCCGATCGCAGTGGCGACTGAGGCCCGCGCCTGGTCACCGAGGGGCGCACGGCGGATTGCCGGCGTGAGCGCCTTTGGCTTCAGCGGCACGAATGCCCATATCGTGCTGGAAGAGGCGCCGGACGAGATCAGCCCCGCAAAAAGCGCGCAGCGACCGATGCATGTGCTGACTTGGTCCGCAAAAAACGCTGAGGCCTTGAACCTCCTTACGGAACGGTACCTGCGGCATGTGGACACCCATCCGCAGCAGGCGCTCGGCGATCTGTGTTTTACGGCCAATACCGGCCGCTCGCATTTCGGCCATCGGCGGGCGATTTGCGCGGCGACCCTGGCAGAACTGAAGGACAAGCTCACCGCGCTGGTGACGGGGGACCAGGCCCACTCCTCTGGGGGCGCCTCCCAGGGCCTGTGGCGATCGGGACAACCCGTGCCGGCCCAGGCGCACGACCCCTTGCAGTTCGATGCCGATCATAGCGATCGCTTGGCTCAGGCCTATGTCGATGGCGGCCGGATCGATTGGGACCATTTTTACGCCGAGCACGCCTGTTCCAAAGTGCCGCTGCCCACTTACCCTTTCCAGGCGGAGCGTTTCTGGGTGGAGAGCGCCGGTCGGCCCGGGCCTGTGGATGCCCCAACGGTTGGGCCGATGGCGCTGCCCGGCCGGCGCCTGCATCTGCCGATGTCAGACGAAATACGGTTTGAAGCGACCCTGCGCGGGGATTTGCCGGCCTTTCTGGCGGACCACCGATTGTTCGGGGTGGTGGTCGTGGCCGGGGCCACCTATTGTGCCATGGTCCTGCAGGCCGTCCAAGCGGCCTTCGATCAGCAAGTGGTCCTCCTGGAAAATGTGCTGCTGGAGCAGGCGCTGACGGTCGGGCAGGCGGCTGCCCCGATTGTCCAGACGGTGATTGTGCCGGCCACCGAGGGCCATTGGGATTTCCAGGTGTTGAGCAGGGGAGCGGATGCCGCTGACGCGGGCGCCTGGGATCGGCACGTATCCGGAACGATCCGGCGTGCCGAAAACATGCCGCCGGAGATGGTGACGCCTGTCGCCGCTGCCGCTGCCCTGTGCGAGACGGCCCAGGCCACATGGCAAGCCATCGATGCCGCCGCCTTCTATGCGGAGATCGCGGGGGCCGGCCACCAGCTCGGCGACTCATTCCGCTGGATCCGCAAGATATGGATACAGGGCCAGGAGGCCCTCAGCTGTCTGGAACCGCCTGGCATCGGGATCTGCGAAGATTTTGGGCTCTACCCGGGTCTCATCGATGCCTGCTTCCAGTTTTTCTGCATCTGGGGGCAACGGTTGTGGGCCGATGGGTCTGGCGACCCGCTGGCGCTGGGTGCGCAAGACCCCAACGCCACCTATGTCCCCTTTAGTCTGGGTGAGGTGCGGTTTTTCGGTCAAAACGCACCCGGGCCGGCGCCGGGCGCCCGGCTCTGGTGTCATTCGCGGGTCAGCGCGGTTGATCCGCTCACGAAGGGGATGACCGGGGATATCGTTCTGTTCGATGCGCAGGGCCGGACCGTTCTGACGATCAGCGGTTTTACCGCCCGAAAACTCATCCGCAGCCTGCTGGTTCCGCAAGAGCGCCCCAGGCAGGCGGCGCGCCACACGGATGGGCTGTACCGTGTGGACTGGCGTCCGATCCGCTATCCGGCCATGCGATCGGACACGCGCGCGCCGGGACAATGGCTCATCTTTGCGGACCAAGGGGGCGTCGGAAAGGCCATCGGGGAACAGTTGCAAGCGCAAGGCGAATCGGCCGTTCTCATTTTCGCCGATGCCGACGACGGACGGAACAGTGCCGGGCACCACCGGCTCGATCCGGGTGCGCCTGCGGCGTATATCCGTCTGGCCGATGCCTGCCGCGACGCCAAGCGGCCCTGCAAAGGAATTGTCCACCTATGGAGCCTCGATAGCGCGCGCCGCGATCGCGCTGAGCAGACGCGGGCGGGTACGTCTGACCCTGCAGAGCGCCTGGCCTGGGGGAGCGTTCTGTATGTCGTGCAGGCGTTTGCGGGCCGAGTCCAGCAGGGGCAATCGCGTCTGTGGCTGGTGACCCGGGGCGCGCAAGCGGTCGCAGCGCCGCAGGCGGGATTGGATCCCTTTCAATCGACCCTTTGGGGGCTGGCCAATGCGATCCGCATGGAGCACCCCCAACTCAACTGCACCTGTGTCGATCTGGATCCGGCCGGCGGAGAAGATCAGAGCCGGCTGCTTTTTGAATCGCTGCGCTGCGCCGGCCACGAAGACCGCATCGCAATCCGGGGTCATGCCGCCTATGGCGCGCGGCTCGCACCGCTGCAGGTGTCACACGCACAAGAATGGTCTGCGCGGCCGGAGGCCACCTACCTGATCAGCGGCGGGCTCGGGGCGCTGGGATGCGCGACGGCCCGTTGGCTGGCGGCGCGCGGGGCCACCCACCTGGTGCTTACCGGGCGCGGCCCGGCATCGGCCGCGGCCCAGGCGCAGGTCGACGCGCTCGCGCGTTCGGGGGTGCAGGTCACAGTCCTGAGCGCGGATGTGACCCAGCGGTCGGATGTGGCGCGCACGTTTGAAGCGATCTCCGGACTGCCCGGGCTTAAAGGCATCGTCCATGCCGCGGGCCTCCTCGACGACGGGCTTCTGATGGCGCAGGATATAGGGCGATGTCGCAAGGTGATGGCGCCGAAAATACAGGGTGCCTGGAACCTGCATGAGGCCACGCGGGACATGCCGCTCGATTTTTTTGTGTGCTACTCGTCCGTGGCGGCGGTGCTCGGATCCGCGGGGCAGGCCAACTACGCGGCGGCCAATGCCTTTCTGGATGGCTTGATGCTGGCCCGCCGCGCGGAAGGTCTGCATGGGTTGAGTGTCAATTGGGGGCCGTGGGAACTCGGCATGGCCGCCGGGATGGACGCTCACGACCGCGCGCGCATCGTCGCCCAGGGATTCAAGGCGCTCACCGCCGCCCACGGATTCCATATGCTGGAGCGATTGCTGGCCCAAGACGAGACAAACGCCTGCGTGGTGCCGATCACCTGGGATACCTATCTGCGCCACCACTATCGCACGGCGATCCCGCCATTTTTCGACACCCTGTCGCACGGGCGATCCGCAACGCCCAGCGCGTCGGAGAACGCTTCCGCTATCCTGCGCACGCTGTCTGAGGCGCGCGCCGGCGAGCGTCTGCCGGTGCTGATCGACTACGTGCACAGGCAGGTGGCGGCGGTACTGCATTTGAAAGAGGCAAAGCGGGTGCCCGTCGACGAAGGGCTTTTCGATCATGGTATCGATTCCCTGATGGCCATGGAGTTGAAGAACCTCTTTGAAACGGATTTTGGAAAACCTCTGCGGGCCACCCTGGTCTTCGATTATCCGACCGTGGCGGCGATTGCCGGCTATCTGCTCGAAGAGACCGGGCTCGCCATTGAAAAGAGGCAAGCATTTTGCACAGACAACGGGCGCGAGCCTGTTGCGACCCTTTCCGCACGGGAAATTGACGCTGCCATTGCCAAAGAACTGAACCAGCTCGAATGGGTGCTGAAAGGCAAGTAAGATGGACCGGACGACAACTCCCGACACCTCGTTTCAATTGAGGCTTTTACAGACCCTTCAGGAAGCGCGCACGAAGATCGAGACGCTCGAACGCATCCGGTCGGAAGCCCTGGCCATCGTCGGCATGGGCTGCCGGTTTCCCGGAAACGTCTCGGATCCAAAGGGTTTCTGGCAGGTTCTCAGTCAGGGGGCGGATGCCATCACCGAAGTGCCCAAAACGCGCTGGGACATCGATGCCCTGTACGATGCCGATCCGGATGCGCCGGGAAAGATGTGTACCCGCTACGGCGGTTTCCTGACGGATATAGACCTTTTCGATGCATCCTTTTTCGGAATCTCGCGCAAGGAAACCCAAGGCATGGACCCGCAGCAGCGCCTGCTTCTGGAGGTGTGCTGGGAAGCGATCGAACAGGCCGGCATCGCCCCGGCCAGCCTGCGCGGCACCCCGGCGGGCGTGTTCATGGGCATCGGCACCTTCGACTATGCCGCCTTGCGCTATGCCCAGCAGGATTTAGAAGACATCGATCCCTACTTCGCTACCGGTGGCGTTTTAAGCGTTGCCGCGGGCCGGCTTTCGTACGCGCTGGGGTTGACGGGGCCAAGCATGGCGGTCGACACGGCCTGTTCCTCATCGCTGGTGGCGGTGCACCTGGCTTGTCAGAGTCTGCGTGCGCGCGAGTGCGATGTGGCGCTGGCCGGTGGGGTCAACGTCATTTTATTGCCGGAGCTGTCAATTAATTTTTCCAAGGCGCGCATGCTGGCGCCGGACGGGCGCTGCAAGACCTTCGATGCGTCTGCCAACGGGTACGTGCGCGGCGAGGGCTGCGGGGTGATCGTCCTGAAGCGCTTGTCGGATGCGCTGGCCCAGGGCGATCGGATTCTGGCCTTGATTCGCGGCAGCGCGGTGAACCAGGACGGCCCCAGCGCAGGCTTGACGGTGCCCAGCGGACCGGCCCAGGAGGCGGTGATCCGCCAGGCCCTGGCCAACGCGGCGGTGGATGCCGATGAGGTGGGCTATGTCGAGGCCCACGGCACGGGTACGTCGCTGGGCGATCCGATCGAAGTGGGATCCTTGGGCAAGGTGTTCGGTCAACGGCCGGGCGATGATCCGCTGGTGATCGGGTCGGTGAAGACCAGCATCGGGCATCTGGAGGCGGCCGCCGGGATCGCGGGCTTGATCAAGGTCGTCCTGGCGCTGCAGCACGGGCAGATTCCCGCACACCTGCATTTTCACACCCCCAGTCCGCACATTGCCTGGGAGAAGCTGCCCTTCGCGGTTCCGACCCAACCGCGAAGATGGCCCGCAGGCCGGACGCGGTTGGCGGGGGTGAGCGCCTTCGGTGCGAGCGGGACCAACGCGCATGTCGTTCTGGAGCAGGGGCCGGTGGGCGATGATCGCAAGAGCGCGAGCGAGCGTCCGGTGCATCTGCTGGCGCTGTCCGCCAAGGGCGAGGCGGCGCTCAAGGCGCTGGCAGGGCGTTACGCGGATCATCTGGCGGCGCCGGCCCGAGAGGCCATTGGCGATGTGTGCTACACGGCCAATACGGGACGCTCGCACTTTGCGCAGCGTGTGGCCGTGACCGGCGCCACGCCTGAAGAGCTGGCGGCGGGGTGCCGTGCCTATCAGCACGGCCGCCGGCATGCGGCTGTCCAAACGCATGATGGGGAAAACGCCGGGAAGGTCGCCTTTCTTTTTCCCGATCAAGGGCCGTATTGGACGGGACTGAGCCGGGTCTTATACGACACGGCGCCTGGCTTTCGTGCGGTTCTGGACCGCTGCGACGTTATCCTCAAAGACGTGCTCAAAACCCCATTGCGCGATGTGATCTGTTCCGACAGCGACGATCCGGCCTGTACCCAGCCGGCCCTGTTTGCCGTGCAAAGCGCGCTTTTCGAGGTGTGGCAGCGCTGGGGCATCGCGCCATCCTTGGTGATGGGCCATGGCGCGGGCGAATACGCGGCGGCCTGCGCGGCCGGGGTGTTTTCGCTGGAGGATGGACTCCGCCTGATCGCCGGGCAAAGCGGCGCTGCTGAGGTGACCTATGCGCGCCCCCGCTTCGGGATCGTTTCGAGTGTGACCGGGGCGCTGATAAGCGATGCCATGGCGCAGCAGGAGTACTGGGAGCGCCATGCCCTGGCGGCGGCCGATCTTCCGGCGGCAATGGCGACGCTGAAGCAGCAGGGGTGCACGACCTTTCTCGCCCTGGGGCCTGCGAACTTGCCCGACGGGTTCGGAGACTGCCTGTCCAGTTTGCGGGCCGGGCACACTGCATGGCAGCCGTTGCTGGAAAGCCTGGGCCGGCTGTATGCGCAGGGTGTCACGCCGGATTGGCAGGGTTTTGACCAAGACTATGCCCGCCACAAAGTGGTTCTGCCGACCTACCCGTTTCAACGCCAGCGCTACTGGATCGAAGAAAAGCCCAGGAGCGCGCGAGCCGCGCCCAAGGCAGCGGCCGGACAAGAGGGGCAGATTAATCCGCTGTTGGGGCAAAGGCTGCCCACGGCGCACCGCGACGTCATCTTCCAATCGCGGATCTCAACGGATTCCCCGGCCTTTTTAGGCGACCACCGCATTTACGGAACGGTCGTTTTTCCGGCCACGGGGTATTTGGAAATGGCGCTTGCCGCCGGTTCGCAGGTGCTGGAAACGGAGACCCTGACGCTCGAAGAGGTGTCGATTCGCCAGGCACTCATCCTGCCCGAAGCAGAAGACCGGACGCTGCAAACGATTTTGAAACCGCAAGATACGGGCGGTTACTTCTTTGAAATCCACAGTGCGGCCGTATCCGGTCCATGGCATCTCCACGCGACGGGGCAGATTCACACGGGCGGGCCGCAAAGTTCGCTGCCGGAGCGTCTGGAACAAGTCAAGGCGCGCTGCACGCAGCCTTTGTCGGTAGCTGATCACTACCGACGCTTCAGCGACGAGGGGATCGCGTATGGCCCCGCTTTTCAGGGCCTCGCGCAGCTGATGCAAGGGCAGGGGCAGTCGCTGGGGTTTTTGCGTGCATCCGAAACGGTGGCCGCGCAGCTATCCGACTACCGGCTCCATCCCGGATGGTTCGATGCCAGTCTGCAGACCGCCGCGGCGCTCCTGCCGACCGCATCCGGACAAGAGACCCTGCTGCCCGTCGGCATAAAGCGGTTGCAGATCAGTGGCGGTTGCGTGCCGGTACTGTGGAGCCATGCGCGCCTGCACGCTGCCGGTCATGGAAACGACGGCCACGCGCTGGATTTTTGCCTGTATGACGACAGCGGTCGTGTTGTGGTCCAGGTGGACGGGTTTGCGGTGCAACGCGCCACCCGCGCGACGCTGCTTGAAGGGGCGGCCAAAGACGCGGCGGCCCTGTATACAGTGAGCTGGCCGGCCGTGCCGTTGGCGCAACACGCCGGCGAGTTGACCGGCCGCTGGCTGATCTTCGCGGACGCAGCGGGACTGGGGGAGAAGACGGCCCAGGCCCTTAAAGCGCAGGGCGCCCAGACAGCCCTGGTGTACCCCGGGCAGGCCTACGGCCGGCAAAGCGCGGACCGCTACCAGCTCAATCCACTGGCGCCCGAAGCGTTCCAGCGCTTGCAGGCCGATACCTTTGACGGTCGCGGCTGCCAGGCGGTGATTCACCTGTGGAGCCTGGACAGCGGCGTCCAAACCGACCTGGCCGCGATCGAACAGGGCCAGATCCTGGGGTGCGCAAGCGTGCTGCACCTGGTGCAGGCCCTGGGCCGGTCGGCCTTTCGGCCGCGGATCTGGCTGCTCACGCGCGGGGCGCAGGCCGGCGGAGACAGGCCCCATCCGGTTGCGGCGCACCAGTCCGCCTTGTGGGGCCTGGCGCGGGTGCTCACCCTGGAGCACCCCGAATTTCAAAGCGTTTGCATTGATCTGGATCCGCACACCGATGCGGACGAGGGTCGGCGCCTGCTGGCCGAGCTGGCCCAGCGCGCCACGCCCGACGGCGAAGATCGGATCCTCTACCGCAACGGCGTGCGCTGCGCGGCCCGGCTGGTGCCTGCCGGGCACGGAACAACAGCCAAGCCGGAGACGCCATCGCAGCGGATCGGCATCCAGTCGTACGGGATCATCGAGAACCTGGCCCTTGGCCCCATGACGCGGCGCCCGCCGGGCAAAGGCGAGGTGCAAATCGCCGTGCGCGCCACCGGGCTGAACTTCCGCGATGTGCTGCGCGCGTTGGGGATGCTCAAGGCCTATGAGCCGCAATTGCAAAATGCGGCCGATGTGCGCTTTGGCTTTGAATGTGCCGGCACGGTCAGCGCCGTCGGCGACAATGTCCAGGGGCTTGCCGTCGGCGATGAGGTGATCGCCGGGTTGACCGTCGAGGGCAGCCTGGGCAGCTACGTCACGGTGGACGCTGCCGGGGTCGTCATAAAACCGGCGGGCATGCGCCCCGAAGAGGCGGCCACGATTCCGCTGGCGTTTTTGACCGCTTATTACGGGCTGGAGCGGCTGGCCAAGCTCCAAAAAGGCGAGCGGGTCCTGATCCATGCCGCGGCCGGCGGTGTGGGCCTTGCGGCCATCCAGATCGCCCGGCGCGCCGGTGCCCGTATCTATGCGACAGCCAGCCCGGGCAAATGGGCCTACTTGAAATCACTGGGGCTCGCAGCGGTGTGCAACTCGCGCACCCTGGACTATGCCCAGCAGATCATGGACCTGACCGACGGCCAGGGCGTGGACGTCATCCTCAACAGCCTGACAGGGGAGTACATACCGAAAAATCTTTCGATTCTGGCACCTGGCGGGCGGTTCATCGAGATCGGCAAGATCGGTATCTGGGATGAGGCGCAAGTCCGCCGGCAGCGGCCGGACGTCCGGTACTATCCCTTTGACCTCGGCGATGTGGCCCAAAACACGCCGGGTGTGCTGCACGAGATGCTCACGGCGTTGATGGCCGGTTTTGAGCGCGCAGAGCTCACACCGTTGAAGCACACCGTCTTTGGCCTGGCCGACTGCGCCAATGCCTTCCGCTACATGGCCCAGGCCAAGCATATCGGCAAAGTGGTGGTGAGCGGGCAGTCCCCGGGCGTGACCGTCCGCCCGGATGCCACCTACCTGATCACCGGCGGACTCGGGGCGCTGGGGCTCGCCACGGCCCGCTGGCTGGCGGCGTGCGGTGCCACCCACCTGGTGCTTGCCGGACGGCGCCAGGCATCGGCCGCAGCCCTGGCGCAGGTGGACGAGCTGGCGCGTTCGGGGGTGCAGGTCAAGATCCTGAGCGCGGATGTGGCCCAGCGGACGGATGTGGCGCGCATGCACGACGCGATCTCCGGGATGCCCGGGCTCAAAGGCATCATCCATGCCGCGGGCGTCCTCGACGACGGGGTTATGCGCCAGCAGGATATGGGGCACTTTCGCAAGGTGATGGCGCCAAAAGCAATAGGCGCCTGGAACCTGCATGAGGCCACGCGGGACATGCCGCTCGACTTTTTTGTCTGTTATTCGTCAGCCGCCGCGGTGCTCGGGTCGGCGGGCCAGGCCACTTATGCGGCGGCCAACGCGTTTCTGGACGGAATGATGCATGCGCGCCGCAGCGCGGGCTTACACGGGCTGAGCGTGAATTGGGGGCCATGGGAACTCGGTATGGCTGCCGGCATGGACGCCCGGGACACTGCGCGCATGGCCGCCCAGGGATTCCAGGCGATCGCGCCGGCGCACGGATTCCGGACCTTGGCGCAATTGCTTCTTCAGGATGAAACGCACGCCTGCGTGTTGTCGCTATCGTGGGACACCTACCTGCGCAACCAGTATCACGGTGCGATGCCGCCATTTTTCACGGCACTGCCGCGCGGTCCTTCCCCGCCAGACAGTGTCGCGCAGGCGTCATCCGCCATCCTCGCAGCGTTAGAAGGCGCCCTCGCCGGGCAACGGCGCACGCTCCTTGTCGGCTACGTGCAACGGCAGGTCGCGGCCGTGTTAGGCGAAAGCGAAGGGGGGGCGCAGGACATCAAACCCAGGGAACGGCTCTTCGATCTGGGCATCGATTCCCTCATGGCCGTGGATCTGAAGAATCGTCTGCAGTCCGAGCTTCATCTGACGTTGGGCGCAACCCTGGTGTTTGACTACCCGACCATTGAAGCCCTGGTCGATCATCTTCTGGAGGAATTGGCTTTCGCGAAAGGACCGCCACCCGCTTCAGAAAAGGACACCGCTGTGACAACCGGCGGCGCCGAATCCTCTGCTGCGGACATCGAATTGGGAGCGGCCTCCCAGGATGATATCGCCCGGATGCTGGCCATGGAACTCGATGCTGAAAAAGGAACCTGGTGAACGACATGGCCACCGATTATAAGGCCTTGATGGCAAAAGCCCTCGTCGAATTGCGGGAGCTGAAAACAAAGCTCAGCGAAAGCGAGCGGGCAAAGCGCGAGCCGGTGGCGATTATCGGCATGGGCTGCCGTTATCCCGGCGGCGTCGACAGCCCCGAGGCGTACTGGAAACTTCTCAGCGGCGGCATCGACGGGATATCGGAAGTGCCCGCGGATCGCTGGGATATCGATGCCTATTATGATCCCGATCCGGAAACCCCCGGCAAGATGGCCTGCCGGTACGGCGGCTTTTTGCCGTGTGTCGATTCTTTCGACGCCGCCTTCTTCGGCATCACGCCGCGCGAACTGGTGGGCATGGATCCCCAGCAGCGCCTGCTGCTCGAGGTGGCTTGGGAGGCGCTGGAACATGCGGGCCAGGCACCCGAGGCCTTGTTTAAAACGCCGACCGGTGTTTTTTCGGGCATCAGCAGTTTCGATTACGCCGCTGCGCAGTTCCTGTCGGCCGACATCGATCACATAAACGCCTACCTGGGCACCGGAATCGCCCTGAGCGCCACCAACGGCCGCCTCTCCTATTTGCTGGGGGCCACGGGACCCAGCATGGCGGTGGACACGGCCTGTTCGTCATCGCTGGTGGCGCTGCACCTGGCCTGTCAGAGTCTGCGTGCGCGCGAGTGCGATATGGCGCTGGCCGGTGGGGTCAACGTCATTTTGCTGCCGGAGTTATCGGTGAATTTTTCCAAGGCGCGCATGCTCTCCCCGGACGGGCGCTGCAAGACCTTCGATGCGTCGGCCAACGGGTACGTGCGCGGCGAGGGCTGCGGCGTGATTGTCCTGAAGCGGCTGTCGGACGCGCTGGCCCAGGACGACCGGATTCTGGCCCTGATCCGCGGCAGCGCGGTGAACCAGGACGGCCCCAGCGGCGGCTTGACGGTGCCCAGCGGCCCGGCCCAGGAAGCGGTGATTCGCCAAGCCCTGGCGAGCGCGGCGGTGGCGGCCGATGAGGTGGGCTACGTCGAGGCGCACGGCACGGGCACGTCGCTGGGCGATCCGATTGAAATGCGATCTTTGGGCAAAGTGTTCGGTCAACGACCGGTGCGCGACCCGCTGCTGATCGGGTCGGCCAAGACCAATATCGGGCATCTGGAGGCTGCCGCCGGGATCGCGGGCGTGATCAAGGTGGTCCTGGCGTTGCAGCACGGGCAGATTCCCGCGCACCTGCATTTTCGAACCCCCAGTCCGCACATCGCCTGGGAGAAGCTACCCTTTGAGATTCCGACCCAAACACGACCGTGGCCGGACGGCCAACGCCGGATTGCCGGGATCAGTTCATTCGGATTTACCGGGACCAACGCGCATGTCGTCCTGGAGCAGGGACCGCCGTGCGTGGTTCGGGCCACTGCGCAGGAGCGTCCATTGCATCTGTTGGCCTTTTCGGCCAAGGGCGATGCGGCACTTAAAGCGCTGGCGGGACGCTACGCGGAGTGTCTGTCCGGTCTTTCCACAGAGGCCATTGGCGATGTGTGCTACACGGCCAATACGGGACGCTCGCATTTCGCGGATCGGCTGGCCGTGATCGGCGCCACGCCTGAAGAGCTGGGGGCGGGGTGCCGCGCCTATCAGCACGGCCGCCCGCATGCGGCGGTTAAAACGCGCCAGACGCCGGGCGCCGGAAAGATTGCCTTTCTTTTTTCCGATATGGGGTCGCAGTGGGCGAAGATGGGCCGCGCTTTGTATGACGCGGTGCCCGGCTTTCGCGCGCCACTGGACCGCTGCGCCGAGATTTTAAAAGGGGTGCTCACAACCCCGCTGCTGGATGTGTTCGGTTCCGACAGCGCCGATCCGGCCAGCACGCAGCCGGCGCTGTTTGCTTTGCAGTATGCGCTTTTCACGCTGTGGCAGCGCTGGGGCATCGCGCCCTCCTTTGTAGCGGGCCATGACGCGGGCGAGTATGCAGCGGCTTGCGCGGCAGGAGTGTTTTCGCTTGCGGACGGCCTGCGCCTGGTGAGCGAGCGTGGCCGCCTGATGACCCGGATCGGCGCTGCGGGGACGCCGGCCGAAGAAGACATTGCGGTGTTCCGAGAAGCGGCCACCCAGGTGACCTATGCAAGCCCGCACACCAGGATTGTTTCCGGTGTGACCGGGGAGGTGATCACGGCCGCACTGGCGCAGCCGGACTACTGGGTGCGCCATGCCCGCGCATCGGCAGACTTTCCTGCGGCACTGGCGACGCTCAAAAGGGAAGGGTGCACGATTTTTCTCGCCCTGGGGCCTGCGAGCTTGCCCGACGGATTTGGAAATTGTCTGCCAAGTTTGCGGGCCGGGCACGATGCGTGGCAGTCGTTGCTGGAAAGCCTGGGCCAGCTGTATGCGCAGGGCTTCACACCGGATTGGCAGGGCTTTGACCAAGACTATGTCCGCTACAAAGTGGTTCTGCCGACCTATCCGTTTCAACGCCAGCGCTACTGGATCGAAGAAAAGCCCAGGAACGCGCGGGCCGTGCCCAAGCCAGCCGCCGGACAGCCGGAACAGCCGGGACAGCCGGGACAACCGGTACAGATGCATCCGCTGTTGGGGCAAAAGCTGCCCACGGCGCACCGCGACGTCATTTTCGCAGCGCGGATCACCAAGGATTCGCCGGCCTTTTTGAACGATCACCGCATTTACGGGGCCGTCGTGTTCCCGGCCGCCGGGTATGTGGCGATGGCGCTTGCCGCCGGGTCGCAGGTGCTGGAATCGGAGATGTTGACGATCGAAGGCTTTGCGATCCACCAGGCACTCGTCGTGCCCGAAGCAGATGGGCTGGCGCTGCAAACGATCCTGCATCCCCAACAGGATGGCGCCGGATACCGCTTTGAAATCTTCAGCGAGGCTGCCCCCGATCGATGGGTGCTGCACGCGACAGGCAAGATCGACCCTGGCGCATTGGAAGACAGTGCCGCCGAAAGCCTTGAGGCGTTGCAGGCGCGCTTGACGGAGCCGCTTTCGGTGGCCGATCACTACCGGCGTTTCCGGGCGCAGGGGATCGCGTATGGTCCCGGGTTTCAGGGTATCGAAGAACTTTTTGGAGACGCGCGCGAGTCTCTGGGACACATGCGCTTGCCCGAAGTGTCCGCATTGCAGGCTGCCGGCGATGTTCTGCACCCGGTCGTGCTGGACAACGGTTTTCAGATCCTGGGCGCGGCACTCGGCCAGGCAGTGGCGGAAGACACTTTCGTTCCGGTCGGCTTCGAGCGCCTGACAGTCCATGCGCGCGCCGGCGGCGACATCTGGGTGCATGGCCAGAGCGATATGCCGGCTGAAACGGGGCGGCAGGCTTATACGGCTGCGCTGCGGCTGATGGACAGCACCCGGGGCAGGATTGCGGTACTTGACGGGCTGGTCCTCCAAAAGATGACCCGCGAAGCGCTCCTTGAAGCGGTTGCGGAAAAAGGCACCCGGGCGGCCCTGTATACAGTGAGCTGGCCGGCCGTGCCGTTGGCGCAACACGCCGGCGAGTTGACCGGCCGCTGGCTGATCTTCGCGGACGCAGCGGGACTGGGGGAGAAGACGGCCCAGGCCCTTAAAGCGCAGGGCGCCCAGACAGCCCTGGTGTACCCCGGGCAGGCCTACGGCCGGCAAAGCGCGGACCGCTACCAGCTCAATCCACTGGCGCCCGAAGCGTTCCAGCGCTTGCAGGCCGATACCTTTGACGGTCGCGGCTGCCAGGCGGTGATTCACCTGTGGAGCCTGGACAGCGGCGTCCAAACCGACCTGGCCGCGATCGAACAGGGCCAGATCCTGGGGTGCGCAAGCGTGCTGCACCTGGTGCAGGCCCTGGGCCGGTCGGCCTTTCGGCCGCGGATCTGGCTGCTCACGCGCGGGGCGCAGGCCGGCGGAGACAGGCCCCATCCGGTTGCGGCGCACCAGTCCGCCTTGTGGGGCCTGGCGCGGGTGCTCACCCTGGAGCACCCCGAATTTCAAAGCGTTTGCATTGATCTGGATCCGCACACCGATGCGGACGAGGGTCGGCGCCTGCTGGCCGAGCTGGCCCAGCGCGCCACGCCCGACGGCGAAGATCGGATCCTCTACCGCAACGGCGTGCGCTGCGCGGCCCGGCTGGTGCCTGCCGGGCACGGAACAACAGCCAAGCCGGAGACGCCATCGCAGCGGATCGGCATCCAGTCGTACGGGATCATCGAGAACCTGGCCCTTGGCCCCATGACGCGGCGCCCGCCGGGCAAAGGCGAGGTGCAAATCGCCGTGCGCGCCACCGGGCTGAACTTCCGCGATGTGCTGCGCGCGTTGGGGATGCTCAAGGCCTATGAGCCGCAATTGCAAAATGCGGCCGATGTGCGCTTTGGCTTTGAATGTGCCGGCACGGTCAGCGCCGTCGGCGACAATGTCCAGGGGCTTGCCGTCGGCGATGAGGTGATCGCCGGGTTGACCGTCGAGGGCAGCCTGGGCAGCTACGTCACGGTGGACGCTGCCGGGGTCGTCATAAAACCGGCGGGCATGCGCCCCGAAGAGGCGGCCACGATTCCGCTGGCGTTTTTGACCGCTTATTACGGGCTGGAGCGGCTGGCCAAGCTCCAAAAAGGCGAGCGGGTCCTGATCCATGCCGCGGCCGGCGGTGTGGGCCTTGCGGCCATCCAGATCGCCCGGCGCGCCGGTGCCCGTATCTATGCGACAGCCAGCCCGGGCAAATGGGCCTACTTGAAATCACTGGGGCTCGCAGCGGTGTGCAACTCGCGCACCCTGGACTATGCCCAGCAGATCATGGACCTGACCGACGGCCAGGGCGTGGACGTCATCCTCAACAGCCTGACAGGGGAGTACATACCGAAAAATCTTTCGATTCTGGCACCTGGCGGGCGGTTCATCGAGATCGGCAAGATCGGTATCTGGGATGAGGCGCAAGTCCGCCGGCAGCGGCCGGACGTCCGGTACTATCCCTTTGACCTCGGCGATGTGGCCCAAAACACGCCGGGTGTGCTGCACGAGATGCTCACGGCGTTGATGGCCGGTTTTGAGCGCGCAGAGCTCACACCGTTGAAGCACACCGTCTTTGGCCTGGCCGACTGCGCCAATGCCTTCCGCTACATGGCCCAGGCCAAGCATATCGGCAAAGTGGTGGTGAGCGGGCAGTCCCCGGGCGTGACCGTCCGCCCGGATGCCACCTACCTGATCACCGGCGGACTCGGGGCGCTGGGATGTCTCATCGCCGAGAATCTCAAGCAAAAAGGGGCGCGCAGCATTGTCCTGTGCGGCAGGCATCCAGCGGGACCGGACATGGTCGACAGGCTCGCACGCTTAAAGGGTGGCGGGACGAATGTCGTGGTGATGCAAGGCGATATCGCGCGCGAAGAAGATGTGCGGGGCATTCTGCAAAGGATTGAAACGACCTTGCCGGCACTCAAAGGGATCGTTCACGCAGCCGGAATCCTGGACGACGGCATCATCCGTGACCAGACCTGGGCGCGTTTCGCCAAGGTCATGGCACCGAAGGTCGCCGGTGCATGGCACCTCCAGCGCCAGTCGCGGGATTTGCAGCTCGATTTTTTGATCCTGTTTTCATCGACGGCATCCGGTTTGGGCAGTGCAGGACAGAGCAATTACGCTGCGGGCAATGCATTTCTGGATGCCTTGTCTCACGATCTGCGCCACACAGGCTGCCGGGCGACAACGATCAACTGGGGGCCCTGGGACGGGATCGGCATGGCGGCGGCGCACACCGGTGCCGGCGCCGCCCGGTATACCAAGCAGGGGGTTAGGCCCATCCGCCCAGCGGATGGCACCAAGCTTTTTGACCGCATTCTCAGCGGCGATGGGGGAGCCCAGGCCTATGCGCTGGATATCGACTGGCGCGCGTATGCAACGCACACCGCCGCAAGATCGGATGCGGGTTTTCTATCCGAACTGCTCAAGGGATCCACGGCCGAAGAAGTCCCCGTTTCGGCGCTGCAACGCCAACTCGCGGACGCCAGCGGCGCGCAGAAAGTCGCCATCCTGCGTGCTTCGGTCATCGACGCTGCGCGAAAGGTCATGGGCTACGCGGATGCCGGGCAGATCAGGAACGATCAGCCATTGATGGAGCAGGGTTTGGATTCACTGCTGTCGGTCGAACTGCGCAACCTGCTTTCAGACAGTTTGGCGATCTCCTTGCCGGTGGGACTCCTCTTCAACTACCCGTCCATCGATGATGTGTGCCGTTATCTGGCTGACGCTTTGAAGATCGCGCCCGACACCGCCACGGACATCCAGGTCACTGCGGCCGTCGGGAACAGTGAAGACGAATTCGCCTACATCGACGAGATGGATCAGGACGAACTGGAAGCGCTGATTCGCAAAGAGATCCGGTAAGCATAACCAGATTTGGAAAACGCTGCAGTTGTATAGGTGTGAACGCCGTGAGGACCCCGGCCTAAAAGGAGAGTTCATGGTAGCGAAAATCAAGTCGATCGTTTGGGGGGTTTTTTCGGTTCCTGTGATGCTGATCCTGGCGGCCTGCAGTTCGAGCCACGAAGCGCCGATGCTGTCGCGTTTCGAGCCGACAACCTGCAAGCATGCGCTTGCGGATGATTCGACCACGCAATGTGGTTATCTGATCGTTCCCGAAGACCGCAGCGCGCCCGACAACGGCAAAACGCTCAAGCTCTATGTGGCCATTTACAAAAGCCTGGACGGCAGTTCGGACAACGCACCCATCATTTATCTGACCGGTGGACCGGGCGCTTCTACAGCCCAGGCCTACGGTATTTTCGAGGAAACCAACCTTTACATACGGCAGAATTTCGGGGGCGCGCGCGACATTGTCGTTCTCGATCAACGGGGCACCAATTACTCCACCCCTTCACTTTACTGTTCCGAGGAACTCGGCCCCCTGCGCAGCACGGTGTATGGACTCAGTTACCGCGATGCGGCGGCCCTGCGGATCGCGGCTTTCGAAGACTGTTACAGCCGTTTGGAGGCCGAGGACGTCAATCTGTCGGCTTACGACAGTCTGGAGAACGCGACGGATGTGCGGGATGTTGCGATGATCCTGGGGTTCGAGACGTTTAACATCTACGGCGCTTCCTACGGAACGCGCCTGGCCATGAAGACCATGGCCCACTACCCGGAGAGAATCGCGTCGGTAGTACTCGATTCCATCCTCCCACCGGAAGTCAATCCGTTCGAACAGGCGACGCCCGGTATTCTCTATGCGTTCCAAACTTTTTTTGCCGCCGCCCGGGTCCAGTACCCTGATCTGGAGACGCAGTTCTACGACATGATGTCTGCTTTGCAGAACGCCCCGGTCGCTGTCACCGGGCATCACCGCGATGCAAGCGGCACAACCGAGCATACGGTCACGGTCTCGGGGGACAAGCTGGCCGCTTACCTGGTGGCCAAACTCAAGGAAACGCCTTACGACAGGGGCTTGCCGAAGACGATCAGCGCCATGGTCGCAAGCGGCGACTATGGGGCGGTGGCGGATGCCTGGATCTCGAACATGGATTTTTTCTTCCCCGCAGGCGGGCCCGGCTCCGATGCCCCCAGCGTGGCGATGTACAACGCCATCTTTTCGGCCGATGACGCCTATTACACCAGCCCCCAGAAGGTCGCGCAGGTGATCGACAACCAGAAGGATTTACACGCCGCGCTCGCCGAATATCTCAGGGTGAGTTACATCTACATGGAGCCGGGAGTTTTGGGGCTTTGGCCGGTGGCGCCGCTTCCTTTTCGGGAGAGCGACCCGCTGGTCAGCGACATTCCGACACTCATGCTGGTCGGAACGCTTGATACGGCCACACCGGAGATCTTCAGCCAACCCTCGGCGGCCTTGTTAAGCAACAGCGTTTATTTTGCCATTCCGGCCGGACACGCCGCGGCATACCTGCCGTGCGTGACACAGATGATCGATGATTTCGTGAAGAATCCCCGGCAAATTCCGGATTACGCGTGCGAGGCCGGATACCAGTGGGAGTAATGGGTAGCCAACGACAGTTGAACGGCACCGGGAGGTTTTGGATACGTGGCCACGTTGAATAAAAAAATAGTTCATACGGTATTTGAAGATATTGCGGAAAAGTTCCCCACACGCCCGGCCATACAGCATGCCGGACGGGAGATCTCCTATGGCGAGCTGAACCGCTTGAGCGATGATATCGCCCGCTGGTTGAAACAGGCCGGCGTCAAGCGGGATGTCATCGTCGGCATCGTGCTGGAGAGCAGCATAGACTACGTGGCCGCGATCATCGGCGTGATGAAGGCCGGCGGGGTCTTTCTTCCGCTGGACATGTCCTTTCCGGAAAAAAGGCTCGACTATATCCTGTCCACAACCGTTCCTGAGGTCATCATTTCCGAAAAGGCCTTCGCGCCGATCGGCCAACGGCTCGCAGCGGTCGGATTCCGGCATGAAGCATGTCCGGTGATTCTCATTGACCGCGATCTGCGCGTTGCGCTGCGCGGCGATGACGCACAGACGCCCGCGCCAACCGCTGACAGCGGGACGCTTCCCGATCCCGACGACAGCTGTTACATCATCTATACCTCCGGATCGACCGGAATGCCCAAGGCCATCGAAGGGTGTTATAAAAGCCTCAGCCATTTCGTGCATTGGGAAGTCAAAGAATTCGGGTTTGATGAACGGGTCCGGGTCACGCAGTTGCCGCCGGTCACGTTCGATGCCAGCCTGCGCGACATCTTCGTGCCCCTGATCAGCGGGGGGATGCTCTGCATTCCGGACAAAGAGATCCGCACGAACATGCAAGCGCTCATCCAATGGATGGAGACGGCCGGTGTCACCCTGGTTCATTGCGTGCCGTCCCTGTTCCGGATGATTACCCGTGAGATCGAACAGGCCGCCCACACCGGCAAGGCCATTTTGCCCGCGTTGCGCTACGTCCTGATGGCCGGCGAACCCCTCTATGGAAAAGATGTGATCCGCTGGATGGACCTGGTCGGAGAACGGGTGACCCTGGTGAATCTGTACGGACCTTCCGAGACCACCCTCGTGAAAACGTTTCATCCCATCCGGCAAAGACCGGCCAATCCCAATGCGATGATCCCGGTGGGCCAGCCCATCGCCAATACCGCCATCCTGATCACCAAGGCCAACCGGCTGTGTGAACCCGGGGAGATCGGCGACATCTTCATCAAGACCCCCTTCAGAACCAAGGGATACTATCATGACCCCGATCTGACGAAAACGTGCTTCGTGCCCAACCCGCTTACCGGCGATGCGGATGATATCGTCTACAAAACCGGCGATATGGGAAGATATCTGGTGGACAGAAGTGTTGAGTTCATCGGACGGCTCGACACCCAGGTGAAGGTGAACGGCATCCGTATCGAACTGGGGGAAATCGAGCGCACCCTGCTGGGCAACGCGTGTATCGACCAGGCGGTCGTTCTCGGCCAGCGCTCCCGGGACAATGAGACGACGCTGGTCTGCTACTACACGGAGAAGCAGCCGACCGACGCCGGAGCGGTCAGTGCGTGGCTGCGTCTGGCCTTGCCCGCGTACATGGTGCCGTCCTTTTATGTCCGGCTGGATGCGTTTCCGCTCAACATCAACGGAAAAATCGACCGCAAGGCGCTTCCGAAACCGGAAGAGCTGATCTATGAGGGCATCGCCTATGCGGCCCCGGCGGATGACACCGAAGCGGTGCTGGCCGGGATCTGGTCGGAGGTGCTGCATCTGAAGAAGGTGGGTGTCAACAGCCCCTTTTTCCAGATCGGCGGCCACTCGCTGACCGCCACGCGGGTGCTGTCGCGCATCTATCGGGAACTGGGCATAGAGATCAGCCTCAAGGACTTTTTCGCCAACCAGACGGTGCGCGAATTGGCCGCCTTGCTGCGAACGCCTGCGCAATCGGGTTTTATGCAAATCGCCCCGCTCGCACCGCAAGCCGATTACGCCCTGTCGCCATCGCAGCGCCGGCTCTGGATATTGGACCGTATGGAAGAGGCGGGCGCGACGGCCTACAGTTTGCCGGGCCTCTTCATGGTGGCGGGCCATTTCGATATCCCGGCGTTCCAGCAGGCATTTTCGGCAGTGATCGCCCGCCATGAATCGCTTCGTACCACCTTTTTGGCCACCGATGCGGGGCCGCGCCAGAAAGTACACGCGGCAGCGGATGCATTGGACTTCCCGATCGGGCACATCGATCTGAGCCAGGCCCTGGACGGCGAGCAACGCGCCGTGCAGTACGCCAGTGAGCAGGCCGCCATCCCTTTCGACCTATGCAGGGGGCCGCTGCTCAGGGTCGCTGTGATGACCTTGGCCGGCGGCAGGCATGCCATTTTTTTAAACATGCACCACATCATCGGGGATGCCTGGTCGCTCGACATCCTGGCGCGCGATGTGCTGGCGATCTATGACGCCTTCCGCAAGGGCCGGGACAACCCGCTTGCGCCGCTGCGGGTGCAGTACCGCGATTATGCCGCCTGGCAAAACACCCGGCTCGAAGCGCCCGAGACGCAAGCGATGTCCGCTTACTGGCGCGAAAAACTGTCCGGCGCGGGAACGTCCGTGCTGGACCTGCCGTTGGACTTTCCCCGCCCCCGGTTGCAAACGTATATGGGCGAAAATGTTCTCTTCAGCCTGGACGAGCGGCCGACCGCCGGCCTGAACGCACTCGCGCAAACGCATGATGCCAGCATGTTCATGATCGTGCTGGCCCTGGTAAAAACGCTTCTGCATCGCTATACCGGCCAGCAAGACATCGTCGTCGGCTCTCCGGTGGCGTGCCGCAACCATCCCGACCTTGAAGACCAGATCGGTTTTTACGCCAATACCCTGGCCCTGCGGGATCACATAGACGGCCGGGCCTCGTTTGCAGCCGTGCTCGAAAAAGTGAAGAAAACGACGATCGATGCCTTTGATCATCAGCACTACCCGTTTGACCGGCTGGTCGATGACCTCGACCTGGCCAGAGATCCGGGCCGCGCGCCGCTTTTCGATGTGATGGTCGTCTATCGCGAGGAAGAAAAAACCGCCAATCAAGACGCGCCTCTGGCGATCACGGCCGTCGAGATCGACGCCGGGACAAGCCGCTTTGACTTGACCTTTGAAATCACCCAATCCGCCGGCACCCTGCGGATCGCCCTGAACTACAATACCGATCTGTTCCGTAGCGCCACGATCGCCAGAATGGCCACCCATTTCAGCATGCTGACGGAAGCGATCCTGACGGATGCCGGAACGGCCATCCAGCAACTGGATATGCTCGCTCCTGCTGAAAAACGCTTGCTGACCGAGACCTTTAACGACACACGGGCCGCCTACCCCGCAGACAAGACGCTTGTGGATCTTTTCGAAGACAAGGTGGCCAAGAGTCCCGATCATATCGCCGTCATTCTGAAAGAAGGCGCACTCAGCTACCGCGAGTTGCATGAACGCTCGCGCGACCTGGCCCGGGTGCTGGTCGCGAAATACCGGGTCCGGCCGCAGGAGATCGTCGGGCTGATGGTCGACCGCAACGAATGGTCGATCGTCGGTTTGCTGGGCATCATGATGGCCGGCGCTGCCTACCTGCCAGTGGATGCGTCTTATCCGGGGGCCCGGATCGACTATATGCTGGCCGACAGCGGCTGCCGGGTGCTGCTTAGCGAAGAGAAGTATATTGGCAGCGCGGGACGGATCGCTTCTTCGGTAACGACCGTTGGCCTGGAGACCGTGTTTGCTGCTTTTGACCGCACGGGTGCGGACCAAGGCTTGCCCCCGCGCCCCGCGCCGGACAGTCTGGCGTATGTCATCTACACTTCCGGTTCCACCGGGCTGCCCAAAGGCGTGCTGATAGAGCATGCCGGCTTTGTCAATATGGCCTTGGACCAGATCAGGACGTTCGGCGTTGCGGCGCAGGACCGCGTGCTGCAGTTCGCCTCGGCCTCATTCGATGCAGCGCTTTCGGAAGTCTTCATGGCGCTTCTGGCGGGTGCCGCCGTGGTCGTGGTCCCCAAGGAGACCATCGATGATCCGCAGGCGTTCCTGCAGTATCTGGAAGCAAAAAAAGTCACGCATGCGACGCTGCCCCCGGCCTATTTGACGGCGCTCGATAAAAAGGGCCTGACGACCGTCACCACGATCATCACGGCCGGCGAGGCGCCCAACACCGAAGACGCGCTTTTCCTCAGCCGCAGCAAGCAGTACTTCAACGCCTACGGCCCGACGGAGATCTCGGTCTGTGCAACGATCGCGCGCGTGGCCCCTGATGGAGACTACCGGCGCACGATCCCCATCGGCAGACCGATCGCCAACACCGCGATCTATATTCTCGATGATGATCTGAAACTGGTGCCGATCGGTATTCCCGGTGAGATATGCATTTCCGGCCCCGGCCTGGCGCGCGGGTATCTCAATAAACCCGAATTGAGCGCTGAAAAATTCGTCGCGCATCCCTTCCAAGTGGGGCAAAGACTGTACCGGACGGGAGATCTCGGCCGCTGGCGTTTTGATGGGACCGTGGAATGGTTGGGAAGAAATGACGACCAGGTCAAGATCAGGGGCTACCGCATTGAATTGGGAGAAATCAAAAACGCCTTGCTGCGGCATACCGCTGTGAAAGACGCCATCGTTTTGGCGGGCGACCGCACGACCGGGGAGCTGAGCGCTTATTTCACGGCACGCGAGCGGTTGGAACCTGCCGCGCTTAGAGCCTATCTCGGTCAATCGCTGCCTCATTACATGCTGCCCGCGGTCTGTGTCCAATTAGAGACGCTTCCGCTGACGGTCCACGGCAAGGTGGATCGCAAGGCGCTTGCCCAGGCGCAGGCGCCCCGGCCGTGTTGCGGAACCGCGTCGGCCGATCCGCGCAACGCCCTGGAAGAATGGATGCTGGCCCTCTGGCGCGAGGTCCTGGGCAATCAGGCCATCGGCATTCACGACAATTTCTTCGAGTCCGGCGGCAACTCGTTGCGCTCCCTGCAACTGATATCGCGCATGGCGACGCGCTCGGGCCATCTGAATGTCGGCAAGGTCCCCGTGAAACTGCTTTTTCTCCACCCCTCGGTGGCTGAACTATGCCTGGCGATCGAAAAACCACGGCCGCTGACCTCTGCCCCGACTTGGGCCAGCGGGAATGTGCTTCCGCAATCCATGAGCCTTGCGCGCGAGCCACTGCTCGCGCTATTTGACGCGGGCCGCATCGCGCCGGTGGATGCGGCCGCCATCATCTGTCTGCCCGATGGCTTGATCGACCGCACGGCGCTCGCAAGAGAGGAGATCATCAAAGGATTCTGCGGGGACCGTCCGGTGTTGAGCAGTATTACCACCACCTTTATGGGACGCGTCGCCGCCATCGTCCTGCCGTGTTTCGCCTCTGAAATTTTCAGCGACCAGGGCGCGCTGAACACCCATGTGGCCGACGCCCTAACGATTGCCGGCCATATCGGTGCAGGTACCGTGTCGTTGACGGGGAATTTGCCGCTGGCCACCGACTTCGGCCTCGACCTGGCGCCGCATGCCGCGGCCGGCAACGGGACGGTCATCACCACCGGCCAGGCCACTGTGGCCGCGGCGATGGGCATGACCATCGAAAAAATGCTGAATCTCTCCGACCGGCGGCTCGATCACGAAAGCATCGGGCTGATCGGCGTCAACACGATCGGGGCCGCCACGCTCTTTTTGATGTTGGAATGCATGCCGCACCCCAAGCGGATCATCCTGGCCGATGCCTATAACAACCTTTTTTTTGCGTCGGTCCTGCGCCAGGAGCTTTACGACTGCGGCTTTACGGGCACCATCGACATCATGCAGGCTTCCGATACGCTGCCGGCCGAATTCTACGAGGCCTCTCTGCTCATCGGTGCCACCAACGTGCCCGACATCATCACGGTCGACCAGGTTCAGCCGGGAACGATTCTCATCGAGGAGTCCGGCCAGCGCTGTTTTTCTAGAGACGATGCCCTGCGGCGCCTCGAGCGCGACGGCGATATTCTGTTCACCGAAGGGGACCTGCTGCGCCTGCCGTTTGCCACCACCTGCCAGATGTATCTGCCCGCGGAGGTCGAGGCGGCGCTGCGCCACTCGGAGGCGCTTTCGCTGCTGGCCTTTGAGCCTCGCGCCATCACGGGCTGTATCCTTTCCGGCCTGTTGACCCACCGCTATGCCGACCTTGAGCCGACCATCGGCGAAGTGGACGGCCCGACGTGCCTGCGGCATTACAACCATCTGCATAGCCTGCGGTTCACGGTGGCCGATCCGCAGTGCGAAGGGTATGCGGTCCCCGAAACAGCCATACAGAAGTTCAGGGGGCGGTTCGGCGCCAGCCGCCTGCTCCTGAGCAAAGGCGAGGCAACGGCGTGAAGAACGACACCGACACACTCAAGGCCCTGTACAAGACACTGAAGACAACCCAGAAGCGCCTTTACGACATCGAGCAGGCCGCCCGGGAACCCGTTGCCGTCATTGGCATGGCCTGCCGTTTACCGGGCGGGGCGCACACCCTTGAAAAATACGGCACCTTGCTGGAGAGCGGGGGCGACGGCATCTGCGAGGTCCCGCAGACAAGATGGGATGCGCGGCGCTATTACGATCCCGATCCCGATGTCCCCGGGAAGGTGACGACCAACCGCGCCGGCTTTCTCCAGGAGCCGATCGATGGTTTCGACAGCGCCTTTTTTCACCTTTCGCCCAAAGAGGTTCAAAGCATCGACCCGCAGCAGCGGTTGCTTCTCGAAATGTGCTGGGAGGCCTTTGAAAACGCGGGCATCGCCATTGGCACGCTCAAGGGAAGTAAAACCGGCGTCTTTTGCGGCATCGCCAACAGCGATTATGCGGCCGCACATCTGCGCTCGGGAGATCCGGAGAAGATCGACGCCTATTCGGTCACCGGAACCGCCTTGAGTGCGGCGGTCGGCCGCCTATCGTACCTGTTCGGGTTCGAAGGGCCGAACATGGCGTTGGACACGGCCTGCTCTTCATCGCTGGTGGCGGTTCACCTGGCCTGCCAAAGCCTTAAAAGCGGCGAATCGGACATCGCCCTGGCGGCCGGGATCAACCTGATCCTCACGCCCGAAGGACATATCGGCTTTTCGAAAATCAGGGCCCTGTCGCCGGACGGCCGGTGCAAGAGTTTCGACGATTCGGCCGATGGTTATGGACGGGGTGAAGGCGGCGGGTTGGTCGTTTTGAAACGGTTGTCCGACGCTGTGACAGCATGCGATAAGGTTCTGGCCGTTATCCGGGGCACTGCCGTGAACCAGGACGGCCGGACGAACGGATTTACGGCGCCCAGCAGTCTGTCGCAGGAGAAGTTGCTCAGAACGGCGCTTGCCGAGGCCGACCTGCGCCCCCAAGATATCGGCTATATCGAGGCGCACGGAACCGGGACCGCGCTGGGCGACCCCATCGAGATGGAAGCCATCGGGAAGGTTTATTCAACAGGCAGGGCGGCGGCGCAGCCCCTTTATGTCGGCTCGGCCAAAGCCAATATCGGCCACCTCGAAGCCGCCGCCGGCATTGCCGGTTTCATCAAGGCCGTCCTGATGCTGGTGGGCGGCAAGATTTTCCCTCAGATCCATTTCAACACACCGAGCCGCCATATCCCCTGGGACCACCTGCCGGTGACGATTCCACTGCAAGCGATGCCCTGGCCGCAAGGCAAAACGCCGCGTGGTGCCGGGGTCAGTTCCTTCGGCTTCAGCGGGACCAATGCGCACGTGATTCTTCAAGAGAGCCCCGCGCCGGCGGTGGAGAAGGCGCCGGCGCCCGATCGTTCCCATCATCTTCTGACCCTTTCGGCCGCCACTTTGCAGGGGCTCCAGGACCTGGCCCGGCGGTATCATGAGTTTCTGGCCGGGACGGATGCGGCCATCGGAGACATCTGTCATGCCGCGGCCACCGGCCGAACGCATTTCCCCCATCGGTTGGCCGTCATCGGCCGGACCAAAGCAGAGCAAGGAGCGCTGCTTGGGGCCCACCTGGAAGATTCCGCGCCGCGCCCCGACGGGTTGCAGACCAGCGACCGCCGGATTGTCTTCCTCTTCACGGGACAAGGTTCGCAATACGCTAAAATGGGTTGGGACCTGTATCGGACCCAGCCGCTCTTCCGGTCGGTCATGGACCACTGCGATGCGCTTCTGCGGCCGCATATGGACCGTTCGTTGATCGGCCTCCTGTATGAAGACGACAGCGTCACGCTTCACGAGACCCGCTATACGCAGCCCGTGATTTTCGCAGTGGCGTATGCCCTGGCCAAACTCCTGGAAGACTGGGGAATCAAACCCGCCATGATGGTGGGCCACAGTATCGGTGAGTATGTCGCCGCCACCCTGGCCGGTATCTTCGATCTGGCGCAGGTGCTCGGTCTGGTCGCCGCCCGCGGACGGCTCGTGCAGTCGCTGCCCCTGAACGGGGGCATGGCCGTGATCGCGGCCAGCGAGCAGCGCGTGCAGGAGACGCTCGCGGCGATGCCGGGCAACGTCTCGATTGCCGCCCTGAATGCACCCAGAAACACCGTTATTTCCGGTGACAAAGAGCAGCTTACGGCGCTTTGCGCGCACTTCCGAAAAGAACGCATCGCCTCTCACCTTTTGAATGTGTCGCACGCCTTTCACTCCAGCTTGCTGGATCCTGTGATCGACGCCTTCGGAACCCTTGCCGCCGGCCTGTCCTATGCGCCACCCAAATCGCCGATCATGGCCAACGTGACCGGCCTGCCCGGCGGCGCGCAGATGGCCACGCCCGCGTACTGGACAACCCATTTGCGCGAACCGGTCCGGTTTTACGACAGCATGCGTGCGATCGGGGAGCAGGGGTACACGCTGTTTCTCGAGGTCGGCGGGACATCCATGCTGACCAGTTTAGGCAAACAATGCCTTCCGAACCATCCAGGAATCTGGCTCACCACGCTGGGCAGCAGGGATCCCAGCGCCAATCTCAAGCCGGGACGCAGCGCAGGCCACAGCGATTGGGAACCGATGCTCGCGACGCTGGCCGATCTCTACGCCGCCGGCTGCGAGATTGACTGGCAGGCATTCGACCGTCCGTATCGGCGCCAGCGGGTCATGCTTCCGAATTACCCCTTTCAGCGAAAACGATGCTGGATGGCGCTGCCCGGTCCCAGGGAAAAAGGGGCCGTGGCGTCGGCCCCCTCCGTTGCCGCCGCAGCGGCGGTCCAGCCGGTCGTGGCCGGGGCATCCCTTCCCGCGGCGGCTGCCCCGGCCACCGCGCGGATCGAAGCGGATGCGGACAGCACCATCAGCCGGCATATGGACCGGCAGCTAGAATTGATGAACCAGCAGCTTACGGTGATGGCCGAGCAACTCAACGTGCTGGATGGCACAGCGTGAGGTCATCGGCAGGTCCTGCGCAACCGGCAGGCTTCTCAAACAGAATGTCGATCCGGGCAGATATAGGAGAAAAGAAAAAATGAGTTCGCGGAGTGCTGACAGTACAGAAATTGATGCCATCTACGCCGAAACAGTGCATGACCACCTGAATCGACTATCCAGGTTCTATGTCTTACGGGCGTTTAAAGAGACCGGTGTCCTGGTTCGTTCGGGCGAACAGTATCCCACGCAGGCCCTGAAGGAAAAAATGGGGCTGGCCCCTGAGTACGGACGGCTGTTCGGCGTCTTGCTGATCGTCTTGAAGAATGCGGGGTTCATCTCTCTTCAGGACGATACGGTCACGGCTTTGGATGCGGTGGATAACTTCGGGATTCAGGAGATAACCCAAGCTGCCGGCGATCTTCAGCAGGAGATCGCGAAGACCTATCCCGAGATTGCCGTTACCATGCGATCGCTGTCCCAGTGCATGGCGCACTACGCGGCTGTCCTTAGCGGCAAGATGACATCTGACGAGGCTCTTTTCCCCAACGGGTCGCTGGATCTTGTTGAGAATTTATACACCAACAACACCATTCAGGATTTTTTCAGCAGATGTGTTGGCCGACAGGTCAAAGAATACGTCGCACACCTGGCCGACCCATCGCCTTCGGTGGAAATTTCGATTCTCGAGATCGGCGCGGGCACAGGCAGTACAACTGCGCATATCCTGAAGCAGATCAACGGCCACGGGAATGTTGCGTACTGCTATACCGATATCGCACCGGTGTTTACCCAGCACGGTAAACGTAAATTCGGGGCCGGCTATCCGTTTATGACATTCAAGACGCTTGATATTGAGGAACCACTCGCGGGGCAGGGGATTGCGCGCGGCGTATGGGACATGGTTGTCGCCTCGAACGTGCTGCATTCAACGGCCCGGATAGAAGACACCCTTGGCCAGGTCAGCCAGTTGTTGAAGCCAGGCGGCATCCTGATCATGAATGAGGTGAGTCGATTTCAGGAGATCGTCAACGTGATCTTCGGTCTGACCAGGGGCTGGTGGCTTTTCGAGGATCCCGATCGCCGCATCGCGCATTGTCCGTCCCTGAGTTTTGCCGGCTGGAAAGCCAGCCTGGAAGCAGCCGGCTTTCGCCATGTGAGACATTCCGGGCTGCCTGAAGATTCGGAGAGTGACCCCATGCAGTGTGTCATTGTTGCCGAGCGCAACGGCGCCGGCGAGATGCGCGGCGAGACAGATGCGGCCGATCATGACCGGACGCCAGCCGTGATCGACAGCGGTGAACGCAACCTTTCCCAAAACGGCCGGCGCGAGCGGATTGCAGCGGAAGTGCGCGAATTGATGTATCAGTCCTCGGAGATCGCGATCGGCGGACCTGAGGGTGACACGAACCTGTTCGAGCTGGGATTTGCGTCGTTGATGATCGCGCGGCTGAAGGATCTGATCAAACGGACCTACGGGCTGGATGTGCAGATGAGCTGGTTTTACAGCCGGCTCGATACGTTCAACAAGACCGTGGACTATATCGACCAGGAATCCGCACCGGACTGTGCGCCGGCGCCGGCCCAGGCGCAGGCTCAAACTCTAGCTCAAGCAGCGCTTCCTGCTGCCACAGTGCCGCATGCAGCGCGCATGGAAGCAGGCGTGGACGGCATCATCAACCGGCAAATCGAACTGATGACCCGGCAGCTTACGGTGATGTCCGATCAGCTCAGTGTGCTGAGAGGTGCCGGTAACGGCAACCGGCAGGCATTGCTCGCCCAGCAGAGTTCCCTGCTGCAGACGTTGCGCCCGGACAAAAACGACAGTGCACACACCACACCCCTTGCAGCGAAGCCGGTGGTGAAGCCGGCGCTAAAAAGGGAAGAGTATGTGGCCTACCGCGGCGTGACCGGCCGGGAAAAGATAGAGTTGAACACCCGCCAGCAGGAGCATCTGAAAAAGTTGATTGGATGGTACACAGGACTTACGCCGGGGTCGAAAGAGCGCACCGGAAAGTACCGGCCGGTCTTTGCCAATACACGCAACATTGCAGGCTTCAGACCCGAATGGAAAGAGATGATTTACCAGATCATCGTGGATCGGGCGAGTGGCGCGCATTTTACGGATGTCGACGGCAGGGACTACCTGGATGTGTCGATGGGCTTCGGCGTGTACCTGCTCGGCCACAATCCGCCCTTCGTGCAAGCGGCGCTGCAACGCGAGCTTAGCCAGGGGACCCCGATCGGGCCGATGTCGAACCGTGCCGGCGAGGTCGCAACACTGATCCACGAGTTGACCGGGGTAGACAGAGCCGCCTTCTTCAATACCGGGACCGAAGCGGTCATGGCGGCACTGCGGATTGCGCGGACCGTCACCGGCAGAAAGAAGGTGGCCCTGTTTTCGAGTTCCTACCACGGACACTTTGACGGCGTGCTGGCCGTGAAAGAATATGACGGCCCTGTCGGCCGCGCGGTGCCGATGTCGCCCGGCACACCGCCCGAGATGGTGCAAGACATCTATGTGCTCGACTACGGAACCGATGAAGCGCTTGAATTTCTGGAAGCGCATGGCCGTGAGCTTGCAGCCGTGCTGGTGGAGCCCGTGCAGAGCCGGAGACCGGACTTTGCGCCGGCGGGCTTTCTCAAAAGATTGCGCGAGATCACGACCGCCTCGGATGCCGCCTTGATCTTCGACGAAGTAATTTTAGGGTTCCGGACCCACCCGGGAGGGGCGCAGGCCTGGTTCGATATCCGGGCCGACATCGTCACCTACGGCAAGGTGGTCGGCGGCGGCTTGCCGATCGGCGTTGTGGCCGGCAAGGCCCACTATCTGGATGCGGTCGACGGCGGAATGTGGTACTACGGCGACAAATCGTTTCCGGAGCGGGAGAACACCTTCATCGCCGGCACCTTCAACCATCACCCGCTCGCAATGGCCGGCGCCCATGCGGTGCTAACGCATCTCAAGCAGTCCGGTCCCGCGTTGCAGGAGAACTTGAACCGGCGCACCGCTGAGCTTGCCCAGCGCCTCAACACGTACTTCGAAGGCCAAGGGCTGTCGATCCGCATGACCCATTTCGGCTCCCTGTTCCGTATCCCCGTCAAGGGCGATCAGGAGCTATTATACTACCATCTGCTCTCCCGGGGGATCTACATCTGGGAGGGACGCAACTGCTTCTTGTCCACCGCGCATTCGGATGAAGATATCGCCTTTTTCGAAAAATCCATCCATGAGAGCATCGAAGAGATGCGCGCGGGAGGCCTTTTCGCGGGCGCTAAAAAGCCTGTGTCTGCCACTGCCCAAACGGATCAGGCCGTTACCTTTCCGATGTCATCCGCGCAAAAGCGGCTCTACATCGTGAGCCGTATGGAAGGCGGAGAACTGGCGTATCACATCAACGGCGCGCTGTTTATCGACGGCGCCCTTGACCGGGAAAAGATCGAACAGTGCTTTCAAACGATCATCCGCCGTCATGAAAGCCTGCGCACAGGTTTCGAGATCGTGGAAGACAATTTGTTGCAGCGGGTTTATGACACGGTTGAATTCACGGTGGCGCACAGTGACCGAGCGCCTGAAGAGATCGATGCCATCGTGAAAGATTTCATAAAACCTTTCGATCTGGCCAAGCCGCCGCTCATCCGGGTGGGGCTTCTGCGGCTGTCGCCCGAGCGCCATTTTCTGATGATCGATGCCCACCATATCGTGATCGACGGCATATCGCTGATTATCCTTGCACAGGAATTTATGCGTACCTACGCGGGGGAACCTTTGCTCCCGGTGTCATTGCGCTATCGGGACTATGTGGCCTGGGAGCAGAAGCTGATCGGTTCCGAAGCCCTCAAAACGCAGGAGGCCTTCTGGCTGGACAGGCTCTCCGGCAAATTGCCCGTGCTGCGGTTGCCCTTCGATTTTGCGAGACCCCCCAGGCAGAGTTTTGAAGGCGGGGTCATTCGTTCCTGTTTCGAACCGGGCCCGACCGGGGCTCTGAAGGCCCTGGCCAAAAAGCACGGATCCACGCTTTACATGGTCCTGTTTGCCGCCTTCAATGTACTGCTGCACAAGCTGAGCGGCGCGTCGGATATTATTACCGCGACCAGTTCCAGCGGCCGGGATCACCTGGGCTTCGACGGCATTTTCGGCATGTGCACCAACACCCTGGTCATGCGCAACAGCCTGGACGGAAGCCAGCCCTTCACACAGTTTCTCGATACGGTCAAGAAGAGCTGCCTGCAAGCCTTCGAGCATCAGGATTATCCGTTTGAACTTCTCGTCAAGCAGTTGAACCTTCCGAGGGACGTCAGTCGTAACCCGCTGGTCGATGTGTTTTTTGTCTACGAAGAAGCGGACGAACGGGTGGTCAAACTGAAAGATCTGACTTTTACGCCTTACGACTACGAAAAGCAGGCCTGCGCTTTCGATCTTCTACTAGAAGTAATCGAGGAAGGCGGACAACTGCACCTGAACCTGGAGTATTGCGCCGCACTCTTCAAAAGAGACACCGTCCAAAGATTTTCGCGTTACTTCATGGCCATCCTCGATCAGATCAATGCAAACCCTTCCGCCGTGCTGGATGACATTGCGTTGCAGTCGGTATCGCAGCAAGCGCAGCGCCAAATAAATTGCATACCGCACCGGCCGACAGCGGACGGCCGTGGCCCGCTTTCCCATCACCAGGACAGATTGTGGTTCGTGGAACGTTTCGAGGCCGGCTATCTGTATGCAGCCAGCCCTGTGTACTACAACATGCCGTTGATGCTGCATATCACCGGAACGCCTGACCCCGTTGCGCTGCAAGAGGGCCTGAACCGGATTGTCGAACGGCACGCCATCCTGAGGACGGCCATCATCACATCCGATGGACGGGCGTTCCAGACCGTGATGCCGCACAGTTCGCTGAGCTTGTCGATCGAAGAACTGCCGGTCCGGACAGGTCAGGATGTGATCGGCGTCTTGCGCGCACGGGCCCTGGAAGAGATCAGGCGTCCGTTTTGCATGGAACAGGGGTCCCTGATCCGTGCGGCGCTCTTCACCGGTGGCAACCAAGCGCATGTGTTGGTCATTACGCTGCACCATATCATTGCCGATCCAGGGTCGCTCCAGCTTGTCGCACGGGAGTTGGCCGCTTTTTATAACGGCATCACCACCGGTGAGACAACGCCTGTGCCCGAGCCGGTCATACAGTTCGCCGACTTTGCAGCATGGGAAAAAGAGCGCTGCGAGGATCTGCTGGCTGACAAACTGTTGGCCCTGCGGGCGAAACTCGACGGCAAGATTCAGGCCCTGGAACTTCCCACGGATCGGCCCCGGCCGGCGATACACACCTATCATGACGGCACCTGCGCGTTCGCCTTGCCCCAGGCGATTTCCCAGCAGCTCAAAACCCTGGCGGACCAGGAAGGCGTTGCGCTGGATACGCTTCTGCTGGCTGCCTTTCAAACACTGCTGCATCGCTATTCCGGCCAGGAAACGGTCGTCATCGGAACACCTGCCGCGCGCAGAGACCGCAAGGAGACCGTGGATGTGATCGGTCCCTTTGCGAATCTGCTTGTCATTCCCTCGGACTTTGCCAGTCAGCCCTCCTTCAGGGAACTGCTCGCCCAGGTGGCGCGCAGCGTCAGCGCGATTTTCGACTACCGCGAGGTACCCTTCGACCAGCTTGTTCTGGCGCTGCACCCTGAAAAGGATATGAGCCGCACAGCGTTGTTTGATGTGTTGTTTCAGGTCCGGGATGCCCGGGTGCCACTGCCGTCCATGAACGGGTTGCACACAACGGCCATCGAGACGAATCTCGGCTGGGGCAAATATGACCTCAACCTTTGCGTGGCGGATGAACCGCAAGGGCTGTCGGGCATCATGGTGTACAACACGGATCTTTTTGACGAAGCCACCATCGCGGCGATGAACCGGCACTATCGTGTGCTGCTCGAAAGCATTGTCGACGATCCGTCCCGGCCGGTGACGGCGCTGCGCCTGTTGACGGCCGAAGAAGAACAGCGGCAGCTTTTTGAATGGAATGCCACCACCGCCAACTATCCGACCCACAAGACCCTTCATCAGCTCTTCGAAGAACAGGTCGAAAAGAACCCTGAGCACACGGCCGTGCTGATCGGCGAAGAAGCGCTGACCTACAGGGAACTTAACTGCAAAGCGAATCAGCTGGCCCATTATCTTGGCAAGCAAGGCGTGGGGCCGGACCGCTTCGTAGGCATTTGCATGGACCGTTCGACAGACATGATCGTGGCCATGCTCGCCATCCTCAAGGCAGGCGGGGCGTACGTGCCGCTGGATCCTTCTTACCCGAAGGACAGGCTGCAATTTATGCTTGAAGATACCGAATTGCCGCTGGTGATCACGCAGACGCATGTCCGGCGTGTGCTTCCGCAATGCGCGGCAGCGCTCGTTGTGGTGGATGATGACAAGGACCTCATCGCCCGGGAGAGCGAAGAAAATCCCGAAAACCGCAACAGCCCGGATCATCTTGCGTATGTGATCTACACGTCGGGTTCTACCGGTACGCCCAAGGGCGTGTTGATCACCCATCGCAATGTGGTGCGATTGATGACCAACGACCAGTTCCTGTTTGACTTCACGGAAAATGATATCTGGACGATGTTCCATTCGTACTGCTTTGACTTCTCGGTGTGGGAGATGTACGGCGCACTGCTGTATGGGGCCAAGCTCGTGATCGTGCCGGCAGAGGTCGCCCGCGATTCTGAAAAGTTTCTGGCCCTGCTGAAAGAGCAGCAGGTCACGATCCTGAACCAGACCCCCCGGTCTTTTTACAACCTTGCCGGGCTGGCGGCTGCCGCGCCGGACACGCAGTTGGCGCTGCGCTACGTGATATTCGGGGGCGAAGCCTTGAAGCCGTCCATGCTGAAAGCGTTTCGTGAAGCATATCCCGCGGTGCGGCTGATTAATATGTACGGCATCACCGAGACCACGGTGCATGTCACTTACAAGGAAATCAGCGACGCGCACATCGCGTCCAATCAAAGCAACGTCGGCCGGCCCATCCCGACTCTGACCGCTTACATCATGAACAAAGACTTGCAATTGCTGCCGGTCGGGGTGCCCGGTGAATTGCTCGTGGGCGGTGCGGGGGTCGCCAGGGGCTATCTGAACAGGGACGATCTGACCCAAGAAAAATTCGTCGTCAATCCCTATAACGCCGGCGAGCGATTGTACCGCTCCGGAGATCTTGCGAAACGGTTGCCCAATGGCGACATCGTCTATCTGGGCAGGATCGACCAGCAGGTGAAAATACGCGGCTACCGGATCGAACGGGGCGAAATCGAAGCAGTCCTGCTCAGGCATCCGCAAATCGGTCAGGCCGCGGTGCTCGACCACGAAGATGACGCGGGCGACCGCTTCCTGTGTGCCTATCTGGTCACCGATGAAGCGCTTCAGGTCGACGCATTGCGAAGCTATCTGGGCACTACGCTGCCCGACTATATGATTCCGGCGCGCTTTTTACGGATAGAACAGATGCCGTTGACGTCCAATGGAAAAGTAGATAGCAACGCCTTGTTGTCCGTCGAAGGCACGGGGCTGATGCAGGGCACCGGATTCAGCGGCCCCGCAACGGACCATGAGGCGCTGCTGGTCAGTATATGGAAAGCGGTCCTGGGCCGGGAGGAGATCGGCGTTCTGGACAATTACTTCGCCCTGGGCGGGGATTCCATCAAAGCGATCCAGATCCTGTCACGCCTCAATCAGCATCATCTCAAGCTCGAAGTCCGCCATCTTTTCGAGACACCCACCATCCGCGCCCTGGCCAGAAAACTCTCTGCGGGCAACCGTATTCCGCACCAGGGAGTGATCACCGGCCAGGTGCCGCTGACGGCGATTCAGACCTGGTTCTTCGAAGCGCATGCGAGTGACTCCGATCACTACGCGCAGGCGGTTTTGCTGCGCGCGAAAGCCCCGGTCGATGAAAGGGCGCTGAAACAGGCGCTGGAAAAGTTGCAGGCGCATCATGACAGCTTGCGAATGGTCTTCGCAATCGAAGGCGACGCCATTGTGCAAGAAATTGGCGGTTTGGACTATCCCCTCGACCTTACGGTCGTCGACCTGAAAGGCAAGCCCAATGCCCCGGCGGAACTGGACAGGCTATGTGCCCAGGTCCCCCCGGCCCTTAGAATAGGCAAGGGCCCGATGATGAAAACGGTCCTGTTCAGACAGGAGGACACAGACCGCATCCTGATCGTCATTCATCATCTTGCGGTTGACGGGGTGTCGTGGCGGATACTGATCGAAGATCTCGAGGGGTGTTACGCGCAGACCCTGGCCGGTCGCGTGCCGGCGTTGCCGCCCAAGACCGATTCTTTTCAGATGTGGGCGCAGCAGATCGCCCAGTACAGTTCGCATCCGCAGTTGCTCGAAGAGCTCCCCTTCTGGCAGCACATCGCGCAGTGCGATGCTCTGGCCATACCGCCTGACTTCGCCTGCGCAACCAATCGCTATGCAGATTTGGGCACCGTTTTTGTGGAACTGGGCCCCGACGACACCCTGGCGCTTACGACCCGGGCCAATCGCGCCTACCACACCGAGGTGAACGATCTGCTGCTGACCGCTTTCGGCCGGGCTTTGCAAAAGTGCTTCGGAACCTGCAAAGGCGTTATCGAGATCGAGGGACACGGCCGCGAAGCGCTTTTCGCGGATATCGACATCGGCAGGACCGTGGGCTGGTTCACAAGTATCTATCCGGTCCTGATCGATATGGCAGAATCCGACGATCCGGGCGTACAGATCAAGCAGGTCAAAGAGGGGCTGAGACGGATCCCCAACAAGGGAATCGGCTACGGTATCCTCAAATATCTTTCGCCTGGCGCGCAGAGGCGTGCATTGCAGTCCGGTCGCGGCGCGCGGATACTTTTCAACTATCTGGGCAGCTTCGATGGCGGTGCGCAAGACCGGTTCGGCATCGATGCGCAAAGTGCCCCCAATACCGTCGGCGGCGGGTTGGCGCGCGAAAGTGAGATCGTGCTCGAAGGCGCGGTCATCGGCGGCCGGCTCAAACTCAGCTTGAGCTACAACACCAAAGCCCACCGCAAAGAGACCGTCGATCGCGTTCTGCAGGTCTACGGGGAAGAATTGCGCTGCCTGATCGATCACTGCGTGACCCGCGAGGATGCCGAACTGACCCTGCATGATTTGACCTACAAGGACCTTACGCTTCCGGAACTGGACAGCATTCTCTCCGCATGCGCCATTGCCAAAGCCAACCTGAAGGATATCTACCCGCTGTCCCCCCTTCAGGAGGGCATGCTGTTCCACGCCCTGCTGGATAGACAATCATCAGCCTACTGCATGCAAATAGGCTTCGCAATCGCGGGGGAACTCAACCCTGACTTTTTTGAGGCCTGCTGGAACCTGCTGGTGGCGCGCCACGATATTCTCAGGACCGTGTTCACCCACAAAGGCGCGGACCGTCCCCTGCAGGTCGTGGCGCGGCAGGGTTGCATCGATTTCAGGTATGCGGATATCAGCAATCTCTCCGCCGCGCAGCAGCGCGAACACCTTGCGGTGTTTAAAAAGCGGGATCAGGAAGAGGGGTTTGATCTGCAGATGAAGGTGCCCATGCGCGTGTGCCTCTTTAAACGGGCAGATCGATCGTTTGAAGTGATCTGGAGCTACCACCACCTGTTGATCGACGGGTGGTGCGCGGGCATCCTGATGAATGAATTTTTCCAGGCCTACGGCCTTCTTTTGCAGGGCGGGTCTTTTGCCGACGACCCGGCGGCGGCGTATGGCGACTACATCCGCTGGATAGAACATCTGGACCGTACGGCCACGCTCGATTACTGGAAAACCTATCTCCAGGGGTATGACCAACCGGCGGTCCTGCCCAAGACGCCCGTGGCGCAAGGCGCAGAAAAATTCAGTCCGCAGATGCGCGTTCTGGAGATTGCGCCGCAAACCGTTGCGGGCCTGAAGCATTTCGCCGCCGACCATCAGGTGACGGTGAACACGGTCATTCAGACCGTATGGGGACTTGTCCTGGGCCGATTCAGCGCTGCCGACGATGTCGTGTTCGGCGCAACCGTGTCGGGCCGACCGGCGCAAGTGGCCGGCATCGAAAGCATGGCGGGCCTGTTCATCAATACCGTTCCGGTCAGAATACGGATCACGCCAGAACAAACGGTGGCAGGACTCGTTCGCCAGGTCCAGGCGGATGCCTTGAAAAGCGAAGCGCATCATTACGGGTCCCTGGCCGAGGTTCAGGCCGCAACCCCATTGAAACAGGATTTGCTCGACCACGTGATGGTTTTCGAGAACTATCCGCTGGCCGAGGAGTTGATCGGACTGGAGCGCAAATACGCGTTGGGATTCAGCATCCAAGAGGTCGCTGTGTTCGAGCAGACCGATTATGACCTGATGATCGTCGTGGAACCCGGCGCGAAGATGCATGTGGAGTTCAGGTACAACGCGGCGGTCCTCGCCGGGGACCTGATCGAACAGGTCAAAGCGGCATTTGCGGCGATCATTGCCTCGGTGGTCAGCGGGGCGGACCCCAGCATCGGAGCGCTCCGGCTCTCCGTGATGAGCACGGACGAGAAAAGAGAACGGGACATTTTCATCCAGTCCGCCCAGAACATCAGCGAGGATTTTTAAACCATGTGCGGGATAGCAGGCATCATCGATCTTTCGGCAAGGCCCATCGTTGAAAAGGGGTTGCTCGCAGCCATGTCGGACACCCTGATTCACCGCGGGCCCGACGACACGGGATATCACGTTGAAGAGACCTGGGGATTGGCTTTCAGAAGACTTTCGATCATCGATCTGGCCACGGGGAATCAGCCGCACTACAATGAGGACCGCAGCATCGTTTCGGTCTGCAACGGGGAGATCTATAACTACAAAGAGCTGAAGCAGAATCTGGTGGCCAAGGGCCATCGCTTCCGCACGAACTGCGATGTCGAGATTCTCGTGCATTTGTATGAAGAGCATGGTCCTGAATTCCTGAGCAGCCTCAATGGACAGTTTTCGCTGGCCATTTACGACAAGAAGGACCAGTCACTGCTCCTGGCGCGCGACCATGTGGGGATCACACCGCTTTTTTATACCGAGGCGGATGGCAGCTTTGTTTTTGCCTCCGAAATCAAGGCGATCTTAAAACACCCTTCGGTGCGGAGGGCCGTCGATCTGACCGGTCTCGATCAGATTTTCACTTTCCCGGGGGTCATCAGCCCGACGACCATGTTCAGAGATATCCGCAGCGTGAAGCCCGGACATTACGTCACGGTGCGCAACGGGGCGGTGGCGGTCAAGGAGTACTGGGATCTGGTCTATCCGCAGGCGGGTGAAAGGTTCGATCCACAACCGGAATCCTTTTATGTCCAGAAATTGAATGAGCTCCTGCGCCAAGCGGTGCGCTACCGGCTCAACGCCGACGTGCCGGTCGGGTTTTATCTCAGCGGCGGCCTGGACTCCTCTCTGATCGCCTCGATCATCAATGACTTCAATCCGCAAAAGCAATGGCACTCTTTTTCGATCGGCTTCAATCAGGCCGACATCGACGAGCGCAAGTACCAGCAAATGGTCGCTGCGCGGGTGAACTCGATCCACCATGAGATTCTTTTCGACTGGCCGGACATCATCAACCGCATTAAAACCGCGGTATATCATGCCGAATCGCCCCTGAAAGAATCTTACAACACCTGCTCGCTGTCCCTGTCCGAACTGGTCAGGCGCCAGGGGATAAAGGTCATATTGACCGGTGAAGGCGCCGATGAACTGTTCGGTGGCTATGTGGGCTATCGTTTCGATATGCTGCAGCGCGACGGGGGCGATGAGATAGAGGATGCGCAGGCCCAGATTGAAAATCAGACCCGCCAACGGCTCTGGGGGGACAGCCGCTTCATCTACGAACGAAATTTTTACGACTTCCGGGAAACCAAGGCGGCCCTATATTCAGCGGCGGTCGTCGAGATGATGGAAGATTTTTGCAGCGAAGGCAAGGCGCTGGTCGATGTGACCAAGATGAACGGCCGGCATCCGCTGCACAAACGATCTTACGCCGATTTCAAACTGCGCCTGTCGGACCACCTGCTTTCCGATCACGGCGACCGGGTGTCGTTGGCCAATTCCGTCGAGGCCCGTTACCCGTTTCTTGACCGGGAACTGATCGAGTTCGCGCGTACGGTGCCGGTCGATCTTTTGCTGAAAGACGCGGCCGAGAAGTACATCGTGAAAAAGGTTGCCGCGCCATATCTGCCCGCGGCCGTGATCAACCGGCAAAAGTTCGGTTTCGTCGCGCCCGGAAGCCCCTATCTGTTGAAGCAGGATGTGCAATGGCTGAACGATCTTTTGTCTTACGACAAGATCAAGCGCGAGGGATACTTCAACCCCGACACGATCGAACGCCTGAAGAAAATCTATCGCAATGATGCGTTTACGGTGAACCAGACTTTTGACAACGACTTGCTGATGACCGTCATCACCTTCGAGATTTTTCTCGAGATGTTTGCGATGCCTGACGGCTGCGCCGGAGTATAAAGTAAAAAGTAGAAAGTGGAAAAGGGGTTGATGCGGATGTTCTTACTACTGAAGCGGATTGCGATGGGTTGTGTTTTGGTTACAGTGGGCTTTTGGGAGCCTGGGTATGTGGCAGCGGTTGATTCGCCGGTCATGGACAAACAGTATGTCAAGGAGCATTACCCCGAGCTCTATCATCAAATTTACCAGGAGGGTATAGCGGCCGCCCAAAAAGAGGTCGCGGGCGGTGATGTCGCCGAACCGGCGGCTCCCGCGACTTCCGCACCAGCGGCGGCTGAGGCCCCGCCGGCCAAGCCCGGTCTGGGTGCCTGGTGGGAAAAAAACGCGCTCAAATACACCCCATTGCCTCAACAGTGGCTGTTTCATGTCGAAGGAACCCTGGATTACAAGCACAAAACAGGCAATGTCGAATCGGATCTGTACAACGGGTCGGCCAGTCTGATGGTGCGCAAACAGCGTTTCACCAACACGCTGACCTATATCATCGGCAAGGAGTCCACCCAACAGGCCTCCGAACCGGGGGCGCCCCCCAGCGAAACCAAGTTCGATTATCGCAGTTTTCAGGAAATCCTGCGCTATGATCTGACCGATCGCCTCTATACGGAGGGCGGCTATGTGTGGGAAAAAGACACGGCCAATTATATTGAGGATCGTGACAGTTATTACGCTGGTTTCGGGTATGCGCTGATCGATACGCCGAAGCACCTCTTGGATGTTATGGTCGCCGGAGGCTATGTAGAAGAGAAGTACCCGGACCTGGTCAAGACCGCCATGAATATGGATCATGGCAATGTGGCGGCAGGCTATTTCAGGGAGAGTTACCGCTGGCACATCACCGACCGCTTGACCTACAAACAGACCTTCAGGATCATCCAAGATTTTTCGGGCACCGATGTCTTCAATGACGACCTGATGAACCTGCAGGTGATCGATGAAACCCATCGTTACCGGTGGTTTCTGATCAACGAAATCTACATCAAAATGATCGACCATCTGTCCTTCATGGTCGGGGTTAAAATCGACTACGACAGCAATCCCTGGCCGACAGTGGAAAAGCGCGATACGACCATTAAATCCGGTATTCAGTTCAGCTTCTGAGAAAGGGCAGATGATGGCGAAGACATTGGGCATTCTCGGGGGCATGGGCCCGCTGGCCTCCCTTGCGTTTCTCAGGACGATTTACGAATGCAATCACGCCGGCGCGGTCGAACAGGCCTATCCCGACATCCTTTTGCATTCCATGTCATCGGTGCCGGACAGGACCCGCTCATTGCTCGGCAATGCGGAGAATGCCCTTGCGGAGGCGCTGATAAAGAACTTGCGGACGCTGAATGCGTCCGGCGTATCGAAGATCGTCATCTGCTGCTTTACGTCGCATGCCCTGATCTACCGGCTGCCGGCAGAGATTGCGGCGAAAATCGTTTCCCTGGTCGATCTGACTGGCCAGGAACTGATCGCCGGTCAGGAGCGTTGCCTGCTCCTGGCCTCACTGGGGAGTTATCAGAAAGAGGTCTTTAACTCGACAGCGGATGCGCGTAAGGCGACGGAATACATGGTCGTGCCGGACGACAAAGACAAGACGATCATCCACGGGCTGATCTACGAGTATCTGAAACCCGGCAAGGATCTGGCCCCGGTTTATACTATCGTTAAAGGCCTGCTCGCCAAATACGGCGTCAGCGCCTTCATCGCCGGTTGCACGGAATTTCACCTGCTTTCCAGGTATATCCACGATAACGCCAACCGTATTTGCGACATCTCTTGTGTCGACCCACTCGTCACGATCGCGCGGCGACTGGATTTTATCTTGTCCATGCCAGGCGCAACGCGTGAAAAGACCGAGGGCGAAGCGTGGTTCGGCACGCCGTTATCGTTGGCCGCGCAAAGCGACCGATGATCGGTTGGTGTCCGCTATGTCTTTGACGATTTTACGGGATAGGCGACATGCTATCGCGGATAGCCTTCAATAGCAGGTTGCGGGAGTCAGATTTTGAAATATAATCTACCGCGCCGGCTGAACGCATATCAGTGGCGCACTCATCCGCCGCGAACATGGACAGGCCGATGATTTTAATTTCAGGGGATGACCGATGGATGATGCGCGTGGCCTCTATGCCATTCATGTTGGGCATTGAAATATCCATTAGAATAACATCGGGCTGAAATACTGTGGCCAACTCCACGGCTTCAACCCCATCCCTGGCTTCTGCGACAACCTCAAGATCGGGTTCCTGGCTGAGAATGTGCGTTAACCCCTCACGCATCAATATATGGTCATCGGTAATCAGAACTCGAATTTTTCTTTCCATACCGGTAGCTCCACTATTTCATGTCGAGTGGTGACTTACGAAACCTGAAGGCCAGCTGAACCATTGGCCTGAAATGCGCTACCGCAGATCGCCACAGGATACAAAAACATTCCGACATGCTGACTATCGACCATTTGGTCCCAGAACATTAGGGAAAAATTTCGGCAGCATAGGGATGTTTTGAATCCGCGGCGGGGATTGTTTTGAACACATTGGATTGAAATTACGCGTTGGATCAAACGATCGTTTTGAGAGTATATATTAAAAATTCAACTTTCGGGTTCCAAACGCCGGTGATCCGGGCGGGTGGTCCGCGCCACACGCCATTTCGCTCAAGTGAGGCTAAAGGTGTGCTCCGGGTGGGCTGAGTTAAAAAGCAAAGGCCGTTTTCCGGCAATGCCAGAGGGGGCCAGGCACCCAGTTGCCGGTTGAAAATACGTAAAAAGGCTCTGTACGACGGGACGAAAAAACGTTATAGGGTGTGCGGATTACGTTCCAATGGAAAGTTCGTCCCGCTAAACGATTTATCATACCATCCGATGCCGCGAAACTCGCAAGGACACTTCATGGGAAAGACAAAGATCTCCACAATCATCGAGGCAGGGCTTAAACTCGAAATGACAAAAACAGGTTTCACGATCAGTGAGTTGATGTCCACCCTCAACTGGGCCGAGGACCAGACGCAGTATGTTCGAAATATAATGGGTGCCTTGACCAAAAAAGGTCGTGCCCGGAACGTGAACAAATCGCGACCAGTGGTTTATTCGTTCAAAACGAACGGCACAGCCCCACCCGTTCATGAAAAAATGCTTAGCGGCTCTCCTGCAAGCCATTTTGTCAATAAGTCAAACCCGCAACCGGAGCGCGCGCCATCGAAGGCGCCTGAAGACATTGCCACGCGCAGTATCCCGCTGGCGCAGATAGAGGACGAGGTATTCCGGCATGATAGCGCATTGGAACGCCGCATACATGATTTAGAGGCTGAATTGGCTGAAACCAAGCGACACCTTGTTGCCGCCGAGGGCCGCATCAACGAACAGGTTCATGTTATCGAAAGGCAAAACCGTATCATCCTGGGTCAAAAAAGGGAAAAACCGGCACCGGTTACCATCTGGAAACGTCGGTCTAAAGGTTAGCGCCAGTCAGTTGCAAGGAAGAGCGATTGTTGACTTCAGCTCAGATCGCTTTCCGCGGCGGCGGCACCTCTACCAGGATTGCCAAGCTCTTCGGTTGGCTACCTGGCTACCGTCGCCAGCGACACCTCAGTCAAAACGGCCACGTATTAAAGACAGAAGCTTTTTACAACGAACAATGACATCTTGTAAAGCGCTTTGGGCGACCGATATCCTATCGGAATAAAAGGCCAAGCCCTGCATATCGCAGGGTGGCCTCATTTAATTTGTTTTGATGCCAACCTGTTATTGTATGTAGGACCCCCGCTGGACCGCTGGCTTATTTGCGGGGATCGTCCTCAGGATTTACATATTCAATCCCCCAGGGCCCGGTGCCGTGGAGCTGAATCACAGTTTCTTCTTCAGTGTAGCCGAACATGGGTTCCCCCGGCGCCATAATGGCCATACCACCTTTTTCCAAAGCCGTTGTTTTATCCCGATCGAACGCCGTGCCACGTGCAAAGTGCAGTGTTCCGGAAAGCACCGTCACCCGCTCATAGGCTGGATGCGTATGGGGAGCGAGCTTGTAGTCAGCGGGTATCTTAATCCGAAAGGTGAATGGTTCTTCTTTCGACAGGTCACCTTCTATTACGGCCATCCGGGCTCCCTGAGGCATGGATGCAATGGGGCCCCATTTAAGGGCCTGGTCGTTCATCATCATATGTCCATCGCCTTGGTATGGTGTTTGCGTCCAACCGGAAGTGTAAACACCCGACACCAATGCGAACGATAGTGAGATTATAGTTAAAATGCGCATGCTGGTCCTCCTTCGCAAAGTATCTTTAATCTTTGACATTTTTTGACTATCAAAATATTACGCGATTGGTCATGGTCAAGTTTTTTCAGATCCCGATCGGTCGCCCAGCAGAGAAGGGATATGGGTTCACGCGTCACCGAATTGGAATGGTTTGTTCCGATCCCGCAAAGGTGGTGTGACCTATTCCTATAATAGGCAATTGGATACCAAGATGAAAAACAGTCTTTCAAGAACAATTGCTTGCGTACTTCTTAGCCTTCTCCTGCCGGCAGGTTTGCTCGCCTGGCCGGGAAAGGTGATCGGTATTTCAGATGGAGACAGCATTACGGTATTGAAGGGAAATAGGCGTGTCCAAATACGGCTCTACGGGATCGATTGTCCCGAAGCCGGCCAAGCGTTCGGAAAGAAAGCCAGACAGTTCACATCCGCGATGGCCTATGGCAACAACGTCGAGGTTGACCCGGTGGACACTGATGTCCATGGTCGCACTGTGGCGTGGGTCTATGTGGACGGTAAAAGCCTCAACGAAGCATTGGTTAAAGCAGGGCTTGCCTGGCATTACAAAAGGCACTCATCGCATGCATGCCTGGCCGAACTGGAACGGCGGGCCCGGGATAAAAAACAAGGGCTGTGGTCTGATCCGCACGCCATGGCACCATGGAATTACAGGCGTTTGAAAAAGAAATGACCGCCGGTCTCTCACCGCCGCCCAGTACAAAGCCCGTTTCACCACTACAGCTTGAACGACGATTCCAGATCTATTCTAATGCCATATGGTAGAATGCCAGATGGCAACTTTTTACGAATCCATTGTCCTTGAATGATTGTTTTTTGGGGCCTGATTTAATAAAGGTACGCAATTGTTCAAAACTTCTTATTGTGTCCGGCATTATACTCATTCTGGAGTATTTATTATGTCCGAAATTTATATTAAACGAATCCAACAAACTAAAAGGCTGCTTGCTACGCGAAGAATCTCGCGAAACGTCAGCAATATGTAATTGATAGCGATAGAAATGTGACCGGCAAACTGTAAAATAAAGCGAACCATTCCAATGAGCTCCAAAATTCAACTCAGTGAGATTTTTCAGTCGCTGCGCAAAAGGGCCAAGCACATTGTGCAAGAACAGAGGTCCGCGGCACGCCCAATAGGCGATATGGATCTGAAACGCTTGGCCGACAAGGTTGAAGTTCAGTGTGTCGAACTTGAATTGCTAAAAAAAGAGCTACGCCGCAGGACCCAGGAACTTGAGCAATCGCGCAATGATTTTGCGGACCTGTTTCAATCCGCGCCGGTAGCCTTTGTAATGGTCAATTCAGGAGGTGTTATCGAGCAGGTCAACACGGCGGCCGCAAAGATGCTGGCCGGCTCCGATGGTCTCCTGGTGGGTCAACCCTTCGATAACTATGTTCATCCAGATGATAAACCTGCTTATTTCGCTTACACCCAAGAGCTGGCTTTGCATTCAGGCGCCACCCCTTGTGAATTGCGGCTCGTCGGCACTCAGAAAGGGTGCGTTCACGTAAAGTTGACTGCCGCTGCCAATAAACCCGAGCATGCCGCCAGTTGCCTTCAATGGCGTCTATCCTTAGTGGACATCACCGAGCGAAAGCATGCCAAGCAAGCCCTGCAGGACAGTCAGCAGCGTTACCGACTCGCCGCCACGGCGGGCAGGATCGGCGCCTATTCACGTCACCTGCAATCTGGTATTGATTACTGGTCGCCGGAGTTTCTGGATATTTATGGATACGGCCCGGATCAATCGCTGCCCCTGAGTGACGGAATTCCAGCAGCAGTCCATCCTGATGACCGCCAGCGGGTTCTTGCCGAGGCTCTTGCCCGCATTGATCGCAAAACCACGCCTGAATACAGCAGTGAGCATCGGATCATTTTGCCCAGTGGTGACGTCCGCTGGGTGATGATCCGCGGGCGCTTAGAATTCGACGATCAGGGTCGCCCCTTGCGGTCACATGGCATTGCCATGGATATTACCGAGCACAAGCAGTCGGATGAAGAGCTGCTGAAAAGCCGTTTCCGATTGGAAGCGGCGCTGCAGATCGCACGGCTAGGCATCTGGGAATACAACCCGGATACATCCGTTACAATTTTTGATGATCGCTGCTGTGCGATATTCGGTCTCGAAAATCGTGCAATGACGTATAAAGAAGTGTTCGATAGGATACATCCTGAGGACCGCACCCGCGTTGAAGGCGAAGTACTTGCAGCGCTAACCAGTGAAGATAGTGGCGGGTATGATACCGAATATCGTATTATTCTGCCAGACGGAACGCATCGGTGGGTTGCCGTATGTGGAAACGGCTTATGGTCAGGTGAAGGCGTCGGCAGAAAGGTCGTCCAGTTTATTGGAACCGCAAAGGATATCACCGAACACAAACTGGTCCAGGAGAACTTACAAGCAAGCAGATCACGGCTTATCGAAGCCCAAAGGATTGCGAAAGTAGGAGACTGGGAGTGGGATCCAGACACAGGTATTATATTCTGGTCAAAAGCGGTGTACGATATTTTTGGAAGGAACCCTGCGCTTGCGCCTCCAACTCACCAGGAACACCCACGATATTACAAAACAGATAGTTGGGCGCGCCTTGAAAGGGCCCTGAAAGCAGCGTTGGAATCTGGCAAATCCTATGAACTCGAACTGGAGCATGTTCGCGAGAATGATACTTGCGGCTGGCATATAGCCAAGGGGGAAGTCCTGCGGGATAATGCCGGGCGCATAACAAAATTGCGGGGCACAGCACAGGATATTTCCGAGCGCAAAAACATGGAGGAGGCTCTGCTCCGGCGTGAAAGGCAATTTCGGGCTCTCGTTACAGCCAGTTCGGAAAGTTTATATCGTATGAGCCCGGATTGGAGCGAGATGCGCCAGCTTCTGGGCCAGGGGTTTCTTGCCGATACTCAAACGTCAGACCCCAACTGGATGCAAAAATACATCCATCCGGATGATCAGCCGCAAGTGACAGCCGTTATCAGTGCGGCAATTCAGGCAAAGAGCACTTTCATCTTCGAACATCGGGTCCGCCGGGCAGACGGCAGTTTGGGATGGACACATTCGCGTGCGGTTCCCTTGTTAGATGAAAAAGGGGAATTGGTTGAATGGTTTGGCGCTGCCAGCGACATTACTGAACGTAAAAAAGCTGAGGAATCCTTGCGACATCTAAACGAAACGCTTGAGCAGCAGGTGGCTGATCGTACCCAGCTGGCCGAATCGCGCGCCCGGCAACTCCAGTCTTTGGCAGTAGAGCTGATCGAAGCTGAGGAGCGGGAACGCAAGCGAATTGCCGAGTTGCTGCATGAGGACCTGCAGCAGATTCTGGCCAGCGCCCGTCTGCAGTTGCAAGCGGCCGGCGCAAACGCGCCTCCCGCATCTATGCTGGAAAGTGTAGAACAGCTGCTCGCGGCCTCTATGGAAAAGTCACGCAGCTTGTCACACGAGCTAAGTCCTGCGATCCTGAATCACTCCGACCTGATTACCGCCCTGCGATCGTTGCCATTGCGGATGGCCGAACAGTTCGGATTGTTCGTCAAGCTGAAAACAAGCGGCCGACTGCCATCTGTAAACACGCCCATAAAAGTATTTGTTTTCCGGGCCGTGCAGGAGCTTTTGTTCAACGTCGTTAAACATGCCGGGGTGAAAAGCGCCCAAATCGCGTTTTCTGCTACCGAAAAAGACATTGCTGTCACTGTCAGCGACGATGGCCAGGGGTTTGCCCCCACCATTCTCGATACCGCTGTCGTAAAAAGCGGCCTTGGTCTATTGAGTTTGCGCGAACGGGCCAGCTATATAGGGGGCCATCTGTTCATTGAAAGCGCACCGGGGCAAGGCAGCCGCATCACGCTGATGATCCCGCTCGCACTTGCGAGCGTCGATGGGCCTCAACCCCCGATTGGCGAATACCCGCCCAGCATTGCGTCGGACAGCCTTCATGCCGGAGAAATATGGGTGCTAATTGTGGACGACCACAAAATTATGCGTCAGGGCCTGGTAAAATTGATGTCGAGGAGCCCGGGCATTAGGGTCGTGGGACAAGCGGACAGTGTACGGGAGGCTATGACGTTAGTATCTCAGTACAAGCCGGATTTAATTATCATAGATGTATCCAGGTCAGATATGTACGGGATCGAGGCCACCCGCCTCCTCAAGGCCGAACTGCCGGATGCGCGGGTAATCGGTCTTTCAATGTTCGAGGACGAAAAGCTTGCCCGCGCGATGCGCGAGGCCGGGGCAGAAGGCCTTGTCAGCAAAACGGCTTCCTCGGACTCACTGCTAAAAGCGATCTACGGATCTGACCGCGACGATTAGTATACTCATTTGTTGCTTCACCGCTGCACATGGCCTGTACAGTTGGCCTCAGAGGTTTACGATGCAAGCACCAGCGGCATTATAGTTTGCTGGCACTGAGGACACAGCAACACAGGGAAATCCAGAAGAGAAAGGGGACGGGTAGAGGCAAGCGCAGGAACTTGATCTTTTGTGATCCTAAGTATAGTGTATAAATCATCGAACCAGCCACATGGCCCTAATTGAATTTGCACTGGAACCTGACATGTATGAGAATTCCGATAGTCAATTCGCATCTGCCCGAAGAAGCGATCAGCAAGATATCAATCACCAGAGAAGCATTTTAGCCGAATATAATGGTTCGCTGAGACAGGTGTATGATGCCGTTTCAGAAATCATTCTGATCTTAAATGAAAACAGGCAAATTGTATTTTACAATTCGGTCATGTCTTCGATAGTGGGCTGCGATAACCCCGAAAGCATCTATGGTATGCGGCCAGGTGAAGCACTGGGCTGCCTTTATGCCTGCAAAAATCCGGGAGGGTGCGGCACGAGCGCATTTTGCACCCAGTGCGGGGCGGTGCATGCTATATTGTCTGCACTGAGCCATAAGGAAGATCTTAAAGAGTGTCGCCTGTTGAAAGGCGATTCTGTGGAGGCGATCGATCTGCTCGTACGAACGACCCCCCTCACTGTGAAGGAGCACTCGTTTTGCATTGTGGCTATCGTTGATATCAGCCACGAAAAACGTAGAAGAACGCTCGAGCGCATTTTTTTCCATGATGTTATGAACACTGTGGCAAGTATCAAACTGCTCGCTTCCATGCTCACTGACGATATGGAATCCTTTGAAATTTCCGATTTCAGAAGGAATTTGGATACTGGAATAAAACAGTTAATCGATGAATTGCTCTCACAAAAAGAACTGCTGGCGGCCGAGAACAACGAACTGCGTGCAAAGATGCGGACTGTCAACTGTCGCATGCTTCTTAAAGAAGTGGTTGATTTGTTCCGGAGCCGCTTCCGCGATCATCGAATCGAATGTGATGTGCCAGCGGCGGAGGTGGTGTTGACAACTGACCCAGGGCTGTTGCAACGTGTGCTGGGCAACATGATCCAGAATGCGGTGGAGGCCAGCTTACCCGAAGAGGCTATCAGCGTTTCATGCCGTGTTCTTGATAACCATATTGAGTTTTGCGTTCATAACAATAGCTATATACCGTCAGATATCCAACTTTTGATTTTTCAGAGGTCATTTTCCACCAAGGGGGCCGGTCGCGGGCTTGGGACCTACAGCATGAAGTTGCTAAGCGAACGTTATCTAAATGGCACTATCCGCTTCGATAGCTCAGAGCAACTGGGGACCACTTTCGTTGCCCGCTATTCACTGTAAGACAGTTTAAAATAGAGAAAATAAAACTGGATCAGATCCTGAGTTCCAGGTGCTCTATGTCTGTCGACCGACAGCAAAAGAGAACTTGCAGCCGTTTTGAATGAGGACCCCATGGAAACCGAACATCTCTATTTCCCCACGGGGTCCAAACTTTCATTACAAAGCTTACGAACTACTCGTCTGAAAGTGTCTTCAGAAAAGCCAACAGATACTCTCCATCCATCATAAAGTTGAAGGGCTGCATTACGATGCGGTTTAGATCCAGTTCCGGGTCCGGGAACAGCCCGGGCATCGGTGTCATGCCGCCGCCACCCGGTCCAGGTCCCATGCCGCCGCCCGGTCCAGGTCCCATGCCGCCGCCCGGTCCAGGTCCCATACCGCCGCCGCCACCCATACCGGCATTATCCATCATGGCGCGCCAGGCGTAGAAATGGATGATGCCCTCCATTCCATCGAGCGATTTAAAGAATCCATTGTGCCCGTAGGCTTTTACGAAATCGGGGTACGGTCGCAGGTCCACATTGCGCAGCGTAGGTGTCTTGAACTTGCCCAATTCGGGTCCGTAAACCTCCTCCGCAAATCCGGCACTTTTAAGAAAACCGCCCAATCCATAATCTATCCAGTTTTTACCATCGGGGTTCCATTTTTTGGGCATGGTGTAAAAGGGATTGTCGGGGTTCTTGGGGATACCGAGGTTGTGGTAGCTAAAATCGGTGAACAACGGGTAGTCATCCGTATCTGCGGCCAAGGTGTGGCAAGAGGCGCAATTTCCCCGACGCGGATCATTGAAAATTGCCAAGCCCTTCAGTTCGTTATCGCTCAGTCCGAGGTTACGGTAGTATTCCCAGCGCGCTGGATTGTTTTGGGGGCCACCCATGCCACCGCCGCCACCACCCATTCCGCCACCGCCACCACCACCCATGCCGCCAGGGATGCCGGCCGAGGTGATCAGGGTTACATCCTTGCCCGCTGCGATGGCGGTATCCCAGAACAAGTCGAACTTGGAGGTGAAGGGATTTACTTCCGCGCTTCTTTCATAGGCAGCCACGGAACGTGCGATGCGTTCGTAAACGCCGTCCACATCCTTGGCATAGTCGAGCGACTCCGGTCCCCATACCTCCTCGAAAAGAACGGCATAGTCGGAGTGTGCGACTTTAAGGCACACCAGGCGGGCGTTCGGCATGGCCTGTTCCAGAGGGTTCAGAAAAGGCCCCTGCGCCTGTTCGGCCAGGGGGTCGCCGAGCTGCCAGCCGGTGGCGCGTCCGTCCCAGAACATCCCGCCGATCCACGCTCCGACACCATCGTACGTTGGGTCGTAATAAAGCAATGGGCTCTGCCCGCCATAAGCGGCCGTAGGAGGTTTACGGTTTCCGTACCGCGTTGGAATCGCCCCTTCGTAAACGGCAAGGGTGTCGTTCTCAAATGAATCCGGACCGGTAAAGCCTACCTCCGGTCCGTGACAGCTGGCGCAGGATTGGTTGCCGTTTACCGAAAGGTTGTTGTCAAAAAAAATAAACTTTCCTAGGGTGACCATATCGGGCGAGTCCCCAGCAAGCGCAAGCGAATGCATTCCGAGCATCAATGCAAACGCTATCGTGATGCAAAACGGTTTTTTCATAGGGCTCCTTTCCATAATCGAAAACGAAATAGCCTCGTTTAGTTCTTCGTTCCATTGACGGTTAACATTCGTGAAGGGATTACTCCCTCCACGAATGTTAAAGGTTAGATTTACGGTGTGGTCACGGTTGCCATGTTCGACCAATTTGACTGCGTCGTGTCGGTGAAAGCATGCACCCTGTAGTAAAAGGTGGTGCCGCGCGCCACAGTCTGTGTGAAGGTGGTGACATCGCCCTTGACGGTAGCGTTCACTACGCCGCTCGTGAATCCGACGTCATAAGCACGCTGGATCAGGAATCCGGTCTCGTTCACGGCGTTATCCGTCCAGGTCAGAGTGACATTGGCCGAATTTTTGTTCTTCACAGCGGCTATTGCAGTCAGATCGGTAGGGGCCCAATCAGTGCTGCCTGTACCCCCCCGCGAGTCAAGCGTCAGGGTCGGCCATCCGCCGCCGGGCGGGAGCTCATTGAATGCCGGATTAGAATAATCCCAGTTATCACCCACCACGTTGATGGCATACACCTGATAGTCATAGAGTGTGTTGGTATTGCCGATAGGGTCGGTGTAAGTCCTCAAACCGGTTTCCGGTCCCACGGGGCTGGAAACGTATGGCACAACCCCAAGCTGCGCAGACTGCACGGTGGCGACAGTGGTATAGGCACCTGTGCCGGCCACTGCCCGTTCGATCACAAAGGCCGTCTCGTTCTTCGAGTTGTCGGTCCAGACCAGTTCGTACCGACGCTGATTCCCATTTCCCACCCGCGTGTAAGTCAGGTCTGTCGGGGCGGCAGGAGCGACGCCGACCACCTGAGCGTGCATCATATCCATTTCTTCATGACTGAGGATATGGCAGTGATACACGTACTCCCAGCCGAAGTTGACGAAATGGTTGACGATGTCCACCGGTTCGCCGTCCGGGTTGAAGGCGAAGAGCGGCAATCCGGCCGCTTCCCGCTGGGATGTATTGGCGCCCTCTAAGTACATACCTTCGGGCATTGACGGGTCGAGCAGGCGAATGCTGTTGGGCAGACCGCCCCAAATCTCAGGGATTTGCGGGATGAGAGGCCTTAGAGCAACAATAGTGTCCTCCAGCGGGCTGATACGGACGGTATCTTTCCAGCCAAGCTCGGTCGGGTGGGGCTTGCGGATAATGCCGTCCCATCCGACCCGGTTAAGTAGTTGCACATCGTACAGGTGGAAGTGAATCGGATGCGTGTCCACGCCGTTATGGGTGAACTTCCAAATCTGCGTTCCGTCATCCGTGGTAGCAATTGGCCCAAGCTCGACGCCCGGAGGCAGCTCAATACCATCGAGAACCTCGTCCGGCGGATAGGTGTACCCGTGCAGGATCATATTTTGCAGGCCGGCCTGGGCGTTGGTTGTTTCCACCCCCAGAAACCCGCTCATGCGACCGTACTCATGCTCAAACGCTTCGCCCATCTCATCCTGGATCATCTTCGGCTTGAGGTCAATCGTGAGCAAATCTCCCAACAGGGTCCTGAAGGTCAGCGAGGTATCATAAATCTGCACCAGGCCGGCCTGCGGCCCGTTGCTCTGGAATGTCGTGCCATAGGCTGAGTTGTAGGCGCCCTGGCCGACGATGACCGGGTGTTGCCCGCTTTCGAAAACGCCCGAGCCATCGGCTTGGTGGGCGAAAGCAGCTTGTAGCGCCGCCAGGTCGAAGCTAGAACCCGCCCCGGGGTTAACCTTGATCTGCATGACAGTACGGGTATTGGGGCCATAGCCGGGCAGAGTGGCGGAGGCACCGCCAGTGTCCCGGTAATCGCCATTTCCGGTGTAGTAGTCATAGCGCGGGTCGCGCGCCGGGAAGGCCGCCGGGGCGTCATTATAAAGGATCAGCGTCTGACCGGCATACTGTGAAAAGTCCACAATCACATCAAACCGCTCAGCCGGAGCAGTCAGCAGCGAATGCTTGTCGACATTGCCGGCATTGAACACGGTCGGATCGTTGACCCATGTGGTGGGGTGGGCCAGGACAACTGCCGGAGCAGGCAAAAAGCCGCCCTCGGTGCCGATAACGATCCAGGCTGGACCTTCAGTGCCCGCCATCGGGGTCGGGAATACGGTTGGGTCGTCCAGGGCGGCCGCCACTTCGGCGGGGTTCAGGAAAACTTCGGTGCAGGCCACGCCGGTGCTTTCCGGCGCAGGGTTGGGATTATTGGCATCGCAGGGGACGCCGTTGGCATCAACCGCCTGGTACAGAGACAGATTGAAAAAACGGTCGTTGGCCGCATTGAGGATGCGGAAGCGGTAGGCCTTCGGCTCAACTGTAAGCGTCGGGTAGGCCGTACCGTTGACGACAGGTGTATCGTTGAACGACTCCATACCCATGGAATTGTAAGGCACGCCGGGCATCAACGGCGGTTCGCACCATTCGAGCTCCGGATCGCAGGCAGGATCAAAGTAGGGGTTGTTGATCGGCCCGTACTCGATGTTGCTTGTGGGCGGCCAAAACCAGGGGCCATAGGCCCAGCGGCCGTATTCGTTGACACCAGAGGCATCGCCCGGGTTTTGAGCCGGCGAGTATACGTGCGGTACCCACAGGTTGCCTTCGCCGCCCCAACGCGCGATGTCCCAGGTCTCGTCCTGGAGCATGAGCTGCTCCGGGCTGGGTACGAAGGTTTTGTCCTGGACAACTAACGGAATGGTATCTGCAGCTGGGGGGATGATGCCATCACTCACCAGCTTCGCCTCGGTGTCATCGGTGATGATGTAGGGCGCAGCCTCGCCGGCATAGACGTTGAGGCGCGTGATGCCCCAGGCATGGTCGTGGTAGAACATCAGCCGGGCGCTCTGCTGGTTGGTGTAGTAGAAGGTCATTTCTCCGGGGCCCGGGGTTGCCATGTCGGGGACATCGACCACACTGACGCCCTCCGGGTAAGGCGTGTTCTCTCCGGCCGGAGTGATCCACTGGTGCGGCGTTCCATCGCTGATCCACGGAGAAATGCCGCCGTGCAGGTGCAAAGTGGCGCGGTTCTCGGCGAAGCAGTCGCCGCTGGCCACCATCATCGCTTTCATCATCGAATCCGGCTCGTTGCACATGGGGATCTGCGGATTGACCATTCCGGGATCCATTGCCATGTGGCCGTCGGCGGTCATACCCGATCCCATCACAGTAGTGTCAACAGGGATGAACAGGTTGCCCGCAGCGCCAGTGGGCAGCAGGTTGCGGAACAGAATCCTCACGGGCCTGTTCTTCTGGGCCACGATCGCGGGTCCTAAGTAATGGTATTGGCCTCCGGCCTGCCGGTATCCCCGCAGAGTTGTTGGCGGCAGGTCCCTGTGCATTTGTTCGGTGTACTCGCCCAGCTCGATGATGTAGTAATCGGAACCAGGATAGGATGTCGTATCGGGGACCGCGACCGGGATGTACTGGCCAAGGTTGTTCGCGGCGCCTGCACCCAGGCCGGGCAGTTCATTAACGAATTTTTGTAATCCGCCTGTGATCACAACATTCGACAGGTCTACCACCTGCGCTTCAAAGGAATAGGTGCGCGCCTCGTAAACGGGATAATCGGCGCTGCCAAGCACGATATTGGCGTCTTGCTCCGGTTGGGCGGCCGGATAGTGCAGAACATCGGAGCCGGCACCTGTGTCCACGGGGATACCCTGACCATAGAAGGCAATTCGGTCACCCGCCTGGACCGCCAGGTTGGCCACGCCAAAAGTGGCCATCTCACTCACATTCAGGTCCGTCAAGTCCGGCACGGTGAGCATACCGCTGTCGAACACCACGGTGTACTCGTTCGGGTTGCCGGTTGGCCGCAGCACGTAGGCGTGAAACACGTTGCCCGCGGAGGCAAAAGGACTACTTGCCGGGTTTGCCTGGTTCCACGTCCGAAACGATTGGATCATCCCGTCCGGCAGATCGCCAGGCATGACCACCAGGACCTGAGCCAACTCGCCCACGGCAACGGGGAAATCCGATGCGTAGGTGCGGTCCTGCAGCGGACTGCCGACCGAAATGGTCGTACCCGTGATGGTCGGCAACGGGCTGTTGGCGTAGTTCGGATGGCTGAAGTAGCGAGGCACCGGCACACCACCATCCTCGATCAATGCCGCTTGCATATCGAGCATCAACGGATTGAGCGCGCCTTCTTTAAGCTTGCGGGCCGCCGCCGCCTGCCGGTCAGCCTGCGTTATTTTTTTTTCCTTTGCCAATCCTGGCGGCACCACCTTCTTTGCCGCAATCATCGGGCCGGCTCCCCAGAGCAGAGCGACCACTGCCATACAGATGGCGATCAAGAATTTTGCCCTTTTCATTGCATACCTCCGTTGTGTTTCATGGTTAAAATACTACCCCCCTAGTTTGAATCCGAGAGTGCGACTCTCTTTCCTTCAATCCTGCCGCATTTCCATCCAGCACAGATTTTCCGTTCCCGGAATTGTGAAATGAGGGGCTTCGATGAAGAATCTGGTTTCATGCGGTTCCATCAGCAGGCTCATCGCGCCGAGCAGCACTTTGAAATGCTCTGATCGCAGATGTTCGGTAAGCGCCTGCCTGGACCCCCACCTTTCAAAAAGGCAAAGTTCATTCGGGTCTTCCGCACTGTAGTAAAATTTGCAGTGCAGGCAGCCTTTCCGTCGCCTGATTGAAATCATCAGGGAAACCATGGCCTGGGTAAGTTCCTGGCGTTTTTCAGGGGCCACCTTCATATGGATGGTCAACAGAATCATGCTCTGGATAGAGCAATATGCAGACCAGTACGCGGAAAAAAATCAGATTGTAAAAAGTTGTTTCTAAACAAGGGGATGGGGCATTTTTAAGGAACAGCATGGATGAGGTTGGAGGTGCCTCGGCCACGACATGTCGTGGCCGCAGCGACATATCGTGGCCGCGGAGTTTGTACTTCAGGACGAGTGATGTTAAGTTTTTGCATCCTTGAGCGCAGCGTGCTCGGTGGCAAATTCAAAATCGCTGCAGCGCCATTCGGGCCGCCGATTTGCCAGCAGGTTTCCGAAAGGGTTTTCAGAATATGGTCCCGTTCGGCCGCCTCCAATGTTTTAATGGCAGCCCCAGAGGAAACGGGGGTTCGTTCGAGCTCGTCCGTCAGGCGCAGATTCGGTCCGGGACAAAGGATGATGGCGCGTTCGATGAAATTTTCCAGCTCGCGGATGTTGCCTGGCCAGTCATACTCCTGCAGGCGTTGCATCGTCTCGCGACTGACGGAGCTGAATCGTTTGCCCATTTTCCGTCCAAATCGTTCGGTAAGGGCCTGGACCAGCAGGGGAATATCTTCTTTGCGTTTGCGCAGGGCTGGAATGGTCAGAGGGAAGACATTGAGTCGATAAAAGAGGTCTTCGCGGAACCTGCCCTCGCGAACCTCCTGTTCGAGGTTGCGGTTGGTGGTTGCCAGGATACGCGCATTTACTTGCAGTGTACGGGACGAACCCAGGCGTTCGAACGCGTTGTCCTGAATGACCCTGAGCAGTTTTGCCTGCACACCCAGGGGGAGTTCTGAAATCTCATCCAGGCAGATGGTCGAACCATCCGCAACTTCGAAGCGACCGATCTGGCGGGCGTCAGAACCGGTAAAAGCCCCCCGCTCCCGGCCGAAAAGCTCGCTTTCGATCAGCCCTGCCGGCAGGGCGGCACAGTTGACGGTCACCATCGGCCGGCCGCTACGCTGGCTCATCTTGTGGATGGCGGTGGCAAGGAGCCCTTTGCCCGTGCCGGTCTCGCCCATAATCAGAACTGTGGCATCGGTAGGTGCGACCTGTTCGGCTCTGTAAAGCACGTATTTCAAGGCGTTGCTTTGACCGATGATGTGGCCGTGGCTTTGGGTAAAATTGATCTCTTTGCGGAAGAAGATATTTTCCGCCTCAACCCGGTCCTTCAGCAGCTTGATTTCAGAAAGGGCCTTGAGCAGAGACGCTTCGGTATTTTTGCGCTGGGTGATATCCGTCACTACGGCAAAGCTCCCGGCGAACTGGCCAGCCGCATCGAAAACGGCGCGGGGCGACACCAAGGTGTGGACCAGCGACCCATTGCGATGGACAAATGTGATGTCGTAGGGTTGCGATACGCCTGTTCGTCGCTTGGCCATCTGTTCATCCAAAGTCTTCAGATTGGTCTTGTCCACAAACCGATCCGGTGTTTGACCGAGAATCTCGTCATAGGAATACCCCAGCATCTCGCATAATTTACCATTCGAATAGGTACATTCATTCCGGTCGTTCATGACGACCAGACCCTCGTTCATTGTTTCCACGAGGGTGCGGTAGCGTGCTTCACTTTCCGAAAGGGCTCTTTCGGCCTCCTGGCGCCACGTCACGTCCCGCATGATGTCCAGCTTCGCAACCGTTCCATCTTCATTCAGAAAAGGGGTGCTGAACACTTCATACGTTTTGTTCGTTTTAGCCGAACGATATTCCCACATTTCAAATTTTGTTTTAGACACCCGATCGTTTTTGCACCATGCGCATGGTGCGTTCAGGTCATGAAAATACTCATAGCACTTTCGGCCGTTAACGTGGCCGAACTGCCCGATGATGGCAGGATTTGTGTATTGGATGTTGTAATTGAGATCGATTATATATACGCCGTCGTGCATGGAGTTGAGGATGTTGTTGAGTTTTAGACGCTCCCGACTCAGACGCCGCATGTCCCCGGGGCACGCTTGATCTTCCTGCCACATATGGCTGTTCTGCACGTTCGGTTCCGACGGGGGCCATAGGGCTCTTTGAGCAATAAAATGCAGTGCTTCCCCGCAGGATTCGCCGATTCGTGCATTGCTCAGCGCAACCGCGGCTATTTCGCTGAACGCGGATGCAACTCTGGCATCGTCTTCGCTGAACCCGCCCGGCTTGTTTGTGAAGCCGAATAGGCCGCTGATTTTATTTCTGATGAACAGAGGCGCGGCCAGAACATTGCCCGGAAACTGGTGTCCCGGTAGGCTGTGCTGCAGATGATCGCTTTCGGAAAGGTCATTGCGGAACACGGCACGTCCGGAACGCAGCACTTCATCGTGCAAGTCGCGCACCGGCATGCCCGGATAATTGGCCACATTTATTGCAGCCCCTGTGGGTTCTACGAAAAGTACGTCAATCTGCCCGGCGCCAGCACTTACCTTGGCAATATATCCGGCTCCCGCCCCGATTAAGTTCTTGCAGGACAGAAACATGGGCCGAGCGGTCTCTACGAAGGTGTCTTCGTCCAGGGTACAGGTGAATTGCATTGCGTTTACTTTCCGGGCAAAAAGCAAAACCTGCGGTGCATCCACCACTGCCCCTGAGATATAGTCCCGCAGGTGAGATGAAGGAAGCCCCTGTGCATCGGAAGATTGGGGCCATCTTTCATCCTCCCGAAGCGTATTTATTAGGGCTGAAGTTGTATGCGACTGAGTTTTTTGTGGAACTTTATGACCATAATGTACGCGGCTGGTTTAAAAAATTGAATAATGGGAATACCCCAATTCTGATTGGATATCGATGTATGGGGTGTAGGTTTGGTTTGGAAATGACTCGCACACCATGCAGGTGCATTTTGTGCACCATTTCAGAGTCTGAACTATTGGCATTCAGCAGAAGTTCAAAGCGCCTATTAAGGGCCAGCCGGGCCGACATCGGCCGGAGCGGCTTGGGTTTCCTTTTTCAGACCCGATATGAACGCAAGGAGGCCTTCTTTGCTGTTGACGCCCGTTTTTTCATAGGCTCTTTTCATGTAGGTCTTTACGGAAGACTCCGAAATACCGAGCTCGATCGCCACTTGTTTGAACGTTTTTGCTTGCAGGACAAGCTTGATGACCGCGATCTCCTGCGACGACAACTTTTTTTCGAACCATCTGGTGTGCATGTTCATTAGATCGCTCACAGGTGCGGGCGTCCGGTCGGGTTGCACCGCTTCCGATGGTTTCTCCCGGGTATTAGCCGTGAAGTAGAAAACCAGCACCGTGACAGTTAAAATGATATTGCCGGCGGCCAGAACGTAATCGTACGAAAGGATGGTATAGGTACCGATTATATTTCCGCAAACAATTGCCATACAGATGGTGCCAAAACCATATCCGAAAGCCCTGATGGGGCGGTCTGCTCTTGCAAGCAGGACTACCAGGTAGAGATCGACCAGGGCAAAGGCTGCTTGAATGGCAAACATGCTCAAGTTCATGAAGACGACTTTCTGGATATGGTAGAAAGCGAAAGAGAGCATGCACAGCAAGACGCCAATCGAAAACAGTGCGTTCATCCTTCGCTTCGCGAAAGAAATGCCGATCAGAGCCGTGAAAACATAGAAAGCCAGTTCTCCGCCTTCCATCCATGCCACATTGAAATAGCGCGGTGCTATGGCAGCATACATCATACCGCCTGACAAATAAAAAACATACAGAAAAGGGGTATAAAGCTCATCTTTTCCATGTATTACGAATGCTTCTGGCCTGATGGAACAAAAAAGAACAGAGAATATGACAATTGCGATGACACAAAATTTGATGAACTCATTCGCAGGTATATGATTCAGCAAAAAAACAAGGGCGTTCCCGGCAGCGATGCCGATGCCGGCCGATAGGGCAGGGTTGGTAGACTGTTTCAACACAGCCAGACTGCGTATTGTGAGCATTGCGCCTGCCAATCCGGTGAGAACAAGAATCATTCTAATATATTGGGGGAAAAGCGGCGCCGCAAACGTCAGAAGAACAGTGCCTGCGATAGAAGCCCGCGAGGCGCTATCGAACAACGGTGTATTCAGAAAACGTGCGATCAAAATCAGAGAGATCGCATGCGGGATCAGAAAATAGAGCAGCAGGCCCTTGCTTATAGTGTTTAAAAGAAATCCTTCCATCGGAAAGGAGATCAGCCAGAAAACGAATGCAGCCAAAGAGAATGCGCCGGTTGCCCAGCCCGCTGAAGACGCAACGATCTTTTTCATCTCGATCAGACGATTCACACTTTTTAACATAAAAGATGCCCATTTCCAGAACCGATCCATAAATGAAACGTAACGATAATCCAACCTCAGAGGCATGTCCACAAGAATTTGTCGGGTGCGTCGCCTATCTTTAATCCGTTGAATACCCAGCCAAATTTCAGTCGGATGACAAGCAGTCGACAACGTAATGACCAAAGTTGACGCTTGGACGACTTTAGCCAAAGGGTCAATTTACCGTAACCCTCCGTGTATGGATTGGCATCTGGTTTCGATATGACATTCTCAGATGGCGCGAACTTTGAATCGGAAAGGAAAAGGGGAATGAAGCACCTACTGGTTTGGATGGGAGTTGTATTTTTAGCAGTTCTGACTTTGACCTCCTGTGGAGGAGGAGGTGGCGGCGGAGGAGACGGAGACAATCAGCTACAGATCGCAGGCTTTGATAACAACACTGTTGAGCCGCTTGCCAAACTCACAATCATTGGCAAGGGTTTCAACCCTTCAGCCTATCTAACGGTTAACTTTTTCGACGATGCTGATTTCAGTTTGGACGTTCCGGTTTTAGAGGCAACCACATCTTCAGTTATTGTTGCCGTGCCTCCTTATATAAATAAATCTACTGGGAAATTTGAGTCAGGAACAGTCAGTGTACGGGTTTTACAAAACTCAACTGCAGGGAATGTGATATCCAACACGCTTACAGGGCTCGATATCGGTGCTCTGCCAATCCTTACACTGGCCCCCGGCGAGGTTACAGCCAATGTCGCAGGTTTCTTGGAACTTTCTCTCACGGATACAATAAACCAGCTCGCAGAGCTTGATCGTTTGCCGGGAGGGCAGTTCAATACGGGGGATCTTCGCTCTCGGCTTGAGGTCATCCGGCTTCAATACGGAGAACTGAAGACCAAAGTGCGAAATGCGATCAATAACCCGGATCAAGCTGAAACAATCGGTATGATTAACGGAGTATCCATTTCACTCGATGCGGAAAGCCTTGCGATCGCCGACCAGTTGATGGTGGCGATAATCAATGAAACACTTGCCCAACTTCAGGTCACATCCCCTGCCGCACTTGCAAGTGGCGCCCTTGCGCTGACGAATGTATCATCAATCTGTGAGAACAATCCCGAAGTTTGTGGTGCCTCCGGGCAACCACCAGTCACTTTGAAATATTATCGAACGGGTGAAGTAACCGCTGTAGAGCAATATCACTATGCGATGGCATTGCCAGGCGCGCGTGAACTTTTTAGTAAAGTTGCGAACTGGTTTGCAGCAACGTCAGCGACGCTCGGGGCAGTAGCAACCGTAACGGGCTTTGGCACGCCTGTTGTGGTGGTTGCCGCGGTTACGCAAGTAAATATTGAATGCATGGCTGTTAAATATGGGCTTGATGCCGCAAGACTTTCCGCAAATTCCACTGACAAGGAAGCTGCCCAAGACTTGCTGGAGGATTTCACAGGTACTCTTGAGTATATGCGTGACTCGGTGCTTTCTCCAACAATCGCTGCAATATCGGAGCAAGCCGGAGTCGTTTATGATCTTTTTACGGGTTGGCAGCCTGTCGTGGAAGACCAAATTCCTGACTATGTATCACAGATAGGAAACTTCATAGCTATGCCAGCCCCAACCGGCGACGTCACCGGGGCATGGAGCGGTACTGTAAACAACCCGAATCTTGGCCGCGTTGGTTGCGCAGGTGGAGAGTCTTATTTTGATCTCTCGTTGAACGAAGACGATTTTACGACTATCACCGGATCTTATGGCTCAGTGCCAGTATCCGGCAGTCGCACCGGATATACGATGACGATCAACGCAAGTACGAGGTTTGGGAATAGATCCTATACATGGGCATGGGATGGCAACGACACAATCTCTGGGTCTGTGGCCTACTTTTGTTGGAGTTTAGAGACCGGTCAGCTTTTAAACGAGGGAACTGGAACGTTCAGCGTAACCCGTTATTAAAGACGCTCTATCCATACACGGAAAAGCAGGGGCGTGATCCTGCCAGTGCACTGATCCGTGCAGGAAGATATATCTGCATGTTATTGACTCAACTTTCGGGATTGGCACGCAGTGAGGTGAGCCGGGCGGGTGGTCCGCGCCACTGTCAGCCATGAGATTTAGTGAGGCTTAAGGTGGTGCGTAGGGTGTTCGGGCCGCACTGTTTGAGCGCCAGCGAGTTTGCGGCCCGACCCTACGCACACCTTTAGCCTCACTTAGGCGAAATGGCGTGTGGCGCGGACCACCTGATCGGATCACCGGCGTTTGGAACCCGAAAGTTGAATACTAATCCTTGCACGGCCTGTTTAACCCGCAGGATCCTGGTAGTCGAAGGTCCTTACGGTCAGCCCCGGAATCTGCTGACGATCAATTCCAATGTAAAGTATCAGCCTGATTTTATCCATTATCATTTGAAGATGTAATCCTGCGGCGTATTCTGGTTTGCCATTATAGACGATACCGATATCAAATCGGACAGGTACCTCCCTTTACACTTACACGTGACACTTCGCCAGTAGTCACTGGCGTGAACTGGATAACCAAAAAACTGAATTATTGCTAAAGTTGAAAAGTTATCTGGCCGAAAAGAATAGTAAGTTGACGTGGATGGTATATTGAGTGTTGTGGCTTTGCATAAATTGGAAAACAGGGGCGCTCCTAATCGAAGATATCAGAGACATTAACCGTCGCCTGAAGGGATGGATGAGACCACGAAGCAGCACATGTTCGATCCTTTTTTTAAATTCAAAGGCCGAGGATGAATCATGGCTGCAGCCCCATACATAGGCGACAAGATAATTAAAAACTTGATTTGAATGGAAAGGTTCAAAGCACGGCCATGATAAAACTCCAGAGAAACCTTGTTCACGTTGATGATATGCGGAAAAGCCCCCGTATCGATTTTCACTTGCAAGTCACCATCATAGGGATGAATATTCAAGCACGCATTCTGGACTTCAGCCTGACCGGGTTCTATATCCAAGTAGATTGCACTGAGCATCTCTGGGATGGGCAGCTGTTGAAACTGGCGCTGCGGTTCCCAACCGAAAGAAACAGCATAGTGGTTAAGGCCAGGATTGTGCGCACTGGAAAGCATGGTTTCGGCTGCGAATTCCTCTCCCTTGATCCCGCCATGCAGGAGTTGCTGGAAAGGAACTTCGATATCTTCAAGAATACCATGCCTATCCAATAATCCGGACGGCGCAGGTACTTCCCCACCTCTGCAAGCACCCTGGAGATTAGGTTTGACAGCTGGTGGCCATCGTAAATGATTAGGGTATGAATCGGCACCATTTCGTTTGTTGGGAGAGAGCCGCATTAAACGGCTCCTTGTTTACAGCGAAGGTGATTTTGAAATGATTGCATATCGGTCACTGTTTTACTCAATCGCGAATTTCGGGCTCTCCAAGTTCTATTACTACCTGAACCTTCCCGGTTTTGGTATCGCTGAGTTCTATGGAAGCATGCGGAAGCGTCAAGGGAACTTCGATGCGTGCCTTGTCCTGGCCTCTTTTTAATTCATTCAGGTTTATAGGATTCGTATAGATAAAGTTTTCAGAAACCAGATCTGAAGAGGGGCCGCTTAGAACTACTGAATCAGGTGCGATCTGGATGTGAGTTATTTGCCGGTCGTCGGGAGGGTTGCCTCTCAACAGCGGTTGGACCATTACCTTTTTCTTGATCACTTTATCGAGTTCCACCCTGACTTGTTGAGGGGACACACGCGTGGCTGTCAGTCCCGCGGGCAGCTCCACATTTTTTCCTTCGAGGTCGATGGTATGAATCCCTGCACCGAGGCCTTTCAGGTTCACAAAAAATTGAATATCGGTGGATTCAAGATCGTTGACCATAATCCTATTGCCGCTTATCTGGATATCGACACTCTCCCTGGAAGTATTTTTTAAGATTATATCTTCCGAAATATTTCTGAAATCGATTTTAGTGTTGAACTGGATCAGCGATTGCTTGCCGAAGTAAATCCCCCAGAACGCAGAAACAAGCGAAGCGATCAGTGTAAAACCGGCTATTTGAATCAGCCAGGAACGTGTGCGGTGACCTAAGCTTTTAACAACAATTTGGTCGTGCGATACGCGCGTTAAATGATCGCGCAGATCCTCTTGTCTGGACATCATCGTTACCGACCCTTTTTCGACCAGGGATACTTCCCCGCGTTCTTCCGAAACAACCAGAACTATGGCATCGGTACTTTCGGTCAGCCCTATGGCTGCCCGGTGGCGGGTGCCGAAATGCATGGGCAACTTATCACTCGCAGTCAACGGCAAAAAAGCCCCCACTCGTCTAATACGATTGCCGGAGATCACAATCGCCCCGTCATGTAAAGGGCTCTGCTTTGAAAATATGCTGTGAATGATCTGTGGTATCATTCTGCCATTCAGGTCATAACCATCCATCAAATATTCGGACAGACGATCTTGGTTTTGCAGGACGATCAAGGCACCGGTCCTGGAATGCGCCATCATGAAAACTGCTGTGATTAAAGGTTCCAACGCACGCAAAGATTGTAAGGGAGGAGGGCGACCGCCAAGAAAAAAACGCACAAAGTTGGTTTGCATGAGCAGTTCGCGGAATTCCCATCTGAACAAAACCACGATGGCAATCAAAGCTACTGCACCCAAGCCGCCCAAAAACCAACTGGTCAATACCAGCCCCGAAATCCTGGCAATTATCTGCAATAGAAAGATAGAAATGAGACCAAGTATCATTTGGAAGGCATTGCGCCCGCGCAGCAGAAGAAAGATCCTGTGGATAATGAAGCTAACGACCAGGATATCGACAATGTGACGCCATTTAAAAGTTAGGAGGAGATCATGAAATGTATTCATAAAGAACTTTAACGCAATCAATTTGTGTCAACAATACAGCGCGTTGTGTATTTTCTGCAAGGGGAAAAATTGAGGTAATCTCGCCGGTTCATCCCCGCGTCTGCGGGGAACACATCCTCTCGAAATGGCACCAGGGCGCACTTTGCGGTTCATCCCCGCGTCTGCGGGGAACACAAGAAGAATTTGGAGCGGGGGAAGATATGACACGGTTCATCCCCGCGTCTGCGGGGAACACCTCTCCGCCGATGGTCCATCGTATTCCTTCAACGGTTCACCCCCGCGTCTGCGGGGAACACACCTCCTCGATCAGAACGGACTCGGAAAAATCCGGTTCATCCCCGCGTCTGCGGGGAACACGATTACGATCTGAACCGGCAGTATAACGGCGTCGGTTCCTCCCCGCGTCTGCGGGGAACACGGTTGTTCCCTGGGGTAGCGAGCGCAGCGAGCCGATTCATCCCCGCGTCTGCGGGGAACACGATTTTATCCGCAACCGCCGCTCGTTTGAAGCCGGTTCATCCCCGCGTCTGCGGGGAACACCTATGGGGTTCCCGCCTGCCATGCTGCAAGCCCGGTTCATCCCCGCGTCTGCGGGGAACACATTAAAAAACAGATTCGAGGCGTCCTCCCACTCGGTTCATCCCCGCGTCTGCGGGGAACACATGGTTGCCGGGGTGCTCACGCTCGACACCACCGGTTCATCCCCGCGTCTGCGGGGAACACCCTCTTGGTATGATAGTGACATATTGCTACTCCGGTTCATCCCCGCGTCTGCGGGGAACACTACTCAACGAGATCATCAAGTTCAAGGAAAGCCGGTTCATCCCCGCGTCTGCGGGGAACACTGGACGATGCCCACCTCACCGGCGCCCTCGCGCGGTTCATCCCCGCGTCTGCGGGGAACACAGATCGCCGGCGATCACCAGATCGAGCGCGGCCGGTTCATCCCCGCGTCTGCGGGGAACACGGTGGCCGTTCCGGCCCCAATGGGCTTTGGGTCGGTTCATCCCCGCGTCTGCGGGGAACACCAAAAGGTATCGTATTACAGGGTATGATTAATCGGTTCATCCCCGCGTCTGCGGGGAACACACCCGGACCACCCGGACCACCTCTGCAAGGTGCGGTTCATCCCCGCGTCTGCGGGGAACACCCGACCTAACTCCTTAAGAGCCGCCTCATCCGCGGTTCATCCCCGCGTCTGCGGGGAACACGCGATATTCTCACGTTGTGATGCTGTTAGTTGCGGTTCATCCCCGCGTCTGCGGGGAACACGAGGTCTGGATCGACTCTGATGTAGATTGGTTCGGTTCATCCCCGCGTCTGCGGGGAACACCCGGCCACGATCTTGGCCCGGCGGAAACTGGCCGGTTCATCCCCGCGTCTGCGGGGAACACTCGCCGGAAATCAGGACAAACAAGGTTTGCAGCGGTTCATCCCCGCGTCTGCGGGGAACACGTTCATATGTGCGATGGACTGCCAAGCACTACCGGTTCATCCCCGCGTCTGCGGGGAACACGCACTGCTATGGGCATCTCCGGATTGTAAGCACGGTTCATCCCCGCGTCTGCGGGGAACACGGCACCGAGTAGATGCGCGCCACGGCCGAGGGCGGTTCATCCCCGCGTCTGCGGGGAACACGACATGCTGGTCGATGGCGTTCCTTATAATGGCGGTTCATCCCCGCGTCTGCGGGGAACACATGCCGGACTTGAGTAGGTCCTCGTCCGAAAACGGTTCATCCCCGCGTCTGCGGGGAACACGCTCATGGCAAGATGGGCGTCAGTTACCTCCACGGTTCATCCCCGCGTCTGCGGGGAACACATCGAATTTTTCCAACGTCAACAATGGGGCGTCGGTTCATCCCCGCGTCTGCGGGGAACACTCGTTGGCGTTGCGCTCGACGATCAGCTCGGCCGGTTCATCCCCGCGTCTGCGGGGAACACACACCGGAGTCGCGTAAAGAAGCCCCTACGATCGGTTCATCCCCGCGTCTGCGGGGAACACCTACCATTTTGCCACCCCCCGTGGTTTTACTTCGGTTCATCCCCGCGTCTGCGGGGAACACTCCGGGTAGCGTCCCGCCATTGTGGTAGTATACGGTTCATCCCCGCGTCTGCGGGGAACACTGATAACCCATTGTAGTAACGTACCCATGGCCCGGTTCATCCCCGCGTCTGCGGGGAACACATCTTTTAGGGTGCCGAAACCGTCTGAGCTTACGGTTCATCCCCGCGTCTGCGGGGAACACAATTCTTCCTCAGACAGCACATTCCCCAACACCGGTTCATCCCCGCGTCTGCGGGGAACACTGCGCCGCCGCCATAAAGGATGGTGGCCATCTCGGTTCATCCCCGCGTCTGCGGGGAACACTGTCGAAGCCTGTTCGGATGTAGTTGACAAGACGGTTCATCCCCGCGTCTGCGGGGAACACTCGGCCTGACTCGGCACTTCAAGATCATTTTGCGGTTCATCCCCGCGTCTGCGGGGAACACGGGCAGGTCGAACCCAACAGGAACGTAGGCCGCGGTTCATCCCCGCGTCTGCGGGGAACACCCGATCGGGCATGTCTACCGTGATCGTGATCGCGGTTCATCCCCGCGTCTGCGGGGAACACAGGAAAAACACATTGCGCCGCCGCGCCTTTTTCGGTTCATCCCCGCGTCTGCGGGGAACACAAACGAGGAGATCAGGTCCGGCGGATCGATCTCGGTTCATCCCCGCGTCTGCGGGGAACACGACGAATCAATCACAGCTCGCAAGGGAAATTTCGGTTCATCCCCGCGTCTGCGGGGAACACGTGTAGGGTGGTGCGCCGTAGCGCGGAAAGACCGGTTCATCCCCGCGTCTGCGGGGAACACACAATGCCATCGGGAATCGCATCGTAAACGTCCGGTTCATCCCCGCGTCTGCGGGGAACACATCAACGACCTTCTAACAACCATCGTGCGGGACGGTTCATCCCCGCGTCTGCGGGGAACACATGCCTCTGGCTCTTTTTGGCAAGGATATAACCGGTTCATCCCCGCGTCTGCGGGGAACACCCTGGCTGAATGTGATAGGACTCGGTCAGGGTCGGTTCATCCCCGCGTCTGCGGGGAACACCTGTTTCGCTTCTTCTAAAGACCGCGCGCGTACGGTTCATCCCCGCGTCTGCGGGGAACACTCCGCCCAATAATCGGCCGCTGCGGGTAATCTCGGTTCATCCCCGCGTCTGCGGGGAACACGCTATAGTGGTGCGAATTGCGGCTTAGACTTGCGGTTCATCCCCGCGTCTGCGGGGAACACCGCCGCGAACTTGAAAACCTCAATTGCAATGTCGGTTCATCCCCGCGTCTGCGGGGAACACTGATAACCCATTGTAGTAACGTAACCATGGCCCGGTTCATCCCCGCGTCTGCGGGGAACACCCGACAAAAACGGTTGATCCCTTGGCCAAGTACGGTTCATCCCCGCGTCTGCGGGGAACACTCGTTTTCACATGGCAAGGCGCAGGATTAGGGCGGTTCATCCCCGCGTCTGCGGGGAACACGCCGTTTATCCGCCGATGTACACCACCGGGGCCGGTTCATCCCCGCGTCTGCGGGGAACACCGCGGGCTTTCTGGCGCAACGGCCTGAGATGGCGGTTCATCCCCGCGTCTGCGGGGAACACGTCTGATGTTATTTTTTGAGAGTCAACAATGCCGGTTCATCCCCGCGTCTGCGGGGAACACGGTTTTTGTACGGTTGGGGTTACGCTTCGCTACGGTTCATCCCCGCGTCTGCGGGGAACACATAGATTGTCCGCCCATCGGGTTTTGAATCTGCGGTTCATCCCCGCGTCTGCGGGGAACACGCGGATATCTTCCAGTTGACCACCAATCTTGCCGGTTCATCCCCGCGTCTGCGGGGAACACAAGAACAACATAAACGCACGCCGCATCATGAACGGTTCATCCCCGCGTCTGCGGGGAACACTTCTGCCAATCCCTGATCTGGCTTTCATAGGGCGGTTCATCCCCGCGTCTGCGGGGAACACAATACCACCTACCCGGAGCCGTATTCGTACTACGGTTCATCCCCGCGTCTGCGGGGAACACGTTTCAACAAACATCTGGGGCGCGCGCGAAGACGGTTCATCCCCGCGTCTGCGGGGAACACTCCAAAATCTACGCGGATACCTGGCAACAGGGCGGTTCATCCCCGCGTCTGCGGGGAACACACCTATGGCCGGCATCTAATAGGGGGCGACCCCGGTTCATCCCCGCGTCTGCGGGGAACACTTCAATTCGTCTACCACTGTCACGATGGCGCGCGGTTCATCCCCGCGTCTGCGGGGAACACGCCCGCACGCACCGATCACTGGTGGCGACAATCGGTTCATCCCCGCGTCTGCGGGGAACACGTAGGCACGCCTGCATGGACCCAAAAGGGTGCCGGTTCATCCCCGCGTCTGCGGGGAACACTGCGGACCTGCGAAAATGGCGGCTTATGCTACCGGTTCATCCCCGCGTCTGCGGGGAACACGGCACAGAAAAGCCGTACTATGCGGTTGCTGACGGTTCATCCCCGCGTCTGCGGGGAACACGATCGTCACCTGATACCCGGCGGCATTAACTTCGGTTCATCCCCGCGTCTGCGGGGAACACTGGTCTATGAATAGGATTTGCCTACTGACCGCCGGTTCATCCCCGCGTCTGCGGGGAACACGAGGCCGCCGTGGCCGCTACCGGCACGTGCACCGGTTCATCCCCGCGTCTGCGGGGAACACATGCGCTTTTGTCTCCTGACATATGGGTTCCCCGGTTCATCCCCGCGTCTGCGGGGAACACCCGGTATGGGCAGCGTTCGAGGATCGGTTGGACGGTTCATCCCCGCGTCTGCGGGGAACACGCTCGTCCGATGATCATGGCGATCGATATAAACGGTTCATCCCCGCGTCTGCGGGGAACACGGCACGGCCCACCCCATTTCCTCCTGATCGCCCGGTTCATCCCCGCGTCTGCGGGGAACACTAGACGACAAAGGTATTCGGTTACTATTGAGTCGGTTCATCCCCGCGTCTGCGGGGAACACGGGGCTGCACGGCGACCCCCCCCGCTTTTATCGGTTCATCCCCGCGTCTGCGGGGAACACTATGAAGTCCATGTCGGGCCGGTCATTTTTTACGGTTCATCCCCGCGTCTGCGGGGAACACGCCAAGGTTCCCGACAACACCAACCGGGCGCTCGGTTCATCCCCGCGTCTGCGGGGAACACGTGTGCGATTTTTTATTCACCGAAAATTATGTCGGTTCATCCCCGCGTCTGCGGGGAACACTTGAAATCGGCCTGCTCGAAGCTCATTGCGACCGGTTCATCCCCGCGTCTGCGGGGAACACTTGTCAAAGCGTTCTTTTTCCATGACTTCGTCCGGTTCATCCCCGCGTCTGCGGGGAACACGGGTTCATCGGTATAAGCGGGATCAATGCCCGCGGTTCATCCCCGCGTCTGCGGGGAACACTTAAAGGGGGTCGCAAATAAATGTCTCGACAACGGTTCATCCCCGCGTCTGCGGGGAACACTTTCCCTGATAAGACTGAACGAAAAAATATCCCGGTTCATCCCCGCGTCTGCGGGGAACACGATATTGATCGTTACCCCGGATGCGCCGGATGCGGTTCATCCCCGCGTCTGCGGGGAACACGATCGGCGCGGCCGCCGGCGTCAACTCAACCTCGGTTCATCCCCGCGTCTGCGGGGAACACGTCAGCAGCATGTTGGAGAGACAGCGCAGGGACGGTTCATCCCCGCGTCTGCGGGGAACACACCAGGAAACTATGTGTCTGAGGACTCCAGATCGGTTCATCCCCGCGTCTGCGGGGAACACGATGACACCTATGGCGCACGTATGGAATCATTCGGTTCATCCCCGCGTCTGCGGGGAACACTGCTGGCGTTCTGGAACACTGTGCTTGAATTACGGTTCATCCCCGCGTCTGCGGGGAACACGGAAAACCAGGGGTACAGGTAAGCGCCCAGACCGGTTCATCCCCGCGTCTGCGGGGAACACCGCGCGGAGGGCCTCGGTATCGGTTTCAGTGCCGGTTCATCCCCGCGTCTGCGGGGAACACCGTCCACACCCGTTCGGTCACAGCCGTGCCCGCGGTTCATCCCCGCGTCTGCGGGGAACACTGGAAGACTACCCCTCACCGATTAGATTCAGTCGGTTCATCCCCGCGTCTGCGGGGAACACCGTTCGATAGGCTTTTGAGCCGCGGGCGCGAACGGTTCATCCCCGCGTCTGCGGGGAACACGTAGGTACTCTCCGCCGATGGTCCGTCATATTCGGTTCATCCCCGCGTCTGCGGGGAACACGTACCAAATGACCATTTTTCGACCGCAACGAGCGGTTCATCCCCGCGTCTGCGGGGAACACATGGACTTTAACGGAGCCGACCAGCAAAAAGACGGTTCATCCCCGCGTCTGCGGGGAACACTCGTCTAAAGTGAATGCCATGTGATTATGCTCCGGTTCATCCCCGCGTCTGCGGGGAACACGACGGGACATTTTACAGCCCCCCTTTCAATACCGGTTCATCCCCGCGTCTGCGGGGAACACGGGTCAGACTGCTCCACGAAATATAAGTGGTGCGGTTCATCCCCGCGTCTGCGGGGAACACACCATATAAAGCGGCGTCACTATCGTTACAATCGGTTCATCCCCGCGTCTGCGGGGAACACGCCGGAACGAATTAGGCGGCTTTGCGGAACAGCGGTTCATCCCCGCGTCTGCGGGGAACACCCCAGCCGATCAGCGATAACACGGGCCGAACGCGGTTCATCCCCGCGTCTGCGGGGAACACCTGCATCAAGTATCGATTACCTATTCCGATTGCGGTTCATCCCCGCGTCTGCGGGGAACACGTTTTCCTTTCGATTGTAATACATTTAATCACCGGTTCATCCCCGCGTCTGCGGGGAACACGACATACCCAAATCATCAGCGGCCCGATAGACCGGTTCATCCCCGCGTCTGCGGGGAACACAATGTGCGACCTGGGGCCATTTCAAGAGGATACGGTTCATCCCCGCGTCTGCGGGGAACACAGCGGCAACTCAATATCGCTCGATTAAAGCAACGGTTCATCCCCGCGTCTGCGGGGAACACCCTCACCGGATAAGACAATCGTGACCGTGTCGCGGTTCATCCCCGCGTCTGCGGGGAACACGATCGTATTGGTGATGTGATAGTAACTGCTCCCGGTTCATCCCCGCGTCTGCGGGGAACACATTCGTGGGGGTGCTCAGTGGCTCAATTTATCCGGTTCATCCCCGCGTCTGCGGGGAACACACCAGCGCCGATACCTACCAAATGCTTTCCAACGGTTCATCCCCGCGTCTGCGGGGAACACTCGCGGGCGCCCCAAATGTTCGTACTCACGATCGGTTCATCCCCGCGTCTGCGGGGAACACCGACAGAATGCCGGCGGCGATGATCAGGATAGCGGTTCATCCCCGCGTCTGCGGGGAACACTCCTTCACGAAAGTGACCCCGGCAAAATTGGACGGTTCATCCCCGCGTCTGCGGGGAACACGGTCGCATTGCCCATCACGCCTGATATTTTTTCGGTTCATCCCCGCGTCTGCGGGGAACACCGATATTTGGCTTCAAGCGCCCAAGCGGGCAGCGGTTCATCCCCGCGTCTGCGGGGAGCACCGATATTTGGCTTCAAGCGCCCAAGCGGGCAGCGGTTCATCCCCGCGTCTGCGGGGAACACTTACCTGGCTCATGTCTCTAACGCTCCATATGCGGTTCATCCCCGCGTCTGCGGGGAACACACATTCCGGTCAGCACCCCGGTTCAAACGGCCCGGTTCATCCCCGCGTCTGCGGGGAACACTGAAAAATCACATAGTGTTTTTGAATAGCCGGCGGTTCATCCCCGCGTCTGCGGGGAACACTTCCACATAAGGCTGACCAATTTCATATCAACCGGTTCATCCCCGCGTCTGCGGGGAACACCCGGAAAAAGTTATTTAGCAGTTCACCACCTTCGGTTCATCCCCGCGTCTGCGGGGAACACGTTTTCCCTTGTGTTGTAATACATTTAATCACCGGTTCATCCCCGCGTCTGCGGGGAACACTTTCCACCTTTCCAGGACGAGACGTTTTTTCTCGGTTCATCCCCGCGTCTGCGGGGAACACTGTTTTCCAACCGCCGAAATACTTCCGAAATACGGTTCATCCCCGCGTCTGCGGGGAACACGTGCCACATATGCTAATGATCCATGTGTAGAGCGGTTCATCCCCGCGTCTGCGGGGAACACGGAATAAGGAGTGAGGCCGCGGACGTGGCTAACGGTTCATCCCCGCGTCTGCGGGGAACACGCGGCACTCGTCCGGAAGGGGGCAATGTTTATCGGTTCATCCCCGCGTCTGCGGGGAACACCGATCGTCGGCCAGTTTGAAGATCGCATTTTGCGGTTCATCCCCGCGTCTGCGGGGAACACTTTTTCGCGTTCGTCCATTTTTTTACCGACGCCGGTTCATCCCCGCGTCTGCGGGGAACACGGGATAAATGTCAGCGGCGCGTCGGGCAACTACGGTTCATCCCCGCGTCTGCGGGGAACACTGTAGCGCATTCACCTTTACCCTGATAGAGCGCGGTTCATCCCCGCGTCTGCGGGGAACACTTTTCCGTGGTGCCTGGGCACGTGGGTCTGCGCGGTTCATCCCCGCGTCTGCGGGGAACACAATCGTGTCCTGCGCTTCAGACAGCAGGCGCTCGGTTCATCCCCGCGTCTGCGGGGAACACATGCCAAGCAACTCGGCACAGGCTGCGGCCAGCGGTTCATCCCCGCGTCTGCGGGGAACACGGTGTTGCGCACCCGATACGGTTTTGAGCCGACGGTTCATCCCCGCGTCTGCGGGGAACACCCGTGAGCCGTATCGCGGCCGCCAAAAACCATCGGTTCATCCCCGCGTCTGCGGGGAACACGGGCAACGATATTCTCGTTCCGGCGGTGCGTGCGGTTCATCCCCGCGTCTGCGGGGAACACTCCTGAAAGCCGATGTTGTTAAACTATCCTGGCGGTTCATCCCCGCGTCTGCGGGGAACACATTCCATTATTTACGCCCCCCCTTTTCTTGCTCGGTTCATCCCCGCGTCTGCGGGGAACACTTTTGGCAGATGGGATTGCAGCGGTCAACACCCGGTTCATCCCCGCGTCTGCGGGGAACACTTCTGTCGCGGTATTCCATTATTTACGCCCCCCGGTTCATCCCCGCGTCTGCGGGGAACACGTCCTCGTACGTCAAAATTTGGGTGCCGGTTGCGGTTCATCCCCGCGTCTGCGGGGAACACCCTATGGGCGTCAACTATACTTTTTCGAATATCGGTTCATCCCCGCGTCTGCGGGGAACACTCGGCCGCAAAATAGGATTTATCGGAATTGTACGGTTCATCCCCGCGTCTGCGGGGAACACCCTAATCGGGGCTACTGCCCCGACTCGGCACCCGGTTCATCCCCGCGTCTGCGGGGAACACGTAGCAGGCTTCCCTGCCAGTAACATCAAATCCGGTTCATCCCCGCGTCTGCGGGGAACACTTCGGACGGCGATGTTATGGCCTCGCCGCACACGGTTCATCCCCGCGTCTGCGGGGAACACGTAAATGTCCGAAGAAAGCTCGTCGGCGCCGGCGGTTCATCCCCGCGTCTGCGGGGAACACGTAACAGGGGAGGGTTCGCCTTCCCCTTAAACCGGTTCATCCCCGCGTCTGCGGGGAACACTCACCGCTGACCATGGCGGAGCTTGCCACGCGCGGTTCATCCCCGCGTCTGCGGGGAACACACTATTTCTATTGCATTGTCATTATTCAATTTTCAAAGATCATGTAAATCTACCAGCGAATTATGCTGATTTGAAATCATTCTCGAGACCCCCATCTGGTGCTTGAGGAGGTAAAAATGAAACAAGCTTTACCCCATCCAGTTCCACAGGTATGCGGCGATTCGCCCCGAGAGTATCGAAATCAAAGCCGGACTCTGTATTTGTGGTCCATGCCATGATGGCGTTTCCATCTTCTATTCCGGCATGGACCTGGTCCCAAATCAATTCGCGTATGCGTCGCGAGGTCTTGCCAACGTATACACCCGCCCGGATTTCCAACAGCCATACCGCCAGCCTTCCCCGCAGCCGGGGCGGGGCGTTTTCAACCACGATGACCAGCATCGCCCAGACCCTCCTTGTTAGGTATTGCGATTTGCACGGCTTCCTCATGCGCTTTGGGCAGGGGAATCTCGCCGGCTGCCAGCACCTCTTCGATGGCAGGTATTATCCGGTGCAGCAAGCGGGTCTGCCGGAATGCGTCGCGACACGCCAGGCGCACCTTTCGTTCAGGCTGGGACGGGTGCTTTGAAGCTATTCGGAAAGCCACCGGAACCACGGTTTCGAATTTAAACATATCCGCAATATCGTAAACAAAGGATTGCGGTTTGCCGGTATGAATAAAACCGATGGCCGGCGCATAGCCGGCTGCCAGAATGGCTGCTTCGCAAATTCCGTACAAGCAGGCAGTCGCAGAAGAGAGGCAGCGGTTGGGGACATCGCCGCTGCCCCATTCCGAGTGATCGTAGTTGCGATGGTTCCACGGCACCCGATATTGCTGCGCGAGAAGTTCGTACATCTTGCGCACCCGGGAGCCTTCGATGCCGCGCAATTGTTCAACGCTGCGTCTTGCCGGGGGCTCCTCCTTGAACCTCATGGCGTACATTTTTCGGACCACCTTGAGACGTGCAGCATCATCCAAGGCAAGCCGGGCCTGGTAGAGCAGGCGGTCGGCGCGCGCGCCGCCGGGCTGTCCTGCTGAATAGAGGCGGACACCTGCCTCGCCCACCCATACCAGCAAGCATCCCACACGTGAAGCGAGCACGGCCGCGGCATGGGACACCCGCGTTCCCGGCTCCAGCATCAGGCATGCAACTGCGCCCACCGGGATATGGGTGCGTACGCCGGTCTTATCCACGAGAACGAAAGCTCCGTCGAGAACATCGAGCTGTCCTTTTTCGATAAACAGGACCGACAAACGATCTTTAATGGGAATGGGCTTCAATGGTGGCAGGATGGGTTGCGACATGACTTTCTCCTGGTTCTGGAATGGGTGCAAACCGAACAGGTCTCATATACTGCGCACAAGCATCAGCCCACAGTCAAATCCTATGGCGGGGCCGATGCCATTGAAAAGCGCCTGATAAATATTCTAGGGTCACAAACTTCCAAAACCCCCTCGAAATCCACCGTACTAAACCCAGCGTTTCTTCCCTTTTTGGAAAGTGGGTGCCATTGATAACTTTCTGCCTGGAACCTGATCCGGCCGTCTGCTCCAGCACGATGCAGCTGGAATCCGTTTTTGCTGCCCTTTTTCCAGCCAGCCATTTCTCAAGGGCGTTGTCAGCAAAAGGCTTTTATAGCCCAATAAAGCAACTGGCTCGGGCTGTATTTTCCTCGAGGGCGCCGGCAAATCGTTCATTGTCGCTGAGAATGGCATGTAGTGTCATATTCACCGTCTCATTTTTGGATTTACGCCATGCCGCCATGACCCTTTGTCGCACGCGGATTTTTTGCCTCGCAAGATGAACCTAATTCACTTCCCAATGTCACTATTACAATGCAGTTTGGTAGCTTTGGCATTGCCCCTACTTGCATTCGCTTGGGGGACCAATTCGGAATTTTTGATCTCCTGGATCTTTTTACAGTCCACTTTGGCTTGTTTTTCCTTGATATGTTCGCACCCTTCTTGGCGAGAATTGTCTCCGCTCAATGGAAAAAGATAACGCTATATCAGGAAGCGAGTCGCGGCCATCAGCAAAGTTTTCCACTTCTTCCTGGCGGGTGAATGCTTCGAGGGGTTTTTCGCCGATGAGAAGGTGTAAGGCATCCTCGTGATTGTCTTTTAAACCGGCAAGAACCGGTGCCGATGGAATACATGACTTGCGACCAAGCCAAATCCCCCATATCGGATCGGCGAGAGCTGTAGCGATTTCAACCAGATGAGTTGCGTCCCCTACGAGGAGGATTCCAAACGCAGCATCTGTCAGGTATTGTCGATGAGTGATGTGGCAATCCTTGTTCTTCCCATTAGCGGTCCTGGTGTTTTGGACGGTGTGGTAATCCTGTACGCGGCGAACCGGAAAAACCTTCTTCAACCCATTCCGAGGTATGGCGATTGCCGTCATTCTTATTTTATTGAACATTGAAAGAAAAGTACCCTCGTTGTCGCCCCCTCGCGTATATCCGAGCGCAGCGCAGCACATCCCAGCGATGGCGCTCTTAGTTGGCATCAGGCCTGTATTGCGGCGATTGTATTGGCTGTCAAATCCCCAGGACTGAAGAGGGCCTTCCAAACGGAGGGCAAGAAAACGATTGTCAAATGACATATTGCACCATCCCGTCGATAAACTTTTCCATGCCAGTATTAGGAACCGATTCTTTAAAGGCCGCTTTGATGCCCCATGTATCGTCGAGTTTTTTATATTCTGATTCAAGCAGTTCAATGGATTTGGCGGCATATCCCTGAGTTGACCGAACAGGATTTTCAAAGGCATTGACCAGTTGAAGGGGATGCCCCTTCTCCCGCACAACTCCAAGCACATACACCGGCAGGGTATTGCCGTTCATTGTGTTTTTGCGTGCACCAGGCATGGCCTTTATTGTTGCTTCTAAAAATGTGCGTACCACTTTTTTTCGCTCATCAAGGGTCATGATCGATAGGTGGTCTTTGTCGGCCAGCATGTCAAGGTTAAGTGCTGCAAAGCGGTAGTATGTGGCCGAATTAAACTCCAGTGTACTGGTCATGCCGGCGCCGGATTCCTCTTTAGGTTGCAGGTCGTCCACAGCGGCAAAAAAATCGATTTCATTGTCCACCTTGTGCGTGGAAAGGGCATGTGAGAACATGGAGGCCGCCTCGACGGTCAACGAGTGGTCGTTGGCAACCATACGGCCGAAGAGGGCAATGTCGGCGGCATCTTTTGGGAGGCTTTTCGTTTCCTTTTTTTCACCCTTGAATGCTTTTTCTATCGGCGTCTTGAGAATTTTAGTCACAAGTTTACCAAACACCTTGGCGGTTATCTTTTTCTCACCCTTTTTCTTGTTTACTGGTTCTTCGCTATCCTCGACTTCTTCATTATCTTCATCTTTTTCCAACATTTCCTTGTCCAACAAAATAATTGCATCATTCAGCTTCTGTTTGTCATCATCGCTGAGAGAGAAAAGAACTTTTGCGAACACTTGGTATTCAAGAGGCGAAAGAAATATCAGGGTCTTTACTTTCCCTTCCTGCTTGGGATCTAGTTTCGCAAGATAGTGGCCCACGCAGAGGGATAATGCTTTCGCGGAGCCATCAGATTCTCCAAGTTTCTTTAGTTCATAAAAGATTTTTTCGACAAAGAGACGACTACGTTTCCCTTTAAAGTGTCCATTATTGTCCAGTTCGTTTGCCGCCATCTCCCGTATCGCCCGCTTCCACGATTGGCTCGAAACCCGCGCTCTCTGAACGCCGCCAAACACAGCTGATTTGGGGGAATTGAGGTCATCACGGTTAAGGCATGCAACGGGAACAGATTGGATGATGTGCAGTTCCAAATGCTTCATGGTTATGCTCCTTATTCGTTCGTTGGCGTTATCGGTTCAATTGGCGATAGCAGCAGCAGCCCAAAGCCGAAGGCCTTTGCGCCGCCGATTCCCGAATGATAGGTTTCGATAAATTGATCCCGGTCAGTTACTTGCAGGATTCCGCGAAACCGGACTCCGCCATGGTATCCGGATTGCCCTTTCTTGCGAAAATGGTATTCGACCACTGGACTGATCTCGATAGGCTTTTCTTCTAAGACTTTAAACCCGCCCGGGACATCCAGACCAGTGATCTTATCCTTGCATCTGACTTTACCCTTTTTGATGATCCAGGAACGCAGTTCATCGTGTTTCACGAGGGGCACACGCTTCCCTCGTTGTGTTTTTCCATTTTCGCCGCTGAAACCTTGCGTGGCCATGCATCTTGTAGGGTTGGCACGCAGGTCAAAGGCATAGTACCAATGCGATAAGAACTCGGAAGCTATCTTTTTAAGGGCAAAGCCTTCGACTGGGCACCATGGCGGTCTCGATGGTTTGCGTTGGGCCATGACCCACAGGCGGAAACCACCTTCAAGCAGGTCGATTCGGGTTAAAAAATCCCTTTTGGCATCAGGTTCACCGGGGTAGCATTCCCATAGCAATTTGTGCCATGAGTATATATCATCTGAAATGCCTTCCGCCCGAGCGGTAGCTGCTTCAATTTCTAAACGGGCAAGCCAGCTCATGCTCCCTCCTCTGCCATGGAGGCCTCACCTTGTGTCCAGAAGGCAGCGGCCCACTCAGACTTGGTTCGGTCACTCCAGAACTTCAAGTCTATTTCAAGCTGATCGTAATTGATTCCCACCGCCTGAGACTTTGCCATGAGAACCATCCGCAGGACACGGCTGTGAAGCTCACTTTTCTCGGCGGCAAGCAAATGCTGAAACCTCCGTTCGGTTGGGGTCAGCTTATTATCATCGCTTCGTTTATCCCCGCGGCACAACTCGATTTTTTTGCAGGTCGTGCCGAAGTTGCCGTTGGACGTTTCTTCGGGGTGGGTCGCAAAAAGCCCTGCAACAAAAGCCGAATCATCATCGTTGATCGCAAGCCCAAGGCGGTTCAATGCCGGCCAGGCACGGTGTTTTTTTTTGGCAACCAACACGCAGCGAAGGCTGGCCATCAGTCCACGGTTATCCTTATATTTACTGAGTTTTTCAATTAGCCAGCTCATACGCCTTCCTCCTTGGTTTCCAATATGTTTGGTTCAGATTCCGCATTCCTCGATGTCAGTTTTTGCCACCCTTTGGCAAAGGCACGCATCTGTCGTGGCGTCCCTTGCCCGCAAGAGAGCCGGTACGCATCGCAAGCGGTAGCAAAAAGCATTTTCCGCCAAACCTCACGAGTGGGAATAGCGTCATCGGTATCGATGGCTTCGATGTGGGTCATAAGGAGCGGGAGGGCTTTCTCAACGGCAGTCCAGTAGTGGGCTGTGGCAAGCGCATGGAGCTTCGCTTTGAGTTCACCCTTGGACGGTCCGGCCCCCTTCAATCTTCTTTCCCATCCGCCATCAATTTCTTTTCGATATGTTTCAACAGCCCAACCAAGTCTATTCGCAAATGATTCGGAATATTTCACCTCGGATTCATAGACGGCATTTCCTTCGGGAGTGCGAAGATAGGCAGGGATATGAAAAACCGATTCAACAAAATCGATAATTTCAGCGGCTTGTTTTGGATTAGTTACCATGGCATTTACGATGATGTCGCAGGCGTAGGTTTCTGGGGTATTTATCAAACAAAGAGGGCCCCGACATGAATCTGACGCGTTTTTTCTCCGGACAGTCAGGGAGTGCAACTCTCTCCAAAATGAACTATTAGGTCTTGCCGAAAGCAATTCACGTTCTCCATTAATGTTCAATACCGTAGTAGCGAACACATCGGGTTGGAACGTATGTTTATCGTCTTGGAATTTGGGATAAAGAAAACCCGCACCGAGCAAAACTCTTTTGCGATCTTTATTTAATAGAAGAATTCGGGTTTGCGGTACCAACCTTCCTACGTGCGTCCTTGTCGCGTTAGCAATCGCCTCATAGTTGGAAGGCGAGTTGATTGGCATCTCCCACAAAGGCTTACCCATCCACCCCTCTGAAGCCCCATAAATAAATTTCAGGTCTTCATAGGTATTCAGATTCAGAATTATCGATTCCAGTAGATTTCCCCCCCGTAGAAATGTGAATAGAATCGATTTTCCGGCACACGGCCCTCCTTTAGGATTAGGAGGGTTCTTCATTTCAACCGCTCCCCAAAGTCTCGATGATGCTTTTCCGCCAGCTACAAAGAAATTCTGAAATGTCAAAAGGTTAAGAACGATTTCATCAGCCGAATATTCGGTCGCATTGCCACCATTTGACTCATGATCTAATAGGGTTGAGTTGTTTCCACTTGCACGGGTAAAGCATAATTTGTTCAGTGATGACCAACCTTTCTCATCATTAAGATCGCCATTTTGGTCTGATGAAACAGGCTTCAGCGCTGCCACCTGCAACCATGGATTTTTTTTATGAAACAGCTCAAACGAGTCCTTCCACTGGGTAAGATATGTTCCGGCGGCTCCTGGCAGCTTCTTCGGCACCTCGCACCACTCGTAATAATCCTTCGGACCATTCAAGGAGGCATAGGCAACGCACAAAAAAAGGCGCATTAAGGAAACCCGTTCGTGCGGTCGCACCGCCAGATCGGCAAACCTCTCCCCCTCAGTAAGAACCTTAACCAGACTTGCTGATTCTCGCATGCCCGCATTGTTTACGACTGGTATCCATGGGTCAAAAGCAACATTCATATCTTCTCCTTTGCTGATGACTTTTCAACGACAAGTCCCAGTTCATCAGAATAAAAAAGCCGGGTTCCGTTCTTAAGTCCTTTTATTTGGATTGCGCCTCTTCTGGCAACGACACCGACACTTTGCTTCCCATGGTGGTAAAGGGCAAAGGCGGGGCACGGTTTAATACAATCGAAACAGTACTCTGGAACCTTAACCAAATTCTTGTGAATGGCCTGGGCGGTGGTAAGTCTGAACTGATCAGCGCCAAGACATTCTCTTGAACCATCAATAAATACAGCTTCATGTTTGGTGATCCCTTGACAGAGCACCAAGGCGATGGTCGGCATATCGTTAATGCGAGTTTGCACGCCTTCCTCATCTTCAAGGGCCCCTTGCCATAAGTTGCAGTTGCGGGAGGCAAGCATTATTTTTGCGGAATCCGTTCCGAACCATTCATATGATAGTTCTTGCCATCCGCCGGGTTCATTTTCCCGGTCTTCGTAAGTGGATTCAAGCAGCATTCTTATCTGCGATGGTATAAAAACCTCGGATCTGTTTTGCCAGACTTCAAGAGATCTAAGAAGCACGTATGGGGCATACACCCGTCCCTTGGCCCCAAGGGCCTCAATTATGGCCCTCGGTTCCATTTCTTGAAACTGCAGTAGGCTATTGGTCTCCTCCAGAATGCAAATACGTGCGTTATCAGCCGGTCGATTTTTCCGTTCATGTCGCCAGAGCCTACCAAGGCGTTGTAGCAGCATATCAGTCGGGGCCAGTTCGGTGATCAAAAGATCGGCGTCGAGATCGACGCTCTGTTCGACGACCTGAGTGGATACGAGTATCGATCCGCAGCGGGTTGTGCCTTTTTTTCCAAATCTTTCCATCCATTGGGATTCAAGATCTTCACGTCGCCAGAATGGAAACCGCGAATGTAGAAGGCCGATTGGAAACTCACTTTGATTCAGTTCCATCAACCTTTGATATTGTTTTTGGGCTGCGTCAATAGTGTTGCATATCCAGAGAACGGCACCGCCCCTTCGGGCGAGTTTGATCGCCTCTTCGGCCGCATCATTTTCGGTGATAAAGTCGACCTTAATCGGTTTTAACTGCGGCGGAGTTGCCGTTACAGGTTTAAATGCCTTCCCATCTACACGCCCTGTGATGAGCGGGTAAGGAAGCTCAGCATCTTGCGGGGCCTCATAAGGTCCCAATACAATCTGTCCTCGCCTCTTTGCCGTTAGAGTGGCGGAGAGAACGATCACCGTGCAGCCAAGGGCTTCCAGAGTTGTAATGAGCTTGTCTATCAGCGACCCCGTGTAAAGATCGTAAGAGTGGATTTCGTCGAGAATTACCACCTTTCCTGCGAGGGCAAAATGGCGCACAAAGAAGTGCTTCGCGGCGACTACACCTATCAAGGCTTGGTCAACCGTGCCAACTCCAAAAGGCGAGATAAGCGCCCGCTTAGCTGATGCAAACCAATCCCGCCCACTGCGCGCATCCTCAACTGCCGTGCCTTTTATTTCAGTCGCTGCCGGTTGCAGGCTGATATCATTTTCTATGAGCCAGGACTGTCCGTGAACAATGCGGCTTGTGGGCGCATCTGGGGCGATTCGTCTCAGAAACTCGTTCATGCGCCGGTGCATCCGGTTGCTTGTCGTTTGCGTGGGAAGAGCAAAATAAATGCCATGAGCTTTTCCTGCACTCATCAACTGATAGGCAGCACCAAGAGCGGCTTCGGTTTTTCCCATGCCCATCGGCGCTTCGATAACATAAACACCTGGCCCGGTAATGGTATTCAGCGCCTTGACCTGCATATCATTGGGTGAAAACTTGAAAAGTTCTTTAAATTCAAGGCCTATCTTAATATCCGGCCGGCATAGGCCGATCATCCCGAGGGCGCTTGTCGCAACTACACCAACATTTTCAACCTTATCTCTAAGGCTGGAGGGAAAAAAACGTTCGTCGGAACCGATCCAATCTGAGACGCTGGTAAGGCCGGCCAGCCACCAGAGTGCCGGGGATTCTTCGGATAGCTCAACATTAGTTACTGGTTTAATGAAGTGATTCCATACCATTTGAGCATGGGCCATGCGTTCGGCTTCCCAATCGATGTGGCTTATAGATTCAATCGTAAGCCTCAGCGGCCTGTACCCGCGATCAATAGGCGGTGTTAAACGGCCATGGTGAGCGCCCAAAACAGCCGCAACAAATTTGGCCGTTCGAGCTTCGATGCCTGATTTAAGGAGAAATGTCTGAATCGCGGCATGAGAGACTTTCCCATGATCAGATTCCATTGATGTATCCCAGGCATTATTGCGGGCAATTTTCTCGAGACCGTTCTCATTTAGCCAGGCCTCGCACTTGCGCTGAAAGCCGGGTGTTATCTTGCCAAGGTCATGCAGTGCAGCAAGGGAAGCGACCAGGGAAGAACTTAAATTGAATCGATCAAGGAGTTTCGGTGCCAATTCAGAAAGGTGGAGTGCGACCCAGCCCACATTTACCATGTGATCGAAAACTGAAATACCCGGCAAACCTTCTTGTGTCGTTTTTGCCCAGAAGCGAGTCATGGTTCCTCCATTATCAATTACGAACTCGTGCAAAGTCGATTTGTTTTGTGCATATGAGAGAAAATCATATCGCAGACAATGAAAGTTCGAATGCTATTATCATAACACCCTCACCCGGACATCCAGGTACCGACCTCCCAAAAAATTATCGATAAAGATGACTCATTTTGACGATTTCGTTTTTAACCTCATCCCGCAGCGCTTCGGGCGCTATGACGCAGCAGTCCGGGCCGAATTGCAGGATGCGCATCGTGATCTCGCGGAAATCGGCCACTATCAGGATCAGATCGAGGCTGCCGTCGGTATGTTCGATCATCTGCTGGACCGGATGCCAGACCTGCTCGCGCACCCAGCGGGCGCGAAATGGAGTGAAGCGCAAGACGACCTCGATGGTGTCTTCGCCCTGAAAGAGTCCGAAGGCGCTTTCGAGCAGGGGCCGCCAATCTGATTCCGGCCGGGGTGTGAAAGCCGGTTCGATGACTTGCGGATTGCTCATGCGGGCCAGGTAAAATTTACGCCAATCATTGCGATTGCGACAAAAGGCAGTCAGCACCCAGGAGCCCATATAATGTTGCAGATGGTGGGGTTCGACCACTCGAACAGTGATCTGCGCCGCCGTGGGAGATTGATAATCGAAGCGGATGGGGCGCCGGTGGATCAATGCCCCGGCGACCAGGCGGAAGTTTTCTTCTTGGGATGGGGTATAGCCACTCCAGGCGGCCGAAAAAGCGCTTTGGACGATTTCGGGGGTGAACCCGGGGATGCATTCGGTTGCAAACACTTTTTCCGTGAGCCTGTCCAGTTCGCGGCCGATGTAGCCGCCGGCGGAGCGATCGAGCATGCGACGAGCCAGCAGCAGGCACAGCACTTCCTGCTGACTGGCGGGCAGATAGGGCAATTCGTAGAATGTATCCTTATAGAAGTAACCATTACGGCGGCGGTCGAATAACATCGGCGCGCAGAAGCGGTCACGCAGGCAGTTGATATCACGCTGGGCTGTTTTTTCTGAAATTTCAAATCGTTCGGCCAACCGAACCGCATTGGGATAGCGTTGTGCTTTGATTTGCTGGTGCAGCCAAATTAGACGTTCGAGCTGAGGGAAGACGGGCATGGCAATCACCTTCAGAATGGAATTTAAGTGCCTATTTTTTCACAACGATAGTGAGTTCGTGTTGTTTCAGTAGCGAAGCGCTCGCACAACACCGACCAAACCCGTGCGGCCAAGCGCGCATCATCCAACGCGCGATGCAGTCGTCCGTGCAGCGGCAAACTTCCTATCAGATGACGGGCAACGGTTTGAAGGCGGTGGTTCAGCAACTCCGGCAAACAGCGCCGACTCATTTCAAGGGTGCAGCGAATGCCGTTGTTCAACGGCAAGCGCTGCTTGTCAAACTCGTGCCGCAGAAAGGCGAGGTCGAATCTTGCATTATGGGCGACCAGCATGGCGCCTTCGATAAATTGATGGAATTGCGGGTAAACCATAGATGGTGGTGGTTGATCGCAGAGCATGGCATCGCAAATGCCGTGGACCCGCTGCGCAGCGGGTGGTATTTTACAGCCGCAGTTGATTAAACTGTGAAACGCGCACGTCTCGACGCCGTTTTCCAGGCAGACGGCGCCGATTTCAATAATGCGATGGCCGACTCGTGGAGACAGGCCTGTGGTTTCGACATCCAAGACGACGAACCGGGTGGAAGTAAGCACGGATTTGCCTTATCTGTTTGCAAGATGGAGCCGGTTCAGATCAAGTTGTGCTTTTTAGTTTCGAAGGAAATTTATCCTGCCAGAATTTTTCAGATTTGTCGCGGCATGAATCTCTGAATTTCAGATTTTCGATTTAGGCTTTCTTATATCGGGGGGCTGCAGCCTTGCCTTCTATCGATTTTTCGTGGACGCAGGATGACCGCATTTGGACATTCAGCTCTATAGGACTTCTCACCATAGTCTTTCGAAAAAGCTGCCGTTCACCATATTGCGGACCTTCGGGGGCCGCCCCCACTCGGCACTTAACCCCGTTTCACCTGTAGGGGCGACCGGCGGTCGCCCGGCGCGGGTGCAAAGCCCCATGCCAGGCAATCATGGTTGCGGGATAATCGGGCCGCGCCATTCTGGGTGGTGACCCAAATTCAGTGGCTCGCCTGGGCGACCGCCGGTCGCCCCTACAGCGGGCACCGTGGTCATCAAGGTGTCCATTCGTCCCAGGGATCAACCGACATTTACCTCCGGGCGAACACAAGGTTCGCCCCTAAGGAAGAACGATGGCACGATGTTCCATTTCTGAAATGCGGCCTATACGCAAATACGGTTACCCTGTTCGTGAACGCCAAATTCCTTGAATGTTGCGCGGATAAATCATATAGATTGTCCCGTTTTTCGACATATGCGGGGTTTGTTCTATGTGGACGCGTATTCTCAACGGAAATAATGGCCATCTACGGATGCGGCTTTTCGATCAAACGGATAGGAGGACGTGGTAATGGTTGTACAAAGTGGGTCAAAGGTCATGACGACCAGAGAGGCGATCACACAATTCGTAAAAGATGGCGATAGTGTGATCACCGGGAACTATAATGAAAGCATGCCGATGAGCCTGCTTTTTGAAATCATCCGGCAAAAAAAGAAAGGGCTGACCTACTTCAGCCAGTCGGGATCGCTGGATGGCGAATTCATGGTGTTCAGCGGCAGCGTGGATAAAATGTTTTCCGCTTTTGTCCACAAATGGGGCGGAAGAGAGCGCGGCGGGGTGATCGAGCAATATCAGCGGTCCGGAAAGCTGCAAATTGAGGATTACACCAATTTTACCTACAATGCCCGTCTGTTCGCCGGTTCCTGCGGCTACTCCTACATGCCCGTTCTGGAGTCGATCATGGACTCGGATGTTTTTAAGGTCCGGGGCTTCATGGGCGATAAGAAATTCGGTACGACGACCTGTCCGTTCACCGGCAGAACCATTCCGGTTGTGCCCGCGGCCAATCCGGATGTCTGTGTGCTGCATGTGCAGCGGGCCGATAAATTCGGCAACGCCCAGCATTGGGGAGGCTTGGGATCGACCGTTCACGCCTGTCTGGCCAGCAAAAAGATTATTGTCACATGCGAGGAACTGGTGGAATCGGACGTGATCAAATCCAGTCCCCACCATACGATCGTTCCGGGGTTCCGGGTTTCGGCCGTCATCGAAGAGCCTTACGGATGCCATCCTTTTGAACTCGTGGGCTATCGCGGGCTCGATACCGCCATGTTCAGCCTGATCAACCAGGCTTTTAAAGCGGAAGACGGCCTGAAAAATTATTTTGATGAATGGGTCTACGGCCTGCCGGACCGTGCGGCCTATATGAAGCATTACGTGAAAATTTTCGGCCAGCAGATGCTCAATAACTATCAGGCGCGTTCATATCATTCCGCCCCGGCCAATTACGGCATTCCCTTCCAATCGGGCTGGGATCACAATGGCATATCCCACGATCTTGGTGTCGACCGGGAAGGGTTGGAACAGCTGATCGAAAAGAAAGGAGAACTGGTCGATGTTAAGTAAAAAGGTTACCCGCGAAGAATTGCTGGTGGTTGCGGCCGCGCGTCAAATCAATAATGGGGATGTATGTATTCTGGGCGTTGGAATGCCGATCATTGCGGGTGCCGTGGCCAAAAAGACCCATGCTCCTGAAGCCGTGCTGATGATGGAATCGGGGATCTGCGATTTCGAACCCCGGGTCATGCCCATGCACGTGGCCGACGCTTCCGCCACAAGGGGGTATAGCTACGCCACCGATCTGTTCAGTGTTTTTGCCACCATCACCCACGCCGGTTATCTCGACAAAGCTTTTCTGGGGGTGGGGCAGATTGATAAATTTGGCAATATCAACACCTCATATCTCGGCATGCCGCCGGATTCCCCGCGCATCAGCGCTGCGGGCGGCGCGCCTGAATTTTATGCTTATGCCAAAAAATCCATCCTCACGATGCGCGGCGGGGCATTTGTCGAAAAACTTCCTTACCTGACGTCACCGGGGTACCTGGGCGGCGGCAACGAGCGCGAGGCATCCGGGCGTTATACGCCTGGCTCGGGTCCGGCCATACTGCTCACCCCCAAAGGGATTTTTAAATTTCATGAAGAGACCAAAGAGATGTACCTGGACGCACTTTTTCCCGGCGTGAGCGTGGAACGTGTCAAGGCGGATATCCCTTGGGATCTGAAGGTGTCTGACAATCTGGGAGCTTTTCCGGTGCCTAATGATGATGAGATCGCAGCCCTTCGGGAGTTCTCACCCCGGGCCAGTTTCCCCAGCCCAGTGGCCGTTCAACTGGTTTTTGAGAATTTTAAGCGAAAGATGGCAGGCAGCAAGCGCAATTGATCCCGACGGTTGGCAAGTTTGTTCACATTTAACAGCTTGCGCAAAGATAAACCCCTGGCCGGCGACGATCAAAATGGCGCCGCTGGCCCTGTCATCCCCGCACAGCGCTGTTCCCCGAAGGGTACATGTCCATCGGTCCAGCACTGATCGATCATCCCGGCCAGATCAGCGCTGGAATCCGGACACCAAGCGCCGGCGGCGGGTCTGCGGTATCGATCACGCCTTTTTCCCCGTGTTGATTCATGCATGGCCAATCGTGTTAGAAAAGCCTTGACCCACTCCGCGAAAACGGGTTTCATCGGCGTGAGCCACCCCATGAGATTTTCGGTATCAATCACTGTAAACCCAAGGAGACCTGCATGCACGTCATGGCCATCAACGGCAGCCCGCGAAAAAATGGAAACACCAGCGCTCTCATCCATGCCATGCTGCAAGGCGCTGCGGCAGCCGGCGCCGACACCAGCGAAGCGCATTTGCACACCCTGGATATGAAGGGCTGCATGGGCTGTCTGTCATGCCGCACAAAACACGGCATCTGCGCTCAGAAAGACGGGCTCAGCCCATTTCTCGAAGCGATGAAGAGCTGCGATGCGCTGATTGTCGGCTGCCCCATCTACATGTATCGCATTTGCGGTCAGATGAAACTTTTCGTCGACCGCGTCTATTCGCTCTATACGCCCAAAGAAGGCGGGGGCTACAACTCGGCGGTACCGGCCGGCAAACGGTTCGCCATGGTGATTTCCCAGGGGGCGCCGGGCCAGGAACAGTACGAGCGGTCGATTCGCTGGCTGGCCGGAATGGCGGGCACGGGGTTGGGCATGCGGGAGGTCGGCCGTATTATTCATGCCGACAGCCACGTTGCGCCGGCCTCCCAAAATGAGGCCTTGCTGCGGGAGGCCGAGGCCATCGGCCGGCGGTTGGCCGGGCAGTGATTCGCTGCGCCACCGGCCAGCGGCGCAGCGCGCCGAAGGGGCTTGATCGCCGCCGCGTGTGTCAGGGGCGCCTGCCTCTTGGCACGGCGGTTCACCCACAAAAAATTGCCATGCCTTACGTCCGGGGTAATGGTTGCGAGGTAAACAATGACGACTGTAAAAGTGGAATCGCATGAAAATGTAACGGTTTTGCGGCTGGACAATGGCGTGACCAATGCCATTGGTCCGCTGATGGTCGATGCGCTTTGCGCGGCCATCGATGCCATCGACGACCGGACAGGGGCCGTGGTTCTGGCCGGAAACCCGAAATTCTTTTCGATGGGCTTAGATTTGCCCCATCTCCTGACGTTGAACAGAGCGCGGATGTCCGATTTTTTCTTCAGGTTCAATGATGTGGCCTGCACATTGCTCACGCTGCCCCTGCCCACGGTATGCGCCATGGCCGGGCACGCCGTCGCAGGCGGCAATATTCTTGCGTTGACGTGCGACTACCGTCTGGGTGTAGCCGGGAAGAAAATCGGTCTGAATGAAATCCAACTGGGCGTTCCGGTGCCCTACCTGGCCGGCCTGATGCTCGGCCAACTCGCCGGCGATCGCGTGGTCAAGAAAATGCTCTACGAAGGGTGCATTATGGCAACCGACGAGGCCCGGCAGGTTGGGCTGATCGATGCGGTTTACCCTCTGGAAAGCGTCGAGGCGCAGGCCATCGCAAAAGCTACCGAAATGGCTGCGCTTTCTCCAGCCGCATTTGCCGCCATGAAGGCCGTCCGCGTCGGAATGCTTCAGCAGCAGTACAAAAGCAATGGCTGGCAGAAGAATGAACAATTTCTCGACTGCTGGTTCAGCAAACAGGCGCAGGCGCTGCTAAACGAGGCATCCCGGAAATTCCGATAGACACGCCGCGCCAGTCACTTGGAAGATGGATAAGCATGCATGATCAAGAATTGCTGCAAGAACGCGCCAAACTGATCGAACGCAACAAGGAACTGACCTGTCTGTACGAAATCGCCAAAATCGCTGCAGATACGGGCAAGCCCTTTCCGGAGGTGTTGCGGGCGATTCTGGCCGTGTTGCCGCCGGCATTTCAGCACCCGGACAAGACGGGTGCCCGGATCACGGTGGGCGATCTGACGTTTGCGACCGAAGGTTTTGCGGCCTCACCCCATACGATCCGTGAAGCGTTGATCATACATGGCCGCTCGCAAGGGGCCATTGAAGTGGTGTATCGCCGCGCCATCGACACAGGCGACCATTTTTTGCCGGAAGAGCGCGAACTGCTGAAAACCATTGCCCGCCAGAGCGCCCTGATGATCGAAAAAAAGCTGGCCAATGACAAACAGCTCGAGCTCGAAAGCCAACTGCGCCATGCCGATCGCCTGGCCAAGATCGGTCAACTGACGGCCGGTGTCGCGCATGAGCTGAACGAGCCGTTAGCGAGCATTCTCGGATTTGCCCAGTTAGCGGTCAAAAAAATCGATTCGTCTGAAGTCGCGGCAGGGTACCTGGACCGGATTATTCACGCCTGCCTGCATGCACGCGAGACCATCCGGAAAATGATGCTTTTCAGCAGCCCCATGCCTCACCACAAAGCCGAGGTGGATCTGAACCAACTCATCGCAGAGGGAATGTCATTCATCGAACCACGCTTTGCCCAGTCGGGCATCCGCTTTGAATGCGCCTTTGATCCGGATCTGCCCACGATCATCGCGGATGCCGCCCAGATCACCCAGGTGTTGGTCAACCTGGTCATCAACGCGATTCACGCAATGCCCGCCGGCGGCACCCTGACGTTGAAAACGGTTGCTGTCCCGGACAAGGCGCGCATGATTGTGCAAGATACGGGTATCGGCATGGATGCGCAGACCATCGATCAGATTTTTTTGCCGTTTTTCACGACCAAGGACGTGGATCAGGGAACAGGGCTGGGACTGTCAGTCGTGCATGGCATCGTGGCCGCCCATTGCGGCACGATCGATGTCCAAAGCCAACAAGGGCAGGGGGCGGCTTTTATCATCACATTGCCAGCCTATGGCGAGAAGCAAGCGCAATGAACGCAGGCAAAAACAGAGACAAAAACTTGGAAGCATTCAAGATCCTGGTCGTCGATGATGCCGCAGATTCACGCGAAGTGATCCAGGCGCATCTTGCGGAAGAAGGGTACCTGGTGCGCACCTGCGCGAGCGTGGAGCAGGCTTTGCAAATCCTGTCGCACGCCGCCTTCGACGTGATTATCACCGATCTGAGGATGCCGAAAACCAGCGGTTTGGAGCTGGTCCGGCATGTGCGCCAGAACCTGGACGATGTCGAAATAATGATGATCACCGGCTATCCGTCGATCGAAGGAGCCGTGGAAGCGGTCAAGACAGGCGCCGAGCATTACCTGGCCAAGCCGTTTACCGACACGGAATTGTTGTCGGCTGTGCGCGCGATCATCGAAAAGCTACTCCGCAAGCGGTTGGCCGCCGGTGCCCAAAGCGCAGCCAGCGATTATGGCATCATCGGTGAGTCGCGCGCCATGCAAAACGTTTTCAAACTGATCGGCAAAGCCGGCGACAGCAATGCCAACGTGCACATTTCCGGGGAAAGCGGCACCGGCAAAGAGTTGGTGGCGCGTGCGGTGCACTATGCCGGCGCGCGCCGCTCGGCGCCGTTTGTCTCGGTCAACTGCACTGCGATTCCAGAAAGCCTGATCGAAAGCGAGCTGTTCGGGCATGTAAAAGGCGCCTTTACGGGTGCCGGCGATACGCGCACCGGTTTTTTTCAAATAGCCGACGGGGGTACTTTGTTCCTGGATGAAATCGGCGATGCGAGCCTGGCCATGCAGGGCAAGCTCCTGCGCGCAATCCAGGAGAAAACCATCTATAAGGTAGGCTCCAGCAGACCTACCCATGTGAACACGCGCCTGATTTGCGCCACAAACAAAAACCTGCTGCAACTGATTGGCAAAGGCCTGTTCCGGGAAGATTTGTATTATCGGATCAATGTGATCGATATTCCCGTACCGCCGCTGCGCGAGCGGGGCCAGGACCTTTTACTGCTGGTCAGTCACTTTCATGCGAAATTTGCCAAAGAACTTGGGCGGCCGGTGCCCTTCTTCAGCGACGATGCATTGCGGCAGATGATGGCCTATCACTGGCCGGGCAATGTGCGTGAGCTTGAGAATACGGTTCAAAAAATGGTGCTGGTAGCTGAAGGTCAAAAAATCGAACTGGCGGATTTGCCGGCGACAATGAAATTCTGCGCCACGCCGGCCAAAAGGCTGGATCGCAGCTTGGCTGAGTTCGAATCCGAGTACGTCCGCGACGTGCTGGCCAGCGTCAGTGGCAATAAAACCAAGGCGGCCGCCATTCTTAAAATCGATCGCAAAACCCTGCGCGACAAGCTGAAATAGGAGCGCGCAAAAGTAACTACTCAGCAGAGCATACACGTGGGTGAGACCGGCAACCGAGCGGGGAAATATTCCCCGCCGGACGAAATTTCCTCGCCCCGACCCCCTGCACTTGGCAGATGCCCAGCGGTGCCACACCGGCGCAAAGACCGCTTAATCCCGCTATACGAATTGGTGGCGTAAGACCTCCCGCGCGCTCGCTGCGCACGGTTCCCGGTTTCCGGCTGTCGGCACGGCTCTTGCTCTCGTTTACGGTAAGCCATGGATGCTTTCCCAGCGGACCGGGCGATGCGAAGCAGGAGAGCGCACGACTACCAGGAGCCGGCCGATGCAGCGCAAGACGATTTACATTACTGAAAACGACAAGGCACGACTCGATTGGCTGATGTTGTTCAGCGATCTTTTCAAAGAACGGGATCGTAAAACAATGCGAAAGCTTAATTACGAGATATCCCAAGGCTGTGTGGTGCGTGCCGAGCAAATCCCCCCCGATGTGGTGACGACGCATTCGCGGGTCGTTCTGCAGGAGATCGGCGGCGATGCTGAATTTACCACCACTTTGGTTTTTCCCGAAGAAGCGGACGACAGCGAGAACCGGGTATCCATTCTGACGGCTATCGGAACCGCGTTGATTGGATGCAAGACGGGAGACATTATTGAGTGCGGGGCCGCCGGCGGCGTTCGCAGACTGATGGTTAAAAAAACATCCTATGCCCATAGCGCAGTCCCGCAAGAGCAAGACAATGCCCATGGCGCATAGGGGGCGCCGAATCGAATCGCGCGACGCGTGTCAAAAGATCACCACGGGAAGGAGAACAATGATGAAGTTATACAAGAACGTGGCCTCAGGCCGTCTTTTTATCGGCATCAACGAAGATATAGAGGATATCGGGGAGGATGACAGCTTGTTGCTGATCACCCCGGAAGGCAAAATCAAACGTCTCGAGGAACATCTTTTCGAGTCGGTAGACGGCAGCGACTCGTCCGAAGGTGCCCGCTTTGTAGCCCAGTTGACCGACGCACAGCGCGCGAAGCACCAGGAAGTATTGGGCAGTCTGCTGCGTACCGAATAAAAATGATGTTGGAAGATCAAAAGGCGCAAAGGAGATTATCGTGAAACAAGACCCTTTCGAAAATTTAAAGGAATGGGGAACGGTTCTCGATCTTTTGAACCAGTTGGATCAAAAAGGCATGTTGGGTGAATGCCAGAAGGGCATGATCCGCGTTTTACGCTACAAGGACAACTGGCGTTTGCGTGAAGAGGTGCTCAAACGGATCGGTACGATCGAAAACCCCTCGTACGATCTGATCGAACAAGTCGTTGCCATGGTAGCGGATGAAAAAGTATACTATAGAACTCGGATTATGGCATTGAACGCTCTGGAAAAATTGGCAAAAGCGGGTTGTCGTCTTCCCGAAAGGAGCGCTGTGGCCGACCGGCCGAAGTGGACAGCGGTCTTGCAAGGCGTGCTGAAGAAGCATCAGCCGCCGATTTTGGCCAATGCGCTGATTGCGTGTCTGCACTCTCTTGAAGCGCCGCTTCAAGCCCGCACCGTTTTACATGAAAGCGCAATGTGACATGATCTTAAAAACCTCGAAAGCAATCATGCATCGTGCGAAGCACGTCGCGGCCGCGATGCCCCAATGGTTCATGCGTTTTCTCCAGCCGCTGGCCGAGGAATTACAGGCCCTGCGCCGGGCGAAGAGGCCCGCCCAGGATGGACGGTTGAAAAACCTGTTGGCTGCGATCACCGCCCTGCGCGATGCCCGGCATATCACCATCATTCCCGGGCACGGCACGGCACTGTCCAAAGCCCAGTTCAAGGCGATCGTGCTATCCGCCGGCCTGCGCGAATGGGGCAAGACCGTGCAGTTCGCCATCCATCCGGCTGCCGGTCGACTGCCCGGACAGATGCTGGCGCTTTTAGGTCAGACCGATGGCCTGCTGACCACCCTACAGTCGATGGATGATGCCCTGGCCAGGACCGATGTCGCCTTGATCATCGGCGCTTGCGATATCGTCAATCCGGCCCTGGCACAGGTCGAAGGCGCGCATCAGCGCACCTACCGGGTCCTTGCGGCCGAATGCGCTCCGGCCATCGTGGTTTGCAACCAAGACCGTACACCCGGCCCTTCCGGCATCGAAAACCCGCTGTATGACAATCCCCGCACAACATTTCTGGGCGGCGACGCATGGCAAACCCTCGCGGTCCTGATCGACAACCTCGGCGCACCCGACGACGATAGCAGCGGCCAGGCCATCCTGGCAAACGGAGCCGACGCTTTCAAGACGGCGCCGCGCGTGCTCGGGCACTAATCCTGCGCAGACGGCAATCGCATTGCAGGACAAGTCTCCCTGGAACATAGACCCCCATGTCACAAGTCTTCTGAAAGCGTTTCCGCATTCCTGAATCGCGTGTACACAGTTTTGTTAAGGGGATAATCCCATGAGCCGCTGCGATGCAGGATTTCGCCGCCAAAACCGGTCTTGAAGCGATAAAGCCCGAAAAATCGGTGTCTGGGATCCTTGCTGGGCGAAACTGCGCCCATGTCGTATGTCCGGCATCGCCGGGATCGCGCGTATCGGATTGCTTCCCAATGCAGCGCATACGGCCCCATGAGATTTCGGTGTTTACTGGATGACGCCCCATGCAGAAAAATGGCTCCCTTTTCTGAGATGGCAATGATCGCGCCCGCCAGGACTTCCCGGTTGTGCGTAGCCAACAGAAGGACGATTTCCGACCCGGATCGACTCTGAGCGCCGGCAGAGAAAAGTGCCAAAAAATTGCGGTATTCGCCCATGAAAAAACCATTGCGCAGAGCGGTTTCACGGTAAAGTCGATAAAAAACCGGCAGGGCATCAACGGTTGCGACGCAGACGCGTATCCCTTTCTGCCGGGCAAGCTTGATATTGTATCGGGTCTTGGGTTTCATACGCGCAAGTATTTGTTCTTCGCTGTCTCTGATATCGACGATGGAACTGTGGGTTACCGTCATGTCCACCGGCGCTTTTCTCAGATTCCAGTTTTTTGTGCCGAAGTTCATCCGCATTTCGCGAATTCGGGATTCAGGGTAGTCATGCCATTGCTTTTCCCGCAACTCACGTGCATAGGGCGATTCCCATGGAAGATCGTACCGGATGAAGGCCAGTGTCGATTCCAACTGTTCGGCCATTTCCTCAGAAAGCGCCTCCAGAAAAGTCCCCTGGTTTTCCTCGTGGGGTACGAACTCGGGACCCTGGGGAACATAGGCAGCCGAAAAATTTCCACCAAGAGATTTGATCAACACGAGCACATCGCCCCCGGAAAGCGATGAACCGATATCAAAAGCATAGGGTTTCCATCCCAGGCGCGTTTTTACCTCACCCCAGTATTCGGTTTGAAAAAGGATATCGGTGGGGTCAAGCCTGCGCAGGTTTTTAGGCGTAAGACGTAAATTCACAACACTCTCCTTGTGTACAATTTTCTGCAAGGACACATTCCGTGGTTCAATAAAAACCTCATGTGTCCCTGGTCACCCAATAAGAGCAACTATCGTGCCTGGTGTAAAAAAAGACCATATCTTCCTGCGGACCATACGCGAACCCTTTTCACCTTTTTATAGCAGGGGGTTTCACCTGTAGGGGCGACCGGCGGTCGCCCCTACAGCGAGCATCGTGCCCCATAAGCATGATGACCATACAGCGGGTATCGTGCCAATAAGCATTACGACTTAAGCCTCGTCAACCATATCAGGGTGGACATCGCCCACCATTTATTTGCAAAAGGTCATAGGTGATCTGTGGTGCGGATGGCTTTGAATGACACGATGGCAGGCAACGCGCCGCCCTATCCATAAATGTTGATGAAAAATCATGTCGGATTATCGCCAGCGCCAATACCAAAGGTGCGACTTACTTTTTTATCGTGCTAACTTACCGGCCGCCAGAAATTCCTTATCCTGCCGAAAAACCGGCATGCTTTGCGAATCCCTTCAATCCAGCGCCTATGGTGGTGGGCAATGCCCACCCTACAACTGCTAAATACAGAGGTTTGCGTGGGCGAGCGCCGGTCGCCCCTACAGCGAGCATCGTGCCCCATAAGCATGATGACCATAAGCCATGTAGGGTGGGCATCGCCCACCATTTATTTGCAAAAGGTCATAGGTGATCTGTGGTGCGGATAGCTATGAATGACACGGTGGCAGGCAACGCGCCGCCCTATCCATAAATGTTGATGAAAAATCATGTCGGATTATCGTCGCGCCAATACCAAGGTGCGACTTGCTTTTTTATCGTGCTAACTTACCGGCGCCAGAAATTCCTTACCCTGCCGGAAAACCGGCATGCTATGCGAATCTCTTCAATCCAGCGCATATGGTGGTGGGCAATGCCCACCCTGCAACTGGCGATTTTTATGCCAATGCTACATGCGATAGCTGAAAATTATATGCATGGGGGTTGGGAGCGAAAGGAGGCTGCCACCGGTTGGGTTTGCATCTTCGCCGCAAATTGGGTATATGCCGAGCTGCGCATCACTTAAACTGAAACACGCCGACGCAGCGGGTCAGGGGTACTGTGGAAACGATTTTCTCAGCATGGCTGATATGGTTTTTACTGGGTGCGGGACTGGCGCTGTTGGAATTGCAGATGCCCGGGTTCATTGTGCTTTTTTTCGGCCTCGGCTGTTGGATAACGGCCGCAGCGCTTTTACTGTGGGATCTTTCGGCGACACAGCAGGTCACGGTTTTCATCATCGGCAGCGTGTCTTCGATTGTTCTGTTGCGTCGCCTGCTGATGCGCATGTTCCAGGGGCGCGCCTCCGGCACGAGCGTGGATTACGATGATTTCCCCAAAGGCGCGCATGTCCAGGTGGCCCAGCGCATCACCCCCCAGGTCAACGGACGCGTTCACTACCGCGGAACGCTTTGGTATGCCACGGCCGACGAGGAGATCGAAGTTGGCGAAACAGCCGAAATTCTGCGTTTTGCGGACAACTCCCGCCAAATCTATTTCGTCCGAAAAATTTGATCCATTCACATAGAAGTTTCATCGATGCGTGGCGCGATCATGCGCTGAGCATTTTTTGGTGTTCACGATTCAACAGTAAGGAGATGTCATGAGTGCGACGCTGATTGCCATTTTGGTATTGGCTGCCTTGGTAATCCTGGTGGTTGCTAAAACAGCCGTAATCGTCCCGCAAAAAAGCGAATACATCATCGAACGGCTTGGCAAATACAACAAAACCCTGGGGGCCGGATTCCATATTCTTTTTCCCTTTATCGACCGTGTGGCCTACCGGTTCTCCTTGAAAGAGGAAGTTTTCGATATTCCAAGCCAGACCTGTATCACCAAGGACAATGTGACCGTCGAGGTGGATGGTCTGATCTATTTGCAGGTCATGGACAGCAAGTTGTCGGCGTATGGCATCAACGACTATCGCATGGCTTCATCCCAGCTTGCCCAGACAACGCTGCGCTCGACCGTTGGTAAAATCGATCTGGATAAAACGTTTGAAGAGCGCGAAACCATCAATAGCCAGGTTGTGGATTCCATCGATCAAGCGGCCCAGGCCTGGGGCGTCAAGGTGCTGCGTTACGAGGTCAAGGACATCCTGCCGCCGCAATCGGTCAAAAACGCCATGGAAGCGCAAATGACGGCCGAACGTGAAAAGCGCGCGGCGATCGCCAAATCCGAAGGTGAACGTCAATCCACCATCAATCGGGGCGAAGGCGAACGCCAGAATGCCATTTTACGTTCCGAAGGTGAAAAACAGCGCCGAATTAATGAAGCCGAAGGCCGGGCCGAGGAAATTCTGGCCGTGGCCCGGGCGACCGCCGAAGGGTTGAAATCGATTGCTGAACAGCTTCAAATGAAAGGCGGCCAGGAGGCGGCCAACCTGCGGGTGGCTGAGCAGTATGTCAATGAATTCGGAAAACTGGCCAAGACCAGCAACACGTTGATCATTCCGAGCAACGTCAGCGACTTGTCCGGCATGGTGACCACGGCGATGACAGCTTTGAAGCATGTCGCCCCCCCAGCAAAACCATAAGCGGTTGAAGCGGTCAGGCGAGACTCGGCCCAACCTGCGTTGAAATGCGGGAATGGTTCACGGTTCGTGTTGGCCGTAGGCGGCGGATTCGTCGATAGGCGTATCCGCCGCTGAATGCAACGTGTCCGGTCCTCCGGGCCATGCTCTGATGATTGCCTGAATCAACGTGGCCAGGGGAATCGCGAAGAAAATGCCCCAAAATCCCCAAAGTCCTCCGAAGGCCAGAATCGAAGCGATAACCGCCACTGGATGAATATTGACCACCTCGGACAAGAGCAGGGGGGCCAGGATATTGCCGTCGATAATCTGGATAATGGCGTACGCCACCAGCACCCACACAAACTCCGGCCCCACACCCATGTGGAAATAAGCGACCACGGCAATGGGAATGGTGGCTATGGCCGCGCCGACGTAGGGGAACAATACGGACAGGCCGACGACCAACCCCAACAGCATGGCGTATTCCAGGCTGAGCAGTGAGAAAACCACATAGGTGCCCACCCACACGAAAATGATTTCCCAGGTTTTGCCGCGGATATAATTGGCGATCTGCGCATTGACATCATTCCACACCCGCACTGCAAGCGAGCGGTCCTTGGGGAGAAAGCCTGTCAGCCAGGTGAGTATTTTGTCTTTGTCCTTGAGAAAGAAGAAAACCAGCATGGGGACGATGATCAGGTACACCAAAAGAGTGATCAGGCCAACGACCGAAGCCACCGATATGGACAAGATGTTTTGCGCCAGGCGGGTGAATTCTCGGCGTATAACCGTGTTTAATTCATATACCTGGTCCAGGGAGATCAATCGGGGATATTGTTCGGGCAATTGAAGCAGCAATTGCTGGGCGGCTGCGATCATGGTCGGCAATTGCTGCACCAATTGGGTCAGCTGTCGGATGAGCAACGGGACCAGCCAGAATATCGTGAACACCAACAACAACATGAACAGCAGGGAGAAGCCCACTACCGCCAAAATCCGCGGAAACCTTCGACTCACAAGGGGTTTGATCATGCCATCCAGCAGGTAGGCGATAATCAAGGCGGCAAACAAAGGCACCAACATTCTTCCGAAGAAATAGATGACCGCGAAACCCGATAGCAGAATAACGGCCAGAATGACCACCTGGGGGTTGTCGAGATGACGTTGAAGCCAGGATTTGATCAAGTTCATGGGGATGTGGATCCTATGTTTGAAGTTGGCGATTCTTTACCAAAAGGTCTGCAAATAGTAAAGCTATCTCGCGGCATTGTGCAGGGCAACCGCATTTGCGTGGCGTGATCATAGAAACGGAACATCGTGGTACTCGTAACTGCGCACCCGACATGACTTTGTTTTATCGCAGGGGCATCACCTGGAGGGGCGACCGCCGGTCGCCCCTACACCGGTTTCCATCGCCATGGCCGCTTGCCCATCGGCGCCATTTTCACGGTAACTGCGGACCCACCGTGAAGGCGATTATCGCAGGTGAACGGGACCCTATGCGGTTACCCTGCGGCATTGTGCATCAAAGGGGACAAAGGAGGGTGCCGGGGAAACAAGGCATCGTCGCGGGCTAAAGATATAATAGTGTCAGGTCGAATCCTTATGAAGGGGTCGGCAGCGATGGGATTCGACCTGTCTTTTTTGGGGGTCTATACCCAACTCAGGATAGCGGTTCCGAAGATGACGCCGATGATACCGAACAAGCGCTGCGTCTGGTCGGAAACCTTCATAAAATACCATTCCAGCATACGGCTGTAGATCTTTTGAGGATTGAAAAAGGCCAGGAGCGCCTCCAGAAGGCATAGCAGACCGATGATTCTGAAAAACCATGGATAAGTGGTGATCGGCGCGGCTATCAAGAAAAAAAGCCCGAATACTGCTGCAATCGCGGCAATATAGGAGAGGGGGTATTTCTGATACAGGCCCCTGTACAGATCGATTGTGGCCCTTGGGTAGAGAATCAGGCAAGAACTGATTGCAATGCTCCCGAAACCCAGTAAATAGACGATGATTTGCATGTTCCGGCTCCTTTGGTGGGGGTGAGGGTGTGCCAAAAAAGTTTTTCTCATCCATGGCAACGATCTGTCGTCGTGTCAAGAGCTTCGACAGTTCTGACGCGACAACAGGGGCGTGCCGGAATTGTTTTGGGGATGACCGCCTGGCATCGCAGGCATTACCATGACCGGCACGACAGGTTCGCCGGACCCCTGTGCGTTATACTGCTTTTAAATACGGCGATCTAAACGCAACACCTTACTTCCATCCGCATCAACGCGATCTATATTTTGCTGCAAGCGATTCACGAAAAGGCAGTCGCATCAAATCAACATGCAGGAGAAATAACCATGGCAACTTGTGGTGTTTGCAAATCCGAAGTAAAGAGTCAACCGCATGTAAAAACGGATGGCACATGCAGTGTATGCAGTGAAAAATTGAAAATGGAACAGGAAAAGAAAAAATAAGATCAGCAAGCACCGGTTCATTGAGCCGGTGCTTGTCATGCCATCTGTTCTCCCATTGACTTTCAACCGTACGAGGCTGTCCATGCGCACCGAAAGAATGGTCATTTCCAATCGCTTTTGCGGGCCGACGAACTCCGGTAATGGCGGATATGTATGCGGGCGTGTGGCCGCGCTGCTGCCTGGCCCGGTCACTGTTCGCCTGATGGCCCCGCCGCCTTTAGAGACAACGCTTCACTTGGACGTTTCCGATGACCGCGTGACATTGCGGCAAGAATCGTCGGTCATTGCACAAGCCAGATCGGCCGATCCTGACCTGACACCGCCCGACCCGCCGTCGTTTGCGGCGGCGGAACAAGCCACGCCATCGTATCCCGGATTCGAACATCATCCTTTCCCGCGCTGTTTTGTCTGCGGACCGCAGCGGGCCGCGGGGGATGGTTTGCGGATTTTTCCGGGAGCGGTTCCCGGACGAGCGATCGTGGCCGCGCCCTGGGTGCCTGACGCATCCCTGTCCGTGGATACCGGATGGGTGCGGCCTGAGTTTCTGTGGGCCGCGCTGGACTGCACAAGTGCTTTCGCGGTTTGGTCGATCCCGCCGGGCAAGGCGATCGTGTTGGGAGAGCTTTGCGCGCGCATTGATCACACCATTGCACCGGGTGAACGGTGTGTGGTGGTTGGATGGCCTCTGAGCGTGGAAGGACGCAAACGTTTCGCCGCCTCGAGCGTCTATTCCGAATCGGGCTACCCGGTTGCCGTGGGTCGTGCTACGTGGATCGAGGTGCCGGCGGAGGCTTTTTCCGTGTGAATATTCATCAGGTGATCATGGCGCGACCGGCAGTAAAAAGTACAATTCAACTTTCGAGTTCCAAACGGAGGTGAGCCGGGCGTGTTGTCCGCGCCACACGCCATTTCGCTCAAGTCAAACGCCCGCCTCACCTCACTACCTGCCAATCCTATACATACCGCTTCATGGCTTCCAAGTAGTGCGGATAGCTGGAAAGATAGAATGAAAGCGCCTTGGCGAAGTCGTCGCCCAGTACGCCGTCGATAAACATCTGGCTGATATCGCGCTGGCGCATGAGTGTGAACTGGGATGTAACCAGCAGGTGCCGTTCTTCTTCGTTGATGGTTTTGAGCAGTTGATCAAGAGCACTGCGGGCGCGCGGTTGATACATCCAAAAATAGAGCAGGTCCAGCGCATGGATGGTAATGATCCGCTCAAGGTCACGGGCTTCCACGGTGACGTTTGGCCGGCAGCTTTTCGGATGCTCTAACAATTCGTAGGCGCTGGTTTCCGGGTACAGCAATTCCAGTTGGGCGTATATGCCGAGCAGTTCGGCCAGTTTTTTGCGGTAATCCCTGAAACGCGTGCGGATGTTGTTGTAGCGGTCGGCGGTTCCTTCAATGATGCCAGCCACCATGTCCGAAGCGGTTTTCGAGATGATCGCGGCCCATTTTTGCAGCGCATCGGTCACGGCGGCCACGCCGGCGGCGGCCAGGAAATGTCCGGCGGCGAAGTTGATGGCCACGGCAATGGGAATAGAGAGCGCGCTGCGGAAAAAGTTGCCGTATATCGCTGCCCTGGGTAAACCGCGAAAGGCATTGTGGGCGGAGAGGTAAACCCCGTTGATCAACGCCATGATGGTGTACAGCAGCACGGGGTGCGTGGCGGTGGTGATGGCGAACATCCGTTCGAGTACAACCGTTTTGGTCAGGTAATCGAGCAGTGGGACGGAAAATCCGGTAAACAGCAGTGAGTCGGCGATTCGATCCCAGCTGACATATGCATTCCAGCGCAGCAGGGGCGAGCGTCTCAGGCCCCCGCCGCCTAGCACCGACTGCAGGATATTGCGCACGCCGGTGATGCCAAACCAGATGAAGGCGCCGAAATAGGCCAGCAGCCACCAGTCCTTGGTGAGCAGAAAAGTGGCGAAAGCGGGTATGAAGCCGATCAGGACCTTGAGCAGATTGCGCAGATGAGAGTTGATATAGCGTCCCATGCGCCCATCGCCAGGATAGCCCGCTGCTTGGGGTATGAGTTTCAGATCGTTGCACACGGTATTTTGAATCCCGCCCAAGGTGACCACATTGCCCGTGGGGGACATTCGCGTGGTGTGGCCCTGCACGGCCCAGTCCACCGTTTTGGCGGCACCGATCGGTAAGGCCATGCGCGCCCAGGTCATAAGCTTTGTCCAGGCACCCGCTGCGGTGTGGTTTACAGCCTCCGGCCGGACGAACGTATAACGCTTGTGGACGGTCATCTGGATGGGGATGCGCTCGCGGCCCGAGCCGATATCTTTTATGATCTGCCGCTGCGCCCGGGGGGGCAGGGTGTCGATTACGGCCAGGCCCATGCCGTGAAAGCGTGGTGATCGTCCGGTGGAGTCGCTACCCAGGCGTGCCTTGAGTGGTTTGGCTTTGTACATGGCCTGCAGCGCAAGAATATCGTGCAAAATGGTCTTGAGCTTGGCGATTCGCTCGGCTTTGTACGGATGGTCTTGTTCTTCGACCCTTTGGAGGTTTTCAAGGATCACCCGTTTGAGTTTGATAGGGTTCTGGCCATTGATGGCCTCCTGCAGCCGGCTGATGTCCGCAAGATGTCCGGTGTGGCCGTCGGCCCAATCCTTGAGATTGAACAGCTCCAGGCGCGTGATCATGCCGCAACTGTCATAGATCAGTTCTAATACATCTTCAGCGCCAAGGTTGGACAGGTTCAGCGTAATGCGGTAGCCCGATTGCAGCGATGCCAGCCGATTGATCAGGTCGACCGGGGACAGCCGCAGCAGGTCGGGGACATTGGTATCTTCGCGTGGTTGTGTATGGTTGGGAATGTCGGCATTGCGGTCCGGTTTGAGGTAAGCGGCTGCAATGCTGTCCAGGTCCAGGCAGTCCATCTCCTCGAACCAGGCGGCGATGCTTTTTTGCTCTTGCGGGTCGGCGGTTGCGTGCGCGGCGCGCAGGTGATCGGCTTTTACGCGCAGGGCGGCCAGCACGTTTTCCTGGATGAATTTTTCCAGGTGCAGAATGGACTTTTGTCCGATACCCACAAACGCAAGGAATTTTGCCGGGTCGACCGGCGCCATGGCGATGTCGAAGCGCCGGTTCAGATCAGATAGGTGGCGCTCATTAAAGGCCTGCAACAATTGCATGACATGGGCCTGCTGGTAGGTCGATGCGCGGCGTCCATCCTGCATCAGCGCCGCCACGGCAGGCTCTTCCAGAAAGCACAGAAACGCCTGTGAGTCGGGGAACCCCCTGGGGACCCAGATCAGGTTGATGTATTGACCGCGGAAGCTGGCGTAGAACTCGATGCCGATACGGACATCGATTTCCATGATGCGTGCGGCTTCGAGCAACTCGGCCGCGAAGCGCGGTTCGATATAGTTGTAGTGGACCACGCGCAAGCGCCGGATGCCTTTGATCCAGGCGTCCATAATGAGGTGGGTGGACGACTTGCGTCCCTTGGTGTTGGCATCATGCACATGATCGTCGAAAGAGATCTGGTTCCACTCTTCCGGCATTTCTAGCAGGTGGTAGTTGCGCAGCTGTTCACGGACTCTGCGCGGCTTGCCTGAGGCAGTGATACGGAAATCGTGGGCCAGTTCGAGTTGCCGGCGCGGGTTATTGCGCGTGCGTACCACCTCTTTCATAATGTGCATCAACACCCGGGCGGTATTCTTGGGCATTGGGCCTTCGGCCGTATCCAGCATTTCGGCACGCAGCGACCGCAAGGCCCCCAGGCGGTCTTCCATGCCCCCGATTTCAAGGGAGGTCAGCAGGCGCACCATGGCGTAGGCGATGCGCAGGCTGCGGGATTCCGCCATCTCCTTGATGCCATGCGGGTGAAAAAACGTGTAGTACTGCCGACGGATGTAATCCAGGTCGCGGTACCGGGCGGACATATCGTTTATGATTCGAATCAGCTCGTGATCGCGCCGGTCGAAAAGAAATCTGGAAATGCGCTGGGCAGCCGCCGCCGCGGGTGTGATACGGCCGGTCGTCGTCGTTCCGGATGGATCAAAGTAGGGCGCGCTGGAAGTCATGAGGACACATGCGATTACGGTTTGGGAATTTGTACGAACAACTTCGGAAATCCGTTTCAAAGGCCAAGCCCGATGTACGGTCAGGTTGTCCGCGACACACGTCGATGACGCTCAATGGCGCCGGCGGTCGGGAGCATGGCTGACGGAAATGCCGTTGTGCCGTATCGGCCCAAAGATAATGAGCCGTTACTATGACAGAAAAGCCTCACCAAAATCAACAAGGATCGCCTGATTGGCTGCCAATCAGGTCAGGGTAACCGCATTTGCGTATGGCCGCATTTCAGAAATGGAACATCGTTCTTCCTCGGGAGCGAACCTTGTGCTCGCCCGTTGCGTAAACGTAGGTCAATCCCGTGGCGAATGGACACCGTGATAGTCACGGTGCCCGTTGTAGGGGCGACCGGCGGTCGCCCACGCGAACCACTGAATTTGGGTCATCGCACAGGCTGGCGGGGCCTTTTTCTCCCGCACCCATGATTGGCTGGGGTGGTGGCTTTGCACCCGTATCGGGCGACCGCCGGTCGCCCCTACAGGTGAAAGCCCCTGCGATTAGCACGGCGACGAGGATTTGCGTAAGGCCCGCAGAAAGGTACGCACCCCTCTTTGGATCTCGCCTTGCCTTGTCGGTCCCAGCTGGTGTATTACATCCGACGGTCTCGCTTTATATACGGGCGGTATATGCCGATACAGGATTGAGACTCAGCTTTTAACATTCCGGCCAAGCCGGCTTAGGTACGATGATGCGCAAAAGTTGTGATGTCCGCTTGAAAGTCGCTTTTCACGATCTGGATCCCCTGCAGGTGGTCTGGCATGGCAATTATTTGAAATATTTCGATATCGCACGGTTTACCCTGTTCGAGTCGGTCGGTGTCGATCTGTATGCTTACATGCTGGAGAAAAAATACACTTTTCCGGTCACCCGTTCCGCGATCAAACACATTCAACCCTTGCGGGCCTTTGACGAATTCATCTGCACGGCCACCGTTACGGAGGCCCAGTACAAAATCGGCATGACTTTCGAGATCCGCAAAACGGATGGCGGCGTCCTTTGCGCGCGCGGCAACAGCGAGCAACTGGCGGTCCGGTTCCCGGAAATGGTTATGGAGTTCCTGATTCCGGATGACATCCGAAAGGCACTTGGATTTTGATATCCAGTTTGCTTTTTAAGTGCCCTGAATCATCCAGCCTGACAGAATAGCTGTTAAATGAATTCTGTGTTGTGGGTGGCGCTTTTTTCTCAACACAGCTGCATCGGATCTCAATGGATCGGATTTTCAGTATGGACCGAAACTACGACAGTGCCCTGATTCAGGGCTACGAGCGCATGGCGGCCTGGTCGGATTTGCTCGATACCATCAATGTCTTTCCCGTGGCCGATGCGGACACCGGGCGCAACCTGAAAATCAGCCTGGCCCCATTGCGCCGGTTGACCAATGATCCCAAAACAGTGCCGCATCATTTGATTCGGGCGGCTACCGGCAATTCGGGCAACATCGCGGCCGGTTTTTTTTCGGAACTGTTGGCCGTGCGCACGGGCGTTCAGCTGCCGGATGCCATCCGTAGCGGCTTGCATAAAGCGCGTCAGGCGGTGGCCGAGCCCAAGGCGGGCACCATGCTGTCTGTTTTTGAAGCCTTGGCGCTGGCAGCGTCGCAGCAGGATCTGACACCGCCCGGGTGGGATTTGGACACGATCATGCGGCACCTGGAAAAAACGGTCAGCGATACCAGTGTCATTCTGCCGCAGCTCAAGGCGGCCGGCGTGGTAGACTCAGGCGCGCTGGGGATGTTCATCTTCCTGGAAGGTTTTTTGTGCGGCTTGGCGGGAAAAAGCACCCACGGCCGTCCGGTCACCGAAACTTTCCGCGGCAGCCTCAAAATTGCCGATGGCTGGCGGCCCGCCGCCGACATCGATGCTGACGATTACTGCGTCAGCGCCGTGATTCGGCCCGAGGGCTCCCTGGACCAGGCACGCCAGAGCCTGGAATCCTGCGGAACGAGTCTCGTGGTGACGACGGATGCCGATTGCCTGAAGGTGCACCTGCATACCGGCGACCGGAAGGCGCTTAAATCCGATCTGGCGGACATTGGCTGTGTGGTCGGATGGTCCGAGGAGCGCATCGAAACCGTCCAGCCGGAACACGCCCCGGCCATCGGCGCCATGCATGTCATGACCGACGCGGCCGGCTCGATCACGGTGGACGATGCCCGTGAACTGGGGATGACCCTGCTGAACAGCTACTTGTTGGTCGGTGAGCAGGTGTGCCCCGAAACCCTGTATGCCCCTCAAAAGCTCTACAGCGCCATGTCCGGTGGCACGCGCGTGTCCACCGCCCAGGCCTCTGCATTCGAGCGGCACCAGTGCTACTTGAGCGCCGTCAGTCGGTTCGATCGCGTGCTCTACCTGTGCGTGGGATCGGTGTATACCGGCAATTACGACACTGCCGTGGCCTGGAAGGCCCAAAACGATCCGGATGACCGCCTGACCATCATCGACACCGGTGCCGCTTCGGGGCGCTTGGGCATCATGGCCCTGGCCGCAGCGCGGTATGCCCAACGGGTCCGCGACCCGCAAGCTGTGGTGCATTTCGCGCGTGAAGCGGTGGCGCACAGTGGTGAACTGGTCTTTCTGGACCAGCTTAAATATTTGGCAGCCGGGGGCCGTATTTCCAAAACCAAAGGTTTTTTTGGCGATCTGTTGCACAAGAAGCCCATCATCACGCCCACGGCCCAGGGGGCTGCCAAAGTGGGCATCGTTCGCAATCGCGGCGAACAACTCGCCTTTGCCCTCGAACGCCTGCAGCACACCTTCGAAAAAACGGCGGCGCCGTTCATTCTGCTGCAATACTCAGATAATCAGCAATGGGTGGAAGAAACCGCGGCCGCGAGGGTTCGTGCGTTGCTGCCGGCGGCCCGAATCTGGTTCCGTCCGCTTTCATTAACCTCCGGGGCCCACATGGGACCCGGCACATGGGCGGTGGCCTATCTGCCCGCAACCTTTTACGATTAGAACCCTTTATCGGAAACAGTCACCCTGAACGTGTACATTTTTCACTCACCTTTCAGCTCCGGCGAGGCCGGTAAGGAAGACAACATGCACTCATTCAAGAACTGGACTTGGCTTGTCGTGGTCATCATAGGGATCAGTTTGACCGGTTGCGCCTATGTGCATACCAAAACCCCCTTTGATACGAACCTCAACAATACCGATCTGGGAACCAAAGTGGGCATCGCCGAAACCCGCAGCGTCTTGTGGCTCGTGGCCTGGGGCGATGCCAGCTACGAGGCGGCTGCGCGCAACGGCGATATCAAGGTGCTCAAACATGCGGACCAGGAAACATTCCAGGTCCTGCTTGGTCTATATACCCGCATTCGCGTCATCGTCTATGGGGATTGATCCATGAAAACCTCCACACAGCGTTGCCCCTCTGTGCGCCGGGTGCTGTTTTCAGGTGCGATCTGTGCGTTTCTGGCGCTCAGCGCATGCGCCCCCCGGCCGATCGGATTGATTTACACGAATATACGGCTGCCGCTGACCAAGGATCTGGATAACACACCCGTTGCCAGCCGGCTGCCCGATAGTGGGCGGGTCTTCGAAGTGAAGGAACCCTTCAGCGGGGTCGGCATCTATGCCAGGGTCAACTCCAATGCCCTCGGCGACATCGCCAAACACAACGGCATGCGGACCCTTTATTTTGCCGACCAGCAGATTTTCAGTGTCCTGGGGGTCTACAAAGTTAACAAGACGATTCTGTATGGTGAATGATGGCCCTCGACCCCGGCGATAAAGGGCGATTTGCCGTCATCATTCCGGTGTTCAATCATGGGCGCACGGTGCAGGATGTCGTGCGCGCCGCCCTGGATCTGGCACTGCCGGTCTACGTGGTGGATGACGGATCCACCGACGGCGGTGTTCCGATGGTTCCGGCCTTTCCGGGCGTGCACCATCTGCGGCATGCCGTCAACCGCGGCAAGGGCGCCGCTCTGCTGACCGGTTTCCGGCAAGCCGCGCGCGTGGCCGACTGGGCCATCAGCCTGGATGCCGACGGCCAGCACGCCCCGCAGGATGCGCTGAGCCTGATGCGGGCAATCGCGCCAGGAACGCGGCCGGTCGTCGTCGGGTGCAGGCAGCACATGCAGGCCCAAGGCGCCCCCTGGACCAGCCGATCCGGCCGGGCGTTTTCCAATTTCTGGGTTCGGACCGCCGGCGGCCCGCGTGTTTGCGACAGCCAGAGCGGGATGCGCATCTACCCGTTGCCCGAGGTGCTGCACTTGGGTGTCCAGGCCATGCGCTATCAGTTCGAGGTGGAAGTCCTCGTCCGCGCGGCCTGGCAGGGCTTGCCGGTCATCGAAGCGCCGATTCGCGTGACCTACCAGTCCAAGGAGGAACGCATTTCGCATTTCCGGCCGTTTGCGGATTTCGTGCGCAATTCGACCACCTTCACGCGGTTGATTGTGCGGCGGATTTTCGGGGGGCCGTGGCGGTAAGGTACGTAAAAGCGTCCAACATAGAGAGGTGAACATATCAATCGACAGAATGCCTCCCTTTACACTTTAAACTTTACACTTAACACTTCGCCAATAGTCACTTGAGCGAACAGCATAACCAAATTGAATTACTTGTAAAATATTGCCCACAGCCAGCGGGCAACGGAACAACGGACATGCGCAAACGTTTCTACATCATCCTGACAGCGCTCTCCAACATGTTGGGCAGTTGGTTTTTCGCGTGGTCCGCGCGGGTTATTGCGGCCGGTTATTACGTGCTGTTTCCGAGCCGCACGCTGGCCAGCGTGCGTTTTTACCGGGCGCTGTTTCCCGGACGCGGCCGTCTGTACCCGTTCGGGTGCGCCTGGCGCCAGTTTCAGAATTTCACGTCGGTTTTTCTGGACCGCTTCCTCGTGCAGGACAGCAGTGCCGTCAGTTACACCTTCGAGGGCCGCGACCACCTCTTGCACGCGCTGCGGCACGGCAGCGGCGGTATTTTGCTCATGTCCCACATCGGTAACTGGGAAGTCGGTGCGCGCCTGCTCAAGAAGAGCACATCCGATCTGCGCCTGATGCTGTACATGGGCCGCCGCGCGCGCGATCAGATTGAACGGCTGCAAAAAGACGATTTGACCGCCGATGGCATCCGCATCGTCGCGGTGGATCAGAACGGCGGATCGCCCTTGGAGCTTGTCGAAGGTGTCGGCTTTATCAAATCAGGCGGTTTTGTCTCCATGGCCGGTGATATGGTTTGGCACCCCGGGCAACGGTCCGTGGCGGCACGTTTTCTGGGGCACCGGGTGATGCTGCCGGAAGCGCCGTTCATGCTCGCGATGGTGACCGGTGCGCCCTTGTATGTGTTTTTCGCCGCGCGTACCGCCGCGCGCCAGTATCATTTCACCTTGTCAGCCCCCGTCGCCGTGCGGGCCGACACCCGTGCCCAACGCCGGGAGGCCGTCCGGCAAGCGGCTCAGGCCTATGTCGATCAGATCGAGCGCCATTTGCGGCGCTCGCCGTTCGAATGGTATCATTTCAGTCCCTTTTTGGGGCCGGCCATCGACGAGGAGGTATCGGACGCTGTTTAAAAACCCTTTGAATCCACCGCTTTTTGTAGTAGAACCCAAGGACTTCAAATAGGAACGAGGATATGCATCGGTATGACCCGAGATGAGATCTGCAGTAGAATATTAGCGATATTTTCGGAAAAATTCGAGATCGACAACCCCGGCCTGGACGATGATTTACGCGAAGAGCACGAGTTCGACAGCATCGATGCCATCGAACTGCTGCGCGAAATCGAGGTGATGCTTGACAGTCAATTGACCCAGGAAGAAAAAAAATCGGCCATGACCATCCGTACGATCAACGATATCGTTGCGTACGTCATCGACATGGCGGCTGTCAGAGCCTGACGTTCAGCGGGGTATTATGGATCGAAGAGTTGTGATCACCGGGTGCGCGGCCATTACGCCGATCGGCAATACCAAAGCCGAGATGGTAAGGCATTTGACACAGGGGATATCGGGCGTCAAGGCCATGCGAAGTGACGGATTGCTCACCGAGCAGATCCACTCCGGCGTTTTCGGAACGGTCGACTATCCCATCGATTATGCATTCAACCGCCATCACCGCAAGACCATGGGGCCGGTGGCCTATTACGCCTGCCAGGTGGCCAAGGAGGCGCTGGACGGCGCCGGCCTGGAAGAGGCGTTCGTCACCTCGGGACGCATGGGCGTGGCCTTCGGGTCGACCCACGGCAGCCCCACTGTTCAGCGCGAGATATACCGCACCTTTTTTGGGCAGAGCGAGCAAAAGCTGCGCAATATCGGGGCCGTGGATTATCTCAAATCCATGGTACACACCACGGCGGTGAATATCACCAAAATGTTCGGCATCACGGGCCGGGTGATTTCCTCGTCGACCGCCTGCACCACCAGCAGCCAATCCATCGGGTATGGGTACGAGGCCGTCAAGTTCGGACTGCAGGATGCCATGTTATGCGGCGGCGCGGACGAATACGACACCACCACGGTCGCGGTGTTCGATAACCTGCTGGCCTGTTCGACCGCTTTCAACGCCACCCCGCATTTGACCCCGCGGCCCTTCGATGTGCGCCGCGATGGGCTGGTCGTCGGAGAAGGCGCCGGGGCCGTTGTCCTGGAGGAGTATGAAAGGGCCCGGCGACGCGGGGCCGTTATTCTGGGCGAGGTGCTGGGGTTTGCCTGCAACAACAACGGCGGCGACATGATTCTGCCCAACATGAACGGGATCGAGCAAACCCTGCGCCTGGGTCTCGACAGTGCGCAGATCGGCCCCGATCGGGTCGATCTGATCAGCGCCCATGCCACCGCCACCAAGATGGGCGACGTGATCGAGGCGCAGGCCATTGGCAAGGTCTACGGCACCGGGCCGCTGGTCACCGGTCTGAAAAGCTACATGGGCCATACCATGGGGTCGTGCGGCGTTATCGAAACCATACTGGCGCTGCACATGATGCACGAAAGGTTTGTGGCCCCCACCTTGCATTTGGACGACGTGGATGAACGCTGCGCCATGATCCGGCACGCCCGCCAATTGACTGAAACCGCCGTGCAGGTCGCGGCGATCGAGAATTTCGCCTTTGGCGGCGTCAATACAAGCCTGATTATCCGGAAACCGCTGGAATGAGTCACTCCGAAAGCACCCGCGCCGCCGCATTCCAATCCGGTCGCGCCTGGTGGACAAAAGCCGTCGATCTGACGGCCACCGTGCTCTTGTGGGCCTACTTTACGCTTGGCTTTGCCGTTTTTTTCGGTCCTTTTTACCTGGTCGCGGCGGTTTTCGCACCCGACCGGCGCCGCGCTTTTCAGTGGCTCAATCATCTGTTCTATCGCGGTTTTTTTCTGCTGTGCCGGCTGATGATGCCCCGGCAACACTGGTGCATCGATCCTTCGGTCAGAAATCTGCGCTCGTCCGTCATCGTGTGCAATCATGTGTCCTATATCGATTCGATTTTGCTGGTGTCGCTGTTTGCCAGGCATACGACAATCGTCAAGAACCGCCTGTTCCGTTTCCCCTTTTTAAACTGGGTCATGATGGGGGCCGGATATCTGCCGTCGGCCTCCGAAGGACGTATGGCCGCGCTGATGGTCGAGCGTCTGGAGTCGTTGCCCGCATTTCTATCCGGCGGGGGCAACCTGATCGTATTTCCCGAGGGCACGCGCAGTCGTACCGGGGCGATTGGCCCACTTAACAGCGGCGCCTTCAAAATCGCCAAAATGGGCCGCGCGCCTCTGGCGGTCTGTCGGGTGCGCAATACGGACAGGCTTTTCAGGCCGGGCCGTTTCCTGTTCAATACCTGCCAAGCCAATAGGATCACCGTGGATCTTCTGGCCTGCTGGACACCGGACTACAATAGCGAGCAATTTTCGCTCAAAAAGGTGATCGAACGCGTGCGTATGTTGCTCGAAGAAGATAGTGGAAAGAAGAAAGTATAAAGAAAGAGTTAAGACGTTCTGTCTGTTTGACAGGTTGCGGGTCTGTTTTTGATCGATAATCCGATTGAGAGGAGTAAGATGAAGGTAGTCCTCATTTCCATGCCGGATGTGGCGGCGGTCATCATGCATGAGGCGGCTTTTCACATGCCCAATCTGGGTATCGCCAGCCTGGCGGGTAACATCGATGACGGTCATGACGTCTATCTGATCGACCTGATCCGCAAACGCAACTCTGTGCGCCGCTATTTAACCCGGACGCTGCTGAAGATCCAACCGGACCTGGTTGGTCTGTCTTCGATGACCTGGCAGTTCGGTACCTGTCTGAAGGTGGCGCGCCTGATCAAACAACTGCTGCCAGGGGCGCGCATCGCCATCGGAGGCTACCATGCCACGTTGATGTACGAGGAGATCGGCGCGTCAGACGAAGGCCGGCCTATCGATTTCATCGTGCGCGGCGAAGGCGAAGAGGTCATGCGCCGACTGGTCAATGCCTTGCGCGACGGCGACGCGTTGTCCGACATCCCATCGCTCTCCTGGCGCGAGAACGGCGCATTCGTGCATAACGCCAGAGGAGAGCTGCTTGACCTGGCCCGCCTGAAATTGCCGGTTCGCGACAAGCGCCGGCTGACCTGGGGCTACCACATCATGAACCGCAGCGTGGAGGTCATCGAAACCTCGCGCGGGTGTACGCGTACCTGCAACTTCTGCAGCATCAGGCACATGTACGGTCAATTCTTCCGGCCTTTTCCCATCGTGCGGATCCTGGCCGACATCGACGATATCTACTTCACCAAAAAATGCCGCCGGATTTTTGTTTCCGACGACAACATGGTGCTTTCCCCCGAGCGCGTCATGGAGGTGTGCACGGCAATCATCGCCCGCGGCTATCGCAACCTGCACTTCATCGTTCAGGCCGACTGCGTGACCATGTCGAGGAATGAAGAGATGGTCCGGACGATGGCCCAGGCCGGGTTCAAAAGCGTTTTTCTGGGAATCGAAAACGTTTCCAAAAAGAACCTGCAAGCCGCGAAAAAAGGCGATATCGTGCAGGCGGCGCGCAAAGCCATCGATCTTTGCCACAAACATGGCATCATGGTGGTCGGCGGCATGATCTTCGGGTTTCCCGACGACGGGGAGGCTGAAATCGTGGACAACTACCGCTTCCTCAAATCGACCGGCGTGGACTCACCTTACTGCCAGTTACTGACGCCTTATCCCAAAACCGGTATCCGGCAGGATCTTCTCGATGCGCAGCTGGTCACCAACCCGGACAACTATTCGACTTACAACGGCATGTGGGCCAACGTGCGGACCCACCATCTGGATGCGGAAAAGCTGCAGTACCTGGTCTGGTACCACCGCCAGACCATCCTGGGCTGGTGGGAGCCATCCGCGCAAGTGCGCGCCCAGGGGAATTTATGGACCGGTATCTGGGTCTACCTGGTGCGTCCTTTTCTGGAAAAACGCCTCACCCGTGCGGTCCGGCGCCATGGTTGGGAAACCCTTTACGACCGGGAAATGGCCCGTTTGAAAACAGTCAACCAATTCCCCGATCTAAGCTGATAGTTGCCCCGCAAAAATATCAAGGACATGCCGGCAGGAGAATGTTTACAACCGTGCCGCGGCCGGGTTCGGAATCTATGAAAATATAGCCGCCATGATTTTTGATAATGCCATATGCCGCGGCCATACCCAAGCCACGGCCAATGAACTTGGTTGAGAAAAAAGGCTCGAAAACGCGCGCACGGACAGACTCCGGCATGCCCTTGCCGTCGTCGGTAATGCTCAAGGCGGCATACCAGCCGGGGATCAAGCCCGTAAATGCGTCGGCGGCCGTCTCATCCATTTGGGCCGAAAAGGTTTCAATCCGGATATGGCCGGCCTTGGTGATAGCTTCGGCCGCATTGTTGATGACAGCGAGCAACACGGTGCGCAGTTGCAGTCTATCAGCCTCTACTTGCGGGGTATCAGCTGCAAAAACGGTTTCGATATGAACCTGCTTTTCGTCTTCGGACGGCATCAGCGACACCACCTCATCGATCAGCGCACTCAGGGATTGTTTTTCGGGCTGGTACTTGCCACCGCGGGCATATGCCACCAACTGCTGGGTCAGTCCTACCATCTCGTGGACGGATCTGAACACCGCCTCGCTGTACCGCTTGACGGCCGGATTGTCCGGCAAGGAATACTTCAATAAATCGGTGTTCCCGGTGATCCCGGCCAGGGCGTTATTGAATTTGTGGGCAATACCCCCGGCCAGAACCCCGATCGCGTCCATCTTCTGAATCTGCCGGATGGTGGCTTCCAGTTTTTTGCGCGCCGAAATATCCCGCAGAAAATTAAGCGTCGCCATTTGGCCCTGCCATTGAATCAGTACGGAATTGATTTCTACCCACAGGGTGCTTCCGTCGGCGGCGTGGATGCGAAAGGGATATGAGGCGGGCACCGGTTCACCTGCCAGGCGCTGCCGGTAGCGGTTCGTGACGAGTTCCCGGTCTTCGGGGTGGACCAGGCTCAAAAACGTGCCATCGGTAAACTGTTCGTTCGAATAGCCGGTTAGCGCCGTCAAGCCAGGGTTATGAAAACGTATCTGTTCCCCTTGGGCAATAAATATGGCTTCATTGGCATTGTCGAACAGCAGGCGGTACTGGTTTTCGGATTCACGCAGAGAGGAATTGATTTTTTCACGTTCGGCAATTTCTTCGTGCAACTTGCGATTCGCAGCCATCAAGGCCTCGGTGCGCTCTCGCACAAGCTCTTCGAGTCGCACTTGGTAGCGGTTCAACTCGGCCCGCGCCTTCTCATGCGCGATGATCTGTTGTTGGAGCGCCGCTTCGGTGGACAGGATTTTTTCGCGTAAAGCGATCACTAAAACCGATACCACCACGAACAGCAAGGCCCTGAACAGATCATCGGCATTGAAGAGTGTTTTGGTATAAAGCCAATGGCTGACGACCAAAAAGAGGCTGAGAAACAACGCTACGCTGATTCCGCGACGTCCCCACCACAAGGCACCCAGGATGATGGGGATGTAGAATAGATGTGTGAAGAGAACACTGCTGCCCAGCGTCCCGTGAAAATAAGCGGTCAGCAAGCCAGCGGCCACCAACATTGCCGCCATGACCGCTGATCTCGTGTGGCCCGAAGATGTCATCCACTATACCTTGCTGAAATCACAATGCCCTCGTAACAGCGTTTCCATTGCACATTGCCCACATGCAATGCAATCGGTAAATATCTGCATCTATCTGCATATCTCAACTTTCCGGATGAACGCTCGGCCAGTCGCCGGTGCTCCCGTGCACGTAAAAATTATAATTTGGTTATGCAGTTCGCTCCAGTGCTCTCACAGCCCACCACCGGAATGGCCGATGGCGAGCAAATGCGTACATGGTTGACTTTGCCGGCAAAAACAATACTATCCAGCGACTTTTTACAGCGGCTGCGATTTCTTTCCGAGAGCGCGCCGTCAAACAGAATGGACCTGAATTATGCATCGTTTCGAATATCAAACAACGCAACGCTATTTTGCCCAAGTGGCGGAAGGGTTTGAGGCGCCGGCTGGCGCAGAGCTCGCATCCCTGGGGGCGACCGCCATCACGCCGGGATTTAGGGGGCTTCATTTTACGGCCGACCAGCCGGTTTTGTATGCCGTCAACTACCAAGCACGCTTGGTGACACGGGTGCTGGCGCCGCTGGTCTCTTTTTCTTGCCGGGATCGCAATGACCTTTACCAGGCGGCCCATGCCATCGAATGGTGGTCTTTTTTCAAAATGGAGCAGACCTTCGGAGTTTTCGCGAACGTCTCCGGCAACCCGGCCTTGACCCACTCCAATTTTGCAGCTTTGTGCATGAAAGATGCGGTAGTCGACGCGTTTCGCCGTAAGTTCGGCCAGCGTCCGAATGTCGATCGCGACCAACCGGACATCTGGCTCAACCTGTATATCGAAAAAGAGCGCGCCACCATCAGTGTGGACACCTCTGGCGGTTCGCTGCACCGGCGCGGGTACCGGCGTGAAACCGTGGAGGCGCCCATGCAGGAGACCCTTGCGGCGGCCATCATTGCCATGAGCGGTTGGCAAGGCGAAAAGCCCTTGTACGATCCCATGTGCGGCAGCGGCACACTGTTGTGCGAGGCCATGATGCATCTGTGCGCTATTCCCGCCGGCTATCTGCGGCCGCATTTCGGATTCCAGGCGTTGCCCGATTTTAATCCGGATCAATGGGCGACGATCAAGCGCAACGCGGACGCGCGTATCCGCGCTTTGCCGCAGGGCATGCTCGCGGGCAGCGACAACGATCCGGCAGCTGTGCGCGCGGCCCGCGTCAACTGCAGTGTGCTCCCGGGCGGCGCTGGGATCCCCGTTGCCCGATCCTCGCTGCAGGACCTGCCGGAACTGGAAAACCGGGTCATCGTGTGCAATCCGCCCTATGGTATCCGACTCGATCAGGAACCATCGTTGGATGACTTTTACAAAGGCCTGGGCGATTTTCTGAAAAAGCGCTGCAAGGGGTCCGAGGCATACTTGTATTTCGGCAATCGCGACATGCTCAAGCGGATCGGCCTGCGGCCCGCCTGGAAAAAGCCCTTGCGCAATGCCGGTCTGGACGGACGCCTGGCCAAGTTTGAGATGTATTAAAGTTTTCTTTATGCACTTCGCTCAGTAGTATGGGCAAAGTGTTAAGTGTAAAGTTTGAAGTGTAAAGGGGGGCATTCTGTGGCGCGCGAAGTCGTTTAGGTTTTTTGTTTTAGGTGATATGTATTGATTTAGGTATTAAGCAAAGTGGGCGTTAGCCAGGTAGGGGGGCATCGCCCACCATTGTCTTATGTTAATCGCCTCTGTGATTGGCCGTGTTCAACGTTTCATCGCTATGTTCGATCCGGTGTCTTTCAATCGCTTGGTCGTGATCTGTGTCAGAAACCGATGATGCGGTTTGCGGGGAACAGTGGTGGGCAATGCCCACCCTACTTTCGAGATAAACTCGGAGGAGGTGATCCGGGTGGGTGGCGCGGACCACCCACCCGGACCGCCGGGGTTTGAACCCACCATGAGGCACATATATGACAGAATACCTGAAACTTTATTAATCTTTTAGATCCGAAAGTCAGTGAAAATCTCCTGATTCCGAAAAGCGGGTTCATAGAAAGCATATTTAAATGGCATTGATCGGCATGCATGATGTCTGCTGGGGGTTTGGTGACCCCCATTTGTTGAATGGCATCTCCTTTCAAATCGAAAAAGGCGAGCGGGTCGGTTTGCTCGGACGCAATGGCGTGGGAAAATCGAGCCTGTTCCGTTTGTTGAATGGTGAGATGAAACCGGACGCCGGCGAGATCCGTCGTCAGCAAGGTGTGCGCGTGGCGCTCCTGGAACAGGAAGTCCCCCAGCAATGCGATGGAACGGTCTTCGAGGTCGTGGCGCAGGGTCTGGGCGATGTGGGTCAGGCACTGGCAGAGTACCATCGCCTGTGCACGGCCCTGGAAACATCGGACGACACCGCTTTGATTGTTCAGCGGGAAACTTTGCAACACCGCTTGGACAGCGAGGGCGGTTGGGGGCTGCAAAAGGTGGTCGAAAGTACGCTTTCGCGTACCGGACTCGACCGCGAGCAGCGTTTTGCCGATCTATCGGCGGGCATGAAGCGGCGCACGCTTTTCGCGCGCGCTTTGGCCCTATCGCCGGATCTGCTGCTGCTCGATGAGCCCACCAACCACCTGGACATCGAAACGATTGTCTGGATGGAAGATTTCCTCTTGCGCAATGCCGTTACCTTGTTCTTCATTACCCACGACCGTGCTTTCCTGAGCCGCATCGCCACCCGCATCATGGAGCTGGACCGGGGCAAACTCGTGGCCTATAACTGCGATTATCCCACCTATCTGCAGCGCCGCCAGGCGGATCTCGAAAGCGAAGCGCAGCAGCAGCGCAATTTCGATAAAAAACTTTCCCAGGAGGAGGCTTGGATCCGTCAAGGCGTCAAAGCCCGGCGCACACGCAACGAAGGGCGGGTGCGCGCCCTGCAAAAACTGCGCGCGGCCGCGCGGGAACGCCGCGCCCGGATCGGGCAGGTGCGCATGCAGGTTCAGGAATCCGAACGCAGCGGAAAAATCGTCATTCACGCCGAAGGCCTGACCTATCGTTACGGAACGTTGCCGATCGTCGAGGATTTTTCCACCACCTTTTTGCGCGGAGACAAGGTGGGCATCATCGGACCCAACGGCGTCGGCAAGACCACCCTGATTCAACTTCTGCTCAAAACCATCGTGCCGGATACCGGCTCCGTCCGGCATGGTACACACTTGCAGGTGGCCTACTTCGACCAACTCAGGGCACAGCTGGATGAGCAGAAAACCGTTGTTCAAAATATTTCCGCCGACAATGATTTCATTGTTTTCAATGGGGAGAAACGGCACGTGATCAGTCATTTGCAGGATTTTCTCTTTTCACCCGAACGCTGCCGCACGCCCGTGCATGTGCTGTCGGGCGGCGAGCGCAACCGTTTGCTGTTGGCCAAGCTCTTCACCCAGCCCGCCAACCTGCTGGTCCTGGATGAACCGACCAATGATCTGGATGCCGAGACCTTGGAGCTGCTCGAAGAAGTACTGCTGGATTTCGATGGCACATTGTTGCTGGTCAGCCATGACCGCGCATTTTTGAACAATGTGGTCACCAGTACCCTTGTGTTTGAAGGTCAAGGAAAAGTGATCGAGTACGCTGGCGGGTACGACGATTGGCTGCTGCAGCGTCCGCAGGCGGTCGATGCCCCGTCCGTCGATGTGCCCACCAAAAAAAGCGCTGCACCCCGTCCGGCGTCCGCCAAACCCAAACGGCGCACTTTTGCCCAGGAACGCGAACTCAAAGAACTGCCGCCGCTGATTGAATCCCTGGAAAGCGAGCAGCGTGAATTGCAGGCGGCCATGACCGATCCCGCATTTTACAAACAAAGCAAAGAAGAGATTGTAAAGTCGCAGAAACGCATGGAAGAAATTGAGGCCCTGATCGCGGCGGCTTATCGGCGCTGGGAAGAACTGGACGCCATAGAGCAGTAGAAGTGTAAATACCTTTGGTTTCCAACCCCTATTTCATTACCGGCCGGCCTATCAGCGCAGCCAACGGTAGAACCGTCAGTCCCCGCTGACGGATGCCGGCCAGGATGAGGTCCACTTCAGTGTGCCAGCGACCAAGAAGGGCGTCATCCGGCGGTTTGATGTCGTGCAGCAGGATGATGTCGCCGTTGCGCAGTTGCCTGAGTATTTTTCTGGAAAGATGGTCTACACGGCGGTTGCCGCAGTCGCGGGCCCGATTGCTGAAGTTGACGAGGTACATGCCCGTTTGCGCCAAAGCTCTGGGGAGACGCGAGTTGGTGATGCCCACGGGCGGTCGGAAGGCCAGCGGGAAGACGCCGATCTGGCGAAATATCTGTTGGGCGGTTTCGATTTCAAGCACCAGCCGGCGATGGCTCCGCAGCATGAGAAAGTTGTCATGGTGGTAGGAGTGATTGCCGATCGTATGCCCACACGCCAAAATGTCGCGGATCAGCTGCGGGTATTGCCGGGCTCGTTGACCGGTGACGAAAAAGGTGGCCGGCGCCTGGTATTTAGCAAGCAGCGCGAGCAGCAGAGGGGTTGTAACCGGATCTGGACCGTCATCGAAGGTCAGGGCCACGGTTGGCGAGTCTGACCGGCCTTTGCTGATGATCGGCAGGAAAAATCCGAAATTCGGCAGCAAGGGGGCGATAGCGCACAGCAGCAGAAAAATAAACAAAGGCAGCGTGGCCAGCCAGGCGCTGAAAAGACCGAGCAGGGTAGCCAGTAGAATGGCCGCCAGACCAGTCCATTCCGCTGGAGAGAAGCGCGTCTTGAACCGGTGGGCGGTTGGTCGGCGGTGCAGGGGTCTAAACATGTATTGGTCCTAAGCCGGCTGGGCGGGTTTGAAAAGGGAAAAGTGTCCCACCTGTCGCGAACCTTGTGTTGGCCCCTGCAGATGGTGATGTTCTTTTATCGTAAGGGTTTATTTTCAAGATGTTACGCGCTGCAGCGTGTGGCGGTGATCCAGGTCAGCTCCGGGTTGTTGCCGGATCCTGCCTGCTTGGTGATCCGAAAGCCGGCCGCTGCAATAATTGCGGCCACTTTATCGGCGGGGCGGTGGTAAGCGCGGAAACCGGCCAGTCGCATGCGCAGCGCGTCGATGCGCCAATGCAGGGATCGGCGGCCGTCGGGTGCGGGCACCACGGTGCGGATGACCAGCAGGGCGCCGGGCGAAAGGGCTGCGTGCAGGCGCGTCAAAGTCGTTCGCAAGGCCTCTTCGTCGAGAAAATGGATCATGTCCAGCAGCAATGCCGCATCGGCCGGCTGCGGGGCTGCGGGGATGTTGGGGGCCAGGTCGCAAACCACCTCTCCGCGTCCATCAAACGCCAATCGGGCCACGCGCACGCGCTCGGGATCGGGTTCGATGGCATGGATGCGGGTTTCCGGATGCGTTTCAAGAATCCAGCACCCGGGTACCCCATACCCGCAGCCGATATCCAGCACGGTTGCCAGCGATCGATCCCTCTCCAGAAAAAGCGGCAGTTCGGCAAAGAGCACATCTTTTTTCAGCTTGATCCGGGCGAACAACCTGGGATGCACCGTCAGATGACGGTAGCGGTTCAGAATGCGTTGATGAACGTCCAGGGAATGTTCCGCGCTGCTTGACGGGCGCCGGAAATGATGTTCGAGCAAGGGCGGCAAGAGGCCGAAAGCCCCAATCAACGAGAAGCTGATGCCCAGCGACGAGGTGACTCCGGCGCTGTACAGCAAGGCGTGTTCGGCCAGGCAAAGCACGCCGAAGCCGATCAGTGTGGATCCCGCCGCCATGGTGACCGCCATTTTGATGCGTGCGAAATCCGGTGTGTCCATTCCGCCGTAGCGCTGATAGGCGCATACCAGGTACAGAGAGTAGTCGATGCCCATGCCCATGACGATGATGCCGAGCATCAGGGCCGGAATATCCAGCGGATGACCGATCAAATGAAAGGTGCCCAGCGTGCTGATCAAAGCAAACAGCACCGGCGCCAGGGTGATGGCAGTCAGTTTCAGATCGAGGAAGAAGAAAAAAATGATCAGGGCCACGCTGCCGCCAATGATCGCCAGCATTCGTATAAAGGTTTTAAAGAGCAGGCTACCCAATTTTTCTGAAAAATAGCTGGGATCGAAAGGCTTGGCCAGCGGACGGTAACGCTCCTGGAACTGCAGCGGATCATATGCCGGCCCAGGCGTTAGCGTAGCGAACTGCATCCAGACCCCATCGTCGCGTTGGGCGATGCCCATCAAGGGGTAAAATTCATCCGGAATGGGTCCCAACACTGGGGGGACCGGCACCCGCACCATTTGCATGAACGGCTCGAAGGCATCCGGTCGAAATCCGAGTTCCTCGGCCGCCTGGGACAATGCGCGGTCGAGGGCATCTGTTCTGTCGGGCGTCCAGAAGACCTGCCAGGCATCGAAGTTGGCCGCGGCGCGTTCCGGGCCGGGAAAGATCATCGACGACAGAAAACTCTCCGCCATTCGTCCGGCCCGCACATCCGCGCTAAAACGGTCCAGGACACGATCGGCTTGCCGGCGCAACCGGCCGGGCGATTCGGCTTCGGTCATCAAAAAGAGTTTGTCGAAAATGGCGCCGCCCCACACGCGCGTCATCAAGGCTTCGGCGGCGGCTGTTTGCGTGCTGACCGTGTTCATGCTGCGTAGATCGGCATTGAAGACCGGCTTGGCAAAGAAAAGCATGATGCCCATGAAGGCCAGCAGAATCAGGGCCGTGATTTTGCCTGGCACCGGCAACTTGTCGAGCGCGTAGCGCAAGGGCAGAAAGCGCGGGCGCGCCGGCGGCAATTGCGGAAAGATTTTGGGAAATATGAAATGGACGTACAGGAACGCGGTCGCAATGCCGATTGCGGCAAACTGCCCGAGTTGTGCGAGCACCGGAAAGCCGGTCAGGTTCAAGGCGCAAAAAGCGCCGGTAGTGGTCAGGGCCGCAATCAGACCGATGGCCCGGATTTCCCTGGAAGCGGCTTTGCCGTGGGTGGTTTTAGACTGGTCCAGAAACAGCAGGTAGGCGATCCCATGATCGACGGTAATCGAAATGATCGCCCCGCCGAACCCGAGGGCCATAATCGAGATCGATTTGTGCAGCAGGGCCAGAATGAAAAAAGCGACCACAGTGCCGGCCGCCGCCGGTAAAAAAGCGAACAGACCAATCAGGGGACGCGGAAAAGCGAACACCAGCAGCAGGGCGATGCCCAGCGTGGACAACACGATGGCTCTCTGCACGTCTTTACGGGCGATGCGTTCGTTATCCAACGCCGCCCGGTAGGCCCCCATAGGGGTCATGACCACCGGGCCAGCCCCACCAAAGCGCGTGGCCAGTTCTGTTTCTTGGGCGTGCAGGAATGCGGACAGGCGCGCGGCAAAAGCGGTGTCGGTGCCGGCCGCGACAGGCGTGGCGACGATCAGCAGGTGCGTGCGATCCGCAGAGAGCAGTCTGCCTTTGTGCATCTCGATATTGCGCGTTGGTGCCAGTTGCGCCAGTTGCGCCATGACGATGTTGCGCAGGGCCAGCGGGTCGGGTGCGATGAACTCGGTCTGACCGATGGCTTCCAGGCCGAGCAACTGCTCCTGGAGAGAGCGCATCCGCGCACTTACCTTCTCAGGGGCCAGCAACGGCAGTACCTGCGTGGTCAGCGCTTCGGAGGGGAACAGCACCGGCAGGGCATCCACGATGTGGCGTAGCAGTTCCGGCATCAAGGATTGCATTGCATCCATGCCCACGCTTTTGAAGAGATCGCTCTCCTGCAGGCGCTGTTCGAGCCATTGGCCGGCCGCAACCAGCCGTTCGGGATCGGCGGTCGTCACCCCCAGGTCGATGGCCATCTGGCCCTGCATGGGATGATATTCGAATATGGTGCCGGCGTCCGCCAGCATGGGCTCGTTTTGGGGCAGAAAACGGATGATGTCGGTTTCGATATGTGTCAGGTGCAGGGCGGCGGCAAAAAGAACACCGATCGCGATCAGGTTCACAAGGACAAAAGGCAGATTGAGGCGCAACGATTTCATCTATTTCATCACCAGTGCCAGGAGCAGAACGGCCAGCATATGCGCCGCGAGGATGTACCACCGATGGCGGTGGTAGAACTCATTTTTCTTTTGCAAGTTGGCCAGACCGCCGAGAATTCGGCGCAATCGGTCCAGGGGCAGATAGCGGACGTTGTCTGACGGGGAATCGCTTTGAAACGCAAAGCAGGGGTGCACGGCGTAGCTGCGGTCGTCTTTCAGATCCCTGAGGAAATCGTCATAAGGCTTGCCCTGCCAGGGATGTTCCAGGATAAAGAGCGCAAAGCGCCGGTGAATGGCATACGCTTGGGTCAGGCTGCGATAGTTTATTTTGATGATCGATGGGTGAGGGGTCGGGTGGCTGCCCTTGACCATGCAGCCGAAAAACAGCATGTGCCAGTCAGGATCGTGTGCAAGAAATGCGACGCTGTTTTTCAGGGTATCAGGCGAGAAGCGATCGAACAGGATGTCGTCTTCGAAAATCGCGATATGCTCGGCGCCGGCTTGCAGGCCTTTGGTCATGCACAGCAGGTGCGACTCGTAAATGCCTTGTTCACAGTCCGTTGGGTGTTTGGCGACCAGGACGAATTCAACTTTGTGCGCCAGTCCGACGCTGGCGAACTGCGCGCGCGCCTCCTGTTGCCGGTCCTGACGTTCGAGAAGCGAGATGCAGTAGATTTTATCGAAAAAGTCCCAGTCAGATGCCATTCGAACGGTTCCTCACGAGAGCCGGGCGGCGGAAAAAAGTCCTTCCCACGCGATCCGCGTGACTGTATAAGAGCGTGCGTACCTAATGCCTTCTACATGGGGAGCGCCAAAAATTCAACCCGATTGAGGGCAGCGAACCCAGCGATCACCAAAACCGTCCGACGATGTCGGGAGGGCATTTTTCAACCCGGTTCCGGGGCGGTGGTCAAAACCTTGAGAGTAACAGGAATACCGATGCGCGTCGTTCTGGTTCACCCCGCTGGCTCCAACTTCATACCCGGCAAAAAAGATATTACCGCCACGGCCAACCGCATGGCGCCGCTGGGCCTGCTTTCGATTGCGGCCTATCTGGAAAGGGAGGGACATGCGCTTTTCCTTCAGGATTGCCTGGGACCGCACGCACCGGCCGGCATCGACGCCACTGTTCGGCAAATCCTCGGAAATAACCCGGATCTGGTTGGCTTTTCCGCGACGACCTCCGGGTTTTGGGATGGCTACGAGCTGGCAGCACGGATCAAACAGATCCGGCCCGAGGTGCAGGTTGTCTTCGGTGGGGTTCATGTGTCGGCCATTGGCGGCCGTCTGATCGACGATTTCGAGCATATTGACTATTTATGCCTGGGCGAAGGCGAACTGACGCTGTCCGAATTGGCCGCCGGTCGCCCCGCGCGGGAGATTGACGGCCTGGTCTGGCGCGACAATGGCCGCGCGGTGGTCAATGCCGCCCGGGCGCATCTGCCGGACCTCGATGCCCTGCCGTTTCCGGCTTACGAAAAACTGGCCGGATTTCCGCGCGGGTACAGTTTGCCCTTATTCAGCTATATCCAGACGCCGGGCGCAACCATGGTCACCAGCCGCGGCTGTCCGTACCGGTGCTCGTATTGCGACCGTTCGGTGTTTCAGCAAGGGTTTCGCTACAACTCCCCCGAGTACATTTATGAGCACATGCGTTATATGAAAACGCGTTTCGGCGTGCGTCACATCAATATATATGACGACCTGTTCACCTTGAACAGAAAACGCATCGCCGCTTTGTGCGAGCGGCTGGCCGCCCAGCCGCTGGGCGTGCATTTCAACTGCGCCGTGCGTGTGGGGCATGCCGATGACGAACTGCTGCAGATGCTCAAGGCGGCGGGTTGCCTGATGGTGTCATTGGGCATCGAGAGCGGCGACCCTGATTTGCTCGAAGTGCATAAACCGGGGGTCTATCTGGACGATGTGCGGGACACGGTCCAGCGCATCCAGGCGGTGGGCCTGCGCGCCAAAGGGTTGTTCATGATGGGCCTGCCGGGCGAAACGGTCGCCTCGATCCGCAAGACCAGCGATTTTGTGATGTCATTGGCCCTGGACGACATGAACATGACCAAGTTTACGCCGTTTCACGGGGCGCCGGTCTGGAAGACCATTTTCGAGGAGGGCACGGTCAAAGAGGATTGGCGCCGGATGAACTGTCTTAATTTCGTTTTCGTGCCCAAGACGATCGATTCCAAAGAGACCCTGGATCAGCTCTACAACACACATGTCAAACGTTTCTACTCCGACCCTGCGTGGCGCAAGCGCTTCCGCAAACGGATCTGGGAACACCGCCGCAGTCTGTGGTATTTGTTTCGGCATCTGCCGGATTTTCTTTATGCGATGCGGAGTTTCGAGCCGGCCAAGCAAGGGGATCTTTCGTAGCGTACTTCTTGGGGCCACAATTACCATTTCCGGCAAGGTTGGTGCGTCCCCCACTGTTCTCGGCCATCATCCTATCCGTCCAATCCGTGCGGCGCGAGGGCGACCGTCGGTCGCCCTGCAGATAAAGGCGTTTGCGAAAACGCCACGCTTGGAAGTGAGGCAACGCCGTACAAGCTGGTTTATAGCGCCATTCCGCCGGCTAACGGTCGTCCGAACGCTTGCCCGCGCAACTCGCGGTTGCGTGGACGGAAGGTGTTGTCGGCCATCTCCTTGCGGATGACCTGGGCAAACAGCTTGGTCATTTTGATTTCCTGCGGCTCGTCCGCGTAAAAGGTGTCCCAGGCGTAGGCCAAAAGCTCCTGGAGCCGCTCGGCGCTCATCTGCTTGGGATGGTAGACCACCGTATCGGCCGAATACTGGTTCCAATCGTAGGTGAAGATGCGTTTTTCCCCATGCAGGGCGTCCCAGGCCTTGGTGTGCGGAAAGGGCGTCAGAACGGTGAACTCGGCCAGGTCCAGTTCGATCTCCAGCAGGAAATCGATCAGCCGTTTGATGTCGTCTTCCGAGTGTTCATCCAGCCCGAGCAAAATGGTGCCTTCGACCCCGATGCCGTGATCGTGGTAGCGTTTGATGCGCTCGCGGATAAGATTCGAGGTGTCGAATACCGCCTGGTAGACATACCAGGCCCCGGCTTGCGCGGCCAGATCCAGCACCTTGGGATTGTCCTCGATCGGATGGCAGCACCATTTTTTCTTCAGGGGAATCATTTCGCGGAACAAGTCCATTTCCCACTGGGTGTCCTGGGCAAGGGAGTTGTCCACGACGAACATGCGGTTGTTGTCGATGGCGGCCATTTCGGCGATGGTTTTGTCGATGGGGCGCGGCCGGAAGCGGCGGCCGCCCAGGTAGGCCACCGCGCACGGGAAGCAGTGATAGCGGCAGCCGCGCGAGGCGTGCACCAGGTCGACCATCTGCACCCCTTTGTAGTTGTAAAGCTCGCGTTGCAGGATATCCCTGCGCGCCGTGCCGACCAGTTCGATGGGCGGCTGATCTTCCAGGTAATCGTACACTTTGCGCAGTCGGTTGTTGCGCAGGTCCTCAAACACGGTTTCCATGCGGCCTTCGGCCTCACCCAGGAAGACCGCGTCGGCGTGCTGCATGGTATCTTCGGCGTGCAGCATGGTGGCGATGCCCCCGAAGATGACGGGAATGCCCATTTTACGGTAGGTGTCGGCGATTTCCCAGCCGCGTTTGACCTGGATGGTGAGCATCATCGAAATGCCGACCACGTCCGGCCGGTCGTCAAAATTGATGGTTTGCAGGTTTTCGTCGGTAAAATCCACTTCTACATCGGAGGGCAGGGCGGCCGCAAAGACCACCGGACCATGGGGCGGCAGATGGAATTCGGTCTGGCGCATCAATTTAGACCAGCGCGGATAAATCAGTTTGAGTCTCATGTTCAACCTTTACATAAGCCGGCGTTACCGGAGTTGAAAGTGGAAAGCAGAAAGCGATGGACGCTTTCGTTTTTGTTTCTGATACGTCAACGACAGGTGCCAAGTGTCACTTGAGCACGACGCGTTTAATCATCCAGGGGCTCGACTTCCAGCAGGGACATGGTCAATTGGTAGCCGAGCCACCCGTGAGCTTGTAGCACAAGCCGTGCAGGGAATCCAAGGGAAGATCCTTGCCCGTCCGATTCGCCGTGAACGGTGCGGGTCACGCGCTGCCAGGCGTTGTAGCGGCGCAGGGTCCAATCGCCGGTCGGTTGGATGGCAATATCCTGCGTGCCGCCGTCGGGCAAGCGGAAGCGGCAAATTCGGTCGCCGTTTTCGAGTTGACCGGATTGGGTGAGGGGCTGCTCGGGGGCGAAAAAGATCAGCAGCAGATCGCGGATCAGTCCTTCGCCCAGCCCCGGGCGATCCAGGGGCGGCACGGCCCTTTGAATGTGGACGGCACCATCGTAATAAGCTTCGAACAGCACTAATCCTTCCACGGTCAACATGACGCAGCGGATGGTTCTATCCGACGGTGAAAGCTGGAGTACGCCCAGCATGGTCTGGCGGGAGCCGTCCGGCGGCGTCGCTTCGATGCTGTGTACGAACTGCCAGCGGCCCTGGGGAAAGATGTCGCACCCTGCCGGCATCCGACCCAAATCAGGCTGGCGAATATCGGGCAAATGTCCGCAAGCCGCCAGAAACACAAAGCAAAGAAGGTACAGACCCTTTTTCATGGCACCTTCTGAAAGACGGCGCTGTCGATGGGCTGATTCAGGCGCATATTGCGGAAGGTCATGCGGGTATATGCATCCTTGCCCTCGTAAATCAGGACGCTTTCGATGGCACCTGGCTGCTCGGCCAGATTGAGGACGATGCGCTCGATGATTTTTTGCATGGATGCCTCACGGGGGGTGAGCACGATACGTCCGTCGGGCGATAATTGGGCTTGAAACACCTTGCTTTCATCAAAATGGCCGCTCAGCCATTGGCTGATCTCCTGCATGACGAACTGCATGGCGTCAATGCCGCCGCCCTTCTCCTCGCTCCAGCCCGCGGGGCCGGACACAAACCGCCTGAGCCGTCCGTCGTGCATGACCATGAGACTTCGCAGGGGCGTGCGGTATTCCCAACGCAATGACTGCGGCGACTGGTAATAAAAGACGCCCTCGGAGCGCAGGGGGCGCGCCAAAATCGGCAGATGCTTTTCCTGCACAAAATCGGCTTGCACCGCAGTGACCTCGCCGGCCGCCGCCCGCAGTGCCTCCCAACTCTCGGCCCAGCCGATACAAAGGAAAGAGAGCAACGGCAGCGCCCACAGGCACACTTTATGGATGGGTTTTGACATGTCGGGATACCTTAGGGGTAAGTTTAAAGTGTTAAGTTCAAAACATCCCCCCATTAACGCTGATCACCTGTCCGGTCACATACGCGGCATCCTCCGAGCACAGGAAGCGCACTACGCGGGCGACCTCTTCGGCGGTGCCCAGGCGCGCCATGGGGATAAGACCCTTGATTTTCTGCACCGGAGCGTCATGGATCATGTCGGTTTGAATCAGCCCGGGGGCCACCACGTTGACCCGGATGCCCAGACGGGCCACTTCGGACGCCACCGAGCGACTGGCACCGATCAATCCGGCTTTGGCAGCGGCATAATTGGCCTGGCCGCGGTTGCCCATGATGCCGGCCACCGAGGCGATGGAGACCACCGCGCCGCGTTTTTGCACGACCATTTTTTCAAGCACCGGCCGGGTGACATTGTAGAATCCCTGCAGGGTGAGGTCGATGACGCTGCGCCACTTGTCCTGCGTCATCATGATGAACAGTTCGTCGGCAATGCGCCCGGCATTGTTAACCAGCACGTCCATGGACGGAAAGGTGCTGAAAATCGTTTGCAGGGCGGTCTGGCTGGCCGCATAGTCGGATACGTCGAACTGGGCGCATATGCCGTTGCCCCCTACCTGCGAGACCTGGGCCAGCGTTTCGCGGGCGCCGTCCGTATCCGAAAGATAGTTGATGACAACCTGATAGCCGCTTTTGGCCATCTCCACGCAAATAGCCCGGCCGATGCCCTTGCTGCCGCCGGTCACCAGGGCCACCGGCTTGTTTGTTGTTCCCATTGTCATGACAGTAACCTTCGTTGAATTTTTTTTAGGAGTTTGTGACCATATGAACGGCGCACACCCAAATAGGATACCCCGGCTCAGACGGCGAACAAACGGGCTCACGGGCTCACGGGCTCACGGCAACCGGCGGGTCAACCGATTTTGCCTGCATCAACTGCAATGTCACTTCCGCCGCCACCTGGCCGTCGATGCGCGCCGTGCCGTGGATCTCGCGCAGGCTGTCGTAGGCGAATGTGTTTTCGGAAGAGACCTCGACAATCGTGCCTATCGGCAGCGTCTCTAAGAAAAGACGGGACGCCTTGATGCCCACGATCCAGCCGCGATGGTCCACTTCCGGTCCTCGGTCGCGCGTCAAAGTCCATCCATTGTTCACCGCGGCGGTCTGGGCGACCAGTTCGATGAGCACCAAAGCATTGGCGTGTCTCTGATCGACCAGGGGCCACTGTTCGGATACGACCGAGCGGGTCACGGCCTTGTGCCCGTCAAAGGAAAGGATCTCGCCGATCAACAGCATCCGTCCACGATGCGGGAGCAAGCTTTCGATAGTGATGGTAGTGTCGTGCATATCAACTCTTTACAGATGACGCAAAATGATGGAAAAGGAGGTCCGTTGCATTTTGCTAAGTATTTTGCAATGGTGCGGATGGTACTACAAAACAGGGTTGGTGTAAACGTCCCCCGATGGCGGCATGGGGCCTACAATCTTAAGGATGCGATTGCGATAATTGCCATGGAAAATCTGATTCAAGAGTTGAAGGTTAAAATCGTTGAGATTCTGAATTTGCCGGACGTTTCGCCGGACGATATCGAGGTGGACGGGCAACTGGTTGGCGGAGACTTGGGAATCGACTCCATCGATGTGCTCGAAATGGTCATCATGATCGAAAAGGATTACGGTGTATCGATCGACAACAAAGAGTTGGGCACTAAGGTTTTTGCCACATTGAGAACTCTGGCCATTCATATCCAGGAACGCTCGCAGAGGCTGCCCAATTGAGTGGTGTGTCGATTTACGTGGCCGGGTCGGGCGTTGTCAGCGCCCTGGGCTGTGGTGTGGCCGAAACACTCGCGGCGCTCGAGAACAACCAGCGCGCCATGCGATCGATCTCCCTTTTCCCGGTAAGTGCCACCCAGTCCCTGAAGGTCGGGTCAGTGGACTTGGCCAATGACGACCCCGTATTGCCGCGTACGCACCAGTTGGCCCGGATAGCGGCTGACCAGGCGATGGCCCAATGTCGGCAGGCGCCGGATGCGGTCGTTCTGGGCAGCACCACCGGCGGGATTTTCACCACCGAAAGCCTTCTTGAAAAAGGCGGGAGTGACCCCCAGGCGTATGCCTGCCACGCGGTTGGTTCAGTGGCCGATGACTTGGCCCGCCGCTACGGCTGCAAAGGTCCGGTCCTGAGCGTTTCAACGGCCTGTTCGTCCGGTTCTGTGGCCATCACATTGGCCTTGGCGATGCTGCGCAGCGGTAAGGCCGCGCGGGTTCTGGTCGGTGGGGCTGACGCATTGTGCCGTCTGACCTACTTCGGGTTCAAATCCCTGCAACTCATCGATCCGTCCGGCGCGCGCCCATTTGACAGGGAACGGCGTGGCATGTCGGTGGCCGAAGGGGCGGCCATGCTCTTGCTGACCACCGAAGCGCCGGCCGGCGAGCGCATTCAGATCCTGGGTGCAGGGCTGTCATGTGACGCCCACCATGCCACGGCCCCGCATCCCGAGGGCGCAGGGGCCCGGGCCGCCATGCAAGCTGCGTTGGACGATGCCGGCCTGCCGATCGATGCCATCGACTATATCAACCTGCACGGCACCGGTACCAAAGACAACGATCTGGCCGAAGCCAGGGCCGTGCGCGCCCTTTTCGGCGATCGGCTGCCACTGCTCTCGTCGACCAAAGGCGCTACCGGCCATACCCTGGCCGCAGCCGGGGCCATTGAAGCGGTGATTGCGGCGATCGCCATCCGTCACGGCCTGGCACCGGCCAATACGGGATTGGACACACCGGACCCGGACTTGAATCTGGCCCCCCTGCGCACCCCAAGGAAGACGCCTCTGACCACCGTTATGTCCAACTCTTTCGGTTTTGGTGGCAATAACGCGGCCTTGATCATAGGCGCGGCCCGACCCGACGCACGAACGGACGCGGGCTGCTTGCCGCCGTTGATCGTGCGCGGTTGGGCCTGCATCAGCGGGGCCGGGCACGGGCCCCAGAGCCGCGACGCTTTCAGGGCCGGAAAGTCACTTTGCGGCTGCCTGGACGACGCGACAATGGCGTTGGGGCTGCCCGTGCGCACCATACGCCGGCTGAAACGGCTGCCCCAAATGGCCTTGGCCCTGGCCACCCATTCCTGCCAGGGAATAACCGCTGATCGGATGCCGGTCGCGGTGAGCCTGGGCACCGGTTGGGGCGCCTTGTCCGAAACCCACGATTTTCTCCAACGGCTGTTCGAGACCGGGCAGGAGTATCCCTCCCCGACCGATTTCGTCGGTTCCGTGCACAATGCGCCGGCCGGCCAGGTGGCCATGCTGTTGGGCGCCAAAGGGGCCAATTTGACGACCTCGGGCGGCGATTACTCCTTTGAGCAGGCCTTGGTCAGCGCCGAGTTGGTGACCGCAAACAGTGACCCTGTGCTGGTTATAGGCGCTGATGAAGCGCATGCCCGGCTTTCGCCCTTATTCGATGCTTCAGTACGCGCGGCCGGCGTTGCGGCGGACGGCGGCGGCGCCCTGTTGTTGCAGCGGTCGACTGACCCGGGAATTGCAGTCGCCTTGATAAGCTACCGTTCCGCTCGCGAACCGGAGGCCATGTCCGATCTGATTGCGCGCCTGGGGGGTGCGCAAGAACTGTGCGGCCATTACGGGGCCGTTTTGGCCGGCTGCCCGGCGGCCTGCCGCACGCAGGCCGATGCGCAACTGTCCGAGTTCCTGTCCCTGAGCCATTTCAAGGGCCCGGTCATTGACTACCGCCGACTGACCGGTGAATTCGCCGCCGCTTCGGCCCTGGCGGCCGTTTTGGGCGTGCAGATGGTTGAACAGGCAAGCGTTCCCGGTGCGTTTGCCGGCGGCGCTGATCGGCCCATCGATGGTCAAAGCGTTTTGGTGATAGGTTTGGGACCGTACCTGACGGCTGTAAGGATCGGTGTGTCATGAAGGTATTGTTGATTTCGGCCAATACGCTCCGCGAACCCTACCCGGTGTATCCGTTGGGTTTGGATTATGTGGCCGGCGCCCTGCGTTCCCAACACCAGGTGCACCGCCTGGATATGAACGGCACGGCCGGTCAGGAGAGCGTGATCAGCGCGATTCATGCGTTCAAGCCCGATGTGGTCGGTATCTCCCTGCGCAATATCGACAACACCGATGTGCTGCATCCGCAAGGGTTCTTGGCACAGTATCGCGATTTGACCCGCAGCGTGCGCCGGGCGACCGGCGCCCCGATTGTGTTGGGCGGCAGCGGCTTCACTATCTTTCCCCATGAAACCATGCAATTGCTGCAGGCCGACTATGGTATCGTGGGCGAGGGCGAGCGCATGGGCGATCTGCTCGCGGCGATTGTGGCCGGCGAAGATCCTGCTGCCATCCCCGGTGTGATCGGCCGCACGCGGTCGCCGGTAAAAGAAAGCCAGCCCTGGTCGCAGGTGGTGCTCCGCGATTTCGATCCGCAGGCGCCGCACGTGGCCTTCTATCTGAAAAACGGCGGCATGCTCAACCTGCAGACCAAGCGCGGATGTCCTTTCCGGTGCGTCTACTGCAGCTATCCGCATCTCGAAGGACCTGTTTTGCGGTGCGAATCCCCCGAGCAGGTGGCGCGCACCGCCAAACAGCTCGAGGAGGCCGGCGCCAAATACATATTTCTCACGGATTCGGCTTTCAATGCCGATATCGATCACAGTCTGGCCGTGGCGCGGGCTTTTCGTGCGGCGCAGGTGTCGATTCCGTGGGGCGGTTTTTTCGCGCCCACGCACATGCCGGAAGATTATTTCAGGGTTATGGCCGACTGCGGCCTCAAGCATGTGGAGTTCGGCACGGAGTCCATGGCCGATGCGGTCCTGCAAGTATATCGCAAACCGTTCAAAACGGACCATGTCCTGCAGGCCCATCGGGCGGCGGTCGCGGCAGGTTTGCACGTGGCCCACTATTTTTTGTTCGGCGGTCCGGGCGAGACCCCGCAGACCCTGGAAGAGACGTTTTCCAACGTTGACAAGCTTGAAAAAACAGTTTTATTCCTCTTCTGCGGCATGCGGATTTACCCCCATACCGGTTTGTACGACATTGCCCTGCGGCAAGGCCAGATTATGGCCGGGCAAAGTATCGTCGAGCCGGTTTTCTATCGATCGCCGGCGCTGCGCAGCGAAGACCTTCCTGCACGCATTGAACGGCAAGCGCAGGGCCGCGACAACTGGGTAATCGCAGCCGGGGGCGATAAGGTGGTTAAAATAATGAACCGGATGTATCGCAGGGGCCACACCGGACCGTTGTGGGAGTATCTGATTCGGTGACCTTCGTGGACAGATTCATCACGGACGGTTCAACTCTGAAGTTGCGATCTTGTTTATAGAGATTTACAAAGAAAAGCGCGATGTGGTACGACTTATCGATTCAAAAACGCCTTGAAGGCGAGTCTTTGTCGGCTGATGTCCATGTTCCTGGCGGCTCAGCCTGGTTCGACGGGCATTTTCCCGGAGCACCGGTGCTGCCGGGCATCGCTCAGCTGGCCATGGTTTTTGATCTGGTGCGGCAGGCATTCCAAGACCCTGTGCGGGTCAAAGAGGTCAGCCGGGTCCGGTTTAAGCAGATGATCATGCCCGAGGATCGCCTGGTCGTGGTGGCTGAACCGCGTCCGGGACGCGTCGGGACATACGCATTTCGCATTACGAAAAACGAGGAGTTGGTTTGCAGCGGCACGATGACCGTTGTACCCATCAACTCCGCTGAAAAATAGAATGGGCTTTAAAGGAGAGGATACTCATGCGGGTTGGAACGGATCTGGACACTATTGTTCTGCACATTGCGCAAGTCATGATCAGCGAACTCAAGCTGGAGGATGTCACCGCCGATACATTCGACCCGGATATTGATCTGGTCGACGAGGTGGGCATCGACAGCATGGACCTGGCGACCGTCGCCCTGGTGCTGCGCGATGAATATGGCGTGCGCATCGATGAGGACGACTATCCCAAGTTGACCACCATCCGCCTGATTTCGGAGTACATTCAGCGGAAGCTGGCGCAAGGACCCGAGTCGGCCTGATACGCGCATTGGGAACAATTCCTGTTAAATCGGGTTAGCATACATGACCGGTCCTGCCACAGGGCCGGTAACGGGAGCGGAACGTGGACGGTAAGCACTCTTCTTCAATGGCTGTAGAGCAGGATATTCCTCCGGTGCAGTGGAAATTCGCGGATCTGACCGCCGATCCGCGCGTGCGTCGGCGCTGGGAGCGGGTTCGGCGCTACTTTTTTTTACGTGAATCCACCTATGATATGACCTGCCGCTGCAATATCCGTTGCGAAGGATGCTACTACTTCGAAGGCGACAAGCAGCATGTCACGGAATCCTGTGACCCGCGGGCATGGCGCGCCCTGATGCAGGCCGAAAAAGCGCGCGGCATCACCTTCGTGGTACTGGCCGGCGCCGAACCCTCCCTGGTACCCGAGTTGTTGTCGGTATGTCACGCCGAGTTGCCTCTGGGCGCCATTGCGACCAACGGCCTCAAGCGCATTTCCGAGGATATCGGTTACCGAATCCATATCTCCGTGTGGGGCAACGATGACACCAGTCTGCACATCCGCAAGGCCAAGGATATGCTGCGGCGGCAGATCGACAACTACCACAACGATCCGCGGGCGGTGTTCGTTTACACCTTTACACCCCACAATGTGGCCCAGGCCGAGCAGGTGACGCGCATCCTGACCCAGGAAGGGTGCAAGATTACGTTCAACATGTTTTCAGCCCCTGTGGGTTACGCCGGAGATCTTTGCCACACACCCCTTTCTTTGCGCCAGACGCGCCAGACCATGCTTGATTTGCTGAACCGGTATCCCCAGACCGTGCTGTATTCGCCTTACAATGCGGTAGCGCATACGCATCGCATGGGGTTGCATGCGTTGTTCGGCTGCTCGTATCCGCGCTGCAACACGTCGACGGACATCGGGTTGGGGCGTTCGTTCCGGCAGTACCGGACCGACCTGAGCTGGAATCGCGATGCCGCTTGCTGCGTGCCCGATACCGACTGCGCCGACTGCCGCCATTATGCCGCCGGCAGTGCGGTGGTGACCGCACGCCTTTTCCGGCATGCCGTCGACCCGGACACTTTCAACTCCTGGCTTGATTATGTGGATACCTACCTGTCCGTGTGGGTCAGCGGGTATACCAAAGGGGACAATCTGTGCGACAAACCCGTGCCGCCTCCCGGGTTCGATCTATATTAATGTGAGGAGTGCTGAATGAAGACCGTCAGCTCGCTGCTGGATGCGCATTGGTACGAGCGTTACACGAAAATTTCCAAGCTCAACATCCGCAGCTCTATTTATGATGTGACCAATCGCTGCAACCTGCGTTGCAAGGGATGCTTTTTCTTTTCTTCGGACGAGCACAAAGTCGCCGCCGAGCAGATGGACATCGCCCAGTGGGGGTCGTTCATCGATGCTGAAATGGCGCGTGGCGTGAACCTGGCTATCCTGATCGGCGGCGAGCCGACCTTGTGTCTGGATCGCATGGAAGCCTTTTACAAACGTCTGCCGACTTTCTGCGCCACCAACGGGCTGATCCGGGTGCCGCGCGATCGTTTTCCCGACATGATGATCGGCATTTCCCTGTGGGGTGACGAAGACGACGAACGGATGCTGCGCGGCAAAAACACTTTTGCCATTTCGAGCAAACACTATGCCGGCGATCCGTATACCTACTATCTTTTCACCATCACGCCCAAGCAGATCGGCCGGACCGAAGGTATTATACGCAAGATCCGCGATGTCGGTCTGAAGGTGCACATGCAGCTGCTCTCCAATGATGAGGGCGTATCGGGTTTTAATTGGCAGCCCGCGGAGCTGATCGCTATCCGGTCGGAAATGGATGCCATGCTCGACGCCTATCCCCAGACGGTGATCTCCTCAAAATACTACCACGAGATTATCACCACCGGCACCATGCTGGGGCGCCCGTTCGGCTGGATGGAGTGCCCGTCGGTCACGCAACCGATGGATCACCGCCAGCCCCCACCCAAGCGCCTGACCAACTTTATTCGCTGGGCCTCCGATTTAAAGACGATGCACCGTTGTTGTACCTCGGAAACCCGCGACTGCAAAACCTGTAAGGATGGCGCGGCGCACATGAGCTGGGTGATGGTCAACAAGCGGGCCCATATGGGCACGGCCAAGGACCTGCAGAATTGGATCGAAGTGTACGAGATGTTTGCCAAGCTCTACCAATTTTTGCCGTGGTGAGTTTGTGGGTTCGTTAAATTGTTGTATCGTCGGTTCGTCCGTTCGGGGAAACAGCTGGCCTCCGGGTACGGTGCGTAATTGGATGGGATGTAAAATGGAGCGTATCAGGAATCGCAAAACCGAATTAACCGATCGACCATTTGCCGGATCGACGTCCCCCTTGCCATGAACCCAAAACGCGCCGTCATCATCGGTTATGATGCTGTATCCCCCCTGGGCCTGGATCTGGAGGAGCAGTGGCAAAACGCCTTGCAGGGTATAAGCGGTATCGGTCCACTGACCCGTTTTGCAGTCAATGATGCTTTTCCGGTCAAAATCGCCGGTCAGGCGCCGTCGATCGACCATCTGCCGTATGCGTTTCTAAAGCCGCGCGAACAAGCACGCTGGATATCGCCGATTTATAAATTTGCCATGCTGACCGTGCAGCGCGCGCTCGAGCGCAGCGGGCTGCGCATCACGCCTGAAATTGCGCCGCGCGTGGCCGTCACCTACAGCACGGCCGTCGGCGGTCTGGATGCGCTGCTCGGCGCCGATCGCAGCTTGATCGCGCATGGTACCTTGCCGCTACCCTGTATCAATCCCAATTCCTGTATCAATATGGTCAGCGGTAAAGTGTCCATGTTGACGGGTGCTACCGGTCCGATTGTCACCACCATCACAGCTTGTGCCACCGGTTTGACCTCCATCCTCATGGGCGCCATGCTGCTGGCCCAGAATCGCGCGGACGTCGTCTTGTGCGGTGCGGTCGATTTTGCTCTGGTGGAACCCATCGTGGCCGGGTTCGCCACGATGAACGGGGCCTATGTGCCCAAAGAGGGCGCAGGGCCGGAAGACCCTGCCGAGGCCAGCCGGCCTTTTTCGGTCAATCGTCGCGGGTTTGTCATCTCCGAGGGGGCCGGCTGCATCATTCTGGCGACAGAGGATTTCGCGCGTGCCCATGGGTTGGCCCATCCGATCGCCATTAAAGGCTGGAGCATGACCTCGGATGCACATCATTTTGTCGCCCCCCATTTCGAAACGGTGCGCCGCTGCATCCAGGAGAGCATCGACCAGGCGGGCATCCCGCCCGAAGCTATCGACGCGGTCAACGCGCATGCCGCTTCCACGCGTGTCGGTGACAAGGTGGAGTTCGACGCGTTGCGGTCGGTATTCGGGTCGCATCTGCCGCCGGTGAGCGCCAATAAATCGCTGCTCGGGCATGTCATGGGCGCTTCGAGTGCCATTGAATCCATATTGTCGTTCAAGGGTATGCTCGATGAAATGCTGCCGCCGACCATCAACTACCAGGCCGATCCCGAGATGCCGATCGACTGCATCCCCGAAGGCTGCCGCGCCCTCGGTCAGACCCATGTACTCAAGAATGCGTTTGGTTTTGGGGGGTGTAATGCGTGTGTGGTCTTCGAGAGACTGCAATAACGATAGGGAAAAACATATTTAGCTATGCGACCTCCTCAAAACCGAAAAGTCTACGTCGTCGGCTACGACGCGATCACCCCATTGGGCAATACATTTGAATCGACTTGGCGGCGGGCGGTGTCTGGCGAGGCCGGTTTCCGGCGTGTTACGCGCTGCGAGACCACGTCGCGCAGCAACGTGGTCGGCGAAATTCCCGACTGGAATCCGCAGGGTCTGGATTTTGTCGATCGCAAGGATGCCTACAACTGGAACGCCGATTTTGTGTTTCTGACCATGGCATTGTGCAAGCGCGCCCTGCAGCATGCCCGCTTGGAGATGGGGCCCCGCAACGGTCCGCGCACGGCTTGCCTGATTGGGTCGGCCTTGAACGGCAGTGATGCCCTGCGGGTCGCTGTCCGTAACTTGGGCCAACTGGGTCCGACCAAAGTCAGTCCCTATCTTCTGCCCAACCTGTGCGCCAATCTGCCTTCCGGAAAGGCGGGCATGATGCTTGATTTCACCGGCCCTATTTTTTCGCCGCAGGGCGCCTGCGCTTCGGGCAACCACGCCATCGGCATTGGCGCCCGCATGATCCGAGACGGCGATTGCGATTTTGTGCTGGCCGGCGGCGTCGACACCTGTCTGTTGCCGGAAATTATCCAGGGGTTTGCCAATATGTGGGCGACCATCAAAGTCGAACCGGGCGACCGCGCCTATGCCGACCCGACGCAGGCCTCGCGGCCGTTCAGTATCGACCGCAAAGGGTTCGTGCTCTCCGAGGGCGGCGGGGTGGTCGTACTGGCTGCGGACGAGATGGTGGCTTCTTTGGGGCTGACGCCCAAAGCTGAAGTATTGGGGGTGGGCTGGACGTCGGATGCCCATCATTTCACCATGCCGCACGCCCCGACGATCGTACGCGCTATTCAGGACGCCATCGGCGATGCCGGCCTGCAGCCCGAGGATATCCAGTATGTCAGTGCGCATGGCACCTCGACCCCCAAGGGGGATCGGGCCGAGGTTGAATGCCTGCGCACGGTATTCGGCAGCGCCATCGAAAACATCCCCATTTCGTCAAATAAATCCCAGATGGGTCATACCCTGGGCGCTGCCGCAGCTATCGAAGCGGCTCTGGGGATCGAGGCGATGCAGCAGGGTATCGTGCTGCCGACCGTGAACCATATGCCCGACCCGGAGTTTGCCGATATCGACGTGGTGCCCAACCAGGCCCGCAGGCATACCTATGAATTCTTCTTGTCCAATGCGTTCGGTTTCGGCGGAACCAACTGCTGCATTGTTTTCAGGGGAGTGTGACATGCGTCCCAAGCCTTTTGTTCCCGAACCCCTCGATGACGACCGCCCTTACGTGCGCGATAAAACCACTGGTCTGGTCTGGCATCGATGTCATCTGCGAACGCTCTATGCGGATACCGATCGTTCGCAAGTGGTGTATCACGCCAACTATCTGCGGTATTTCGAATTCGGCCGGGCGTCTCTGATGCGTGATGCGGCCTACGCCTATCGTGAAATCGAGGAGAGCGGGTATGTTTACCCGATCATCGCCACCGCGCTCGACTACTTCCGTCCGCTGCATTACGATGACGCCATGCGCATTCACACCCGTCCGGGGGACCGGGAACGGGTCAAGCTGCGCTTCGACTACGTGATCACCCACGATCCCAGCGGAGATATCGTTTGCACCGGATTCACCCGCCACTGCGCGATCAACGCCAAAGGCACACCCGTGGCCATCGACGACAAGACCGTGCATCTATGGGAAATTTTTCCGAAATAGGGGCCACTGTGCGCCACGATGTGACTTTCGTGGTCGCACCGCACTGGGGCGACCATCACTTCCAGGGGCGCGCCGTGCTGCCGGCTGTCGAAGCAATGCAACTGCTGGCCCATTGCTGCGGCCGTGCGCTGCCTGGGACGCCGGTGCGTCATATCGCGCAAGCCGCTTTCGAAAAATTTCTGGAACTGCCACCGGCCGGCCACAGCGTGGCGGCCTTTTGCGATCTGACCGCCTTGCCTGATGGCGGCGTGCAGGCCGTGCTGCTGACGCGCACGCAGACTGGCGCAACTGGGATCAGGCGCACCAAGACACACGCCCGGGTCGTGTTCAAACCTGGGCCGCTGTCCGAACCCGCTATAGCACTGGACTTGGCCGCGGCACTGGCCGGACCGGTTTTCAGGGTGGTCCCTGAACGGGTATACGACGAACTCGTCCCTTTCGGTCCGGCCTTTCACACGATCACGCAACCGGTGCAACTCAGCCGGGATGGCGCACTCGCTGCTTTGAAAGCTGCCGACCGGCCGGATGTGCTGACGGGCATGCCCTTGGGATCGCCACTCGTCCTGGATGGCGCCATGCATGCCGCCTGTGTCTGGGCGCAGCGTTTCGCCAACGTCGTCGCTTTCCCGCTGGGCATTGACGAACGCCTGATCTTGCGTCCGACCTGCGCGGGCGAAACGTATTGGGCCCGTATTTTTTCCGTGAAGACGGACGGGGCCGGACTGGTGTTCGATATCTGGATAATAGACGCGCTGGGCCGCTTGCGCGAGTGGCTCAAAGGGGTGCGCATGCGCGATATGAGCGGCGGCCGCCTGCACCCTCCCGAGTGGATCGGCTGCGGCCGCGATGCCGATGGGTTGGACGCGCTCCGGCCGCATTGTGCCGCACTGACACTCATCGATCGTGACGGACTGCTGCCGTTTTCCGACGGCTGCCTTTCCGCGGATGAGCGCCAGCGTGTCATGAAAATGGGCCCGCGCCGCCGTCAGGGATTCATGGCTGTGCGTTTGGCCTGCAAGCGCTTGGCGCGCGATCTCTCCGGAGACCGGACGATGCCGGCCGGTGACTTGTCCACCGTTCGTACGCAAGACGGCCGCCCCGCGTGCCCCTTGCCCGAGGGTGCACCATCCTACACGTGCGCCGCCGCCCATGATCGTCGTTTCGCGCTCGCGGCGGCCGATCAGCAGCCTGTCGGAGTGGATGTGGAAACCGTAGCTGCCCGCCTGCTTGCATCCTTGCATCTCTTTGCGAACGCCTGCGAGCAAGCGCGCGTGAATGCCTCGCCTTTGGGTGCCAGCCAGGCTGCCACGCGGGTGTGGTCGATCAAGGAGGCCGTTGCCAAAGCCCTGCGCATCACCCTGGCGGATGCCTGGCAGCGGACGGAAGTCAGCGCCCTGGGAAAAACGCAAAGCCAGTTGCGGATAGATGCCGGACACGTCGTCGAGGCTTTTCACCAGACGCTGGGTGAGCATCTGGTCACCCTGGTGGTGCTGCGGAAAGACGGGGCGCTATAACTTGAAAAATTTGGACTTATTCGCCGATCCCGCGCACATCGCGGTCTTTTTTATCGGACTGCTCGCCGCCTATCTGGCTGGTTCGGTCAACTTCTCGATCTTTTTGTTCCGGGTATTGGGCAAAGGGGATCCGCGCTCTCAGTTCAGCGGCAATCCTGGCGTTACAAACGTCTATCGGCAGGCGGGTTGGGCGTTGGCCGCCCTGGTGCTGGTGCTGGACGTAGGGCGCGCGGCGGCCGTGGCCCTGCTTGCTCAAACGTTCTGGGCGGACCCGCTGGTACCCTGGGCCGGTTTCGGACTGATCCTGGGCAACCACTTTCCCTGTCTGCATGGGTTCAAGGGGGGCAAGGGGGTGGCCAACTTTCTGGGGTTTTATGCTGTTCTGGTGCCGGTAGGCGCGCTTTGGGCGCTGGGCGCCTATCTTGCGGTGTTCGCCATGGCGCGCATACCGTTTATCGCATCGTTCGGAATGCTGGCCGTGTTAACGGGTTTCGGCATCCTGCGCTGGCAGTCCGACCCCGTGGGCATCGCAGGCATCGTCATCACGGCCGGCTGCATCGTCTGGTTTCACCGGGGGAATATAAGTGCGTTGATGCGTTAATTGGCAGAGCGTTGATGCGTGGGACTGGCGAAATCCTATTTACCCGCAACGCAATTGGGTTTGGAACAGGCGCTGGTTGTGCCAGCAGAGTGGATCGGATGCAAGGGGGTCACCGGTAATCTGAAAGGCGGCGCCTCTGCACCCATAACATTCATCCGCGCGCTCGCAGTCATGGCAATGGCCCTTGATGGTCTGGCGGTGGTTTTTCAGATCTCTCAGCAACTGACTCTCGGCCAAGATGGCGGCCAGGGGTTTTTGCCGGATGTTGCCAAGGGAAAGCGTCACTCCCACGCAGGGTCGGACCTCGCCTTGGGCGGTCACTAAGCAGGAGAACTTGTGCCGCATGCATTTGTTGCCTACCAGCGGCGGTTGAACGTCCCAGGTCTGACCGAACAGGTGCTTGTCCAGATCGGCGATGGTGGTGAAAAAAGTTTCAAGTTCGAGCGGCTCTACGAAGAGCCATTCGTTTAATCGCGCATTGGCCTGAGGCGTGATGATTTCAAAATAGGGTGCGATTCCCTGCTCGCGCAGCCACTGCCACATGCGCGGCAGTTCGCCGATATTCTGGCGGCAGATAATCGAACTGACGGCCAGAAAATGCGTCTGAGAGGGGTACCCGGCCGCTTTGAGATGGCCAAGGGCCGACTGGATGATGCGGAAGGCGCCCGGATGACCGGAGAGCTCGTTCTGCAGGACCGCATCGAAAGAGTTCATCTTCATCACAACCCGCACCTGCTGCTCGTAAAGCTGACGGGCGAAATCGGCCGTAATGCCCGACCCGTTGGTAAACATCTCCACAATCAGGCCGTGTCCCCGCATGAAACGGATCATCTCGAGGGTGTGTGGATAAATGGAAGGTTCGCCGCCCAGAACAATAATTTTGACGGCACCCAGGGCTTTGGCCTGCAGGATGGCGTCGCGGATTTCGTCCAGGGACAGTTCGTCTTTGAGCTGATCTTCGTGCGGCACGTAACAATAGGGGCATCTGAAGTTGCAGCGCAGGCTGAATTCAATCTCCATGGAGAGCAGTCGGCCTTTACGGACCGCCTCGGCAATAGCTTCTTTAGAGAATTCGAAATTGGTAATTGGAGCAGGATGTCTGTTCACAGGGCTATTCAATCGATCCGAAATGGGTGGCAAGGCAATAGAATATCGTCCTACATAGATAAAATGACGGCAGCTGTCAAGACGCTGTCGAGGTTATAGCAGGGCCCATCGCATGTAAACCTTGGCCGTAGCGTGCTGTTATGAGTTGCAGGGTGGGCATTGCCCACCACCATAGCGCTGGATTGAAGGGATTCGCATAGCATGCCGGTTTTCCGGCAGGGTAAGGAATTTCTGGCGCCGGTAAGTTAGCACGATAAAAAAGCAAGTCGCACCTTTGGTATTGGCGCGACGATAATCCGACATGATTGTTCATCAACACTTATGGACAGGGCGGGGCGTTGCCAGCCATCGTGTCATTCAAAGCCATCCGCACCACAGATCACTTATGACCATTTGCAAATAAATGGTGGGCAATGCCCACCCTACCTGGCTAGGGAAAATTTCGGGATCCTGCGCCCCATGGCGGTTAACCTGCATCCCTAAAAGGCGGTTTACAAACCAAACGCCTGAAAGCAGTTCCAACGGCGGCGCCGGCCACAAAATATTCCTCAACTCGGAGGCATGTGCTTCCGATAAGGGGTATGAGGTATGGGATTCATAGGAGGTCGTTATGCTCATTTTGGTTGTGGATGACTCGATGGTTGCGCGGAATATCCTCAAAAACGTCCTCGAGCCCATGGGGCATGAGGTCATTGAGGCTTCCAACGGGCGAGAGGCCCTGAAAATTTTGGAAAAGCTGGCCAAAGAGGTCGGTTGTGTGCTGCTGGACTGGAATATGCCCGTCATGAATGGTTTTGAAACCCTGCAGGCGATTCGAAGCGACAAGGACTGCGGTCATATTTTGATTCTGATGGTTTCTACGGAGTCGGAAGATGAGTTTATCGAGCGTGCGATTGCGGCCGGCGCGAACGGCTATCTGGCCAAGCCCTTTTCGGCTGAGGAGTTGAAGGCCAAAATGGCCGACATTCTCAAAGCGGCTAAGCCCAGGTAAGTGCAAAATGCCGCATCTCGGATTCCGCATACGTTTTCGCCATGCACCCCGGGGAAGGGCCCCTCATCGGAGATGAATAATGAACAAAATAGTGCTTATAGATTGCAGTTCGGAAGTCACCAGTGCTTTGGCGGAATTGTTGGGTGAGCAATGCAGCCTGTCGAATATTTCGTCCGAGGACCGGATTGTTCCTGAAGAGAACAGGATGATCGTCTTGGAAGCCGATGCCAGCCCGGATGCGATCTACTTGAAAATCTCCAGAATCCGGGCGGCCTGCAAATTCAAAGACATTCCCATTATCGTGATCAAGCGACGTGAAGATCGGATTCCCCTCGAACATTTTCTCAGCTCGGGGGCCACCGAAGTGCTGTCCCTGGATGCCCCTCCGGGAGCCTGCCGGCAGATTCTGCGAGGGCACCTGATTCCCAACCGCAAGCCGTTGGAAAAAGAGATGGCTTATCTTGTGCCTTTCATCGAAAACACCGTGCAGGTGCTCAAAACAACGGCTTCGCTGGAAGTGGCTTTTCGTGAAGTGTATTTTTCAAATACCTTCAGAATTTTCGGAGACATCTCAGGCATTATCGGGCTCTCCGGTGAATCCGAAGGAACAGTAGCTGTCACGCTATATTGGCGCCTGGCGCGAAATATTATCGCAAGGATGATGAATGTGCAGGAAGAGCGGATCAACGCCGAGTATATTCACGATGGGGTCGGCGAACTGATCAATGTGATCAGTGGCAGCACCAAAAAGAGATTCAAAGGAACGCCTTTTCACTTTGAATTATCGCTGCCGACGGTCGTGGTGGGCTCGGGCCACCAATTGGGACACCCGGAAGGATCGAGCATTGCCGTGCTGATCTTCGATGTCGATGATTCGGCTTTCGTGCTCCAGGTGTGTCTCAAACCCAAAAAGCATCTCATCTGACGCATAGCTATAGATACGCCGCCATGTCTGAAAAGATCATTCTTTTAATCAACCGGGACAGTGCGTTTCTCGCGCATACGGCAGAAACCCTGCGCCTGGCCGGCTATCGTACCCATACGGCCATGGATATGCGCGGCGCTTTATCCGTGCTTTCCAGCGAGCGCACTGGTTTGATTATCTGTGATAAAACCTTGCAGGATGTCAGTGGATACGATTTGTTGAATTTCATCAAAAAGGATCCGTTGCGCGATTGTATTCCCTTCATGTTCCTGGTGTCGGCCAAGGAGCAGGGGCACGCCTTAAAAGCTTTCGAGATGGGTGCTCTCGATTTTTTGGTGTATCCGTTGGCGCCGGAACTCCTGGTCGAGCGTGTCGATGAGGTTTTCGAAACCACTCGGAAATCCGATCCGCCCGTGGCCCATCCACCAGTAGCCGAACCACCAGTGACCGAACCGCCGGCGCCGGTGCATCCGCACGATAACGGCAGCACAGATGAGGCGACCGTTGTGGCCGTGCGCCGCGTCGATATCTCCCGGGATGGGGTGATCTGGCTGCCGGGCAAGGTCGGTAAGTTTCGCGGCAGCACGCTTTTTGTCGAAACCGCTCTGTTTGGAAAGCCGGGCGTTACTTTGATGATGCGTTTCCAGCTGGATGACGGCATCTTCGTCCTCAATGGTCATATCAAAGATATTCGCTACGACGATTTTCAAAAACCGGCCTGGATAGAAATGGTGGTCCGGGAGGATGAAGCCTGGCATCGCATCCATCGCTATCTTCAGGACAATACCGGCATGCCCTCCGCGGAACCGGCACAGACCCCTGATGATACTTTTTTACTCCATCCTGGCGCGCTCGAAAAGACGGCTTTCCGCACCGGCCCCATGGAATCGGTGGAAGTCCGCGATCCTTCGTACGATCAGCGTTTTTATCACAGTTTGATCGGCAAACAGCTGGATAATTACAGGGCGATTACCCTGATCGGTTCGGGCAGTATGGGGGGTGTGATGCAGGGCTGGGATGTGGCTCTGGAGCGTGAAGTGGCTTTGAAGGTCATCTCCTATGAGCTTTCATCCAAGGAAAAATTTCGTGAAATGTTCATCAAGGAGGCCCGCGTGGTCTCCCGGCTGAATCACCTCAATATTGCTCAGATTTACTACATCGGTACCAGCAACGATATCTTCTATTACGCAATGGAGTTTGTCGACGGCAAAACCCTCAAGGAACTGATCGATCAAGAAAGCCGGCTGAATGTGCTCAAGGGGCTGGAATATTTGATTACGGTGTGCGAGGCGCTTTATTATGTGCACCAGAATAGCATTGTCCATCGGGACATCAAGCCGGCCAATATCATGATCAACACAGCGGGTCTCATCAAGGTCGTGGATTTCGGGGTGGCCAAAACGAGTGATTCGAAAACCAAAGGCGAAAAAAGCATGATTATCGGTTCGCCTCTGTATATGTCGCCCGAGCAGATAGCCGGCCTCACGCTGGATTACCGCAGTGATATATATTCCTTAGGGGCGACCTTTTATCACGCGCTTACCGGATCGCCGCCCTTCGAAGCCGATGACTACAAGGATATCATGGCGCAGCATATTGCAAGGCCGCTGCCGCCCATGAAAGAAAAAAATCCGCGGATTCCGACCCCATTGGCGGCCATCATAGAAAAGATGATGGCCAAGGACCCTTTCGATCGCTACAAGGATTGTCAGACGATCGCAAACGAACTCAAATCTTTGCAGACCCGTATTCTAAAACGGTTGCGTCAGAGTTCGGAAGAGAAAGCAGGCTGAACCATTGACACGTTCCTGACGTCACTATAAAGTGCTGTCCTTAAAGTCCTGACGCTCAGTGGAGATGGAAATGTTGGTTACAGTGGATGAGACCCGGCGTGCGATCGGTTGCGGAATCGACAGTGATTTGGAACGATGGATCCAACGGCTTCTTGCAGGTCCAGGCGATTCTCGCAAAGCATTTGTTCCCAATAGGGCCAGTTTCGGCGATTTGTACGCAATGGCCGCGGATCTCGGTGCGTATTTCCGAACACACGTCACAGAACCCTTTGTGTGTTTGTGCGCCGAAGACAAAGCGGTCGTGGGTGCCGCCCTTTTGGCATCCATGGCCGGTGGTCCGGCCCTGATCGTGCCGTATAGCCTGAATGCGTCTGTTCTGGCCGAACTGCAACAATGGACCGGCTACAACCATGCCATCGTGGACGGCACCCGGCCGGTGCCGGCGGGCGTCCATTGCGTTGAACCGAGACCTGCCGGAAACGCCTGGTTGGCCGGTGGGGCGTCCCCCAGGCAGCCGCAGACAGAATGGGTTCGGGTGTTCACTGGCGGTAGCACGGGTGCGCCTAAGATGTGGACCAAGACGGTGCGCAACCTGTTGGCCGAAACGATCGCTATCATCGGCCATTACCAAGTCGACGCGCAGGATCGCCTGCTGGCCACCGTCAGTCCCAACCACATCTACGGGCTGCTTTATTCGGTTCTGGTACCAATGCTGGCCTCGGCCTCGGTGGCGGCTCCGACGCCGTCGTTTCCCGGTGAAATCGAAAGTGCGGCGCGCCTCCACGAGGCCACCCTCCTCATCAGCGTGCCGGCGCATTATCGGGCCTTGAACGGCCATTCGTTTGCCAAATCGTCCTTGCGCCTGGCGTTTTCATCGGCCGGCATGCTGGCCGCCGAAGATGCGGCCGCCTTCAGCGCACAGACCGGCGTGGGGATAGCCGAAATTTACGGTTCCACTGAAACCGGCGGCATTGCGGCGCGGGTCAGGGCTGCGGGAGAAGTCGATTTCAAGCCATACGCCAACATCTCTGTAAAGATCGTGGGCGAGCGGCTCAATGTGCGTTCCGACTATCTTTCGCCCGGCCTGGCGATGCAGGCGGACGGCTATTTTTGCATCGGCGATCGTGTGGCATCCACGCCGGGCGGTCGTTTCGAGCTGCTCGGACGTGCCGATGGCATCGTGAAGGTCGGCGGTCGGCGGGTCGATCTGGAAATGGTACGCCAGGCGCTTAAAAAGCTGCCCGCGGTGCGCGAGGCGGTGGCCGTGTCCCTGCCTGTTAACAATGGGCGGCAGAATCAAATCGTGGCTGTTGTCGAAGGGCCCATGGGATCTGCCGCTGTGAATCGCATGCTGCTGGAGGGCCTGGAACCGTACGCGCGGCCGCGCAGCATCCGCGTCGTCGACAAAATCCCGTTGACTGCGGCCGGTAAATTCGACCGTAAAACCATTGTGGGACTTTTCAGTTAGGCGTTTAGCTGACCTATGCGCATTACCGCGCAACGTTTTGTCTTAGGGTGCGCGGGTTGATGCTTAGCGGCGGGTCGGAGCCAGGCGGTATCGCGTGCTCGCCGCGTCGATGACCTGCCGCAACAAGTCACGGTAAGCAATGCCGGCCGCGCGCGCCGACATGGGAAAATATGATGTCGTGGATATCTCGGGCGGAATGATCCCCGGAGGCGAATTGACATCAAGTACATACATGTTCCCGTCACGGTCGCAGCGCAAGTCGATGCGGCACCAATCCTTGATTTGAAGTGCATCCCACGTTCGGCGCACCAGTGTTGCGATCCGCTGGCCGGTATGTGCATCGATATCGGCCGGACAGACCAGATGGTGCGTTTCCGCCTGCTCTTCGAAGATCCACTTGATTTCCAGGGAGTCCAACCGGGCATAGCCGTCCGGTAGTTTGTTGAAGTCCGGTTCGATCGCCGGCAGGATGCACGGTGGATTGCCCAGCATGGGCACCGAAAATTCTCGTCCCTCCAGAAATGGTTGAACCAGGGCTGGTTCGCTGAACGCGCGGAGTGTTTCCGAGACCCTGTCGGCTAATTCCACCGCATTGTGGACCACACTTTTGGACGTGATGCCGGCCGAGGAGCCTTGGGCCAGTGGCTTGACGATCAAGGGATAAGTCAATGCAGCGCGCAAAGCGTCATCCGGAGTGAGAAAAACCTGCGAAGGCAGCACTGCTATGCCATTGGCCGCCAAAACTTCCTGCATTTTGCCCTTGTTCATCACCAAAGCTTGTGTGAGCGGATCGGAACCCGTGTAGGGCAAGCGCAGCATTTCCAGCATGGCCGGCAATTGCGCGTAGCGTGCCGCGCCGTGAATGCCCATCGAATAATTGAAAACGAGATCGATGTCCGCAGTGCGGGCCTGCAGGGCCAGGTAGGCCTGCGGGTCGGCTTCAATGGGGATTACCGAATATCCGCAGCCCTCGAGATGGCCGATGATACATTCGATCGTTTGTGGATCATCGAAATCCGTTTCCACCTGCGATGCCGGATCGTCCGGGTCCGGGTAGTGGTGACGCACGTTGTATAAGAAGGCAAGATTTTTTACAGGCATCGTTTGAATTCTCTTTTGCTTCAATTGGAAAGAATCGCATATACGTGAAACCTGCGCCTTGGGCAAATGGTAATTTGTGGATTGTTACATTTGTTAATGCCCCGTTTCGCTCCTACAGACGGCGGCATCTCCTCGCATGGTCCGGATGCGGTTCTGCTTCCCACTAAGTATGCGGAGTTCAGCTGTTGCTACCATCCGGGCAACTTTCACGGGGATGAGCGGTTGATAGCGGTAGCGGCCAGCCATCACCGCCTGGTCTGGATGCACCCCTTCCGGGACGGCAACGGGCGGGTGGCCCGGCTCTTTTCCGGCCTTTACATGGCTCATATCGGCATCAATCGCAGCAACTTGTGGTCGCTGTCCAGAGGGTTTTCACGTGACAAGCAGTGGTATATGACCAATTTGCAATCCGCCGATTCACCCGATCCGCATGGCCGGTGTTTCGACCAAGCCTTTTTTGCCGATTTTTGCCTCTATTTTCTAGAAGTATGCCTGGATCAGATCCGGTTTATGGAAAAAATACTGGGGTTAAATCGCATCGATGCCCGAATCGAGGGATACATCAGGGATCGCGATAAGGCCCGCGGCGCGTTGCACCCCCTTGATCAACGCGCCGGCAAGCTCCTAAAGGCGCTCTTCCTGCAAGGCGCGGTACAGCGGGGCGAAGCCCGCTCGATCATGGGCATGGACAATCAGAGCGAGCGCCATGCGAGACGCCTCGTCAGCCAGTTGGTGCAAGAGGGGCTGGTGTGCTCCGAAACACACAGGGCCCCATTGACGATAGGGTTTCCAGCCAAAGTCCTGCGCTATTATTTTCCGGACCTGTTCGATCCCTCGGTATTGGGTGAGGACCCGCAAGCGGCGGCGCACTGACTCTTTTGAAAACTCAACGCGGCCCTGCGCTCCGGCGCAAGGCTCTGAATTGCGCAAAGTAGGTATGCGGCCCCAGTTCCACGACGGCGCCGAAGCGTATCAATCCAAGCGGCAGCAACCGGATGCTGACTTCTTGTAAAGACAGACGCACCGCCTTGGGCGGACCGGGCGGGCCGTCTTGCTTGATGAATTCCACAATAGATAGAATACCGGCCGGCTTCAGCACGCGTGCAACTTCGGCGAGGGCTTTGGCATCGCTGTCGTCTTCTGCGAGATCGTGCAGCACGGTCGCCATCAGGCAAAGATCGATGCTGCCGGAAGCGACCGGAAGCGTTTCGGCGGCATCGGCCACATGGGTTTCGATGGGGATGTCGTGAGGGGAGTTCTGTGCGGCGGCACGCACCTGTTCGATGCCTTCGGCCCACAAGTCCACGGCGATCACCCGTCCGTCGGGCCGGACTTTGTCCCGCAGAGGCAGCGTGTAGCGGCCGCTGCCGCATGCAAGATCCAGCACGGTCATGCCGGGCGCCACCGCCAAAACCTCCCAAAAACGATCGGTATCGATGAGATCATAGCTGCTTTTGCCGGCCGCGGTCGGTTGCGGGGAATTCATGGGGCATTTTCCTATGCCGGCTGTGCCGGAGCTGAAAGGTGAAAGAAGCACCCCTTAGGGACATCTTGTTTCGGCCGGGGTGCGCGTTGCGAACGATAGATAGTATAAGGGCATCCGCTCATAGAGCAATGCCGCTGTTGTTTTTTGTTTTTCGTTGCAAGGCGACCGGGCGGACTGCGCCTATGGTGCGATGGCCCCTGCTGGTCGGGGTGACTTTGGTGTCGATGACCTGACAGCTAAGCGTGCCCGCAAGAAGTCCGCCGTGCCTTTCATGGCATGGCAGGCATTGGTGCACAGATTCATAACGATCTGATTAAACTTGGCGGGCCGGCCAGGATCGCGCCCACCGGCTCAACGTCACATGCGATCGCTATTTTATAGCTCTGCGATGTTTTGGACGTGGTCGGCCTTTGGATCGATCAGCAGATCGCCGCTGCGATAGGTAATGAAGGCATTGCCCGATTGGCCGAAGCGCAAGGAGAGAACAGTAGACCGCCGATCGTCAATATTGGCCGGATTTGTAAACTCGTCCCGATAACTGTTTTTACGCTAAACATCATTGTGAACGCGACCCGCTTGCAGTATGGAAGCGCTTGACTTAACTCCGGCTATGGAATTCGACGATGACCTATTTGCGGACCTTGCTTCTGCTGGCCCTGCTGGCGGCTTTCCCACCCATGTCCACCGATATGTATCTGCCCGCCCTGCCAATGCTGCAAGCTATCTGGGGTGTGGACCTGGCTACCATAAACTTGACCCTGGTGCTGTTTTTCGTCGCGTTCAGCGTCGCGCTGCTGGCCTATGGGCCGATTTCAGACAGTTATGGCCGCCGGCCCTTACTGATGATCGGCATCGCTGTTTTCGTGACCGCCAGTCTTTTGTGTGGTATGGCTCCCGGTGTCGAATACCTGATCGCTTTTCGCATTTTGCAGGCCTTCGGCGCCGCTTCGGCGTCGGCGCTCTCGATGGCGATCGCCAAAGACTTGTTCCTGGCCCGTGAACGTCAGCAATTGCTGGCGCATTTGGGCGTTATTGTGGCCCTGGCGCCCATGCTGGCGCCTGTCGTGGGGGGCTGGATGCTCAAATGGTTGAACTGGCATTGGATTTTTTTCATCCAGGCCCTGTGGGGCGTCATTGCCTGGATAGGCGTCCTGCGCATGCGCGAACCCTTGCAAAAGAAAGTGCCGGCCAGCATCGGGCAGATCATGGGACGCTATGTGCGCCTGTTCAAAAACAGACGCTTTATGACCCTCAATACCCTCATGGCATTGAGCATGATGCCTGTATTCGCGTTTATCGCCGGTTCTCCGTCGATCTATATGACGCATTTCCATCTCGATCCACAGTGGTTCGGCCTGCTTTTCGGCAGCAATGCCCTGGCGCTGATGGCTGGTGCTTACACCTGCAGCCGGCTGACGCGTCGTATGCCTGGCTGGCCGTTGATGCGGGCCGGATTTGTCGGCATGTCGCTCGGCGGCCTGGTGATCTGGATCGTGGGGTCGTCGGGGCCGCTGCGATTTGCTGCGGGCATGTTCGTGGTGACCTATTGCATCGGTATGACGCGCCCGCTGAGCAATAACCTGGTGCTCGAGCAGGTGGATGAGGATGTCGGCACGGCCTCATCGCTGCTGATATTTCTCTATTTCGTGGCCGGCGCCGGCGCCATGGCCCTGATATCGATGAACTGGCCCGACCGTATGCGCGTTATTGCGGTATTGGCGGCAGGCAGCGGGGTGCTGATGCTGAGTGCCTTGTTGTGGATGGCGCATCACTGGAAAGGGGTCTTGAAAGCGGTGCAATAACGGCATCGAGATTGGCCGCGAGCGGGGCATGCATCCGTGCGTCTGGTTCGCAGGTCACGCAATATGTGATTATTATTCTGGGTCAACTTTGAGAACCCTGTCATGATGAAGGACCATGAACTTTCGAAAATTGTTGCATGCAGGAAAAGAAATCGGCGCCAAGGCGATCGAGAACAGTAAAATGATCGCCGATCTGTTGAAGGTCAACACGATCAGGACCCTGCTGCGGGAGCGAAGACTTTTCATTCCCGCATCGTTGCTCAGTCAAGCGATCTCCGATCAGCTACCCCCCGGCGAAGATATTGCCTTCGATACGCTGAAATGCTTCGACAACCGCATGATCGCGCAATTCCTCGTGCGTGCCTCTCGGGCTGAATGGCTTTGCGCCATCGCATTTGAAATCGAAGAAGGACTTCTGAGCAAAGAGAAGCAATTTATTGTATTGCACATTCGCGAGCAAAAAGTGTTTGGCAACAATTGGCTGGGAAAACTCGTGTCCTTTTTCATCCGCTTTTTTATACGGGATATCGTCGCCTTCGGCATACGCTTTGCGCAAATGGATCCGCCGGCATATTATACGGCGGGCACGCGGCAGTTGGTCATCGACCTGTCCCAGGTAAAAGAGATTCAGAAATTTGTACAAACCGGAATACTCAATCACGCCACCTTGCATGTCGACCACTGCGAAGGCGGCCTGAGTGTCTGTGCCACCTTCGAATCCCCGCTGCTGGCTGCTCTGGAGAGCAGTATTGCCCGGTGACCGGCGATCTCTGCCGCGGTGCTGTTTCGGTAACTGTTTGCGCGCCAATATCACTGGAGCGAACTGGATAACGAAAATACCATATATTGATATGTTTTTCAGCTTGACTCACAATCCGTGTTTTCAGTATGGTGGTAGTCTGTCAAGCAAGCCGCTATTCCTGTAGCGCCTGAACACGGCGCAATTCAGCCTGAACGCAACTTAATATACAAACAGATGATACCTATCGATGATTGAAGAAACACCATCCGTTCGAATCAAAGGGGTCGGTAACAAGCTTTGGGTCACCATTGCTCCGGATGCCTCCCTCGATACTATCCAAGCCGAAATGACGCGGCTTTTCGAGCCTTTAAAACACACAACGTCCAATACTGGTGTGGTGTTGGATACCGGCGACGGCCAAGGCGATAATGATCGCCGCCGTCAAATCGCGGCCTACATGAAGGATGCCCTGCACTTGGATGAAATCATCACACCGCCGGAAAGAACCAGCGCCGAAGAAAAACCTGTCAGGATGAAAATGTCACGAAGCACTATTGCACAACATCGCAGCGACACTTTGGTCATCGCCGGCCGCGTGCGATCCGGTCAAAGTGTGCACGCCAAAAAGCACCTTATCGTCATGGGAGATGTAAACCCTGGTTGCGAGTTGATTGCCGGCGGTGACATCCTGGTTATAGGCAGCTTGTGCGGCACGGCTGCCGCAGGTCAGCCGGACAATCACGATGCCATCATTTTGGCGCTTGATTTCCGGCCGACGCAGGTCAAGATCGGCGAAGTAGTGGCGGCCGGCCGGCCGGGTGCCGGGCAGGGCGCGCCCGAGATCGCCCATCTCGAAAACGGCGCTATCGTGGTGGATGACTATGCCACGGCCAATCCGTTCAGGCGCATCCCCTGGCCGGTCATCCGCTGACGCGACCGCAAACAACAGATCGCTTAATGCTCAAAGAACATAGAGGTGACATGTGAACGGTAAAATAATTGTTATATCATCGGGCAAGGGCGGTGTGGGCAAGACCACCGCGACGGCTTCCATCGGTGCGGCCCTGGCAATGGACGGCAAGCGGGTCGCCGTGGTGGACATGGATATCGGGTTGCGTAATCTCGATGTGGTGATGGGGCTTGAAAATCGGATTGTGTACAACATCGTGGACATCGTCCGCGGCAAGTGCAAAGTCAAACAGGCCGCCATCAAAGACCGCCGCATCGATAATCTTTTTTTGATCCCGGCGTCGCAAAGCGACAACAAAGACGCATTGAACCCGCAGGATATCATGCGCATTTCAAAAGAATTGCGCAAAGCATTCGATTTCATCCTCATGGACTGTCCCGCCGGTATAGAGCGCGGCTTTGAAAATGCCGTGGCTGCGGCGGATGAGGCCGTGGTGGTGTGCACGCCCGAGGTTTCCTCGATCAGGGATGCGGATCGGGTGATTGGATTGTTGTCGGCCAAGGGGATTCCATCTAAATTGCTGATCAACCGCATTGTCCCTGCCATGGTCAATCGTGGGGATATGCTGAGCCACCAGGATGTGGTCGATGTTTTGTCCATCGATCTGGTGGGCCTGGTTGAAGCGGATGATCAGGTGGTTATTTCGACCAACAGCGGCAAGCCTATTGTGATGCAGGAAGATTCCCGGGCTGGGCAGGCTTTCAAACGCATCGCCATGCGCCTCAACGGCCAACCGGACTTGCCTATCCAAGTGCCAAAATCTTCCCAATCTTTCTGGAAAAAATTCGGATCCAAGATCGGTTTCGGCAAATAGGGGTAATCCAATGCTAAGCGATTTTATGAGGAAACTTTTCGGCAAGAACGGCAGCAAGGATATTGCCAAAAAGCGGCTGCAGTTTGCGCTTGTTTACGATCGGCTCGAAGTGTCGGATGATATGCTGAAAGAAATGCAAAATGAAATCGTGGCTGTGATCTCACGGTATTTTGTCATCGATCGGGATCAGCTGAAACTCGACATTACACGACACGATGATTTGTCCGCCTTGATGTTGAACACGCCCATCATATCTGCCAAGACCCGTCAAAGAACGGCTAATCCACGGGTCGCCGATAAAAAAGGAAAAGGGCAGAAGTTTTCGGGTGCCAAGAATAGAGCGATTTGATCCCCTTGCCTGCCAAGCTGTGATCTAAGGCAGAATGTCTCCATCGGTGCGAGCTTCTTCGCACGAATCTCAAATTTAATGTCACCATAGGCACTCCGGCGCCGAGCGGCACTCCTGCGAGAACCGACCCGCGCAGGGTGCGGGATGCGTCTATCGTCATGTGGGCCTGAGCAGGCTGGCGCCGTTAGCCTGTCAGTGCAAGAGGATGCCCAAGCCAATGATGCCTCCCGCATAAGCTCAACTATCGGGTTTCAACGCCGGTGATCCGGGCGTGTTGTCCGCGCCACACGCCATTTCGCTCAAGTGAGACGAAAGGTGTGCGTAGGGTCGGGCCGCAAACTCGCTGGCGCTCAAACAGTGCGGCCCAAAACACCCTACGCACATCGTTGTAGGGGCGACCGGCGGTCGCCCGCAGAAAAGCTCATGGCTGACTGTGGCGCGGACAACACCCCCGGCTCACCTCACTATGTGTCAATCCCGAAAGGTGAGATGTAATCGAGACACCCTAGTAATTTTCGAGGGGGTGTCTCGAACAAATGGGGACCGCACTGTAAAAAATGATTGATGCCTGCAATGCAATTGTATATAGAAGCAGGACCCGTTCCGAACGGATCTTCGAAAGTCACAGCGTATAAAGAGATTGACCGTCGTAGCAAAAATCGCAATATGACCGTAGTCGATGGGAGAAAGCTCATGGAATTCTGGCGTGTGCCGTTGGATGCACAGGCGATTGAGATATCAAGAGGCGAGGTTCATGTCATCGAGGACCGTTGCAAGGGGTGCGGTTACTGCATCGAATTCTGCCCACGTGGTATTCTGGCCTTTTCCGCGCGATTCAATAAGAAGGGATACCACCCACCCGAAGTCCTTCAGCCGAAATCCTGTGTGAATTGTCATTATTGCGAAATTATCTGCCCGGAGTTCGCCATCTACTCGGTTGATCTCTCTTCGTTGCAGCCGCCCGGTCTCTGACCTGGGCCATGCGCGTTTTCGGTCTATCCAGCAACATCACTTCCAACAGATGAGAGTTGTTATGAAACCAGCGGTTCTTACCGGAGAACATTTTATGACCGGCGATGAGGCTTGCGCCGAGGGCGCATTGGCGGCAGGCTGCCGGTTTTTTGGGGGGTATCCCATCACGCCGGCCACCGAGATTGCCGAACATATGGCCGAACGCCTGCCTCAGTTGGGAGGGACTTTCATTCAGATGGAAGATGAGATCGCGGCCATCGCATCGGTTCTGGGCGCCGCCTGGGCCGGTCAGAAAGGCATGACGGCCACCTCCGGTCCCGGCTTCAGTCTGATGATGGAAAACGTGGGGTTGGCGGTTTGTACCGAGACCCCTTGCGTGATTGTCAATGTACAGCGCGCCGGCCCGTCGACCGGGTTGCCGACGATGGGGGCCCAGGCCGACATGATGCAGGCGCGCTGGGGATCGCATGGCCATTATGAAATCATCGCCCTGGCACCTTCGTCAGCCCAGGAGATCTTTTACCAGACCATTACGGCTTTCAACCTGAGTGAGCGCTACCGCACCCCGGTTTTTATCATGACCGACGAAATCATCGGCCACATGAGCGAGAAAGTGATCATTCCTGCGGCCGACCGGATTCAGACCGAATGGCGGCCCAAACCATCCGGCCGCAAGGACCGATTCCTGCTGTACAAGCCCGGCAAGAACGGCGTGGCGCCCATGCCGGCGGCCGGCGAGGGATACAACGTGCATGTCACCGGATTAACCCATGACGAACGCGGTTACCCTGAGATGTCGGTCGATACTCAGGCGCAGATGATGGACCGCTTGTGCCGCAAGATTCTGGACAATCGCGACGACATCATCATGACCGAGTCCCACCACCTGGATGATGCCGAGATCGTGCTGGTTTCCTATGGTATTTCGTCGCGCACCAGCATGGCCGCCATGCAGCAGGCGCGTGCGATGGGTTTGAAGGTGGGGTTTTTGCGGCTGATCACCGTCTGGCCCTTTGCCGAAGCGCAGATCAGCGCCCTGGCCGAGCGGGTCAAGGGATTTGTCACAGTGGAGATGAACCTGGGGCAAATTCACCTGGAGGTGATGCGCGCCGCGAACGGCAAGGTCCCCTGCCACCTGGTAGGGCATCCCGGCGGCACGATCATCGCCCCCGACCAGGTCATCGCCACCTTGAAGGAGGCCTTCTGATGCAAGCAGCGACCACCCCGCGTGCCGGTAGCGCCCTCGTGCCGGAACATCCTTTGGAAGATCTGATCCGCTCGGACCGCATACCGCACATCTGGTGTCCGGGCTGCGGTATCGGCACTGCCTTTGCGGCCACTTTGACGGCCATGAAGAGCAGCGGTATCGATTTGCACAAAACCTGTATGGTGTCGGGAATCGGTTGCTCGGGACGGGCTGCCGGGTATGTCAAGCTCGACTCCTTTCACACCACACATGGCCGGGCCATTCCTTTTGCCACGGGTCTCAAACTGGGTAACCCCGAGCTTAACGTGGTGGTGTTCAGCGGCGACGGCGATTTGTTCGCGATCGGCGGCAACCATTTTATCCACGCCGCCCGGCGCAATATGGACCTGACGGTGATCTGCCTGAACAACCTCAATTATGGCATGACAGGCGGGCAGGTTGCAGCCACTACGCCCCATTTGGCACGCACCACCACGACACCTTCCGGCAACCCGGACGCTCCCTTTAATTTGCCTTTGCTGGCGTGGGCTTCGGGTGCCACCTACGTGGCGCGATGGACTGTCCTGCACACGCGTGAACTGACCGAGTCCATTCAAAAAGCGATTACCAAGAGCGGTTTCTCCTTCATCGAGGTGCTGGGCCCCTGTCCAATCAATTATGGCCGGCGCAACCGCGAAAAGGCGTTGCAGACCCTCAAGCTCTACCGCGAGCGCACGATCATCCGCAACCATGCCGACCCCAGCGATCTGGATGTCGATTTCACCAAGCAGGTGATTTTAGGCGAGTTTGTGGACAAGGAGCGACCTACTTGCATTGAGAATTACGATAAGACGTGTCGGTTGCCGGAATGAAAGTATATGGTTACGCAGGTCGCCGGATCAAAGGACCGTTGGCCTGTTTAGAGGTCACGGCAGAAGGAATTAAAGATGCTTGAGCAGATTACGATTACGGGTTTTGGCGGGCAGGGCGTGGTATTGGCTGGCCGCATTCTGGGGCAGGCGGCCGCTATCGGCGATCACCGCGAAAGCACGCTGGTGCAGTCCTACGGTCCTGAATCGCGCGGCGGCGCTTGCAGCGCTCAGGTCACGATCGCCGACGACCCCATCTTCTTCCCCTATATTCAGAATCCCGACATCCTGGTGTGCATGTCCCAGTCCGGATACGACAAACACTATATGACACTCAAGGCCGATGGCCTGCTGATCGTAGATCAGGATCTGGTCAAGCCGGTCGGGGGGGGCGAATACTTCTCCGTGCCGTGCACGCGCTTTGCCGAAGAGTTGGGCAACAAGATGATGGCCAACATCATCATGGTCGGATTTTTCACGGCCATCACCCAGACCGTTTCTCAGGCGGCCGCTCGTCAGACGGTCGCTGTTTCGGTGCCCAAAGGCACTGAGGAAAAAAACCTTAAAGCCTTTGATCGCGGCTGGGAATTTGCCGCGGCCACCCTCAAGGGGCGTCGCCATAAAGCGGCCGGTCACATAGGAGTCGTTGCATGAAACAACCCAAAAACAGGCTGCACAGCGTCCTGATCGTCGGGGCCACACCGGCGGGTGTGGCGGCCGCCAACAAACTCGGCGAGTTGGGGGTGCCGATCACGCTGGTGGATGCGGAAGCCGATCTGGACCGCAAGCTGGGCGCGGAGGCGTACCGACTCGATTCGGGCGTACCGCTTAACTTCGCCCATCGCCCCGGTCTGATCCGGATTCTACGCAACAACAACATCCGCTGCGCCATGCCGGCTGTCATGCGTTCGGTCAAACACAGCCAGCAGGGCTTTCGCGCTCAGATCGAGCTGCAGCCCACCTACGTGGATGCCGGGCGTTGCACCTTGTGCGGACAATGTTCCGCAGCCTGCCCGCTGGAAGGCAGCGGGCATCCTCCCATTCAGTTCAACGACCGCATGGCCTTGCCGGGCCGCGTGGTGATCGACAAACGGCGTGCTCCGCTGTGTCAGGCCAACTGCCCCCTGGGGGTCAACGTGCAAGGTTACCTGGCTTTGGCCGGCGCCGGCCGTTGGGAGCAGGCCCTGGATCTGATCCGCAATGACAATGTGCTGCCGGCCGTGTGCGGCCGGATCTGCACCCACCCGTGCGAGGTCGCCTGTCGGCGGGCTGAGAAGGATGGGCCCCTGGCGATCCGCGACATCAAACGCTTTATCGCCGATCGTGTCCGATCTGCGCGTGCGCCGCGACCCAACACCAAAGGGCCGCTGCATGCCGAGCGCATCGCGGTGATCGGTGCCGGGCCGGCCGGCTTGGCCGCGGCTGTCGATCTGGCGCGGGCTGGATTCCCGGTTACCATTTATGAGAAAGAGCAGAAGGCCGGTGGTCTGTTGCGCTACGGCATCGGCCCGCATCGCCTGCCACGCGACATTCTGGACGCGGAAATCAACGCCCTGCAAATTGAAGAAGGGATCGAAATTCTTTACGGCCAGACCATCAGCCTGCCTCAGGACCTGCCCGCACTGCGCCAGTCGTACCGGGCCGTGATACTGGCCACCGGCTCATGGGCCGATCGGCGCCTGGGTGTGGAGGGTGAAAGTCTGAAGGGCGTCGAAGGTTGCCTGGCCTTCTTGACCCGCTATTATCGTGGTGAAGTTCTCACCCTGTCCGGAGAAGTGGCCGTGATTGGAGACGGCAACGCGGCTTTTGATCTGGCCCGCGTGCTGCAGCGCCTGGGCGCGGCCGTTACGGTGGTGTCCTGGTTTGCCAGGGATGAGATTCCGGCCGATTGGGATGAGGTGCATGCCGCTGTCGAGGAAGGTGTGGCCATTCTGGACCGTTGCCAGGCGGTCGGATTCCATGGGCAGGACGGTGCCCTGCGTGGGCTGCGGTTGCAGGCGACCCGCCCCGGCAAAGCGGATGCCAGCGGGATTTGCTGGCCGGAGATCGTGTCCGACAGCCCCGTTTTCGAGAAAAGCGTCGCGCATGCCTTTGTAGCGATCGGTCAGTCCGGGGCTTACGGCGCCCTTGCAGCTGAAAAGGGCTTGCGAATTACCGACCGCGGCCTGCTCGCCGTGGATGCCGACAGTTGTACCGGCCTGCAGGGTGTTTATGCTGCCGGAGATGCCGCCACGGGCGCAACATCGGTGGTGCATGCCATGGCCGATGGCCGCAGGGCCGCGGCCCGGGTGCTCCGGGATCTGGGCGCGGCGTTGCCCTTGAGAGCCGACCGCCCGGCGACCATGCGGGCGGCGGAGCGTGATTTCGATCCGATCCCCGCCGACCTGCCGCTGCGCGCGCGCGCGATCATGCCTGAGCTGCTGCTGCTGCAGCGCCGTGGCAATTTCAGTGAAGTGGCTACCGGTTTCGATGAACAGCAGGCCGCCGCGGAATCGCAGCGCTGCCTGCAATGCGGCAGTTGCGCCGAGTGCCTGGCCTGCCTGCCGGCCTGTGCGTCCAACCAGGCGATCCGCCCTGATGACCACGCCCGGACGTTCCTGGAAAATGCCGGGGTGCTGATCATCGCCGATCCGGAGCTGGCGCCGCGCATCAACGGCGAAGACGTGATCCGGGCGTACGGTCCGCCGACCGCCAAAACCGATGTGCATGCCATGATGCTGCGCGGCTATTCGGCGGCGGCCAAAGCCATGGTGCTGCTGCAGCGTAACGGGATGCGACTGAAAGGGCAGGGGGTGGCTTTCGTTCCGCCCGATCCCGGTTTGGGTAAGGAGATCCGCATCGGCGTGTTCGCCTGCCGCTGTAACGACTCTTTCGGGTGGTCGCCTGCCATGGACGCCTTCATGCAAAATTTGGGCGGTCATTGCGACATCGTGCACGCCGAAGTGCTGCCCTCGGCCTGCGTGGCCGAAGGCATTCAGCGCATCGTGGACAGCGTGCGCGATAAAGGCCTGACCCGCTTGGTGGTGGCCTCGTGTGTCTGTTGTCCGCTCAATTTCGTCTGCAGCGCCTGTACCGACCAGCGCAGCCGCCTCAAACGCGGGCTATTCAACGGCACCGGTATCAGCCGGTCGATGGTGCAAACCTGCAATCTGCGCGGCGAGGTGCTGCGCCTGATCGAGAAAGACACGCCCAATGCCGAGCGTATGTTCAAAGGCATTATCGAACGCAGCGTCGGACGCGCCCGCAAGTTGCTGCCATTTCCCGCCCCGGCGCGTTCTTACAATTTCACCACCGCCGTGATCGGCCAGACCGAGGCCGCCAGCAGCGCAGCGCTGACATTGGCCCAGGCCGGCTTTGAAGTGCTCATCTTCGGTTCGGCCAGCCAACCGCTGGGTGAAACACCGGTCCATGCGGGCATTTTCGCCGTGGACGGTTCCACAGTCGAAGCGATCAGCGGTACCCTGGGAAATTTCCGGGTTCATGCGCGATGCGCGGACGGTGCGCGCGTCTTTTCGGTCGGAGCCGTGATCCTGGGCGAAAAATCGCGCAGCATCGCCATTTACCGGCAGCATGAAGACCTGCCTGAATTAAAGGTGCAATCGCAGATGCAAAAGGCCGAGGTCACGGGCGTGCCCTATATGTATCCGTGCACTACTTCCATTTCGGGCCTTTTCCTGGCCGATCCGCCCGGTATTCAAATATCCAAGCGCACCAAAGGTGAAGCGGCTGCCATGCTGGCAGCGGCAACCATGCCTCGCGGACCGCGTCAGAGCCGGGGGTTTTCAGTCGTGGTCGACGAGGGCTTGTGCCGCGGTTGCGGACGCTGTCTGAACGCCTGCCTTTATCAGGCCGTCAGCCTTAAAAAGCGTGCCGACGGCGGCATTACCGCCGTTGTGGATGATGGCCTGTGCAAGGGATGCGGTAACTGTATTTCGGTCTGCCCGTCCAATGCGGCCGACAGCCCTTTCCGTGATCAGATCTACCTGGAACAGACCCTGGAGGAGCTGCTGGTGGCCGGCAGCGGGAGCTGAGTTATGCAAGAGTTCAAAATTGTACTGTTTCTTTGTAACTGGGGACCGCATGTGGCCTATCAGACCCTGCAGGACCGGCGTGCCGATATTCCCCTGGAGATCAAGATGGTGCGGATCCCCTGCAGTGGCCGCATCACCAAGGCCCTGCTGTTCAAACCTTTCGAGATGGGCGCCGATGGCGTCATCCTGCTGGGCTGTCGCCCCGGTTCGTGCCGCTACGGCACCGGAACGGCTTCGGCTGTGGAGAACACCGCCGATACCCGCCAGATTCTGGAGTTATTGGGATTAGGACAGGACCGCATGCAACTGGGCAATTTTCTGCCCGACGAACCGGACGCGCTGTTGGCCTTTCTCAAAGAATTCACCGACCGTATCCGGCAACTGGGCAAAAGTCCCATACCGGCCTCTTTCCGTCGCGGCGACTCAGAGCCGGCCCAAACGCCTGAAGCAATCGTCGCCGCGCATGATATTTTCGCCTGTCAAGATTGCGGCAAATGTACTTCGGCCTGCTCGCTGGCTTTGGCCGGCAAACCTTTTTCACCGCGGTTCGTCGCCGCCGAGATCATTGCCGGAAGAGCCGACAGCCCTGAAATGCGCGCGGCGGTCAACGCCTGCTTGACCTGCGGGGTGTGCTACGAACGCTGTCCGTCGGCCGTCAATTTTCCCGAGTTCATCAAGGATATGCGCGTTTACTACCGAAGCCGCGATGTTTCCACCGCGCCGGCGCACGGTGGTTTTTTTCAGAGTATCATGCGCGCCATGACTTCCGAGGAACTGGCGCCGCGCCGCTGGCGGGAGCTGCCCGACACCATCCGCACGCGCAAGCAGAGCCCCATCCTTTTCTTCGGCGGTTGCGCCTCTTACTTCGATATCTTCTTTCGCAAATTTCTGGGTGTACAGACCGGTCGCATTCTCGAAGACAGTTTGCGCCTGCTCAACTTCTTCGATGTGGAACCGGCGGTGCTGGAAAACGAACGCTGTTGCGGACATGACCTGCTGTGGTCGGGCGATCGGGCCAACTTCTTGCGCCTGGCGCGGCTCAATGCCCGCGCGATCGCCGAGAGCGGCGCCGAAGAGTTGATCACGGCATGCCCCGAATGCAGTTATACTTTGAAGACGGAATATAGTCGGCACGGGATCGATCTGCCGCTGAAAATCACCCATATGCATGCCTACCTGGAGAGGGAGATCGGCAAAGGCGCGGTGGCCTTCAAACCCCTGGGAGGACGTGCGACTTTTCAGGACGCGTGCCGCCAGAGCCGTTTCGCCGAGCAGGCCGCCCTGCCGCGCAAGCTTTTGAAGTACCTGTGCGGCGACGACCCGAGCCAGGCAAGAATCGCTGCTGGAGAAGCGCCCAGCATGTGTTGCGGCAACAGCGCCTGGACCGGCTGCGATGCCTTTAGCAAAATGATGCAAGTCCAACGGTTGGAGCGCGCACGACGGGATGGCAATGATGTGATGATTACGGCCTGCCCCAAGTGCCAGATTCACCTGCGCTGCGCCATGGAAGACACCTTGCGTGGCGCAGCGTTGAAGATGGAGATGATCGATCTGACCAGCGCCATCGCCAAAAGTATCTACTGGGCCTGACGCATCTTCGCACGACATCGAACAATTACGAAAAGCACTTTTTGCTTTCCACTTTCAACGCCGGCGTCGCCGGCTTAGGAAAATGCCATGACCACACCCATTTCCACAATTTCGCAGAGCGCCGCCTACCAGACCGGATCTGACCCACGCATTGGCGTCTATGTGTGTCACTGCGGTTTGAACATCGCGCAGACCGTGGATTGCGACGGTGTCGCCGCCGCGGTAAGCGGCCTGTCTGGCGTGGCCATTGCCAAGGGCATCGGCTATGCCTGCAGTGAACCGGGCCAGCGCGAAATCCGTGACGATATCGAAAAACATAATCTTAATCGCATCGTCGTCGGCTCCTGTTCCCCGCGCCTGCACGAGCCGACTTTCCGCCAGATGCTGATCGCCGCCGGGCTCAACCCCTACCTGCTGGAGATGGCTAACCTGCGCGAGCAGTGCAGCTGGGTCCACATGAAAGATCCGGCCGCCGCCACCGCTAAAGCGCTGGACCTGGTCCAGATGGCGGTGGCGCGGGCGCGTGATCTTGCGCCGCTCGTCGAACCCAAACTGCCCATGACCCAACGCGCCCTGGTGATCGGCGGCGGTGTGGCCGGTATCCAGGCGGCCCTGGATATGGCCGACAACGGCTACGAGGTGGTGATGGTGGAAAAGCAAGCGTCCATCGGCGGGGTCATGGCCCAGCTTGACAAGACGTTTCCCACCATGGACTGCTCCATCTGAATCCTGGGTCCGAAAATGACGGATGCCGGTCGGCATCCCCGGATTACGATTCATACGTTAAGCGAAGTGGTGGGTATCAAAGGGTACGTCGGCAACTTCGATGTGCAGATCGTCAAAAAAGCGCGCTATGTCGATGAAAAAGAGTGCACGGCCTGCGGCGATTGCGCCAAGGCCTGCCCGGTGGTCCGTCCGGACGAATTCAACATGGGGTTGTCTTCGCGGCGCGCTATCTACTCACCTTTTCCCCAGGCAGTGCCTTCAGCCTATGTGCTCAACCCCAGCGAGTGCCTGGGCAACAACCCGGTGGTGTGTAGTAAATGTTTGGAAGCTTGCGAGAAAAAGTGCATCGATTTCCACATGTCCGATCAGACGCTCAGCGTGCGTGTGGGTACCGTCGTCGTGGCCACCGGTCTGATGCCGCACGACCCGCGCGTGTTGGACGAATACGGCTACACCCGCTTTGAAAACGTGCTGACCAGTCTCGAATTCGAGCGCCTGGTCAATGCCGGCGGTCCCACCCAGGGCCATCTGCTGCGGCCCACCGATCGCAAGCGGCCCAAATCCATCGGATTCATCCAGTGCGTGGGGTCCCGTTCGGCGCGGCGCGGCAAAGCGTACTGCTCCAATATCTGCTGCATGAATACGGTCAAAAGTACGCTGGTGCTCAAAGAACATTACCCGGACATGGCCGTTAAAGTCTTCTACATCGATATCCGCGCCTTTGGCAAAGGCTTCGAAGATCTCTACACCCGCAGCCGGCGCCAGGGGGTGCACTATGTGCGCGGATTGCCGGGACATGTGGAGGAGATGGCCGACGGCCGCCTGCGCGTGGCCGTGGAGAACAACACCGGCGGTACGCTGGACTACTATGATCTGGACATGCTGGTGCTGGCCACTGGCGTCGAGCCGGCGCCCAGCACGCACAAGTTGCAGGAGATGCTTGGACTGCAATTGACTTCGGATGGTTTTTTCCTCGAAGCCCACCCTAAGTTGCAGCCGGTGGATGCCGCCACACGCGGTGTCTTTTACGCCGGTTGCGCTGAAAGCCCCAAGGACATCAAAGAGAGCGTTACCCAGGCCTCGGCGGCCGCCGTACGTGCCATCCGCTTGATGCAGGCCGACCAGATTGCCGCCGAAGCGATTACTTCCGAAATCGATCAGGCTTTGTGCAAGGCGTGCGGCAAGTGCGCCGAAGTGTGTCCTTACAACGCCATCACGGTCGACCCCAAGAAGAAGATGCCGGCCCAAGTGGCCAAGGCGGCTTGCAGCGGGTGCGGAACCTGCGCCGCCGAATGTCCTTTCGGGGCCATTACCATGAATCACTACACCGACCAGCAGATCGGCAACCAGGTAGGCACGCTGTTGGCCGACCGTTCGGCAGAGAAGATCCTGGCTTTCGCCTGCAATTGGTGTTCGTATGCCGGCGCCGATTATGCCGGCGTTTCGCGGCTGCAATATCCGCCCAATGTCCGTCTGATCCGCACAATGTGCTCGGGCCGCGTCGATGAAAAATTCATTTGGCAAGGTTTTGCGATGGGCGCGCCGGTCATTCTGGTCAGCGGGTGCCACATTGGCGACTGCCACTACATCAACGCCAACCAGTGGACCGTCAAGCGTATCGAAAAAGTTCGCAAAAAAATGGAGAAACGCGGCATCCGATCCGAACGCCTGCAACTGGAATGGATCAGCGCGGCCGAGGGGGTGCGCTTTGCCGAAGTAATGACCCGCATGGAGCAGTTGCGCCGGTCGGTATCCGAACAGGAAATCGCTGACACGATAGCGATACTGGCCAAAGACAAATAAGCCGTGCCATTCCTTCGTCCGGCCGGTGACATGCACCGGCCGGACGAAGGCACCCGAATGCAGCCCGTAAAAGCCGGCATCGTGTGCCCGTCGGGAGGCACGATCTCCCATACCGTTGGCCGACTGCCCATAAAAAAGGGGTCCGATCCGCCGACCTTTGACGGTCTGGTGAAAAAGGGCCGCTTACCCCTGCAGCACGCAGTGTCCACACGGGTAAATGGTATGGGGTCTGTTTCTGATGCATCATAGCTGGCGTCCGGATGCGAAAAAAGACGGTTTTTCTACAAACCCACGATAATTATTGACCCAGACCGGGTTCATCTATTACGCTTCAATTAAAAAAAAGCATTCGGTCAACTCAGCTGTGTTGCAGGTGATGCAGCACACACGCTTGGGTGTCGCGACGCCATCTGCGTTCGGCCGTTGCGGCAATGCTCCTGAAAAGATGTGGTCATTCCCCTTAAAGCCATAGCCCTATCAAAGCAAAACGGATGTAATAATGTCAATTAAGTCAATTCTTTGTTTGATCCTAATGACCTTTTCCACTGTTTGGCTGTGGCAGGCCGAAGCGTATGGCGCCCCCGCCAATTCAGATGCCGACCCGCACAGCGGCGCGAACACGGCAACGATCGATCCCAACAGCCGCACGGCAGAGGCCGAGGCGACCGAATCGCATACGGCCACGCACGGCCACGGCGATATCGGCACGCTGCTGCCCCTGTGGAGTTGCGTGCCGTTCGCATGCATGCTGCTTTCCATCGCCTTTTGGCCATTGGTGCGCCCCGAATTCTGGCACCACAATTTTGGTAAAATTGCCGCCTTTTGGTCGCTGACCCTGGCGATACCCTTTGTTTTCGCCTTCAAAAATGCGGCCGTCTATGAAATTACGCATATTCTGCTGGCCGATTACGTGCCCTTCATCATCCTGTTATGGTCGCTGTACACGGTATCCGGTGGCATTATTTTGCGCGGCACGATTGTCGGGACCCCCCTGGTCAATGTGATCATGCTGGCCATCGGCACCCTGCTGGCCTCCTGGATGGGAACGACCGGCGCGGCCATGCTGATGATCCGTCCTTTTTTACGGGCAAACAAAAACCGCCGCAATCGAACGTTTATGGTGGTCTTTTTTATTTTCCTGGTGGGCAATATTGGCGGTGCACTCACACCTTTAGGAGATCCGCCCTTGTTTCTGGGATTTTTGCATGGCGTCAGTTTTTTCTGGACCTTCAATCTTTTGCCGCACATGCTGCTTATGACCGTTTTGCTGCTAAGCATCTATTTCATCCTCGACACGTACAATTACAAGAAAGAAAAACAGAGCGAACAACGCATCCCCCCCAAAGCGTCGCTCATCGAAACGCCCGAACGCGTTCCCTTGAGTATCGATGGCAAAATCAACTTCCTTTTCCTGGCCGGTATCATCGCGATGGTGCTGTTCAGCGGCATTGCCGATCTGGGCGAGATCAACACGCTAGGGGTGCACAGGGAGATCCAGGGCTGGACACGCGATCTTGTTCTCATTGCACTGGGCGTGCTTTCGTTGGCTTTGACGCAGTCGTCGATCCGACAGGACAACGATTTTACCTGGTTTCCCATCAAAGAGGTGGCTTACCTGTTCGTTGGCATCTTCATCACCATGATTCCATGTCTGTTAATTTTGAAGGCTGGCAGTGAGGGCGCTTTGGCGTTTATCGTCGAGGGCGTCAATGATCCGGTGCATTATTTTTGGGTGACAGGAGCCCTTTCAAGCTTCCTGGACAATGCCCCGACCTATCTGACCTTTTTCAGCACCGCCCTGGGAAGCTTCTACAGCGGGATGACCGAAGCGCAGGCCGTGCCGTTGTTGATGTCGGAAAATGCCATCTATTTAAAGGCCATTTCGACCGGCGCCGTCTTTTTCGGCGCCTGCAGTTATATCGGCAATGCGCCTAATTTTATGGTCCGGTCGATTTCCGAAGAAGCCGGTACGCCCATGCCCAGTTTTTTTGGCTATATTATTAAATATGCGGTGGTATTTTTGCTGCCATGTTTCTTGATCGTGACTTGGCTCTTTTTTTGATCAGCAACGGGAGAGTGCATGAACGAAGGCGTTTCCCAGACAGGTGGCAAGTTCCCAAAAACCATTGGGTTGTTGCGCGGCGCCAATGTCGCGATAGTGGGCGGCGGCCGTTTCTGTTTTAAATTGCTGCGTTTTTTCATCGAGCAGGACCTGGCGCCACAGAAACCAACGATTATTGGGGTGGCCGATATCCGGCCCGATGCCGCGGGGATGGTTTATGCCCGTAGCCAAGGTATTTATACAGCCACCGATTATTCCGAACTGTGCCGATTCGATCAGCTGCAGGTCATTTTGGAAATCACCAATGACCCGGACCTGGCGGCTGCCATTCAAAAGATCAAACCGAAACATGTCCACCTGATCGATCATTTCCAGGCCCGTTATCTGTGGGATACCATTCAGGTCGAAAGCCTGCAGCTCAGCGTGTCGCAAGCATTTCAGGAGAACAAGCACGATCCGCTGGCGGTCGAACGATTGTTCCAGCAGAGCTTTGAATGCTTTGAAAAAATCATCTGCCGGCGCAACAACCGTTCGCGTGAAATCGAACTGGCCCTGATCGAAAATCAGCGCACCCAGTCCCAAATCATCCAGGGCAGCACCATTCCGACTTTTGTCATCAACAAGGCCCATATTGTCACGCACTGGAACAAGGCTTTGGAAAAAATGTCCGGATGGTCGTCCGAAGAAATCGTGGGTACCAATCGCCAGTGGGCCCCGTTCTGGGAGCGCGAACGCCCGACCATGGCCGATGTCATTCTCGACCAGACCGACGAAGCCGAAATCCGCTCGCTTTACGGCAGCCAGTGGCGAGCGTCGGCTTTGATCGAGGGGGCGTGCGAAGCAGAGATTTTTTTTCCCCAGGTCGGGGAAGAGGGCCGCTGGCTCTGGTTTACCGCAGCACCCCTTAAATTGCCCGACGGCACCATCGTCGGTGCCATTGAAACATTATGGGATAAGACCGAAGATAAAAAAGCCGAAGAAGAAAGAGAGCGTCTGCGGGAGCAGTACGTCAAATCGGAAGAAAAATACCGTTCCCTGTTCAACAACGACCCCAACCCCATTTTTATCGTAGCACGCGATACACTGCAAGTTCTGGACATCAACGACAGGGTTCGGGAATGTTACGGCTATGGCCGCGGCGAACTTGAAGGCATGTCTTTTTTGCAGCTGGGCACCCCGCAGGATGGTGATATCCGCAACGGCATCGTCCAGTTGCCCATCGGACAATCCATCTTGTTTTCAAAACGCCGCCACTACCGTAAAAACGGCACCCCTTTTTTTGTAAATATCAACGTCAGCGATGCCAGGTATGGTGAAAGCGACGTCCTGATCGCGACCACCACCGATATTACCGAAACAGTCGAAAAAGAGACCCAGTTGATTCAGGCCAGCAAAATGACCACTTTAGGTGTCATGGCGGCCGGGATGGCCCATGAAATCAACCAGCCGCTCAATGTCATCCAGATCTGTGCCGATTTTTTCTTGAAGATGCTTGATAAAGGGCAGTCGATCCAAGAGGATGATTTGCGCGCCATGGCCCACGATATCAGTGCCAATGTGGAAAGGGCGTCCGGCATCATCAAACACGTGCGTGATTTTGCACGGCAATCGGAAGTGCTGAAAAGTAAAATCAATCTCAACGATCCGATCGCGGATGTCTTCAAGGTGCTCGGACATCAAATCAAGAATCACCGGATCGAAATGATTCTCGATTTTGCGCCGGACTTGCCGCCCATCATGGGGGATCACAATCGATTGGAGCAGGTTTTCATCAACCTGGTATCCAATGCCATCGATGCCATGGACGAGAAAGCGGAACAGCCCGAACATAAATCCATGACCAAGCGCTTACGCATTCGCACCTATGCCGAAAATGCAAATGTGGTCGCAGCGGTTGAAGACAACGGGATCGGGATGAGCCCGGAGGTCCAGAAGAAGCTGTTCGAACCATTTTTTACGACCAAGCAGGTGGGCAAGGGCACTGGGTTGGGGGTCAGTATCAGCTATGGCATCATCAAGGATTATGACGGTCGTATCGACATCGAAAGCCGGGCCGGCGAGGGCACGGTTTTTATCTTGACGTTTCCTGTCGCAGGGCGATGACATGAATGAAATCATCAGAAAAATATTGATTATCGATGATGAAGAGGCCAATGTGCGCGTGCTCTCGCTCACCTTGCGCTGCGACGGGTATAAGGTCGTTTGTGCCCTCAGCGGCGAGGAAGGGCTGGAGGTTTTTCGCAAAGAGTCGCCCGATCTGGTCCTGACCGATATCAAAATGCCGGGCATGGACGGCATCGAAGTCCTCAAACACATCAAAAAAGTATCTCCGGATACGGAAGTGATCATCATCACCGGGCATGGCGACATCGACAATGCGATCGAGGCGCTCAAATTCGGTGCTTCCGATTTCATCAACAAACCGATTCGCGATAAGATATTGGCCGTGGCCATTCAACGCGCCGGTGAAAGACTTTCGATCAAGCGCCAACTTGCAGAGTATACCGTCACCCTTGAACAGAAGGTGCAACAGGCCACTGAAGAACTGCGGCGGCAGTCCAACTTCCTAACACGCTTGATCCGCAGTTCCAATGACGGTATAGTCGCGACTGACAAAGATTTGAACATCGTCATTTTCAATCCGGGGGCCGAACGCATTTTCGGGTATACGGCTGAAGAAGTGATTCGCAAGCAAAAAATCACCGATTTGCTTCCTGATTCGCTGAAAAACATTATGGCGATACCGATCCGGCGAGCCCAATCCGGCACTGAAGCACTCTGGCAGGAGCAAACTATTTGCGGCAAGGACCAACAGTGTATTCCTGTGCGGTTGTATGTCACCTCCTTGACAGAAAAAGAACACGTGATGGGAACCGTTTTCTTTTTTCAGGATTTACGGGAGATCAAGCGCCTGGAGGACGAACTGGTGCATGCCGAGCGCCTGGCCGCCATCGGCCAGACCGTGGCGGGCGTGGCTCACGGGATCAAAAACATATTGCATGGCTTCAAAGGCGGCTCATACCTGGTCGACCTCGGCATTGCCAAAAATGATCAGGAAAAGCTCACCAAAGGCTGGGATATGATCCAGCGCAATATCGTGAGGACATCGGAACTGGTCCTGGACCTGCTCTCCTATTCCAAAGAGCGCGCGCTTGAATTCGAACCCTGCGAGCCCAACCGGATCGTCCAGGAGATCTGTGATATGATGCAACATCTGGCCGAACAATATCACGTCGAACTGGTCACCGATCTGGATCCATCCATGAATGAGATCTACATGGACCCTGCCGTTGTGCATCAATGCCTCAGCAACCTGGTGTCCAATGCCGTCGATGCCTGCCTGTTCGACCATGATACCAGCAAGCACTACCAGGTTCGGATCCGCACGCAACGCTGCAGCGACGGCTATATCCGTTTCGAAATCATCGACAATGGCACGGGTATGAGTCCGGAGGTCCGCCGAAAACTGTTTACCTCTTTTTTCAGCACCAAGGGCCATCGCGGCACGGGGTTGGGATTGTTGGTTACCCGTAAGCTGATCCAGGAGCACAACGGCACGATCACGGTTGCATCCGAACAAGGAAAGGGCACCACATTCGTCATCAGGTTGCCGTATGCGGTTTCGAAACCCGAGTGAGACGCATCGGGACGCGGGAGAAATTCTGACAATAGGAAAATACGAAAATGCGATTATCATGGAGAAAGGGCACAGGTCAAAACCGCTTAGCACGCGCATGCCTTCTTTAACAGGTTATACACTTATAGCGATACCAAGGAGGAAAACGTATGGGTAAGAAAATCCTGGTGGTGGACGACGATCCGGATGTCCGCTTGTTCAGTGTCACAGTCATAGAGGAAAATGGGTATATCCCGTTGGAAGCGGCCGACGGTGAACAGGGAATGCAGATTATCAAGAAAGAGCATCCCGATCTGGTGATCCTGGATGTCCTGATGCCCAAGGAAAGTGGTGTGCGGTTGTTTCGCGAGATCAAGACCGATGCCAAGCTGAAAAAACTGCCGGTCATCGTTTTGTCCGGAATTGCCAAACGATCTTTTCTGCGGTCTCAGAAGGCGCTCACGGAGTTCGGCGGCGCCCCCGTACCGGAGCCGGAAGTGTACCTCGAAAAGCCGGTCGAACCCAACGAACTGGCTGATGCCATACGATCGCAGTTGCCCTAGTAAGTCAGGCGCCTGAAGGGAACGCCGCAAATGGAAATTAGAAAACTATTGTTTGTCACCAAGTTCGACGACCTTGGCTTTGACGCGCTGCAAAGCCTGCTGGTCCTGCGTAAGGCGGCTTTGAATCACGTTGTTTTCGTCAATGTGATCGAAAGAGAAAAGGTGGGTATGCACCGCGGGCTGGGATATCAGAAAAGTGAGGAGATCAAGCTGCGCGAAACGGCCAACATCCGCTTCATCGACTGGGCTGAAACGCTTTTCGAGCAAGGCATGGAAGTGGGCGTTTACATCGTGGTGGGAAATCTGATCACCCAGGTGTTCGAATCCGCGCGAAAAGAAGCGGCCGATTTGATCGTCGTGGGCAACGCGCGCAAACGGCTGATCGATCATTTATACTCTGGCTCGGATGTCATCGAGTTATTGCGGCGTACCTCGGTGCCGGTGCTGGTGTACAAGCCACTGCCGGATAAAATCGAAGTCCTGGATCGACCCTTTGAAAGAGTGCTGCTGCCGTTCGATGGGTCTCCGGCCAGTCGGCGCGCCGTGGACTACCTGAGCCGTTTAGGCGCTGTGATCAATCAGGTGGATGTCATTCAAGTAGCGAATCCAAAGGATCTCAAAGGGGATACGTCCATGGCCGTGCAATCCCTTCGCAAAAAGGTGCGCCAAGAACTGGACGACATCTGCGACCGCCTGTCCGCTGACGGCCTCAAAGCGCGCGCGCATGTATACATCGGCGATCCCATGGTGGAGATCGAAAAGGCGGCCCGAGAGTGCCAGTCTACCATGATCGCACTGGGATCATCCAGCAAAACGGAGTGGGTGGAAAGGTGGCTGGGCAGCATTCCTCGGGCCATCGCGGAAAATTCGGATTTACCGACCCTGATCGTACCTCCGCCGCAACGACTTTGAGATATCATTTTAAACGCTTTAATGCCCTTAGGAGGAAAAGGAGGATTGAATGGCTGTCATCACCATCTCGCGGCAGTTCGGCGCCGGCGGCAGAACACTGGGGAAGCGTGTGGCCGAGGCCCTGAACTATACGTATGCGGATCAGGATATCATCCAGACCATTGCCGATATGGCCAGGGTTTCGCCCCATTGGGTTGAATCGGTCGAAAAGGATGCCGGGGGCCGTTTGTCGCGTATTATCAACAAAATGGTATCCAAGCCCCTGGTCGACAGGGTACTCAAAGACGAACGCGGCTATATCGACGAGCAAATCTATATCGATTATCTGGTGATCTTGATCTCCCAGATCGCCGAAGAGGGCAATGCCGTCATTTTGGGCCGCGGCAGCCAGTATATCCTCAACGACCACCCGGACGCCTTCCATGTCCTGCTGGTCAACAGCTTCGAAAACCGCGCGCGATTCATGGCCGACAACTACGATATGCCTTTGGACCGCGCCATCCAGAAGGTGAAATCCGAAGATCGGCGCCGATCCAACCTTTATGGCAAATTGGGCAAAAAAGATTTCGATGCCGCCGAACTCTACCACTTGGTCATCAATACCGCCAAAGTGGATATCGAAACAGCCGCCAAGCTGATCATCGGCAGTATCACGGGAATTATCCCGCATTGATCACACGGCCAACGAAGGATCCTGCCAAAGAGCACGCCCCAATCGCCCATAAAGCGGGGAAATGTCCGAACCGTCGGATTTCCCCGCTGTAAGCGACCCTCCAAAGCAAAACCTCTTTTACTCACGGATATACTAAAATCTGGTTATCCACTTCGGTCAAGTGAGATACGGGTGTGGGATGACGTAGGAAAACCCCGGTGATCCGGGTGGGTGGTCCGCGCCACCCGGATCACCTCCCCCGTGCCAATCCCGAAAGTAGGGTGGGCATGGCCCACCACTATTGCCCGCAAACAACTTCGGTTTCTGACACTGATCCCGCCCAAGCGATTGGATAGACACCGGATCGAACATAGCGTTGAAACGTTGAATACGGCCAATCACAGAGGCGATCGACATAAGACAATGGTGGGCGGTGCCCACCCTACCTGGCTGATCATCGGCAGTATCACGGGAATTATCCCGCATTGATCACACGGCCAACGAAGGATCCTGCCAAAGAGCACGCCCCAATCGCCCATAAAGAATGTAGGGTGGGCATGGCCCACCACTATTGCCCGCAAACAACTTCGGTTTCTGACACTGATCCCGCCCAAGCGATTGGATAGACACCGGATCGAACATAGCGTTGAAACGTTGAATACGGCCAATCACAGAGGCGATCGACATAAGACAATGGTGGGCGGTGCCCACCCTACCTGGCTGACTGGTAAAATTCATCCTGAACGGGAGACGCAAAGCGATGGGTAGCTTCAGGGCGCCGCTTTCTTGCGTCCAAAACCGGGCCGGTGCGAAATGGCCAATGTGGCAAGGGCCGAACCGGCGATCATCAACACGAAGGCAGCCAACCAGGCCTTACCTTGCGTGATGCCGCCGCCCATATGCAACCCCCAGCCGACGATCACCGGCCCGACGCCGCCGCCTAGAAATCCGAGAATCGAATGGACCGCCAAGGTGGCGCCCTGTTCTCCAGGGCGCGCGGCAGCAAGGGCGCCGGTCGTCAGGGCTCCCGAGTCGGCGGTCACGAGGAAATTATAGATAAAAAGGGCAGCCACAACCGCGCCAAACGAAAGATTGCCGCTCAGCCCGGCCAGAAGCCCCGCCACGCAACTGGCCAGTGCGATTGCGCGGATCATCCGTACGCGGCCGCGTTGCGAGGATACTTCGGCCCCGATGATGCTGGCCGGAACGCCAATCAGCACGATCATGGTGGACCACTGTGCGGCCGCTGTTCCGGCAGGCGCGCTGTGCGACTGCTGCCAGGCGAATACCAAGTAGGCGGGCAGCCAGGCCCGCAGCGCGAACAGCTCCCAGCAGTGACCACAGTAGGCAAGGATATAAGCCAAGGCTTCGCGGTTGCGAAAGGCCGGACGCAGGTCCAGCGGGTGCCGTCGGGGACCGGCAGGGGCTGGATCGGAAACGGCCGGGATGCCCGCAGTGGCCAGCGCCACCAGTCCGATTGCCGCCGCCGAGCATAAACCGCTGATCGCAAAGGCCGCCTGCCAACCGAGCAGCTGCGTTAGCCATCCGCTGCTCAGAAACGACAGACTCACGCCGATTCCGAAGCTGGCGGTATAATAAGCCACCACGCGCAGGCGCGCCGGGCCGCCCAAACGTTCGGTGAGGATGCGCAGCCCGGGCATGTAGGTGCCGGCCAACGATGCCCCTGCCAGCGCGCGGAATAGCATGGCCCCAGCCTGTCCGTCGGCCAGCCAGGCGAAGCCAACTCCGCCGCCAATGCCCAACAATGAGGCCCCATAGTATATGCGCCGTGCATCAAATCGATCGGTCAAACCTACCAGAAGTGGCACGGCCGCCACATAGCCGACGAAATAGGCGCCGCTGATCCAGCCCGCCTGGGTGGGGTCAATCTGCCAAATGCGCGTAAAATCGACCAGGGTTACAGCAAACGTCGAGAATCCGGCCATGCTGAAGATTTCGGCCAGGATCACCCCTCCGATCAGTCGCCACAGTCGTTTTGAATGCATTCACTTAACTTTCCACGTTCTACATCTATTTGCGCCAAAACTCAGGAACGATGAAAATCAGGACAGTGAAAATCTCCAGACGTCCCAGCAGCATACACCAGATTAACACCCATTTTGCCGCGTAAGGGATATGGGCGTAGTTCTCTACGGGTCCAATGCTGCCAAATCCTGGGCCGACATTGCCGATGGTAGCCGCCACGGCTGAAAAGGCCGTGACAAAATCAACGCCTAATCCGCCCAGGACGATAGCGGTAATGATGAACAATCCGACATAGAGCGCAAGAAAACCCAACACGCTGCGCATCACATCGTCGGAAACGGTTTTCCCACCGATTTTAATGCTGGTCACCGCTCTTGGATGCAATAATAAGAAAAGCTCTCGGTAACAATATTTGAAGCAAATCAAGATGCGCAGGCATTTCATCCCACCGCCGGTCGATCCTGCCGATGCGCCTAAAAACATGCAGGTAAATAAAATTACCTGAGACATAGCCGGCCATTGCTCGTAATCCGCGGTTGCATAGCCGGTGGTGGTGATCATTGAGACCACTTGAAAGGCCCCATAGCGCAAGGATTCGCCTAAGCTGACATAAACATCATGGCGGACGATATCCAAGGTGACCAACAGGACGAATGCCCCAACAATGGCCAAGAAAAAGCGGCACTCCCCATCTTTCCAGAAGGCCAGTGGCCGTCCGCGTAGCATTTGATAGTGCAAAGAGAAATTGATGCCGGCCATGATCATGAAAAAAATAATGACGACGTCCACATAAAGGCTGCCAAAGTGGGTTATGGAATCATTGTGTGTGGAAAATCCGCCCGTAGGCATCGTCGTAAAGGCATGGCATACGGCATCAAAAAAGGTCATGCCCCCCAGCATCAGCAATGCAATCTCGATGACGGAAAACAGGGCATACACTTTCCATAGAATCACGGCAGTATCCCGAATGCGCGGCTTTAATTTATCCGGCACAGGGCTGGGCACCTCCGCCTTGTACAACTGCATGCCGCCTACGCCGATAAAAGGCAATATGGCTATGGAGAGTACGATGATCCCCATGCCACCCAACCATTGAATGAAGCTTCGCCACATCAACAAGCCTTTCGGCAAAACTTCAATATCGGTCAAAATGGTAGCCCCGGTGGTTGTTAAACCGCTGACCGATTCGAAAAAAGCATCGACAAAGTACCAGGAATCACTGGCCAGATAGAAGGGCAGTGCCCCGAAAAGACCGACTGCAGTCCAACCGACCGCGACAATGGCCATGCCTTCGCGTTGACGGATATTTTCCTCGCGTCGTTTCCGAAACGACATAAACAGCAGAGCGCCGGCCGACACCGTCAGGCCAATTGATTTGATCAAAGGCGGCACACTTCGGTCCCCATAGTAAAGGCCGAATGCCAGAGGCAGAAGCATGCTGAACCCCAGGAAAAGAACAAGGGTCCCGACGATATACAGAATATAGCGCCAGCGCATCAGAAATACTCCAGCTTGACGGCCATGATTTTTTCAATGCCGCTGATGGCACGGCGCTGGGCAAAAATAATGATATGATCGTTGGGTTCGATGACACTTTCGCCGGTGGGGATGATGATCTGTTCTCCTCGAATGATCCCCGCCACGATAGCGCCCTTTGGAAAAGCGATGCGTCGCAAAGGCTTAGCCACGATATCGGATGTTTCCAATGCAACCGCTTCCATGACTTCGGCCTGCTCGCCTTTCAAGGATACAGCCGATAGCACTTTGCCCCGTCGAATGTGCTGGAGAATCGTATTGATGGCAGACAGGCGCGGGCTGACCACTTGTTCGATGCCGATGGCTTTCATTAATGGAAAATAGCTGAATTTGCTGATTTTGGTGATCGCTTTACCGGCACCCATGCTGGTAGCCAGTAAGGAAGAAAGAACATTGGTCTCTTCGTCGTTGGTGAGTGTTATCACCACGTCGATGTCAGCGATATTTTCCTCGTTGAGTAGTGTATGGTCCGACCCATCACCGTGCAAGACAACTGTTTTGTTTAGTTTCTCTGCAAGTTCAGCGCATCGCGAAGGATTTTTTTCGATGATTTTGCAGTAAATGGATTGCGCCTCCAACCGTACGGCCAATCGATAGCCGATGCGGCCACCACCAATAATCAGCACCCGTTTGATCGGTTTTGCATGCTTCTCGAAGATCGACAACGCCTCTGCTAATTGTTTTTCTTCGCAAATGAAGTAAACAAGATCGCCCGGTAAAAGCCTGTCCTTGCCCGTGGGAATGATAACCTCTTCTTCACGAACGATAACGGCGATGAGAAACCGTCGCTGACCTATTGTCGCAGGCAGTTCAGATAGCCGTATACCGGCAAGTCGGGATTGGCGGTCCAGATAGACCCCGACGAATTTGATACGCCCATCGGCAAACTCCCCGACATCGACGGCACCGGGTACGCGCATCAACCGCTCTATGGTCTTGACCACCTCGATTTCGGGGTTGATGATCGTGTCGATGTGAGGAGGCTGGTTTCGAAAGGTTTCGTGATATGCATCGAAATCCGCACCGCGAATGCGCGCGATCTTTAGCGTGGTCGGCGACAGCATGTTGGCCACCAGGCAGGCCACCAGATTGGTCTCATCCTGATTGGTGACGGCCAACAAGATGTCGGCATCCCGAATGCCGGCCTCTTCGAGAATGGATGGACTGCTGCCGCTGCCGGCAATTGTCTGCACATCCATATTCTCGGCCACGCGCCGAAGAGCAGCGGCATCTTTATCGAGCACGACCACATCTTTGTCTTCAAGAGCCAGACGACTCGCAATATGGTAGCCGACCTCTCCCGCACCAACGATTACGATTTTCAATGCGATCTCTCCGTCTGCGACACTTAATCCGGGAATCGGATGACGTCTATTTGAAAGCGAACCGACATTACTATACCTTTTCAAAGGGTGTCAAACGCAGGCAACCGACATTCCCATGCGGTCCGAGGCCCTAAGCCACATTAAGCTCACAATATTTCGGGGCTGACGTGGTGCGCACCGATCCACACGGATCACTTGGTCGGTGCCAACCTGCGATCTTTTTTAAAAGATGTAGATAAAATTCAGACTGATGATGTCCACGCTGGCGTCCCATTCACCTCGCAGAGCCCCCCGCGCCAGATCCTCATCCGTAGCCGGTTTATCCACCTTCGGGTCATCGACGAATATATGGACATAGCCGACATTCAGTTCGGCCCTGTCGGTGAAACTGTATCCGCCGCCGATCGCCAACCAGTACCGGTCCTCGTCGGGAATACGCGGTGTGCGGCGCTGTTCATTGGGGATGGGCGACTCATCATAGGCGATGCCGAAACGGCCGGTGAAACGATCGGTGACCTGATAGATCAGACCCACGTCGAAACGCCAGGTATCATCCCAGTCCAGGGTGATCACGGTGTCCGGTTGGCCGGTGTTGTATTGGATGCGTAATTCATCCAATCGCCGCCATTTGGTCCAGGTGGCACCGGCCACCACGGCCCATGTTGGATTGAAGGCATGATAAACACCCAAAGACACGGTTTCCGGCAGATCCACCTCGGCCGAGGCATCGCCGTTCACAAAATTACCGCCGACCGCAACGGCCTGGGCGATGGGATCTTCATACTCGTACCCGATCCGGCCTTTCAACGTATGGGAGATCATCGACCGAAAGGCGATGCCGAAGCGGGTACTATGGGTAGGCTCGAACAGTATCCCAAGATTGAATCCGTATCCCCAGTCATCGCCGTCCATCTCTGCAAACCCATCATGTCGCTGCGACTCGGTCGCCGGAAGAATGCCTCCGATAAATCCCGCAAAACCGAAATCGGCTTTGTTGCTCAAGGTTGCATCCGCCCATTGAATGCTCACCCCGGCCCCAATGGACCACTGGGGGGTGAGCCGATAGGCCAATGTGGGATTGATGTTGATGGTCTGCAATTCCGATTCAACGGCATGGTAGCGGCCCACCCAGTTTCTGTCATATTCTGTTTTTAAACCAAAAGGCGCATGCACGCCGATACCGATTTTGAGCTGCTCCGTCGCACTATGGGAATAATACGCGTTGGGGACCAAGGCAGATTCCCCACCGTCCCCACCTTCATTGTTGTGGACGTTTAAAGGTTGGCCGGTGACATGCGTGGAGCCGTGATCTTCGAACTTGGCCTTGGGGATGATATAATGGATGCCAGCTTCGAATTGGTGCCCCGAAAGTCTCGCCATTCCGGCCGGATTGTAAAATATTGTGCTTGGATCCTCGGCCAGGGCGGCCGAACCGGCGTAGGCGGTTCCTAATCCGCGCACGCTCTGTTCGACAATAGCAAATCCCGAGGCTTGAACGGCCACCGTCCAAAAATGCACGCTGCACACGCTGCAAAAGATCAGCGCGATCATCGACCAATGGACGCTTTTTCCCTTTTTCATAATCACCCCTCCATCTGTTTACGGGCAATCCGTCTCGGGAACAGACCGCTCTGCCCAGAAGGTATTTGCTGCAGCCGCCAAGACCCTCTTGGCGGTGTCGTCGTTAATGGAGGTGTTGCGTCTTCGGGGAATTGAGTACGATTGATGCCGCAGAAATGGAGCGCCAAGTGTGTTTCAACAGCCTGTTAAATGGCCATCGCCTGCCACATAACTTCAAAAATGGGTACTTCCTGATCAAAACCCTTAAGAAGCGAGCGGCCCTGGTCGCGATACACATATTTGGGGTCGCAGCATAGCTCTCGTACGACCTGGGAAATCAAGATTTGGCCGGGAGCGGATCTGGCGCAAATACGGGCGGCCAACTGCACGGTTGAGCCAAACAGGCGATGATCTTCCTCGATGGGTTCACCCGCGCTCAGGCCGATGCGAACAAGGATCGGCAAATCGGGCATATTTTTGTTGTGTGCAGAAAAGCAGGCCTGAATGGCTATGGCGCAGTCGATCGCGTTTGAAGCGGAAATGAAAGAGACGAAAAAGCCGTCGCCGGTATGCTGAATCTCCCTTCCTTGATGCGCTTTTATGGCTTTGCGCGCTAAGGCATTGTGAATTCGGAACAGTTCCAGGGCCCGGGTGTCTCCGAGACGCGTTGTGATGGCGGTGGAACCCTGCATGTCCGTAAACATCAGTGTCCGGAACGCAGAGTCTATAAGCGGTGTGTCGGGCAGCGCCCCACCTGCCGGCGCAGGATCTTCGATGCGTCCTAAAAACGATGCCACTATTTCCGGGTTTACTTCTAATATTTTATTAGGTATCGCCCCATGCGCTTCCGCATGCAATCGTGTGACCGATTCTTGTGTCGGAGCCTCCATCAGGCAAAATGCAGACCCTTTCTTTTCGTCGAACCAATAGGTCATCAGGTTCACGCCAAATTTACTTTGGAGTTTCAGGTCTTTTTGATGGGCATCAGCCAGAACTTTGGCTGTCGCACCTTCCATGCGATGTCGATCCATATAGATTGGCATAAAACTTACCTCCTCAATGAAAGTGGATCGAGGTGGCTATCTTTAAGTCCATCCCGATGCGCTGATTCCCGGCGAGGGGCGGACTATGTCAGATGCTGAAATGCAGGCAATCGCTTTGTAGCATGTTCGGTGAGTGTGGTCACATCCCGGTGGAGCCGTCAATCAGGGGGGATGAGCGCGCCTTCAGTTCAAAATGTCAGGTCAATGGTAAGCAGTCCGTCAGCTTAATTCAAATTTTATTTTATCCGCTTCGGTCAAGTAAGAAGGGTTTCTAAACGCCGGTGAGCCGAGCGGGATGCAGTCCAACTCAGGGTGCCTGGCGTTGATGGTGCTCTGGTGCTGCAACCTGATTGACAAATTAGGGAATTCTCGATAATGCTTACAGCGCGACAACAACCGACTTTGATAATCAAGGAATATTCTCTCAACCGATCAGGAGGCTCTAAATGCCAAAAATTCCAGTACCCCCGAACGCTGATAAACTTAGTGAAATGATCAACAAGGCGATTCTGGACTGCCAAATCACCAATGAAGAGTATAATGAAATCCAAGCTCTCGCTGATGCGGACGGTGTCACTGATAAAATGGAGGAGCAACTTTTGGCGCAACTTCATCAGATGATTGCAGATGGAACAGTTAAGCGCGTTTTCTGATTTTATTATGGCCCATGTAACTTGGGCCTGATGAATACACATTCATCACGTAAATCTTTTTATGTAAAAAGTTCTGTTTGCCTGGATGTCGTTTTCATCCGAGGGCGATATGTTGTCCAGTGCGCGCACTCTCCAACCGCCTATAATCACAATCTTATATAACAAGCCATTCGCGCCAGCCTTTATTTAAGAATAGGGCAGTGTCAAATTCATCGCGGCTTGAACTGTGGCAGGCCCTCTGAGATAGGCCTATCCTCGGTGGGGCCTGCAACAGCACCCCTGCTGTTATTGGTGGGGACTATCGCCTGTGTTTGGAAGGGGTTCGAACATGCCCTGAGCGCCCCCCTGAGCCAGGTAGGGTGGGCATCGCCCACCATTGTCTTATGTAGATCGCCTCTGTGACTGGCCGTGTTCAACGTTCCATTGCTATGTTCGCTCCGGTGGTCTATCCAATCGCTTGGGCGGGATCAGTATCAGAAACAGATGATGTTGTTTGCAGGGAATAGTGGTGGGCAATGCCCACCCTACATTCTTATATAGCCAGCCATTCGCTAACCTTTAATTTTACGAATAGGCAGCGTCAAAATCATCGCGGATTTGAACTGTGCAAGCCCCATCGAGGCAGGCCTCGGTGGGGCTTGCACAGGGACTATAGCCTGTGTTTTTGGACGAGGTTGCGAACATGCCCTGAGCGCCTCCCCTGAGATTGTCAAAACGTGTACGCCACAGTCAGCAACGGCGCCGTCAGTGCCACGCCGGGCCGGTCCTCGATGCCCACAAACCCGAAATCCGTCGACAGATCCAAGAGAAACCGCACCTGAAAATCCGTGAGTCCGAGTCGTTGCGCTTCCTGCATCAGGGGTGTGACATCGATCAACACGAACTTTCCCTGGTCCGAGGCGAACAAGTCCAATGATAGCGTTTCCAGAGGTGGAGAATCGAAATCCTCTGCGCGCAGACCGGAAACAGGATAAGCGACAAGGTCGAGCAGGGTAGGGACGACCGGCGCGAATTCGACCGTGTCGATGAACATTTCCAGGCTGGCCGAAACGATCCGCGCGTTCGCCGGTACCACATCCTGCCCCGTTGACCCATCCAGGGGAAAATCCAGGAAGGCGCGGTATTCCGGGAGATTAGGGTCCGAATCGTCGATGCCGAAAAACAGCGTGTCCGGCCCGGAGGTGATGGTAAAGTTCTGTCCGACAGGATCAAAAGCGATATCTCCGTCCGTGGGCTGATCACTCAGGATCTCGACGACAAAGACGTCTCGATGGTCCCCATTGCTGCCGCAACCGGCAAGGGCCAGCACCAGGACCGTCAGGATGCAGAAACACACTAATTTTCGCATAGAGGGCCTCTGAGATTTGGTTTGTTTAAACGTAAATTGCACAGGCCGACGGTGGGATTATCGTACCTGTCAGACTAGACGACTTGCATGCTATCCACGCCATCGGATCGTATATGCACGCAGTAAGCTGTTGGGGGGAACCCGGATGTCTTTTAAACCCCACTTGACAGCAATAGCATTCCATGTTCAAATTATTGAAATAAATGGACCTTGCTGACTCTCTCTTCCAGCGGATAATATTGGGACTTTTATCCGATACGCACCTTTAACCAGAACCACACGTAATCCGGGCAGACGTTTGAGGGGCCGTTTTCGTCACGAGAAGCGCGATGCGCTCCTACTTGCCCAAAGCTGTTGACTGTATGCCAGCCGCGCTGATGCTCGTTTCCTGAAAAGTGATTTACTGGCGCCACTGTAATCACGATATTCATTTTGGGCAAACGGGTCCGGGAAAGATCCAATTTGCAAACCAAGGGAGGTCGTATACGGCATATCTTACGATTGTTCAACATAAAGCCTGAAGAAGGCACACCCTGTCATGCGCCTATTTCTGTACTGTGGGCGTCCTCATCTCGACCATGTGACCCATTGCCTTAAACAACCGGAGGAAATGTATGAAAAAAATGACGCTCTTTTCATTGGTCTTGCTCGTAAGTCTGTTTTCATTGTTTTTCATGAGCACCGGCGCCTTGGCGGAAGAAGTCGTGATCGGCTTTACCGGTCCATTGAGCGGCCCGGCCGCCCAATATGGACGTGACAATGTGGCCGGTCTCGAAATGGCCGTTGCAGACCTCAATAAAGCCGGCGGGATCAAGGTGGCAGGCAAAAAATACTCCTTCAAGCTGGTCACCTATGATGATCACGTAGATCCCACCGCGGCCGTTAACAACGCGCGGCGCCTGGTCTCACGGGACAAGGCCAAGGTGATTTTCAACCCGGTTTTCAGCACACTGGCCCCTTTGACGGCAATCAACGAGCAACGCGGTTCTGAATTCCTTTTGATGGCCTATACCAGCACACCGGCCCTCGACCAGATTAAAAACAAACTGACCATTGCCATCCCGCCGCCCTTTGTCGCCTACTTGGAAGCTTACATGGAATACGCCTGGGAAAAAGGCTGGCGCAAGGGTGCCATGGTGGTGACATTGGGGGCTTATGGCGACGAGTGGCGCCAGGCCTTTAAAAAGAGCTGGATCGAAAAGGGCGGTGAAATCCTGGCCGACCAACCTGCCAACTATTATACTGAAACAGATTTTTCTTCGCATTTAGCGGCCGCATTGGCCACCAAGCCTGACTTTCTGCTCATCGGCGGTCCCTCCGATCCTACCGCGCTCGTGATCGAACAAGCCCGTAATCTCGGGTTCCAGGGCGGTTTCATCCTGGTGGACCAGGCCAAAATGAACTACATCGCGGATGTTGCCTTCAAAGGGGATCTGTCCAAGATGAATAACCTGGTCGGCGTCGCCAGAACGCTGGACATCGGCCCCAAACACATCATGCAACCGTTTATCGAACGATACAGCAAAGAATACAGCGGTAGAGTCGCCACCTCCGAGAACGTACTGAATTATTCGGCCATGCGTATGCTGGCAGCGGCCATGGAAAAAGCCGGTACGGTATCCGACCTGCCATCTATCAAAGCCGCGCTTCCAACAATTCTGCCCATGGACCCCAAAGTCAACCTGGTCGCTTACATGGGCATGCTGGAAACACGCTTTCTGGTCCCGGGCACTGTCCAATCGATCGAAAACGACCAGTACCAAACGTCGATCCAAAATGTCTGGTGGCCCAAAAACAAAGAAGAATTTGAAGAAGTTGTAAAACAAATACCGGAACGCGAAGTCATCAGCAAATATCTGCCGCTCGAAGGGTACAGTAAATAGCCCTTTGAAGGGATCTGCGCGAGGGGGCGCCTGGCAACCGGCGCCCTCCGCTTAAGTATGGAAACTTCCGGGAGACAGGATGACCACTTGGACACTGTCACAAGTTGATGATTTCAAGGGGCGTGCTGTCCGCTATGCGGTCTGCGGCGTCATCCTCCGATGGTGATGGCGTGGTCCTCATTCAACCTTCTATCCTTGATGAAAATGATACGTATTCAGTATGCATGGAGTGAACCCTTTTGGATTATGTCCTATCTTTATACCAGCGCTGGAATTTTTTACGGGCTGGACGAGGCCTTGAAGGGGGCCCAAGGTGCCTCTTTGCCTGTACCAAACCCTGGCGAAAAACCGCATATTTTCGCATATGAAAAAAAACGGCCTCAGTAAGTTACTGAAGCCGTTGACAAAAAGATATGTTTGGTGCCGAAGCCGGGATTTGAACCCGGACGCCTTGTGAGCACTACCCCCTCAAGATAGCGTGTCTACCAATTCCACCACTTCGGCATAAAATCAATCATAAGTCCAACATCGTACGTTATGGGTTCTTCTCGTCCGGAGTGTCAGTCGGTGCCGGTTCTTGGCTGGCCGGTGGTGCATCGACTGGCGCATTTCCCTCGCCCGGCTGTCCATCCGGTTGGCTCTGCATGGCCGGTGCCTCACCAGCATCTTTTTGCTCCGCAGGATCGGTCGTGGGTGCCGGTTGTGCTTCCTGTGCGGGCTGTGTTCTGGCCGGTGGTTCGGACAACAGCCGTGCGTCGCCGGCTCGGTTCCCGGACCTGTAAGCCAGGGTCAACGAGGTCAGCATGAAGATGATCGCCGCCGCCGTAGTGGCTTTGCTCAAGAAGGTGGACGCGCCGGTGGTACCGAACAAGGTCTGGCTCGCTCCTCCGCCGAACGCGGCGCCCATATCGGCTCCTTTGCCGGTTTGGAGCAGCACGATCATAATGAGTGACAGACAAACGATCACATGAATAACGACGATCAAAAGTGACATGACATACCTGTTTCTCAGCCTTGGTAATGTACCAGTTGGCTAAAAGTTTCCGGATCGAGGCTGGCGCCACCCACAAGGGCACCGTCAACATCCGGCATGGCCATCAGCTCTTTGACATTGGATGGCTTCACGCTGCCGCCATACAGGATCCGCAGTTTTTGAGCGAAACCGGAATCGATCATTTCGGCCAGTCGTTGACGCACATGGGCGTGCACTTCCTGGGCCTGTTCCTTGGTGGCTGTTTTGCCTGTGCCAATGGCCCATACCGGTTCATAGGCGACCACCAAGGATTCCAGATCCTGCAAAAGAAAACTCTCTAAACCGTTTTGGATCTGTTTGTCAAGTACAGAAAAAGTCTGCCCTGCTTCACGTTGGCTTTCGCTCTCGCCGATACAGAAGACAGGCTTCAACCCGGCAGCCACAGCTGCGCGGATTTTGCGATTGACGCTCTGGTCGGTTTCGCCGAAATACTGGCGCCGCTCCGAGTGGCCGAGGATCACATAGCGGCAACCCGCGGCCGTGAGCATGCCCGGTGCGATTTCTCCCGTATAGGCCCCTTCGGATTCCCAGTGCATGTTCTGGGCGCCCAGAGCGATGTTGCCGCCGGCTATTTCGACCGCCACCTGGCATAAGGCGGTAAACGGAGGCGCGATCATCACCTCTACGTCCGATACGCCTGACACGAGTTCTTTCAGACGTTTTGCCGTTTGGGCCGCCTCATCGCCGGTTTTGTACATTTTCCAATTGCCGGCGATCAGGGGAAGACGTTTTTGCATTGTAATCCTCCCAATGGTTTGGCGTGATGACAATGGCAGAAGCCATGGTCGAAGTTGCAAACGACAGCGAAGGTAGCGGTCATGGACCCTACCTTCGCTATCCTCCTCTACTTTGAAATAGCCGCTTTGTTTACAACATTTTTCCGATCATGTTGGCCAGATCGACCATGCGATGGGAGTAGCCCGATTCATTATCATACCAGGAGAGCACTTTGACCATCTGGTCGATGACATAGGTATTTTCGGCATCGACGATCGAAGAGGCGGCGCTGCCATTGAAGTCGGAAGAAACCAGGGGGAGTTCGTTGTATTCCAGAATGCCGGCCAGTTCACCCCGGGCCGCTTCTTTCAGGGCATTGTTGACATCCGATGCCGTGACGCCGCTTTTTTCGATATTGACCACGACATCCACCAGCGAGACGTTCGGAGTGGGCACCCGAATGGACAGACCGTTGAGTTTTCCGGCAAGTTCAGGCAGCACCAGGGCGACGGCTTTGGCCGCACCGGTAGTTGTTGGAATCATGGAAAGCGTTGCTGCCCGTGCCCGACGCAAGTCCTTGTGCGGTGTATCGAGCAGGCGCTGGTCGCTGGTGTATGAATGAATTGTGGTCATCAGGCCGTTCTGGATGCCGAAATTCTCCATCAACACTTTGGCGACCGGCGCCAGACAGTTGGTGGTGCACGAAGCGTTTGAAATAATATGGTGTTCCTTGGGATTGTAGGTAGTGTGGTTGACCCCCAGGACGATTGTGGCATCCGGTTCCTTGGCGGGCGCCGAGATGATGACTTTGCGGGCGCCGGCGGTCAAATGTTTGGATGCTCCGGCTTTGTCACGAAACAGTCCGGTGCATTCCATGGCGATATCCACGCCCATGGATTGCCACGGCAACTGCGCAGGATCCTTGTAGGCCGTATAGGCGATGCGTTGACCATCAACGGTGATGGCGTTGTCCTCGGCAATGATTTCCTTATCGAATTTGCCATGCACCGAATCGTATTTGAGCAGATGGGCCATTGTGGACGCGTCGGTCAGGTCGTTAATGGCGACCACCTTGATGTCCGGATTCTTCAACGCCGCCCGGAACACTACCCGTCCGATTCTGCCGAATCCATTAATAGCAATTTTGATGCTCATCATTCCTCCTTCGTGCCAAAAAGATGGTTGTGTTACCCTTGGCTGCGCTTGTTGCCCTTCAGTATGCCGCTGGCCAAAGAGATGCTTTTCTTGCCGAAATTCTCCAAGTATTCGGCTAATTCCGTCAATCCTTTAGAGCTGCGCAGCCCAACGGCTTTGACAACCATGGGCAAATTGACACCTGATATGACTTCGATTTGTCCTTCTTCCAAGAAGGCATAGCTGAGATTGGAGGGAGTACCGCCGAACATATCGGTTAAAATCAGCACGCCTTTGCCGTTGCCGACCTGTTTGATCCCTTTTTCGATCTTGGTCCGCAAATCGGCGGCATTTTCACGCAGGTCAATGGAAACGGCTTCCAGGGCGGGTGGTTTTTCCCCCAATATGAATTCGACGCAATCGATCAAAGCATCGCCGAGTTGCCGATGGCTGACAATAAGAATTCCGATCATTGGCTCTATTTTCCTTTTTAGGATTCGCGAGGACATCGCGTAAGTCCGAATAAATTGTCAGGTACGGCACGGGGTTAAGCCATATTTCACGACCTACGTCAAGCTTGCAATCTTTTCATGAACACACCTTTCGATCCCCGCCCGCCATCGGGGCCATTCTTCGGAAGCGTACGGGTCGGAATTCAGGAAAACTGAATGTCGCGATGGATCAGACGGACCGTTGGTTGGGTGCGTTTTATGTGTTCATAGAGTTTTTGCGCGATCACCACCGATCGGTGCCGCCCTCCGGTACATCCGATGGCGATGGTCAAGTAAGCCTTGCCTTCCTTTTGGTACAATGGGATCAAATGGTCGATCAACTTCGTATACGCATCTAAGAATAATCCGGTTTCGGGGTCTTTCAAGACAAAATCTTGAATTTCCTGGGTTTCGCCCGTAAGGGCCTTGAGTTCGGGAATGAAATACGGATTGTCCAGAAAGCGGACGTCCATCACCAGGTCGGCTTCGGGCGGTGAGCCGTGTTTGAAGCCGAAAGAGACCACATTGATTGCCATACCACTGATGGCTGTGTGTTTGCGGGCGATGTTGAGAATGGCGAATTTCAGTTCATGCACGCTGAAGCGGGAGGTGTCGAAGGCATGGTCGGCCTGTTTTCGCACCGGCTGCAGCTGTCTTTTTTCTTCGCGGATGGCATCGTGCAGGCTGCCGCAATGTCCCAGGGGATGATGGCGACGGGTCTGGCTATATCGTCTCAAAAGAATCTGCTCGTCCGCGTCCAGGAATACCAAGCTGACTGAATGACCGTTTTGTCTCAGTTCGGTGAGCAGCCCGGTGTAGTGCGGCAAAAAATTACGGTCCCGCAGGTCCATGCCAAAGGCCCAGCCGGCAATAGACTCGTTCTGGGCGTCGAGATCGGGTTGATTGGTGAAAAGGGCGACCAGGCGCACCGGCATGTTGTCAATGCAATAAAATCCTGCATCTTCAAATGCGGCCAAGGCCGTGCTTTTTCCGGATCCGGAAGTGCCGGTAACGATGATGATGGGCCGCTTTTGCATATAGGTGTCGGACATATCTGTGCCGGATCAGAACTCTTCATCTTTGGGCCGGATGACCTCAATCACATCTTCCGGGCGATGGGCTTGCATGAGCTGTGATTTGAACTCTTCATTTTTAAGTAGCCGCGAGATTCGCGCCAGCATTTTAAGGTGTAAGCCGGCAGCGTTTTCCGGTGTGAGTAACAGGAAAAATATGTGGGTGGGGCGCCCATCCATTGATTCGAAGGATACGCCGCTTCGACTCAGCCCAAACCCCATGAACAAGGCACTGAGATTTTTCAGCTTGCCGTGCGGTATGCCGATGCCGCCACCGATACCGGTGCTTCCGAGTCGTTCCCGTTCCATGAGGACCTTGACAAGATCTTCATGGGTGACCCCGGTCAACTTGGGCACTGGTGCCACAAGTTCATTCAGAACACCTCTTTTATCCTTAGCTTTCAAGTCCACGTTAATGGCTTCCAAGCTAAGCACATCCAGAATCTTCATGCCGTATCACCGAAGTTGCCAGTGCATTGCGCTGACCCGTATCATAACATCCACGCAACTGCGTGTACCACAGGAAAGGTCGTGGCGATGAAATCGTCAGACGCCTTCGCTGAACACTTGACACTTTAAACGTAACACGCCGGCAGAGCCGGTTTATGGATTGGGCTGAATAAGCCCGTAATGGCCGTCTTTCCGGCGATAAAGAACGTTGACCCGGTCGGATCGCGAGTTGGTGAAGACCATAAAATTGTCTTCGACCAGATCCATCTGCATGATCGCTTCGTCCACATCCATGGGTTTGTAATCGATGTTCTTTATCATAATCTGCCGCTCCCCATCATCGTCGGGCAGGGGGGATTCATCCATGATTGATTTGGATATGCCCTTGGGGGCACGCCGGTCTCTGAGTTTCTGCTTGTTTTTCTTGATTTGCTTTTCAAGTTTATCCAGGACCATATCGATGGCCGCATGCATGTCCTCGGTCTCTTCCTTGCCGTTGATCGTCATGCGGTCGCCAATGATATTGACTTCGGCAATGTTCCGGAACTTTTCAACCGAAAGCATGACGTTGGCCTCACCGGGGTTGTAAAAATATTTGTCGAAGCGGTTTAATTTTTCACTGACATAGTTTCTGAAGTGATCTGAAGGGTCGAGATTCTTAAAGGTAACCGATGTTTGCATACTAAGAAGCCTCCTTGGTGAGGGTCACAATACGTTCCAGGAATCGGTGCTGCCGTGCCTCGATGCACGTAGAAGTTAAAACGTGTTGAGCGGAAAGCAAATTTTTCATGGGCAATGATCAGCAGTACCGTTTGCGTTTGCTGGACGGCAACACGCCCATCATTTCACGGTATTTGGCTACCGTGCGCCGGGCAATGTCAATGTTTTCAGCTTTGAGCAGTTCGGCCATTTTGCTGTCGGAAAAGGGCTTGCGAGGATCTTCGGATTCAATCAGGTGCTTGATTTTAGCTTGGACACTGGCGGATGCAATGGCTTCGCCATGAACCCGTTTGATGGAGCTGTTGAAGAAATATTTGAGTTCGAAAATGCCCTGCGGCGTATAGGCGTATTTGTTGGTGGTCACCCGGCTGATCGTCGATTCATGCATGCCGATATCCTCGGCCACATCCCGCAATACCATGGGTTTCAACTGGGTGATGCCCTTGTCGAAAAATTCGCGCTGGTATTTAAGTATGCTCTCCATCACCTTGAAAATCGTTTTCTGGCGCTGATGGATGCTGCGGATCAGCCATGCGGCCGAGCGCAGTTTGTCCTGGATGTAGTTGCGGGCGTTGCCGTTGACCTCTTTGTCGTGAGTGATGGCTTGTTTGTAAAAGGAATTTACTTTCAGCTTGGGCAGGCCGTCATCATTGATCACAATGGCAAAATCATCTTCGGTCTTGTATACGTAGATGTCCGGGGTGATATATTGGGGTTCGTCATCGCTGAACTGCCGTCCGGGTTTGGGTTCCATGCGGGTGATGATCTCCACCGCGGCAATGACTTCCTCGATGGTGGTTTTCAATGACCGGCAAATGGCCTTGTAGTTCTTGTTTTCCAGATGATTCAGGTGGTGGGTGATAATGTCGGTGACCAATGTATTTTGCAGCCCCAGGTTGCGCGCCTGCAGCAGCAGGCATTCGGAGAGGTTGCGGGTACATACGCCGATGGGATCGAAGCTTTGCATCAAGAAAAGCACCTCTTCGATATCCTCCTCGGTGACACCGGCCTGCTCGGCCAGTTCCGCGGTGGTGGACAGCAAATAGCCGTCTTTGTCCAGATTGCCGATGATCAGGCTGCCGATGTGTTTTTCTTCGGGCGAGGGGGACGCCATCAACAATTGCCACAGAAGATGGTCGCTCAAGGACTCTTTGTGAGAGATGAAGGCCTCGTACTGCGGTGCGTCCCGATCTTCACTCTCGTGACGCACGCGGCCGGGCGAATCCTCCATGTAATTGTTCCAGTCGAGATCGTTGTGGATCTTTTCATCGATAGAGATCTCTTTGGGCTTTTCGATCACCTGAAGTTGCGACTGTTCTTCCGGGCTGAGCTGGTCTCGGGAGACCGAATCCAGCGATTCTTCCAAGGTAGGGTTTTCCTCAAGTTCCTGTCGAATGGCATCCATCAGCTCCAATCGTGACAGCTGAAGCAGCTTGATCGCCATTTGAAGTTGAGGCGTCATGATCAGTTGCTGGGTCAGTTTGAGTTGCTGTCGCAGTTCGATAGCCATGATTTACAACCTGAATTCTTCTCCCAGATAGATGCGCCGGGCGATTTTGCTGTCCGCAATGGCTTGGGGCGCCCCTGATTCGATGATTTGACCATCTGCCAGGATAAACGCTTCGTCACATGCTTCCAGTGTTTCTCGGACATTGTGATCGGATATCAAGATACCGATGTTGCGATTTTTCAAATGTCCGATGATTTTTTTGATATCTGCCACCGCCAGCGGGTCGATACCGGCAAAAGGTTCGTCGAGCAAAATAAACGAAGGATTGGTCGCCAACGCACGGCTTATCTCTAGACGCCGCCTTTCCCCGCCGGAAAGCACACTGGCTTTTTGCTGCATCAAGTGCCGGATACCCAATTCTTCCAGCAGCGATTCGGCGCGTTTTCTGCGTTCGGCTCGGGTCATCGGCATGGTCTCCAGAATCGCCATGATGTTCTGCTCCACCGTCAGCTTGCGGAAGATGGACGCTTCCTGGGGCAGGTATCCTACCCCTTTGCGTGCCCGCACATACATGGGAAAGTGGGTGATATCCTCGTTGTTTAAAAGAATTTGGCCCGAATCCGGCCGGACCATGCCCACTGCCATGTAAAATGTGGTGGTCTTGCCGGCGCCGTTGGGCCCCAGCAGACCGGTGACCTGCCCTGAGGTGACCGTCAGGCTGACCGTTTTGACCACACGCCGGCCGTTGTAACTTTTTGCTATTTTATCGATGGCTAATGTTGCCATTGTGTACCCATGTAATTGGAAGGCAGATATAACAGTTCGCCTATTTCAGTTCAAGCCCCTTTGCTCAGAGCGGATGATCATCTTGACCGGGCTTTGTTTGTCTCCGAGCATTTCGATCCGTCCACTGTCGCGGTAGAAGGTGATCACATTGCCTTCGGCGACATCCTCGCCACGGGTGACCTTGGTCCCGGGGCCCGAAAGTACCAGCTTTTGGTTTTTTGCAGTATAGATGGCCTTTGGACTTTCGGCAACCGCGTTGTCCATCACGATGCGCACGCTGCCGACCGCTTCGATTTTTTCGAAGTTGTCCGTACCGGCTTGCCCTTCAGTGCCGCTGCCGGATTTGTAAAAGAGTTTCAGGCGGTCGGCGGTGATGGTGGTTGCGCCTTGGACAACTTTGACATTGCCGCTGAACTCGGCATTGCGGCCATCGTTGTCGGTGATCAGGCGGTCGGAGGTAATATGGATCGGTTCCGCAGGTTTTTCCGTGGCGGGTTTGTCATCGGCGGCCAGTGCTTTGCCGCTGCACAGCAGGAAAAAAAACAGGAGCATCGCCGGAGCGGTCAACCCGGGACGGCGGTTGTTTACGGTTTCAGATAACCGGTCGTTCATTCAAGCGTCCTTTCACCCGGCCATCGAAGCTTGCCTGGTTGCGATCGAGGTCGTACGTCATCTGGTCAGCCTGTAAATCGAATTGCCGGCTGGAAATGACCACCGGCGTGGTTGATTTCAGAATGCGATTTTCGTGGTCATACGCCAGCGACTCCGTTTTCAACTTATATCGGTCGTTGTGAACTTGAACATTACCACTGACCTGCATGTTGTTGCTGCGGGTGTTGAGCATCCCCTTTTCGGCAGTCAGCAGGACTTTTCCCCCATCATCCATATAAAAAACCACGCTCGGTGAATTCAGAATCATGCGGGTGCCGCCTTCCTCCAACTGGGCCGATTCGGCATCCATTTCCCATTGCACTTTGCCGTCTTTGGTGGCGGTTTGATGCAGGCGCGCCAACGACATCACGGCATCTTTGGCAATATCGGGCAAAGGCAGGGGGGTTTGCTGCCGCTGCCGCAGTTGCAGAAAGAGAACGGCCAATGCAACCAGACCGAGCAAAACCAGTATCGTCATTGCCAGCTTAAGGGCACGTTTGCGGTCAGTCATTGAACAATTTGTTGATCAGTTCTTCCCAGCGGCCTTGGGATTTTAGTATTGTTTCGCACACTTCGCGCACCGCGCCTCGGCCGCCGGGCGCGCGCGTTGTCATGTGGGCGCACTGGCGAACCAGCGCATGCGCATTGGCCACGGCCACGGCCAGTCCTACGCGGCGCATGATGGGTATGTCGGGAAGGTCGTCGCCTACAAAGGCGGTCGCCTGCGCGGCAATGCCCGTGCGTTCCTTGACTTTTTCAAGAACGGCGCGCTTGTCGCGGATACCGTCGAAGATCAGGTCGATACCTAGATTGTTGCAACGATGGCGCAATGCGCTGCCCGTGCGACCTGTTACTATGCCAACGTCAATTCCAGCTTCTTTGAGCAGACGGATACCTAGGCCATCTTTGACATCGAAAATTTTAAGCTGGTTTCCGTTGTCGTCATAAATGATTTGGCCGGGGGTCAGCACGCCGTCCACATCCAGCAACACCAATTTGATTTGTTGGAGTCTGGCGGCGGTCATGGTGTGCCGGATCCTGGTGTGAGAGCGCTGCGGATGGCCTTGAGCTGTACTAATAGGGGTTCAAGCGTGTCGGTGGGCAGCGAGTTGGGTCCGTCGCACAAGGCATGGTCGGGGTCGGGATGAACCTCCATGAATATGGCGTCGGCACCCGCGGCCACGGCCGCCCGCGCCAGGACAGGGGCATATTGACGCTGTCCGCCGGAGTGGGTGCCCGCACCGCCGGGCAGTTGGACACTGTGCGTGGCGTCGAAAATGACCGGATATCCGGTGGCCTGCATAATTGGAACGGAACGAAAGTCCACGACCAGATTGTTGTAGCCGAACATGGCACCGCGTTCGGTGAGCAGGATTTGCCGATTGCCGACCGAAGCCATTTTTTCGATGATGTTGGCGACATCCCAGGGAGCCAGGAACTGTCCCTTTTTGATATTGATCGGCTTGCCGCTGCGGGCCACTTCCAGGATGAAATCGGTTTGACGGCACAGAAATGCCGGTACTTGAAGCACATCAAGCACCTGGGCCGCTTTTTCGATTTGATGGATGTCATGAACATCGGAGATCAGCGCTATGTCCAAATCGGCTTTGATCCGGGCCAGTGTCGCCAGTCCTTCATCCACGCCGGGGCCTCGGTAAGCATCGATCGACGTCCGATTGGCTTTGTCGTAAGAGGCTTTGAAGATGAACGGAATTTGCAGTTTGCCGGTCAAATTCTTCAAGAAAGCCGCAGTCTGATAGGTCGTCTCGAAATCTTCGATAACACATGGCCCGGCGATAATCGCTAATGGCATGCCCTGGCCGATATTTAAACTGGCTACTTGTACGATCGTTTTCATGGCAAAAATTTATCCCGACCCCCTTGAAAAGTCAAGCCGCGAAACTTTGCCTTGATTCGCAAATCCAGAGCTGGTATGGTTCGACGTTCATTTTTGCAAAGATGGGGGGATATAAGGTATTGAATAATAAAAATAAATTTTCGGTGACACGGTTGCTGGTCATCCCGGTGGTGCTTGTTCTTGGGGTGTCGGTGTTTTTACTTGTGAAACGCATGGAAGGCACGCCGCCGACAATTGAATTGACTCTGGAATCACCCAACCTGGGCTTGAACCAGACCATCCCGCTCAAAGTAGCGGACGCCAAGAGCGGACTGCGCGACGTGCAGGTGGTGTTGATCAAGGATGGTCAGGAAATCGCGCTGTTTTCCAAAACATACCCATCAGCGGGGGTTTTTTCGGGTGGCGTGGTGCGCGAAGAAGACCTGCGGATAGAATTCGATGCCTCGGCCAAGGGTGTCATAGATGGTAAGGCCGTTTTACGGTTGATGGTACGGGATTTTTCCTGGCGGGATTGGATGGGCGGCAACGAGAACCGGCAAGAGCTGGAAGTGGCGATCGACACCCGGCCGCCGGGGATCGATGTGCTCAGCCGCGCCAATTACTTCGCCCAGGGCGGCGCCGGCCTGGTGGCGTATAAAGTATCCGAAGAGTGCCGGACCAGTGGCGTCACCATCGGCGAAACGTTTTATCCCGGATTCAAAAGCCCCTTCGGCAGTTCCGATATTTATCTGGCCATGATCGCCGTGGCATACCGCCAGGGCCCGGGCACGCCGGTGTATGCGACTGCTGTAGACCTGGCCGGCAATCAGACCCGCGTCAGTCTGCCGCATCTGATCAATGCGCGTCGGTTCAAACAGGACAAAATCCCGTTGTCGGATAGTTTTCTGGACTGGAAGATGCCCGAGTTCGCCAACCAGGTCAGCGCGGGAGCGGGGGCGTCGAACGTGGACATTTTTCTTAAAGTCAATTCAGACCTGCGCAAGGCCAATTATGAAACGATCAAGCAACTGACCGCCAACCCCGATGGCCAGATCCATTGGGAGGGGGATTTCCTGCGTTTACCCGCAGCGGCCCCCAGGGCAGGCTTTGCCGACCATCGTTCTTATATTTATAAGGGTAAAAAAATTGACGAACAGACCCATATGGGCATCGATCTGGCTTCGCTGGAACAGGCATCCGTGCCCGCGGCCAACGCCGGTAAAGTGGTTTTTTCCGATACTCTTGGGATTTATGGCGGCACGATTCTGATCGACCATGGTCTGGGGTTGTTCAGCATGTACTCCCATTTGAGCCAAATGATCGCCAGTCCGGGTCAGATGGTGAGCAAGGGGGAGACGATCGGCAAAACCGGGGTGTCCGGCCTGGCGGGCGGCGATCATCTGCATTACAGCATGCTGGTGCATCAGACACTGATCAATCCGGTGGAATGGTGGGATTCGACATGGATCCGCAACAACATCAGCACCAAAATAGAAGCGGTGAAGCGATAGCTGCAGGAGAATACAAATGGCCCGGCCAGTGAAAAAAACCATTCAGGAGATCAATGCCCGGATCAAGAGCGGAGACGTTGTGGTGGTCACCGCCGACGAGATGACCCGGATTGTCAAAGATAAAGGGGCCGCCGCCGCCGCCCGCGAGATCGATGTCGTGACCACCGGCACCTTCGCGCCGATGTGCTCGTCGGGTGCGATGATCAACTTCGGGCATAGCGTCCCAGGGATCAAAGCCTCGAGTGTGCTGCTCAACAATGTGCCGGCCTATGGCGGCCTGGCGGCCGTGGATTGTTATATCGGGGCTACGGAACCGTGTCTGGACGACCCCCTGAACAAAGTCTATCCGGGCGAGTTCATTTATGGGGGCGGTCATGTGATCCAAGACCTGGTCGCGGGTAAATCGGTTTATTTGAAAGCCACCGCCTATGGGACCGACTGTTACCCCAACCGTGCCGTGGACAAAAAGTTGACGCTGGCCGAGTTGCCCAATGCGGTGCTGTGCAATCCACGCAACGGCTATCAGAACTATAATGTTGCCGTCAATTCGACCAATAAGACCATTTACACCTACATGGGGACCCTGAAGCCCAAGATGGGCAATGCCAATTACTGCAGCGCCGGTGAACTGAGCCCTTTGTTCAATGATCCTTACTACCGCACGATCGGATTGGGCACGCGCATCTTTCTCGGCGGTGCGGTGGGGTATGTGACCTGGCACGGCACCCAGCACAAGCCCGCCGTGGCGCGCGCCCCCAACGGCACACCGTTGCGACCGGCCGGCACCATGTGGGTCATGGGAGACATGAAACTGATGAGTCCGCGCTGGTTGGTCGGGGTCAGCATACAGGGCTATGGCTGCTCGATGGCCGTGGGCCTGGGTGTGCCGATTCCCATTTTGGATGAAGAGATGGCGCGCTACGCGGGCGTATCCGACGATGAGATTTTTACCCAGGTGATCGATTATGGCGAAGCCTATCCAAACGGCCATTCAGAGAGCCTGGCGCAGGTAAGCTACGCCGACCTTAAAAGCGGCGCCATTACCGTCCAGGGGCACACCATCCACACTGTACCGCTTTCAAGTATCGTCCGTGCACGGGAAATCGCCGGGAGCTTGAAGCGCTGGATCGAAAGTGGTGAATTCCTTTTGGGCGAGCCGCAATTTACGTTGCCGATGGAACATGTGGGCGGATGACTTTTTCCGTGATGCTTCCTTGGACGGCCTTGCCGCTGGGGACGCCCGGATGCGGAACAGCGATGCCAGGCCGGAGTCCATGGAAAAAACCATTCGCTCATTCATCGCTTTTGAATTGCCGACGGCTTTTGCCCAATTGGCCGCCGAACTGCAAAACCATCTCAAGGCCCAGGGGCTGAAGCTGCGCTGGGTGCGTCCGCAGAACATTCATTTGACATTGAAGTTTTTGGGAGAGCTCCCTGTCGGCCAAATAGCTGACGTGAGCCAGGCCATGCAGCGGGCCGCCGGGGCAGTGGCGCCGTTTAGGATGCAGGTGCAGGGAATGGGTGTTTTTCCCGGTATGCGCAGTCCGCGGGTATTGTGGATCGGTCTTGGCGGAATGACGGATGCGCTTGCAACGTTGCATGGCAGGCTCGAAGACGCCTTGGCCGACTTGGCATTTCCTAAAGAGAAACGGGCCTACAAGGCGCATCTGACTTTGGCGCGCATCGATCGGGGGGTGGATGCGCGCAAGCTGCTGGCATGCATCGCGCAAAGCGGCCAATTCGCGCCCGAGATTTTTCAGGCCTCCGAGTTGATCCTTTTTAAAAGCGATCTGCGGCCGCAAGGGGCGGTCTATAGCCCGTTGGCACGCGCGCCGCTGGGGGTGGCGTTACATGGGTAATTCGTTGATTCGGTCAATGGTCGATCCGTCGATTCGTGATCGAACATACAGCGATCGCGTTTTTTCTTTTTTCAGAAAATCACAAAGGTTCAACGATCCGGGCAATTTGCCAATGAGCCGATCGATCCGACGAAAACGATTGAACGAATCAACACTCCAACAATCCACGAATCCACGAAGACGGAGGTCATCATCATGAGTGCGACAGTAGATAGGACCAAAGCGATCGATTCAGCCATGAGTCAGATCGAACGCCAGTTCGGCAAAGGAGCGATCATGAAGCTGGGCAGCCGGCCCATCGTGGATGTCCCGGTGATCTCCACCGGTTCGATCGCCTTGGACCGGGCGCTGGGCGTGGGGGGATTTCCCCGTGGGCGGGTGATCGAGATCTATGGGCCGGAATCATCGGGCAAGACCACTTTGGCTTTGCATGCGGTCGCCAATGCCCAGAAAAAAGGGGGCATCGCCGCCTTTATCGACGCCGAGCATGCCCTGGATACCAGTTACGCCAAACACCTGGGCGTCAACTGCGATGAATTGCTGGTTTCGCAGCCAGACACAGGCGAGCAGGCCCTGGAAATCGCCGACATGCTGCTGCGCAGTGGCGCCATTGATGTGATGGTCATCGATTCGGTGGCAGCGTTGGTTCCGCGCGCCGAGATCGAGGGCGAAATGGGCGACTCCCATATGGGGTTGCAAGCGCGTCTGATGTCACAGGCTTTACGGAAATTGACCGGTACTATCGGCAAAACCAATACCTGCCTTATATTCATAAATCAGATCCGCATGAAGATCGGCGTGGTTTTCGGCAACCCGGAAACCACGACGGGCGGCAATGCGCTGAAATTCTATGCCTCCGTGCGCCTGGACATCCGGCGCATAGGGTCAATCAAAAACGGTCAGGACGTGGTCGGCAATCGTACGCGCGTCAAGGTGGTCAAAAATAAAATGGCGCCGCCCTTCAAAGAGGCTGAATTCGATGTCATGTATGGTGAAGGCATCTCCCGGGTGGGCGATCTGCTGGATATCGGCGTGGAGGCCGGCATTATCGATAAAAGCGGTGCATGGTACTCTTACAGTGGTGAACGCATCGGTCAAGGCCGTGAGAACGTGAAGACCTTTCTTACGGATAATCCGGATATGTTCGCCGCCATTGAAGAGAAGGTGCGCAGCTCGGTAGGTATCGTCAAGAAGAGCGAAGAGGCTGTCACGGAACCCGAAGAGTAGCGGCTTAGGTAAGCCAATGGAGCAGGCAATGACAGGCAACGACATACGCAAACGTTTTCTCGACTATTTTGAAAAGCATCACCACCGGGTAGTGCGCAGTTCGCCGCTGGTTCCGCACGATGACCCGACCCTTTTGTTCACGAATGCCGGCATGGTTCAATTCAAGCGTACCTTCATGGGCGAAGAGCAGCGTGACTACGTGCGCGCGGCAACCAGCCAGAAATGTGTGCGCGCCGGCGGCAAACACAATGATCTGGAAAACGTAGGGTATACCGCGCGCCATCATACCTTTTTCGAAATGCTGGGCAATTTCTCCTTTGGCGATTATTTCAAGGAAAAGGCTATCGAATTCGCCTGGGACCTGATGATCAATGGGTATGGCTTGCCGTCCGACAGACTGTGGGCATCGGTGTACACCGAGGACGACGAGGCCTATGACCTGTGGCACAAGCGCATCGGTATTCCCGCCGAACGCATGGTACGCCTGGGCAAAAAGGATAACTTCTGGGCCATGGGCGACACCGGACCGTGCGGGCCATGCAGCGAAATACACATCGACCGCGGCGAAGCGTTCGGCTGCGGGCGACCCGGCTGCGGGGTGGACTGCGATTGTGACCGGTTTCTGGAGATCTGGAACCTGGTGTTCATGCAGTTCAATCAAGACGGCAGCGGGCAGATGACGCCCCTGCCCAAGCCCAGCATCGATACCGGCATGGGACTGGAGCGCTTGGCCTCGGTGCTGCAGAACGTGACCACCAACTATGATACCGACCTGATCCGCCCAATTATTGCGCGGACCGAGGCGCTGTCCGAAAAAGCGTACGGTCGGAATACCAGCGTTGATGTGGCCATGAAGGTGATCGCCGACCACAGCCGGGCGGCCGCCTTTCTCATCGGCGACGGTGTGCTGCCTTCCAATGAGGGGCGGGGCTATGTTTTGCGCCGCATCATGCGCCGCGCCATCCGATATGGGCGCAATATCGGATTGGAAAAGCCGTTTTTGCACCAGACCACGGCAACCGTCTTCGAGATCATGCGCGCAGCCTACCCTGAACTGGCCGAATCAGCGGCGTTTATCCGCAATGTCATTCTGAACGAAGAACAACGTTTCACCGAGACATTGGACACCGGCCTCAAACTGCTCAACGAATCCCTGGCCGAGTTGCAGGCGCAAGGCCGCGAAGAGATTCCCGGAGATCTGATTTTCAAGCTTTACGACACGTACGGGTTCCCGGTGGATATCGTCCAGGATGTGGTGCGCGATACGCATATGGGCGTGGATTTGAAAGGGTTTGAAGCCCACATGGCGGCCCAGCGCACCCGCAGTCGCTCCAAGGTCAGTTTCGATGCCATGGGTGAGGCGTATAAATCGCTCGCCGCGCGGGCTGTCAAAGCGGAGTTCAAGGGCTATGATGCGTTGCGCTTGGACGCCGAGGTGCTGATGCTGGTGGCAAAGGGGCATGAGGTCCTACGGGCGGAGGCCGGCGATGTCATCGAAGTGGTTACTGCTGCAACCCCGTTTTATGCCGAATCAGGCGGGCAGGTCGGCGATCAGGGGACGATCAGCGGCCCCGGATTGAGCTTGGAGGTCGAATCCACGGTGAAGGACCCTACGGGGCTGATCATCCACAAGGGCACTGTGACTGCCGGTCGGATCGAAAAAGGCCAGACTGTCACATTGATGGTGGATGAGGAGAAGCGTCGGGCCACGGCGCGCAATCATACCGCCACCCATCTGCTGCACGCGGCCCTGCGGCGTATTCTGGGCGATCACGTCAAACAGGCCGGCTCGCTGGTGGCCCCCGATCGCTTGCGATTCGATTTCAGCCATTTTTCCCAGGTGGGACCTGAAACCCTTGACCGGATCGAAGACGATGTCAACGCACGCATCCGGGCCAACGTGCCGGTGCAAACCGAAGAGATGGCGGCGGATCAGGCCATGCACTCCGGGGCGATGGCCCTGTTCGAAGAAAAATATGGCGATCGGGTGCGCGTGGTTTCCCTGGCCGAATTCAGCAAGGAGCTGTGCGGTGGCACGCATACCACGAATACCGGTGACATCGGTCTGTTTAAAATCATAGGCGAAAGCAGCGTGGCATCCGGTGTGCGGCGCATCGAAGCGCTGACCGGCGCGGCGGCCCTGTTGCATGTACAAGAGGCCGTGCGCACCGCCCAACAGGTTGGTTATCTGCTGCGTGTCAAAGCCGAAGAGGTCGTGCCGCGGGTGCAGCAACTGCTCAGCGCCCAAAAAGCCTTCGAAAAAGAGGTCGAAAAACTTAAAGCCGGCCTGGCGGATGCCAAAGCCCAGTCGGGCGACGACAGTCAGCCGCGCACGATCAACGGTGTTTCGGTTCTGGTCAAAAAGGTGGCGGTGGACAAGCCGGCCGCCATGCGCGATCTGGCCGACCGCTTCAAAGACCGCCTTAAATCCGGTGTGGTGGTGTTGGGCAGTACGGCCGAGGACAAAGCCCTGCTGATCGTGGTGGTAACCCAAGACCTGGAAAAACGCTTTCACGCCGGCAAAATCGTCAAGGAGCTTTCTGCGGTTGTCGGCGGTGGTGGTGGTGGCCGCCCCGACATGGCGCAAGCAGGCGGGCCGAATGGCGCCCAGTTGGATGCGGCTTTGGAGAAGGCTTATACGGTTATCGAGGGAATGGGTTAATCTTTATTCCCATTCACCTTCAAAGCCACCTCGATAATCATCTCCCCCTTATCCGTCGTACAGGGGATGGTGATAATGGGGATTCCGGAGGGATAGCTGACTTTGTGTTTGCCGATGACGACGCTTGGCACGGAGATAGCGTTATCGGAGCTTGGGAAATCGGTTTTGGCATTGCCGGCGATCATATTGGCAATTTCTCCGATGGCATCGGTACACACTTCATCCACTTCATTGATCTCTTCGCCAATCAGAGCAGAAACCAGTTGAAACGCCACGGCATTTGAGAGACTGATGACCACGCATCCGCTCACGTTGCCGGACAACCCGATGATGCTGCTGATTTCGTGGGGTACTTCGTTCCCCTTCTTGAGAATGGGTTTTCCCAAAGAAAAGGGCACTGTGATCATGGTTTCGAAAACGCGTTTAACAGCGACGACGAATGGTTTGATGTAATTGGGGTCCATCTGTAGTGCACCTCGAATAGGTTGCCTGAGTGGAATCGAAATCTCTGCCGAGTCTCGCCTTCCGGGTTCTTTTCACTGGTGTCGCGCGTCTGGGCAGCTTGCGGTTGCTCGATCCGATTCGCGTCTAAGCTATCATCGGCACATGGCATGGGAACTTTACCCCACGTCCGCTACTTTTTAAATGGCCGCTTTCGGGGTTTTACGTGCAACCCACCCGGATCACCGGGGTTTTCCTACCTCACCCCACGCCCGTATCTCACTTGATAACCAGATATTATGACATTTCTCCGGCTTTCATCACATCGATCATGGAATAGGCCCTGCTTTTGACGCCCTCGGATACCTTGGCCGATAGAAAACGCACCGCATCCATGGTGCCCCCGCCATAAACTTCCCTGCCATTGATGTTGTGCGTGAACTCGAAGCGCACGGTTTCGTCCGGCGACACGAGAGTGTAGGTGTGCCAGGCGTGACCGCTCAGGTAATCGGCAGGGATGCCCCACTGGTTCAGCTGCCGTTGCGGATCGCGTTCCATTTCGATCTGGTCGGCGTTGAAAGCAATCCCCATGCGATTGAAGTAGCTGACCATGGCCTTGGCTGTACCGCTGGTGTCGGCTTTTCCGGCTTGGTGGCTTTCGCGGACGGTCAGTCGATAATCTTTGAATAGACCCGGAAAATTCTCGGCCGCATAGGCCATCATGGCTTGAAATCCGACGATCTCTTTAGCCATGTTGGGCGCGATAACGGCGACGCAGCCACTCTGTGCAACCTTGGCGGAAAGTCTCTCGCGGTCGCCGCCCGTGGTACCCATGACGAACGGCAGTTGATGACGGCAGTAAAAATCGGCATTGGCGTTAACCGCTGACGGATGGGTATAGTCGATGCTGATGAAAGAACCTTCGGCGCTTATTATGGCCGTTATCTCGCGTTCCTGGTCAGCAGGCCGGATCAATGCGATGGCCATGCCGTCGATCGTGCAGTGCGACGCCGCGATATCCGGACCGGTCAGCGCATAGGGCAGGACCTGAAAACGTGGGTTGCGGATGAAATGGCGCGCAATGACCGTAGCCACGTTGCCGGGCAATCCATTGATCATGACTTTGATTTGGGCCATCATGCTCTCCTTTTGATCTGTTGTACCGCTTGGGTCGGTAACTTTGGAGCTATAATTTTATTTTTTAGTCGGTGATGCGGGCCAAGTGTTGCCCAATCTGGGCAGCCATCGCAGCCAAGCGGGGCAACCGGGCCCCTGCCGGACCGTTCAGACGGCGCTGCAGGGTCGCCACCGCCTGCGGAATATAGATTTCAAACCGCCGCTTGCCCTTTACCCGGCTCAGGAAAGCAAAAGCGCCCAGCATTTGCAGGTTGCGGGTCAGTGCGCAATAGTCATATCCTTGCAAAAAGTACCTTGGGTCGACGCCCGCTATCCGTTGCAAGGCTTGCGCCGCATACTGCGCCAAACGCTTTTGCATTGTTTCGGGCAGCGCAATGTAAGGATCGATCAGCAAGGACGCCAGGTCATACTGCAGCGGCCCCAGTCTGCCACCCTGAAAATCGATGAACGCGATGCGTTTGTCTTGCACCATGATGTTGCGCGATTGCAGGTCGCGATGCATGAAGCCGGTTACGCTGTTCTGGAGGGCAAGTTCGGCTAGTATTTCGAACTCGCCCGACAGCGTCTCCTCGCAAACGTTAAGGCCCAGACAGCCCTTTAAAAAGGCCTCCACAAAGTAGTGGCACTCTCTTTCCAGAATCAGTTCCCGGCTGTAGTGGGTGCTCTGATAAGTCCACCCGGTATCGAAATGATGCGCACCTTCAAGGGCCATGTGCAGCCACAAATCGATAACTTGGCGGTAAAGGTCTTCTTGCGCCACGGGGGGCAGGGCTTGCGCAGCCTGTTGGAGATGGCACGCTCCGAGATCTTCGAGAAAGACCAGGCCTGAAAATGTATCGTGAAGATAGATCGCGGGTACGCAGGCGCCGCTGGCATGCAAATGGCGGCCGATATCCACGAAGGCGTCCACCTCCTGCCGGCTGTCGCGGCAGGTCCGGATGCCATGGTCGACCATGATGAGGGTGTGTCCGTCTGCTGTCAGACGGTGCCAGTGACGGTCCGAGCCATCGCCTTCGATGGGCTGATCGAGAACCGCTCCTGTCGGCGTTCGGCCGAACGCTTGCGCGAAGGCCGCCGGGGCCATATGGTCGAAGGCGGTTGCCTTGTAACTTGCGGGTGTGCCGATGTCCTGCCAGTAATGATTGCGAACGACCAGGGCCTTGATCTGTTCGCCAGCCGCAAGCATTTCGGCATAGGCATCGATGATGTGCGCGGGGCCATCCGGCGGCAGAAAGTCGAGTACCCGGCGATCGAGCACATGAATGCCGGTAAAAGCCATCTGACGGGCGGTCGCAGGGTGCGGCCGCACAGGGTCGAAGCCGAGCACGAAATCGTTCGCGTCCACGGCGACGGTATTGAATTGCGCGCGATCGTGCATCACCATGGTGACCGGACAAGAATGACTCAGATGATAGTCATACACGCATTTGAGGTCGATATCGCTCACGATGTCGGCGTTGATCACCAGCAATGGGGCGTCGGTCCAAAAATCCGCAATGTTGCGGATGGCGCCGCCGGTTCCCAGGATCTCTGCCTCCTGACGCGTACGCACGTTTGCGCCATACGCCCGGCCGGCCAGAAAGGTTTCGATCTGGTCGTGATGGTGATGGGTGTTGACCATGATGGCGGCGCAACCGGCCTGTTGCAGTTGTGCAATCGTCAGATCGATCACGGGTCGTCGATGGAGCGTGAACAACGGCTTGGGCGTGTGGGCCGTAAAAGGCGCCAAGCGGGTCCCCAGCCCCGCGGCAAGTATCAAGGCCTTCATTGTTTGGTCAGACCCATGAAGTTGCGGATAGCCTGTTCGTAAATTTCTATTTTTTCATCGTTTTCCGAACCGCGTACACCATGGCTGGTGAAGTAGCTGATCCCGTTTTCGTAATTGATTTTGGAAAGCGATTCGGCCAGTTGCAGTTCATGCTGCTTGAGCATGGTGCGGCCCAGGGATTGAATTTTTTTCATACGATCCTTGGTGACGGCGTCCGCGCGCGCCGTTTGTTTGAAATAATGCAAGACGACCCAGTAGGATTCAAAGTAGGTCAGCAAAAAGCGCGCGAACAGTTTCAGCTTGCGGTATCCGGCCGACGTGATTTGATAGGTGTCCGGCAAGGTCGGATGGGGTATCAGGATAGCATCGTCGATAAAGGATTTGACACTCTTGCGCACCAAACGTTCGGCACTGACGTCGTTATCGTAGGCGAATTCATATTTGAAGAAATTTTGCAGGTACCGGTAGCGATCGTGCAAGTTGATAGCCGAAAACTGGAAGGCATCCATTTCGAGAATGCTCAGGGCCGTAAACGCGGCCGGCACAAAATACCCAATGGCGTTGTTTTTGTAGTATTCGAGTTGCAGGCGTTCGTTGGCGCCCAGCAGGTATTGCGCCGACTCGACCGGCTGGTTTTTATCTCCGGTGGCCGGTGCGATGATTTTGCGCTGGATGTAGTTGTTCAATGCCTGTTCACAGGCCCGAGTGGGATCCAGCAGCAAGGTGTCGGTCAGTTTGGACTTTTGGGAAAGCAGGTAGGCCATATAGGTTTCCACGATCTGCATCAGATCTTCGCTGGAAAAACGCACGGTGGCGCAATTGAGCGCGGCCGAGGCCACCAGCGCATGGGGTGTGACCACACTGACCTGGTCGATCGCGTTGATAATGCGCCAACCCATGTTGCGGCACAGCGCATTTTGTTCTTTGGCAGGGATTTCATTCAGGGACTGATTGTTTTCCTCGAGCAGTTCCTTGAGCGACACAGGGGTGTGAAAGTTGATGTAAATTTTACCATACCGTTTTTTCAGAAAACGGCGTGCTTTCAATATTTGCGATATATTTTCAGGTTCTTTTTTTCCGCCGCTCACTTCCTGAAGGTAGGCCGTCTCTTCCAGGACCTGATCGTAGCCGATGAATACCGGTACAAAAATCATGTCCGGGCAGGCTTTTTCTTTGAAAGCATTGAACAGCAGCGTCAGAAGGCCGAGTTTTGGCATGAGCAGCTTGCCGCTGCGGCTGCGGCCCCCCTCGATGAACAACTCGATATTAAATCCTTCTTCCAGTAGTTTGAAGATATATTCGGCGAACACCTTGGAGTAGACGACCGCGCCGCTGAAGGTTCGCCGGACGAAAAAGGCTCCTGCGGCGCGGAACAGGGCCCCCATCGGCCAGAAGGAAAGGTTCTTGCCGGCGGCTGTGTGCGGCGCCGGCATGTTGTGGGTAAAGAAGATATAGGAGAGAATCAGATAATCCATGTGGCTTTTGTGACAAGGCACCAATATGAGCGGTCCTTTCCGCGACATGGTCTTGACCTGCTGAAGGCCTTCCTTATCGATCACGATACCATCGAACATCGTGTTCAGGAGCCAACTGACCGGTTTACAGGCGCAACTGACGAAGAAATGGTTATAACGTGCTGCAATTTCGGTAATATACGCATCGGCTTGCTTGCGAACCTCGTACACGCTCTGCTTGCGGCTCTCCGCATAATTCGCGATGAATTGGCGCAGGCGTTCACTGGACAGAATATTTTCTTTGAACTCTTCGTGACCTTTGACGACCGGTCCGGTGATGCTTTGGCGATGACGGTTGTGCTGGGTCAATAATTGGCGGCGCAGCATCAGGGCTTGATATTCCGTATTGTCGACAGAGGCATCGGACTTTTCGATAAACGTGCGAAGTTCCAGCGGCTGGGACACCTCTACAAATACCTTGCCGGGGCTGCGAAAAAGGATCATCAAACGGCGAATCAAGCCAGGGCGCTGCTCACTACCCAGAAAGAGATCACGCAATCGGGGCATGGGCGGCTGCGGGCTCTTGCTGAAAAACATCAGATGGGGAATCAGGTAGATCGGCCGGTCGGTGGTTTTTTGCAGCTCGATCAGAAACCGTAAAGGATCGGTGTGGGCTTTGACGAACCGCCGGTAAAACCCACGTCTTTCAACCAGAGGAAGAATGGCCACGCGGCCATGGAACAACTCTTGTTGCCAATACCCGTTCGTATAGGGATCCAGCCACTCATGCTTGCTGATCAGCCAATGAACGTGCGCCAGCATGCTGCGCAGAATGCGCGACACAGGTTGGTACAGCCATGGACGCAGACCGAAGGCCAGTTCCGGGGTCGGTACCTTTAATTTGCGGTAGCGAATATGATAGCAGAGGTATTCAAAAAAATTTTTGTACTTGATCGTATACACAAAGATGCCATTGGCGGGAAGGCGTCGCAGCACCTCCAGGTGATCGTCGTCGATTGTAATGCCATTGTACATGCGTTCCAGCAACCAGGATAGCAGACCAGAGCGGGAAGGCAGATGGAAAAGATAATGATCATGGGTTTCCTTCAGCACTCTCATGATCAACGCATTGCAGCGGCTGGGCCATGTTCGCTTGGTTTCGTTTGCAGACATCGCATGAACTTTCTAACTGTGCAGAGTTTGTACCCGTCGAACCTTTGGAAACGAAAGTAGAAAGCTAACAGAATTGGCCGCCATTTGCAATCCGGCGGGTGGTTTGCAGCCAATAAATTGGCATGAGAATGTCGGTGGTCATTAAAAAACGTCCGCTCAAAAGGGGGGGGGATTCTTTACATTGGCAGTCCAATGGTTAAAATCTCCAACTAAGCTTGGTGCAGACGCCGACCAATGCGATGGGGAGCTGAAATGACTCTAAAGTCCTGCAAAATTAGGCTTGCGCTGGTTTGGGCCTTATGGTAATTCACAACTCCTTAACCACCTGCGTTGCGGTCGCCACGACTCGCCTGTCGCATCTTCTTTTCCGGCAGGTTGCCATCTTGAAGTGGATTGCTCGTTTTCGAATCGTATTCGAAGGCACGAAGGCGCGCATCAGATGCTGGTGTATTTGGCTATGAGTCATAGCACCTTGTGACTGAACACTGAAAGTTGCTCCACGGGCAAAACAGGAACTGTGTTTAAAACAGTCTTCTTACAATGGCGAATGCGTGTTTGATAATGATTTTAAGTTTTAATTAAAGGAGGTTAGTACTTTATGAAGACATTAATCGGTGGCGCAATTGCAGCAGTGCTCGGACTTATCGGCTTGACCGTATGGTTTCGGCCCTTTCTTCAGCTTTTGGCAGGGGCGATTCCAATCATGCTTCTGCTCGGTGGCGGTCTGGCCATTTACCTGGGGTTTGATGAACTGAAGGATTCTTGGAAAAAAGAGGATCAAGAACCAAAAGAAGGTGGAGAAGGCACTGGTCCATACAAACAAGAGATCGACGAACTGAAAAAAGAGATCGAGACCCTTAAATCTGATAAAGCTTAACAGTTCAGCCTTTCAACCGATCAAACCCCTTCCGCCTGGCCCTTCGCGTTCAGGCAGAGGGGTTTTTTTATTGCGCCATATAGAGTGTGTTGTCAACCCGCTTGCTCCACGGCGCGAACCGCCAGGCGATCCGCTCGTTCGTTATCGACATGACCGGAATGCCCCTTTACTTTAACGAATCGTAACCGTTTGAAGGTGGCGGTCAACCGCCTGATTTCTTCCACCAGGGCGATGTTCTGCTTGGCTTTCCAACCTTTGGTCAACAATCCTAATGCATAGCTGCTGTCGGTGAAAACGATGACCGGCAAGTCACGATTTTTAACCGCCAGCAATCCGGTTTTGATCGCTTCCAATTCGGCAATGTTGTTGGTGCCCTGTCCGAGATACCGAGAGATCTCCTTGGTTTTTTCTTTATAGCGCAGCACCACGCCGATGCCGGCCGGTCCGGGATTGCCCGAACAGGCGCCATCCGTGTAAACACAGATGGCTTGCGCGCACGCTTCGGGTGTAACGGTTGTGGTATCCGCTGCGACGGACTTCGAAAAAGGCTTACGTGCAGCGGATTTTTTGGATGCAGGTGGATTTTCATCCTCTACGGGTGCAAGACGCGACAATGGCACCCAATATTCGTGGGGTTGATCCAGTTGGTATTTGATGAGCGATTTGCCGTTTTCAATCAGTGGCATCTGATTGGCATCCACGGCCAACCACACTTTGTTCGTTTTAAAACGCATTCGCTTCCAATGGGGATGATTTTTGGGGATAGACACAGTACCAACCTCAGGCGCCGGTTTGCCGGGGTGCCAAGAATAATGGGGGTGGACGTCAAAATGATCACCAGAGCGCATTGGTGACACTGGACACTATGGGTGAAAGCCTTTGTGATTCGCACCACGTGTTACGTCGCACGCATTGGCGCCCGTGCGACACCGAAAGCTATCCACCGATCTTCCTGCTGCACGCATTTTGCCTCGGTGAGATGACAATCCAATTAATAAAGAAAATAGTCGCGTCGCATGACGTCATAATCGGACAGGGCGTTTTGCCAGGCGCTTTCCAATGTATCGATGGGGGTCATCGCTTCCAGGGCCATTCGGAGGTGTTGATCCCCTAGTATAAGATCGATGGGCCAGCGCTCAAATTCATACTCGTAGGGCGGCATCTTCCATTCAAATGCCTCTTTATGGCAGCTCAGAATGGCTTGCAGCAGACATAGAGCTGTCCTGTACGGCCGGAACTGCGCAGGGTCGGTCACGTGAAGTTGAAATCCGCGGCACAGCTGGCCTTGCCATTTGTTGGCGGTCGGTTCGAATTCCATCGGCCGCAGTAGCACCCCAGGCAGTTGACCTTGGCCGAGGGCCTGTACGATGCGATCCGGATCGATATAAGGCGCGCCGAAAATCTCGAACGGCTGCGTGGTGCCGCGCCCTTCGGAAACATGGGTCCCCTCCCATATGACCTGACCGGGATACACCAGCGCTGATGTGGGGGTGGGCATATTGGGCGAGGGCGCCACCCACGGCAGGCCGGTTTGACTGAACAGCATGTCACGCCGCCAACCTTGCAGAGCGATCACTTCCAGATCGCATCCGATCCCGAACGCTTGATTAAACATCAGGGCCAGTTCACCTATCGTCATGCCATGGCGCATGGGCAGCGGATAGCGTCCCACAAACGAACGCCAGGCCATATCCAGACAGTTGCCTTCCACCAGGTGACCGCCGATAGGATTGGGCCGGTCCAGGACGACGACTTTTTTACCGTAGCGGCGGGCAGCCTCCAGGCAATACGACATCGTGTAAATAAAAGTGTACACCCGCGTGCCCACATCCTGCAAGTCGATCATCAGGACGTCAATGCCGTCAAACATCTCTCGGGTGGGAATGCGGGTCTTGCTGTAAAGGCTGTACACGGGAATGCGTAGCAGGGGGTCCTTGCGGTGCGCCGATTCGATCATGTTGTCCTGTTTTTCAGCGAACAAACCGTGTTGGGGCGTGAACAGGGTTGTCAAGCGCTCGCCGAAACAATCGTAGAGCAACTTACGGGCGTGATTCAGATGCCTGTCGAGGGAGGCGGCGTTGCACAAGAGCCCCACCCGCTGGTTGCGAAGGTGTGCGGGTGGCGCTGCCGCCAGTCGTTCGAGCCCCAATATCACATCAGCCATGTGCGATCCTTACATGTTTTTTATCTGGTTATGTCACTCGCTCAAGTGACCATTGGCGAAGTGTTAAGTGTACAGTTAAAGTGTAAAGGGAGGCATTCTGTCGATTTGATATGCTCACCTTTCCATGCCGCACGCTTTTACTTGCATGCTTTTTTTAAAGGTTCTAAAAATGACAACATAACCTGTTTAGGACACCCATACCTGTGTCTTACTTGAGCGAACTGCATAATCATAATTTTTAAAGAGGAACGTTTTCCAGAAATACCTTTAAATAATGGAAGCCGGATTGAAAGTAAACCTGAAACCTTGGGGACCTTGTGCCGTCCATAAAAATACCTGCCATGTATCCGCCCGACTGGTTCTTTGTGATAGGGTTCAGACCGGGCAATCGCATGTAGCTCCAGGTTCTTTAGTGTTCCAAATTCAATAGCATGTAACAAATATTTCACAATTTCCTAGCACGCAACACTTCTCCAACAGTAGGGTGGGCATTGCCCACCACTGCGCTATTACAGCATCATCGTTTCCGACACTGCCCGCTCTATCGATTGGGATAGACACCGGAGCGAACATAGCGAAAACGTTGAATACGGCCAACCACAGACGCGATCTAAATGAGACAAATGGTGGGCGGTGCCCAGCCTACCTGGCTGCATAATTGGTATATCGTGGATCATTTCGCATCTTGCCGGCATGCATCCGCAAGACGACTCGGGCGGAATGTAAGAAAATCAGGTAAAAAGTCTTAAACCCCTCGATCTAAAATGGGGATATTTAGGGGGTTTAGGCAGTTCAGGCAATTCCCGCTTGACACAATTTTGCGAAGTCAATAAGTTGAACGTTTCAAGTTGACCTGCAATGGGCCGCATTCAGACAGCCCCAGCGGATCAAGAAGGGGTGTTGTTGATGTGTGCAGAAATCCGCTTGCGCGGTATTGTCATCATCGTAGGGAATTACGGGAGCGGTAAAACTGAAGTGGCTATCAATCTGGCCGTGCACCAGCACGGGCAGGGGTGCCGTGTGCGCCTGGCCGACCTGGACCTGGTCAATCCCTATTTTCGAACCCGGGAGGCCCGTCATGTGCTGGCCGGAAGGGGCATCGATATCATTTTGCCCCCCCAAGGATTCCTTCAGGCCGATCTGCCGATTTTGGACCCGCAGGTAGCCGGTTTGATCCGTCAGCCAGGAGATCTGGCCATTCTGGATGCCGGTGGCGATGCCGTGGGTGCTACCGTGCTGGCGGCCCTGGGCAATGCTTTCCAAGCCGCGCTGCCGTCTCCGCAGATGCTGCAGGTCGTCAATCCATTTCGCCCAAACACAGACACCGTGGAGCGATGCCTGGCCATGCGCCGGGCGATCGAATCCGCCGCGCAGCTGAAGGTGACGGGTTGGATCGGCAATGCCCATATGATGGATGAGACAACACCCGTTCACATCCAGCAAGGGTATGCATTGATGCAAACGCTGGCCGAAGTCAGCGGCCTGCCGCTGGTTTGCATGACGGCTGATGAATCCTTGGCGAATCGAACCAAAGCGCTGCGCATGAGCTGCCCGGTGTTGACCATTCGAAGGCAATTGATGCCGCCCTGGCGCAAGCCCGCGGCACTGAGTTCAATAAAAAAAGAATAAAAGGAGAATAACGGCATGCCCTATCGCTATAGTATTGAAGAAGATCGATGCAAAGGGTGCGGATTGTGTGTCGCGGTATGCCCCAAAAAGGTGCTCGAAATATCCGGACAACTCAATAGCCTGGGATATTTTTCCGCCTATCAGGCCCGGCCGGAGAATTGCATCCTGTGTGCGCTCTGTTGTACCATGTGTCCGGACGTGGCCATATCCATCAGCGAGGTGGTGGCGTAGTGCATTGCACTTTGTCTGGACGGCATGGATTGCCCATATTGAATGACTATTGAACGGATTCTCGGGTCGCGCCTGCGTGCATCAGGCCGCTGACCCCAAGGGAGCGTAAAAAATGCCCAAAGTATTGATGAAAGGCAACGAAGCCATCGCCGAGGCGGCCATACGGGCCGGCTGTCTCAACTACTTCGCTTATCCCATTACGCCGCAGTCCGAGGTGGCCGAGTATCTGTCCTGGCGTATGCCCGAGGTCAACGGCGTCTTTCTGCAGGGTGAGAGTGAAGTCGCGGTTTCCTACATGATATTCGGCGCGGCGGGTGCCGGCGTAAGGGTCTTTACCACTTCTTCCAGTCCCGGCATCAGCTTGATGAGTGAAGCGATCAGTTACCTGTGCGGCGCCCAACTGCCGGCCGTGTTTGTCAATATTATGCGCGGCGGTCCCGGGCTGGGCGGCATTCTGCCTTCGCAGGCCGATTACCTGCAGGCCACCAAAGGCATCGGCCACGGCGACTGTCGTTTGCTGGTCATGGCGCCGGCCAGCGTCCAGGAAGCGGCCGAAATGGTCATGACGGCCTTTCCGCTGGCCGAAAAATATCGCAATCCGGTAATGATTCTGGGCGACGGTCTGATTGGCCAGATGATGGAACCGGTCGAATTTCCCGACCAACTTAAGAGTGAGGCATCCAACAAAGATGGTTGGGCCACTAACGGCATGGATCATCGCGGGAGCACCACCCGCAACCTGGTCAAGTCGCTGTTTCTGGATGCCGAGCAGTTGAACGATAATAATCTGATTCTTCGTGCCAAGTACGAGCGCATGAAGAAAGAAGACGTGCGCTGGGAATGCTGGAATACTGAAGAGACCTATGACGCGTTGATTGTGTCTTACGGCACCATGAGCCGCGTATGCAAAACCGCGATCAGCATGTTGAAGGAAGAGGGCATCGAGGTCGGACTGGTGAGGCCGCAGACGCTTTTTCCCTTCCCCGAACAGGCCGTGCGGCAGGCGGCTCAAAAAGAAGGCTGCCGGGTTGTGCTGTCCGTCGAAATGAGCATGGGACAAATGGTGGAGGATGTTGAGCGTTGCGTACAGGGTGCTCTGCCGGTGAAATGGTATGGAAAATGCGGTGGCGATGTGCCAACCCCTGAAGAGATTATCGATCTGGTGAAAACCACGCTGTCATCGCTATAACGTGCTGATCCCGCTCTGCCGCCGTATGCGGATTCAGGGCCGGTCATTTATAAGGAGCAATGCCAATGGCTAAGACCTTCAAAAAACCTGACTGCATGACCGATCAGAAAACACACTACTGCCCGGGGTGCACACATGGGATCATCCACCGCCTGGTGGCTGAAACCATCGATGAACTCGGCATCCGCGGACGCACAGTCGGCATCGCGCCGGTAGGCTGCGCTGTATTGGCGTACAACTATATTGATTGTGATTTTCAGGAAGCCGCCCATGGACGAGCGCCGGCCATGGCCACGGGCATCAAGCGCGTCCGGCCCGATCTGATGGTATTCACCTATCAGGGCGACGGCGATTTGGCCAGCATCGGGATGGGCGAAATCATCCATGCGGCCAATCGCGGCGAAAAATTCACCACGATTTTCGTGAACAATGCCATCTATGGCATGACCGGTGGACAGATGGCTCCGACGACCATGCCCAATCAGCGCACCACCACAACACCCTTCGGACGTAAATCCGATGAGGTCGGCATGCCGATCAGGGTTGCCGAACTGCTTGGAACGTTGGTCACGCCCGGCTATATCACCCGTCAGACGGTAATTTCGCCCAAATACATCCAAAAAGCCAAACGTGCCATCAAACAAGCTTTCATCTACCAGATGGAGAAACGCTGTTACTCTCTTGTCGAAGTACTCAGTACTTGTCCGACCAACTGGGGCATGACGCCTCAGGACGCGCTTCAATGGGTGCAGGATGTGCTGATGCCCTATTACCCCTTAGGCGATGTCAAAGTACCTGATAGCGAAAAGGTAACAGAAGCCGCCGCCGGCACAGCAAACTGAAACAGGTCCGCCGCAAGGCCCGCAGGCATAACGGCCCACGGGAAACGGGCAAACGGATATTATGGAGCGCTCAAGGAGATATCATGCAAAGTGAAGTGATGTTTGCCGGATTCGGCGGGCAAGGCATTCTGCTCATCGGCAAGATTCTGGCCCATGCGGCCATGGAGGAAGGCTTCGAAGTCGCCTGGATTCCCTCCTACGGACCGGAAATGCGTGGCGGCACAGCTTACTGCCTGGTTGTGATCGGCGATCGTCCGATCGGTTCGCCTATCATTAAAAACCCTTCCCACCTGGTGGCCATGAACCGGCCCTCCCTGGAGAAATTTGCGCCGGTCATTAAACCCGGTGGTGTTATTCTCAACAACATGTCATTGATTTCGATCGATTCGGGGCGCGCCGATGTCGATGAATTGAAAGTGCTGACCGCAGAACTCGCTGCCGACGTGGGCAATGCCAAAGCATCCAATATTGTGGCCCTGTCGGCTTTTGTGGCCCGCTCCAAGCTGGTGTCGCTCGACACGTTGAAGCACTGTATCGAAGAGGAGTTCGCGAAACGGCCCAAATTGATTCCCCTGAACCTGAAGGCGATGGACGCCGGTATCCAGGCCGCCCAGTAAATAACCGAGAGAGCATTCACCATGAATTTTAATGTTCCCGACTATATAAAAAATATCGCGCCTTATGTTCCGGGCAAGCCCATCGAGGAACTGGAGCGCGAATACGGGATCAGTGATTCAGTCAAACTGGCCTCCAACGAAAATCCGTTGGGCCCTTCTCCGAAAGCCATGGCTGCCATCGCGCACTCGGTGCGCAACCTGCACCGCTATCCGGACGGTGCCGGCTTCGATCTGATTCAGCGGCTGGCCGCCTATTTAAAAGTGCCGCCGGACCGTATCGTGATCGGCAATGGTTCGGACGACCTGCTGGGCATGCTGGCCCGCGTCTTGCTGCAGCCCGGCGACGAGGTGCTCGTGCCGGACCCGTCGTTCCTGATGTATACGATTGTTGCGCAGAGCGCCGGTGCGGTGCCGATCAAAGTGCCGCTCAAGGAGCTGGCCATCGATCCGGAGGCCATGCTATCCCGGGTCGGCCCGCGCACACGCATGGTTTTTATCTGCAACCCCAACAATCCGACTGGGGCCGTTGTCCGGCGCCCCGCGCTGGATGCGTTACTGGCGGCCCTGCCGCCGCGGGTCGTGGTCGTGGTGGATGAAGCCTATTTTGAATTTGTTCGCGATGAGAATTGCATATCGGGTTTGGCTTACCTGGATACCCGGCCGGCAGTGGTAACCTTGCGCACCTTTAGCAAAGCGTATGGATTGGCCGGTTTGCGGGTGGGCTACGGCGTCATGGCCGCACCCTTAGCCGAATTGCTCAACCGGGTGAGAATGCCGTTCAACGTCAACAGCCTGGCTCAGATCGCTGCCACGGCGGCCTTGGATGACGACGAATTTCTCAACAGGACGCTTGGCGTTGTCCACGAGGGAATGGACTTCTTGCATGCGGAATTGGCCCAGCGCGGGCTGCGCGCTTTCTCCAGCCAGGCCAACTTTTTTCTCGTAGATGTCGGCCGTCCCGCGGATGAAGTCTTTCAAGCGCTGCTGCATCACGGCGTCATTGTGCGGTCCATGCGGGCCTACGGATACCCTCGATTTATCCGGGTCAGCATCGGGTTGCCGGAAGAAAATCGGCGTTTTTTGAAAGCGTTGGATCTGGTGTGGACGTAAAAAGGCGACTTCGAGCTTCGCGCAGATCGATGAAATGCAGTTTGCTATGTGCGCACCGCCGTCCCCGCGTCTCTATGCAGGTTTGAAACCGGAAAGTCGCGTTAAGAATTAACCTGCCGGCGAAGCTGGTCGGTTTAGGACTTTCGGGTTCCAAACGCCGGATCACCTCACTACGTGCCGATCCCGAAAGTTGAGGAATAACTTATGGCCGAAGAATCTTCTAAAGCGCTCGTTGTCACCATCGATGGTCCTTCCGGAGCGGGCAAAACGTCGGTCAGCAAACTGTTGGCCCAAAAACTGGGCTATCGCTACATCGATACCGGGGCGCTCTACCGCGCGATCGCATTGGCCGCCCGTCAGCAAGGTGTGTCAGCCGACGACGAAAGCGGGCTGGCCGAGCTTTGCCTCCGGCTTACGATTGACCTGAAATCATCCGACAGCGGCTTGCGCGTCATTCTCGATCGCACCGATGTGACGGACGCCATCCGCGAACCGCATATTTCCATGCTGGCCTCGGCTGTTTCGGCGCAACCGGTGGTCCGGTCCTATTTACTGTCCCTGCAAAGGGCCCTGGCCAGCAAAAAAAATGTCGTGGCTGAAGGCCGTGACATGGGTACGGTGGTCTTGCCTTGGGCTGACGCCAAATTTTTCCTGGATGCCGATCCGCGCATCCGCGCCCAACGGCGGTTTGAAGAGCTGCGCGGGCATAATGATGCGCCCGACCTGGAATCGGTCGAGAAAGATATGCTCCTGCGGGATAAAAACGACAGCACACGCGCTGTCGCGCCCCTCGAACCGGCAAGCGATGCCATTCGCATCGATTCGACACGGCTTTCATTGCAGCAGGTGGTCGACTGCATGCTGGACCACATCCGTCGTATCCCCTAACTCGGAAAATCAGAAATTTTTCGTTGCAATTAAGCCATCCCTTGGGTATAGTGCTCGAATTACGCTGCCGTCATCAAACGATCGATGGTGCGAATATCAGGCCGAGGGGAGAACTTTTAGTCAAATGAATAACATCGCTGAAAACGAATCAGAAGCAACCATCGAACCAAACACTTCCACACCAGACGATCAGATGTCTGCCGACATGCAAGATGATGATGCGCTCGACGCATCCGATTCTGATGAAGCCTCCATGGATGACCTCATGGACCTTTACGAGGAAAGCTTCAAACGCTTTGCCGAAGGCGAAGTGGTCACCGGTCGGATCATCTCCGTTGATAAAGACCACGTGCTGGTCGATATCGGCTACAAATCCGAAGGGCAGATCCGTATCGGAGAGTTCCAGGATGAAATGGGCCAGGTCAACGTCCAGCCGGGAGACAAGGTCGAGGTGATGGTGGAATGGTGGGACGACGAAAATGAAGTCGTCGTGCTGTCCAAGGAAAAAGCCGAAAAAGTCAAAGTCTGGGAAGAGATCAAAAAAGCATTCGAGGCCGATGAACCCATTGAAGGTGTCATCGCCAGCCGCGTTAAAGGCGGATTCTCCGTCGATATCGGCGTCAATGCATTTTTGCCGGGCTCGCAGGCCGACTTGCGCCCTGTGCGCAATTTGGACGAGATGGTGGGTAAAACCTACCGCTTCAAAGTTCTCAAATTCAATCGCAAGCGCAGCAATATTGTGCTTTCGCGCCGCGTAATCCTTGAAGGCGAGCGCGAGTCCAAGCGCAGCACGACCCTGGCTTCCATCCATGAAGGCAAAGTGGTGGAAGGCGTTGTCAAGAACATCACCGAATACGGCGTGTTCGTCGATTTGGGCGGTGTGGACGGGCTGCTGCACATCACCGATATTTCTTGGGGCCGTGTCAAACACCCCTCCGAGCTCTTTTCGGTGGGTGACGAGATCAATGTGAAAATTCTCAATCTTGATCTTGAGCGCGAGCGGGTTTCCCTTGGCATGAAGCAGTTGGCTCCCGACCCATGGAGCACCGCGGCTGAAAAATACGCGATCGGTTCGCGCGTGGCTGGCCGCGTGGTCAGTCTCACCGATTACGGCGCCTTCGTGGAATTGGAAGAAGGCATCGAAGGCCTGATCCACGTATCCGAAATGTCCTGGACACGGAAAGTCCGCCATCCCAATAAAGTGGTGTCGGTGGGTGAAGAGGTCGAGGCTGTCGTTTTGGATATCAAACCGGAGAATCGCCGCATTTCTCTTGGCATGAAGCAGGCCATCCCTAACCCGTGGGATGTGATCAGCGACAAATACCCGATCGGCACCACGATCGAAGGCAAAATCAAGAACATCACCGATTTCGGGTTGTTCATCGGCATCGACGAAGGTATCGACGGCCTGGTGCACATCTCCGATTTGTCCTGGACCAAGCGCATCAAGCACCCTTCCGAGATTTACAAGAAGGGCGATACGGTGCAGGCGATTGTGCTCGAGATCGACAAGGACAACGAGCGTTTCTCCCTGGGTGTCAAACAGTTGCAGGCCGATCCCTGGGATACCGTCGCCCAGCGGTATGAAGTGGGCAAAGAGATCACCGGGACCGTGACCAATGTGACCGATTTCGGTGTCTTCGTTGAATTGGAAGAGGGTATCGAGGGGTTGGTGCATGTCTCTGAAATCAGCAAAGAGAAGATCAAGACCCCGGTCGGCATGTTTAACGTCGGCGATTCGCTCACCGCCCGCGTGATGAACATCAATAGTGACGAACGCCGCATCGGGCTGTCCATCAAACGCCTCGATATGGAGAGCGATCAGGATATGCTCAGCGACTATGTCAGCAATATCGGCCCGGCGACATCTTCGTTCGGAGAATTGCTGCGCGAGAATCTTCAGGAAAAACTCAACGAAGATTAGTCTTTTATTCTATAGAGCTTGTATTGAGCGGCCGGCAGAGGAAGTACTTCTGTCGGCCGTCCTGTTTATAGATTACTGTTTTTTTCAAAATATCTTCAATACTGACCGATCGAAAGGAGTAACGCCGCATGTTCTCCCGCAGGCATCCATATCTTCTCTTCCTGATGGTCATGGCCGCACTGGCGACCATAGGAATAGCGATTTTATCACTGGTGGTGGCGTCTGTCTCCGGCAAGAAGGCTGCCTACAATGGTGATATGGTGGGGGTGATTGAAATTGTCGGCGCCATTGTGGACAGCACTCCCATCATCGAACAGATCAAAGCCTTTCGTGAAGAGGAAAGCATCAAGGCCATCGTGTTGCGCATTGATTCCCCCGGTGGCGGGGTAGGCCCTTCCCAGGAGATTTATCGTGAGATACGCAAGACTTCGAGTGTCAAGAAGGTGATCACTTCCATGGGAGCGGTGGCGGCATCGGGTGGCTATTATGTGGCGGCCGCCTGCGACGGCATTGTCGCCAACCCAGGCACTATTACCGGCAGTATTGGGGTCATTATGGGTTATACCAACATGGAAGATCTGATGCAGAAAATCGGGCTGAGTGCCGTGGTGGTCAAAAGCGGGAAATACAAGGATATCGGTTCGCCGGTCCGGTCGATGTCGCCTGAAGAAAAATCGCTGCTGGAAGAGTTGACCCAATCCATTCACCGTCAGTTTGTCGGAGATATTGCCGCCGGTCGGCGCATGGAGACTGCGCAAGTCGAACCCCTTGCCGATGGTCGCATTTTCACCGGCGAAGCCGCCAAAGAGATGGGCTTGGTAGACCGCTTGGGCAACTTTCAGGACGCCGTGCAGTGGGCCGGCGAATTGGGCGGTATCGAAGGTGACGTGGAAACCGTTTATCCCGAAGAAGAACGACTGCCTTTATTCCGCTACCTCATGGAATCGGTACTGCAGTTGTGGCATCAGAGTCAGGTCGGCGTTCGATTGCCGCAGGCGCGCATGTGATTTTCTGCGGAGCCCGAGAGGCGCGCTGGCCTGGTCCACTTCGGATAGGATGCGTTTACAGATTATTGGCTATAGGCTGGACACATCCCCCAGCGCTTCGCGGAGCACTTCCGGTTCATCTCCGATCAGCGAGATCACACTGGAAGGTATACCGGGTACCGGGCCACCGTCGATAACGATATCGAGCAGTTTGCCGAAATGATCTTCGATCAACCATGGTTCAGCGAAAGCCTCACCGCCGCGCGTTGAGGCGCTGGTAGAGAGAATGGGGTTGCCCAGCGCACTGATCAGGGCCATGCAGATTGGATTGTCCGGCACGCGAATTCCGGCTGTCTTGCGTTTGGTCAGCATCATTTTAGGAACTTGGTGGGAGCCTTCCAGAATAATCGTGTAAGGACCGGGCAAAAGGCGCCGCATGGTTTTGTAGGCGTAATTGGAAACTTTGGCGTACTGGCTGATATTTTTCAGATCCGAGCAGATAAAGCTGAAAGGTTTGGTTTTGGGCCACTGTTTGATTTGATAAACCCGTTCAATCGCTTTTTTGTTCATGATGTCGCATCCAATGCCGTACATGGTGTCGGTGGGATAGGCGATCACCCCACCGCTGCGGAGCACATCGATGACCTGCGCTATCTTGCGCGGTTGGGGATTGACGGGATTGATTTCCAGCAGCACGTTGTTCGATCCTGTATAAGATATAAGTAAGCGTTGATAGTGTCAGTCGGTAAGCCAATGGGTTTTTTAATATCGACCGACGCTAATGTCAAATTCAGTTTGATGCCCGACAGGGTATTTTGTGCGAAATGATATCCATGTGTACTTAGCCCTTTAAGGCCAACACAAGATATGGTAAAAGTTACTGTTTAAGTACTCAATGGGTTGTATATATCGCTGATTTCAATTCAAAAATATAAAAATAGGCCGTAATTGCGACCATCTGGAGGTTATGATGAGCAAATTTCCGATCGAGGAAGGTTTTTCCTTTGATGATGTTCTGTTGCTTCCCAACTATTCTGATGTGCTTCCTAAAGATGCGGATGTAAGCACTCAATTGACGCGTAACCTTCGGTTGAATGTTCCCATCGTCAGTGCGGCCATGGATACCGTTACCGAGGCCCAGGCCGCGATCACTATGGCACGCGAAGGCGGCATCGGATTCGTTCATCGCAATATGAGTATCGAAAACCAGGCCATGGAAGTCGACCAGGTCAAAAAATCAGAAAGCGGCATGATTGTCGATCCGGTCACCATCGATCCCAACCAGCAGGTGCAGCAGGTCTTGGACATGATGGCCAAGTACCGCATTTCAGGGGTTCCGGTCGTCAAAAATGATCAACTGGTCGGCATTGTCACCAATCGCGACTTGCGCTTTGAAACCGACATGTCCAAGAAGGTTGCGGATGTGATGACCAAGGACAATCTGGTCACCGTTTCCGAAGGGATCAGCCTGGAAGAATCAAAAAAGAAGCTCCACGAGCATCGCATCGAAAAATTACTGGTGGTTGATGCCAGGGGACGTCTCAAAGGCATGATCACCATCAAGGATATCGAAAAAATCAAAAAATATCCCAAGGCCTGCAAAGACAGCATGGGGCGTCTGCGCGTCGGCGCCGCCATCGGGGTGGGCCCGGATCGTACCGAACGGACACAGGCGCTGCTCAATGCCGGTGCGGATGTGATTCTTATCGACACGTCCCATGGCCACTCGCTGAATGTGATCGAAACGGTGCGTGGACTTAAAAAAACCTTTCCCAACATCGAAGTCATCGCCGGCAATGTGGCCACCGCCGAAGGCGCCGAAGCCTTGATCAAGGCCGGTGTGGATGCCGTAAAAATCGGTATCGGACCGGGCTCTATCTGCACCACCCGCATCGTCGCCGGTGTGGGTGTGCCGCAGGTTACCGCCATTATGAATTGCAAGGCAACGTCCGATCGCACCGGCATTCCTTTGATCGCCGATGGTGGCATCAAATTTTCCGGGGACGTGACAAAGGCCATCGGCGCCGGCGCGCACTCGGTCATGATCGGCGGCCTCTTTGCCGGTACTGAGGAAAGCCCGGGCGAGAACATCCTTTTTCAGGGACGCAGCTACAAGGTCTATCGCGGTATGGGATCGATCGAAGCGATGAAAAAGGGCAGCAAGGATCGCTACTATCAGACCGAACAGGCTGAAGACGACAAGTTGGTTCCCGAAGGCATTGTCGGGCGCGTGCCCTATCGCGGTTCCCTGGCAGCCAACATCCACCAGTTAATCGGCGGTCTCAAAGCTGGCATGGGCTATGTGGGCTGCGACTCCATCGCGGCATTGCGCGAAAAAGCGCGCTTCTTGAGAATTACGGCGGCCGGCCTGCGTGAAAGCCATGTGCACGATGTGATCATCACCAAAGAGGCGCCCAACTACCGGGTGGATCAATAGGTCCGTGGCGCGTGGCCTGTATACCCGCCCTTGAAACGTCCTGGCAATGGGCCCTTGGATCAATACGCCATCACTACGGCACGAATAGCAACGCAACCCTCTGCGCGTAAGCCGCTTGCGGGCTAACCGGCTTACGCTAACGGGGAAAACGGGCCCACGGGCCTACGGGTAAACGGGCTGACGCAATGACCGATTTCGTCCACCTCCACGTGCATACCATGTACAGCCTGCTGGACGGGGCAATCCGCCTGGATGCGCTGTTCAAGCGCGCCAAGGAGTTCGGCATGCACAGTGTGGCCATGACCGATCATGGCACCATGTTCAATGTGCTCGAATTCTACCAGAAGGCCAAGAAGGCTGGCGTAAAGCCGATTATCGGGTGCGAGTGCTATGTCGCGCCGCGCACCATGGCCGACAAAACACCCATGGATGCCAAGGGTCTTACCCATCTGGTGCTGCTGGCTGAAACCCAGGAAGGCTACCGCAACCTGTGCCGTTTGGCCAGCCTTGGTCAGACGGAAGGCTTTTATTATAAGCCGCGCATCGATAAACAGTTACTGGCCGCGCACAGCAAAGGGCTGATCGGCATGTCGGCCTGCCTGCACGGCGAAATTCCCCAATTAATCAAAAACGGGCAGCTGGAGCGTGCCCAGGAGACGGCACGCTTTTATCAGGCGTTGTTCGGAGAAAATAATTTTTTTCTGGAAGTACAGAACAACGGTATCGATATCCAGGATATCGTCAACGCGGCTTTGCGTGAGATGAGCGCCCAATTATCCATTCCCCTGGTGGCCAGCAACGATTGCCACTATCTGGACAAAGCCGATGTGCGCGCCCACGACGTGTTGTTGTGCGTCCAGACCGGCAAAACAGTCCATGACGCGGACCGATTCCGTTTTCGCACCGATCAGCTCTACTTCAAGCCCAAAGAGGAGATGGTCGCCTATTTCAAGGATTTTCCAGGCGCGATCGAAAACACCGTTTCCATTGCCAGCCGCTGCAATGTGTCCTTCGATTTCGACACGTATCATTTTCCGCATTTCAGTGATCCGTCGGGGCTCAGTGCCGAAGAGCTTTTCACGCGCCAGACGCGCGAGGGGTTCGCGCGTGTTTGGGAGTTGATTCGTGCCAAGAACCCGGACGCCGATGAGCACATCTACCGCGAACGTCTTGAATATGAAATCGGCATCATCAACAAGATGGAGTTTCCCGGCTATTTTTTGATCGTGGCCGATTTCATCAATTATGCCAAGCAGAACAAAATTCCCGTGGGCCCGGGGCGCGGATCGGCGGCCGGCAGCCTTGTGGCGTATTCATTGGCGATCACCGATCTGGATCCGCTGGAGCATGGCCTGATTTTCGAGCGGTTTCTCAATCCCGATCGCATCAGCATGCCTGATATCGATGTGGACTTCTGCATCAATGGCCGTGAAAACGTTTTCAAGTACGTGGTCGAGCGCTATGGCGGCTGGGACTACGTGGCGCAGATCATCACCTTTGGAAAACTCAAGACCCGCGCCGTGATCCGCGATGTGGGCCGCGCCTTGGGCATTCCGCTCAGCGAGGTGGATGCCATCGCCAAACTGGTTCCGGACGTGCTGAACATTTCGTTGGATGAGGCACTCGAACAGGAGTCTCAGCTGCGCGACCTGCAGGCCACGCGTCCGGAGGTCGCCGATTTGATCGCTATCTGCCGCACCCTCGAAGGGTTGCCGCGCCACGCGTCCACCCACGCCGCCGGCGTGGTGATTGGCGATAAGCCCCTGGTCGATTATCTGCCCCTCTACAAAGGCAAAAAGGGCGAAGTGGTGACCCAGTTCGACATGAAGCATGTCGAACTGATCGGTCTGGTCAAGTTCGATTTTCTGGGGCTGCGCAACCTGACCGTTATCGATCACACCCTGGCGTTGATCGAACTGCAGGGCAAAACGCCTCCCGATCTTTCAAAACTCGATTTCAACGATGCGCCCACCTATGCCCTGCTGGCGGCCGGCGATACAACCGGCGTGTTCCAATTGGAAAGCTCGGGGATGAAGGATCTGCTGATGCGCTTGCGTCCCGAATCTTTTGCCGATGTCACCGCCCTGGTTGCCTTGTATCGGCCTGGCCCGCTGGACAGCGGTATGGTGGATGACTTTGTCGAGCGCAAACATGGCCGCAAGGCGGTCGAGTACATGCTGCCGGACCTTGCGCCGATTCTGCAAGAGACGTATGGCGTGATCATTTACCAGGAGCAGGTGATGAAAATCGCCAGCGCCCTGGCCAGCTACACCATGGCCGAAGCCGACGGGCTGCGCAAGGCCATGGGCAAGAAGATCGCCGCCATGATGGCCGAACATCGCGAGCGCTTTACCAAGGGGGCGGTGGCCAACGGCCATGACGAAAAGAAAACCATCGCCCTGTTCGACCTTATGGAGAAGTTCGGCGGCTACGGCTTTAACAAATCCCACAGCGCGGCGTATGCGTTGATCGCGTACCAGACCGCCTATCTCAAGGCGCATTTCCCGGTAGAGTTCATTGCGGCGCTGCTGACCAGTGAAATGCACTCCATCGACGGCGTGGTCAAATACATCAACGAGTGCCGCGCCCACCAGATCGAAGTCCTGCCACCGGACGTCAACAGCGGCGATACCACTTTTACCGTTGCCGATGGCAAAATCCGCTTTGGCCTGGTTGCTGTCAAAAATGTGGGCGAGGGCGCTGTCGAAGCGATCAGCGAAGAGCGCCGCGCCAATGGCCCGTTCACATCGCTTTTCAATTTTTGCGAACGGGTCGATCTGCGCAAGGTGAACAAACGGGTGGTGGAGAGTCTGATCGCCTGCGGCGCTTTCGATGGGACCGGTGCCGGCCGTGCCCAGTTGATGGCAGCGATGGAAGAAGCCCTTGATTATGGGCAAAAAGTCCAGAAAGAGCGCTGCGATCCACAGATGGGGCTCTTTGACGACGGTGCCGACTGCACCCTTTCCGTGACCCCGCCCGCATTGCCCAATTTGCCGGAATGGCCGGAAAGAGAGCGCCTGATGAAAGAGAAGGAAGCCCTGGGGTTCTATATTTCCGGCCACCCTTTGGCCCCGCATCAGCACATCATGACCAAATTCGGCAGTATCAGCAGCGCCACCATTGAAGAGGGCAGCGACGGCAAGACCGTGCGCATGGGCGGCATGGTGACCGGCCGCAAAGTGATCCGCACCAAAAAAGAAGAATTGATGGCTTTTATCCAACTCGAGGATATGGAAGGCAGTGTCGAGGTGGTGATATTTCCTTCAGTCTATGCCGGTTGCCAATTGCTGCTGACCGACGATCGGCCCATCCTTGTCCAGGGCAAGCTGCAGAAAGAAGAAAAAGGGGGCAAGCTGCTGGCCGACACCGTTATTGCCATGGAAGAAGCGGAGAAGTTTTGGGCGGCCGAGGTGCATATCACCATCGATACAGCACGCGTCGATCAGGGCATGCTTGCGCGCCTGCGTGAAATCGTACGCCGTTATCCAGGCGATTGTTCCGGCTGGTTGCACCTGAAGATGGCAGAAGATGTGGAGACGGTGATTGCCATGTCCGAAGCGTGGCAAATCCAACCCGGCGAGGGCCTCAGCCGCGAAATCAATGCGTTGCTGGGCTATGCGGCGGTCGAAACCCGCTGTGGCGAAATCAAGCCCGCGGCGGACAACGGGTTCAAAGCGCGCAACGGGAACGGGGGCCATAGGCGGGTTGGAAAATAGACGGAATAACCAGATAAGGATTTTGTCATTTGATGCAGGGAACTCCGGGCAAACGGTCTAACGACAAAGGAAAACGCTAAATGAAAGTAGCTTTGCTGGATTTGAAGGCGCAATATCAGACGATCAGGGAAGAAATTCGGGCGTGCATCGATGAGATCTGCGACAGCCAGATGTTCATTCTTGGGCCGCAGGTTGAACAGATGGAAGCCGATATCGCCCGGTATTGTCAAACCGGCCATGCCGTCGGCGTGTCGTCCGGGTCCGACGCATTGATAATCGCCTTGATGGCGGTCGGGATCGGACCGGGTGATCGGGTGATCACCACGCCCTACACCTTTTTCGCCACGGCCGGCGCCATTGCGCGGGTGGGGGCCGTACCCGTGTTCGTGGATATCGATCCAGCGACGTACAACCTGGATCCGGAACGCCTGGCGGCTTGCTTGGATGACATGGATGCCGCCGCGCGCGCGACCGTCAAAGCCGTGATTCCGGTACACCTGTATGGCCAGTGTGCGGACATGGACCCGATCCTGGACGTCTGCCGCCGTTACGGGCTTGTCGTCGTGGAAGATGCCGCCCAGGCCATCGGTGCGGAGTACAAAGGCCGGCGGGCCGGCAGCATGGGTGATTTTGGCTGTTTTTCTTTCTTTCCTTCCAAGAACCTCGGCGCCTTCGGCGATGGTGGCGTCGTGACCACGCGCTCACCCGAGTATGACCGTCAGTTGCGGTTGCTGCGCATGCACGGCATGGCACCCAAATACTACCACCAGGTCATCGGGGGCAACTTCCGCCTGGATGCCCTGCAGGCTGCTATCGTCAAAATCAAGTTGGCCTATCTGGATGATTGGACGCGCGCACGGCAGCACAATGCCGCCACTTACCGGCGCATGTTCGCGGATGCGGGGCTCGCCGAGCGCATCCAGGCACCGGCCGAAGTCCACACCCGGCATATCTACAATCAATTCATCATTCGGGTGGCCGAGGGCCGCGATGCGCTTCGCGACTACCTGGGCCAAAAAGAGATCGGTTGCGATATTTACTATCCAGTGCCGCTGCACCGCCAGGCGTGTTTCGCCTATTTAGATTACCGTCCCGGCGATTTTCCCGAATCGGAACGTGCCGCCGAGCAGACCCTGGCGCTGCCCATTTACCCGGAATTGCCGGCGGATCAGCTGGCGTATGTGGTGGCCTGTATTCAGGAATTTGTGCGTAAACAGTGATTATTAAGATGAAAAAGACAGGTGTTCCACTAATTTACTTGCCGCTTTCAACCCGGGTGAAACCGATATGAACATTTCCCTGGGCTTTTCGCCCTGCCCCAACGACACCTTCATCTTCAACGCCTTGGTCAACGGCCCTGCGCAGCCGCCGGGGCTCCACCTGCAGGTATCTTTGCACGATGTGGAAACCTTGAACCGGTTGGCCTTTGACGAGTGCCTGGATGTCACCAAACTCTCCTTTTACGCTTGGCTCAAGGTGCGCGAGAAGTATCGCCTGCTCTCAGCCGGCGGCGCTTTAGGCTACGGGTGCGGACCGTTGGTGATCGCCCGCAAGTCTTTTTCCCGGGCCGATATGGCCGGCTGCCGCATCGTGCTGCCAGGGCAGTGGACCACGGCCCATTTGCTTTTCCGCATGTGGGCGCCCCAAGCGCAGCAGCGCCGTTTTATTCCTTACGATACTATTTTCGCGGCCCTGGACAGCGGCGAAGCCGACTGCGGCGTCATCATTCACGAAAGCCGGTTTACTTTCGAGAGCAGAGGCTTTCAGGCCGTCATCGATCTGGGTGCCTGGTGGGAAGAAGAGACCGGCCAGCCGATCCCCCTGGGCTGCATCGCCGCCCACCGGCGTGTGCCCGAATCCGTGATCGAACACCTGGAAGCACAGATTCGCCAAAGCATTCACCTGGCGCGTCAGAACCCGGAGGCGGCACTACCGTACATCCGTGCTCACGCCCAGGAAATGACGGCCGACGTGCTGCGTGCCCACATTGCCACCTTTGTCAATGAATTCAGCTTGGACCTGGGCCCCGATGGGCGCGCGGCAGTTGCGGTTTTGGAGGCACGGGCCCAGCAGGCGGGGATTTTGTCATGATCGGTTTGCTGTTCGCTACCATGATGGAAGCACGGCCCTTTTTGTTGGCCTGCCGGGCTGAAGCTGTGGAATCGGGGCCGTTTGCAATGTATCGGACCGATCTGCAACCGGATCTTCGTATCGCGATCAGCGGCATGGGCAAGGTGGCTTCGGCGGTAACCTGCCAAGCCCTGATTCTTGTGCAGCAGGCCACCCGCATCGTCAACGCCGGCGCTTGCGGGGCTTTGCACGATTCACCCGAACTGAACGTGGGGCGACTTCTGGGTATCAGTGAGTCCGTGGAAGGCGATCATGATGTGTTCGGCAAACGTCTGCAGCCGGTGCCCTGTACGGCGCTGCCGCCTCTTGATTTGCCAGCGGCCCGTCTGGTGACTAGCGACCGGCCGGTTTTCGATACCCGCAGGCGGGCCGCATTCGCCAAACTTGGGGATGTGGTGGACATGGAAGGGGCGGCCATTGCCCGCGTGGCGCAATACTACCAGGTGCCCTGTTCATTGATTAAAGGGGTCTCCGATGGTGCCCGGCCGTTAGACCGCAAAACACTTCTTCAGAACCTGAGCGCGGTCAGCGAACAGATTGCTCAGAGTGTATGGCAGGCTTTGAAACCGTTTCCCGGAGTGGAAAGTTGACACGTGGAAAGTAAATCTATGCTGCGCAAGATACTGCGTTTTATCAAAGTGGAACATACCGCCTTCAGCGTACCGCTGCTGTTCACGGGCGCCTGGATGGGCGCCGGATATCGCTGGCCGCAGGTCGAGGTGCTGATCGGCATTGTCGCCGCCGCCATCGGCGCGCGCATTTTCGGTATGTCCTTCAACCGCATCTTCGACCGACGCATTGACGCCCAGAATCCCCGCACTGCCGGGCGCGAGCTGCCTTCAGGGGCCATGAGCGTCAGGCTCGCCGTGACCATTGCGTTGGGCGGCTTGCTGCTTTATCTGGCGGCATGCGCTTTTCTGGGGCCCTGGTGCCTCGCATTGTCACCGCTGCCGCTGATACCCCTGTTAGGGTATTCTCTCCTGAAACGCTACACAGCCCTATGTCATTTCGGGATCGGATTTTGTCTGGCGCTCGCACCGCTGGGGGCCTACGTGGCCGCGGCGGGCCATCCACGCTTGTCCTTGCCGGTTTTACTGTTTGCCGGTTTTGTCTTCTTCTGGCTCAGCGGCGCCGATATCATTTATGCCCAGCTGGACCTGGAAAACGATCGCCTCACGGGGATTCACAGCTTGCCGGCTGCATTGGGCGCCACCGGTGCACAATGGGTGGCGGGCGGGGCGCATCTGACCGCGCTGGTGATCCTGGCCCTGATCCTCCGCGCGGGGAGCAGCGGTCCGGCCGCGCTGGCGGCCTTTACCGTCACCAGCGCGCTTTTTGTCATGATGTACCTGCCGTTCATCCCTTTGCCCAAGCGATTTTTCCCCCTTGCCAGCCTGGCCGGGGTGGCAGGTGCCATTACACCGATGCTGATGTAGGTTGGCGGCAGGCCAAGAAACACTTTTTCTACTTCTTCTGCAACGCTTTCAAAGCATCTTCGACCGCTTGTTTGATGCCCTCCAGGTTGGCCGGGCGCACCATGCGACCATTGACGAAAACCGTCGGTGTCCCGCGAACGCCGGCCTGCTCGCCTTCCTGTTTGTCACGATTGACTTTCTCGATGGTCTGGGGGGCGTGCATCACCTTTTCGAAGGGGGCCTTTTTCAGGTTGAGCGTCGCGCGGATCTCGTCGATCTTCTCTTCATTCAATTGGCTGTAGTTTTGAAAGAGCAGGTCGTGGAATTCCCAGAATTTTCCCTGGGCGTCGGCGGCGATCGAGGCTTGGGAGGCCAGCTGGGCAAACTTGTGACTCGACAAAGGGAAGTGCTTGAAGACCGTTCTAGTGTTTTTGGGATACTCTTTGCGTACCTGGTCGATGATCGCTGGGATGCGGGCGCAGTAAGGGCACTGGAAATCACTGAAGACCACGATCGATACCGGCGCGTCGGCGGGTCCCTGGAAGGGCGACCCGGAGACGTTGATCTCCTGGGTGAATGTCAAGGTCATGACCTGGACGCTCTTATCTTTGCGGCTGCCGAGAAACAACACGTCATCGCGCGGACTGACCTTGATCTGATCCACATGGCCACCGACCGGAATGGTTTCGGTCAAGCCGCCGGTCATGTCATACACCAGGACATCCCCCTGATCGTCCAACACGAAAATACGCTGGCCGCTCAGCGATACCTCGATGTCCACCGGTGAAAAGGTCAACTTGTACGTATTGACAATGCGGGTGTCGACATCGGCCCATGTCTGCCCTGTTCCCAACGTGAGACATACGACACCCATAACCAATAACAGCCACGCTTTGGTCTTGATCATCATGCTCTCCTTTTAAGATCGTCGGATTCCAATCCGGGGTCAATTGAATGAACTGGATATGCGCCAAGATTCATTGCGCTCGCATGATCGCAGCATGCGGTTGCGATGCGCACGACCGGAGTCCTGACCGTGGATTCGGTTCCGGAGTTCAGACGGGATATGCCGTGCGTCGCCTTTTGAGCGACCCTGCAAAGGCAAACGGCTGCTTTTTGTAGCGCTATTTAAAGACATATTCAAGACCTCCCATAAAAATTGTCAGGAGGACCGCATTTGGAAATGCAGCCCTTTACGACTTCTCACCCTCATGTTTCGAAAAAGCTATCGTTCACCATAGGTGCGGACCATAGGGGGACGCCCCACTCGGCACTTAATCCCTTTTACCTGTAGGGGCGACCGGCGGTCGCCCGGCGCGGGTGCAAAGCCACCATGCCAGGCACTCATGGGTGCGGGAGAATCGGTCCGTGCCATTTTGTGCGGTGACCCGAATTCAGTGGTTCGCGTGGGCCACTGCCGGTCGCCCCTACAGCGGGCATCGTGGTCATCACGATGTCCATTCGCCCCAGGGACTCACCGATATATACGCGTCGGGCGAACACAAGGTTCGCCCCTGAGGAAGAACAATGTTCCATTTCTGAAATGCGGTTACCCTGACGCAAAGTGGGATTGGGCTTTATACAGGCCGGTGAATCTGTTATCTACACGGTGATCGTCAACTCTGCAGGAGGTTTTATGACACGCCCCAAACAGCCACCCTTGATCGTGGCCATGACCGGCGCCTCGGGTGCATACGCGGCCCAGCGACTGCTGGTCAAGTCGCCTTGGCCGACCATGTTGATCGCCAGTCGCTGGGGGCGCGAAATTGCCGTCCAGGAGTGCGGGTCGTTTGAGAAACTGGCGCAAGACGCCGGGCAGGTCTTCGAGCCCGACGATTTGAGTGCCCCGCCTTCGTCCGGGTCGACGGCGACCATGGGCATGGTGATTCTGCCTTGTTCGATCAACACCTTGGGACAGATCGCCGCCGGATTGGCCGACAATCTGATCACGCGTGCGGCCCATTGTCATCTGAAAGAGCGGCGGCCGCTGATTCTGGGGCTGCGTGAAACGCCCCTGACGCTTATTGACCTGAAGAACGCCGTGCGGGCGACATCGGCCGGCGCCCTGTTGATGCCGATATCGCCGCCGTTTTTCATGTTCAAGGGAAAAACGCCCCAACAGATTACGCTGCACGACCTGATGGATGCCTATGTGGACCGGGTGCTTTCGGTTCTGGGGCACCGCATGGCCGCCACGTGGGAGGATATACGCTGATGTATGCGGATTTGCGGTCTTTCATCGATGATTTGGAACGCCGCGGAGAGTTGGTACGTGTGCGGGCCGAGGTCGATCCCAACCAGGAGATCACGGTCATTCAGCATCGCGTGATTGCACAGGGCGGCCCCGCCTTGCTTTTCGAGCAGGTGAAGGGATCGCCTTTTCGCGTGGTGAGCAACCTTTTCGGTACAGCGCGTCGCGTGGCTCTGGCGTGCGGGGCCGATCCCGCGGAAATCGGGCAGCGACTGTCGCGTATCGGGCATCAACTGATGCCGCCCTCGCTGACGGGTTTGTGGCAAACGCGCAAAGATTTGCGCACACTGTTGCCGATGCGCATGCGCCGCGTGACCCGCGCGCCCATCCTCGACCATTGCATCGAACAGCCCGATCTGACGCAATTGCCCGTGCTGACCTGCTGGCCGCAGGACGGCGGACCGTTTTTCACGCTGCCCCTGGTCCATACGACCGATCCGCTCACGGGGCAGGGCAACCTGGGCATCTATCGTATGCAGCGCTTCGGCCCCGAGACGACCGGCATGCACTGGCAGATCGAAAAGGGCGGCGGTTTCCATTTCCATGCGGCCGCCCAGGCCGGCCGGTCGCTGCCGGTCAGCGTTATTCTCGGCGGACCGCCGGCCTTGGTGCTGGCGGCCGTGGCCCCCTTGCCCGAAGGCGTGGATGAACGCTTGTTCGCCGCCTATCTCATGGGACGCCCGCTGGATGTGGTGCGGCGTTCCGGCAGCGGCCACCGCATTCCCGCGCTGGCCGAATTTGTGCTCGAAGGGCAGGTGAGGCCGGGCGATACTCAGATGGAAGGGCCTTTCGGCGACCATTTCGGCCATTACTCGGCGGCCGCGCCATACCCTGTTTTTCGCGTGCAGCGTATCCTGGCCCGCAAAGGTGCCATCTATCCGGCCACGGTCGTGGGCAAACCGGTCCAGGAGGATTACTACATCGGTGAAGCGCTGCAGGAGATCACGATACCGTTGCTGCGGCTGATCAAGCCCGCCGTGGTCGACCTCTGGGCCTATCCCGAGACCGGTTTTCATCCCCTGGCCGTGCTTGCAGTGCGCCAGCGCTATCCCCAGGAAGCCCTCAAATTTACTCTGGGCATGCTCGGCGAAGGCCAGCTTTCCCTGACCAAGGTGATGATCACCGTCGATCCTGACGTCAACGTGCGCGATTTTCGTGCCGTGAGCGCCGCGTTATGGCGGCACTTAACGGCAGACGGAATGCATCTGCTGACGCCGACCGCCCAGGATACTCTGGATTTCACCGGCCCGGCCATGAATACCGGCAGCCGTCTGATCCTGCTGGCCACGCGTGCTTCCGCCGGGCCGGTGCGCGACGGGGCACCACCGGAAAGGCTGCCCGCCGCGGGTGATCTGCATGCAAGCGTGCGGGCGGTAAGCGCCTGCGGACCGGCTTTTCTACTGGTCCAGGTTGCGGAGGGCTTTGATGATTTCCAGAATCTGGCGGAAACGTTGCGCCGGAATGCGGCCGCCGGCGCCTACCTGTTTCACGTCGTGGTCAGTGAAGATGTACCGTTGGATGATCCGGTCATGCTGCTGTGGGGCTGGTTTACCCGATTCGATCCGGCCGCCGATCTGCATCCGGCAGGCCGCCGCATCGCCGGCAATCGCCTGCTGCTCGATTTTCCCATAGCCATTGACGCCCGCTGGAAAAAGGGCTATCCACAACCGGTCGCCTTCGATCCCGCGATCGTGCAGCGCGTGGACGCGCGCTGGAAGCGTTATGGATTGAATAAATGAATTGGAAGAACACATTGGCAACGGACACGCTTTTTGAAAGCGCACTGGAAAATGGGGCAAAGGGCCGGCGCCTCGACCGCGATGAAGCCATGGCCTTAGGCGCGTGTATCACGCCGGACCGTTTGCATGCCCTGGGACAGGCCGCGCTGGCCAACCGACGGTTACGCTTCGGGGACCGTGCCACCTTCGTCTTCAATCTGCAAATCAACCCGGCCAATATCTGCGGCGCGCGCTGCTCCTTTTGCAACTACGCCGCCTCGCGCAAAGACGCCCACGCCTATGTGATGAGCGAAGCGGAGATACTGGCCAAAGTGGCGCAGCTGCAGCCCACCGAGGCGCATATCGTGGGTGGCTTGAACCAGGTGTGGCCCTATGAACGCAACCTGGAACTGGTGCGCTTGCTGCGCACCCGCTATCCCAGTCTTCACATCAAGGCGTTTACGGCCGTGGAGATCGCTTATTTTGCCAAAACGGCAGGCAAAAGCGAAGAAGAGATCCTGCAAGCCCTCAAATCCGCCGGCGTCGAAGCCCTGCCGGGCGGTGGCGCTGAAATATTTTCCGAGCGGATGTATCGGCAGCATTGGAAAAACAAGATCGGGCCAACCGAATGGATCCGCCTGCACCAGATGGCACACGGCCTGGGATTGGCCACCAATGCGACCATGCTTTTCGGGTTCGGAGACACATGGGCCGAACGGATCGCGCACCTGCTGATCTTGCGTGAGGCCCAGGACCGCTCCAAGGGGTTTGCCTGTTTCATCCCCTTGGCGTTTCAACCCGGTACAGGCAATTTTCTGACCCATGGCCCCACGCCCCTGGAAACTCTGGCAGTGCTGGCCATTGCCCGGCTGGTGCTCGACAACATCCCCCATTTGAAGTCCTATTGGCCCATGAGCGGCGTCGAAACGGCGGCCGCCGGACTGAGCTGGGGCGCCGATGACATGGACGGCACCATTTCGGAAGAGAAAATCGCCCACCTGGCCGGCGCCCAGACCCCCAAGGGACTGGCCCGCGATCGCATGACCGAAACCATCCGCATGGCCGGATTTGTGCCGGTGGAGCGTGATGGGCGGTTCGGGACGAAAAAGCCATGAATCACCCCATAGCCATGATCCCCTATGCCAACATGGCGCCCTACGAAGCTTTGGGCCCGCCGCAGGGGTGCTACTTCGTTCACTGCACACCGCGCAACAGCATCGCGGCACTGCACAGCGGCGCGGTCTGGGCTGCGGCCGTGCCGGTCGGCGGGTTGGATATCCTGGGCGCGTGCGTGACACCCCTGGGAGAATTTGGCATCGGCGCTTATCGGGAAGTGATGAGCGTGCTCTTTTTTTCCGATCGTCCGCTGGATGCTTTCACTGCTGCCATGACTGTGCGGTTGACCGCGGAATCAGCTTCCAGCGTGCGTTTGCTCTATCTGTTGATGCGCTACCAACTCGGGCGCGAACGCATTCCCGCGCCAGCTGCCAGCGGGGCCGCAGCCAATGGCGAACTGGTGATCGGCGACACGGCCCTGCGCTGGTTGCACACCTATGAACGCGAGGGACAGGTCAAAGGGTATGCACATGTCGCGGATCTGGCCGCCCTGTGGGACCTGCGGCATCGCTTGCCATTTGTTTTTGCCCGCTGGGTGGTGCGCAAGGACGCTCCCGATTCTGTTCGGGGCAACCTGGAACGATGGCTGGAGACCTTCGCGGGCGAGGAGCCGGCCTTGATCGAACGTTCGGTCCCCAAAACAGCCTTACAATTGAATCTGCCCGATGACTACATGCGCCGCTACCTCAAGGTGATTCGGCGCTGCCTTGCGCCGTCGGACGTCGCAGGCCAGGCGCGCTTCCAGAGTGAATGGCGGGCGCTGGCGGCAGACGAGCGGATCACCTGGTTTCCGGGCGAACCCGGCGCAACTGGCCACAGGACACATCAGCATGGATAATCCCGTAGGATCCGCACATGGCCGCATCGAACGTCCAGATGCGCTCGAACTGCTGACCCGCATGCCCATGGGCGAATTGATGCGCACGGCCCACGCCGACCGTTTGCGCCGGCATCCCCACGACCGGGTCACTTACGTATGCGATACCAATCCCAACTACACCAATGTGTGTGTGACCCGCTGCCGTTTCTGCGCATTTTGCCGCAATCCCGGTGATCCGGAGGCCTACACGCTTTCACCTGAACAGGTGGCCGCCAGGGTCAAAAAAGCCTGCGATCTGGGCGCTACCACCGTGCTGCTGCAAGGCGGACACAATCCCGACATTCATCTAAGCGATTGGCTGGCTTACATCCGGGCCATCCGGACAACCTGCCCGTCGATTCATATTCATCCGTTCAGTCCGGCCGAGTACCTGTTCATGGCACAGCAGGAACAGAGCGATGTGGCCGCTATCCTTCAGGCCATCTACGATGAAGGCATACGCACCATACCGGGCGGCGGCGCCGAGATTCTGGCCGAGCGGGTCCGCCAGCGCATCGCGCCCGCCAAAGCGGACACGCAACAGTGGCTGGATGTGTGTGAAACAGCCCACAAGATCGGATTCCGCACGACCGCCACCTTGATGTACGGCCACGTGGAGAAGGATGCGGAGATCATCGATCATCTCATGCTGCTGCGCGACCTGCAGGACCGCAGCGGCGGCTTTGCCAGTTTTATTCCCTGGTCGTTCAAACCCGGAGACACCCCATTGGGACGCGACATAGAACGCACGGTTCACCCGGCCAAATATGTGCGTATCATCGCGGTGGCGCGCCTGGTGCTGGATAATTTCGCGCACATCCAGTCCTCCTGGTTCAGCGAGAACGTGGCCGCCGGCCAATTGGGGCTGCTTGCCGGGGCCGACGATTTTGGCGGCATCCTGTTCGAAGAGAATGTTTTGCAGCAGGCCGGTCATGAACGCGCCACCACGGTGGAAAATGTGCAGACCATCATCCGGCGGGCGGGCTTTACGCCGGCCCAGCGCGACTCTTTCTACAATGTGGTCCGGACATTCGCAGGGCCGGCCAGGATTGGCATCGAAAGCGAGACGTAAGCACTGTTGATCGCGATGCTGCGGTGCCTTGCGTCAGAGCATGCCAACAGGTGAATGACAGCCAGTGGCCGCAGGTCTGCATGCACAGCGAAAAGCGTGGGCACCACGCGTTTGCCTCAGGTGTGCTGGTTTTTTCCCGTTTTGCAGGGAAGGTACGGCTTGAAAGTCTACCTGCGCAGCGGCGCTGTGTGCAGGTGTGCGCCACCGTCCACGATGAGGGTTTCACCGGTCGTCCAATCGGCGCCGCCGATGATGCCCAGTACCGCCTGGGCGACCGTTTCAGGCGTGGCGGTCGCTTTAAGCGGGGCATGTTGGGCATATTGTTCGCGGATGGCATCGTAGAGCTCAGCGCCCAAGCCGTTTTTCAACCATTCACCTTCAACAAAGCCGGGGCAAATCGCGTTGACCCGGATCTGCGGCCCGAGCACGCGCGCCAGGGACAGTGTCATGGTGACCAGGGCGCCCTTGGAGGCGGCATACGCAATTGAGCTGCCCACGCCCGTAATCGCTGCGGTCGAGGCCATGTTGACGATGTGGGCTACGGGTTGAGAGCGCAGGGCCGCTTCGGCCGCGCGCGTCATCTGGTACGCCCCGATCAGGTTGACCGCATAAATATCCAGAAAATCAGATTTCGTCAGCCCGTTCAGATCCTGGTGGGCACAAAACTTGGTGGTGCCGGCGTTGTTCACCAGAATGTCGAGACGCCCGAAACGCTGCAAGGTGGCGTCGACCAGAGTGCGGCAGTCGCTGTCCTCGGCGATATCGGTGCGCTGCACGAGCGGTTGCCCGCCCAACGCTTTACATTCGGAGGCCGTTTTTTGCGCACCTGCTTCGTTGCGGCTGTAGGTGATCGTGACCTGACAGCCGTTAGCGCTCAGTTGCCGGGCAACAGCCGCGCCGATGCCTGATGACGAACCGGTGACAATGGCCGCTTTTCCATTCAGATCCATGGGGTTCTCCTTCTGATAGGTGTGGGTCGCCTTGGATGATGCCCTCCATCTTCAACCAAGCGTCAGAGGATGTCAAACAGTTGCATTGTCTTGCCTGTCTTACGGCCATTTCACACGATGTCCGACCTGGGCGCCAGATCAGTCAACCCTTGTCGCTCTGAGTTGTCGGCATTATTGCGGTTTCGGGCTTGAAGGCCGGCGCCCAGGGCGACCGCGCCGGCCAGGCCGGCGACCCACAGCCAGGGGGATGTGTCCGTGATCTCCGGCAGGGTTTGTTTGCCGGTGCTGCCTTTTTCAATGATCGGTTTGATATGCGGGTAAGCTTTGACATAGGCCATAGCGCCGCCTAACATGCCGGCCGCGCCGGCCGCCGCATCCGCATGGCCCTGACCGATGGCCGCCATGCTCGTTCCCGGGCAATACCCCAGCAGCGCCATGCCGGCACCGAAAAGCGTGCCACCCAATACAACGCCGCCGGTGTTCAGGGGTTTGATTTTCAAGTCGACCAGGTCCAGTGCATTGAGCGCATAGGTCCCCAGGGCCCCGACTGCGGAAGCCGTGGCCATGATTTTGATGACCGAGGCATCTTCGAAAAGCAATTGCCCGCTGATCGCCTCATGCTCGGCGGCGCGGCCCTTGTGCAGCAGGAAACCGAAAGCGGCACCGGTGGTCAGCCCAAGCAGAATTTTACCCCATGAATCGCGTTTCATGATTTCCTCCCCAGCAGGGCCTTTGCGACCGCCGCGCCGGCCGCGAATATGATCGGATTGAAAAGCCAGCTCGATGCGGCCAATTGCATCGTGCCGCTGATCCCATGGCCGCTGGTGCACCCTTTGGCCATGCGTGCACCGAACATCATCAAGGCGCCACCGGAAGCGGCCGCCCCAATGCGCAGTCCCGGCGATGCCCCGATTTTTTCGCGCCAGGCATCCGGCACGGCCGGCGGTATTGGATCGTTGGACAACCGGGCGCTCACCAGGCTGCCCAGCACCACGCCGCCAACCAATCCCCATTCCCAGCCGATGCTGGGTTCCATGCCGCTTTGCGCTTTATAGTCGTCGACCTGCATGGCCTCCGGTGCGACTTTTTCAGCAACCATGACGGCGGCCTGCTCGAATGGCGTCGTGATGCCCAACGGCTTTTTGGCGGTTAGCATCGCAACGGTTTCCAATACCCCAATTGCTGCCCCAACTGTGTAGGGCGACCACTTTTTACGTCGCAAAACGGCCATATATCACCTCCATCAATCCACTTCTTCAATCGGGCATCCTGCTTCGAGGCAGGCCGCCATCGAGCCGAGGCTGTCTTCCACCACATCAAAGCCGTTTTGCTTCAGAATCGAAGCGGCGATAATGGCGCGCATACCGCTGCCGCAAAAGGTCGTTACAGGTTTGCCCTTAGGGACCGCGTCCAATTTGTGGGGAAGATCGCCGAGGAAGATATGGTGCGCTCCGGGGAATTTGCCGACCTCCTGTAACTCTTCTTCTTCGCGCACATCCAAAAGCGTAAACGCATCTTTTTCTTTCAGTCGTCGGCTCAGCTCTTTTACGTGCACCGCCGGAATGCGGTCATAGTCACGGCCGCTGACCTCCCAGGCATGTAGGCCGCCCGACAGAAAGCCGCTGAATTGATCGTAGCCCATGCGGATCAGAAAACGCACCGCGGTCTCTATTTCGTCATAGCTGTGCGCGATCAAGCCGATCGGTCGCTCATACGATAGAAAATAGCCGCCATAGGCGGGCACCATTTCCAATGGGATGGCCAGACTACCTGGCACGAAAGCGCCCGCAAATGCTTCGGGGCTGCGCAGATCCAGTATCTGGGCGCCTTGTTGGGCCGACTCGGAGAACTGGCTGGGCGACTGTGGCGGGGGTTTGGGCAGCCGATCCAGTATCGGTGCGTTGCCCTGTTGGTTGTATTCCTCCATTTTTCGGAAATAGGGCGGTTGATGCGGCTTTTCGGCCACCTTGCGGTCGATGAACGCCTCGCGGTCGGGCACTTGCAAGGCCGGATTGAACATTTTTTCGTATCCCAATGTGGAAAATTCGCGATCCGCCATACCCGATCCGCAGACCGACCCGGCCCCATGGGCAGGATAGAGGATGACCTGATCGCCCAGTGGAAGAATTTTTTTGAAGATGCTATCATATTGCAGACCGGCCACTTCGCGTGCGCGATCCGGAAAAAAATCGGTGCGTCCCACCGAACCGATGAACAGGGCGTCGCCGGTAAACACCCCGATCGGCCGGTCGCCGGTGCTTTTGTCCTTCATGACAATGGAAATACTTTCAAAGGTATGTCCGGGCGTTTCCAGGATCGACAACTGGATATTGCCGAACACAAATGTATCTCCCTCGGAAACCGGATGTCCGTACGCAAAATTCAGATTTTTTCCGTGGAAAATAGCCGCGCCAGTTCGCCGGGCCAGATCCCGTGAGCCGATCACATAATCTTCATTGCGATGGGTTTCGAATATATGGGTGATCCGGGCGCCATTGCGCTGTGCAATATCCACGTATACCTCACAATCCCGGCGCGGATCGATCACTGCCGCTTTACCGTCATGACCGATGATGAAGGATAAGTGCGCCAGGCTTTCCGACTTGACCTTCTCCAAAAAAATGCTTCCCGCCATGATACTTGCCCCCTATTGAAAGTGGTTGTGATGATATATGATGATTTCACGTGTATGCCCGTGAGATACAATCAACAAGACTGTCGTTCAGAAACGATGGAGAGACAAAAGCGTGTACAAAGGTAGTATGCCCCAAAATGGGGGTAAGGCAAATACGTGCGAGACCCGATTACCTGCGTTTGAATGCGTATACAGGCACGACCGGAGAATGCGCCTGTATGCGGGATCTACGTAAAAGTAGGCGGGCGGTCCTGGCATGATCTTTCTACCCCCCGGATCACCGGCGTTTGGAACCCGAAAGTTGAATTATCTACACTAAACTCTACGCCATAGTCACTTGAGTGAACTGCATAACCCGATCCTAGAACTCCTCAAACAGACGACATCGGAGAAGTATCAAATTCCGCGGAGGAAGGCGCTGCGGGCCTCGGCTTCCAGCACGTGGGCCATGCCTGTGTAGCGCGGGGAGTGATGAAAGATGCTCATCTGCTGGACACGTGCCTTACGGGCGATCAAGCCGGCCTGGCGCGCCGTGAGGTGATATTTGGCTTCGGCAATGGTCCGTTCGCTGTCGAGAAAAGAGGCTTCGATGAAGAGAAGGTCGGCGTCCTGCGCCAGGGCGACGATCTTTTCCTCGTTGGACCGGCTGAAAACGGCATCGGTCACATACGCGATTTTCTGGCCGCGTGTGATGCGCGCGATTTTTTCGCTGAGCGCTCCCAGTGCAAAGGTCCGCGGCGACTGCTTTGTCAAGGGTACCGATACCTCAGTGGCCGGATCGGCACCCTCGAACAGCAATGCCTTGAAAGTGGCTATCCAGGGCCCGACCGCCAACCCGAGGGCATCCAGTTCAGCCTTGAGGATGTTGACATGGAAGCGTTCTTGCAGACGATAGGCCAGGCAGGGTATCTGGTGATCCAAGGTGGCGTACCGCACCTGCAAGGCCGGTTCCTGGTGCACGACATCGCCGCAGGCCGCGGCCACCTGCGCTTCAGAGGGGATGAACCCCGTCGAGCAGTCGAAAACCCGGGTGGTGCGCCGGTCCGCGTCGATCTCCGTGGCCGCGATGACCAGGGCTTCGTCGTAGTTTTGAACCAAATTCCATGTGTACCCGGCCAACTTGCCAGCCACATTGGCGAGGAACCCGTGCGGGCCATACAGGTGCAGCCGTTTTCCGCGGCCCAGCAACAGGCGCAGAATTCGGTCGAAACCGATGAAGTGGTCCACATGGGTATGGGTGATGAATATCCGCTGAACTTTGAGAAGATCGTTTGGCGCCAAGGCGCTCAGATCGCCCAGGTCGAAGAGCAAGGCTTGCTTGCGGAAAGTAAGATTGACCAACAGCCCAGGATCATCGAAAGGGCCGTTGATCATCCGGCATTGAAATGAAGGACGCATAACCCTCTGCGTCAGGGTAAAATCTTGTTTACCTGCTGGTTGATGCAACCATAAATTTCAAAATCGGAACCAAAGATATCTACCACCGATTTGTGATTGATCAGTTTTTCCAACAAGAAGGCGGTTACATAGAGGCTGACCACATTCGGTTGCTGGACCACTTGACGGTACGGCGAAACCAGGTAATCGATATCGAAATCGTCGGCATGACAGAGCGTTTCCAGGCATTTGACGATTTGTTCTTCGAGACTGTTTTTATTGGTGGTCTCCACCAACTGATGTTCCACCAGCTTCGAGGCAATGGCGCCGCCAAGCGTCTCGACGTGCTCGCGTGCCGAGAGGATCGTCCGGCGTCGGGCATGCTCCTTCGACGACTCGATTTTTGACAGGATGCTTGACTCGCGATTGCTTGGTCGAAATACTTTCCCCATAGAACACCGCCTTACCCTTAAGTTTTAATCAATCGCACCTTCGCTGCGGTCGATTTCATTTTTCTTGTATCGTTTATCCCCGCCCATTAAAAAAACGGCATCATAATGATAAGTTTTTTGCTTTTCAAGCTAAAAGAATGGTGTCGCAGGCGATGCACCCATTTCCCTGCAGAAAAGGCAGGACCCGGCCGGATCAGAACGCCTCGACCACCAATTGGATCTCTTTGTTCCCCTTGTAGCGGTTCCATTGCACCCGAAAAGCCAGGCGTGCGAATGCATCCAGACGCGGACAATCCGGTTCGATGTTGAAATGGATGGCTGCAACCGGTGGCGTGCAGGAATCGGGCTGGCACAACACCATACGCCGGTGGGTCCGGCCGACAATGGCGGCCGTGGTCACCTTCACTTCACGCGCCATGAACAACGGCGCAGGATTGTCTGTGCCGAAGGGCGACAAAAGCTCCAATTCGTCGATCAACTGTGCCGAAATCTGCCCCAACGCGATTTCGCTGTCGATGTCTATTTGAGGTCCCGATGGCTGGTCTTGGAGCATGTCGGTCACGGCTGCTTCCAACGCCGTTTGCAGCTTGCCGATGTTTTCGGTTCGGACGGTGAGCCCCGCAGCCATCCGGTGCCCGCCGAAGCGTTCCAGCAGATGTTCGCAGCGTGTCAAGGCGCTGTGCAGATCCAACTGGGGGATGCTGCGGGCAGAGCCCTTGGCCATGCCGTCCCGAGCGGATACCACCACCACCGGGCGGTGGTAGCGCGCAACCAGCTTGGCCGCCACAATACCCAGCACGCCCTCATGCCACTCGCTTCCAGCCAAGAGCAGCGATTTGCATGTCAGGCTGGCCGGGCGATTCTCGATATTTTTAATAATATGTTTATAGATTTCGTTTTCGGTCGCCTGGCGCCGGATGTTGAGCGCATTCAGATCCTCGGCCAGAGGCTGGGCCGACGCCAATGAGGGGGCATTGAGCAGGTCGAAGGCGATCTTGGCATGCGCGACACGCCCGGCCGCGTTGATGCGCGGGCCGATCCGGAAAGAAATATCTTCGGCAGTTATCGGGGTGTGGCGGATACCGGCGGCATTCAATAGTGCCTGGATGCCGGGACGCGGGCCCTTGTTGATGCATTCCAGCCCCACGCGGGTTAGCACACGGTTAACGCCTTGCAGGGACACCATGTCCGCCACTGTGCCAATGGCCACCAAATCGCAGTACCCCTTGAGATTGGGTTCAGGGCGATTTTGCCACCAACCCTGTGCTCTTAAAACCGTCCGCAAGGCGATCGCCAGATAGAAGGCCACCCCGACGCCGGCCAGATCGGCCAATTCCGCAGGCTGATCCGCCATTTTGGGATTGACGATCGTATGGGCATCCGGAAGATGACCATCGATGTTGTGGTGATCGGTGACGATGACGTCGATGCCGAAACGTCTGGCCGCCGCGACCGCTTCGAAACTGCTGGATCCGCAATCCACGGTGACAATGAGATTGACGCGCTGGGGGACGGCCAACTGCATGATGTGCATGGGCTGCAGGCCGTATCCCTCTTCGAGTCGGTGGGGCAGATGATAAAAAAGATCTCCTCCGGCGGCTTTGAGAAAATTGAACAGCACGGCCGTGGCGGTGATGCCGTCCGCATCGTAATCGCCGAAGATCATGATCTTTTCTTTTTTGTTTAGCGCAGCCGCGATGCGTTCCGCCGCGCGTTGGGCCCCTTTGAGAAGCGTGGGAGCGGGCAGATTATCCAAACTTGGTTGCATGAATTGCGTGACCTGACCGATGGTCCCAATGCATCGGTTGGCCAGAATCGTCGCCGTGATGGGATGGCACTGAAGGGCGTGTTGAATATCGAGAACCCGTTCCGGATCCGGTTGCAATATTTTCCATTGCATTTGCATGACGGGGCAATATCCTATAAAAGAAGGTCGAACAAGGATAAAGTCCGGACGTGCTGAAAACACAAGCTGGGCGCGTGGTGCATGGTACGGGCTTGAAGGGTTTGGTAGTACCCCCGGAAAAGTGTGGACACACAGAGAGAGCACCTTATTCAAATAGCGCACCCTCTGGTATCTGCGTTGTCGGGCGGTATTTTTTTTTTACGAGACATCCACCTGAAGCGGAAATCCTGGCATGAACACTGTCCGGCAATACTACCGTGTGGACCGTCACCGGATCAACATGGTGCGGTTCATCTTCGAAGCCTACGAGGGCGTGGCCGTCGTGACCACTCTGGATGCGGCCCGCGGATCGATCGTACTCGCCGTCGCGCCGGGTTGTACGGAGACGGCCCGGATGGTCATGAACGATTTGGGGCGTCACTTTCTGATCGAACCGTGCAGTGCTCCGGTAAAGGTCGAATCAAATTCAAATGAAGCGGATAATGACTAAAAAAATACATATCAACACGATGGGCTGCCAGATGAATGTATATGACTCCGGCCAGATTCTGAATCGTATGGCGCCGCTGGGGTACACGCCCACCGAAGAGCTGGCTGAAGCGGACTTGATAATCGTCAATACCTGCGCGATTCGCGCCAAGGCGGAGCAAAAAGCGTTCAGTTTTCTGGGACGCCTGGCAACCCTCAAGGGCCTGAAACCTGAGCTGATCATTGGTATCGGCGGGTGCGTGGCGCAGCAGGAGGGCCGTAAAATCATGTCGCGCATGCCGTACGTGGACCTGGTCTTCGGCACGCATGCCATCCCGCGCCTGCCGAGCATCATTGAGCGCATCACGGCCACGCGCTGCCGTATCGTGGATGTGAAGCAGGCGCCGACACTGGCGCCGGAAGACTTTACCACCGGCCCATTTACTGCCACCGATGTGTCGGCATTTGTGACCATCATGCGCGGCTGCGACAACTATTGCACCTATTGTGTCGTGCCGTACGTGCGCGGCCGTGAATCGAGCCGTCCGCCCGAGCAGGTTGTGTCCGAGATTCGCCACATGGTGGCGCATGGTGTCCGCGAAGTCACCCTGCTCGGCCAGAATGTGAACAGTTATGGCCAAAAAGAGGGGCTGTGCACATTCGACCAACTCCTGGCGATGATCGACGGGATCGACGGGTTGGAGCGCATCCGTTTCACCACCTCACACCCCAAGGACCTGTCTCCGGCGTTGATGCAGGCTTTTGCGCAGCTGCCGAAATTGTGCCCGCATATCCATCTGCCCGTGCAGTCCGGCTCGGATGCGACCTTAAAACGCATGAACCGCCGCTACGACACCCGCCACTATATCGAGAAAGTGGCACGGCTGCGCCAGATCCGCCCCGATATTGCCATTACCTCGGATATTATCGTCGGTTTTCCGGGCGAAACCCAGGCCGACTTCGAAGCCACGCTGCAGTTGATCCGGCAGATCGGCTATGACGGGTTGTTTGCTTTCATCTATTCGGATCGTCCCAATGCCCCGGCTGCGCGGTTCGATGGCAAGCTGGATGAAGCGACCAAAAAAGAACGCCTGCAAGCCGTGCTGACCTGCCAGGAAACCTTCACGCTGCAAAAAAATAAAGCCCTCGTGGGCAGCGCACAGCAGGTCCTGGTCGACGGCCTGAGCAAGCATGTGAGCAATGAAAATGAAATGGATGAGCCCGTTTTAGACGCGCCATCGACGGGAGTGCAGTGGTCCGGCAGAACCGGTACCAATCGGATCGTGCATTTCCTCAATGAACCATCGGCGGATTCGGGGAATGAAATGTTGACAGGGCGTATATTGGAGCTCATGATAGAAAAAGCAATGCCGCACAGCCTTTGGGGACGGCTCACACCTCACCCCATCGGATCCTCCGGAAAAGGAGCGCACCCTTATGCTGCATAAAGCCAATGTGGTGGGGCTGACCATGGACCCCACCTCGAATACACCGATCATCATTCTTAAGACGGAAGCGGGCGATCAGGCCATCCCGATCTGGATCGGCCTCCTGGAAGCCACATCGATCGCTTCTGTGCTGCAGAATATACATTTCGAGCGGCCCATGACGCACGACCTGTTCAAAAATTTCAGCGAACACCTCAATATCCAGGTGACCAAGGTGGAAGTATGCGACTTGCGTGACAATACCTTTTTCGCCATGATTCATTTCGATGGCGATTCGCAATCGTTTACCTTGGATGCCCGTCCCAGCGACGCCATTGCCATCGCGCTGCGGTTCCGGGCGCCTATTTTCGTGGACCAGAAAGTCATCGAAAAATCCAAGCGCGGCGAAGGCGATGTCGAAGTGCTCGATCAAAGCGAAGAAGGAAAAAAATGGGCGGAGTACCTTGAAAATTTATCGCCCGAGGATTTCGGCAAGTACAAGGTCTGACGCCGCCCGCATCTCAATACTGGAACAAACCGTTCTCGTAAATCGTTGTCTTCCGGCCGCCGGGCAGGTGCGCCACGACGCGTTTCTTCTCGGTATTGACCAGATCCCAATGCAGTGCTGAATCATTGAAGCCCAGCTTGCGTTTTGTGGCATTGTCCAGTTCCGCCAAGTCGCCAGCGTACGTATCCGCATAGGAAGAGCCCAGGGCAATGTGGCAGTTGCCCTGCGCGCCGCCGAAATTCTCGTCAAACAGGGTGTTGGCCATGAACCGGTCGATCTTGGAAAAACGCTTGTCGGTTAAAGAAAACTCACCGATCCGACTGGCGCCCCGGTCCATTATTGCTTGCTGCCGGATGAAGGCGGCCCCTTGCGCTGCATCGATCTGGACGGCAGTGCCTTTTCGGAAAACAATACGCACGTCTTTGACCAGATTCCCGCTTCGATACGATGGCAGGTTCGCATAATAAACCCCTTCGGTACCGCGCCAATCGGGGGAGAAAAAAACTTCGAAACTGGGGATGTTGTGGCCGGATATGCCGACCCAGCGGCGCTGGGCGCCCGGCGTGACCGTCAAATCCATATGGGCCGATTCGATCTGCAGCCGGACGGGGGCCATGCTGTTGAGCCAGCCTTTAACTTCCTGGGCCTTCTTGAAAAGTGACCGCCACTGGGCGACAGCATCACGTCGATGCAAACGGCAGGCTTTCACGATCTGATCGGTATAGTCGCGCAGGGTCATTTGGGCATGCTCAGCTTGCGCTGCCGTGGGCAGCATGCACAAGGTCCACCCGAACAAACCGCGTGCATCGCGGTCATCCATGATATCGCGCAAGGGTTTGCGCGAAACCGCATGCCGACCGATTTTCTTGGGGTCGACCCGGCTCAGGTGGGTGATGGACTCGGGCGCGTGTAAAAAAATGGCGCCGTTTAAATGACGAAAGAGCTCTTCTTCGCCCGGGATCTGAAAGACCAGTTGCTTGGCATTGGCCAATTGAAAAAAATCCTGTTCCATCGTCGGGGTGGGATTCAAACGCAAAACAGGGTTGATGCCGGCATCCATGAGCCTGGCATGCAGGATCTCCGCCAGACGCAGGGCCAAAGGGTGAAAACGGACCAGAACGATATCGCCTTTTTTAAAACGCCCGTTGCGTGCCGTATGCAGTCCCCATAGCAAAACGTCCGCATAGCGCTCGAGCTGTATCTCACTCAACATGCTGAATTCCTCTTGATATCAAAGGTTTAGGTGTAGGTGTAGGTGTCAGGTGTCGGTATCCTGTCATTTGTATAGGCCCGCGCACTGGGTCACGATCACCCTTAGGGGCGAACCTTGTGTTCGCCCGAGTCCAACGCACGGGCATCTGAACAAAAACGCACCCCCATGAAACGCACCGGGCGAACACAAGGTTCGCCCCTGAAGCTTGAACGACGATTCCAGAACTATTCGCATGGCACATCCCGATTTTTTAAGAGATCATCAAACTTATTTCTGTTTATGGATGATCTTCTTCTTTAAGGAAAAGACGGTGGTACTCGCCTTCTTCCAGATGCTTGCGCAGCAGATCGGACATGAGATCGAACAAGACGGTCAGTTCTTCATCTTCCAATCGCTTTATCAAAACCTGCATGAGTGCGTCGTCCGCGAATTTTTGAAGATAATAGACGACAGTATTTTCGTCGGTCTGGCGGTTAAGGCCGAAACCGACCATGCCCTGATATTTCTCCACAAAGGTGTGGGTATGTTGGGTCATTGCCGCTCCTATGAAATGATTGACACCGGACCTCGTGACTCGCTATAGGCGAGGCCGGTGATTGCACCGGTATTGCAGTCGTGTGATGCAAGCCGGTTGCTGACGGAACGTACATACTTGAAATTTCGCGTGAAATCAACACATCGCGGAGGATGCACGCATGCTGCCCGCGATATTTGCACCTTTTGCAGGACCCTACCGCAAAAGCGTGTACCTATGAAGGAGCTAGGAAATTTAAAATTATAAGATCGTATGCGCACGGGCCGTTCCTCTTGCTTTGTGCTTGATTGAAGGAAAACAGTTGGTCTATAAGGAATCTTAACAAATTGTGCTTCGGACGGATTATCCGGGCATCCTGGAGGTATGGCATGAAATGGAAAGATTCAAATGAGATGAATGAGCCCGTGGAACAAAACAAGGAAGAATATTTTGACGAAGAACAGTATTCGCCCTGGACCAGGAACAAGGATGCCGCCCAATTCGGCCGGTTGCGTAAAATTCCGACTATGTTCATCCTGATCGGACTTGCCGTCGTGATATCGCTGGCTGCTTTACTGATGTTATTGCTCAGTACCCAAAAAGATCCCGCAAGCGACAAACAGATGGCTTTGCTGCAAGAAAAAATCAAACAACTGGAAGAACGCCTGGACAGGTACGAAGGTGTGGATGAAAAAGTGACCCGCATCTGGGAGCAAGCCAGGGCATTTGAAAAGTTCAAGGATCGTTTCGACCGCAGTGAAACTTCCATTATGCTGCGCATGGACCAGATGACCACCAGCCTGGAGTCGGTGCAAAAGCAGGTCGGCCAAATACGCAAGGCGCCGCCGGTTGTGTCCGCACCCGTCAAGGCCGCACCTGTCAAAGCCGAAAGCACTGCCGCAAGGAACCGTTTTCATACGGTTGAAGCCGGGGATACGTTGTACAGCATCAGCAAGAAGTATGGCATCGAAGTAGACGATCTGCTCAAAATGAATCAGCTGGAGAAAGAGAGTATTCTTAAGCTGGGTCAGAAGTTGATCGTTCAATGATCTGTCTTTTCATGGCGATACTGTATTTTCCGCCGGTTCCCAATGTGCCCGCCCATTGCGAAAGAAGATGGCCCCGAGCTAATCGCGTAAACCGGTAAAAAGGGAGGTATTCATGTCGAAGCACTATATTATCGGATGGATGATGATCGTATGGGCCACTGCCTTCCTGCCGGCAGCGCACGCGGTAGGACTGGAGATTGCGGTAGGCGCCTGGCGACAGGATCCCAGCGGCGATGCGAGCTATAAAGCGAGTGGTCCCGGCGATATTTTGTCCGTTGAGGACGATTTGCGCTATGATCGAGAAAACCGTTTCAGCGGGCGGGCCAAAGTCGACATGCCTTTGTTTTTGCCCAATATCTACCTGATGGCCGCTCCCTCGGAATTCGACGGCAACGGTGCAAAGGACGTCGATTTTACTTTTGGCGACACAACCTTTTCAGGTGCCATACCCTTTTATTCCAAGCTCGACTTCGATCAATATGATGTCGGTTTTTATTACGGCATCCCTTTGTTGCAAACAGCCACCCTAAACAGATTGAACATCGATGTGGGCATCAACGTGCGCATCCTGGACTTGGAGGCCCTGGTTCGCCAGTCGGGCATTGAAGAAAAAGAGGATATCACGCTGGTCGTCCCGCAGGTGTATCTCGGGGCGCAGTTTGCCCCCATCGACTGGCTCGCTTTCGAAGCCGAAGGCCGTGGGCTTTCCATCGGTGGCAATAATATGTACAGCCTGATCGGGCGTGTGCGTGTGAAAGTAGCCGGTCCGCTCTTTGCCGCCGCTGGCTATCGTTATGACAAGATCGATGTCGATGAAGATGATGTGGATGTCGATTTTACCATCCAAGGACCATTTGCCGAGGTGGGGCTGAAATTCTGATGCCTTTGCGGGTTCTGCAAGGATTCATTTCAGTCCCAAACATTGACAAGTATCTCTGAACACGTAATTTATGTGATTAAGTAGCGTGGCACGCCAACTGTCATCTGGAAATGAGCGTTAGCGAGGAGTTTTCAAAGATGGTGCAGATCCATAACAGCGTCGATTCGGCCCAGAGTCAAGCAAATCCCAAGCAGGCCTTGGAAATGGCGGTCAAGGAATCCCTTGGCCGTATCAAACGCAAGTTTATCGTCATGAGCGGAAAGGGCGGCGTCGGCAAAACCAGCACGGCGGTCAATCTGGCCATGGCTCTGGCGCGTCTGGGAGCCAAAGTGGGATTGGTCGATGTGGATTTGCACGGCCCGGATGTTCCCCGCATGTTGGGATTAAAAGGGATTCTCGACATGAACGAGGAGCAGAAACTCATCCCGGCCCGCTACAATGACAATCTGTCCGCCGTCTCGGTGGAAACCTTGATTGAAGGTAAGGACGACGCCATTATCTGGCGTGGCCCGGTCAAGCACTCCGTCATTCAGCAGTTCATCGGCCAGGTGGCCTGGGGCGACCTTGATTTTATGCTGATCGATGCGCCTCCGGGTACCGGCGACGAGCCACTGACCGTGGCCCAATCGATCAAAGATGCCCAGGCGATCATCGTAACCACCCCTCAGGAGGTTTCCTTGTCCGATGTCCGCAAATCAATTAATTTCTGCAAAACCGTCAAGATGGAAATTTTCGGTCTTATCGAAAACATGAGCGGGTTTGCTTGCCCGCACTGCCAGACGGTGCTCGATCTGTTCGGCAGTGGGGGCGGCGAGCGTACAGCCAACGACATGCAGGTCACCTTCCTGGGCAGAATTCCTCTCGATCCTGAGGTGGTGGCCTGCGGCGATGCAGGGATTGCTTTCCAGGAAAAATTTCCTCAAGCGGTGGTGACCCAGGCCTTCGAACAGATTGCCGGCAAGCTGATGGCCACCCTTTAAAGGCCATTGTTCGTTGGGTGGCAGGAGTCGTTTGGATCACGGGTGTATCTTAACCTGGTGATCCGCAGGGATGGACCGTCGCATCAAGTGACAGGGTGACGCCATGAGCCAAGCGCTCCATTTTTTTGATGACCTTCCCCACTTTCGGATGCTGCCAGACAAGGAAAGGGCCAATCTCGCCGCTCAGGCACGTAGGCATACCTTTGCCAAAGGATTCGTGCTGGCCGAACAAGGGCAGACCGCCATTGAGGACATCTATATCATCTGCAAAGGCCAATTTTCGCTCTATGACCATACGCCTGAAGGGATGGTCTTGGGTGGGTATATCAAATCCAGCGAGGTCTTCGGCGGTATCACCCTTCTGATGAACGGCGGTATTTCCCTGCGAACGGTACGGGTAGACGAGGAAACCGAGGCCTACCTGATACCCAAAGCGGTTTTCCTGGATCTTTGTGCGCGTTACAAAAAATTCTACGATCACTTCATCGAAAATTTCAGCCGCCATGTGTTCGATCCGTCCCTGGCAGCTGTCATCGCCTCCGGACAGGCCAAGAGTTTTCTGGCCGATCTGGCGCCCTTTTCCTTTCTACCGGAAGAGGCATTGGATGACGCCATAAATCATCTTTCGGTTGTCTCGCACCCCAAAGGGACACTGCTCTTTCGGCAGGGCAGCACCCGTATCGGGTACTTGTACATTCTGCAAAGAGGAACCGCTGAGCGCTACTATGAAAGTCAGGGCAGCAAAACCATGCGCGACTTTCTATCCGAGGGCGATATCTATGGCGGCATATCGATTCTGGTCAATGACGGTTTGTCGGTCCGCACGCTCGAGGTGACCGAGGATAGCTGCTTTTACCTGCTTCCCAAGCGGATTTTTCTGCAGCTTTGCCAGGATTACACTGAATTCAGCGAGTTTTTTACGGACACCTTCGGCAAGCGCATGTTGGACAAATCCTATGCGGCCATCATTGCGCGTTCGGCTGTGCCCTCGGGGGAGGCCCTGCAGCTGTTTCATCAATCGGTTGGACAGCTGTACAATGCCACACCCGTTTTCGGCACACCTGAAACCACCATTCAGCAAGCCGCGCAAATCATGCAGCGTGAAAAGAGCAGCTATGTGATTATTCCGGCATCCCAGAGCCACAGCGCTGGCATTTTGACCGACAGGGATCTGGCCTATAAAGTCATTGCGCGGGGTTATGACACGCAGCGCAGGGCCGTTGAGATCATGTCCTCGCCGCTGCGCACGATCAGTGATCAGTCCATGGTGTTCGAGGCGCTGGTCGGCATGATGCAGCATGACATCAAACATTTGGCGGTTACCGATCCACGTGGACATATGGTCGGCATGTTTTCTCACCGCGAGTTGATCTCCGCCCAGGGACAATCGCCGCTGTTTTTGCTGCGCAACGTATCGCAGGCCGAATCGCTGAACGATATTATAGAACAGCAGCGCCGCTTGCCCGGTCTGATCAAAAACCTGATCAGTAACGGCGCTGAGGCGCGCCATCTCAATCACCTGATTTCCACTTTTTCGGACGCGGTGTTAAAGAGAGTGCTCGCTTTCGTGGTGCAGGAGGTGGGGCCGGCGCCTTGCGCTTTTGTATTCATGACTCTCGGCAGCGAAGGACGCCGCGAACAGACCCTGAAAACCGATCAGGACAATGCCATTATCTTCGAGGATGTGCGTGAAGAAGATCTGCCGGCGGCGCAGGCATATTTTCTGGATCTGGGGCAACGTGCCTGCACCATGTTGGATCAGGCCGGCTACACGCTGTGCCGGGGCGAGGTCATGGCGCGCAACCCGCGCTGGTGCCAACCCCTGACGACGTGGAAGAATTATTTTCTGCAGTGGATCCATGCTGCCGGTCCTGAAGAACTGCTGCATTCCAGTATTTTTTTTGATTTTCGTGGCGGGTACGGAGACTTTGGCTTGATCAATGCCTTGCGTGGCCATTTGAACGATGCCATCGGCCGATGGACCGGCTTTTTACGCTTCATGATGCAGAACGCGCTGAATTTCGGGCCGCCGCTGGGTTTTTTTCGCAACTTTCAGGTCGCCTCCAAAGGCGCCCACCGTGATGCCTTCGACATCAAAAGCGCCATGCTGCCAATTGTCGATTTTGCGCGTATTTATGCTTTGAAAAACCGTATCGAAGCCACCAACACACTGGAACGCCTGCACCAGCTCAAATTGAAAAAGGCCATCAGCCAGGAAGAGCATGATGAACTGGACAAGGCCTACAGCTTTATGATGCAGCTGCGCCTGGTGCGCCAGGTGACGGCCCTCTTGGATCAGAAAACGGCCCCGGACAATTTTATCAATCCCAAACGTCTGACCCGTATCGAACAGACCATGCTCAAGGAAATTTTCAAACGCACCGAGAAATTTCAAGCCAAAATGAACTTCGATTTTGGGGGTGTTCTCTGATCGATGGGTTCAGCGTGAACGCGACCCCGGTCAAAGGCGCCAACTTTTCAAGCCGCTTTACGCCGGATCATGCGCTGAATGGTGTATTCCATCACCGTTTGCCGGTCCTGGTTTTGGACCCGATGAAGATAGGTAACGATGCCTTGGATCGGTTTGCTGGTTTCGCGCTTGCCGACCACTTCGATAGCGACGCTGATCGTATCACCGATGAATACCGGCTTGAGAACTTTCAGTTCGACCCCCAGAAAAGCTATGCCAGTGCCGTGTAGAATGCCTGAAAGAATCGTCAGCCCTTCGGCCACCGAAAAGGTCAAGGTGCCCGGCACAACCCTGCCTTTGTAGGGCGTTTGCTCCGCGACGTACGATTGGTCCATGAAAAGCGGCTCGAAAAAGCCATAGGAGGTCGTGAAGTTGACGTGGTCGGCTTCCGTGAGGGTTCTTCGATCGGTTTGAAACGTCTGGCCTACGTGAAATTCTTCAAAGTGACGGCCTTTGGTGCTCATCATTATGGTCCTTTCGTGCAATGGGTCATGCCGTGCTGACCGCCCGGACATAGTGCAAAGCGGTAAAATCCTGCCAGGCGACGAACCCCAGAACGGCATCCACATAGTAGGCGGCCACGTACGAGCGGCGATCACAACTCCAGAGTCGACGCTGCACCGGATCGAAGATCGCCGCCATGCACAGATCCCGGCTTTGGGGCGGTGGCTGCAACAGCGTTATCAGTTCGTCCACTGTAGGCAGACGCCAGTTGCGGCGGTCGGCGTAATTTTGCCCGTTCAACTGTCGGACGTAGGCTTGGGCCTGGGTCCAACTGAGCGGATAGCGACTGCCGCCGCGCTGCCAGATCAATCCGGCGCAACGGTCGATGATCAGGTCCGCTGTCTTGGGTTCGAGGTGATTGCGGGTATAGACTGCGGGACGCCAGAGAGCGTCGAGCCCGAAGCGCTGCGCGGCCAAGCGCGGGGGGGCTTTGAAAGGCGTCGCGCGCAATGGGCCGACGCAAAGCTTGTCCGCATGCTGGGGCGCATCAGGGGGCATCTGGCGGCACGTGTTTTCCTTGTGAGCCTGCCAATGCCGTTCCAATGCGTCCACTTCACGCAGCATGGCGTGCGCATCGGCAAAGCGCCGTTCGGGTGCGCTGGCTGCGGCCCGAGCGATGAAAGTGTCCCAGACGGCATCCAAGTCGGGGTTGATCCGGCTGGGCGGACAATAACGGTGGTTGTGCGGCGGGTATTCCGGCAAGCGGCCGGTGAGCATGCGGTACAGCATGATGCCCAGGGGGTATATATCCGCCATCGGACCGGCTTTGTCGGGATCTTTCTCCTGTTCGGGAGCGGCGTAATAGGGGGATCCCACGTTCAAGTTGGAAGGTCCGCGAAAGGATTCCCCCCTGAGCCTGGAAAGGCCGAAGTCGCAGATCTTGATGCTATCCTGAGGCGTGAGCAGCAGGTTGAACGGTTTGATGTCGCGGTGCACGATCCCCGCATCGTGCAGGCATCCCAGACCCTGCAGCGTCTGGCGAATATAGCTCAGCGCACGGTCTGCAGGCAGTGTGCGCGACGGTGTTTCGCTACGGTAGGATTCGCCCATGGTGGCCCCCAAACTGTCCGCATAGTAATCCATGACATAAAAGGGATTCCCCTGGTGCGTGTCGAAATCGTGAATCTCCACAATATGAGGATGATGCAGGCCGGTCATGGTTTTGGCTTCGGCAACGAACAGATCCTGCAGCACTGCGTTGCCCATAAGTTTGCCCAGCATAGGATCGGGAGCGAGCAGCTTGAGGGCGGCGATTTTGCCGATCACGGGCAGTTCGACCTTGAATACCTTGGCCATGCCCCCCCGCCCCAACAGGCCGCGGATGCTATACCGTCCGATCTGCTTCATCACCACAAACGCCTGGCATGTGTTTCCGGAAATCCGGCGGCTTTGATTTTGGCGGCGGTCGCCGCGATGTCATAGGGCACGAAGCGGACTTCGATCCGTGCCCGTTCCTGATCCCAGATGACGTATTTGGCCGGATTGCTGCCGTCGCGCGGTTGTCCGACACTGCCCACGTTGATCATATAGCGACAGCTGTCAAGCAGAGGGGTAATGCCCTGCGATAGTGGCCGGCGTTCCACTTGGCGTCCGTCGAACTGAATCATTTCCAATGTATGGGTATGGCCGATGAAACAAATGGGTACGGTCAGGGATTCGAAGGTCTTGCGCAACTCGGCAGGGGTTTTCTGAAACAAATAGGTCTGGGATGAGTCGGGTGGGTAACCATGCACGAAATGGGCGCCAAACAGGGTCCGGCTGTACGGCAGTGTCTTGATAAAGGCTAAAGAATCCTCGCTCAGCAGAGTGAGGGTCTTTTCCAGGGAGGCGCGCGCGCTGGGATTGAACCACTGGAGGTGGATGCGGTCGCAGACCGCCATTTCATGGTTGCCGATAATGGTCGGGATGCGCCGCCGGCGGACCTCGGACAGGACGGCTTCGGGCTCCGGCCCGTAACCGATACAGTCGCCCAGACAGACCATTTCGTGCAACCGCAGGGCATCCGCATCAGCCAATACCTTGCGCAGAGCTTCGTAGTTCGCGTGAATATCGGACATCACCCCAATTTTCATAAAATGTCCGTGAGCCTACCTGCGTATTGAAAGCGTGTTTGCAATGCAGGGTTGTCAGAATCGGCCGGCGATCGGATCGATCAGATCAAGAAACGATTGATATACCAATCGATCCACTGCGGACCGAAAAAAATATAGAGAATGGCGCCGATGGCCAGAAAGGGGCCAAACGGTACCGCCATTTCCATTCCTTTGCGCGAGCGCAACATCAGGGTGATGCCAGCCAGTGTGCCGATGAACGATGAGGTCAAGACGGTGAAAAGGACCCCCTGCCAGCCGATGAAAGCACCGATCATCGCCAGCAGCTTGATATCGCCGCCGCCCATGCCTTCGCGGCCTTTCAGGAAGCTGTACCCCCAGGCCACGGCATAGAGCGAGCCGCCGCCGATCAGGATGCCTATCAAAGAAGCCTGCCAACCCGGTTGGGGCAGAAAGAAGCTGCAGAACAAGCCAATGGGAATTCCCGGAAGACTGATCGCGTCGGGGATAATGCGGTGATCGATATCGATGAAGGTGATGACCAGCAGCGTGGCTACGAAAAGAAAGTAGACCACGGTCTGCGGTTGCCAGCCGAAACGCATCCATAAGGCCAGGCCGAACGAGGCCGTCAATAGTTCCACGATGGGATAGCGCGGGGAGATGGTGGTGCGGCAGGTGCGACAGCGTCCGCGCAGAATCAGGTAACTGACGACCGGAAGATTGTCGTACCAGTGGATCGGTGTAGCGCATCCGGTGCAGGCCGACGCCGGTCGCACGATCGAACGCCCGGCCGGCAGTCGGTAGATACAGACATTGAGGAAACTGCCAACACACAGTCCCATCAGAAAAATATAAAGATTGAACAACAACGGGGTCATGCCCGATCCCTTCAAACGTGACTTGTGCAGCGTCGGTTCGCTCCCGGGAGCGATAGGGTGTGGATTGAAGCTTTCCCTAATGGCCGGACAGGCTTCATTCCGAATCGTCTTTGTAGGTATGTTTGCCTGAAAAAGCAAGATAGATGTTGTCAAAATCTTGATTTGCTTTATAATATGTCGCTGATCTTATTTGGAAATTATTATATGACCCCCGATTCCGGCATCCAGCCGGAATTTTTACTAAAAACGGTCCCGGCGAATGTCGGGTCCGTGAAAAATGATGTGAGCATAGATAGGAACCGTAGATGGCTGAAACGGACAAAGACGATCTGATCAGTATTATCGAAGAAGACATCGGCAGCACCGAGATTCCGACCAATTTGCCGCTGTTGCCGGTGCGCGATGTGGTCATTTTTACAGACATGCTGCTGCCTCTTTTTGTCGGGCGTGAAAAATCGGTGCGGGCGGTCGAAGCCGCCGTATCCAAGGACCGCTTTCTTTTTGTCGCCACCCAGAAAGATCCGGCTGTGGAAAATCCCAAAGCCGGTGACATTTTCGAGGTAGGTACGATCAGTCGCATTTTGCGCATTCTGAAGCTTCCCGATGGTCGTGTCAAAGCGCTTGTGCAGGGGTTTGCCAAGGCGCGGGTTCTGAAATATGCACAGAAACGCTCCTATTTTCGCGTGGACGTCCAGATACTGGAAGAGCCCGAGGCTAAAGAGCCCAACCTCGAAGTGGAAGCGCTGATGCGCAATGTGCGCGAGTATTCTGAAAAAATACTTGCCCTGCGCGGTGAGTTGTCCAGCGATGTGGGCAACATTCTGGAGAGTATCGATGATCCGGGCAAGCTGGCCGATCTGGTGGCTTCCAACCTGCGGCTCAAGATCGAAGAGGCCCAGCAGGTCATCGAACTGGTGGACCCGGCGGCGCGTTTGCACAAGGTGCACGATCTGCTGTCGCGTGAGGTCGAGCTGTCGGCTATGCAGGCCAAGATTCAGTCCGACGTCAAGGATGAGATTTCCAAGAGCCAGCGGGATTACTTTCTGCGCGAGCAAATGCGCGCGATTCACAAGGAGTTGGGCGAACTGGATGAAAGAGGCCAGGAAGTCGAAGAGTATCGCAAGCGCATCAAGCGCGCCCGAATGCCCAGGGAAGCTCTCGATGAAGCCCAGCGTCAGTTGCGACGGCTGGAGCAGATGCACCCGGATGCGGCCGAGTCCGCGGTGGTGCGTACCTATCTGGATTGGCTCACGGAGTTGCCCTGGCAGAAAAATACCAAGGATGTCATCGACGTCGGACAAGCCAAGGAGACCCTGGATCGCGATCACCACGGGTTGGATAAGATCAAGGACCGTATCCTTGAATATCTGAGCGTGCGCAAGCTCAACCCCAACATCAAAGGATCGATCCTGTGCTTTGTGGGCCCGCCGGGCGTGGGCAAGACATCGTTGGGCCAGGCCATCGCCAAAGCCATGCGCCGCAAATTCATCCGTATTTCCCTGGGCGGCATCCGCGACGAGGCCGAAATCCGCGGTCACCGCCGTACGTATATCGGCGCCATGCCCGGCCGCATCCTGCAGGGACTCAAAACATGCGGCACGCGCAATCCCGTCTTCATGATGGACGAGATCGACAAGGTGGGCGCCGATTTTCGCGGCGATCCCTCTTCGGCGCTCCTCGAAGCCCTGGATCCGGAGCAGAATGGGGAATTCTCCGATCACTACCTGAATCTGCCCTTTGATCTGTCGCAGGTCATGTTCATCCTGACCGCCAACGTAACCGACACGATCCCATCGGCCCTGCTTGACCGTATGGAGGTGATCAACCTGTCCGGTTACACCGAGGATGAAAAACGTACGATTGCCGAAAATTACCTGATTCCCCGGCAAGTCAAAGAAAACGGTCTCAAGCCGCGTCAATTGACCATCAGTCCGAATGCCATGACCACCATTATCAATGAGTACACATCCGAGGCTGGCTTGCGCAACCTGGAGCGCGAAATCGCAACACTCTGCCGCAAGGTGGCCCGGCGGATCGCCGAAGGAAAAAAAGGACCGTTTACGATCACGCGCGGCAACCTGGAGAAGTACCTGGGCGTGCCCAAATTTTATCCTGAACTGGATCAGGAAGCCAGCCAGGTGGGCCTATCCACCGGATTGGCCTGGACCCAGGTCGGCGGTGAGGTGCTCTATGTGGAAGCCAGCCTGATCCGTGGCAAAGGTGAACTGATCATTACCGGCCAGATTGGCGAGGTGATGCAAGAGTCGGCGCGTGCGGCCCTGAGCTACTCACGGGCCTATCTGGATACGGTGGGCATCAAACCCGCCACCTTCGAGAATCTCGACATCCATATCCATGTGCCGGCTGGTGCCATCCCCAAGGACGGCCCATCGGCGGGCATTGCCATGGCCACTGCGCTGATATCGGCGGTCACCCAGCGCCCCGTGGACAAGGACGTGGCCATGACTGGCGAGATCACATTGCGTGGCAGGGTGCTGCCCATTGGCGGACTAAAGGAAAAAGCGTTAGGCGCTTTGCGTGCCGGCATTAAAACGGTCATTATTCCAGCCAAAAACAACAAGGAACTGGAAGAGATCCCGCCCGCCATCAAACGTAAACTCAAGTTTGTCCCGGTTCAGAACATGGACGAAGTGCTCGATATCGCGTTGTTGGCACCTGTCGGAAAAGCAGCCCGGCCGGAACGACGAGCCAAGGCGGCCAGGAAATCATAGCCGGACCATGCGAATTCTTGCTATCGATACGGCCACGGAAATATGCGGCGTGGCCCTGACGCGCGACGGGCAATTGGTGGCCCAGGAGGCGAGCATGGGGGCGACCCACACCAAAGTGGTCATGGACGGCGTGCGCAGCGTCATGCAACGCGCCGGACTGTCGTTCCGTGATCTCGATGGCTTGGCCGTAACCCGGGGGCCCGGGAGCTTCACCGGCCTGCGCATCGGCATCAGCACCGTGAAAGGACTGGCCGCGGCCACAGGGATACCTTTGGTGGGTGTTTCCACTCTGGCGGTTTTGGCTCACCAGGCGCCGGTGCATGCTGCCTGGGTGTGCCCGATGATCGATGCGCGTCGGCGTGAAGTGTACTGGACGTTATACCGGCGCCGCGAAGCTGTTTTGAAAAGCGTTACCCCGGAGAAAGCAGGGCCGGTCGACGGCATGGGCATCGAAACCAGAGACGCGGTGTTTTTTATTGGCAACGGTGCCCAGCTTTATTTCCCGCTGTTGCAGGAAAGATTTCCGCAAGCACACCGCTGGGAGGATGACGCGTCCAACGCCGTCCGTCCCGATACAGTGGCGTTGCTGGGCGGGCAACGCCTGGCCCAGGGAGGCCAGGAGGATGTGCATCGGTTCGCGCCGGTGTACCTGCGGCGGTCGGACGCAGAGAACATGCGTTCCTGATATCGGAGTACCGCAACCGCATCTTTATTGACAGCCTGCGCAAAAGTAGATAATTGCATATGCAATGACACATTTTCAATTTCAGCGCTTTTTGATGGTCGGCACCATTCGGTATCATCGGTTAAAATAGCCCCAGGAGGCTTCTCAGGAATAGACTAAGTACCGGCCACTATAACAAACCCGTTAAACGTTAAAAACACCGCCCCCCCGGGTTGCTTCGTCCGAGGGGATCGTGGTGTTTTTGTTTTGGAAAGAGCGACCCGTCAGACCGGGTCCGAGACTTGCGCCCTAAAGGAGAAATCGTGGAGAGGATACCCATAACCCCCCAAGGTTACGAAGCCTTGAAGAAAGAGTTGACCCATTTAATGTCGGTGGAACGGCCCAATGTGATCAAGGCCATCGAAGAAGCCCGATCGCACGGCGATCTTTCGGAGAATGCCGAATTCGAGGCCGCCAAAGAACGCCAGGCGTTTATCGAAGCACGCGTCGGCGAACTCAACTACAAGTTGGGCAATGCTCAGATCATCGATCCCGATACCCTGCCCAAGGACCGCGCCGTTTTTGCCAGTCGCGTATTGTTGGCCAATGTCGATACGGGTGAAGATGTTGAATACCAACTGGTCGGGCCGGAAGAATCCGACATTAATAAAGGGCGAATTTCCGTGGCTTCGCCGCTGGGTAAGGCCATCATCGGGCATAAGCCCGGAGATGAAATCATTCTTCAGGCACCAGGGGGCAAACGGGTATACGAATTGGTGGAGATCTTGTAGGGCGCCCTTTTCAGCTGGACACCTTTTCGGATAAAGGGTAAACTTATTTTTTTCAAGTAAGAAACAATGCATTCGCATGGAGGTTTTAGTGGCAAGAATTACGATTGAAGATTGTTTGAAAAGAATCGATAACCGCTTCAGATTGGTTCACATGGCCGCCTCCCGCGTGCGCCAGATCCGGGAAGGATCGGAATATTTGGTCAGCTCGCCCAAGAACGAAGATATCGTTGTGGCCTTGCGCGAACTGGCGGCCGGCAAGGTGGTGCAACGCGGACAATCTGACAGAGAATAGGATCGTTTCGGCTGATCAGGACTTGGGTTTCCGGTGACGGCTCCGAACCAAAACGGCACATTGCACAAAGCGCTCAACCATCAATTTGGTAAAGCCCTGCATGCCTATGATATGATCTGGGATGGGGATCACATTGCAGTGGGCTTTTCCGGAGGCAAGGACAGTTGGGCCCTTTTGTGGCTCTTAACCGAGCGGTTGCGCCGGATTCCCATCCGTTACACACTTTTCCCCATCTACATCGATCTGGGATTCGGTGACGATGCCATCCGGGTCGCCGAGGAACACGTGCGGGGCATGGGATGGGACCTGCATGTCGAACACACCGATTTCGGCATTGTGGCGCACAGTTCCGCCAATACGGAAAACCCATGCTTCTTATGTGCCCGCCGTCGGCGCCAGCGCCTCTTCGACCTTGCCGAGACGTTGGGCTGCAACAAGTTGGCCCTGGGTCATAACAAGGACGACCTGATCGAGACCCTTTTCCTCAATATGATGTATGCTGGCGAGATGAGCACCATGTTGCCCAAACAGCTGTTTTTCGAGGGTCGCATGACGGTCATTCGTCCCCTGGCATACGCTGAGGAGGCTGCGCTGGAACGCTTTGCCGCCCAAATGGGCTGGCCGATCGCGCCCAACGGGTGTCCTACCGCCGGTCATTCCAAACGGGCGGAAATCAAGCATTTCCTCAAAGGCCTATACGGCGGCAATCCGAAAATCAAGGGGAATATTTTCGCGGCCATGCGGCATGTCAACAAGGATTATCTACTTAGTAAATAGACTTAATTCCTTTTCAGCTGCGTTCACCCGGCTTGACTCATTCCGTGTGGAACCCGAAACCTTAAGCTTTCCTATACAGAATGGAAATCATTGCTTGGTTTTGTGGCGCACTCGGTGTAAAGGATGATTTCTGTTCATATAGATCAGGATGGAATTGCTCACACGGACATGCGACAGATGGCTTCTCCAGGTCATGCCGCGGTTTTTAGTCTGCTCCGGATGATGGCTGGAGGGCATACTTATGAAAGACGTTCAAAATCAACCCGACACGCGCAATCTTCCCATCGATAAGGTGGGAATCAAGAACCTGCGCTACCCTGTGACCGTGCGCGACCGTCGCGAGGGGCGTCAGGCGACCGTTGCCATGATCAATATGTATGTGGATCTGCCCCATGAGTTCAAGGGGACCCACATGAGCCGTTTCGTCGAAATGCTGCATCTGCTCAGGACGGATGTGTCGCTCAAACGTTTTGCCGACCTTCTCGACCAGATGAAGCAGCATCTGAACGCCGCCTCGGCCCACATCGAGATGACCTTTCCCTATTTCATCGAAAAAAAAGCGCCGATCAGCGGTTCGCCGGGTTTGATGGATTATACGTGCCGCATCATCGGTTTCAGCAATTCGCGCAATGAAGTCGACCTGATATCCGAGGTCAATGTGCCGATCTCTTCGGTATGTCCCTGTTCCAAAGAGATCAGCGATGAAGGTGCCCACAATCAACGCGGCGAGGTCAAACTGCAGACGCGGTTCAACCGTTTCATTTGGTTGGAAGACATGATCGAACTGGTGGAGTCCTGTGCTTCATGCGATGTTTTTTCGGTACTCAAGCGTGTGGATGAAAAGCGGGTGACCGAGAAAAGCTACAATAACCCGAAATTTGTTGAAGATGTGGTGCGCGACATCGCTTCCCGCCTTTTGCAGGACGATAATATCACCTGGTTTTCGGTCAGCGCAGAAAACTTCGAATCGATTCACAACCATAGCGCCTACGCGCACATTACCAGCGGACCGTGGCCGATAAGCTGATCGGTGTGGACCTCCTGCAATTGCAGCATGGATACTGAAAGCCGCAATTAGGCCCCTTCTTTCTAATGCAGTTCACGCTCGATGACCCGCATCACGGCATCCGTCGTACGGCCGGGCGTGTTGAGCATCACCACGAACCTGTAATAACCGCCATCGGCCGCCGACAGGTAGCCTGCCCGCGTGCGCACATCCGACAACGTGCCGGTCTTGTAATATTGGCGTCCCTGCTGTCGCATCAACGCGTGATAGGGCGCGAATTTGTCAAGAATGTCCAGCATGGTGTCGGCCGATAGGCGATTCTGACGCGAAAGTCCCGATCCCTCTGCCAGAAAACCGGTTTTATGTCCCAGAACCGATTCATAATACGCGCGAAGTGCCAGCACACCCTTGTCCAGATCGCCTGGCGGCAGATAGGCCTGTGCGCCTATGGTGAGCAGCAACTGGTTGGCAATGAAGTTGTTTGAGTAGTTGAGCAGTACCGCGATCACTTCGGTGAGGCATTTGTCGGAATAATGCCGCCAAAGCAGCCGGTCTTTCGCAGGATCGGCCGTGCCGCATGCAATGGTGCCCTGGGTTGTCACGCCAGCCTCCCGGAGGAAATGGCCCATCAGTTCGCCGGCATAGTTCAGGCTCTCCTGGCGATCGGCGGCCAAGGTGATGCGTCCGCTTTTCAACCCGGTGGCCTCGATCTTGGGAACAATGGCCGGCAGCAGAGGGGTCTGTGGCTCGGCGCTGACCCAACCGCCATTGCGGCGCTCGAAAGAGACCGTGTTGAAATTGACGCATAAGGCGCCATTGGGCGCGTCGTAGGGTTGGGCCGAGCGGCTGCGCCCGGGGATGGCGATCGAATGGACAAAGTAGCTGTCATCCAGGAGCAGGTGGTCGACGTTGCGGGTCTGAACGGCCAATTCCGCGGCAATGCCGGACAGCCGTTCGGAAACCAGCAGCGGGTCGCCATATCCCTTGACGATCAGGTGCCCCTCGGGAGTGGCGAAAAAATCGGTCGGGAAACGATACTCCGCGCCTAAATAGTGCAGGGCGGCCAATGACGTCAGCACCTTGAGAATGGAAGCAGGGACGAGCAAGCAATCCGAATGAATGGCCGCCAGAATCCGCCCATCCGGCGACGCCACAGCGACGGCATCCTTTTTTCCGATCAAGGGTGTCAACTGACTTTCAAGACGGGTCTTACCGGCTTGTGCCAGCCCTTGCAGCCCTGCCGACACAATCAGGAACGCCACCATGAAATGCAGCCAACCCTTTTTCCAGCCCCTGTGTAGCATGTCTTGCGTTGTCCTTCTTATTTATCTACTCTCCACGATCAGCGTCACCGGGCCATCGTTGACGAGCGATACGTGCATCATGGCCCTGAATTGGCCGGTGGCTACCGTGATGCCGCGCTTGCGCACTTGCTCAGCGAAATGCAGGTAAAGGCATTCCGCCAGTTCAGGGGGCGCTGCGGCGGCAAACGAGGGGCGACGCCCTTTGCGACACTCTCCGATCAGCGTGAATTGCGAGACGACCAGCATCTGTCCGCCACTTTCCAGCAGAGAGCGGTTCATCTTGCCATCCTCGTCTTCGAAAATGCGTAAGTGGCACAATTTTTCCGCAAGATAGTCTGCGTCCCGCAACGTATCTTCACGGGCCACACCCAGCAGCACCAGCAAGCCAGGCCCAATGGCGCCGACCGGTGTATCGTTTACCGTGACCGAACTTTGGGTAACGCGCTGCACAACAGCTCGCATCCGAAACCTCGACTTAGCTTGACCGCCGTCCGTTCCATTGCCCCAGGGCTTCGGCCAACGGGTTGTTGAACGGCTGCTTGGTTTGCGGTTGGGGCTTGCCCCCCTGAGGTTTTTTCTTGCCCTGGGGCTTGCGTTCCCTTTGGGGCTTCCCGGCTGCCGAGGATGCTTCCGGCCGGGCATCGTTGCGCATGGAAAGACTGATGCGCTTGCGCTCGTGATCCACTTCCAAAACAGTGACCATTACCTTTTGTTGCACTTTGACCACATCGGAAGGATCTTTGATGAAGCGATCGGCCAACTGGCTGACATGCACCAGACCGTCCTGATGGACGCCGATATCCACAAAGGCGCCGAATTTGGTGACATTGGTGACAATGCCGGGCAGTTGCATGCCCGGTTCCAGATCTTTCATTCCGGTGACATGACCGAAGGTGAACACCTCGAAGTTTTTTCGTGGGTCGCGCCCGGGTTTGGCCAGTTCCGCCATGATGTCGGTCAGGGTCGGCAAACCGACCTTGTCAGTCACATACCGTTTGATGTCGATGCGTTGCCGCAATTCGGCATTTTGCATCAGGTCCTGCACAGTACAGCCTGAATCGGCGGCCATGGCATCCACAATGGCATAGCTTTCCGGATGCACGGCGCTGGCATCCAAGGGATTGTCGCTGCTGGGCACGCGCAGAAAGCCGGCCGCCTGTTCGAATGCTTTGGGGCCGAGTCGCGGTACGTCTTTGATATCTTTGCGGCGGGCAAATGGCCCGTTGGCATCCCGGTAGGCCACGATGTTGCGTGCCAGTTGCGGTCCCAGACCCGACACATAGGTGAGCAGCTGGGCGCTGGCCCGGTTCAAGTCCACGCCAACCCCGTTGACGCAGCTGACCACCACGTCGTCCAGGGAGTTCTTCAGGGCGCCCTGGTCCACATCGTGCTGGTACTGGCCCACACCAATGGATTTTGGATCGATTTTGACCAGTTCGGCCAGCGGATCCATAAGTCGACGGGCGATAGAGACCGATCCACGCACGGTGAGATCGTGGTCGGGGAACTCCTCGCGCGCCACCTCGGAGGCCGAATAGACCGACGCGCCACTTTCGTTGACCATCAATACCACGATTTCTTCGGGCAGGCCCAACCCGCGCACAAAGGCTTCCGTTTCACGGCCAGCCGTGCCATTGCCGATGGCGATCGCTTCCACATTGTGCTGTGCGCACAATTGGCGCACGGTTTCAGCCGCCTTTTGGGCTTGCCCCTCGCCATTGTGTGGGAAAATGGCCGTATGATGCAGCAGTTTACCCTGCCGGTCCAGGCAGACCACCTTACAGCCGGTGCGAAACCCCGGATCGAGTCCCATGACCCGCTTGGCGCCTAATGGCGGCGACAACATAAGTTCGCGCAGATTTTCCGCAAACACCCGGATCGCCTCGGCATCTGCGCGTTCTTTAAGATGCAGGCGCAATTCGGTTTCCAGTGAGCGCGCCAGCAGACGTTTGTAACTGTCGTGAAGAGCCATGCGCACGTGCTCGCTGTCCGGGCCGTTGCCCTTCATGAAAAGGCCTTCCAGGATCTCCAGTGCTTCGGGTTCGGGCGGCACGATGCTCAGTGATAACACTTCTTCACGCTCACCGCGCCGCATGGCCAGCATGCGATGGGAAGGAACGGTCGTGGCGGGCTCCTGCCAATTGAAGTAGTCCTTGAATTTAGCGCCTTGCGTTTCTTTGCCGTCGACCACCGTGCTGTAAACGATTGCTCTGTCGGCAAAGAAGGCGCGCAGGCGCGCACGGGCCGTTTCATCTTCATTGACCGTTTCGGCCAGAATATGGCGGGCGCCTTCGAGCGCCTCATCGGCATCGGCCACCCCTTTTTCGGCGTCGACAAACGGTTGGGCTGCCTGCAGCGGATCGATCCCTTGCTGCGCCATCAGCGTGAGCGCCAGTGGTTCGAGGCTTTTTTCACGGGCTATGGTGGCTTTGGTGCGGCGTTTGGGCCGGAAGGGCAGATAAATATCCTCCAAAACGGCCATCGTATCCGCGGCCATCACTTTTTCTTTGAGTTCGTCGTTCAGGTGGCCGTGTTTTTCCAGGCTGCCGAGAATGGCCTCTTTGCGGCTTTCCAGCTCGGCCAGTTGGGTGAGCCGGTCTCTTACGGCAGTGATTTGAACTTCATCCAGGCTGCCGGTCACCTCTTTACGGTAACGGGCAATAAAAGGGACCGTTGCACTTTCGGCCAGAAGATCGGCCACGGCTTCTATCTGTCGGGGCAAAATGCCCAATTCAGTGCTGATAACGGAAACATGCTGGGAATTCATCTCATATTCTCCTGACGGAAATGGATCGAACGCTTAAACCAAAGTGGACCCGAGCTATATGCGTTGGGGGGGTGGATTGTCAAGTGGGCAGGGGTTTGAGGCAGGGCAAGCGCATGTAAACCTTGGCACGCAGCGTGCTGTTATGCGTTCTTTGCTTGGCGCCATATCTATCGTGCTGAAAAACCCGGTGATCCGGGTGGGCGGTTCGCGCCACCCTCCATTCGATTAGGTGCGGCAATAAGGCATGCTCCGGACGGGCCGCAAACTTAGCTGCGCTCATACAGTGCGGCCCCATATGGTGCACGCTTTTACGCGCATGCTTTTGTTAAAGGTTCTGAAAATTACAACGTATGACGCCCCATACCTGGGTCTTACTGGAGACTGCATAACCATAAAAAATTATTCTTCTTTATCCAGGAAGGCTTTGACTGTTTTTAAATGGTAGATCAGAAAGAAGACGATCAGGATCGAAACCGTGATCGTGCCCCACTTTTTCATGAGGTCCACATTCACGTATTGATTGATATAGAACAAAAATCTGTTGCCGGCCAACGTATAGATGATGATGGAAGCCAGGGTTCCGCTGAATACGATCAGGAAATTATTGATGACGCGGTAGTTGAGCAGGTATCCGATGATAGACCCGACCACCGGGCCGGTCATGAAGAAGGGAAACATCACGAACAGGAAAAGGCCTACAACACCATATTTTTTTATCATTGTTTTCTGGTTTTGAGCGGACATTTCGGCCTGCCTGACGGCATTGCGAAACAGTTTAGGCTCGATCACGTTGCGCATGATGAGGACCAGAAAGCCGTAAGAGATCATTACGGCGATGATTTCGATAAACAAATTGAACACAATCGTAAATAACGGTGAAAGGCCGGCGGACAGACACGTGGCCACCCCCAGACTCCTGCCTCCCATCGTATTCATGAATGCCGCGGAAACCAGAACTCTGTTTAAATGCGGATCGATGAAAAAAAGAACAGCGAAAAACAAGAGGGCCAGAAACGCCAGCGCGATGCCGACCGTCAGGACTTTAACTTCTATGAGGTCGAAGCGTTCTTTGACCAGATAAGCTAATTTCTTCAAACCACGAAGAATCAGAGCCGCAATTTTTTTTACGTATTTCATCAGCACTCCGAACACTCGCCGCAGGTAGCGCAGTTTCCAGTTATAAGAGGCCACTTATAGGGTTTGGCGTGAGGCTTGTCAATGCTTATTTAAAATTACATCTTATTGAAATAATAGTTAATTTTATTCTAAGCGCCTTGTCCGTGGGACGGGTAAAAGCGCAAAGTGGCGCATGAAAGCACCCGGTGGGGTGGGCGCGTCGTCGTGTCATGGTTTGGTATCCAAAGGTAGGGTTAGATTGGCTGGCATTACACCTCTGCCCGTATTGAAATTCACAGATGCGCGTTGCAACCTGACGGGAGGTTCGCGCGGCGACCGTGCGCGCATCATTGGTTTAGGTAAACAATCATAATTGCCATGAAAGGGTCTTTATGCAGGCGAATACCAAGCGGGTCATCATCGAAAACATGCAACCGGAAATCGATGGCGGACGGTTTCCCATTCGCAGAGCGATCGGCGAGCGGGTGCTTGTCACGGCCTCCGTTTTTGCGGACGGTCACGACCGTTTGGCCGCTGAACTGCTGTACCGCAGGCAAGGCCATGAACAATGGCAGGTGCAGCGCATGACAGCTTTGGTCAATGACGTTTGGCAGGCCGACTTCCGCGTCACGACCACCGGCAGTTATGAATACATGGTGCGCGGGTGGATCGATCGGTTCAGAAGTTGGCTCGGCGGGCTCGAGAAAAAACATGCCGCCGGCCAGGATGTTTCCCTGGAGATGATCGAGGGGGCCCAAATCGTTGCCGCTGCCGCGCAGCGCGCGGCTGGTGAAGAAGGTCGCTGGTTGGCCGGGCAGGCCGATTTCTTGAATTCCCAGGAAAGAATACTGGATAAATTACACGTTGCAAGGGATCCCGACATGATCCGCCTGATGGATCGGTACCCCGATCGCGGCGGCATGGGCGAATACGGCAAGCGTTTGCGTGTGATGGTTGAACCCTTGCGGGCCTTGTTCAGTACCTGGTACGAAATGTTTCCGCGTTCATGCGGCGATGCCCCTGGCCGGCACGGGACCTTCCGCGACTGCATCCGACGGCTCGATTATATCGCTGGCATGGGTTTCGATGTGCTGTATCTGCCGCCGATCCATCCCATTGGGCGGTCCCATCGCAAAGGCCGCAACAATACGCCCCAAGCCGGACCGCACGATCCGGGCAGTCCGTGGGCCATCGGGGCCTCTGAAGGCGGGCATTGCGCAATCCACCCTGGCCTTGGAACCATGGAAGATTTTCAGGCATTGATGGCGGAGGCGCGCACCCGTGAGATCGAGATTGCCCTGGATATCGCTTTTCAGTGCAGCCCGGACCACCCCTATGTCCGCGAACACCCCGAGTGGTTTCGCTTGCGGCCGGACGGCTCAATTCAATACGCCGAAAACCCGCCCAAGAAGTACGAGGATATCTTTCCATTCGATTTCGAAACCAAAGAGGCCGAGGCGCTCTGCCGCGAGCTGGTCGATGTGGTGCGTTTCTGGATAGACCAGGGGGTGCGCATTTTTCGCATCGACAACCCGCATACCAAGCCGTTGCGCTTCTGGGAATGGCTGATCGCCGAGATCAAAAGCGGCCACCCCGACGTCATCTTCCTGGCCGAAGCGTTCACACGGCCCCGCGCCATGTACCGCCTTGCAAAAGGAGGGTTCACCCAATCCTATACCTATTTTACATGGCGCAACATGAAATGGGAGATAGAGGCGTATTTCGAGGAGTTAACCCAAACCGAGGTGTCAGAGTACTTCTGGCCCAATCTGTGGCCCAATACGCCGGACATTCTTCCTGAATATCTTCAAGTTGGCGGCCGGCCGGCTTTTACCGTGCGCTTGGTCTTGGCGGCGACGCTTTCCTCCAATTACGGGATCTATGGTCCGGCCTATGAACTGGGCGAGCACGAGGCCAAAGAACCCTTCAGCGAAGAGTATCTCAATTCGGAAAAATATGAAATCCGCCACTGGGATTTGGAGCGCGGCGACAGCCTCAAGGGCTTTATCCGACGGGTCAATCAGATCCGTAAGGAAAATCCGGCCCTGCAGCAGACGCGCAATCTGCAGTTCCACCCCGTGGACAATGAAGAGATCGTCTGCTACACGAAGCATACCGATGATTTCGAAAACATCATCCTGGTGGCTGCCAATCTTGACCCCCACCACACCCACTCGGCCTGGATCAAGTTACCCCTGGCGGAAATGGGCCTGGACCCCGAGCAGACCTTCCAGGTCCATGATTTGATCAGCGAAGCCCGCTACCTGTGGCACGCCGAGTATAATTACATCGAACTGAACCCTCAGATCATGCCGGTTCATATCTTCCGTATCCGCAAGCGGTTGCGCTCGGAACATGATTTTGATTATTTCATGTGAGGTCGTGTACCCGTCAATTCGTCTATTGAAAACTTGTTAATTGTAGATTGTACCTTTGCGAAGTTTCGCACGTCCATGCTGTTTGTCTTTCGGCCTTGGCACAGAGGAGGTGATCCGGGTGGGTGGTCTGCGCCACGTCAGCCGTGAGATTTAGTGAGGCATAAGGTGTGCGCAGGACATGGGGCCGCACTGTTTGAGCGCAGCGAGTTTGCGGCCCGTCCGGAGCGCACCTTAAAGCCTCACTTAATCGAATGGATGGTGGCGCGGACTACCCACCCGGATCACCGGGGTTTGGAACCCGAATCACTAAAACCTTTCTAAGTCACAACTGAACCTTCATATACTACCCCCTGCTAATTCAGGTTGGCGGATGCTAAGCGCGGTATGCAGTTCGATCGTCCTTCTTTTGTTAAATATCAATTTAAATCAATAAGTTATATAATTATGAAGATCTGGTACGCCTATTGCTATGTAGTGCGTGACAATTTGAGTCACGGAATCTCATACGCACATAGGAGGAAGCAGTGGAAACAACAACCCGCATTGATAACGATGATGTCATCACCGACAAGGGGTCGGCCAGTTGGTCCGATCTGTGGCGCAAGGAAGATTACTGGGCCATTTGGCTGGGGGCCGTGCTGCTGTTGGTAGGCCTGCTGGTATTTTTACCCGCCAAGCCCAAGGGCATGGACGATACGATCCGTAATGCAAATCAGATCATGGCCGCCGAGTCCCAAAAGGCGCCATTCAAGACGGTCGCCTGGTTCGAAGCCCAAGATGCCAAAAAAAAACTGAAAGCTTCCAGCAGCACTGTCGGGAAGTTCTTCGGGAAATGGCTGGCCTATCCGAGCGGTTGGTCGACCGACATTCGCGATACCGTTATCATGGGACAGGCCAAGGCGGATGCCTTGAATGCCCGCAATATGCCAAAGTATGAAGCGGCCAAACAGGCTCAGGCGCAGGCGCTGACCGCAGCGCTGACCGCCGAGCAAGCCGCGCAGGCTGTTGGTTTCAGTGACAGCGCCTTGAACGCCACAGCCGAAGAAAAAATCGACAGCTGGCGCAAAGCCAATGCCGCGGCGTCCAAAGCAAAAGCCAAAACCGAGCTCAAGACCTACAATCGCATTCCTACGCTGATCGTGCTGGGTGTGTTGATGGGGCTCTTTTTCGCCATTGGCATCAAAGCCATGGGCAAGCCGACCGGCGCCTTTTTAAAAGGGTTTGTTTTCGTGTTCCTGGTCAGTGTCGTCTCGTACGCCCTGGCCGGTCAGGCCACGATGAAACAATATGGGGTTGAATTCGCGGTTTGGGCTATTCTTATCGGCATGCTGATCGCCAACACCGTCGGGACACCCAAGTGGGTCAAACCTGCTCTGGAAACCGAGTTTTTCATCAAAACCGGTCTGGTACTGCTGGGCGCCGAAGTGTTGTTTTCCAAAATTGTCGCCATCGGTATACCGGGTATTTTCGTCGCCTGGGTAGTAACGCCAATCGTGCTCATCAGCACCTTCATCTTCGGACAGAAGGTGCTCAAGATGCCCTCCAAAACGCTCAATATGGTCATTTCCGCCGATATGAGCGTGTGTGGCACTTCCGCCGCCATCGCCACGGCGGCAGCGTGTCGCGCCAAAAAAGAGGAGCTCACCCTGGCCATCGGCCTGTCGCTGGTTTTCACTGCGATCATGATGGTGCTTATGCCGGCGATCATCAAGGCCGTGGGCATGCCCTTCATTCTCGGCGGCGCGTGGATGGGCGGCACGATCGATGCCACCGGCGCGGTCGCAGCCGCGGGTGCTTTCCTATCCGAAAAGGCCCTGTATGTCGCGGCAACGATTAAAATGATTCAGAACGTCATGATCGGCATGACCGCCTTCTGCGTAGCGGTCTATTGGTGTGCCAAGGTGGATTGCGCGCCGGGCCAGAAGGTCGGCTGGATGGAGATCTGGTATCGCTTTCCCAAGTTCGTGCTTGGGTTCCTGGTGGCTTCGGTCCTGTTTTCATTGCTGGATGCCAACATGGGATCGGATGCCGGATATGCCTTGATCGATAACGGCGTTTTGCGCGGGTTCACCGGCAAGGCGCGCGGCTGGTTCTTCTGCCTGGCCTTTGCATCGATCGGTCTGGCCACCAATTTCCGTGAACTGGGCCATCATTTCAAAGGCGGCAAACCACTCATCTTATATGTCTGCGGGCAGAGCTTCAACTTGATCCTGACCTTGACCATGGCCTATATAATGTTCTATCTGGTGTTTCCGGAAATTACGGCAAAAATATAACCGGCACACCGTGATCGTCTATGGCTCTGGCGATGTGATTCGGGCTCCTCTCCAGAGGAGCCCGGAGACCACCGCCGCAAAGGATTGCACAATGCAGAATGCACCTGTTTTCATGCGTTGGCTGGCCCTGATGGCCGGTGCTTTTATGTTTTGGACGCTGATGTTCGTCATCTGCCCGGCCATCAACCGGACCTTTCCGGCCATGGCGCGCATGGCATCCGTGGTCGATGCGTATGGCCTGAGAACCGGCATGTTTTTTTATACCGATGTGGAGATCACCGCGGATGCCAACATCGAAACCGCCAATACCGTGCGCTTTATGCCGACAGGAGGAAAAAACCGCGAGCGCCGCTGATATTTCTTGCGGAGCCGTTTGACCCATGAAGCTACCCCGTCTTTACACCATCCAGAGCCGATTTCTGGTCGGCATGACCATTGCCGCGATTCTTATCGGTACATTGTTTGCCATCGGTTTCTACTTTCAAATGCGCAGTGTGCTCGAAAACGAGGTGCGCGAGAAAGCCGAGCTGATCTTCAACCAAGTCGAATCCGTTCAAAATTATGTACGCATCGTTTTGCGGCCGCGCATGTACAGCGAGATGCCCGACAAGTTCGTCATCGAAGCCATGTCCTCGTCGTTCATCTCGCGTTCGGTCATGCAGCGCACCGGCCAAAGGGACGGGCAAATGCTCTACCGGCGCGTCTCCGACAATGCCCGCAATTCCGAGTTTCAGGCCAATGCGACCGAACTCGGGTTGATTGCTTATTTTCGTGAACATCCGCAGGCAGAGGTATGGCAAGGGCACATGGCCATTGACAATCGCGACCATTTCGTCATGGCGCGGCCAGTGCGATACGAAAAAAGTTGCCTTTATTGCCACGGCGATCCGGAAAAGGCACCTGCCGAACTGGTAGCCCAGTATGGCCTGCGCGGCTTCGGTCGCGAAGAGGACAGTATCGGCGGGCTCGACTTCGTCGGCCTGCCGGTGTCGCCCCAAATGGCCAAGGTCAAGGGGCGCGTGGCGACCTACTTGATTTTCTTTTCAATTTCGTCTGTCCTGTTCTTCCTGGCGACCCAACTTATCTTCAAACGAACCGTATCGGACAACATTCGCTATTTGACCCGTCTGCTGCGCACCAATGTCAAAGATGCCGAAGGTCAGGCACTGTTACGCGAAGTACAGCGCCGTGACGAACTGGGCGCGATGATCGAGGGGGTTGAACAACTGGGCAACCACATCGCCGAAAATCGCCAAAAGCTTGAGGGCTATGCCGCCGATCTGGAAGGCAAAGTGAACCGGCGCACCCATGAACTGGCCCGCGAATCCGCCGAACGTACCGCCGATGTGGATCTGTTCGTCCGATTGCTGCACATTTTCAATCGCTGCCAGACCCGCCCCGAACTGTGGCGTCATGCACTCCCCTTGATCGTAGAACGCTTCGATCTATCGCGGGCGGCATATGTCTGCACTTTCGCTTCGAATAATTCTTTCGTATGGCCGCCGCAGTCCGGCACACCCGAGTTGCCGGACGATTACGTGCAGTTGCTGACCCAATCGCAAACCCGCATCGCCGGATCGACCGCCTTTATTCCGGTTGAATCCTCGCAAGGCAATACCGAAGGATTGCTGCGTTTGGACAAAAAACCCGGCGATGTCTTCCGGTCCGAAGAACAGGAAATTCTGCGCGCCATCGGCCGGCAATTGGGCATTGCTGCCGAATACCTGGGCGCGCTGGACGGCTTGTTGCGTCACTCGGAGATGCTGCAGTCCATTTTCGAGGGCATCTCGGACCCCCTGCTGCTGGTGGATGCCCAGGGATCGGTGATCATCACCAACAACGCGGCCCGTCAGCTCTGCCTGGAATTGAGTGGCGGCAGTTCATCGGACGGCAACCTCATGCCCTTGCTTTTTGTCGGCAACGATCAGGATGTCGCTGAAATCTCCCAGATCGCCGTGGGCGGTGTCGTCGCAACCCGGCAGGTCAAGCTCGCTTCCGGGCGGACCTTCGTCATCGGTCTGCACCCGCTGGCCAACCACCGGCTGGTTGTTCATGTCAGCGAGGTCACCCACCAGTACCGCATGCTCGAACAGGTTGCCCGCTCCGAAAAAATGGCTACGGTCGGGAAGCTGGCGGCCGGTCTGGCGCACGAGATCAACAATCCATTGGGGGTCATTCTCTGCTATACGGAGCTGCTCAGGAAAAATGCGCCGATGAACGAGCAGCGCGAAGATTTGGATATTATCCTGCGCCACACGCGCCAGGCCCGCGAAGTGTTGCGCAACCTCTTGAATTTCGCGCGGCCCAAACTGGCTGCGGAGGGGCAGACGGATCTTTCCGCGGCCGTGCAGTCTCTACTGAAGGTATTCGGACTTCAGGCGGAAAAAAAGAAGGCCCGTTTGCGCTTGCAAACCCACGCGTCGGTTCCTATGGTCGGCATCGAACCCCAGGTCGTCGAACATATCGTGTCCAACCTGCTGCTGAACGCTCTGGATGCGCTGCCGCCTTCCGATGGCGAAATCGCGGTCACCATCGCGCATAGCCCGGACAACGGCGAAGTGGTTCTGAAGATCATGGACAACGGTACCGGCATCGATCCCCAGGATCTGCCCCATCTGTTCGACCCGTTTTTCACCACCAAGGCCCCGGGAAAAGGCGCCGGTCTGGGTTTGACGGTGATCTATGGCTTCATGCAGGATATGGGCGGACGCATCGATGCCACTAATCGGAATGAAGGCGGGGCCTGCTTCGAGTTGCATTTTCCGATTCGGGCGCGCCAGGGAGAAAAGTCTCAGATATGCATGAAACCATGATCAACACCCACTTGATGCCCGTGGCCGGCCGCGTACTCGTGGTAGACGACGAGATCGATTTTGCGCGGGGGCTGTGCCGGCTGATCTCTGGGCAATTCGCCCAAGTCGAATGCGCGTTTGTCGGCAGTGGCGACGAGGCCCTGGCGGAATTGTCCGCCCACGGGGCCGACCTGATGATTACCGATCTGCGCATGCCGGGCATGGACGGACTGACCCTGCTCAATCAGGCCCTGGCGTTGTCGCCCAACCTGGCGGCCGTTGTCTTAACCGCTTATGGCGCCATTGAAACGGCGGTGGAAGCCGTCAAAACAGGTGCTTACGATTTTTTGACCAAACCCATCGAAACCGGCGATTTGTTCTGTGTGGTGCAGCGTGGCCTCGAACGCAGCCGACTGACCCAGGAAAATGCCCGTTTGCGGGAACTGCTCAAGGGGGGAGGCCCGGTTCTGATCGGTGAAAGCCCCAGCATGGACCGGTTGCGGGCCTCGATCGCGGCGGTTGCGCAAAACAACTATCCCGTGCTGGTGCGGGGCGAATCCGGATCGGGCAAGGAGGTCGTGATTCGTCTGATTCATGCCTGGTCCGATCGCGCCGGCAAGCCCCTGTTGTCGATCAACTGTCCGGCCATTCCCGAAGCGCTTCTGGAAAGCGAGTTGTTCGGCCATGAAAAAGGCGCCTTCACCGGGGCAGACCGCAGCCGGCCGGGCCTGTTCGTCCAGGCGGGCGAGGGGATCATCCATCTGGATGAAATCGGCGACATCTCCCAAAGCGTTCAGACCAAGCTGCTGCGTGTTCTGCAAGAGCAGGAAGTCAGACCGGTTGGCGGGCAAAAATCGGTGCGCGTGCATGCCCGCGTGTTGGCCTCGACCCATCAGAATCTTGAGGAGAAACTTGCCGACCGCTCTTTCCGCGAAGATCTTTACTATCGGCTTGACGTTTTATCCATCACCGTACCACCCCTGCGCGAACGCGTGGAGGATATTCCCTTGCTGGCCCAGTATTTTCTTAAAAAATCGTGTGATGAACTGGGTACTTCCGAAAAGTTCGCCAGCCCGGAAGTGCTGGCGTGGATCAAGCATCGTGAATGGGCAGGCAATGTTCGCGAACTGAACAACATCATGCGTCGCCTGGCTGTTTTTTGTCCGGGCGAAGTTGTCGATCTGAATTGTCTGCGCATGGCCGAGAGCGGGCAGACGATCGTCCCGCTGCCCTCTGGCAGCCGCATTCAAGCCTACAAGGATGCCAAGGGACGTATTTTGGACCAGTTTACCTCCGCCTATGTTCGCGAGCTTCTGCGGGCCACCGGCGGCAACATCTCCGAAGCCGCCCGGCAAAGCGGGTTGTCACGCGTTGCTCTGCAAAAAATTGTCGCCCGCCTCAATATCGATTCCCAGGAGTTCAAACTGTAAACCTTCTTGGTTCGCCCCCCGGTGTCAGCCACCGTTCGCAGACCCGACCATGCCCGTGTCTGAGCCCAACCGACACACCTGGCACGCGGGCATCAGCCGGGTCGGTAGGGTCAGGATGCTCCGATATACATAAATGCCTGTATTGAAAACAGGGGGTGGACGTCGCAGCTTTTCCGAAAGGCGCTCAACGGTATTATCGACGGTCACAACGGCATGTCGAATGACCGGAGCCGCATATCATTGATCCCGGCAAATGGCGCTATCGCGAATAGACCCACAGATACTTGACTCCGAAATGTATCCGACGCGTGATGCCCGTTAGACACGATTACATCCACCTCATGCAGGGAGACAGTGCATGCCCATCGATGTGTTAAAGCCCTCTGACGATCCCCTGTGGTACAAAGATGCCGTTATCTACCAGCTGCATGTCAAAACATTCTATGACAGCGACGGCGATGGCATCGGCGATTTTCAAGGATTGCGGCAGAAGCTTGACTATCTCCAGGAACTCGGTGTGACAGCCCTATGGCTGCTGCCCTTTTATCCATCACCGCTCAAGGATGATGGCTACGACATTTCCGACTTCAAGGATATTCATCGCAGTTATGGCACGGTCGGCGACTTCAAGGCCTTCTTACGAGCCGCCCATAAACGCGGATTGAAGGTTATCACCGAACTGGTCATCAATCACACCTCAGATCAGCACCCCTGGTTCCAGCGCGCCCGCCGGGCCAAGCCGGGCAGCAGTTGGCATAATTTTTATGTCTGGAGCACCTCCTCCGACAGATACAATGAAGCCCGCGTGATTTTCCAGGATTTCGAGACCAGCAACTGGACCTGGGACACGGTGGCCAATGCCTATTACTGGCACCGGTTTTATTCTCATCAACCCGATTTGAACTTTGAAAATCCGAGTGTGCACGAAGCCGTCTTCAAGGCCCTCGATTTTTGGCTCGACATGGGCGTGGATGGACTGCGTCTGGACGCTGTGCCCTACTTGTATGAACGTGAGGGCACCAACTGCGAGAACCTGCCCGAAACCCACGCCTTTTTGAAAAAGTTGCGCGCCCGCATGGATTCAAAATACCGCCGCCGCATGTTCCTGGCCGAGGCCAACCAGTGGCCGGAGGATGCCGTACAATATTTTGGCGCTGGCGACGAGTGTCATATGAGCTTTCATTTTCCACTCATGCCCAGGCTTTACATGGCCTTGTATATGGAGAACCGTCACCCGGTCATCGATATATTGGACCAGACGCCTGAACTGCCCCATAATTGCCAGTGGGCCATATTCTTGCGCAACCACGATGAACTGACCCTGGAGATGGTGACCGACGAAGAGCGCGACTACATGTACCGGGTGTATGCCCAAGACCCGCGCATGCGGCTGAACCTGGGCATTCGCAGACGCCTGTCCCCCCTGATGGGCAATCATCGCCGTCGCATCGAGTTGATGAATGGGCTATTGCTTTCCCTGCCAGGCACCCCGGTGATTTACTACGGTGACGAAATCGGCATGGGCGACAATATTTATTTAGGCGATCGCAACGGCGTGCGCACGCCCATGCAGTGGAGTCCGGACCGCAATGCCGGTTTTTCTTTGGCCAACCCGCAGCAGCTTTACCTGCCGGTGATCATCGATCCGGAGTACCACTACGAGGTGGTCAATGTCGAATCACAGAAGAAAAATCGGCATTCGCTTTTCTGGTGGATGCGCCGGTTGATCACGCTACGCAGCCGCATCAAGGCCTTCAGCCGCGGCAGCCTGCTTTTTCTCTATCCGGATAACCCACGCATTCTGGCCTTTATCCGGGAGTATGAAAAGCAGCGTATTCTCGTCGTGGTCAACTTTTCCCGCTACGTCCAGTTTGTCGAGTTGGACCTGTCCGATTACAACGGCGCCGTACCGGTCGAGATTTTTGGCAATACGCCTTTCCCGGTGATCGGCGAAGAATTGTATATGCTCACTCTCGGGCCGCACTCCTTTTATTGGTTCAACTTGCAAGCTGAAGAAAAGCCCAGCGAAGTCGAAGCAGTCGCCGCGGGCCCTGAAAAACTTCCGGTCTTCGATGTGCGCGAGCGATGGGAAGAGTTGTTCGAAAAAAACATCTCAGAAGAACTGACCCGGCGCCTCGCCCTGTACATCGCGCGACAACGCTGGTTCGGCGCCAAAAGCCGGAGTATCAAAACCCTTTCCATACGCGAAGTACTACCTGTTAAAGACCGCGATACATCCGCGGTTTTGCTGCTGATCGACCTGCAGTACGCCGATGGCACATCCGAAGGCTATAGCCTTGCGGTCGCCAACGCCGTGGCCGAAGAAGCCGAGGTTCTGATGGAAAAGCATCCGCGCGCGTTCATCGCACGTGTCTGCCGCGCCGATGAGCACAAACACTCCTTTCTGGTCGACGGATTGATCCAAAAGCGGTTTTGTCTCAGCCTGCTGAAAATGATCGCCCGCCGAGCGAGCCTGCGCGGGAGTGTCGGCCGTATGACGGCAGTATCCACGCGGGAGTTCAAGACGCTCCACCGCCAGGATGAGATGCCCTACGAGATTTACCTGCTCAAGGCTGAACAGAGCAATACTTCGGTCGTCTTCGGAGAACGCCTCATCCTTAAGATGTTCCGCCGTTTGCAGGAAGGCACCAACCCCGATCTGGAAATTGGCCGATTTCTGACCCGCAGGGGATTTGCCCATATGCCTGCGGTGGCCGGTGCGCTCGAATACAGCCTGGATCGTGGTGAGCCAACGACGCTGGCTATTTTACAGGCATACATCCCCAATCACGGAGATGCCTGGGCCTTCACGCTGGATAGTTTGTATCGATTTTTCGAAAGTATCCTGACGACCGCAGGCGAAGTCCTGCCACCGCAGCCCGCGGGCGGCCTTCTGACTTTGGCCCGCACAGAGATTCCACAGGAAGTCTCCGACCGCATCGGCGTCTATCTCAAGGCCGTGCTATTGCTGGCCGAGCGCACCGCGGACATGCACACCGTGTTGGCTTCAGACACCACCGATCCGGTTTTTGAACCTGAATCGTTCTCGCGCCTCTATCAACGCTCGCTCTACCAGTCCATGCGTTCGCTGGCTGGGCAGGTGCTGCCGCAGTTTAAAAAAATCATGTCACGCATGCCAGAGCAGACCCGGCTAGCCGGTGAAAGAATACTGGCGCGACGCGAAGATGTTTTAGATACGTTCAGGCGGCTGGTCGGTGAGCGTTTGACCGGGAAACGGGTGCGTTGCCACGGCGATTACCATCTGGGCCAGGTGCTGTACACCGGCAAGGATTTCGTCATCATCGATTTCGAAGGTGAACCGGCGCGGCCGATCAGTGAACGCAAAATTAAACGCTCACCCCTGCGGGATGTGGCCGGCATGCTGCGGTCGTTTCACTATGCGGCCGACATGGCCTTGATGCATGAGCAGTCGCGTGGCCTGTTCAAGCCCGAACGGCGTGCGGTTATGGAGGCCTGGTCCGATTACTGGTATCGCTGGGTCGGGGCGGCCTTCCTGGGTCGCTATCTGGAGAGCAGTCGTACCGGCGGTTTTCTGCCGGATACCGACGCCGAAATCAAAATTCTACTCGATGCATTCTTATTGGAAAAAGCCGTCTACGAACTCGGTTATGAAATGAACAACAGGCCGGATTGGGTGCGGATTCCGTTGAAAGGCATCGAGCAGCTGCTGACCGAGTCCTAACAGTTCTAATCCACCATCAACGAGAGGGTAAACGTATGTCGAGCGATGAAGGTGCCGCCGTCGAAAATGGTCATTCGCTCCTGACGTCGGACGATGTCTATCTGTTCAATGAAGGCAACCATTTTCGCCTGTATGAAAAGCTGGGTGCCCATGTGTCCACTCGCAACAGCCGCCAGGGTGTGCATTTTGCCGTGTGGGCGCCCAATGCGGAACATGTCGGCGTCATGGGCACATTCAACGGCTGGGACAAGAGCGCCCATCCTTTGCGTCAGCGCGAAAATTCGGGGATCTGGGAGGGTTTTATTGCCGGTCTGCCGCCGGGCACGGCGTATAAATATCACGTGCGTTCGCGATTCAGGGCATACCAGGCGGACAAGACCGATCCATTCGCCTTTTTCAACGAGCTGTCACCCCAGACTGCCTCGGTGGTGTGGGACCTGTCTTATACCTGGGACGATCAGGGCTGGATGGAAAAGCGGCGCCAGCACAACAGCTTGTCGGCGCCGCTGTCGATTTACGAAATGCACGTGGGTTCCTGGATGCGCGTCCCCGAAGAGGGCGACCGACCGCTGACCTGGCGCGAAATGGCACCGCGGCTGATCGCCTACCTGCACCAGATGGGGTTTACCCACGTGGAGTTTCTACCCATCATGGAGCACCCCTTTTACGGCAGCTGGGGGTATCAGTGCCTGGGCTACTTTTCTCCGACCAGTCGCTACGGCACACCCCAGGATTTAATGTACCTGATCGATCAACTGCATCAGAACGACATCGGGGTCATCCTCGACTGGGTGCCCTCGCACTTCCCGTCCGATGAGCATGGCCTGGGCTACTTCGACGGCACGCACCTGTTCGAACACGAAGATACACGCAAAGGGTTCCACCCGGACTGGAACAGCTATATTTTTAATTATGGGCGCAACGAGGTGCGCAGCTTTTTGATCAGCAGCGCCCTTTTTTGGTTCGACAAATATCATGTCGATGCCTTCCGCGTGGATGCCGTGGCCTCGATGCTCTACCTGGATTATTCGCGCCGGGAGGGGGAGTGGATTCCCAATGAATTCGGCGGGCGCGAGAACCTGGAGGCCATCGCTCTCCTGCAGCGCTTCAACATCGAAGTCCACCAGAATTATCCGGATGTGTTGACCGTGGCCGAAGAGTCCACGGCCTGGCCCCAGGTATCCCGGCCGGTGTATATCGGCGGGTTGGGTTTCGACATGAAATGGGACATGGGCTGGATGCACGATACGCTGGCGTACATGACCCAGGACCCGGTCCATCGCAGCTATCATCATAACCGTCTGACTTTCCGAATGATCTACGCCTTCCACGAAAACTATGTGCTCCCGCTGTCGCATGACGAAGTCGTGCATGGCAAAGGTGCGTTGTGGCAGAATATGCCCGGCGATGAATGGCAAAAAAACGCCAACCTGCGTTTGTTGCTGGGCTACATGTATGCCCAGCCCGGCAAGAAGCTGCTTTTCATGGGCACTGAATTCGGCCAACGTCAGGAGTGGTCGCACGAACGCAGCCTGGACTGGCACCTGCTGGAGCAGTCTGGACATCGCGGCATTCAGCGCTGGCTGGAAGATCTGAACCAGTTCTATCGAAGCCATCCGGCCATGCACCTGCGCGATTTTTCCTCCGATGGCTTTGCCTGGATCGACTGCAACGACGCGCCGCAATCCACCCTGAGCTGGCTGCGCCGCGGTCCCGGGCCGGGCCAGGAGGTCGTCATCGTTTGCAACTTCACCCCGGTGCCACGCCATAACTACCGGGTGGGCGTTCCCCACGAGGGGGTCTGGCGCGAGCGCCTCAACAGCGATGCCCGTCATTACGGCGGCAGCAACCTGGGCAGCCTGGGAGAACTGGATGCCACCCCCGTGCCTCAGCACGGTCACCCTTACTCTTTGAACTTGCTGCTGCCACCGCTGGCCATCGTGCTTTTCTCTCAGGGAGAATAACGTGAATATTTTGCTTTTGACCAATGAGTACCCTCCCAACATATACGGGGGCGCGGGTGTTCATGTCGATCACTTGAGTCGCGAACTATTGCGCATTGACCAGGGGCAACATCGGCTCCAGATACTATGCTTCGGCGAACAATCGCCTGCCGCGCCGCCCGCTGAGGTGAGCGCCGTGGCCGGTCCCAATGCCATGTTCCGCGATTTGCGGCACGCCTCCTTTCTGGAAACCTTATACCGCAACGTGGTGATGACCGGCATGATTGGCGAAGCCGACCTGATCCACTGTCATACCTGGTACACATATCTGGCCGGTTGCTTGCTCAAGCAAGTCCTGGACGCGCCCCTGGTGGTGACCCTGCACTCTCTGGAGCCGCATCGCCCCTGGAAAAAAGAGCAACTCGGCAGTGCGTATCATGCCACCTCCTGGCTGGAAAAAACCGCTTTGCTCAACGCGGATGGCATCATAGCCGTATCCAAGGCCATGCGGCACGATGCATTGTCTCTGTATGCGATCGATCCGCAACGTCTGCGGATTATTTATAACGGGATCGACCCGCATCGCTATACGGTGGTCGAGCGCCCCGACATTCTGGCCCGTTACGGGATCGACCCTTCCCGACCTTATGTTCTGTTCGTCGGCCGCATTACGCGTCAGAAGGGGATTTTGCACCTGGTCAATGCGCTGCCCCTGCTGGACGAGGGCGTTCAGGTCGTGCTGTGCGCCGGCGCACCCGATACCGAAGACATCCGTCGGGAGATGCACGCACGGGTTGAAGAGGCCCGTCAAAAAACGACCAACCCGATCCTCTGGATTTCGAAAATGGTGCCCGAAGAGGCGTTGGCTGCCCTGTACAGCCATGCCGCGCTTTTCGTCTGTCCCTCGGTCTACGAGCCGTTCGGCATCATCAATCTCGAGGCCATGGCATGCGCCACGCCAGTGGTGGCGGCCGCCGTGGGGGGCATACCCGAGGTGGTGGTCGACGGCGAAACAGGACTGCTGGTGCCCTTCGAGCCGGTCGGCAACGGCCTGTCCGATCCCTTGCAGCCCGATAAATATGCTCGCGATCTGGCCGGGGCGATCAACACGCTCATGCGCGATCCGCAAAGAAGAAGGCACATGGGCGCCGCCGCCCGCAGGCGGGTGGAAGCCCATTTCGGCTGGAATCGCATCGCCGAACAAACCGTGCATGTCTACGAAGAAGTGGTCCGGCAGCATATCCGCAAGTAGCCGGTGCGGCAATGCGAACTTAGGGTTTCCGGGAGCAGCGTATGCACGATCGGCCGTATTTAAAGACCGGCTTGGGCGAAGTACAAAAACGAAAAGAGATCAGTGATCCTTTACCCTTTACACTTGACACTTCGCCTGAGGTCACTTGAAGCGAACCGGATAACCGATAAATCCAAATCAACGTAAGGAAAAAACAATGCCCTTACCGCCTTTGTCACCGGATCGTCTATATAACCGGTGCGATCTTGATTCACTTCGATTCGAGACCACCGATGACCTGCAACCCCTTGAAGGGCCTATCGGTCAGCCCAGAGCCGCGGAGGCGCTGCGCTTCGGTATCGGGATGAACCGGCGCGGATACAATATCTTCGCTTTGGGGGAACAGGGCACCGGAAAGCATACCCTGATCCGCAACGTATTGAGCAGTCGCGCCCAAAACGAAGAAGTGCCGTCCGACGTATGCTACGTCAACAACTTCGAAGATGGTCATAAACCGCGTATGTTGATCTTGCCTGCCGGCCACGGTAAACGTTTTGAAAAGGAGATGCGCCAACTTGTCGCCAATGTACGTCGGGCCTTGCGAGCGGCCTTTGAAAACGAAGATTACCAAAACCGACGTCAATCGATGCATTTGGAATTTCAAGAGCGCCAGCAGAAGAGTTTTGAAACCCTGCAGAACAGGGCCGCCGAAGCAGGCCTGACACTCATGCGCACGCCCGCCGGGCTGACTTTTGCACCGACGCGCGATCAGGAAGTGCTTTCAGCCGAAGAATACGAAAAACTTCCGGTCGAAGAGCGCCAGCGGATCGAAGAGAAGATTCAGACACTGCAGAAGCAGGCCGGCAAATTTTTGCAGCAGCTGCCCCTGTGGCAAAGAGAAATCGCTGAAAAACAGAAGGCGCTGGACCGCCAGGTAAGCCAGTTCGCCGTAGCACCGGTGATCGGTGAACTCGGCAGCAAGTACGCCAACCAAGCCGGCGTTGCGGATTACCTCACTGCAGTGGAAAAGGATATCAACGACAATATGCAACTATTTCTGGAATCAGGCGATAGCGAACAGACCCAGATCCAGAAGATGGTTCAACAACGCATGGGCGCCTCCTTTTCCATGCAGGGCGCCGGCGGCGATGCCGAGTCTCCGGCATTGCGCCGCTACAAAGTCAATATCCTGGTCGACAATGGCGGGCAGAAGGGCGCGCCGGTGGTGTACGAGGAAAATCCGACCTACGAAAATCTGGCCGGTAGAGTCGAACACCTGGCTCAAATGGGCGCTCTGGTCACCGATTTTGGCATGATTCGCGGTGGGGCGCTGCACCGGGCCAATGGTGGTTATCTGATCCTGGACGCGCTCAAAGTGTTGCAAATGCCTTTTGGCTGGGAAGGGCTCAAGCGTGCGCTGCGTTCGGGAGAGATCAAGATTGAATCCATCGGCCAGATGTATGGTATGATCGCCACCATATCTTTGGAACCGGAGCCGGTGCCGCTGCACGTCAAGGTGGTGCTCATCGGGCTGCCGATGATTTACTATCTTTTGCGCCGCCACGACCCTGAATTTGGTGAGCTCTTTAAGGTGGCGGCCGATTTTTCGGACAGCCTGCAGCGCAGTGACGAAAATACCGAGGCGCTTGCCAGGGTCATTGCATCCGCGGTGCGCCAGGAGGGACTGCGTCCGTTCGAGCGCGGCGCCGTGGCGCGGGTGATCGAGCAAAGCGCACGTGTGGCCGGCGACGCCGCCAAACTTTCAGCCCACATGAACCGCTTAACGGATCTGCTGCGCGAAGCTGATTACTGGGCCGGTGAAAACGGCCGCCACCGAGTGCGTGCCGACGATGTGCACCAAGCCCTCGAAGCCTGGACTTACCGTTCCGACCAGTTGCGCGAGCGTATGCAGGAGCAAATCGCGCGCGGTGTCATTTTCGTGGACACCCAGGGTGCCAAGGTGGGGCAGATCAATGGACTGGCCGTCATTCAACTCGGTGATTTCATGTTCGGCCGTCCCAGCCGCATCACGGCCCGCATCGCCCTGGGCAAAGGCGAAGTGGTGGATATCGAACGTGAAGTGGCCATGGGCGGACCGATCCATTCCAAAGGGGTGCTCATCCTGGCCGGGTATCTGGGCGCACGCTATGCCTTCGATCAGCCCCTGTCCTTGTCGGCCAGTCTCGTGTTCGAACAATCCTACAGCGGAGTCGAGGGGGACAGCGCCTCCTCAGCCGAACTGTATGCGTTGCTGTCGGCGATCGCGCAGGTACCCATCCGCCAATCCCTGGCCGTAACCGGCTCTGTCAATCAGTACGGCCAGGTCCAGCCGATCGGCGGGGCCAATGAAAAAATCGAAGGATTTTTCGATATCTGCCGTGACCGCGGACTGACCGGCGAGCAAGGCGTGCTGATTCCCGAGGCCAACGTCCAACATTTGATGCTGCGCCAGGATGTGATCGATGCGGTGCGGCAAGAGCGCTTTCACATTCATGCCGTGCGGACCATCGATGAAGGCATCGAGATGCTTACTGGCCTGCCCGCTGGCGAGGTCGACAGCCAAGGGCATTTTCCCGAAGAGACGATCAACGGCAAAGTCTACCGGCGACTGACCGAAATGGCCCGTCAGCGCCTGGCATTTGTCAAGGCGGTTAGCTCCAGGGAGGAGGCGTGACCATGGCCGCTGAACAGACCCCGATTCGTCGCATCATGGTGGCCCTGGATGCCTCGGCCACGAGCATTTCGGCTTTGCGCAACGCGGTGGAACTGGCCGCGCGGCTGAAAGCCGAGTTGATCGGTCTCTATGTTGAGGACACCAATTTGCTGCGCCTGGCACAACTGCCCTTTGTACGGGAGGTGCGAACGTTTTCCGAAACCCTGCATCCCCTCGATGCGCTGGATTTGGAGCGTCAGTTGCGGGTCGAAGCGGCCCGCGTGCGCCAAGTGCTTGAGCGCATCTGCGACGAACGTCACGTGCGCTGCCGCTTCCAGGTGTTCAGGGGCGCCGTGGGCGCCGAGCTTTTGGCTGCGGCCGCGGATGCGGATTTGATGGTCTTGGGCAAAATAGGGCGTTCCTACTTTGGCACCAAACGTATCGGCTCGATTACACGCATGATCGTCTCCCGCCGCACGGGAATGACCTTGATCATGCAAAGCGGCGCTTTGCTTACAGTGCCGGTAATGCTGCTTTACGATGGCTCCGAACAGGCCCGCAAAGCCCTTTCAGTGGCCTCTCACCTGGCGTGGTCCCCTGAAGGCAGGCTGACGGTGTTCGTGGTTGCCGACAATCGCAAGGGCGCAGGGCGTCTCGAGATGGAGGTGATGCAGCATTTGCAGGACTATGGCGGCGGCGCCGACTTCCGGCTGCTGGTACGCGACGCGCTGGCCGACATTGCCCGCCGCATCTTGGCCGAAGGCGGCGGGCCGGTGGTGATCCCCTGCGGGGTGCACGCCGATGATGACGGCGAGCGCCTCTGCACGTTGGTTGGCGAGATCGCCAACCCGGTGCTGTTGGTGCGGTAGCGCGTCGGCCCGATAGCCCGTTTTTCTGTTTGCCCGTTAGAGCGCCATTGCGTTAGCCGGTTGGATCAGCGGCCAGGCGAAAGGAGTTTTTTATGAAATTGAGAAGCAGTGCATTTAGCCACAATGGACGGATTCCAGGCAAATACACTTGTCAGGGTGACGATGTCAGCCCGGAACTGATTATCGAGGATGTGCCCGCGGGCGCCCAGAGCCTGGTTTTAATCGTGGATGATCCGGATGCGCCGGGCAAGACTTTCGATCATTGGGTGGTCTATGACATCCCCGTGATTTCGCGGATAGAAGAGGGCAGCATACCTGGTACCCAGGGGGTCAACGATTTTCGCAAAGGTGATTATGGCGGCCCCTGCCCGCCATCGGGCACGCACCGCTATTTTTTCAAACTTTACGCATTGGACGAAACCCTCGGCCTGCCAGAAGGACTCGGCAAGGGCGATGTGCACAATGCCATGCAAGGTCATATATTGGCCGAGGCTGAATTGATCGGGCTGTATGCGAAGCGTTAGCTCCGTTTGCCCGTTTGCAGGTCCGCAAGCGGGCGAACGGGGCCACCGTATTCTTCAGAGCGCCGGTGCCTGCTGTGGCGCGCCGAACATGGCGAATACCAGGAACAGCACCAAGGCCTGCACGACCCATCCGATCAGACATACGCCCACGGCGCGCAGCGTACTGGAGTAATCCAGCGCCTCGCGGACGGCGACCACCATGGCGGCCAGCATCCAGACGCCGGCGATAAAAAAGACGATCCCGGCAAGTCCGGGTATGATCCCCAGGACCCGCACGAGTCCGGGTGCGCTCGAAAAACCGATGGTGCGCAGCAATTGCCCATAGTCGGCCTGGGTCTGGGGTTGCGGCAGCAGTTTGGTACCGATGACGTAGGTCAGATAAGCCCAAAGTGCCCACCCCACAAGGGCGCCGACAATTCCAAAGACAAAACCGGACATCCCGCCTTGCGCCACCGCTCCGATACCGGCCGCAACACTTGCGAGCAGGACCACCGCGATGGCTTGCCCCATTGCATTACGGTCGGCTTCGACCTCCCTGTACAACGCCGGCTGCAGCTTGGCAGCCCGGATCATTCGATCCACAAATGGATTCATAGCCTTCCTTTCTAAGTTCAAGCCGGCTTGGCCGGAGAGTTAAGTGCAAAGGGTTCAGCGGAGGTACCACTAAGACGTTTTGAAATATTTTCAGATTCTAATCACCTCGGCGATAAAGGGAATGGGCCTTGGGGCGTATTTTAGCTCGGGGGTGCAAGTATGTACTATGACATGCCTTTCGGCCCAGGCACGCAAGCAGTGCTCGGGTAACGCGGCCCATCACCCCGATCGCCGGATTGAAAATCCAAAGTTAAGTTGCCTGCAATGACAGATGGCCGTTGAAAGGTAGCGTGAAGTTGCGTACAGTGCTGTGAATGTTTCAAATTCGCGCCGCATCCCATCGATGTCGGCGGGAAATGAACATACAACGCGGGTTGCGATTGAAGCGGAACGACGATGGACGCCAAACTGCATTTTGAAATCCAGAAACAGCCAGATGACATTACCTGCGGCCCGACCTGCCTGCAGGCGGTCTATAACTACTATGACGACAAAATTTCGCTTGCCCAGGTGATCCGGCAGGTCAAGCAAATAAAGGGCGGCGGGACCCTGGCCGTGCTCATGGGCTGCCATGCCCTGCAGCGGGGATACCGCGCCAAACTGTACACCTTCAATTTGCAGGTGTTCGATCCGACCTGGTTTAACCTGAGCACAGAAGATCTCAAGGACCGCCTGGTCCGTCAGATGCGCGTTAAAAAAAATCCCAAAATTCACGCGGCCACGCGCGCTTACCTCGATTTTTTGCGTCTGGGCGGGACCATCCGTTTCGAGGACCTGACCACCCAGTTGATCCGAGGTTTGCTCAAGCGGTCGATTCCCATTTTGACCGGGTTGTCGGCCACCTTCCTGTACCGTACGGCCCGCGAGATGGAAGTCGGCAACACATTGGTCTACGACGACATTCGAGGGGAGCCCTCCGGCCACTTCGTGGTCCTGTGTGGTTACGACCTGACCCGGCGCTCTGCCCTGGTGGCCGATCCGCTGCTGCCCAATCCGATCAGTCCGACTCAGATCTACTCGGTGCGCTTGAACCGGCTGATCTGTGCGATTATGTTGGGCATCCTGACTTATGATGCCAATTTGCTGATTATCACCCCGCGCAAGGGGTGACATAAAGATCCGGCGCAGCCGGTCTAGGAGGAACTGCTTGTGACCGTTCTCGTGGTCATCGAAAACCCAGAAGAGTGTCCGCTTCAATTCGCCGGCGTCGAGCCGGTGGCTGCCCGAACCTACCTGTCCGATCCCTCTTTTTCGGGACTCAAGGGCGTCAAAGTCTTTAACATCTGCCGTTCGTACCGCTACCAGAGCATCGGCTACTATGTCAGTCTGCTCGCCGAGGCGCGCAACCACAAGCCGGTGCCCAACATCACGACCATTCAGGATATGAAATCGGTGGGCATCATCCGGCTGGTCTCGGAAGAGGTGTCGGAGATCCTGCAAAAGATCTTCACACCCGACGATCCCCAGAAGATGTCGATCACGATATACTTCGGCAAAAACCCCGATAAGCGCTTCGATCAGATTGCCTCGCGGTTGTTCAAATACTTTCCTGCGCCTTTTTTGCGGGCCGACTTCGCCTTCTACACGGATTGGCAACTGGTCAATGTCTCGCCCCTGGTGGTCAAAGAAATTCCCGTCGAGGAGCGCGGCTTTGCCGAAGCGGTGGCGAGCGAGTACTTCGCCGGCAAAAGACTCTATATCCCCAAAAGGTCTGTCTCGCGCTATGACCTGGCCATCTTGTACGATCCCAACGAACAGCGTGCACCCTCCGATCCGCGGGCCCTTAAACGATTTGCCAAAGCCGCCGACGAATTGGAAATGGGCGTCGAACTGATCACCAAGGAGGACTCTAACCGGCTCTCTGAATTCGACGGACTCTTTATCCGTGAGACCACCAATGTGGACCACCACACCTACCGCATGGCACGCAAGGCGGTGGCTGAAGGATTGGTGGTGATCGACGACCCGGAATCGATCCTGCGCTGTTCGAACAAGGTCTACCTGGCCGAACTGCTTGGCCGCTCACGCATCGGCATTCCCCAAACGCACATTATTCATAGCAAGAACCTTGAAACGCTCATGTCCGAGATCAGTTTTCCCTGCATCCTCAAACAGCCGGACAGCTCCTTTTCGCAGGGCGTGGTGCGCGCCAACGATGCCGCATCGTTGCTGGAACTGGCCCGGGGGCTGCTGAAGAAATCGGAGTTGGTGATCGCCCAGGAGTTTTTATTTTCCGAGTTCGACTGGCGCATCGGCATTCTGGACCGTAAACCGCTGTTCGCCTGCAAATACTACATGTCCGGCAATCACTGGCAGATTGTGCGCAAGGACAAGGGCGGCCGGGAGGTGTACGGCAAGGTCGAGACGGTGCCGGTGGGCAAGGCGCCGTCGGCAGTGGTCAAAACGGCTCTCAAGGCGGCCAATCTCATCGGCGACGGTCTTTACGGGGTGGACCTCAAGCAAGTCGGCCGGTCGGTTTATGTCATCGAGGTCAATGACAACCCCAATATCGAAGCCGGGTATGAAGACGACGTGCTCCAGGATGAGCTTTATGTGCGCATCATGGAGGTTTTTCTCAAACGCATCGAAAGCCGCACATCGGGGAGTCGCTGATATCATGTCATCCGAACCCTTGCATCTGTTCGAGGCCACCGGCATCGAACTGGAATATATGCTTGTCGACAACAGTACCCTGGCCGTGCTGCCGGCCGCCGACCAGGTGCTGGCGGCCGCGGCCGGCCAGATTGTCTCTGAGGTGGAACAAGGCCCGCTGGCCTGGTCGAACGAACTGGTGCTGCACGTGATCGAATTGAAAACCAACGGACCGGCGCCTGCGTTGGAAGGTCTGGCACCGATCTTCCAAGACCATATCCGGCGCATCAACGCCATACTGGCGCCACTGGGCGGCCGGCTCATGCCCACGGCCTGTCATCCCTGGATGGACCCTCTGACCGAGACCGTGCTCTGGCCGCACGAATACAGCCCGGTGTACGAAGCCTACGACCGCATTTTCGGATGCCGCGGTCACGGCTGGTCCAACCTGCAAAGCATGCACATCAATTTACCCTTTGCCGGGGACCTCGAGTTCGCCCGCCTGCATGCGGCGATCCGTTTTCTGCTGCCGATCATGCCGGCCCTGACAGCCAGTTCGCCCATCCTGGATGGCCGCCTGACCGGTCACCTGGACGCGCGCATGGCGGTATATTGCCGCAATTCGGAGCGTATTCCGTCGGTGGCCGGCCGGATTGTCCCCGAACCGGTCTATACCCAAGAGGCTTACGCGCGTGAGATCTTCCAGCGCATGTATGCCGATATTGCGCCATTCGACCCGGCCGGCACGCTGCAGCACGAGTTCCTCAATGCGCGCGGCGCTATTGCGCGCTTTGAGCGCGGCGCTATCGAAATTCGGGTGCTGGACGTTCAGGAACACCCCGGCGCCGATCTGGCGGTCGCCTCTCTGATCATTGCCACGCTCGAGGCGCTCTGCGCGGAGCGGTGGCGCCCGCTGGCCGGAATCCGCGCAATCGACACCGCATGGCTGGCCGGTGTGTTTCAGAACGTCATCCGGGATGCGGACCGGGCGGTTATCGCTGATCCGGTTTACCTGGGGGCCCTGGGGCTGACGGGCCGGCATACGGCCGGTGACATTTGGCAGTATTTGGCGCAGACCGTCTGGCCGGAGGCAGCGCGTGCTCCCGAGTTGATGCGACCGCTGGCCACGCTGCTCGACCGCGGCTGTCTGGCGGGCCGCATCCTGACAGCCCTGGGTGGCGATATCCGGCCATCCACGCTTTTCGACATCTATGCCGAGCTGTGCGTATGCCTGGCCCAAGGAGAGATGTTCCGTGGGTAGCGACCGGGTGCTGGTGATCTCCTGCGAACATGGCGGCCACACCATCCCGGCGCCCTATCGTGCGCTGTTCGAATCCCAGCGCGATAAGTTGATCACCCACTGCAGCTTGGATCTGGGCGCCCTGGGCGTGGCCCGTCGGATGGCGACGCATTTCCAGGCGTCGCTTTTTGCGGCCGTCACCTCGCGCCTGCTGGTGGACCTGAACCGTACCATCGGCCATCCCCGGCTCTTTTCCGCCATTACGCGTTCGCTGCCGGCCGAAGAGAAGCGGCGTATCCTGAAAAGGCATTATGTGCCGCACCGCGTCGCCATCGAAGATACCGTGCGCCGGCACATCGATGCCGGACAGACGGTGGTTCACATTGCCTGTCACAGCTTTACGCCCGTGCTGGATGGCCGTGTGCGCAGCATGGATGTGGGGCTGCTCTACGATCCCGCCCGCAGGCAAGAACATCGCCTGTGCGCGGCCTGGAAAAAAGCGCTTGCCGACCACGATCCGGCCCTTACGGTGCGGCGTAATTCGCCCTACAAAGGCATCTCCGACGGTTTGGCCACTCACTTCCGGAAGATCTTCGCGCCAAGTTATCTTGGCATCGAACTTGAAATGAACCAGCAGCATTTGGACAACAAGCTGCGCTGGCGGGAATTGACCGACGCCGTTGTGGCGTCTCTGCAAATCGCCTTGCAAAGACGCAATGGTCGAAATGCATAAACCAATGCAAACAGAAGAGCTGCTTGCAGCGGCCAAAGGGCGTCCGGAACTGACCGCCCAGCTGTAGGGTGGGCATTGCCCACCACTGTTCACCGCAAACAACATCTTCGGTTTCTGACACTGATCCCGCCTAAGCGATTGGATAGACACCGGATCGAGCATAGCGATGAAACGTTGAATACGGCCAATTACAGAGGCGATCAACATTAGACAAATGGTGGGCGATGCCCACCCTGCTGGGCTTCCCGAGATGGAAGGGGCCTCCTTAATGGCCATATAGTTGGATACCCCGGCGGAGAAAAGTATTATCTGGTTATGCACTCCGCTCCAGTGATTTGGGCGAAGTGGTGTAAAGTGTAAAGGGAGGCATTCTGTCGATTTGACATGCTCACCCCCCCATGTTGCACGTTTTACGTGCATGCTTTTGTTAAAGGTTGTAGAAATGACAACGTGACTTCTTATGACACCCCATACCTGTTTTTTACTGGAGCGAAGTGCATAACCAGAAAGTATTATAATGGATTTGGCGCGCCATGTCAGCCATGAGATTTTAGTGTGGCAATAAGCTGTAGGGTGGGCATTGCCCACCATTATTCCTGACACTGATCCCGCCCAAGCGCTTGGATAAGCACAGGAAGAACATAGCGATGAAGCGTTGGATAAGGCCAATCACGGAGCGACATTAGACAAATGGTGGGCAATGCCCACACTACTGGGCTTGCCGACCAAATTCGGGGCGCACCAATCCAAAAGCATCGATAAAGCAGATATCACGATTGCGCGTCCAACAACTTTGCGCTGCTTGTTGACGCGAGACCTTTTTGATTTATTACTTGTACAACTTTCGGGATTGGTACGTAGTGAGGTAATCCGGTCGGGTGGTCCGCGCCACAGTCAGCCATGAGATTTTAGTGAGGCTTAAGGTGTGCGCAGGGTGCTTGGGCCGCACTGTTTGAGCGCCAGCGAGTTTGCGGCCCGACCCGGAGCACACCTTTAGCCTCACTTAGGCGAAATGGCGTGTGGCGCGGACCACCTGACCGAATTACCGGCGTTTGGAACCCGAAAGTTGAATTACTTGCTCATTAGGCGTTTTATTCCACCTTCAATTCTTCTGGATGGTCCACCAAAAGGTCTTCACGCACCCTTTGTGCCTGGTTCGTTGCTGTGTCTTAGGGTGGCAATATTGTACAAGAGATAAAGGAGTGCTGCGATGCTGCGCGTTTTTCAGAATGACCTGGTCGACCCGGACCATTTCACCATCACCCTGGAGCTGGTGCCCGGCCGTGAGGCCATGGGACTGGGGGTGGATACCGTCATGGGCATCGCCCGGGACGCTTTTGCCGACGGCCGTGTGTCCGCCGTATCGATCACCGACAACCCGGGCGGCAACCCCTCTTTAAGTCCTGATGTTCTCGGGCATCAGATTTTTCAGATAGGCATGGATGTGATCGTCCATTTCACCTGCCGGGACATGAACCGCGTTGGCATGGAGAGCCGGGCGCTGCAACTGGCCATGATGGGCATGAAAAACATTCTGGCGCTCAACGGCGATTACTCCGGCAAGGGGTTTGGCGGGCAAGGGGCGCCAGTATTCGATATCGATTCGGTTCAGCTGCAGATCCTGCTGGGGCTGCTCAGCGAGCGCATTCAGGCATCCGGCGATCCGGATGTCTTTTTTGGTGGCTGCGCGGTTTCACCCTTTAAACAGACAGAGGGCGAGTGCTTTGCCCAATATGCCAAACTGTGCCGCAAGGTGGCCGCCGGCGCACAGTTCATCATCACCCAGTTGGGGTATGACGCGCGTAAGTTCCAGGAACTGATCCAAATTAAAAATTACATGCAGTTGGAGACACCTACCCTGGGATCGGTTTATGTGCTGACGCCCAGGGCAGCCGAAATCATGCACGGCGGCAAGGTGCCCGGCGCGGTGGTCACCGATGCGCTGCTCAGGCGGATCAAAAAGGAGAGCCGTGACCCGCAGGCCGGCCGGCAGGCTGCCATCGAACGCACCGCGCGTCTGGCGGCGGTGCTCAAAGGGCTGGGCTATGATGGCATCCACATCGGTGGCATCCATAAAAACTTTGATACTGCCGGCCGTATACTCGATCGGTTGGCTCAAATTGAGAACCGTTGGCGTGAATTTGTGGAAGATTTCGATTTTCCTCAGCCAAACGGCTTCTACGTTTTTGATCGAGACAGCGGCAGCAGCCCATCCACTGCGCGTTTCGGACGTCGTCCAATCACGCCGTACCTGTTGGAACGTTGGCGTTATGCCTTTCTCAAGCTGACCCACGATATTTTTTTCAATCGCGATAACTGGCTGGCACCCCTTTTTCGTAAAACGTCGCAATACTTGGATGGCCGGGTCGGCAGCCGCGTGCTGATCGATCTGATCGAGCATCCGGCCAAGGCGATCCTGCTTCAGTGCGCCATGTGCGGGGACTGCGGCATTCAGCACGTGGGATTTTTATGCCCTGAGTCGCAATGTCCCAAGCATATCCGCAATGGGGCTTGCGGCGGCAGCACCGGCGGCCACTGTGAAGTCTATCCCGATCGCCCTTGCATCTGGTATCGTGCCCACCGGCGCTTGGCCCATGTGGGGCAGACAGGCCAGATGGTCAAAGGATGCGTGCCACCGCGCATGTGGGAGCTCAACCACACCTCGTCCTGGCTCAATTTTCACCTGGGCCGGGACCACCAAAGCGTTTCCTCCCAGATTACCCTGCGCTGCCGGGCATCAAGCTGCACCTTTTAGGACATCGATGCCATCGCTGACCGATCACCGCGCAGACGTCCGGTACGCCGAACGATTGTTTCTATTGAGCCGATGTTTACTTTGGCCGTCAGGGCGGAATCTTACTTTCCATTCAAAGGAGTTTGTCTCATGCAGTACGATTTGTTGAAACAGCTGAGCGATATGCCGGGGGTGTCCGGCCGAGAGGAGCGCGTGCGCGAGTGGCTGTCGGGACAATTGGCCAATCGGGCCACTGGCATGACCACTGACGCCATGGGCAGCCTGATTGTCCACATTCCAGGCCTTGGCCCACGCGTGGCGCTGATCGCCCATATGGATGAAATCGGTTTTCTGGTCAGCAAAATCGAACCTGAAGGATTTGTCCGGGTGATGCCGGTGGGCGGCGTCGATGCGCGGGTGTTTGGCGCCCAGCAGGTCATCGTGCACGGCCGCCGGGACTTGCCCGGGCTGGTTGGCAGCATTCCGCCCCACCTGCTCAAAAAGGGCGACGGCGCGGACAACAAGGCGGCCTTGTCCATCGAAGAGAGTTTCATCGATCTGGGTCTGCCGGCCGACGCAGTCATGCAAGCGGTCGCCGTGGGGGATCCCGTCACCTTTGCCAGCGTCAGCTGGCACAACGACCATGTTTTCTGCGGCAAGGCCCTCGATGACCGGATAGGGCTGTTCGTCATGCTGGCCGCCCTTGGCCAGGCTCAAAAAATCGACGCCGATCTTTTTCTGATCGCCTCGACCCAGGAAGAGGTCGGGCTGCGTGGGGCGGGACCGGCCGTGTTTTCAACCCAGCCGCACATTGTGCTTGCTTTGGAAGGCACCGTCGCATCGGATACGCCTGGCTTGAAACTGCCTCCGAACACCCTTGCGACATGCCAGGGCAAAGGACCCGAGATCCGGCTCAGCGATCGCGGCATGCTCTCCAACCGCAAGCTGGCCGATTTTCTGATCGGACTTGCGGCAAGCGCCGATATCCCCCATCAGGTGATTGTCAAAAACACCGGTTCCACCGATGCCGCGGCCGGTCAGATTGCCGGCGCCGGCGCACGGGTGTGCACCGTCTCGGTACCCGTACGTTACATCCACGCCCCGGCCGGCATGGCGCGCAAAGCGGATATCACGCATACGGTTCAGCTGATCACGGCTTTTCTGGAACATGCATCCGAAGCCTGATGCACCAGGTTTGCCAGTGCCGACCTTACGGCGGCGCCGGACCGATCCTCACGTTCCGAATGGGGCGTCTTACAGATCGGCCAGATATGCCGGACCGCCCAGCAGCCTGACCTGGCGTTGGATATCGGCCGCGCGCTGCCGGATATAAGGGGAGGGGGGCGCTACCCTGTAGCCGTTGGGATTAGGCAACACCGCGGCCAGGGTCGCCGCTTGCCGCTGGTTCAGTCGGGCCGGGGAAACGCCGAAATAGTGCCGGCTGGCGGCCGCAACGCCGAAAATATCCGGTCCGAACTGGGCAATGTTCAGGTACACTTCGAGGATGCGCCGTTTGGGCCAGCACAGTTCGATGGTCGCGGTCAGAGCGGCTTCAAGCCCTTTGCGTACCCAACTTCTGCCGGGCCACAAAAAGAGATTTTTGGTCACCTGCTGGGATATGGTGCTGGCACCGCGCGGATTGGATCGGCGATGATTGGTTTCCAGTGCATCGGCTATCGCTTTGAAATCGAATCCCCAGTGCTGGGGAAAACGCTGGTCTTCCGCGGCCACGACGGCGATCGGAATCGTCGCTGCCATGTCGGCCCACGCGACCCATTTATAGGCGGGCTTTTTGCCATCGAGGATATGGCCTATCATGAAGGCGCTGGTGGGGACCGGCACCCAGCGCAGCATCAGGATCATCACGAATAGCGCCGCGACTATTCCAAGCATACCCAGGCAGAGCCATCTGAATATCTTTAATAGTAATTTGTCCGGCGCTTTGCGCGACCGCGGCCCCCGAGCATCGGACCGGAACCGTTTATTTGAAAACATCGTGTACCCGCAAGGTCTGATTGATAGACTGTGTTTCAGACAATTTATCAGAGATATGCGAAGCAGCGTGCATCGCAGAGAAGTTGGCGGCTCAGAAGTTGGCAGCTCAATTGACAGGTGATCTTCACTTTTCTCTATCCCATTCCGGCCAAACCGGCTTAGAATGCGCGCTTTACACGCGCAAACCCAGGCAGCTTACAAGAACGCGAACATAATAGAGGTGGTGCGCTTTTGTCAATATGCGGTTAACTTCATCCAGGTTAACCGCATTTGCGTATGGGCCGCATTTCAGAAATGGACCATCGTTCTTTCTTATGGGCGAAGCTTGTGTTTGCCGGTGCGGGAGATGTTGGTTGATCCCTGGGGCGAATGGACACCTTGCTGGTCACGATGCGCGCTGTAGGGGCGACCGGCGGTCGCCCACGCGAACCACTGTATTCAGGTCATCGCCCAAAATGGCGAGGCCTGATTTTCCCGCACCCATAAATTGCCTGCAATGTTGGTTTTGCACCCGCACCGGGCGACCGCCGGTCGCCCCTACAGGTGGAAGCCCTGCGATGACGCGGGTGATGAGGGGTTGCGTAAGGGCGCGAAAAGTACGCGCCTTTTGATGTCAAACCGATGTTGTTTGCGGGCAATGGTGGTGGGCAATGCCCACCCTACATTCGGGTTGGCACGGAGGAGGTGAGCCGGGCGGGTGGTCTGCGACGTCAGCCATGAGATTTAGCCAGGTAGGGTGGGCATCGCCCACCATTGTCTTATGCCGATCGCCTCTGTGATTGAGGTATTCAACGTTTCATCGCTATGTTCGCCTCGGTGTCTATCCAATCGCTTGGGCGGGATCAGTGTCAAAAACCGATGTTGTTTGCGGGGGATGGTGGTGGGCAATGCCCACCCTACATTCGGGATTGGCTCACCGGGGTTTTTCTTCGTCACCCCACGCCGTATCTAACTTAACAGCCAGGTAACCAGGTAGGGTGGGCATCGCCCACCATTGTCTTATGCCGATCGCCTCTGTGATTGAGGTATTCAACGTTTCATCGCTATGTTCGCTCCGGTGTCTATCCAATCGCTTGGGCGGGATCAGTGTCAAAAACCGATGTTGTTTGCGGGGGATAGTGGTGGGCAATGCCCACCCTACATTCGGGATTGGCTCACCGGGGTTTTTCTTCGTCACCCCACGCCGTATCTAACTTAACAGCCAGGTAACCAGGTAGGGTGGGCATCGCCCACCATTGTCTTATGCCGATCGCCTCTGTGATTGACGGTATTCAACGTTTCATCGTTATGTTCGCTCCGGTGTCTATCCAATCGCTTGGGCGGGATCAGTGTCAAAAACCGATGTTGTTTGCGGGGGATAGTGGTGGGCAATGCCCACCCTACATTCGGGATTGGCTCACCAGGGTTTTTCTTCGTCACCCCACGCCGTATCTAACTTAACAGAAGTGGATAACCAAAATCTGGTTAAAACAACGGCGCCGCTACATTGTTGATCAAAAACGTGTATTGGGATGCCGCCGGCTGGTCATACGAAGGCGACGACACTACCAGCAGCAGTAGCGGTGGCAGCAGAGGCTGCAATTGAAGGGTCTGATGACATCTTACGCTTGAAAAGGGCTCTTCCCACCGGCAGGGAGGGCCCATTGTTCTTCTAAGGTTCGTATCGACGCACCTTTTCTCTATGAATATCCTCCAATACTGCCTGGCACCCAATGGCATTCCCCTCCAGGCATGATTATATTTTGCAACTTAACGGGTTCCCGACCACGCCGGTCACCTCGCTGAGTCTCAAGGTGAGGGGCGCACCACCCCCCGGCTATCCCTAATGATTCGAACCCAGTGGTAATCTTTCATCGCATTTCCCGTCGGTTGACCCAATCGCGCAAATCTACCATGAGAGGATCACGTAAATGGACGATCGAGAATTGATAAAGGCGCTATCCAGGCTGCTCAAAACAGAGATAGATGCCATGCATTCATATGAACAGATCCTACCGAAAATAGAAGATGACATCATGCGCAACCGCTTGACCGAATTTCATCATAGCCGTGAGCAACACATTGAAGAATTGACTGAGATGATCGTGCGCATGGGAGGAACTCCCCCCGAGCACACGAAAGACTTAAAAGGGTATCTTATCGAAGGGTATTCCGTGCTGCGCAGCCTCACCGGAACGAAAGGGGCCTTGAAAGCTGTGCAGAGTATCGAGGAGATGACCAATCGTTATTATGATGAGGTGGTGTCTTGGAAAATCGACGACAATGTCAGCGCGATGTTGAAAAAGCACTTTTCGGATGTCAAAATCCACCTGGATTACATCAACAGCAACTTGCAGGCGCTGTAATGAGTGGGGCACACCGATACGGACACCTGAAACATAAAGCTTAAAACTCAACTTTCGGGATTGGCACGTAGTGAGATGATCCGGGCGGGTGGTCCGCGCCACACGCCATTTCGCTCAAGTGAGGCTAAAGGTGTGCGTAGGGTCGGGCCGCAAACTCGCTGGCGCGCAAACAGTGCAGCCCAACAACCCTACGCGCACCTAAGCCCTGAAGCTGTCACCACCGCCTAACATTTTACACTTTAACTTGGTACTTCTTGATATAATCCATCGGATGATACGAAAGCTTGGCCTTGCGAAGCCCTTCGTCGCCCAAATCCTGTTCACGGTTGACGATGGTGTATTCCTCGGGAGCATTGGCTAAGAAGATCTGGTTGATGGCCTGGTAGCTGCCCTTGTGATCCGGGCACGCTTTTTCAAAGTGGATGATAATGCTCTTGTCCGGCATGGTTTCGGCAATGGTATACGCCATGATGATCTGATCGACCAATAAGGCGCCGCCGGTGATGCCATCCAGCTTGCGCCATCCATAGAGCACGCGACTGATGGCATTGTTTTCCGCGACCAGGGTATCATCGTTTTCGCAATCACGCCACGTGCACCAGTCCTCTTGCATGTTCAGGGCCTGTTCGATCATGGCACTGCCGAAGCCTATATACGTGTATTCGTAGTTCTTGATGAACTGGTTCAGCAGGTTCTTTTTTTTGTGAAAGCGGTTGCCCTTCAGTTCGGTCAGCTCTTGGCGGTTATACAGATAATCCCAATGCTCGCGCGACTCATCCGACTGAATATCCCCGTCCAATCCACCGGCCATCAGGTGCAGCAATTTTTCGGGAACGCGGATCATGTGTTCGGCTTCCGACCGCAGGGACTTTAACATGGACGGCCATTCTACCTCCTGCCAATCGCCCACCGGCGCCCACAAAGCCGGTTGCGGGTTTTCCTGGCGAATCCAGACCAAGCCGTTATCCCAGGCCCATGTCAGACCGTATTCCTCGCCCCAGCCCCATAAATTGATAAAGCTGTAATCCGAAGCGATCTGATCGCACTGGGCCAGTTTTTCGCGGTACTCTTTTTGCCGATCCAACTGAATCGGTTCGAAACGCAAGGGCATGATGAATCCTTTAGGTTTTAAGTATTGGTTTTAGGACTTACGCAATCATATGAATTAAAGGTTATAGGATTTAAGTCACTATTCTTCACAAACCAGAACAATATTTAAGTCCATGACATTGGTGCCAGTGGGCCCGGTTGTCAACAAGTCGCCCAGGGCATCGAAAAAGGAATAGGCATCGTTCGATGCCAGATGTTTACGCACATCCAGGCCGGCCTGCCGGGATCGCGCCACGGTGGTGTGGTCCGCGAAGGCGCCGGCGGCGTCCGTGGGGCCGTCGGTGCCGTCCGTGCCCGCGCAGAGCATCAGGATCGCGGCGTTGCCGTCGATGGCTGTTGCAGCGGCCAGGGCGAACTCCTGGTTGCGTCCGCCGCGACCGTTTCCGCGGACGGTCACCGTGGTTTCGCCCCCGGACAGGATACAGGCCGGCGCTGTGATCGGTCGGCCGCTGGCAAGCACTTCCCGGGCTATGGCGGCATGCACCCGGGCCACGATGCGTGCTTCGCCGTCAATCTGAGCTGAAAGAATCAAACAGCGGTATCCCCGCGCCCGGGCCTCTTTCTCGGCGGCCTCCAGCGCCAGCCGGTTGTTGCCCACGATGACGTGATGAACTGGGTGCCGGGCATGACTGGTGGCCTTGGGGGGTTCCAATTTTTCGCCGGCCGCACCGGCTTGCAGGTGTGCTTGCACGCTTCGCGGGAGTTTGTCGTTCAGATGGTAGCGTTCGAAGATGTCGATACAATCCTGGAAAGTAGTGCGGTCAGGCACGGTCGGCCCCGACGCGATCACGTCCAGGTTGTCGCCCACCACATCCGACAGTATCAGGGTGGCTGTGATCGCGGGCGCGGCCGCTTGGGCCAGTCGGCCGCCCTTGACCGCCGATAAATGTTTGCGCACGGCATTGATTTCGAAGATGTCGGCACCGCAGGCCAACAACAGATCGGTGACCTGTTGCTTGTCGTCCAAGGAGAGCCCCGGTGCCGGCAAGGGCAGCAGCGCCGATCCGCCGCCGGAGAGCAGGACAATGACCAAATCCTGCCGGCGCGCCGCCGTGACCAATGCCAGGGTCGCGCGCGCCGCCGCAAGGCCGTTGTCGTCGGGCAGGGGATGACCCGCTTCCAGGATGCGGATGTGCTGCAACGGGCGTGCGTGACCGTATTTGACACTGATCAGACCATCGCTGATGCGGTCGCTCAGGATCTCTTCGATGGCCTGGGCCATGGCAGCCGTGGCCTTGCCGGCACCCACGACCAGGATGCGATCGACCGGCGTCAGGTCGATTGTCTCAGGTCCGATGTGCAAAAGCGTCTGTTCAAGACGACACGCGCGGTGGACGGCCGCCAAAGGGTCTACGGCGCGCAACCCGGCTCGGAAGATCGCTTCGGCATCCGCACGCATGCGGGATAGAAGCGTCGGTGTTGGGTGAGTGTCAGCGTTCATGAGACATTGTTGTTCCCTTTTTTTGACAATCTGCTTTGTGCAACCTTTACTGTCGCGGGTGTAATAATAAGGGCGAACGCTGCAACTGCAAGCGGCGCAAGGCGCTCCATGCGGTTGGGATTTTGCAATGTGGCAACTATTTTGACAGAATCGGATCGCATCCGATGCAGACGGCCTATTAAAAACAATCTGGTTGGTTATGCACTTCGCTCCATTAAAACACAGGTATTGGGCGTCATAAGAAGATTACGTTGTAATTTTTAGAACCTTCAACAAAAGCATACCCATAAAAACGTGCAATTGCGGGTGAGCAAGTCAAATCGACAGAATGCCTCCCTTTACACTTTAAACTTTACACTTAACACTCGACCATAATCGCCGGAGCGGCGTGCATAACCAGAAAAAAACAAGTGCCGGGCCGTTTGCAGATCATTGACAAACACGGTATTGGCACAAAGTTTGAATTAAATGTGCTGTAGTGCGCATTGTTTCCTCTTTTCTCCTTCCTGTCGATTCATCGGGCGCGGATCTGCCGTTTCCCTCGCTCGTGCAGTGTGCACGACTTAAGGTGTGCCGCAAAACGGGCCCCCTTTTTGAAGCGCACCTGAGATGGCAACGCGCGGCACGGCGCAATGCGCCAATTCGCAAACACCTCAAAGGGCCACAGCGCCCGCGGGAGGAGTCAGGCCATGGCGACCTCTAAAATTCGTACAATCGGTATTTTAACGGGCGGCGGCGATGTCCCCGGTCTCAACCCATGCATCAAACAGTTGGTCACTCGGGCATCGCAGCTGGGGATTCGGGTTGTGGGCATTCGAAAGGGCTGGGCCGGGTTGTTGAACTATTCGCCCGACGACCCGGCCGCCGAAGCGGAAAACATCAGGCCGCTGAATGCCGCCGAAGTTCGGACGATCGACCGTTCGGGCGGTACCATCTTGCACACGTCGCGGACCAATCCCAGCGCAGTCAGTTACAAGGACGCCCCTGCTTATTTAAAGGATACTTACATCGATCCTGCCAAAAAAAACGATTTTACCGCGACTGTGCTGAAAAATTTATCTCGTCTGGAAATCGACCTGCTCGTGCCCATCGGTGGAGACGATACGCTCTCTTTTGCCCTGCGGTTGCATAAAGAGGGCTTTCCGGTCATCGCCATCCCCAAAACCATGGACAACGATGTGATCGGGACCGATTACTGCATCGGCTTTTCAACCGCAGTGACGCGCAGTGTCAATTTTATACATGCCTTGCGTACCTCTGCCGGGTCCCACGAACGCATTGCGGTGGTTGAGCTGTTTGGCCGCTATTGCGGCGAAACGTCACTGATCGCAGGTTACCTCGCGGGCGTGGATCGCGTGGTCATTTCCGAAGTGCCTTTTGATATTGAACGGCTATCCCGATTTTTGATCGAAGACCGCCGCGGCAACCCGAGCCGGTATGCCATGATGACCATCAGCGAGGGGGCCAGCATGCATGGGGGCGATATGGTGTTGCGCGGCGAAGCCGATGCCTTCGGTCATCGCAAGTTGGGTGGCATCGGAGCGCTCACCGCCGAGGCTATCAAGAAGATCACCGGCATCGATATGATCTTTCAACCGCTCTTTTACCTGATGCGCAGCGGCGCGCCCGACTCGCTGGACCTTATGGTCGCGATGAATTACGCCAATCTTGCCATCGAACTGATCGAACAGGGCCGTAGCGGCAGCATGGTCGCTTTGGTGCAGGGGCGCTACGCGGCTTTGCCGATGGCGGATCTGAAAGGCGGTGCCAAGCGGGTGGATGTCGACAGTTTCTATGACACGGACGCCTATCGTCCCACAATCCGCAATGCCGGCGGCAAGCCGATGTTCCTTTATTGAAACCCGGCAGGTCGGTCAGCAAGGAGCCATTGCCCCCAAGTCGTCATGGGAATGGAAGGAGGGGTATGATCATGAAAACGACCATCGTAGCCATGCGAGCGGATATCGGCAGCGTCGGCGGGCATTTACAGCCCAGCGAACAGGTGATCTCGGCGGTACGCCAGGTGCTCGAAGAAAATAAAGGCCGGTTGATTGACGATTTCGACATCCACTTCACCGGCGACGACATTACGGTGCTGTGCACGCATCAGGGCGATCCGCAGCAACCCGACGTGCAGGAGATGATCTGGAACGCTTTCACCCACGGATCGCATGTCGCCGTCGAACAAGGTCTCTATGGCGCAGGGCAGGACTTATTCGAGAAGGGTATTTCGGGTGCGACCAAAGGATTGGGGCCGGCTCTGGCCCAAATCAGTTTCGAAGAGCGTGCCAACGAAGCATTCATGGTCTTTTCCATCGACAAGGCGCTGCCCGGTGCGTTCAACCTGCCCCTTTATCTGGCCTTTGCCGATCCCATGCACTGCGCCGGCCTGATTTTGTCCCACCGCATGCGCAAAGGGTTCCGTTTTCAGATCATGGATGTGGTCTATAAGGCGCATGACCGCGCAATCACCTTGGAGGCGCCGGAAGATCAATACAATCTGGCCGCGCTGCTGAGGGACGAAGAGCGCTTTGCCATCCGCGCGATCCATTCGCGCACGACCGAAGAACAATCCGTTGCGGTCAGCACCACTCGGCTGCACAACGTGGCCGGCATTGTGCTGGGCAAAGATGACCCGGTGGCGATTGTGCGCGTCCAGGATGCCTTTCCCGCCGCAGGCGAGGTGTTGGCCCCTTTCGCCATCGCTGCCCATGTCAGCGGCTTTCTGCGCGGCAGCCATCATGGGCCGCTGATGCCGGTAGGTCTGAATAGTGGCGTCTCCTTTTTCGACGGACCGCCCGTTGTTTCGTGCGCGGCTTATTGTATCCACAACGGTCATTTGACCTCGGCGGTCGATCCGTTCAAACACCCGTTCTGGGATCAGATCCGTGCCCGTGCGGCCGACAAAGCCATCGATATCCGGCAACAGGGTTTTTTCGGCAACGCCATGCAACCCTTCGAATCTCTCGGGTACGGGGGAATCGTCCGGATCCTCAATGAACTTGACGAGCGCTTCGTGGTTGATACGCCGGTTTCGTCCTGAATGTGTCATGCGTGATGGGTTGGATGTGACAGCCGGTTCCGTTTCGCCCATGCGCCTTTGCGTTGTCACGTATCGCTTTCCATCTTTTTGGCATATTGGATGCCGAAACGGCGCATGCGGTTCCAGACGGTGACGCGCGAGACGCCCAATTGCTCGGCTGCCTTGGTCTGGTTGCCTTGGGCCGCCTCCAGGGCTTCGATCAGTTCGATCCGTTTGATCTCTTCCCGGTTGAACGGCCGCTTGCCGGCCGGCGGTGCGCTGTGGGCGCTATCGGACGTTTGCAGTGCGGGTGGCAGATGCTGCGGGTGAATCATGGCTTCCTGGCAGGTGACAAAGGCGTATTCGAATGCGCTTTTCAGCTCACGCACATTGCCGGGCCAGTCATAGCGCATCAGGCACGCCATGGCGTCATTGCTGATGCCATCGATGGCCTTGCGGTTCTTGAGGCGGATTTTTTGAAAGAAAAAATCGGCCAGCAAAGGAATGTCCTCTTTGCGCGCGCGCAGCGGCGGCAACTGGATAGGAATGACATTGATGCGGAAAAAAAGGTCCTGGCGGAAATCGCCGCGGGCGATTAATTCCGTCAGATTGCGGTTGGTCGCCGAAAGGATGCGCACATCCACGGGCACAGGCCGCGCGTCACCCACCCGTTCGATAATCTTCTCCTCGAGCACCCGCAGCAGTTTGACTTGGGTTGATAAGGGCAGGTCGCCGATCTCGTCCATAAAGATCGTTCCGCCGTCGGCATTTTCGAAGCGCCCGGCCCGGTCGCGATAGGCGCCGGTGTATGCACCGCGGACATGGCCGAACAACTCGCTTTCCAGCAATGACTCGGTAAAGGCAGCGCAGTTGACCTTGACGAAAGGTTTTTTCTGGCGGGCGCCGATCTGGTGGATGGCCAGGGCGGCCAACTCCTTGCCCGTACCGCTTTCGCCCAGAACAATGACCGGCGCATCCGAGTGGGCCGCGTTGGCGATCAACTCAAATACCTTACGCATGGCCGGTCCCGCGCCGATGATGCCGTGAAAACCGTCATCCGAGCGCAACTGGCGCTCATAGGCGGCGAGCTGCTGCTCTTTTTCGACCAACTCGGTGATGTCGGTGATCGTCTCCACGGCGCCGATCATTTCGCCGCGATCGTCATTGAGGATACAGGCGTTTTTCAGGGCATGCACGGTCGAACCGTCTTTGCGCACGATGACGCATTGACGTCCAGTCACCTGATCGCCCATGAAGAGCGAGCACCACTTGTCACCGTCGTTGCGGCGAATCGTATCGCAGATATCGCAAGCGAGCACCGAGCAGTCGTTGCCGATCAACTCGCCGCGATCATATCCGGTGATGCGCTCCAAGGCCTTGTTGACCGATACGATGATGCCGCGTTCATTGACGATCATCAGCCCGTCGCGAATCGTGTTCACCACCGTTTTCCAATAGCGGTCCAGTTCCTGTTCTATCATAGTCAAAATACACCTGTTAAAATTGAACACCTGTCAAAGCGGCGTTTTTAACACTTTAACACTCCGGGGACAACGGATCAATGTGTAACCCCAGTTCAGATTATCGTAAGTCATTGACACTTCATTGGATATGTGGAAACCTGACGAATAACGAAATGATGGCACTTTGGTTGCATACTATTGCTAAGTCCGCTGGTCACGACCGGGTTCAGAAGACCGTAACATCGAGGTCAGATCTTCAGGATGGAAAGTAAAAAAAGGAATTTAAAGCTTTCGCCCATCCCTTTTTTGGGGTATCAGGAAAGGCCGTAGAAGGAGTTTTATCCAGTTGATCCAAAAAGCAGATTTCAGCCTCGATTTCAGAGGCATGATCACCTCCTTCGGCTTGCTGAAACTGACACGGGTGTTCAGGGAAATGAAATCGAATCAGACATTGGAGGTCATCGGGCTAGATACGGACACCCGTTCCGATTTGTTCAGGCTCCTGCCTTCGGTATCCTATGAACTCATCACCGTTGAGGCGTGCGGTGATGCATCGATTCGTGTTCATCTCAGAAAAACATAAACCGCGGTGAAGCATCCCTTCGTCGCGGGTATCGGCAATATCGAGGATCGAGGCTCATCCGTGGGCAGTTATACTGCGGATGAGAAACCAGAAAAGATTACAAGAGAAAAAGGGGAGCCATGAGTCTTCAAAAACGATTAGCATCTGGCGAATTTGTGGTTATGGCGGAGATGAACACCCCTAAAGGCGTGGATATCTCCCAACTGATCACCAATGCCCGCAAAATCAAGGGCCGTGTGGATGCCGTGATCGTCCCGGACATGGACAACGGCGTCATGCGCATGAGTGCTTTGGCAGGCGGTGTGCTGATGCAGCAGCAGGGCATCGAGGCCGTCATTCACCTGTATGGCCGCGATCGCAACCGCATGGCTTTGCAGGGCGATATCCTGGCAGCGCATGTGCTGGGGATTCAGAATGTGGTTGTCGTGCACAGCGAGGACATGGCCAATGGCGACCACCGCGACGCCAAAACGGTCGACGACCTGGATGAACTTGGGCTCATCGAGACCCTTGCGACCTTGCAAAAAGGCAAGGATCTGGCGGGCTTCGACCTGGAAGGCGCGCCTAGTTTCACAACCGGATGCACAGTGGCTTCTTACGCCGATGACGACCAGATGGCGGCCGAGTTGGAAAAGGCCCGCAAAAAAGTTCAGGCCGGCGCACAGTTCATCGTGGCGCCCCCCGTGTTCGATGTGGATCGTTTCGGTGTTTTTCTGGCACAGGCCAAAGGGCTTGGTGTGCCCGTGATCGCCACGATTTTTCTGATCAAGTCGGTCGGCATCGCCCGCTACATGGCCCTGAACGAACCCGGCGCCCATATCAGCGAAGATCTGATCCGCCGTATCCGCAAGGCCTCCGACCGCGAAGCGGAGTGCCTCAGGATCGCCGGTGAAACGATTGCCGCCCTGAAAGGCAAAGTGGCCGGCGTGAAAATCGAAACCAACGGCTGGGAGCATCGTCTGGCGTCCATCCTGGATTATGCCGGCGTTTGAACAGGTATTTCCATCAACGGACAACTGAGAATCGATCAGCCTTCTATTTAACAACAGAGAGTGAGCAAGGTACGTACCCATGACAGATCAAACGACAGATCAAAACAAAACCGTTCTCGTAATCGGCGGTGGTGTCGGCGGCATCAAAGCCGCCATGGACTTGTCGGAGGCCAGCCAGAATGTGCTGCTCATCGACAAGGCCGCGGCCATCGGCGGCCTGATGACCCAGCTGGATCGCACGTTTCCGACCAATAACTGCGACTTGTGCACGATCTCGCCGCGCCTTTCGGCCGGCTCCCGGCAACAGCACATTGAATTGTTGCCGCTGACGCAGCTGACCGGCCTGTCCGGTGAAGCCGGCAATTTCACGATCACCATGACCAGCGCGCCGCGTTACATCGACCTTGAAAAGTGCACGGCCTGCGGCGAATGCCACAAGAAATATCCCGAGTGCGTGCGCTTCAATCCCGGGCTGGACCATCGGGCACCGACCTGTATGCGTTATCCCCAGGCCACGCCCCAGGCGTTTTCCATCGATATGGCCGCCTGTAAGGATGTCGACGGGCTGGTCAAGGTATGCCCGGCCAATGCCATCTTGCGTGACGACACTGAAAAACAGCATACCCGCACCGTCAGCAGCGTCATTCTGGCAACCGGCGCGGAGCTGTTCGATCCGGGCAAGCTGGACCATTTAGGTCACGGCCGCTATCCCAATGTGGTGACCGGCTTGGAGTACGAGCGCATTATGTCGGCATCCGGGCCTACCCTGGGCCAACTGGTGCGGCCCTCGGACGGCAAGCAGCCCACACGGGTGGCGTGGATCCAATGCGCCGGCTCACGCGGTATCAACCGCGAGGATGTCTCCTACTGCTCCAGCGTCTGCTGCATGTATGCCCTCAAAGAGGCCATCGTCACCAAGGAACGTTTTCAGGACGACATCGAAACCACCATTTTTTACATGGATATGCGTACCTTCGGCAAAGATTACGAAGCGTACTATCAGCGGGCCAAGGACCAATACGGCGTCCGTATGGTGCGATGCCGTCCGCACAGCATCATTCCCGATCAACCAGGTGATGATCTGGCAATCTCTTACGCCACCGATGCCGGCGCCGGGCTCACCACGGAAAAATTCGACATGGTGGTGCTTTCCACCGGATTCCGGCCGACCGCCGCAGCCACGCAACTGGCCGCGACCCTGGGCATTGAGCTCAATCCGCATCACTTTGCCAAGACCCAGAGCTTCCAGCCGGTGACCACCAATAAGCCGGGCATCTACGTGTGCGGCGTGTTCGAAAGTCCCAAGGACATTCCTGAGACCATGGTTCAGGCCAGTGCCGCGGCCTGCATGGCATCCAAGCATCTGCCCCGGACCAATGGTGCCACAGAATCGGACGACTTGCCCCCCGAGCGCGACGTGACCGGCGAAGAGCCGCGTATTGGCGTGTTCGTGTGCGATTGCGGCCAGAACATCGGCGGCGCCATCGATGTGCAGTCGGTGGTGGCCGAAGCGGCCAAATATCCAAACGTGGTGCTTTCGGAAATGAGCGGTCATGGGTGTGGCAAGGAAGCCCTGGAACGCATTCAGCAAATGGTGGTTGAAAAGAACCTCAACCGCGTGGTGATCGGTGCCTGCTCGCCGCGTACCCATGAAGAGCTGTTTCAGCAAACCATCCGGCAGGCCGGGTTGAACAAATACCTGGTGGCCGTCGCCAATATTCGCGACCAGAACGCCTGGGTGCATGCCGGCGCTCCCGAACTGGCCACCGCCAAGGCCAAGAAGCAGATCCGCATGGCTGTTTTCGGCGTCGCCGAGTCCGGACCGCTCAAGGAATACCTGCTGCCCATGAACAAGGAGATCCTGGTGCTGGGCGGCGGCGTGGCCGGTATGAACAGCGCCCTGGAACTGGCCGACCGTGGGTTCAAGGTCTTTCTGGCCGAACGCAACGGTCGCCTGGGAGGGCTGACCGCCTTGGTGCGCCGCAATCTGGAAGGCGATGATGTCCAGGCGTTTCTCACGCAATTGGTCGACCGGACCAACGCCCATGAGAACATCGAAGTCATCACCAACGCCATTGTGGTTGATCACCAGGGTATGCCCGGTAAGTTCACCACCGGTTTTCAGATCGGTCCGCGCATGTACTACCGCGCAATCGAACACGGTGCCACGGTGATGGCCACGGGTGCCTTGGCGCGTCGCCCCAACCAGTATCTGCTTGACCGTCACAAAGCGGTCATGACCCAGCTTGATCTGGACAGCCTGCTGGAAGACCAATCCGCGCAGGTCAGTGAATGGCAGAGCCTGGTGATGATCCAGTGTGTGGGGTCACGCACTGCCGACAATCCCAATTGCTCGCGAATCTGCTGTCAGACGGCTATGAAAAACGCGCTGCGCCTGCTGGATCTCAACCCCGATATGCGGATATTCGTGCTGTACCGGGATATGCGCACCTTCGGCTTCAGCGAGGATGCCTACATCGAGGCGCGCCGGCGCGGGGTGATCTTCGTGCGTTACGAGAGCGAGACCCCGCCGCAGGCCGAAGCCGCCGGCGCGCAAGTGGCCGTGCGTTTCACCGACCCGATCCTGGGCCGCCCGGTCGAGGTGACCGCAGACCGCCTGGTATTGAGCACCGGCCTGATGGCCGACGATGAAACCACTGAGGATCTGGCCGCCATCTTCCATCTGAACCGTACGGAAGACGGGTATTTTCTGGAAGAACACGTGAAACTCAAACCGGTGGATATGTCGGTTCCCGGCTTTTTTGTCGCCGGAACGGCCCATTCGCCGCGCACCATTCGTGACAGCATCACGCAGGCCCAGGCCGTGGCCGCTCGCGTGCAGGCCTTGCTGGCCCGGAATACCATTAACCTGGGAGCCACTGTAGCCCGGGTGGACGCCACCAAGTGTGCCACCTGCCTGGCCTGCGTACGCGCCTGCCCCTACCAAGTACCGTTTATCAACGAGGACCGTTCTTCGGAAATCGATCCGGCCAAGTGCCACGGCTGCGGCATCTGCGCGGCCGAATGCCCGGCCAAGGCGATTCAGTTGTCGCGCTTTGAGGATGAACCTATTTTGGCCCAACTGGAAGGATTGTTGGAAAGGATTGCCTGATGCAAACATTTGAACCCGTTATTGTGGCCTTCTGCTGCCACTACTGCGCTTACACCGCCGCCGACATGGCCGGCAGCATGCGCTTGAGCTACCCGGCCAACGTGAAAATCGTGCGGGTGCCGTGCAGCGGCAAGGTCGACACTATTCATATGATGAAAGCACTGGAAAAAGGCGCCGACGGCGTGCTGGTGGCAGGCTGTCTCGATGGCGACTGTCATTTCAAGAACGGCAATACCAAAGCCGTACGTCGGGTGGCGTTGGTCCAGGAAACATTGAAAGAGCTCGGCATCGAGCCGGAACGGTTATCCATGGTGACCATGTCCGCCGGTATGGGGACACGTTTTGCGCAAATTGCCACCGACTTTACTGAAGAGATTCGAAAATTGGGGCCTAATCCCGTATGTGCCGGCATCGAAGCCAAAGCGGCAGCGGGCGCGGTCGCAAAGGCTAATTAAAGGAGAGTAGACGATCATGATTACAGCTGAACGAAAACCCCTCGCGGAGATCATTGATTGCATCGGCGAGAACCGACGCATCCTTCTGGTGGGTTGCAACGAATGCGTGACGGTTTGTGCGGCCGGCGGGCGCAAAGAGGTGGCCACGCTGGCCTCGGCTTTGCAAATGAATTCCATGCGGCACGGCAAGACCCTGGATATCCGTGAAATGACCCTGGAACGGCAATGCGACCCTGAATATGTGGAGCAGTTGGCCCCTTTTATCGACCAGGCCGATGTGATCGTTTCCATGGCCTGTGGCTGCGGTGTGCAGGAAGTGGTGCGTCGGTTTCGCAATAAACGCATCTATCCGGCGGTCAACACAAAGTTCATGGGCGCATCGGAAGGACCGGGTGTTTGGGCCGAACGCTGTCACGGCTGCGGCAATTGCCTGCTGGGACTCACGGGCGGCATCTGTCCGATCGCACGCTGCTCCAAGAGCTTGATGAACGGCCCCTGCGGTGGTTCGAGCAAAGGCAAGTGCGAGATCGGTTCGGATGTCGACTGCGTCTGGCAGCTGATCTGGGACCGACTCAAGGAGCTGGGTATCGAGGATCAGTACGAAAATGTCATCATGGCTAAGGACTGGAGTACGGAAAGGGGCGGCGGGCCTCGCAAGATCGTGAGAGAGGATTTGGCATAATGAAAACAGAAAGCACATTGGAAAAGGTTTTTAACGCCGGACATATTGCGGTGACAGGTGAGTGTGGTCCCCCCCGGGGCGCCTTGCCGGATAAAGTCAGAGAAAAAGCCGAGCTACTGCGGGGCTATGTGGATTCGGTCAACATCACCGACAATCAGACCGCCATGGTACGTATGTCCAGTTTCGCCGCCAGCCTCATTCTTAAGCAGATGGATATGCAGCCCGTTTTGCAAATGGTGTGTCGTGACCGCAACCGGCTGGGCATGCAAAGCGAAATCATCGGTGCCTATTCCCACGGCATCAACACCATGCTGTGCCTGTCGGGAGACCACTGCAAGTTCGGCGATCACCCCATGGCCAAAGGCGTATACGACCTGGACTCGGTACAGTTGATCCAGACCGTGCGCAAGATGCGCGACGAAGGCAAGTTCCAGGGCGGCGCCGACATCCTGAACGCCCCTAAAATGTTCATCGGCGCGGCCGCCAATCCGTTCGCCGACCCCTTCGAATTGCGCGTGGCCCGTCTGGCCAAAAAAGTCAGGGCCGGCGTCGATTTTATCCAGACGCAGTGCATCTTCAATATCGATAAGTTTGAAACATGGATGAAGGGCGTCCGCGAGCGCGGTCTGGACAAAGAAGTTTACATCATGGCCGGCGTGACCCCCATTAAATCCGTGGGTGCGGCACGTTATATGAAGAACAGGGTGCCCGGCATGGACGTGCCCGATCATATCGTCGAACGCATGGCCAAGACGCCCAAAGATAAACAGGCCCAGGAAGGCATCGATATCTGCGTGGAATCGATCCAGCGGATCCTGTCGATCGAAGGCGTGGCCGGCATTCACATCATGGCCATTGAATGGGAATCGGCGGTACCTGAGATCGTTAAACGGTCCGGGTTGTACCCCCGGCCGCAAGTGTAGGTGATAAAGGCGGAAAGCTGAAGGGAAACGTTCGGCCGTGTGGTAACTATTTGGGGCAACGGATCGATATGGATTGATCCGCTGAGCGAATACATGGTAAAAACCCTTCAGCCCACATGGGAGTGGTTTCAAAATGCTCAGTGTATGCTGAAACCACTCCCCAGCACCCAATCAATCAAGGAGGTCAAACATCATGAGCGAAAGGCAATTGATTCTGGTGGTCGACGATGATCCGGATCTGGTGGAGTCGGTCAGCATGAAACTTGAAAGTAAAAATTTTCGTGTTGCCAAGGCCTATGACGGCGTTGAGGCCTGGGAAAAAATCAAGGCCGAACGCCCGGACTTGATCATCCTGGATGTTATGATGCCCCGTAAAAACGGATATGTGGTCTGCAATGAAATCAAGAACGATCCGGTTTACAAGGACATTGTGGTGGTGCTGCTGACTGCTGTGGCCGATGCCGTGCCCAATACGAGTTATACCCACATGGATGGCAAAAATACGCTGGCGGATGACTTTATTCCCAAACCCATCGATTTGGACAAGCTGATGGAGATTGTTGCTGACAATTTGGATTAGCATCAGTGTTCCATATGCCGCTTTCGCCCGTCACCCGGCCGCCCGTTTCGCGGGTGCAGGGTGCGGGCGATTTTTGTTTGCAGCAAGAGTCCGGAGCCACCCGATACACGGCGTCGGCGCCTTCAATTGTTCGACGCTGCCAAGGTAAGGGGGGTGTGGGGGATGAAGGAAAAGATTTCCGTAAACGGCCTGAAGTTGAGCGCAGCGCTGGTATCCATATGGGTGCGCTCACGGAACACCCCGTCGGCGGCAATGTCTCTTTTGTGCCGCATGTTGAGCGCAATGCAGGTCAACATCGCATTCTTGACATCTTCAGAGGATGATGCCACGGCAATGTGCTGCATCGATGCCGAAGACCAGGCCACGGTCGAGGCCTTGCTGAATCACGATTCCGAACTCAAAGCGGTGGTGCAATTCGGGCAGAGGGTTGGTTTGCTTTCCCTCTATCCCCACAAAGCCAGCTTGAAGCTCCTCGGCGCCGTGCTGCAAGCGTTGACCGAAAATGGCCTTGCCGTGCACGGGGTGGCATCTTCGATTGCGGCCTTGACGTTTGTGGTCGATTACGATTGTCTGGACGACGCGGTCGCCATTTTAAACGGCTGCATGATCCTGCCGTCCAACCCGGCGGCATTTCGGGCCGATTTCAAAGTCCGCCAGGAGGCGTTGTTGAAATAGGCTCGTTGGCTCGTTTGTTCGTCCGTCAGTTCGTTATCTTGGTAGACGTGCGGGCAGGGGCTGAGAAACGTTTTTCTGGAACTGTGCTTATGGAAACCATCGCCATCTATTGGGAAGCCAAAATCCGTACCTATGGATTGAACCTTCTTGAAGGATTGACCCTGTATCGGCTGGCCTTGAATGTCGGCCAAGTAGGGCAATGGGCCCATGCCTGCCAGGAGCCTTGCATTCCGGAAGCTGCTTTCCGACTGGTATGGTACCAGATAGATGGCCCAGGGCGCGCCGTGTTCCGACTCGTGTGCGACGACCCCGGCCGGCAAGCTGTCGAAACCGTGATGGCGCCCTTCTTTAAAGCGGGTCCCTGCGCGCAACTTCCGGTAGATATAATATTTTTTCAAGGTCCGCATTATGGAGACCGCTATGGGATCATGGATTTCACCTATCAGGCGCTGGCGCAGGGACAAATCAGCCTTGTAGGGGCGGTGTGCTCGGTGGCGACCATTTACCTGGTTGTACCGGCCGGACAGGGTCGCGCGGCAGTGCAACTGCTGGCGCAAGCTTTCGACATTCCAAAATCGGCTGACCGGAAGGGCCCCGAGACAAACGGGGGGCACATCGATGAATGACAAGTTGTTGCAGGAACTGGATTGGCGTATACGCGTTTTTGATTCGCTTTCTTTCCCAACCCTGATTCTCAAGCCGGACAAGGTCATCCTGACCGCCAATCAGGTTTTTCTGCAGCGACACGGGGTCGCGTTGGAACAGGTCGTCGGAAGACGCTGCCACGATGTCTTTTACGGTGCCGAGCAGTGCCCCAATCAGGTGTGCCCCTTCAACAAGGTGATCACCGAAAAAACCGGCTCATCGGTGATGCGGCGGCATACCACCCGCACCGGCAAAAGGCTTTACGAAGACCGGGTTTTCTCTCCGATTCTCGATGACGACGGCAATGTCGCTTACGTCATGGAAAGCGTGCGGGATGTCACCCGCCAAAAAAACCTGGAACTGGCCCTCAAAGAGACCGAGGCGTTTCTCGAAAAGGTCATCCTGGGGTCGCCCATCGCCATAGTGGCCGCCGACCGCTATGGTCACATTCTGCTGATGAATCCGGCCGCCGAAGAGCTTTTCGAGTATGCCAACCCATTCGCCGTTCGTCATGTCACGGCCGACATGCTCTATCCGCCGGGCACGGCCAATACGATCATGCGGCAACTCAAGGACGGCAAGGGCAAGCTGCATGGCGCGAAAACGACCATTATCAATGCCAAGGGCGTCGCGATACCGGTCGAGCTGAATGCATCGATCATCTACGAAGACGATGAAGAGGTGGCCACGGTTGGCATCTATACCGATCTGCGTGAAAAACTGGCTGTCGAAAGCAAACTCAAGGTCACCCAGGCGCAGTTGGCGCAGTCGGAAAAAATGGCTTCCCTGGGACAATTGGCTGCCGGCGTGGCCCACGAGATCAACAATCCACTCACCGGCATTCTTTTTTATGCCACCCTGAAGTTGGAGGCCCTGCAGGCGGATGATCCGGAACGCCCTGATGTAGAAGCGGTCGTCGAGGATGTCAAACGGTGCAAGGACATCGTTCAGAATCTGCTGGCCTATAGCCGCCAGTCCAGTCCCATGAAAGATATCATCCAACTCAACAGCATTATCAATCAAAGTCTGAGTTTGATTCGCGACCCGAAGATGTTCAGCAACGTCAAGATCGTGCGGGATTTTTCTGAGGAGATGATGCTGGTCCATGTGGACAAAAACCAGATCAGTCAGGTGATCATCAATTTGGTGATCAATGCCGTCAGTGCCATGAATGGTGACGGCGTCCTGACCCTGTGCACCAGCCGGGACAAAACCCAAGGCAAAGCTTACCTGGAAGTAGCCGATACCGGGTGCGGTATTGCCGAGGAGTGCCTTTCCAAGATCTTCGATCCTTTTTTTACCACCAAGGCACCGGGAGAAGGCACGGGGTTGGGCTTGAGCACAGCCTATGGCCTGGTCAAAGAGAACAAAGGCAACATTCATGTGAAGCAGACCAGCGATGCAGGCACCACTTTCGTTTTGGAATTCGACCTCTATCAACCATTCCACGACATCGAACCGGAATAAGGAAAGCAATCAGTGTCACCATCAGATACCCCAACCAGCGATTCCGAGAAGACGACGCAAGACTTTAGAAAACCCAGTGTATTGATTGTGGATGACGAAAGTCGCATCCGACATGTCTGCACGAAAATGCTGAGCCAGGAAGGCTATGACGTTGCCGAGGCCGAGAATGCCCACGTCGGCCTGGAAAAGGTGGCTCAGCGCCACTTCGATATCATCTTGCTGGATCTGCTCATGCCCGGCATGTCCGGACTGGAGGCGCTGGGCCGCATCCGCGCCCAGCATCCCGATACGGTGGTGATCGTGATTACCGGCTATGCGACTTTGGATCATGCTGTGGAAGCCATGAAGAAAGGGGCTTTCGATTTTGTCTCCAAGCCCTTTTCTCCTCAGGATTTGCGTCTGGTCGTGACCAAGGCCATCGAACATATCCGCACCCTGCAAGATATCGCTCACGAAAAATCGCGCATGCGTACGATGATCAACCACCTGGCCGGCGGTGTCATGGCTACGGACACCCGCAAGCAGGTGGCTCTGGCCAACCACGCCTTCATGAACCTGATCGGATATAGCGGCCCCAATCCGATCGGCCGCTCGGTCGACGAACTGGTGACGGAACACAAGATTCTTAATATGATCGACCAGGCCCTCGCCATGGCGCCGGACCAGTTCGCAGAGATCACCGCCGAACTGTTGGTCCCTGCCCGGGCCGGTGAACCAGAACGCATCCTGGGCGCACGCTGCGTCCCGTTTCGCGATCGTCTGGAGCGCAATCTGGGCACGATCACCGTGTTGCATGATATCACGGCCTTGAAACGAATGGACCAGATGAAGTCCGAATTCGTCTCGATGGTCTCGCATGAAATCCGCGGGCCGCTCAACTCCGTTCTCATGCAGCAGAAAGTGGTCCTCGATGGATTGGCAGGGAGCATCACGGACAAGCAGCGCGAGATTCTGACGCGTGCCTCCGAAAAAATCAAGGCTTTGGTCAGTCTCTCCAGCGAACTGCTGGACCTGTCCAAAATGGAATCCGGACTGATCAATCTCGATAAGGAAAAACTGCAACTGGCACCGCTGATGGCCGACCAGGCACTCTTTCATCTGCCTAAGGCGCAGGCCAAAAAGATCTCCCTGGAACTGGCGCCCTTGCCGGACTTGCCCTCGGTTCTGGCCAACCGCATGAACATGGAAGAGGTGCTCTCCAATTTGATCACCAATGCCATTCACTACACGCCGGAAAACGGCCGCATCATTCTGTCGGCCGCAGGCGAGGGCGCCTACGTTTGCTTTAAAGTATCCGATACCGGATTCGGCATCGCCCCCGAGGACCTGGAGCGCATTTTTGAGCGCTTCTATCGCGTCAAGAATGAAAAAACCCGCTACGTGATCGGCACCGGGCTCGGCCTGCCCATCGTCAAAAACATCGTCGAAGCGCACAACGGCCGCATCGAAGTCAAAAGCGAAGTGGGCCAGGGGACTGTTTTTACGGTGTGCATTCCGGTTGCCTAAGCAGGGCCGCAGGAGGCGGGATCGGCCTGCGCGTCGTTTTTAAAGAGTGGCCGGCGAGCGTTTTCTTGGCGTCTCTTCTCGAATTCATATGTTCTTCTATAGAAGTGCAAACCGTTAAAGCCGGTTGCGGAAAAAATCCTGCACGAATTGGATATGGTGCCGCATGGCATTGGATGCTTCGAGCGGGTCGCGTTTTTTAATGGCCTCGATAATGGCGCTGTGCTGAGTGAGAATTTCATCGATATTGCGCGGGTCTTCGTACAGATGGCTGAGATTTTTTTTAATGCCCACGAACAGGAAATCGTAAAAATTCTTCATCAGATAGACATGTACCGGGTTTTTGGTCGCATAGGCCATGGACATGTGGAAGGCTGCATCGGCCTCAGTGCCCAATCGTCCGGAAGCCACTTCCGCGCGCATCTCTTCCAGGCTGGCTTCCATAAAAGCCAGATCTTCCTTGACGGCCCGGTGAGCGGCCAGTGCTGCCGCATTACACTCCAGGCCCATGCGGACCTCGAGCAGGTCGTCAATGGTGGCGTCGTGCACTTCCATGGCGGCGGCCAGGGGATTGCTGCCGCGTGTGTCCGGTGAACGCACAAAGGTGCCCTGGCCCTGTTTGTGCTCCAGAAGTCCAAGAACCACGAGTTTGTTGATGGCATTGCGCACAGAGGTCCGGCTGACCCCCAGGGCTTCGGCAAGATCGCGTTCGGGTAATACCTGCTCGCCGGCTTTGAGTTGGCCTCTGAAAATCAGCTCGCGGATCTGTTCAAACACCTGGTCTGAAATCTTTTTCGGCTTAATCGGCTGCAAGGGCATTGGCATCTTATTTCAGGCTCTCCGCATAGAGTTCAATGACATGCTTCACTTCCACTGGGTCGTCTGCCTGGGATAGCGCATCAGTGATTTGCAGCATGCATGCCGGGCAGCTGGTCGCTACGACGCGGCAACCGGCATCCCGAATCGACTCTCGTTTGCGTTGGCCGATTTGGCTGGAGATGCCATAGTATTTCAAATTGAAGCTGCCGCCCATGCCGCAGCACTGATCCGGCGCACGCATCTCCACCAAACGGTAACCGCCGGTCGCACGCAACACGTCACGCGGCTGGCTGGCAATGCCTAATGTTTTTTTCAAGTGGCATGGATCGTGGTAGGAGACCGGCACCGGATTGGGGCGCGTCACCGATTCTGTTCCTGTCGGAATCAGAATAGATTGATCTATCAAAAACTGGCTTATATCTAAAGTCTTTTCTGCAAGAGCCGCGGCTTGGGTGCGCAGGTCCCTCGGCGCATCGTGCAGCATGAGCGGCCACATTTCCCGTATGGTGGCCGTGCAGGTGGCGCAGGCCGTGACCAGATAATCAAAGGGCGCCTTGTTGATCTGGTCGAGATTGTGGCGCACCAGGTGCTGGAAAGTGGCCGTGTCTCCCGCGGACAGCGCCGGAATGCCGCAGCAGCCCTGCGACTCGGGGATGAACAGGCCGACCTCCAGGTGGTCACACACGTCACTTACGGCTCGGGCTACCTGCGGGTAAATCTTGTCTATCAGGCACCCCACGAAAAAAGCCACCGTGATCCCCGTACGACCGGCCGGTGTATGGCGATGTGCGTGCGCGGAGCGGTGAAACGGTTCGGCGGCCAAAGGTTTGAAATGGCGCCTGCCGATCAGCGGCGACTGGATTCTGGCGCACGACGTGCCAAGTAGGTCATTGGCCGGCCGCGTGAGCAGTTTTTGAAAGCGGGCACTCCAGTGGGCGACCCGGTCGAACAGGGCCGGCCGCGCCAACAGCCCTCTAAGAATGATTTTCTGCGCGGCGGGAAGATCGGTGAAGCCGGCCAATATCGCCCGGGCCTTGAGGAAAATATCGATCACACGAACGCCGCTGGGACAGTTGGCCTGACACGATCCGCACAACAAACACTTGTTCAGACGCTCCGCCACGCTGTCGGGCTGGTCGAACATATCCTGCAGCAGGCCATCCAGCAAGGCCAGCTTGCCGCGGGCCACATCGGCTTCTCGGCCGGTTTGGGCATACAACGGGCACACTGCCTGGCACATGCCGCAGCGCATGCAGGTGGCCAGTTGGTCTTCAAGGTCGCGCATCAGCGCGACGAGCGCATGCATGTCGGCCATGCTTTATCCTCCTATGACTTTACCCGGGTTGAGAATGTTGTTGGGGTCGAGGGCATGTTTGATGCGCCGGGAAAGTAAAATGGCACCCATGCCCGTCTCCTTTGCCAGGAAACCGGCTTTGGCCAATCCTGTGCCGTGCTCGCCCGAAAGGGTTCCCCCCAGCGCCAGGGCTTCTTCGAAAATCGCTGCGATGGCCGCTTCCACGCGCTGCCATTCGACCTTGTCCCGTTTATCGGTGAGAATGGTCGGATGCAGGTTGCCGTCGCCCGCATGGCCGAAGGTGCCAATGGGAAGGTCGAACTTGCGGGCAATCGCTTGCAAGGCGGCCACCATGGCGGGAATCTTGGAGCGGGGCACGGTGGCATCTTCGAGCACAACCGTCGGTTTCAGTTTTGCCAGGGCCGAAAGTGCGCTGCGGCGGGCGGTCCAGATGCGATCGCGTTGGGCATCGTCTTCGGCCACGCGGATGGACATTGCGCCCATTTGCCGGCAAATTTTTTCTATTTTTTCGCTTTCATCGGCAACCTGGGCGCTGTGGCCGTCGACCTCGATCAGGAGGATTGCGGCGGCTTCCATGGGCAGGCCGACATGGCTGAACGATTCCACCGCGCGGATCGTGAAGTTGTCCAAAAATTCCAGCGTGGCCGGCACGATATGCTGCGCGATAATCGCCGCCACCGTTTCCGATGCTTTATCCATCCCATCGAAGACCGCCAAAAGAGATTTGCGCGTTGCCGGCATTGGAATCAGTTTCAGGATGATCTCATCGAGCACACCCAGCGTGCCTTCCGAGCCGATCATCAATGCTTTGAGATTGTAGCCGGTGGCGCATTTGACTGTGCGCGAGCCGGTTTTGATCAATTCTCCGCCCGCATCGTAAAACTGCAACCCCATCACATAGTCTGCGGTCACCCCGTACTTGAGACCGCGCAGTCCGCCGGCGTTCTCGGCCACGTTGCCGCCCAGTGTGGATACCGCCTGGCTGCCGGGGTCGGGGGGGTAGAAAAGCCCTTTGGCCTCCACGGCCGCGGATAAGGTGGCGGTCACAACCCCCGGTTGCACAATGGCATACATGTCCTGTGTATTGATTTCCAAGATCCGGCTGAGCCCATTGGTGAGAAGCACCACGCCATCGGCCTGCGGGATCGTGCCACCGCTCAAATTGGTTCCCGCCCCGCGAACCGTCAGGGGGATGCCGTTGGAATTGCAAAAGGCAACTGTACGGCCCAGCGCAGTTGAAGAAAGCGGCCGCACGACTGCCGCCGGCACTTGGGCGTCGAGTACGGCGGCATCATAAGAGTAGGTCAGCCGGTCGGCTTTTTCCGTGAAAACATTATCGCGACCGACGATTTCACCTAAAGCGGTGATGGTGGCGTTGCTTAGCATGGCAGCATCTCCTATGTCGTGATGGGTGTTTGATGAAAGGTATTACCAATGATCCAGATAGCCCGTTGGTATTGTTGCAAAAACACTTATTTCAATTAAATTAGTGTATTAACAGTTAGCATGCTGAATTTGAATTGACAATATAATTTTTATTGACAGGTAAAAAGGTTTTTAATAGCTTTGGTACTACCACTTTTTGTAAATCAACCAATCTTATTGAATTTCATTTGGAGGGAGGTGGTCTTCCGGTTAGTCTCATTTCGGTGTGGAGGTCTACATGACTGCCCGCACCTTTCACTTCACTCACTATTAACATGTGCCGCCAGGAGGATAGTCGTTATGAAAAAGGCCTTTTATTTTCTTGTCAGTTTGTCTCTGCTCATCATGATGGTCAATGTTGGCTTCGCGGCCGAAAAACGACAGAAATTCGGTGTGGATGACCGCGCCAAAACCGCCAAGCGGGTTAATTTCAAGCCCTCAACCGAGACCATTCGCTGGAAGATGGTGATGCCTTGGGACAAAGGAATACTTTTCTACGATGTGGCCGCTCATTTTTGCGACAGCGTGCGCCTGGCTTCGGCTGGCCGGCTGGACATCAAACCCTTTTCGGCCGGCGAACTCGTTCCGGCCATGCAGAGTCTGGATGCGGTCAGCCAAGGCTCGGCCCAGGTCGGCCATGATTGGCCCGGTTACTGGAAGGGCAAGAACGAAGCCTTCAATGCTTTTGCTTCGGTTCCGTTCGGTCTGGATGCGGAAGGGTACAATATCTGGCTCTACGAGCGCGGCGGCCTTGAGCTGATGCAGGAGCTTTATGGCAAGTTCAATCTCTTTGCGCTGCCCGGCGGCCAGTGCGGGCAGGAGATGGGGTTGTTTTCCAACAAACGCGCCACCAAGATGGAAGACTTCAAGGGCATGCGCGTGCGCACGGTAGGCTGGTACATGGACATCCTCAATCAGCTGGGCGCTTCGGTCGCTCCCCTGCCGGCCGGCGAGATCTATCTGGCCCTAGAACGCGGCGTGATCGATGCGGCCGAATTTTCTACGCCCGCCATGAACTATCCCTTGGGATTCGACGAAATCACAAAATACGTCATCCAGCCCGGTGTGCATCAGCCCGGCATTCAATGCGCGCTTTTCTTCAACAAACAAGCTTACGAAAAACTTCCCGAAGATCTGAAGTGGATTGTGGACATCTGTGCCAAAGAGACCCAGTTGTGGAGCTACAATTGGTCCAACAGCCTGAATCCCGAAGCGATCCGGCAATTCAAGAAAAAGGTCGAGTTTGTGAAGATGGACCCGGAAACCATGATCGAATTCCGCAAGGTCACCAAAACTTACCTGGACGGTATCAAGGCCAAGTTCCCGGATGCCAAAAAAGCTCTCGATTCGCAGGAAGCCTTCATTGCAGATTATGCAGAGTTCCGTGATGTGCGCGGCGGCGTCGCCCCTTGGCCTTACGAGACCTATATCAGCGGCAAAATCATGGAGTAATATCCACGGTCAGGGACAACGTTTCGATCCTGCCCTGAGAAGATCGAAGGGCAGGATCTTTTTCCAAGGAGAGATGTTCCTATGCTGGAAACAACAGCCACAGCCATTTCGCAGTTTAATCGCAAAACCGGGGAGTGGTTTTCCCTGCTCATGCTGCCCATGCTCTTCGTTGCGGTCTATGAAGTGTTCATGCGCTATGCATTCAACGCGCCCACCAGTTGGGGGTTCGAGCTGACGATTTTTATTTACGGCCTGCATTTCATCCTGGGGTATTCTTTTACGGATTCCCATAATGGCCACGTTCGCGTGGATATTTTCAGTGCGCGTCTGTCGGCCCGGCCCCGGGCGATTCTTGAAATTGTTACGCTGCTGGTGATCTTTTTCCCCTTCATGACGCTGATGACGATTTTTGCCGGTAAATTCGCCTTTTATTCCGCGTCGATGAAGGAACTTGCCTCCAGCAGCTGGGCGCCGCCCATCTGGCCTGTCAAGATCATGATGTGCGTGGGATTCCTGCTTCTTTGGCTGCAGGGCCTGGGCAATCTGCTGCATCACCTTCATATCGCCCTGGCTCCCAAGGCGGATTGATTCGAAAGGGGTACTTTTCATGAGTGTCGAATTCCTCACGGTGGCGATGTTCGTCACTTTGCTGCTGATCATTCCCCTGGGGCACCCCCTGGCGTACTCGCTGGCCGGGGTGGCCACGCTTTTCGGATTGATCGACAATGGCTTCAATCTAACCGCGCTTTTCATTCAGTTCGCCAATCTGGCCTGGGGTCTGATGAACAACTACACCCTGGTGGCCATTCCCCTATTCATCTTCATGGCCAATTTATTGGATTGCTCGAAGGTGTCGGATGAGCTCTTCGAGGCGCTTTACGTGGTTCTGGGCAGTTTGAAGGGCGGCCTGGGGCTGGCGGTGATCGGCGTTTGCACCGTTTTTGCAGCCACCACCGGCATCATCGGCGCCTCGGTGGTCGGCATGACGCTGCTGGCTGCGCCTGCCATGATTCAGCGCGGTTATCAAAAGGAGCTGACCGCCGGCCTGATATGCTCGGCCGGCAGCCTGGGCATCCTGATACCGCCCAGCATCATGATGGTGGTCTTTGCCGGTTTGGCCGGCATGAAAGAGACCACGGTAGGCAATCTTTTCGCCGGCGCCATGCTGCCGGGTGTGGTGCTGTCGCTTTTTTTCATGCTCTATACCTGGCTACGCTGCACCATCAATCCAGCTTTAGGCCCGCCCATCAGCAAGGCTGAGGCAGCCAAATACTCCACCGGTCGCAAGTGGGCCATGACCATGAAGTCTCTGTTGCCGCCCTCGGCGCTGATCTTCGCAGTAATGGGCACCATCCTTCTGGGCGTGGCCACCGCGACCGAAGCCGCCGCCATGGGAGCGCTGGGTGCCCTGATCCTGGCATTGGTCAAGGGCAAGCTTACCCTGACGGTGATCCGTACGGCCTGCGTGGCCACCTACAAAACCACCGCCATGGTCATGCTGCTCTTTATTGGCGGCCTCTATTTCAGTGCAGTGTTTCTGGGCATGGGCGGTGGTGACGTCGTGTCGGAACTGCTTGTCGGATCGGGTCTCAACCGCTGGGTGGTTTACTTCATCATGATGTTCATCGTATTCATCCTGGGCATGTTTATCGACTGGGCCGCGATTTTGCTGATCACCGTGCCCATCTTTCTGCCGATCGCGCTCGAACTGGATTTCGATCCCTTGTGGTTCGCAATCGTATTGTGTATCAACTTGCAAGCCTCCTTTTTAACACCGCCCTTCGGGTATGCTCTTTTCTATTTCGCGGGGGTAGCGCCGCCGGGCTACACGATGATGCACATTTACAAGGGGATCATACCGTTCGTCATTCTGCAGATTGTCGGATTGATTATCATGACTTTGTTTCCCGCGACCATCCTCTGGTTGCCGTCGGTGTTCTTCGGCCACTGAGTTTATGTCGTCAACTTGCGGGATGGGCACGGAAGAGGCGATCCGGGTGGCGCGGACCACCCGGATGCCGGCGTTTGGAACCGGAAAGTTGCCTTAATGATTTTATCGCATTTGCTGCCACAACGGTCAAAGATTGGGTAAGGGGAAATAATGATGGCCTATGCAGTCGATAAAGAAGAGCGGCCAGAGGTGCAGTTGTTTCGTCAGGCCGCCGAAAAAGTATCCGCAGTCGTCGTGCAGGTGGCTACGTGCGATCAAGCGATGGCCTACGCTGTCGATCTGTGCGCCCGCAAAGAGGCCTGTCAACTGCTCATGGCGGGCTGCGAATCTCCCTTGTCACCGGCGGCTGACCAGTTGTGCGGGAACAAGCAGCAAAAGGTGATGGCGGCACCCGGCCTGGATGAATCCAGCCGGGCGGCGCTTGCCGGTCTGTGCGAAGAAAATGGCATTGTACTGACCGGGCGCCCATTGCGCGACCACCTGGCCGGCATCGACATCGGGGTCACCTGGGCAGACTTTGGCATTGCCGAGACAGGCACGCTGGTGATTGCTTCGAACAGCGAAGAGCTGCGTTTGGCAACCATGATCAGTGAAATTCATGTGGCCGTGCTGCCGGTATCACGAATTCGCCACAGCGCAGAGGATCTGGAGGCGGAGCTGCGCGCCAGGATGGCATCCGCTCCCAACTACCTGGCCTTTATCACCGGGGCCAGCCGCACGGCTGATATTGAACGCGTGCTGGCCATCGGCGTGCACGGCCCATTGGAACTTCATATCGTACTGTTAGGGGATGCGTGATGCAGGAAGCTAAAAACTTAAAAGAATATCGCAAAACGGTCGGCCATGCACTGGCCAACGATTTTTTGCGACAGGCGATGGACAACTTCGCCGTGGCCTACCGCACATCGCGCGGCAATGCCTTCAGCGGCATGGACGTGGCGGACCTGGTGGCTCAGGTGGCCGAGACCAAGGACCGTGCCCTGGGCGAGCTGGACCAGCTCTACGCGCAATTCAAACAGCGCGCCGAAGCCATTGGCATCCGGGTTCATCTGGCGGACACGGCCGAGGCGGCCAACCGGATTATCGCCGGCATCGCACGCGACAACCAGGTGCACACCGTCATCAAATCAAAGTCGATGACCGCTGAGGAAACCCTGCTCAACCACCACCTTGAAAAAGAGGGGCTCACCGTCACGGAAACCGATCTGGGCGAATGGATTATCCAACTGCGCCATGAAGGTCCGTCCCACATGGTGATGCCGGCGATCCATCTTTCTCGTCACCAGGTGGCCGATCTATTCACCGAAGTGACCGGCAAACCCCAGGATGCCGAAATTCAGCGACTGGTCAAAGTGGCGCGCCGCGAGCTGCGCCAAAAATTCGTGCAAGCCGACATGGGCATCAGCGGGGCCAATTTCGCCATTGCCGATACCGCCACCATCGGACTGGTCACCAACGAAGGCAACGCCCGTCTGGTGACGACATTGCCGCGCGTGCACGTTGCCCTGGTGGGTCTTGAAAAACTCGTGCCGACCCTGGGCGACGCGCTTAAGATCCTGAAAGTACTGCCGCGCAATGCCACCGGCCAGGCGATCACGTCCTACGTCACCTGGATCAGCGGGCCGGCTGAATATGGCGGGGCCGAGCATGCGCAAAAACAGATGCACATCGTCTTCCTCGACAACGGACGGCGCGCCCTGGCGCGCGATCCGATCTTCGCCCAGGTCCTGCGCTGCGTGCGCTGCGGGGCTTGCGCCAATGTCTGCCCGGTCTACCGCATGGTCGGCGGCCATCAGTACGGCCACATCTACATCGGCGCCATCGGTCTGATCGTCACCTATTTTTTTCACGGCCGTGACAAAGCGCGCAACCTGGTGCAAAACTGCATCAACTGCGGCGCCTGCAAGGCGGTCTGCGCGTCCGGCATCGACCTGCCGCGCTTGATCAAGGAGGTGCACGCCCGTATCCAGGATGAAGAAGGCCATCCGCTGCAGAGCACGCTGCTGGCCATGGTGCTCAAGAACCGGCACCTGTTCCACAGCCTGCTGCGTTCGGCCCAGCTTGCCCAGCGGCCGGTGACCGATCAGACGCACTACCTGCGCCATTTACCGCAGATTTTTGCAAGGGAGCATCGCTTCCGGGCCATTCCGGCCATTGCCGAAAAACCCTTCCGGGATCTATGGCCGCAGATCAGGCCGCAGGTCGCAAAACCCCGCCTGCGGGTTGCGCTCTTTGCCGGCTGCGTGCAGGATTTCGTGTATCCGGAGCAACTGATCGCGGGCGTGCGTCTGCTGGCCGCGCACGGCATTGCCGTGGATTTTCCGATCGATCAATCGTGCTGCGGATTGCCCGTGGCCATGATGGGTGAAAAAAAGGCCGCCCGGTCGGTCGCGCAGCAGAATGTTGCGGCCATGGATCCGGCGCGTTATGATGCCATCGTGACCCTGTGCGCTTCGTGCGCCTCGCATCTGCGGCATGCCTACCCGCGCATGCTGGGCGACGACCCCACCCATGGCGCGAACGCGCGCGCTTTTGCTGACAAGGTGCAGCCGCTCAGCGTCCTGCTCAATGATATCGTGGGCATCGATGCCGGCTCTTTCAGCCCTGTACCCAGCAAATCAACGGTCACATATCATGCCCCCTGCCACCTGTGCCGTGGGCTGGATGTGCATGCGGCGCCCAAAGAGTTGCTGATCAAAGCCGGTTACGATTTCAAGCCGGCCGGAGAGGAAGAGACCTGCTGCGGATTCGGCGGCACCTACTCAGCCAAATTTCCTGAAATATCCGCCGAAATCCTTTCCAAAAAACTGGCCGATGCCGCCAGCACCGGTGCGCAGGTGCTGACCACCGAATGCCCCGGCTGCGTCATGCAGTTGCGCGGCGGCGCGCGATCGCAGAAATTGTCTTTGCAGGTGGAACATATTGCGGAAACGTTGGTTGCAAGGCTAAAAAAAGTAGACAGTGAAAAGTAGAAGTTGGTATCCGGTTCGCTCCAGTGACTATCGGCGAAGTGTTACGTGTAAAGGGAGTCTGGTAGGGTGGGCATCGCCCACCATTTGTCTTATGTTGATCGCCTCTGCGATGGGCCGTATTCAACGTTTCATCGCTATGTTCGATCCGGTGTCTAACCCATCGCTGGGCCGTATCAGTGTCAGAAACCGATGATGTTGTTTGCGGGCAATAGGGGTGGGCAATGCCCACCCACCCGGCTCACCGGGGTTTTCCTACGTCGCCCCACACCCGTGTCTCACTTGGCCGAAGTGGATAACCAGAAAATCAGGTTTATTTATGCAGCGCTACATAATCCTATCCGCCTCGGTAATCATGCAAATGTGCCTCGGCGCGACCTATTCGTGGTCGGTGTATGTACAGCCTTTAAAAGAGAGCACCGGGCTGCTGCAAGGCCCTGTGCAACTGCCTTTCACGCTGTTTTACTTCGCTTTTCCGTTCACCATGATTTTCTCCGGACAATGGCTGCCGCGCCTGGGGCCGCGGCGCTGTGCGGTTGCCGGAGGGCTTATCTTCGGCTGCGGTTGGCTGGTGGCCGGCTGGGGCCATGTGCATTTCGGGCTGACGGTCCTGGGCGTTGGCCTGCTCGCTGGAATCGGCGTCGGGTTGGCTTACATTGTACCCATTGCGACCTGTATTCGTTGGTTTCCCGACCATAAAGGTCTGGTGACCGGCATTGCGGTAGCCGGCTTTGGCGGTGGGGCGGCGTTGGTCAGTCAAATCGGCGCCTGGCTGATGAACGTCCATGGCGCAACGCCCTTTGAAACCTTCCGCTTGCTGGGGATTGCCTTCATGGTCCTGGTGGCTGCGGCCGGGTGGTGCATGCAGAATCCGCCCGGCGCCTATCTGGCGGCCGGCCGTTCGCTGCCCTGGCGGCAGATTGTCGCTCAGCCCAGGTTCCGTATCCTCTATCTGGCCATGGTCTGCGGTCTGGCGGCCGGCTTCGCCGTCAATGCCAATCTGAAAGAGCTGTATGTGGGCGGCGGCCTGACTGCGGGCGTCACGGCCGTGGGCGCTTTCGCCATAGCCAATGCAACCGGTCGTATTGTGTGGGGATGGTGTTTCGACCGATTCAAAGGGCAGGGCGCTGTGAGCGTCAACCTGGTCATGCAGGCAGCCGTCCTGATTCTCTCGCCCTGGATTCTGGTATCCGAAGCAGGATTGCTGCTGTTTGCCGTGCTGACCGGGTTCAACTATGGCGGTGTGCTGGTCCTTTATGCATCCAATGTGGCTCACATCTGGGGACCGCCTGCGGTCGGACAGATTTACGGGTTGCTTTTTTCGGCCAATATACCGGCCGCCCTGGCGCCTCTGGCGGCCGGTCTTATTTTCGATGCCACCGGCAGCTTTGTGCCGGCTTTGACCGGCATCGCCATCCTGATGGTGGTGGCTGCAATGCTGTTCCGGACGACAGTCCGCCAGGAACAGTTGACCCCTTTTTCCGAAAAATCTTGAAGAAAGCGAGGAAAAAATGGAGACCACGCAACCGACCGATTTGCAAGAACCTGCCATCGCATCCGATGAGCTGTTGAAGATCGTGGATCCGGCTTTTCATCCGGAGCATGTTTGCATTGTCACCGGCGTGGGCACGGGCATCGGTCGGGCCACAGCGATTGCGGCCGCCGCCAATCGCCTGACTGTCGTAGGGCTGGACGTGAATGCGGACGAAGGCGCGCGCACGGTCGCCATGGCCGAGCAACTGGGCGGCAAGATGGTGTTTCTGCCCACCGATCTGACCGATGACGCCCAGGTGCACGCCAGTGTCGAAAAGGCCGCTCAACAGGGCCACATCCGCTACTTGATCAACATCGCCGGCGTTCAGCACATCGATGCGGTGGAGGCTTTTCCCATGGCCAAATACGACCTGATGCAGCGTCTCATGCTGCGGGCGCCTTTTCTGCTTTCGCAGTTGACGATACCGCACATGCGCCGCACCGCCGACGGCTGTGGGGTGATCGCCCACATGGCCTCCGTTCACGCCCATATCTGCACGGCCAACAAGCCGGTGTACAACATCACCAAATTTGGGTTGCGTGCCCTGGCGCAATCCATCTCGGCCGAAGGCCAGGGCCGCATCCGCTCTTTTACGGTCAGCACCGGTTTCGTGCGCACCCCCCTGGCGCTCAAGCAGATACCGGATCAGGCCCGGCAGCGTGGTATCTCCGAGCAAGAGGTGGTCGAGCAGGTCATGATGGGCAAGTCGCGCGTGAAGGCCATGATGAAGCCGGTCGAAGTGGCCAATCTGTTTATTTTTGGCATCTCGCGCCATGGCGGTTACCTGGTCGGCGGCGATTTGCTGTTCGACGGTGGCATGGTCCTGACTTACTGATGCGGTCGATTGGTCTGGCGCAGCGCCGAGACGCCTTCACGCAGCGCGTGGCGCGCATCGTCGAAGGAGAGCAGGTCGACAGCGGTGTCTTCCTGCTCCCAGCGCAGCGTGCGCTGTTCGTCAGGCTGCGCCAGTTGCAGCGTTTCCACAAGAAAGTATTGCACGCTGACCGCTTTATCGCCCTTGCGGTAGTGGTGGATCCCCAAGGGTTGCAGCAAACCGCCGACGACCCCGGCCTCCTCCCGCAACTCACGCAAGGCGGCCGCTGCGGGGGTTTCACCGCTTTCTATATGTCCCTTGGGCAATACCCAGTGGGCACCGTCGGATGACGAGACGATCAGAAAAAGAGTCCGGGCGCCTGAGGTGCGCACGGCTACGGCGCCGGCATGGCTGATATTCACGAGCGGCCTTTCTGCAATTATGCCTGAATAAAACCAAGGATATCGTTGTTGAACCGGTCGGCCGCTTCAATAGGGGGGATGTGGCCGACGCCGCTGTAAGTGCGCATGCGTGCCCCTGGGATGTGCGCTGCCAGATATTGCCCGTTGGCATAGGGAACCAGTGGGTCGCTATCCCCGTGAATGACCAGTGTTGGCGCGCTGATTTGAGCCAACTGCCCGGTAACGCCGGATTTGCCGAAGCCGGCATAGCCGTTGATGGCATCCAGTTGGTAAAGATAGGTATCGGCGATAAGCGGCTTCTCCAGCGCGTTGCGCACGATAAGGTCCATATCCTCGGGATGGGCCTGCATATAGCCCGGTCCTGCAATAGCCGTGTAGATTTTGCGCGTGTATGAAGCGACATCCGAGCCATTGGCACTACCCAGCATCATGAGAATGTCGTTCGAAGGGGGCTGATGGGCCGCGCCGCCGGCCGAGGTGGATGTCAGCACCAGTTTTTCGACCAGTGCGGGATGCCGTACGGTCAATGTGGCCGCAATGAACCCTCCCATGGAAATGCCGGTTATATAGCTGGGCCCCAGATCCAGTGCCCGGATGAGCGCAGCCACATCATCAGCCATGTCCGCGATGGTAAAGGGGGCGCCCACGCGCATGCTGTCGCCGATGCCGCGATTGTCCAGAATGACCACGCGCAGGTGTTGGGACAGCGGCGCAACCTGCTTCCACCAGAATAAACGGGATGCTCCCAATCCGGCAATAAGCACCAGCGGATGACCCTGGCCGTGCGTTTCATAATAGATGCTTCCCTTGTCAGTGGAAATGGACGGCATGACCCTCTCCTGAATTCGTTGGTTGACCTTCTATGATCCAGCTTCGAACAGAGCTGGTTGCTACCACCATTGCCGATGGGAATCAATGATTTCATATGCGGCACAAAGAGGTGTTTGGCTCATGTCGGCTGCGCCGGCGGCATGTTGCCGCTTGACTGACAAAAACCATTGCATTTGTCGTTTATGCGGCATAGTTTTGGATACTGAAGCAGTTGACTGTCGCGATCGGACCGGAGGATTTATGCCGCAAGTATGGGGTTCCAAGGAGTTGCTGGAAGATGTGCATCAGCGGGATTTGTGTATCGGGTGCGGTGCCTGTGTGGATCTGTGCCCTTACTTTAAAAACTATCGAGGCAAAACATCTCAGCTTTTCCCCTGCAATTTGACGCAGGGACGCTGTTTTGCGTACTGTCCCAAGGTTGAAGTCGATCTGGAGGCGCTATACCAGCAGATCTGGAACATGCCTTACGAAGGAACGCCTCTGGGACCCTATCGGCAGGTGCTGGCGTCCGCGGCCGGCCCGGCCATGGCGCAGGACCGCTACCAGGGCGGCGGAACGGTATCGGCCCTGATGGCATACGCACTGAAAAGCGGCATGCTGGATGCGGCTGCCCTGACCGTCCGGCAGGGGCTGACCCCCTTGCCCCGCCTGGTGACGCAATGGGAGGAGGTCGCCCAATGCGCCGGGTCAAAATTCATGGCGGCGCCGACCCTGTCCGGGCTCAACAGCGCGGTCCGGCAGGGCTATCGCAAAATAGGGGTGGTCGGTACGCCCTGCCAGATGCTGTCGGTGGCGCAGATGCGTTCCAATCCGCTGGGCAAGCCCGAGCACGACGTGCCCGTCGCACTGGCCATCGGTCTGTTTTGCAATTGGTCGCTGGATACGCGGCAATTGTCGGCGCTTCTGGCTGAACGCACGGGTGCCGCCGAGATCCGTGGCATGGACATTCCGCCGCCGCCGGCCAATGTGATGGTGATCGATACCGATCGCGGTCCGCTGGAAATCTCTTTATCCGACATCAAACCCCTGATTCCGCATACTTGCTTTACTTGTCTGGATCTGACATCGGAGTTGGCGGATCTGTCTGTGGGTATGTACGAGGGCCGTGCGGGGCTGAACACCTTGATCGTTCGGTCGGAAAGAGGCGCCGCCCTGATGGCGGATGCTGTCGCGCAAGGATTTTTAATCACCGAACCCATGCCGGTTGAGAATGTCGCGCACCTTGCCACGGCAGCGGCGGCCAAAAAAGAAAGGTCGATGCGCATGCTGCTTCAACGTGGGCTGATCAATACCCAGAGCGGGCGCGCCGCCCTGCGCATGCCGGCGTCGGTGGCGGCGAAAATACTCCCTCCCAAAGGTATCGCCGGATGACGAGATGATTGCGTTTTGCGGAAAAGTGGGTTCGTATACACGAGCGCTTACTTGCCCGCGTCCAGGACCTCGCGTAATTTCTTTGAGAGATCCTGCATGCTGAAGGGTTTCTGAATGAATCCTTGGCACCCGCGGTCGATGATGCCTTTGGCCTGGCCATTGATGCTGTAGCCGCTGGAGAGCACCACCTTGACATCCGGAGCTATGGCCTGTAATGCGCCGAAGGTGTCACTGCCGCTCATGCCGGGCATGATCATGTCCAACAATACCAGATCAATCGTTTCTTTCTGCTTTTGGAAGATGGCGACCGCTTCGGCGCCGCCGTGCGCGGCAATGACAGTATAGCCCAGTTTCTCCAAAATCAACGAACCCACCTCCACAATGCCCACTTCATCGTCCACGAACAAAATGGTTTCCTTTCCGGGCACCACATCCAAGACCGGCGGGCTGAATTCGAAAACCTCTTTTTCACAGGCTGGAAGATAGATATTGAATGTCGTGCCTGAATTTTTTTCACTGTAAACAGAAATGATGCCGCCATGATTGGAAATGATGCCATAGGCTGATGATAGCCCCAGACCCGTTCCCCGGCTCATCCCCTTGGTCGTGAAAAAAGGATCGAAGATTCTTTTCTGGTCCTTGGGATCGATGCCGATGCCTGTATCGGTCACTGAAAGCTTGACGTATTTTCCCGGCTGCACGCCGTAAGGCTGCACGTAAAATTCATCGAGGAAAGCATTGTGGGATTCAAGAAAAAGCGTACCACCTTCGGGCATGGCATGCCAGGCATTGACGAACAGATTGAGCAGGACCTGCTCGATCTGACTGCGATCCACTTCAACGGTCCACAGGCTCTCCGACAGTCGCTTGTGGATGGAAATCTCCTTGCGGGTGCGGCCGAAAAGGTCCGCGCTGGCATCGACCACCTGGTTTAAACAGATCGGCACGACTTCGTACTTCCCGCCCCGGGCGGTGCCCAGCAATTGGCGGGTCAACTCCGCGCCGGCCCGAACATAGTGTTCGATGTTTTTGAGTTTGTCGTAGAGGGGATGTTGGAGGTCGGCATCCATCAGCGCCAGGGAGGTATTGCCTTGTATGCCCATCAAAAGGTTGTTGAAGTCATGCGCGATGCCGCCGGCCAGTGTGCCGACCGCTTCCATCTTTCTGGATTGGAGCAGCAGCGCCTCCATTTTCTTTTGAGGGGTAATGTCGCGTAGAAAATTCAACACGGCCGGGCGACCCTCCCAGGAGATACTGATACCGTTCAGTTCGACCCACACAATCTCTTGTTCCCTGTTCAGGATGCGAAAGGAAAAAACAGCTGGCAGGTGTTCGTGTGCCACTGTGCGGTAGTGCGGTTCATAAATCGATGAACGGTCCTCTGGATAGACCAGATTGGTGAACGGCATGTCGTGCAGGATGTCCGCGGGATAGCCCGTGACGGCCACGGTCTTGGGGTTAAGAAATGCAATGCGGCCATTCTGGGTGACGTAGATGCAGTCATTGGCGTTCTCGAAAATGGACCGCAAGCGTTCTTCACTTTCCTGGCGCATTATTTCCGCTTGTTTGCGTTCGGTGCGGTCGCGCGAAATACCCCAGAAACCAATTGGTTCACCCGCGGGCGTCTTTTTCAGGTAAGCCGACATTTCACACAACCGGCGCGTTCCGTCCTTGCGGATCACTTCATATTCGAGAATCGTCTGCGGTTTGCCGATTTTGTAGATCTGAACGAACGTCCGGTAAAAGGCATCCGCGGTTTCCGGATGCAAGTAGCGCTGGTAGTTCATGCCCATCAGTTCGGCGGCCGGGTACCCGTGCAGCCTGCGCGTCGATTCATTGAAATAAGTGAAATTTCCTTCAAGATCGATTTCGTAATAGCCTTCTTCCATGGTTTCGAGAATCTGACGGTATTTTTCTTCGCTGAGGTGCAGGGCCTGCTGGGCGGCCTTTAAAGAACTGATGTTGGTGGAAATGGTCAGCAGACACGCCTCGCCCTCGAACTGGAGAGGACGTGCCGAAATCAGATTGTCCAGGTATTCACCGGATTTGGAACGGAATCTGACTTGCATGCCCTCGATCCTGGCATGCAGACGCAGGGCCTCCATGAGGCGCCGGCGGTCATCCGGGTTCTCATATATTTCCAACTCTGTTACGGTACGGCCGATGATTTCTTCGCGTCGGAAACCTGTGCGTTGGCAGCAGACATCATTGACCTGCATATAGCGGCCGTCCGCGATGCGGGTGACTGTTATGGAATCGGGCGCCAACTCAAGCAGATGCCGATAGCTCTCCTCACTGCGCCGCAAGGCATCTTCTGCTCGTTTTTGTTCGGTGCGGTCCCTCAAAATGCCATAGAAACCTATCGCCCCACCGGCCGCATCGCGTAACAGACTGACCGATGCTTCCAACACGATCACCACGCCATCCTTGCGGATCATGGTGTAATCCAACATTTTGCCGGTGCCCCCAGCCCGATAGACCCCATTGAAAACCTGGAAAATCCGTTGCGCCTCCGCCGGAGCCGTATAGTCTTTGTAGCTCAACCCTTGCAGTTCTTCAGCGGCGTAGCCGGTCATGGTTGGCAGGGCGTTATTGAAGAAGGTGAAACGGCCGGTCAGATCGACCTCATAGTAGGCTTCGGAGATGTTGTCGAGGATGGTGCGAAAGCGCTCTTCGGTCTGGCGCAAGGCGTGTTGCATTTTCCAAAGGGGCGTGACGAAGGTGGTGACGGCCAGCATGCATTCCTGCCCCTTAAAACGGATCAGACTCGCCGATATTTTGTTGTGGTAAACCGTGCCGTCCTTGGCCCTGAAATCAATCTCGAAATCTTTCACCAAACCAACGGTCTGTAGTGTTTCGACAAGTCGCCGGCGGGCCTCGGGATCGATGTACAGATCGATATCCTTGGGGGTTAATCCCGCGACTTCTTCGGCGCTGTAACCGGTGCTGCGGGTGAAAGCCTCGTTTACCAGTATGTAGGTACCCTCTTGCAGATGCGTCAATGTGACTGGAAAAGAGTACAGCGATAATAGGGTGCGGCCACGGGTCTCACTTTCACGCAGCGCAGCTTCCAGTTCTTCGTAAGTGGGTTTTGCGCTCAATCCCTGGTCTCCTGTTCAACACTATGGGGGGCCTTACCATGGGTGCAGTTACCTGCGATGTCCAGTTGCCGTGGATTTGCAATGCTAATGAATCCAATAATTTCTATTCGATACGGGGTTGCTTTGTCAAGGTGGCAAACCAGGCCGTCCAGGATAATCGTTGGAGGCATCATAGAAGGAACATCGTTCGCCCTGCAGGTGGGAACGGGGATCAATGTGGGCAGGGAGATGATCCGTGCCAGTTGGGGGCAATTGCACTGGCAATTCACAACCGCCGGCGTAGCCAGGTAGGGTGGCCCTTTGTCTTATATTGATTGCCTCTGTGATTGGCCGTTTCAACGTCTTATCGCTCTGTTCGCTCCGGTGTCAATCCAATCGCTTGGGCGGGATCAGGGTCAGAAACCGACGCTGTTGTGATAGCGCGGTGGTGGGCAATGCCCACCCTACTAATGGCTGTAGGGGGGCGACCGGTGGTCGTCCGCGCGAACCTTTGTATTCGGGTCAGCCAGGTAGGGTGGGCATCGCCCACCATTTGTCTTATATTGATCGCCTGTAATTGGCCGTATTCAACATTTTATCGCAATGTTCGCTCCGGTGTCTATCCAATCGCTTGGGCGGGATCAGGGTCAGAAACCGACGCTGTTGTGATAGCGCGGTGGTGGGCAATGCCCACCCTACTAATGGCTGTAAGGGGCGACCGGTGGTCGTCCGCGCGAACCTTTGTATTCGGGTCAGCCAGGTAGGGTGGGCATCGCCCACCATTTGTCTTATATTGATCGCCTGTAATTGGCCGTATTCAACATTTTATCGCAATGTTCGCTCCGGTGTCTATCCAATCGCTTGGGCGGGATCAGGGTCAGAAACCGACGCTGTTGTGATAGCGCGGTGGTGGGCAATGCCCACCCTACTAATGGCTGTAGGGGGTGACCGGTGGTCGTCCGCGCGAACCTTTGTATTCGGGTCAGCCAGGTAGGGTGGGCATTGCCCACCATTTGTCTTATATTGATCGCCTCTGTGATTGGCCGTATTCAACGTCTTATCGCTCTGTTCGCTCCGGTGTCTATCCAATCGCTTGGGCGGGATCAGGGTCAGAAACCGACGCTGTTGTGATAGCGCGGTGGTGGGCAATGCCCACCCTACTAATGGCTGTAGGGGGGCGACCGGTGGTCGTCCGCGCGAACTTTTCAACCAAATAGCCAGGTAGGGTGGGCATCGCCCACCATTTGTCTTTATGGGATGGCGTGTACAACCCACCCGGATTACCGGGAGTTGCTTTCTTACGTCACCCCACACCCTCATTTCACACAGTTTCTTTATACCCGCATTCCTTATTGAGACACGTCGTAAATGTGCCTTCACGCTTATTCGTCTTTTCAACCAAATAGGGGGCGCCGCAAGCCGGGCAGGCCTTGGCAACCGGTTTGTCCCAGGTGGCGAACTTGCACTCAGGGTAGCGGTTGCATCCATAAAAAATCTTTCCGCGCTTGGACTTTTTCTCGACGATGGTACCACTGCAGCCGGGTTCGGGACAGTCCACGCCGACGCTTTTGCCGCTCGAGCCGCCATTGATCGATTCTGTGTGGCTGCATTTGGGGAACGCGCTGCATGCCAGGAATTCACCATATTTGCCGCGCTTGATGACCATGGGACTTTTGCATAGAGGACACACCTTGTCGGTCGCGGCTTCCAGGTTGGGTTCGACTGCTTGAATCCGGCCTTTTTCATCGCGCACATAGTCCCGTGAATAGGTGCATTCAGGATAACCGCTGCACGCCAGAAAATGACCGTTTTTGCCAACCTTGATGTGCAAACGATGCGTATTGCATTGCGGGCAGGTCAGTTCTGTTGGGATGCCGACGCCCTTGACACTGAGCATTTGGGACTCTGCCGTGGTGAGTTTTTCACGGAAAGGCCCGTAAAAGCCGTTTAAAACGGACAGGGCATCCATCTCGGCGGTTTCCACCCGATCCAGATTGTTTTCCATTTCGGCCGTGAATGTCACATTGAAAATTTCCGGGAAATTGGCCACGAGCAGATCGTTGACGATAAACCCTAGTTCGCTGGGATGAAAATAGCCTTTGATCATGTCCACGTAGCCTTTGTCACGGATCGTGGAGAGAATGTTGGCATAGGTGCTCGGGCGGCCGATGCCGTTTTCCTCCAGTTCCTTGACCAGCGAGGCTTCCGAAAAACGCGGCGGCGGTTGCGTAAAGTGTTGTTTGGGCACGATCTGCAGCAGTTTGAGACGGTCGCCCTCGGTCATGGGCGGCAGGGGCTGCTGTTTGCGGCTGCTTTCGGCTTCGTCGTCAACGGTCTGATAGACCACCATGAACCCGGGGAATTTGACCGACGAGCCGGTGACGGTCAAAGTGTACGGCCCGGCCTCGATGGAGACGCTGTTCTGGTCGATCAGCGCCGGATGCATCTGAGACGCCACAAAGCGTCGCCAGATCAACTGGTAGAGCGCCATCTGATCCTTGCTCAGGTGGGCGGCCACTTTTTCGGGGGTATTGAAAACTGATGTTGGGCGGATGGCCTCATGGGCATCCTGAACCTTGTTGCGGTTGGCATAGAAGCGCGGCTTGTCCGCATATTTTTCTCCATGCGCGCCTCGCACCCAGGCAATTGCCTCCAGGGCCGCTTCTTCGGCAATGCGGGTGGAGTCGGTGCGCATGTAGGTAATCAGTCCTACCGGCTCACCGGGTCCCAAATCGACGCCCTCATAGAGTTGCTGAGCGATCATCATGGCTTTTTTGGCTGAAAAACGCAATTTACGGATGGCTTCCTGCTGCAGCTTGCTGGTGATAAAGGGCGGCTGAGGGTTTTTGCGCACGGTCTTTTTGACCACCGCCGCCACCTGATAGTCAGCCTGTTCCAACTCCCGTACGATGGCTGTGGCTGTGGCTTCGTCCGGGATGGTCAGTTTCTCGCCGTCTTTCTTGACCAGTTTGGCCTCGAAATCGGGCGGGTTTACGCCTTCCAGGCGCGTGTTGACAGACCAGTACTCCACCGGTTCGAACTGGTGGATGGTGCGTTCACGCTCGCAGATAATGCGCACGGCCACGGATTGGACCCGCCCCGCGCTCAGGCTGCCTTTGACTTTTTTCCAAAGCAGGGGCGACACTTGGTAGCCTACCAGGCGGTCCAGGATGCGGCGGGCCTGCTGCGCTTCATATTTGTCCTTGTTCAGCGGCTCCGGTTCGGAGATGGCCTTCAAAATCGCATTGTGGGTCAGTTCATGGAACAGGACCCTGTGAAAACGACGTCCCGGCTTCTTCAAAATTTCGGCGGCATGCCAGGCAATCGCCTCGCCCTCGCGGTCAGGGTCGGGTGCCAGATAGACGTCATCGGTGTCACCAGCCGAGGATTTGATCGATGAGACCACCTTTTGTTTGCCCGGAATGGTGCGATACAGTGGTTTGAACTGATTCTCGATGTCTATGCCGATCTCTTTGGGCGGCAAGTCCTTGATATGCCCTACCGTGGCCACAACATTGTAATCGTTGCCTAAATATTTTTTTATGGTGCGTATCTTCGTCGGAGATTCCACCACAACCAGGGGTTTGTCTGACACTGCGTACCTCTATTCAAAACAATTTAATAGTCACTTCAAAGAGACGTGATCCGGTAGATCACTTTTACGGGGCCCATGCTATGGCATGCCGGTCGCGTTGTAAACCTTCACGTGTAATTTGTCGTTGCCCCGTCAGCTTGTTGTGCGTTGGTGTATAGGGCCTTTTTACCACCGGCCGGAGAGAGGGCTGACCGCTTACCAGGTGTCGTCTTTTGCATTGGCATACTCCGCATGTCGGGCAAAATGTTTTCCCGGCAGCTGGCAAACGATTCGCTTGAGTTCCAGTTGGGACAGCGCACCAGATAAGGGGCCGATCCCCATTTTAAGTCGTTGGGCCAGTTCGTCGATATGCACTGGATAGACATCGATGGCGTTAAAGAGGGTCAGTTCCAAGGCCGACAGCTTCGGCAACGACCGGGCACCCGTGGGTGATCCGGGTGCGCGGGTCAGCTGGGGCGCAATTTCTACCAGGATGTCCTCGGCATTCTCGACCAACTTCGCGCCTTGCTTGATCAAATCATGGGTGCCCCTGGCCGTAGGGGCGTCAACGCTGCCCGGAACGGCGAAGACCTCGCGATTTTGCTCGGCTGCAAGGCGGGCGGTGATCAGCGACCCGCTCCGGCGTGCAGCCTCTACGACCACGGTGCCAAGGGACATGCCGCTGATAATGCGGTTGCGCATCGGGAAATGGTGTGCCTCGGGTTCCGCGGCGGCAAAGAACTCGGTGAGGACGCAGCCGTTCGCGGCGATGCGCTCGAAAAGTTTTTTGTTCTGAGTTGGATACACACGATTGAAGCCGGATCCCAGGACCGCAATGGTCCGACCGCCGCCATCCAGTGCACCTTCATGCGCGGCCGTGTCGACGCCCAGCGCCATGCCGCTGACCACCGTCGCACCCATTTCGGCCAATTGGGCGCTTAATCGGCGTGTCGTGCTCAAACCATAGCGGGTGGCCTTTCGCGAACCGACCACTGCAATCGGGCAATCCAGGGGGCCCATGCGACCATGGCAGAAAAGAACAGGGGGTGGATCGGGAATCTGGTGCAGAAGGGCGGGATAGGCATCATCTGAGGGGGTCAGTATAAAATGGCCATTGCGGGCGGCCTGGTCGATTTCACGGAGCACCCATTCAGGCGGTCGATGACCTCGAATCGCACGGGCCAGGCGGGGCGTTATACCCTCTACCTGGGCCAATGCTTCGATCGTGGCGTTCAGTACCTGCTGGGGTGCGCCGAAGTGGCGTACCAGGCGCGCGCACAGCAGGTTCCCGATGCCCGGCACACTCTTGAGGGTCAGCCAGGGTAAAGGATCGTTCATGGCGCCGTCCGTGTGACGGGTTCCAAAAGGCCTGTTGATTCTTTCCGTGCCGGCATCTTTTTTTGCCGTGAACGGTGGCAACGTGACAGCTGCCGGTCACGGCAAAAGAGTAAGGGCTCGGAAAATCGTCGGCATCGCGGAACGCTCATTTTTTCCGTTGCCAGGCCAGCAGAACGGGGCTGGCGATATAAATCGAAGAATAGGTGCCCACCCCGATGCCGATCAGCAATGCAAACGCGAAATCATGAATAATGCCACCGCCATAGATAAAAAGTGCCGCCACGACGACCAGGGTCGTTCCGGAGGTCACCAATGTGCGGCTCAGGGTTTCGTTGATGCTTTTGTTGACGATTTCGTTCAAAGGTCGTTTGTGGTGTTTGCGAAGGTTTTCACGAATGCGGTCAAATACGATGATGGTATCGTTGAGCGAATACCCGATAATGGTCAGAATCGCCGCAATGATCGGCAGGGTAAACTCTTTGCCGAAAAGCGAGAAAACCCCCACAGTGATGGTGACATCGTGAACCAGGGCCAGGATGGCGCCCATGCCGTACTTCAGGTTTAAAAAATAGAAGAGGGCGATGCTGACCGCCAGCGCCACAACCATCAGGATCGGGACGCTGACATGAACCACATGAAGGGTATAGACGATCAGCGCCAATATAGAAGCCATAGCTGCACTGATCAGCCATTTTAATTCAAAGCGGCCCGAGATGTATACGGTGATGAAGAGCAGGGAGAAAAAGATCGCCAGCAGGGCCTGTTCCCTGAGGTCCTCGCCGATCTGTGGGCCGACCATTTCGAACGACTCTAACGTAACGATGGTTTGGGTGGCGTCTTGCAACCCTTTTTGGATAACCTTGTCCAGTTCGGTGTTGTCAGCCTGATCTGCGCCAATCAGAATGCGGTACAAATTGGCATCGTCCTCGCCATACTGCTGGACAGAGCCCTGCATGCCCATGCCTGCCAGGGCCGACTTGACCTTTTCGATGGCTACCGGCGCACTGAATTCAGCCAGCACCTCGGCGCCGCCGGCAAAATCGATGCCGTATTTGGGGCCGCCGTGCATGATCAGAGAGACAATGCTGGCCAGGATCAATGCTATGGAGAAAACATAGGCGACTTTGCGATGGCCTACGAAATTGATATTCACATCCGGTTTAATGATCTGCATAATCGGCTTTCCTCGGTCTCGATGTTAATGATCGGGCTAAAAGCTCCAACAAAGGGGTGGCCCGTTGCGGCACTAAATGCTCAACGTTTTGACCCGCCGGTGCGTTAAAAGATAGTCGAAAATGATCCGCGATACGACCAGGGCGGTGAAGAGACTTGACAGCACGCCGAGACACAGCGTGACGGCAAACCCTTTCACGGGGCCACTGCCGAATTGAAACAGGACCAGGCCGGCGATCAGGGTGGTGACATTGGCGTCGAGGATAGTCAACGTGGCGCGTTCGAAACCGGCATCCAGCGCGGCGCGTGCCGTTTTACCCAGGCGCAGTTCCTCGCGGATGCGTTCGAAGATGAGCACATTGGCGTCCACGGCCATGCCGATGGTCAAGATGATGCCGGCGATTCCGGGCAGTGTCAGCGTTGCCCCCAGGGCGGCCAGCCCGCCGGCAATCAGAAGAATATTCGTCAGCAGGGCGAAATCCGCGATGATGCCGGCGCGTTTGTAATAGAAGACCATGAAAAAGATCACCAGCAAGCCCCCGATCACCATGGAACTCAGCCCCTTGCGAATCGAGTCGCTGCCCAGCGAAGGGCCTACGGTTTTTTCGTACAGGATTTTGACCGGCGCGGGGAAGGCTTCCCGCAGGACCAGCGCCAGGCTCTTGGCGCTTTCATCGTTGAAATTACCTTCGATGATGCCTTCACCCACAATCTTAGACCGGATCACGGGGGCTGAATACACTTCACTGTCCAGCACGATGGCCAACCGCTTGTTGATGTTTTCCTCCGTCACCTGGGCGAAGATCTGCGAGCCCCGGTTGTTGAATTTGATGGCCACATAGGGCTGGCCGCTGGCCGGATCGAACTGCACGCGCGCTTCGCTGAGATAATCGCCGGTGAGCAGCGTTTCCTTGCGAAGCAGAATGGGGCGACCGGCCATTTCAGGATCGTCTTTACGATAGTAGCGGATTTCGCTGCCCGGCGGAACGGTGCCCGCAAGCGCTTCGCGCACATCGTTGTTTTCATCCACAAGTTTGAATTCCAGGTTGCCGGTGCGCCCGATTTCCTGGCGTGCCTTGTCCGCGTCGACCACGCCAGGCAACTGCACGATGATGCGGTCTTCACCCTGCGGCCTTATGTCGGGTTCACGGGCGCCGTATTCGTCTACGCGGTTGCGTACCTTGCTCAGGGCTTTTTCGAAGGTCAACGTTTTGATGTTTTCGGCCGCATCCTCTTTCAACGAGAGATAAATGGCTGGCTGGCCGTCCAGCGACTTCTCATCGACCTTAAAATCCTTGAACTCTTCGGCGAGCAACCCCTTGAACCGGTCGAATGCATCCGTGTCCGCAGGCGCGATGGCCATAGTGGTGTCGTTCGTCTTGCGCAGTCCCTTGACCCGCATTTGGTTCTGGCGCACGAAAGCGCGCAGTTCTTCCAGAGCGCGATCCACCGTATTGGCGACCGCCTTGGCCGTGTCCACCTGCATCACCAGGTGCATGCCGCCTTGCAGATCCAGGCCCAGATTGATCTGACGGTACGGCCACAGGGTGGGCTGTTCCTTTTTTTCGGAAATCATTTGCAGGGTCGGCAAGACATAGACGAATGCGGCAAGTATGGCCAAGACAGCAACAATGAGGCGCCAAGAAGGTGTTTTCACTGCTTCGTTCCTTTTATAACGTCTGTAATCGGATGCGAACGGGGCCCTTGCGGCGTGCGCGCTTCAGGCGCGACGCCGTAATCCAGGCGGTATGCGAGGCCCACATGGAACATCACTATTTTTCGGCTTCCGGTTTGTCCTTGGCCGGTGGGGCGGACGGCTTCGTTGTCTGGGCGAGGCCGGCGATATGGCCACGGCTGACTCTGACCCGGACTTTGTCCGCTATTTCGACGGTGAGAACGGTGTCGGTAAGGCCGGTGACGCGCCCGTACAATCCCCCGGAGGTGATAATCGTATCCCCCTTTTTGAGATTGCCGATCATTTCGCGATGCTCTTTTTGCTTTTTCTGCTGCGGGCGGATCAGCAGGAACCACATGATAGCCAACATCAGAATGATGGGCAACAGAGGCGTTGAAAGAAATCCTCCGACGCCCTCCGCACCCGGTGTGCCGCCGCTACCCATTGCGTACGCGATATCCATACTTTGAATCCTCCTCGTGATGATGGCGCCGGTTGAGACCCATCTGTTATTCAGGATAACTAGAATGCGCCCATATACTTGAAATGATTGCGCGGGTCAAATCTTTTGGCACGATCATGCCAGACGACCGCGGCCGGTTGGTGTTTGTGAAGTCGATTTGTTGGATCGGCTCAACAGTGTGGGTCGCACTCGATATGACATTCATGGGGCGCCAGTTGATCGTCCCCCTCGATGGTCAACGCGAAGCCCCGCTGCATTTCGAGCTCTATAATCTCTTTGCGTTTCTTGTTCAATACATAATCGGCCACCGCCTTGGGAACACTGCCATGCACCCGTTGCAGGCCGGTTTTGCGCGTCAGCATTTTCAACTGGCGCAAAAACCGGATCGCCAACGTCTCGGTCGACGGCAACAATCCTTTACCTTTACAGTAAGGGCAGGGTACCAGGCTGCCGAATTCGATCGAGGGCGCCAAACGTTGGCGCGCCATCTCCAGTAAGCCGAATTGGGAAATGCGCCCGATGCGGACTCTGGCTTTGTCGCCCTTGACATGTTCGCGCAGCCCGCGCTCGATTGCGTTGCGGTTCTTGATTTCGCGCATGTCGATGAAATCCACCACGATCAGGCCGCCCAAATCGCGAAGCCGGATCTGCCGGGCCACTTCTTCAGCAGCCTCGAGGTTGGTGTTGAGCGCGGTCTGTTCCAGGTCCTTTTCACGGGTACCCCGGCCGGAATTGACGTCAATGGCCACCAGGGCTTCGGTCTGTTCGATGACGATGGAGCCGCCCGATTTGAGGGGCACCCGGTTTTCGAAAATGGTGGCGATCTGATCTTCCAGCTGGAATTTTGCGAAAATCGGTTTGTCGTGGGTGTGCAGTTTGACAATGCGCGTATGCCGCGGAGAGATAATGTGCATGAAGTTTTTAACCTCCTGATAGACACTTTCATCGTCGATCAGGATTTCGTTCACTTCGGAGGTAAAATAGTCGCGGACTGAACGCACCGCCAGGCTGCGTTCCTTATAAAGTGTCGCGGGGGCCTCCTCACGAAGGCATTTTTCGTTGATGTTGGTCCACAACCGCAGCAGATAGCTCAGATCTTTGGCGATCTGCGCCTTTGTGCAGCCCAGGCCGGCCGTACGCACAATAACGCCGAAGCCTTCCGGAATTTTGACCGTCTGCAGCAGGTCCTTCAGACGTTGCCGTTCTTCCTCATCTTCGATTTTGCGCGAGATTCCGCGCTGGGGGTTGCCCGGCATTAATACGATGAACCGGCCGGGCAGGGAAACATAGGTGGTGAGCATGGCCCCCTTTTTCATCATGGGGTCCTTGGTCACCTGCACCATGAGTTCCTGGCCTTTGACGATCCGATTTTCTAAGGCCGGATCGCCGTTGCTGTTTTCCTGGAAGTAGTCGCTGTGGATCTCGTTCTGTTGCAAAAAGCCGTTGCGTTCTCCGCCGAAATCGACGAACACGGCTTGAAGGCTGGGTTCCACCCGGGTGACGATGCCTTTATAGATATTGCCGTGAATGATTTCACGGCCCGCCATTTCGATCTGAAACTCTTCCATCCGGCTTTCATTGACTTTAGCAATACGGATTTCTTCCGGATCGATAGCATTGATCAAAATTTTGCTGCTCATCCTGAGGGTATTCCTGTGGGTTAGGGTGCGATTTAGTTCGTGTGGGTGTAACGCATTGATTCATATGTAATTGTTTAAGGTAAGTCAAATAGAAAATGCGTGGCCGGTGCACGGTGTTGAGGGGCTCATTATGATTTTACGTGTCATGTCATATTATTGCGTTGCCGTTGCCCGAGCGGGGAATGGAGGTTATGAACGTAGAACTGAATCGATAAATCATTTTCGTCGGCTTTGTTCATCATCTGCAAATATCCAGAGCGATGCATTCAGTGGTTCGCGCGGGCGACCGCAGGTCGCCCCTGCAGCGGGCATCGTGACCATCACGATGTCCATTCGCCCCAGGGGGCCACTGACATCTCCCGCACCGGGCGAACACAAGGTCCGCCCATAAGGAAGAACGATGTTGCATTTCTGAATTGAGGCCCATACGCAAATGCGGTTACCCTGACGGGGCGTTGCTCTATCATTGCACTTTTGGCAAACTTATGGCATTGGAATCGGATCCTTAAAGATTACTTGCAATACGCCCCGTACCTTCCGGCGGCGAACAGGCGAAACACACGTTAAAAGGTGACGATGATGGATCAGCGATATCATGCGCGAGAAATTGAGCAGAAGTGGCAGTCCGCCTGGGAGGCGTCCAAATTGTTCAAAGTGGATGTTCAGTCGGGTGCGCCCAAATACTATTTGTTGGAAATGTTTCCGTACCCCTCAGGCAAGATCCACATGGGCCATGTGCGCAACTACACCATCGGTGACGTGGTGGCACGTTACAAACGCATGCGGGGGTTCAACGTGCTGCATCCCATGGGATGGGACGCTTTCGGCATGCCGGCTGAAAATGCCGCCATCGCCAACAACACCCATCCGGCCACGTGGACCTACGAGAATATCGCTTACATGCGCAACCAGCTCAAGCAGTTGGGCTTTTCCTACGATTGGGACCGTGAAATCGCCACCTGCAGGCCTGAATACTATCGATGGGAACAGTGGTTGTTTCTAAAAATGGTCGAAAAAGACATGGCCTATCGCAAGGAGTCCTACGTTAACTGGTGCGAGACATGCCAGACGGTCCTGGCCAACGAACAGGTCGAGGCCGGTCAATGCTGGCGCTGCGGACAGACCGTCCGGCAGAAAAAACTCAACCAGTGGTTTTTCCGGATCAGCGATTTTGCCGAAGATCTCCTGCTTTATTGCGATCAGTTGCCTGGGTGGCCGGACAAGGTCATCACCATGCAGAAGAACTGGATCGGACGCAGCCAGGGTGCTGAAATTCGTTTCGCCGTAGAGAACAGCGACCAGGTCATACCGGTTTTCACGACGCGTCCGGATACCGTTTACGGTGCGACCTTTATGTGCCTGGCCCCGGAACATCCGATGGTGCCCCAGTTGGCGGCCGACACCGCGCAGGCTGCGGCAATTGCGGCGTTTGTCGAGCGCATCAGCTTACAGGAGCGTACCAGCAAGGCCATCGAAACCTATGAAAAAGAGGGGGTGTTCACCGGCCGTTACTGCATCAATCCCATGAACGGGCGCCGCATGCCGATCTACACCGCCAATTTCGCCTTGATGGAATACGGTACCGGTGCGGTCATGTCGGTGCCCGCGCACGATCAGCGCGATTTTGATTTCGCTAAAAAATACGCCTTACCGGTCGTGCCTGTGGTTCAGCCCCCTGACGCCGCCCTGGATGGCGCCGCCATGTCCGAGGCCTACGTGGCCGATGGCACGATGATCAATTCAGGTGATTTTAACGGCCTTGCCAACCGGGACGCTATGGAAAAGATCGTCGATGCGCTCGAATCCCGAAATTTAGGCAAACGGGCCATCAGCTTTCGCCTGCGTGACTGGGGTATTTCGCGGCAGCGCTATTGGGGCACGCCGATCCCCATGATCCACTGTGAACGCTGCGGCATCGTGCCGGTGCCTGAAGAGGATCTGCCGATCGTGTTGCCCGAGGACGCCCACCTGCTCGAAGGCGGGCAATCGCCGCTGGCATCCCTGCCGTATTTTGCCAAGACCACCTGTCCCAGGTGCCAGAACCCGGATGCGCGGCGCGAAACCGATACCATGGACACTTTCGTGGAATCCTCCTGGTATTTTGAACGTTACTGCAGCCCGCGCTGCGACAGCGCCATGTTCGACAAAAAGGATGTGGACTACTGGATGCCGGTCGACCAATACATCGGCGGCGTGGAGCATGCCATTTTGCACTTGTTGTACTCTCGCTATTATACCCGCGTGCTGCACGCGATGGGACTGGTTCAATACAAGGAGCCGTTTACGCGTCTGCTGACGCAGGGCATGGTGTGCAAGGAGACGACTTCCTGCCCCCAGCATGGCTATCTTTTCCCCGAGCAGGTGCGCGAAGACCAAGACGGTCCGCACTGCACGCTGTGCAATCAACCGGTGGTTGTCGGCCGCGTGGAAAAAATGTCCAAGTCCAAACGCAACGTGGTCGACCCCAATGTCCTGCTGGATCGCTATGGCGCCGACACGACCCGCCTGTTTTGCCTGTTCGCCGCCCCTCCCGAAAGGGACCTGGAGTGGAGCGACCAAGGCGTGGATGGCAGCGCGCGTTTTTTGAACCGCGTGTGGCGGTTGGCCCACTCCTGGCTGCCTGTCGTTTCCGGCGTGTCGGCCTATGACGGCGCCCCCGATGAGGTCGACGAGCCGCTGCGGGCAATGTACAAAAAAGCGCATCAGACGATTGAAAAGGTCTCGCGCGACATCGAAGACCGGTTTCATTTCAATACCGCCATCAGTGCCGTCATGGAATTGGTCAACCAGATGTATGCCCTCGAAATCAAGCCGGGCCAGGGGGCGCCGCTGCAAGCCGAAGTCATGCGCCATGCGCTTGAAACGGTGGTGATTCTGCTGTCTCCGATCGTGCCGCATTTTTCGGAAGAGATCTGGCAATTCCTGGGCCACGGGCAAAGCACACTGGCGACCGCCTGGCCCCCATACAGACAGGATGCGCTGGTTCAGGACGAAGTGACCATCGTGGTGCAAGTCAACGGTAAACTGCGCGGCCGTTTTTCAGTGCCCCTGGATACGGATGAAGAGGCATTGAAAAAGAGCGCTCTCGACGATGAGCGCGTACAAAAATTCATCGGGCCCGCGGGTCCTAAAAAAGTGATCGTGGTCAAGAACAAGTTGGTGAATATCGTCGCGTAAAAGATTATTCTTCAGGTCTCCCGACAGGGTCGGAGCGCGGGCCATATTCTTACCAGGGCGGGGAAGAACCCGCCCTCCCGGGGTACTTATTCTGAATACCATCATTGGAAAAGGTAAAAGGTTTGGTGGGTGGCTGGCGGTGATGGCGATCCTGCTTCTGCCGGTTTCTTGCGGCTACCATCTGTCGGGCACCGGTAAATTGCCCGGCGATGTGCAGACCATTGGTGTGAGCGTACTGACCAACCGCACCGCGCTTTCCGGACTCGAAACCATCGTCACCGGCGCTTTGGTCGATGAGCTTACCCGCCGCCGTCAGGATCTTGTGGTGGGTGCAGATCAAGCTGACGCCGTACTCACCGGCACGATAGACGCGTTGAGTACCGAAACCCTGACACGCAGCAGCACGCTTACGGCGGTGGAGCGTCGTATGACGATAACCGCCTCTTTCATTCTGAAAGATCGCACCGGCAAGGTGTTGTGGCGCGGCCAGCGCTTGACTGCCGACCAAGCCTATACGGTCGATAATCTGAGAACCGAGACGGATCGCAATCTGCGTGTGGCCAGTGCATTGGTGGCGCAGCGTCTGGCGGAATATGTGTATGAACGGTTGACGGATGCGTTTTGAAATGGCGGAACTGAGGACGCACAACAACAAACACCCGGCTTGGCATGCGCCGGGTGTTTTGCCGTTGTATGCGGGGTTTTGCTACTGAACGGAATAGGTCAGCTTTGCGAGGCGGGCGATTTTCCGGGAAGCCGTCCGTCTGTGCAGAACGCCTTTTTTGGCAGCCTTGGCGATTGCGGATTGGGCGGTCTTGAAAGCCACACCGGTTTCATCGGCCGAATTTTGGGCTGCGGCCACACGAACTTCCTTGACCACGTTCTTTACACGCGTTCTCACTGTCCGATTGCGCAAGCGCCGTACTTGATTCTGGCCAGCGCGTTTGAGTGCTGATTTATGATTGGCCACTGGGCAACTCCTTTCACCTTGTTAGGGCTTTTTTAAAATGTCAATCTATATAGGCGCTCTGCGGGCATGTCAATAAATTTCGATAAATCAATGCCGGACGGTGGGCACCCCTGCACCGACGGCGCGGAACACGCCGGACCGGATCCTTTGACCGATTCGTCCGACCCATCGCATGCCGGCGAGAATGTGCGCATGATGCGCGCCGCGGGCGTCGTGGGTGGGGCCACCCTGCTCAGTCGTATTCTGGGGGCTGTGCGCGATATCGTCATCGCGTCCTTCTTCGGCGCTGGTCTGACATCGGACGCATTCATCGCCGCGTTTCGCATCCCCAACTTGCTGCGCCGACTTCTCGGCGAAGGCACCTTGAGTATCGCGTTTGTGCCCGTCTATACGGACGTTCTTTATCACCAGGGGCGTACCGAAGCCGATCGTATGGCCACCAGTGCCATACGATTGCTGGCCTTGGTGTTGCTTGGGTGTGCGTTATTCGGGATAGTGGCGGCCCCCTGGCTGGTGCGTCTTTTTGCGCCCGGCTTCGCGGAATCGGCGGATAAATTCGAACTCACGGCCAGCTTGACCCGCATCATGTTCCCCTATGTTATTTTTGTCGGCCTGTTGGCCCTGTGTATGGGGATTCTGAATGTTCTGGGACATTTTGCCGCGCCCGCCCTTGCGCCGGTCTTCTTGAACATCGCCATGATCGCGGCGCTGTGTTTGGGCGCCATGTGGAGCATGGATCAAAACGTGCAAGTCCGCTGGTTGGCTTTCGGCGTCATTCTCGGCGGGGTCCTGCAACTCGGGCTGCAGATTCCGGTTCTTGTCAGAAGCAGGTTTCGTTTTTGGAAAAAGGCCCCATTGTGGCATCCTTCCTTTCAACGCATCCTGCTGATGTTGGGCCCCGTGCTGCTCGGAGCGGCCGTCTACCAGATCAACAGTCTCGTTGTAACGCTTTTGGCCAGCTTGTTGCCGCAGGGCAGCGTTTCCTATCTATATTATGCCGATCGCCTGGTTCAATTCCCGCTCGGTATCTTCGGCATTGCCACAGCCACGGCCATTCTGCCCACTTTGGCGCGCCAAGCCGCGGCTCAACAATGCGAGGCCATGCGTCAGACCTTTGCCCATGCCATCACCCTGGTTTTTTTTATCACGCTGCCTTCGATGGTCGGCCTGATCGTATTGCGCGAGCCCATCGTTGCCCTGCTTTTTCAGCGTGGCGCCTTCGATGCACACAGCATGCGATTGACGGCAAGCGCGTTATTATACTATTGTACGGGGTTGTGGGCCTTCTCGGGAATACGGATCGTGTTGAATGTTTTCTACGCCCTTAAGGATGCGCGTACGCCCCTGCGGATTTCGCTGATCGCCATTGCGGCAAACCTGATTGTGGGGGCGCTGCTGATGGGCCCTATGCAGCACAACGGATTGGCGCTGGCGCTTTCGCTCTCCTCGGTGTTCAACATGGCGCTGTTGACCGTGGCCTTGCGGCGTAAGTTGGGCGCCCTGGGATGGCGGGCCATCTGCACCTCTATCGTTAAAACAGCAATGTGCGCTGCGCTGATGGGGGTGTGCGTGGAGGCTGTCTCCGGTTGGTTGCTCCCGTCCGACGGTGGCACGGGGCTGCAATTGTTGCCCGGCGTGGCGGGGTGCGCGTTCATCGGGACGCTTGTCTTCGCTGGGCTGGCCCACGCCCTGAAGCTTCCCGAAATGCGCAAATTACTGGACATTGTCCGTAAGAATTCGCCGGCCACGCCGGCTTAGGAAATAGAGTACCATGAGCCATCGTCAGAAGATTGTTGCCGCCGCTATCGCATGTGCCATGTTTGGCCTGATGCTGGTGATTTCGTTTGGGGACAATGGCCTGTTGGAGCTCAGCCGCATGCGTGCCACCCTCCACACACTGGTCACCGACAACGAGCGCCTGGCCCTGGAAAATGCCCGGACCTACCGGACGATAGAGCGGCTGCAAAAAGATCCGGCGATGATTGAAGATGTGGCGCGCCGCGAGTTGGGAATGATTCGTGACGATGAACGCATATTCAAATTCAAGAGCGGGCCTGCCGGCGATCGATGAGCATACCTTCCTCTAATTGCGATACCGTCAGCATGGCCAAAGTATATGCCGCGCAGGGGTATTTGCGCAAAGCCGCTGCCATCTACCGGCGCCTGGCGGCGCTGCAACCGGAGCGCGACGACTTGCAAAAGGCGTTGACCGATATTGAACGCCGGATCGCCGAACTGCCCGCGCCGACACGCAAGGACACGGAACTGTTGCTGCGCGAATGGATCGGTATGTTGAAAGCGGCCCAACGACGGAATGCGGATAAACCACCGGAGCGGAACGGACGCACAGATCAAGGGAGCGAGACATGACCATGGCGAACGGTAAAGGTACGGTATCGATGGTGATCCTGGCTTGGACGGTGATTGCGGTGACCATGGGCTGTTCAACCGTGACATCCAAACAGCCATCCGCTTCTTCCGGTGACAGGTCGGTTCCCGGCGCATCCAAAAACGCTCCCGTGTACCATGACTTCGGCGATGTCATGCTGCCGCGCGATCTAAAAGTGGATCTGAAAAACTCGTTCATTTTTCATACACAGGAGTTCAGGGCCGGCGTGCTGGTCCTGACCGGAGGTGTGGATTCCGGTTCACTCTACACTTTTTTTGAAAACGGGATGCCGACCGATGGCTGGCAGCAGCTCAGTGGCATCAAGGCACCTCGTTCCATGATGCTGTTCAAAAAAGAGAGCCGCTGGTGTGTCATCAGCATCGATGATGGCAGATTCAGCACCCAGGTGGAAATCTGGGTGGCGCCGACCAGCGCGCTGGTCAGCGGTATGGGATATGGCCGCTGACTGCGCGGGATCACCTCTTGCGACGATCGCAACCAGAAAGATGAATAGGTAACTACGATGAGATACCACTTACACGGCAAACACCTGGTATTAGGGGTCTGCGGCGGAATCGCCGCCTATAAAAGCGTCGAACTGTTGCGGCATCTCGTCAAGGAAGAGGCCGTCGTGCGTGTGGTCATGACCGACAATGCGGCGCACTTCGTCGGCCCGATAACCTTCGAGGCCCTCAGCCACACCCCGGTCTGTCGCAATTTGTTCGCAATTTCCGATGAGGCCGCTGTGCAGCATATCCATTGGGCTCAGGAAGCCGAAGCGGTGGTGATTGCGCCGGCCACGGCCAATATCATCGGCAAATTGGCCGGTGGCATTGCCGATGACGCCTTGAGTACTTTTATGCTGGCCGTCACGTGTCCGGTGCTGATCTGTCCGGCCATGAACACCCACATGTACGAAAGCAAGGCGGTGCAACGCAATCTCACGCTCTTGAAATCCTACGGCTACACGATCCTCGACCCGGGGGCCGGCGAGCTGGCCTGCGGCACCACCGGCCCCGGGCGCTTGCCCGATCCCGCGATTATTTTCGATGCGCTCGTCGATCTGCTGACGCCCAAGGACCTGGAGGGCCGAAAGGTGCTGATTACGGCCGGTCCAACCCGCGAGGCCATTGATCCGGTGCGTTTCATTACGAATCCCTCTTCAGGGAAAATGGGCTATGCCGTCGCGCGCGCGGCCGCCATGCGCGGCGCGCAGGTAACCCTGATATCCGGCCCTACAGCCTTGGCGCCGCCGCTGAACGTGTGCGTTCTGCCGGTGACCAGCGCGGCTGAGATGGCCGCGGCCGTTCTGGGCCAGATGGACGGCCATGACATCATCATCAAGACGGCGGCGGTGGCCGACTTCAGGCCTGCAGCGGTGTCCGATTTGAAAATCAAGAAAGAGCAAGCCCAACTTTCCATCGCGCTGGAGCGTACCCAGGACATCCTTAAAGCCGTCGGCGAACGCAAGAAAAATCAGATTCTGGTCGGGTTTGCCGCTGAAACCCATGATTTGGATGCCTTTGCCACCGGCAAGCTCAAAGCCAAAAACCTCGACATCATCGTGGGCAATCTGATCGGGCCGTCCGACGCCGGTTTCTGCGCGGACACCAACCGGGCGACGTTGTACTTCAGCAACGACACCCGCGAACAGGTCGATCTGATGACCAAGGCCGATCTGGCGCACCTTTTACTGGATCGTATCGTTGGGCTGGCAAACTGAAGGTTATGATTTTATTAGGAAAGATAATGCCATTGGAAAGCCTGGACGCGTCCGATTTTACCGAAACCCTGCTGGCATTGCGCAACCACCTGGAGCAGATGGCGCGTTGGGGCTGCCGCGGGTTTGACTGTTCGCCGGCGTCGCTGGCGCTTCTGCAAGAATGGTCGCGCCCGCCTGCTGAGAATGTGAAAGCACCGGCCCATTCGCCCAAGGAAACACCGCTGCCATCGACCGGGGAAACCCTCGAAGACATCCGGTCCGATCTGGGCGAGTGCCGGCGTTGCGGCTTGAGCGCCGGCCGCACCCATATCGTCTTCGGTGAAGGTTCCCCCGACGCTGAGCTGGTGTTCGTGGGGGAGGGGCCGGGTTTCGAGGAAGACCGCAGCGGGCGGCCCTTCGTCGGACCAGCCGGTGAACTGCTTGCCCGCATTATCGAGGCCATGAAGCTGACGCGGGAGAAAGTCTACATCTGCAACGTGGTCAAATGCCGGCCGCCTGAAAACCGCAATCCCGAGCCCGCCGAAATCCAGGCTTGTCGCCCCTTTCTGCAGCGACAAGTGGCGGCGCTGCGTCCCAAAGTGATTTGTGCGCTGGGCACTTTTGCGGCCCAGACCCTTTTGGACACGCCCCAGGCGATCTCTGCCTTGCGCGGCCATTTTCACGATCTGAACGGCATCAAAGTGATGCCGACCTTCCATCCCTCCTACCTGCTCAGGCATCCGGAGTACAAAAGAGAGGTGTGGGCGGATATGAAAAAGGTCATGGCCTTGTTGCGTATCCCGCTGTAATATATATTATCTTGGTCTAACAGGCGTTTTTCGGAATACCTTGCACGCGGCTGTTCTCCGTACATTGCCCGGCATCCGGGTTTAGGCCAACAACCATCAGGAGAGGCACAATGCGCTCAATCTTGCTGTGGATCATGGCGTTCAGCCTGGTTCTGTCTGCCGCGGGTCTTGCAGCGGAAGCGGAAAAAGAAAGTGCCAAAAACGTCATGACCATCCTGGTGGCCGATCCCATCGGGCCGGGTGTTGCTGAATTCGTCGAAGATGCGCTGCTGAAAGCTTCCGTTGAAGAGGCGGCCGCGCTGGTGATCTTGCTCGATACGCCCGGTGGCGCGGTCGAATCGATGCGCACGATTGTGCAGGCCATGTACGCCAGTTCGGTCCCTGTCGTGGTGTACGTTTCGCCGAGCGGCGCGCGGGCGGCTTCGGCCGGCGTCATGATCACCATGGCCGCGGATATCGCCGTTATGGCGCCGGGCACCAATATCGGAGCGGCGCACCCGGTGGGCGCCGGCGGCAAAAACATAGACGACGCCATGGGGGAAAAAGTCCTCAATGACATGGTGGCATTCACCAAAGGGATTGCCGAGCGCAAAGGGCGCAATGCGCAATGGGCTGAAAAGGCGGTGCGCGAAAGTGTCTCGGTAACCGCCGATGAAGCTTTAAAATTGAAAGTCATCGATCTGATCGCCAGGGATATGGATGATCTACTCGCCCGCATTCACGGCCGGCAAGTGCAGGACAAGGGCAAGCTGGATGTCAAAGGGGCAAAGGTTGTGCCCATCGAACCTAACCTGCGCACCAGAATTCTCAAGTTGATCAGCGATCCGAACATCGCCTACATTCTTTTCATGATCGGCCTGGCCGGGCTGTATTTCGAACTGTCCAATCCCGGCGCTCTCTTTCCGGGGGTGATCGGCGCTATTGCCCTGATACTGGCCTTCTTCTCCTTTCAGACATTGCCGGTCAATATCGCCGGCATTTTATTGATCGTGCTATCCGTGATCTTCTTTATCCTGGAACTGAAAGTGGCCAGTTTCGGCTTGCTCAGCGTGGCCGGCGTTGTCAGTATGGTTTTAGGATCTCTGATGCTGTTCAAGGGCGCGGGGCCGCAGTTTCAGGTGGCATGGAGCGTCTTGATCCCCACCGTGCTGACCATCTGCGGCTTCTTCGTGGCCGTGGTCGGATTGGTCGTGCGGGCGCATGTTCACCTGCCGTCCACCGGGCTCGAAGGATTGATCGGAGAGATCGGGGTGGTCAAACAGGCGCAGGGCTTAGAGGGCAAGGTGCTGGTCCACGGCGAAATGTGGCAAGCGCGCTTCAGCCAACCTGCGGCCGTGGGCACCAAGGTGCAGGTCGAAGCGGTAAAAGGCCTGGTGGTCACGGTGAAACCCGTTTCCATCTGAATCGACATGGTTTGCCAAGGCCCGCAAACAACATTGAACATATCAGCGAATCACCCATAACCAACCACCAAGGGAGGTCTCCATGATCGCGCCTTTTGTCACCATTATCGTTCTTTTTCTTTTGTTCTTGTATTCGGCCATTAAGATTTTGAACGAATACGAAAGGGGCGTGATATTTCGGCTCGGACGGGTCATCGCAGCCAAAGGGCCGGGGCTGATTCTGCTGATTCCAGTGGTGGACCGCATGGTGAAAGTCAGCTTGCGCCTGGTTGCCATGGATGTCGACCCCCAGGACGTGATCACACGGGACAATGTGTCGGTCAAGGTCAACGCGGTGATCTATTTCCGCGTTATCGACTCGGTGAAAGCCATCATAGAGGTAGAAAACTACGGTTACGCCATGGCACAACTGGCCCAGACAACGCTGCGAAGCGTATGCGGTCAGGCCGACCTGGACGAATTGCTCTCCGATCGTGAAAAAATAAATTCCAAGTTGCAGGAGATCCTGGACACCCATACGGATCCGTGGGGCCTTAAGGTGGCCAATGTGGAATTGAAACACATCGACCTGCCGGTGGAGATGCAGCGCGCCATGGCCAAGCAGGCCGAGGCCGAACGCGAGCGGCGGGCCAAAGTGATCAATGCCGAAGGCGAATACCAGGCTGCCACCCGGTTGTCGGATGCCGCCGAGATCATCGCCATTCACCCGATCGCCCTGCAGTTGCGCTATCTGCAAACGATGCGTGAAATGGCCTCCGGGAACAACTCGACCGTCATGTTCCCCATGCCCATCGATCTGTTTCGGGCGTTTTCGGATAAGAGCAAAGTGTGAAATGGCATAAGGAAGTGTTAAGTTATAAGTGATAAGTGTTAAGGGACCAAGGTAGCCGCATTTCAGGAATAGTACATCGTTCTTCCTAATGGCCGCCCCGTGTGTTCGCCCGGTGCGTAAATGTCGGCGGATCCCTGGGGACGAAAGGCCATCGTGCTGACCACGATGCCCGCTGTAGGGGCGACCGGCGGTCGCCCGCGCAACCCACTGGACCTGAGGGGAGCGTCCGGTTTCACCTGTATGGGCGAACCTTGTGCTCGCCCGTTGCGTAAATGTCGGTCAATCCCGGGGCGAATGGACACCGTGATAGTCACGGTGCCCGTTGTAGGGGCGACCGGCGGTCGCCCACGCGAACCACTGAATTTGGGTCATCGCACAGGCTGGCGCGGCCTTTTTTCTCCCGCACCCATGATTGCCGGGGTGGTGGATTTGCACCCGCACCGGGCGACCGCCGGTCGCCCCTACAGGTGTTATCCCCTGCGAGAACAATTTTCAAATGCGGATACCCTGTTTAAGAAACAAGAAACGCGACCTTATTGACATTTAAAAGACAAACGCGGTAATCTACACATTTTCAAGCGGCTGGAAGATATATAGCTGCCAGCTATCCTGCGGCACCGGCATTGAATTTGGCGGAGGCGTATACGGGGCCTCCGTTGTTGCTTTTCGAAACAGATAAGAAAGGGGATTCAGAACTATGGCAAAAGACAAGAAGGAAGCCAAGGAAAAACCGCTCGACAAAATGACCGTCAAGGATTTACGGGAAATCGCCAAGCAGATCGATGGCATCGTGGGCGTGCACGGAATGAACAAAACCGAACTGCTGGCTGAGATCAAAGAGTCCAGGGGCATCAAAGATACCCCCAAGGCCAAGCCCGGCGCCACTACCAAACAGCTCAAAGCCAAGATCAAAAGCCTGAAAGGGCAGCGCAGCCAGGCATTGGAAGCCAAGGACAGCGTGCTGGCGACGCGCTATCGCCGACAGATTTCGCGCATCAAAAAGAAGACGCGCAGAGCGGCATAAGCAGGGGATGGCTCGTTGGGGGTGCAGGCCATTTCCGGGGATGCCCTATAACGAGCATACTGCCGTGAGCGGCTGGGAAATGTCATGAAATCCGAAGCATTGTACGATCACATCGATCGTTTCCTGCAAAGTCTGGCGGCTGAGCGCGGCTACTCGGCGCACACCTTGCGGGCCTACCGCGCCGATCTGGAGGAACTGGCCGCATACATTGCCGGCGATCTCCCTGCAAAGCGCGACACCGAATCGGAGAAGGCGGCCGTACTTCTGGCGCAAGTGGATGCCATGCAGATCCGGGGGTATATGGGGTATCTGCATGGCCGCAATCGCAAGATTACGATTGCCCGTAAACTGGCTGCCATCCGCTCATTTTTCCGTTATCTGCATAAGTATCGGGTCATCGAAGAGAATCCGACCGAAGGGATCCGGACGCCCAAGCATGGCAAACCCATGCCGGTCTTTTTGTCCGTGGACGATATGTTCCGTTTGCTGGACGCTGTCCGCCCGGAAGATGTTCTGGGATTGCGCGACCGGGCCATTCTGGAAACGTTGTATTCGGGCGGGGTGCGGGTATCCGAACTGGCCGGCCTGGATGTGGCGCACGTGGATCTGGGCAGCGGGCTGATTCGCGTCCTCGGCAAGGGCAACAAGGAGCGCATCGTGCCCATCGGCGCGAAATCGGTGCAGGCCGTCGCCGAATATCGACAGGCATTGCAGCAGCAGGTCGGCGACCTTGAACCCGGCGGGGGCGCCCTGTTTCTCAACAAAAATCTCGGGCGCCTGACAACGCGGTCGATCGCGCGGGTGGTCGATAAGTTTGCGCGCAAGTGCGGACTGGCGGTTCCCTTGTCGCCGCACGGCCTGCGCCACTCTTTTGCCACCCATTTGCTGGATGCGGGCGCCGATCTGCGGGCGGTGCAGGAGTTGCTGGGCCACAGCAGTCTTTCCACGACCCAACGCTACACACATGTGAGCGTCGACCGTCTGATGGCGGTTTACGACAAAGCGCATCCCCGGCGGTAAGCCGCTGAAAGAAGGTGTTTCATGACGAGCCAGGCGATTCCGTTCATCCACGGCACAACCATTCTGGCCGTGCGCCATCAGGGAATGGTCGTGCTGGCCGGCGACGGGCAGGTCTCGATGAACAATACGGTCATCAAGCACCAGGCGCGTAAGGTGCGCCGTATTTACAACGACCGCATCATGGTGGGATTCGCCGGCGCGACAGCCGATGCCATGAACCTGTCCGAACGTCTGGAAGGCAAGTTGGAGCGCTATAACGGCAATCTGACCCGCGCAGCCGTCGAACTGGCCCGCGACTGGCGCACCGACAAAATGCTGCGCCGGTTGGAAGCCTTGATGATTGCCGCCGATCCCCAGAAGCTCTTCCTGATTTCGGGCACCGGCGATGTCATCGAGCCGGATGAAGGCATCATCGGTATCGGTTCGGGTGGCACGGCGGCCCAGGCTGCGGCCATGGCGCTGTTGCGACACTCGGCATTGGATGCCCGCCATGTGGTGGAAGCGGCCATGCAAATCGCTGCCGGCCTGTGTGTTTTTACCAATGATTTTATAACCATCGAAGAGATGAAATGTGATGCAGGATCTCAAACCCCATGAAATCGTAGCCCAACTGGACCGCTACATCATCGGCCAGGACAAAGCCAAACGATCGGTGGCCATCGCCCTGCGCAATCGGTGGCGTCGGCGGCAGGTGTCGGATGATCTGCGGGATGAAATCGCTCCCAAGAATATCATCCTGATCGGACCCACAGGGGTCGGCAAAACCGAGATTGCCCGCCGGTTGTCGCAAATGACCGATTCTCCTTTTTTCAAGGTGGAGGCCTCCAAGTTCACTGAAGTCGGTTACGTGGGCCGGGATGTGGAATCCATGGTGCGCGACCTGGTCGAACTGACCGTCAACGCCGTGCGCCAGAGCGAGCAGGTGGCTGTCCAGGACAAAGCCCGTAAAATCGCCGAAGAGCGCATGCTCGACCTGCTGCTGCCCAAATCGAGCGTCGCTGAGTCGAACAAACGCGAACCTTCCGGCGAAGCCGCTCTGGAAGTGGTGTCGGCCGCGGAAGAGCCGCCTTCCACCCGGGAAAAGCTGCGGCGCATGCTGCGCGAGGGCAAGCTGGACAGCCGCTACGTGGATCTGGACGTGCCCGATCGCTCCATACCCATGGTAGAGATTTTTTCCAATGTGGGCATGGAGGAAATGGGGATCAACTTCAAGGATATGCTCGGCGGGTTGATGCCCAAGAACGTCAAACGGCGCAAAGTCAAAGTCCCCGAGGCGCTCGACCTCATGGCCCAGGAAGAGGCCCAGAACCTGGTGGACATGGAAAAGGTGGTGCGTACGGCCGTCGAGAAGGTCGAACAGTCCGGCATCATTTTTCTGGATGAGATCGACAAGATCGTGGGCAAGAGCCAGGGGCAGGGCCCCGATGTGTCGCGCGAGGGCGTGCAGCGCGATTTGCTGCCCATCGTCGAAGGCAGCTCGGTCAACACGAAGCACGGACCGGTGCGTACGGACCACATTCTGTTTATCGCCTCCGGCGCATTTCATGCCATCAAGCCGTCGGATCTGATCCCCGAACTACAGGGTCGCTTTCCGATCCGGGTCGAGCTGGATGCCCTGGGGCGGGCGGAGTTCGAGCGCATTCTGCGGGAACCGCGCAATGCGCTGGTGCTGCAGTACATCGCCATGCTGCAGACCGATGGCGTCGAATTGAGCTTTACCGACGATGCCATTGCACGCATCGCGGCCGTGGCCCAGGAAGTCAACGAACGCACCGAAAATATCGGTGCGCGGCGCCTGCACACCTTGATGGAGTGCCTGCTCGAAGAAGTGCTTTTCGAAGCGCCGCGCGCGGACCTGACCCGCGTGAACGTCGATGGCGTCTACGTTGACAGCAAACTGGAGCCGATCAAGAAGGATGAGGATCTGAGCCGGTATATTTTGTAATCTGTAATGCAGTTCGCTCAAGTGACTATTGAGAAGTGTTAAGTGTAAAGTTTAAAGTGTAAAGGGAGCCTTGTGCGAAGGGCTTAAATCCGGCTAAGCCGGCATAGGAAAACCAAAAGAATGCAAAACATCATTCCCCGCTCCAATGTCGCTGAAATTTTAATCGAAGCCCTGCCTTACATCCGACGTTTTGCGGGCATGACGGTGGTCATCAAATATGGCGGCCATGCCATGGTCGATGAGCAGCTCAAGGAAGATTTCGCCCGGGATATCAGTCTGCTCAAATTTATCGGTATCCATCCGGTGGTGGTGCACGGCGGTGGCCCGCAGATCAATTGCGTGCTCGACCAGATGGGCATCCGGCCCAAATTCGTGCGCGGCATGCGCATGACCGACGGCCCCACAATGGACGTGGTCGAGATGGTGCTGGGCGGCAAGGTCAACAAGTCCATCGTGGCCCAGATCAACCAACAGGGCGTCAGCGCCGTGGGCTTGAGCGGCAAGGACGGCGGATTGATTCAGGCAGCCAAAATGCAGATCGTTTTTCAGGAAGACAGCACCAAGCCACCCGAAATCATCGACCCGGGCATGGTGGGGCAGGTGACCCGGATCAACCCGGCCATCATTCACACGCTGACCAAAGAGGGCTTCATCCCTGTGATCGCGCCAATCGGCGTCGGCGAACAAGGCGAAACTTACAACATCAACGCCGACCTGGTCGCCAGCCATGTCGCCACCGCCCTCAATGCCAGCCGCCTGATTCTGATGACCGACGTGGACGGCGTGCTCGACGATCAGGGGCAGTTGATCTCCTCCATAGACATGCAACAGGCCGAACAGATGATCGCCGGACAGCAGATCACCGGCGGTATGATTCCCAAAATCGAATATGCCTTGGAAGCGTTGAAGGGCGGTGTCAAAAAGGTCCCCATCATCAACGGCAAAAGGCGCCATGCCATATTGCTGGAGTTGTTCACGGACCAGGGTATCGGCACGGAGGTCACCCTCAGGTAGCCCTCGTGGCGGCAAATCAATTGAGCTACACGCATCATCTTTTCCCAAATCAAGAGGCGCACATGAATATCAAGCAAACCGCCGACCGGCATATCGCCAACACATATGCCCGGTATCCGCTGGCATTGGTCAAGGGGCAGGGCTGCACCGTATGGGACGATCAAGGGCGTGCCTATGTCGATTTTCTCGCCGGTATCGCCGTGTGCAACCTGGGCCATTCCCATCCCCGATTGGTCGAAACGCTGACCGAACAGGCCCGCACACTGTGGCATGTCTCCAACTTGTTTTATACCCAGCCGCAGGCCGAACTGGCCGTCTGGTTGACCGAGCACAGTTTCGCCGACCGCGTTTTTTTCGCCAACAGCGGGGCTGAAGCCAACGAAGCCGCCATCAAGCTGGCCCGCCGGTATTTCAAAGAAAACGGCAGTCCCGAGCGCTACCGGATCGTCAGCATGCAGCAATCGTTTCACGGCCGCACCATGGCCACCTTGTCGGCCACCGGGCAGGAAAAAGTGCGCAAGGGGTACGATCCGATTCTGGAAGGATTCGACTTCGTGCCTTTCAACGACATCGAGGACCTGAGCTGTGCCATCGGCCCGGCCACCTGCGCGGTCATGCTCGAACCGATCCAGGGCGAAGGCGGCGTGGTCATCCCCGAGCGGGATTACCTGGCCCAGGTGCGCCAGTTATGCGATGAAAAAGGATGCCTGCTGATCTTCGACGAAGTGCAGACCGGCGTGGGCCGCACAGGCAAACTCTTTGCCTATGAACATTTCGGGGTGCGTCCCGACATTCTGACGTTGGCCAAGGCCCTGGGCAATGGCTTGCCCATCGGCGCCATGCTGGCCACCGAACGGGCGGCCGCAGCCTTTGTGCCCGGCGCGCATGCCAGCACCTTCGGCGGAACGCCGCTGGTCACGGCCGTGGCGCTCGAAGTGCTCAAGCTGTTGACCGAAGAGGGCATTCTCGATCAGGTCGAAGAAAAAGGCGCCTATCTGCGCGCCCGACTCGCCGATCTGAAGAAAAAGCACCCCGTTATTCAGTCTGTGCGCGGTAAAGGTCTGTTGATCGGCGCCCAACTCGATGTGCCGGGCGCGTCAATCGTCAACGCCTGCATGGAACGCGGCTACCTGATCAACTGCGTGCAGGAGAAGATATTGCGTTTCGCACCGCCCCTGATCGTCAGCCGGGATGAAATCGACGGATTGATCGAATGTATTGATGAAGTGTTAAGTGTAAAGTGTAAAGTGTAAAGAAAGGCCTTGGCGGGTTTTTTGTTATATACTTTTACTTCACTTCGGCACCGCGTCCATCTCTAAAGATAGAATACATTATCTTAACACTTAACACTTTACACTTAAAACTTTTTAACTTTCCAAGGAGTTGATCGTGAGCGACATAAAGAAGGTAGTACTGGCATATTCCGGCGGTCTGGATACATCCGTGATTTTAAAGTGGCTGATTGAAACCTACCATTGCGATGTGGTGACCTTTTCCGCCGATCTGGGACAACCCGATCCCATGGCCGATGTGGAAGATAATGCCAAGCGGACCGGTGCCGTCAAAGCGTATGTCGAGGATCTGAAAGAAGAGTTCGTGCGTGATTTCGTATTTCCCATGTTTCGTGCCAATGCTATCTATGAAGGGGAATATCTTCTGGGCACCTCCATCGCCCGGCCGCTGATCGCCAAGCGCCAGATGGAGATCGCCAAACTGGAAGGCGCCGATGCGGTCAGTCACGGCGCTACCGGCAAAGGCAACGACCAGGTGCGCTTCGAGCTGGGCTATCTTTCCATGGATCCGCACATCAAGATCATCGCCCCTTGGCGCGAGTGGGACCTGACGTCCCGCACGGCATTGATGGCATTTGCCAAGCAGCACGGCATACGCGTGCCGACCACGCCGGCCAAGCCCTACAGCACCGACGGCAATATGCTGCACATCAGCTATGAAGGCGGCATTCTGGAAGATCCCTGGGCCGCGCCGCCCGATGATATTTTTCAGCTCACGGTATCGCCGCGCACAGCGCCCGACACGCCCGAAAGCATCGAGATCACCTTTGCCGAAGGCAATCCGGTGGCCATCAACGGGCAAGCCCTTTCGCCGGCCAACATGCTGGCCGAATTGAACCGCCTCGGCGGCCGACACGGCATCGGTCGGGTGGATATCGTCGAAAACCGCTTTGTGGGCATGAAATCGCGCGGCGTCTACGAGACGCCCGGTGGGACACTTCTGCGCAAAGCCCACATGGCCATGGAGTCGATCACCCTGGATCGCGAGGTGCACCATCTGCGCGACAGCCTGATTCCCAAATATGCCGAGTTGGTCTACAATGGTTTCTGGTTCTCGCCCGAACGCAACCTGCTGCAAGCGCTGATCGACGACACCCAGCGCCGGGTGGCGGGCGTGGTACGGCTGCAACTCTATAAGGGCAGCTGCATGGTGACCGGGCGCAAATCGGACTACTCCCTGTACAGCGAAGCCCACGCCACCTTCGAAGACGATGCGGTATACAGCCAGAAGGACGCCGAAGGCTTTATCCGCCTCAATGCACTGAGGCTGCGGATCCAGAAACTGCAGAGTTAGTTGATTCATCGAACAGATCATCAAACCAAGGGGAACCCAATGAGTGACAAACCCTGGGACGGTCGGTTTTCCGAGCGAACCGACACCAGTGTAGAAGCGTTTACATCGTCGATCCAGATCGACAAGCGCCTGTATCCCTACGACATCGAGGGCAGCGTGGCGCACTGCCGCATGCTGGCCAAGGTCGGCGTGATCACGGATGCCGAGTCCGGCGAACTGGCCGAAGGTTTGTGGCGCATCAAGCGTGAACTGGACCAGGGCAATTTTCAGTTCGACGACAGCCTGGAAGACATTCACATGCACATCGAGGCCCGCTTGCTGCAGCAAGTCGGTAAAGTCGCCCAGAAGCTGCATACCGCCCGCAGCCGCAACGATCAGGTGGCCCTGGATGCGCGCATGTTCCTGCGCGATGTTACGCGCCGGGTGATCGAGCGGCTGCATGATCTGCGCAAGGTGCTGGTCGATCTGGCCGAAAAAAATATCGACACGGTCATGCCCGGCTACACGCACCTGCAGCGCGCTCAGCCGGTGCTGCTCGGTCATCACTGGATGGCCTACTACGAGATGTTCTCCCGCGACGCCGAGCGTTTCGCGGACAGCCTCAAGCGGACCAATGTGATGCCTTTGGGCGCCGCCGCCCTGGCGGGCACGACCTATCCCATCGACCGCCACCACACCGCCGAACTGCTCGACTTCCCGGCTGTATCCGCCAATAGCATGGATTCTGTTGCCGATCGCGATTTCATGCTCGAGTTCATGTCGGCCGCCAGCATCTGCATGGTGCACTTCAGCCGAATGTCCGAAGAATTGATCTTGTGGTCGTCGGCCGAGTTCCGTTTCATCGAATTGGCCGATGCCTTTGCCACCGGCAGCAGCATCATGCCCCAGAAGAAGAATCCCGACATCCCCGAGTTGATCCGCGGCAAAACCGGGCGCGTATTCGGTGATCTGGTCGCCCTGTTGACGTTGATGAAAAGCCTGCCAATGACTTACAACCGCGATATGCAGGAAGACAAGCCGCTGTTGTTCGATGCCGTCGACACCCTGCAAAGCTGCCTGGACATCACTATCAAGATGCTGCCCACCCTGGCCGTCAACCGCGAAAACATGCGCCAGGCGGCTTCGGTGGGTTTTTTGAACGCCACCGACATGGCCGACTACCTGGTCGGGCAAGGGGTGCCGTTCCGCAGCGCCCACAGCATCGTGGGCCAGGCAGTGGCCTATGCGCTCGCGCAAGGTAAAGAACTGCACGCGCTTTCGTTCAAGGAATTGAGTGGTTTTTCAAAGCAAATCCAAACCGATATCTTTGACCACTTGACCCTGGAGAACATGATCGACCGACGACGGTCCGCCGGTGGGACCGCTACCGACAACGTGCGCGATGCCATTGCTGCCGCCCGACAGCGATTGGCAGAAGATCCCCGCCGGGAAGGAAAAACCGCCGATGACAAAGGCACACATTGACCGGCGCACATGGCTCGGATGGGCACTGGCGCTGATCGCGATATCGCTGCTGGGCGTGTGGTCGTGTGGTAAAAAAGCGCCGCCCGTGCCGCCAAAGCGCCCGCCGTTGCCCAGGGCCGCTGACCTGAAAGGCCAGTTGGTCGACGATACGGTCACACTGACCTGGCAACGCGGCACCTCCGCCGAGGGGATCACCGCCTATGTGATCATGCGAGCGCAGGCCGACGTCTCCAAACCGCCGTGTCCGGGATGTCCGCTGGTCTTTCAGAAAGTGGGATCGGTTGACGTGGACCGCGACACGGAAACAGTCGTTTTCAGCGATCCGGTTCCGCCCGGATTTGTCTACACCTATAAAGTGCAGCCGGTGGGTTCATCGGGCGATCGCGGTCCGGATTCCAATGCCGTCATCATCGACCGTTCATCGCGCTGAACGGTGGAGAAGCCATGAACCATTTCAACTATCGTCAAGATGCCCTGTATTGTGAAGACGTTCCCGTAACCCATATCGCCCGGAGCGTGGGAACCCCTTTTTACCTTTACAGCCAAGCCACCCTGGAACGGCATTTTGGCGCCCTGAAGGACGCCTTCGTCGGCGACGCGCCGTTGATATGCTACTCGGCCAAAGCCAATTCGAACCAGGCGGTGCTGACGCTTTTCCGGCAATGGGGCAGCGGGCTGGACATCGTCGCCGGCGGAGAGTTGTTTCGCGGCCTCAGATCCGGCTTTACACCCCAGACGATCGTTTATTCAGGCGTGGGCAAACGCGTCGAGGAAATCGATGCCGCCATCGGCCACGACATCCTCATGTTCAACATCGAATCCATGGAAGAGCTGGCCCTGATCGATCAACGGGCCGGTGCCTTGAACCGCAAAGCGCGCATTGCCATTCGCATCAATCCCGATGTGGATCCCAAGACCCACCCCTACATCTCCACCGGTCTGCAAAAAAACAAGTTCGGCATCGACATGGCTGCGGCCCTGGAGGGCTATCGTGCGGCCCATCGCATGCCCCACATCGAAGTTGCCGGCATTGCCTGCCATATCGGGTCTCAAATCACCACCCTGGACCCTTACCGCCAGGCCGCCGCCGGTCTGATCGCGCTGTTCAAAGAACTGCAGGCGCTTCAAATCTCAGTGAAATACCTGGATATGGGCGGTGGGCTCGGTATCACCTACCATCAGGAAGCCCCGCCCGCGCTTGCAGACTATGCCGCCTGCCTGAGCGAGGCCACCGAAGGGACCGGGCTGCGGTTGATCGTGGAACCCGGCCGGGTGCTGGTGGGCAATGCCGGTATCCTGGTGACCCGTGTGCTTTATCGCAAACAGGGCCGCGCCAAAAGTTTCGTTGTCGTGGACGCCGGCATGAACGACCTGATGCGACCGGCGCTGTACCAGGCCCACCATGAGGTGCAAGCGGTCGAACGCACTTCCCGGCCGCCCATTGTTGCCGATGTGGTAGGGCCGATCTGCGAGAGCAGCGATTTCATCGCCCAGGATCGAAGCATGGATGATGTGCGCCAGGGCGACCTGCTGGCGGTGATGGGCGCCGGTGCCTACAGCTTTGCGATGTCTTCCAACTATTGCTCCCGGCCCAGGGTCGCCGAAGTGCTGGTGTCCGGTGATCGATTCGATATCATCCGACAACGTGAAAACCTGCAGGATCTGGTACGTGGCGAGCAGCTTCCCCACTGGCTGTCCACACCGACCGCATGAATCAAAGGACCCCTATTGTGAACAGCATTTCATTTCATAAAATGAGCGGCAGCGGGAATGATTTTATCATCATCGACAATCGCGACAACATCGTCGCCTTTGACGATCTTCCCGCGATTGCTGCCAAGATATGTCGGCGGCGCATGTCGGTGGGTGCCGACGGCCTGATTCTGGTCGAGCATTCCGATACGGTCGATTTTAAATGGCGTTTTTTCAACTCGGATGGCAGCATGGCCGAAATGTGCGGCAACGGCGCCCGCTGCGTCGCAAGATTCGCACATATGCAAGGCATCGCCGGGGAGAGAATGGCCTTCGAGACTATGGCCGGCGTCATTTCCGCCCATGTGATCGGCGACCAGGTCCGCATCAAAATGTCCGCGCCCAAAGAGCTGGTGCTGACCGACGAAGTGCGCGTGGCGGATTATCCGCTGCCTATCAGTCGGGTCAACACCGGCGTGCCTCATGTGGTCATGGAGGTCAAGGACCTTGCGCGTGCCAACGTCAAGGGCGTGGGCCGCGAAATCCGCTTTCACGATCAATTCGCCCCGGCCGGCACCAATGTCAATTTCGTCGCGCCCCTCGGCGACGGGCTTTGGGGCATCCGCACCTACGAGCGCGGCGTGGAGGACGAAACCCTGGCCTGCGGCACCGGCAACGTGGCCGCTGCCCTGGTGCTGGCCATGCGCCATGATATCGCCTCCCCCGTGACCTTTAAAACACTGAGTGGCACCTGCTCCAAAATCTATTTCAGGCGCGAGGCGGACAACTTCGATGAGGTTTATCTGGAGGGCGACGCCCGCCTGATCTACACCGCCGAACTGATCCCCGATGCTTGGGAATATTGAGGGGGCTGGATAGTCACGTGAGCGGACCGCATTAACCAGAAACGATACATATGTGGGCATTTATCTCTATCGGGTCGAACATGGGCGACCGCTTGCGCAACTGTTGCGAGGGGCTGCAAGCCTTGTGCGCGGACGGTGCCGTGCAACTGGCGGCGCGCTCGCCTTTTTATGAAACCGCGCCGGTGGACTACCTGGATCAGGATTGGTTTCTCAATGCGGCCGCCAAAATCCACACCGAGCTCGCCCCCATCGATCTGCTGGTAAAAATGCAGGCCGTGCAGGCTGCTGCCGGCCGCAAGCGCGGCGGCATTCGTTTTGGGCCGCGCCTGTTGGACCTGGACCTGATTCTCTATGAGTCTCAGGTCATGCGAACGCCGGAACTGACCATCCCCCACGAACGCATGCATAAAAGGCGCTTTGTGTTGCAACCCATATGTGATATAGACCCCATGGTTTTGCACCCGGTTTTGGGGCAAACTGTTCAAACGTTGTTGAATCAATTACCTGAAAACGAGCAAGCACTGCGGCCATGTTCATTAAACTGCTCATTCTGATCATTGCGGCCGTCGTGGTTTACCGTGCGGTTAAATCACGACTGGGCGGCCAACCCCACCAGAAGGTGCGGTCGACCGGCGCCAAACCGCTGCAAGCCGATGACGTGATGATCCAGGATCCCCAATGCGGCATTTATTTCGCGCGCCGTCAAGGTGTGGTCCTGCAACAAGATGGCCGGGAGGTCTATTTTTGCAGCGACGCGTGCAAAGAGAAATACCTGGCCAAACAACAAAAATAATTCCAATCGGACAAGCGGAAGAGAGACCGCGTTGGAAAGCAGCGAAACGATAAATCCCACTCAAGGAGCAAACCTGAATGAAATTCTTCATCGATACAGCCAATATCGCCGAAATCAAAGAGGCGAATGCTATGGGCATGGTCGACGGCGTAACCACCAACCCGAGCCTGATCGCCAAGGAAGGACGTGATTTCAAGGAGATCATCACCGAAATCTGCGGGATCGTGGACGGCCCCATCAGCGCCGAAGTGATCAGCCTGGATACCGATGGCATGGTCGGCGAAGCCCGCGACCTGGCCAAGATCCACAAGAACATCGTCGTCAAAATTCCCATGACCACGGACGGCCTCAAAGCAGTGCGCATTCTGGCGGCCGAGAATATCCGCACCAACGTCACCCTGATCTTTTCCCCGTTGCAGGGCCTGATGGCCGCCAAAGCCGGCGCTTCATACGTGAGTCCTTTCGTCGGCCGCCTTGACGATCTTTCCCATGAAGGCATGCTGCTGGTCGAACAACTGGTCCAGATTTTCGGTAACTACGGCTTCGAAACCGAAATCATCGTGGCCAGTGTGCGCAACCCGCTGCACGTGCTGGAGTCCGCGATGATGGGCGCCGACATTGCTACGATTCCTTTCAATGTCCTGAGCCGGCTGGCGGCCCATCCCATGACCGACAAAGGCATTAAGGCCTTCATGGACGACTGGAACAAAACCCGCCAATAGGCGACGTGCCTGCGAGGTACATGGGGGAAAAGTCCATGCGGTTTCAGGACCAGATGAAACAGATGTTAGGCAATCCCAATACGTTGACGCTGTTTCGCGTGTTGGCGGTGCCGTTGGTCGTCCTCTTGCTGTTGGTGCCCAACCGCTTTACCTGCCTGTTGGCCGGCTTGCTGTTCAGCGCCGCCGCGATCACCGATTATTTCGATGGGTTCCTGGCGCGTCAGAAAGGGATGGTCACCAATCTGGGCAAGGTGATGGACCCGGTGGCGGACAAACTGCTGGTCTCCTCTACATTTATCATGCTGACCTCGCTGGGGTGGGTGCCGGCCTGGGTGGTGTGCATCATTATCGGCCGCGAACTGGCCGTGACCGGTTTGCGCAACCTGATGGCCCAGAGCCAGGAGGATCTATCAGCCTCCATGCTGGGTAAGTACAAAACAGGGTTTCAGATCGCCGCCGCCATTCCTCTGCTATTTCACTACAGCTATTTCGGTGTGGACTTGCACATCATCGGAATGTTCTTCCTGTGGGGCGCCCTGGTGTTCACGTTGTGGTCCGGAATCGATTACTTCGTGCGGTATAGAAGATTGTTGCAGTTATAGTATTTTTCAGTTGACAAGGGGGTAATTTCTCTGTAATTACCCCTTTTCAAGCTGAGCGGGAATAACTCAGTGGTAGAGTGCGACCTTGCCAAGGTCGAAGTCGCGGGTTCAAATCCCGTTTCCCGCTCCATTTTTTTTGGCGGCATAGCCAAGTGGTAAGGCAGAGGTCTGCAAAACCTCCATTCTCCGGTTCAAATCCGGATGCCGCCTCCAATTTTTACCTAAAAAATCAGTTACTCAAGATTTTTGCTTGGCCCATTTTTTGGTTGCACTTTGGTTGCACCCCCTTCACAGCGCCGATCGGCACCACTTCCTGTAAATTTTTAATTGCCGATTGCACCAGGCGCGCCCCGCCCACTTCGGGCAGCATATATCTCTCGAGTGCTTTAGATGCGTGTTTGGATCCTCCACGCCGGATCTGTTCAGGAGTCAATTGCGTGGACAGGGCCGTCAACGTGCTGTGCTTTACTAACGCATACAGCCCGACCCGCGGCACCGGAAGAACGGCACCGTGGGAAGCGCCGGCACGAACGACTGAATTACTTCAATCTCATCGTCCCACAAATGCGCGTGCTTTCCTTTGAGAGTGCCTTCTTTCGACCACTTCACCATGATGATGCCGTGCTCGACCAGGACATCCTGCTCGCACACCTTGATAAGCTCCCCAGGACGTACTTCCGGATTGTGACACAAAATCCGGACGGCCAGCCAGATGAGTGCAAGACTCGGCGCAAATGCGCTTATCGAAAAATGCAAGTCAACGCCCGCCGGCCGTATTTAATGCATCTTCATTAGATCGACTGGCCACCAGGCCCTCGAGGCGGATCCGGCGCAGCGCACCCGGGCCCAGTTGCCCGGCACCAGGCGCGGTAGTCCTGGATCCCGGCAGGGCATGGCGGCATCAAGCGCAAGCTGCTCGGGGCAATTAAGGTGAGCGTTTTATATGGACGCAAAAATTGATGGATAATTACTATCCCTTCGCCACTTTCAAGTTGGTTAAGGGATATCTGGATATCAGTTAAAAGTTCGAGTTTTTCTTGCATCGCCTCAAATTCTTGCGCATCCAGCAGAACGGCAACGCCTTTCCCATGCTGGGTAATAATCAAAGGCCTTTTCGTTTCATGAACTTGTTTGATAAAATTAGTGTTATCAGTCCTGACCTCGGATAATGGTATGATATGATTAATTTTTAACCTTTGCATGTGGCACCTCTGATATTGACAAGCCCCCGTATGATGTGTATTAATACACACCATGGATAGTCGGAAAATCATCCAGATACTCAAACAAAACGGCTGGTATGAAGTCGCCAAAGTTGGCTCTCATACCCAATTCCGGCATCCACAAATAAAGGGGCGCGTAACCGTGCCACACCCTAAAAAAGATATACCGATCGGCACATTACAAAGTATCGAGCGCCAGTCGGGAATTAAGTTCAAGTGAGGCAATATCATGGCAAATTATATAGCTATAGTTCATAAAGAGGCCAAAACTGATTTTGGCGTATCTTTTCCAGATTTTCCTGGTTGTATTACCGCCGGACAAACGGTGGACGAAGCCAAGGATTTAGCCCAAGAGTCGCTTGCTCTCCATGTTAAAGGAATGATTGAAGACGGCGATGAATTGCCGGCTCCATCCAAACTTGAAGATATCATGGCCGATGCGGACTACGCTGATGCCGTCGCCTATCTGGTTGTTTCCATTCCGGATACTAAACTTCGCACCGTAAGGGTCAATATTACTGTGCCAGAGATGACGCTTAAGCAAATTGATGCAGCAGCCAAAAAAAGGGGAATGTCAAGATCCTCCTTTCTTGTTCATGTCGCACAAAATGCAATTCATTTAAATCATACGCAGGCATCAGCATAGCACTCGTTTCGAAAGGATAACGTTCCTTGGTTGCGCCCCTTCACAGCGCCGATCGGCACCACTTCCTGTAATTTTAATTGCTGATTGCACCAGGCGCGTCCCGCCCACTTCGGGCAGCATATATCTCTCGAGTGCTTCAGATGCGTGTTTGGAACAAGAACGGCGAGGGAAAATGATGGAGCCCCCTCACGTTCAAGATCTTATCCACATGGCTGGTGGCTCTCTCACACCTTATATCAGCGGGCGCATGCTCCTTGCGCTCCGCTGAACAAAAATATTGGGCATCAGTGCCCTTCATTTTTGAAATAAGTCAGAGTGGGTTCCAGTCCGTTCGAAGACAACGCGCTCGGATTCAACCAGATAAATCAACAGCCAGTCGGATTCAATGTGGCATTCCCGTCGCCCCTTCCAATTGCCAATCAGCTTATGGTCACGATGAATGTCATCAAGTGGCTCCTCGGCCACTAAAGAACGGATGATTATTTTCAATTTTTCAAGATTCTTAGCGCGCTTTTTCATCCGCTTAGCATCGCGTTCAAACTGCTTTGTATATGCGGGTGTCAGCATTAGATGTCTAACTTTTTGAACATATCGTCGGCGTCATTGCAAATGATCAGGTCACGTCCGGCATCCGTATCGGAAAACGTCTTGCGAGTGACCTCGTTAGGAATGGCTACGTCAAAAGGCAGCCCTTTTTTTAATTCGACCTGCTTATAAAACAAGGTAATCGCTTGGGTTGTAGTCAGCCCAAGCTGCTGAAATATGTGCTCAGCTTTGCCCTTTAAATCGGGTTCAATTCTGGCTCTGATGGTGGATGATTTACCCATGGTTTGCCTCCATTCGAGTTTTTATAAATGTAGCTCAAATGGGGTACATTGTCAAGATTTGCACACAATCGATTTAATTGCCCAACGCTGCGGCTTAGCAGCCGCGACGATCTATCAGCGGTCTACAGCCGCAGGTTAGCCTCTTGTTTTTGGGTCTTTCTTTCGCAGCAGGACCTTCCAACGCCGCTGCCGATGCCGATAAAACAACTGGGCGAACAGCCAGATGGCAGGCGTGAGCCAACCCGCCCGGATCTCAATCTCATCTGTATAGCTCACAACGCCCAGCGCGACTTCCCGGAAGCAGATGATGTGGTTCCACACCCGAGCGAGGAGCCCGCGTTCTTGGCTGATGATTTTATTTGCCTCTTTGTCGATCCTCACCAATTGAATCGTGTGCCGCCCCAGGGGAATGAGCTTCAGGAAGTACAGCTTAAGTTGATAGGGAACTCCCACCTGCCACTCACCGGAAAGGCCGCCTTCCCGCACCGGCACAAAGCTCACTATCGGTGACGCCACAAACTGCAGCGACCCGGGTTCGATGATCTTCTGCCAAAGTTCATTTTCTGAGCAGGCCAGGCGAGTAGAAATGCGAGCGATCATTTTCATCCTGTTCTTGAGGGCTAACATTAACATGGTGTGCCAGGGGCGGCATGCTCCTCGCCGTCCCCTGGCGCACAATTCTTCAGCCTTGATTTCTATTCTCATTCATTTAAAGTCATCAAGATCAATTCAAATACAATGCCAGAAGCTTCCGCAAGCGATTTTTTCACAAGATATGGATCTTTAGCCAATTGCTCAAATGGGATATCCCCGTTTTTCGGCAGTACATGCAGTACATATTGTTCCATCGCTCTTGAAATGTGATGCGATCCACCAAGGCGGCTTTTTTTCCGGCATTCGACTAGGCAGCCACAGGGCAGGGTAACCGCATTTGGAATTTTCATTACTGTTCTTTTGCAATTAGCGTTACTCTGAGCTAAAAAAGGCCATATCTTCCTGCGGACCATACGCGAACCCTTTTCACCGCGTATCGCAGGGGGTTCGACCTGTAGGGGCGACCCGACGGTCGCCCCCACAGCGAGCATCGTGCCCAAAAGCATTATGACCATATGACCATAACAACAGGAGGATATAAAATGGAAAAAGTGGCTCTGTTTGTCTTCAATGGCGATCCTATGTGCTTTGTTCATGTTCTTTTGAACGCTTTGGATCTGTCGGCAAAAGGGAGAAAAGCACGGATCGTGGTGGAGGGATCGGCAACGCAACTGATTGCGGACTTGGCCTCGAAAGAGAATCCGCTGCAGGGTCTTTGGCAGAAGGTGAAGGACCAGGGGTTGGTAGCAGGGGTGTGCAGGGCGTGCGCAAACAAATCCGGCACGCTGGAAGCGGCTAAAGAACAGGGATTGACGCTGTTGGATGACATGCAAGGGCATCCATCGATCTCGCGCTACCAGGATGATGGCTACACCATCATTACCTTTTGATGGCTTCGAAAAAAAGCTCCGTCCCGAATAGTGGGTTCTTCAACCAAGGACCGCTGGTGTTTTAATGGCGACTGCGCTATCTTTGGCCGGAACACATATTGGGTGGATTCACCCCCGTTATTCTGAATGCAACTATCGATTACTCTTTTGCGAGCGACTGGATGAGATGGTCTGCCGACTTCCGGGCGACAAAGCGCTTTGATGATGCCTAACGAGAAAATCCTGCTCATCGACAGTGACACGGGTTCGGCGCTTGCAGTGCTGCAGGCGTTGCGCGCCTGGGGCTATACTGTCCTGCACGCATCGGCGAGCGTGCAGGGATTAGAGTGCTATGCCAGCCAGCGGCCGCCCATCGTCCTGATCAATGCCGATATGCCGGGGGGCAGCGAAGCCATTGGCGACATCCGGGCTGTGGATCCGGACGTCGTTCTGATCGTGCTTACGGCCGCCGAACACCTGCCCCAAGTCATGCGCAATTTCCAGCACTCCGCGCAAGAATTTCTATCGCGGCCCTTGGATCCTGTGGCGCTTTCCATTGCCTTGCAGCGCACCCGGCGGGTCATCGACCTGTTGCGCGAGGTTCGGCTGAATTGCACCCTGCAGCGCACCCGGCGCACTTGCGAGAATGTGGCCCGCGAGGTGGACACCGAACGTTTTCTGACGGTGCGCCAAATGATCGAGAAGATGTCGGCCTTTATCGCTCAGGTGGCCACCGGCGTGCAGGGCGGCGTCAAATATTTCAATGAGCTGCCCTATTTCGTATCGGTCCACAGCGCCGATAGCCGGGTTCTGGCGGCCAATGCCACTTCCCTGAAGTACCTGGGCAACCGGCTTTATCGCAACAGCTGGGAGATTTACGTCGGCAAGCGCAACAGTCGCGAGAGCTGCCCGGTGGGCCGCACGGTGCGCAGCGGCAATGTCGAAACCACGAAAGCGCTGGTGCGCTATGCCAAAGGTGCGAAAGTGCCGGTGCTGGTGCACACAGCCCCTATTTACGATAATGATGGCGAGGTGGTCCTGGTCCTGGAGGTCTTTGCCGGCACGCAGGAGATCGATCAACTGGCGGAAAAAGTCCGCACCACGCAGCAGCGCTATGAACAGCTCTTCGATGCGGTTCCGTCCCAGATTGTTGTGTTGGACCGCCGTTTCACGATCACAGCCACCAATAAGAAATTCAAGACGCTTTTCGGCGATCAGGTCGGCCGGCATTTTTTCGAAACCTTCCGGCCGGCCGAATTCCCGCCGCACCGCGATCCAATCTCCATGACAATGAGTGACGGTGAGCCGCGTTCAGGGGAGATGATCTTCACGGGGCCCGATCATCAACTCTATACGATGCTGGTGCAAACGACGCCCATTCTGACCCCGACCGGCAAGATGGTGCAGGTTTCCGCCATTTTTACGGATGTCACCGAACTGCGCCAGATAAAGGATCATCTGGCTACCCTGGGCTTGATGCTGTCCACCGTCTGCCATGATATGAAAGGCTGCCTGACGGGCCTCGATGCCGGCCTTTACCTGGTGGACAAAGGCTTATACCGCAACGAGGACGGCCGCATCGAAGAGGGGCTGGAGGTGATGCGGCTCATGGCGGACCGCATCCGGAAAATGGTCTTCGATGTCCTGTATTCCACCAAAGAGCGCGAACTGGAACTGGAAGCGATCGAAGTGATTACCTTCACCGGTGAACTCGTCGCGGGTTTCGAAAATCGAATGCGCGGTGCGGATATCGAATTCTGTTGTCAATTCAATTGCGCCGGGCAAATGCAGGTCGATGTGGGCTTGCTGCGCTCGGCGATGAACAATATTCTTGAAAATGCGCTGGAAGCCTGTCTGGAGAACAAAGCCAGACGCGATCACCGCGTAGAAGTCATTGTGCGTTGCGAAGACGAGCAGGTGATTTTCGAAATCAGCGATAATGGGGTCGGCATCACTCCCGACGCGCTGAAAACCATCTTTAACGTCTTTCACTCCTCCAAAGGCCGCGAAGGCACGGGGCTGGGACTCTATATCACGGATAAAGTGGTCAGGCGGCATGGCGGTAGCGTTCGGGTCGAATCCATTCCCTACGAGAAAACGACCTTTTACATCCAAGTCCCCCGGCGGATGGCTGAAGCGGATACGGCTGGCAACGCGGAATAGGCAGGCTCGCGGCGTGCCGGCGCTGGCTTCGGCAGGTTACTTGGTGAGGGGGTCCCGATCGGGTATTTCGCTGGCCCGCGGCAAATAGACCCGAACCGTTGTACCCCGGCCTTCTTCGGATTCAACCGAAATGGCGCCATGGTGGTTTTTGACAATGCCATAGGCGGCAGCCATGCTCAAGCCGCGCCCCGCGAACTTGGTCGTGAAAAAGGGTTCGAACACATGCTGCAGGGTGGCGGCATCCATCCCCTGGCCGTCGTCTCTGATTTGCAAAACCACGTAGTCGCCGGGCACCAGTTCCAGCAGTGGCGCCTGGGCCGATGGTGGGATCGTCAATGCTTCAGCGCTGATACGGATACGTCCGCCGCTGGACAGCGCTTCACTGGCGTTGGCCACGATAGCGGACAGCACCAGATGCATCTGGGTCACGTCCACGTGCACGGCGTATCGGTTGGCAGGCAGCCTGACCTCGAAGGCGTTGGCCTGCGATGCTTCAGGCATTTTGGCCACGACATCTTCCACAAGCCTTTCAATGAAAACCGTTTGGGTGCGGTATTTGCCGCCTTGCGCATACGCCAGCAGTTTAGAGGTCAGATCCTGCATCTTCTGAGCAACCGCTTCGATACGCTCGAGATATTTTCCAATATTCTGACCATTGGACATTTCCATTGAGATCAAATCCAGATTCCCGAACAATACGGCCAGTGCATTGTTGTATTGATGGGCCACCCCGCCGGCCAATGTTGCAATGGCATCCATTTTGCGGGCATTCAATAATTGATCGTCGCGCCGCCGCAACTCTCCGACTTTTTCATCCACTTTCGTGTGCAGTTCCGCATTCTGACGCTGGAACATCGCCATATATTCCAAACTCTCCAGGGCATTGGCGGCATTGCGCAAAACCAGCGAAAGCGCTTGAAGCGAGCCGTCGGGCAGCCGATGGGCGCCGGCCGGAAAAAGGCCGACGAAGATGCCCCGGATACGGGAATAGGTCGCCATTGCATGGAGCACCACGCGGTAGCGGTTGTCCTTGGAATACAACAGCAGCCAGCGTGTTTCTCTTAAGGCCCAGGCGATGTAGTCCTGTTGGATCAAGGCCTCGAATTGCGTCTCCATTTCATTTTGCAGGCTGTCGGGGCGACACAGGGAGAGTTTGAGCGCGGATGTCTCCTGATCCACGAAGTAAATGGCGCTGACATCGAATTGGATGATCTCATCGATGCGTGCGGCCGCCAATTGGATGAACTGCCCGGGTTCGACCGGCTGATCGATCTGCTTTTGAAAATCGCCGAGGGACAGCACCAATTCCATGGCGTTGACAACCGTTCGGTACTTTTCTTCCGCGGCCCGAAGCAGTTGATTCTGCTCGGCAGGCAAACCAAGGGGGGTAGTCATTCTACAACTCCGTCAATAGGGCTTCCATAACGTCCAACTGTTCAATGGTTTGGCCAATGGCGCTCATAAGGATGCCCGGCGCTACGCCTATGCGGTCCCAGGTCGCCGCTTCGAAACGCGGAATGATGTGTTCTCCGCTGTGGCCCAAGCCCAAAGCATTGATCGCGATGTCCGCCATGTGCACAATGCCTGCCTCACAAGGATCCGGGGAGCGGGAAGGCCTGTGGTGGTAAACGATGCTGTTTGCCAGCGAAAGCGGCAACTTCCATTTTTTGAGCAAATGCCCGGCGATTTGTACATGACTGATCCCCAGGCACTCTTTTTCGATTTCATAAACGGAAAGGCCCGTGCGCTTGGCCATATATAAAAGCAGTTTGGCCTGCTCGGGAAAATACCGGTACCAAACCAGACGCCCGATGTCGTGAAGCAATCCGGAGACGAACAGGCGCTCGGTATGCGGCAGTTTTCTCTGGGCCGCAAGAATTCTGGATAGCAGGCCGCATGCCAGGCTGTGCTTTCTGAATGTGGCCACATCGATAAGATCTTCGGGCATCTCGTGAAAAAGGCGCATGATACTGATGCTTGTGACCAGTGCGTTGATATCCTTTGTGCCGATAATGGAAACCGCCCGCGCAAGGGAATCGATTTTCGATGGGAACCCGTAAAAAGCGGAGTTGACGACTTTCAGCAAAAGGGCCGCCAGGCTGGGGCTCCGGTTGACCACATCGGCGATATCGTTGGACGAAGACAGCGGGTCTTCAACAACCTTGTTGTAGTCGGAGATGATCTCGGGGGCCTCCGGCAGCTGGATCTCCGAAAACGCAATTTGGGTTTTCAAGCCGCTGGAAAGGTCCAGTTTGAAATTGTCCGCGAGCGGTTCTTGCGGGCCGAATTCGACCAAGAGGTCTTTTTCGTAACGGTGATCGACAGCGGCTTTGAAAAGGGCAGCGATGCCCGGATGATGGGTATCGATGTTTTGGAAGATCTTTTTCACCGTGTGCTCGGTCTTGAGCAGCTTTTCGGTATTCTTCTGACTGGCGTGATCAGCGGGTGTGGATCGTTGCGGCGCATCGACCGGTATCTCGGGGATGCCCCATATTCTAAAAATGCGAATATGATTGGCAGTGATTTGCTGACCCTTGGAAAGCATCAAACGACCGTTGATATCTCGGACATCCTCGCTCAGGATGACACCTTCCTGCAACTGGTCCAAGGCAACCAGGCCCAAAGGGAGCCCTCCCCTGAATGGTATTAGGTCGTCAATGACTGATCGGTTAAGATCTCATTCGACTTTAGTGAATTAGGAAATTTTTCCCTAATCGGCATTGGGTGATGCGTCTAGTAAGCAATTATTGAACCAACTGTGAAGACGGTCGATAGCAGATAAGGTATATTCGAAATCTCTTTACTGTCTCGGCAGCTGTTTAATAAGGGGCGGCAGGCTCGGTACTGCGTAAATACCCTACCTTGCGGTATTCAGGTGTGCGGATTGCGGTAACTTGGGTGCTGCCGGTCGAGGCGGATGAGTTAGGTTTTTTCTTTTGAATGGTAAAAAATTCCCAAAATATATGGAACTTTCTTCCTATACGGAATTCCATTCTATAACTTTTCTTATAATACTAATGGGTTCAAATTTTGATTAAACTTCCATGTTTCTGTTTTTAGAGGCCTTCCTTCCTAAATCTGAGCTAAATAAGAAATTTTAGGGAGCCTCTGGCATGAATAGTGCTAAGGTGTTGGCTGTATTTTGGACATTTTTGGGATTTATTTACCACATGAGGCCGGCGCCACTGAAAACCAATCAAAAGGAGAAGAAAAAATGAAGAAACTGATCGCTTTCCTGAAAGACGAAGAAGGAGCCACCGCTGTAGAGTATGGGATTATGGTTGCGGCGATTGCGGCTGTAATAATTGCCGTAGTTATTGTAGTCGGAAATAAAACCAACAATGCCTTTGAGGTAGTAAACAACGCAATGCCGAATTAAAAATATACGTACAGTGAATGGGCTCGTTTTTTTAAAACGAGCCCATAAATCATTTTGCAATTATTAGTTGAGCACATGATTCAATTTATTACATACATTCCTTATGTTATGATCAGTGCAGTTCTCGTGATTGCTGCAGTTATCGATCTCCGTTCTCAGCGTATACCCAACATCCTGACATTTTCGGCAATGGCTACATCACTTTTATACTTTATTCTAAGCAGGGGCACGCAGGGATTCGTTTATAGTACCACAGGTCTGATCGTAGGAATCGCGGTTCTGATTGTGCCCTACTTGCTGGGCGGCATGGGCGCTGGCGATGCCAAATTGATGGGCGCGGTGGGCGCCGCACTTGGCGTTAAGGGGGTCTTCATCGCCTTTTTACTAAGCGCCATGGCCGGGGGTATTTATGCATTGATCCTGGTAATTTGGAAGCGCAACCATTTCAGAGGCTTTTTCAAGAATAAACTGCTCGATCTTAAACTTTTTTTCCTGACACGAAAATATACTCCGGATGCAAGGGACCCATCCCAGCCAAGGCTGTGCTACGGCCTGGCCATTGCAGTGGGGTCGATCACCTATATGTTACTGGACGCAAGCGGATACGCATTTCCCATATGATCTAAAGGAGAGCTGTCATGAAAAACTGGAAAGCCGGTGTTCCTATTCTGCTGGCACTGGTTATCGCCGTGGCCGGCAGTTTGTTTATCTACAACTGGATCGGCCGGCAGACCGCCCCCAGCAAAGTCGTTCAGGTGGATAACGTGGAAGCCGTGCCCGTGGTCGTGGCGGCAGTCGACCTGGCCTGGGGCACTCAGATCACGCCCGAAATGCTCAGGATGGCCTCTTTCTTGAAGGAGAGTCTTCCCAACGGTCATTTCAGCACGCCCGCGGACCTGAAGGACCGCGTGCTGATCGCCAATCTCAAACAGGGCGAGGCTATTGTGGAACACCGCCTGGCGCCAAAGGACATCACGACCGGCGGCGTGTCGGCCATCCTGCCGACCGGCAAACGCGCATTGTCGGTCAAGGGCGACAAAGTCATCGGCATCTCCGGATTTATTAACCCGGGCAACCGCGTGGATGTGCTGGTCACCTTGCCGGATGAGACCACCAAGCAAGACGTTACCAAAATCGTCCTGGAAAACATTCCGGTTCTGGCTACCGGAACCCAGATCGAGCGCAACGCCAAGGGCGAACCCGCCCCGGTGGATGTCTATACCCTGGAGATGACCCCGGAAGAGTCCGAAAAGCTGGCCCTGGCGGCCGCCAAAGGCAAGCTGCAGTTCGCTTTGCGCAACATACTGGACCTGGAAAAAGTGAACACGCAAGGCGCCACTATTGCGCAGACACTCAATATGGCCGCCCCCAAAAGGCCGGTGACCCGTTGGGTGGCCCCCAGCAGTACGGTCGAGGTGATCAGGGGCAGTGCAATGACCCGGCAGAAAATGTAGCTTGAATGGGAATTCCCGTCGAATAGGAGTAGAAGGCCATGCCTACCAGTCGCTACCGCACAATCATTCAAACCACCCTTGTGTTGTCCATGCTGATGCTGCCGCAGCCCTTTGGCAGAGCGCCCGCGAATGCCGCCGAGCAAACGCTATCCGCGCGCACGTTGCAGCTGACCATGGGCAAATCCACCATCTTGCGCAGCGACAATCCGGTCAAACGCGTCTCGGTCGGTAAGCCCGAAATCGCCGACTTTATCCTGCTCTCCTCGCGGGAAATTTACCTGACCGGCAACGCGGCCGGCACCACCAATATGACCCTGTGGCAGGACGGCACGATAGTGGCCGTATACGATTTGCAAGTCGTCTATGATGTCTCCCTGCTCAAGCAGCAATTACACGAGTTGCTGCCCGAAGAAAAAGAGCTGGGCATCACCGCCGCCAACAACACGATCACCTTGTCCGGACGGGCATCCAGCAGCGCCAGCCTCGCCAAGGCCCTTGCCCTGGCCGCCTCCTATGCGCCCGAAGGCAAGGTCAACAACCTGGTTGAAGTGGGCGGCGTGCACCAGGTGATGCTCGAAGTGCGCGTGGCTGAAATCGCGCGCAGCACCACCAAGCGGTTGGGGATCAACTTCAATTACATGCGCGGGGGGGATTTCGGGTTTTCGCTGCTGGGCCAATTGTCGACCATAGACGAGGTGCCTGACTTGTTGATCTCCCCTGCCGTCAACGCCTTGTTTCGTTTCAGCAAGGGCAGCGCCACCTGGACCGGCATTGTCGACGCCCTCAAATCGGACGGCCTGGCCAAGGTGCTGGCCGAACCGACCCTGATCGCCTTGAGCGGCCAATCTGCCCGTTTTTTGGCGGGCGGCGAGTTTCCCGTGCCCGTTCCCCAAGAGGGCGACACAGTCACGATCGAGTACAAGGAGTTTGGGGTGGGGCTCGTTTTCACCCCGACCGTGCTCAGCAAGGACCGCATCAACATCCGCGTGACGCCGGAAGTGTCCGAGTTGGATTTTTCCACGGCCGTGCAGATTGCCGGGTATGTCGCGCCCGGTCTGAACAAGCGGACAGCCACCACCACCGTCGAGTTGGGCGACGGTCAGAGTTTTGCCATTGCCGGCCTGCTGAAAGAAAATATCAATGAAACCATTCAGAAATTCCCGCTGTTGGGCGATATCCCCGTACTGGGCGCGCTGTTCCGCAGTCAGAGTTTCCAGAAAAACGAAACCGAACTCATCATCGTGGTAACGCCGCGCCTGGTCAAACCCCTGGATATGGCCAGGCAGACGTTGCCGACCGATTTTTATGTTGAACCTTCGGATGCCGAGTTTTATTTGGAAGGATTATTGCAGGGACGTGCACCAGGCGGCAAGGATCGACTTCAGGGACGACTGGACGGCGATTTCGGACACGCCCTGCCGGATCTTGACCGATAACGCCGACCGGAACAATGGATCGCGCATAAAACATTGACGGCCATCGCTGTAGTGAGGAGAACGATATGCCAATCGCCAGAATTTTGACAATTCCCCTGATGTTGACCGGACTGATTTTGGCGGGTTGCAGCCAGACCAGCTTTCTGGATGAAAACATGGGGCGTTCGGTTCAGACGGCTGCCTACAATCAGACGATCGATCCCTATGCGGGCCAGACAACCGACCCCATCGAAGGCATGGACGGCCAGAGTGCGGTCGATGCCTATGAAGGCTACCGTTCCGGATTCAAGGGCCAGAAAGCATCGCCGGGGGCTCAGATGGGCGGCACTGGAATGACCTATTAATATCATCGAAAGAAGCCAACAATGCTGTGCCGAAATCAAAAAGGGGCCGCGGCCGTGGAGTTCGCCATCGTACTGCCGCTGCTGCTGCTGTTGGTATTCGGCATGATCGAGTTTGGCCTGCTGTTTTACAACAAGCAGGTGATCACCAACGCCAGTCGTGAGGGGGCGCGTGCTGGGATCACTGGGCAGAGTGAGGCGGAAGTAAAACAGATCGTTTTGGACTATTGCAGTGAAAGGCTGATTAATTTGGATGGCGAAAATGAACTGATCGTGGATAACATTTCAGTTCCAGGTCCCGATGCCGATAACGATTTTTCAGTGACCGTGAACTTCGATTATGATTTCATGTTCGCACAGATCGTCGGCTTCACAGAGACAACGATTACCGCCAGCACGGTCATGCGCATGGAGCCTAATTAATAGGGTATAGATGGCTAAAAATATAGTAAATTTATTTGGATACAAACCATTCAAAGCAGAGCGTGGCGCGGTAGCTGTCGAGTTCGCGCTGGTTTTTCCATTGCTGATCCTACTCATGTTTTCCATTGTCGAATTCGGACTTTACTTGTTCAACCGGCAAGTGATTACGAATGCCTGCAGAGAAGGGGCGCGTTTTGGCGTTGTGGCCAGAACGCCGCGTTTGTCAAATGGCGAAATTATCGGCGAAGTGCTGAGATACAGCAAACAGCATATGGTTACTTTCGGCAGTGATATTCTCAATTCTGCTGACATTATAGTAAAACCTATCGATAACGACTTTAAGGATGGTTTTGACCCCGGCACTCACCGATGCACAAATTTTGGATGTGAATTGGAAGTACAAGCTGATTATATTTATCAATTCTTATTCCTTTCCACTATAGGCATAACAACGCAAAAGATCACTTTTAAGGCCATTATGCAAATGGAATAAGGATGGAAGAGACAAGGAAACCATATGGCGCACTTGCAAAATCATTTCGGCAAAGTCAGAAACAATCGTGGGGTTTCCGCCATAATCGTGGCCATATGTATAACAATGCTCATCGGCTTCGTAGCTTTGGCTGTCGATGTTGGTTATCTCTATGCCACCCGCAATGAGCTGCAGAACGTAGCTGACGCCGCTGCTCTTGCTGGTGCCGGTTACTTGGGATCGGAATATGCGGACCTTACGTATGCCGAGCAGCAAACATATGTTTGCGACCGTTCGAAACTTGTGGAAGTTGTGCAGAAGGTGGCCCAAAAGAACACGGCAGCGAATAAAAGTATTGCTATAAAGGATGAACTCATCGAAGGTGAGCTTACTTCTGATATTACCATAGGAAAATGGGATGGCATCAATTTAATAGAAACTCTTTCATCGCCCAATGCGGTGCGTGTTATCGCCAGGCGAGACGATGAAATAAATGGACCGATTCCTTCAATTTTTGCCTGGGTATTTAATTTGATTGGCTCTGATGAAGAAGATTTTTCCTTGCTTTCGGTTAGGGCATTCGCAACTGCCGCATTGACGGGCCCTGCTAAAGTAGACCCAGGTGAGCTTAATACCCCTTTTGCCTTGTCTGCCGATCTTTTTCTTAATAATAAATGCGGCCAAACAGTAGAATTCTACCCAACTAAAGACAGTTGCGCGGGATGGCATACCTTTTTTTGGGGTTCCAATGTGGGTAACTTACATAATATCATTTTGGGTATCGTTCAAGGGCACAGCTATGAAAGGGACGGCACGTCGGTTAACGGTTACCCGTTGACTTCAGGAGGATTATGGCTTGATCAAAACTTCGGAACAAGTGTCTCGCCCCTTGCAACCCCTGAGGCTTCCATTAATCAAGAATTAGAAATGGATGGGGGTACTAACTCCAATCTTTTCACGGGGCAGTATCTGGTCGATTATGACGGAAACAATGGTACGGTCGAAGGCAGTGGCCAGCCGGCTGCATTTCAGGCAATGTTTGATTATTTCAAATACCGTGATGATGATGGGAACGATGACCATTGGACTGCAATAGTTCCAGTTTATCTTGAAAAAGATGGAGATCCCGATAGCTGTGAAAATCCAAATCAAACACGCGTTATTGCAGGATTTGCGACTATTACCATTACTCAGGCTAATCCGCCACCTTCCTCCTCATTGACCGTTATCATCGATTGCAATCAATCCTTCGTGGAAGGGCGCGGGGGTGGGGGAAATTATGGGAATCTCAAAGGAACTATCCCGAATTTGGTCCAATAAGCTATAGGAATATTTTATGTTAGTTAATGACCTTCTAAAGGTTATAGTATCAGTGACAGACACTTCCTTGGCTGAACAGTTCCAGGCCGCCGTGGGTAATAGTAATGGATTTGACATCATAGATGCCCTACAGGGGCAACGGCCAGATCTCTTGATTATAGAACTTGGCGACGTACCAGAAGATGATTTCACGCGCATCGAGGAACTGCTCGGCGAAGGCAAAGTCAAAGAGATTTTCCTCTGCGCGCAAAACTCGGATCCCGCCATCCTGATGCGCACCATGCGCGCGGGGGTCAAAGAGTTTTTCCCTCTGCCCCTAGACTTGAACGAGGTGCAGAACGCCCTCACGCGGTTCAAGGGGCGCGTCGAAAAAACGGCCCTGCCCGCAGGAGAGAAAAATGGCCGCATCATCAGCGTCGGCGGCAGCAAGGGCGGGGTGGGCACCACCACGGTGGCCGTCAACCTGGCCGTGGCTTGCGCTGAATCGGACAGTAAACCCTCGGTGGCCCTGCTGGACATGAACACCCTGTTCGGTGAAATTCCGCTATTTCTCGAAATTTCGCCCAAATTTCACTGGGGCGAGATCACCAAGAACATTAGCCGCTTGGATGAGTCTTTCCTGATGAACGTGCTGACCCCCCACGCCAGCGGCGTACACGTGCTGCCGTCGCCTGCCTATCTCAACGGGCACCACTCGCCCACACCGGACATCATGCAGCGCCTGCTGGACCTGATGCGCCGGGTGTTCGACGTGGTGATTATCGATGCCGGGCAGTCGATGAGCGATGCCAGTCTCAAGGGGTTGCAATTGTCCGACATGGTGCTGCTGATCTCGATTCTGAGCCTGCCCTGCCTGAGCAACACCAGCAAGCTGCTGCGCTCGTATATCGACCTTGGATACGTCAAACGTGAGCGCATCAAGGTGGTCCTGAATCGTTATATGAAAAAATCGGAGATTTCACTGTCGGATGCCGAAGCCGGCATCAGCCAGCCGGTCTTCTGGACTATCCCCAATGATTACAAGGCTTCCATGGAGGCCATCAACAGCGGCAAACCGCTTTCGCAACTGGCCCCCCGGTCTGAAATCGCCCGTAGCTTTGCGCAAATGGCTGAAAAGCTGATGCCTTCGCGGGAGACGGAAAGCAAAAAACGATGGTCTCTGTTCAGACGTTAATATAGATTTTGCAGCTCTTGATTGAATCGAAGCTGTTATGCACCGGAAGGAAATCCATTTGAACCAGTTGATCAAACGCATACAGTCCGCGGGAAAAAAGACCATTGCCTACATGCCGGATGAGTATTTCGAGTTTAAGTCTCGTATTCACGACCGGCTGCTGGACATGATCGATCTAAGCCTGATAGAGACCCTTGACCGCGAGACCCTCAATGCCCAGATCCGGCAGATTGTGGAAAGGATTCTCAAGGAAGAAGATTTTTCACTGCCGCTGAACATGACCGAACGCGAGAAGATCTTCGAAGAGATCATCGACGAGGTGATGGGCTTAGGGCCGCTCGAACCTTTCCTGAAAGATCCCACCGTATCGGACATCCTGGTCAACACCTACAGGCACATCTACGTGGAGCGCTTCGGCAAGCTGGAGCCCACCAGTGCGCGTTTTAAAGACGATGCCCATTTGCGCAAGATCATCGACCGCATTGTCTCTTCGGTGGGGCGGCGGGTGGACGAGTCCACCCCCATGGTGGATGCCCGCCTGGCGGATGGTTCGCGCGTCAATGCCATCATCCCCCCGCTGGCCATCGACGGGCCGGTGGTGTCGATCCGGCGCTTCGCGGTCAACCCCCTGGAGGTGGATGACCTGATCGCATCCAAAACCCTGACCCCGGAGGTTAAGGAACTGCTGGAGGGCATCATCAAGGCGCGCCTCAATGTTCTGATCTCGGGCGGCACGGGCAGCGGCAAGACCACCTTGCTCAATGTGCTGTCGCGCTTCATTCCCGAAAGCGAACGCATTGTGACTATCGAGGATGCCGCCGAACTGCAGCTAAAGCAGGAGCACTTGGTGCGCCTGGAAACCCGACCGCCCAACATTGAAGGCAAGGGCGAGATTATGCAGCGCGATCTGGTGCGCAACAGCCTGCGCATGCGGCCCGACCGCATCATCGTGGGCGAGGTACGCAGCGCCGAGGCGTTCGACATGCTGCAGGCGATGAATACCGGGCACGACGGCTCCCTGACCACGGTTCACGCCAACACCGCCCGCGATGCCTTGATGCGGGTGGAAACCATGGTGGCCATGGCCAATTTCGACATTCCCAGCGAGTTCATCCGGCGCTTCATCAGTTCGGCCATCCATGTGGTGATTCAGGTCGCGCGCATGGTCGACGGCACCCGGCGGCTGATCAGCGTGCAGGAGATCACCGGCATGGAAGGCAGCGTCATCACCATGCAGGAGATCTTCTCGTTTCAGCAGACGCGCATCGACCCGGAAGGACGGGTGCGCGGCCACTTCCGATTCCACGGCGTCCGGCCCAAGTTTATCGAGCGTTTCAGGGCGGCCGGCATTCCCGTGCCAGGGGACTTGTTCGACCCTTCGAACCGGGTGGAAGTCTAAACCAGAGGCGGCATTATGAATCTATACCTGCTCGGGCTCTTGTTGTTTGTGCTGGCCATGTGCGTTATCGAACTGGTTGCCTACGGTGTCAGACACATTCGTTCGCCCCAGCGCGCCAAGATCCGCAAGCGGCTGCGCAAATTCGCCTATGAAGAAAACCCGCGCGATGGGTCCGAAATCCTGCGCAAACGGATCTTCAGCGACATTCCATTCGTGAACCGCCTGTTGCAAGTCGCCGCACCGGTGCGGCGACTGGACCTGCTGCTGCAGCAAGCCAATGCCCCTTACACCCTGGGGTTTTACGTCCTGCTCAGCATACTGCTGTTTGCGCTGGGCTTTCTGCTGGGCATGGCCATTCTCAAGAACAATTTGCTTGGTATCCTGTTCGCTTGTGTGGGCGGTGTGCTGCCGCTGCTGCAATTGCTGGCCAAACGACGCGAGCGTATCGAGAAGTTCCGCAGCCAGATGCCCGAAGGTCTCGATCTAATCGCGCGGGCTCTTAAAGCCGGGCACGCTCTGCCCGGCGGCATGAAGCTGGCTGCGGATCAGTTCGCCGACCCGTTGGGTCCGGAATTTTCCGAAACCCTGGATGAAATCAATTTCGGTGTCAGCGTCAGCACGGCGCTCAAAAATCTGGCCGGCCGCATGGACTGCCCGGAAGTGCGTTATTTCGCGGTGGCCGTGATCCTGCAACGCGAAACAGGCGGCAACCTGGCTGAACTCATGGAGAGCCTGGCGCACCTGATCCGGGAAAACTACAAATTCCATGGCAAGGTGCGCACCCTGACGGCCGAGGGGCGCCTGTCGGCGGTGATCCTGGTGGCGCTGCCGTTTCTGGTGGCCGCCTGGATCAAGTGGCGGACCCCGCAGTTCTTCGAGCCGTTGATCGAAGAACCCATCGGCCGCATGATGCTCATGGGCGCAGGCATCATGATGACCCTTGGCATTATCGTTATACGCAAAATGGTCAAAATCGAAGTTTGATTCCAGGAGCGGCAAAATGACACTTACCCCCTCGCAGATTGCTTGGTTGATGACAGCAGTTACTTTCCTTGCTCTTCTCCTGTTGTGTGTCGGCATACTGCAGTACTTCCGCCAAAGCGCCAGACGTCGTGAAATCGTTGCAAAGATCAGGCTTGGCGGTGAAAGCAGCGGGTTGCTGTACGGGTCGGACGATGTCGAGAGCGGCGGCGGCGCACTGGGCATCGGGGTGGCCGCTTTTTTGCGCGCGCTGGGCCGGCGGGTGATGCCGGGCCGTTCCGCCGATTTTTCCAAGGTGAGGGTCAAATTTCTCAAAGCTGGCATCCGCAGAGAAAGTTTCACGGCCCTTTTCTGGGGCGCCAAAATACTGCTGGCGGCCCTTCTGCCATTGATGTTTCTGCTGTTCCGTTTCACGCTGATCAAGGTGCTCAGCCCGCAGTGGACGCTCGTCAGCGAGGTGATCGCGGCCCTGACCGGTTATTATCTGCCTGATATCCTGCTGAAGGTGCGCACCGACAGCCGTAAGGAAAAGATTCAGAAAGCCCTGCCCGACGCACTGGACCTGATGGTGGTGTGCGTTCAGGCCGGGATGGGCCTGGATGCCGCCATCAACCGGGTGGCCCAGGAGATCAAACTCACCAGTCCAGATTTGAGCGATGAGCTGGCGCTGCTCAACCTGGAGCTGCGCGCCGGCAAAGCCCGTCAGGACGCATTGCGCAACATGGCTGTGCGCACCGATCTGGATGCGGTGAATAGCCTGGTGACCCTGCTGATCCAGACGGACAGATTCGGTACCAGCATTACTTCGGCCTTGAAAGTGTTTGCCGATGGTTTCCGGAACGAGCGTTTTCAGAGAGCCGAGGAACTGGCCGCCAAGATGCCGGTCAAGTTGATCTTTCCGTTGATATTTTTTATTTTTCCGGCTCTTTTCGTGATCATTGCCGCACCGGCCTTCATAAAAATTTATCAAAATATCATTTTGCGCTAAAGACCAAGCTGAACAGGAGATCCTTGTGTGCGTCATTCATAGAAAAATCGGCAGGACTTCGACCGCTTCGCTGGTGACTGCGCTGATGCTGTTTTGCGTTCTTTTCAGTGGCTGCGCATCTCACCGGGGCAATCTGCAGCCGGGTATCCGTTCGGCGGCACCGGAAGATGCCATGCATCGATACGCGCGGATGAAGTCGGCTGACAGTGACGAGATCCTGAGCCGTGAATTTCCGGAAATGTCCGCTATCGAACACGAAATGTTGGGCGATGCAATGATGGGGCAGGGGAACCTGCAAGCCGCCCATAGCCATTATGACAAGGCGTTGCACAATGAACCGGGCGATTCTCGCTCCCGCCTGGTTTACAAGCAAGGATTGGCCCTGATGCATGCCGGACAGGGCAAGGCGGCTGCCGCTTGTTTTGAAAAGCTGCTGGCTGCAGATTCCGGTTTTGCCGCCGCGCATGAGGGCATGGGTAGGGTCTGCATGTTGGATAAGGCGCTGCACGCAGCCAAAAACCACTTTATAAAAGCCGTCTCCCTGGATGCGGGGTTATGGCAGTCTCACAATTACCTGGGCACGTTGTATGACCGCGAAGGGCAGTGGGGCCGGGCGGAGGCCGCCTATCAGGCTGCACTGGCTGTTAAGCCGCGCGAGGGAGCGGTGCTCAACAACTTAGGCATGTCCTATTTGCTGTCCGGCCGCCTCGACAAGGCCGCCGAGGCTTTTCAGAAGGCCATCCGGAATGGTTTTACCGGCAGCAAAGTGTACAACAACCTGGGTATGGCCCTGGCGCGCCTGGATCGTTTCGAGGAGGCCTTTCAAGCTTTCAGAACCGCCGGCGGCCCGGCGCGCGCCTATAACAACCTGGGATGTATTCACCTGCAAAACGGCCGGACAGCTGAAGCTATCGAAAGTTTCCAGAAAGCCATGGCCCTGGACCCCATGTTCTACGCCACCGCCGGTGAAAACCTCAAACGGGCTATGGCAGGCGGGAAAAACCTGTAAGACGAACCCGGCGCAATCACGGTCAGCCAACGTAGCGGGTGTGGAGGGATCTGATGAAGGCAGGAAGAGGACGTTTGCGGCAGTTGAACGTGTTGGGTTGCCTGCTTATGGCGGCCGTGCTTTTGGCGGGCTGCACCTACCGGCAGCAGATACCTTATTGGCCGAACCTTCGAAACGCGGGGCAGTCGTTCACACACGAGGATCTGCGGCAATTCACGGATTCTATCCGCGTGCGTAGCAACGATGCCGATTATCATTACCAATTAGGTCGGCACTTTCAAAGCAAAGGTAAATTCCCCCTGGCTGCCGGTGAGTTCCGTCGGGCGCTGGCCATCGATCCGCGGCGGGCCGAATTTTATAATGCCCTTGGGGTTTGCTATGATAAGCTGATGCAGTTCGACTTGGCCAAGCTGTGCTACCGCAGAGTCCTGGAACTGCAGCCGGGTGATGCCCTGGCCTACAACAATATGGGGTACTCTTACCTGTTGCAGGGCAAGGCTGAGTTTGCCCTGCCTTTGCTGCGGCAAGCAGCCGCTCTGGACACCGACAACGTGCGTTTCCGCAACAACATCGCTTTGGCTCATTATCTTTCCGGCGACAAGCACTCTTCGCAACAGTGTTTTACCGCCGGCGGCGCTGCGCTCACCGCAGCGCCGCCGGCCGCCACACCGTCATATTCTCCTGCCGCTGTCTCAGGTGTAAAGTCTGCCGACACAGCTGGTTCTGTAGAACGGTCCGCCGGATCGCCTATCGCAATGCTGCGGGACCTTGGGCAGCAGGAGATCCAGTTGCAGGACACCGTCCAGGTAGAACTCTGCAATGGGAACGGCGCTTACCGCATGGGAACGAATCTTAGCCGCCTTTTAAAGGCCAGGGGGTTCAATGTCGTTCGTCTGACCAATGCCGACCGTTTCGATTACGGCAGAACGTCCATCGTTTACGGCAATGGCAGTTGGCAGGCGGCCGATCATCTTGCGCGTCAGCTTTGCGGGCCGGCATATCCTGCCGGTACGCTCAGGAACGGTCCTACGGAAGGCAGGATCAAAGTTCTACTCGGAAGGGACATCGCTCAAATCAACGACCTGTTCAATGGGCGCCTTCCCATCGTTGTGGCCAATGGCAACGGCAAAAAAGACCTTGCCGAACGGGTCAGCTGCAATCTCGATGAAAAAGGATTTATAACGATGACGCCCGTCGATGGGGATCATTTCAATTATGCTGAGACCCGCATCATATACCCGAAAGGCAGGTTGACTTGCGCGCGCCTGATTGCCAGAGCCATTCCGGGGCAGGTTGGTGTCAAGTACATTAAAAACACCGATGGTTCGGCACCGCTGAAAATCGTCGTTGGCAAGGATCTCTACTATTAAGCGGATTTGCTTTTCACAATATTAACGGTGATGAAATGGATACAGTCATTGTCATTCCCTGCTACAATGAAAGCGACCGCTTGGATGTTTCCGCGTTCGAAATTTATCTGGACGGACAACAAACTGTTCATTTCATTTTTGTCAACGATGGGAGCACGGATCGGACCTGGGACACCATTGAAAGAATCCGCCGCGCTTTCCCTGAAAAAGTCATGTGTCTAAATTTTGAAAAGAATAGTGGAAAAGCTGAGGCCGTCAGGGCGGGCGTTCTGGCCGCTATCGCGGCAGGCTATGACAAGATCGGTTACTGGGATGCGGATTTAGCCACCCCTCTGACGTCTATCGATGAAATGTCGGAAAAGCTGAATCACACTGATTATGCCATGGTGCTGGGTTCGCGAGTCAAACTGCTCGGTCATGAGATCCACAGAAAAGCAGTCAGACATTACGTCAGCCGATTCTTTGCCACAGGCGCCAGCATGGTCATCAACCTGCCAGTTTACGATACCCAGTGTGGCGCAAAGCTCTTCAGGAACAATGCCGATTTCAGACTTGCCTTTCAGGAACCATTCAATGTCAGGTGGTCCTTTGATGTGGAATTGCTGGGGAGGCTGGAACTGATCAGAAAATCAACGTTCAAGCGATCGTTGGCATTCGACGCCTTTGAATACCCTCTGCCACGTTGGGTGCATGTGAAAGGGTCCAAAGTCAAGCTAAAAGACTTTCTTGTTGGCAGTTATGAATTGGCTAAAATTCTTTTCTTATTACGAGCCCCGTTTATCAAGGTATGGTACAAAAACCAGATCCTATCTCCGTGTCCTACTATGGCCTGATGCAGGATTGGTAAATGAACGTTGATGCGGCACACCTTCGGGAGATTCCAGCGAACGATGGACCAAAGCACAACAGCACAAAGTTTTAAAACTAAATTCCAGGGGGGCGGTTATTTTCTGCCGTCCATCGCTGATATATTTTTTATTGCCATTTTTCTGACCTTGTGCCTTCAAACAAACAACCAGCTGCTGGTCGATGGGGATACGGCCTATCACATCCGCGTGGGCCAACATATTATAGAGACCCATTCCATTCCTAAAGCGGATATTTATTCTCTGCACGAACCCAAACCCGACTGGATCGCCCATGAATGGCTTTCCGAAGTTATCATGGCGGTCGCTCATCGGGCATATGGCATCAATGGCGTGGTGGTGCTCTATGCTTTTGTAATCACTTTGAGTGTCTACTGGCTGTTCAAATTTCTTCGTTGTTTTTCGACGAACATCATTTTTATATCTCTGGTCATGCTTTTAACGCTTGCCGCCAGTCAGATCCATTGGCTCGCCCGCCCACATGTTTTCTCATTGTTACTGACGGTGATCTGGTATGCCATTCTGGAATTTTATCAGCGAGACGCAAGAAACAATCTCTGGTGCTTGCCGCTGTTAATGCTTTTATGGGTCAATTTGCATGGCGGTTATCAAACGGGGTTGATCCTGAATATAACTTTCTTAATAGGCAATGTGCTTCATTGCACAATTTTTGGTGACTCTCAGCAGGTGATCCATAAAAAAAAGGCATTGGATATATCCCTAATCACCCTGATGTGCTTGTTTGCCACTTTCATTAATCCAAACGGTTATCATATTCTCCTGTTTCCGTTTACGCTCATGCAAGAAAAATTCATCATAGATCGTATATCGGAATTCATTTCACCCAATTTTCATTCTATGATGTATGTGCCCTTTGAACTGACAATCCTTTTTTTTTTCGTCATTCTTTTTCTGTCGACTAAAAAGTTGGAAACCATTGACTTGGGGCTTGTCTTGGTTTTTCTTCATTTAGCCCTTTTTTCGAGACGCTATATACCGCTTTTCAGCCTCATCGTGGCGCCTGTTCTTCTGAAGCATATGTTCTCCTGGCGTTATCTTTCTGAAAACAAAATCTATCGATTTATCAATAGAAAGGCAGCCGGATTAGGTGAAATCGACAAATCCGCCAAAGGGTTTTTATGGCCTGCCCTTGCAATGGCCGTTATTTTGATTGGTATTTCTCAGAACGTCATATCGTATAAATTTGATTCAAGTAAAAAACCACTGGATGCTATCCATTTCATCAATCAGGAAAAAATTGATGGAAATATGTTCAATAGTGATGAATTTGGTGATTTCCTGGTTTTTTATGCCTTCCCGCGATACAGGGTATTCATCGATGGGCGTCTGGATATGTACGGCAGCGAGCTGTTCGAAGAGTACATTGATATAGTGAGTTTCAAACCTGGGTGGGAGAACTTGCTTGCAAAATATGAGATCACTTGGATATTTTACCCTTCAGACTCGGAATTTTCCAGGTTTTTGAAAATCAACAAAGAATGGGTACTGATCTATTCCGATGAGGTGGCCAGCATCTTCCTCAAAAACATAGCTGACAACCAAGCGTTGATTCATAAGTATTCTAAAACCCAGCAGGTAGAAACAGCGATCCCTCCTGATACTGCGGTTTCCAAGCATCCAAATGATGGTGTTCCATGGACTTAAAAGAGGCACCCAAAATACCATTAAATTCGGCCCAAAGGCACCCCTGGGAGTTGGCGAGGCTGGAAGTCATCTACAACCTTTTAAAGAAAATTTGCCCGAACGCCGAACAAAGTTCTATGCACATTCTGGATATCGGTTGCGGGGATACATTTGTGGTGGATAACTTATCTCGGCGTTTGCCATTTGCAAAGTTTTCCGCAGTCGATTCCGAATTTACCGATACGGATATCAGCAGATTTCGCGAACGATACAAGGGGCGACCTCTGGACGTATACAGGTCATTGGATTGTTTATGGCGCACTACCCCTGAACAGATAGATATCATCTTGCTACTGGATGTCATCGAGCATGTAAAAGACGATTGCGGATTTCTAAAAAAGCTCCGGACAATGCCAGGTGTTTCCGATGGAACAGTATTTCTTTTGACCGTCCCGGCATTTCAATCACTATTCAGTAAGCATGATGTATACCTTAAGCATCACAGGCGCTATAATAAGATACAATTGATCAATACTTTAATAGATGCAGGATTTCACCTGCAGAAAAGCGGATATTTTTTCAGTTCCCTTCTGCTCGTAAGAGTGTTTGAAAAAGCCGCGGAAGTGACGTCCCCCCACAACATCCAAAATGAAAAAGGGATAGGCGCTTGGCGATCAAGATACATGTTGGATGATTTTATCAAACATTGTTTAATAATCGACTACAAAGTTGCCCGTTGGGTTTCGAATTACGGTTTAAATATGCCCGGATTATCAGCTTACGCAATCTGTATAACCTGACAATCTCATTCACCCGGTACAGCGTTTCTCAAGCTGGTTGATGAATCTTAAAGAGATTAAAAAGATGAGCCCCTTCGTCGATTACTATGAAGACCTGCAGGTCAGCCCCAAAGCGGATTTTGAGACCATTGAACGTGTGTTTCGCCTTTTGGCCAAGCGGTATCACCCCGATAACCCAAATACAGGCGATATAACCCGATTCAACATTATCACCAGAGCTTACCATGAGCTTTCCGATCCGCAGAAACGCGCCGCCTATGACGTGGCTTTTGACAGAATTCAAGCGAGTCGTTGGAAGGACAATCCTGAGTCGACCGGCGGTTTCGATGTCAAAGATCCAAAGCAGATCCGTCAGGCGATCCTGACAGTGTTGCTTCAGCAGCGCCTGCAAGAACCCTCAGCACCTGAAATCGGCCTTTGGTATCTTGAAAAGCTGCTTGGGTGGCCTGAAAAGATTCTCGAATTTCATATATGGTATATGAAGGAAAAGGGCTGGATAAGGAGCAGCGATAGTGGGCAGTATATGATTTCGGCGGATGGTGTGGACAAGCTTGAAGAAAATTGGGATAAGGAACCACCTGCCCGTCTGCAATTGCCACTACCAAATTAGCAAAATAAACTGGTACACCAAGATGGCTCCGAAAAACTTACAAAGACACAGTTGTGAATTATTTGATTCTGCGTGGGCCCGAGTGTTTTTCCTGTTTCGATCTTTTGCATTGTCGATTACAGCTTGGCCTAGCCTGGAAGCAAATTACACGGCCGGGTTGGAAGATGTCGAAGACGTTGAATATTTCAACTTCAGCTTAGGCGCCGCTATACATTTTTGATGGCCCGCGAGGCTTCGCCCTTCGAGGACCACCGATCATCTGTGCGAGACTATAATGTTAATGGGAACAGAGTACACGCACAATGCCTTAAATATCCCAAACCAGGGTAACCGTATTTGTGTATGGGCCGCATTATGGAACATCGTCCTCCCTCAGGGTCGAACCTTGTGTTCTACCGGTGCGAGGAGATGTCGGTTGATCCCTGGGGGGAATGGACACCTTGATGACCACGCTGCCCGCTGTAGGGGCGACCGGCGGTCGCCCGCGCGAACCACTGAATTTGGGTCACCGCACAAAATGGCGCGGCCTTATTCTCCCGGACCCATGATTGCCTGGGGTGGAGGCTATGCACCCGCACCGGGCGACCGCCGGTCGCCCCTACAGGTGGAGCCCCTGCGTGAACACGGCGAAAAGGGTTCTCGTAAGAGCCGCAACAAGGTACGGTCTTTTGATTTCTGGCACAGGGCATCGTTTTATTTTTGGCGGCGAACCCTGTGTTCTCCCGGCGCGTAGATGTCGGTAAATCCCTGGGAGAATGGTCACCTTGATGACCACGCTGCCCGCTGTAGGGGCGACCGGCGGTCGCCCGCGCGAACCACTGAATTTGGGTCACCGCACAAAATGGCGCGGCCTTATTCTCCCGGACCCATGATTGCCTGGGGTGGAGGCTATGCACCCGCACCGGGCGACCGCCGGTCGCCCCTACAGGTGGAGCCCCTGCGTGAACACGGCGAAAAGGGTTCTCGTAAGAGCCGCAGAAAGGTTACGGCCTTTTGATTTCTGGCACAGGGCATCGTTTTATTTTTGGCGGCGAACCTTGTGTTCGCCCGGCGCGTAGATGTCGGTAAATCCCTGGGCGAAAGGACATCGTGATGACCACGCTGCCCGCTGTAGGGGCGACCGGCGGTCGCCCGCGCGAACCACTGAATTTAGGTCATCTAATTTTCAGATGCGGTTATCCTGATCCTGAATTGCGACCGGTTGACGAAACAGCCCCGTATATTGTAGGCTTGCCGAAATCCGGTGGCTGAATGGTACTTTGTCACCCATTTCTGTAATCGACGCCTGTCTGCTCGATGAGTTGTTAATGGAAAACGATGAATACGCAAACGGTCCCCATTCAAGTGCTGTATGCTGCCATATTGAAGCTGTTACGTCCGCTTGTGCGCCTGTCCCTGAAAAACGGGGTTTCCTTCGGCACTTTCAGCGCACTGTTGCGCTGGGTGTATTATGATGTCGTAAAGAAAGAATTTGTCCTCGAAGGCAAGAAACAGACCGATTCCCGCATTTCCGTCATCACAGGCTTCTCGCGCAAAGAAGTCAAGCGGTTGTCCGAGCTGGATCAGCCCACGACGATACTTCAGGGCGAGCGCTACAACCGTGCCTCGCGGGTGATATCCGGCTGGCGAAGAAACAAAGACTATCTCGACGAAGAGGGCCGGCCGCTTGCCGTTCCCATATCAGGCGAGGGCGCAACGTTCGAAAGCCTTGTCAAACGCTTCAGTGGTGACATGCCCACGCGTGCGGTTCTGGACGAACTCATCAGGCTCGGCGCGCTCGAATTGGACGCGAACAACCAGGTCAGGCTGATTGGGGAATCCTTTACGCCCAACAATGACGATGCCCTCAAATTCCACATTCTGGGCACGGACGTGGCGCTGCTCGTTTCAACCATCGACCACAATATCGATTCGGCCGGCCGCCAGCCTTTTTTCCAGCGCAAGGTCTATTATGACAACCTGCCTGCAGAGGTGCTTCCTGAATTCAGGGAGATGTCCGGAGTATCCGCTCAAAAACTTTTAGATACCTTGGACAGGTATCTCGCCAGCAACGACCGGGACGTCAACCCCGAGATCAAAGGGACCGGCCGATTTGTAACGGGCATCGGCATCTACTATTTCGAGAAGCCTTTTCATGATGAGGACTGACATGCGCCAATCGTTCGGGAACGTGGGGATCTTTGCAATTTTGCTGCTGCTTGCCGCCATCCTATGTGCCTGTGGCGGCGGAGGGGGCGGCATGACCGCCGCAAGTGGCGGAACAGGCGGAACCGGCGTCACTGTCGGTTCGATTTCGTCGTTCGGCAGCATCGAAGTCAATGGCGTTCACTACGATACCAGCGATGCAGAGATCTTTGTCGAGGGCCAAAGCGCAGGCGTCGGCGATCAGGTCGTCCTGAACCGTCTGTCGATAGGGATGATCGTCCGGGTTGAGGGCGACATTGTAAGCGCCCGGCAGGGTAAGGCATTCAATGTCTATTACAGTGATGATATCAATGGGCCGGTGGATGCCATCCGGGTGGTGGATGCCGAAACCCTGGAACTTACCGTGCTGGGACAGACGGTCATTATCGATGACAGCACAAAAACGGATGGCTATGATTTCGATTCCTTGCGATCGGGTGAGTGGGTCCAGGTCAGCGGGTACCATGATGCCGGGGGCAGAATCAGAGCCTCCTTCGCCATTGGCGGCTTCGTCGGCACCCAAGCCGGCCTGAAAGGTCTTGTCACCCAGTTGGACACACCGGGTAGATCATTCATGATCAATGATCTGGTGGTCGACTTCCAAGACGCCTCTGTCGTCGATATCGATCAACTCTCCGAGAACGTGCGCGTTAATGTGACAGGCCTGCTTCTTTCACCCAATCACCTGAAAGCTGAAAAGATCGTGGCGGTTGACGTGTTCGGTGTGGACGATGCCGAGCATGTCACGTTGGCGGGCATGATTTCCGAAGTGGTCTCAGATGCGCAAATAAGCTTGGATGGTACGCTTGTGACGTTGGCATCACAGACCGCGTACATCGGAGGCACATCATCGGATATTGTCAGCGGCGTCCACGTGATGGTGGATGGCGAGTTGATCAACGGCATCGTCTACGCCCGCACAGTCTTTTTCTCGGAAGATGCCAAAGTTGAATCCAATGTCCAAACGAACAATGTCGGACAATCCAGTTTAAACCTGATGGGTTTTGAAGACCTCATTGTAACCTACAATCCATTGACCAAAGTTACCGGAGCGGTTGATCGGACAAACGACATCAACGGAACCCATCATGTGAAAGTGATTGGGCGGAGAACTGCTCAAAACAACGTAATGGCGGTGCACATCATTGTTCTATTGAATCCAAGCAGCACGGTCAAGCTCCAAGGTCGCCTGGAAAATGACAGCCCTGGGGCGAGCATTACTGTACTCGGCCAGTCGATCGACCTGTCGACCATTCCCGATGATGGCTTTGAATGGCCGGAAGGGAACAGCGTCGGTTATACCGTCTTCTTAAATACGATCTCCGCTGGGGACTTTCTCTCGGTCAAAGGCGAACTGAACGGCAACCAGATCGCGTGGCAAAGCATCGTTGCTGAATGACATCCGTCAGCATCGTTCACGCCCAATAGCGTTGGTATCGGACAACGCCTGCCGCGCCTGATCCCACCTATTCGTTTTTCTGATAGTGTGCGTTCCATCAGAACACAGCCCCGGAAACAGGGTAACACCATTTTTGCGTATGGGCCGCATTTCAGAAATGGAACATCGTTCTTTCTTACGGGCGAACCATGTGTACGCGCGGTGCGGGGAGATGTCGGTCGACACCTGGGGCGAATGGACACCTTGATGGTCATCATGCTTATGGGCACGATGCGCGCTGTAGGGGCGACCGGCGGTCGCCCGCGCGAACCTCTGTGTTCGGGTCATCGCACAGGCTGGCGAGGCCTTTATTCTTCCGCACGCATGATTGTCGGGGATGGTGGCGTTGCTCCCGCACCGGGCGACCGCCGGTCGCCCCTACAGGTGGAACCCCCTGCGATAACACGGTGAAAAGGGTTCGCGTTTGGTCCGCAAGAAGATGCGACCTTTTTTTAGCTCAGAGTAACGCTAATTGCAAAAGTACAGTAATAAAAATTCCCAATGCGGTTGCCCTGCCCCCGGAAAGGATGGGGCTTTGTTTCCTGCAAGCGCTATGTTAATGAAAAAGCATTTCAAAACGGACCTGGTCCGAGGGGGAGACGTTTATGCGGGCGGAAATTCTGGCCACGGGCGACGAGATTCGTACCGGGGCCCTGGTGGACAGCAATTCGGGGCATATCGCGGCGCTGCTCGAGCAAAACGGCATTGAAGTCACACGTCACCTCACGGTGGGCGATGAGATGGACATGCTGGTCGATGTGCTGTCAGAGATCGGCCGGCGCGCGGATGTGGCGGTGGTCACCGGCGGATTGGGGCCCACCCAGGACGATTTGAGCGCGGCGGCGGCGGCCAGGGCGGCCGGTGTGGCGTTGGTTTTCGACCCGCATGCCATGGCAGCCATCGAGGCCTTCTTCCGTGTGCGCGGGCGCGCGATGAACCCTTCCAATCGCAAGCAGGCGCTTTTCCCCAGAGGCGCGCGCAGCCTGCCCAATGCGTTGGGAACGGCGCCCGGCTTTCAGATGCGTATCGGCCGCTGTACCTTCTTCTTTTTACCCGGGGTGCCGCACGAGATGCGCGCCATGTTGACGGATCAGGTCATCCCCCAACTGCTGGCCGTGCAAGGCGGAACGCGCCCATTTCGTCTGACCCGTGTCGTATCCACCTTCGGCTTGCCTGAAAGCGATGTGGGGGAAAGGGTTGCCGGCATTGCCGCGGCCTTTCCGGAAATCAAGCTGGGGCTGCGGGCGAAATTTCCCGAAATACAGGTCAAACTCTACCTGACCGCGCAGGATGAAGCCGCTGGTCAGAAAGTACTGGACGATGCGCTTCAATGGGTTTGCGGGCAGCTGGGACCGAATGTCTTCTCTGTGCAGGAACGCACGCTGGCCGATGAAGTGGGTGAACTGCTCAAACGCCGTGGCGCCACCTTGGCCATGGCTGAGAGTTGCACGGGCGGCCTGGTGGCCAACTGGTTGACCAACTCGGCCGGTTCGTCCGATTACTTCCTTTTCTCGGCCGTGACTTACTCGAATGCGAGCAAGGTTGCCGTTTTGGGCGTGTCCCAAGACACCCTGCTGCGCCATGGCGCGGTGCACGAACAAACCGCGCGCCAGATGGCTGAAGGCGCGCGCCGGACAGCCGGCGCAACCTACGGGCTGGCCACTACCGGCATTGCCGGGCCGGGGGGCGGGTCGGAAGAAAAGCCGGTGGGCACCCTCTGCATCGGACTGGCCGCCGAGGGGCAAAGCAGCAGCCGCCGTTTCACGCTCTCTTTCGGGCGCCGCCTGATGAACAAACGTTTGTTTGCCATGCTCGCGCTGGATACGCTGCGCCGCCACCTGATCGCTAATGTGGCGCCGTCATGATGGGTATGACCAAAGATGGCGTACAGTGGGTGCGGGCAGGGTGGGTGATCGATGGTCAAGGCAGTGCCCCGCTCAAGAACCACCTGCTGGGATTGCGCCGCGGCACGCTTTCACACGTCGGGCCGGCCGGCGCCAATGCCGAGGTGTCCCTCGATTTATCGCACGCCACGGTGCTGCCCGCGCTGATCGATGCCCATGTCCACCTGGTTTTTTCAGGAACGCGCGATCCCCAGCGCCGCGCCGCCCAGCTGGCCGCCGGTCCGCAGGAGACGCAGACGGCCATCTATGCCCACCTTCGGGACCATTGGCGTTGCGGCGTGGCGGCCGTGCGTGACGGCGGTGACCGGCGCGGCGATGTGCGGCGCCATCGTCACCTGAAGGATGGCTCGGCGCCGCCCGTGCACGTTGCTGCCACCTGCTGGGCCTGGCATGCCAGCGGGCGTTACGGCAGCATGATCGGCCAGGCGCCCTCCGAGGGTGTCTCTCCGGCGCAGGCGGTGGCGATGCACCTGGCGGGCTGCGATCATCTGAAAGTCATCCAATCCGGTCTCAACAGCCTGGACCGCTTCGGGTATCAAGGCCGCCCGCAGTTCGCGGCGCAGGATCTGCAGGCCATGGTAAAAGCCGCTCATGGCGCCGGTTTGCCGGTGATGGTGCATGCCAACGGCGAAGCGGCTGTGCGCATGGCCGTGGAAGCCGGTTGCGACGCCATCGAACACGGCTATTTTATGGGCGCCGACAACTTGAAGCGCATGGCCGACCGAGGGATCTTCTGGGTGCCGACCGCCATTCCCATGGCCGCGTTGGCCGAGGCCTCCGGGCTGCGTGCCGACCAGCGGGACGTGGCCCGCCGGACACTCGACGCCCACCTGGCGCAGATCCGACAAGCCCATGAATGGGGCGTGATCATGGCCCTGGGCACCGACGCCGGCAGCCAGGGGGTCGATCATGGCCTGGCCGTAAAGCAGGAATTGGCGTTGCTCATGTCAGCCGGTCTGGACGTGGGGCAGGCTGTGCGTTGCGCCACCGCCAATGGTGCCCGTCTGTTGGGATTGACCGATCGGGGCACGCTGCTTCCCGGCCGGCGCGCGGATTTCATCGCAGTTCCCGGACCGCCCGAAAACCTGCCGCACAGTCTGGCCGATATGACAGCAATTTGTCTGGATGGCAGATGGTATGATCCCGTTGGCCCGTTCGTTGCGGATGAGACGTCTTGACTCCCTTTTCCGCGTTTCGCAGACGCTGCCACTTGTAGGGGCGACCGGCGGTCGCCCACGCGGCGCACTGATCGGGGTGATGACCCTGATCAACTGCTCAGCTTGAGGCCGACCAGGCCGGCGAGAATCAGCACAAAGGACAACGAGCGCATCATGGTGAGCGCATCCTCAAAAAAGAGAATGCCGATGATGAAGGTGCCGGCGGCGCCGATGCCGGTCCAGACAGCATAAGCGGTTCCGATTGAAATCTCTCGCTGCGCCAGCCACAGGAACAGACCGCTCAATGCCATCGACAGTGCAGCCATCAAAATGAACGCGATCCTGTAACGAGTCACCTGCGACAGTTTGAATCCCAACGGCCAACCGACTTCGAAAAACCCTGCCACAATGAGATAGGTCCAAGCTGAATTCATTCTTTTTGATCTCCTCGCGGCCGATTTTTCACCTCGGGTTCTTCAGAAAAGCCCGGCGGCGTCCAGGGTTGAAACAAACCCGGATTGCGCGCGATAAATTTTCTGATCCACAGCTCGATAAAAGAATGGGCGCGGCGATGCATATACCACCAGCCCAGGCTGCTGATGGCCAGGGCACCCAACGTATCCACGATGAGGTCCCACATTGTATCGGTCAGACCGGAAGGGTCGCCAAGCATCGGTTTCTGCATGTCCGTTCCGAAAATCTGATCCATGCCAAATTCATAAATTTCCCAGATGGCACCGACCGCCACTGCGAACAAGAATGCGAACAATGCGACAAAGCGCGGCCGCATGTGCAATTCAACACGCTCGTTTTCATTGAGCACATAAACCAGAAGAAATCCGAGAATACCCAGCAGCAGCCCGGAAGTGGTGTGCAGGGCGATGTCCCACCACCATATGCGGGTATAAAACTGCCGAATTTCGCCTAAGAACAGCGACGCGAAGATGAATATCACGGCCAGAACGTGGAACTCGGCCGGAATGCTCACCCGCAGTCGGTTTTTGAAAACAAACGGCGCAATCATGATGGTCATGATCACGCTGACGGCAAAGGCTGTCAGCCATTGCCCCCGGCTGACGACCAGAGCCAACTCCACCCCCATGATCACCAGGAAGACAACCACTATCATCCGGTGGATGCGATCTACCATGCCACTTTATTCTCCTTCGGCTTTCAAACATGCGCATTTCGGCATGAAACGCAACCAGCCCAAAAGATCAGGCAGGGTAAGGGCATTTGGAATTTTCAATAATACAGTGGTTCGCGCGGGCGACCGCCGGTCGCCCCTACAGCGCGCATCGTGCCCATAAGCATTCTGACCATAAGCCTCGTGACTCTGAGTAAAAAAAGGCCATATCTTCCTGCGGATCATACGATCATACGCGAACCCTTTTCACCGTGTTACCCTATGGGGGTTCCACCTGTGGGGCGACTCACCGTGCTATCGCAGGGGGCGCCACCTGTAGGGGCGACCGGCGGTCGCCCGGTGCGGGCGCAAAGCCTGCGTCCCCGGCACTCATGGGTGCGGGAGAATAATGGCCGCGCCGGCTGTGCGATGACCCGAACACAGAGGATCGCGCGGGCGACCGCCGGTCGCCCCTACAGCGGGCATCGTGCCACAAGCATAATGCCCTAAGCCTCGTGACGCTGAGCTAAAAAGGGTCATATCTTCCTGCGGATCATACGATCATACGCGAATCCTTTTCACCGTGTTACCGCAGGGGGGTTCCACCTGTGGGGCGACTCACCGTGTTATCGCAGGGTGTTCCACCTGTAGGGGCGACCGGCGGTCGCCCGGTGCGGGAGCAAAGCCACCACCCCCGGCAATCAACGCGTGCGGGAGAATATCCCGCGCCAGCCTGTGCGATGACCCGAATACAGAGGTTCGCGCGATGCGATATTCCCTGGAAGAGCTATTCCGGAGACCAAAGATAATGGCCGATGCGGCAGTACTCCTTGAATCCCAGACGCTGGTATACCCCGACGCCCATGCTCGACGCATGCAGGACGCCCACCCGGCATCCAATCGAACGGGCGCAGCGCAGCAGTTCCAGGTTCATGATCGAAGCGATGCCCTGCCGGCGGGCGTTGGCCACTGTGGCCACATTATAGATGCCGGCCACACCGCCGCTCGACCACAGTGTCGCGGACGCTACGGGCCGGCCATGTTGCCAGCCAATATAATGGTAGAGGGGAACTTGTGGGGACAGGCCGATGCGCAGATACCAGTCGTGCCACGCCTGGGCCGCAAATGCCGGCATTTCAAATCCGGCCGCGGCCGTGCGGCACCAGGTATTAAGGCTATCCGCATCCTGTACCTGCGTGATCACCAGACCGGGTGGCATGGGCAGCGTTTCGTTGAGTGCGAACAGATCCGCAGCCATGCCGGGCACATTGGCTTCATGGCCAAATCCATGGCGTATCAATGCGTCGGCCAGATCGGCCGGCTGGCTGTCCGGTCCGATCCACCACAGCAGGGGAACCTTTTTCGAGCGACCGCGCGCGATAATCCCCTCGATGACGGTATCCACGTCAGGCGCTTGGATTCGGGCTCCCAGAATGCAGTTGAACAGAGGATAGGCGATGTCCGTCACCGACCACATGATGGCGGGGTCCTCGTGGTGGTCTACGCCTGGCAGTTTACTGAAAAAAGGGAAATATGAGAACAGGTTGGTTTCGATGGCTTCGCCAAACGAATGGACAGGCAACACTCGATTCATTTTCTGCATCTCTCACTGATCACGTTTTGCTATGTACGCAATTCTTTTTTCTGGTTATGCACTTCGCTCAAAAGAACATGGAAGTGTTAAGTGTTAAGTTTAAAGTGTAAAGGGCGGCATTCTGTCGATCGATATGCTCACTCCCCATGTTGCGCGCTTTGACGTGTATGCTTTTGTTAAAGTTTTAAATTACAACGTAATCTTTTTATGACCCTGTACCTGTGTCTTGCTGGAGCGAAGTGCATAACCATATTCTTTTTTACCACAGTGCGCCATAAAAACCGCAAAAAGCCAGTGAGCCGGGCGGCGCGGTGTGTGCCACTCGCCCGGCTTTCCTGCCATGCATTTTCGAAGGGAATGCGTTATTTTACGATTCTGTCAGGCCCTGGGAACAGTTCAACCGACAACGCCTGCAACTTGTACTTCTGAATTTTTCCGCTGGCCGTCATGGGGTAGGTGTCTACAAACGCAACATGCTTGGGGACTTTGTAACGGCTGATCTGTCCACGGCAAAAATCGCGGACATCCTCGGCCGTCATATCGGCGCCCGGTTTCTTGATGATGAAAGCGCCCACCTCTTCGCCGTATTTGCGGCTCGGGACGCCGACCACCTGGACGTCGACGACGCCCGCCATTCTGAAAAGATACTCCTCGATCTCGCGCGGGTAGATATTCTCGCCGCCCCGGATGATCATATCCTTGTGGCGCCCGGTAATGGCCAGGTAGCCATCGGCATCCATGACCCCCAGATCGCCGGTGTGCAGCCAGCCGTCGGCATCGACCGTTTTGGCCGTGGCTTCAGCCATATTGTAGTAGCCTTTCATGACATTGTAGCCGCGGCAGCACACTTCGCCCTGTTCGCCCGTACCCAATTCGCAGCCGGTTTCGGGATCGACAATTTTAACCTCGATGTGCGGCATGCGCCGTCCGACGGTTTCAGTGCGCCGGCGCATGTCGTCTCCGGGCAGGGTCTGGGTGATGACTGGGGACCCTTCGGTCAACCCGTAGCAGATGGTGATTTCGCGCATGTACAACTTGTCTATCACCTGGCGCATGACGTGCACCGGGCAGGGTGATCCAGCCATGATGCCGGTGCGCAGCGAAGTGAAATCGAATTTGGAAAACAGCTTGTGTTCGAGCACGGCGATGAACATGGTCGGCACGCCATACAGCGCGGTGCACCGTTCCTGTTCGACGGCTGTCATCACCAGCACCGGATCGAATTTTTCCAGGATGACCAGGGTGGCACCGTGGCTGATCGCCGCCAGTACGCCCAGCACGCAGCCGAAGCAGTGAAACAGGGGCACCGGCAGACACACCCGGTCGGCATGCGTGAACCGCTGGTTCTCGCCGATCCAGAAGCCATTGTTGCCAATATTGTAATGGGTCAGCATGACCCCTTTGGGAAACCCCGTCGTGCCGGAGGTATATTGCATGTTGACCAGATCGTGGGGATCCAGCGCGGCCTGCCGCTGTTCGTAATCGGCCTGCGGTGTCATCACCGCCATGGCCATCACTTCGGGCAGGGTATACAGACCACGGTGTTTTTCCATTCCCAGGAAGAAAACCCTTTTGAGATGCGGAAAACGCGTGCTCTGCAGCCGGCCGCGTTCCTGCTGCTTGAGTTCGGGCACCAGGTCGTACACGGTTTGCAGATAGTCGGTATCCATGTAGCCGTCGATCAAAAACAGGTTTTCGGTTTCCGACTGCTCCAGCAGATAGGCCAGTTCCGCGCTTTTGTAATTGGTGTTGACGGTCAGCAGCACGGCGCCGATTTTGGCAGTGGCGAATTGCAGGGCCACCCAGTAAGGGATGTTGGTCGCCCATACAGCCACTTTTTCGCCTTTGGTCACTCCCAGGGCCATCAAGCCTTTGGCCAGTTGGTCCACGACCTGGCCGAACTGGGCATAGGTCAGACGGAAATCGCGGTCGGCATAGACCACAGCTTCGTTGTCGGGATACTTCCGGATCACTTCATCCAGCAACTGCCCCAGGGTGATATCACGCAATCCTTCACTCATCACCCCTCCTATCGTGGAATGTACAAAACCGCGTAAATGGCCGCCGGCTGCTCACCCTTGCAGCTGACGCAATGCGGAATGATCGAGTTGTAGTAAATGCTGTCGCCGACACCCAGCGTGGTGACTTCGTCTCCATAAAGTACTTCGATCTCGCCTCTTTGCACGACGATGAACTCTTCGCCTTCATGGCTGGAAAGATTTTTCTCTTCGGCCGATTCGGGAAGCAATTCCACATAGAAGGGTTCCATGTGGCGGTCGCTTTTTCCCTTGCCCAGCGAGTAGAACTTTAAATCCACCGGGCGGTTCTTGCCGCGCAACATGCTCAATTCGTTCGTGCGCTCGCCCTGACGCATCACTATCGGGTCCGTGCTCAATTGATCGTCGAGGAACGTACCCAGGCGCACATCCAGGACGCGCGCGATTTTGAGCAGCGGTCCCAGGGAGGGGTACACATTGTCATCGATCACCGATTGCAGAAAATCGGCGGACAAGTCGGTTTGCCTTGCCAGGTCCGTAACATCGATTTCTTTGCGGGCCATGAATGTCTTGATCCGCTGACCAACCTTTTCCGTTTGCATAGATCCTCCTGCCTGGTTCTGATAAGCGCGCATTGCGTGCCGGTGCCTGCTGCGAAGCGATTGCGTGCGTCCGGCCCGGTGGAGGGGGCACGGCGCCTGCGCTTTTCAGCCTATTGCGGTCCGCGGTCCCACGCAGATGCATGCAAACGCGTCGCACGTCACGCACAAAAGCGCACTGTATACCCTATGATGCATTTCGGATCAAAGAAAAAAAGGCCTTCCTTCAGACGCTTGCTGGTAGCGGGCGGTCAATTTTAAGGGAATACGATAAAATGTTCGCCCGTGCGTGCTGTGGGGGTGCGTTTCAGGATGCCGTGCGTCGGCCGCGGGTGATCTCAAGGTTCGCCCCTACAGGCGAACCGGGCATTGTGCTTGGCGGCTGGTGTATGCGGTCGAAAACAGGCTAATCGCATTGGAATTTACATTACTGTACTTTTGCAATTAGCGTTGTTCTGAGCTAAAAAAAAGGCCTTATCTTCCTGCGGACCACACGCGAACCCTTTTCACCGTGTTATCGCAGGGGCAGGGGGTTCCACCTGTAGGGGCGACCGGCGGTCGCCCGGTGCGGGAGCAAAGCCATCATCCCCGGCAATCATGCGTGTGGGATATTTTCCGCCCCAGTCTGTGCGATGACCCAATACAGAGGTTCGCGCGGGCGACCGCCGGTCGCCCCTATAGCGAGCATCGTGGCAATAAGCAATGACCATAAGCCACGTGGCCATCAAGGTGTCCATTTGCCCCAGGTGTCAACCGACATCTCCCCGAGCCGCGCGTACACATGGTTCGCCCCTTAACAAGAACGATGGTCCATTTCTGAAATGCGGCCCAAAGGCAAATGCGGTTTCCCTCCACTCGAAAATTCAAGTGCTTGGTCTTTGGGTTTTTTACGTCACCCACACACGTATCTCACTTGGCCGAAGTGGATACCAGATTTTTATCATTTTGACAACTATCAGGATTGGCTAAGCGCTTTCCTTCTGTTACAGGACTGATGACTTTCGAAGCATTCGCCTCTCATGGCCAAAACAATTCGTCTGCTGCATCCGAAGGTCAATCCAAGTCGATTTCGCGGTAAAAGATATTTGCCGTGCTTATCATTTCCCAGCAAACGCCGGTTTTCTGTTTTATATCGGTAAGAACAACCGTGTGGTAAAAGACCGGAGTGCCGTCAGGCAGATCCAATTGATCAGCTAATTCATCGGTGCAAAGGAAAGGTAGAAGTGATTCTCTCATCTTTATTGGAGTAGATTCCATCCACTCGGTAGCCTTGACGATGATATCGCGTGGAGGCATCGCGTCTTTATATTTGACCTTGCGGAGCCATTTTAAGGGAAAATGGAAGGTGAAATGTGCTTTAAACTGGAGTTGCTTGGTAAAAGTAACCAAACAGTTTACTTTGAAAATCTTCTGCTTTGCGGAAGCTCCGTTTAATTCCAGAAGATTCGATAGCCTATTATTGGATTCGATCCATTGCGTAGAAATAATCTCGATATCCGCTGTTTTTACTTCAGGGATCGTTTCCCTGGAGCTTATCAGCGTTGCCAGGTCGAAAAAGCGCAGATTCAAATTCTCGGGAACGGTTGTCCCCCAGCCCTGTTTCTTGATCAGAAGCCCTTCGGCTTCCAGCAGATCAAGGCTTTTTCTAACGCTGGTTTGTGACATGCCATGTTGCCGAGCCAATTCTTCTATGGTGTCAATTTTGGAACCTTTCGGGATCTCTCCGCGAACGATATCCTGCTTCAGCTTGTGGTAAAGACGAAAAAATAGTGGAATATTCTGCCCTATAGCCACTTCAACTATCTCCTTTGATACCTCGTGTTATGAAGTCGATTAACAGGCCCTTACTGAATCCTCGGCTTCGTGGCGTAAAATCCCGTCCGGCAAACTATTCTGATCATAGCCCTCAGAGTCCGAGGTGCTGAAGGTATACGTTTTCGCACTTTTTAACGTAAAGCGCTGAGAACCGCACTTGTTTGCATCTTGGCTGAGAATCTGCACTTTTTCCGAGTTCAGCAAAATTTGCAAGTAAAGAATTCGGAGGCCACTTTTGATGCACACATTTTTTCTTGACAGATTATAAAATGAATGTCAATTAAAACACAGTGTGTATGTAAACCAACAAACCAACAAACCAACAAACCTCGCGGGGAGCGATTCAGAACGATCGAATTTGCAGGGATATCGGAGCCCAGACGACCGGCTTTGTCCCTTATCGAAAATCCAAGGAGGAATCTGATGAGTACTCAAAATGTGCAGCAAGAAGTTACACCAAAAAGCGCTTTGGAGGAGCTGTTAACGCTGCCTCGAAGGGGTGAAAATCCGTATATCCAGGATTGGAAAGCGAATGGGGGCAAAGTATTTGCCTATGTGTGCAGCTACGTTCCCGAGGAAATTATTTACGCCGTCAAGGGTGTGGCCAAGTCGAGATATTTGCCTGTTCGCCTGGGAGCTACGGGATGCACCAAAACAGAAGACGCCGATATTGATCTTTCAAGGTGTTTGTGCAGCTTCGCACGCAGCACCCTACAGATGGGGCTGGATGGTGAATATAGTTATCTTGACGGCCTTGTTTACAGCAGCAGTTGTGAGCAGATGCGACGTTCATTCGAATATTGGAGAGACAAACTCCATCCTGACTTTCTCGAGATGATTTCGGTTCCCCGCACAACAGATACCCAAGCGCATTTTGAGTGGTATCTTGAAGAAGTCAATAACGTTCGGCTTAAGTTTGGCCAGAAATACGGTCTGCTGTCCAATAAAGCGTCTTTGAATGAAACCATTAAAATATACAACAGGTTCCGCGAGCTCATGTTGGAGTTGTATGCACTCAGGTCAGGGGACGCGCCCAAGCTCACCGGGACGGAAGCGTTAAATATTGCCCTGGCCGGTTTCAATATGCCCAAGGATATTTTTAACGAGAAACTGGAGGCCGCCATCGAAGAGTTGAAGGCGCGTCCCGCTGTCACCGGCTACCGTGCCAGGGTTCTTCTGGCCGGAAGTCCCATTGATGATCCTGCACTGGTTGAAATCATCGAGGGTACGGGAGCGCTTGTGGTTACCGATACCCTGTGTACCGGCAGGAAATATGTCGAGGGGATGGTGGATGAGACGACCGATGATCCGGTCCGGGCGATTGCCAAAAGATACTTCTCCAAAGAAACCTGTCCCCGCATGATGGACGGCACTGATGCAAGAGTTGCCTACGTGAAACGTCTGGCAAAAGAAGCCAATGTCGACGGCGTGATTTTCCAATACATTACCTTCTGCGACAATCACAATATCGAAAACATCATTGAATCCCGTTCTCTCGAAAAGGACGGGGTCCCGACCCTTACGCTGGAAAGAGAGTACCAGCCGGGAGACGTGGGACGCCTTCGAACCCGTGTGCAGGCATTCATGGAAAGAATCAACAAATAGACGTTTCTGACTGGTTAAATAAAGGAGGCAATCCAATGGCAAATCGTGAACTGGAAAAATATGAGTTTCTTCAACGGCTTGACGTTACCTGCGACTTGTTTGCGGGCATGTGTAGTCACGGCTGGTTTACGCCGAAAGAGCTTTTTGCGAACATAGACACACTTTTTGACGACATCGTCAAAGAGCATGGGCACGACCGAGAATACCTTAAGAGCGTCGTTGACAATGTGCATCCGGAATTGGCAGAGGCATTATTGAAGCCCAAACATGACATGGATGTGGTCCGGTTCGGCAAGGCGCTGAAAGGGTACACCACCGCGTTAAACGATCATCTGGCCGCCGGTAAACCGGTGGTGTACAGTTTCCCAACGCTGACATCTGAAATTTGGTACGCCATGGATATCGTACCGCTACACTTCGAATTGCTGTCCGGCCTTCTCTCCGGCGTTTATATTACCGGCGTCGAGGCGGAAGCGGACGCCGCGGCGAAAGAGGGTTTCGGAGACCATATCTGTGGATTCACCAAGGGGCCGATCAAGTCCATCGAGATGGGCCTGCTCCCCAAACCCGATATTTTGTGTAAAAACGGGTCCCCCTGTGACGCCAGCAATCTGAATTACGTCTATGCCGCCGATTTGCATAACTGCCCGTTGCTGGTCCTAGACTCGCCTTACTACAGTGACGATCGGGCCCTGGAATATTACACGGAGAACATCAAGGAGATGATCGTCCGGGTTGAAAAAATAACAGGGCATAAGATGGATGAAGACAGACTTCGCCATCATGTGGACATCAGTAACCGGCAGTTGAAATATTACTACGCCATCCAGGATCTTCGTAAGGAAAAACCCTGCCCCGATCCAGGAACGCTGCGCTTTTTGGATTTCGGATCGCTGGCCATTTGTGGGCACTCGGAAAAGGTGGTCGACTACTGCAAGGGGCGGTATGACAGAGTGAAAGCGCGGGTAGATAAGGGTGAAACCTTTTTGCCGGCCGGCAAGAAAGAGATCAGAACCCTGTGGTCCTGGGGATGGATCGCCAACATGTTCTATCTTCCGGACTGGCTGGAAGAACAGTTTGGATCCACCTACATGGAATGCCAGCTTTCCTACATGCCCGGTGATGTGGTGGGTTATGTGGATACCACCAATATTGAGACGATGATCAACGGATTGGCATGGCGCTCGCTCAACTTCTGCATGCATAAGACCGCCATGAGTTATTCCGATATATGGGTTAATGATTTTGTGTCCATAGCCCAGGCGTACAAGGCAGATGTTGCCCTGTTCGGTGGGAACCGCGCCTGCAAGCATGCCTGGTCCCTGTCAAAAATTCTCAGTGATGTGCTTCTGGAGAAGTGCGATATCCCCAGTTTTATCTGGGAGCACGACGTTTGCGATAAGCGCTATACTTCCCATAAAGCAACCAAAGCGATGTTGACCGAGTTTTTCAACAGCATTGCGTAGAAGGCGCGTCCTTGGGGCAACAACAAAAAAATGCATGCCATAGAGAGGAGCTCTGAAGTGATACTAGGATGTGATGTCGGCACGGGATATACCAAAGCCGTGGTAATGGAAGACGACAAGTATCTTTTTGGTGCCCACGTACCAACCAATGCGGATCCCAATGGCGCCATGCAAAGAGTTCTATGCGCCATTGAAGAGGCACATGGTGTCAACGCCGGCGACATTAAAAAAATTGTCATCACCGGCTGGGGCGCCGGCAGCGTGGTAATGCCCCATGAGGAGGCGCCGATCATGAAAAGCCTGGCACGCGCATCCCTCTGGGATTTATCCACATGCAGAAATGTGCTGTGTATGGGGGCCCAGCAGACCGCCATGCTGGCGCTTAACGGAAAAGGTATGGTTGTCAGTTATCGTCTTAACGACAAATGTGCCTCCGGCGCGGGGGCTTTTCTGGAGATTATTTTTCAGGCGCTGGAGTGCGAAAATGAAAACAGCGCCGAAATCGCACGCGCAGCGGATAAAAAAATCACCATGAGCACCCAGTGTGCGGTGTTCGCGGAAAGTGAAGTGGTGAGCCTGGTCAATGACGGTGAATCGGTGTCCAACATTCTGGACGCCATCTTCCGTTCGCTTGTCTCCGGTGCAAGGACCCTTTCCAAACGGGTAAAAATCCTCGGGGATGTGGTGATTTGCGGCGGTCTGGCCAACAACGACAGAATCGTGGAGTTGGCGGAGGAGACATTGGAGGTAAAGTTGCACGTGTTTCGTCCGCGCGCGGATTACATTGCAGCCGTAGGGGCCGCATTAAGCGTAAATGGGGGTGGAAAATGATATTCGCAGGCGTAGATGTCGGTTCCATGAGTGCCGAAGCGGTCTTGTTCGATGGCGAAAAGATCCTTGCCCATTCGACCATCGTCGTTAAACCTAACCCGTTGCAATCCGCTACCATCGTGATGGATACGGTTCTGGCGGAATCCGGCCTGACCTACGATGATGTCACCTACTGCGTCAGCACCGGTTACGGCCGTGAACGGATTCCCTTTGCCCAGCACGATGTTTCCGAGATTTCCTGCCACGGCAAGGGCGCCGTGTGGGCGATTCCGTCGATAAAGACGGTCATTGATATCGGCGGACAGGACAGCAAGGTGATTCGGGTCGACGCCAATGGCGACATGGACGATTTTGTCATGAACGACAAATGCGCTGCCGGAACCGGTCGGTTTCTGGAAGGGATTGCCAAGACCTTTCATTTGCACGTGTCGGACCTGGGGGTATTGGCGCTCAATGGTACGGATCCTGCGCCCATTAACAGCATATGCACGGTCTTTGCCAATTTTGATGTCATGTGCATGCTGGCGGAAGGCCAAACCAAAGAGAACATCGCCTATGGGGTTTCCAACGTTCTGGCCAGACGGATTTTCGGGCTGGTCAGTAAAGTGGGCCTGGTCGAAGATGTCTGCATAACCGGTGGTGTGGCTAAGAATCAAGGGGTGGTGCGTTCTTTGGAGGATATCATGGAGGTGCCGATTCAAAAGTTGCCGGTGGACTCCCAAATCGTAGGTGCCTTGGGCGCGGCGCTTTTTGCCTGTCAGCGATATGAGAATTTGCAGGAAAAAAATAAAGCCGAGGCCAATTAACCCCATCATTGCGTACAAGACGCCGGGGGACCTGAAGCCGAAACACTTCCGGACTCCCGGTAAAATTCTCATTTTGATGAATTCATAAGGCGCGGTATGTCCTAAAGATTCATTATTAATGTGCCGGTGGTAAACGGAGGCGAATACAATCCATGCTCTTTGCAGGCGTCGATATTGGCTCTTCCAGTGCTCAGGCGGTGCTGTTCGATGGTGAAAAGATCGTTGCTTACACATCGATTGTTGCCAAACCGGTCCCTCAGCAATCCGCAAGGTTCGTCATCGATGCAACCCTGGCAGAAGCCGGAGCCAGGCAAGAAGATATCGCCTGCTGCATCAGCACCGGTTATGGGCGTGAGAAGATCACTTTTGCTGCGGACAATGTCTCCGAAATTTCATGTTTGGTGAAAGGCGCATTCTGGCTGGACCCGGATATCCGGACCATCATCGATATCGGCGCCCAGGACAACAAGGTGATCAGTGTGACCGATGATGGCAAACTGAAGGATTTTGTCATGAATGACAAATGCGCCGCCGGCTCCGGACGCTTTCTGGAAAAGATTGCCAGAACCTTTGGATTGCAGATTTCCGACTATGGGCCGTTGGCGCTCAGCGCGGCCAAACCGGCACCGATCCAGAACAGTTGCCCCGTTTATGTCAATTTTGATGCCCTGTGCCGCCTGACCGAGGGTTGGACAAAGGCAAGCATTGCCCTGTCAGCTGCCAATATTCTGGCAAGCCGTCTTATTAATGCATCGGGTAAAATCAAAATGGTGGAACCGTTATGCCTCACGGGAGGCGTAGCCAAAAATCAGGCGGTGATGAGATCCCTTGATGGGCTTTTGGATTTACCGATCCGGCAATTGCCCGTCGATCCGCAAATCGTCGGTGCATTGGGGGCGGCCGTGTTGGCCCATGACCGATACCACCATAAAGTAAATTAAAATTCGGAGTTTTATCATGGAATGTACAGAGATCGGAGAAATCGTCGTCGTCGGCGGCAAGGGCGGTGTGGGAAAGACCAGCGTTTCGGCCATGATGGTCAAGATATTGTCCCAAAACGGCGGCCGACTTCTGGTCATCGATGCCGACCCGGTGATCAGCCTGACCCATGCCCTGGGAGAACGGCCCAAAGGGACCATCGGGGATTATCGGGAAAAGATTATCGGCAGTGACGAGGAAAAAAGGGCTGTCCTGAAGCGGCCCATGAAAGCGATTATTCGCGAAATGATGATCAGCATAGAGGGGCGCTACGATCTTCTCACCATGGGACGATCCGAAGCCAAGGGATGCTTTTGCGGGACCAATGAGATGCTGCGATACGGCATCGAATCCTTGTGTGGCGAGTACGATACCACTCTCATCGACTGCGAGGCCGGCATCGAACAGGTGAACCGGCGCGTGGTGCACCACATTGACAAACTATTCCTACTCACCGACACGTCCAGGACCGGGATGATGACCTTGACCCAGTTGCGGGATATCGCCGTACAATGCAATGAGGGCAAGCCCATCGCGGTCCACGTGCTGGTTAACCGGGTCCGCAGTCCGGCAGAAGAAGAGAGCGTCAGGCGCAGCGCTGCTGAAATGGATATGACGGTAATTGGATGCATCCCCGAAGACAACGCCATCCGTGAGTACAACCATTCCGGGAAATCTTTACTATGCCTACCGGATGATACGCCGGCAATCAGGGCCTTGCGGGAAATATTAGCCAGAATCAGTCTTTGATCATTCGTATTAAAGAAATACTAAGCTGACAAAAAGGAGAGTGAAATTGAAAACCAATGACTATGTCGCCGGAATTTGCGGACAGTTCGAAAATCTCGATTTTGCTCAGCAGACTGCATTCAACATGGCGGCGGTTGTCTTATTCGATAGGGCTTGGGCCCGGGCGTCAAACGAATTTCTCGGCCAAGACAAGGCTTTTCAGGTCACCGAACGCGCATGGAATATCATCGGTGAATACACAGCAGAGTTAATGCAAAAAGCCTTGGGGCTTTCTGCGATGTCTAAATTCGAACACGTGCGGGGTGTTATCAAGGCAGGCTACCGGGCTTGGCTGATTCCAATCCAGATAAATCAAGAAAATGATGACCTGTTTGAATTTGAATGCCTCGCATGTCCATTTCCTTCCTACGGTATCGAATTGTTCGATGTTCGGGAAGGGGATCATAGCTGCCGGGTTTTGAAGGCCATGACACCGGCCTGGATCGACGGCATTGTCAATAGGGCCGGGCTTGCCGGCCATTTTACGGCCGTCATCGATTCGGCGATTTGCTGCGGAGACGTTACTTGCAAGGTAACCGTGACAAAGATAGGCAAGTAATTTTTATGACGAGCATAAAGAAGCATACAAGGAGTATAGACATGCGATTGAAAGATAAGGTGGCGGTGATCACGGGCGCCAGTCAAGGCTACGGCATGGAAATCGCCAAGGGGTTTGCCGGGCAGGGCGCGGACATCGCTCTTTGCGCGCGCAGCATCGACAAGCTCGAAGCGATTGCCGACCAAATCCAGAGTGCGACCGGACGCAAGGTGCTCCCGTTAAAAGTGGATATCACTCATCAGACCCAGGTGACCGACTGTTTTCAAACCATTACGGATAAGTTCGGAAAAATCGATATTCTCGTCAATAACGCGGGCATTTTTCCACCGGCGAGCCTGTTGACTCTGACCGAGGCCGACTTGGATAAGGTCTTCGGTCTGAATCTCAAAGGTACTTTTTTCTGTACCCAGGCCGCAGCCCGGCAGATGGTCACACAGAAGAGTGGCAGCATCGTCACGATCGGATCGACGCAGGGGCGTCTCAGCTGGACCCAGAACTGGTCGTCCGCAGAAATTCCCATGGAGGCGCTGATGATGTCACCCTATTCGTGTTCCAAAGGTGGGTTGATTGCGGCCACGCGCGACTGGGCGGTGGAATTGGGACAATATAATGTCCGCGCCAACTGTATCGCCATGGGGGTGTTCCCCAGTGAGGAGCTGCGTGCCGCATTTCCGGCGGTGGTCCTGGAGTTCATCCGCAATCAAACCTCCTTGAAAAAACTGGGTGAACCCGCTGACGTCGTGCCTATTGTTCTCTATCTGGCCAGCGACGAGAGTAAATTCATGACCGGGCAGACCATTTCCTATGACGGCGGTTGGGCCATGCCATAAGAACGCAGCGCGCCCTCGAGGGGCAAGCCGGTTTCACCCACAGAACGGACTTAATCAATGAGGTTAGGAGAGAATCGAGGCATGAACTTAGCATCAGACATGGAAGCCAGAGCGATCGAAGGCCCGGAACGGGTCGGCCTGATTTACCAGGACGGGCGCGAATATACCTACCGCCAGATGAATGAGGCCAGCTGCGCCATAGCCAATTACCTAAAGTCGCAGGGAGTGGGGCCGGGAGACCGGGTAGGGGTATACATGCAGAACACGCCTACCTTTTTGTTCACCATTTTCGGTATATGGAAGACCGGTGGCGTACTGGTACCTGTCAATATCATGTACCAGGCCGAAGAGTTGATCCACGCTTTCTCTTCCACCCATGTAACGACCGTGATTACCGATACCAATGGTTTGGAAAGGATATTAGCCATTAGAGATACGCTGAAAGCCATTATGGTAAGCGGTTGCACGAAAATACCGGAAGATCAGGGCATCATTGATTTCGACAGGCAAGTGTCCGCCCACCGACAAGAATTTGAAACGTTCGTTCCGGGGGAAGAGGATGTGGCCGCAATTCTCTTCACGGGTGGCACGACCGGAGCCCCCAAGGCCGTTATCACGAATCATCATGGTTGGTACAAGGCCTTGTGTGACCTGGCCGGCGGGCATACCGGCAGCGGCGCCATGCACCCTATGGCCGATACCCGCATTCCGCCCAACATGGTGGCCATGCCCCTATTCCACGGAGGAGGCCAGCAAAGCATGTTGTTCGCCTACCATATCGGCCGGGCGGTGCTGCTGCTTGAAAGATTCAAGGTGGCCAATTATTTGAGTTTGGCAAAACAATACAATGTTCGCAGTCTGGTGCTGATGCCTACCATGATTCACGACATCGTCAATTATGACGGCCCTGTCGATCTGAGTCACGTCAAGACGGTAACCTCTATCGGGCAGGAACTGAGACCGCTTCTGAGAACCCAGTTCGAGGAGAAGTTCAACATCCCCATCCTCCTGAACTATGGTTCAACCGAAGTCGGCCACGTGGCCGGCTGGGGCGTCAAGGACCTTAAAAATGGCCTGTGGAAACCGGGCTCGGTGGGCAGGCTTTACCCGGGCGTTGTGCTGGAGATCCGGGGCGAGCAGGGCACGCCCATGCCGGCCGGCGAGATCGGTGAAATTTATGTCCGGAGCAAGGTGACCACCAAAGGTTACGCCGGCAATGCCGAAGAGAGTAAATCCCTGCTCCATGACGGCTGGGTTTGTACCGGTGACATGGGGCGCCTGGATGCCGACGGGGTGCTTTTTATCAACGGACGCAAGCGAGAGATGATCAAGTGCGGCGGATTTCAGGTCTGGCCCCTGGAGATCGAAAAAGTACTCATGAAGCACCCCAAGATCAGCGACGTGGCGGTCATCGGGGTCCCCGATGACCGACTCGGTGAGATTCCAAAAGCATTCATCATTCTGAAAGCCAAGGTCAGTCCGAAATATTCGGAAGATCTGAAGAAGGAAATAATAAACTACTGCAGGGATAATCTGGCGCATTTCAAAGCCATTAGGGCCATAGCATTCGTAACGGCGTTTCCGCGTGCGGACACCGGCAAGATATTAAAGGATCAGCTTAAAAGACAATCCATAACCGAATAGGGCGCTCCCGATCAGGGAAAGCGTCTTAAGGAGTTCAATAATATCCTTTTGGATTTTTTTTCAGTGGAAACACAATCGAGGAGTCTGAACCTTGGAAAAAGATATCTGGATCTTTGTCGAGCATCGAGATGAAGAAGTCGAGGAAGCCACACTGGAGGTCTTGTCCGAAGCCAGGAGATTGGCCAACAAAGCCAAGCTGAAAGTTTCCTCCCTGATTTTAGGCCATCCTGCGGAGCCCTTTGCCGAGATCCTGAGCCAGCATGGCGCAGATAATCTCTACTACGTGGAGCACGAACTGCTCAAACAATATACGACCGATGGATATACCGTGGCCATAGCGGATATTTTGCGCAGTCGTCAGCCGAAATGTTTTTTGCTCGCTGCAACGGCTCTTGGCAAGGATTTGGCCCCCCGATTGGCAACTCGGCTCAATGTTGGTCTGGTAAGCGATTGCAGGGTCCTGGAAATCAATAAAGAAGGCAATCTTGAAATGACAAGACCCACCCTCGGGGGTAGGATCTATACGAAAATGAAAAGCCCTTTGCAGAAGCTTCAATTGGCAACCATTACGCCAGGCGTTTTGGGGGTGCGCAAATCCAAGATCGGGCACCAGGCGAAAACTGAAAAACTTGAAGTTGAGATCCAGCCGGAAAAGCTCCGGACGCATGTCCGTGGCATCAGTAAAGTCGAACGAGGGCAACTGGACATTTCAGAGGCCGAGTTTGTTGTCGCCTTTGGTCGCGGCCTGGGGGACCAAGCCCGGCTTCCGGAAATGGAGGCGATCGCCGATGCTATGGGAGCGTGTATTGCCGGCTCACGGGTAGCTGTGGACGAAGGCTGGCTTTCCTTTGAACGGCAGATCGGCCAGACCGGCAAGACAATTACGCCAAAGCTGATTCTTTGTTGCGGCATATCCGGAGCCCAGCAATTTATCATGGGGATGCGGGAATCCCGGTTCATTATAGCGATCAATACCGACCGGCAGGCGCCCATTTTTAAGGTTGCCGATTTGTCAGTACTGGGGGATCTCAAAGAAATTGTCCCTGAATTGACGAAGCAGCTTCAGGAATTATCGGGTAACCGTTAACGCAGAGGTGAGATATGAATAAATTTGAGGCCATCATCATCGGCGCGGGTCCCGCCGGACTTACGGCTGCCCTCGTACTGGCCCGAGCGGGCAAGGAGGTTCTCGTCCTGGAGCGGGGAGAGTACCCTGGATCCAAGAACATGTTCGGCGGCGTTTTATACAGCAAAGGACTCCACGAGCTGATACCGGATTTCTGGGATAAAGCCCCAATTGAACGACCGGTAACCCGTTGGGTGATTAGTGCATTGGATAAAGATGCGTCATTCTCAATGGAGTATAAAAATGTGGGTTATGCTAAAGCGCCCTACAATGCTTTCACCGTTCTGCGATCGAAATTCGACTGTTGGTATGCCCAGCAGGCGGAGGAAGCCGGCGCAACCCTGCTGACCGACACGGTCGTAGAGGATTTTATCTGGGAGCAAGGACGTGTTGTCGGTGTGAAAACCGGCCGGGACGAGGGAGAACTGCTGGCCGATGTGGTTATCTGCGCCGATGGCGTCAACTCTCTCGTTGCACGCAAAGGTGTCATCAGAAAAGACTTGTTGCCGGAAGATGCCTCCCTGGGGGTAAAAGAAATTTTGGCAATGCCGGCGGAGTCTATAAACCGGGCTTTTGCTTTGACGGGCAATGAGGGCGCTGCTTACACATTCGTCGGGGCAGCTACTCAGGGGATTCCAGGCGGCGGTTTTATCTATACCAACCGGGAGAAAGTCTCGATCGGCATTGTCATTAAACTGTCATCCCTTTCAAAAATGAGCAAGCGACCAGAGGATTTACTTGAGGATTTCAAGCGGCATCCCCTGATATGGCCGCTCATCAAGGAGGGCGAAAATCGGGAATACCTTGCCCACCTCATTCCTGAAGGAATCCAGAACAGCAGCAAAAGCTTATACAAAGACGGCCTGCTCGCTGCTGGCGATGCCGCCGGTTTTACCTTGTCCACCGGGATTCGTGTAGAAGGTGTGAATCTTGCGATAATGTCCGGAATTGCTGCAGCCGAAACGGTCATGCACTGCGGAGAAAAAAAAGATTTTTCAGAAAAAGAGCTCAGCATTTATCCCCTCCTGCTCAGAAAATATGGCGTTCTGGCCGATATAGAAAAATTCCGCCATGCCCCTCATTTTTTAAAAAATCCACGCCTGTACCAGACCTACCCCGAACTGGCCTGCCAACTCGGTGAGTCCCTTTTCAGTGTGGAGCCCGGACCCAAAAAAGGTCTTAGCGAAATAGTCAAAGAAGCCAGGCAGGGAAAGCAGCTTTCCCGTTTTGACATCATAAAGGACATCTATGCAGGGTGGAGGGGACTGGCATGAGCATCGATGATAAACTTTTGCGCATCAGATTCGTTGTGGATTCGGGAACCCCTCACATTATAGTGGACACGACACGGTGTGCCGGGTGTTCGGAAAAACCGTGCCTGTTTGCTTGCCCGGTTCAATGCTACAAAATGGAAAGCCATGCGCTGGTTTTCAATTGGGAAAACTGTGTCGAGTGCGGAACTTGCCGCATCGTATGCCCAGGAGGCGCTGTGAACTGGAATTACCCGCGCGGCGGATTCGGGGTTTGTTTTCGTTTTGGTTAGGCACAACAGGAGATCTTTTATGAAAATCGCAGTGTGTGTCAAATCAGTTGTCGATGTGAGCTTCCCTTTTGTTTTGGATATGGAAAAACTGTCCGCCTGGGAAGATGATTTGTTTTATAAGGTGAATCCGGCCGACAAGTGCGCAGCGGAACTGGCATTGACGCTGCGCGCGACATATGGCGGGGAAGTTGTTTATTTGGCCTATGGTCCGCCACGGGTGGAAAAGGCACTGAGGGATTGTCTGGCAATGGGCGGTGATCAGGCCTTCCGGGTTTGGGAAGATCGACCCCAGGCAGGCTCTTTTGCCAGAGCCTATTTGCTGGCCAAGGCTTTAAAAGGCCTGCACCCGGATCTTGTTTTGTGTGGCGCAAGGTCGCTGGACGAAGGCTCCGGAGAAACACCGGTGGCCGTGGCGGAGTATCTTGGTTTTCCGCAGGTCACAGGGATAACAGATCTGTTATCATTAGAACAAAATTGCTCCGTAATTGTAAAGCGCCGACTGGAGCGAGGCAAGCGCGAAGAGATTGAATGCGCACTGCCGGCATTGCTGTCCGTCGAGACCGGTATAAACCAGCCAAGATACGGTTCATTGCCGAATGTCTATAAGGCCAAAAAAGCTCAAATTACCAATCTTACAGGCGCTAATCTGGAAGTTGACCGTTCTCTTCTTAAAGAACTTGCCGCTCTCATGCAACCGGAAAGCAAGTCCTTGCCTCGTCCCCGTCCGAAAAAGACCTTTAACCTGGAAAGCGGACTCAATGCCGCCCAGCGTTTAGAATGGATTATGTCCGGGGGCGGAGGAAAGCAGTCTAAAAGTGATTTTCTGGAGGGCGAGCCCGAAGAAGTAGCTAAAAAATTGGCCAACATCATACTGGAAAACACTGCTGTCCCAAACAGCTTGAAAGCCGAAGGGCCGGGGAAGTAATGGCCGTCAACTTATAGCCTTACACTTAAGGACTCTACTTTCGGGTTCCATACACCGGTGAACCATGCGGGTGGTCTGCACACCATCCATCCAGACCACCCGCATGGTTCACCCCTTCAGTGCGCAATCTAGAAAGTTGCGGCAAGGATTAATGGCAATGAACAGTTATGAAAGATTTATGGAACGTCTGGCAACCGTGCCGATTCCTTCTCCACGCACGACGAGTGGGGTAGAGATCGAGATCCTGAAACGGATCATGACACCCACGCAAGCCGAATTCGCTTGCCTGCTTACGGCAGAACCGGAGGCATTGAACGCGATTTGCCGACGCACCGGAGTAAGCAGCGACGCACTTGGTGTGGAATTGGAACGGCTGGTTGCACTGGGGGTTGTTTTTAAAGTCTACGCCGATCCTCCCCTGTATTCTCTGGTCGCCATGGTTCCAGGCATTTGGGAATTTCGAATGAATAAAAACACGCCCGAGGATATTCACCTGTGGGAACGATACTACTACGAGAAACAGGGTGCCGAGGTGCTAGGCAACAAGACCCCTTTTCTGCGTGTGGTACCCGTCAAACAGAGCGTTCCTGCAAATGTCCAAATTTACACCTACGAAGAAGTGGATGCGATCATTGAAAACGCAGGGGTGATCGCCCTGGCGGATTGTGTCTGCCGGGTCAGTAAAAAAATGATCGGTGAAGGCTGTGATGCACCCGTCAAGGACATGTGTATCTTTCTTGATGCCTGGGCAGACTATTATGTGGAAAATAAAATCGGTCGCCCGGCAAGCAAGGAAGAGGCCAGAGAAACCATCGAAAGATCGCGGGAAGCCGGACTTGTCTGCAATACGATCAATGCTCGGCAGGGATCTTTTGCTATCTGCAATTGCTGCGGGTGCTGCTGCTTTATTCTCCGTGGGATCAACGAACTGGCAATGCCTGGTTCCATTGCAAAGTCCAATTTTATCGCCGAAATAGCCTCCGAACAATGCACGGGATGTGGCACGTGCGTGGAAAGATGCCACGTCAAAGCCCTTGTGCTTGAAGGTGATGCTGCTGAATTGATCGAAGATCGTTGTATTGGGTGTGGGGCTTGCGATATGGCTTGTCCTTTTGGCGCAATTTCCCTGAAAAGAAGAACCGTTCCGGATAGCATCCCGGCCTATGTCAATGAACTCATGGCGACTATTGCCGGCGGCCGGAAATCATAAAAGATAGTTAGGCGCGTAGATTGTGGTAAGCGCAGTGAAACGGCGGCGCGGCAGGTGCCAGGTCACCTGCCGCGTTAATGGCTATAACAGTTGCCTGGCAGAGACCGCATGACCTTTCAGAATGACATAGATAGCATGCATGATCATCAGAACGCCGATTTATGATCGATGATCTGGTTCGGTTTGCACAAATGGTCAGGTGAATCTGCCACACGACCGCATTCCCCGCAAACAAATCGCATGCCGGCGAGTTTATTAGTGCACATATGCCGTGCAGAGACATCATCCTGACCGCAGAAGTTGCATTTAACCTTTTCGCTGCAAGGATTGCAGAGGTGGCCGGGCGTATTTACTGTGGCTCCGCAGGTTTTGCATGAGTAATCCATCTGAGACTCCTTTTATGTAGTATTTGCCGATTTCCCCTAATTTAGAACCATTTCCCTGAAAAATAGATTCGCTGTGCTGATCATCTCCCAGCAGCAGCTGATCTTGTCTTTTCTATCCTTGATCCCGACGGTATGGTGGAAGACAGGTGTCCCATCAGGAAGCTCAAGCAAGGCTGCAGTTTCATCCGTGCAGATGAAAGGCAAAAGTGCCTCTTGCATATTCATCGTGGTGGACAATACCCAGCGGGACATGCATAGCAGAATATCGCGAGCGGGGGTTTTATCGCACACACCATTGGCTGAAAGCCACCCTTCGGGGAAGTAGTAGGTAATGAGTGCCTTGAATTTGAATTTTCCCGGAAATGAGATCCATGAGTCAATTTTAAAGACCGGTTTGTTTCTGAGTTCCGGTGCGGTGTCGTCACAATACAGGCTGTAGCGGATGCGGTGATTGGGATCGACCCATTGACAGTCGTTTATTCGGATCTCCGCCCGGCTCATCTCGTCGAAGGTCCTTCTGGAATTAATAACCTTGCCCAGATCGAAAAAATAGAGTTCAAGATCCTTTGGAACCGATGTTCCCCATCCCTGTTTTCTGACCAGCAGGCCTTCGCTTTCAAGCAAATCAAGACTTTTACGGACACTGGATTGGGACACCCCATATCGCTGCGCAAGTACCCCGATGCTGTCTAATCTCGCCCCCCTGGGGATTTCGCCCCGTGTAATGTCTTGTTTCAACTTGTGATATAAGCGAAAGAAAAGCGGTATGTTGTGACCTGAAGCCACTGTTTTTCTCCTGAAAATCCAATCCGTTGATTTCGCTATTGCATGCCAGCGTGATGCTTGCGACAGGCCGGATAATGCCGCATGTGTAAAGCACACATATCTCAACGGCTATTGCCGGCCGCTGCTGCCGTAACACTTTTTACTTCACCTGAATTTTTTGTCTTTGCGAGTTCTCCCGACTGATAACAGAATTCAAAGTTGAAAGTCAACAAGGCGCCATGGTCTTCTGTATCGCAGACAATTATTTTTACTCGATGATTTTTTACTTGACATACCGAATATAGTTTGTCAATTTAAAAACCAGTCATACGTAAAACCAACAGACCGAACAACCGTATCGATCCAAGATTAAGCGACATTTAGAATTAAACGCCAGTTAACGCTCGTAAGATCTTACATCAAATAATCAGGGCGCGTTTGCCCGGCCAAGGCACTTGGCACATGAGTCGGTTACTAACGGCGGGTAGATCGCTCCATATCAACGATGCAACCAGAGGCGCTTTATGGACTTTGAATTCAGTCAGGAACAGTTGATGCTCAAGGATACGGTACGGTCATTTATCCGCAAAGAATACCCGGAAGAGGCGGTACGGTTGATGTGCAGCGAGAGCAAAAGGCTCTCGGCATTCGAAGCAAAATTGGCGGAGTTGGGTATTTCCGGGATATGTTTACCGGAGCAATACGGGGGCGAGGCACTCGGTCCAATGGAAACGGCTGTCGTAATTGAAGCCTTGTCCCGTTTTTCCATTGATTTTGGAATGACCTGCGGGGTCAACCTGACCGCAGGAATGGCCCTTGTGCAATATGGAACGGAAGCGCTTAAAAATAGATATCTCCCTGAACTGATCTCCGGACAAGGTTGTGCCTGTTTTGGATATTCCGAACCGTTTACGTTTGGCAGGGGCAAACCCGCTTGTGTTGGAACAAGTAATAAATCGGCCGTTGAGATTCAAATCGATACCGTCTATTGCGAGAATAAGGACCCCGCGACCGGTATCCTCTTTTTGCCGGCGGTCATAAATGGCCATTCGACAATTGCGGTTCTCGATTTAGCAGAATTGAAAGACGGGCAGGTGCTGAAGACAGTTGGCAGAAATCTGTTGGGCCAGCAAATGTATCCTCCTCAAAAAATCCGCTTCAATCCGGAGCAGATCTTTAACTCCCATGCCAAGCTGATCCCTTCGGTGATGAATAATCTGAAGTTCTTCAACGTAATGAGCATGATCGGCAACATGAAAACAGTTGTCGACCGGACGATCCAGTATGCCAAGGCGCGTGAGCAGTTTGGCCAGGCAATCGGAAAATTTCAGGCCATCGGTCACATGATCGTTGACGCCAAAATCGGATCGGACAGCTCCACAGCCTACGCCTACTACCTTGCTTGGCAGTTGGAAAAGTCTCTGAGCGATTCGTCGGGTCTGACCCGATCGATAAACATGGCCGGTACGTTTGTGTCCCAGTCTTACCTAAATGCCGCAAATACAGCGATACAGGTGATGGGTGGTTACGGATACATGAATGAAAGTCATATAGAAAGATATGCAAGGGATGCGCGGATGGCAGGATTTTATTGTGAAGACAGCTATGCACAGAAGATAGCCATCGCCAATGAACTGGCGTTCGATCATTTTTAATAGACCAATAGGGCGGCAGGAAGCCCATTTGAGGAGCGACATAATGGTCATGGCAATCGACTACTGGTGCAATCCATTTACATCTGAAACGCTGAAACAATTTCTTGATGACGATGAAGTTAGTCATGTTATCGAATGGTGGGGCATGCAGGACCGCTGGAAAGGGAAAAGTGTCGACGAATTTGTTTTGATGATGGATCAGATGAATGTGGAAGTCGCCATGGTACCCAATCTGCAGATGCGTTCCTATCAACGTAAGGTCATGATCACAGACTTCTCGGTGGCAGAAATATCGGCGATGGTAGGTCAGCGGCCGGATCGCTTGAAGGGTCTTTATGGCATCAATCCATATAAGAAAATGGATGGCGTGAAAGAATTGGAACATGCGGTCATTGAGCACGGCTTTATCGGTGCTCACTTGCATACTTACGGTTTTGCCAGGCCGATCAGCCACCGCGACTACTGGCCCTATTATGCCAAATGTGCGGAGCTGGATATTCCGGTAGTGATGCAGGTCGGCCATTCGGCGGAAGCCATGCCAAGCGATCTGGCAAGGCCATCCCTGCTCGATGAGATTGCCCTTTATTTTCCGGAATTGCGGATTGTCGGCGCACATACCGGCTGGCCGTGGGTCGAAGAACTGATCGCCATGTCCTGGAAACACCGGCACGTCTATATCGGGACGAGTATGCATCTGCCTAAATACTGGGATCGATCACTGGTTTCTTTCATGAACACTCGCCGAGGTATCGGAAAAGTCCTTTTCGGCAGTGATTATCCCGGACTCCAGTACGATGAAGCCTTGCAGCAGTTGCGTCAGCTGAATCTAAGAGAAGAAGCCGAGGATAGTTTGCTCAGAGGTACCGCAAAAAAAGTTTTCAAGCTGTAATAAATACGTCCACCCCAATTTATATAAGGAACTCTCGATGGAATTTGGCCTAACCCCTGATCAGAAAAGTTTCGTAGATGAAGTTGACGCATTCTGTGCAGCTGAATGCCGCAATATCGATATCAATGATCTGGAAGCGAAAGGGGCGGATCCGGAGGGTATCGAGCAGAAACTGGCTGCCCGTGGTTGGTACGGGTTGCCGTTTCCGACCGAATACGGCGGCGCCGGGATGGGCTATTTCCATGTCGGCTTGTTGATCGAACGACTGGTCAGGGGGGGGTACCCCTATCCGGGAAGATTACAGATCACCACGCTCAACGGGCTTAATGTGCTCAAGAGTGGCACCCACGCGCAGAAAAAAGACCTGCTGACCAAAATCGCCCGTGGCGAGCGGACCATGTCCATTTCGGTGACCGAGCCCAATGCGGGATCGGACATCGCCTCAATGCAAACCAGGGCCGAGGAGCAAAACGGCGGTTATGTCATCAACGGTCAAAAACTTTACAGTTCCGGGGCCGTCGGTGAAAAAAACATCATCATGGTCGCCACCCGGACGGATTTCTCTGTCAAGGCTCACCGAGGGTTAACGCTCTTTCTTGTGCCATCTACCAGTAAGGGTCTGCAATTCAATCGCCTGGAGTCAATGGGGCGCAACATCGGTGGATTATACGAAGTCTTCTTCGACGATGTCTGGGTGCCCAAGGAAAATATCCTCGGGGAGGTGAACAAGGGATGGACGGCAATGACTGGCGGCTTTAACGCCGAACGGGCGATCGTGTCGGCAGGTTATCTGGGCTTTGCCGAAAGAATTTTCAACGATGCCCTGAAAATCGCCGCGAGTCGTTTTGGGCTGGGGACAGCCGCTGAGCAGCGCGGCGCCGTGATGTGTCGATTAGCAGAGTATGCAACCGAAATTCAGGCGGCCAAACTGCTCATTTACCAGGCTCTCGGGTTGGCCGACCGTCATGAACTCTCAATTGAAGCTGTCTGCCAGTGCAAAGTGTACACCAGTGAACTGGTAAAGCGACTCGGTGATTTCTGCTGCGAAATTGCCGCCGGACAGGGCTGCCTGATGGACTCCCTAGTGCAATGGTACTACCGGGAAAGCCGGATTGTTACAGTAGGCGGGGGGTCCTCCCAGATTATGCGCAATGTGGCCGCAGCCCAGCTGGGACTCAAATAGGAGCACAAAATAGTCTCTGCCAAAAAGTTACTCAGGAGAAACACGATGAAAAAAAGAGAAGCAGATCTGCTGGCCAGCCAATGGAATGCGGAAAAGATGATGACCGACCCGGATGTTATCGAAAAGGCGGTACTCTACGAGACCGATTATGACAAGAAAGTGGCGCGAATCATCTTCAATATTCCGGAAAAACTCAACGGCATGCCGGTGGCAGCCCTGGAACGCGTCGGCGATCTGGTCAAAGAGGCCGAGGCGGACAATGGGATCAAGGTCATCGTTTTCAAGGGCAACGGTCCTTGTTTCGGCACCGGCGCAGGTGCGGACGAACTGGGACACTACATCGGTTACAAATCCGGCAACAGCGCAGCAGAAAAAAAACGGCCTTCCCAGCGCCAGCGCATGCTGCCGGACCGCAATATTATCTTCGGTGCCTTTGAACGCACGGTCATGGAATGCCTCAAAGCCACCATCTGCCAGGTTCACGGCTACTGCTATGGCGGTCATATGCAGTTGGCATTGGCTGCGGATATCGTGATCGCCTCACCGGATGCCTGCTTCACTCATCCGGCGTTCCGTTATCTAGGGCCGTCTCCGCAAGATATGTATCTCTATCTTGAAAATTTGGGCATTAAAAAGATGAAAGAGATCATGTTGACCATGCGGCCGCTATCCGCTGACGAGGCCGAAAAATGCGGTTTCGTCAACAAGGTCGTGCCAGCCGATGAGCTTGAAAAATGGGTCGCCGATTATGCCCAGGCCATCACCATGATGCCTCTGGACGGCATCATGATGGGGAAGGCCATGATGAACATGATCATGGAGGCGCGCGGTAAAGGCATCGGCTCGATGTGCGGCTGGGTGGGGCATGCCTGGAGCACCAATCTGGTTTACCAACCGGATGAATGGAATTTTCTCAAGGAAAGACGAGACAAGGGGCTGACCCAGGCACTTAAGGAAAGGGATGCAATGGTAGCGCCCTTCTTCAGATTGGGTGGAAGAAAAAGGAAGGTCGACCATGATTAAAAAGAGCATTAGCGCGCAGCAGCTTGCCGCCTACCAGGCCAACGGTTATTGGAAAGGGATGACCCTCGAGATGTGCAGAGGCTATGAAGCACAGGGACACTGGCCCGGAATCACCCTGCATCAGTTTTTCGATGCGTCCGTTGATAATTTTCCAGACAATGCTTTTGTCATCCATGGAGATAAAAAATACACTTACCGCATGGCGGCCGATATTACCGGGCGGCTCGCTGCAGGACTGGTGACGCTGGGTTTCAAAAAGGGTGATGTGGTCTGTGCGCTTCTGCACAACTGCCCAGAAATGGTGTTTCTGCAGATCGCGTTGTCCCGTATCGGGGCGATCATTCAGCCGATTCATCTGGTTTACCGGGAACATGAAATCAGCAAACGGATTGCGTTCTGCGAGGCCAAAGCCATCGTCATTCCCGATCAGATCAAAGGGTTCGATTATGTTCGGATGATGCAGGGTCTACGCCAAACCGTGTCGGTTGAACATATATTCGTCGTTGGAGAAAACAGGCCCGCCGAAGATGGCATACGAACGTTGCAGAGCGTCTGGGAAATGGAAAAAACGAGCGACGCCTTGCAGCAGTATCTCGACGGGGTTGACATCAATGCCAACGACATTCTGCTGCTCAATTTCACCTCGGGGACGGAAACCGCACCCAAAGGATTTCTGCACACCCACAATACCATCCTTGGCAACACCCGTACCGCTGCCAGGGATATCTGCCGATTCGAAGACGGCAAGGCGGTCATGCTTTCGTTCAGCCCGATGACACATACCTTTGGTCACATGATCACCTATTTCGCCTGCCTGACCGGCGGCGCCACCGTCCTGGTCGATATCTACGACCCAGGCAAAGGGCTGGAGCTGATTGAAAAAGAAAAAATATGTTTTGTCCAGGGCACGCCGACCCATTTCCTGCGTTTTCTGGATCACGAGAATTTCGATGATTTCGATCTGGCTTCGCTGAAAATTCTGGCGACCGGCGGCTCTGCCATTCCGCCGGCCATGGTCCAAAGACTGGAATCCAGAACCGGGGCCAAACTGACTGTCTGGTTCGGTATGGGCGAAGATATCATCCACACGGCCGTTTATCCGGGTGAAGCAGAGAAAACGTTTCTGGAAACAGTGGGCAAGACCGTCCCAGGTGCGCAGATCGCCATTCTTGATGGCAACCATGTCCCCTTGCCGACGGGCCAGGTCGGGGAGATTGCTTTCAGAGGGGCGGCCATGTTCCTGGGATACTTCAAGAACCCGGAGAAGACCGCCGACACGCGGACCGTTGACGGTTGGCTGCTGACCGGCGACACGGGATACCTGGATGACGTCGGCTACTTGCGGTTATACGGCCGTAAGAAAGACATGATTAACCGTGGTGGTAGTAAAATCTTCCCGCTCACCATTGAGAACGCGCTGAGCTTTCATCCCAAGATCAACACGGTTTCCGTTGTGGGCGTCCCCGATTCGGCCTTGGGAGAAAGGGTCTGTGCCTGTGTGATCCCCAAAAAGGGCGCAACGGTTACCCTGGAAGAGATTCTCGACTATATGCAGGCAAAAGGTTTCAGCCGTTATGAAACCCCGGAAATCGTCGAGGTCATGAATGAATTTCCGCTGACGCCGACCGGCAAGGTAAAAAAGGATCTGCTGCAGCAGAAGGTTGTCGCCAACGGAATCACAGAACAGAACACAGTCAGGATGAGGTAAATCAAATGACCAAGCTTTTCTCGCCAATCCAGTTGGGACCCTTGCATCTCGTCAATCGGTTGGCCTACGCCCCCATGGACACGCATTTTGGAACGGCCGACGGCTACCTGGGGCCCGGACAGATAGAATTTTATGCTGAAAGAGCAGCGGGTGGTGTCGGTTTCATTACGGTCGAGGTCAATTTTATCAACGATCGGGCCAAGGTATGGCAAGCCGCCGAGGGTGGGGTGCTCGATATTGGTGACGACAGCCATATCAGCGACCTGGCCAAGTTGCGCACAGCCATCCGGGAGGCCAATCCGGATGTGAAGGTTTCCGTACAAATCAGCCACGTGGGCAAATACGGGCCAGGTATCCGGCAAGTCCCATCAGCGATTAATCCGCCGCTGTACGATCCCTGTCTGGTCATGGAAGAAATGACCGGCGACGATATCGAGGGGGTGATCGAGGAATATGTGAGTGCTGCCCGACGTGTGATGATGGCAGGTTATGATGCGCTCACCCTGCATGGCGCCCACGGCCTGCTCATTCAGCAGTTCATGTCCCCTTACACCAACAAGCGTACCGATGAATACGGCAAGGATCGATTGCTTTTTGCCCGAAGGATCATTGAACGTACCCGAGCTGCGATCGGCCACGGTATGGCGCTTATCATGCGAGTCAGCGGCGACGAATTCCTCGAAGAGGTCGGTATTACCGACGGCTACACCATCCACGATATGTGTAAGATGGCACCGGAGTTGGTCGCGGCCGGTTTGGATGCCATCGATGTCTCCGCCGCGACGGTGGATAACTTTTACTGGACGACACCTTCCGGCTATTTCAAGAAAGGCGCCTTCATGCACCTGGCTCGGGCTATAAAGGGCGTTGTCAATGTTCCGGTCATGGGGGTGGGCCGTGTCAACACCGGTGCCTTTGCTCATCAAATGATCGATGAAGAGTGGTGCGACATTCTTTGCCTTGGCCGGGCACTTTTGGCTGATCCCCATTTTCCTTTAAAGATCAAAGAGGATCGTGCCGAGGACATTCGAAACTGCATCGCCTGTAACACATGCATTGCCTCGGCTTTTGAAAAAGTAAAAGTCTGCTGCGCGATTAACCCGGCCCTCGGCCGTGAGAAAGAGTATACAATCCGTCCGAAAGCCGCGTCCCGAAGGAAGAAGGTGATGGTGGTGGGAGGAGGCCCCGGCGGAATGGAAGCCGCACTGAATCTCAAACTCAGAGGACATGAGGTTCATCTTTTCGAAAAAGAACCGCAACTGGGTGGGCAACTGCGCATCGCCTGCATCCCGCCCGGCAAAAGCGAACTCAGATTGCTCATGGCCTATCAGACAAAGCAGCTCGAAAAAGCGGGTGTGGATGTTTGCCTGTCGACCTGCGTTGATGAAAATTTGATTCGCGATATATCCCCCGATGTCATGGTCCTGGCAGCTGGGGCGGTTCCATGGCGCCCGGTCATCGAAGGAATAAACAGCCCGACTGTGGTGATGGCCGATGATGTTCTTCTGGACCGGGTCCAATTAGGCAAAAATGTGGTCGTCATCGGGGGCGAACTGGTCGGCTGCGAAGTGGCCCACTATATCGCCAGCAAGGCCAAAACGAAAATAACTATGATGCGGCGCCATGAATCCATGGCCACCAAAATCGAACCCCTGACCCGCTTCATTTTGCTTCGCAAGCTGCAGGCGGAAGGGGTTAATTTTATGAGTTGCGTACAGTATAACCGGATCACCGAAAACGGTGTCCACGTCACGCATACCAAAGAGTGCCGGGAAGAAATTATCGAAGCCGATACGGTCGTGCTGGCTACCGGTACCGTGCCGAACACCAAAATTATCCAAATGGCCCAAGGCAAGACCAAGGAGCAGTTGTACATTATTGGCGACAATTTGGCCCCGCGAACGATCAAAGCCGCGATTCACGAAGGTGCCCATGTTGGAAGACAAATTTAAATTTGCAGGGAGGTGCATCGATGACTGACCAGTTTAACTACCTGTCCTCGCCCCTTAGATTAAGAAATACGACAATCCGCAACAGGGTCATCTTCACCGCTCATGAGACGGGCTATGACTTTACCCGGGATGACAATGATGGTGACCGATATATCGCTTACCTTAATGCACGCGCTAAAGGCGGTGTCGGGCTCATCGTCGCCGGCCCCCTGATGATCGATGATACTACAGCGATGTTAGGACTCTCCGCACCGGATCACAACCTGCTGCAGCAAAAACTGAAACGCCTGGCGGTCGCCGTTCACGAATCCGGCGCAAAAATCATCTACCAGCTTGTTCATTTCGGTCGGGAGATGGACAGTCACGAGTCCCTTAAACCTACGATGGGGTTTTCCGCCCTGCCTTCGCCGGATCTGCAGTCTACGCCGCACGAGATGACGATCGAAGAGATCGAGCACATGATCGATCAATATGTTGCCTATGCCGTCGACTGCAAAGTCGCCGGTATCGATGGTGTCGAACTGCACGGGACTCACGGCTATATGCTGCAACAGTCATGGTCCTGGTGGGCCAACAAACGCACGGACCGTTATGGCGAGCAAATGGCTTTTGCATACGAACTCATTGATCGGGTCCGCGCTGCCGTGGGAGAGGATTTTGTTATCAGTGTCCGAATATCTTCCGACGATCTTATGCCGGGTGGCCTTGGCGTTGAGGAGATGAGTGTCATTGCCCAGAAGCTGGAGGCTACGGGCAAAATTGACATGCTCAACACCAGTGAAGGTTCCATGTTCACTACTTATGCGTATGCCATCGGAACGAGCTATATTCCCCTAGGGGCCTGGGTGCCGTTTGTATCTAAAATCAGAGAGGAGCTGGAATCGATCCCGATTGTCGCTTCCGGAAGAATCAAGGATCATATCCAAGCTGAAAAAATTCTCTCTGAAGGACATGCTGATATGGTGGCGATGACGCGCGCCCACATCGTCGACCCCGAGGCGACCAACAAAGCGTTTGCCGGAAAATTAGACGACGTCCGCAAGTGCATCAGCTGCAATCAGGGGTGTATCGAGCGTGTTTTCCAGTATCAGGATGTTTTATGTCTCCAGAATCCGGCAACCGGCCATGAAGAGGCTCGCGGTGTTCTTAAACTTGCTGCCAAGCCCAAGCAAGTGATGATCGTAGGGGCGGGCCCGGCAGGTATGGAATGCGCGCGCACGGCCGCTCTGCGCGGGCATAAAGTGCGTATTTACGAAAAAGAAAGAGATCCGGGAGGCCAGGTCAATCTGATCTGCAAGGATCCGGCACGCATCGATTTCGATGACCTCACGCGCTTCCAGGTGATGCAACTCGAAAAAATGGGAGTACCCATTCATACCGGCATTGAAGTGACTGAGGCGATGATAATGGAGGAAGCGCCGGAGTGCCTGGTGATTGCCACCGGTTCGGTTCCGCGGGAGATCAGGACGCCTGTGGCCGAAGAACCGATCCCCGGGTTTGACTGCGCCACCGTCATGACGCTTTTCGATGTCTACAACAACCCCCAGTCGGTGGGCGACAATGTTCTGATTTTCGATCGTCTGGGAAGGGTTTACGGACTTTCCACGGCACTATTTCTGCTCGAAATGGGCAAGACGGTTGAAATCGCGACCCAGTTGCCGCATGCCGGCATGCACGCCGGAGCGACTTTTATTCCGTTATTATACGGCCGTCTGTTCGGCAAAGGGGTAAACATGACCCCCAATGTCGAGCTCAAGGAAATCGCAGGCGATACCGTTACCCTCATCAACGTCTACAATGGCAAAGAAGAGATCCGCACCGGAATCGATACCGTTATACCCATAGTTCCCCAGCGGGCAGTCGATACGATTTACCGCAACGTCCGGGAAAAAATCAGCGACATCTATCTCATCGGCGACGCAGCAGCCCCCAGAAATCTGATGGAAGCCATCCATGATGGTTTTCACATCGGGTGCAAAATTTGAGAGGGCGGCATATAAAATTTACTTCTCTGTCGATAAAGGAGCGCCGAGCAAGATGAACTACAGTCATGTGTTTGAACCCGGGAAGATCGGAAAACTGGAGATACCCAACCGGATCGTCATGCCGGCTATGGGCACCAATTTTGCCGAGGCGGACGGCAGCGTAGGTGCGCGCACAATCAACTATTATAAAGCCAGAGCAAAAGGCGGCACCGGCCTGATCACCGTTGAAACCTGTGCCGTCACGCCGGCTGGCGGCCGCGCGGTAGCCTGCAGTTTGTCGCTGCACGATGGCAAGTACCTGCCGGGTATGCATGAGTTGACCGATGCAGTGCATGCCTATGGCGCCAAGGTGTCGGTGCAATTGAATCACACTGGGCGTCAGGCTGTCATGGAGTCCAATCACTGCAAGGTCCCCGTGGCCCCGTCCGCTCTAGCTTGTCCGATGGTCAGTTGTTATGATGTGGGTGTTGTACCTAGAGCCTTAACATCAGAAGAAATCGAAGAAATAATAGGAAATTACGCCGCCGCCGCCAAAAGAGCGGTAGCGGCGGGTTTCGATGCCGTGGAATTGCATGGCGCTCACGGCTATCTGATCAATGAGTTTCTTTCGCCATTGACCAATAAAAGAGATGATGAATATGGCGGCAGTTTTGAAAAACGACTGACATTTGCACGCAAGGTGATCAATGCCGTGCGTGAAAAAATTGGTTCTGACATTCCAATCATAATCCGCTTGAACGCCGAAGATCATATGGACGGCGGGCTGGTAATGGCCGATACGAAAAAGATTGCGGCAGCGGTCGTCGAGGCTGGCGTAGATGCAATCAGCGTCAGTTCCGGAATGTATCCATCCTTATATCGTGTCCTGGCGCCGATCTATCTTAAGCCGGGTTTCCTGATGCCCTTCTGCGCTGAAGTAAAATCGGTGGTCGACGTTCCCGTCATCGGTGTTGGTCGGATAGCGAATCTGGCATTGGCGGATAAAGTCCTCTCTCAGAAAATGGCCGACTTTGTGGCCATCGGCAGGGCGCAGATTGCAGAGCCGGAGATTGTTAATAAAAGCAGAAGTGGGCAACTCAAAGATATCCGCAATTGCATCTACTGCAATTACTGCTCGATGGATCGGTTGCTTTCATTTATGCAGGTGCGCTGCGCCGTCAATGCCGAAGCCGGCCGGGAAGCTGAATACGCGATTACCAGAGCACCGGTCGCCAAAAAAGTGGTGGTCATCGGTGGCGGCCCCGGAGGCATGGAAGCCGCCCGGGTGGCGGCGTTGAGAGGACATCAGGTGACTCTTTTTGAAAAGCGGGATTGTTTGGGCGGGCAGTTAACGCAAGCCGCAGCACCTAAATTCAAGGAACCGGTGCGCTCGCTGATTAACTACCTGTCCTATCAGATTGAGAATAACGGTGTCGCCATCAAAATGGGGAGGCAAGCCACTGCCGGGGATGTTTTAGCTCTATCGCCGGATGTTGTTATCATCGCCACCGGCGCCGGACCTTGGATTCCGTCGCTCCCCGGCGCAGAGTTGGCGGTGACGGCGCATGATGTGCTGGACGGCGGTCTTGTGGATCTGATCGGCAAAATTGTGGTGTGTGGTGGAGGGTCGGTAGGTTGCGAGACCGCACTATTCCTTGCGGAACGCAGCCACGACGTCACTTTGCTCGAAATGTTGGATGAAATTGCAGTGGACCATGATTACTACAGCCGCAGCGTTTTGCTTGAAGAAATAGAGAAATCCACGGTTAAAGTGATCACCGGGCATAAAATGATCAATATCGGAGCGAATAACGTGACCATCGCAGATAAGTCCGGTGGCCATACAGAAATTATTGCTGGTACGGTCATATTCGCCGCTGGGTCGCGACCGATCGTTGACTTGGCTGAGACACTTCGCGGCACGGTGGAATTGTATACGATAGGGGATTGCAACAAGCCGGGTAGGGTGCACAATGCCATACACGAAGCGGCTCACATCGCTAGAGAAATTTAGAAAGGATAAAGGACGATGATCAAAAGGCAGCACATAAAGGCGGACGCTTTGACCATTTGCCTGATTTGGGTCCTCCTTTTATTGATTTCCACCACCGCTGGAGCAGACCCGCCCCAAGAGTATGACATCGACCGGATGAAAGAAGATCTGCGGGGCGCGGTAACCTTCCGGGACAAGTTTTATGATGCCGCCGTGGCCGGCAATCGCATGTGGATGGTCGGATACTACGGCGCCATTCTACATTTCAACGGTGATACGTCGCGTTTTGAAAAACAGCAGAGCGGAACGAATTTGCCCCTTTTCGATGTCACTTTTCTCGATGCAAACATCGGTTACATCGTTGGAAAACGCGGTATCGTATTGAAAACCAGGGATGGCGGCAAATCATGGGTGACTATCAGGAAAGAAGGTGAATTCAATCTGTTTGCGGCTCATTTCATCGATAGCGATACAGGATGGGCAGTCGGTGATTTCGGTACCATCCTGCATACATCCGACGGTGGCGCAACTTGGGAAGACATGTCTTTGAAGGAAGCCGATGTTACTTTTAACGGGTGTCATTTTTGGAATGCTCAAAAAGGGTTAATCGCCGGAGAATTCGAAAGTATTTACTTGACCCAGGACGGTGGCGCCACCTGGTCAGCGGTCAGCGAGCAAAGCATGGCTGGAGCATCCCTTTTCGATATACATTTTAAAAACGCCGACCACGCTTTAGCCGTTGGACAAAATGGTGTTTTCTTTCAAACGTCCAACGGTGGTTTTACCTGGAAACGGCAAAAAATGGGGAACGAGGACAATTTGCTGAGAATCGGTGTCATCGATGAAAGATATCATGTGGTTGGGCTCCGGGGGGTGATGATCGAAGAGTCCCCGGACGGTGTATTGGTCACAAATGACGGGTATAGAGTTTCGGATTGGCTCAATTGCCTTATCAGCTTTTCATCCGGTGCGGCCATAGCGGCTGGGGATCATGGCCGGGTGCTTTGGTCCAACGGCAGCCATTCCCAGCGCGCATGGGAAATTATAAACTGAAAAACCGTATGCGCATTTTACTTAGATGGCCGAACCGGGCGTAAAACAGATCATAAGAAAGAGATGTCCAAATGAGACTTTTTTCAGAGATCATCATCAGGAACCGCCTGCTCATCTTAATCATTTTGGCGATTATAACTGTATTTTTCGCCTATTTTATAAAAGATCTCAAGATACGGACCGAGTTTGATGATTTGCTGCCATCTAATCACCCCTATGTCTCCTTGCATAAATCCGTCCGCAGCATCTTCGGGGGATCCAACAAAGTAACGGTGGTCGTCAAAGTCAAAGAGGGTGATATTTTCAACCACGCCACCTTATCCAAGGTTATGCGCATGACCCGGGCAGCTCAGCTTTTGCCGTCTGTTAATAATTATCAGATTCTTTCCCTGGCCAGCCGCAAAGTTAAAGATATCCGGGCTATCCCCGGGGGTATTGAAGTAGGCAGCATCATGTTTCCTGATATTCCTGAAGATCAAACCGGTTTGCAGGCATTGAAGAGAAACGTGGCCAGCAATGATTTTATCTATGGATCGTTGGTCTCCCACGACTACAAGGCGGCTTCCATTTCAATCGATTTTCTGGAAAAAGATCTCAATTACCAGAAGATCTTTGATGCATTGAAAGCAATGACCGATGCAGAGCGCGATGACAAGCACTCCATCCACATGATCGGCATGCCGGTGCTTTATGGTTGGGTTTATCAGAGCTTTCCGGAGATTTTGAGGATTTTCCTTTACACTGGCGTTTTGGTGGTCGTGCTTTTACTTTTCTTTGCGCGAGGCAACTTCAGGGGCGTTCTGTTGCCGATTGTCTCGGCCCTGGTATGTGGTATATGGGGCGTTGGTCTTTATGGGATGTTAGGCTATGCCATTGATCCTCTGCTTTTTGTAATCCCCTTTCTTATCAGCGCAGATGCCATCCGGCACGGGTTCCAGGTGACCATGCGCTTTATTGAAGAGCAGGTTAAAACCGGCAGGCGTAAGGAGGCGGCCGTAATCACGATCCAATCATTACTGTTGCCGGCTTCGGTATCGCTGATCACCGACGTGATGGGTGCCATTTTTTTGATATTCAGTCCGATGCCGCTGCTGCAAAAATTATCGATCGTTGCCTCATTCTGGATTTTCAGCATTCTCATCGGAGTGCTGGTGATGGGGCCGATCTTGCTTTCATATTTTCCGGTCAGCGAAAAAGCTATTCAGAATTACCGTCGGATGATCGCCAAACCTGGATTCATTAATGCTTTTTTCGACAAGATTATGCTCGTTTTTGCCCGGCTGCCGCGGTATAAAAAAACCTCCAGCGCCGTTATCTGTGCGATGGTCGTTATCTTGATCATCACCACTTTTCTGGGCCTTAAAGTTGAAATCGGAGATATTCGCCCCGGCAGTCCAATTCTCTGGCAGGATTCGGTATATAACCGAGACTTCGCTGAAATCAACGAATCCTTCAAAGCATCGGAACCGCTGACCATCATCGTCAAGGGCAATAAAAATGATGCCATCAAACAGCCTGAAGTCGTGCATACGATGAATCAGTTTCAACGCTATATGGAAACGGACCCTTCGGTGGGCTATTCCGTATCAGCGGTGGATATTGCACGTCGGATCAACATGGTGCTGTACGGTGACAATCCCAAGCGCGAGTATATTCCGGATACCTGGGATGAAATCGGCTATCTCTATTATAACTATATTTCCCAGGGTGAACCGGGTGATTTTCAGCAGTTCGGGGACGTTAACTATCAGGATGCGAGCATTCAAATCCAATGTCTCGATCACAAAGGAACTACGATACGACGTCTGCTGACCAAGGCCAAAGCATTCATTAAAGAACATCCGATGCAGGATGCAGAACTGAAACTGGCAGCCGGTCTACTCGGTATCCTTGGTGCTGCCAACGAAGAGATCGCTATCGCCCAGTTGGTTACGGTCATCCTGGCCTTTACGTTTGTCTTTATCTTCAGCTGGATCAGTTTCCGTTCGGTCTTTGCCGCATGCCTGCTGTTAACCCCGCTGCTCTTTTCCAATTTTTTAACGTTCGCTTTCATGTACATCAACAAAATTGGCCTCAATGTAAACACCCTTCCGGTCGCCTGCCTGGGAGTCGGTCTCGGTATCGACTACGGCATTTACATCGTCAGCCGGATTAAGGAAGAATATGCTGAATTGGGCGATGTAGAGAAGGCCGTCGAAAGTGCTCTGATGACGAGCGGGCGATCCGTTTTGGCAACGGCCATAACCATCGTCATGAGTGTAGCCCTGTGGGCATGGGCACCATTGCGTTTCCTCGCTGAAATGGGAATCCTGCTCGCCTTCTGGATGGGAGTTGTCGCTTTGGTTGCCCTTATCATACTTCCCATTGCGATCGTCTGGTTCAAGCCTGACTTTATTACCCGAGCGAAATCGGTCCGCTACGGTAACAGCATGGATACCAGTGAATGTGAAGACACAATCCAAACGATTTGAGAGCATCGTTGACAGCTCTTTGATTCACCGTCGGCGGTTATTTTTATATTTGTATATGGGCAAAGGCGTAGAAATGGTAAAACCTTTGAATGGGTCATCGATGTTCGAAAGGGGGAATAATGACGGGACAGGAGAACTATCGTTCGGGTTTTTACTTTTTGCGAATACTATTGTTTATTATCTGCTCCATTTCTTTCGGCGTGTTAAACAGCAGTGCCTTCGAATTCAATGAAATGCTTTCAATCCATGGATTTCTGGAAAACCAAACAGGGGTCCGCCTGCAGGACCATTACCTGGGTTACGCGGAGGATGGTGACTTTTCATTGATGCGCAACACGCTGCAGCTCGAAGCCAAAGGGCGTTTCAGTGATCATATCAGCTACAACACCAAGTTTCGTGGGTGGTATGACGCCGTATATGACATAGACAGTAATATCGATGACCGGCCCGAAGACGATGACGATAATATCTGGGATGCCGATCTGCACACCTATTTCGCTACGGCGCAATTCGGCAATTGGAACGTTCAAATCGGTCAGCAGGAATTGGTCTGGGGAGAAAGTGACCTGTTCCGTATGGCCGATATCGTCAACCCCGTGGATCTCAGCTGGCATTATCTATGGCCGAATCTGGATGGCGATGGATACCGTATTCCATTAAGGATGGTGGTCATAGACTATCTGACCAACTGGCACAACTTCGTCGCTCAGGCCGTCGTCATCCCGGAACACTTCGAGCCTTGGAAACTAGCGCCGGAAGGGGCTAACTTTTTTCCACCGGCGCTATTGCTTCCAGGCGGTTACGATGTGGCCAACACATTGATCGATGATGGGCATGACAGCAGCGATGGGGATAACTTTGAAGCGGGCCTACGTCTTAAAGCAAACATCGCCGGGGCCGATGCCAGTGTCTTTTATTTTCACACCCGGTCCGATCTGCCGGCCTTCAATTTTAATCCATCGTCTCTTGCCTTGGAAGCCAAGTTCGAAAAGTACGATGTCGTTGGCGCAACCCTCAACTACTATGAACCCAATACCAAAACCGTTTTTCGTTTTGAAACCGCATTCAATTTCGACAATCCGTACACCGCTTTCAGCAATCATCCGGTTTTCGGTCCGGTTCCGGGCGTTGTTAAAAAAGACACCTTCGCCTACATGGTCGGCTTCGATAGGGAAAGTTTCCTTGGGTGGCCCAAAGGTAGAACGGTCAATATCTCCGGTCAGATGTTTCAACAATACATTCTTGATAGCGACGATAGCGTTTTTTATCCATTTATGGCTGAGCCGGATCAACAGACCATGTTCACGTTGATTTTGAACACATTTCTCGGTTTCGGGAATAAGTGGATGCCGCAGCTTCTTGTTGGCTACGATGTGGATGGGGCGGGAGTATTCTACCCATCTCTGAAATACTCACATAGCGATAATCTTTCCATGTCCCTTAACTATACCGCCTTTTGGGGTGATGCTCAAAACGGTGGTTATTTCCATCCTTTTGAGAAGAACGATGAAATATGGTTGCAGGTCAGGCTTAAACTATGACGCCAATTGAACTTGAGGTGAAGCTAAGCTGTAGCGGGAAACGAGAAAAATTCGGAGACAGGGTGAGATTATCACCCCGGATAACCTTCAATAACCGATGGAGGAAAATATATCATGAATAGAAGTAAACTATATCTAATCCCATTTGCACTGTTATGTATTGTATCGACGTCGATGGCAGCGGGGCCGCCCATTGGAACAATGATCGGGCCAGACAACTGGGAGCAATACAAGGAGTATATTCCCCTTTCCTTGCAAACCCAGATCGTCAAAGGCATGAGTTTTGAAATCGGCGGAGACGCTACTGGATTTTTGCGATCGTCTTCAGGATACGAAAAAGCCACCCAAGCAAACAAAGGCAAATGTTCGATAACTGCCGATGGCGTTTTGCAAGGCTGGATCAGCGGCAGGCCTTTTCCCGAAGCGATTGATCCGAAGGACCCGCAGGCGGGCATGAAGATCGCCTATAATCTCGAACGGCGCTATGAAGGTGATGATCAGGTGCTCGAAAAGTATCATCTGATCAATGTCAATGCCAATGGCCAAGAACGCATCGTGGAAGGTCACGCGAAATCATGGGCCTGGTTCAATATGAAAGGCCGCACCGACATCGAACCGCTTCCCGATATGCTGCCCAATCAGGATGGCATCTGGCGTTATAACACCTTAACCATGGACTATCCCTACGATCTGAAAGGGACCATGCGACTGTTGGTGCGTTACGAAGATCCCAAAAAAGACGATGATATCTGGATGTATATTCCCACCATGCGGCGCGTGCGGCGGATGTCCGGTGCTCAGCGTCAGAATAACTTCGCAGGTACCGTCGCAACTTACGATGACATCCGAGGTTTTCAGGGCCGTCCACTTGAATACACCTGGAAACTGGTCGGTGAACAAAAGGTGCTCTGTGCCGCCCTGGAGGCGAAGACACCTTTCCCGCGCAACGCCGAAGGCCTTTGGACGAATGAAAGAACCGTGCGTGATTGCTGGATCGTCGAGGCCGTTCCGGTAAACAGCAGCTATGTTTATAAAAAACGACGATTCTGGATCGACAAGGATTGTTATGTGCCTTGGCATGAGACCGTTTATGACGCGCAGGGCCGGGAGTGGAAGGTTTTCGAAAATTTTAACGCCCCGGTGCATGCCGGTAAAAACGCAGACGGTGAACTGGTCATCATCGAACAATCCTTCATCTGGCTGGATCTCCTGGATCTTTCGTATACACTCCTGGAATACGTGGGCTGGGACGAAAAAGGCAATCAGACAGGCAAATTGAGTGTGGGACTTGAAAAGGATTGGTTTTCGATTGGAACACTTGAAAAAAGGGGCCGGCGATAGTCGCCGTGCATCATTGAACGAAAAAAAAGGAGAAATGCTATGACAAGAAGTAATCCCTCCAAACCGATCAAGGCGATGACGGCCGACGAAATGGTCGCATATACCAAAGCCCTGTTTCTGGGATTTACGGGGGACACACACACCCCCCTCGACAAGTTTGCCGAAGATGCCGTCTTTATCGATGTGACCCGGCCGGTGAATAAGACATTTAAGGGCAAAAAAGCGATCGGGGAGTTCCTGATGGATTATGCCGGCATGTCCGGTTGGGAACTGGAGATCCTGGCCGAAGCCTATGATGCCAAAAAGAATCGGGTCGGGTTCGAGTGGATCTGGCGCTCCGTGCACGACAAAGGGCCCTATGACGGAATCCAGCCCAGAGGAATCAAAACAGCCGTCAGGGGATCTACTTGGATAACCGTTAACGACGAAGGACTGATTCAGGAAGAAATCGATATCTGGAACCGTGAACATCTGGTTCAGCAATTGTGTGCCGAATAGGCATCTTTTATCGCACCCTTGATGGCGGCGTTCAGGCTAAGCCATGCGCCGGATCGGAGTCTGTCCTCCCGATTGTCCGGAAAAGGGTGCTCAACTATACCTGTTTCAAAAATGAATTGTGCGACCGGAACAGCGTTGACTTCCACTTTGATAATAATTCTGCGGATTTAGGAATTTAGCAGTAGAATTTCCCGGCCGCACAAATCCTTAATAGACAGGATACGCCTGCATTATTGCATGGTTTGCCCATCGGGAGAGCTGACGTGTATAAACGCATCATGGTTACACTTGATGGTTCCAAGGCGGCTGAAGAGAGCATTCCCGTCGCGCTGGCCTTATGTCAAAAGCTATCGGCTGAATTTTTTTTGGTCCAGGTTTGCGAGATATTCGCTTTTTTGAAAAAGGATAGAGAAGCCGAAGAAACTGTGCTGAAAGAAAAAGCCACAGAATATTTGAAGTGTATCCAACGCCTGATTGAGCCTACTGAAATCAATTCCAAGTCCGTGGTTCTGTCAGGCAGGCCGGACGTGGAAATCTGTGAATATGCGATCAGGAACAATATCGACCTGATCGTCATGACGTCTCACGGGCTTGGGGGTCTCGCCGGGTGGGCTATTGGATCGGTTTCGGAAAAGGTTGTCAAAAATGCGAATATTCCGGTGCTTCTGGTACGATCGAAAATCCCGTAATATTTGAACTACAGAAAAGATGAGAACGGTTATGGAATATGTCATCAAAGAACAGACCGACACGGTATCAATCATTCGGATGGTTTACGAAAAAAAGAAGAATTCATTGGAAAAAGCCCTCCGGGACAGATTGAAGCACGCACTGAAGGATTTCGAATCAGACAAAAGATGTCGTGTTGCCATTCTAACGGGAATCGGCAGCGTTTTCTGCGCCGGTGGCAGCCTGAGCGAATTGGCTGCCGGCATGACGGCTGTTGGCGGCGTCGATTATATGAAGGACAACAGTGAAATCGTCCGTATCATCGCCAATCTAAGAAAGCCGGTGATCGCTGCCGTCAACGGGGTCGCCGTCGGTGCGGGCGTCAGTATCGCTTTGGCCTGTGATATGAGCATTGCTTCCAGGCAGGCTGTTTTCTCTCTGGGGTTCAACAAGGTCGGCCTTGTTCCGGATCTGGGATGCATTTATTTTCTTCCACGCCTCATTGGCCTGCGCCAGGCGAAGACACTTCTTTTTACCGGTGCAAGTCTTAGTGCTGATGAAGCTTTGGCTAAAGGGCTGATTGGTCAGGTGGTGGAAGCGGATGATCTCATGCCGAGATCATTGGATCTGGCCCGCCAAATTGCAGAGGGGCCACCGCAATCCATTGGATTGTGCAAATCACTGTTGCTGAAAAGCATGCAGCTTTCGTTGGACGATATGCTGGCCTATGAGGCCTTCGCACAATCGATCTGCTTTCAGTCGGATGATCACAAGGAGGGTGTGGCCGCTTTCCTGGGGAAACGGCCGGCAAATTTTTTGGGTCAATAGAATGACATATGGCATTAGCGCTTTTGGGCCATCAGCAGGTCAGGAGAAGTTAAATGAAAACGGAGTTCAAAACCATCTTGTTCACATCCAATCTTTCCGAAACCAGCAGGGACGCATTCTGTCACGCTACCTTTTTGGCGAGCAAGCTTAAAGCCAGGATAATATTGTTGCACGTTATCGAAATAACAACGATCAGTTACGAGAATGTGCTGATCAAACTCTTCGGAAAAGAAAAAATGAAAACTATTATTGAACAGAACCGCATGAAGGCTCAGAACGCCCTCATCGGTAAAATTACTTCCCGCCAAATGGCTGGATCGGCTCTGGACCAGTTTTGCCGTGATTCGGACATGGATACGGATCATTGCGGCATTTTCGACTATGAGATCGTTATCAAAGAAGGTGATGTGGTGGAAACGATCATTCAGCAGGCCGCCGAACACAACTGTGACATGATTATTATGGGGGCAAGCGAGGGTATCCTTTCCGGCGCCACATTGGGTGGCAATGTTAAAGCCGTGTTGGACAAGGCCAAGGTTCCAACGCTAGTCGTGTCGATGAAAGAACAGGAAAAAAACTAACTCCCTTAATCCCAAACAAAGGAGAACAGAATGGGTGAAGCGGTCATCGTCAGTGCCGTCCGCACACCCCTGGGAAGTTCTAACGGCACCTTGTTCAATACAAATCCACGAGACGTGATCCTCCCGGTGATTTTTCCGCAACACAACGGCTGACCGTAGCATTGGGTTATACACGCACTGAAGCCACCACCTTTTGGAAGACTTCCGAAAAAAAGGCAATCATTCAACCTATACCTGAATTTTGTCGATCAAGGGTCGAGGTTTACCTTGGTAACCTTTACCTTTCATGCTTTCTCAATAAGTGCTTGTATTCTAATACCGTTCGGTATAATAATTTACAATAATCAGGATAGAATATGCGCAAAGCTCTGGAAACAAAAAATATTATCATCGAAAAGGCGGCCCCTATTTTTAATAAGTACGGGTATGCCGGGACCAGTATATCCCGGTTGGCCCAGGCCATCCAGATGACCAAAGGCGCCATTTACGGGAATTTCAAGGACAAGGATGAAATCGCCCTGTCTGCATTTGATTACAACTTTTCTCTTTTCAGAAAACAGATAGAGAATGCGGTCCGGTCAAAGGACAATGCCTGTGACAAGCTTATTGCAATGGCCAACCAGTACCTGGATGGTTTTTCTGAGCTTTCCGTCAACGGCGGATGCCCAATCCTGAATGCCTCTGTCGATTCGGACAATGTCCATGATGCATTAAAGGAACGCGTATGCCAGGCGGTTGACGCCTGGATGCAGGCAGTGGTGAAAATGATTTACAGGGGCATAAAAGAGAAGCAGATTCACCCAAACACCCGGCCTGAGCAGTTTGCATCCGTGTTTGTCTCCTTGATAGAAGGGGGCATCATGCTGGCCAAAGCAACCGGCAGCACCATTCACCTGAGCCGGAATATCGATCATATCATTCACCTGGTAAATGCCGAATTAAGAACATAAGGACCAGAAGAATGAAGATATCGTCAGGCATGCCTGAACTGAGATCTGTTTTATGCGTTCAACGATACCGATCGGTATCAAATGTAAGGGGCAGCCACCACCCAAAGAGAAGGATAAAAGCATGGAAAATGATATATACCGGAGCAATGCAATGAAAGCATAGAGGCCGAAACCGTTTATTTGATGACCGCATGTTTTTAAAACCGTGAACCCGTTGCACACCGAAGAGGTAAATGATGGCGTTAATCAAGTTTGATGAAACCAGATGCAAGAAAGATGGATTCTGTGTACAGGAATGCCCGGCAGCCCTTATCAAACAGACAGACGAGAACAGTGTCCCCGTGATGGTTGCGCAAGGTGACCAGTCGTGCCTTCGGTGTGGTCACTGCGTGGCGGTCTGCCCCCATGATGCCCTCCATCATGAAAACATACCCATGGAAAGCAGCCCCAAAATTATAAAGGGCCTGGTCTTAAACGAAGCGCAGGCGGCCCAGTATCTCAGGACCAGAAGATCCATCCGACGGTTCAAGAATAAGCCGGTCGACAGAAAAACAGTTCAGTCTCTTATCGATGCTGCCCGGTACGCCCCCACCGGCGGAAATTCACAACTGGTCACCTGGACGGTTCACACGGATGCAGCCCAATTGAAAAATATGGCGGACCTTACCATCGCGTATATGAAAGCGGTGCTTGCATCGGATGCAGCCAAGAACATGCCGCCGTATTTTTCGCGGTTTGTTGACGCCTATGAAGCCGGGATAAACACCATCACACACAATGCACCGTGCCTTGTTGTCGCCTCAGCGCCGGGGGATTATGCCAACGGGATGGTGGATCTGTCCATTGCCCTGTCCTACTTCGAACTCATGGCTGCCGCCAGCGGCCTGGGTACCTGCTGGTTGGGACTGATTGCCAGGGCGCTGAAATTTTCCGAGCCGCTTAAAGATGCGGTCGGTCTGCCTGAATCCCATACGCATTTTTATTCGATGGTTTTGGGGTATCCCAAGTTCAAATACCACCGGCTTCCGGAGCGGAAACCGGCAACCATATTTTGGAAATAACTTAAACGGCCACGCGGGAGGAGAGACGTATGGGGGAAACATTTACGATTCGCAATTTGGCAGACATCGAAGCCATCGAACAGGTGCCGTTGTCCGAGCGGGTGACCGAGAAAAGCACCTATGAACTGATCAGCAAAGGAGCGGCCATCAATCCGGATGCGATCGCCATGAGCTTTATCGCCGACGGCGACCGCTACCGTGAGCCCCTGCGGGTCACCTACGGCCAGTTCATGGCCAAGATCCGCCAGACAGCCAACATGCTGGCCGACATGGGGGTCAGGTCTACCGATGTGGTCACCTACCTGCTGCCCAATCTGCCCCAGACCCATTTCGTGTTGTGGGGTGCAGAGATGGCCGGCATCGCCAACCCCATCAACCCCATGCTGGAGGCCGATACCATCAAGGAGATCTGCCAGGCCGCCGGCACTAAGGTGTTGGTCGCCCTGGGCGACATGCCGGGCGTCGATATCTGGCCCAAGGTCGCGCAGATCCGTAAATCGATTCCGTCGCTGGAAAAGGTGGTGCGCGTCATGGGACCCTCCGACGAGGCCGAAGGCATCTTCTCCTTCGAAGAGACGGTGGAACGCTATGCCGGAGACCGGTTGACTTTCGACCGGCAAATCGCGCCCGACGATATCGCCTCGCTCTATCACACCGGCGGCACCACGGGCCGACCCAAGCTGGCCAAGCGCAGCCACGGAAATGAGATCGCCCTGACCTGGGGGCTCAAGGCCGCCACGCAACTGCAGCCGGCCGAAGCGGTGATGGTCGGCCTGCCCCTGTTTCACTGCAACGGCACCTGCGTCACCGGCCTGCTGCCCTTTTCCCTGGGCGGCGAGGTGGTGATCCTCTCCGCGTCGGGCTATCGCAACCCCACAATCATGAGGAACTTTTACCGGATTGTCGCGCACTACAAACCGGTCTTCTTTTCCTGCGTCCCCACAGTACTCTCGGTTTTGTTGAGCATCCCGGTGGGCGATGCCGACATCTCATCGCTCAAATATCTGATCTGCGGCGCAGCGCCGCTCAGCGTAGAGTTGTTCCGGCGATTCGAGGCCCATTCGGGCATGAAAATTCTGGAAGGCTACGGCCTCACCGAATCCACCTGCGCCTCGTGCGTCAACCCCAAGGACGGCGAACGCAAGATCGGCAGCATCGGTATCCGCTTGCCCTACCAGCATGTGAAGGTGATGATCCTGGGCGCCGACGGCCGCTACCTGCGTGATGCCGAGGTGGAAGAGATCGGCTCGGTGTGCATCAGCGGACCCACGGCCTTCAAGGGCTACGTGGAAGAGGTGCACAACCGCGGGTTGTGGGTCAAAGAGGGCTGGTTCAACACCGGCGACATGGGGCGCATGGACAAGGACGGCTTTTTCTGGCTCACCGGCCGCATGAAGGAGCTGATCATCCGCGGGGGGCACAACATCGATCCGGCCACCATCGAAGAGCCGCTGTATCAGATGGCAGGCATCAAGATGGCGGCGGCCGTCGGACGCCCGGATGCCCATGCCGGCGAGGTGCCCGTGGCCTACGTGGAGTTGGCCGAAGGGGCCGAGATCGGCGAAAGCGACATCGCACAGTGGGTCCAGAGCCACATCGGCGAGCGCGCCGCCGTGCCCAAGGCGATCTATATCGTCGATCAGATCCCCCTCACGGCCGTGGGCAAGATCTTCAAACCGGCCTTGCGCTGGGACGCCATCCGGCGCACCTACGAGCAAGAGCTCGCCCAGCTTGGAGAGCTGGCCCAATCCGTCGGGGTGCGTGTGGCCGAAGACAAGGTGCATGGCACCCTGGCCACCATCCGCATCAAGGCCGCAGTGGGCGCTGACCGCGGACAGATCGAAGCGCGAGTGGCAGAGTTGCTGGCGCGCTATACGGTGCGGTATGCGGTTGAATGTGTGTGAACCAATGTGGAGAATGCAACACGATATTTCGGCATCCACACAGCCATTATGAAACTATGCCAGCATTGAGTAAATGAAAATTTGGTTATCCAGTTCGCGCCAGTGACTATTGGTGTTTTCGGGATTGGCACGAAGGAGGTGATCCGGGTGGGTGGTCTGCGACACGTCAGCCATGAGATTTAGTGAGGCATAAGGTGTGCGCAGGACATAGGGCCGCACTGTTTGAGCGCAGCGAGTTTGCGGCCCGTCCGGAGCATGCCTTATTGCCTCACTTAATCGAATGGATGGTGGCGCGGACCACCCACCCGGATCACCGGGGTTTTCCTACGTCACCCCACACCCGTATCTCACTTGACCGAAGTGGATAACCAGAAATGGGAGTTGTTTTTTTATGGAAGAAAAACATTTTGGCCCGGTATGGTTTATTCCTGGAGAAAGATCGGGGAGGTATCCCTTCTGTCATTCCGTCTACATTGAAGGGCCCGGGATTCTGATAGATCCTGGATCCGACAGGAAACGCCTCGAACAGCTTCGTACGAATCCAGGCGTCAGGGCGATCTGGCTCAGCCACTGGCACGAAGACCATATCGCGGACATGGACCTTTTTGAAGATCTGCCTTTTTATGTAGGCGAGCCGGACGCGCGGCCTCTCTCGAGCTCGGAAGCATTCCTGGATGCCTATGGCATTAACATTCAAGAGCACCGGGAGCACTGGCTTTTGACCCTGACAAAGGATTTCAACTTCAAGCCGCGTTGGCCGGCCGGTTATTTTAAAGACGGCGAACGCCTGCACCTGGACGGTGTGACAGTGGATGTGATCGGCACACCCGGTCATACCCCGGGGCATTTATCCTTTTACTTCAGAGAGGCCGGTGTGCTTTTTATGGGGGACTATGACCTTTCCGGGTTTGGTCCCTGGTACGGCGATGTGGAAGCCAGTATCGAACAGACGATCATTTCAGTTGGAAAACTTAAAGGCCATTCCGCACGGGTTTGGATCACTGGCCACGAGACCGGTCTGTTCGAACAGGACCCGGCCGAAAAGTGGGATCAATACCTCGACGTCATCTCACATCGGGAAGATAAACTCCTTGCCTTTCTGAAACATCCCCGAACGATAGAAGAAATCGTATCGGCTTGGCTCGTTTATGGTAAGCCAAGAGAGCCGAAGGCTTTTTTTGAATTCGGCGAACGAGCCCTGATGAAAAAACATTTGGAAAAACTACTGGGTAAGGCGCAGATAGAAATGGCTGAAAACAGGTACTACACCCTATAGAAAGATGGCGTACCCTGACTGCGGCCCATTGACTTGGACTAGCTAAGCCGGCTCACCGCTCAGGGCATTAAAGCGTTAAAAAATAGAACGAACGCTCATTTTATATTGACAAGTTTACTGATTGCGGTCCAGTATATGAACGTTCCTTTTCGAAAATGGCACTGGCTCTCTGACCTTATGGGGGTGCCCTGAGTTCTTTGACTTTAACCACAAAAGGAATACACGCGTCAGCTCGCTGAAGCATCAAAGTTGAATTCTGAAATGCTTCTTGATTACTTCGATCCGCGGCGACAGGCCGGCCGCTGGCGAATATACAACCCGAACCGGAGGTGAGTGGGATGGGCAAACTTTTAGACCTTTTGGGAAGTAAATATCCAATCATTCAAGGACCGATCGGAGAATTGAACGATCCCAGACTGATCGCTGCCGTGTCCGAAGCGGGTGCCTTCGGCGTGCTGGCCTTGGGGTTCATAAATGATCTGGAAAAAATCAAGCAGATGATCTCCCAGGTGCAGACGCTTACCGATAAGCCATTCGGGGCGAACCTGATGATCGCCATGAACCCGCTCAATGAGGCCATTCTGGAGGTCCTGGCTGAAGCAGGCATCAAGACAGTGACCACTTCGGCAGGTTCACCCAGGAAAATTTACCCCAAAATAAAAGCTCTGGGTTTGAATGGGTTGCATGTTGCGCTATCCGCGCCTCTCGCGGTCAAAGCCGCAGATGCCGGCGCGGATGGTCTGATCGTTTCGGGCACCGAATCCGGTGGGTTGAGAACGACGGGCCCGGAATCGACCAACATGATTCTCATTCCACTGGTATGTGACCAGGTGGCTGTCCCGGTTGTGGCCGCAGGCGGTATCGCCGACCGTCGCGGCTATCGCGCGGCATTTGCCCTCGGCGCGCAGGGCGTTCAGCTTGGCACGGCATTTCTGGCCTCCGAAGAAAGCCCGGCTTCACGGCCCTGGAAGGAGGCCATCATTGGCTGTCCGGACGCTGGCACGACATTGCTACCGATGGGCCATATTGCGATGCGAGCGATCATCAATCCTAAATTGGCCGCGCTGATGGCCCGAGGTGCTGATCTGAGCCGAGAATACACTATGGGCAGTGCAGGCAAGGCATGGCGGGGGGGTGATTTTGATCTCTTCCCGGCCGGCGCCGGCCAGGTCAGCGCATTGATCAAAGAGATCAAGCCGGTTACCGCGATCATTGAAGATATGGTGGGTTGATCCATTGAGGCATAATTTTTCATGAGAGAATCATTCTTCGAAAAAGGAGTGTTGTTGTGAGCTTAAAGCATTTGATGGATTTGTCAGGGAAAGTAGCCCTCATCACGGGCGGATCGAGAGGCCTTGGTCTTCAGATGGCGGAGGCGTTAGGTGAATTGGGAGCCAAACTGGCCATTACCGCCCGCAAACAACACGAACTGGACGCGGCCGCCGAACAGCTGTCGGCGCAAGGAATCGACGTGATCACATGCGCCGCCGACTTGTCCAGACACGAGACACTTCCAGGCGTGGTGGACACTATCCTGGGGCGGTATGGCAACATCGACATCCTGGTCAACAATGCAGGTGCCACCTGGGGAGCCCTTGCTGAGGATCATTCGGCTGAAGCCTGGTACAAGGTACTCAACCTCAATGTGAATGCTCTTTTCTTCCTTACTCAAATCATTGGAAAAAAATGCATGATTCCAAACCGCTCGGGAAAAATCATCAACATCGCCTCCGTTGCCGGGCTGATGGGCAATCCACCAGGCATGGATACGATTGCCTACAACACCAGCAAGGGTGCCGTCGTCAACTTCACCCGGGCGCTGGCGGCAGAGTGGGGCAAGTACAACATCAATGTCAATGCCATATGCCCAGGCGTGTTCCCGTCTAAAATGGCCAATATACTGGTTGAAACAATGGGTGACACGATCCTGGCCATGACACCCTTAGGCCGGGTGGGCGGGCCGGAAGATCTTAAAGGACTGGTGGCGCTTTTTGCATCGGATGCTGCAAGGCATATCACCGGACAGTGCGTGGCGGTCGATGGCGGGGCATCTGTGATCTGAGTTTACCCGACAGGCAGTGAGACGCTCGTTGTCGTTGTTTTCTCGCGCGGACAGGGCGGTGTAAGAAAAGCTGAGCATAACCGGCCGGCCAGCGGGGTGGAATAAAAGCGTCGATAGGATCTACAATCGGTCGGTGGCAGGAGGGTGTATGAAGATTCTGGATAAAGTGGTCGTCGTCACCGGCGGTGCCTCAGGCATTGGGCGCAGCTTGTGCCGCCGGTTTGCCGCAGCCGGGGCAAAGGGTGTCGTGGTCTCCGATTCTAATGCGGAAGAAGCCGCTAATGTGGCCAGGGAGATCGGTGGTTTGGCCGTGACAACAGACGTCCGCAATGAGGCGGACGTCCGGAAATTGGTTGCGCTCGCGACCAAGGCCTACGGCCCGATTGATTTGTTCTGTTCGAACGCCGGCATCTCGGTACCCGGTGGTGTCGAGGCCCAGGATTCTGATTGGCAGCGGTGTTGGGACATCCACGTGATGGCCCATGTGTATGCCGCCAGGGCTGTTTTGCCTTCCATGATTGCGCGCGGCGGTGGCTACCTGCTCCAGACAGGTTCAGCCGGTGGCTTGCTTACCACCCTTGGCGCAGCACCCTACGCGATCAGCAAGCACGCCGCTGTTGCATTTGCCGAATGGCTTTCGATCACCCACGCGCGCCATGGGATCAAAGTCAGCTGCCTCTGTCCGCTTGGCGTAAAAACCGGGATGCTTTCTGAAGAGACCGAAGGCATCGGAAAGCTTATCATGCAAACCGCCATTTCTCCGGAGGTCGTTGCCGAACATGTCATCGCGGGTTTGGAAAAAGAGGATTTTCTTATCCTGCCCCATCCGGAAGTTTTAGAGTATTTTAAGAGCAAGGCCAACAACTATGAACGCTGGTTGCATCACATGCGCAAAGAACAGGAACAGTATGTGGCACCCCTGATGACGTCATTGTGACATCCGCACTATTTTTAGAAGTATCTGGTTGGCGAAGTGTTAAGTATAAAGTTTGAAGTGTAAAGGGAGGCATTCTGTCGATTTGATACAAGGTATACTATCGCAGCCCTTTGTCCTGTTTCTTTAAAGGGACTTTAAGGACCGCCATTACAAGGGGGAATAAAGTCGTGGATTCGAACTTTTCGCAGTATCTGCAAGCCACCGAAGTCATCGATTTTCACCATCCAGCAGTTACAGCATTTATCCGGAAACAGATTGAAGATGCCACCACACCCGAACAACAGGCAGTGAAACTCTATTATGCCGTTCGGGATGGCATTCGTTATGATCCATACCTTATCGATCTTTCAGTCGCTGGATTGCGGGCCAGCACCACGCTGCAAATTGGACGGGGGTGGTGCGTGACCAAAGCCGCTCTGCTGGCCGCATGTTGCAGGGGGTTGGGGATCCCGGCGAAACTGGGCTATGCTGACGTGCGCAATCATCTTTCCACCGCGCGGATGCGCGCGCACATGAAAACAGACATCTTTCTGTGGCATGGCTACACCGCCATCTACCTGGGCAAGTGGGTCAAGGCAACGCCTGCGTTCAATATTGAGCTTTGCCAACGGTTCAAATTAAAACCCCTTGAATTCGATGGCAGCTGCGATTCCATATATCATCCCTTCGACTTGCTGGGAAATAAACATATGGAGTATTTACGCGATCGCGGCGAATTTGCAGATGTGCCCATAGATCAAATAAACAAAGATTTCACCGAATCTTATAAGACGCCGGACCGTTTGGGCGCCTTCGATTTCCAAAAGGACATCGATCGGGAGAGTTCGTTGGCGTGATAAGGCTTGTCGCTGGCGTCATTGCACTGTATCCATTTCGCTCCAGTGACTATTGGCGAGTGTATTCGGGATTGCCGGGGTTTTGGCTTTTTTACGTCACCCCACCCCCCGTATCTCACTTGACCGAAGTGGATAATCAGAATCGAATAATCGCCATATCTTGCCCGGGGATAAAAACCAATGATAAATATTTGCAAGTGCGTATAAGGTTTTGATAAAGGCTTATTCAGAGCGCAGCCTTAGCAATTGACATCAACCGTCACTACCGGTAGTTTATCTGCACTGCTTCTGATACGAAACGCCTGACCGCTTTGGCATAAAGGGCATATGTATGATCACTGAATTGTGTGCGGACAATCGCCTGTTCGATCAGAACAATGGTCTCAGACGACTATGACCAGTTATTTACACTCCACCGAAGCGTATTCGCAATCCGAGTTGCTGTCTGATATTTCTCCGGAAGGTCAGGCCGATATTTTTAAGGCCGGTCACCGGAATTCTTATAATGCCGGAGAGATTCTTTTTCACGAAGGTGATCAAGCTTTTAGATGCTATTTCGTTCAGAGCGGGCGGATCAAGGTGAGCATACTGCATGAAGAAGGCAAAGAGGCTATTCTTCGCTATGTTCTTCCAGGCGAATTCATGGCGGCTATTGCCGTATTCAGGGGGAAAACCTACCCTGCCACCGCATCAGCCGTCGGGCCGGTTTCAGCGATCAGTTGGGACCGGACAACGATGATAACGCTAATGCATCTTTATCCGCCGTTGGCGGTCAATATGCTGCGCGTGGTGGTGGATCGTTTGGATGAAGTGCAAAAGCGTTACCTGGAACTGTCCGCGGAACAGGTGGCGCAGCGCATCGCCAGGGCCTTGCTGCGCATGATGAAAACCTCTGGCCGCAAAACCGACGAAGGCATTGTGATCGACTTTCGCCTGAGCCGACAGGATCTGGCCGATTATACGGGCACCACTTTATTTTCCGTAAGCCGTGTCCTGAGCAAATGGGAAAAAATGGGTCACATCAAATCGGGGCGTGAGCGGATCGTCATCACCGATGCGCATGCGCTGGTGGCAGTGACGGAAAACAGCTAAGTCGGTATCTCATCACGAAAGTCTTTATAGGTCTTCCATTTCAACGTATCTTCCCGGTTGTTTCATAAAATTCAAACATGGTTACCCACTTCGGTCAAGTGAGATATGGGCGTGGGGTGACGTAGGATGCAGATGTAGGGTGGGCATTGCCCACCATATTCCCCGCAAACAACATCATCGGGTTTCTGACCCTGATCCCGCCCAAGCGATTGTATAGACACCGGAGCGAACATAGCCATGAAACGTTGAATACCGTCAATCACAGAGGCGATCGACATAAGACAGCGGTGGGCGATGCCCACCTACCTGGCTTTGCAAGTCTTCCATTTCAACGTATCTTCCCGGTTGTTTCATAAAATTCAAACATGGTTACCCACTTCGGTCCAGTGAGATATGGGCGTGGGGTGACGTAGGGATGTAGGGTGGGCATTGCCCACCATATTCCCCGCAAACAACATCATCGGGTTTCTGACCCTGATCCCGCCCAAGCGATTGTATAGACACCGGAGTGAACATAGCGATGAAACGTTGAATACCATCAATCACAGAGGCGCTCGGCATAAGACAATGGTGGGCGATGCCCACCCTACCTGGCTGATCCCGCCCAAGCGATTGTATAGACACCGGAGCGAACATAGCGATGAAACGTTGAATACCGTCAATCACAGAGGCGATAGACATAAGACAGCGGTGGGCAATGCTCACCCTACCTGGCTTTGCAAGTCTTCCATTTCAACGTATCTTCACGCGTTGTTTCATAAAATTCAAATATGGTTACCCACTTCGGTCAAGTGAGATATGGGCGTGGGGTGACGTAGGATGTAGGGCGGGCATTGCCCACCACTATTGCAAAATCAGACACGCTGTTTTTCTGCAATTGGCGTTTCAGGGAGCCGACTCTTGCGCCAGCGCAAAGAGATCTGGGCTTTTTCCTGCTTTATTCATCATCAAATATGCGCTTTTTCGACAGCAGGTTCGTTTGTACAGTATCGAACGGGCTGTAATGACACTCAGAGGACGCCCCCATGAAGTTATTGGTTTTCCATCGTCGCACCATGGTCCTGATCGCCATTCTGGTGCCCCTGCTGGCCTTGTTTGCCTATGCTGCATTTCGTTCAGGGCCGCTGGCGCCGGTAGAGGTTGCCACCATCCAGGTGGAAAAGCGGTCGATTGCACCGGCCCTGTTCGGCATCGGGATTGTGGAGGCGCGTTTTACCTATCGAATCGGGCCGACGCTGGCCGGTCGGGTCAGGCAGGTGGCGGTGCACGTGGGCGATCGTGTCCAGGCCGGGCAGCAGTTGGGCGAAATTGATCCAGTGGATCTGGACGACCGCATTGCCTCGCAGGCTGCGGCGCTGCAACGCGTTCAGGCCGAACGCATTGCTGCCGAAGCCAGGCTGCAGGACGCACAAGCGCGCCATACGTATGCCGTTGCCCAGGTGGAACGCTACGAACAGCTTTTCAGCCAGAAGGTCGTCAGCGTTGAAGTGGTGGAGGCACACAGGCAGGAACGCCTGGTAAGCGCGGCCGGTGTGCGTGCGGCCAAGGCCCACTTGGAGGCGGCCGTGCGGGAGACAACCAGGATCAGCGCCGATCGGACAGGATTGATGCACCAGCGCGCCAACCTGGTTCTGATTGCACCGGTCGACGGGCTTGTGGTTGCGCGTCGCGCCGAGCCCGGCAGCACAGTGGTCGCCGGGCAATCGGTGGTCGAGATGATCGATCCGGAACATATTTGGGTCAATGTTCGCTTTGATCAACTGAGCACCGCCGGACTGCGTGCCGGTTTGCCGGCGCAGATCGTTTTGCGTTCGTTGGCCGGCCAATCCCTTACCGGCAACGTCCTGCGGGTTGAACCGCTGTCGGACGCAGTCACCGAAGAGACCTTGGCCAAGGTGGTGTTCGTTACGCCGCCCGCGACGCTGCCCCCGATCGGGGAATTGGCCGAAGTCACCGTAATGCTGTCCGCATTGCCAGAAGCGCCAGTGGTGCCCAATGCCGCCGTGCAGCGGTCCGGAAAACAGATCGGGCTTTGGGTGGTCGAGCAAGGCGGCCTGCGTTTTGCGCCGGTCCGGCTCGGCGCGCACGATCTGGATGGGTCCGTACAGTTGTTTTCGGGCGTGCAGGCGGGCGAACAAGTGGTGGTTTATAGTCAACGTGCGCTGAATGCCCGCAGCCGGATCCGGCGCGTGGGCCATCTGCAGGGGGTGCCACAGTGATCAGCCTGGCCGGACGGGATATTCTGCACGCCTGGGGCAAGTTCGTCTTCACCGGGCTTGGACTGGGACTACTCATCGGGGTAACGCTGTCGATGGCCGGCATCTATCGCGGCATGATCGAGGATGCCAAGGTGCTGCTCGACAACAGCGGGGCCGATCTGTGGGTGGTGCAGCAGGATACCTTGGGACCCTATGCCGAATCGTCGAGCATTTATGATGATCTGTACCGGGGTATCCGGGGCCTTGACGGCGTAGCGTGCGCCGCCAACGTCACCTATCTGACCATGCAGGTGCGCAAGGCCGACAGCGATGTGCGCGCCATGGTGGTGGGCATCGTGCCGGGCGGCCCCGGCGAACCTGGTCACCCGCCGTTTCTGGTGGCCGGGCGTCACATCACGCGCAGCCACTACGAGGCGGTGGCCGACGCGGCCACCGGTTTCAAACTGGGCGACCGCATTCAGATCCGGCGCAACCATTATTCGGTGGTGGGCATCACACGCCGCATGGTGTCGTCCAGCGGTGATCCCATGGTCTTCATACCTCTTAAAGACGCGCAGGAAGCCCAGTTTTTAAAAGACAACGATGCCATCGTGCGGCAGCGTCGACGCACGGCTGCCAACCCGGATTTCAACCGGCCGGAGGTTCCCGGCATGCTCGACGCGGTCATCGCCTCGCAAAGCAGCAATCCGTATGTCAATGCCGTATTGGTCCAGCTTGCACCCGGACGCGACGCCCAGTCCGTGGCCGAAACCATCCAACGCTGGAAGCGTTTGAAGGTTTACACCCGGCCCGAAATGGAACAAATTTTGGTGGGCAAGCTGATCGCCACATCAGCGCGCCAGATCGGTGTCTTCCTGGTGATTCTATCGTTGGTCAGCGCGGCCATTATCGCCTTCATTATCTACACCCTGACCATGGGCAAAATCCGCGAGATCGCCGTGCTCAAATTGATCGGCACCAAAAACCGCACCATTGCCGGGATGATTTTGCAACAAGCGGTCAGCTTGGGGATCATCGGGTTCGTTGTAGGGAAAATTGTCGCCACCTTCTGGGCGCCCCATTTCCCCAAATATGTCCTGCTGCTGCCGGGCGATGCCGCACGCGGGTTTGCAGTGGTGGTGGTGATCTGCGTTCTGGCCAGCTTGATGGCGATCCGGTTGGCACTCAAGGTAGACCCGGCCGAAGCCATCGGAGGGTGAAAGGGACCTGAAGGGGATGTCTGAACGATTGACGATCGAGGTGAGCGACCCGATGCGGGAAGAAGGCATCATCATTAAGGCGTTGCGCAAGCGTTACGGCAAGGGTGATACGGCCGTGGATGCGCTCAAGGGTGTGGCGATGCAGGTCGCGCCCGGTGAAGTGGTCGGGTTGATCGGCCCTTCGGGGTCGGGCAAAAGCACCCTGCTCAAATGCCTGGGCGCCGTCATTGAACCCAGCTCCGGACAGATGTCGTTGGGCGATCAGGTCATCTACGACGGGGGGTGGCGCATTCGCGACTTACGTGCTTTGCGGCGCGACAAGATCGGTTTCGTGTTCCAGGCGCCGTATCTGATCCCCTTTCTGGATGTCACCGACAATGTAGCGCTGCTGCCCATGCTGGCCGGGCGCCCGAATGCCGAAGCCCGCAAGGCGGCCCTGAACCTGCTCGACGCCCTGGACGTCGCCCATCGCGCAAAGGCAATGCCGGCGCAGCTTTCCGGCGGCGAGCAACAGCGCGTAGCCATCGCGCGGGCCTTGGTGAACCGACCACCGGTGATCCTGGCTGACGAGCCGACCGCGCCGCTGGACAGCGCGCGGGCCTTGAGCGTGATCCGGATTCTCAACCAGATGGCCGCCCAATACCAGACTGCGATCATCGTGGTCACCCATGATGAAAAGATCATTCCCACGTTCAAGCGTATTTATCACATCCGTGATGGTCTCACGCGTGAAGAGGTCGGTGAGGGAAAAATCCCCGATTGAAAGCAGTGTGTTTGCGCTGCCGCAGGAGATTTATTTTGGTTATGCAATTCGCTCAAGTGATTATGGGCAAGTGTTAAGTGTAAAGTTTAAAGTGTAAAGGGGGGCATCCTGTCGATTTGATATGCTCAATTGCCCATGTTGCACGCTTTGACGTGCATGCTTTTGTTAAAGGTTCTAAAAATAACAACATACCTGTGTCTTGCTGGAGCGAACTGCATAACCGTATTTATTTATTTATTTCAGGATAAAGTGCATGTCGAAACTTGAACATACCGTCATTGAACAACTATTGCAGCAGCACCCTCAGACACTGTGCGTATTTGTAAAGCGCCGCATGCTTTGCCCCGGATGCCCGGCTGAAGCCTTTCATACGGTGGCCGAAGCGGCCCGCACCCATGGTTTTGCGCTGGATCCATTATTGGCGGAATTGCGTGCGGCAATTGCGGCCGGCCGGAAAGCATGATGGTGCATTGATTCCAGCATAAAAGCTTTTATTCTTAGAAAACATCGAACACGGCGTATACCCCAGTGCCAGAATCCAAGGAACCCCATCGATGAGAAAAATCATCATCACAGGGTGTGATCGATTTTTACGGTTTTTGCCGGTCCTGGTTTTCATTGTAAGCTGCGGCCACATGCCTCCTGCCGGCCTGCAACCGCCGGCGCACCTCAAACCCGGTGCCGTCATTTATGGCGTGGTGCCGCCCCTGTTTGGCGGCAGCCCGCTGCGCGACGTGACCGCTAAATTGGATTACCTCCAGGAACTTGGCGTGGATGTGCTCTGGCTCTCTCCGATCCACGCAACCGATGACCCGAGCAGCATCAGTTATTCCATCACCGACTACTTTGGCTTGCGCTCCGATTTTGGGGATATGCAGGATTTGCGGCATCTGGTCAACGAGGCCCATCGCAGGGGCTTGCGCGTGATGATGGATTTCGTTCCCAATCATACGTCGGTCGAACATCCGTACTACATGGATATTCAGATGAATGGGGCCAACTCAATCTACTACGATTTCTACGACCGCGATGGCGCAGGACGGATTACCCACTATTTTGACTGGGTCGGGCTGCCGAACTTGAATTATGATCACCCGGAAGTTCTGTCCGACATGACGCTTGCTTTTAAATACTGGATTCTCGCGGCAGGCCTCGATGGGTACCGTGTGGATGTCGCCTGGGGCATCCGCGAACGGGCACCGGAGGTGTGGCACCCGCTCATCCGTACCTTGAGAGCGATCGACCCGCAAGTGATCATGCTGGCGGAGGCGCCCGCCCGCGACCCGTATTACATACACAACGGCTTCGATCTCGCGTACGACTGGACCGAAGAGCTTGGCCATTGGGCCTGGAAGCCGGCCTTCGACCATCTGGACGAGGCCGGACAGCGCTTGCACCTGGCAATCGTCACAGATCAGGCGGCGCCGCAGACCGTTCTGCGGTTTCTCAACAACAACGATACCGGCCATCGGTTCATTTCACGGTATGGGCGCGAGGTCACCCGTGTGGCCGCGGTTCTGCAGCACATGGTGCCGGGAGTGCCGCTGGTTTACACCGGTGACGAGGTGGGCGCTGAATATGAACCGTACGAAGATCCGCCGCCAATTTCGTGGGAAGACACGCATGGCCTGCGCGATCTGTATCGCACACTCGCCGCTCTCAGAGAAGAACTGCCGGCGATTCACAGCGGGGCGTTCATCCCGCTGCCACCCGTCGGAAATCCTTCAGCCTATGCGTTTGTGCGCGTGGCCGACCGAAAAAACTGGGCCCTGGTGGTCGTCAATTTCGGCCCGCAAGGCCAGGCTGTTCTGGACCTGCCCGAAGCGGTCGCTGACCTGATCGGAGATTCTCTCCTCAAAGAAGAACTCAGCGATTCCCGCCTGATCCCGGCAGTCGACGAATCAGGCACCTTGAAGATCGCGCTGGATGCTTTTGAAGCTATGATTCTGACCCCTGATCGATAGGCAGATCGGTCGCCATTCTGCTTCTACAACAACGCAATGCGCATATCGATAAAACGGTAGAATAGCTTTCTACTTTCCACTTTCATCTTTCCAATTTTCTGGTTATCCACTTCGGTCAAGTGAGATACGGCGTGGGGTGACGTAGAAAAACCCCCGGTGATCCGGTTGGGTGGTGCGCGCCACCATCCATGAGATCAAGTGAGGCAATAAGGTGCGCTCCGGACGGGCCGCAAACTCGCTGCGCTCATACAGTGCGGCCCTATGTCCTGCGCACACCTTATGCCTCACTAAATCTCATGGCTGACGTGGCGCGCACCACCCAACCGGATCACCTCCTCCGTGCCGATCCCGAAAACGCAATTCTATTTATTACTTTCTAAGCTGGCGAAGCCGGCCTTGGCGCCCGGATAAATGCCGCCAGCATCGCACTCAATAGCGGCACCATGGCCAGAATCCAGAAGGTCTGGTACAACCCGATGCTGTCGGCCAGGTAGCCGGAAAGGGCGGTGCCCAACCCGCCGGTACCGAAGCCCAATCCCAATATCAAACCGGATGCCATGCCAAGATGACGCGGCAGCAGTTCTTGCGCGAGCACGATCGTCACCGAAAAGGAAGAGAGCAGGGCGGCACCTGACACGCCAGCCAACACCCACACCCAGGGCCCATCGGCCATGAGCAGGGCCGCCGCCAGAAAAGGATAGAGCAGCGAGCTGACCACGATCACCTGTTTGCGTCCGAACGTGTCGGAGAGATGCCCTCCGAACAGTCCGGCCGCCGCACCGCAGGCCAGGTAAAGGGTCAGAAGGAGGCTGCCGGAGGCCAGTTGGATGCCGCGGCTCTGGAAGTATAGCGGAAGGTAGGTGATGGCGCTCATGTAGACCCAGGAGCGAATCACGACGATGAGGCATACCGCGATCAGCGAGCGCCATAGCACCCCATCGGGCAGCTTGCCGGTCCGCACGGCAGCCGCGCTGGGCGGTTTTGGCTCGCGGCGTAAGAAATCGCCAGGGTAGAGGGCAATCACGAGAAACAGGACCAAACCGACGGGGATCAGCCCTACTGTCGCGTGCAGCCCGAAACCCAGAACGAGCAAGCTTCCGATGACCGGACCCAGCGCGAATCCCAGGTTCCCGCCCGTGGAGAAGATGGCTGCCCCAAGGCCGCGTTTCAATCCACTGGCCAGGTAGACCGCCATCATGGCGCGCGGGTGAAAGGCTGCCGTGCCAAGCCCGGCAAACCCCACCATGAGCAGCGCGGTCAAGTAATTGGGGGACCATCCCAGCAACCCCATGGTGACCGCCGTCCAGAGGATGCCCACCGGCACGAACCAGCCGGTGCGAAACCGGTCCGATACCATTCCGAAAACCGGTTGAATCACCGAGGAGGTCAGATTGAGGACCATCATCATCAAGCCGACCTGGAAATAGCTCAATCCGAACAGTTCCTTCAGCTTGGCCACCACGACCGGCAGAATTCCCTGGGAAGCGTCCACGGCGACGTGGCCCAGAAACAACAGCAAGAGGGGTATCTTATCCATGAACGATCCTTCATTGTGTTTGGTTGAAGCCAAACATAGATCGATTTTCGGGAATTAAAAAGCGAATTTTGCTGTGACGCGTGGCCCACCTTCCCGTGCCTTTTGATGCGCCCGCAATGGATTTTGAATCAGAGGCGGCGTGTGGCCTGTGTTTTGAGGAAACTACCGCACCACGTCAACAAATCGATCCGCGCCCATTTCTTTTCTGGAAAAAATAAGCGCCGTGGACCCGCTGGCCAGATTCACCACGCTGTGGTGCGTTAAGCCAAATGGTGTGAGCATGGCACACAGGTCGGAAACTGAATAGGTGCGCCCGTTGTAGGTGTTGAGCATCATGTGCAGATCGTAAAGTGCGCCGCCGTGGCTGGCATCCGTGAAAAAATCGTGGATGATCAGGATACCGTTTTCAGCCAGCACCGCGGCCAGCCTAAAAAAAAGGCCCTGCGTCTCTTCTTTGCCCTGGCAATGCACCAGGTTGGAACATAAGACGATGTCGGCCTGGGTACAGGCCATGGCCGGTTCTTCTTCTGTGAGCAGATTGGCCGGCTGGAATGCCAGCCGGTTGCCAAAAGCCTGAAGCAAGGGATTTTCCATTGCCAATAGAACCACATCGGGCAGATCGCAAAAAACACCACGCCAGCCCTGGTGGCGACCGAGAAATTCCGCCAGAAAGGCCCCGGAACCGGCCCCCGCATCCACGATCAGCCCCTCGTGGCCAACTTTGACACACTCCCAGAGCTCTACGGCACGGATACGGGCTGCATTGTCCATGGCCCCCAGGTAAAGACTCAGAGAAGCTTTATAGTCTTCAGTACTTTTTTCTGTAACCCCGTAAACCCGTGTGCCCTGGCGCAGGGTCTGGGCGAGGCTTTGCCAGGCGTCGAACAGCGCCTTCTCGAATTCCAGGGTGCGCCCCTGATAGGCAGCGCTCTGTTTGACCAAAAAGCATTTCGAAAATTCCGAGAGCGCGAACGTCTCCGCCTGCGTGTCGAGCAAACCCAGATGGACCAGGACATTCAGGAAACGCGAACCGTAGGGAATATCCATGCCTGTTTTCAGACAGATCCCCCGGGCACTGTCGCGCCCATGCGCCAAGGTTTCGAAGATCCCCAGCTCATGGGCGCTCATCAGCACCCGGCTTGTACGGTAGGCCGTCAGAAGGTCCTGAAACGCACGGTAGGCGCTGCCGCTTGCACTGTTTTCAGGCATAAGCCGCCCAATGGGCATCAGTTTTTAGCGTTGGCATTGTCAATTCCGACCTCCGCAAAGGTCTTGATGTCCGCCAGAACCCGCGTGGCCGCATCGAGCAGTTCCATGGCAATCGCGGCCCCGGTGCCTTCGCCCAGGCGAAAGCCCAGATCTACCAAGGGCTCTATTCCCAGGCGATCATGCATGAACCGGTGGCCGACTTCCACGGATCGATGGCTCGAAAAAAGGAAATCCCTGGCCGCAGGGGCCAGTTCACACGCCAGCAGGGCGCCGGCCGTGGAAATCAACCCATCGCACAACACCGGGATGCCATGCTTGGCAGCCCCGACCACGAGGCCGGCCAAGCCGCCGATTTCGAATCCGCCAACCTTGGAGAGCACATCCAGGGCGTCCGAGGGATCGGGTTGATGCCGCGCGAGGGCTTTTTCGATCACGCGGATTTTATTTACCAGCATTGCATCGCCAATACCTGTTCCGCGCCCTGTGAGCGTTGCCACCGGAAGGCCGGAAAAAGCCGCGATAATGGCTGATGAGGGTGTGGTGTTGCCGATGCCCATATCGCCCGTGCCCAGCATATCCACCCCACCGTCCCGCACCAGGCTGTCTACGATCTCGATGCCTGCCTCTATCGAGCGAACCGCTTGCGCGCGGCTCATGGCCGGTTCGTTGGCAAAATTACGGGTGCCTTTGGCTACTTTTTTGTGGAAAATGGGCAGGGCCGGATCGAAGTCATAGTTCACGCCCAGGTCGGCCACATGTACCCGGGCGCCGGCATGGCGGGCCAGAACGCAGATGGACGCGCCACCGCCCACAAAATTGAATACCATCTGGGCGGTCACTTCCTGGGGGAAAAGCGTGACGCCTTCAGCCACGACGCCATGATCGGCCGCACAGGTGACCACCACCTTTTTGGAAAGGCGTACATCGAGCGTGCCCCGAATGGCGGCCAGGCGGGCGGACAAATGTTCGAGAACCCCCAGGCTTCCGGCCGGCCGGGCTTGATTGGCCAGACGTTCCATGGCCTTGGCGTACACAGTATTGTCAGGGGCTTTAATGGATTGGATCGCATTATTGAGTATGTTCATGCTGCACCTCGTTTTGCATGGTTTAGGGAGCCATGGTGGGATGGGGTTGGTCCGCGATGGTATGCTGTTTTTCCGCGTGGCACCCTGAGGTTTTCTCTTCGCCGATATCGTTGCTGAACACCTGCATGCCCTTTTTCATGGCGCAAAAATCCCCGCACATGGTACACGTCTGCGCTTCTTCGGGCATGCGGTCGGCCCGGATAGCGCGCGCCGTGTCCGGAAACATCAGTAATTTATTCAAATCATCCCAGCGCATGTCGCGCCGTGCCATGGCGGCCTGTTTTTCGTTTTCCCGCCGGTCGGGGTATTTGGCCACATCGCCGATGCGAACCGCAAGGCGGGTGGCTCTGACACCTTCGCGCACGTCGGCTTCATTGGGCAGGGCCAGGTGTTCGGAAGGGGTGATGTAGCACACCAGATCCGCCCCATAACGGGCGGAGTTGGCCGCCCCAATGGCGGATGCGATATGATCGTAGCCTGCGCCGGTATCCAGGGGTAAGGGGCCCAGAACATAGTAGGGCGCATTGCCACTCATCCGTTTTTCCAGCATGATATTGGCCTCGATTTCATCGAGCGGCACATGCCCCGGTCCTTCGACCATCATCTGGCAGCCCATGCCGCGCCCGAGTTCGGCCAGCTCGCAGTTGATGATCATTTCCGCCATCTGGGCCCGGTCGTGGCTGTCGTGGATGGCGCCGGCCCGGATGCCGTTGCCCAGGGAGAGCACGGCATCGTATTTTTTCATCAGGGCGCACACCCGATCGAACTGCGCGTACAGGGGATTCTCTTTTTTATTCTGATCCATCCAGGCCACCATGAAGGTGCCGCCCTTGGATACCAGGCCGCCATAGCGGTAGCCCTGTTTGCGCAGACGTTCGATGGTGTACAGATTTATCCCGCAGTGAATGGCCATGAAGCTCAAGCCGTCGTCCAACTGGCGCTCGATCAGGTCGAAAAGATATTCGGGGTCGAGCCGCGAGGGATTTTGATATTTGCGGGCGGCTTCGCTGAAAGCCTGGTAAAGGGGCACATTGCCTACCGGAAGCGTGGAATGCGCCAAAACGGTGCGCCGGATGGCATCCAGGTCGCCGCCCGTGGAAAGTTCCATCAAGGTGTCGGCACCCTCCTGCTCGGCGGCAATGGCTTTGCGCACTTCGGCATCGACATCGCAGATATCCGAAGAGGTTCCGATCGAGGCGTTGACTTTGGTGCGCAACCCGGTGCCGATGCCCACGACCTTCTGCTGGACCCGCTTGGGGTTGTTGGGAATCACGATTTCCCCTTTGGCCACGTAGGCCCGGATTTGTTCCGCCGGCATGTTTTCATCCAGCGCGACCTGTTTCATGTGAGCCGTGACGATGCCTTCCCGGGCAAGTTCGATCTGGGTTTTCATGGTGAACTCCTTAGCTTGGTGTATCGAACCTTCCGAAAACAAAAAGGGCTCCGGAAGGTTGCAAAACCTTCTCGGAACCCTTTGCCATCAAGCTCCATGGTCGGCGTTCGGCACGTCTTCTGACTTCCGGTTTTTCCCCTTGCGCCTTCCCGATGCCGTGGCATCAGTGGCTGCCCATCCTTGGGCTTGCAGGTTGTAACCCGGTTACAGCGGCGGGACCGTCACGGAATTGCACCGTGTTCCGTTTGCTGAACGCATCCTCAAAACAGATAGTTTTTGCTTTACTGTAAAGGAGGCGCTTCGTCAAGAGCTTTGGCGTGACCTGTGTAAAACGATGCCCTGTGCCGGAAATCAGAAAAGGCCGTACCTTTCGCGGCTTTACGCAAACCCTCGTCGCCGTGCTATCGCAGGGGATGCCACCTGTAGGGGCGACCGGCGGTCGCCCGGTGCGGGAGCAAAGCCACCACCTCAGGCCGCGCCATTTTGGGCGATGCCCCAAATACAGCGGTTCGCGCGGGCATCCTGACCATCAATGGCGTGAATACCCCGGCGATCCGGGTGGGTGGTCCACGCCACCATCCATTCGGTTATCCCTCTTGAATCGCTACTCTTCCGGGGGTACGGCGGGCTTGCGCGGCAGGGTGGTTTTGCGCGCGGTGAGCGTGCGCATGATGTTGCGCAGCGGAATGGCCCAATCGGTGCGGCGCGCCGGCTTGCCGCGGTAGATTTCGGCCAGCGAGAGATGCGGATCGCGCATGGGGCTGCGCAGGTAATGCCGCAGGGCGATCAGGCGCGCGCGCAACTGTTTTTCCAATTCGGCGCGCAGTTCTTCTTTGATCAAAAGGATGCGTTCCTTGGCGCCGGGCGCGGTCATTTCACCTTTGTACTTGGCGATCTTGTACTGAATTCGCAACCGCATCAATTCCTGCAGGCGCTGCTCATAGTCGCGGTCGAACCAGACCACTTCCGGAACCAGGTCGCCAAAATGGGTTACACCCAAAACATCTTTGTCCTGGACCCAATAGCCCAATAAAAAATCCTGATCCAGGTCCATGTAGTTCTTCAAGGGCATGTACATGCGCCGCAGATAGGTAAGCACTTTCTCAGTTTTCTTTTTGTGGCCGCCGATGATGACCGATCCGCCGACTTCACCGATTTTAACCCCCTTGGTCCAGGGCGCGCCGGTGATGCCGAAGTCGTTGAATACCGGCAGAAGCATCAAGGCCGACAGCGTGTTGATGGCCAGTGCGTACCCGGCCGACGGTCCGCCGACATTGTACGAAGCCGACAGCAGTTGGTGATGGATGGTGTAATTTTCCAGAAAGTCCCCGAGCAGGCGGGCCGTGCTCACCTTGGGATCGAGGCCTTGCAGGTAGTTTTTCACCATGGTCAGGGCTTCCTGGGCCGATTGCTGGGTCATCTGCACAGCCATGTCCAATTCAGCGGCTGCATCCGCCGTGGAGGAGACCGCGCCGGTGACCAGTACATTGCGGTCCGAGACCCGGTAGGTCAGGCTGGTGGCAATGGGCAACAGCACACCGGAGACATCGTTGGCGCCCACACCGATAATGAAGCCCACCTGCGGTTCTTGGCTCAGTTCGGCTTCCAGGAATTCGTCCAACTGCACTTTGCCTTTTTTGGTTGGGCTTTGCGAGATCTCTTGTTTGGCCGCGGCCAAGTGCGAACGCGTCAGCGGATACTGGTCCGATGAAACGATTTTTTCACAGCCGGCGCGAAAATCTTCGTAGTGATCGAGCAGGCGCAGCGGCTTAGCCTTGATCAGGCTGCGCAGGGCGGCCGGCAGGTCCACGGCTTCGACAATTCCCAGGATTGTCTTCAGGTTGAACTTGATAAAGTTGTTTTTGACTTCTTCGGAAGCATCTTCCATCTGCCTGAAACGCTGCAGTACTTCGAATTCGGTGCTACGCAGCGCGCGCGCCTTTTCCACGAAGGCGGCGTAATCGGCCGGGGTGTTGCACAATCCCTGGGCGCTGTCGATGATCATGCGGATATTCAGGTCTTCGGCCAGGGGAATATCCTTGAGGCCACCGTCCACAATCCCACGAATGTCATCCTTGCTCATGCTGCCGGAGACTTCCAGCACCTTCAGGCGCTTGGAACGCACCAGGGCCGGATCGATGATGTCCAGCCGGTTGGTGGTCAGCACAGTGAAGACACGCCGCAGCGGAATTTCGCCATCGATCAGGTTGAGAAACTTGTTGGTCAGTTTGTCGGTGGGCGACCCGCCCGAAGCACTGCGTCGCGGCGCCAAAGCGTCGCCTTCATCGAAGAAGACAACCGTGGGCGCAATCATCTTGGCGATGTCGAAAAGTTTCTCCAGATTCTCCACCGCGCCGTCGATGGGATTGGCCGGATCCTGCAGGGCGCTGGCGCTGGTGGCGATATCGTGGACATCCTTGTTCTCGCTGAGCCAGGTGCGTACCAGGAAAGTCTTGCCCCCGCCCGGAGGTCCATTAAGCACCACGCCTTTTTCTTCTTCGACCCCGTAGTAAAGGCAGTTGTTGGTCATTTCCGAAAAGGTATCCTTGATGCCGCCGATATACTCTTCCCATCTGACATGCCGGTCCATGCGGTCGACAATGCGCTTGTACAGGTCGCCGTAAGAGTTCTGGGCGACCAGTTCGAAGGCCTGGCGCACCAGCAACTGATCCTTCAGATAGGCGGTGGTGAAATCGCGCTTTATCTCCACGACCGAGTGAATCAATTTGCGAACATAGGAGGGGATCACTTTCAGGCTGCGCTCGTCGAAAACATTGTAGACAAGATCGACGGCTTGGTCCAGTTCCTGGCGGCTGATGGGTGCCGGCCGATCGGGCGTTGTCGCAAGGCCTGGGGTGCGCACGTCGATGTCGTGGCGCTGCAACTCCAGTCGCACCACCTCTCTGAGGTTAGAAGGATTTTTCCAGAAGTCGGCGATATTGATGATTTTGCCTTTTTCCACAAAGCGGCGGTAAATGGCTGCGTCGAATCGCTCGGCCTGGTCGGTGGTAGCGATCAGCAGACAGTCGCGCTTGCCGCTGATGATCTCATCAATGACAATATTGGAGGTGTCGATCAGGGTGCGCTGCTGTCGTTCGGCTCCGCCCGAGTGGCTCTCCACGCGGCCGAAGGCGCTGTGGGCTTCTTCTATGTGGCGGATGGCGGTTTTGCGCGGGTCGCCCAGCGTGCGTTTGAAGTAGTTGCCGGGTTCGCCAGCCAGTGCGGTCTGGTAGTCGTTGGGGGTCACCATGGCATAATCGACCACAAGCCCTTGTTCTTCGAGTACGGAAAGATTGAGGCGGATTTGCGTCCTGAAAATCCAGCGTAACAAGGGCATGCGCCCAAGGCGTTTGTAGAATTTTAGGCGCTTGCGGCGCGCGATCTCCATCGAAAGGGTCGGATCGATTTCATCCACGCTTTTCCAGAAGGGTTCGTCGGCCAGCAAGGCTTCTTTTTTCTGATCCAGGTCGATTTCAGGCAGCACGCGATCGCTGAAGATCACTTTTTCTATCGTTTCGGTCACTGTCGAAGTTTTGCCGCTGCCCGACGGGCCTACGACAAGCAGCAGGGGGGCTTTGGGAATGATCGGGTCGGCCACGTACTCTTTGCGGATATGCGCGCGGTAAATTTTTTCAAACAGGGATTCCAGTTCAACGGGTACGTGCACATCCGACAGGGCATGATCGAGCAGGCTGAGCAGGTAGAGATAATCCTTGGCGGTGACCTCTTTTTCCAGAATGCGGTTCCAGGCATCCTGTGGGTTGGATTGTCCGGAGAGTTCAAAGCGTTTTTGCCAGTTTGTCAAAATTGCCGGATCGCGCAGGACCTGGAAGGTTTTTTCGGGCGTATCCATGAAAAACGAGAGCAGCCAATCGGTCACCGCATTGAGCCACCCCACGGGCGGGGTAAACTGGTTCAGGCGCGCCCGCATGAAAGCCTTGGTCTCATAAGGCCATGAGGCCACCAGACCCTGTATCTCCGCAATGCGGTGCTCGGGTAAGCGGACATAGGTGACTTTTTTGGTTGTGCGGCGGGCCATCACTATTCTCCGGGTTGCCGACGCGTTTCTGGTTTCATTGCCGAGGTTGGCAATGTCAGCCCGGGCGATCCCTCGGTGTTCTGGATCACCACCGTGTTTTGGCCTTCCTGGTTCTTTTCATAGGCGGTGGCCCATTTTTGCTGTGTCAGGAACTGCAAAATAGCGTTATCCGTAGAACCGTCTTCCCGGCCGACACTCTTTTGCAAAGCCTGAATGCCGTCCACATACGCCGCGTACAATTTGCGGATGCGGCTGGCCTCCTGATCGGCGGCATAGTTTTCCGCTTCGGCTATCAGTTCGCGGCGCTTTTTCTCTTCGGTGGCCTCGACCAGCTTGTCTCCGAAAGAGGTTTCTTTGAGCACGAAACTGACGACCTCGATGCCGTACTTGCTCTCCAGCGTGGGGCCACCCTCGTTGATCGGTCGCGACTTGAGCGCCTGGTAGATTTTTTCCTTGACCTTTTCGCGGTCGGAAATGAGTTCATCGACCGGTTCGGCTTGCAGCAGATCCTTGACGATACCGTCGTAGTCGCCCTGCAGCAAGTCCATGGCATTCAGGTTTTCAATGGCCCAGGTCTGCAGGCTGCGAATGCGGTAGGTGAGCACGGCCGAACTCCACAAGGCAACATTGCCCTTGGAGATGATGCGCATCGGTTCAGCCGTGCCGCCTAGCTGGAGATGCTGGTTCATCAGGGCGACCTCCTGCTCGATGCTCGTAAAGAAAGGCAGTCGCATATGCCACCCCACGTCGGTCACCGCCTGGCGCTGTCCGCCGAGGCGCTCGAGGACAATGGCATAGTTCATCTTGACCTTGTAAATGGTCTTGGTGGCATAAATGATCGCAACCAAGCCATAGGCGATGACCATCACGGCGAGGACCGCGATAATGCGGCGCGTGACCTTTTTGACAAAGGCCCTGCGCAAAAATTGCTGCTGCTGTTGCTGAATATCTGCCATGCCGACTCCTTGATTTCTTTTCAAGTGCCCTGCACTGAAGGAACAACGCGACATTTGGGACTGGAAGAATGGCTGTTCAGAGAAGATGATATTGAGGGAAGTGGAGAGCGTCAAGGGGCTTCAGGTGCCACGGTTTGTCGCGCGCACGTTCGAACCGCTTTTTTTAACGCGTGTGCCGGCCGACATCATATTTTGCAATGCCAGCTAAAGGTGTTGCAACAAATTAGAACATAAAAACAAGCCCGGTTCAATGGAAAACATCGGCCGCTGCGGGGGTAACCGCATTTCGGACTATCGATTTGCCTTCAGGGGGATCTTGCGGGATCAGAATGGCCGCTTCAGATTTTTTTTCGGATGTAAAGCGTTTTCAGTATGCGCGCGACGATGTCGCCTGCAGCGTCTTTGATTTCAACGGACAAGTCGGGCAAATACTTCTGTCCATTGGCCGTCCGGGTCACAATGGTATCGACGAGATCGCGGTCAACGCGAAACTCGGCCGTCAACGTTCCCGTGCCGGGTTTAACGAATTCGATGCCGGCCGCCTTGTCCCAGACCACGTAGGATTTTCCCAGAATCTGGATCAGCATCAGCATATAGAAGGGATCGGTCATCGCATACAGCGACCCGCCAAAGTGGGTGCCCACGTAATTGCGGTTATACCAGTGCATTTTCATTTGGACGGTCATGCGGGTATAATCCGCGGCCAGGCTGCGAATCGTAATTCCCGTTGCCCAATAGGGCGGGTAGGCATTGATGAGGAGTTTAAAAAGAGTAGGGGTCATTGGTCCTTTTGCCCGTTGGCGCGTTTGCCCGTTGGTCCGATGGGTGGTTGGACAGTTCATAGCACTTCAGGGCTCAGAGGCGCAACTGTGGTGTCGTCATCGTCAGCATCGGCATTCTTGTTAAGGGTGGAAGGATGTGCTATCGTTCCAAAATGTTAGGATAAATGTCGTCAACCGATGCACGGGAGCGCCCCTTGGCAGTCCGCGGATTCAGAACGAAGATCGCCCTTCATGTTGCTTTGCTGGTCCTGGTATCGGCCCTGGTCACGGACGTGTTGGTCATCCTGGTCGTTCAGGGGGTGTTGACGCGCAATCACCTGGCTCAGCAACGCGTGCTGCTGGGAACGGTGGCGCGGGCGGCCCTCGCGGGCGGTGTTTTGCCGGGGCATCCATCCCCTGGCGACAGGGACGTGGGCGGCCCCCGCCTCCCCACCCAGGCGGCGCCCTGGCCGGTGTATCTCATACTCCACCCGGATGGGCGGCCTTTCCACCAGCAGGGCGATCAGCGTCGACTGGAGGCCCTATTGCTGCCCGGCGCTGCGGCCACGTTACAGAGCGATACTTCCTACCATGAAAACATCGGTTTGACGTGGGCGGTTTTCTGGTGGCAGGCAGAGGCGGTCATTGTGGCGGTGCCGCTGAAAGATGGCGACCGTTTACAGGGCGCCGCGGCCGCCGTGGTGCCGCTGACCGATCTTTATGAAAAGCTGCGTCAATATAACAAGCCGGTCTTTCTTTATATCGTATTGAACACCGTCTTATTGAGCATCGTTGGTCTGTATCGCATCTTTCGCATCTACCTGCGGCCGATTGACCGCATTGTGCGTCAGGCCGACGAGTACGATCTGGGCGAAGATATCTTCTTCACCTTCCGCCAGGAAGACGATGAATTAAACCGCCTCTCCCAGTCTTTGAACCGCATGCTCCAGCGTATCTCCGCGGACAAGCACACGCTTCGCCAGACAGTGTCCTCGCTGGAAAGGGCCAATCAAGAACTCAAGCAGGCTCAGGCAGAGATTGTTCGCGCCGAAAAGATGGCCTCGGTCGGCCGCCTGGCGGCCGGCATCGCTCACGAGATCGGCAACCCCATCGGCATCGTGCTGGGCTACCTGGACCTGATCAGGCAGCCTGACCTGGGCAAGTCCGAGCACGACGATTTTGCCCGACGCGCCGAAAAGGAGATTCAGCGCATCAACACGATCATCCGTCAGCTTCTGGATTTGGCGCGGCCCAAGGAGAGTGTCGCCCAACTGCTTTCAGTGCATGCCGTCATCGAAGAGATCGTGGGCGTATTGACGCATCAGCCCATGATGACGAACATCCGGTTGCGGACTGCGTTCAATGCGGCCGACGATCACGTCTGGGCCGATGCCGATCAACTACGCCAGGTATTTCTGAACCTGCTTCTCAATGCGGCCGACGCCATCTGCGGTAGAGACGACCAGTCAGAGCCTCGAATCGACATTCGCACAACCCCTGGCCAGGGGCCGGTCACATCGCAGGCGGATTGGATAACCATCGATTTCCAGGACAATGGCGAGGGCATTGCCGAAGGTCAGCTCGAAAACATTTTCGACCCCTTTTATACCACCAAGGATCCGGGCAAAGGCACCGGTCTTGGATTGTCCGTCAGTTACATGATTATCGAAAAACTGGGCGGGACCATCGCCGTGCAAAGCCAACGGGGACAGGGCACCACTTTCACCATCCGACTGCCGCTTCGATTCCGTCCGACCTCCGTTGAAGATGGGGGATCGATGCACCTGCAGATTGCGGACCAGTCAGCGAGCTCACCATGACCGAGGAAAAAACCAAAAGCTGCGCACAATCCGCCGTGCTGATTATCGATGACGAAGAGAACATGTGCCACATGCTGTCCAGCATGCTCAAACGGGATGGCTATAGCGTGGACACCGCCATGGATGGCGAGGAGGGCCTGGCCAAGCTGGTTGCCGGGGCCTTCGATTACGTCCTTTGCGATATCCGCATGCCCAAAATGGATGGCATGGCTTTTTTGCCCGCAGCCAAAGCGAGTGCCAGCGAGGCCACCATTATCATGATGTCCGCGTATGGCACCATCGATCTGGCCGTGGAAGCCATGAAGCTGGGCGCCTACGATTTTATTTCCAAGCCTTTCAAGAGCGACGAAGTGCGCTTGGCCATCAAAAAGGCCGAGGAAAGGGATCGTCTCAAACGCGAAAACCTGTTGCTCAAAAAACAGATCCGCCAGTTCGAAGAACGTCACCGTTTCGGCAATCTGGTGGCCAAAAGCCGCCTTATGCAAAAAGTGTTCGAGCTGGCTGCAAAGGTTTCCCAGTACAACACGACCGTCTTGATCTTTGGGGAAAGCGGCACCGGCAAAGAGCTGGTCGCCCAGGCCATTCATCGCGCGGGGCCACGCCAACGCATGCCCATGGTGCCCGTCAACTGTGGGGGTATCCCGGAAAGCCTGCTGGAGAGCGAGTTGTTCGGCCATGTCAAAGGGGCTTTTACGGGGGCCGACCGCACCAAAAAGGGCCTCTTCGAAGAGGCTGACGGCGGCACGATTTTCCTGGATGAAATCGGCGAAATGTCTGTGTCCTTGCAGGTCAAGCTGCTGCGGGTTCTGCAGGAAAGCGAGATCCGGCCGGTAGGGCATGCCGGCACCCGCAAGGTCGACGTGCGCGTGGTCGCCGCCACCTCGCGAAATTTGCCCAATATGGTGGCCGAAGGCACTTTTCGCGAAGACCTTTTTTACCGGCTGAACGTGATATCCATCGATTTACCCCCTCTGCGCGACAGAGGTGAAGATATCCCCTTGTTATGCCGGCACTTTATCGACCAGTTCAACGCAACACTGCAGCGCCATGTCAAAGGCATCGCACCGGCGGCCATGGCCGGGTTGCTGCAGCACCGCTGGCCGGGCAATGTGCGTGAGTTGGAAAATGCCATTGAACGGGCCATGGTGCTTACCGATGACGACTGGCTCAAGCCCGAACACTTTGCCGTGGGCAGTATGGCTGGTGCCTGCAACACGCCCATTGAACCTGTTTTTGAAGGGTTTTCCATCAAGAGTGCCCAGCGTACCATGGAAAAAGGGATGATCACCAAAGCCCTCAAGGCGACCCAGGGCAATCGCACCCAGGCCGCCCGCCTGCTGGAAATCAGCCATCCCTCCCTGCTGAGCAAAATGAAAGCGTACCTTATCGATTTGTAATCCGGCCTTGCCGGCGTGGACGTTGCTGCATGTTTGCGAGGGGGGCTACATCGCCTTGGCATTCTGGAAGAGTTTCAAGATGTTCAGCCGGTTGATCATTTCTCCAAAAATGTCGCTGAGCGTGTTGTCGGCACCTTTGCGGCCGATAATGCGCACTCTTTCCGCTTCTCCGGAAACAGCTTCGCGGGCAACATTATTGTTGTGGGAAAGGGTTGCCTCGTAAGCGGCGTTTGCCACCCACTTATAATCTCGCAGGTCGACTTTAAGTTTTCTGATCGAAACCACCATCGATGGCGCCGTATCCTCATCCGCTGCAACCACCTGTGCCCCTAATTGCTCCAGGCGTTTCTTGATAACTTCGTAGAAAAGACCGGGTAGATCTTTGTCACCGGCAAAAACCCGCTGTTTGTTGGCATCTACCCAGGAAAGGCTGTAACGCTCCCTGAAGTACTCGAATTGCTGGGCCGCGGCCGGGGTGAAAAGCAAGGTGTCGGTGCGCGCATCCTGAATCTGCAGACGGACTTTCTGGCCCTGCAGCAGGTTGGTGGCGGCTGGTACCGGGTAATCGACAATCATATAGGTCCGTGGCGCACAGGCCACAAAAGAGATCAAAGCAAACGCGGACACAAGATAAAATATCACTTGCCGAATCGGGCGGGAATACATGGTTGAGCCTCCTTGAGGTTGGGTGTTCTTAGTGCATTTACTACCTGTTCTACAGGCCGGTTGTCAAGCGCAGCGGTTGCCTTCATTGACTTTGAAAAGCGCGTCGTTAATATACGACCTGAAAAAAATAGCGGCAAAAAAATGGATGGCTCAGGACAAGATCGCCTTCGAGGCGACCGCCACAAACGGCGTAAGAACGCGGAATAGAAAGATTATGGCCAAACGCATTGTCATTACGGTACTGGCGCTTTTGGTCCTGATGGGTGTACTGGGAGGTATCAAAATGCTGCAGATCCGCAGGATGATTGCCCAGGGCGCCCAAATGAAGCCACCCCCCGAAACGGTTACCGTCGCCACCGTGCAGTCGGATCGATGGGAGTCGGTGCTGACCGCCGTGGGCTCCCTGGAGGCAGTGCAGGGGATCACAATTACCGCTGAACTGTCCGGCAAGGTGGTTAAGCTGGCCTTTGAAGCGGGAAGCAAGGTTCAAGCCGGTGATCTGCTGGTCCAGCAGGATACATCGTCCGAGCAGGCCCAACTCAGGGCCGCCGAAGCGTCTGCCAGGCTGGCCCAACTCACCTTCGAACGAACCCGCAAGCTGCTGCCTGAGCGGGTTGTCAGTCAATCCGATTACGACAATGCCGAGGCCCAGTACAAGCAGGCCCTGGCTCAGCGGGACAACATTCGCGCTACGATCCAAAAAAAGACCATTGTCGCACCTTTTGCCGGTCGCTTGGGCATCCGCATGGTCAATTTGGGGCAGATCATCAGCTCCGGCGATCCGATTGTCTCTTTGCAGGCGCTTGATCCGATCTACGTCAATTTCCTGATGCCTCAGCAACAACTGGCCGGCGTCGAACCGGGCTTGAAGGTGCGCATCACCAATGATGCTATGGCGCAAGAGCCTGTCGAAGGTAGAATATCAGCGATCAGCCCGGAGATTGACAGCGTCACCCGCAATATCCGGCTGCAGGCCACCGTTGCCAATCCCCGCGAAAAGCTGCGGCCGGGAATGTTCGTCAATGTCACGGTAGTACTTCCCGAAATGCAAAAAGTCCTGGCTATTCCAGCGACCGCCATTTTTTATGCCCCCTACAGTAATTCGGTCTTTTTGGTAGAAGAGAATGAAGAAGAAAAGACCATGACGGTGCGGCAGCAATTTGTGCAGCTGGGAGAAAAACGCGGCGATTTCGTGGCCGTGCAATCGGGCGTCGAAGAAGGTCAGACGGTGGTCAGTACCGGCGTTTTCAAGCTGCGCAATGGGCAGTCGGTGGTCGTGGACAATGCGCTTGCGCCTGACTTTAAATTGGCGCCCCGTCCCGAGGAAAGCTAAGTACGGCCAGCTTCGGTATGGAATCCGAAAGTTGTGCGCCTGAGTTTGCGGCTCGTCCGGAGCGCACCTTATTGCCTCACTTAATCGAATGGATGGTGGTGCAGATCACCCACCCGGCTCAGCGGGGTTTTTTTACGTCACCCCACGCCGTATCTCACTTGACCGAAGTGGATAACCAGAAATGAAAATAACCGATGTGTTCATACGCCGTCCGGTGCTCGCCCTGGTGATCAATCTGGTGATCATTATCGCCGGGGTGCAGGCCATCCGATCGCTCAACGTACGTCAATACCCGATCAGTGAGAACGCTTCTGTCACCGTCACCACCGCTTATGTCGGTGCCAACGCAGAACTGGTGCGCGGCTTTATCACCACCCCTTTGGAGCGCGTCATTGCGGCCGCCGATGGCATCGATTACATCCAATCCGAGAGCACGCAGGGGCTTTCGACCATTACCGCACGCATTAAACTCAACTATGACGCCATCGAAGCCATGTCCGAGATCAGCTCCAAGGTCGACCAGGTGCGCAACGATCTGCCGCCCGAAGCTGAAGTGCCGGTCATCAACGTCGTATCGGCTGACAGCGAGTTCGCCTCGGCCTACCTGAGTTTCACCTCCGAGGATCTTCAGGAGAACCAGATTACCGATTACCTGGTCCGCATCGTTCAGCCGCGGCTTTCGGCCATCAGCGGCGTGCAGCGGGCTGAAATTCTCGGGGCGCGTACCTTTGCCATGCGCATTTGGCTCGATCCCGAACGCATGGCCGCCTACAATATCAGCCCGGTGCAGGTGCGCCAGGCATTGGCAGCCAACAACTTTTTGTCGGCGGTGGGCGCCACCAAAGGCGCCCTGATTCAGGTCAACCTGACCGCCAACACGGATTTGCGCTCGGTGGCCGAATTCAAGCGCTTGGTCGTGCGGCAGCAGGGCGGCGCCATCCTGCGCCTGGAGGATATCGCCAACGTTGTGCTGGGCGCTGAAGATTACGAATCCGCTGTCCAGTTCTCGGGTCAGACGGCGGTTTTCATGGGAATCTTTCCCCTGCCCAATGCCAATTCGGTAGATGTGATCAACCTCGTGCGCGCGGAAATGGAAGCGATTCAGGAGGGATTGCCTGTCGGCATGAGCGCGCGCGTGGCCTACGATGCCACCGATTATATCCGCAATGCCATTCGCGAAGTCATCACGACCCTCAGCGAGACGCTGCTGATCGTGGTGGTGATTGTCTTTTTGTTCCTCGGGTCGCTGCGATCCACGTTGATACCCGTGGTGGCCATTCCCCTGTCGCTCATCGGCGCGGTTTTCCTCATGCAGATACTTGGTTTCACAATTAACCTGCTGACCCTGCTGGCCATCGTCCTATCCGTGGGACTGGTGGTCGACGACGCCATCGTGGTGGTCGAAAACGTCGAACGCCATCTGAGTGAAGGTCAATCAGCGATGGAGGCGGCCTTGCTCGGCGCACGCGAACTGGTGGGACCCATCGTTGCGATGACCATCACCCTGGCGGCGGTCTATGCGCCTATCGGCCTGCAGGGTGGACTGACCGGCTCGCTCTTTCGAGAATTCGCCTTTACCCTGGCCGGCGCCGTGACCATCTCTGGGGTCGTGGCCCTGACGCTGTCGCCCATGATGGCTTCGCGCATGCTCAAGCCGGGTCTGGCCGAGCGCGGCCTGGCCGGTAAAATTGCGCGTGATTTCGAAAAGATCAGGGCCTTTTACGGCCGCCTCCTCAATGTTACGCTCGATTCGCGGCCGGCCGTGTACGCGGTGTGGATTATCGTCGGCTTGCTGACCGTGCCGATGTTCATCATGTCAGCCAAAGAGCTGGCGCCGACCGAAGACCAGGGCGTCGTCTTCGGCATCATCGACGCGTCCGCCAATGCCACATTGGACCAGACGCGCGTCTTCAGCGATGCCGTCAATCGGGCCTATCTCAGCGTGGAGGAAACCCAATTCACCTTCCAGATGACATTTCCCACCAGCGGGTTCGCCGGCATGGTGGTGGCGCCGTGGGATGAACGCGAGCGGACTATTCAACAGATTATGCCCGAGGTGCAGCAAAAGCTATCTACCATTCCCGGCATTCGCGTGTTTGCGATTTTGCCGCCGGCACTGCCCGGCGGAGGGGAGTTTCCGGTGGAGTTCGTCATCGCGTCGACCGCCGAACTCGACCAGATCCTGGCGTTCGCCCAGCAGATTCAACAAAAGGCCATGCAGAGCGGCATGTTCGCCTTTCCGCCGATCATCGATGTCAAAATCGACCAGCCCCAGTCCGAAGTGGTTATCGACCGCGACAAGGCCGCCGACCTGGGCTTGAACATGCAGCAGATCGGGGCGGACCTGGCCTCGATGATGGGCGGCGATTTCGTCAACCGCTTCAATATTTCCGGACGCAGTTACAAGGTCATACCCCAGATCCAGCGCATGGACCGGCTCAACCCGGACCAGCTTAAAAACATCTACGTCACCGGCCCCAACGGCCGGCTGGTGCCTTTGAGCACCGTTGCCACCCTTGAGAACAGCGTGGTGCCGCGTTCACTGAACCGTTTTCAGCAGCTCAACGCGGTCAAGATCAGCGGGGTTTCGGTGCGGCCGCTCGATGAGGCCCTGACTTTTCTGGAAGATGAAGCCGCCAAAATTCTGCCAAGGGGCTACGTGCTCGACTACACCGGTGAATCGCGTCAGTTACGCGGCGAGGCCAATAAATTTCTGCCAGCCTTCAGCCTGGCCATCATTTTGATCTTCCTGGTTCTGGCCGCCCAGTTCAACAGCTTCCGCGACCCGTTCGTCATCCTGGCTGGTTCCGTTCCGCTGGCGATTTTCGGTGCACTGATTTTTACTTTCCTGAAGATTCCGGACCCCAACACCGCTTTCTGGACCGAGAGTTGGACCACCACCATGAATATCTACTCCCAGGTTGGTCTGGTAACACTGGTCGGTCTGGTGTCCAAAAACGGCATCCTGGTGGTCGAGTTCGCCAACCAGTTGCAGCGCCAGGGGCGCTCCAAGCGCGCGGCGGTCCACGAAGCCGCCCTGACCCGCCTGCGTCCCATCCTGATGACTGCCGGCGCCACCATCGCCGGACACTTCCCGCTGGTGCTCGTCTCCGGCGCCGGTGCCGCCGCGCGCAACTCTATCGGTCTGGTGCTTGTCGGCGGCATGGCCATCGGGACATTCTTCACCCTGTTCGTTATCCCCTCGATCTACATGCTGGTGGCGCGGGAGCATGGCAAGGGGTAGGCGAACCTCCTAAACCAGATCTCTTATTTCCTGCAGCAAACTATCCAACCGTTTGGCCGATACAGGTAAAGCCGTTTTGATTTCGGGGGCGAAGAGGGAAATACTGAACTCTTCGAGCATCCAGAAGAAGTCTTCGAGGGCCTGGCGCTTGCGGGGACTGCTCTGGGGCGTCAGCGCCGTGATAAGTTCTTCCATATGCTTCGCGTAGGGTGCGATACGCTGCGCTTTGGCGCGGTCTTTTTCCAGGTCGATGGCAGCGCGCCCGGCGCGCAAACACATCGCCCGCAGATAACGCGGCAGGTGCCCCAGGCGTTCGACGGCATACAGGGCGACAAAACGCTCGGGCACCAGGCGCTGCATCCCGGCGCGCAGATCGTTGAGCAAGGCGTGCAAGGGCGCATTGCGCGGATGGGCTTTTTCAATATCCACCAGGTGCATGCGCGCGGATTGATAGGCATCGAGCACTTCCAGCAATGCGTCGCGCCGCGATCTTCCCCAGGCGGCGATGCCCTGGGTGTGCAGTTTTTCCAGGAAGGCGTCGAACGCTTCGGACGTGCGGATATCCTGGGCCAGATGCTCTTCCAGCACGCAGTCGAGCAGTTGTTCTTCCAGCGCTGTCCGGCCGCCGAAGTAACGGCTCTGGGTTTCGGCCGCAAAGGGCAGGGCCAGGTTTTTTTTAAGAAACTTGATGTCAGACGCCAGACCGCTTTGAATCAAGGCGCGCACGCCGCGGCGATGGACGCGGCGGGCCACGGCCGGATCTGCAAAGGCGGTCAGCACGATGCCTTGCGTTCTCTTTTCGAGGGCAGGGTAGGCTGTCCACGGCCGGGCGCGCCCGCCGAGCGTCACGGACTCCGCCAGATCGCCGAAGTCCCATTGGGTCACCGGCCGCTCCCATCGGCGGCGGGCCTGTTCGAAATCATCGGGCAGGGCGACGGCCGTCCCGCTCTGCAGAACGGCGGCATCCCGACCGGCGCGCAAGACGCGTCCTTGATGGTCGGTGACCGCGATGCGCATGCGCAGATGCTCGGGCAGCAGCGCTTCGTTCCAGGCCGAGGCCGGGATGGCAACGCCCAGGTGCTGCCGAATAAAGCGGCTCAAGGCCGTGGCCAGGTGGATGTCGCGCTGAATGGGCATTTTCTCGACGATGACCTGCACCGTGTCGTTGACCGGCACCAGCTGTTTGCGCAGCTCTTTGGGCAGCGCTTTGATCAGTGCGGCGATCTTCTCTTTCAACAACCCTGGCACCAGCCATTGAAAGCTTTCGGCCGGTACGTTGGCCGCGCTCTCCTCCGGCACCAGGATGGTCACGCCATCGGTCTCCTTGCCGGGCGTAAAACGGTAGTTGCACGCAAGCTGCCGGTCACCGGCCGCGATGCACTCGGGATACTGCGCCAGGGAGTCTTTGTCGGGCTGCTGCGCCAGCAGGTCCTCAGTGCGCAGGCGCAGAAAAGCGTCGCTGCCGGTCTGGGCGATTTTGGATTTGAGCCCGCGCACATCATACACGTGCCCCAGCCGCTCCTGGTAAAAGCGCAGCAGAACCGCATCGTCGACCAGCAGATCGCGGCGCCGCAGCCGGTCTTCCATGGCCTCGATCTGCGCGATTACATCCCGATTGTGCTGCATGAACGGCAGCAGCTTTTTGACGTCTGCGGCGATCAAGGCCTGCCGGATGAAAATATCCGTGGCTTCGACCGGATCGACCGGCCCGTAAGGCCGCGTGCGGCGGTCGATGATCAAACCGTACAAGCTGACCTGCTCGGTGGCCACAACCGCTTCGCGCCGGCGCTCCCAGTGCGGGTCGAAATAGGCGTAGCGGCACTGCTCTTTGCCGATGGCCTCGAGCCAGCCTGGATCGATGACCGCGACCGAGCGGGCAAAGAGGCGCGAGGTTTCCACCATTTCGGCTGCCACGATCCACTGCCCGGGGTTTTTAAACAACCCGGAGCCGGGAAAAATCATGGCCAGGCGGTTGTGCGAGGCCTGGAAAATCTGGCGCTCTTTCTTGACCGCGATATTGGACAGAAAACCGCTGAGAATCGCCTGATGGATGGCGGCGTACCCGCTGTGGCCGATGTCGCCCGGCTCGGCCGGCGCCTGGGAGGGACGCTCCGAGCGGATGCCATGTTCTTCCAGCTCCTCGATGATCTGGCGATAGACGTCGCGCCATTCACGCATGCGCCGGAACGAGAGAAAATGGGTGCGGCAGAACTGCTTGACCTGCTGCCAACTCGTGCGCTCGGCGGCCGAGCGGTCATAACGGTGCCAGATGTTCAGCAAGGTGATGAAGTCCGAGGCCGGATCGGCAAACGTGGCATGGGCCGCGTCGGCATCGGCCTGCCGTTCGGCCGGACGTTCGCGCGGGTCCTGGATGCTCAAGGCCGCCGCGATCACGGCCACATCGTGCAGGCAATCGCGCGCGTGGGCTTCGAGCAGCATGCACGCCAGACGCGGGTCCAGGGGCAGCTTGGCCATCAGGCGGCCCTTGTCGGTCAACGCAAATCGGCCTGCCTGGCCGTGCTTGGGGGCGGCCGGAACAATGGCGCCCAGTTCCAACAGCAGCTGGGTGCCGTCCTGAATGCTGCGCGTGGCCGGCGGGTCGATGAAGGGGAACTGCGCCACATCGCCCAGGCGCAGGGCGATCATGCGCAGGATGACCTCGGCCAGGTTGGCGCGCAGGATCTCGGGCGGCGTGTACTTGGGCCGCTGGTCGTAATCTTCTTCGCTGTACAGACGCAGGCAGATGCCGTCGGCCACGCGTCCGCAGCGTCCCTGGCGCTGGTCGGCACTGCTTTGCGAGATGGGCACCACCGGCAGCGTATTGGTGCGCGTGCGCGGCGCATATTGGGAAATGCGCGCCAGTCCGGTGTCGATGACATAACGGATGCCGGCAATGGTGATCGAAGTTTCAGCCACATTGGTGGCCACCACGATCTTGACACCGCTGGCCGGCTGAAACACACGCTGCTGTTCGGCAGCCGACAAGCGCGCGAACAGGGGGATCACTTCGGATGCCGGATAGCGCCGGCCCTGAATCAGTTCGCAGGTGTCGCGGATATCCTGCTCGGTGGGCATGAAGATCAGGATGTCGCCGCGCGGCCGGGTGCGATACAACTGGTCGAGTGCTTTGACGGCCTGCTCGACATGCGTGGCCTCTTCGCCGTTGTCAGTGGCCGTGATGTAGCGCGTTTCGACCGGGTACATGCGCCCCGACACCTCGATGACCGGGGCGTCACCGAACGCCCGTGAGAATTTTTCCGTATCGATGGTGGCCGAGGTGACGATCACCTTCAGGTCGCGACGCTTGCGCAGCAATTGCTTGAGCAGGCCCAGGATGAAATCGATATTGAGGCTGCGTTCGTGGGCCTCGTCCACGATGATGGTATCGTACTGGTTTAGAAAACGGTCCGACTGCGCCTCGGCCAGCAGAATGCCGTCGGTCATCAGCTTGACGCGCGTGTGCACCCCGCTGGAATCCTGAAAACGGATCTTGACGCCCACGGTTTGGCCGACTGGCTCGCCCAATTCTTCGGCAATGCGCCGGCCGACCGTCAGCGCCGCGATGCGCCGCGGCTGGGTCACGCCGATGGCGCCGTCCACCCCGCGTCCGGCCGCAATGCACAGTTTGGGCAGTTGGGTTGTTTTGCCCGAGCCGGTTTCGCCGGCCACGATCAGGACCTGGTGGTCGCGGATGGCCGCAATCAGCTCGTCTTTTTTGGCGCTGATCGGCAGCTCGGGATCAAAGTCCAGCGGCAGGCGCTGTTCGACACGCGCCCGGCGCTGGGCCGCCGAGCGCTGCAGCCGCTTTTGCAGCCGTTCGCAGCGCGCACCCAACTTGGCGGCGGCGTTTGGGTCTTTTGCCGGCTGTCGCATCCGGTCGATCTCCTGCCGGACCGCCATGCGATCGGATTGCAAGGCTTGAGGCAACAGGCTGCTGAGGGATTTGATGTATTCGGGGATGGAGAGCATTATTTGAAAGTGTTAAGTGTTAAGTGTAAAGTGTAAAGAAAATAATAGCTACTCAGCGAGCACATAGTATTTTACGTGGGTGCCACCGGCAACTGTGGTCCGTGTGTCCGAGGCTTCTTACGTTGGCGCAATTTATTGATTATCTGCAAAGAGCTGTTTATTATCATACTAATAAGGGAAATTGAACCCCGGTCATCAAAGCGCACCCACCATCATCAGAAGATAGGAGCGATTCATGAAATTTGTCGTCATCGGCGGGGATGCCGCCGGCATGAGTGCGGCCAGTCGGGCCAAACGCACGGATCCTTCATTGGATGTGACCGTCCTGGAACAGGGACGCGATGTCTCTTACAGCGCCTGAGGGATCCCATACAATCTTTCCGATCCCCGGCGGGTGATCGACGATTTGGTCGTACGAACGGCCGACGAATTTCGCAAATCAGGTATCACGATGAACCTCGGACACTGTGTGCATCGCATCGACACGGCGGGTCAGAAGGTGATCGGAAGCGGTCCGCGAGCCGAGGTATTTGAAATCCCCTACGATCGCCTGCTGATCGCAACCGGCGCCCTGCCCATCGTTCCCCAGGAACCGGGCTTCGACCTGCCGGGCGTCACAGCGGTCAAAACCCTTGAAAATGCGCGTACGATCAAGCGTTTGCTGCAGGGCAAGAATGTCGCCGACACCGTGATCATCGGAATGGGTTACATCGCCATGGAGATGACCGAAGCCCTGCGCGCACGGGGGATTGGGGTCCGCATGGTCAAACCACGCCCCGGGCTGCTGCCCTGGCTGGATGCGCCATTGTCCGACAGCGTGCGCCAGGCGTTGGAAGCGCATCAAGTGGCGCTGCACACCGGTTTTTCTGTGGATCGCATCGAACAGCACGGCCGTCGCCTGAAAGTCATCGATAACCACGGGGAAACATTCGAAACCGACATGGTCCTGGTAGCCATGGGCATCCGGCCCAACAGCGGCTTGGCCGAAGCGGCCGGACTGGCCCTGGGCCCGTCACGCTCCATCGCCGTCGATCGACACTTGGCCACCTCCAGTGACGTGATATACGCGGCCGGTGACTGCGCCGACGCCTACCACGTGGTCACCGGACAAAAAGCCTGGGTGCCGCTGGCCTTGCGCGCCAACCGGGCCGGCTGGGCTGCCGCCGATCATGTGTGCGGCAAACCGGTGTCTCTGCAGGGCGTGGCCGGCACCGGGGTTTTCAGGATTTTCGATCTGGAAGTGGCCCGCACCGGCCTGTTTGCCAGCGAAGCTGAAAAGGCCGGGTTCGATCCGGCTACCGTGACCATCTCGACGCAGTCGCGCGCCCACTCCTATCCGGGCTCATCTCCGCTGCAGGTTCATCTGGTGGGCGACAAGAGCAGCGGCCGATTGCTGGGCGCCCAGATGGTCGGGCGCGAAGGGGCTGCCTTGCGCATCAACGCGGCGGCGGTGGCATTGCACGCCGGAATGACCGTAGAGCAGTTCGGCCAGTCCGATCTGGCTTACGCGCCGCCCTTCGGTCCCACCTGGGACCCACTGCTGGTGGCTGCCAATCAACTGCTGAAAGCACTGTGATCCGGGGCGCAAGGGCGCATGACTGGAGTGATCCAAAGGTGCCGAGCTTTATTGACTTTTTCTATTATCTGGTATCTGGTTTTCCACTTCGGTCCCTGCGCTCAAACAGTGCGGCCCCATGTCCTGCGCACTCCTTATGCCTCACTAAATCTCATGGCTGACGCGGCGCGGACCACCCATCCGGATCACTTCCTCCGTGCCAATCCGAATACACTTCGCCAATTGTCACTGGAGCGAACTGGATAACCAAATTCTATTATTTGGCTTGGCCCGACTAAATTGACCCTGGTGAATGTGGCCGGCGTTGAGAATGCAGGCCCCGGCCATCAATTTTAGAAGCGTTTATTGCAAGGGGTGAAAGGAAACCATGAAAAGCTATCGACAGGAACTATGGTTTGAGGTGCCCACGCGGAGGGCTTTCATCAACATCACCCCGCAGGTAGAAGCGTGCCTGCGGGCCAGCGGCGTGCAGGAAGGATTGGTGCTGGTCAATGCCATGCACATCACGGCCAGCGTGTTCATCAACGACGACGAATCCGGACTGCATCATGACTATGAGCAATGGCTCGAACGCCTGGCCCCGCACGCGCCGGTTTCGCAATACCGTCACAACGTGGGTGAAGACAATGCCGATGCCCACATGAAGCGCCAGATCATGGGGCGTGAAGTGGTCGTCGCGATTACCGGCGGCAAGCTGGACTTCGGAACCTGGGAGCAGATTTTTTACGGCGAGTTTGACGGGCGCCGGCGCAAGCGGGTGCTGGTCAAAATCATCGGAGAATAATCCTTTCTGCCTACTTATGCCATCACAAGGCGACCGCACCCCAGGGTAACCGCATTTGCGTATGGCCGCATTTCAGAAATGGAACATCGTTCTTTCTTAGGGGCGAACCATGTGTTCGCCCGGTGCGGGAGATGCCGGTTGATACCTGTGGCGATGGACACCTCGATGGTCACGCGGCTTATGGTCATATATCTTATGGGCACGATGCTCGCTGTAGGGGCGACCGGCGGTCGCCCAGGCGAACCACTGCATTCGGGTCATCGCACAAAAGGGCGCTGAAACTTTCTCCCGCACACATGATTGCCGGGGATGGTGGCTTTGCTCCCGCACCGGGCGACCGCCGGTCGCCCCTACAGGTGGCGCCCCTGCGATAACACGGTGAAAAGGTTTCGCGTAAGGTCTGCGGAAAAGGTGCGGCCTTTTGATTTTGTGAAAGCCCTTGCGATGACACGTTACGAGGGTTCGCCTAAGGGGCCGCAGGAAGATATGGCCTTTTTTTTAGAATGTAGGGTGGGCATTGCCCACCACTATTGCCCGCAAACAACATTATCGGTTTCTTACACCGATCCCGCCCAAGCGATTGGATAGACACCGGATCGAACATATGAAACGTTGAATTCGGCCATCACAGACGCGATCAACATAAGGCAAATGGTGGGGATGCCCACCCTACCTGGTTGTAGGGGCGACCGGCGGTCGCCCAGGCGAACCACTGCATTCGGGTCATCGCACAAAAGGGCGCGGAAACATTCTCCCGCACTCATGATTGCCGGGGATGGTGGCTTTGCTCCCGCACCGGGCGACCGCCGGTCGCCCCTACAGGTGGCGCCCCTGCGATAACACGGTGAAAAGGTTTCGCGTAAGGTCTGCGGAAAAGGTGCGGCCTTTTGATTTTGTGAAAGCCCTTGCGATGACACGTTACGAGGGTTCGCCTAAGGGGCCGCAGGAAGATATGGCCTTTTTTTAGCTCAGAGTAACGCTTATTGCAAAATTACAGTAATAAAAATTCCAATTGCGGTGACCCTGGACCGCACCCTCGGCGATTATTGCGTGTATGGACTGCTCCGAAATGCTTCTTGAAAGAAGTTCAGGAGCCTCTATCAAATCCTTTTATCTTGCGATTTTTAGGGCAATCTGGTTTTTAGCACTTTTCCCCCATAAGGTTCACTTGCAATCGACGCAGATAGATACTGAGGCTGAACGATGTCACTGCTGCTGTTTCTCGGATTCATCTTTTTTCTTTTCCTCGTTTACAGGCTAAGTAAATTAAACCACAGACTGGACCATCTGGAACAACTCTGTGGCGATCTCCAGTCGACGCTGGCTGACATGGCTGCGCGTGCGCCGGCCGAATCGCGTAAGACTGCACCCACGGGCGCAGCACCCTCCGGAGCAGTGCCTGCCAAAGCAGCACCCGCCGAAGCAGTGCCCGAAAAAGTGCAACCCGCGCAAAGCGTCGGGACCAAGGGACCGACATTCCAGACACAAGCGGTTGACACGCCGAGGTTCCATGAACCGGTCCAAGAGCAGGGGTCCGCTTTCGAGTCCGCATCTATTTCCGATCCCGAATCCTTGGAGGATCTGATTTTACCGGAAGAGGAGGAAACGGAACTGGCCGCAATGCCCCCCCTGGCCGTTTCGGCCGGCGCCGCCAGGCCGGAGGCCGCGTGGGCCGCGCAATTAGGCTCGGTCAAGGCCAGCGTGGATTGGGAGCAGTTTACGGGCGTCAAACTTTTTGCCTGGCTCGGCGGGCTGGTCTTGTTCGTCGCGGCCGCATTCTTCGTTAAATTTTCTATCGACCGCAATCTGGTTCCGCCCGCCCTGCGCCTGGCACTCAGTGCAATGACCGGCATCGGCCTGATCCTGTGGGCTAGCCGTTTCGGCGTCGACAAGTACCGTGTCATGCGCCACACACTGACCGCGGGCGGCATCGGCGTGCTCTATAGTGTCGTGTTTGCGGCCACCCTCTACTATGCGTATTTGACCAAACCCTTGGGGTTCGCCTTACTGGTGATTGTCTCTGCTGCAGCTTTTGTGTTGGCCGTCTATCATCGAAGCCGGGCCGTTTCGGTGCTGGGCGCTTTGGGCGCCTATGCCACCCCGGTGCTGGTGAGCACCGGGCAAGGCCGCCTGGAGATGCTTTTTCTCTATTTGGCCGTTGTCAATCTGGGCTTATACCTGGTGGCGCGACGATTGACCTCGCAGGCATTGATCCTGGTGGCGGCAGCCGGTTCGGCCGTGATCCTGGGCCTTGGCACCTGGCACACCTTCGGCGCCGCATCCAATGTGCTCACGGCGGTTGTGTGGATCGCCAACACTTTTGTGTTCGTTTTCTTTTTGACGCATTCCAAAGCAGATCCCCGGCAAGATATATCGGCGCGCTGGACAGGCATCCTGTCCTTCGCGTTTGCCCTATGGGTTGCCGTGGCCCTGCTGGCCGTACCCGGCTGGTCGCCCTTGTTGCTGGTCACCGCCGCCCAGGCTGCGGCCATGGGTTTGGCCTGGCGCAATCCCGGCTGGTATCGCTGGGTCGTTCCCTATGCGGCTCTGGGTTTTGTGGCGGCCCTGGTGTGGGTTTTGTTCAGGTTCCAGCCGACCCATTTTTCGCCGGGTTTTGTGTTGCTGCTGCTTTATGGGGTCTGTGGCGGCATCGGACCGTTGGCCCTGATTGTCAAGCACGGTGTCGATCGCACGGTCCTGATGTGGTTCCGCGTGTTTCCCGTCGCCATTGTGCTGACCAGCGTGGCCATCGTTTTCCAGCAACCGGCGGTTTCTTTCTGGTTCTGGCCCCTGCTGTTCGGGTTGGCGGTGATCGGCATCGGCGTCAGCCTGCTGATCGGCGCGTTTGTCCAGGTGGGCCTGCTGGTGCTGCTGTTTGTATCGGGTGCCTTGTACTGGCTCTTTCATGTGCCAGCCGGGTTGCTGGGGCCGGGCTTCTTTATTTTCATCATGGGCGCCGGCGCTGGGTTGTGCGTTGCGGTTTTTGTGCTCATCAAACGTCTGCCGGATTTGGTGGCGGCCCTCCACCTGAACCCGGCCGGCGACAATGCCCCCAAGCCGCTGATGGCCACGGCGGGCCTGACGCAATGGCTGGCGGCTGCTCCGGCGGCCGGCGTATGCTTGCTTTTGGCCGCTTCCTTCCTGGTGGCCTATCCCCACTATCCCCATCCCGGCATGCTGACCCTGGTTTGCTTTCTGGCACTGGTGCTGTTTGCGGTCCAGCGGTTCGGTTTCGATATTTCCGGGGTGGCTGCCCTGATAGGCGCTGCCGCAGCCCAGGCGGTGTTCGTGTTTCACGCCCATCTGGGCCCACCGGTTTACTTCAGCGCCTTGACCTGGTCGGGGGTCTTGTTCCTGGTATCGTTGATAGCACCGTTTCTCTTTTTTGCCGATTTGGATCGTCGCCGGCGGCTTTGGTGCGGCTGGGCTTTTTTCGAAGCCGTGCAGGCCGTATTCATCATCTATGTCAGCCAGCAGTATTGGATCGGTCCGCAAGCCCAATGGGTGCCGCTGGTACTGGCCATGCTCAAGCTGCCCGCGGTGGCCCTGCTGTTGCGGCGCCTGGCCGGGCGGCCTGAACGCAATGCCATTCTGGCCTTTCATGGCGGCGTCCTGCTCTTCTATCTTTCCACACTGCCGGTGCTGGTCCTGGATCACGGGTGGATCGGGTTGACCTTTGTTTTTGAAGCCGCGGCCTTGCTTTGGCTCAACCGGCGCGTCGAACACCCGGGGTTGCGCTGGGTGGCGCTCGCGATGGCGCCTGCCGGCCTACTGATCCTCTTTACAAACTTGCCGCTGCTCAAAGCCGTGGGGAGTCTGCCGGTGGCCAACGCGGCCGTGCTTTCCGTTGCCGCCGCCATAGCCGCCCTGGCCGTTGCCGTGCGCCAGGCCGGTTACCCCGGGCGACACCTCGGTCGTCTGGATCTGCCCAACTACTTTCTGTGGTTGTGCGTGGCGGCCGGCTTCGGCTGGGTCAATCTGGCGGTGGCCGATCTGTTTGCCGCCCCGGCGGCAGAACGCTTTGCCGTGTGGCCCGGTCGGAATTTCGCGCAGTGGGCCTGTTACGGTCTCGCCTGGGTGGCATTGGGCGGTTTGCTGCGGCGTATGGTCCGGCTGCCGGAGAATGTGCGCACGGCCGGTTTTTCCCTGGTGGCGGCCGGCGCTCTGGCCATGATCATGCTGCCCTTGCGCTTGCCCATGGCCGCCGTGCCGATGCACCCCTTTTTGAATGCGGCCCTGGCGCTCTATCTGCCACTGCTGCTCGGGCTGTATTATCTGTTTTATAAAGAGCGGTGGGACGACTACGGCAGTTTGATCAAAAATTTGCTGCTGGCCATGTTTTTGGTCGCGGCGCTGATCACACTCAAATTTCAAAAAGGTCTTTTATTGGCACCCGGCCAGCCCTTTACCCTCCTTGGCAGCCAAACCCCCAGCGCGTCCGCGGCTTCGGCGGCCGGTTGGATGGTCTATGGCCTCGGGCTTCTCATCTGGCCCAAACGTCTGGATATGCCTTTCCGGCTGGCCGGGGTGGGTTTGATTCTGCTGGCCCTCGGCAAGGCCTTGATCCTGCCCTTTGCCTTCCGCGCGGCCTTCGCCCACATGACGCCCCTGTTCAATGTGCCCGGCTCGGTTTTTCTCCTCTGTCTGGCCGCGTTGATCTTTTTGACCTTGCGCGGGTGGGATGCGCGCTGGCCCCTTTCCATCGTCGTTCCGCGCGTATTTTGGGGTATTCTTTTGGCGGTCTTCGCCTTCGCCGTTCTGAACATCGAAATCGCCGGCGTCTTTGGCATCCGCGGCCGTCCGTTCAGCATGCTGACCCATGGCAGCCTATCCATGCAACTTGCCTACAGCATCGGCTGGCTGCTGTTTGCGATCGGTTTGCTGGTGGTGGGCATCCGCTGGAATGTGGTCAAAGTGCGTTGGGCGGCCATCATCGCCATCGTCCTTACAGCCTGTAAAATATTCCTTTTGGATGTCAGTTCGTTGGGGCAGTTGTACCGCGTGGCCTCTCTGTGCGGTTTGGCGGTCGTATTGATGCTGGTCTCTTTTCTCTACCAACGATTTCTCTCCGGGAGCAAAGCGGATGGATTGTAAGCTGAAAAGTATTGGGTGCATACTTCTTTTTCTACTTCTACTATCGGTGTCTCCCGCGGCAGCCCAGGATGCATGGCGCGCTCGCGCTGACGTCGAAGTCGCCGCGCCGGGCATTGTTGAAGCGCTGCTGCCGGCCGAGTTGGTCAACCAAGCCGGCGACGGCGGTCTGGATCTCTCATTGATGGGCCCGGACGGCCGCGCAAGGGGGTTCGAACTCTATTGGCGCGAACCGGTCGGTGATGTGCAACTCACGTTGACCGCATCGCGGGTCGCCCTGGACGCGAACAAAGGGTTCGTGTGGGAAGCGCCTTTGCCTGACAGGGTTTTGATCCGGCAGCTGATCATCCAGCCGGCTGCCCGCGGGTATGTCGGCGCAGTCGATGTGGAGGGCTTTTCTCAGGGCCGCTGGTCCCGTCTGGTAAGCGATGCGGCCGTGTTCAGGGCCAATGGCGCGCTGCGCGGCCAGATCGATCTTCCCGCGGCCGTCTACGAACAGCTGCGTCTTGTCTTCAGCAGCTATGATCGCCATGCCAAACAGGCGCTCTCACCGATTGCAAAGGTCACTGCAGTGGGAACGCCCCTGGGCAAAGACTTTGCCGTCCAGCGCCTTCCGCTCGCATTTGAGCAGTCCGAAACGGAGACGGAGACGGTCATCGAAGCTGTTCTGCCGGGCAGTGGCTTGTGGCTGCGTGGCCTTACGGTGGAGACCGAAACCCAGTTCCAGGGCGCCTGGCAACTGGGCCGGGATCTCATTGCGGCTGGGGAGAAGGCATTCAGCGTCGTGCAGCAGGGCCGGATGACGCATGTGGATCACCGCCAGACGGTGCTGGCCATCGATCTGGACCGGCCCTGGCAGGGCAACTCCCTGGTCTTGAAAATGGACCGGGGCCATCGCTATCTTGGGCCGGTTACCGAAATGGCCGTGGACGTGCGGCTGCCCCGCCTGGTTTTCGCCGCCGACCGCAAAGGCCGCTACACCATCGAAACCGGGGCGGGACGGATGGTGCCGGTGTTGCATCATCCGGGCGATGCCTTGCGACGGCCCGATGTCGAGACCGCATTCGCCCACGTTGAAACCAACCCGCAGTATCGGCCCGTCTCTTTGGTCGAGCGCTTTCAGGTCAAAGGCGCGCCATTCGATCCCACGGGCTACACCTGGCGATCCGCTCTTTCAGTTGACACACCGGGCTACTACCGGCTGGTTCCGGGTCTCGCCGCCGTTTTGAAAACCAACGGCCACCCCATTCGCATCGTTCAGGACAACCGCCAGGTCCCCTACTTCACAGGGCGCGTGCAAAGCAAGACCATTGCCCTGACAGCTACAGAAGCGTTCGACCCCAAAACCAATCAAAGTCGCTGGACGATCCAACTGCCCGGGCCATCCGACCAGTGGCAGCGGCTCTGGCTGCACGCCGAAGGCATCTTCCGGCGCACCGTCCGATGGGAACGTCCCAAGCCCGGCAACATGGGCTGGCAGCACTGGCGCACGGATGTGTGGGAAAACCATGATTCGCGCGAGTCGGCTCTGAGTGTGGATCTGCGGACGCTGCCGGCCGACGCGGATCGCATCCGGGTGGTCATGGACAACGGCGACAACCAACCGGTGCAGATCTCCAAAATCACGGCCGCCTACGCCGCGCCCACATTTTACTTTTTGGCCTACGAAACCGGTCCGTTCTATCTCTACGGCGGCAATGCCCAAGCCGCGCAGCCCCGCTATGACTTGTCCCTGGTGCAAAAAGAGCTGCTGGCCGAACTGGCCCGCGAGATAGACATGGGCGAGCCTGAGCTTTTTCAGCCGCCGGCATGGCGCAGTCGAATCGGCGAAGCCTTCAAGGACACCGGCTGGGGATTGTATGCAGTGCTGGGCATCGTCACCCTGGTTTTGGTCGGGGTGATTGTGCGTCTGTTTCCCAAAGGGGGCAGGGCAGATAGGGACGGATGATACTCCCGGTGCTTGAGCAAAGGGCTGCTGAAAACCCATCAGAAGAAACGATCCCTGACTTTTATCTCCTGTCCGAAGGCGTGACCCCATTCGGACCGAAAGTGACCACCACCTTGCCCTTGACCTCGCGCGCCATCAGCCGCTTCAGGGCATGCGGAATCTCCGACAGCGATATGGTCGCGTCGATCACCGGGTTGATTTTGCCCTCGGCGAACCATTTGGCCAGGATGTCGATGTTGCGGCGCTGGCCCTCCGGGTCCCGGGAAGCCCAGGCGCCCCAGAAAACGCCGACAATGGCGCGCTCGCTGAGCAGGGCGTAATTGAGCGGTATCCTGGGAATATCGCCGGCCGCGAAACCGACCACCAGCAGACGGCCCGCCCAGCCCGTGGCCCGCAGGGCGGCAATAGTAAAATCGCCGCCAACGGGATCGAAAACCACATCGGCGCCTTTGCCATCGGTCAGCGCCAGGGTCTGCTTGCGCAAATCTTCAGTGGTGTAGTTGATGGTCGCGTCGGCGCCCTTTTCACGGCAAAGCGCCAGCTTCTCATCGGTGGAAGCCGCCGCGATCACCCGCGCGCCCATGGCCCTGGCCACCTCGATGGCCGCAATCCCCACGCCGCCGGCGGCCCCCAGCACCAGCACCGTTTCACCTGGCTGCAGCCGGCCGCACTCCCGGAACGCATGGATGGCGGTGGCGTAAGTGATCCCGAAGGCCGCGGCTGCCTCAAAGGACATATCAGCCGGCACAGGGACGACCTTGTCCTTGGCAGCCAAGCACATTTCGGCAAACGCGCCCACCCCTGAAAAGGCGATGACCCGGTCGCCCGGCGCCACATGGGTAACGTTTTCGCCGACCTCCCTGACGATGCCAGCCAGATCCATGCCCGGGCTGAACGGCAACGGCGGTTTGACCTGATAGCGCCCTTGGATCATCAGGGCATCGGGAAAGTTGAGCGACGCGCTTTTGACCTCGATCAAAACCTGGTCCTTGTCTGGCTTTTGAATTTCCACTTCCTCAACGGAACAGTTGTCAGGCGGTCCGAATTCGGTGCATACGAATGCTTTCATGCTAACTCCTTCCCGTTAGGGGTTGCAGGCTGTGGCCCGTCGAAATTCTTACGATCATGACTGCAACAACATAATACGCAGAAATCCTGAATCCACATGGGGGACGCCCTTAACTTATTAACTTATTTTTGTTTATATTCTTCTTTGGCCGCAATCTCAGTTCGCGTCTTACTGATATGCTGACAGCCACCGTCGGAATTTTCATTTGGCGGGCCAGCGCGGTCATGCTCATGCCCAGTTCACGCCCCGCTCAAAAGCAACATGCTACGGGCTTTGACAAGCGCTGATTTCGTCCTTCAAGCCACACTGCCTCGACCGGCATGCAAGCGATAGGAGCCGGTGCGCAGCAATAGGTGAAAATGGTTGGGCATCAATGCCCAAGCGTAACAGACTGTATGAGTTTGTTCCAGAATGGGGCCGATGCGTGACAGAAAATCATTCCGGTCCTGATCGTTTCTGAATATCTGGCTGCGCTCAATGCCGCCACACCAACATGATGCAGAACTCCAGCGACATCTAATCGGGCTTTTCTTGACATGCCAGAAGCCTAAAAGGGTTTTTGTGGAACGCGTGGAACGACAAGTTAACAAGTTAAGGGCGTCCCCAACTCCCCCCAACTCCCCGCAACTCCCCTCTGGGGCAAATTCATGGCACCGACGATGTGATCATCGGTTTGGGGGCTTTCGGCCAACTGCAGCTCTGAAAGATGCCCGCCAAATATTACTCCCCCTGCCGCGAAGCGGGCAAGGGGAGTAAATAGAGCATCACATTTCTATACGCTCAAATGATGAATTGAGCAATTAATAGCCCAGTTGGCTTTTCCAAAATCCGGACCTTTTCTTGAGTTTCTTTATATCGGTGCTGCCGGCCGCACTTAAAGATGCTGTTGCGATTTTCGGAAGGCTGTCCAGAAAACTCTGCTCATCCTGGTCGATGGATCCTTCTTCTCTGCACGTCCAAATTACATCCTGAATTTCGCTGAAATTGGAATGCGTCAACTGTGAAAAATCCACGTTTTCGAGGGTGCTCAGAATTTCTGAAAGACAACCGCTGCCTGCAGGATCGACAATACGATAGCTGGTGTATACGGCCGCATCATCGGGAGAATGCAAACTCAAGTCGATGCAATACACCGGCAGACATACCGATTTGGTTTCTTCACTTTGGATAACGATTACGATTTCTTCGATAATCATCATTTGCTGATACTCGGAATTTCCCGGAACAAAAATAACCCCTGGTGGCAATGTGATGGTTTTCGTTTCAGTGGTCGTATTGGTTAAGGTGAGCGAAATCATGAAAGTGGATGCCAAGTTGCAATCCGGATTCTGCGTATAACAGGTGTCCGTGCATTTATTCAATGTATCAACCAAATTCTCTAAGGATGTGAGGTAATCCGGATCATCCGGATCTAACAAGGAATATTGTTCATAATAATCTGCATAGCACGTCGAAAGGCACACAGAAAGCTGAGTGCAACTATCATCAGAAGTTACGCAGCCACTGATATCACCTGTCACAACTGTTTCAACTTCCTCAGAAAAAAGAGCGCCGGTTAATGGTGTTTGTGTGTTGTTGCCGGGACCACCGCCACTTCCGCCACCTCCGCCACAATTGACAGCAAAAAAGGAAAACGTGAAAGCAGCACACAAGATCATGAACAGTTCTTTACGACGGCCAATAAAATTGAACATGACAGGTTCCTCCTCAAATTGAACGTTATTGTAGGATGTTTCAGCAGCAACACGAATAGAACAATAAAGTAAAGACGAAATTCTTAATAATTCTAATTTCTTCCATATTCCAATAGCAGATTCATCATCGCTCCTCTTTCACAGAAGGTACTGGATCAAACAGATCTATAGATCTGAATTGGTCCAGTTACGCTTATTAGCAGGCGGCGCTTTACAGATAGTGTACAGATGGAAGATGGAAGAAAGATGGAAGGGGACGCCCTTAACTTATTAACTTATTTTGGTTTGAACACTTTTTTGGCCGCAATATTCGCGTCTTACTGATTCGCTGACAGCCACGGTCGAAATTTTCAATTGGCGGGCCAGCGCTGTCATGCTCATGCCCAGTTCACACACCGCTCAAAAGCACAACAAACCTGGCTTTGACATCCGACTTCCTTTTAGTCTTGAATGGTCATAGAGGATTCTGGTTTTACTGCACGCAATAAGACCCCTTCGGTTTTGGGAGTACTTTTAAAACCGGTTTTTCCAACAATCTCCCCATTCTCAAAACCGGCTTTTTCCAACACATCCAGGAAGTCCATTCCCGGTATCGCGCCACCCTCTCACTGAAACCAATTGGAAAGGCGGGCTTTCATATCTTTATTAACCCTTCCGATAGCAACCTGATCAGCCAACATCAGGCGTCCTCCGGGTTTTAAAACTCTCAATATTTCCTTCAGCAACCTTGCTTTATCAGGAATCAGATTGATTGTGCCGTTTGAGATTACCACATCAAATTCGGCATCCGCAAAAGGAAGATGTTCCTCCGCTAAAAGTTCAAAGCTGACATTTTTTAAATCTGTCATCTCCATGTTTGATTTTGCCCGCTGCAACATCTCCGGAACAATATCGATACCGACCGCTTTTCCGGTCGGGCCTGTCATCATTGCTGCAAAAATGGCGTCCACGCCAGCCCCGCAACCGATGTCTAATACTACATCCCCTTTATTTATTGGCCCTAAAGAAAAGGGATTGCCCACACCACAATATGATGAAATCACTTCCTGTGGCAGCGCACCAACTAAATTCGAATCATATCTCTGAGCCTCAATACCCGACCGTCCCGTTGGATATCCAAACAATCCTTCCGGGCTCTTGGCGACTTTGATATATTTGTCTCGAATGCCTGCCTCGATTTTTTTCAGATCATCCTTGCTAATTAAAGTTTCCATAACAGTTTCCTATATCAGAATTGTTTCGCAATTTAGGGAGGCATCCTTAATTATCAATTTATTGTAGTTTATACTCTTCTTTGGCCGCAACTTCTGCGCCGCGTCTTACTGATTTGCTGACAGCCACAGTTGAAATTTTCAACTGGCGGGCCAGCGCGGTCATGCTCATGCCCAGTTCACGCACCGCCCAAAAGCACAACAAGCTACGGGCTTTGACAAGCCGCTGATATCGTCCCTCAAGCCACACCTCTTCGACCGGCATGTCCAGCAAATGAGATACTCTCCGAGCAATATAATCGATATCGATACCGGCGGCCTTCAAGGTGTACCTATTTTCTAAAGCCTCATCGGCCTGAGCTAAGACCCGAGTCACAAAATCGCCATCGCCCAAAATGCGTTCATCGCTCTTCAAATGAAAATTGGTTTTACGCAGCGCGGCGACGGCCGACCAACCGCCGGCGCTGCGAATCAAGCCGCCTCCGCTGAGCTCCGGTCGCTTGCCCTGATCAACGCCTTTGGCCATAAATGTCAAATAACGCTTGCGCGCCACTCCCGCTTTTTCGCCAAAATAGGACAGCACCACATCGGTATGCTGCCATGCCTGGGTCTGTTTTCCCAACAAAACGCTGTGTCCGGAGAACGGATAGCGGTTCAGCGCATCCAGATCTTGCACCAATCCGGCCCGCAGCGGATTGAGATGGATGTAGCGCACAAGCTCCAGGAAGTAAGCATCTTCCTGGCAAAGAATGGATTTGTAGCGATTTTGAAACAGATGACCGTGCCTTCGATGGCGCCGATTAAAGCTGGTGGCGTACCCGGTCAGCAACCGTCTCATCACCGTGGCCACCGGATAGGAGCCGGTGCGCAGCAACAGGTGAAAATGGTTGGACATCAATCCCCAAGCGTAACAGGCTGTTTGAGTCTGTTCCAGAATGGGGCCGATGCGCTGCAGGAAATCATATCGGTCCGAATCGTTTCTGAAAATATTGCGCCGCTCGATGCCGCGCACACTAATATGATGCAGGGCTCCAGCGGCATCTATTCTGGCTTTTCTTGGCATGCAGGAAGCCTAACAGATTGTTTGTGGAGGATCAAGTTAATAAGTTAAGGGCGTCCCCAGTTCGCACAGTTCGCAGTTCGATGTCAATTTTCGATCGGTGGAGACCGTGTACATCTGTACACCATCTGTAAAGCGCCGTTTGCTAAACAGCGTACCTGGACCCAAAGAACGGCGTCCCGATTCAGTCAGATCTAAAGACTCCATTTGAATCCAGTCATTCAGTGAAGGAGGAGTGATGATGAAGCACTTATTGAGTAAGTATGCCCGTTTCGGTCTCGTTTTTACTTTGATGGCAATAGCTCTGGCCGGCTGCGGCGGCAGTGATGATGACGATGTTATCGTTGGTGTTGCGACCCGCGGCGTTACTTACAACGGCAACGACCAGGACGGCGGCAGCGTTCCGGTGGATGACACCGTTTACCAGGAAGGCCAGACCGTCACGGTGCTCGGCAATACCGGCGTTCTTTACAAGGCCGGATATACCTACACGGGCTGGAACACCCAAGCTGACGGAACTGGAACAACCTATACCCAGGATCAGACCTTCACCATGGGAGCGGCCGATGTCATTCTGTACGCGCTTTGGACCACCGCCCCCACCTTTACCGTCACCTATACCGGCAACGGCGCGGACGGCGGAGCAGTCCCGGTGGACACCAACCATTACGCAAAAGGCCAGAGCGTCACGGTCCTGGGCAATAGCGGTAATCTGGTCAGGGCCGGATACATTTTCGAAGGTTGGAATACCCAGGCCGACGGCAGCGGAACCACTTATCAACAGGGGGTCGAAGTTACGATGGGGACCATCGATGTCACGTTCTATGCTGAATGGACGCCGACTTCCGCCAGCGGCCTCGATACCTCCTTTGGCGATGCGGGCGTCCTGACCACGCCTAGTGACGGCATGGCTTATGCCGTGGCCATTCAGGAGGACGGGAAGATCCTGGTGGCCGGCGATGGCGCCTCCGTGGTCCGCTATGAAGCCAATGGCGACCTTGATCCCGAATTCGGCACCGACGGTATTGCTACCCTGCCAGCAGGGTTTTGGAGCATCAGGGGCATGGCCATTCAGAGTAACGGCAAGATTGTCGTGGCGGGGATCGGGTCGTCTGGCGGGTACTTCCGAATGGCCGCCGCCCGGCTCAATTTGGACGGCAGTCTCGACACGACGTCGTTCGGCAGCGGAGGCATCTTCTATTCGCCCTTTACCTCGAACGGGTCCTACGGCGCTCAGGGCGTGGCCATCCAGGATGACGGCAAGATAGTGCTGGCCGGTGAAACAGGCGATAAGTTCGCCGTGGTGCGGCTCACGATTGGTGGCGTTCTCGACAACGACCCTACTACCGGGTTCGGTCCCGCCCACAACGGATACGTGACCACAGTCATTCAGGATTTCTCCCATGCTACTGCGGTTGCCATTCAGGAGGACGGAAAGATCGTGGTGACAGGCCAGTCATATCTTGGCCCTCCAGGTGCCTGGAGCAATTACGCCGCCAGCGTAGCCCGGTACCAAACGAACGGCACGCTCGACATTGCCGGTTGGGGAGGCGGGGCCGGTTATATCTTGAGCACGTTCATCACCGACCCCACGGACCTGGCCATACAGAACGGGCGGATTGTGATCGCTGGTGGCCATTTGGTTGATTCGCACAATGAGTTCGCCATGCTCGGCTTCGATGCCAACGGCTGGCTTGACAACACCTTCGGTGACGGGGGCTTCGTGACCACCTACCTCGGCGACAGCGCCACCGCCTATGCCATCGCGGTAAGCGATGACGAGATCCTTCTCGCGGGGCACGCATTGGTAGGCTTCGACGCTTTGCTTGCCGTAGCCCGTTACACCGCGAACGGCACCCTCGACACCACCTTTGGCAATGCCAACGGTTACGAGTTCACGGAGGTTGGCGACAGCCCTTACGCTTATGGCCTGGCTATACAGCCAAGCGATGGCAAGATTGTAGTGGCAGGGGGGCAGGGGATGGGTTCCTCATCGTTCTTCGTGGCCCGTTATCTGCCTTAAGGCCGGCACCACAGGGAGCTGTCCCGTGGATTTCTTTGAGGCAGCGAAAACATCGGGGACGACCCTAAGACCTTAAATCAATAGCTGTCCATTTATAATATTTGGGGTCGTCCCTCAGTTTGTAACTTGACGGGAATCCAGCCCACAACAGCATCCTGGATTCCCGATAAAAGTCACTCGACAACCTGGACGTCCTGCGTGCATCTTCAGCGCGCATCTGTGCGTCACAGGACATCCAAGTGCAGACAATTGTATCCATGCCCGCATCCTCAATAATACGATAACCGTTGGCGTCTTTGATCGAATTATTTGGTATTCTGTTTCAAGTACACTCAACCACGTGATGGCGCCAACTGCGTGTGATGTCCTGGGGCAGATTTGCTTGCCGCGATATAGCCTTTTTTCCCCATATGATAGGTGAGCAGTGCATCCATACCATTGTACAAAAAGATAATGATGGCGGCAATGACGACATCTTCAGGACCGCCCACCATAAAAAAGCTCAAGGCCAGCAGCCAAACGAAGAATGATCCAACCATTTCAAGAAAGCCCAAGGCACGGTGTCCGAGATACAAATCACCAAGACCGGGAAGAACAAGGGAACGCAATGCAGCACTGAACGGACGCTTGAAATCAGTGTGGCATGACGAGCATTGATTCAGTTGGGCGCCTAATGCACAAAAGCATGCCGGGCATAGATTCGGTTTCATTGCACTCGCCGGAAGATCTTTTTGCGGGTTCAGGCGTGGCTTGATGCAATCCGCCAGCTCCGCGCTCAAAGAGGCCTTCATGGACGTGAACGTGCGCCGCTTGCCCGTTTTGGGAGTGAGGGTGAGGCTGGTTCTGAACAGCCCTCGCAAAACTTTTCTGATTTCATCATAAGGCATCTGGAATAAGTAGTGGCGGGGTGTCGTCATGCGGTGGTTGGTGTTGATCATCACCAGCCGCTGATCAGTAGCAATGATCGCGTACCTGTTATAAAGCATCGTAAGTATGCCGTTTCCAAACAGTATTTCGATGGGGTGGTAGGCTGTGCCGGCGGATACGCGCAGAATTTGCTCGTTTGGCCGGAGGATACGCGTAAGGGTGGGTTGCACCGCAATCAGGATTTTTGCTTTCATTTGGTTGCCGCGGTGCTTGTAACGCCCTTTTTTATCGGTAGATAAGATTTCAGGCAGATTGTAATGGGCATAGCTTGCCAGTTCAGGAAAAACGCTCAGAATTTCCCTGTTAAGTGCGGACACCGGTTGCGTAGCCTGTGCCGGCTGCGGGGCAGATGTGAAAGCTGCTGCCGGCGGCTTGCTTGAAGATGCGTCCGGATTGATAATGATCTTGTAACCGCATTGCTTGCATTGAGCAGTCGCCGTTTTGCCCTTCGGCAGTTTATTTTCTGAGAACGTGTAAGTAGCGTTGCATTGCTTGCAGACAATTTGCATTTCACAGCCTCCATCGGGTATAATTTTTTCTGGCAAACGGATGATACATTTGAATTTGCAGTTTTTTTGCAACGAATGTGCCAGTTTATTTTCAGGATCCGTTGCTCCCGTGGCAGAGACATCACTCACATGTCGCGCCATGAATTGGCATATCTTTTGTTACCAGCATGAAGGATGTTTCCCCGGGTGGCCGGTTGAACCGCTTGAAAATCCATATTACTCTAACAAGGTCTAACTATTTTTTAGTGTTACTAATATGATGCAGGGCGCCAGCAGCATCTATTAAGGCTTTTCTTGGTATGCGATGCCTGACAGGATGTTTGTGGCGGGATAAGTTAATAAGTTAAGGGCGTCCCCCAAATGGAGTGACGCGCTGCCATAACTCGTTGAACTCGATACTGTCGAAGAAGGCTGATGCCTTCACCACCTTGCCGTCGCGTGCCGTGCCGCTTGCGTCGAAAAAGACGATGACCGTATCGCCATCAGCATAAATATTGCGGATCGTCGGCTTCAGGCCGACGCTCATGCGGGCGTTAAAGGGGCGGATGACATCGCTCATGAAGGCTTCGCGGCTTCCATAGGTCTTCGAAGCAATCGAGTGCCCGACAATGGTCCAAGTCGCGTCCTCCGCCAGAAGGTCGAACGGGCCACCAGTACCGGCTTTCCATGCGTCGAAGCTGGCCTGCACAATCGCTTTGTTTCGGGACTCAATGTCATGACTACTTTTGGACATGTCTGTTTCTCCTGGGGTTTGGGTGAATGCGGGTGCGGATTGCAGCGATGCAATGAAGGCGAGGACGACCGCGAGCACGTTGCGCCGGTTGGTCACCACAGTCATGGCGTCTCGAATCTTGATGTAAGAAGGGAGCAACATTTCAATCCTCCTTGGTGGGGCTCGCGGGCGACGGCCAGCGGCGCCCGCGGTTTGATTTTAAATCTGGTTCTCCCAGGCTTTGGCCTGCGATTCTTTCAGCATGTCCTCGACGAATTTAGGGACGACGTTCCGGAACTTGCCAGTATCAGCGGGGACAATCTCGATCATGCGGTCGATCATTTCCTTCGGATCGAGGTGCCCTTCAGGCAACCCCAGAAGATCATCGAAGGTCTTGCGCAGCACTTCGCGTTTTGTGAAGTTTTTGGAGTCGTCCAGCCAGCGAAAGGCCGTGTCCGCCATGGTCTCGTTGTAGCCGGTGAGATAGGCGCCGGGATTGATCGTCTGAACCTTGATTCCGAAGGGCGCCAACTCCTGCTGCATCGCCTCGGCGATGGACTCCAGCGCATGCTTGGTCGAGACATAGACGCCCCAGCCGGGCGGTGTGAACAGTCCGCCCATCGACGACGTGAAGACGATCTTTGCCCTCTTCTTGCCGGCAACCCATTTCTTGATAAAACCCTGCGTCAGCTCGAGCGGCTTGAAGACATTGACCTCGTAGTTGTGGCGTACGAGATCGATCGGGATCTCTGAGACAGGCCCGCTTTCACCAAGACCCGCATTGTTCCAGAGAACGTCGATGTCCCAGGTCTGGGCGTAGGCCACATCATAGGCGTCAAAAAGATCGAGCTTTTCGATACGGAGGTTTCTCAGGTCATGCTCCGCGGCCTTGCGGCGCAGCGCGGCGACTTGGGGTGAGATCTGCGCAGTCGCGATGATGTTGTGACCGTTCTTTGCCATTCCGATAGCAGCGGCCTCGCCGAAGCCGGAACCTGCACCGGTAATGAGGATGGTTTTATACATGGTCGTTCCTTTCCGAAAATATGGCCTATGGCCAGTTGACTCAGTGGGTGAAGGCGGCAAGTGCTGCTTGAGCAATCTCGAGGTCTTGCTCGACACTGCCGCCGGAGACACCGACAGCGCCTTGCATCGCGCCGTCAGGGCTTTTTAGAGGAATGCCGCCCGCGAATGGAGCGAGGCCGCCATTGGTCAGCTCAAGGGTTGGCGCAGGAGCGCCGGGCTTGCAGTATTCCCAAACGTCCTCACTGTTGGCCTCGAAAAGGACCGCCGTCCGGGCCTTCCTCTTTGCGACGTCGATCGCGCCCAGGACGGCGCCGTCCATGCGGCTGAATGCTTTGAGGTGCGCGCCGGCGTCGAGGACGGCGATATTGACGGGGACGCCCATCGCAGCGGCTTTGGCTTCTGCGGCGGAGATGATCGTTTGAGCTTGACGTGTGGTAAGCATGGCTGGGTTTCCTTTGATGAAAGGTGGTGGCTCAGACAATCCCAGCATTGGGGCGAAGGACCTGACCGTTGATCCATGGGCTGACGAAACGGGCGAGAGAGGTAATGAGGGCGGCGATATCAGCGGGCTGACCGAGCCTTCACATAGTTTTTCGTGTTATCAAAAAATATTAAAAATGTTTTCGCCGCACAAATTAATTGTTCACGAAAACATGTCAACTACTGTTTCATTTCTTAGACTGAATTTACTTTAATCGCATTGACTTCGATTTTATCATAGTGTCCGGCTTGCGTTGTATTCTCACGCAGCCTTTTAAAGAAAATGGCCCGGTGTTCCTGGCAATTGCATAGGTGTTAAACTACAAAGGCAGATCAAAGAGGAAAAAAAAAAGGACGATATAGGGTAAGGTATTCCTTCTATTCGGGCTTTCTTGGCATGCCGGAAGACTAAACGAGTTGTTTGTGGAGGTAAAGCTAATAAGTTAAGGGCGTCCCCAACTCACCCCAACTCGCCCCGACAAATTCGCAGAATTCATAAAAAAGGGTGTGGAAAGTAAGTTGGTGAATTACCCGGTGCGGACCCTCACGCCGGGTGGTGTGAGGGCTGGGGGAGAAAATCTCCCGGCTACCCGATTAGCTTCTCCAAACAATAGAGGGCCATATGGAAGATAATTGACAGCAACAACGATGCAAATACTAAAAATTAAAGTAACTAACAATACCGCTATATAATTTAACACAGGAATCGATATGAATTCATTTATAAAAAGCGAAACCGCTTTTAAAACAATTGGCGCATGTATAAGAAATATTCCCATTGTATTTTTACCAATTAAATTCAAAAAGGATAATTTGTCATTGATGAACACAAACATAAGGAAAAAAGTTACCAAATAAAAATACTGTATATGAACGCCGCCAAAACGCCATGAATCATCGCGCATTAAAAATGCTACAAAAAACAATAAAAAAAAGGGAACAAACAATTTTTCAAGCTTAACAATATCGGTTGTCTTAAAAAGAATAATCCCAATAAAATAGTATCGAATCCCCCACAATGCATGTATGATTGGTTCTTGTCCACCATCAATTTTCAGAAAGGGCCTAATGAGGTTTATTGATGACTTAGAAACCCCCAAAAAGCATAGGAATACAAATAGTACTATTACATACTGTTTAATTAATATAAATTTTTTAAAAATTGGGTTACATAACCTAATCAAAAAAAGTGAAAATAAAAAATACATCTGAGGAGCATATACAGAACCGTATGCTGAAATTATAACCTCAGTAAAAGAGTGGCCCACAATCAATTTTTCATTAAGGAAACCTATCAATTCAAAGAAATACCTTGAAATTAGGTAGATCACAGTAAAGACAATCCACGGTACAAGAAGTCTGGTGATACTTTTTCGGATATTATTAAAATAACCATATTCTTTTGAATATGATATGCTCCGAGCAAACAAATAGCCATCAACTAGAAAGAAAACTGGAACTGAAATGGTATGGACAATAAATAAAATGATTTCCCTTTGTCCGTTTGGAAGGGGTAGGCAGTAACCCAAAGAATGAACACCTACTACCATCATTATAGCTATGGCACGCATACTATCCAAAAACAAAATTCGCTCATGCATCGATATACTGGTATTTTCTGAGATTGTAATATTGTATTCCATTTATTCCTCTCAGCTCACGCGGTAGGAACCTCGGGTTACCCGGCATGCTGTTTCGCGTCCGGTTCGATGACGGATTCGTAGTGGTTTAGCCGCAAAAGGCGCTTTTCATTTTTTCCCTTTATCTCTTCAATTGAGCAGCAGAGAAAATCTTCAATTCCGAAAATCCGAAATGATGCAAAAAAGCTCTCCATTGATTGTGAGAAAAGAACTGCGTTGAATTTACTTAATTCTGCTTCGTTCGTGCGTAGCCATAGCTATGAACGTTGAATTAAGGGGCCGGGAAGGAATGTGTCTTTCGAAAGCAGCACGGCCCATCCTGGCCCCTCTTAAATGACAGGTTGTGTTGCTCGCTTTTGCAACGTAACCGTATAGGAACTGTATTTTACCATCTTTATAAACATTGGAACGAAGTATGCCCTCACAGATGAACCCTGCTTTTTCAAGAACCCTTACTGAAGCTGGATTAGTGGTATACGTTCAGTGAAAATCCTATGCAGCTTTAGGTCACTGATTGCATAAGCTGTCAGGCTTTTAACGGCTTGGGTGATTATACCTTTTCCACAGAACGGCTCCGAAAGCCCGTTTATGAGCTCTTGTTGAGTTCAGCTAATATCTCTTCCCTGACATTACCTTGCCATACGTGCCATTGAGGGAGGCCAGGAACGAGGTATGCACATCCAACGCGGAAACTACCCTTTCGCCGTATTTCAAACTGAGTGTTGCGCTCGCATCGTGCGCTATCATGCATATATAGCCATAATCGGTCGCTGTCCTTGTCGTTGCGTCCACACACATGTGTGTCATCATTACCGTAACTACCAACTGCTGAATGTTTGCCCGCTGTAAACGTTCCAACAAGCCTGTTTCTCTGAAGCTGTTGGGAAAGTGCTTTTGAATGACTGCACCATAGAGGGGCTTGACGCTTTGATGTATTTCAACGCCTGCGCTGTTTGACAAGAAAAAGGTTGCTCCCGGACGATGGATATGTGTTGGATATGAAAGACAGGCAACCTGTGCTCGCGAAAGAAGCCCAATAATCCCCCGGCAACTTGACCTGCCTGTCCGCTCCCTTCCAACGCCATTTTGCCACTTGGGAAGTAGTCCTTTTGAATGTCAATAACATTGAGACCAACTGACATGGTGGTCTCCTTTTCTGAGATATATGATGCCTACTTTGCGGCACACTTAGACGCCCAACGCACTATTTGCTCCAAGCTCACTGGCGCAAATGGAGCGCAGCGGAATTTGCGTCCAGTGGAGACTGGTGTAAGCCGGCACGGGCGTGAGTTTAGGGGGTGGATGTTGTGAACCCGGTTACAATGTTTTGATCGTAACCCAAACATTAGCCGACGGCAAGGGCAACTGAAGGAGTCCCGAGTGCAAAGCAGTGAGCCAACGGACAGAAACGGCATACAATGGCTACCGGATGGGGGCCGGTGCGCAGCAACAGGTGAAAATGGTTGGACATCAATGCCCAAGCATAACAGGCTGTTTGAGTCTGTTCCAGAATAGGGCCGATGCGCGACAGGAAATCATACCGGTCCTGATCGTTTTCTGAAGATATTGCACCGCTCGATGCCGCTGCACACTAATATGATGCAGGGCTCCAGCGTCTTCTATTCGGGCATTTCTTGCACAGAGCATGCTGGAAGCATGGCAGGTTGTTTTGTGGAGGGTCAAGTTAATAAGTTAAGGGCGTCCCCTAAAGAAAGAACCAATGTGTAGCGGGCTGCCGTGCTTACGGGATGATCGAAAAGCTGGCTCCGGGCGAAGCCTCTCATTTTCCCTGAAACTGGAAGACAGGTTGAAGCGAAGGGCCCCGGGGGGGAACATCGATGATGCCCCGGGGCCTTATAGTGAAAATCAAGGCTATTCGTTCGGGATGGCCTGATATACATTCAAACCCCACCTACTTGCCACATAACTGTAATTGCCCGCTACGGTTACGTCGTAAGCATTGTCCGGCGTGTAGACGCTGCCGGCGATGGCCGGGTTGGCCGGGTCGCTGATGTCGATCACCTGCAGGCCGGCACTCTCGTCCGCCACATAGGCGTAATTGCCCGCTACGGCGACGCCGTAAGCATTGCCCGGTGTATCGACACTGCCGAAAATGACCGGGTTGGCCGGATCGCTGATGTCGATCACCTGCAGGCCGGAAGCCCCGTCCGCCACATAGGCGTAATTGCCCGCTACGGCGACGCCGTAAGCATTGCCCGGTGTATCGACACTGCCGAAAATGACCGGGTTGGCCGGATCGCTGATGTCGATCACCTGCAGGCCGGCACTCTCGTCCGCCACATAGGCGTAATTGCCCGCTACGGCGACGCGGAAAGCATAGCCCGGCGTATCGACACTGCCGAAAATTACCGGGTTGGCCGGATCGCTGATGTCGATCACCTGCAGGCCGGCACTCTCGTCCGCCACATAGGCGTAATTGCCCGCTACGGCGACACCGTAAGCATTGCCCGGCGTATCGGCGCTACCGGCGATGGCCGGGTTGGCCGCGCTGATGTCGATCACCTGAAGGCCGGAACTCCCGTCCGCCACATAGGCGAAATCGCCCGCTACGGCGGCACTATAGGCAGAGCCCGGTGTATCGACACCGCCAGCGATGGCCGGGTTGGCCGGATCGCTGATGTCGATCGCCTGCAGGCCGGAATCCCCGTCCGCCACAAGGATGTAATCACCCGACATGATGACGCTATAGGCAGAGCCCGGTGTATCGATACCGCTGGCGACGGCCCGGTTGACCGGATCGCTGATATTGATCATCTGCAGGCCGGAACTCCCGTCCGCCACATAGGTGTAATCGCCCGTCACCGTTACACCCCTGGCAGCGCCCGGTGTATCGACACTGCCGTAAATCACCGGGTTGGCCGGATCGCTGATATCGATCACCTGCAGGCCGGCACTCCCGTCCGCCATATAGGCGTACTCGCCCGCTACGGCGACACTATAGGCAAAGCCCGACGTATCGACACCGCCGGCAATGGCCGGGTTGGCCGGATCGCTGATGTCAATCGCCTGCAGGCCGGCACTCCCGTCCGCCACATAGGCGTAATTGCCCGCTACGGCGATGCTATAGGCATAACCCGGCGTATCGATGTTGCCGGCTATGGCCGGGTTGGCCGGATCGCTGATGTCGATCACCTGCAGGCCGGAAGCCCCGTCCGCCACATAGGCGTAATTGCCCGCTACGGCGACGCTATAGGCAGAGGCCGGCGTATCGACGCTGCCGGCGATGGCCGGGTTGGCCGCGCTGATGTCGATCACCTGCAGGCCGGAAGCCCCGTCCGCCACATAGGCGTGATCGCCCGCTACGGCGACACTGTAAGCATAACCCGGCGTGTCGACGCTGCCGGCGAAGGCCGGGTTGGCCGGATCGCTGATGTCGATCGCCTGCAGGCCGGAAGCCCCGTCCGCCACAAGGGTGTAATCACCCGATACGGCGACGCCATAAGCATTGTCTGGCGTATCGACGCTGCCTAAAATTACCGGGTTGGCCGGATCGCTGATATCGATCACCTGCAGGCCGGAAGCCCCGTCCGCTACATAGGCGTGATCGCCCGATAGGGCAACGCCTATACTGTAGCCCGGCGTATCGACGCTGCCGAAAATCCCCGGTCGAATGGTTGATAACACCTGTGTATAGGGAGCATCGTTGTGAACAGCGGCAATACACTTTTCTAAAAACGGCCAGTCGCGCGCGGCCTTGCCTTTATCCAAAACCGGATTCCACGCCAGAAGATCGCCCTGGTCCTTGTCGCCGTCACCGTCGATATCTTCTCTTAAAAGAACGCGGATATATTGGTCCATCTCTTGTTGGATGGTCGCTTGAGGATAGCCGGCCAGAAGCAGATAGGATATTTTATGATAGATGATGTCGGTTAAAATATTGGCGTTAAACCTGTCTGATTTGAGCTGGCTGCCGACGGCCACCAGATGAAGCGTCCCCTGGTTTTCGGTGGGGCCGGCATCGATTACACCGTCGTCGTCGGCGTCGATGTCGCTGCCGCCTGAAATCGTAATCACGTAAAGCGTATCATCTTCCAGAAGACCTTCCGGGATATCAAAAAGGCCGGCCGCGGAAAGCGTTGTTGACACCGAAGTGGTCGTGGAAAAAATAGAGCTGTTCAAATCATCATAACGGAACACATCCACGGCCGCACCGGTAAGCGGGCCTAAAAGCGCCTGGCCGGTCACCAGGGTCGATGCAGGGGTATTAGCGCCGCCACCCGAACCACCGCCGCACCCGATCAGCAAGAGAAGTACTGCAAAGGAAATACAGCTTGTTCGCAACTTCAGCGAGAACCATCGACTTGTATTCACAATTCCTCCTTTTTTGTCTGTTGAAGCTTTTTTCCCCGACCTTTCGCTTTGGGTCCACTCAGAACAGGTCGTGGTAAACCGCTCGGCGTGGGGATAGATCATTATTGCGCGGGTCGAAATAAAAGTTTGGCCTTTAAGCGCTGGTATACCAGCAAGAGACGCACAGATAGGTTACGGATTGAAGGAATTTGGCCAAACAAGGCCATAAAAGATGCTATCCGGTAGAAAATATATCATTGTACCGGAGCCTTATCAGGCCGGGTGCCTGGTGTGGTTGGCTTGAGGTGGGCAAGGCTGGAAATTTCAATCCGGATGACGGGCATCTCTTTGGATTGCGTCCCGAAGCTTCCTGGTCTCGGGAGATGGCGTCAGGCCGAGAATGGAACGCAGTGCCCGTCGGCAGCGCCGGTAAGTCAGCAGTGCTTCGGCGCGCCTTCCATGGGCAAGGTAAATGCGCATCAGGCGCCGATACAGAGGTTCTGTGGCTGCATTGATTTGGAGCCCGCGCTCATACAACCGGCGCGCACGATCACAGGTGCCATCCTGTTCGTAGTGCTCGCCCAGCATAAGGATGGCACCGTGGAATTTGTTCAGTAAACGCTCCCGGTACGAAAGCGCCCAAGTCTCGCTGACCTCATCGAGGAAGGCTCCCTCGTAGAGCATCACTGCGTAATCCAGAAGCCGGCAGGCTTCATCGGGATCGTTGTCTGCAGCGTTCCATCCATTTGGGAGAATGCATTTTTCGGCCCGGGCAAGGAGCTCTTCAAAGGCATGGGCATCGACCCAGCAAATTCGCGGGTTTATACGAAGTCTCCCGTCGCGGAGCGCAATCGCTTCATCGTTTCCCAGCAAATGCCGAAGCCGATGGAGGGCCGTGGCCAAAGACTTGAGCGCCGTGTCTCCGGCTGCCTCGGGCCAAAGCAAATCCGCAAGTGTCACCTCCGGTATGCCCAGCGGCCCGCCAGCCACCAGAGCCTTCAGGAGCAAGAGGAGCCGGCGTGGCGATTTGTTCGGGAAAACGACGGGTTGGCCGTTGCGCTGTATTTCAAAACGGCCCAGGGTAGAGATCCGCAGCTCCCACGGCCACTGCCGGCAGTGGTAAGGTGGAAAGTCGGGAATAAGGTGACGTGCCAGTACAAGGCGGCAGACATAGTCCACTTCGATGCCGGTTTCCAGCGCTTTGAGGCAGAGTTGGGTCATCCATGCCGGGACCCACCAGAGTGTGGTCAGGTAGCCGCGCAACCTTCCAATCGCCATGGCCTCGCTTAGACACCGGAGGCCATCTGTATCGCGGCTGGCTGTCTTGTCCGCAAAGCAGATTCGTGCCGCGGTGAGGCAGCACATGAAGAGCAAGTTTTCGCTGCCCGTCGCCTCGATGATGTGCCGGGCGGTCGCTATTTGAGCGGCTGCCTCGACCGGCATGTCCGACTCAAGCAGAAGGTTTGCGTATGCCAGCCTGCATATGGCTTCGGGAAAGATCGCGCCTGATTCTACAGATAAGGCAAGCGCTTGTTCGGCGTGGACGACAGCGTCGGCGCGGCTGCCCGCGAGGTACGCATACCAGGAAAATAGGAAATGGTATAATGACTGACTGTTGTGGCCATGCATGACCGAAGCCATGCGGCCGAGGTAGCTGCCTGCCGAGTCCATGTCTTCTTTCATGAGTGAGCCTGAGGCGCCCTCACCGCAAAGAAGGAAATCCAGACTGTGGACGCCGCTTGACCTGGCGATTTCCAGACCTTCGCGAACCGCTTCCAGGCACAATGCCGGCGAAGCGCAACAGAAAGCAGCCCATGTCGCTTCCTGCCATTTATAGGTGATGGCGGTGAGCGGTGATGCAAGCGGGGAAGCCGCTGCACTGCCCAATTGTTTTACGATGGTATCCAGCATGGCGTAGTTGCCGAGCCACCAGTAATAGATGGTTAAGCTTGTGCCGGCCTGCAGACTCGAAGGGCTGTAAAGGTTTTGGCGCATGATCCGATGAGCCGCTTGCAGCCACTGGTGCATCAGGGGATGGTGCGGTTGTCTGACAATGAGCGCCTTGAGCATGCGGGTAGCCACGGTCGCCGCCACCTGGGGATCGGATATATTGAAAGGTGGTGACAGGTGGCCATCAAGCCAGGCGATCCATGGATCGAGGAGGCTTACATTGTCCCAAGACGCTATGATGGAATCCACAATGCCGCCCCAAGACAGAAGTTGCCCCTCTATGTGCCCGCCGATTTCAAACAGTGCAAAGGCATTCTCGAGGTGCAGACGGCTCTCTTTGAAATCTACCGGGAGTCGACAGATGCCGAGCCAATAGAATAGCCATCCCGTCTTCCGGAGCGCATCCGGTGGCATACTGCTTATCCACCTTTCGAGGGTCTCGGTTCGGCCTTGCTCTGCCATAGCCGGGGCATGCTTAATGATCAGAGATGCCAATGCCTCCCATTCACCAAGCTCGATGAGCAGGATGGCGGCATCTTCGGTCTGGCCTTCATTTTCGAGCAGTCGGGCAGCTTGTTTGCGAACCTCAACCAGGGCCGGTCCGGCGAGATCTTTCCCGGCCCGGGTGATTAAAAATCCCCGAAACAGCGGGTGGTATTCATAACTCGGGTCCTTCTGGCGGTGCTCGACAGTGAAGTAGCCGGTGTGACTGAGCAAGGAAAGCATATCCGCGGCATCGGCAAATCCCGTAAGCTCGCCGGCAGCGGACACGCTGATTTTTGGCAGAAAGGCGGTCTTGAGCAGAAATTCCTGAAAGCGTCTGTCAACCCGCTCAAAGACTTCGCCGGCAAAATAGTCGAAGATATCCTGTGAGGTGAAGATTCCTTCAATGGTGGGTATGGCGCCGCTCGCCTTGGTCTCTTCGATCATCATCACCAGTCCGGCGGCCCATCCCTGGACAGCTTGGTGAATATGCGCCGCCTCTTCCCGCGAGAGTTCCCGATGAGCGCGTCCCTCGGCGATTTGCACTGACTCTTGAAGGTCCAGTCTGAGGTCTTTCCAGCGCATCACAGCCACGTGGCTGTTGGCCCTGAGCCGGCTGAAGAGCGCAGGAGGCGCCTGTCGGCTCATTACCAAGACCCGGATGCCTGCTGGAATTAACGAAAGTCCGTCGCACATAACCCGATGAACCGGCGATGTCTCAGGCATCTCATGGTAGTTATCCAGAACCAACATGCCACCCGGCCGCATCCGACTGAAAAACTGTTCAAAGAAGCGGGTCGTAAACGTCTGGATATCGAGCAGATACTCCGGTGTGAGCAGAGGCAACGGTCGTTTGCTGCGGGGTGAAGCCTTTTGTGCCAGGCGACCGAGATTGTAGAAAACATTTGCTACAGTGGCATCACTGCCGTCGATTTGGTACCACAGGCAGGGTATTCGTCGCGCTGCAACATAGCTGCTCACGAGACTCGTCTTGCCCGCACCGGCGGGACTTGAGATCCAGGTGATGGGTTGTACACGATGCGCGTCAATCAGATGAAAAAGCCGATGGCGTGGCACAAGTCCCACGGGCTTGGGTGCTGTTATCTTGGCAATTGATGACATAGAATTGTACCGGGTGTCAGCGACAGGTGCCAAGCGCTGGAGCACGAACCATATGAGTCTTCACGCATGTTTGCCCCGGCTCTTTGATTAGGCAGGCGATCATTAACTTGAAGAAGGTCAGGATTCAGGTGCACGACAGCTTCCATTCCGAATCCAAAAACATCGCAGTTACATCCGTCCGGTCCAAAACAGCTTGAAACCGGAACTTATCAAGCACCCCATAGCCTGTCAAGGGACCTGCGCGTTATTGGTTATTGCAAAATCATTTGGCCTTTCCCGTCACCGTTTTGTGCTCGGTGATGAGGAACGGAGTGTACTTTTTTGTTTGACCACATCAGTGCGCTAAGTCGAAAACATCCTGTTCCGGATTTGCGCTTTATGGTATGCAGCGGGCATCACGGGCTGCTTGCCCGATAACTGAACGAGGTGTCCTGTGTCCACCAGATCCCGCAGACTGGAATTTTTAAACGGCGCCCGCGACACATTGCCGCTGGTGATCGGGGCTGTGCCCTTCGGCATTATTTTCGGCACCCTGGCTGAAGGGGCCGGGCTGAGCGCCTGGGGCGCCATGGGCATGTCGTTGTTTGTTTTCGCCGGTTCGTCACAATTCATCGCCGTGGGGCTGATCGGCGCCGGGACGGTTTGGCCCATGATCGTTTTGACTACCTTTGTCGTCAATTTCCGCCACCTGCTCTACACCGCAACGCTGCTGCCGTATCTGGCGCGTCTGCCGCGGCGCTGGCAGGTGGTGCTGGCCTTCGGGCTGACCGACGAGACCTTCGCGGTGTCGGTGGGGCGCTGGGGCCGATGGGACGAATCGGCTTTCAAACACTGGTATCAATTCGGTTCCATGCTCTTGATGTACGTCAACTGGAATGTCTGCACGCTGGTGGGCATTGCCGCGGGCAGGCTGCTGCGCGGCATCGGGGGATGGGGCCTGGACTTTGCGATGGTTGCGGCCTTCATCGGCATCGTGATTCCCTTCCTGAAAGACCGTCCTCATTATTGCGCCGTGCTCGTTGCAGGGGGTGTTGCGCTGGTCTTCAACGGTCTGCCGCATAAATTGGGATTGATTGTGGCCAGCGTGCTGGGTATTGCCGCGGGGGTGGCCGCCGAAGCGCTGATGAATTCGCTTAGCAGCGGCGATGGGGTGAAGGGAGACTAGAATGGAAACGGTATGGATGGTATCCGGGATGGCGCTGGTTACCTTCTCGATCCGCTACCTGTTGCTGCCGTTGTCGAGCCGCATCCACTTCAGCCCGATCGTGCAGCGTGCTCTGGGCTATGTGCCGCCGGCCGTGCTTGCGGCGATCATCGTTCCAGCTGCACTGTTGCCGGACGGGGGCGAAATTCAATTGACCTGGCGCAATCCCTACCTGATGGGGGCCTTGTTGACGGCGGCGATCGGTTGGCGGTTCCGGAACATGCTTGTGACGATCCTGGGCGGCATGGCCGGCTTTGCGGTTTGGCAATGGGTGTTGCGCGCGGGCTGGATTTAAGCGCGGATTAAGGCGCTTCAAAGGGGCGCCCTGACGAGCCGATCCGGGTCTCTACTGGCCCATTCACCGAACGTTCCGGCTGGCAGCGCCGGCGAAAAGTTTTTCGAACATATATCTGACTCGTGCCCGGTGTCCACCACGCGCCAGGGGAGGGTCAAGTTAATTAGTTAAGGGCGTCCCTAACTCCCCCCTAACTCCCCGATACGATTCCATACACGGTCGTAGCATTTTTGCATACGAGCAGGAGGCTGCGCGCTGAAAGGTGCTTGGCGGCGCTACGGCCGGCCATCCCGTTACCAGGAGGCCGGCCCGCCTATCCGCTGCTTGTAAAGGCGCGGGCATTGACATACAGCTACATAAGTTCCTATCATTGAAGATCCTCTGTCGATGCGATGGTTTCGGGAATCCTCAATGTCGCAAAGCGGTTTTTCTCGTACGAATATTCTGGTGGATGACGGCCCCACAGACAACATCCGGAAAAAGGTAGATCGGTTCGAAATCCCGTTCCTTTAGCTGAGGGGAATTGGATTCCGCCGCAATCTCAGCCAGACCAGTGCCATATTGGCCGATTTCACCATGCCCGCGGAAAACATCGCCACGATGGATGGGGACTTGCAGAATAATTCGGAAGACATTCCCTTGTACGCTTTACCCGATGGAAGAAGTCGCAATGCGATATCGTCAGCGGTTGGCGCAAGCACCGCAGGACCATATAAAAAGGGTGCTGCCGTCCAGGATGGCCGGCAACAGCCAGGCCCGGATAGTCACGGTTATTCTGATGGTCGCCGACGTCTCCACTGCAGGACCTGGAGGCTGGCAAATCAAAGACTACACGATCAAAAAAAACATATAGTGCTACAGTTTAAGCGGAGATCATTATGATTACTGATCGCGGTGTTTCTTCCGATATTGATAACCAATCGAATATCGGTGCATATGCATGGATAGGGCCGGCACTGATGATCTCGGCCATCCTGATCGGCCTTATGGCCCGTTTCAAGGGTATTGGGCGATGGCCGTTCGCCTACGACGAATTTCTCATCGCCCAATCCGTCGAGCATATCCTTAAGACCGGACTGCCCATGTTCGAAAGCGGCGGATATTATACCCGGGGTCTGTTGTATCAGTATCTATCGGCCGGATTGGTATGGTTTTTTGGTAATCCGGAATTCTGGCTGCGTGCGATACCGGCGGCATTCAACATGATGTCCGTTCCGGCCCTGTATTGGCTGGGAAAGCGTATCGGCGGCAAGGTCGTTGCTTATGCCGCCGTGATACTGTGCATGCTGTCGATCTGGGAGATCGAATTTTCGCGCTTCGCCAGAATGTATGCGCTGTTTCAAGCCATTTTCCTGTGGTACCTGGTAGCGTTGTATAAAGCGGTGCTCGAAGACGACTCACGAGGTGAAATTTGGATGTATGTGCTTTCAGCAACAGCCATTTTGGCCTTCGAAGGCGCCATCTTCCTGGCGCTGCTGAATTTTCTGCCGACTGTTTACCGGCGGCGGCTTAATATTTTATCCTACAGCCTGTGGGTTCCGTTGCTCATCGCCATCGGGACTTACCTGTTCATCACGGCCGATTTCAGGCGGATGGGCTTGGATAACGCTTTGCCCGATGGCTTCGTAGCGCCCTCCGGCGGCGACACGATCCTGTTTCCGTCGACAATGCTGCCCATCCTTTTTTCGCATCCGATTTGGACAGTTAGTTTTTTTTTGCTGGCTGCAGTCAATGCATTTCTGGCGTATAGAATTGTATTTTCTGCCGCCACCCCATTGGATAAATTTTTCTTTCTAATAATCGTTCTCGCGGCCCTCTTTCACCAGTTCGGTATCGTCGCGGGTATTTCCGTCTTGCTGGTTGCCATCTACCATCGACGGCTAAAAGAGAGTTGGCGGGAAAACAGATACAATATCGTCACCGCAGTCGCTTTGTCATTCGCCTTCTGGATAGTAGTCGGCATTGCTGGTGATATGTGGCACCAGATAATCCCCGGTATTGAAAACCCGGGCTTGACGAAATATTTTTTGCTTTTATTCAACTACCCCGATGTATATGCCCAAGTTTTTTACCAATGGCTGGCCATAATGCCGAAACTTGTTCTGTTCCTCGGTGGAGGCGTAACCATAGCGTTTATAGTCGCAATCTTCAGTTCACAAGAAGACTACAGCGGGATTCGTTTTCTGTTGGCCGTATTAGTTGCGATGGTTTTGCTGGTAGGTCTCATTCAAACCCCTTATCACAGCACGCGATATACTTTTTTCATATATCCGGGGGCGATTATTATCTTTGCGGCATCAGTATCGATAATGATGCGCAGGCGCGTGAAAACTAAAATCGGCTTCGGAATTTTCTTTTCGTTGGCGATTTCTGCATACATTCTTCTTGCAGAGGATTACAGGTTCATGCATCTTTATAGGATCGATTCTCCGGAATATAATTTCAGACATAACTTCAGCAAAAGGTTGGAGAGCCATTACTACTTCCGGATCGATTACCGAACGCCGGCCGATATCATCGACAAAGCGGCGGCTCCAGGTGATCTCGTGGTTTCGCTCTTTACCCCGACAGCCTATTATCTGGACCGTCTGGACTACCTCTATTTCAACGATCCCAAGTTGATAATGAACTACTCGGCTTTGAATGGAAAAAAGGAACTTTTCACCCATACCAATTTAATTCTCGAAAAAGAGCAGTTATGGGCGCTGATCGAAAACAGCGCTACGCCTATCTGGATTATTTCAGCGTCGGATACCTATCGTCAAAACCCCTACATCGCAGAAATATCGAAGGAAATTGGAAACCGTTACTCCCCCAATATTTTCGGCCGCAGCGTGGATCAAAAAATACTGGTCTATCATATCAGGGATGAGAAGGGGCGGCCTTAACTTAGCTCCAGCGGCATCTATTCGGGCTTTTCCTGGCATGCAGGGAAGCTTAAAAGGTTGTTTGTGGAGGGTTAAGTTAAAAAGTTAAGGGCGTCCCCAACTCTCCCAGGGCGTCCCCAACTCTCCTGGCAATGGATGGCATAGAATTTTTTCACAGCCTCTTTCAGCCCTTCATTTGCTTCTTTACGGATTTGACGAAGCGTCCGAATGCCTTGTCTTTTTTCCGTTTGTCTACGTACGATAAGTCGTGGTACTCCGATTCCTTTTTGAGCTTCATATAGCTGGAATAACGATCTTCAGTCAACACCCCGCTGATGACAGCGGCCCGGACTGCACAGCCGGGTTCCTGGGTGTGGCCGCAATTTTGATAGCGGCAATTCAGTGTAAGCCGCACGATCTCTTGAAAGCTTTGATCGACCTCTTCGCCCACACCGAGAAGGCCCAGTTCTCGCATGCCAGGCGTATCGATCAACATGGCGCCTTGCTCAAGAAAAATAAGCTGGCGCCGCGAAGTTGTATGGGTACCTTCGCCCGTGCCACTCACGGCCTTTGTGCCAAAAGCGTTTTGCCCGATAAGGCGGTTGATCAGTGTTGTCTTGCCAACCCCCGACGAACCGACAAGGCAATAGGTTTTCCCCGAGACTAACATCTGTTGGAATTCGTCAAACCCGATGCCCGTGATGTTGCTAAGGGCAATGATCCTGGCGGAAATGACGCTCGATCGAATGGCAGCAATCTTCTGCACCAGTTCTTCGGGGGTTATCAAATCCGACTTGGTAAGAAGAACAACCGGTTCAACACCCCCGTCGGCTGCCATAACAAGGTAACGATCCAGCCTCCGCACATTGAAGTCAAAGTGGCACGATTGGACAATAAAAGCGACGTCAATGTTGGCCGCTATCATCTGGAAGTCCACCTTTTCACCAGCAGATTTGCGGCGCAGAAAAGTCTTTCTCGGAAACAATTCATGGATAATTGCGGCAGTATCGTTGCTGTGATATTGCACGGTGACCCAATCGCCGACGCATGGCAGGTCAACCGATGATTCTGCCTGAAAATAAAACTTCCCAGCGAGTTCAGCCGGGATTTCTTTGCTTTGATTTTTGATGAGGTATGCACCGCGGTCAACTGCCGATATTCGCGCAAAGTCCCGGCCCTCTAAACGCAAATCATTAACATGCGCTTGAAACCATTGGTCGAAACCTATATCTCGTAATTTCATCATATATAGTCACTGAAAATAGTCCTCAAACATTCCGGCTGTGCAGCGCCGGCTAATAGTGTTCGCGGACATTTATCTGTATCGTGCCCGGCGTCCGTCACGAGTCATTGTAAGTACAAGTTAATAAGTTAAGGGCGTCCCCAACTCTCCCAGGGCGTCCCCAACTCTCCCCCAAGTGAATTGTTGGCAGTTTTTTCCTTTTTTTCTCAGAATGGAAGCACTCCATCTTCATCAAGCGCATGTTTCTCTACGCACGTGTCGGAGCCCTCCTTCATTTCTTGTGGCCCGGTGATATATTCCCACATCTCATTTTTATGGAGCCAAATCGGATCGGCATTCCGCCGAGTGAACTCATCCACATCCAAGCCATTGATTTTAGGTGCGCGCCTCACCCGTTTCTGTTTGCCATTGATGAAAATGATCTCGAATTCCTCGCGCCTCCGATCCTTCTCCCTTTTCTCCGCTTTAGTAAGCTTTCTCTTTTTCTTTTTACTCATAGGTTTTAGCCAATATTCCTGCCGACATAGTTTAGACTGCCCAACAGCCTCATTATTTTACGGCTGTTTTGCACCCGAAATCGATTTAGACGTCTGTTTAGCCGTCTAATACCGGCCGTCGACCTTATTATACGATTAAGCAGCCATCTAAATCTGGAGCACATAGCAAAGAAGGAAGGGATTCATGGAAGGAATCCCGCCCTTCTCAAACCTGGTACTGCCTGCACTGGAACAGTTGTTGCGGGAACTGCCGGTAAGTTAGTCGGAAACCCTCCCTTATGTCAATGTTTGGTTCTTTTTTATTGCCTTGAAATGGGCGGGATTCAGGCGGTGGCCAGGTGATGACCGTTTTCGACCACGGCGTTCTGTCAGGTGCGCAGGGTGAGCATTGGTTGCCAGATGCCCGATTGGCAATACCCCAAAAGTGGGTAAATACCCCATTGACGCCTACCCCCAAATGGCGCGATTAAAGGATCGTAGCGTCTTGCCATATGCCCCTCCTGCCGAGGGGATGGATGGATAACCCCCATGAGAGGAGCCGAAAATGCCACAAATTTCTTCCACCCCGCAACATTGTCCGGGATTCGATCAGTTCAAAAACCTGAAATCCTTCATCTGCCGCTGCAATGAATGTGGAGAGGCCAAGGAGATTTTTTCGGACGAATTTAATCGCGAGCACAAGTGCGGCAAGTGCGGTGCAAAAATAGATTTTTCGCAATGTACTCTTGACGGGCAGGCTGGTGCCTCGGATCCGCGTTAGCGCCCCGTTTCCTTTCACTGTCAAACCACGCGACGTGCGCTTGGTGTTGCGGAGGTGCCGCTCGCATCTCCGTTGCGGCCCACGTATGCATACCCATCCGTCGGCATGCCCCTGCGATACGGGCCGGTATCCGGGGGCACGCTGCCGATCCCACCAGTGATCGTGCGCGCATATCCTTCTATAGGCCTCAAGCGCCACACATCTTACTGAAAAATTTGGATATGCAGTTCGCTCCAGCTAAATTGGCGAAGTGGCGGGATTGGCACGGAGGAGGTGATCCGGGTGGGTGGTCCGCGCCGCGTCAGCCATGAGATTTAGTGAGGCATAAGGTGTGCGCAGGACAGGGGGCCGCGCTGTTTGAGCGAAGCGAGTTTGCGGCCCGTCCGGAGCATACCTTATTGCCTCACTTGATCGAATGGATGGTGGCGCGAACCACCCACCCGGATCACCGGGGCTTTGGCTTTTTTTACGTCACCCCACGCCCGTATCTCACCTGACCGAAGTGGACGACCAGATTCCTGAAATAAGCCGGACCGTTCATCCCTTCAGGGCGGCGCCCTCGTATATATGAACGCCGGGTAGGTCGGTGCCCAGGAGAGCGATCGCCTTGCGGGCTACCGTGCGCGCCTGAACCGGCCGATACTTTGCGGGAATCAAGGGGCTGAGCGGCTTCATGAAGACACTGCCCACCACTTCGCCCATCCTGAATTCGTCGCGTTTGCCCAACAGGAAGGAGGGCCTGAGGATATGGATGCTGTCAAAAGGAAGTTTGCGGATTTCAGATTCGAGTTCCCCTTTGACCTGGTTGTAGAAAATTATGGAATGGGGGTCCGACCCGATCGCGGAGATCAAGATGAACTTTCGACATTGATTGGCCAGGGCGATTTTGGCGATACGCAGAGGAAGTTCAAGGTCGACATGGCGGAATTTTTCTTTGGAACCCGCTTTTTTCATGGTCGTGCCCAGGGCGCAAAAGGTCGCGGTGGCGGCCAGTTCGTGTTGGTAGGTCTCTAATCGGTCGAAGTCGATGATGCGTTGCGCGATGTTGGCGGCATCCCGGACCGAAGCCATCTCCCTTCGGGCTAGCGCGATGACGCTCGGATAGGCGGCATTGTTCTTGATCATCTCCAGAAACAGTCCGCCGATCAATCCTGTTGATCCCACAACCAAGACATCTTTCATGATTGGATCACCTCCTCTTGGGCATGGCCTGTTGCGAAGGCACGTTGCCTTCATTGGGCAGGGACTATCCGGTGCCAGCCCGGCCGCGTTTCATTGAAATATAATCACAAATCGGGATCTGACGTCAGCACACCCCACGATCCAGGCTTTTCATGCGGGCGGGGTCTGGATGGGCGGTAAAAGGAGTACGATGGTGCAGCCGTCTGCGGGATTGTTGGCGGCCTGCACGCGGCCGCCCATGGCCGTGATGAATTTTTTGACCAGGGCCAGGCCCAGGCCGGTGCCGCCGGCGTTGCGGGTCGACGCGTTGTCGGCGCGGTAAAAATCGTCGAAAATCTTTTTGAGGGATTGGCGCGGAATGCCCGGTCCGGTGTCTGCAACGGCCAGCCGTATCCAGCCCGGCACCGGGCGGGCCTCGATGGTGATCTGCTTGAGCGGGGCGTTGCGCCCGAATTTGATGCTGTTTTCAATGAGGTTGAGCAGGATCTGGATCAGCACTTCGCGGTCGTATACAAAGGCGGGCAGGGCCGTCGCTTCGATGCGTAGCGTAAATCCTTCCTGCGCCATTTTGGGTCCCATCACAGTCTGGACTTCGTCCAGGACATCGGTCAGGTCGCCGGTTTGCCATTCGAAGCGCCGTCGGCGTTTTTCCAGCCGGGACAGTTCCAGCACGTTGTCGATCAGCCGGCTCAGGCGGGCGCTTTCCGAGCCGAGGATGCGCAGGTAGTCCTGTTCGCGCTCGGGGGTTGCGGCAATCCCGTTTTCGAGCATTTCGATGTACATGCGGATGTTGGTCAGGGGGGTTTTGAGTTCGTGGGTGACCGAGGAGACAAATTGCGCGCGACGTTCGGACATATCCACCACCGTACGGGCGCTTTGATAGATGGCCAGCAAACCGATCAGCAACACGGCGCCGAGCGCCGCCACGGCGAGCATGAGGGGGCGCCGCGCAGGTGATGGGGGCACGGACGCTGCGCTTAAGCTGGCCGAGAGATAACCGTAGGGGGTCGCGAATTTCCGTTCGGCGCTGAATGCGGGCGCCGGATCGGCAGCGGCGCCGGTTTGGACGACCGCGTGCCGGTGGCCGTTCTCGATGACCGCAAGGTTCAAATGCGCAAAACCGGACAGGGGCTGGCCTTCAAAATGGGCGGCGGCCAGATGGCGTAAAAACGGGCCGGTCAGGAGTACGAACCCCTGGCGATAGATCTGGTTGTTCATGGCAATGCGCCGAAAGATGAAGACCTGTTCGCGATCGATGAGCACCGCTTGGAAGGGGGCCACTTCGACTTGCAGCAGGGTCTGCGCCGGCGCTTCGGCCATTAAAGCCCCGTCGGGGGCGGCGCGCTCTTCTCGGGGGCGTGCCGCGGGCGCGGCCGCGGATGCCCTTTTTTGCCGGTCGGGCGCGGCGTCTACCTGCGCGGCCGGTGCGGGGACATTCTGCTCGGCTTGCGGGGCGATGTTGAGTGCCTGGTGGGGTGTAATGGCTTCCAGGCGCCGCTCTTTCTGACCCAGGTAGGTTTTGGCGGTTTGGGTCGCGGGGCGCGAAAGAAAACGGTCGGAGAAGTCGGCCGATGTCCTTTGCTTGCTTTTTGGCGCAACTGCCGATTTCTTCTCCTTCACCGCAGCGTCCGGTGCACCCGCAGCAATGCTCTTGGCGACATGGTACTTTTGAGTGTTGAAGAGGTTGTTGACCTGCTGCAGCCGCGCTACCAATGGGCGGTGCTCGGCCGACACGTGGTTCAGGTCGGCCGCCAGCGGCGTCTGGAAAGAGCCATCCGGATTATTTTGCAGGTATCCCAGGATGAAATCGAGCTGGGGCGGCTCGGCCAGCGGGGAGCGGCGCGGCGCGCTGCCCGATATCAGCATGGTGTGGTGATACTCGTCGACGGCGCGATTTTCTTCCTGCTGCACCCACTGGGCCAACTCCTGTTCCATTTGGTCGAACAGGGCTTCAGCGAAGAAACTCAACTGCGCTTTTTCCTCGCGCGAAAGGCTCTCGGCCGTGCGCAGGATCACGTATGCCAACGGGATTGAAATGGCCAGGCAGAAGATCACGATATAGCGTTTGAGCCGCTTCATGCCAAACCCGCCAGGCGGTAGCCTTCGCCGCGCACGGTTTCGATCATCTCCGCATCGGGGTTCAGGGTCGTGATTTTCTTGCGCAGCTTAAGCATGTGGATGTCCACGGTGCGGGTTTCGATGTCCGCGTCCACATAATGCCAGACCTGCATCAGCAGTTCTTTTTTGGAAACGATGCGATGCTGGTTTTGAAAAAGGTAGACGACAATATCCATTTCACGGCGGGTCAGGTCCTGCACGCGGTCCGCGCACGCCGCGCGCAGGTTGAGTCCGTCGAAGTGGATGGCGCCCCATTCGACGGTGACATCGCCGCACGCCTTGCCGCTGCGCCGCAGCAGGGCCTCCAGGCGAACCATTAACTCGCGTAATGAGAAGGGCTTGGGAACGTAATCGTCGGCACCGCACTTGAACCCGTTGACCACGTCGTCTTCGGAGCCCTTGGCCGTGATCATGATGATGGGCTGGGTGGGGCGCTTGGCGCGTACCTGGCGGCAGATCGTAAACCCATCCATGCCCGGCAGCATCACATCCAGCAGCACCAGGTCGTACTGCCCCTGCAAGGCCGCGGCGCAGCCGAGTGCGCCGTCTGCTTCGCCGTGGGCGGCATAGCCGTGAAATACCAGGACATCCAAAAGTCCGTTCAGGATGGCCGGGTCATCTTCGACGACCAGGATATGTGCTTTGGGTGGTTTCATAACGGCTTCGCAGCCGGCTGCGCCGGAGGGGCAAGCGGAAAGACGAAAGTGGAAAGAGTCGGTAGGCAGTCGATTGGGTGCGGCATGGCTTTCTCCGTGGTCTCGTTGGCAAGTGCGTATGATGCTATGGTCATATCCGAGTTCGCATGTTCTGCAAAGCAAAAGTTTTGTAAAAATTACTGCCTAACCTTTTGCATTTCTTTGAATTGTCTTTTCATCCGCAAAGCATAGAATCGCGTTCAAATGACCTGAAGAAAACCTCAACACAGGAGAACGAGCATGCAATCCATTAAAAAAGGCCTATGGCGGATGATCACCCTCATTGGGACCCTCAGCGCTGTTCTGGTGCTGATAGGCGCCCACGACCGAGCGCAGGCAACCCGGATTGCCCCGGCAGCCGCGGGGGCCCACGGCAACGGCGACATCGTCCAACTGAGCACCGCGCTGGTGCAGGACAAACTCCTGATCGGATCGGATGGCAAGATTTCGGTGGCGATCGATCTGACGGTCGAAGAGATGCCTGCCCTGATCACCGACCGGCCTCGGCAGCGGATCGACCTGGTGGTGGTGCTGGACCGCAGCGGCTCCATGCAGGGGCAGAAGCTCGATTATGCCCGTCAAGCCATTGTGCGCATGTTGGACTGGCTGTCGCCCGAAGATCGTCTGGGATTGATCATCTACGATGATACCATCCAGACCCTTTTACCCCTGACCACGGTCAACGAGTCGCATCGACGGATCTTCGCGGCCACCGTCGCCCAGATCCAGGCCGGCGGCGGCACCAATCTGGGTGGCGGCCTGCAGGTCGGCATCGATGCCGCGCGGCATTTTCCGGCCGAGGGACGTCTCCGCAAGGTCATCCTGATCTCCGACGGCCTGGCCAATCACGGCATCACCGATCCGGCCGCCCTGGGGCGCATGGCCTCCGGCGCGGTTGCGCACGGCATTGCTGTCAGCACGGTAGGGGTCGGCTATGATTTTAATGAATCCCTGATGACCGCGCTGGCCGATTATGGCGCCGGACGCTACCATTTCCTGGAAAATCCGCAAACATTCACGGCCGTGCTGCAACACGAGTTCGAGAGCACCCGCAACGTGGCCGCGGTCGGCCTTGAAATTCGCCTGCCGCTCAAAAACGGCTTGCGCCTCCTGGATGCCGGCGGCTACCCGATCCAGAAAGAGGGCAATGTGGCCGTGATCCAGCCAGGCGACCTGCTCAGCGCTGAGCGGCGGCGGATCTTTCTGACCTTGCAACTGCCCGTTGACCGCGCCCGCCAACACACCATCGGCGGCCTGACCGTACGGTATCAGCACGCCGGTCGCCCGGTTACCCTGACGTTGCCCAAACCCCTGACCGTGGCCTGCGTGGCCGATGAAGCCGCCGTGCTGGGCAGCATCGACAAGACGGTTTGGGGCAGCCAGGTCGTACAGGAGGATTTCGGACGGTTGAAGGAAACGGTGGCCGACGCCATTCGCAATGGGAAGAAAAAAGAGGCTCTGGACCTGATCAAGACCTATGAGTCCCGTACCGAAGCCATCAACAGCAGCGTGGCATCGCCGCAGGTGAGTGAAAACCTCGAGGGCGAAGTACAGATCCTGCGGCGCAGCGTGGAAGAGACCTTCAGCGGTGCGCCCGCGGCGGTGGCCGAGAAGCAAAAGCAAAATGCGAAGAGTTTGCAATACGATGGCTATAAGAGCCGCAGGGATAAGAAATAAACAGGGGGCATCAGGCCACTGGCGACTGTCGCCTGTGGCCTGATCTTTTTCATGCGCGCAGCCCGGATAGCTGCTGCTGCAGCAACCATCGCGCTGCGCGCCGTTTGTTCAGAGCACCATGGAACGTCGCGCCCAGGTACTGGAAGGATAATATCGTTGACACTTTTCCCACTCTTCGGATAGACGCGCGGGTTCGTGCGAAGCCAGGTATCTGCTCACGCCAAGATAATAGATGGCTTCCGGCGCGAAGTCACTTTGCGGGTAACGGTCAAACACCGCTTTGAAATAGGGCACGGCCTGGTCGAATTTTTTGCGATGCAGTTGATAATGACCTTGGGCGATGATCAGCATGGCAGCGCACTCGGCAGGCGAAAGCCAACCTTCACTATGGTAGACCGGTTTTTCCCTGTTCAGGATGTTCAGGTTGGGCGTCCAGATGACCTGAAACTTATCGACAAGTTTCGGGGCTTTCTCGACATTCACCTGCACCGGCACAAAATGGTCGTTCAGCATGGCAGCCACGGTGGCATCCGGGTACGTCACGGCACCCATTTTTGCGCAGCCGCCTCACCCATCCTTGAAAAAATCGAGCATGACCGGTTTTTTTTCATCGCGGGCTTTTTCGATCCCTTGATCGTAATCTTCGATCCAATTGACTTTAATGTCCGCAGTCATGACACACCTCCATTGGAAATTTTCATGCAATGACGCATGTCGTGTGTCGGTTATAGAATTTCGGATCATTTTAAAATAAGGGCTTGCGTGTATTCATGACGAGAATAGGGCGCAGGCAAGATCCGCAGGAAACCCGTGTGTTGGACGCGAACACAAGGTTCGCCCCTACGGTGCGAGACGGGGTATTGTGCTGGGGCGGCAGGTGGGAGACGGTCGAAATAGACCTTCCGCTGTTGATAGACCATTCAAAAATATCCTAAGGCATAAGATGATCTCTCCTTGGATGAAACGCGACTTTTCACAACCGTCAAAGTTCCCTAACTCATTGGTCGTTGTCAGACCGGATCAATAGAATCGGAATGTCTGCCCCCTGCAACACCCCGGCCGCCACGCTGCCATAAGAGGCACGGGTCGAACCGCCTATCCCGTGCGAGGCAAGGGCGATAAGATCGGCGCCTGTTTCAGCGGCAGTGGCCAATATGGCTTTGACGACCGGCCCATAGACCAACCGTGTTTGCGCCTGTATGTCCTTCTCGCGCAACCTGGCTTGGAGCGTTTCCAGATAGGCACCGGACAGTTTTTTGCGTTTTTGCAAGTCTTCCTGATACTTGTCCATATCGATCACTTCGTCTCGATCCAGATACAGGATCTCTTCTTCGACTTTCAGTAATATCACTTTCGCATCGTGTATTTTTCCCAGATTTTCGACATGATCCAAAATCGCTTCAGCCCGCTTCGACCCATCCAAGGGAATCAGGATTGTTCGATACATTGTTGCCTCCTTTATGCATTTTTGGCGTTTTTCGCCGATCAACCACCCGGCATTGCACCACTCGTGGGCCCATCCCCCCTTTCCAGGGCGCGCATAAATCGGCCGGATGGATCACTGGCAGCAGGCGCTTTTGGAAAAAGGTGCGGGGCGATATTTTCCTTGGAGGAACTTGGAGGAACAAGATAAAAAATCGTAGAATGATTGCTCGGAAAGGTACATTGGGTGAAGGATGTATTTTTTATAGAATGTAGGGTGGGCATTGCCCACTGCTATTCCCCGCAAACAACAACATCGGTTTCTGACACTGATCCCGCCCAGGCAATTGGATAGCCACCGGACATTGCGCGTTGATTACGGCCAATCACAGAAGCGATCAACATAATCAATGGTGGGCGATGCCCACGCTACCTGTCTGAAGCGAATTGGGTAACCCAATATTTTTATTTGGTGATGCGGTGCGCGCGTTTTCAGCGCCAGCGGTACCATGTGAAAGGCGCACCGCTGAGTTGTATCCGCTCTCGGGTGGGGCGTAGTTCGCGCCGGGTGCCGTCGTGCTGGAGAATGAGTTTGCGGAACGGTTCGAGCGTGTAGGGGGTGATGGCAATGTCGCCGAATCCGGTGGCGTGGGTGTGCAGGCGAAGGTGCAGGTGCTTTTGAATGCGCTGCGCCGCGATGGTGATATCGGAGCGTTTCCCTTGCAGATAGTCGAGGCTCTGGCCATCGTCGGCTCTGTAGTGGTAGGTGGCCTGGCCGGAATGGTGCCGCGAGATGCAGCAGAACAGGCCGATGCTGGTCAGGGTGCAGCGATTGTCGCGGCGTGTGCCAGGCTGGAAGGGGATCAGCGCGCCTTCGCGTATGAAAAGCGGCGTCGTCCGCTTGTCTCTTTTGACGGTCAGGCGCCGGCCGCCTTCGACCCAGCGTCCGGTGTCGGTGCGCAGCCAGCGGCCTTGCGGCAGCGTTATTCCGCGCGTTTGCGCCCGTTCGGTCACAAAGGGGGCTTGCATGATGTGGGGACCGACCATGAACTGGTCGTCGATATCGCCTAAGGGCAGCGCCTTCGTATCCGTGAAGTCATGGAACAGGGGGCGCAGAATAGCCGCCCCGCTGATGTCTTGATCGATGAACAGGTTGTAGAGATAGGGCAGCAATGTATAGCGCAGGCGCACGAAGCGGCGGATAATCCGCAGAGCTTCGCGGGAGTAAGCCCACGGTTCTTGGGCGCGGCTGCCGCGCACGGTATGATTGCGCAAGAACGGGAACAGGAAGGCGGCTTTGATCCAATCGACCAGAAGATCTTCTGTGCAGTCGCCGCCGAAGCCGCCGACATCCGGGCCGTTGAAAGGAATGCCGGAAAGGGCCAGGTTCAGCGATTTGCCGATGGCGCGCTGCAGGTGATGGTAAGAGGAGAAGTTGTCGCCGGTCCAGTGGGCGGCATAGCGTTGCGAGCCGGTGCAGCCGGAACGCGACAGTAAAAAAGGACGGCGATCGGGGTGCGCGGCGATGAAGCCCTCGCGGGTCGCGCGGGCCATCAGCAGGGCATATTGGTTATGATAGACATCGTGATCGTCCCGGCCGTAAGTGAAGCGCATGGCGTGGCAGTCAATCGGGCCGGTGGAGGGATCGTTCATGTCGATCCAGGCGCCCGCGAAACCGAGTTCGAAAAGGCCGCGGGCGTGCTCGGCCCACCAGCGGCGGGTCTCGGGCAGGCTGAAGTCTGGAAAAACGCTCAAGCCCGGCCAGACCATGCCAACGAAAGCAGTGTCATTGTCGTTGCGACAGAAGAGATTGTTCTGCCGGCCGCTGTCATAAACCGCGTAGCCTTCCTCGCGTTTGACGCCCGGATCGATGATCGGGACGACGCGAAATCCGCGTTCGGCGAGTTGGGCCGTTGTCTCGCCGGCGCGCGGCAGGCGGTCCGGATGGAGCGTAAAGACGCGGTACGCATCCAGGCAGTCGATATCCAGCCATAGCCCGTCGGCGGGAAAAGCGTGCGTTTCGAACTGATCGGCGAGGTGGTTCAAATCGGCTTCACCCGCGTAGCCCCAGCGGCTTTGGTGGTATCCCAGGGCCCACAACGGCGGCAGGGGGGTCGTGCCGATCACCTGCTGAAATTTGCAGGTCAGAGCGGAAAGGGAAGGGCCGTAGATGCAGTACAAGGATGGCCTGCCGTTTTCAGCGCCGATCAGAATGGCGGGCGGGTAGGATGATCCGGCCTGCAGGAATCCGGACAGATCGGCATCGTCGGCCATCGAGATCTGGCCGGCATACGGGCAATCCATCAGCAGTCCGATGTAGGTATTGCCTTGTTTGACGATCAGATAGGGAATCGAGATGTAATCGGGATCGTAATCGCCATGCATGACGTCTTGCATGGGATGGTCGGCCCAGACGTCCACATTCCAGAAAGTAAAGGCGCGCCCGGACCGTTCGAAAGGGGTGTGTTTTTCACCCAGTCCGTAAAAGCGCATGTCCGGGGTGCGTTCGAACCGGAACAGCCAGGCCGTGCCTGATGTGCCGAACCAATGGCGGTCGGCGGCCTGCAGCCAGCGCCGGCCCCGACTGGAACGCAACGTCATGCCGGCATCCGCGCTGATGTCCAGGCGGACGCTGTCGCCGTCCGGTGCCGCGCTGAGCTGCCCGGCCGGCAAGCGTTCGGTTCGGTTGTCCTGCGGCCATACAGCCGTGTTCGTGATTTCAATATGATAGATGTCCCGGCCCAAAGCAGTCAGATGTAAATCGAATGCGCCCAGGTCCGATGCGATTTTTCCATCTTGAACATGGTTGGCGAATATGAAATTTGCCGGGTGGAAATGTTTGTTGAAGAGATACACGCTTTTATCTCCCCTCCGGAAAGGTTGTAGAACTGCGCGTTCGCGCGGCGAGGCCGGATCGACCATGCGCTTGTTCCAACGTTGCCACTGGCGGTCAAAAAAAATTTTTACTGCGGAGCAAGGACCGATGCGGATGGGGAAGGTGTGGGCAAGCGGAGATGGGGGCTGGTGCAGGCAGATCCAAATCAAAGAAAAAGCATCATACTCATCTCAGGGTATGATGCTTTTTTACAGGTTTGAAGCGCTTAAGCTTTACGAACGTTTTTGGCTTCCGGACCGCGAGTGCTTTCTTCAATTTCGAAAGATACGGCGTCCCCTTCGTTCAGGGTCTTATAACCGTCCATTGTTATTGATGAAAAATGCACAAAAATATCCCGACCGTTTTCTTCGTTGATGAAGCCATACCCCTTTTTGTTGTTGAACCATTTTACCGTACCATTTGCCAAAGCATTGTCCTCCTGTCTTATACGTTCGCACTCCAATGTTACCGCCAACCTGTGAACGATGCCAAGTCTCTTCCAGATGTCTTTTTATAAAGAAGACCAAGCCATTACATGAGATGCCATCACAATAAGCGAAGCTTTACCGCAACGTCAAGAAAAATCCAGTAATTTATAGTGAATTGTACTTGCCTGCGGCCCGACTTTATCGCGGTTTTCTGTCGAATGAGCGTATTCGAAGCATGCCGGACGCCGGGCCATGCCGGTCCGCGTTGCCACAGCCGTCAGTAGCCCATTGCCTGATTGACCAGGACGACGCTGATCTGGGTCAGCATGGGTTGGCGGTGTAAAATGGTGGTAATGCGGCAGATGCGTTGCGGCGAATGGCAATCGCTGCATAGACCGGTTTCGGCACAGGGGGTTTTCATGTTCAGGCTTTTGGCGCGCATGGGCGCGGCCACATCGCGGATGCGCTGCAGCGCGCCCGGAAGGTCGTTGGCCAGCTTGTTGATGCCGGCCACGATAATGACTCTGGCAGGGCCGAATCCCATGGCGCTGGTACGATTGCCGACGCCGTCCACGTTGACGATTTCACCGGTCATTGCAATGGCATTGGCGCTGCAGAAAAAGCAGTCGCAGGTCAGTTGGGCTTTGCGTGTTTCCATGATCGCTTGGGCGGAAAGATCGGTGCGCCAGTGATCGTAAACCGTCTTGCCCTCGGTCGCCAGCGTTTCGATGATATTGAGCATGCGCACCGTGTCGGAACCGCCGAACCCAAAGCTTTTGTAGGCTGCGGTCATGGACAGAACCAGACTGCGCGCCGCATCCAGATCAGCGACCCAGTGGGCATCGAACCCGTTTTTCTGAAGGTTGGAAACACATACCTGGCCGCGGCGTTCACCCAACCAATCACCATAAGACGTCTGCATAGCTCTCTCCCTTCATTGAAAACTCTCTGGGCCCGAAAGAATTACTTATTCAACTTTCAGGTTCCATCGCCGGTGATCCGGGCGTGTTGTCCGCGCCACACGCCATTTCACTCAAGTGAGACTAAAGGTGTGCGTAGGGTCGGGCCGCAAACTCGCAGGCGCTCAAACAGTGCGGCCCAAATCACCCTACGCACACCTAAGTCTCACTAAATCTCATGGCTGACTGTGGCGCGGACAACACGCCCGGATCACCTCACTACGTGCCAATCCCGAAAGTTGCGATACTTATGTCTGGCGATCAACAACTACTTTGCAACGTCGGCGCAACCGGGTCACGACATCAAGTAAAAGCCCAATCCCGGATCGTCGCCCTCGTTGAGCGCAAAAGAGGTTCCGACGATATTCTTCTGAACATTGCGCACGATCACGCGCTTTTCGAGAAAGGTCCGCCGCTTGTCGTCCAGGTGAAACTCAACCCGCAGGATTTCACCTATTTTGAATTCCCGCTCCACATTGAGGCGCAGCTTGAGGCCGGTCGTGGAGACATCCACAACACGCATGATACCCTTGTCCATTTCGCCATCTTCCCGGCGATAGAAATACATTCCCGGCAAATCGGCGCTTTTGCGGTATTGGCGTCTTTTTTCGAGTGAAACCGTGAAACGGTGGCCGCAGCTGCAGTTGCATCTGACATTGACCCGCTTGTCCAGGGAGGCGAATTTAGCGACATTGGCAGTGGTGACATTGCCGCATTGCGGGCACACAAAAGTAGCGGTATTGTTGTTGGTGATAAAGACTTTGTCTACCATCGATCACTCCCGGATATCAGTATTTGCGCAAATGATCGAAGCGTTGGATGCGGTGGGGTGTTGGGGTTCGTGCCCCATGATACGAATGATTTTAGGGCGATAGGCCTCCTGCAGTCCCATGCGCTGGCCCTTTCCGCGCACGATCAGCAAGGATGCCCCGAAACAGATCAGGGCCCCTATGACGGCAGCGGTCGATGGATCGCACTCAAGCCGGGGCGCCAGCCAGCTGCCTATGAAACCGCCGGCCATCATGCACAAAATCGGGAACAGATAGAGCAGGAAGGTGGCTTTGAAAATGGCGCCCGAGCTGACTGAAAGCTGAATGCGATCGCCGACGGATGCGCCGGCCGTATTGATCGCCTCCACCTCCTGGGCAAGGCCCTCGCCGGAATGACAGCTATCCCGCGAAGCGCACGCTTCGCAGGCACTCGAACGCACGGTTTTGACCCATGCGGTGGTGGGGCCCTGCGGACCCAGCTTGATGACGATGCCTTGTTCGATGGCCATTGGAATTTCCTATGATCAGCTGGCTATTGACTGCGGCAGGGTCTGCTGGTCGCGACGATAGCAGATCAGTCCGCATCGCAGGCACCGTTCAGCCTCGGCCTGGGCCATGGTCATGTCGAAACCGCGTTCCAGCTCTTTGCCTTGAGCCGTCTGATTGCTGTCGGTCAGGGGCATGATCTGACGCAGGCGGGTGGCGACATTCACCACATGATCCACATTCTGTACCATCGTGTTCGGCGTGACCACGTGTTCCGGGAGATCCATGGGGATATCGTACAGCGCGCGGTGCATCGAGGCCGCCGCGCGGCGTCCGGCGGCGATCGCCTTGATGGCGGCCGAAAAATCGGTGAGAACGTCGCCTTGGGCCATCAACCCGGTTTCATGGTGATAGGCGGGCTGCTTATAAGGCGGCAAGGCCTGCCATGCGAGGGAAGCCGGCGCTTCGGTCGCTTCCGCAACGGTTTCGGGTGTAAAAACCAATTCGGGGATGCGCCCGGCGGTAAAGATGATGTGGTCGGCTTCCACGGTCTGCGATGTGCCGTCGGCAAGATCGATCAGCGCCACCGACGTTAACGTGTCGTCTTGTCCATGCAGGCGGCCGATGCCGGTATTGACGCGCAGGTCCACCTGGGAGGGATCGATTTCGGAGGGGGCGGCTTCGCGCACGAGCAGTGTAATTTTACGGGCGCCCAGCTCTTTGCAGCGCGCGATCATGGCGGTGTTCAGGTTGGGGTTGCCGACGATTATGACATGGCCGTTGAGCGCGACTTCGGGGTAGCCTTCACGACCGCTTTTGACGATATCGATCAGCAGATGGCAGCCGGGCACGGGGCTGACGTCGCCCTTGCCCGCGGTGCGGGCCAGGCGGCCATCCCACCCACCGACAGCCATGAACACGGCCTGGTAGCCCTCGGACAAGAGGTCCATCACTGACAGATCGCGTCCGAGCTGCTTGCCGGTTTCGGCTTTGACACCCATGTCCAGAATGCCTTCGATGTCCCAATCCAGCACGGGCATGGGCAGACGATAGCGTGCAATGGCGCTGCGCAGCAAGCCGCCCAGTTGATCCTGGGCTTCGAACACCGTGGTGTCATGTCCCAGACGCGCGGAAAAGAAAGCGGCCGACAGGCCTTCCACACCGCCGCCGATCACCGCCACCCGGCGGCCGCTGGCGGGTGCTTTATACGGTTGCACATGTTTGCCCTGGGCCATTTCGACATCGGCGGCATAGCGTTTGAGAAAATTGATGGCCACCGGCTCGTCCACGAGCTGACGCCGGCACTCGTTTTCACACGGCCGCGGACAGATGCGTCCGATGACGGTCGGGAACGGGTTGCGTTCCTTGATAATCTGGACGGCCTTATTGTAATCGCCTTCGCTGACGGCGCCGATGTAGCCGCTGATGTTGATGCCGGCCGGGCAGGCGCGCTGGCAAGGCGTGGTGCAGTCTTCGGTGGTGTATTCTTTAAGGATGCGGCGCGTGACCGAAGAGAGGGTGATGATATGCTTGGGGCAGACCCTTTCGCAGGTGCCGCATCCCGTGCAGCGGTTTTCGTGGACCACGGGCAGACCCTTGGGGCCCATGGTGATGGCGCCGAACGGACACACTTTGGCACAGGTGCCCAAACCGACGCATCCGATCGTGCAGACTTTCATGCCGCCATTGAGCAAGGCCACGGCACGGCAATCGTTCAGGCCGTCATAGACGAATTTTGTATCCGCATCGATGGTGCCATAGGTGCAGCCGGGCAGGGCGATGTCCGGTTCCTTGGCCTCGAGGGAGACCCCTAGAATACCGGCGATGGCAGCAGCCACTTCCGGTCCGGCCGCCACGCAGGAGTTGGCCGCGGCCCGTCCGGCCACGATGGCCTCGGCATTGGCCGAGCAGCCGGGCATGCCGCACCCGCCGCAATTGGCCCCGGGCAGGGCCGCCTCAACATCCAGGATTTTGGGGTCCACGTAGACATAGAAAACTTTCGAGGCGATAGCCAGCCCCACGCCGACCACCAACCCCAGTGCACCCATCAATATGATTGCGATTACCATTTATACTTCCTCCCGGAGGATATTTCGAATCTTCAAAACCATTTCAAGAGACGCCCGCCACACCGCTGTCGATCCCCGTACGCCCAATGATACCCGCGGTGGCTCAATCGATAGCGCCGAATTTGCATTTATCGTAACAGGTCAAACACTTGATGCATTTTTCAATATCGATACGGGCTTTCTCTTTTTTCTGCCACGCGATCGCCTGCACCGGGCAGGCCTTGGCACACAAGCCGCACCCCGTGCACACATCCGGATCGATTGTGAACTTCAGAAGATCGACGCAGCGTTTGGCCGGGCAGCGGTGCTCGTAGATATGCGCTTCGAACTCTTCGCGGAAATAGCGCAGGGCCGACAGGACCGGATTGGGGCCGGTCTGCCCGAGGCCGCACAGTGCCGTCTCGCGAATCACATACGAAAGCTCTTCCAGGGCGGTCAGATCGTCAGGCTCGCCGCGTCCCTGGCAGATTTTTTCCAGCAACTGCAGCAGGCGCCGCGTGCCTTCGCGGCAGGGCGTGCATTTGCCGCAGGACTCTTCCTGGATAAAATCCATGAAAAAACGCGCCATGTCCACCATGCAGGTTTTGTCGTCCATGACGATCACGCCGCCGGAGCCCATGATCGCGCCCACCTTGGCGATCTCTTCATAATCGACGGGGGTGTCCAGGTGTTCTGCGGGGATGGAGCCGCCTGAAGGGCCGCCCAGTTGAACCGCTTTGAATTTGCGTTTCTTGGGTATGCCGCCGCCGATGTCGAAAATCAAGGTGCGCAGCGTGGTGCCCATGGGGACCTCGACCAGCCCGATGTTGTTCACGTCGCCCGATAGGGCGAAAACCTTGGTGCCCTTGCTGGTGGCGGTGCCGACCGATGCGTACCAGGCGCCGCCGTTGAGCATGATCTGGGGCACATTGGACAGGGTTTCCACATTGTTGAGGATGGTGGGTTTTTCCCACAAACCCTTCACTGCCGGAAAAGGCGGCCGGGGGCGCGGCATGCCGCGGCGGCCCTCGATCGAACGCATCAGCGCAGTCTCTTCACCGCACACGAAGGCGCCGGCGCCCTGGTAGATGTCGATATCGAAGTTGAAGCCCGATCCCAGAATATCTTCGCCCAGCAGGCCGCGCTCCTTGGCCTGGGCGATGGCGATCTGCAGTCGCTGGATGGCCAGCGGGTATTCTGTGCGCGCGTAGATATACCCTTTGTGGGCATTGATCGCGCGCGCTGCGATGATCATGCCTTCAAGCACCGCGTGCGGATCGGCTTCCAGAATGCTGCGGTCCATGAATGCGCCGGGATCGCCTTCGTCGGCGTTGCATAATACATATTTGATATCCCCGGGGCTCTTGCGGGCAAAATCCCATTTGACGCCCGTGGGAAAGCCGGCTCCGCCCCGGCCGCGCAGCCCGGCAACTTTCATTTGCTCGATGATCTCTTCAGGGGTCATGTCCATCAGGGCGCGGGCCGCGCCAAGATAACCGTCGCGGACGATATAGTCGTCGATCGATTCCGGATTGATCAGCCCCTTGTTGCGCAGTGCGCGCGGCATCTGGTGGGCGAAAAAGGGGATTTGGGTCTGCTCGGCGATGTGCTTCTTGGTGACCGGGTCCTTGTACAGCAGTTTTTCTACCGGTTTGCCGTCGATCAGATGGTCCTGCACGATCACGGGAATGTCTTCGATAGTCATCTTCTGGTAGAAGATATCGCCCGGATGCACCACCATCAAAGGCCCCATGGCGCAAAAACCGTTGCAACCGGTCTCGACCACTTCGACTTTGTCTTGCAGTTGCTTGGCGGCCAGTTCGTTGATGAGGGCTTCCTTGACTTTCAAGCTGCCGGTGGCATGACAGCCTGTACCGCCGCAGATCAGCAGGTAGGTTTTGCCCTTGAAAGCCAGTCGGTCTGCTTGCCGTGCTTTGATCGCTTTGAGATCATCTATCGTGAAATTGGGCATTTCGTTCACTCCTGAAGCATTACCAAGACCCGTCCAATCCTCTGATGCCGTTCATGTAAAGGCGCCCGCAAGCGACAAACAGGGAGTATTCGGTTATTAGCAAGGGAATGTTGTACGAGTTCGCCAACGCAATGATCTCTTCGGACGGCTGTTTGCCCCTCACGATGACCAATGCGCCTACCTGTACGATTCGTGCAGTCTGGATCACATGGGTCGTGGTGACGCCGGTCAGCAGCGCACAGCCCTTGGCTGCCGCGGCCAGAACGTCGTCCATCAGATCGGCTGCGCCGCCGCCCGTGATCACTTTTTCCAGCTGGTCGTCTCCGACCAGCATATCCGCTTTGAGGATCTCTTTGAGTTCTCTGATTTTCATGTTTGCTGTCCGGCGGAAAACCGCCTTTAAAGAGAAATGCTGTCTATTGATAGCGTTCGATGATTTCGATCACCTTGTCCGAACTGACATCGCCATGGGTATCCTGATCCACCACCATGACCGGTGCCAGGCCGCAGGCACCCAGACAGCGCACGCCCTGGAGGCTGAATCGCCGGTCGTCGGTCGTCTGGCCTTCCTTCACATGATACTGGTTGACCACCCGGCTCATGACCTCTTTGATGCCCTTGACGTAACAGGCCGTCCCCAGGCAGAGTTTGATGGTGTGCCGGCCTTTGGGGGTCATCGAAAAAAGGGCGTAAAAAGATGCGACGCCATACACTTCACTGCGGGGCAGGTTCATGCCCTGGCCAATGTAATCGAGCAATTCCACGGGAAGATAACCTACAATATCCTGACATTCCCTGAGTACGGCGATGATGGCGCCGGAAAGGTTCCGGTGGCTTTTGATGATCTGGTCGATCTGAGGCCACATCGTCTCGTCGATATCGGGATGGTCTGGATGTCCGGTCCTGTTCATGCCTTCTCTCCTTGGGCGCTTCTCCTTTTGTGCGGGCAAGATGATTATGCGTTTGGAAACGGGGCCTTGTCGCTATGGAGGCGCAATTTATCAATTCGGAACCATCTCATAAAGCCTGGTGAAAGTCAATCAGGACACATGGATAAAAATAGAGGTCAGGGCAACCGTATTTGCGTGTGGCTTGATCACAGAAACGGAAATCGTTCTGCTCGTAGGGGCGAACGGGATTAAGTGCCGCGCGGGACGTCTCCCCTCGGGTACGCACCTGTGGTGAACGGCAGCTTTTTCGAAACAATAGGGTGAGAAGTCTTAAAGCGGCGAATTTCCAAATGCGGCTACCCTGCACTGCCGAGGCGTTGACGAGACGGGGTGGGGTACACTATAAAGGTAAAAATTTGAATTCATCTTCTGAAAGGCCGGTATCATGGAGCGACACGTAGTGTCCTATACTTATAATGATGCGCTTTACGCTGCCGATTTCGTGCGGGCCCGCTTCGGCACGTTTCCACCCGCGGCCATCCTGGCCGGCACCGGCTTGGGCGACATGATCGACGCCATGCAGGTGAACGATGCGGTGGATTACCGTGAGATTCCCCATTTTCCGACGTCGACGGTGCAATCGCATGCCGGGCGCCTGGTGTGCGGCCGCCTGGGCGGTCAGTCCGTGGCGGTTCTGCAGGGGCGCTTTCATCTTTACGAAGGTTATCCATCGACGGCCGTAACCTTTCCGATTCGCGTGCTGCAAGCCCTGGGGGTGCGCACGCTGGTGCTCACCAACGCTTCCGGCGGTTTGAATCGGGACTTCGCGTCCGGCGACATCATGCTCATCGCCGATCACATCAACCTGACAGGCGCCAATCCCCTGGTCGGACCGGAAGAGGCGCACTGGGGCCTGCGTTTTCCGGACATGACCCAGGCCTATGCCATGCAGCTGCGCCAAGCGGCCCTGGCCGAAGCCCACGCGCTGGGCATGCCCGTTCGGCAAGGAGTGTATGTCGGTCTGAAGGGGCCATCGTTGGAGACGCCTGCGGAAATGCGATTTTTGCGGATGATCGGGGCTGATGCGGTCGGTTTTTCGACGGTCATGGAATCCATTGCGGCCGTGCACGGCGGCATGCAGGTCCTGGGCCTGTCGACAATCACCAACATGTGCCTGCCCGATGCCCCGCTGCCGGCCGGTGTGGATGCCATCATCGCCGTGGCCCAGTCCGCGGCGCCGCGCCTTTCAGCACTCATTGCGGGCGTCCTCAACCGCCTGAACGGATAAAAAACCGATGAACGAACGCGCGACAGCCCATCCCGGAATAGACTTCAGCGCCGATCTGCTGGTCAGCAATGGTACCGTGATCACCATGGACGCTGCGGGTACGCAAATTGCTGCAGGTGCGGTCGCGATCGCGGACGGCACCATTAAGGCTGCAGGACCGGCTGCCGAATTGGACGGCTGGCATGCAGCGCAGCGCATAGACGCCTGCGGCGGGCTGATTATGCCAGGATTGATCAACACCCACACCCACGCCGCCATGGCCCTGTTTCGCGGGTTGGCCGACGACTTGCCCCTGATGACGTGGCTGAATGACCATATCTTCCCGGCCGAAGCCAGGCTGAACGCCGATATGGTCGGAATCGGCACACGCCTGGCCTGTGCGGAGATGATCCGCGCGGGGATCACCTGTTTTTGCGATATGTACCTGTTCGAGGAAGCCGTGGCCGAAGTGGCGCGCCAGTGCGCCATGCGCGCGGTGGTCGGCGAGGTGCTCTACGATTTTCCGTCGCCCAATTACGGACCGATCGCTAAGGGTTTCGACTATACCGCGCGCATGCTGGCGCGGTGGGCCGGAGACGCGCTGATTACGGTGGCCGTCGAGCCTCACTCGCCTTACTTGTGCGCGCCGGATCTGCTGACGCGCGCCGCGCGCCTGGCCGCCGATTACCAGGCGCCATTGGTGATCCATCTGTCCGAAACGACCAGCGAGGTGGCCCAGATCCAGGAAAGGTATCACGCGACGCCGGTCGGGCACCTGGAACGGCTGGGGATTTTGGCGCCCAACCTGGTGGCCTGTCATGCCGTAGTGCTGACCCCTGCGGATATCGCGCTTCTGGCGCAGCATGATGTCAAAGTCTCACACAACCCGGAAAGCAACATGAAGCTGGCCTCCGGGGTGGCGCCGGTGCCCGATCTGCTTGCAGCCGGGGTGTGCGTGGGGTTGGGCACGGACGGTTGCGCCAGCAACAACAACCTGGACCTGTTCGGCGAAATGGACATGGCCGCCAAACTGCACAAGGTGCATCGTTTGAACCCTACCGTGATGCCTGCGGCAGCGGTTTTACGCATGAGCACGATCGATGCCGCCCGGGTGCTCGGCTTGCACCATAAGGTTGGTTCGATCGAGGTTGGCAAGCGCGCCGACCTGATCGTGATCGATACAGACCAGCCCCATCTGACGCCCATGTACGATCCGATTTCGCATTTGGTTTACGCGGTGCAGGGCAGCGATGTGCGCCATACGATTATTGACGGGCGCGTGGTCATGCAGGATCGCCGGCTGGTGACCATCGATCTGGCAAAAACCCTCAGTGATGCCCGGCAGCAGGCCGGTTGGATAGCCGATGTGGGACACGCTCATTCATAACGGTATGGTGCTTACGGCCGACCGGTCGTTTACGGTAATCACGCAGGGGGCGGTGGCCGTTCAGCAAGGCTGCATCGAAAAGGTGTGGGCGCTACCCGCCCGCGCGCCGTTGCCTGCTGCAAGGGAGACGGTCGATGCGCAAGGCAGCATCATCATGCCCGGCCTGATCAATGCGCACACGCACCTGCCCATGGCGCTCTTCCGGGGCCTGGCCGACGATCTGCCGCTGCAGCAATGGCTCAACGACCATATCTTTCCGGCCGAGGCGCAGCATATCACGCCGGCATCGGTTCGGTTGGGCACTCGGCTGGCGTGCGCCGAAATGCTGCTGGGTGGCACGACGACCTGTTGCGACGGTTACTTTCTGGCGGACAGCGTGGCCGCCGAGCTCGAACAGTGCGGAATGCGGGCGGTGGTGGGGCAGGGCGTCATCGATTTTCCAGCCCCTGGTGTTCCCGACCCAGCGCTGAACGTGGCCGTGGCGGAGGCGTTTGTCCGACAATGGGGTGCGACTTCCGGTCGTATAAAGCCATCTATCTTCTGTCATTCGCCCTACACCTGTTCGGCTGCGACCTTGCAGGCGGCCAAGGCGGCGGCCGCTCGGCTGGGCGTGCGCTTTCAGGTCCACGTGGCCGAAACCCGGGACGAAACGGAGCAGATGCTGCGCGAACATGGCTGCACACCCATTGGGTATCTGCACCGCCTGGGCGTGTTGGATGCCGATACCCTTCTGGTGCATGCGGTCTGGGTCGACGCGGCGGACATTGCCATCATCGCCGGCAGCGGCGCGCGCATTGCGCATTGCCCGCAAAGCAACATGAAGCTGGCTTCGGGCGTGGCGCCGGTGCCCGCTTTCCTGTCTGCCGGGATCCCCGTGGGATTGGGCACGGACGGCTGCGCCAGTAACAACGATCTGGATTTGTGGAGTGAAATGGACAGCGCCGCCAAATTGGCCAAAGTGCAGTGCCTCGATCCGACAGTGCTGGATGCCGTGGCGATGGTGCGCATGGCCACCATCGACGGCGCACGCGCCCTGGGACTGGCTGAGACTATCGGGTCATTGACGCCGGGCAAGCGCGCCGACCTGATTCTCGTGGACATCGACCAGCCCCATCTGACGCCGCTGTATCATCCCGCCTCGCATCTGGTGTATGCCGCGCGCGCCGCGGATGTGCGCCATGTGATGATCGACGGCCGCTGGGCAGTGCGCGACAGGAAACTGCAGACCATCGATTTGGATGTATTGTTGCCCGAAGTGAATCGATTTTGTGCGAGGATGAGAACGTGCCATGCCGATAAAACCTTTGCGCAAGATCATTGAGGCCGCCCGCGGCGACCGTCCGGTGGATTTGCTGATCCGCAACGCGCGTCTGGTCAACGTGTTTTCGGCCAGCGTGGTTGACACCGATATTGCCGTGGACAGCGGTTATGTGGTCGGGTTCGGCGCCTATGCGGCGCGGGCCGAGGTGGATCTGCACGGCAGCTATGTGGCCCCTGGGTTCATCGATGCCCACGTGCATATCGAAAGCGCCATGGTCGGTCCGGCCGGATTCGCGCGGGGCGTGCTGCCTCACGGCACGACCACGGTGGTGGCCGATCCGCATGAAATCGCCAATGTGCTGGGGACGGCCGGAATCGATTATATGCTGGCCGCCAGTGTGGATCAGCCCCTTAATTTCTATTTCTCACTCTCTTCATGCGTGCCGGCCACCGATCTGGAAACCTCCGGCGCCCGTTTGAACGCCGCTGCAATAGAGGCTTACGTGCATGATCCGCGCATCGTGGCGCTGGCCGAAATGATGAACTTTCCCGGCGTGTTGGCAGGCGATGACGATGTTCTGGCCAAGATTGCGGCCATGCAGCGTGCGGGCAAACCGATCGATGGCCACGCCCCGGGATTGGCGGGGCGTTCCCTGTTTGCCTACCTGGCTGCGGGCATTGGCAGCGACCACGAGTGCACCACTATCGCGGAGGCCCGCGAAAAACTGGCCGCAGGCATGCACATCATGGTTCGCGAAGGCACCGGTGCGCGCAATCTGGATGAACTGCTGCCGCTGGTTACGCTGTACACGGCCCGGCGCATGATGTGGTGCACCGATGATCGGCATCCGCACGACCTGATGGCCGAAGGCCACATCGACAGCATGGTGCGCCGGGCGGTGCGCGGCGGATTGGACCCGATCGCCGCTATCCAGATGGCCACGCTCAACCCGGCGGAGTACTTCCGTTTGACCGACGTGGGCGCCGTCGCTGCGGGGCGACGCGCCGACCTGGTGGTGATCGATGACCTGTGCGACCCGGTGGTTCGGCAGGTTTACTTTGGCGGCCGGCTGGCGGCCGATGCGGGGCAGGTGATCGAATATGGCCGACCCGCGGAGGTGCCGGTACCACCGGGGACCATGCACCTGGCGCTGGATCGCCTCGACTTTGGCATACCGGCCCAAAGTGGGCGCATGCGTGTCATCGAAGCGTTTGCGCATCAGATCGTGACCGGTAGTGCAACGGCCGAAGCGCTGATCGTCAACGGTCAGGCCGTAGCCGATCCGGCGCATGATCTGCTCAAAATTGCGGTGGTTGAACGCCATCGCGGCACGGGCGCTTTGGGCCTCGGGTTTATACGCGGCTTCGGTCTGAAACATGGCGCCCTGGCATCCAGCGTGGCGCATGATTCGCATAACATTGTCGTTGTGGGCGTGGACGATAGCGATCTGCGCACCGCCGTTGAGGAAGTGGCAGCGATGGGCGGTGGCCTGGCGGTCGTCGCCCAGGGCCAGGCACTGGCCCGTTTGCCGCTGCCCATCGCCGGTCTGATGTCTGATCGACCCATTTCCGAGGTCTGCCGCCAAATGGATGGGCTGCAGACTGCGGCGCGTACTTTGGGGGCAACCTTGCCGGACCCTTTCATGACCTTGAGTTTTATGGCACTGCCCGTTATACCGGCCCTGAAAATGACCGACCAAGGGCTGGTGGATGTCGCGTCGTTCAAGCATGTCCCGTTGTTTATGGCATAACCGCTGAAGTATGATTATCCTGGTGTTGTAATCCGGCAGCGATCCTGTTAAGGGTCTTGTACCTTGTGCTCTTGATAGAAGCGATCCTTGTCCTGACTTTCAGAACGTCTTCCCGCAAAGAACCCCCCATTCATTCCTGATCCATCGATCCCGAAGCCACACAAGACAGAAGCATTGCTGAATAACGGCTGCGGCGTCTGGCGCTGCTGTTCAGCCGATACATATCCATTACGGGGCCACAAAAGGAGGGTTCATGGAGTCACAGCGCAGAAATATCGCCATCGCCTGCCAGGGCGGCGGCAGTCAGACGGCGTTTACGGCCGGCGTTTTGAAATCACTCTTTGACCAGGGAATCCAGAACACCCATCGCATTGTCAGTTTCAGCGGCACATCGGGAGGTGCGATCTGCGCCACGCTGGCGTGGTATGATATGATTAAATCCGCTAAAAGCAACGCGACTCCGGACCTGCGGCGCCTGAGTGATTTTTGGGAAGATAATGCCACCCAATACCCACACGAAGATCTTTTTAATGATTGGATGATAGGGGCATTGCAGTTGATTGACAGCGGTTGCCTGCCCCATTGGGAAACATCTTTGGAGACCCCCATGGCTGGTTTCTGGCCGGGGATCTCCGCCATGCTGCCACATCCGAATTTTTACAACTTCAGATCGCTGCTGGAAACGCATATCGATTTCGAGGAGATTCGATCGTGGGGCCGCGTCGACACGCCTGCACTGCTGATCGGCGCTGCCAACGTGCTTACTGGCGATTTTAAGAAGTTCAGTTCACTCAAGGGAGAAATCCAGGTGGAAGCCCTGCTGGCCTCGGCCGCTGTACCCACGCTGTTTTCAGCGGTGACCATCGGCGCGGACACCTATTGGGATGGGCTTTTTTCGGATAATCCGCCGACAGATGAACTGCTCGATGAAGAATTGGTCGGCGCGGACAATTTGCCTGATGAAATTTGGATTATCCAAATCAACCCCGTCACGTGTGATCGCGTGCCACGACAGCCCAAGGAGATCGCCGACCGCCGCAACGAAATGATCGGCAATCAATCCCTGCTGCAGGATCTTCAAAAGATCACCATGATCAACCGATTTCTGGAAAAAGGGGCGTTTACGCCGGAGTTTCAAGCCAAATACCGGCCGGTGCGCATCCGCATGATCGAGATGCCGTTCGAGCGCAAGCAGCAATTGGATTATGCCACCAAACTGGATCGCAGCCGCCGCTTCATTAAAGGACTGATGGCAGATGGCGAGCGACAAGGCCGACAGTTCCTGCAAGAGATAGCCGCTGAAATGGCGTCTGCGCCGATCTCGCGGTCGGATATGCTATCGGACATCACGTCGGATATTTCGTCGGATATTTCGTCGGATATTCCATCAGAGATTCCATCGGATATTCCATCGGAGATTCCGTCGGAGATTCCATCGGATATTCCATCGGATATTCCATCGGATATTCCATCGGATATTCCATCAGATATTCCATCAGATATTCCATCAGAGATTCCATCGGATATTCCATCAGAGATTCCGTCGGATATTCCGTCGGAGATTCCATCGGATATTCCGTCGGATATTCCGTCGGATATTCCATCAGAGATTCCATCAGAGATTCCATCAGATATTCCATCAGAGATTCCGTCGGATATTCCATCAGAGATTCCATCAGAGATTCCATCAGATATTCCATCAGAGATTCCGTCGGAGATTCCCTCGGAGATTCCATCGGAGATTCCGTCAGAGATTCCATCAGACATCTCGTCGGATATTCCGCCGGATATTTCTACGGACATGCCACCAGACGTTTCTCCGGATATTCCGCCGGTTAAATCCAAGCCGGTTAAATCAAAGCCGGTCAAGTCGAAGATGCCAAAAGCGGTCACATCCAAACGCAAGAAAACGCGTAATTGAACCCTCGAACGCGTGTCGCCGGACTTGACAAAAGTATCTCACCCGCATAAGCCAATCATTCGAATTCACGCACAGTTCGCCGGGGAGATCATGACTCAGACAATGCGCACCATATGGTTGGATCAAGACGGCTGCACCGTTCAGGTGATCGATCAACGTTTATTGCCGCATCGCTTGGAAACTTTGCCGTTGACCACGGTTGACCAGTTCATTTACGCCATCCGTGAGATGGTGGTGCGCGGCGCGCCTCTGATCGGGGTGACGGGTGCCTACGGCGTTCTGGCCGCGCTGTTGACCACTGGCGATGACGATCTTTTCATGCAGGAATGTCAACGCCTGAAAGCGGCCCGTCCCACAGCCGTGAACCTGGCGTGGGCCATCGACCGGATGCTGGCGGTGGTCATGCAGGCCGAGTGGGGCGCAGCGCGCATCGCCAGCGGCCGCCGGGAGGCGGCTGCCATCGCCGAAGAGGAGGTTGTGCGCTGCCGACGGATCGGCGAGTATGGCGCCCGCTTACTGGCAGATCTGAGCCGTGCCCGGCGAGGCCGCACGGTCAACATTCTGACGCATTGCAATGCCGGGTGGCTGGCTTGCGTAGAGTGGGGCACGGCCACAGCGCCGGTCTATGTGGCCCACGAACAGGGGATCGATCTGCATGTGTGGGTCGATGAAACACGCCCCCTCAATCAGGGCGCTCGGCTGACCGCCTGGGAACTGGGGCGCGCCGGCATCAAGCACACGGTCGTGACCGATAACGCCGGTGGCCACCTCATGCAGCACGGGCTGGTGGACATGGTGATCGTGGGCACCGACCGCACCACCTATACCGGCGATGTGGCCAATAAGATCGGGACCTATCTCAAGGCACTCGCCGCCAAGGACAACGACATTCCCTTTTACGTCGCCTTGCCTTCGTCGACCTTCGACTGGCAACTGCGCGACGGCGTGCGCCAAATCCCCATCGAGGACCGGCATGCGGACGAGGTCCGTTTTGTTCAAGGCCTCTACCAGCATGCGCGGGCATCCGTCCTGGTGCCGCCCCAGGACAGTCCGGCCGCCAACCCGGCCTTCGATGTCACGCCGGCGCGCCTTGTCACCGGCTTTATCACCGAACGAGGCGTTTGTGCGGCGAATGAACAGGCGATTCTGGCGCTGTTTCCCGAAAGAAAAGAATGAGAGATGACAGAAAATGAGTGAGCTGTTGACCGACACCGAAAAACAAGTGATCGCCTCGATTCAGGGCGATATGCCCATCGTCGAACGCCCTTACGAACAGATTGCCAGCCGGCTTGGCATGAGCGAAGCGCGCCTGCTCGAAATCCTGCGCGACTTGGTGGATAGGGGCATTATCCGCCGGTTCGGAGCCACCTTGCGCCATCAAAAATCAGGATTTCGAGCCAATGCCATGGTGGCCTGGCAGGTGGACGAAACGCGCATCGATGCCGTCGGTAAACTTATGGCCTCGTTTCAAGCGGTGTCCCATTGCTATCGCCGCGACCCAACCGACGAGTGGCCCTATAATCTCTACACCATGGTCCACGGACAGGATGAAGCCGATTGCCGCCAAACCGCCGAAAAAATGGCGCGCGATGCCGCCGTCGATCGCTACGAATTGCTGTTCAGCCGCCGTGAACTGAAAAAGACTTCGATGCAGTATTTTCGGGAAGTAAAGAGTGAAGTGTAAAGTCCAAACTCTATGACCACCCCCCCTCATATCCTCCTCGTCAATCCCTGGATTCATGATTTCGCGGCGTACGATGTGTGGGCGCATCCCTATGGGCTTTTGAGTATTGCGGCCCTGCTGCGCGACCACGGCGTCAAGGTGACCTATGTCGATTGCCTGGATCGGTTTCATCCGAACATGGCGTCAGCGGATCCGCATGCCCGGCATGGTCGCGGGCCTTACCTCAAAACCCGACTGGCCAATCCCAAGGGGCTCGAAAACATTGCCCGCACTTACAGTCGCTACGGCATTCGACCGGAATGGTTGCGCGCCGAGTTGGCTGCTGTCAGCCCCACTCCGGATCTGATTCTGGTCACATCGATCATGACCTACTGGTATCCGGGGGTGTTTGAAACCATTGCCGCTTTGAAAGATTTTTTTCAGGGTGTTCCGGTGATTTTAGGCGGCATCTATGCCCGCTTGTGGGAGGCGCATGCGCGCGCGCACAGCGGGGCCGATCATGTCGCCAGCGATGATGGTCGCAGCCTGCCGGACCTAATGGCGCGCTATACCGGATTTGACCTGAAACTGCGCTACGATTGGGCCGATCTGGACGCGTGGCCCTATCCTGCTTTTGACCTGCAGCGTCGCATCGCGGCCGTTCCGCTCCTGACGGCACGGGGCTGCCCATTCGACTGTGCTTACTGTGCCTCCGGTTTTCTGGAGCAAAGCGTTCGCCGCCGATCGCCCATCCAGGTTGTCGATGAAATTCAGTATTGGCACAGGGCGTACGGTGTGCAGGATTTTGCTTTTTACGACGACGCACTGTTGGTGGATGCGCACAATCATGCGATCCCCATGCTGGAGGCGATCGTCCGTTCGGGGCTGAAGGTGCGTTTTCACACGCCCAATGCACTCCATATCCGGTCCATCACTGCCCAAACGGCGCGTTTGATGTTTTTGGCCGGGTTTCACACCATACGTCTGGGGTTGGAGACGGCGGCTTTCGAGGCTGGCAGCCGACTGGATCATAAGGTGACTGCCGCGGAATTCAAAGCAGCAGTGGCCCATTTGAAATCAGCCGGATTCCGGGGACAGCAGATCGGGGCCTATCTGTTGGTCGGGCTCCCCGGGCAAAGTGTGGCCGCGGTGGAAAGCTCCATTCAAACGGTTAAAGAGGCCGGCATCATGCCGGTGCCGGCCCATTACACACCCATTCCCCACACCCGTTTGTGGGACGCGGCAAAAACGGCTTCGCGCTATGATCTGGCGGCGGATCCCTTGTTCAGCAACAATGCCATTTTTCCATGCCAACAGGGGTTTTCGTGGGAAACCCTGTCGCACCTCAAGCAAATGACCTCGTCAGACAGCGCTGCCTGACGCCGGTGCCAATCAGAAAAGGCCGTACCTTTCCCCTAAGGAAGAACGATGTTCCATTTCTGAAAATGAGGCCCATACGCAAATGCGGTTACCCTGTGCGGGTGTGTAATCCTCATTGACTTTTTGTTCATTTTGTCGGCTAATAAAGGGCTCGAAACAAGGTTTTTCGATCATCAGGAGGCCGGTCGACCTGCCAACATGCCGAAAGAGTAAGTCATCCCGCAGCAGTCGGCAGGTTTTTCAAATCGCTTTTCAATTAAAATGCCTATCGGAAATCAACGACGATATGAGAGCTAATATTATTACCGGAGTGGCGGTTGCCGTCCTTTCTTTTTGCATTTGGGCCTATTTGAACAAGCCCGAGCAGGAACCTGCCTGGCCTGAACGAATTCAGGGGTTTTCTTTTCAACCCCTGCGCGCCGACCATGATCCTGTGGCCAAAAACTATCCTACCGAAGCCCAAATCGACGAAGATCTGGCGCTGCTGGCCGGCAAAACGCACGCTGTCCGGACCTATACGGTCGAGTCCACGATTGCCAAAATCCCCGAGTTGGCCAAGAAGCACGGCATCAACGTCACTTTAGGCGCGTGGATTGAAACGGATACGGTTCGCAATGAGTTGGAAATCGGAAAACTCATCGAAGTGGCACAGACCAACAACAATGTGGTGCGGGCGGTGGTCGGCAATGAATCCTTGCTGCGCAATGATCTGCCGATCGAACAGATGATCGGGTATCTTGACCGCGTGCGCGAAGCGCTCTGGATCCCAGTCAGCACGGCCGAGCCCTGGCATGTGTGGAAAAAACATCCCGAACTGGCCGAGCATGTGGATTATCTGGCCGTCCACATGCTGCCTTATTGGGAAGGGATCAGTCTGGATCATTCTATTGATTACATCGTTGAAAAAATAGATGAGCTCAAGGTCATGTTTCCCGATAAACCGATTGTTATCGCTGAAGTGGGGTGGCCGAGCAATGGTCGCACGCGCTATGACGCGGTGGCATCGATGGCCAACGAAGGGGCCTTTCTCAGGCGTTTTCTGGATCGCGCCCAAGAAGAAAATTATACGTATTACATCATGGAGGCCTTCGATCAGCCGTGGAAGCGGGTCAACGAAGGGGCGGTCGGCTCTTATTGGGGCGTATACGATGTCCTGCGCAGACCCAAATTCCCTTTCAGCGAACCGATCGTGGCGATTCCCAACTGGTACTATCTGGCCGGCATCTCAGTGGTCGTGGCGGGCATCATGCTGACCCTGCTGCTCAGCGACAGCCAGACCCTTCTGCGGCGCGGGCGCAGCTTCCTGGCCATCGTCGCATACCTGGCAGCCACGGCTGCGGTTCTCATCGTGTACGATTATATCCACCAATATTTGACCTTCAGTACCGTGATCGTCGGCGTCATGATGTTCATGGGCATGATCGGGGTCATTCTGGTACTGCTCACCGAGGCGCACGAGTGGGCTGAAGCCCTGTGGGTCAACAACCGGCGACGTTCTTTCCGTCCGGTTCTGCTGCCTGAAAATTCACTGCCGTTCGTGTCCGTGCATGTTCCGGCCTACAATGAACCGCCCGATATGCTGATCGAAACTTTGAACGCGCTTGCCAAGCTCGACTATCCCCGTTTCGAGGTGCTGGTCATCGACAACAACACCAAAGACCCCCAGGTGTGGGAACCGGTCGCTGAGCACTGCCAAAAACTGGGCGCGCAGTTTCGCTTCTTCCATGTGGACCCCCTTGCGGGTTTTAAGGCGGGCGCCTTGAACTTTGCATTGCGGAACACCGATCCGCAGGCCGGCATCGTGGCCGTGATCGACAGCGATTACGTGGTCAATCCGGCCTGGTTGCGAGATCTGGTACCGCAATTCAGCAATGAACGCGTGGGTGTCGTGCAGGCGCCTCAGGATTATCGTGACGATCAGGAGAACGCCTTCAAGGCGATCTGCTTTTCTGAGTACCAGGGTTTTTTCTATATCGGCATGGTCACCCGCAACGAACGCAACGCCATCATTCAGCACGGCACCATGACAATGGTCCGGCGCAAGGTACTCGAAGAGACCGGCGGATGGGGTGAGTGGTGCATTACCGAAGATGCCGATCTGGGCCTGCGGATTTTCGAGCATGGCTACGATGCGATTTACATCCCCAAAAGTTACGGCAAAGGATTGATGCCGGATACTTTCGTCGATTTCCAGAAACAACGCTTTCGCTGGGCGTATGGTGCCATTCAGATCATGCGCCGCCATATGGGACACTTTCTGGGGCGCAAATCAAATCATCTGACTCGCGGACAGCGCTATCATTTTCTTGCCGGATGGCTGCCCTGGGTCGCCGACGGTTTCAATCTGCTGTTTAACTTCGGGGCGCTGGCCTGGTCGATCGCCATGATCGTGGCCCCCAAGAGCATCGACCCGCCCTTGATGGCGTTATCCTTTTTCCCTCTGTCGCTGTTTACCTTCAAGGTGGGCAAAATCGTCTATCTTTACCGAACACGCGTGCAGGCGACCTTCGCCGAAACCGTAGCGGCGGCGCTGGCTGGATTTGCCCTGTCGCACACGATTGCCAAGGCGATCTTATGGGGATTTTTCACCAGCGACAAACCGTTTTACCGCACACCCAAGATGGTCCCCAAAACGGCATTGCTGCAGGCGCTGATCAATGCTCGCCAGGAAGTACTGCTTCTGCTGGCTTTCTGGGCCGCGATTATCGGTCTGCATATCCGGCAGCCATCCACGTCCTTCGATCTACAATTGTGGATCATCGTCATGCTGGTGCAATCCATTCCCTATGGCGCCTCCCTGGTGCTTTCGCTGATCAGCGGTTTCCAGGGGGTCTCGGCCAAATGGGTTCGCTTGCAACGCCCCATACGTGACCCGGAAGTACTGTAACAGCGGGTTTACCGTGACGTCCTTTATCGCAGGGGACACTCCTGTAGGGGCGCCCGGCGGTCGCCCACGCTGCGCAAGGATTTGGGATGTCGGCACGCTGTGGCGCGACCCTTGGTTTTTCGCACCAATGATTGCCTGGGGGTGTTGGTTTGTGCACCCGCACCGGGCGACCGCCGGTCGCCCCTAAACCGGTTCTCATCGCTATGGGCCGTTTACCCATCGGCGCCGATTTTCCGGCAACTGCGTACCTGGCTCGTCCTGGCGGGCGAGGCACTTTTATCGTCTTTGTTTACCGGTATCGCTGAAAGGCCGCGTCAGCAGGCTGTCGGTTCCGGCGTTTGGGTGAGTATGAGGATATTGGGTGGGTCTCATCTTCTGGGCAGTCAGTTCAGACTATAAATTGTTCACGGGCAGAATGCAAGGAAAATTGCAAGAGGTCCGATGACGCCAGCAACAGTTTCTCTTTGATGTCACACGTAATTTGTCGCAGGTACCACTTCAAAATGTCCTTAACCGGCTGCTGAAAACTGCGTTTGAGACCGCCATTTTGCATTGCGCGGCTCATGAAAATGCCTACGTACGACGTGTATGCTGCGTTTTCAAAAGCCGCGCGCCGTTCAGGGCAGCAGGTAGCCCCGGTTCACGGCGTCGTCGATGAGGGTGCGGACGAACTGCCACAGGAGCGGCGCTCCACGCGCGACCGGCTGCATACGCGCCACAACCTGAGGCCGCTGAATGCCATGCGCGCGCCACATCTGGCCCTCGGTGGCATAGTTGTGCATAAAGGCCTGAAAGCGATCCATGGCATGTGCGTAGCGCGCCTCGGCCGTTTCCGCTGCCTCGAACTCGTCCCAGAGCGCGCGGAAGTCGGCTGACTGCTGGCCAGGCAGCATGCCGAACAGTCGGTCGGCTGCGCGGCTTTCCCGCTCGTGCTGGTCACCTTTGCCGTGTTCATCGTAGCAATACGTGTCCCCGGCATCGATCTCCACGATGTCATGCAGGAGCAGCATGCGGAGTGCGCGGCACAGATCGAAATCATCGTCGGCGCCGTGCTCGGCAAAGAGCAGGGCCGCAACGGCGATATGCCACGAATGTTCCGCCGTGTTTTCATGGCGGCTGCGATCGATCAGCAGTGTCTGACGGAACGTGTGCTTGAGTTGGTCGATTTCGAGCAGAAATGCGACCTGCCGTTTGAGCCGGTCGTTTTGATCGGGGATCAATCCGGAATCCAATTCCTGGTGCTGTCCGTCTTTTCGTCTGGCCATCAGCCGTCCTTTTTTTACAATAGTCTGCTTTACAGCCTCAGCCCGGGCTTGCATGGGATCCATGGGGGGCGCCAGTCGCGGCGTCCGATGTCATCATGCTCCGATAGATGCCGGTTTTTGCAGGTGACCAGGGCTCGTCATTCAGGCCTGTCCAATTTTTCTTGAACAGAGGCCACCTTGCGCTTCAGGCGATCGGAAGTTCCTTTGCGATAATCCGCTTTTACCGTCAGATAGATCCGGCTGCTGTCTTTTTGAAGCTCTTGAAAACAGTGATCGACAACCTTCAATACGTCTGGCCAGTCACCTTCGACACACGTGCCCATGGGATTCAGTTCATACGGCAACCCTGAGGCTTGAACGATTTTCACAGCCCGGGCGACATATTGACTCACACTTTCGCCTTTATCCATCGGAAAAATCGAAAAGTCCACGATAACGCTCATGGGATCGCTCTCCCTTCGTCTCACTGGTTACTATCTGGTTAACAATAGGCTTTAAATCCAAGCGCGTCCAGCGGTCTTGGGTGCAGGGATTTCTCAGCGGTTGCCACCTTGACAGGTAACCGCATTTGCCTATGGGCCGCATTTTAGAATGGAAGCGCTTTTACTTAGGGGCGAACCGTGTGTTCGCGGGGTTAGTAGATGTCGGCTGATCACTGGGGCAATGGACACCTTGATGATCACGATGCTTATGGTCTTAATGGTTGTGGAGCACGATGCTTGGATTGCAATCGCAATGCTTATAGGCACGATGCGGGCTGTAGGGGCGACCGGCGGTCGCCCACGCGAAGCACTGTATTTAGGTCATCGCCCCAACATGGCGCGGCCTTGTACTCCCGCACCCCTGATTGGCTGGCATGCCGTCTTTGCACCCGCCCCGGGCGACCGCCGGTCGCCCCTACAGGTGGAAGCCCCTGCGATTGCACGGCAACGAGGTCCCCGTAAAGGCCGAGTAAAGGTGCGGCCACGCCCTCGATGCCACCTTGAAATGGCCTCTTCCATGAGGTATGTTTTGGGCCAACGAGATCGATAATGGGCCTGATGGCTTGGTTGCCGATCTTGGGGCACACAATGGCATTCGTGTATCGGGATGGGGATGCACAGGGCGGATGATTTGCAAATCGGCAGCCTATGATTTGCTGATCACCGGCTTACATGGGATTTCGCCATGGCATATTTACCTGATGAAGACACTTTCCGGCCATTCAAAGACTTGGATCGTCTGCTTAAGCGCAAGAAGATTGCCGTGAAGAGTGCACCGGCGCCGCAGCCATCATCCAGGGCTACGGCACCGGTTTTATCCGCGCAGCAGGAAATCGAACTTTTCTTGGAGGCCATGGCCGATGTGACCCCGCTGGCTTTCGACGCCCACTGGCAATGGCCCCAAAAGCATCAAAGCGACCACTGTGCTGAATACGACGAAGAACAGGAAACAGTCGCCGCCCTGGACCGGCTGATTATAAACGGCCAGGGTTTTATTGTGGCCGATACAGCTGAATACATGGAAGCGACCGCACCGGGCGTCGGTCGCGAAATCGCGCGGCGGCTTCATTCAGGCCGCTATTCCGTCCAGGATCATGTCGATCTGCATGGTTTGTCAGCACGGGAAGCCGATGACGTGATGCATGCCTTTCTCAAAAAAGCCATCCACGAGGGCAAGCGGGCCGTTCTCGTGATCCACGGCCGAGGACTGACGTCGCCCCATAAACCGATTCTCAAGCAAAAAGTTTACCATTGGTTGACCCGCGGGCCGTTGCGAAAACATGTCATCGCGCTTACCAGCGCGCGATCCTGCGATGGCGGCGCCGGCGCCACCTACGTTTTGTTGCGGCAGCGCCCTGTGAGCAAACGCATGCGCAAGATGGCGGTCCCTAAATGAAACCCCGCCGCGGGACATCTATTGGATTTCGGTCCTGGCCAGGCGGCTTTTGGGCCGATTGTCAACCGGGATATCTGATAGATGCCACCTTCGAAACGCGGGAAGATCAAAACAGCACCTGAATGCTTTTGAGGCGAGCCACCATGTCGGTCAGTTGGTAGTTAATCTGCTTGGTAAACGCCTTTGCATCGGGCATTTTTTCATGATCGAAATCGTTCATGACGCCAGCCACGCGCAAATCGACGGACACGCCGCACACATCCAGCGGCGAGGCGTGAAGCAAACGCAAAATGCGCGATAAGGCTTTTCGGGCTTCTTCCTTAGCTATCATGGGCAGCAGCACTATCATCTTGTTCTTGCCGACCTGACCGATATAATCCACCTGGCGAATAATGGTTGACAGTCTATACAAAGCGGCATCCAGAACAGCTTCCTGGGTGACAGTCCCTTTCTGGTGCTGGGTCTTGGGCTTAGCGCTCACGAAAGCAAACGCCAATGCGGAAAAGAAGGATCCGTAGCGTTGTGCGCGGGCGATCTCCTTGTCGAGGATGAACATAATCTCTTCAGCGTCCAAAACCCCTTCGGGAATGTTTTTTTCTTCCGCCAGGGCGTCAGTGGTCTGTTTTTGACGGATGATCTCCTCGTGAATCTGGCTGTAGTTGTTTTCTTCGATTTCTCCGGCGTCCACTCTGGCGCGCACGGCTTTCAATATTGGCGCCAGGATTTCATCCTGGCTGACATTATGCTCGAGCGTCTGCAAAACGCTGAGCATTTTAACTTTTTCCTGGCTGGTGCGGCTGTTCAGCCATTGGACGCGCATGCTGTCGAGGATTGACTCCATGCGGGCATTAAGCCGTTCTTCCATGCGGACCAGCAGGGTGGTGTTGACATTCATGTGGCTCAGCTTTTTGAGAATGGTCGATTCCACATCATTCATCACTTTTTTTAAGTGCGCGGCCCCTTCCGGAGAGCTGTTATCGGCATCGCGGGCCATGCGTTCGCCTAATTTTTCTATATACTCCACAAGAATATCGGAGAGTGCGGACTCATCGCCGCTGCCCTTGCGGATTTCCGAGGCCAGATAGATCAATTCGGCGGCATGGGCCGGATTGCGTTTGACCTCTTCGATCATCATGTCGCCATCCAGACCCATCGCTTCGGAACTTTCCTGGAGTATTTTGGAAAGTTCTTCGCTTTCAAGCTCATTGCGCAGTTCATGCACCAGCTTCAGGTAGTCGGTCGGGGTCATGCCTTCATGCAGCAGTGTCCGTTTGATTTGAGGCAGCAGGCGTCTGAGTTCTTCGGCCTCGGGAATCAAGCGCCGTATGATTTGGGCCAGCCGCCGGGTTGTGATGGCGCCTGCCTGGTATTCTTCCTTGATCAGTTCGACCAGAACCTGGTCTGTGAGTTGGTTGGCGGCGCTGACGATATCCGCTTCATTGGCGTATGCAATGCCCAGGGCTTTCTGCGTTTGGATGCCTTCCATGAGCTGCTTTTTCATGTCGAAAATTGCTTGGGCCAGATCCGGCAAGGTGATCTCACTGCCACCGGAGAGCTGTTTTTCGACCTCATGATGCATGACTTCGATTTGCTTGAGCAGCAATGTGCCGCGTTCGGCGGTCGGCGGCGCTGCGGCATCCTGTGCGGTCGGTGTGACATCTGCCATATCTGCGGATAACGTGACTTGCGAACGATCGTTTTCGTCAAGACCGTGTTCACCGGGGCCATCCTTAACCGGCGAGGGCATAACCGGGTGCGGTCCGTTTCCGTCCCCTGCCAAAGTCGTCTGGCCGATCACTTTGCCGGACGGTTTGGTTGCTGCTGGCGAAGCGGATGCACCGGCTGGCGAATGGAATGTGCCGCCTGGCGAATCGGATACATGGGGATTTGCGCGGTCATTCAATGCCAACGTACCGGCCAGATCGGTATCGATCATGTGTTGCCCCAAAGCCTTGGGATTGGCGAGCAGGCTGGTGATATTGAGGGTTTTGGCAAACTCTTCGCTCACAATGCTTTCCAGCAGCGTTTCCATGAATTTACGGCGATTCTGAGGGTCGTCCGAATCCAATATTGGCGTAACATTTTTCAGGGCATCCCGGGAGACAATCTGATCATCCTGAGTCACCTTTTTGAAGACGACATGATTGACCTTGATATTGAACACGCCTTTTTTGATGAGATCTTCCTGAACCGAGGCGACTGTCGTCAGCTTGGTCATCGCTCCGAATATTTCTGAAAAAATGGATAATTCGGTTTCCATGATCCCTTTTTCAAACGATATGGATTGCAGGCCGGCGCTTTTGAATATTGCTATGGTTCGATTGACATTGATCCGTGGGTCGAGCAATTCGTCGTCCATATAGAATTGGTCGCGGTTCAGAATGAATACCAGGGGCGAAGTATTCTCCAGCAGTCGTGTCGCCACGCTCAGCAGGTCGGTGATCGACTGTTTGATGAAAGGATGATTGGCCTGGTACATTAAGGTCCGGTTCAGCAGCAGGGCAAAAAAACGCCCGAATTGCGCCAGCTGAATTTTGTAGGCTCTTTGATCCATAGGGTATCCTAATTAGGCCGCCGGCGTTGTAAGGTGACGGGCAGTGTGAGAAGTGGAAGGTACGCTGTCGCTGTTATTCGCCATGAACGTCCTTTGTGGGGCACGCCTTTGATGCGGCTATTTACGGTAACGGCTGGGCTTGGGCTGAACGTTTGTTGTAGTTTTGAAGGTAGCGCCTGAGATCACGCGCGAACTCCCGACACGAAGAATAGCGACGTTCCTTATCATATGCGACGGCTTTCAAGACGATTTCATCCAATACGCGGTCGACATGCGGATTGACCTGCGAGGGGGTTTTGCTGAACAGGCGGTCCTGCAGGCGCAATTTGATTTTAAGCAGCTTCACGGCCGAATCGTAAGGCGGGTAGGGCAGCCCGCCGCTAAGCATCTCCAGCAGCATTACCCCGGTGGCATAGACATCGGCGCGCCCGTCCACAACGCCCGATAAAATTTGTTCAGGGGCCATGTACGTCGGCGTGCCCACGAGAACGCGCGTATCGTCGTCCGACCCACCATAGGATCGGGCCACTCCGAAATCGGTGACCATCGGGCGGCGCGAGTGGGTTTCGATCAAAATATTGCGCGGTTTGATATCCCGGTGCACAATGCCCAACCCATTGGCGTAGTCAAGCGCATCCAGGATCTTGACCACGATCTTGAGAGAGGTCTCGACCGGAAGCATTCGTTTGGACGGCAGCGGATGGTGGCGGGCCTGGCGGATGTAATCCGACAGGGATTTGCCCTTGACCAGTTGCATGGTGAAAAAAAGAAATTCGTCCGTTTCGCCGATTTCGTACACGGGAATGATGCATGGGTGCGACAGGAAGGCAGCCGCTTCGGCCTCCTGCTGAAAGAACTCGGCCACCCGGTGGGTCAGCAGGATTTTGGGCAGAATCTTGACAGCGATCTGGCGTCTGAGCGTCGTCTGATACGCTACAAAGACGACCGACATGGAACCGTTATCGAGTTTTTTCAATAGGCGGGAGGTGCCGACGGTTTGCCCGATCAGATGATCGAAAGTCATTTCCTTGATGGAAGCCATACCCGGATTCTCCGCCGCTCAATTCAGACCAAGGCCAGCGTGGAAGCGATTCACTGCCAGTGTATGCGCATATCGGTCAATATGAACAATTGTCGCTATCTTAACAACAGGTGTGTGCGACGTCTACATTTTTATCGGGTGGTGCTGGCTGTCCGTTCGATTCGCTGCAACGCAATCACTGATTGCCAAAGCCGTTCATGTCGCCGCAGTCCGGGCACTGCCAGGTAATGTGATTGCAGGACATGCCCCATACATTGGCCTGCATGCAGGACTGGCATATTTCAAAACCGCAGCGGCACCGCCAGCAGAAAGTCAAAAATTGACCACAGCAATGGCATTGCTGTTGGCCGGTGCGGCGCCAGCGGCGCTTGCGGGGTGTGTTCTGGTTGTCCGTCATGTCGCTCTTGATCCGTTTCAGTGAATCGGGCCGGGTTGTCTGGTAATCTTGTCGTTTCCAGTCATCCATGTTAGTAATTGCATTTTGCGATAAAGGCCCAACCTTTAAGCGGATCGAATTTATGCCAATGGCTGGCAGCTGTCAAGCCGGGGCGTCTTTGGACACATAGCCATAGGATTCATTTACGGGATTAACGACCATGCCATCACCAGCAGATACCTCAGCGCCCGCCGCTTGCCTCTATTTAATTGACGGCAGTGCTTACATGTACCGCGCCTTCCACGCGATTCGCCATTTGAGCAACTCAAGGGGGATGCCGACCAACGCCGTCTATGGGTTCACGCGCATGCTGATCAAGCTGATGCAGGAGCGTGCACCCCGGCATGTGGCCATGTTCTTCGATGCCAAGGGTCCCACGTTTCGCCATGAGATGTATGCCGACTACAAGGCCAACCGTCCGAGCATGCCCCAGGAAATGGCGGTACAAATTCCCTTCATCAAAAAGGTGACCGCCGGGTTTAACATCCCCGTGATCGAGAAAGAGGGGTTCGAAGCCGACGATCTGATCGGCACCTATGCCCGGTTGGCCGAGGAGGCTGGTCTGGACGTGGTCATGGTGACGGGCGACAAGGATTTCATGCAGTTGGTCACGGACAGCACCACCATCTGGGATCCGATGAAAGACCTGGTCATCGACAAGGCCGCCATCGCGCGAGATTTCGGATTGGAACCCGACCAGATGATCGACATGATGGGCCTGTGCGGCGACACCTCCGACAATATACCGGGCGTGCCGGGCATCGGCCCCAAAACGGCCTTAGCGCTGATTCAGCAGTTCGGCAGTCTGCAGGCGCTGTACGACCGCATCGACGAGGTCACGGCCAAAAAGCAGCGCGAGAAGCTGCTTGCCAATAAAGAGCAGGCTTTTCTGAGCCGCTGGCTGGTGACCATCGACCGACAGTCGCCGGTGGATTTCAAACTGGAGAGCTTCCAGGTCCAGCCTCCTGACCCGCAGGCGCTGACCGATCTTTTCCAGGAGTTGGAGTTCAGGCAGCTGCAGCAGGAATTTCAGCATGCCCAGCCGCCCGCGGCCACCAATTATCACACCATCCTCGATGAGAACGATCTGCAGGCGTTGATCGATCGATTGACCCAGTGCGGTCTTTTCGCCATAGACACCGAAACCACTTCGCAATATCCCATGCAAGCCGTGTTGGTTGGCATTTCCGTCTCTTATGAACCCAATGCGGCCTATTACATTCCCTGCGGCCATCGCTACATCGGCGCACCCCGGCAGTTAAGCCGCGACACCGTTCTATCCCGGTTCAAGCCGTTGCTGGAAAATCCCGCCGTCGCCAAGGTGGGGCAGAACATCAAGTATGACTGGACGGTTCTCCGCCGCCATGGCGCCGATTTGAAAGGGGTCACCTTCGACACGATGCTGGCGTCCTATCTGCTCGACCCCTCCAAGCGCGCGCATGGCCTGGACCAGATTGCCTTGGATTTTCTCAATCATAAGAATGTCACCTTCGAGTGTGTGGCCGGCAAAGGCAAGTGCGCCCTGACATTCGACCAGGTCACGCTCGACAAAGCCGCGCCCTATGCCTGCGAGGATGCCGACATTACCCTGCGGGCTTACCAGGTGCTGCGGCCCAAGTTGGAAGCCTTGGGGCTTATGCCACTGATGGATCAGGTGGAAATGCCGCTCGTATCGGTGCTGATGGAGATGGAAATGGCCGGGGTGCTGCTGGACCAGGATTTGCTGCACGATTTGTCCAAATCCCTGCAGCATCAGTTGCAACTTCTTGAAGAGCAGATTTGCAGCCTGGCCGGGGAGAAATTTAACCTGCAATCCTCGCAGCAACTGGGCCGCATCCTGTTCGAAAAACTGCAGCTGCCCTGTTCCAAGAAGACCAAAAAGAAAACCGGGTATTCTACGGACGTGGAGGTGCTGACGCGCCTGGCCGAACAGCACGAACTGCCGGCATTGCTGCTGCGGCACCGCACCCTGGCCAAACTGAAATCCACCTATGTTGACGCGTTGCTCCAAATGGTGGACCCCGAAACCGGACGCATTCACACCTGCTTTAACCAGACGATAGCGGCCACCGGACGCCTGAGCAGTTCGGAGCCCAATTTGCAGAACATCCCCATCCGCACCGAAGAGGGTCGCGAGATTCGTAAGACATTCGTGGCCCGCCCCGGCTGGCATCTGCTTTCGGCCGACTACTCCCAGATCGAACTGCGCATTCTGGCGCACTATGCCGATGACGCCATTCTGATCGAATCGTTCGAACGCAACGAAGATATTCACGCCCGCACCGCCAGTGAAGTCTTTATGGCGTCGCGGGAGCAAGTGCCGGGTGAGTTGCGCCGGCAGGCCAAGGTGATTAACTTCGGGATCATTTACGGGATGAGCGCCTACGGATTATCGCGTGAGTTGGGCATCAGTCCCAAAATGGCCCAGACCTACATCGATAACTATTTCGTGCGCTACAGCGGCGTTAAAAACTATATGGATCGCACCGTCGCGCAAGCGCGCGAAACGCAGCAGGTCGGAACCCTGCTGGGCCGGTTGCGTCTGCTGCCCGATATCAACAGCCGGAATCCGAACGTGCGCCAATTCGCGGAGCGAACGGCGATCAACACGCCCATCCAGGGCACGGCCGCCGATCTGATCAAAGTGGCCATGATCCGCACGGCGGCCTTTTTAAAAGAGCGGCGGCTCAAAACGGTCATGCTGCTCTCCGTGCATGATGAAATTGTCTTCGAGGTTCCGGACGATGAGTTGGATACAATCCGGCATTTGGTGCCCGATATCATGGAAAATGTATGGGCCTTGAAAGTGCCCTTGAAAGTGAATGTATCCTGGGGAAGCAATTGGGCTGAAGCCCACTAAACGATCTGACGACTTAACGAATCAACGCGACCCATTAACGGTTAACGCATCGACAAATTAACGCATGAACGAACCTTCAACGGAGGCATGCACGCATGAATATAAAATTCCGGTTATGGCCGATAGTTATCTTCGCAGGCATCCTGACGGTGACAGGATGCTCCATGCCTAAAGTGACATTGTTCGGAGATCGGGATGAGCCGCTCAAAGAGTTCACTTTGCAAGGCAGCGGCAAAGGCAAAATTCTGGTGCTTTCCATTGATGGGGTGATTTCGGATAAACCTGAGGAGCATATGCTGCGCGGCAGCCAGCCCAGCATGGTTCAGCAGACCGTGGCCTACCTCAAGCATGCCGAGCAGGACCCGGAGATCAAGGCCCTGTTGCTCAAAATCAATTCGCCGGGCGGAACCGTCACGGCCAGCGACATTCTTTACCATGAACTGGTCCGCTACAAGCAGCGCACCGGGGTCAAGGTGGTGGCGGCCATGATGAATGTGGCGGCCTCGGGCGGATATTACGTCGCCTTGCCGGCCGACCACATTCTGGCCCATCCGACGACGATCACGGGTTCCATCGGGGTTATTTTCATGCGCCCGGGCGTGAGCGGTTTGATGGAGAAGGTCGGGCTTTCTGTCAATATGAACAAGTCGGGGGCCCAAAAGGACATGGGATCGCCTTTCCGTCCGCCCACGGACGAAGAAATCGCGCTTTTCCAGGACCTGACGGATGGGATGGCCGACCGCTTCTACAATTTGGTCATGCAGCACAGGAGCCTTGCGCCGGAGCAACGTGCGCAGGTCATCACGGCGCGAGTATTTCTGGCCCAACAGGCTGTTGAGGCAGGCTTGGTGGATCAGGTCGGTTATCTGGACGATGCGATCGTCAAAGCCAAGGAGATTGCCGGGTTGTCCGAAGATGCGCGTGTGATCGCCTTCCGGCGCCAAAAGAAAGAAGATGATACGATTTACAATCCTGCCATACGACAGGCGGGCGGTGGTTTTACAGCGCTTCTTCCGGGGCTGGCATCGTTGAGTGCCGTGGCCGCAGCCGACTTTTACTATATCTGGCCGGCCGCCATCGGGCAATGAAGCCTTAAGCTTTCGGTCCTATCTTAAACGACGATCAAGGCTTGCCGGCGGCGCCCGTATTGGTGCCGCCGGTCTGCGATCCGCCGCGAACCGTCGCATCGACGGCATCGTAAATGGTCTTGAAGGTTTCTGCAAAGTTGCTGGGTGAGATCCTGCCGACCTCGATGAACTTAACGGCAATCTCTTTGCTGGCTCTTAAAACCTGTTCCTGCGTCGATTCTTTTCCCATACGTTCTCTCTCGGCCTTTTTGAAGTGGTGTGATTCTCGGGTGTTAACAAGTGGGACCGTGCAAGTCAATGAGTATCATGTCACTTCCTTGTCACTTCCCAGGTTAACCGCAATTGCGTATGAGCCTCATTTCAGAAATGGACATCGTTCTTTGTTAGGAGCGAACCTTGTGTTCGCTCGGTGCGTAGGTATCGGTGGATCCCTGGTGCGAATGGACACCTTTATGATCGCGATGCCCGCTGCAGGGGACCGGCGGTCGCCCGGGCGACCCACTGTATTCGGGTCATCGCCCAACATGGCGAGGTTTTATTCTCCCGCACCCATGATTGCCGGGGATGATGGCTTTGCCCCCGCACCGGGCGACCGCCGGTCGCCCCTACAGGTGGGGCCCCTTGCGATAGCCAGGTAGGGTGGGCATCGCCCACCATTTATTTGCAAATGATTATAGGTGATCTGTGGTGCGAATGCGCGACTACTTTTTTTTATCGTGGTAACTTACCAGCGCCAGAAATTTCTTAACCTGCCGGAAAACCAGGCATGCTTTGCGAATCCCTTCAATATAGCGCCTATGATGGTGGGCAATGCCCACCCTACAACTCATAACAGCACGCTGCGTGCCAAGGTTTACATGCGATGGCCCTGTGTCCCCGGCTTGTCCCCGCCTGTCTCCATTGACACCGGTCTTTAAATTCTCTATGTACTATAGGCATTTATGCCAAACACAGTCACTCATCTGATTGACTATACTCAGGAGATCGAAAAACACATGGCCACGCAAAAAAATCATGATGTGCCATATACGATCGGAACGATCGAATCGGTGCGACCGGATATGCTCGAACCGATTGAATATGCCTACAAAGGCCGCAGGGACATCGTTATCACCATTCATCAACCGGAATTTACCTCGGTATGCCCGATGACCGGATTGCCCGATTTCGGCACCATAACGGTCCGCTACCGCCCCAACGCATCGATCATAGAACTCAAATCCTTGAAGTTTTATTTGTTGCAATACCGCAATGTCGGCATTTTTTACGAGCATGTCGTCAACCGGATTCTGGACGATCTGGTCACGGTGCTGGCGCCTCAATGGATGGAAGTGCAGGGGGGGTTTACCGCCCGGGGCGGCCTTACCACGGAAGTGGTCGCGCAGTTCAACATGGAATAAGGAGAAAACGTTAATGCGCAGAACAATTGGCCTGCTCGGTCTGATTTTGTTGACAGGGTTTTTCATCAATGCGTGCGCCAAGCCGTTGTATGAGCGCGGCGAGCAGCGCTCCGCGTACTGGGAAGCACCCAATAAAAATGGGCGCTACCAGAAAAAAACAGCCATCGCTATCCAAACGAACTCCCCGGGGCCTTACATTCGCGAGGGCGAAGAACTCTTAACGCAGACCATGGTTCAAACCATTAGGGACAAAGGAAAACGGCTGTTGTTGTTGACCGCGCAGGACCCGGGGTTTCCGGCCGCTTTGCAGAACCCGGATTCTCTTTCAACCAGCCAAGGTGCGTTCATGGCCCTGCAGGCGGCACGCCTGCAGGGATATCATTGTCTTTTGCAAGCCAAGCTGATCGGTATCCAGCCGGACGAAAGGAAAACCGGTCTCTGGTGGTTCCGCAAAAACAGGTTTTTTATGACCGTTGTAGTCGCGTTGGATGTGTATGACACGTTTTTGGGCGCCAAAGCCGCCAGCTATGTCCGGCAACAAACGGTGCAGGTGGACGAGGGCCACTATCGTGCTTTTGTGGACGGTACGCCGCAAGCCATGGCCGCGGTTGACGAGATGATCGTCGACTTAAGCGAGGATCTCGGCGAGCAGGCGGCCGAAGCCGTTGAAGCGATAAAATGGATCGCATCGGTGGCCGATATCCAGGGACAAAATGTTTATCTGGGCGGCGTGCAAGAAACCGGGCTGCGCGTCGGCGATCGTCTGTCGATTTACGAAGGCCGCCGTGTCATGGAAGGTTCGAACGGTGAAAAATTTATCGTGCCGGGTTACAAAGTGTCGGATATTTTAATTCAGTCACTGAACGGCGACACCGCTGAAGCCGTTATGGACGAGGCCGCCGACATCCAGCCCGGCGATATCGCGGTGCCCGCCGGTTAGCATCTTCTGCGCCGATCGAGGCTGCACGGCTCGCGTCACTCCCTGTCAATTGGCACGCAGAGGCGATTCCCGGTGGGGCGGTCCGGATTTCCGGCGTTTGAAAACCAAAAAAGCTGACTTGCTCCGATGTGAGAAGACCTAAAAGGCTGACCCTCCCAATGCGGATACCCCGTCGTATTTTTGCAAAAGTGTTGCGCGATAGTCTTCCACAAGCGCGTGGGCCTCTGTTTCAGAAGTAATCTGCCGGATGGCGTTCCTGAACTGCGCCGCTTGCGGCAAACCTTTGGTGAACCAGCCCAAGCGGCTGCGCAGCGTAAAACAGGCCGTGGTTTCTCCCAGGTAGGCCACCGAGGCGTCCACATAGCCGGCCATGGCGTCAAAGCGTTCTTGCAGGGTCACCGTCTGCACGCTGCCTCCGTCCAGAAGACTTACGATGTCGCGGAAAATGAACGGGTTGCCGATTGCCGCCCGGCCGACCATCACCGCATCGCAGCCGGTCTCCGCCATCATGCGGGCTGCATCTTGCGCTGTTACCACGTCGCCATTGCCGATCACCGGGATGCTCAGCATCGCCTTGATGCGCGCGATCAGAGACCAATCCGCGCGGCCGCCGAACGCTTGGCGCGCAGTGCGCGGGTGCACGGCGATCGCATCCACGCCGCAATCCTGCGCGATGCGTGCCAAAGCAATGCCATCGCTGCCGGAAGCGTCCCAGCCGCTGCGTATTTTAATGGTCAGAGGGACGTTGACCACCTTACGCACAGCCTTCAACAGGGCTTCAGCTTTAACCAGATCGCGCATCAGGGCCACTCCGGACCCGCTTTTAAGGATCTTTTTCACTGCGCAGCCAAAATTGATGTCGATGATGTCCGCTCCGGCCGATTCGACCTGGCGGGCGGCCTCGCAGAGCAAATCGGTCTCACCGCCAAACAGTTGCACGCTCAGCGGCTTTTCGTCGGCCGTGCTGCGCAGGAGTTGCCAGGTTTTGTCCGCCCCGTGAATCAGGCCATTGGCGCTGATCATTTCAGAGTACACCAACGCACAGCCGGCGGATTTGGCCAGCAGGCGCATGGGCAGGTTGGTGATGCCCGCCAGGGGGGCAAAAACTGTGGGGTTTTGGAGTAAAATAGGGCCAATGTTCATAAAAAATTTCTCAATCTGGTTATGCCGTTCGCTCAGGTGAAGGCGAAGTGTTAAGTGTGTTTCATCATTTTCCGGAATTCGCGTAGCAGAACAGGCAATTGTGCCGGCAGGGGTGCAGGCGGTAGCTGCCGATATCTTTGGACAGACGGCACCCGCAGCCCGCTGCGACGCGTTGCCCGCTATCTTTGCGCAGGGTAATATCGGGGCCGTAAAGCGAGGCCAGAAGCCGGTTAGGGATACAGGCTGCGCTGTGCACGTTACCCCCAGGCGGCAGGTGGGCAAGCAGATCTTTTTCGCAGCACAGGTGCAGTTGTATGCGCAACTTTTCAAGTTCATGCGCCATGTCGGCCACTTGTCTGGCTTTCTGCGCCATGGGCGGGTCGATCAAGACGATATCCGCGGCAGCGGCGCGACGCTGGACTTTTCTGTATAGATCCACAAAGCTGGTGATGCAGACCCGGATGCCTGCGGCGGCGGCGCGCGCGGCGATGGCTGCAAAGCTTGCCAGGTTGTCGCCGGTTGCACCATTTTTGTGTTGAAAATAGCAGATGGGATCGAAGCGCCAGAAAATGCTTTGCGGTCCAAACCGTTCGCTCAATCGGGACAATTGATCCAGACGGGCGTCCAGGGCCGGCACGTCCGGTTCCAGGGTGGCATCGGGCGAATTGATCGTGAAATTGAAAAAAAGGTTGTATCCGCGCGCGACCAGTTGCCGGTCATAGCCCCCGTCCAGGAAAGGGCCGAAATCCTTTGACCAGAAGACAATCGTGTGGACCTGGGCGGGCGTTGCCGGCACGTGCGCGGCTGGCCGCCCGAAAGGATGGTCGATCTCGAAGAAACCACACGCGATGCGTTCCATGAACCATGGCATGTAGAAAGCCGGAATATCGGTTCGACGGGAAGCTGAGATGACTATCCGTTGCATTTATTTCTTTTTGAGATCCTTGAGCGAAATGACTTTGCTTTTGCCGGCGCCGGGGTGATCCGGCGGGGTTTGGTCGTGGGCTTTGGCGCTGATCGGGCTGACCACTTTTTCCAGGCGTATCGGGTTGCCCTCCATCGTGAAGGTTTCACCATTGATATAGACGTCACGCAAAATCCATGTGACGACCGTCGGCGGGACCTGCAGCAGCAGAAGGCTGACATGATACCAGCCGCGTTTGACATCGGGCTCTATGGCCTCGATGCGGGCAAAACCCTGTGGTTTGTCTTCCATGTAAATCAATACAATGTCGTTGATATCGGTCATGGGTTGCTATTTTCCTTTCAAAGGTGCGCAATGATGGCATAAAGGGCGGGTTTTGTAAATTCGTTAATACGTTTACGTCAGGGTAACCGCATTTGCGTATGGGCCGCATTCCAGATGGACCATCGTTCTTTCTTTGGGGCAAACCATGGGTACGCGCGGTGTGGAAAGATGTCCGTTGATACCTGGGGCGAATGGACACCTTGGTAGTCACCAGGCTTATGGTCATGATGCTTATGTAGGGGCGGCCGGCGGTCGCCCCTACAGGTGGAACCCTAAGATAACACGGTGAAAAGGGTTCGCCTAAGGTCCGCAGGAGATAGCGCCTTTTTTTTAGCTCAGAGTAACGCTTATTGCAAAGTACAGTAATGAAAATTCCAAATGCGGTTACCCTGACGTTAAACGCAATAATCATCGCAAAATCGTCCTTCCTGCAGGGGGTAAACCTTGGGTTCGCCCGTATGGTGACAATCCCTGGCTATCCTAATGTTGAAACGTTGGTAGGGAGTTATCAATCGTGGTCGTTCTAAGGCGCCTAGGAATACGGCACAAAATTTTCGCATGATCCATTAAACGACTACGTTAAATATTGTTAGGAATCGACACAAAAATTGCAAACGTATAAAAAAGAATCACGGCCATGAACAAAGTTCAGTATATTTGGAAAAATTATTGAAGATGCTGAAAGCATGGGAAATTTCTTGGGGCGCGCAGGGCTTTATGCTTGACAGGAAAACGGGGGGTCTGGTAAATGAATGAGTGTTCATTCATAATGTGTCGGCACCACCATCAGGCCGGACGCTCTTCATGGTAATCCGGCGATAACTGCATATCGGTATTTAGGAGGGGTCATGACAAGAAAGATAAGACAAGCAGCGGTCATCGGATCTGGCATCATGGGCGGCGGCATTGCCGCTTTATTGGCCAGCGCCGGTATCAGAACACTTTTACTCGACATTGTCCCGTTTGATCTCAAAGAGGACGAAAAAAAAGATCGCAAAGCCCGCAACCGAATTGTCGCCGCTGGTCTTGAAAATCTGCGCAAAGCCCGGCCAGCCGCTTTGATGCAAGCAAAAGACATCAATTTGATCTCCATTGGCAACATGGAAGATGACTTCGATAAACTGGCCGAATGCGACTGGATTGTTGAAGTGGTGGTGGAAAATCTGAAGGTCAAACAGGATCTGTTCAAACGCATCGAGAAAATTCGTAAAAAAGATGCTGTCGTATCCTCGAACACCTCCGGTATCCCGTTGAAAGCCATGAGCGAAGGACTCAGCGACGATTTCAAGAAACATTTTCTGGGGACCCATTTTTTCAATCCCGTGCGCTACATGAAATTGTTGGAAATTATTCCTGGCGAAAAAACATCGCCTGAAATTCTGCAGTTCATGGCTGATTTCGGCGAACGCAAGCTGGGCAAAGGCATCGTATGGGCCAAAGATACCCCCAACTTCGTGGGCAACCGCATCGGCGTTCAATCCTCGGCGCGCAGCATGCAACTGATGCTCGAACATGATTTGACCATCCCGGAAGTCGACGCCCTGTTCGGACCGGCCATGGGACGCCCCAAAACCGGAATGTTCAAAACCACTGACCTTGTGGGGCTGGATATCGCCTATCATGTGGCCAAGAACACTTACGACCTGGTCAAGGATGACGAAGCCCGCGAGACCTTTATCCTTCCCGATTTTGTCCAGAAGATGATGGACAAGAAAATGCTGGGCAACAAGACCAAGGGCGGCTTTTACAAAACCGATTTGACCCCGGAATGGAAGAAAATCCGCAAGGTCCTCGATCTGAAAACATTTGAATACACAACTTACGATAAAGTGACGTTCCCCTGCCTCGAGGCCGCTGCCAAGGCCAAAAATCCGGCCGAAAAGATCCAGGCCATGGTGTTCGGAGACGACAAAGGGTCCAAGTTCGTATGGCGCTCGGTCGCTGAAAACCTGATCTATGCCACCAACCGCATTCCGGAGATTGCCGACAGCATCGTTGAAATCGACAATGCCATGCGCTGGGGCTTCGGCATGGAGCGTGGTCCGTTCCAGGGTTGGGACCTGCTGGGTGTTGCGCGCGTTGTCGAGCGCATGGAGAAAGAGGGCCTGAAGGTGCCGGCCAAAGTCAAAAAGATGCTGGCCGCCGGCAACACCGCCTTCTACAAAATTGAGAACGGCCAACGTTTCTTCTATGATTTCGCCAGTGAAAGCTACAAACCGATCGCGGTCAGCGCGACCATGATCGATCTGGCCATGCTCAAGGCCGCCAATAAAGTCGTATTGGGCAATAATTCAGCGTCGCTGATCGATTTGGGCGACGGTGTTTTCTGTGCGGAATTCCACACCAAGATGAACTCGCTCAATGACGAGATCGCCGATTTTCTGGAAAAAGCCCATGACTACGTCGATGCCAATGGTGTCGGTCTGGTCATTGGCAATCAGGCCGGCGGCATGCCCGGTGCTTTTTCGGCTGGCGCTGACCTTCGTCAGGTGCGTGAAGCCGTATCGCAAGGCGCTTTTGCCGAGATCGAGGCGGCCGTCAAGCGTCTGCAGACGATCATCCAACGCAGCCGCTACTGCCATTATCCGGTTGTCGCGGCCCCCTTCGGCCTGGCCTTGGGTGGCGGTGCGGAAGTTTGCCTGGGTGCCGACCGTATCGTCGCCCATGCCGAATTGTATATGGGACTCGTCGAAATCGGCGTTGGTTTGCTGCCCGGCGGCACGGGTTGTTCCGCGTTGTGGCGCAAAGTTATGGAGAATATTCCCGAGTCGGCGGGCGAAGTGGAATTGGGTAAATTCTTTATCCCGGTGTTCCAGGCTATCGGCATGGCCCAGGTGTCCACCTCTGCAGCCGAAGCCCGTTCCAGGGGCTTTCTGGGGCCGAATGACCGCATCGTCTTCAATCGCGATCATTTGATCGGCGAAGCCAAAAAAGAGGTTCTGCGCATGGCCGACGACGGCTACACCCCGCCGGTTAAAAAACCTATCCGGGTGTTCGGCGAAGCTGCCTGGGGCATGGTCAATGCGGAACTGCTCAATATGCAGGCGGCCGGTTTTGTCAGTGAATACGACTCTTATCTGGCCGGCCGGGTTGCCTACGTCATCGCCGGGGGTGAGGCGCGCACCGGCAGTTATGTGAGCGAAGATGGCCTGCTGGCTCTGGAACGCGCCACTTTCGTGGATCTGCTGCGCCAGGAAAAGACCATTGCCCGGATCGACCACATGCTCAAGACCGGAAAGCCGCTGCGTAACTAAGGACGTATTGAAGCACCAACACGCCAATAATCAACATATCCTGGAGGGATACCATGAAAGACGCTTATATTGTCAGTGCCGTCCGTACCCCCGGCTGCAAACGGGCCAAGGGTGCGCTAAAAGATACTTTGCCCCTGGATCTGATCTCGTTTATTCTGAAATCATCCGTTGCGAAAGTGCCCCAACTCGATCCGAACGATATCGACGATGTTATGGTCGGCTGCGCATTCCCCGAAGCGGAGCAAGGTCTCAATATCGGTCGCAATGCTTCTAAAATCGCCGGTTTCCCCGACAAGGTGTCGGGTGCCACGGTGAACCGCTTCTGCGCCTCGGGCCTGGAAGCCATCGCCGACGCCGCCATGCGCATCATGTGCGGTTGGTCGGAGGTGACCATCGGTGCCGGTGTCGAGTCCATGACCTACGTGCCCATGGGCGGTAACCTGCCGCGGCCGTATCCGGATGCCGAAAAGAAAGAGATCGATCTGTTCATGTCCATGGGCACCACCGCGGAAAACGTGGCCAAGCGCTACAATATCTCCCGCCAACAGCAGGATGAATTTGCCTACAATTCTCAGATGAAGGCCGTCAACGCTCAGAAAAATGGGCTGTTCGCAGAGATCGTGCCGACACCGGCCGCCAAGTACGTGACCCAGGCCGATGGCACCGTCAAACGCGAAACGTTCCTTCAGAGCTTCGACGACGGCGTCCGTGAGGAAACCACCTTAGAGGGTTTGGGCAAATTGCGTCCGGCCTTCTCCCTGACCGGCTCCGTCACCGCCGGCAACTCTTCTCAGACGACCGATGGCGCGGCCGCCACTGTGTTGATGAGCGGCGATAAAGTCAAAGCGCTGGGCATCAAGCCGTTGGCCAAACTCAAATTGTACACCACCATCGGCTGCCGTTCCGACGAAATGGGTGTGGGCCCGCGTTACGCCATCCCCAAACTGCTCCAACTGGCCGGTTTGACCGTCGATGATATCGGGGTGTGGGAGATCAACGAAGCGTTTGCTTCGCAGGCGCTCTACTGCATCCGCGAACTGGGCCTCGAAAAATACATGGACCGCATCAACATCAACGGCGGTGCGATCGCCCTGGGTCACCCCCTGGGATGTACCGGCGCCAAGTTGGCGGCCACGCTGGTCACGAACATGCGCGCGCGCGGTGCCAAGTACGGCGTTGAGAGCATGTGTATCGGCGGCGGCATGGGCGCGGCAGCTCTGTTCGAGTTGTGTGACTGATCCGACTGTCCCATAAAAGTTGTTGTCGACACCGGCACGTTCGGTGAAAAGAAATCGTCGAAAGCCGCCGCAAGGCGGCTTTTGATGTTTTGGTGGCATGACGTGATCAAGGCTTGCGCAATGGGGCCATTAGCGCGTAAGGTTGTTCATAATCCGAAGTTTCTTACCCCGTACGCTGCAGGAGACGTAATGGCCGGCCGTATAGTATTGCTGATTGGGGTGGCGCTTGCGTTGGTCGCCTGTGCAACGTTACAAAAGAACAGTCGCATCTCCGAATTTGACGATGTTATTTTAGCTTACCGGCGGGCTCTTTTGGACGCAGACTACACTGCCGTGCGGCATTTTCTCGATCCTGGCGTATCCAAAGCATCGGACACCCCCGTCAACAAGCTGGTCAAGGTGGTTGAATTCAATCCTACGAATGTCGATGTGGCTGAAGATGCCACTAAGATCGAACAGGACATCTGTCTGCAATACTATCTGCTCAACGTTCCTCGTGTGAAAACCCTTCAGTATCGTCAGGTCTGGCATTACAACGCGGAGCACCGCTTGTGGCTGCTGCAAACGCCCCTGCCAAATTTCGATCAGCAATAGAGCTCATCGCTGTAGGGGCCGGCGGTCGCCCGGTGCGGGTGCAGAACCAACACCCCAGCAGTTCATTGGTGCGGACAGACAAGGGGCACGCCCAGTTGTGCCAGCACCCTGATCCTTGCGCCGTGTGGGCGACCGCCGGTCGCTCCTACAGGAGAGTCCCCTGCGATATCACGCAGTCCCGATGGGCGCGTAGTTACGGGTGGTACGGTACCAAGATAAACCGGCGTAACGTTCAAGGATCGCGGTTACCGGGAAAATGGCGCCGATGGGTAAGCGGCCATGGCGATGATCATCGTTGTAGGGGCGACCGGCGGTCGCCCAAGCGGTGCACGTTTTAAGGTATCAGAGGCAGGACGCGCCTATCCCAATGCATTCACCTGCAGAAACATCCAATGGTCGGGAAAATCGAGTTGGGCCAGGTGTTCAGCGGATAATCGCACGTCATTGTAAATGGCTTCCGATGGGCCGCAGCACCCTGCCGCCACATCGAATTGCCGGAGGTGTTTTTCGAGATCCTTTCCTTTGATCCAGACACCTCTGTGCAGCAAGTGGGGCCCTAATTCGCGCGCCACCAGGTTGAACAATTTCAGCGTGACGGTTGCTTTTTGGTGGGTCGCCAAAGCGACTGGCGTGTCTTGATGGGAAATATCTTTTCGCAAAGGCGCAAAAAACCCGCCCTTGCGCAGGGTGGCACCGGCCAGGCCCGGCATGGCGGCTGACAGTGCAATCACATCGTTCGCCTTGATCATCACCTGGTCGATGCGATCCACGGCCCGTCCATTGAGGAAGATCGTTTGAATGCGCTGGTCGACATAATTGCCGTCAATGGCCAGATGATCACATAGCAGGGACTGCAGCGAAATGCCCGTTGCGGTCTCGATGCCCACTCCGGCCCCGAACAGAATTGCAAAGCTGTCGACGGCCGACTGCGGCAATCGCATAAAAAGCGTGTTGGATGGGTTCATACGTCACGAAAGAGGGGCGCTGACTGGCAGCGCCCCTCATGGTTGGTGGCTCCGGGGTTAGAAATTGAAAACCTGATCCAGTTCTTCGTCGCTGACGTTGAAGGTGATCTTGTGCGGTGACAGCGGCTCATTTTTGAAGTAGTCGGGCAGGCGGTCATGGGCCGCGGTCAGGCCGGCCGCTTTGTTGAAATTCCGTTCATGAATGAGAATCGACTTGCCCAGATTGGTAACATCATCGGCTGTCATGCTCAGGCCCGTAAAGCCATTGATCAGGTCGATCAGCGACTGAAAAGTATCCGGCTGATCCAAAATGGCAAAGGCGATGAACAGGCACATGCCCGTCGCATCGATGGCCGTGGTAGCGATCTGCAGGTTGCGCGACAGTTCGACCTGGCCTTGCGGTTTGAGGGGATCGACGGTGCCACCTACGGAAAGCAAGTTGGCGGTTACGGCATAGCCGGCGGTGTGGTCCGCGCCCATCGTGGTAGTAGCATAGGTGACACCCATGCCCTGAACGGCTCTTGGATCGTAGGCCGGCATTGACTGGCCCTTGACGACCGGAATGCGTTCGACACCGAATACCCGGCCGGTCACGGCTGCGCCGCTGCCCAGGATGCGTCCCAGAGGTGTGCCTTGGCCGACCTCTTTAACCAGGCGGATGGCCGCTTCGGCATCTCCGAACTTTGCCAGACCCGCATCCATGGCCACGGCGATGGTGGCGCCCATCTCGATGGTATCCACCCCAAAATCGTCGTCCATGCGGTCGATCAGCGCAATCGCGTCCAGATCGTCGATGCCGCAGTTGCCGCCATGGGCCCAGACGGTTTCATATTCCGGCTGCTTGGTCACGAAGCGCCCGTTTTTATCGAAAAAAGTACCCGAACAGCGGATCACGCACCCCCTGTGGCAACCGTGGGTCGCCGAACCTTCGCCGCCGCGGGTGTTCTCCAACTCAGCCTGTGCCTCCCCGCTGATTTTGGATGCGCCCTCGAATTGCCCTTGCTTGAAGTTGAAGGTGGGGTAACCGCCGGCCTCGTTGACGACGTTGGTCAGAACGTTGGTGCCATAAGCCGGAAGGCCTTGTCCGGTGACCGGATGTTTGCGCAGGCCGGCCACGAAAGCTTTGTTGGCCTCCTTGAACGCATCCGGGTTTTTGGGCTGGCGCATCGCTGTGCCCGTGTCGTCAAGCACGATGACCTTGACCCCTTTGGCGCCCATCACCGCGCCCACACCGCCACGGCCGGCATGACGGGTCGGGCGCAGTTCCATATCCGTAAACGCTATGGAGGCAGCACCCAACTTCATCTCGCCAGCCTGTCCGATGGAGATGCAGGCGATCTTGTCGCCATACTGCGTCTTCATCTTTTCGACTAGATCGTAATTGCCGTGCATCTTCAATTCATTGGCCGGGCTGATCGAAACATCATCTTTCGTGATCACCACCTTGTACAAGGTGTCGTCCTTGGGCTTGCCTTCAAGAACGATGGCCGCATAGCCCAAGCGGGCCAGCACCTGGGACGGTTGCCCGCCGGAATTGGCTTCCTTGATACCGCCGGTCAACGGGCTCTTGCACCCGACCGAGATTCTGCCCGACATGGCAGCCGCCGATCCGCTCAGCAATCCCGGTGCGATAACCAGTTTGTTCTCAGCGCTGAGCGCATGGCAAGTGGGGGGGACCTCCTTGGCCACAATGGTGGATGTCATGGCGCGACCGCCTAACCCCTTGTACTCTCCCAACGATACGGTATTGATTTCCGGACCATTGGCACCGCTCATATTGATACGTAGAATTTTATCCATGCCATTGCCTCCCTATTTTAAGTTGATACGGCCTTACCGGCCACAGTCGGACGTTGATTTGAATGCGTGGGCCCATCTGAACGTGAGCTCTGAATTGTAAAATCGCGGAGCAGGATGGGGTAGGTATATAGATTGTGTGATCCGGTGTGGCGCCTGATTTGCATAAACTCTACAACCGATTCATCGTAGGTTTCATATTAAAGCCAGACAAGCTCCATATCTATAGTACGTATGAGTAATTCCCGGTCTTGTCAAGGATTTCCAGGGACAACAGCAAGGTAGATGCCCCACCCGGCACGGGGCCTGTTTTATCCGGAAACCGCGGCCCCGACCTGACGGCGTAATCGCACAATGATCAACGCCTGCAAAAGGAACGAGGGGGAGGGTGTGGTGCTGCAAAAAAAATCGATCCGGGCTGCTTACGTGGCAACCCGAATCGATGACTTGTCTGAGGCACTACAGGTTGAACGAATTCAAAATAGAAAAGACAGACCGCTACGCATTGTTGCGTTCGAACGTCTTCATGAACGCGACCAGGGCTGCGACCGCTTCCAGGGAGGTGGCATTATAGATGGAAGCCCGGCAACCGCCGACCGAACGGTGGCCCTTGAGCCCGCCCATGTCGTTGCTGGCGGCTTCGGCGACAAATTTTTTCTCCAGGTCTTCACTGGGCAGACGGAAAGTGACGTTCATGCGTGAACGGCTGTCGACATCGGCCGTACCATTGTAGAACGTGCTGCTATCAAGCAACCCGTAGATCAAATCTGCTTTTTGCTGATTGATCTGCGCCATTTTGTCGAGGCCGCCAACGGTCTCTTCAAGCCACTTGAGCACCAGTTGGGCCGTGTAAATGGAGAAGCACGGCGGGGTATTGAACATAGAGTTTTTTTCCGTGTGGGTCGTGTACCGCAACATGGTCGGCAGCGTGTCGGGAACCATCTTGAGCAAGTCGTCGCGTATGATCACCATGCAGACACCGGCCGGTCCCATATTCTTCTGGGCGCCGGCATAGATCAGGCCAAAACGGCTGGCGTCGAATGGGCGCGAAAAAATATCGGAAGACATATCGGCGATCAGGGGGACATTGCCGGTATCGGGGAATTGGGCCCATTGGGTCCCCTTGATGGTATTGTTGGACGTGATGTGAACGTAGGTCGCCTCGGCGGTGTAGTTGATGTTCTTGGGAATGTAAGCAAAATTACGATCCTCGGAAGAGGCCACGACCGTGATTTTCTTACCGAGTATCTTGGCTTCCTTGATCGCTTTGGTCGACCAGGTGCCGGTATTGACATAATCCGCCGTGCGGCCCTCGGCCAGGAAATTCATCGGGATCATGGCGAACTGCATGCTCGCGCCGCCCTGCAGGAAAAGAACACTGTAGCGATCGTCAAGTTTGAACAAACGTTTGGTGCGCGCCACTGCCTCGTTGATGACCTCATCGAACCACTTGGAACGATGGCTGATTTCGGTGATAGACATACCAGAGCCCTTGAAATCCAGAAACTCTTTCTGAATCTCTTCCAGTACGCTCAGGGGTAGGGCCGCCGGGCCGGCATTAAAGTTGTAAATGCGTTTCGGGCTCATCTGTCTTCCTCCATTTTTCTGCATGAATTATAGGCTGCCAAAGAACTTTGTCAGCACCACGGATCGCGGTAAAAACAAAAGTGTTTTTTATCGTAAAATATCGGTAGCAAGTCAATCCAAATCTTTTCCGTTGGCCGGTTTGGCCTGTTGGAAGGGGTTGGTATCCCTTAACAAGGCAGCGTTTCCTCCTTGACAGCCTTTCACGAATCCCCCATATTCCCAGCCCTGCAAGGCACTATGGGAATACCTGCCGATGGACCGCATCCAAGATGAAAGGGACACTGAATGAAGATTTTGCAATATCCTTCGGAAGCTGCCGCCAAGCAGCTTGACCGGATTGTTAATAGGGGGTTGGCGTATGGACGCAAGGAGCTTTCCGCTGTCCAGCGCATATTGGATGACGTCCGCAAGAAAGGGGATCCGGCGCTGATCGATTACACCCGCCGTTTCGATGCCCCCCATCTGGATATTGCGGATATCGAAGTCTCGGATTCCGAAATGAAGGCCGCCGAAAAGAAAGTGGATCGCAATTTTAAGCGGGCGCTCGAGCGGGCAGCCCGTCAAATCGCAGCGTTCCACGAAAAACAGATGCCTCGCTCCTGGATGGACACACAGCGCCCCGGAACTTTTCTGGGGCAGATGGTCCATCCGGTCGATGCCGCCGGCGTGTACGTGCCCGGTGCTACCGGTGGTGCGACACCCTTGGTGTCATCGGTGCTGATGGGGGCCATTCCCGCCAAGATTGCAGGTGTCTCCCAGGTGGTCATGACCACGCCGCCGACCCCCGACGGCAGTATCAGTCCGTACCTGCTGGTGGCTGCCCGCAAGGCAGGTGTGAACCGTGTATTCAAGGCCGGCAGCGCCTGGGCCATTGCCGCCCTGGCCTTCGGAACAGCCACCATTCCCAAAGTGGATGTCATTGTCGGACCCGGTAATATTTATGTGACCTTGGCCAAAAAACTCGTAGCCGGCATGGTCCAGATCGATATGATCGCCGGACCCAGCGAAATTCTGGTGGTGGCCGACGGCCGGGCCAATCCTGAGTTTGTCGCCGCCGATATGCTGGGGCAGGCTGAGCATGATCCCAGGGCATCCGCCATTCTGATCACGGACGATCGGCCGCTGGCCGAAGCCGTGAACGCCGCGTTGGCGCGGCAGGTCGCCACATTGCCGCGCCGCGATATTGCCGAACAATCCCTGAAAGCGTTCGGAGCGTTGCTGGTTGTGCCCGATCTGGATACGGCCATCGAACTGGCCAACCGCATAGCGCCTGAACATTTCGAATTACAGGTCCGGGACCCATTTGCCTACATAGGCCGTATTCGCCACGCGGGCGCGCTCTTTCTCGGAGATTACACCCCCGAAGCGGTCGGCGATTACGTGGCCGGGCCCAATCATGTCCTGCCCACCGCCGGAACAGCCCGCTTCTCCTCCGCGCTCTCGGTGAACCACTTTCTCAAAACCACCAGCATCATCCATTACACCGACGAGGCGTTCCGGAAAGAGGCTGAAGACGTGATGTGCCTTGCGCGCGTGGAGGGCTTGGAAGCCCATGCCCGTACGATCGATGTTCGTAAGAAACTTTAAGGACTTCGGGATGGCACATTGTGAAGTGAGCCGGGCGTGTGGTGCCAGACCACCCGGCTTACCTCTTCAGGACCAAACCCGAAAGTGGCGTTTTTAATTTAAGCCACTTAAAAATCGCTCCGAAAGGGTGAACCGGTCAATGACGTGGACCTTAGCCCGGTGCACCGCGACGAACCCATCGCGCATGTCTGACGAACCCCTTTTTTAGCGATATTCGGTCTTTACACTTTACACCGAACCCCTTACACTTACGTTTTTGCTATTGCTTGCCTGCACCGGTTTTACGCGATCCTGCCCTGTAATGCACAGCTGCTTCCCCGCTCAATCACCGGCGAGCAAAAAACCATACCATCAGATCGATTTGATTCCGCCCCATGATCAGGCGGTAAATGATGGTTGAAAAATATTACATTTGGCTGTTCAGCGAACGCTCGGGCAGGCAAGAGGAAGCATCATGACCGACACTACAGGGAAAGAGTCTGGTACCATATTGGTCGTGGACGATGAAGAATCGATTCGCACCATGCTCAGACTCGGGATTAAATTGTCCGGCTTTCAATGTTTTGTGGCTGACGGCCCCATATCGGCATTGCAGACGCTGGATCAAAACGATGTGGACGTGGTGGTCGCCGATATCAAAATGCCTGATATGAGCGGCATTGAACTGGCGCGCATCATAAAATCCCGTTACGAGGCCGATGTCATCATCATGACCGGCTATGTGGATGATTTCAACTATGAGGATATCGTCCAGCAGGGTGCCAGCGATTTCATCCAGAAGCCAGTACGCATCGCGGAATTTATCGCGCGTCTCAAGCGGGTCTTATCCGAAAGAGCTTCCAAGACGGCGCGGCTCAAAGCCTTGTCGGATCTGAAGTTGAATCTGGATAAACTGCAACGCGCCATGGAGGGCATCGTGCATGCCATGTCAGTGGCTGTCGAAATGCGCGACCCTTATACGGCCGGGCATCAGCAGCGCGTAGCCCACCTGACCGCCATGGTGGCGCGTGAAATGGGGCTCAGCGAGGACGATATTTTCGGGCTGCGCATGGCCAGCGAAATCCACGATTTGGGAAAGATCACCGTCCCGGCCGGAATTCTGGCCAAGCCCGGGCGTTTATCCGAGCTTGAATATGAACTCATCAAGAGCCATGTCCGGTCCGGTTACGACATTTTGAAACAGATCGAGTTTCCCTGGCCTTTGGCCGAAATCATCTTGCAGCACCATGAACGGATGGACGGCAGCGGCTACCCCCAGGGACTCAAGGGTTCTGAAATATTGCTGCAGGCGCGCATTCTCTCGGTCGCCGATGTTTTCGAGACCATCGCTTCTCATCGCCCTTATCGGCCATCGCTGGGCTTGCAGCGCGCTATCGACGAACTGACCGACAACAAAGGCATTCTATTCGACGAAGATGTCGTGGCGGTGTTTCTGCGGCTGGTCGAGGAGAAGCGGTTTCCCGAGTTTGATAATTGATGGGCCAATTGCCTTAACGCTTACCCGCAAATCCCCCCCTTCTTTTATTGTTTTTTGGTGATCCAGTTCGCTCCCAGTGACAGTTGGACGAAGTGTATTCGGCATGGGCACGGAGGAGGTGATCCGGGTGGCGCGGACCACCCACCCGGATCACCGGGGCATCCGTATCTCACTTGGCCGAAGTGGATAACCAGATATTTGTTTTTCCCGCGAATTACCCTGATGCCCCTCATGCAATCACCTCAAAGGCACGATATAGACTTTTGAGGGGTAGCGTGCTATTTTGTTGCCACTCTTCCGCAGCGGACCGTTAACCTGTAATGGCAAGGATTGTATTGCATTCATGTTGAATTTTTTTTCAAAAGAGATCAATCTGCCGCCACTCAGATCTTTTTGCCTGAAAAACTATCTCATCAATTTTTCCCTGGAACGGTTGCGGCCGGGAGTCGACAATATCCGGCACGATGTGCTGATCAGCCCAATTTTTGTAAATGCCAATCGCAAGATCGTGATCCAGTTGGTGACGCGCCATGCCGGCCTTGAAAAAAGGGGGCCAAACACCGGCAATGGGAATTGGATCAAGGAAGTCGACAGTTACAAGCAACTCTATGCCGAGGTCATGCGCGACGCGCTCAACAAGGCCAAAGGGCATCGCGAGCACCAGATAGAATGTCTGGCACAAACCAGCATGGTTAAAATGCTGCTCAAAGAGATTCAGTCGCAATACGACCTGCTCGTTGGCCGTTTGAAAAAAACGGTCCGCTCATCGGACCTGTCGGCCCATAACGACTGGACCGAAGCTCCCAAACTCAAAGATAAACTGCAGATTCTGATGCAGGACCGGGAAACGATCCTGCAGCGGGTCGGCCAGGAAATCTGCGGATTCTGGGCCGATGTGGAACGCAAGGAAATTCGGGTCATGCGCGAAGCGATCTTCGGTAACCGCTCTTCTTTTTACGAAGATGTGATCGATACCGCCATGCTGCATGTGCAAAACACCGATAACGAACTTTTTACCTTGAGCCAGTATGACCTCTCCCTGGGGCGGCGGATCGAAGATGGCGATAAATATGAAAATCTTCTTTTCCTCATCCGGAATCTGATCAATGTGATCGAACTTAAAGATTCCGGCGTGCAGGGCATGTCGGTCGAGCAGCGTTTGAATGCGCCGTCACACCCGGAAGAAGTTCCTGAAAACGCCCAAAAAGCGCACGTGCAAAAAATAGATGGGTACCTGCGCTATCTTGGCAATATGGACGTGCTCTTCAATTGGCGCAAAACCAAGGCCGATCTTCAGGCACTGAAAAAGCAGTGTGGCGATCCTCATAAAATCGAACAACTCTGCCGGGACCTCAAGAATCAGAAGACCGTGTTGCACTTTTTTTACAAAAGATTCCGCGAAAAAAAAGTCCTCGACCGTATTGCCGCTTCCTACGAGATGCAACCGGAGTATTTGCAGTATTGCCCGCCACTGGTACCTCAGCAGATCATCCAATATCTCGTGTTGCCCAAGGCACGCCGCGTGACCAAAAACAGGCTCAAGCGGCTTTCAATCATGTACGGTCGATCTTTTTCATTGGCGCCCTTGAACAAAAAAATCAAGGCCATGGAACAGATGACGGCCAGTCGGCGCAAAGACCACCTGGTCCGTTTCATGAACGCTTTCGCACGCTATCACAGAGATTTGAGCAATCGTGCAATCATCGAAGAGGCCATGGACCGTGTCCATATCGCCACCGAAGAAAAAGTGATCACGTTGTCGCGCGAAAACAATACACTCTACGAATTCTTGCTGCCCCATGAGCAGGCCGCATCCAAGGCGCCCATCATCAATCATGTGATCATCAAAGCCGATGTGCGCGGCTCAACCGATATCACGTACAGCATGAACAAACGCGGATTGAACCCGGCATCTTACTTCAGTCTCAATTTTTTCGACCCGATTTCCGAGATTCTTTCCGAGTATGATGCCGGCAAGGTTTTCATTGAAGGCGATGCCATCATCTTGTCTATTTTCGAAAGAGAAAATACGCCCAGTGATTGGTATGGCGTCGCGCGTGCGTGCGGTATCGCCATCAACATGCTGATTATCATTCAACGCTATAATGAAAAAAGCAGAAGAAATTTGCTGCCCATTCTGGAGTTGGGCATCGGCATCGGTTTTCTGGATAAATCGCCCACGTTCCTTTTCGACGGCAACAATCGCATCATGATCTCGCCGGCCATCAACCTGGCCGACCGCCTCTCCAGTTGTTCCAAAATAGGGCGACGATTGTTCGCCGGCAAAAAAGGCCCGTTTCGGTTGTACGTGTTCCAGACCCGTTCGGAAGAGGAAATGGCGGCTACCAAGGACGACCTGTATATGCGATTCAATGTCAATGGCATCGAACTCAATGCAGCCGGTTTTGAAAAATTGTCCAAGGAGATCGATCTCAGAGTGCTGAGTTCCGACTTCAAGGATATCCACGACCGCAAGTGTACCCTTTACGGTGGCAAATTTCCTACCAAAAGGGGCCGTTACCAGCGCCTGATCATCCGTGAATCTCAGATTCCCGTCGTCGATCCTGAAAACTTGAAGATCCTGCGCGTCTCTTCCCGCAAATATTATGAGGTCTGCACCAATCCCAAGCTGTACAAGTGGGCGCGCGAAAAACAGGAATAGATCAGCCTCTCACATCGTTTAGTGACGCCGTCATATCGGACAAATTCATGCGCAGTTCGTATTCTCCGTTAGCGCGGCTCATTTTGAAGCCAAGTTTGCGGCCCAGGGCGAGCATTTGCGTGTTTTCGGACATGACGGCGCCCCATATGTGATGCACCCCCTGTATTCTGGCAATCTGCAGGCAGATGCGCAGCAGGGCCGCTCCGATTCCCCGACCATGCCAACGATCGCCTACCAGAATAGCGAACTCCGCCTGGGTAGGATCGATGCCGCTGATAATACGCCCGACTCCCAGCATCTCATCGTCACCAGTCTGATTTTCCTGTATGGCCACCATAGCAATCTCGCGGTCGTAGTCGATTTGCGTGAAACGGGCCAGCATTTCTCGCGGCAATTCCTTCAGCGGGGAGAAAAACCGAAAGTAAATGCTCTTGCTGGACAGCGACGCGAAAAAAGCTTTCAGCAACGGGGCGTCTTCCGGCCGGATCGGTCGGATCTGGATGGGACCTTCCTCGTGCAGATCCAAAACCGTCTCATACTGGTTGGGGTAGGGCGCGATGACCAGGTGCAGCGGGGCGCGCACGCTCGCGGGGTACACGCGCACGCGTGCGCTGACCGCAAAGAAATTTTGATCCACAACCAGCAATGGATTGATGGCGATTTCCGCGATCTGCGCAAAGTCGGTGGCCAATTGGGCCAGCCGTATCAGGATTTCCTCCAGAAGGGCGATATTGGCCGGGGCATGATCGCGATACCCTTTGAGCAGACGATAGACTTGGGCGCCTTCGATCATTCTGCGGGCCAGCAAGCGGTTGAGCGGCGGCAGTGTATACGCGCGATCGTGCGAAATATCCCTGGCGATGCCGCCCCAGCCGAAAGAGAGCACGGAGCCGAAATGGTCGTCCGTATGAATGCCCAGAGCCAACTCCGCGCTGGGGGAACCGAACATTTTTTGAACTGTAATCCCTCGAATCCGGCTCCGTTCCGAAGACGAGCGGGTCGCGTTCATCAAGTCCGTGTAGGCCCGGCGAACCTGATCTGGGTCGGATAGATTCAACCGTACGCCGCCCCAGTGGGAAATGTGGGCCTGGCCGGGCGAATCGATTTTAAGCACCACCGGGTATCCTGCACGACCGGCCAACGCAACCGCCTGCGACAAGTTCGCCGCCAAATAGGTGGGATTGGTGGGTAAACCATAGGCGGCCAGCAGCTGTTTGGCATGCACTTCACTCATCCAGGGTTCGCCGCCGGATAGTTGCTTTTGGATCAGCACTTCGGCTGTGTGCCTGTCGAATTTCAGGCGATGCGGCAGTTTGGCAGGGATTTGCCGGTGCATCTCCAGATTGCGGGCGTAATGGTACAGATCCATGAAAGCCCTTACGGCCCGTTCAGGACTGTCGAAGGTGGGAATGCCGGCTTGGTTGAACAGATTGCGGCCGGCTTCAATGCTGCCGCCGCCCAGCCATGCGGTGATGACTGGGATCTGACTGGCCTGCAATCGTGGAATCAAGATACGGGCGGTTTCGGTCGGGTCGTTGAGGGCATTTGGAGAAAATATGATAAGCAGCCCGTCGACTTCCGGGGCTTTGAGGATAATGTCCACCACGGCCAGATAGCGTTCGGGCGTAGCATTGCCACGGATATCCACTGGGTTGGCGCGGCTCCAGAGGGGCGCCAGGAGCTTTTCGAGCAGAGCCATGGTGTCGGGCGCAAGCGGTGCAGGTTCGACGCCGTGATCGGACAACGCATCCGCGGCCATGACCGCCGGCCCGCCGGCATTGCTGACGATCACCAGTCCGGCGCGCCGGGGGTGGGGCTGTTTGGCCACCAGTTCCGCACAATCAAAAAGCTCCTCGAATGTTTTTACCCGCAAAATGCCGGCGCGTCGAAAAGCGCTGTCATAGATGTCGTCCTCGCCCGCAGCGGCACCGGTATGCCGCATGGCGGCCAATGCACCCGGGCGGGTGCGGCCTGCTTTCAGGGCGATGATCGGCTTTATGTTGGAGACCGCCCGCGCGGCGCTCATGAAACGTCGCGGATCGCGAAGCTGTTCCATGTACAGAACGATGCTGCTGACGCGCCCATCATTGCCCAGGTAGTCGATGGCATCCCCAAAATGGACATCCATCATGGCGCCTAAACTGACAAAGTAGCTAAAACCGATGCCTTCTTTTTCGGCAGAATCGAAAATGGCCATTGCCAGCGCGCCGCTTTGAGAAATGAAGGCCAGTCGTCCGCCTGGCGGCATTTTGTGACCGATACTTGCATTGAGCTTGCAGCGGCTGCAAATCAATCCCATGCTGCCTGGACCGATAATGCGCAACGGTGTGCCGGCAGCCGCGGCGTTGATCTGCTGTTCCATCTCCGCACCCTGGGGGCCGGTTTCCTTGCTCCCAGGGGTGATAATCAATACGCCGCCAGCCGCCACCTGTACGCATTGTTGCACAATGCCCGGCACCGAGGCGATCGGGGTGACGATGACGACAAGATCTACCGGTGCGCCAATCCCGGCGACCGATCGGTGGCAGGGATAGCCCATCAGGGAGCGGTAACGCGTATTCACGGGGTAGATAGTGCCTGCATAGCCGGCGTCGATCAGGTTGCGCATGAGCGCCGCGCCGGCCGAATCAGGCCGCTCGCTGGCCCCAACCACCGCCACCGACTGGGGATGAAAAAGACGATCGAGATGGTGAATGCTCATCGGGCGCCCTTTGCCGGCCTCGCCGGTGCGTCAGGGGGTGAAGGACAGTCGCCGAGGTATAAACCCGAATGGTGACTAAAAGCTATTCATCGACTTTATAGGGATTCACGACCAATACCGGCACGTGCGAGGTTTTGATCACCCGTTCGGCCACCGAGCCGAACAGCACGCGATCCAGGCCCTTGCGGCCGTGCGTGCCCATCACCACCACATCCATGTGCTGCTCGTCGATATACGTGAGAATGACGTCGGAAGGATCGCCCAGCACGACCGCGCTTTGGGTTTCGGGCATGTGGCTGAAATGGGCTCTCGTAAACTCGTCCATTTTTCGGCGCGCTCCTTCCACCAGTTCATGTTCGAAAACCGAAATAGAGGGCGGGGCCACATAGATGTCGGTGAAATACTGGAAAATCCTTACCACGAACAGAATGTGGACCGACGCCTCGAATTTTTGGGCCATGCTGATCACATAAGGGACAAGCTTTTCGGAGTTTTCTGTCAGGTCCACCGGGAAAAGAATGCGTTTGAAGTCTTTCATCTTCTTTTTCCTTATTTGAGGGTTTAAGGCCGTTCGTCAGATGCGGGTAAGCCCCGATCATTGCATGAGCGACCGACCATTCGCACTTGTTGATGGCAATGATTATGCCAAAGATAAGTACTTTTATTTTTATATCTTCAACTTTCGGGATTGGCACGTGGTGAGGTAAGCCGGGCGGGTGGTCCGCGCCACAGTCAGCCATGAGATTTAGTGAGGCTTAAGGTGTGCGTCGGGTGTTTGGGCCGCACTGTTTGAGCCCCAGCGAGTTTGCGGCCGACCCTACGCACACCTTTAGCCTCACTTGAGCGATATGGCGTGTGGCGCGGACCACCCGCCCGGCTTACCGGCGTTTGGAACCCGAAATTGAATTATATCCCTATGGCGTGATAATGAAAGCGAAAAACTTACGACAGCGGATGGTGGACCGGGTCTCCCGCACCCTGATTCGTCAAAGCCTTTTACACGCTGTAAAATCAGTGGACGCGACTGACGGCACATCGATAGCCCTTTTCATACCTCCCAGAGTAGGTTACATTCTTTCGAAATTATAGAATGTTGGAGGCATTTTCAATGCACTACGAAGGCAATATCATCCGGCCGCCCAGCGAGGCCAACTCTATTTTGCTCCAGGTGACTGTGGGCTGCTCGCACAATAAATGCACGTTCTGCGGGACATATCGCGGGGAGCGTTTCAAGATCAAAAGCGACACGATCATCATGCAGGATATCGCCTTTGCCGCGCAACACTGCAAACGTCAGCGGCGCGTGTTTCTGTGCGACGGCGATGCACTCATCATCCCGCAAAAACGCCTGTTGGCGATATTGCGGGCCATCCGCGAACAACTGCCTTGGGTCACGCGGGTAGGGTCCTACGCCAACGCCAAGAGCCTCAACATGAAAAGCCCGGAGGAACTCAAAGAGTTGCACGCGAACGGATTGGGCATTCTTTACATGGGTTTGGAAAGCGGTGACGAAGAGACACTCAAGGCGATCAACAAAGGCGCCACCGCCGAACAGATGATTGCGCGCGGCCGCAAAGCCAAAGACGCCGGATTTAAACTGTCGGTGACCGTGATCCTCGGCATTGCCGGCCGACAGCGCTCGCGAATACATGCCGTGGCCACCGGACAGGTCCTCTCGGCCATAAACCCTGACTACGTCGGCGCTTTGAGCTTGATGTTCGTGCCCAACACCCCTTTGTATGCCGACTATTGCGCCGATCGTTTTCCGTTGCTCGAGCCCGCGGAGATGTTGCGCGAATTGCGCAGCCTGTTTGCGCACACCCACCTGACCCAGGGGATGTTTCACGCCAATCACGCTTCCAACTACCTGCCCATCCGGGCCCGGCTGCCCAAAGACCGCGAGGCGGTTCTGGATTTGATCGACAAAGCTTTGGCCGGGCAGGTGGCGCTTAAGCCCGAATGGATGCGAGGACTTTGAGTTGGGGTTGGGTCTCACTTGACCGAAGTGGATAACCAGATAGTAGATTTGTTGGTGGTTTGATCGCTGTATACGAACAGGCGAATAGATGAAGGGACGAATAGAAGAATAGGCGAATCGACGAATTAACGAATCCTTGCTTCTCGTGTCGATCCATTGTAACAAGCCTGCCATTTGTCGAATTGAATCGGCGGTCCCAGAGGACCGCAACGACCCCAAAGGAGATATGAAAGATGGAAGCCCGGACTGCTGAAGACACCCTGCTCGATCAATGTTGCGTCAATGCCATTCGGACGTTGTCCATGGACGCCATTCAGAAAGCCAATTCCGGCCATCCGGGAGCCCCCATGGGGCTGGCCGCCGCTGGTTATGTGCTCTGGACGCGTATCATGAACCACAACCCGCGCAATCCCGACTGGCCCAATCGCGATCGTTTCGTGCTTTCCGGCGGTCATGCCTCCATGCTGCTGTACAGCCTGTTGTACCTGACCGGCTACGACCTGTCGCTCGAGGATATCAAGAATTTCCGCCAGTGGGGCAGCAAGACGCCGGGCCACCCTGAATTCAGCCACACACCGGGGGTGGAAACCACCACAGGCCCGTTAGGCCAGGGCGTGGCCAATGCGGTGGGCATGGCCATGGCCGAGCGCCACTTGGCGGCCCGTTTCAATCAGAGCGGCCAGGAGATTGTCGACCATTACACCTATGTCATATGCGGCGATGGCGACTTGATGGAAGGGGTCTGTGCCGAAGCCGCCTCGCTGGCCGGACACCTGGGCCTGGGCCGTTTGATCTGTATTTACGACGATAACGACATTTCCATCGAAGGCCCGACCGACATCACGTTCACGGAAAATGTCGCCCAGCGTTTCGCGGCCTACAATTGGCATGTGCAAACCGTGGAAGACGGCAACGATCTGGCCGCCATCGAAACGGCCCTGCGCGCGTCCAAGGCCGAAAGCGACCGCCCGTCGCTGATCGTGCTGCGCACCCACATCGCCTATGGCAGCCCCAACAAGCAGGATACCTGCGGCGCTCACGGCGCCCCTCTGGGCGAGTCCGAAGTGTGTCTGACCAAAGGATTTCTGGGGTGCGACAAGGACCTGCTGTTCTGTGTGCCGGAAAATGCGCTTGAGCATTGCCGCCGCACGGTTGCGCGCGGCCAGGCGGCTGAAGCGCAATGGCAGACGCTTTACACCGCCTACAGCAAAGCGAATCCCGAACTGGCCGATCAATGGGTCAACGCGATCAGTGGCTTTTTGCCGCGCGACTGGGACAAAGACCTGGTGACCTTCAAACCCGAAGATGGCGCAGTGGCCACCCGTTCCGCCTCGGGCAAGGCGCTCAACGCCCTGGCCGAACGCGTTCCCACCTTGATGGGCGGATCTGCGGATCTGGCGCCGTCCAACAACACCTTTCTCAAGGGGCTGCCTGAATTCCAAAAAGGCCACTACGACGGGCGCAACATCCGTTTCGGCGTGCGTGAGCATGCCATGGGCGCCATCATGTCCGGGCTTTTTCTGCATGGCGGCATTCGGCCCTTTGGCGGTACTTTTCTGGTTTTTGCCGACTATGTGCGGCCGGCCATCCGGGTTGCGGCCCTGATGAAACTGCCTTTGATCTATGTGTTCACCCACGATTCGATTGCGGTCGGCGAAGACGGCCCCACACACCAGCCGGTCGAGCACCTGGCCGCCCTGCGCACCATTCCCAACCTGCTGGTATTGCGGCCCTGCGATGCCAACGAAACGGTCGATGCCTGGACTCAGGCCATGCGCAGCAACAACAACCCCGTGGTCCTGGCGCTGAGTCGTCAGAACCTGCCCGTGCTCGATCCCAAACAGACCAACGGTCAATTGGCCCAAGGCGGGTATGTGTTATCGGATTGCAAAGGCACACCCGACATCCTGCTTCTCGGCAGCGGCGCCGAAGTGCATCTGGCACTGAAAGCCCAGAAACTGCTCGGAGCCCAAAATGTTGCCGCGCGGGTCATCAATATGCCTAGTTGGGAGCTGTTCGAGAGAAATACCGAGGACTACAAAAAGAGCGTGTTGCCCCCCGGAGTCACCGCGCGTTTGGCCGTCGAAGCGGGCATTCCCATGGGATGGGAGCGCTACGTGGGTACCGACGGCAAGGTGATCGGTATGCAAGGGTTTGGCGCTTCGGCCCCAGGTAATATCGTTTTGGAAAAATTCGGCTTTACAGCGGACAACGTGGTTGCGCAGGCGTTGGCCCTGCTCGCGAAATAACTCAGCTGCGCAGGCGCTCCTGCATGTTCGCGCGCAGTTTCATGAAGTGTTTTTTCAACATCGCAATTCGGTGTGGATTGTTTTTTTCGAAGTCCCGGGTCCGGACGAGAGGCGCAATCTCGTCCGGCCAATGACCGGGCATGACGAACTGGCGGTCATTGAAAACGGTTTTCAGCAGTTTCAACGCTTTGGTCTTTTTGATCAGAAAATAGAAACTGCGATGGGGGGGAAAGGGCGGGCCGCCATCAGCAATATGATCGAGCGGCGTGTCGATCTCCTCGAAAGTGTTTTTGCTGCGGATCACCCCTTCGGGACGGCCTAAAATTCGAATGCCGATTGTTGGAACCTTCTGCTTGGAGGGGCGCGCATCCACAATTCGATTGTTTTCAATCACCAGAAAAGCCCCATCGAAATTGGTAATCAGGCCCACCGGGTGGGGCATCTGCTGATCGACCACAATTTGATTGGATACCACTTTGGCAAACGCCCCGGTGTTGTTGTCCACAAACGCACCCGTATGCCACGCGAAAGGGTTGATAACCAGGTTGTCCCGCACCAGGGAGGCTCGCATGACCTCCGAATCGCCATACTGCTCGTTGCGCAGGACGCCGCCGCACTGGTACGCCATCGGATGGTCGATGATGTTATTCTCCAGAGTCACGGAACTGTTGCCGAGCACCGATACCACCCCGCCGTCATTGAAGGCGTAACGGGTATAATACCCATCTTTGCGGCGGAATTTTTCATCGCCGATGCGATAGGAAAAATCAGGGTAGTAGGTGCCTCCCAGCCCCGCCATCTGTCCTATCATGTAAAAGCCCGCTACTGTGGTCGCCAGATGCGCATCCGCGGCGACACCGTCGAGTACCAGGAAGCTGGTGACGCCATTGCCGTCGATAATCGGAAGCTGTGGCGCGAGCTGGTTGATTTGCTTACGGTATCGATCCACTGAAATTGTCTGCCGTGTCAAAGGTCGGACCCTGTGCGGGGCGCCGATCAACGCGATACCTGCATGGACTTCCTTGAAGATGAGCGGCCGGCTGAAAACATAGTGTCCGGTTTCGATCTTCAGTGTTTTAGGGACCCCCACCGCCGCGGCGTTGGCCAGCATATCCAGCGCGCGGGCAAACGGCTCTTGCGCGTTGTAAATTTTTCGGACCCCTCTGGGCATGCTCAGGGTGACCATCCATGTTTTGCTGATAGTGTCATAAAACGGCGCGCTCAAGCGCGCCTGGCCGGCAGCGCGGTGATGCTGGTGGCGGAGGGCACCGGTCAGAGCGATGACTCCCAAAAGGCCGATTAGGCTTATGAGGATGTACAACGAAGTGGATTTTCCCATGGGGCTCCTTCTATACGGCACAGCACTTGTGCAGAGGCCCCACCGAGCGATCACGCTCGAAAATAGACCCGCCCATCGTGCAGGCGTGTGTGGCTGAGGACTTGTAAGATCAAGGCGTCAAAGGCGTCTTTCGCTGTGGCTCGGACATGCATGCATTTCACGATTTCGCGCTTTTACCGGGACGTTCTACATAGGCCGCTATAAACAATACCCTAATATCTTGCCCATGGGTGTCAAGCCACGAAGAGCGTTGTGCAGGTTAAATATTGTGTTTATTCAGAAGCATATACTTAGTCACCGAACGCTTCCCCGTTTCTGCAGGGGTGGTACCGAGATAAACCGGTGTACCGTTGAAGGATAGCAGTGGCGCCGAGGGTAAGCGGGGTTGGGTGATGCGCATCGGTGTAGGGGCGACCGGCGGTCGCCCGGTGCGGGTGAAAAATGACACCCCAGGCAATTATCGGTGCGGAAAAAACAAGGGGCGCGCCCCGTGTGCCAGCCTCCCCGATCCTTGCGCCGCGCGGGCGACCGCCGGTCGCCCCTACAGGAGCGCCCCCTGTGTTAAACGCCGTCAAAAATGGGGGCGCGCAGGTACGAATGATGACGATACCGGAACGTCCGGCACTATGCCCATCAACAATTCAACAAACCAACGAGTGTTTTGGAGGTATATTCTCCCACGTCAGCCAGTGCATCGGTGGGCAGGAATCGATGGGCATTGTTTGAGTACAGGCAGGTCACCGCGGCCGGGAAATCCTCGTCGGCAAGATAGCAGACATAACACAGGGCGATTTTAGGCAGCGGCCGGACGGTGAACGATAAATCCCCGTTGACCGTTTTGGGTGCCTCGGTCACTCCCAGTCGATGGCTCCAGGCGGTGCGTGTTTTCTGAAGCAGGTGCACTGCCGGCACCAGGGCCTGTTCGGTGCGGTTCGTAAAAGCGGCCGCGTAAGGCGCGCTGTCTGGCATCTCTTTAAAGGATTTGAACGGCTCCAGGCACAAGGCCTCCGGAGTGGCGTGCAGGCCATACAGCGAAATGATGATACCGCGAGGCCCTTCTTCCGCCTGATCGTCCAACGTGATACCGTCGGGGCTGACGCGGCACAGCGCCCCAAATGCATCGAAGACGAGCGTGTGGTTTTCTCGCTGGGCTGCGAGGGCAGCCGCGCGCTCGTTTACATCGCGGGCGAAAAGCGCGCGCAGATTATCCTGGATGATGACGGCATAATTATTGGCCATGAGCGTTCCTTTTGGAGGCAAATCTGTTTGTGCGGTTCGCTTAAGTGATTTTGGCGAAGTGTTGATTCGCTATCACTTCATGGTGCAAGCCTTTGATATAACTGCCTTCGGGTGATCAAACCCTTACACCTCTTCTGTGCAATCTCGAAAGTTGACTTAACCTAACAGGCGTTCGATGCGCGCGGCCCCGCGCGGGTCCCCCGCTTTTGCAAGAAGTGTGATCAGCGCCTGCAACAGGGCCTTGATCACGGCTGTTTTGGGGCGCGGCGACAATAGATGCACTTCGATGGTCTTAATGTCCATGATCATCTCTTCAAGTCGGCCGTATTCCGTGGTCAGCTTGGCGACATCTGCCTTGAGCCCTTCCAGTAATTTCGCAAGCGTCTTGCGATCCGAATCATCGATCATAGGCCCAGCGCCCAGACGGTCACCATCCCCAATCGGTCCGGCCCCTGCCTGTTGCGCCATATCGATTCCCTCGGCCGTAATGCCGATGCCGCCGGACAAGGTCTTGATCTCCACCCAGCCTTTACCGATGAGCGTTTCGGCCGTTTTCTGGGCCTCCTGTTTCTCCTGTCCGAGCGCGGCGCCCACTTCGTACATCGACTTCGTGACACTCGGGTTTCCGGCGGTACTCTGGTACAATGCCAGCAGATAGGCCTTTTCCTGGTTATCTTCAATCATGATGCCATCCATCCATGAGGGTTCGGTGCTGCGGGTATTATAGAAGCATCATACCACAAGGCAATTGGCAAGAAAACCGGGGAGCCGTTTGCCCGCGTTTTCCCGTTTGTGGGTGCCGGGCAGGGTCGTACCTTACACCATCCAGGGCACGGGTCTATTTCATCGTAACTGCGGTCTCCCTGCGACAGCGTTTATCGCAGGGGACTCTCCTGTAGGGGCGACCGGCGGTCGCCCACGTGGCGCAAGGATCAGGGGTGTCGGGCACACTGGACACGCCCCTTATTCTACCGCACCAATGATTGCTTGGGATGTTGTTTTTTCTCCCCGCACCGGGCGAACACAAGGTTCGCCCCTACACGCGTTGACCGGGACGTAGAGCCTGAATGTCATGCCCGCGCTGCGAGATTTATAAGGGCATGGGCGGGTTGCCGTGCAGGGGCCTGCGGGTTACTTTTGCATTGAAGCCTGTGAGTAATTCAACTACATAGACTATTTCGCCAATGATGAAATGACTGAAATCGATAAGTGAGTATTTGTCATGAAAGAGTTCTTTAATGTCGCGGATATCGCCACGGTGCTCGGCATGGCCGTTGACTTCCCAACGGTTGCAACCGAGAAGATCGCGTTGGACGAGGCGCTCGGACGGGTGCTGGTCGTGGATTTTCAAGCAGAAGACGACCTTCCCGGATTCGATCGGTCCACCATGGACGGCTACGCCGTATGTGCCACTTCAACCTACGGAGCTGGCGAAAGCAATCCGGCTTACCTGACGGTGACGGGGACGATCGGCATGGGCCAGACGCCTGCCATGACGGTTTCAGCAGGTCAGGCCGCGCGTATTTCCACGGGCGGTATGCTTCCGCCGGGCGCCGATAGCGTCGTTATGATCGAACATACCGCACCGATTGACGAGCAGACCATTGAAGTCTACCGCAGCGTGGCTCCGGGGCAGAACGTGGTCGCCAAAGATGAGGACGCGGCCAAAGGTGAAATTTTGCTGCGTGCCGGCACCCGGTTGCGTGCGCAGGAGATCGGCCTGCTGGCGGCTTGCGGTGTCGCGACAGTCGCCGTATTCATGCCGCCCGCGGTCGGCATTATCTCTTCCGGCGATGAGGTGGTGCCGATAGATGCCGTTCCTCGAAGCGGCCAGGTGCGCGACGTCAACTCCTACACATTGGCGGCCCAGGTGCGCCGCTGCGGCGCGCGCGTGCGAACTTACGGGATTGTCGGGGACCGCTTCGACGATTTGCTGGCGACCAGCCAGCGCGCTCTGGCCGAAAACGACATGGTGCTGGTCTCCGGCGGTAGTTCGGTCGGCACCCGTGATTTGACCGTGGAAGTGCTGGCGGCCTTGCCGCAAAGCCGCATCCTGGTGCACGGGGTCTCGATCAGCCCGGGCAAACCGACCATCCTGGCGCAATGCGCAGGCAAGGCCTTCTGGGGGTTGCCCGGACACGTGACGTCGGCCATGGTGGTGTTTATGGTCCTGGTGCGGCCCTTTATCAGCCATGTGGGCGGCTGCACCAGCGATGTGCCGGTGTGCGTGCCCGCCCGCCTGACCCGCAACGTGGCCTCGGCACAGGGCCGGGTGGACTATGTGCGTGTGCGCCTGGTCGTCAAGGACGGCCAACCCTGGGCCGAGCCGATCATGGGTGCCTCGGGCCTGATTCGTACCATGGTGGCGGCCGATGGCTTAGTGGCCATCCACATGAACAGCGAAGGCGTGGAGCAGGGCGATAGCGTGGATGTGATGTTGTTCGCCTGATTGAAGCAGTTTTACACTCAAAACGCCGGAGTACCCGGCCAATGTCAGGAAGTGACCCGTGTCTCACAAGCGCAACGTGTATCTGCAGATGAAATCATTGGACGAGGCCCGGCGCATCGTTCTGGATACTTTTGGCGGCCGGCCGCTGGATACTGAAGTGGTGTCCACGCCCGATGCCGTGGGCCGTATTCTGGCTGAACCGGTGGCCGCGCGTCTTTCGTCACCCCATTTTCATGCTGCTGCCATGGACGGCATCGCCGTCAGCGCCCAAACCACTTTCGGCGCGCATCCGTCCCGGCCGCGCCAGTTGCTAATCGGCCGCGACGCTTTTTATGTCAACACCGGCCGCGTGCTGCCGCCCGACACTGACGCCGTGATCATGATCGAACATCTCCAGGTGCGCGACGACCAACATGTCCAGATCGAAGCACCAGCCTTTCCCTGGCAGCATGTGCGCAAAATGGGCGAGGATATCGTGGCCACCGAAATGCTTTTTGCACGCCAGCATCAGGTCACTCCGTATTGCGTGGGCGCCTTGTTGGCGGCGGGGCTGTTTGAGGTAAAAGTCCTTAAAAAACCGTGTGCGATCATTATCCCAACCGGCTCGGAGCTGATCGACTGGCAGAAACAGCCTGCCCTGGAGCTGGCGCCCGGACGGATGATCGAATCCAACGCCTTTGTGCTGGGCAAGTTGACCGAAGATGCAGGCGGCTGCTTCGCACGGCGCGACTTGCTGGTCGACAATATTGACACCATTGCCGAGGCTGTGCAGGCCGCCGTGGATTCAGGCGCGCAGATGGTGATGATCGTGGGCGGGTCATCGGCCGGCTCCGAGGATTTTGCGCGCGCCGTCATTGCCCGGATCGGCGAGGTCCTGGTGCATGGCGTCACCATCATGCCCGGCAAGCCGACTTTGGTCGGCCGCGTGGACGGCACGCCGGTGTTCGGAATGCCCGGCTATCCGGTGTCGACCATTATCGCCTTCGAACAGCTGGTGCGGCCCTTGATCGCCCATCTGCTGGGTCAACCATTGCCGCGGCGGCCGGTGGCCGATGTCCAGCCTACCCGCAAGATCGCCTCCAAGCTGGGCTTGGAAGAGTTCGTGCGCGTTAAAATCGGCCAGGTGGGTGATCGCCTCGTGGCCACGGCATTGCCTCGCGGCGCCGGACAGATCACCAGTATCACCGAAGCCGACGGCATAATCCGCATTCCGTCGCACCTGGAAGGCATCCCCGAAGGCGAAGCGGTCCGGGCCGAATTGCTGCGGCCCATGCATGCCATCGGCAACACCCTGGTGGTGGTCGGCAGTCACGACAACACCCTCGATATCCTGGGCGACGAACTGCGCGCCCAGAGCGCCCATCTGACCCTTTCTTCCAGTCATGTAGGCAGCATGGGCGGATTGATGGCCGTCAAACGCGGTGCATGTCACCTGGCGGGGACCCACCTGCTTGACGAGGAGAGCGGAACCTACAACATCAGCTATATCCGCAAACTGTTACCGGGCATGGCCGTCAAGCTGGTGCACCTGGCAATGCGCGACCAAGGCTTGATCGTACCGGCCGGCAACCCCAAAGGGATCCGCGGTATCGAAGATCTGGAACGCGCGGACGTGCGCATGATCAACCGCCAAGGCGGGTCCGGCACACGCATCCTGCTCGATTACCGGTTGCGCCAATTGGGCATTACGCCCGACCGCATCGTTGGCTACACGCATGAAGAGTTCACCCACATGTCGGTGGCCGCGGCGGTGCTCAGCGGCGCCGCGGACGTGGGACTCGGCATTTCCGCCGCGGCCAGGGCCCTGCGTCTCGATTTCGTCCCGGTGGTCACCGAACAATATGATCTGCTGATTCCACAGGTTTTCTTCGAAACAGCCGCTGTCCAGGAGCTTTTGCGCGTGATCGGCTCGGACGCGTTCAAGCAGCGCGTGCGCGGCCTGGGCGGATACCACACCGAACGAACCGGCGAGGTTCTTTTATAACCTTCCGTAACGTTGACGACCCCTTCTATATGCGCACTTTACACTTTACCGGTTCGATGGACCGATATCAGCGCTATCTCTGCCCCGCGCCTTGGCGGTACTATGATCGTCAGCAGATGTCGTACGGAGTATAGGCGATGAGCGAAACACCGTACCCGCATCACGCAACTTAGCGGATGGGCCTTTATGAGCGAGACATCCCAAAGGTATTTTCGCGTGTTCGAACATACCGCCGATTTGGGCCTGGAAATCTTCGGTGCCGATCCGCAAGCCTTGTTCGTCAATGCCGGCCGCGCGCTCTATGAAGTGCTCGTGCCCTTGGAGGGTCAACCCCCGGAAAACCGACGTCGGCAGCGCATCGAAGCGCAGGGAGAAGACTGGGCCGATCTGATGGTCAACTGGCTGCGCGAACTGCTCTACCTGTTCAACGGCGATCAGCAGGTGGTGATCGCTATTGATCTGGAGTCTCTTGCGGAAAATGCCCTGCAGGCCACCGTCACCACCACCGATTTCGACCCCGATCAGTACCGGGTAGAATTTGAGATCAAGGCGGTGACGTACCACCAGGTGATCGTCGCTCCCTATGAGGACGGCTGGCGGGCACGGGTCATTTTTGACGTTTAGGTCCAGTCGGCCGTTGGCCCGTTGCGCGGTCGGACCGTACATCGGTTTATCCTGGAGGGGCGAACCTTGGATTCGCCCGAATGTCGGTTGGATCCTTTCGCATGCGATGCCTGCGGCGAGCGCGGGCGAACACAAGCTTCGCCCCTACACAAGAAACTGCGACCGCGCAGGCAAACGGGTAAACGACCCAAGGAGGAATCATGCAGATCAAACGCATCGATGATTATCGCTGGCAGCTGGAAGCCTCCGGGCCGATGAGGGTGCCGGGGCTGATCTATACGAGTGCGGCGATGCTCGATCAGCTCAAGGCCGAGGAAGCGCTCAACCAAGTGGCCAACGTGGCCACCTTGCCCGGTATCGTCAAGGCCTCTATGGCCATGCCCGATATCCATTGGGGGTATGGCTTTCCCATCGGCGGCGTGGCAGCCTTCGACTGGCAGACCGGCGTGGTGTCGCCTGGCGGCGTGGGATACGATATAAACTGCGGCGTGCGCCTGGCCACCACCGATCTGCAGCACGAAGATATTCGCGACCGGATGAAGGATCTGGTCGATGCCCTCTATCACCATGTACCATCCGGGGTCGGCGCCACCGGATCGGTGAAGCTGACCGCCAAGGAGGGCAAAAAAGTTCTCGTCCAAGGCAGCCGTTGGGCGGTTAACCAGGGCTTCGGCACCGACGAAGATATCGAACATACCGAAGATGGCGGGTGCCTGAGCCATGCCGACCCGGACCTGATCAGCGAACGCGCGCAGGAGCGCGGCAGCAAACAGTTGGGCACTCTTGGCTCCGGCAATCATTTTTTGGAAGTGGGTGTGGTCGAGGAGATCTTCGAACCGGACACAGCCGATGTTTTCGGCTTGCGTCTGGGGCAGGTGACCGTGCTGGTGCACAGCGGCTCGCGGGGTTTCGGCTACCAGGTGTGCGATGATTTTCTGGCCATCATGAGCAAGCATGTCCGTACGCTGGGCATCGCGCTGCCCGACCGGCAACTGGCCTGCGCCTACATCCAATCCGAAGTAGGCCAGCGCTACCTCAAAGCCATGGCGTGCGCAGCCAATTACGCCTGGGCCAACCGTCAGATCCTGCTGCATCGCAGCCGTGAAGTGTTCGAGCAGGCCCTGCACATCAGCCCACGCGCGCTGAACATGCGCTTAGTCTATGATGTATGCCACAACATCGCCAAAAAGGAAGAGCATGACATCGACGGCCGTAAGCAATGGGTTTGTGTGCACCGCAAAGGCGCCACGCGGTCTTTCGGACCGGGGCACCCGGCCGTGAACCCGGTCTACCGCGCTGTCGGCCAACCCATCCTGATCCCTGGCGACATGGGCCGGGCCTCCTATGTGCTGGTCGGCACAGAGCGGGCCATGCAGGAGACCTTCGGATCGACCTGCCACGGCGCCGGCCGCCTGCTGAGCCGAAAAGCCGCCAAGCGCCAGGCAAAAGGACGGTCAATCAGCCGCGAACTGGCGGACCAGGGCGTTCTGGTGCGCTGGACCGGCCGGGGCACTTTGTCTGAAGAGATGCCGGAAGCCTACAAGGATGTTTCGCAGGTTGTGGGGGTGGTGCACGGCGCCGGGATATCGCGGAAAGTGGCGCGGTTGCGGCCGATTGGCGTGGTCAAAGGCTAAGCGTCGCTGTGTCTTACTGGCGTGAACTACCTAACCATAGTTTAATTGGCTGATGCATTGCATCGATGGGCTGTCAGGTGGTATACGGGCCAAAGAGCATGCGGACTGCGGGCCTGCCGGCTCACGGACCAAACGGGCCCCAGGGCGAACGGGGCCAACGGACAAAAGAGGAGTTTGGAATGTTAAATCCGGAGATCTTCCGTCAGTATGATATTCGCGGCATTGCCGGCAAAGATTTGACCGATGAGGATGTGGTTCTCATGGGTAAAGGCATCGCCACTTACTTGCTGCAGCAGGGCAACCGGCGTATTGCCGTGGGCCGGGATTGCCGCTTGACCTCCGATGTTTACACCGAACGGCTCACCGAGGGGATGACCGCCGCGGGCTGCGATGTGGTGGACATCGGGGTTTGTCCCACGCCGGTGGCCTATTTTGCTATTCGCCACCTGGAGACTGAAGGCTGCGTCATGGTGACGGCCAGCCACAACCCGCCCGAGTACAACGGGTTTAAAATCTGCAGCGGTACCGATTCGGTGTTTGGCCAGCAGATCCAGCAAATCCGCCAGATCATAGCTGACCAGGCGTTCGCGCAAGGTCGCGGCACGGTCGACAGCTATGAAATATTGCCGGCCTACATCGATTACCTCCTCGAAAATATCGAATTGAAAGCGCCCTTGCGGGTAGGCATCGATGCCGGCAACGGCACGGGGGGCATCACAGCCGTTCCGATCATCGACAACCTGGGCTGCGAAGTGTATGAACTTTACACCGAGATGGACGGCACGTTTCCCAATCATGAGGCCGATCCGACCGTGCCCGCCAACATGACCGATCTGGTCGCCCTGGTTAAAAAGAATCATTTGGATGTAGGGATAGGCTTAGACGGGGATGCCGACCGGCTCGGCGTTGTGGATGCCGACGGCAGCCTGATTTACGGAGATCAGTTAATGATTCTCTTCAGCCGCGAAATTCTCTCGCGCAAGCCCGGCGCCACCTTCGTGTCGGAAGTCAAATGCTCCCAAACCATGTATGACGACATTGAAAAGAACGGCGGAAAGGCGATCATGTGGAAGACCGGTCATTCCGAGATCAAAAAGAAGATAAAAGAGGTCAACGCCGAAATGGCCGGCGAAATGAGCGGGCATCTTTTTTTCGCTGACCGCTATTACGGATACGATGACGCAGTCTATGCCGCCTGCCGCTTGCTGGAGATTCTGGCCGATCGCAAACAAACCATCGGTCAATTGCTGGCCGATGTGCCCCGAACCCACAATACCCCCGAAATACGGGTGGATTGTTCCGACCGAATTAAGTTCGACGTGGTCGCGCGTGTCACCGACTACTTTCGGCAACGCGAAAAAGTGATCGATATCGACGGCGTGCGCGTGCTTTTCGAGGGCGGATGGGGCCTGGTGCGGGCCTCCAATACCCAGCCGGCCCTGGTGCTGCGCTTCGAAGCCTTATCAGAAGAGCGCCTCGCTCAAATCCGGGGCGAAGTGGAAACGGTCCTGGAGACAATCAAAAAAGAATTTTAAAAAAAAGTAGAAAGATAAAATCTATCCTGGAGATTGCACATGCCTGTAGTTCCTTTCCCCTGCTCCTGTAGCCTGCACATATGAATAAAAGAGTCTTTGGGATTCTCTTTTTCGCCCTGTTCTCAACGATCACCGGGGTGGGCATCGTTGTGCCGCTGTTGCCGGTTTACGCCCATGGCATGGGCGCAGCCGGCATCTATATCGGCCTTATCTTCGGGGCCTTTTCCATCTCGCGCACCTTCTTTTTGCCCTACTTCGGAAGACTTTCCGATCGAAAAGGCCGCAAGCCCTTCATTATCACCGGATTGCTCGCCTATACGATCGTATCGGTGGCTTTCATCTTTTCCACAAGCGTAACGCAGCTGATCGTCATCCGCTCCCTGCAGGGCATCGCTTCGGCCATGATTATGCCGGTAGTACAGGCGTATGTCGGAGACATCACGCCGCCCGGCCGCGAAGGGTTCACGATGGGCCTGTTCAACATGTCGCATTTTCTGGGCCTGAGCCTGGGGCCGGTGGCCGGCGGCCTGATCAACGATTACCTGAGCATGGAAACCACCTTCGCTTGCATGGGGGTGCTCTCCTTTGTCGGTTTCGTGCTGTGCGCCTGCTGGCTGCCGCCCACACGTGAAGAAGCGGCAGTGCAGCGCCAGCGTCCGCCCCTGCGCTGGGGGTTGATCCTGGGTGACAGGCTGATTTCCGGTCTTTTCCTGTTTCGACTGGCCTACACGACCGGCATCGGCGTTATCTGGGGGTTTTTGCCCGTGATGGCTGCCGCCGAACTTCACCTCAGCAGTGCCCGGATCGGCGTACTGGTCATGTTGGGGGTGTTGGTGTCGGGCATCGTGCAACTGCCCATGGGTAAACTGGCCGATAGTTTCAACCGTAAAATCATGGTGGCGTTCGGCGGCGTGTTGGCCGGCATCGCTCTGCTCGCTTATCAATACGTGCACAGCTTCGAGTACCTCTTCGCGATCAGCGTTCTTTTCGGCCTCGGCGGCGGGACGGCCATGCCGGCCCTGATGGCCATAGCCGTGATCAAAGGCCAGCGCACCGAATCGATGGGGTCGGTCATCTCGCTGATGACCATGGCGCATAGCATGGGCATGTTCGTGGGATCCATCGGCGCCGGTTTGATGATGGACTGGTTCGACTTGCGCTTCGCATTTGTCGCGAGCGGCTTGCTGATGTTCGGCGGAATTGCCGTTTTTCTGCTTTGCGCGGTCGGACAAAAAACCGAAGGGCGCTGCTGAACGACGCGCGTTCGGGTGCCTGCTTCCCGATGAAGCGTCCCATTCAACCTGTGAAAGGATCGTTTATGAGCGGCATCACCTTGACCCCTATCGGCCTGATCCGCACCCCGTATCAAAAAACAGAAGGCATGCCGATCCAACCGGCCGGCGCAGCGCAAACGCCCGGTCAGGTGATCGTGGATGCCGCTTTCGAGGAGGGATTGGACGATCTGGATGGTTTTTCCCACATCATTTTGCTCTACCAGTTTCACCACGCCAACGGGTACGATTTGAAAGTCACCCCTTTTCTGGATACTCAGCGGCGCGGCCTGTTCGCCACGCGCGCGCCGCGCCGGCCCAATCCTATCGGGCTTTCCGTGGTGGCGCTGACACGGCGCGAAGGCAACGTGCTGCACGTGGCCGGCATCGATGTGCTCGACGGTACGCCCCTGCTCGACATCAAACCGTTTGTGCCGGCCTTTGACGCGCCGGCGGTGACCGCCGTCGGCTGGATGGCGGGGCAGTTGGACCGCACCGCCAGCACGCGTGCCGACACGCGGTTTCAACAACCGTCCGGACACAAAGATTAAGCCTCTGTCTGAGATCGAACGTGAAAACCGCAGCGGGCTTTAGAGCGCTTCCGGCGTGAACGCCACCACTTGATCGATGCTGTCCGAATCGGTCAGCAGCATCACCAGGCGGTCGATGCCCAGCGCGTTGCCGGCGGCATCCGGCATGTGCGCCAATGCCGCCAAAAAGGGTTCGGGCACGGGATAGGAGGATTTGCCGGCCTCTCGGCGACGGCGGGTCTCTTCCGCGAAACGCTGTCGTTGCTCATGGGGATCGGTCAGTTCACTGAATGCGTTGCACAGCTCCAGTCCGCCTATATAAAGCTCGAAGCGTTCGGCCGTGTCCGTCTGGCCCGGTTTCAGGCGCGCCAGTGCCCCGCATTCCGCCGGGTAGTCATACAGGATGACCGGTTGATCCCATCCCAGTCGGGGCTCGATCTGCAGCCCCATGATGTCATCGAAACGGTCCTGGTCCAAGGCTTCGGTCATTGCACAGTCCCCGAAACGCCGAAATGCGTCTTCCACACGCAGACGCGTCCACGGCGGCGTAAGGTCGATCGTACGCTGCTGGTAGGCTATGACCGGGGCCATGCCAAGCTCGGCCGCGACAAACCCCACCAATGACTCGCATTGTGCCATCATGTGGCGGTAATCCACACCGGCCGTGTACCATTCCAGCATGGTCAATTCAGGCAGGTGGCGCCGGCCGCGCTCGCCTTGTCGAAAGCATTTGCAGATCTGGAATATCTGGGGATATCCGGCCGCCAGCAGGCGTTTCATGCCCAGTTCGGGCGAGGTGTGCAGGTACCAGTCACCGGCCGGCTGGGCATCGATGTGGGTTTCAGGGGCCGGGGCAGGGATGCGTATGGGGGTTTCCACCTCCAGATAGGCCTGCGCGACAAAAAACCGGCGCACCGCATCCAGCACCCGGGCGCGTACGTGCAGCTTGTCTTTTTTTAAGGAGAGCCGGGTCACAGGCGGTTTAAGGTCCAATTCCGATTCAGCGCGTTATCAGGCCGAATTCCTCTGACGAACGAGATATTTGTCTTCGGGTCGATCCTGAAGATGGATTCTTTCGAACAGGTCCAGCTTGGCCGATTCATACCATTGATAGCCCTGCTCTTTGCACGTATGACATGCCTTGCGGGGAATGTGCACGGCCAGGGCGTTGCCTCTTTTATCGGATGAGGTCTCGATGCGCAAGGCGCCGGCGCACTCTTCGCAAACCCGAATGGTTTCAGACTGCACCTCGTAAATGTTGTCGGTGTCGTAGAATATACGCCGTGAACGGTGACTGCACTGTGGCTGGACGCGCATCTCTTCGGCCAGCCTGCGGCGCTGCTGCCAGTTTTTAAGCACCCGCACCCCGGTCTGTTCGATATAGCGGGTCGTTTCCGATGTCTGACGGTAGCGCTCTTCGTCGTAGTCCGGTTCCACCAAGTGGTTGTAATCCAGACCCGCCATGGCCAGGATGATGCCCGTATTGACATAGGGCAGGGCGCCTTCGATGGAATAGCCCCCCTCCAGGACGGCGATGTCGGCCTGCAGCAGGTCAGTCAGTTGGGCGTAGCCGCGCGCCGAAAAATTCATGTTGGTGATCGGATCGGAGTAGTGGTTGTCCTGGCCGGCTGAATTGATGATCAGTTGGGGCTTGAAATCCTGCAGGATGGGCAGCACCATCTCCTTGATAGTGTACAGAAAGCCTTCATCCGACGTATGCGGGGGCAGGGGAATGTTTATCGTGCTGCCGACCGCGTTGGGACCCCCGTTTTCGTTGAGGAACCCCGATCCGGGATAAAGGGTGCGGCCGTCCTGGTGGATGGAGATGAACAGGGTGTCCGGATCGTGCCAGTAGATGTCCTGGGTGCCGTCGCCGTGATGACAATCCGTGTCCACGATGGCCACGCGATCGACGCCATACGCCCGGCGCAGGTATTCGATCATGATGGCTTCGATGTTGACGTTGCAGAAACCGCGCGCGCCGTGCACCACCCGGTTGGCATGATGCCCGGGTGGCCGTACCAGGGCGAAGCCGCGGTCCACCTTGCCGTCCATGACCGCCATACCGATCGTCTTGGCTCCGCCTGCGCTGATGAAATGGGACTCGGTCATCACCGCCCAGGGATCCGGAATGCAAAAGTGCACCCGCTGCACATCCTTGACCGTGACCAGGTCCGGCTTGTATTCGAAAATGCCTTCGATATCCAGCAACCCCTCTTCGAACACTTGGTCCTGCGTATACAACAGGCGCTCTTCACGTTCAGGGTGGGTTGGGCTGATGGCCCAATCAAAGGCCGGGAAAAAGACAAGACCGGTTTTGTTTTTGGCGCGTAGCATATGAATTACAAATCCTCTCTCTGCAGCTTACCCGAAACCGGGTCGTAGCCTTGGATGAGCCCGGGTTTAACCTGGGCGCGGATGCGGATGTTTTTGCCGATCGTGTGAAAGCCGCGGATCATGTTGAACTGGTAAGCTTCGATCACCTCCAGGTCCAGGTAGTCCGGGTTGGCGCCGCGTCGCACGGCTTTTTCGCGCAGCAGCTGCAAGGCCAGTTCGCGTGCATCGTCGAGCGTGAAGCGGTTGGATATTTCACGGGTCAAATGTTCGCCGGAAGCCACGGCAACTTGCTGGGCCGTGTCGGCGAACAGGGTCACTTCACTGGTGGTGCGGGCCAAGGCGCAGCCCAGGGCATTGGCGACCTGCCAGTGAGGCACGACCGACACGCTGCCGTCAAAATGGGTCGCGAGCCTTTCGGCAAACTGGGGCGCCGGACCGCCCAGAACCATGATATGGCGCGGTTTGATCGCGCTGCCCTCCCACAGCTCGTGAACCGTGTACACCGGTTTGCTGTTGATGCGATCGATCATTTCGCGCGCACCCGCCATGATCTGCGCGCAAGCCTGGTCGAAAATGGCCAGGGCGGCCTTTTCCAGGGAAAGATTCAAGGCCTCGGCAATGGGTGTCAGGCCTTCGACGGCGCGGTTACGGTCGCCGCCGGCCATCAGGCCCAGGACGCAAAAGGCATCCGTAGGCGTGACCACGGGGCCACCGAAGGCCAGGGCGCGCCCCTGGCGCTCTGGACCGACCGTCAGGCCACCGTCGACCAATCGCACCACGCTGTCGCCGCCCACGCCCATGGATTGGGTCCGCAAGGCCCGGATCAATGTCTTGTAAGGCCCGATTTCAATGCCCTGGGGTGCCAGCAGAGGCACCCCATCAATGAGGATAGCCATGTCGGTTGTGGTGCCGCCGATATCGAGGACCAGGGTGACGCCGCTTTTCGGCGCATAGGCCAGTGCGCCCATGACGCTGGCTGAAGGCCCTGATAGAATGGTCATGGCCGGATGGTCGACGGATGAATCGAAGCTCATGTTGCCGCCGTCCGGTTTAAGGATACGGATCGGCACGTCCAAACCCTTTTGGAGCAGGGATTGCTTGACCGCCTCAAAAAACTCTTTGTGGACGGGATACACGGCCGCATTCAGATAGGTGGTGGTGATGCGGCGCGGAAAATTCAGGTTGCCGGAGAGCTGGTGCCCGATGAAAACCCGCTCGAAATAGGGCGCCAGAATGTCCGCAATCTGATTCTCGTGCTCGGGGTTGTGCACGGAAAACTTGGTGGCGACGCCCGCATAGCGGACGCCGGATTTTTGCAGTTCTTCGGCAATTTGGCGGATCTGATCTTCGTCGATGGCCGCGAGTTCGCGGCCGCGATGATCCATGGCGCCTTTCACCGCATAGTAACAATCGTTGATACAGAACAGTTCCGGGTCGATGCCCGGCCCGCCGGCCACGATCATCCCGACCGGCGGCAGTTTACGTTGCACGATCAGGTTGGCCGCCAGCGTTGTGCTCAGCACCACCCGACGGATCATTTTCGGATCCACGCCGGCCGTGACCTCCTCAAGGCCGGCCGTTACCGTTTGGAACAGTTGGGTTTCATCTGTAGGCACCTTAACTTCTTTTTCGATGCCCTCATGCCCGATAAGAACCGCATCGGTATGCGTCCCACCAACATCGAGTCCGATGATCATTGACTTGTCCTTGCGGTCCTGCAACTTTGCACATCCGGCTTAAACGCCATGTGCCGCACTGGTATGCAAAGAATGTCGGAGTGCCGCCTTTTAGGGGTCCGTATTTCGGTCGATGGCCCAGCCCAGCCTATCGGTTAAGTGTTAGCTAAAGTAGTCAAAAACCTTTGATAAGTCAACATATGAGCTCATATTGCTGAACGAAATTCATTTAACGACCCCATTCCCCGCTCCGTTTTCGGTGTCACTCAAAGGGGCAATCTTGGTTCGCCCGGCGCGTCATGTTGGTTAATCCAGGGCGAATGAACATCTTGAGGGTTACGATGCCCGCGCAACCACTGAATTTGGGGCATCGCCTAAAATGGCGCGGCCTTAATCTCCCGCACCCATGATTGCCTGAGGTGGAGGCTTTGCACCCGCACCGGGCGACCGCCGGTCGCCCCTACAGGTGGTATCCCTTGCGCTATCAAGGCAACGGGGTTTGCGTAAGAGCCGCAGAAAGATACGGCCTTTTGATTTCCGGCACAGGGCATCGTTTATTCTGGGGGCGAACCTTGTGCTCGCCCCGTGCGTAAATGTCGGTTAATCCGGGGCGCATGGTCACCTTGATGGTCACGATGCCCGCTGTAGGGGCGACCGGCGGTCGTCCTCGCGAACCACTGAATTTGGGTCATCGCCCAAAATGGCGCGGCCTTAATCTGCCGCACCCATGATTGCCTGGGGTGGAAGCTTTGCACCCGCGCCGGGCGACCGCCGGTCGCCCCCTACAGCCAGGTAGGGTGGGCACCGCCCACCATTTATTTGCAAAAGGTCATCGGTGATCTGTGGTGCGGATGGCTTTGAACGATGGAAGGCAACGCCCCGCCCAATCCATAAATGTTGATGAAAAATCATGTCGGATTATCACCGCGCCAATACCAAAGGTGCGACTTGCTTTTTTATCGTGCTAACTTACCGGCGCCAGAAATTCCTTACCCTGCCGGAAAACCGGCATGCTATGCGCATCCCTTCAATCCAGCGCTATGGTGGTGGGCAATGCCCACCCTGCAACGCATAACAGCACGCTACGTGCCAAGGTTTACATGCGATGGCCCTGCCTTCGCGGGCAGGGTAACCGCATTTGATATTTTTCATTACTGTACTTTTGCAATAAGCGTTATTCTGAGCTAAAAAGGCCATATCTTCCTGCGGACCATACGCGGACCCTTTTCACCGTGTTATCGCAGGGGTTCC